>Ga0209580_10000002_pt1 | contig 1016222 bp, 944 predicted proteins | sample Coa_R1_5_FD_187153 | JGI IMG/M metagenome (GOLD analysis project Ga0209580, IMG submission 187153) | Surface soil microbial communities from Centralia Pennsylvania, which are recovering from an underground coalmine fire - Coalmine... | ecosystem: Environmental > Terrestrial > Soil >...
TGACTGAACGGGGCGATATCTCTCGTTCAGTTCAGCTTGGCGAATGTAAGACGTGCGTTCACGTTCTGGTTTCCAGACTGAGTAGGTCAGGAAAGTGGTTCCGTCCTTTGGATCCGTGTGATGGCCGGACGGCAGAACCAGCGCATACTCGCGCGATTTGCGGTGTTGAACGAAGCTCCCTTCGTAGTTGAGGCGCAGGCGATTGGCACGCTCGAACGACACTGTCTCAGCAGGCCGATCCACTTCCAGCGTATAGAGGACTGTCTCTGCCCCGGTGACTTTATCCAGGTGAACCACGACAGGGGCCTCTCCCAAGCGAATTGCAAGAGCCTTGATGTCAGTTACACCTTCGTCGTAAGTGCCAGTGGCCTTTGCATAGCGCACGGTCTGATCAAATAGCTCAGCAAAGTAATCAAACAATGCATTTTGTGGTTCGACATCCAACGCAAGGATTCGATTTAGGAAACGCGGTACGTTGTATTGATCCTCCTTGCGGATCTCTTCTTTGCCGTCCCGAACCACAAGCAGGCCGATTTCACGGAGAGCCTGCTTCGGACTTTTTAAGCCCTTAACGTTTTCTCCGGCGACGATGCGCTTGTACATCAAGCAGAGTGCGTTCTTGCCCTCGTCCGTCTCGAAGTTATACCGTCTCCAGTCAGTGTTATCGGCTGCACCCCGATCTCCTTTAGTCAGAGCGCCAAGGCTGGCGAGTCTGCGAGCAATGGTTGAGCTGAATCGTTTCTCGCCTCCGAGTTCCGTACTCAGAAGCACATACTCTGGGGGGAATGCCTGGTCACTTCTGTGGGTGCGGCCAAAGCATTGCATCTGTTTGTCTGCGCTCCAACCGAGTTCAAGCGTGATGTGCACACGGCGTTGGCGATTCGGGGAACGGTTGCAGGCGTGCAACGAGATGCCGAGAGATCCCGCATCGCTGATGATTGCCACGCGACATCTTCCCGATTGGAAGCGCTCCATTGCGTCCACGTTGACCCGCTGCATCGGGACACCTTCGGGCGCGCGTTTCTTGTACTCGATCTTTCCTGTCTGAGGATCGCGGATAAGGCGCCGGGTACGACCAGTTATCTCTGCCACATTCTTTTCGCCAAAGTGGTTTACGAGTTGGTCCAGCGGATTCTCAGGGAGATGCAGTGTCGAGAGTCCGTCGAGAAGCTTTTGTTTCAATTCGAGAGCTTCGCGACTTTGGATCGGCTCTCCATTCTCCTTGGTAGCGAGAACTTTGATGACCTTCCCCGTCGCCTTGTCCGTTTTCTCGATGTAGACAGCGGTCGGGAAGCCGCGCTCGATCATCCCCGCGATTACCTCTCGCGGCGTGAAGTCGAGATCTTCGAGCGTTCCACCTTCGGCTTTCGTTCGCGATATCTGCTCCCGGGTTTTTGCTTCTCCGGTTCCCACAAGAGAGATAACGGCTGACTTGCCATCGCGTAGTGCTGCCTCGGCCTCCTCGATTACGTCGGAGACTTTGAAAGAGCAAATCACTTGCCGGAAGAACCGCTGGTGGTCACCCCAGAATTTTTGAAGGGCCGTGCCGCGTGCGCGATCACTCGCGTTAGTGACGCCCAATGCACGTTCGATGTTTTGTAGGACTACACTCCATGCCTTCGCGGCCTGGTTGTACATCTTCCGCTGTTCTGCGGTCAGAATGTGTACACGTTCTCGGTATTCAACGGCCTTGCCGCTGACTGGATCAACCCCAAACGAAATCGATCCAGATAGATACATGCCAAGACTCTTCATGTCCCGGCTGGCCATCTCCATTGCACCAACACCGCCGCCGTCGATCTCGGACAGAAATTGCGGAAACCCGTCCGGGAAGTTGGTGCCAGGTCCCCAGAGTCCGAGGCGCGTCATATAGGCCATGTTCCGCACGTCAGTTGCGCCAGTCGCCGACGAGTAGACAACTCGGTATTCTGGATTTCGCTCCTGAATATCAATCACGGCTTGCCCGGTCTGCGTCGGTTCACCCCGGCCCTGCGCCAGGGCGTTCTTTGCTTTGTGCGCTTCATCGAAGATCACTACGGGCTCAGCGCCAAGCCAGCGCTCAATTTGTTCTATTCTTTTCTCGCCGGTTTTCGCCTCTGCGATCAAGGAACCGTAGGAGCAGAACAGAACTCCTCGCGAGAGTGTGATCTGCTTCGTTGGGCCGTAGTCGTTGATTCGTGCGAGCGATATGTTTACACCGAGATCGTTCAGGTCCCTCCGTGCCGATTCCAATAGATCATTATTGACAGAAAACCAAACCGAGCGCTGACGCCCCTGGAACCAGTTGTCCGCGATGATGCCCGCCAGAACCCTCCCCTTACCGACGCCAGTTCCATCACCCACGAAAAATCCGCCCCTTGCACCGGACGCAAGCCTCTGCTCATGACGCTGCCCGGCATAGATGACGCGTTCAAGCTGCAAGCTTGAGAGTTTGCCTTGAGTGACGAACTCGACTGGCAGATGGGGGTGATACGTGATGTTAGGTGGCGTGACTGACGCCATCGAGGCCGATTCAACAATATTGGATGGATGAGGAACCCCGCCTCGAACTTTTGTTGGCGTGTACGGCACGAATACTGCGCCGCTTCCGCTATCGTTCTCAGCTACTATTTGGGTTGTTCCTTCGGTGACCCGCCGTGGAAGCGCTTTCAGTGCGGACCAAGCTTCCTCCATCGTGTCAGCGCAGCCCCACACGATGTGGCTCAATTGCCGCTGCCAGTTGCCTCCTGGCGTGGGACCTACCTTGTCGATGACAATGATTTGCAGACCAAAATTTGTTCCGTACTTCCGGTAGACTTGCCCGCTAACGCCAAAATTGGCGCGAATGCAGTAGCTGGCGGCAATTTTTTGCCACCAACCACCAATCCCGGGCCGTTTGAACGCAACGCCCTCTCCAGCAATCGCGACCAGCCTGCCTCCCTCGGAAAGTCTGTGAAGTGCGCTTTCAATGTGCCGTAGGCCGAATTTTGCGTGATGTTGGACTACCCGCCCGCCGGTTGCCGAAAACGGCGGATTCATCAGAATTACGGTAGGGGAAATCTCCGCTGGAAGAAGATCGTCGAGCAGTTCCGCATCGACGTTGGTAGTCTGGAAACCAAGCTCCTTTTCAAGCAACGCTCGGCGTCGCAAATTTACCTCATTGCAGACCACTGTCGCGCCGGCGGCTCGCGCCCAAATCGCCAAACTGCCTGTGCCGGCAGAAGGCTCTAAAACCGTATCCCCTGCGCGCAAATCCGCCAACTTCGCAGCCACAAATGCGAGTGTCGGCGGTGTGGAAAACTGCTGGTACTCCGTCTGTTCAACCGTGCGATCTGCTTGTGTAGCTAAGCGATCCGTGAGGCTGGAGAGGACACCGAATGCCTCCCCGGGTGCCGCAAGGAGCTTCGCCGCATGGGCTTCGAGCAGGTGCTTGTTGACTGCTGTCTCCTGTGCGTCATAGGCGTCACGACACGTATACACTCCCTGTGCGCGCGTCCCACCGAATGCGATTTCCGCAATCTCATTTAGCTTCGGATTGTCGAGAGATTCGCCGCAGGCCAGGCGGTTTTGAAGATCAACAATCAGTGCATGAAAACCGGGGCTGAGTGGTTCCGTCATGGTGGTCCTCGGGGATGAGCGTCAAAAATGTGCGGGTGCAAGTGACAGGTCGGCGGGCGCAACTGGATCAATTCAACGAAACGCGGAGTGGGGATTCTGTTTCATCGTGAAAGAATCCGTGCAGCGCGGCAAGGTTCTCAAAATCTGCGGCTCGTAAGAGCGCCTGCCTCGTCTCCGGTTCGAGGTCGTCCATGTTCAGTTCGGTGGTTAATAAGAGGTCTTGCAACGCATTGAGGGCCAGTTTCAGTAACGCGCTCACTTGTAGGCACTCACCAGGTTGGTATTCGATCAGCGTGTACCGTCGCGCCGCTACGATCGCTGCAATTTCAGTGTTCGTTGGATCGTCGCTCGAAATAGAATTTGGCGGCAAGGACTCCCGCACGAATTGGATCAGGCTTGCACGATCAAGAAACTCGATTCGAATGTCTGTTCGCGCCAGAGCGTAGCGCACCGATGGAGCGTCGGCTGTCAGTGTCTGGTCCCGCTGAGTTAGCCTCTCCAAAAGCTGGATAGCCTCTCTGATGTCGTTCTGGCCGCGAGTACATGGGTCGCAGCGCCCACACCTGCAAGATGCTTCAAAGGTTTCAAGGCAGTATTGCAGCGTAAGAATGATGGATTGGAGCGTCATAATTCGGGCCTCGCATCTACAAGTATGGTTTTGGATTAACGCGACAGTAGCGAAACAGCTTTCCATTCCATTAGCTGTTTGTAGCGCTCGATGATTTGCTCGGGTTCGGTGTACCGGATAGATATGCCAACCGCTGTCGCAACTCCGATCCGGACCCGTGCGAGAATCTGAGCTTCGGCTTCTGTGGGGATTGAGGTAGGCCACCCCCGGCTATAAAACAGGTGTGGTGGAATTTCTTTTTCTGCCTGCTCTCTCGCAGCTGCTCGACGTTTCGCCAGTGGAATCTGTTGTCTCAACTCGGGGGATAGCAATTCAGGCGCGAGGTCGGCGAGCCAATTGCCTTCCTGAAAAGAAAAGCTCGACTGCAATTCGAGTTCGACCAGCTGCCGATAAACATCACGATGGTCATCACAGCGAGTCGAAGCCAGTAGGTCGGACTGCGAAGCGAGGATACAAAAGCAACACGAAACGCGACTGGAGTTGTAGACCGTGTACGCTTGATGCAGTGGAATTCCTTCGCGGCTGAGAAAGCTGAGCACCTGGCTTAACTTCCAATCCAGAATAGGGCGCCAGTCGTAACCGAGTGTTGCCAGCCTCTCGCGGCACAAACGTGGCTGATATTCCAAAATCTCGGCCTGAGCGCGGGCTCGGCTTTCCTCGCGCCGGATTCCGGATACTGAGAGAATCGTCTTACCCGGAAATCTTTTCGTCAGTTCAACACAGATGATCTGTTGCTTCATCTCCGACGTGCAAAAACGCATCGCTGGCGTTGACCAGGGCAGGATGAGACGGACACAGGAAAGCGACGCATAGCGCTCGACGCTGCTTTGCCAACGCTGTCGCCAGCGGTCGATCATGTCGCCGGCCTTACGTCGAACCACGACCAGCTCAAGTTTGAGTTTGTCGGCCAGCCGCTGACACGTTGGCAGCGATTGTCTCCACTCGATTCGTCCAAGATCACTGTGAACAAGGATCAATGGGCCAGAGTGCCCTATCTCCTTAAGGAAAGCCGCAGTGCGCGCCGCGACCGCACTTGAGTCTTTTCCCCCTGAAACGCCAATTGCTACCGGGCTGCCCTGATTCAGCATTCCAGCGACCTGATCATTGGTGGAGATGGGGTATTCCTCTGTGGGTTCCCCGGCCAGAGAGTACAGCGCTAGTTGGCTTGCTGTCATCGGGCTTCAACTTGGGCCGGTATAACTGACCCCGCCTTCGTTCTCCCACCGGGCATGAGAGAACTCATCGTGCGGATTTATCGCGATTACCCTGAATTCTTTGAGCATGGCCATGAGTACCGGATCACCGGCGCGATAGCCATCAATGAGACGATTAAGAGCCGATTCCGGCAGTTCCAGAGTCACTCGTGTTGCCATCGTCTTTGTCCTCGAAAAATGCACTGGAGTACGCATCAATCTTCGGCGCTGGCGCGCAATCTAGCCGATAGATGCCGCTCGCGAGATCCTGCCGGTCTTCGCGACGGAGCTGCCGCGCCTTCTTATCGCGTGCTTCTTCGGTACTGAAGGGGCCATGAAGATAGGGTTCGACGTCGCCGTCAACAAAGAACACGTAATATTGGGTCACAGGAGCGCGACCGATTTCTGTGAGCAGGTAGGCTATCCTCTCGACATTACATTGCGTGTCGTGGCCTTTGCCATGCCAGCTTCTATCGGCACAGTCGCATATGGACTCGTCTTGCGCGAGCTCTTGAAGGAACCCGTACATGGTCGTAATCGCGGAATACATGGTGCGGAGCGCAACGTCTTCCGCTCTGGTTGTGAAGTCCAGTCCCTCTGCTCTCCTGATGACTGCCCGAACATAGCGCAATGCTGTCGCCAAGGATTGTTTTCTACGTGGCTGAGTCATTTGTTTGCACCTTTTCAACTAGCCGCTCCGGGGTTTCAAATTCGTTTTCACAATCGTTGCAGTGGTAGCGAACACCCTCGTCCTCACTGACGCAACGAATCGTGTCGTCTACTTCTCGCCAGGGATACCCAAAGTCGGCTGGTTCGCCTTCCGGATCCCACTCCGCTACCCGCAGCCGCACTCGCACAATGTTGTTTCGCTGACGTTTTCGGATTTGCAGGCCGGGCAGCCGAAACGGGGCGTCACAGCTTCGGGAAATTTTGCGGCACACACGCTGCACTGCTTGACATGCTGCTTGATGCAATCGCGGCAATACGTTCCGCAAGGACCTTCGAAGTAGCGGTCGCCGATTTTCACGCACGCCGCGCAGGTGACACATAGCCACGGTGGTAAGAGATCCATCGGAAACCTCCAACTTTCGCTGATGACTGTGCGTTCACGCCGAAGGTGAAAGTGAGTACCTTGTGAAATCAATGTATTGGGGGAGATCTGACCGCAAAAGATGAAAACGCGTGACCCCATGCGGTGAAACTGGCAACGCAAATTTACGCATAGCATGAAATTGTCCATTTTTTTGGACTGCCACGGGGCACGATCTGCACGAAAACGGGTCGCGTCGGGGATTTTTAGCTGAATCGAGATTCTTCAACAGTAATTGTGTCCGAGCAGCGAATTTTCGAGTGGCCGACGAAACAGCCGGAATGTGCCTTGGGGTTCTCACGTGCAGCGGATATTATTGAAGTCCTCCCCTGGCGAAACACAGAGTTCGAAGGTGGCATAATGATCAGACGAGATCTCATGAATACTGCTGCTCAGGCTCACTCCGCATCAGACCGATATCCCCAAGTCGCTAGCCCAATCCACACGATTTTAGTGCTCGCCGCGTTGGGTGGTTGGGCGATCTGGCATAAGAGTTTTGCACAACTGAACTTGACGGCTAATCCGAACCGCGTGCGCTTTTATGTGGTCACTATTTTCTTTGAATGGCTCTTGTTCGTTGTGGTAGTGGTGGGCGTGCTGCGTCGTGGCGCGTCCGTCTTGATCGTTCTCGGAGATCATTGGCATTCCGCCCGCCAGGTGCTCAGGGACATCGGAATTGCCGCCTGCTTCTGGATCGTTGCGTGGGTGCTCCTTTGGATATTTGGATGGCTCCTGCGCATCGCCGCGCTGGGCCGCAATGTGTCCATGCTCCCGCACCGAGGTGTCGAACTGACATTGTGGATAACACTCTCCGTTAGTGCCGGTATTTGCGAGGAGACGATCTTTCGAGGTTACCTTCAACGGCAGTTCATGGCCCTGACTAAGAGCGCCCCTGCTGGCATTCTCCTTGCTGCCGCAACATTCGGCGCGGCTCACGCATACCAGGGCTTCCGGATGACAATTCTGATCGCCCTGTACGGAGCTATGTTCGGGATTCTGGCCTATTGGCGAGCAAGCGTTCGCCCTGGAATGATCGCCCATGCGTGGCAGGATTCATTCAACGGAGTGCTCGCTACTGTGATGAGGTAATAGAGTCTGCACGGTGGAAGTGATGCGCAGTCAGTTGGGCGGGGATGTGTCCGACCTGTCGGCTTGGCGATTGCGTCTGAATCCCCAATGAGACTCCACACGGCTGGAGCGCGGGATTCATTTTTCTGCCGCTGCTGCTAGTAGCGAGCGGGAGCGCATGGGCGGCGCGGCTTTGGCGAATAGTAAGGGGAAGGCGCGACGGCTTCGCCCGTCGCGATGAAGCGCCCAATCCAGGCAAAGGCGAATACGGTCAGTCCGCCGAGCCACGCGAACCCAGCTGAGCCGATTTCAACGTCGCGCGTAGCCGCTGGACGTTTCCCTGGAAGTTTATCGCCCTCCGTTTTCATCTTATGGGGTACTAATTTCATCTCGTGGGGCCATTATCTTCATCTTATGGGGGCACCAGTTTCACCTTATGGGGGTCGATTTTCATCTTATGGTGTACACCCACAATGACACTGTTACGGTTCCCACACTTCTTAACTGCACCCGCTGGTCCATCCGCACGTGCTGCACGCGTGGCAAGAGCCATTACGCCGCATGAGCGAACCACACGTTCTGCACAACGGCGCATCGCTCGATTGAGCCACTTCGACTGCCGAAGACGTGGTTAGCCTGGTGGGTTCAGCGGGCGTGGGACACAACGGCAAACACAGATCCGTTTCATGGTCCTTTGCCGTCTCGCCGCCCGAAAACTTTTTCTGGAGAAAGCGGAATATGTAATCCATGACGGACGTGGCCTGGGGGATTGCTGGATTGGCGGTCCAACCGCTCGGTTCAAAGCGCGTGAACGAAAACTTCTCGCAATACACGCGGAGTGGGACACCATATTGCAGTCCGATAGAGACGGCCTGGGCAAAACTGTTGATTAAACCCGAAACGGTCGAGCCCTCTTTCGCCATAGTGACGAAGATTTCGCCGGGCTGACCGTTCGGGTAAAGCCCTACAGTCAAGTAGCCTTCGTGACTTCCGACACTGAATTTGTGCGTGGTGGAAGCGCGTTCGTCTGGCAAACGGTTGCGTCGCGCTTCTGGCGGTGAGGTCGCACCGTTCCTGATCAGCTCTGAGGGGCGCTCGACTCGGCCAGTCGAATGGTTACCGTTTACCGGCGGCGCCTCTGTTGCGATGGAAGCTTCCTGTAGCATTGTTCAACCCTCCGTGGTCTGCGATTGCCGAAGGTCAGCTCGTCTGCACGGCGGTCTGAAGAAGTTCTTTTACAGGTGAGCCGGAGGCAGGTTCCCAGTATTTGTCAGTGGGCTGCCGTAAACGTAAGACGCCGTCCTCGCCGAGGCCCACGCCGCTCTCCTCCATGGCACGGATGATCTGTCCGCGAAAAGCCAGGTGGTCAAGGGGCATTGGAAATCCCACCGCCTCCAAAATTCTCCGAAAGCGCCAGAGCGCCTCCATGGCCGCTTCTCTCGTAGAAGCGTGTCCGAGCCAATTGTCGATGGTCCGCAACGTCTCAGCAGCGATCCCCGCCAGTTCTCGCAACCTGCGAAGTTCGGCGTAGACCTTCTCGCCTTCCTGTTTCGTGCGGTATATGGTCAGAAGACGGAACCATGTGGAATGTGGAATCCCAACCCATTGGTTCTCGGGCAAGCCGTACACTTGGCCCTTCGCGGCGGCTTCCTCGATGAGAGCGCCAAGATTTTCGAGCCGTTGGAGTGCTGACTCCAGTTCGCCGGTCATGTTGTGCAGGCGAGCATAAAAATCTTCAATATAGCCGCCCGCCGCGATGCAATCGGTATCAGCGCGATGATTGAGACGCCTCACAAGCTCAGCGACTTCCGACCAGCGAGGATAAGAAACAGTCGGCTGCTGTGCGCTGTGGCCGTCAAGTTCGTTGGTAGGCTCCCGATTCGTTGTGGCCACTTGAAGAGCATTGCTTCTTGCCATGCGTTTCTCCTGCCATTTGGCTCACAGTTAGGCGCGTTCGATGTTCGTGCTGAACACCGGATCTTCCCCGCCATTCCACACATGAACGCGAAGGCTGCCTTCGTACACTTCTACGAAAACCTGCGATGGCAGCTCATGTCCGATATCGCCTTTGAATCCTTCCACGCTGATTGACAGGCCTTTCGGATAGGCAATGTCCCCGGGTTGGACGGTGAGTTGCAATTCGTTCTCCTGGCGAGACGCACAAAGAGGAGCACCAAGGTTTCTAGCCCCTCGGACTGAGAGTAGTTCCGCACCGTTAGCCGTTACCGGCAGAGCGGTTACCCCTGATGCTGCTGTTTGTGTGACTGGCACATCGGCGATTGGGCGTAGCGGAAAACCTACGAACGGTTCGTAGCCGGCGGCGCGCATAAAACGCGCCGCGTAATCGACCGGCAGAGTCGGAGCGTTGCTGAGTCGCCACAGATATTCAGCGAAGCTGCCGGTTGGCGGATGATTCAGGTCCCGAGCGAGTCTGGCCAGCGTCGGGAGATGAACGCCGTTGTAACACACCTTCGGGCAGTCGAGAATGCGCTGAAGTTTTTTGGCTGCTTCTGTCATTGGTAGTTGCCTTTCGCGGAGCGCCTGGGTGAGAACTATTGGTGTGGGCACCGATGTGCGGTGGACAGCGACACGCAGGAGAGCACCAACAAAACTTCCTGGTCGTACTCGGCTTCGCTCATGAACAGCCAGTGTTGTCCTTCACCATTTTTGGTTTGGAATCCTTCCAGCGCAATGCCATACGATTGCCGCAACTCGGGAAAGGATTGGCGATCCGCGTCCGATAACACGAAGTACAGGACGCCATGAAGACACTCGCCTCGGCCCAAGCGCCGTTGTGCCTGAAAATAGGACAGCAGATCAAAGCTATCCGCGAGTTTGGGCATGCCGTGGAGTTTCCGGAGATCGTCGCGCATGGAGCTGTGCAGTTCATGCCAACTTCGTCTTGAAAACACCTCAACCTGTTCTACGCTGCGCAGAGGAATCAGCCGAAAAACGTTTACCCGCTGTTGCGGCATCAACCCGTCCCACCACTGCTCACACTTCCGGTCGCTTTCATTCATCGCAACTCCCAACGGACGTTTAGTCGACAGACATTCTGGCGATTGCCCAGGAGCTACTCGGCAATGATTTTTACGGTTTCGCCAAAGCGTGCGGTTCGGCCTGAGTTCGTCGCCCACAGCACCGGATACGGCGGCGGCGGTGAGGGATAGTGCCTGCAATCCAAATCGGTGAGATAGATCAAACAGACCGGATTGATATTGTTGTCCTCGACCCATTGAAAGACGGGCCGGAAATCAGTGCCTTCTCCCCCTCTTGGCTCAAGTTGAATGGGCTCAAACGGACCGAATTCCTGACTGCCCGTAACCGCTTCGTCGCAGTACACGACGTGGATCTTTTCCGGTTGGGCCTGGTCCGAGATGGCCGTGATTTCCCCTGCAAACTGGTCGAGCTCCCGGCCGGTAATCGACCCAGAAGTGTCCACACCGATAACGATTGGTCCGGTGCCGTCGCGGTGCAGCGAAGGAAGATAGAGTCCCACGGAAACGAAGCGCCGGTTTGGAGGGGACCACCTATAGTCCGACAGAACCGTAGCGCCTACGAATGCTCGCAAAATCGCGCGCCAGTCTTGCGCCGACTCTCGACTCTCTTTGAGGTGCCTTTCAACATCGCTGGTTCCCCGGCCCTGTGCCTTTGCTGATTGCAAGGCTTGTTGTGCGGCGACGGCCCATTCACTCGCCTGCTGGCTCGACTCCCCCTCACCCGCGGGATTCCCTTGGTCGTCGGTCGCATCGAGGACCTCTCCGAAACCGCCCTCGCGAGGAGAATGGAGATCGTCGTCTGCTTCGAGTGCCGGTTGGTCAATATCAGGCGGGCCGTGATGCGGCGAGGGCTGCTGGACGCTTCCATTGGAGGCAGGTCCGGTTTGCGTTTGAGCATTGGGTGTGGATGGCACGTTTCCGTTGCTTGGCCCGGCTCCCGAACCGCCCGGATTTTGCGGTGAATCCGAGGTGCCTCCGCCCGATTGCTCCTGCAACAGCCGGTCGTAAATCTGTTCGGCGGACAGTCCTTCGTAATCGGAATTGATTAAAGCGCCCTTCGGCAACACCAGGCCATTCTTCAAGACAATCGGGTTGATGGCGTAGTCGGCGGCGATATTCCAAACCCGTTTTTTGCGGCTTCCCCGGCGGCAGTGATGGCCGAGAGCGCAATGCAACACCTCATGCGCCAGGACTCCTTCGAGTTCTTCCGGCGTAAGGGATTCGACGAAAGCCGTGTTGTAGCAGATGACCTTTCCATTCGTGGCCATGGTCGGGAAAAAACTGGCGGGGATCAGTTTCAAACGAAGGCAAAGGGTTGCGAAAAAGGGCTGCTTAAACAGAAGCTGCACTCGGGCCCGTAACAGCTTCAACTCAGTAGGACTGGCAGCGGCGATCATGACACAACCTGACTGCCGGCTGGCAGGCCCATGTATGCGGCCATACGTTGCATGATGTCGGCTGCGGCCTTCGCCGTGTCGGTCCGAAGGGTTTCCGATTTGCGCAGTTCCTCGGTGTCCACGAGCAGCGAGTGGCGGATGGTATCCGTCATGCGGTTCAGTTCTTCGTCGGCGGTGATGTTCAGCCGCGGAAGTACATCCACGATCTCGACAATGTTTGTGACCATGGACTTGTAGAGTCTTGGTTTCTTGCCTTCCTCTGCGGAGTTGTACTCGGCCATGCGGGTGGACATGTGGCCCACCACGTCATAGAGCCGTTGCCACAAGTCGCGGGTACTGGCTCGTAAAGAGGCCTGAACCGACTCCGCAATTTGCTTTTTCAGCCGTTCCCGCTCCTCATCACCAATGTTGACCCGAAAGTCGTTGGCGTCAGGCAACGGTTTTACGTCCGTTGCGAAGGAATATTTCTCTCGCAGCTCTTGCGGATAGACGAAGCGCAGCGTGTCACCTTCCTGGCGCATTCCTGGGTAGTCGGAGACCTTGCGTAGTGTTCCAAGTCTGCTTTGGTTACGGACCACATCCTCATAACGCGCAATGAATTTCGAGACTGCCGAAAGAACGGCGGCCTTGTGTTCCTGCATCTTCTGGCAGTGTTCGAAGTACGTCGCCGCCGGGAGTACGCGCCAGCCGTCATCAGTCCAAGGGAGCGTGAGAAAGTCATGATCGTGGCGCGCGCGGCCTACCGCCTGAGTAATCTCTTCCAGTTCGCTGCGTGGGACCAGCCGTTTGTTGACTCGTGCAGCGTCCTTTTCGGCTCCGTGCATCGAAGTGAGCTCTTCCGATGCGTCCGGGTCGTACTTGTAACCAGACCATTGACAGATGCTTAGGCTAGACAGCATTGCCGTTGTCGCCAAAGAGGTGCTTTGCCGGGGTGGAACAGGGATATCGAGCGTGAACAGAGAAGCTTGTGGCACTGCAGCAGTGGTCATGTGATGAGAACTCCTTGTGAGGGGATTTAGGACAGAACCTGGTGGTGCTCGACCGCGAAGCGAGTGAATGCAGGGGTGTGTTTCACGTCAGGGGATCGGAGCATCGCGTCACGAACGGCAAAGACCGTGAATTCAGGCGGCATGCGCTGGAGATATGTGTAAACACGGTCAAAGTTGGCCGCAGTCGCTGCATACGCCAGTGCGCCCGCGACGGAATGCTGAGCGGACGCTTCCGTGGGCACGGCTTCCGTATCAGGGCTCATTAGGATCGCATCAATGTTCGGCAGTTCACGGAAGGTCTTGAGGAATGCAACGAATTCCGTTGCGGCTCCATCCCCAACGGTTCCGGCAATCAGTGCATTCTCAATCGTTGGTTGTGGCCGCTGGTTGAGGATTTTGGAGACGAATGCCCAAGTGCGCGGTGCAGGGAAGGCGTTCTTGTCGCGGTCGAACTGACTGAGCAGCTCTGGCTTGAAGCGGAGAAACGCGATGACCTCGGGACGGATGGAATGGCGAATAGCCCAGAGGCACCAATCGTTTAGATCGACTTCGAAATCCAGGTGGGTGAAACGACTCTTGAGCGGTGTGGGCATTTGGTGGGTTACCGCCCTGTCGGTCTGCCGGTTGCCGGCAGCAACAATCGACCAGCCGTCCGGGAGCCGGTAATCTCCCAACTTTCGATCAAGCACCAGTTGGTAACAGCTCGCTTGGACCATCGGAGCGGCAGCGTTCAGCTCATCAAGAAAAAGAATTCCTTCACCGCCTCGCGGCAGAAAGTCGGGAGAAGCCCACTTCGCCTGTCTGAGGCCATGACCGCCGTTACCGTTTGTTCCATTGCCGTTTACGGATGCCGAGTCTTGATCACTTCCATACAAGTAAGGGAGCCCCCGCAGGTCTACAGGATCCAACAACAAGGCGCGAACATCCTGAAGTGGGACTTTGCGCGCTTCCGCTACCTGGGCCATGAGGTCCGATTTCCCAATTCCGGGCTGACCCCAGACGAATGTTGGTTGACGTGCTTCGACAAGGAGGTTGAGTGCCGCGAAGATTTCAGATGCTTTCATTTACAGGGTCCTTCGAGGGGAATAAAGAAAATGCCAGTACTACGCCGATGTGTTAATGCACTTTGGCTGCGCGGTTCACGTGGTAGGGCGCGAACTAACCGAGGCAGGCCTGGATGTCGGCATCGGCTGTGATCCTGACGCGACCCATTAAGAGGAGTTCGCCGACGCCATACACGAATGGCTTTCCGCAAGATTCGCAGGCTACGTGGCGCGCATCGGGCTCGACTGGCGTTTGGACATTGTCACAACCGAGACAGATCCCCCCGTCTTCACCGAACTGGGCGTACTCCACGTCGGATAGGGTCGCGAGACGAAACTTGCCATTCTCCGGGTTACGGGTGACTCCATCTCTTCCCCCTTTCGCCCTGCATGTAGCTTTCATTAGAACTTCTCAAGGCCTGCATCGAGGCATGCAAGCAAGATCCAATCGGCTACGAGTTGTACACGCCTTCGATTGCGCAAACTCCTGACGACAGCTAAGTGGCCACCGCGGATTCGCACGCTGCGGAAAGTTCTGGTGGACTGGTCCCATTTCGCGTAGTCCCGGGGAATCCACGCTTCGATGATCCACGGTTCGCGGCAAACGACCTGGCGAGTAAGTCCGCTGAGTGGGCGTACGCCGTCCTGTATATAAAGAACCGATCCTATCGGGATCGTACCGACTTGCTTATCTCTCGGGTCGGTGTAATAGACCGTTTTGCGCCTTACTGTTTTCGCGATGGCAGGATAGGTGGGCCGGAACGGGCTGGCGTAGTACTGACGAAACATGGGCGGCCTCCTTCAGTGCAGGTTGGATAACGGAGATGAGGCGAGCCCCTACGCCTTAAACGACACGCACGCAATCGCAGAGCACCACCATGCGAGTCTTAGCTCGCTCCATCGTTTTCTCGATGTCTTCGAGAGAGTGAACACATCCGAACGGTGTGGGACCGTCCTCGGTGACCTCTTCGAGATCCTGTACTGCTTCTAGGCAACGATCGGAAATGTCGCGGAGGTCGTGAATAATAAGGTTTGCGAGTGTTGTCGTCATTGAAGTCGTCGGAAGTTGTGGGCAGGCGTAGCGTTCAACTAAGCATCGCTGCTTCTTCGCAGCCGAAACGCTCTCTTGTGAAAAGGAAAGGGAGAGGCAGCAGCGTGGTGCTGCGAAGAAGGAGCAACAGGCCAAAGAGTCAAAGGCGCGGTTTTGCTTGGCTGTCTATCCCCATGTTGGACGGTTCAGGCGCCTGACAGACGGCCCAATCGTGGCCTGATGGAAAGAGCCATTCCTGCTGCAGAGATGCTTTGGCCCCTCGGCCCTTGCGAATGCTCAACCGATGGGACACTGTTGTGCGTAGCGGAATACCCAAACTAGCGCAGTTCCCGCGTGCCCGTACTTCTCCGACACCGTGATTCGCCCCATTGCATTGGCATCGGCATTCCCGGCTGATCGCGTTATAGCAACGCGGATTGCATCTATAGACGCGCATGGTGGGCCTCCGCATCACGACCTCAGTGAGTCGCCGAGAAAAAGATGGTCTTACCTGGGCCTCCAAACTGAGTGGTGGTCACGCCCGGCCTGGTTGCTGCGCTCAGAATTCCTGCCTGACGCCGGTCGGTAGCGAGGGTGGTCTAGATGGCCTCAAGGTTGTTCATCTTGGCCTCGAGCGCCACAACAACGCGTTCCAGCATGCCAAATTCGCCGAAGTCAGCTACAGATTTGAGGTTGAAGGATCTCATGACTTCATCGAATGCTGGCTTGCCAATCCGTTCCAGGGCATACGCAGCACGCAACATCAGCGGAGCTGCGGCTTTCATGTCAGCGAGTACTTGGGCCGCAGTCGCGTTATCGCGAATCTGCTTCGGGTCCCACACTAGATATCGCTTTAAGATGCGCCGGTAGACCTGGAGGCCCAAATCATTCTGCATGGCCTCAATTGCTCGGATCGTGTTTGCATCGAGACCTGACGGCCCGATGTCAGGCGTATCCCGGACACGCTCAATGCTAGGCCTTGCTCCCGCTTCCCATCCTTCTGGCGTGGCCCATACAGGCAATTGGGGCGGAGTCTGTAATTGCTTCTTACCGTCTAAGTCAACCCAAACACCGCGGAAGAAGTAATACAGGTAAGCGCCCAGGCCAAAATTTGCGCATGCCCTCTTGAGAGCTTGCGCCTCCGCGCTCGTGGCTGCATTTTCGTCCAATGCCCATTCTTCACCTGTGGAAGAGTGAGAGCCCAGACCGTGGATTGTGAGTTGGCAGGTTACGACGATCTTTGCCGGAGTCGCGCGCCCTCTCTCCGTTGGAGTAATAATGCTCGGATGAACGAACAAGTTGGAACTCCAGCCGGCCGGAGTCAGCAGCCTATTTAGGCGGTCGAGATAGGCGAGTTTGTCCGCATAAGGGATTACTCGGCCTCGGAACCTACCCTGCACCTTTGTAACCTCAACGATCCTCCATTGGATAATGAGGGGATCGAAGGGCACGGCCAGCTGATCTAGCAGCATTTTGATGCGCTTCTTCGAAATGCGCGGCCGCGGTGTTTTGTCCGGGCTTACCACGCGGGACACCAGAGCCGTTGCGTCATGTCCATTCGGTGACACGATGGGGCTGCTCATCGGATTTTCCTTTCCTCAGCCGAGAGCCCTCAGGTTCGGGGATGTGAAAGCTCAGGATGACTCGCTGCACATCGCGGAGGCCGGCATCCGTCCATCTGGATCGCAAAGAGAAGCCAGAGCCTGCGTAATTTCCTCCGCATTTCGAAGATGGACCATGACGCTCTTGTAGGCAGTCATTCTGTTGGCCGCTCGGTGATTGCACACCGGGCAAAGCCGGACACGAGACCCCACAACTCGCTTTATCTCTTGCTCGGCATTTCCGTCCTCGGCCCAGATCCTTACCAGGATGATTCTGCTGCCGTTCTTTACGGCTGCCTTGACCAATGGACTTCCCTTGCCGCGCATGTGCATTGCAAATCTTTTCGGGAGGTCTTCCGTGTAGCCAAGGTAGTGGCCGGCATGGCGGTATCTAGGATCAAAGTGCAAGAGGTAGAGCATGGATTTACACCAACCCCCAAAAGAAGCCCTTGAGGGTTTAGGTAGAGAGAGACTAGGAGTTTGTTGATTCGGCCAGACAGGCTGCGGAGGTCAAAGAGTTGATTTCAAAATGGTATGGACTCATCTTCAAGCACGCCGGGTTCAGGGAGTTCCTCATAATTGCGGTGTTGGTCGAAGGAGTCGTGTGCTTCGGGTGAGAACTGACGGCCGTTCTGGACCGGTGCGTGCGTCTTTGACGAAGCAGTATTGGCTTCACGACTGTCGCCAAGCAGCACGATCTCTCTGACGACGATCTCGGTTCGGTATTTCTTGTCCCCTGACTGCTTGTCTTCCCAACTGGAGGTTTGAAGCCTGCCCTCGATGTAAACGCGGGCGCCTTTTTGTGCGTACTCCCCGACGATTTCAGCGGAGCGTTGCCAAGCTACAATGTTGTGCCACTCTGTGCGGTCCTGCCATTCACCGCTCTTGTCCTTGTAACGCTCGTTTGTCGCCAGCGAGAACTTCGCGAGGGGTACTCCGCTCGGCGTGTACTTTACCTCTGGGTCTTTGCCGAGATGTCCAATCAGAATTACTTTATTGACACTTCTTGACATCCGACTCCTCCTGACTTTTGGAAAATTCTCCAGCGTTAATGAACCTTGGTGAGTTAATTGAAACAATAGGGGAAAAATGATGTTGTGTTTCATCCCCGCGTACGGAGGCAGCCGGCTTCGGCGAAGAACAGAAGATTGCAGCGCATTCTTTATAGAATGTGTTCCCGGTCGACAGGTAGAGATTCACAAATGCGGCGAAGACCGTGTAGCGCTGCGCTCCAAACTGATCAATCAACATTTTGCAACTCTTTCCTGCGTGTCGCCTGCAGCGTCAAACAAATAAGCTGCGGGCAAGTCGGCCGTGCCGTTGAGAATTACAATGTGTCCGGTTTCGGTAGCGTGCTGCACAGCCGCATCCTGGACCGCGAACGGGTCATCGCTCAGGTTGTCGATCAGCCCGCAGGTGGTGCAGTTCGCATCTATAATCAAGCGAGCTTGCTGCTGCCGTACCGGTTTCGCGCTTGCCTTACTTACCACGGCGGCTTTCTGCCGCCTTGTTGATTGTCGTTGGCTGCTCATCAGTTACTCCGGGAAATGAAGGCTGTCCCACTTTCAGGCACTGTGTGTTGTCCCGCAAAAGCTCTTGACATCTTCGACCCAGCAGCTGCGCTAGTGCCTCCGCATCGTTCGCTGCATCCACTGGATCTCGAGATAAAGCTGACAAGAGACAGGATCGTAGCCACCATGATGCGGCCAGGTCTTGCAAAACCTCATCTACAGAGGGTAGCGGTTTATCGACGCTCGCTTGCGTATTCACTTTTGTTATCCTCGGCCTTAGCCGGCTTAGCTCCCGCACTATCCAGACTGGGAAAAGACTCCGGCGCTGTTAGGAGGTGAGTGTGTTCACAGCCGCAGCACGTGACGCCCGCAATTGCCCGGCGAACGGCATCGGTAAATTGTGCTGGTATTTCCAGTTGATCGCCTGCCCGATCATAAAAAATCGGGAACACACGCCCACGGAAGTCTTTGTCCTTTCCCCAAAGCTCCAGTTCAAGCGTGCCTTGCCGTCCCTGAAATAGGATGGAGTTCGTCAGGCTGGGACGTTGACCATTGTCGCCGGGTTCTAACTTGTGAGCGGTGACCAACAGGTCGTAGGTGTGCATGACGCGCACCACGTGGATCCTTACTAAGCTGGTGGCGAGTGCGCGCGCGTGTAGGCCATTGACGCCGATGGTTTCCACCCTCTGAAACCAGCCGAGTGGCGCACCCGTGTCCATTGCGAACCCGCAATAACAACCTAATTCCACAACTGCACCGCCCGATTCGTGCGCTCGAATCAGGTAGCGCCGTGTCGAGCGTTGCTGCACAACTGCCAGCCTCGGCACACAATAGATGCCACTCTTTTGCAGTCTTTTAAGCGTCAAATGAGGAAGCCGGAGCCCCAACAATGCAAGACGCTGCTTCGGAGACATCACGCTCTTGTTCGGTTGTTCTGCCATGTATCCCCCCGCGGAGAGTATTTGATCGGACATCCCAATGCAGCGCGGATTTGCTCTTTCGTGCATCCGGCCCAGCACCGGTACTTTCGTGGATCAGCTATCGAAATTGCCAAGTGCTCATTGTTTTTATCGGCGCTGCCGCACGAGGGACAACGGGTGCGGTAGTCTTTTCCAGACCGTCTGCCCTGCGGCACATGATCCAGGATCCGGAATTCCAGCCGAGTGGGATCGTAGGGTGGCAGCACAAGTGCCGGCCGTGGCCGTAGGTCTTCCGGCATACTCAAGCCAGTAACAAGAGCGCTCATCTGGAGTTCGGTGATCTTAGGTAGCCGTTCAAGAAAAACGAGCTGCGCCTGCGTATTGAAGTTGGCGCCATAGAACCAGTAACGCCTGCCAGCGCCGCGATGGATCCCGAGCGGCCCCCGGATCGCGTTGCCGAATTCATTCGCATCGACCTTGTCCTGCCTCGGGAACACCTCGATTCCGTCGCTCTTGCCGGTCAGCTTGACCGGGACACCAAGCCGTCGAGCTACGTTGTAGATGTAAAGGCGGCAGTCGCTCGCCAGCAGCGGGTCAGCGGCGAGAAGCCACAGGTGCGCCCCGCGGCGCGAGCGTTCGAGCGCGGAATAGACCCCGTCCTTGCGAAGCGTTACCTGTAGTTTCAGTAAGTCCTCGAAAGCCGCAGCGTAGTCGCCATCAATGGCCACCCATTTGGAACGCTGGGTGGCCGGGTTGATGGCATACAGCGCAACGGTAATTTGCCCATTCAGGTGCTTCAGAATGGTTTCCGGGGTAAGCCGTTGGTCTCCTTTTGGCCGATAGTAGTAGTATTTGCCACCGTTATCGGGCCGGTGTGATTGTAGGGTGTAGGCAGCACGGTTCACGAACAGTTGGAAGTAACTCCGTGCCATTGCCAAAGTTGCCATGCTTCCGGGCATGTCAACCTCCTCAGTGGCCACTTCTTATAACGGGTCAGAATTTCGGTCAAATTTTGGGGCGTGGGCCGAAAAACCCGCGATTTTCAGGCCTTTCCAGCGGGAGGTAGGGACGGTCTGTAGACCAGTTCCGGGCAGGCTGCGTATTCGAGCAGCCCGTACTCCAGGACCAGGTCTTCATATTCCCGGGTTGTCAGATTGTCGTTATCGCCGGCGTCGAATTCGACCATGTAGAAATCCCCAGTCTCTCGGATATAGAGATAGATTGCGCCGCAGGCCGCCATTCCTTCGACGCCCTGGAGCAAGAGGACGGCCTTTGGCATCTGGGTGACTCGTGGTGCGATCGCCGTCCCACCAGCCGGCGAGGCAACATCAAGGAATATCTGTATGGCGCGGTTGGGATGGGGCTCTGGTACCAAAATCCCCAGTTCGTTCGCGTTGAACAACGGGGTAAGGCGTGCTTCACCTCTGCTTTTCGTCGGCATTGTTCTGTCTCCTTCTTATTACGGGTTGTTTACAGGTTGTCCCCTATCTGTGATCAGTGGAGGGCGGCGTCAAGTGCCTGGTTGCAAAGCTGGTCAGCCTGCCGGTTATATTCCCGGCGCACGAATTCGAGACTTACGGTGCAGCCGCGGCTCTGAAGTGTACGAAGGCGTTCCTGGCATTCGGTCCAGATCGCCTTCAGTTCCCGGTCACGCACCTTCCACCTGCGATTGAGCTGCTCAACCGCCAACTGTGAGTCAGATCGGATGGTGATGGATTCCCACGCGGGCGAATTCGGGACGTTGGTGAATTCGATAAGGAAGGCCAGGGCACGCTCAATTCCATAGTATTCGGCCACATTGTTAGTAACACTCGGGCCAAGGTATTCAGAGTGCATTTTGAATGGCCGTTTGTCATCTTCCATAACAAGATAGCCACATGCAGCGTGTCCAGGGTTCGAGCGCGAAGCACCGTCGGTATACACAATTAGTCTTCGTACAGTATTCATGGATGTTCCTTTCTCGCCGTGCTTGAAGGCATGCTTTGCGGCATTGATTCGCGGCGAGAACCATTTCTGGGACGTCGGTAGTGAAGAGTTATTGCCGGACAGCCGCGCAGATATCGGTCAGGTAGTGTGGGCTTCGTCGTGAAATCATTGTGGCGGGGACCGGGGCAAAATAGCGGTCATTCAAGGGGCTGCCAAGGCCGGATCTGTACTCGATGACGTACAGTTCCCGCAGGTTATGGGCTATGGCGGAGTTGCCAGCGTGCGTTCTCGTATGCCTCGTTGAAACGCTTGTCGTCACAGGGATAGTCCATCAACTGGTGCGCGCTGACGAGCCGTTCGAGGTATTTACAGTCCGGACTTGTAGCCCAGGAAGTTATTGCGCGCGCTGCATACATGCAGTTGCGGATATTGCTGGAGATGCGGTCACCAGGGTCAATCGCTCGGGCAAGATCGATGATCTGGTCTCTTACTGCTAACGGACGTGTCACGCCATCAATTCGGTTTAGCGCTTCAATGCAGCAGCTGACGGCGTTGAGTGTGTCGCTACGAGAAACGTAATTGCGTGCTAATTCAAGGTAACTTTCGGCAACAGTACGTGCAGTGAGTTCAGCATGTGTGAATGGCTTGACCCTGAAGACAGCTTTGCTACGAAGGCGATCAGGGTCATACTTTTTGGTGTCAAGATTCATGTTTAAGGTCCTTTCGGCAAGTTTGGTGGTATGGCCTAACCGTTGATAGGTTTGGTTGCAGCCGGGGGAGCAATGGCAGCAACAGTGGCGAGACTGCAACAGGGTTCGGCGTGACCAGATACTCGGACGCCGATGGAGAGCTCCGACAGAGACCGCGTCAAACGCAGTTTTAAGGAGGGTCCTCTGAAGCTTGAAACAACGTTGAGTACTCAAAGACGGGCCCAAAAATCAGGCCACGATCAGATGGCTAGAAGAAATGATGAGAACAGAGGGTAGTCAGAATTTATGTGCTTTGTATAGAGAGGGTTACAGACCGCCTGGAAACGGCAAAGCGTCGGCAAAGAAATCGCAAGGAAACCGCAAAGAAACTGCGGGGAAACGGCGAGGAAAGGAGGGCAAAGAAACCGATGAAGTCATGATATTGGACACGGGTTCAGAGGTGCTCTCGGAACACGCAGGGCGCAGCGCCAGGCCCGATAACTTCGGTGTCAAGCAGGTCGCGTACGAAACTGCCGGTACTTGTAAAAAACAATCTCTTTTTCGTCGATCCGAGTTCCTGGACGAGAGGCACTAAGAACTCGGTTCCTACAGTTATGTAGAGAATAGAATCCAGTTCTTGTTCCGCTTCTAATGCTTCACGAATGCGGCTGTAGTGTTTGTGACTTTTCAATGATCGCTCGTATTCGAGCCCAAACCGGGCCTTGCGATCGTTCAGCCACACATCGACAATCGCATCGTAGTCTTTCTGAAACGGGCGGAGGGAAATTGTGTTGTACGATGCAATCTCGATTTCAGATTGCCAAGCCGCGACCAGATTCTTCCGTGCAAGTGCCAAATGAATAGCGTTGAGTTCAAGCGCGTGAAAGACCTGGGCCAAATGCGGAAGATTCTCCGTATTGGAATTAAGCACGGCAGCACATTCGCCGAAGTTTTCGAGGACAGTCAATCCTTTTTTCGTGATTTGATAGACCGCTGAGCCCGAAACCTGGCCGTCAGGGCAAATGCTGATATGAGCCGATGTCCGAAGTCTCCGTAGACGCCAGTTGAAGCTGTCGCGATCATGATCAAAACCGCCAAGCTTGCTGAATTCAAACAATTGAACATGGGTAATGAAACGCGAGTTGCGCACCTGGCGCAACAATGGGATGTCGCGTTCTGCACTGATAACGAGGTTTCCCTTTGCGTAGCGCATGGTAAGTTGCCCATCAGCTTTCGGCCAGTTGCAACGCGGCCCCAGTTTGTAGATTCGGCACGGCTGTCAAATACCAGCGGCCCAAATTGGTTTCAATCCAGTCACCCTGGTTCATCAACAACATGGTTTCTTGTTTTTCACGCAAGCAGCTCGCCGCGATGACCTGGGCGCCGTCGGATTTCCATGTTGGCGACTGGAAGTGCACGGCCCCAAACCGATCGGCCGTAATTACTAAGAGAAAGTAATCTGGCGTTGTCCGTTTGTCTCGTACTCTCGTTTCGAATACCACGCGGTTACCGCCATAGGCAAAAACCGGCTTAGTACAGAAAAACGTCTGGCCGATGCACAAATTCAAGTCGTGTTGCATGTGCGCCGTTGTCCCGTTAAACCGGATCAACCCAGGAATCACCCAGTGCCGCCGTACCTTTCGGCCGCACTGGACACCGGTTGAGTTGTAAAAGGCGGCGTGCTTCGTGTACCGAAACCGATCGTTCGGATCGGTACCGTAGCGCCGCCACCAATTACATCCGAAGCCCAATATCTTCACTAACATTGTGCAGGTACTCCAGCAGCGCCTCGTTGATGTCTTCAATCTGTGAGATCCGGTCCGCAATCGGGAGTTTATGCAACTGCCCTACTGCTCTGACGATGTGCGGCGGCACATCCATCTGGTGCTCCGAGAAAAACCGGCACAGATCTGCATACCGCGACAGGCCCTCAGCCAAAGCTTTTTCATCTGGCGGCAGCGTGTTCCGAAGTTTCTCGCGCTCCGTATGGTCCGCGATTGGTGCGAGAGATCCACGTGGAGCAAATGCTTTCTTGATCGCCTCCGAGAGGCGTTTCAGCTCATCGGTCATTTTTCTATCCATTATCTATATGCACTATGACTGCAGTGCTCGGGTCTTTTGCTGCTCTTTCTGAAACCGGAGTTCGGAGTCATTCAGCTGCCGGCGTAAGTGCTTCTCTCGCTCCTGAGAGCTGCTAAGTTGCTGCTGAAGCACATTAATTTTGTTAATCAAGTCCACCTCGGCTCCAAACAAGCCCATCTGATCGGTGGCCTTTGATTTTTCCTCATAGACGGACTTGACCGGTCGGAAAGGCGTACTAACATTCACCGCTGGTGCCACTGTAAACTGCGGAACAGGTTCAGCCGCTTTCGTCTGGATCGATACGGCTTTGACAGGCTGAGCAGGTTCAGGTGCTTTAGTCTGGGTGGTTACCGGTGCGGCATCCTGACCAGCTGCAGCCGGTTTAGGCTGTGCCGTTGCCTTTGCTGCTGATTCTTCTCGCGGTGGACGACCGATAGGCCTGCGCTGTGGAACCGGTTCAGGTGGAGGTGGTGTATTGTCAGTGATGTTCCTCATGGCTGAACTACTCAGCGCCTTCATCAAAGCGTGATTCCGACTCGTTGCCTCCCTGATTTGTGCCTCCGCACGTTCCAAGGCGTTGTGATATTGCGCAATCGCTTCTGACGCCAGTTGTTCCGATCTTCGCTGAGATTGGCGTTGGTGTATCACAACTAGAAAAAGAAAACCGGCGACCGTGATCGAGAAGAGATTCGACCAAAAATACGCACGATCGAACGTTTCCTGTATCAGTAATCGCCGAGCCTCATCAAAGCATTGGCCGTAGTTCCGGTCGCTCGAGTTGACGCCGGTTAGAGCAAAGTCGACAAGCCCCGGTTGCTGCCTTTGCGTTTTTCGCGCATCCGGCTTGTGAGGCTCCTGTGCGCAAGCGAGTGGCAGAACCAGTACAGCCAGCGCGCAAACAGCCAATGATCGATTTAGAGTCCTGGTTACCATGTCAGCCGGGCACTCCAGTGCTGCAGTCGACCAGTACGCCGGGTGAGTTCTGGGTCCATAAATCGCAGGTTGGCACCCCGGTCGCGCGATTGTGGAGAATAAAGTCGCGGGTAGATCGCGGGCTTGAGCAACGGAAACCGGTGTTCTCTGGGAGGGCGAATATGCAAATGCGAATGCAAAGTGCCCTGCCGATTATCGGTCATTAAGATTTCCATCTGGCCTAACGGCAGGTTCTTGATGCGATCATCTTTGGAGCGAGTTTCCCGGATGTCAGTTTCGCTTCCCAGCCCCACCTTTTCGTATTTATCCTGCAGAACACCGGACTTTTGAATTTGAAGAGTGCGCCTTTTCTCCGCGACCTCTGCCGACGCCTTGCGAAAGTATTGCGCGGTGGCTTCATCCTTTGTACGCAAAAGCATGTTGGTGTTCGGCGCCGACGAGATATCGTCCTGAAAACCGCGACCGACCCGTAACAGTTGCGGAAGGGATTGCAACGCAAAGAGGAAGGCGGTATTTGTGCCGCGAGCTGTCTGCAAGATCTGCGCAAAATTGGCGTATGCAAAAGGCGCAAATTCGTCCAGGATGACGCTGACAATGGGGCGATCCTCGCGTTGGCGTTCGTGTTCGTTTTCGTATCGTTTGCCGATAACTAACTGCATGTTTTGTAAGAGCATGCGTCCCAGGGCGGTGACCGCTTTCGAATTCTTATTTGTATTCAGGGAAACGAAAAGGATCAGGTCCTGCTCGATGACATCATCAAGCGAAAGCAGATCGTCGTAAGCGCCAGTAACAATCGACAGGTCATCTTCGAGGAATGTCATCAGCTCATTGAGGAGCCCTTGAATCTTGGGAACGCGGTCCCGATCTTCAAATGACTGCTGCAGATTTCTCACCGACATTTCGAAATTCATCCGCCGCTGCCCATTCATGCCCGCTTGTGATTCAAAGCGCGAGCGCGCCACAGTAATCTGTTCCCGCATGACCCTCGCATCTAGTGCCATTACAAGCACGTCGTAGGTGTTGAAACGCTTGCCAGTATGGGCGAGCACGCGTACGAGATCATTTAAATATGTGGCTTGGTGACCATGAAAGAAGTCCTGCTTTAGATCGAATGACTCAAATATAAAATTCGCATGTTCCTGGTAAAGGTCGTCGTGAGAGAAAAAGGGGTTGTAGCGAACGGAGACGTCAGGACGAGACGGATTCAGAACCCGAAGTTGATGCATTCGGCCAGCAGCCTCAATTGCCGGAAGCAGGTCGTTCACGAATTCCTGATCGCCTTTCCCGTCGAAAATGAGCATAGGAAGTCGACAGGGTTCGCGTGGTGTACCGGCAATCCGGAACAAGTCTTGCGTGATGATGTTCTTTAGCAGGGTTGTTTTTCCAGATCCCGTAGCACCAAACACGACGGACTGCATGACTCGTACACTGTCGGGCCAAAACCAAGGCCTGCCATGGGCGTCATATCCCAACACAATCGAGTTCTGACGGAAGGCGGCGGTGACGGCAACATCGTCTTTTTGGAATGGGATGAAAAGAGGAGGGTGAGGCCATGTTTCCTCGCGTCTCTTCCAAAGTGTAGCGCGATGCCAAACAGCGATAGCGATACCCGCCGCGCCGTACAGTAGATAAAGGAGTGTCTCGACAACTTGCGATTTATGCAAGTGAAAGCGCGTGACCAGGATGTAATAGACCGCAAGCAGTAGCAGGATGAACAGGCCAACCACCATTAACGCCGGGTCTGGCTCGTACTGGCGGCGAAATGAACCGTAACGCTGGGCGTAGTAATCGCGCTGAATCATGGCTGAATGAACGTGAAATAAACAAATGTGACGGCTGCACAGAGGCCAATGACGCCTAGCCAAAGAATCAGTCGGCTCAGTCGAAAATTCCCCTTGCCGTCTTCAGGTCTGACTGGGTCGGCTAGATACCGTGCCACAAAGCGGGATAGTCGCGCATGGGGATCGCGTAAACGGAGTTCCCGCAGATATTCCCGCATCTCGTCTGAAGTTACCGGCAACCCTTCACCCCGCGTCACAGGACGATCACCGCCTGCACATTGTCCGGGAATACGACTTCGAGAACACTTGGCGCAGAAAAGTCGCCAGTTTTAGGAATTGCCAGCAGGCCCTCCTTGCGGGCACCGGGTGCGATGACATTGTGTTCAGCTGAGTTCTGTATGGTGGCCACAAGTACCCGCGCTTCATCCGGGTTCTTGACGATCGTTCGAGGATCCACTTGCTTGCCCTTGAGGGATGTCAAATTGATGGCCGGATGCTCAATCTTGAGCTGATATAAGAGCGGGGCAGCGAACTGGTATGGGGCCGCTTTTCGATTCTCGACTGTATATCGGATGTAGAGAGTTTTATCGGTATGCACAATTTCTTCAAATCGAATCCCAATTTTTCCTTTCTGAGTCTTAATGGCAGAGGCGTCCACTTCTTGAATCTCGGTCAAAGCCCGCGACACAGCCATCTCGCCCACCTTCTCGACTTCAGCGGTTTTATCCGGCTGAGGCGCCGACTTGGTTGCAACATGAATCTCTGCATCCATCTTCGCCACATCGCCAACCGACAATTCGTAGGTGTAATGTTGGTTCGAGGCCGTCCAAATGAAAAGATTCGTCGAGACACCAAGTTTCAGAGGCTTGATAAAAACTTTGTTATCTTGGCGCTCGACTTCATAGGCAGAACTTCCGATTGCCGCCTGCGTAACAGGCTCGTCGTATTCCAATACGGTTAGGTGGTCCAGTGCGGTAGCAATGCTTCTTACCTGTGAAATGGTGCGGGCATTGTCGGAAGCAACAGCAAGTGCGCCTACAAGAAGAATGCAAAATGCGAACCTTAAAGATTGATTTTTCATTTTTATGCTCCCCGAATAGTCATTCCGAAAAACCGGGTGGATCTCTCTAACGAGAAATCCACCCTAGCTCTAGCTAAAACGGCACTCCCTCAGCGTGATTTGCGAGTTCCGCCCCGAAAGCGACATCGTCCACAATCTCGTGGCCGAGTCCTTCCAGATCTTCAGCAACGGGCGCTGCTTCCGCTGGGGGATGTGGTTCAGGTTCACCCTTTGGCTGCTCTGTCTCAATTGCAGCAGCCGCTGGATCAAATGAAAACTTCCCGTCCCTGTACGTGAACAGGAAAGTCTCTTTTAGGTTGCGTTTGATTGTCTCTACAAGAAAAGTCCTGCCTTGCTGGTCAATACGGATCCAGCCTTCGACCATCCGCGGCGTGTACAAGGGAACATTGCGTCCACCAGTAATTTCCGCTAGGCGAGAAACCAGTTCTTGTGGAAAGGTCAGCCAAATGAGCGAGCCGGTGCTTTTGCCCTTGCCCTGACATACGATCGAATTCAGAGCCTGGGCCCAAGCCATCCGGTTTTGAGTCTTGTTCTGCGCCCAAATCTTGAGAAAGCTGATAATCGCCTTCATCTCGTCTTTCGAGCGCTCTTCGTTGTAGTGATAGGCCGTTTGTGTCTGCCTCTTGGCAAACAGTTTTTGCTTGCGGAGGTCCTTGTCCGTCGACTTCCACACAGCCTCCCACTCAGCCAGCGCTTTGCTCAGGGCTTCTTTCAGTACAGCCTTGCGTTGCCCAATGTTGGCGACTACGGTGCCATAGGCGCCGTGGATGTACTGACATTCCTGGATCATCTTCTCGGTGACCTGTTCACCTTGAATCAGACCCATGAAGGCCTCGAGTGCCGCAGGCTTGGTGAGCAGTTTGTCAAAGTGGGGCCGGATATGGTTGTAGAGAGTCCCGATTTTGTCCGTCTCTTTTACATCGATGTGCTCGGGTAAATCAGAGACTCTGCGTTCATGTTTCAGGCGAAGCCACGGCGCATGTGACACTTCCTTCTTCACCGCGGCAATCACTGCCTGGTCAGGTTCTACCCCGTGCTTCAGGCTGTCCAGGGCATTCTGCAGTTCCTTAACCAGAACTTCGGCGAGATCCGGACGTCCATCGGCAAGGCAAGAGGTGATCAAATCAGTAATGGATCCGATCTGATTTCCGACTGCCTTCCTGGCAACATGAACGATGTTCCACCAGGGATGTTTGTCCTTATTCGCTTTCGTCTTCGCTAATGGAGCCTGCTGGGTCCATCCAAATCGATCCGCTACCCATAGAGGAAACCGCGTGTCCTCGATGACAGCGACAAGATCGAAATCGAAGTCTCCTCCGTTTCGTTTAGCGGTCTCGCTGTGCAAAACGTAGGTCCCTTCGAGCCTGAGCTGGTTTTGCGAGATTGATGCGGCTATCCCGGCTGCCTGTTGGCACCCTTGCTTCTCGAGCTCTTCAGTCAACAGCGTCGCCAGTTCGTCGGCGGACATGTGGTCCATCGGAAGCAGGTCCTCATACATGCGAATGGGATATCGCACGCAGAGGCCGCACTTCGATTGAAGGTCCGCAATGGCTTTGTTCTTCGGAAGCCAGTCAGCCCCGTGGTACACGTTGCCGTTGCTTGCGACCAGGTACCCGTCGTGGGCCAATGCGAAGGCGGGCAAGTGAAAAGCTCCGCCTGTGCATGCTTTGTAGGTCCACCGCGTAAGTAGCTTGTCGAGCTGCGAGTTTACCCAAGGGTTTTTGACAATGTGACCACTTGTGTCGGCCAGTAGCGCGCCTTCCACAATGCCGACTTCGTGGCCAGCCATCACCTTTTCAGGGTTGTGTCCGATAAGCTCAAGCAACTCCGTGTAGCGGGCCATTTCGAGCGCGTCGCTAACTCGGTCGACTTGAGCTTTGGTTTGAGGGATGATCTCCGTCAAAATCGAGTCGCCCGGCGCGTGCTGCGTAAGGGTGTAGCTCGATTCAAATTCCAGCCGCCTTGCTGTCTCACGGATCCCGATGACCGTGCGGCCACGAAATCTGCAACCGTGGTCAAAAGGGCCATGGACCTTCTCAAAAAACTTCAGGCCGGGTTTGACGCTGCTTTGTGGAAGAATCACGTCTGCTTCCAACAAGTCAGCCACGTCGTCATTCATGATCTTGAATGAACCCTTGCCCTGCGTTTTATCGAAAGCAATGCGAAACTGGGAAAAACTCCCTGGCAGGAGATCGAGGTGGGACGCTGCGATGGATTCTTTGATCCATCCACCACAGTCATTGGTACCCAGGTGAGTATCTTTGACGACAAGCACTCTTGCGTCCGGCAAATCAGCGACGATGCCGCAGTTGGACACCAAAATGCCGAAGTAGACCATTGCCGCCTGGGGCCAATGGTGAAAACGGTCCGCAATCTTCGCATGGTGCTGCTCGTCAACGAAGTAAAACAATCCCTTCTTTGCCGAACTCGCTGCACCTACGAGCAGGTAGCGGACGCCTCGGTAAACCAGGTTTGACATCGCGTTGCGGACCTGAATCTCTTGAACTTCATCAAGAGGCTCAACGGGGACCAGCACCGATGCGACTTTGATTCCAGGATAGAGAACGCTGAGAAGACTTCCTTTCAGCGTGCTGTCATACTCCAAGTCCCGAATCCTGGGCATAATGCTTCCATTACGGGCGATTTCAAGCTGCTGTATCTGATCGACCGAAAATGTGTTTTTGCGTAATGTGTTTGTGCGTGACGTCATTTTTTTGTCTCCTTAACAGTTTTTTCGGACGTGGCCGAAGTTAAGGAGTTCGGCTGAACATCAGCTTTGTTCCTCGCTTCGCCTGCCCGTTGTTACACTGGCCAGGCTTGTCGATTTCGAAAGCTGGTCAGCCACATGTCCCTACGTGTTGCCGTAGGGTGCTCAAAGGACCAAGTTTCTTGGTCTTCTGAGAACTTGTGCTGATTCGCTTAATCCACCTTGTCAGGGGCAGGTTGTTTCACGATCACAGGCCCCTTGCCATTTTGTTCAGCAACCGCTTTCCACGCAGTTACCACATAAAACGGCTGGTCGCTTTTGAGAGCTCTGATGAGTGCCTCTCCTTCTGTCGGAACTTCCTCCCCAAGTTCCAACGCTTTTAGACTTGAACCCTGCTTTGCAAGAAAAAAACGTGCCCTGGCGTCGTCCTGATTGCGACGCCTACGGCCACGGCTCGAAGCGCCCGCGTCAGTGTTGTTTCCAGTTGCAAGCTTTAATTCCATCTCAGCTCCTTTGCGAGAAATGTGCGGCTAACTCCGTCTATTGCTGATTACCCGACATCTGATCATTACTTACAAGTTCACTTTCCTGCAGTACCAGATTTCTTTTCTCGCCCTCGATCGGCTGTTCCCAGTAGTCAGCAATCAGGAGCCCGCTGGGATTCTCTTTTGAGCGCTTTTCCACGTCGAGCCTAATGTGAAATTCGCTCACGATTTTCTCTGTGGTTTCGGAATGGTCCTCGCTTGTGCGGTGTACTTCCTTGACGCCAAATGCTGTGTAGGTCAAAGGGCTGTCTTTCGCCGACTGCAAGCGGCGCAGGTGAAACTCCGAGCGAGTTTGGTCGTCCACGATCCTTTCTATGAAGTTTTCTTTCTGCATCCTGCTGAGCGCAAGCCGGCGCAGATTGCTGGTCATCATGTTCAACGCATCGGCCCAGTTACGGCTCACATTCGAGGGAGAAAACGTCAAATAGCGATCCAAGAACAGCTTTGCGAACGCCCATTTCTCAAGTTCGGTCGGCTCCGTATCTGACGCATTCTGCGAAACCCTGAGCACGGACGGACTCGTCCCCAGGATGGTCGAGTTACCGTTCGCATCCACACGGATCACGGTGGGCGGCTGGATTCTGACGTATGTTGCCAAACCGATAGCAATGAGAGCTATTAAAGTGCATGCGAATGCCAGGAACATTGCTCGATTTGCGTACGCTCTTAGAGCGCCATCGTGCTCGTAGTACCGGCTATACCGGACCTTCTCCGGTCGTTCACTACCTCCAGCAGCATTTTCTTTTAGCAACATTGTCACGATCTCTCCTTGTCTGCTGATACCTCAGCTTTGTGCTTCGCTTGGCTCGCCGAATGTGCTGCCAATGGATCTCGCCGCTCGGTAGGCGAGAGTTTGTGCAACTCCTTGCGGACGATAAGGCGCGCCTGAATGGCCGGAACCCGAATTGTTTGGACTCGTTCCGCTGCCGACTGAACCATTGCTTGTTCCCGCTGTGCTGTTCCCACTACTACTTGGCGTTGCAGGGTTGCTATTGCTGCTCATCGCGCCACTCATAGCTGCGTGAATGTTAGCCCCGACACTCGCTGGCGTAGGCGGTGGGCTGGAAGAACTCATTGGAGCCGCGCTGGCGGCTGCGGCCGCGCCCCCTGAGCTGCTGGCTGCCGCGGACGAAGCACCTCCACCCGAACTTGCTCCTGCCCCGGCACCGCTCGCACCGACAGCGAAGCCACTTGCACCTGCTACCAGAATGCCCGCCGTATTGGCTGCTGCTCTGACCATCGAAACGGCGGCAGCTCCGACGTCACCACAGATCATTCGTCGCGCTAAGAATGGAATTACACCGATTGAGATCGCGTAAAAGATGCTAATTAAACCCAAAATGATCGAATCGGCGGGCCCTTCGAAAAAACCAAGGAAACCTTGGAGTCCATCCGAAACCTGCGAGACGTGAATAGCTGTGATCAACGCTCCAAAAATCGCGTATATGATGCCCCAGGCATTCCAAATCATGAGATTCGTGGCAAAGCTCTTCCCGAGCTGACCCACGCCGCCCATTGGAAGCAGAGCAATTACTAACGGACCAAGCACGTACAGCACTGATCCGAACATTGCATAGAAGAAACAGAACAGCACAATTGAGATGACATAGAACACGTAGGCAATGACGATCAGGAACACGCTGATCAGTGCCGCTATATCTCCACTGATAATGTCCCACCACGAGACACTGCTATCGCTGAATTGTTGACCCAGCTGTTTGTCCCAGTCGAGATAGACATCTCCGGAACTGCTGCCGATCATCTGCGCGACAGAGTTGAAGGAGTTATTTACGTCGTGAAAAACGGTGCTCCAATTGGCGATGAGGACCGCTATAACCAGGTACTTGATGGCCGTAACTCCGAGGGCCTGAACATCTCCACCTCGCATGACGGCCTGATAAAGCCCAATCAGGAAGCCGACCAGCAAGATGCCGTAGGCAATGCTTATGATGGTCGGCATCATGCCGGTCGAGTCGATGCCGGAGAGGGCCTGATTCAACAATCGCTCAAAATAAAACACTGCTTACCTCGGTGTTCCCAGCATCTGATTACTGCTGTTGCGCAGACTGACTGAATGGGACGTGCTGAATTTGAGTTGGGCGCCGCGATCGGCAAGTTCGAAAGAACGGACCCGAACCAACTCGGCCATTGCGCTTTGCGTATAAGCGTTCGCTCTGACCACCCACGCTGATGCTTGCGCTTCCAGGATAGGAGCGCTACCGGGAGCAGCGGCCTTCAACTGCTGATTCATCTGCTCGGCGGCTTGGAGTTCGAGATCGGCGAGTGCATCAATTTCGACCGACTTCTTTAACGCCGCCTGGGCTTCAGCATCGGTTGCGTCGGTTACATCCCGAAGTGCCGGAGAGGCGTCCGTCTGCGACATAACAGGACCGTACACTGCGGTGTACGACGCGCCGATTTGCGGAATCGCATTGACGTTCCGCGAGAGAATCGTCTGTTGCAACTGCTGTGGTTGAGGCAGCGTCGCGCTCTGTACAGACGTCTGGAACACCTGCCGCATCTGCGTGAACTGACCTTGAAATTGACCGGCCAGGTTTTTGGCTTGGGTGATTGCTGCCGCTGGATAGACGATCTGCTGCTCAAAATTGAGAGCTTGCTGCCGCATCTGCTGGATTTGTGCTAACGGCTGGGCAACCACCGACTTCAGGAGGCCCGAAATGCTCTGCAGGCCGGCTGAAATGATCGCGCAACAAGGATCAAGGCCGAATTGGCTGAACGCCTTGCTAGGAAGCAGCACAATTGCGACTAACACGATTGCGATAGTCAGGGCTAAACGTTTTGCAGAAAGTTTTCGGATCTGATTCAGAAATTTCTGTTTCATCTTGATTCTCCTGGTTTCTCTACTTCAGAACCTGTTGCATTTGCGTTCGGATGATCGAGCTGTGGGAGGCGCTTCGTTTCAATAACGCATTCTCGTGTGCTAACTTCGCCGCTTCGAGTCGCAATTCCGCCGCTAGAGTTTTCGCCAAATACGCTTGGCTTTCCAGGTTCGCGATTTGGCCCTGTGTCGCAAGAAAGGGGGCTGAGCCAGGCGCGGCAGCGCTGGCCTGCTGCTCTAACCCATCGGCAACGGTCAGCATTTGATTGCTGGTGTCGTCTGCGATGGAAGCGGTCTTCAACGAGCTAACGGCTTGGGCATCATCCATGTCCATCATGTTTCGTTCAGGCGTTTGGGCGTCCGTAGAGCCTGGCACCGGGCTATACACCTTCAGGTACGCGGGTTGTATGCCATTAATCGAGCTTACGGATGCCGAGCGGAATTGGGCTTCCAAGTGGGACGGGTTGACCAGGGTAGCACTCTCGACTCCGATACTGCGGATCTGATTCAGCAGCCCTCTGTACTGACCGATGGTGGACGTGACGAATGACTTCGCTTGGTTAATCATCGCGACCGGCCAAACAAACTGCTGCTCGAGAGCGATGAAACTCCCCTCGACGGTTTTGATTTCGCCCAGCACGGCCCCAATGCCGTTTTGAAGCGTCGTTGTAATGGTTTTTAGTAGCGTAATAATGTCGGCGATGCCGGCCCGAGCGGGTACCGGTACTAAGAAGAGAGCCGCAACAAGAACGGCGATGCAGCTTCGACGGGAAAGGACCTTACGTGAAATGGATGTACTCTTCATAGCTTGTTTGCTCCTTTGGACACTTCTCCAGACAATTCCTCTGGCAATGGTTCAAGATCGGCAAGACCCAATGGGAACCTGGCGGCCAAATCGCGGTAACGGTCAAGCAACGGCATCTGTTTGTGCCGTTCTAGCCACCATGCCCGGTACACCCGCTCGCGCGGATAAGTAGTCATGACCCAGTAGTCCACAGGTGTCGGCGCGATGCGGATCGTATGAGTGGTGTCAGCCTTTTCTCCGATCACCAGCAGCGCATCGGAGCTCTTGCCTTTGGCAGGAGCACTGAAGCGCTTAATCTGATTAACGGCCGTCTCGTTGAGGTGAAGATGTTCGCGCAGGGCCGTTGTGTCACCCGGCTGCTGACCTATGATCTTCGTGCTGCAGTTTTTCAATATTCCGGCGCCGTGGGCTATTGGATCAGAGGCGGATCCAACAAAGTCCTCGGCCGTTTGACTCATGCCCCAGATGCCGCCATTGCGCTTCCGGGCAGTGCGATAAAGCTGCACGACAACGGGAGCGAGTACTGCCGAGCGCAGCAGAGCCCAGCATTCATCGAGTACCGTGATACTTTGTCGCCCCGCTTTTCCCGACGCGCGTTGGACAGTGGCGTGCGCGATCAGCAGGCTCATGGCAGTCTCAAGCCGGGCATCATCGGCCAGCTGTTCGATATTGAAGAACAGCCACGGCGCCTCAAGAGAGATTGTTGTGGGACGGTCGAAGAGCCGCGAATAAACGCCCCGTTCTCCGGTCCAACTGCGCAGCTTGATAGCCGCGAGCTGTGCTTCCTCCATGACGCGCTGATTCCGTTCTTCATCGCGCCATTGGGCCAATTCATCACGCAGATCGGAGAAGGTGGGTATAGGATTCGACGGGCGAATGGCAGCCCGTTTATAGGTGCGTTGGATCGCTTCTGTTAGCAGGTTGTCGAGCAGCTCTGCATTTTCAGCATCGCCGTCGCCCAGCATGTGCCTGGTTAAATTCTTGAGAAAAGCAACTTGATCTTTGCTTGGCTCTCTTTCGCCACTAGGCAGATCCCAGGGATTGATCGTTTGTTCAGTATCAAGCGACATGGTGATCATTTGCCCGCCCATGAGCTCGATCAGATATCGATAGGAATCGCCCCTTTCAATGATTGAGACGAGCGGATTTGCGCGGCTGGCCATTAGCAGTAGCTGTTGCACCATCAATGTCTTTCCTCCTCCGCTTTTCGCCATCACTAGCATGTTGGCGTCGCTCAGTGAAGGATCAAACAGCGAGAATGGGATGAGCTGCCGATACGGCGTTTCCAGCAGAAACAACGGAGATCGGGGAGTTCCTTGCCAGGGCGTTTCGACAGGAAGCAGATCAGCTGCATTCGTGGTTAGCAGATCGACGTCGCGCAAATCTGCTTCCGCCATACCCGGAAGGCAGCTAAAGAAAAGACGCCGTTTGGCAAGGGTCTCCGTAACAGCTTTGGCGCCGTTCATGCGAGATACCGCATAGAGAAGTTGCTGCCGGCGGTTGTTGATCGTTCTTTCAGCTTGCTCCAACTCCGAATGCGTAATCGCAGGCTGAGACGTTCGTGTGCCAATTACAAGGCTCAACCTCGCGGTTTTAACCGAGCTCGCGATTATGTCCTGCTGCACCCGGAATAGTTGTGCTTCAGCGACTTGTGCCTCCACATTTACACGGTGCCCGCCTCGCGAGTCTCGCTGGGCAGCCTGCATCTTGCGAAGTCTGCTCTTGTAGCCCTTGAGCACCTTGGCTTGATCGGGAATTGTGACCTGCACATTTACGACAATCGGAAAATCCAGCGCAACGAGTTCTCGCAGCAGTCCCGGAAACGTGGCATCGGGCAGCTCTTTTACACTAATGAACGAGTAGAGAATTCCATCGATGTTGAGGTACGTGTCGGTCTCTTCAAGGATGCTAGTGTCGGAAATCTGCTCGCGCGCGCTGCTGAATTCGAGTAGTTCATCTCCTCTGCGGAAAGATCTGGTATCCGATCGGAGCGGATTGAGCGCCCGTTTGGCTTCCAGAAATAACTCCTCATCACTTAGCCTTCGCGCTCCCAAATCCGCTGCCTGCATGGTGGATTCAATTCCATTCAGCAGGCCCTCAAATTCAGCGAGAAGCTCTTGATGCTCTTGCTCGCTCCGCGAAATACAAGTTTTTGTGGACATGCTCAGCAGCGGACGCCCTTGGCCGGTGTGTCGTCCTGTTACCCGGTTATGAATCGCCGGGTCCCAAATGAAATAGGCGTGCAGAAGCTGCCGTGCGTAGAACCCATCGGCTTCTTTGGTTCTCCAGCGGTCCACCCTGGTCGAATCGAGGGTCGCGACTGCCTCGTTGGTGGATTGCTGGTTGGCGACATAACGCTCTAGAAGATCTCCCAAGTTTTCGACAACTTCGTATCGCAGCTGTAGCCGCATACTTTGCTCGGGAATCGAGCGAAGTAATGCCTCAAGCATGAGCTTCCCGCGGTTCCGGCCGTCGTCACTCGCGAAATAAGTGTTGAGCCCTCGCAATTCATATCCCGCCACAAAAGCGCCGCTGGTGCGAACAATGACATTGTCGAGGTAGTCGCGCACGGGGAGCTGATGGCAGACTGCCGGATCCTTCAGCTTACGTTCGTGTTTTTCGAGAGTTATCGGCATAGTTACTCTTCGCGCAGGTATGGCGTACGAATCTGTTCATCCCGGGCGACTGCGCAATAAGCTCGGGGCTTTGTGTACCAAAACAAGAGGTCGCGCACGTAGCCGCGCGGCTTTCCGTACTTGCAAGCCATTAAGATCGGAACAATCGAGAGTGGCACCCCGTACTGAACCACCATGCTCGCGGGCATTCCAGCGACAGTGCCGCTCACGAAACGCCCCGCGACATTCATTAGCGCGGCCACACCCAGCACAATGAAAAGGTCTTCGAACTCCAGGAGCATGAATGTCACTCTCGTCTGCAGGTTCCTATTCACAGGTGTCACTTCGAGGGCCACTGGTATTTCTCCTTCGTCCTTACGGTATCGCCGCTGCCTTTTGGATCCAGGCTTCGGCAAGCCTCAGAAGCCCGGACAAGCTGAACGCGCAGATCGCTCCAACCAAATTTCGAACCCACACCTCGCCAATCGTGAGTCGTTCCAAAAGTCCGGCAAAATGCAACACCATCAGAACCACTTGGACAACTCCATAGAGAGGCAGCGCTACATTTCCAACCCAACTCACGAGCGCAAGGGTTGCGAGCCAAAATCGGTCGGGGTCATTCCAGGCGGCCGCTTGGCTGAATGACTCGAGCAGTCGCAAAATACCCGAGCACATAAGCGAAGCGAATCCGGCGTACGAATACCTCTGCCAGTGCAGGCCTTTGCTGAAGCAATAGATTGCAGCGGCGAGGAACAGCCCGGCCAATGTCGGCATGATGACGTTTCCCAGCCAGTTGGTCAGATTGAGGATTCCGTTTTCCAACATGTCGTGATCCTTATCCGAGCACCATCGTTTGAACCAGCTTCCAAACCGCGGAAATGCTCAAAAACGCCAATGCCGACGTGACCAGCGAACCGACTGGCTTGTGTCGGACGTAGTTGATGATTGCGCCCACAACCGCTAGTCCGGCGGCCTCCGGCAAGATGTGTCCTGCCACAAAATTCCAGGCAGACACGAGCATGTCAGTGGTTGCGAATTGTGAACCGCTGTTCCAGCTCTGAAAGAGTTGGGTGGTACTGCTGACGGAAAGCATGAATATCGCCGCGATGATCGACCCGAGTGGGCTTTGGCCTTGTGCCGTGTCGAGTGCGGCTTTCAATACGAACCACGCAGCGGTAACTGGAATAAGCCGGGCGACGAGAAAGCCCGACACAAAACTTGTGAAGCTATTCTCAAGCGCGCCGACCCACCCACCTCCGCCAGCCGACTGTGCCGGCAGACTGATGCCCTGCGCCGCGAACCAGGACAACAGTTGCGGCAGAGTGAGCAGAATTGCTGACCACAAAATCCATTTTTGAAAATTCCCTCCTACCTGGAAATTCACTCCCCCTTCCTGGCGCAACGCCATGCCGGCCAGGATCATGGTGCAAATTGCCGCGGGCGCTGCGAGCGCAAACAGCAGTTGCAGCAACTCCGCAATGATTTGGGGGAGAGCCATTAACGTCGCCTCGTCCTTAGTTCACACCAGCCGTGCCGTTGTTGATCCAGGCTTCGATTAGCCGGGTGAGACCGGAGATCATGAGCAGGCCTACGGCAGTCACCGCCCACCGGACAACCCCGCGGCCCTGTGTGTAAGAAACTATGGCCATCACAACCGCGCCGACGGCCAGCAATGGAGACACAACGTTACCTATCCAGTTGACGACGTTTAGGAGAGTGCCTTCGGGCTGAGTCGCTTGCTGTCCTTGCACCGCTTTGTTGAACACCGGTGCACTACCGGGGTTTTGGGCGACCATGACGATCGGAAATACCTGAACCAATGCCAAGGTCAATAGAGCGACCAACGCCGCATGGCGGTATTTTGAGGAGTTGGGTTTGTTGAATTGCATTCGCATTAGCCTCCACGCTGAAGCCAGCGCCTTTTCGGAAATGGAGATTAAGGCGAAGGGCAATTTCAGTAAAATTTCGCGAGTGGTTTTGGCCGGAAGAAGTGAGCACAAACAGGGCGGGAAGCTGTGGGTGGTGCCATTAAGAGGTTGTCGTGCGTGTAGGAAGACAGGCTAAACAACTGAATCCCCCCGCTCATCGCAAATGTGTTGCTCACAAAATGCAATGGATGCGCGTCGAATTTTTTTACATCAGCTACTTGGGATGGGAACGACGCGAGCGGGTCGGGATTTTGGGAAAGCAGTGGGAAGAATCGACGGAATGGGTCTCAAAGCTGAAAAGAGTTGGTGAGGTTCACTTGTCGTTTTTTTGTACAACTGCAATTCTAATTTTGGATGCCCACTTGGGAATCGTGGGATTGACCCGCACGCAGGCATGTGCCACAAGTTTTGGGCTCATAGCCAACTTTCAATGGTGGTGATTAAGCACGGAACAGAACATAGCTATTTAGCTGTCAACTCCGCGCTTTGATTCAGTTCCCGTTGCAATTGCAGGAGCTGACGTAGTGATTCGGCGCTGTCGCTGTTTTTGGCAGATTCTGGCGTCATTGTTCGCACAGCCTGAGCTTCAGGGATGGGCTTGGTATTCCTCTGCAACACCACGTAAATAGGCGTGTTTGCGGATATCGAGACGACGATATGCTCGGTTACCGCGAGCCTAGTAACCTCCTGGTCGGCCGATTCGCCTATGTTGGTGCTCATTCGTTCTCGGATGAGATCTCCTTCGCTAAATGGCTGGTTGATGTTGCCACTGCGACCTGCCACTAAAGCAGCAACTTCTCCGATACCTGACAGCGAACGCACCAGGGCGTTCTTTCCACTATTCTTCCCTTGAACTTTACCTCGAAGTGGACCAAGGTTTAGATCGGTTGCGACTGCCTCAACGGGTATGGTGGCCCCATCCGGCATGAGTAGAGAATTGAATTTGATTGATAGATAGCCGGAACGGTCCGCTTGCTCGATTCGTCCAAACAGTCTGGTTCCGGAGGGCACAACGATGTCGCCATTATCTTCATAGTTGTATTCGATTGTTGCCACGATTGGAGTTGACACAGCAGTACTCGCAGCTGACTCAAGCCTAGCGCGCAAACGGGTGCCGATCGGAAGCCCCAGGATCGGCGCATCGTCGGCCATCAAAGGCCTGTTCCGATCCGCCGCACCCTCTGGCGCGAGCTTATGAACGAAAACGAGCGAAGGCGATACTTCGCGCTCCGCTTTTGGCGTGTTGTTTACAGGTTCTGGTGCTGTACTCGTCGGTTGGTAAGGCGGTGCCTGCCAAGCAGCTCCTTGGTCAAACGGGGGAATGGCGCCGAGAGAACCCGCTTGCGGCACATTTGGTTGTGGGTAGTTCCTGACCTTCGGTTGAGGCGAGCGCCTGGCCATATGCTCAAGTTCTTGCTCGCCTACTTGGCCGTCGTTCGAAACGCCCGTTGCCGGTTTGGGTGGCGTTGATTCGATAATCGGGAAGAGACTCTTTTGTTCGTCGGAGTCATCGCCGGCCTGCTTCTTGTCGATTGGCTGCTTTAGAGTATCCAGCTTTCCCTTGACGAGAGTATGCTTGCGAGCCGGTGCTGACGAAAATACGAACAGAAGGAGAGCAATCGCAACTGCGCCTCCCGCTATAAGGACGACTTTATTCTGCTGGGGTAACTGCGAGGAGCGCTGTTTGCGAGTAACGAATAGCTGCCTCATGGTGAGCGGCTTAGGTTCTTCCGCACTTTCAACTGCTGTTGGCTCCTCCAGCTCAATGCTGCTATGTGGATCGTTGCCGTTAGGATGTATCACAGCCCTCTCCCTTCGTTCTGTGCGGTGAACGTGATCGGTATCAGCACGGGGCGATCGACCTGATCTGCGCGTGCCACTTGCAACAAAAGTTGTTCATCGGACTCTTTGAATGCCGGCCTGTTGAAGACTACGAAGCCTTCAGCGATTTTCCCTGGCAATAGCTCGCGCGTTGTCAATTGGTATTGGCTGATTGCCATTTGCTCAGCTTTGGTTTTCCTATCACGTCGCTGGTGGGACACGGCAGACATTTGGACTTGTGGCGGCAGTAATTCAATGGGCTTATCCGAATTGTTCAATACAGAAAACGCAACGGTCATCTGCTGACCCGTCTTCACCGTGGCGCCGATGGCAACCTGTAGCTCCTTCCCCTGCCAGTGGGGGTTAATAGCTGCCGAGATTTCCTTCAGGGCATCGTTTATTCCAGCGCGTTCATTTTCATTTCTGCGGTCAGCCGTTATTACCGTTCCTATTTCTTTGGTCTCTCCCACGGAAAAGTTCGGGACCCCCTCTGGAACCAGGAAGCTACGCGGCCGCTGATAATCCAGTAGAAAATCCACCTGGCCCCCGGGGGTTTTTCCGTCGCTGATAATGTGTAGCGGTATCTCATGCCCAGCTTTGGTGGTGATCAGGACATTTGTTTCAATCGGTTTCGCTGATAGAGGCCTGAGAAACACGAGCCGCGGTTCGGCTTCAGAGTGTTCGGCGTCGAATGCTTTGGGATCGCCAATGACAACGGAACTGACTTCCTCGGGCACCCTCACAGAACTAACATAGCCGGGGCGGACGCGGACTACGGTGACAGGGTCTACTCCGATCGTGAATGCCGAGACGCGTGCCTCTGGAAGCACTCCTGGCTGGGACTGTGTCTGTCCAACGGCTACAACAGAAAACAAGAGATATAAAAAATTCCTACAAACTTTCATCTTCACCTCCGAAAGTCCCTGTCGTGTTGTGTAGTATTCCGAATTGCAGATGAACAAAAATCCAACATCTGCTCATGGCTCATCGTTCACATCAAGTGATCGCGTTCCTTGCAAATACAGCCGTCGTAATCGCGTTACGTACGCAACGACATCGGAGTTGCGGTAGTTGAGACCACGTCTCGCAACCCGGTTCTCACCGGCATAGTAAGCAGCAGCCACGAGACGCAGGTCGCCGTGAAACTCTTGAATGAGCCAAGCAAGCAGCCGTACCCCTCCGGAAACGTTTTGGTTTGCGTTACAACGATCCTTAACCCCGAGGCGAACTGCTGTCTGGGGCATCAGTTGCATGAGACCCTTAGCGCCCTTTGGTGACACGGCACAGAGTCGCCAACTCGATTCTTGTTGCACAACAGCACGAACAAAAGGAAGAGGTACGTGATAGTGCTGCGCGTAAGCTCTGGCGTAGTACTCGGCCTCGTCCCGCTGGTTGTTCGGTAAGGATTGGGCGCTACAGGTGAGTGAAATAACGATTGTGAGGAATAAGACATGACTATAGTGCGTCATTGCCGGCCTCCAGCCTCTAAAGTTGCGGTTGTGTACTGATGAGCATCGAAAATCAGGCTCGCGAATCCATCTCTCAGCATGAGCTTCCTTCTGTCGGCTTCAGTTTTCGCAAGCAGTGGGAGCAACGTGTCCCTCATTTCTGGTGTTATCCGCTCGGTTCCTAGGACCCGCAGAGCATTAGCAAGATCCAGGATTTCGGAGACAGACGGTGCTTTCTCCATGCTCCAACCGCGAAGTGCCTTTGCAAGTCCGGCCATTCCCGCGTGAAACTCGCGACTCGCGTCGGGCGTTCTCATCGCCACAATTGCTGCTTCTCGTTCAGCCGTGGGATGTTCTATCCGCAGATAAAAACTGCGCCGGCGTAACGGATCGCCTATTCTTCTCTCTTCGTTCGAAGTGAGAACCACGAACGGAATGCTCTTTGCTTTTATGGTGCCGAACTTTGGAATACTCAGCTGCCACACGCTCAGAACCTCGAGTAGCATGGCCTCGAATGCGTGGTCGACTTTATCCAGTTCATCGATCAGGAGTACGCAGGGCTTCTCGTATTCGAGCGCTTTTAGCAACGGACCTGCGGCAAAGAAACGGCGCGCATGTAATTCATTGGCAAGTAGTTCCCAGTCCAGGTCCGGTGCCTTGGACCTTAACTCGACACAAAGGCGCTGTAGGGATTCATCGAACTTTCCGATGGCTTTCGACTCGTCGATACCCTGGTAGCATTGCAGACGCTCCACAGACGTTTCTGCTGCCTCCGCAACGGCGTACGCTAGCTGGGTTTTACCGGCCCCAGCCACGCCTTCCAAAAGGAGCGGCCGGTGCAAAGCCGCAGCCAAGTACACGGTGGTGACGGTCACGGGATCCGCGATGTAGCCGCTGGCTTTTAAAGAGCTATCGAGTTCTTCGACCGAGCAAAACATCGTCGCATTGGCCTCCGGTATCGCAACGTTTCGGGCAGAAATTAAGCGGAAACAGTTTTTCGGTCAAATTGCGCTTGGAATTGGGTGACGTGAGGTGAGGAGGGAGATTTTGGGGGGGCGGTACACCTGGAGGACATTGCTGTTCTCCAGGCGTACCCTAAAGCACTAATTGCCAGCTTGGGGCCGGAAGTGCTGCCATCCAGAACTTGGAGGGCGCCTGCCAGCTTGAGCCGGTGGTTGAAACAACCTGAGAGCGGGGTCGGGCTGTTTCTCAGTTTCTATCGCAATCAAAATTCTAATGGTGCTTGGCATCATGGGACGGGAACTTGAGGTTCCGCCTTCCGTCGGTGCGTTGTTGCCTTGCTGCTGGGTCACAACAGAAGGGGCAACGACACACGGTTTCACCGAGTCGTGAGCGTTCGCGCGTGGACGCTCACTTCGGACTTTGTGCGCAGTAGCTTGCTGGGCGCTTCTCCCGGCTGGCTTTGCGGACAGTTTTGCTGACGCTCGATGTTTCATTGAGCATCCGATCACGATCAAAACGATCACCACCAACAGCACGGCGGCGGCGAATGCAAGTGTAATCCATCTATTTCTCACTTCTTTTTCCTCCTCAACGGTTTTTGTTCCAAGAGGCGGACCAGTACCGTTAAAGGAGTTCGCTGACCTCAGCATCCTTTCTCAATCCTGGCGGCCTTGCTTGGTGTTTCACTGCCAGGTTTCGAGGAAACCGGGTCAGCACATATCCCCACGAAATGCCGTAGGGTGCTCAAAGGACCAAATGAATACATTGGTCTTCTGAGAAACCTGTGCTGCCGACAAGCCGACTAAATTAGGGTGAAGTTGCTGCAAATATTACGAAAAACTTATTTTCACAGTGGAAAGCTAACGTGGGCGCAAAATTCGAGCAAATCTGGAGTGCCTTTGAGGGGGTGGATAGATAAAGGAAGTCAGGGACTTTGGGAGAACGTCATCTCAACAGGTGCAAAAACATAGCCAAGCTTCTCGATGACGATAAACGTTTGTCGAATTTTTATTCATTGCTATAGGCATGGCGCTATGCGTTTAGCCTTTGACGGAAAACCGGAATCGCGCAAATATCTGGACCAGCTGTTCAAAGTCAATCGGTTATCAGATTGGAGCTACATGAATGAGTATTATCGAAACTATTGAGAAGCGCTCATCGGCACTCAAAGTAGGAGAGTTGGCAAGGTTACTTGATGTCACTCCACAGCACATTTATCGACTCGCGTCCGCCGGCCTCATCCCTTGTTTTCGGATTGAGGGAGCAATCCGTTTGGACCCCCATGAAGTAGCTATTTGGTTGAAAGGTCGTCAACCAAAAACAAGTCGCACGGTTCGAGTTCGCGCAGCTTAACGAGTGCTAAAAAAAGCCCATCCCCTTTTGTGGGAATGGGCACTACATCGAGCCGGATAAACGGTTTACCCTTCGAATTTATGAAGGCGTGCAATGATTTCTACCCCCACAATCGGTGTGCTGAGTAAAGGTCACGCGGTCGCTGCCACTTGACCGTAGCTCACTCCGCCGAAGGTGGAGTTAATTCCAACCTGCTGCGCATGGCTGCTACCGGGTGAGAGATATTTCTCGGTCTGGGTGATAGACGCGTGCCCCATCCAATGCTGCAACGTGCGCAAGTCCACCTTGCCGGACCGCATTGTCCAGGTGCCAAACGTATCTCGGAACCGATGCAGCGGGCGTTTGAAGCGCGGTAGTCCCGCAGCATCAAACGTCTCGTTAGCGTGGCGATAGAAATGGGTGTCCTCCAGGTCGTTCATAGTCCCAAAAACCAGTTTTGCGTACGGATTGATTCGCCGCCAGTCGGCCAGCTTGAGAGCCAAGTTGGCTTCAAGCGGGATAGTGCGCCCCTTCCCTGTCTTGGTACGGAACTTTAGGCGAGGCTTCTTGGCCTGTATTGTCACGCTAGGGTTGGCACCAAAGGTGAGATCAGTCCACTCCAGCGTAGTCATCTCGCGCTCGCGTAGACCCACCTTCAACAGGACTTCGAATGCGAGCCGCTTGCGAACGTCCCGGAGCGCGGCGAAGAACTTCTTCATGTCGGACTCCTCGTATGCTTCCACGACCGGGTCATCGGGCGTCGGTCGCTCGTTGAACGGGAGCAGGGTCTTGTGGTCGATGCCTGCGAACTTGAGGAAGGTCACAATGCTCGTGTAGTTGTTGCAGACCGTCCTGTGGGACACACCGCGCTTTGAAAGCCCCGCCATGTAATTGCGCAGATGCTGTCCGGTGATCTCCTCCGGGTACGACGCCTTGCAGTCTGTTAGGAACTCATTCGTCTGCTGTTCGTAGGAGTCAATGGTCTCCTTGTCCAGCGGGGTGCCATCTTTCTTCTTGGTGGTGCGCTTGTATTCCAGGAACTCCGCTTGTAAATCGCGAAGAGTTTTCTTGGCGAGGGGTTCTACCACAGGTGTGAGCGCGGGGGTAACAGCCTCCAGCAATCGCTCTTGCGTGCGCTTCGGCTCAACTGGTTTCGTGTTTTCGCGCTCGTTTTGCGACGACAGCGATGGGCTCAGATGGGGCGGCTGTTCAGCGGATGTCAGAAGGATTGATTGCAACTCCGATCGTATGGCACAGCTGATCAGCTCCCTGAAATACGCCTCTGCGTATTTCAAGAGTCCAGGGGCGCGTCGGCCACGATTGCCGGCATGGAGTTGCAAAATCTGGTCTGGGAGCAGCGGCACAATTGAATTTGCCGCGGGCGAAGATTGAGACGAATCAAATGCAAGACCCGCTTTTCGAACGTCGATTTCGAGAGCCTTGAGTCTTGCGCGTTCGAGCACCTGGGATCGATGCGAAGCCTCGCGTCGGCGGTGTCCGGCTTCGCGCCATTCAATGTAGTAGACCCCTTCGCGGTGGATTTCCGTCCGCCCGTCCACCCGCACTTTGTCTTTGAGACGACCATTCGCTTCCAGCACAATGGGGCAAAACTTCCATTGGCCATCGACTTTCACTTTTTTGACAACGTTCACTCGCGCTTTCACGGCGCCGTCGCGGATCTGCAACATGGGCGTGATTGTCCGTCCTTAATAAAATTCGCGCAAAAAATCTGCACGGGTGAACACCAAAGATGGACACCAAACCCTGCGTTTTGTGGACACCAAGATGGACACCAAGGCGGTAAGTTATTGAGGACTAAAAGAATGGTGCCGAAGAAGGGACTCGAACCCCCACACCCTTGCGGGTACATGGACCTGAACCATGCGCGTCTGCCAATTCCGCCACTTCGGCAAGTGACTGCTTGCGGGGCGGCAAGGGCCGCCTTGATGGAAGAGACTGCGACATCTATTCTACAAGTGGCGCGCGGGGTGTCAAACGAACCGCGCCGTAAACGCGGAGGCGGAATGGCGCGCAAGGCAGGTGCCGCACGGGCGAAGACGGAAGCTAGGAAATCCCCGGTGAAGAATGGAAAAAAAGAGCAAATCGCAGGGATTCGCGCGCTGGCGCACGACTTGAGCAACGCTCTTGAGGCCATCCTTCAGGCCTCATATCTTTTGGCTCAATCGAAGCTGGACGATGATCCCCGGCGATGGGCGCAATTGATTGACTCATCCTCGCAACAGGCCGCGCGCTTGAACCGCGAGATCAGACAATTACTTCGCGCGATGACCGAAGAGTAACGCACGCGCATTCCCGCCGCCTCATCTAAAATACAAAACCACACAACACACGGTTTCAAGGAGAAGAACGATGGAACGCAAGGCAAATGCAGTCTGGCGGGGCGGGTTAAAGGATGGCAATGGCGAGTTTTCTGGAACGAGTGGTGTGTTTGCGAACACTCCGTATTCATTCGCAACTCGCTTTGAAAATAAGCCGGGAACAAATCCCGAGGAATTGATCGCGGCAGCGCACGCCGCGTGCTTCTCGATGGCGCTGTCGGCGCAGCTCGGTGCTGCAAATCTGACACCGGAGAGCATCAACACGACGGCGAATCTGAAAATGGAAAAGCAGGACGCCGGATGGGCGATCACGTCCGTGCACCTGGATGTGCACGCGAAAGTTCCCAAGGCCGATGATGCGATATTTCAGAAAGCGGCGGAGTCGGCGAAGGCGGGATGCCCGGTATCGAAGGTGCTGAAGGCGCAGATCACGATGAGCGCGAAGCTCGACCGCTGAGGTGCACAGGAAGGGACGCCCACGATTCTATTCTCACGTGATCAGGTGCTGCTTCAGTAAAAATCGGAACAGCTCAGGTAGAAGCCACATTGCGGGCACTTCAGCTTGCAGCGATGGTCCACGAGCTCACTCGAGCAATTCGGGCAAAAGCGGGATGGATCACGAGAAACGGCCTTAGACTGCGCCGTTGAATTCAGCACGTTCGGCTCAGGAACACGTTTAACCACAGCGGTCCCTGAGAACACCGAGGAACTTTCGCTGTGCTCTTTCATCAATAGCCGGATCATATAACAAAAAAGGAGCCGCTTCTCGGCTCCTTTTTCACATCTTGCCATCCAGCTCAGAACCCGGGCATAAACGAATAGCCGATCGAAATCGCAAATCGCGCAACATTCACTTTGTTGAACTCAACGTTGTTGCGCACTATGTAGTAGTGGGCTTCGGGGCGGATGAACGCGTGCCCCCAGAAGTAGTAGCGGATGTCGCCACCTACGTGAAGGGCGAAGTGATTGCTACTTTGATAATTCGTGCAGCTGAACGCGCCGCAGTTGAAAAAAGGAGTATAGAAGCGCAGATCTTCGCCGCCTATCCCGGCCATAACGTCCGCGCCAACTTTCTTCTGAAAGGTGCTGCCGTATACGGCGTTAAAGTCGTAGAAAATCGGCCGGTAAGGCTGAAAAATAAAGGCGCTGGCGTTCGAGCCGCCATAGACAGCCTGCCTTGCGCGCCAGGCGACCTCGCCACCAAAGCCGATGTGATGTCTCAGGATAAAAATCCCGCTGAAGCTAGGGTAGAGTCCACCACTCAAGGATGGAAACGTTCCCGTGGAAGTGGTTGTCGCGGCGGGTGCCTTGACCGTGCCAAAACCGAAGGCGCCATGAAACTCTTGCGCCTCTACGGCAGTTGCCAAAGTAATCGCGAATACGAGGGCAGACGCGAGCCATAGCTTTCTCAAGCGAATCTCCTCTACCTATTTTGTAACAACCCAACTATTAACACGTACTTTGAATTATAAGTTCCGGAACAAAAGCGTGCCGCGCCTTAGTCAAAGCGGACTGTTGCCGTTTTGGTGACTGCCTGCTACTCACTTATTGGATGTGCCGAGCAGGGGATTTGTTATCTGGAGGGATGTGAACAGGCATGGGAAGTTGGATACATGCCTAAGCCTTTGGCCTGATCAGCATTCGGGAGAAAATCCAGCGCAAAACCCTCAAAATGTGGGATTACTTGTTCGGCTCCAGCCTTCAGCAAGCTGACGCTGCGCCCATTACTGGCCACGCCGATGCACCGCATTCCGGCGGACCTGGCAGCAAGTACGCCCGCGCTGGCATCATCAAAAGCCAAGGCCCGGTCGGGTTGAATTCCCATCCGCTCACAGGCCAGACGGTAGACTGCGGGATGCGGCTTTCCTTCGGAAACATCGGTTGCCGTGATCACCGCTTCAAAGCACCCTCCCAGGCCCATACGCTCAATGGTCGAGAATGTGCGAATCTCGCTGGCGGAGGTTGCGATCGCCATCGCAATTCCCCTTCGATTCAAGCCTTCAATGAAATCGAGCGCTCCACGAACCGGCTTGATCTCGTACTCCAACCCGCGGAAAATGTCATCCTTGCGTTTGCCGTATTCCTGAACTTCCCTTTCATCGAGATCGCCAAAGAAATGACGAAGGATTTCGCTTCTTCGATGGCCGTCCAATATGTAGGACAGTTCGACTTCGGAGACATCTTTACCCATCAGTCTCAAGAATTGCTGCCAAGCCGTGCGATGCGCGGGATGGCTGTCGATCAAAACTCCGTCCATGTCGAAGACAACCGCTTGAACGCAGTTTTTGGGACCCGTGATCACCGGCGACTCCCCTCGGTCGCCCGAGCGGCCGCAAGTCCCGGCCATGAAACTTGGGCTCTTTCATAATTTTCCCGGGTTCCGATGTCCAGCAAGTAGTCCTGTATAGGGTAAGCCCGGGTTTTTCCAACCAGGCGAGGAAGAACATCAAAACCGATATCGGCGCCCTGCTTTTCAGGAATTGCGTCGAGGAAGGCATTGGTGGCGATCATGATTCCAGTAAATGCCAGGTTGCTGCTGGGCTTGGCCGGTTTTTCGACGAAACTGCGAACCACGTTGTTTTGGTCCAAGGTCACGATTCCGCACCGTTGGGGATCAGGCACCTCGTACACGCCGATCGTAGCGGCATTCTCAGAAGAGTGAAAACGCAGCATGCTATCCAAGTCTGCGCAAGTGAGCACGTCGGCGTAGAACACCCAAAACTTGTCTTCGGACGCGACCCACTTACGGTTGGCTCGAAGAGTTCCAGCGCTCCCAAACAACTCGGGCTCTTCGACTACACGAACCCGCACACCATCTCTCCAGCGGCTCAGGAATTCCTCAACTGCGGCCGCGTGTGCATGGGTATTGACTAAGACCTCCGAGACTCGATGCCGCCTGCACAAGCGCAACCAGATTTCAAGCATGGGCACGCCCTGGATTGGCAGCAGACACTTGGGAACCGCGTCAGTGTGCGGCCGCAATCGCGTACCATGGCCGGCGGCTAGCAAGAAAGCCTTCATGCAGGAGAGGCGATGGGGATAAATGTCCAACGAGAGGCGCTGTGCTCATCGTTGTCGATGAAAGGGTCGTTAACCAGGACCTGGGCACCCTGAAAATCGAAGTGAAATGTCATTTCTTTCAAGCCTTCGGACGCAAGCGCCTGGCGCAGGCGCTCCTGATGTTGCGGCGCGCAGAAGAGCAAAAGAAAACCTCCACCGCCAGCGCCGGTAATCTTTCCGCCGGCCGCGCCGTTCTGGCGGGCGAGCTCGTAGAGAGCATCGATCCGAGAGTTTGAAATTTTCGAGGAGACACGCTTCTTCGCCTGCCAGGATTCGTCAAGCATGCGAGCGAAGCTTGCCAAATCGCCGGCTTTGAGAGCGTCGCGCATGCGATAGGCAAGGTCCTTGATTTCGTGCAGCGCTGTCAGCGGCTTGCTACTGCGTATGGCGGTAGATTTCTCCTGCTCGGCCAGGATGTTCCATGAGTGATGAGCGGAACCCGTAAAAAATAACATCAGGCTGTTCTGTAGCTCGGTCATGACGACCGGCCCGGGATCAATGGGCTGAACCCGCACACCGCCATCCGGCAGAAATTCGAAGAAGTTTAGCCCGCCGAACGCCGCCGCGTATTCATCTTGCTTACCGACGTGCTGATGCAGAACATTGCGCGCTATGTGGAAGGCGCGCTCCGCCAAATCCTGCTTGGAGAGCGGCATGTGGAGGTAGCTGGTGAGCGTCTTGAGAACGTTTACGCAAACACTGGCTGATGAACCCAGTCCGGTGCCCGGAGGTATTTCCGATGCCAGAAACAGATCAACATTGATCTCACGTTTCAGGTCCTTCAAAACCGCGACCGGAACCTCCAGGCCCCCGTCTTTGATTTCAACGTCCGCAAAGTCATGCCACCTCTCGCAAATGCGGAAATCCGAGGAGATGATCTGAATAGAACGATCAGAGCGGTGCCCCAGGGTGGTATAGAAATACTTATTGATGGCAGTACTAAGGACGGCTCCGCCATGTTCCTGGTAATAGGCGGGAAGATCAGTCCCGCCGCCGCCGAAGCTAATCCGCACTGGGCTGCGTACGATGAGCATTGGGGATCACATCTTGCCGAGCCGTTAACTCATTGTTCCAGTCCAGATCAAAGATCTCAGGTTTAGGAGGGGAAGAGAACACTCTCAGAAGCAACGTCCAGACCGTTTGTAGTAGTAGCGAGATATCAAAAAGCAAATAAGGATTCACGGCATACTCAAGGTCAAAACGCGTCTTCTGCTCCGGAGAGCTGGAATCGCGCAGCCCATGGACCTGGGCCAGACCAGTCATTCCGGGCTTCACTCGCAAGCGGCGCTGCTGCCATTCGGAGTACAAGTTCGACCGCGTTGTTGGGTCGGGCCGGGGCCCGACCAGGCTCATTTCACCGCAGACCACATTCCATAGTTGCGGCAGCTCAGTGATGCTCAGGTATTCCAGCAGGCGTTCAAATCTCGATCCATTTACTACCGGGCGGTCAATATTGAGACGCAGCATCTGGAAACGAGCGCCGAATTGTCCGCAGCGCGTTTCCCAGCGAAAGGCGGAGCCTTTCTTGATTAGGAGGACGGCGGCCACTGGAATCAGAAAAACGATTGCGGGCACGAGAAGAATGGAAGCGATAGCCACGTCCAAAAGGCGCTTAAGCACTAGATACCGTGGCCGAAGTCCAGGCTCGCGCAGCTGCACGAGCGGCAATCCGTCAAGGCTGATGAGGTTCGGTCTCGCAGCATAAAGCTCATATGATTGCGGGACGAGGCTGGTTTCAATTCCCATGTCGCGAATGCGGCCCAGCAGAGTACGAATCTCCAGGGTGGGAGCCTGGGACAACGCGACGATCACTTCGTTGACGCGAGATTCTCGCAGCAGGTCGAAAATATCCAAGGTGGTCATCTGGGTGGCTTCTTTATGCGACAAACCGCGAACGAGCATTTCCTCGCTGTCTTGATTTGGAAAGAGCAGGCCAACCACCCGGCAAAGCATCTCTGGATGCTGTTCAATTTTGGTTGCGACTTCCTGGGCGACGCGCCCGCTGCCGATAATGAGCACGCGCCATATGTCGCCGCCTGCGTGACGTGCGCGCAACAGAGCACGCGCGCCGCAGCGCACTGCCAGAAAACCGGCCAGCAACAACATAATGAAGTAACCTAGGGCGAGCCGCGAAACATAACTTCGCGTGAAATATCCGACAGCGGCCAGCACGGCTACCGTGAAGACAATCCCTAGGAACAGGTGAGAAAAGACCCTTGACAGCTTCCAGCCGCCCCGGAAACCATCCAGAGGCATAAAAGCCGATAGCACGATCCACACGATGCAAGTGGTCAGGGTGAAAGGCAGGAGCGCACGAATGGAGAGCTGTTCCCCAAGTGTCCAGGTAAAACCAAAACGCAGAACGTCAGCGCCGAGAAATGCGAAGAGAATGCAAGCCAGGTCAGCAATCAGAATCCATACTTCCAACTTGCGGGTATTCATCGTACGGCCGTCCGCGTGACCAGCCTGGGCCCGACTGCGACGGGGTCTGAAGCACCATTAGAAATTCTTGCTCGAACGCAAGTGAATAACGAATGTGCCAGGCAGAGATGGAGATCTTCGATGATCTGCATATTGTCGCAAGGCACGACGATGCAGGCATCGCACAAAGCGCACATTCGTCCTCCAGAAAACCCGGCTAGCCCGGCTGTTATGCAGCCTGCCTGCTTGGCCGTCTTTAGAGCCTTAAGCACATTGGGGGAATTGCCGCTGGCACTGATCGCAAATGCGAGGTCGCCAGGCGCTGCGAAATTCGCGAGTTGCTCCGAAAAAATGTCTTCGTAATGAGAATCGTTTGCCCAGGCGGTCATCAGGGGAACGTTGTCGGTGAGCGCCATCACTCGGAACCGTTTTTCCGAGCCATTAACAGTGCCCTTGCCCAGGTCACACGCGAAATGCGAGGCCAGGGCCGCGCTCCCTCCATTTCCAAAGATGAAGACTGTGCGCTGCCGATCGTAGACGCTAACCAAAATGTCTGCAATTTGGTCAACCCTCTCCAGCGGCAGACGGCGAATGGTGTTCGCAAGTTGCTCGAAATACGGCCGGCATTGTGCTGCCGAATTCATCGCACGAAGGACGGGGAGAATAGCTTCAGGGTTGCCCCATTTGGCGAAGAACTGTTGCGAGTAAGTGGACTGAGCAGCGAAAACCGGAGTAGCTGATGCCGCAAGTCGAGGTGTTTAGAACAGAGGGGTCACATCGGCTTCGTCAATTTCCACAGAGACCGAACGCATGATTGCGTCGACCGAAATCACGATTCGGCAATTAGTTTTTGCGCGCAGCAGAATTCCCTGGGCTCCGGCTAGAGGTCCGCGAATCACCTTCACGCGGCGGCCCACGGTCAGGTATGGATGATGTTCAGCGCGAACACCTTTCATCAGCCCATTGCGCAAGGCTTCAATATCGCTTGCGGCAAGAGCTGCCGGCTCCCCATTGAACGAGACGAACCGAGCGACTCCGGGCAGTTGCAAAACGCGTAGACGGTCGGCAAGCGATAAGCGAACGAACACATATCCGGGAAAGAGCACCAGGTCAAGTTCTTTGCGGCGATCTTTCCAACGCCGCACTGACCGGTACAGTGGAAGGAAATTTTCAATCTGCCGTTCTTCCAGCTGCTGCGCCACCTTTTTTTCGTGACGAGAATGCGTGTAGACGGCGCACCAGAAAGCAGCGGCGGAGCGCGTCGCCAAGAAGCTCTGTTCCATATAAACCTGAGTCCCTGCACCCATAGCTTCGCCCTCTCACTTACATGGCGTTTGTGAGCTAACCCGATCACCCGTCTCTCGCAGGCCTGTTCCCGTCGCCTGCTTTGTGCACGCCCCTGAACGGAACGAAGCATTGCGTCCTTGGCGCAGACGCTGTCTACGCACTTCGGGTATTTCCTTCGGCAGCCTTGGATGCTACGAAGAAGAGTGGCAGTTACCAACGGCTCTTGCGCAAGGTGAAATGGTCCCGTATTGCGTGATTCGTCCCCTCGGGTAATTTCAGCAGAGTCTTGGATGGATGCTGCAGGGTCAGCGTTGCTCGACGCCAGCTACTCACTTGGCACCACTGGAAAAAGAAAAGAGGCCGAAAACGGCCTCTGCTGAACACTAACAAAGGAACTAACCTTTAACGCTGATCTTGGAGAACGAAAGGATGGCGGTACCCGGACGCGGGCTACCCATCCAGGTCGCCGGGCGGAAAGTCGTGAAGATCAGCATATTCTTGATTTGATGCGGCAGATCCTGCAATTTGTCAGGATCGGACAGAATGCGGTAATCCTGCACCCGTCCATTCGCATCCACATAGGCTTCGATCACCAGAGAATCCTCATTGATGGCGGCGAAATTTACCCCGAAGCCGGTCTGCTGCAACTCGGGATTGGTGGAGATCATCAGCGGAACATCGCTTGTATTCGCCTGCACTGGAGAGATGAAACCCATCAACAGGCCGAAAATGACGACCGTTGCCACCACGCCAGCGGTGGCCGGAACCATGAAAGCGCGCAGCGCATTTTCAAGCCGTAGCTCGAGACTTCCCCACCACGGATGCCGACGGCGCGCAGCTTCGTGCGAAATAGCCAGCCGCAGTTTGAGCGACAAGTCTTCCGGCGCCTTTGCCCGGCCAACCCTTGACAGCAATGACTGAGTCCTGCGCAGCGACTCGTACTGCTGACCGCACACATCGCAATCCTGTAAATGCTGGCTGAGCGAATGCATCTGCCTCCCCGTAATCGCTCCGTCCAGATACGCAGACAACATGGACCTCGCCTGTAAACAGGTCATGGCGTAACCTCGATTCGATTGCCACGAAGAACCTGAGCGCCCGCATCAGCTTGCGAGCCCGCGCTCGCTACCTTGAACCCCAATTCCGGCCCAATCTCCTTAACGTATTCGCTTAATTTTTTTCGCAGCGCGTCGCGTCCGCGCGTAATGCGTGATTTCACCGTACCCAGCGAAACCTGAGTAATCTCCGCGATTTCTTCGTACGAGAGCTCTTCAATATCCCGGAGCACGATGGCAGTGCGATATGGCTCCGGCACCTTGCGCAGGCCTTCCTCGACACGCGCCTGCAGTTCATGATCCGCCGCATTTTCAAAGGGAGACCTGTGCTTATCGATCAGCGCAGAGTTGATGGAACTAGACACTGGATGTTCGGCGCTGTAATTTTCCGGCGGCTCTATTGACGTTTCCTTGGACTTGTGACGGAACCACCAGCGTCGCCGGTTTGACGCTTCGTGAATGGCGATTCGGTAAATCCAGGTCTTCAGGCTCGACTCGCCGTGAAAGTACTTCATGCCACGAAAGATCTTCAAGAAAACTTCCTGCGTGGTGTCGGCGGCATCTGCCGGATCGGTGAGAATTCTGTATACGAGGCTGTACACGGGCTGGTGAAATTCACCAACCAGCCACGCATAGGCTTCCTCCGAACCCGCCTTCAGTTCCGCAATGACAGCAGATTCTTCCGCTCGAATTCCAATTGCGCTTGCGAAGTCACCCACGTTGGCTGCTCCCGCCATGACGCCTATGGCGAACCTCCTATTATAGGTGCCGCACAGCCCGGTTCACTATTTTCTTAGACTCCATTTCAGTAGTCTGAGTTCCAAGATATGTAAGATGCTGGACAGCAAGGGGTTACCGAAGTTTGCGTGCGATGCGGTCCCTAGTTGCTGTGGCCCTTCACTGTGACTGCGGCTGGGAAGGTTGGGATTGCTGTTCCGCTGGCGGATTCTTAGGCTTTGGTTTCGGAGCAGCTTTCTTTTTGGCCGTCTTCTTTGGCGGCGGCGTAGGCTCGGTATCATCAACAACAGTCTTCTTGGGAGGGATAGCAGCCCGCGCATTCTGCAACTCGACCCGCAGTTGCCCGATTTCGGTTTCCTTCGAGGTCGCGAGCTTGTCCATGCGCTCGGCAAACGCCCGCCGCGACTCCTCGATGCCACCCAGGTCTTTGTTCAGAGTTTGGAATTCATCCTTACTGCCAAATGCGCCCGCCGACTCCACGAGCGAATTGAGCACGTCGTATAAGGCGTCCAGGTTCCGGTACAGCTTGAAAGTCGAAGGGAGGCTCTCCGGAGAGGCTTTTAACTGGTCGACCATTGTGGGCAGAGCATTTTGCAGATTGCGTACGACGGAATCCCTATCGCCTTCGGTCTGGCGTTTTGTATTAGAGTCCGCCTTCCACTTTTCAATGCGCAGGTGAGAAAGGTCATCTTGAGTATTTTGCGAAGCCTGTTGCAGGCCCGCAATCATCTGGTTGAGTTCAGAAATTGATGTGTAAGAAACGGGAGCGGCGGAGTTATTGTTCGGGGTCTGAGCTGCGCTGGTGATGGCAAGCATCAGCGTTGACCAAAGAACGGTTGCGGTTCGAGTGGCGATCATGTTTGTTGTGTTGGCTCTTCGACTCAGCATACTCATTTTCACGGTTTTCGCAACTTGCGATCCGCGGATGCCGGCGGGCGCCTATCTCGAATCAGTGTTCGGTTTGTTGACTAAGCGACTGAGCTGCGTGAGAATTGAGTAAGTCTTCCCTCCAAAGTGGGCCTGTGGCGCAGCTGGGAGCGCGCTTCCATGGCATGGAAGAGGTCGTCGGTTCGATCCCGACCAGGTCCACCATATTTTCAATCACTTACAAGTTTCCCGACCGATCGGTTGGTAGCATTTGGTAGCAAATTCCAAAAACATTTTTAATTTGCCCCCAAATTTTCCGGCTTCACCCTCAGTTCCTGATGGATCGCGTTGACGGTTGCGCGCACGCTCTCAGGAATCTCCTGCATGTACACGTCGGTGGTTGTGGCCGCGCGTGAATGCCGCAAGAGTCCCTGAACATCCTTCACCGTTCCTTTCTTCTGAGCGAGCGTAGCGATGGTTCGGCGAATCACCTGGAACGTGAGCTTGGGCAACTCGAGTTCACGCGCGAGTTTGTGCAGCACACGCTTTCGGTAATTGCCCGTGTCCATAAAGCCGCCCTTCGCGTCGGGAAAGATAAACGCATCGGGTGAAGCATCGGGACACTCCTGCTTCCAGAGCCACAAATCCTGCGCCAGCTCTTTCGGCAGATGTACCCAACCCAAGCTTCGTTTGTTCTTGCCCCAGGGTCGAATCGCGCCTTTGTAGACAGTTTCGACCACCTTCATTTTCGATTCTTGGTAGTTGAAGCACTTCCATCGAAGAGCGAACAGTTCGCTCGGACGCAGAGCGTTAGTCATGTCGAGTTCCAGCAAGATGCGGTCGCGTAATGCTAATTGCGCGAGCGCATCCCGCAATTGTTCCCAAGTCAGAGTTGTTTTATCCGTGTCCCTCAACTGCGTCGGAGGCGTAATCTTTCGCGCGGGATCCTTGGTGAGAAAGTCTTGTTCGACTGCCTCGGCAAAGATGTCTTTCATGTACGCCTTGATTTGCAGCACGCGGTCCTTCGAACGCGTCCTGCCCAATTTGTTGAGGTGGACTTGCAATGTAAACCGATCGAAGTTCTCCAGGGGAATGCCATCGAACGCATCGATGAGATCTTTCTGGATGATCAGCTTTTTCACTTTTGCGGTTTCCGGTTTCCACTTCGCTTCTTTTAACGGGAAGAAGCGATTGCGAACGAACCAGCCGAAGGCGACGGAGCTATCGCTCATCACTCTGCCACCCAGAGCCTTGCCGGTATTTTTAGCAATCTCCTGTTCCAGAAATTCCCGCGCCTGAAATTTCGTGACGTGCGTTCTCAGGCCGAGGACGACTGGAATAACGTCTGTCTTATGTTGATTTGTGGTTGGATCAAACACCTCTTTGCGGTAGTAGCCGTACCACTTCTTACCGCGAGGCACGACCCAACCCCGCTGGTGCGAATTTCCCATTCATTCCTCAGTTTCTGTGGGGGAACAAGTGGGCTACGCTATTTTACGCCCGGAGTTCCTCCGCCCTAATGCAGACAGACGTTCCTGCTCGCAGATAAATTCTTCAATCTTGCTGGCGCGATATCGCAGAATGCCTGCTCGACCTGGCCCGCTGCCGATACGAATGACCGGCAACAGCGGCAGTTTTCGTGAAGAGTGATCCCAGACCCAATCGATAGACGTGTTCAGTCTTTTTGCTACTTGCTCTGGCGTCAGCAAGGGATCGGGACTGACTACCGCGCTGGGGCGGTCGATGATGGCTGGATTTGAGCTCATGTATGACTCCTGTGGGTATTCGTGCAAACGAACTTCGGCCTGGCGTATCCAGAAGCCTGTCGCCAGCCGTTTTGTGGCCATTACTTAGCCTGCAAAATCCGTATCCGTCAATCGCGGCGGAGCCCCCGAGCAGCGTCCGACTCACCTTGGATACGCTAATCGGTAAAGTCTTTTTCGGCTTTTGCAAGACATGCTGATTGATGGTGCGGCACTTGCCCGAAACAGCTGGATACTCGGCATCTAATGTCGTGAAATGTGGCTAATTGCACTTTTGCTGGCCACGAGCAATTATTTCGTTCGAGTCGGAGCCGCAGGAGTGGTGGCGCCGTGGAGTTAGCCTGCTCATGCGGTCAGCGAGCGGCACTCTGCTGGCTGTGGGGCACCAGAACCGTAATCCATTCTCCCTTGCTATCATGTTCGCCTATGTACATCTCACTCGGATGATCGTCATGAAGTTGCATCGATGGCAATCGCCTCTGGAAAGCACATTGATTGTGGGTGCACCGCTGCTCTTGGCTATTGTTGAAGCGTTCCATCCCCAGCCACATGACTTGCTGCACCTCGACTTGCACAGGTGGTTAGCGGTTCATTACACGCAGATTGCCTTGTTCCCGCTTTCAGCGCTCGGACTGGCATGGCTAATTCGTGGGCAAACCGGCATCGCCGCCATGATTTCTCGGGTCGCCCTGTTCGTCTTTGGCATTGGGTGGACTGCCTGGGATGCAGTGGCCGGGGTGGCGACAGGCATTCTGGTGAACGCCGCACGCAACTCGGCAACGCCCGACAGGTGGCGTCCCGCGATTGACGCGATCTGGCTGCATCCGATCATGGGCGGTGTTCCAGCGCCGGCTTTTGCCATATTGGGAGCAGTTGCCTTGTCAGTTGGCGCGGTGGCAGCAGCATTTGTGCTGAAGCGTGCGGGATGTTCGTGGGGACCTGTTGTGTTGCTCGGCATATCCAGCTTCGGAATTACAATCTTCAAAACTCACGCCTGGCCGGGAGGACCTTTGACGTTCGGTGGTGTCGCGATAGCCAACGCATGGCTAATCGGGGAACAGGCTCGGAAGAGAACGGCCGGAACAGAGCAGGAACAACAAATGAAATTCGTATCAGGATCAAGTCTGTAGCGGATTGGAGAAAAGAGGGCCGAAGGCGGGAGACCCAGAGGAGCCAGCGTGCGTCAGATTCGATTGCTCACAAGTCTTGGGTCAGAAATTTAGAATTTCAAGGACAGAAGGAAAAAGGCCGCGAGTTTCCTGTTGCCAGTCAGCCACGCAGCCTACCACAGAACAGCAAGGAGACGGGACACCTCCCAGTATCTTTCGTGCACCGCTCAGACTGTCCTTCTGCTGCCAATCTTTTACTACAGAAATGAATCTTCGGAGTAAGAAAATGCAGTTGTTCCGTTTTGTGGAACAAACGTGCACCTCCCAGAATTGAGACGCCAAAAATCCCTCGGCACGTTCGGATTCAGCCCCGCACTGCCCTGCATGTCTCCACAGGTGAAACGAGAATGTGTCGACGCAAGGACAATAGGATTCGCTTGCCCTCTGAAGAGCCCTGATCATGGCGACCAGAATCACCGCTCCGAGAATCGCGACCAGGATACTCGGAATCAGCCCACCAGTAGTGTAGAAGCCAAAGAATCGCAGAACCCATCTCCCGATGAGGCCACCGGCAACACCAAGTAATATGTCCATGAGAGGTCCGTACCCTGAACCTTTCATGATCTTTCCGGTTGCCCATCCGGCGATAAGGCTCACAAGGATGATCCAGAATACCCACATCATTGCGTAACTTCCTCTCCGTGCCGCATGCAACGGTTTAACCGAGTGTATCGAGGATCGCGAAGATTGGCGTCAAGGGCTTTGGGACGCCGCCAAGCTTGACTGCGCCTACATTGAATACTGCATGTTGGTCTAATAGCTGAACCCTGACAAAGAATTCTTACACGAATGTCTTCTCTTCACACAGTTGGTCATTGCCGCGCAAGTTCTATTCATAAATGGCCTTACCAGCTTTGCCGAGATTGGCCGTCCCGTTGCTCAAACCTTGAGTGGCCATGCATATTGAGCTAAGCCGTCAAAGCTGAGGAGGATTTCCTCATGTCGCGATTCAAATCAACGATCTTGTGCATTGATTCCGATTTAGCCGAGCTCTCTAATCAGAGCCTCGTACTCGAAGCGCAACGTTACGAAGTTCTTACAGCAACGAATGAGCGTGACGCTCTGAAGTTGTTTTCTGCGTATTTTGTTGATGCAGCGATTGTCGGAAACACGAAAAACATCGATATGGAGCGCATGTGCGCGCTCATGAAACAGGCGAAACCACACATTCCGATCATGTTTCGGTCCGGCTACGGACAGGTATCCGAGACTGCGCTAAAACTTGTTGATGCGTTTGTCGATCAGGGGCGCCCGGCGGAAGTATTCCTCGCGAGTTTAGATCGAATGTTGAATTTGAATTCCAGGTTCTTTTCTCGCTGGCTCGATAATTGGAAATTTCGCCTTTCGTCCACTAGGTTCGATGGGAAGCAAAAGAACGCGGCGTAGCTAGCGGTTGGCCTGCGCCCGCTATGAGGCTTTTTTGATTTAACTGCACCAAACAGTGCCATCAGTAGGCCCACAAGCGTCTATGAACGCCTGGCACAATTCCCAACTCCATCCACTGCTCAACCGATTCATCGACTGCAGCAATCACATGCGGAAGCCGGCGCTGTCGTAGATTAGCTCAATCGACTGAACCTTACCCTGCTTGACCTCCGCGCGTTCGGCGCACCGGTTCGCCCCCTGCGCCGGGCGAGTCATGATTGCCGTGAAGAAGGACACGACCGTGTCCCTATCCTCGATCATCTCCACATCGCGGAACCTCCAGTCGGGGTTGATCTGGCGGTTGATGGCGATGAAGTCATCGGCGGTGTTCGCCTGCTGGCTGGGACCGCGAAAGCAGAAATCATCGTGCAGCAGGGCTCGAGCGGCATCCCAATCGTGGCTCTCAAGCGCGTCGTAGAAGGCTTTCAGAATCTTAGTGTTGTTACTCACTGTTGTTTCCCCCAGGCTCGACAAACCTCGCATCCGTTATAGCTGTTACCTGCCTTTCATTAGTTAGACGTTGAAGGGCTGCTGACCGGACACCTTTTCGATCGGCCATTTGGTACGTGCCGGAACGCAACTTTCTATTGATCGGGCTAGGTGAAGACTGGGCGTTCAGGTCAGCTGCCACCCCGAATCTTAGCGGCCCGCGCGGCAATTCTGGACAGGATCGAAGGCAACCTCAAGAACCCGTCACTAGGCGAACAGCGCGCCATGAAAGACGCACTACGCAATCTGTGCTGCCAGAACCTGCCGCTTAAGAAGGTTCGCGCTGGCTGGCCGCTTCAAATTCCTTAATCGCTCCGTAGCACTCCTCAGGGGGCCTCCTCAAGGATGCCAGTAGCCTGGCAACTGCGCCGGCTGCACCTCACACGTGCCTGAAGCACCTGCTTTGAGGCTCTTTGATTGAGACAGGCAAAACTCAAGATTACGGGTTATCACGTTCGTTTTCTTTCAAGTTCGGAAATCCTTTGCCGAAGCAATCGTCTGGCGGCTACGATGCCGAGGTCCTCCGGACTGATTAATCTAATGCCCTCCAGTTCGCACAAGCGCCGCTTCATTTCTTCCAGCTGAGTTATTTGAATAGGGGACATCGGGTTTCTCCTTGTCAGGCAGTTCAGCGCGAAGTGGCGAAAATTGAGATGCCACCCACCTCATAGGACGAATCCGTATCTGTTGAGGAAAATTGCTGGATTACTATCGATTCATCAAGGAAACGGCAGCTCGGTCGGCAAACAAGTGCCAATCAAGTTGAATAAGCAGCGCCTTGCGAAGCCAAGGCATTTTGATCGTCTTTTTCTCCCCAGTTGCAACCGTGCGACGTGCCGGACTCCGGTCAGCCCGATATCTGGCGCAGAGCGTCTATCAGCCCGGCGGAGTCTTCCTCCGCAATAACAACCCCGTCCGGATTGATTCTCTCATCCACGTCGTGCCCCTCGGAGATAGAGACGACGCGACAAGGAGGACAATCGCTTTCGCACGAGATCGGCTAGCTTTTCCCGCCGCGTTCGGTGGTGCGTACGGGAGGATTCGATATCGAATTCGCCTCGTTTGATTGCGTCGGCAGCCGCATCGATATCCTTCTGGATCGTGACGCCGAACCCATGTTCCTCAAGCAGGACGAATCGGCAGTTCCTTGATACCGCCCACAAGCAAAACGCGATTCCGACATGTTCCGTCAGAAAGATGTGAATTATGGCCTGAAAGCAACGAAGTGTCCGGACTCGTACATCAGACATGTGCAACTCGGATGGCATCCATGGGGCGTCTTTTCAAAGTGTCTGTTTTGTACCTTGCAGCCGCAATTACCGTTCTGATATTGGGGGATGCCACCCATGCTGCCGAGAAGCCGTCCAGCGATATGCAGAAGCGGCTTCAAACCTCGACAGAGGTCCTTACAGAAGCGATGTCGGAACCTGACAGAAATATCCCGCCTGAGGTTCTCGCCCAAGCCAAGTGCATTGCCGTAATCCCCGGAGTCGTCAAGGTCGCGTTAGGAGTTGGCGGTCGGCACGGAAAAGGATTCGCGACTTGCCGCACCATGAAAGAATGGAGTGCGCCAGGACCGATCAGCATCAGCGGCGGCAGCATTGGACTTCAAATCGGCAGCCAAAGTCTGGACATAGTCCTTATTATTCTGGACCGAGATGCCTTCAAGGCACTCCTTTTGAAGAAATTCAAAATCGGCTCTGAAGTCGCAGGTATTCCGGGGCCGACTGGTAGTGAGGCTACCCTCAAGGATTGGCGAGATGCGAAGATTCTTACCTATTCGAGGGCACATGGGGTCTTCGCTGGGGTCACTCTTAAAGGCGCAACGCTCAAGCAAGACAAGGATGGCATCGTCCAGCTCTACGGGCGTTACGTACCGATTGAAGCTCTGCTGGAAGGGAAACTCTTACCCCCTCAGGACAGCCATCAATTTCTCGCCACCGTGCGGAAATACGTAGCCGACGCACAGCAGCACAGTCAGGGATAGCTGCTTCGCCTCCAGCTACTCGAAAAACAAGAATTGAAAGGCTCAAGAGTTTGTTTTTACCTACATTTCTCGTTGCGCTGGTGCTTGGACATTGCCTATGGGCTGTTCAAGAACCAGCGAAAACAACCTCAGCCCCACAATCCGATTCGCGCCCACAGGAAACTGCCCAGCCAACGCAGAGTCCCTCGTCGTCAACCACAGCTGAGCAAGCACCGAGCCACGATCTCGTTAGTCCCGAGCGACAGGCTTGGAATATTCTCGAGAGCGGAACTCACGCAGACAAGAAGGAAGACCGTGCCGCTGCAGTCCATGTCAGTGGATTAATTCCCAATAATTCCCGTGCGCGAAGAATCGCCGAAACCGCGTTGAAAGATGATGCCTCTATAGTCCGGGCAGCGGCCGCCGCGGCCTTGGGCGATATGAAATCCCGGCGGAGCATACCAAAGTTGAAGGCAGCCACTGACGACAAAGACCCGGCGGTTGCCTTGGCAGCAGCACATTCTCTCTTACAACTCAACGATGACGCAGGATACGCTGTTTATTATGAAATCCTCACTGGGGAGCGCAAGACAGGCAAGGGATTATTGGCGGAAGCAGCTGCGTATAAGGATCCAAAGAAGCTGGCCCAAATCGGATTCGAGGAAGGATTGGGTTTTATTCCTTTTGGAGGCATTGGTTGGAGAGCGGTCAAGATGGTGAAAAAGAATGATGCCTCTCCAGCTCGGGCGGCTGCAGCTTCGGTATTGGCCAAAGATCGCGATCCAGACACAACCAAGGCCCTTGTGAACGCGGCCGGCGACAAGAACTGGATTGTTCGTGCAGCCGCTCTAGAAGCTCTGGCAAAAAGAGGAGATCCTTCGGTCCTTGACACTGTTCAACTGTATTTGTTGGATCAAGAGGGCGAGGTCAAGTACACGGCGGCGGCCGCTACCATCCGGCTGCTTGCGATTAAGGAATCTCGAACCGCGAAGCGCGCACAATAACCAAATGGGCTCGCTGTGACAGCGGCGTTGACGTCAAAACGAAGAGCGGTGAATCTTACGACCACTTCCCATTTGCCTTTCACCCGGAGAGTAACTGCAGACGGTTCTCAGAACCGACTTTTTCGGAATCAAATTTGGTCAGCGCGCATGTTGGCGTGGCAACTAGCAATTCGAGTCTCGAAGAAGTGCCGTTCCATGTGGTTTCGGGCGAGTTTAAGCGCACTCTCAAAGTGGGCAATAGCATCTTCGATTTGGCCATTTTGAAGCTCAAATTCTGCGAATGCCGCGTGGTAGAAGGGATACTTCGCCAAGCGGTCCGAGTCTGGAATTGTACGCAGTTCATGCAAACCGCAATCGGCGCCATCGCGCTGCCCTACGGCAATTGCTCGATTTAAAGCCACGATCGGAGTTGGCCGGATTGTCATCAACGAGTCATACAGCGAAACGATTTCTTGCCAATTTGTTGCGCCCATCGTTGGTGATATCGCATGCACAGCCGCGATCCCAGCCTCGACGTGATACTCGGTCAGTTCAGAGCCTTGTGCCGAAAGTTCCAGCAATCGCAAGCCCTCGGCAATCAACTTTTGATCCCACAGCGATCGATCCTGGTCGAACAAAGAATTCAGCTTACCCGAGGCGTCCACGCGCGCTGACAATCGTGATTTATTGAGACACATCAGGGCTGAAAGCGCATATGAACTCGGCGTCGCACCCAAGGGATGTTCCAGGAGGAGCTTGGCCAGTCGCATCGCTTCGTCGCAAAGGTCCGCGCGTACCGCAAATTCAGCTGACGCTCCATGGTATCCCTCATTGAACAGCAAATAGAGCGCTCTCTGTACCGCCGGCAGGCGATTGGAGAAGTCTGAAGGCGCTTGTGTGTCGAACAATCGTTTTGAGCCTGCCAGGACTTTCTTCGCTCTTGGAATCCGCTTCTCCACGGCTGTATACGTAGTGACGAACGCGCATGCGACCTCATGTATTCCAAAGCCGCACAGAATGTGCAGCATGAGCATCACCTGCGCTTCCTCCGGCAATTGGGGGTGGCAACAGGAAAACATCATGCGGAGCTGGTCGTCTTTGATGGCGGTATCTGAAAACATTTCCTCGACCTCAGAAGCCAACGTCCATTCGCTCTGCAACCACCGGCTCAACTCTGGCTCGTAAGTGCGTGCTGTCTTTTCACGGCGCAACACATCGAGCGCGCGATTCTTGGCGGCGGTCATCAGCCAGGCCGATGGGTTCTCCGGCACGCCCCGGAATGACCACACTTCCAGCGCTCGGCAGAAAGCGTCTTGCACGACGTCTTCTGCGAGCGCCAGATTGTGGACACCGAAGATACGAGTGAGCACGGCAACCATGCGGCCCGCCTCGTGCCGAAATAGATGGTCGGTGAGTTCCATTTACATGTTGATGGCTTGGATCGGCCGGACCTCGACCGATCCGCCTACTTCGAGAATTGGGCAGCCTTTCGAAAGCTCCGCCGCTTGCTCCAAATCACGCGCCTGGATCAGGGTGAAGCCGCCGACCACATCTTTGGCCTCCGCGAAGGGGCCATCGGTCACACTCTTCTGTTTGCCTCTGATCACCTTGCCGGACTGTTCGAGCGGATGGCCGATGTCTTTAAGATGACCCTGTTCGCCGAGCTGCTTAAACCAGGCGCGCCACTTCTCCATGGTCTTTTGCATCTGCTCGGGTGACGCATTGGTATCTCTACCGCGATATAAAAAGGTGAAGTCGCTCATTGTGTTTCCTCCAGTTGTATTTTGTAGTTCCACTGTATTAACGGTTGAGAGGATTGAAGGCGGACATATTTTTTTCGATTATGGCTTGCCGCTTCTGACGAACTCGCACGCTTGATTGGCGAACTTGGTCCAATCTGCCCGAGCCATGGTAACTACCAGCCATTCCTTCATTGGCTTGCCGGGACGCGGTTCGAAGCGTTTTCCCGCACTGGATGCAACGAGTTCATCCACTCGCTTCTTTGGGAGTTTCACTACAAATTGGCCGTCAGCAGACAACATGGCGAAGATCTTGCCATCAACTTTGAGTGCGCCTGAGCCAAACCCCTTACCTTCTCCGACGGTAACGCCGCGATTTCTCGATAAGGCATTAACGACTCGGTAGAATTTCCGCCTGGCATCCGCGGACTCGGCATGTTCTGCAGTGGGCATTCCAGGCTCCTTTCATAGCAAATATTGATTCAAGCCGACTACTGACGCTTCTTCCCCTGCTGGTCCGCCAACCCTTTGCCCTCGGTCAGCAGTTTCAGCAGGCTTTCGCCAAAGTAGAAATTCCAGCCAGCCTCGCAATTCTTATAGCATTCGAGGCCCGGCACCAATCCAACGTGAGTTATGGTCACGTCCGTTCCACCATCTTTTGGCGACAGCTCCCAAACTACTTTGGTGTCCCGCCACTCCGTTTTGTCGGTTAGGAAGGGAAGATTACAATCGGTAACCAACCAGGTTGCTCTCGTACCGGGCGCCATCTCGGTCACTTTGAATGCGACGAACGTCTCTCCCCACCTGACCGTAAACTGGTCGTCGAGCTTTTGTGGTCTGCCTTGAACACCGGCTGTCCACCAGTCCGAAATCTGAGTGATCCTGTCGAATGCCTCGTTCGAGCTGATTGTTGCTGTAATCCGCGATGTGTAATTTCGCATCCTCGTCTTCCTCCGTACCTGAGTTTTGCTTCACATCGTTATGACGTTCGCTCTGCTGCACCCCCGACATTGAAAGTTTGAGACTTCCCCATTTTTTTATCCGCCCCGAAGAGTTCCGAATCGAGGACTTTTCCAAATCCCGCCCTTATGGCGCTATGATCCGGGTTTTGATGAAGGTGAGTCCTCATATAGTGATAAGTTCTCGTTAATTCCGACCAGCTTAAACACCTGCCCACCCGGAGCCTGGAAGTAAAAGTGCGGATCGGGCACATCGAGCTTTTTGACGCCAAAGCCCAGCAATTTCTGCCTCATTTCGTCGACGTTATCGGTCTGGAGTTCCAACCAGGTTGCTTTCAAAAAGGCGCTCTCATCAGGAGCAGTGTCCTGCCACACAAAGCAGAAGTGGATGTCCTCCAATTGAAAACGATCTACTTCAGCGGTTTTCACTCTGGCTTTGCATCCCAGGACTCCGCAATAAAATTTACGAATTCTCTCCTGTTCTGATCGCGCGGCGAAAACCGCCGTATGATTTCCAAGAATTACTTTTGCCATAAGTATTCTCCAGGTACAACATCTACTAACGTTGCCGGTTCATCACGATCAGTCAAGAGCGGCCCCCGCAGTTGCAAATGCAACTGTACCGGTCATCATCCGAGCACGGTCGGACGCGATCAGCACGGCGGCGTTTGCCGTGTCCTGGACCGTCGCAAAAGTTTCTTAAAAAGTTTGATTGCTCGAATTGCTCCTTCGCCTGCTCGTCCTTGGTGATGTGCAGTTGACCGGCCAGCAGTTCCATCGTGTCCTGAATCGAACGGCTGTCAAAGTTTGCAAGCGTTCTGAGGCAGACAACACGAACACCGCAACAAGAAACACTTGTGCGCCTTCCGCAGCAAATTCTGTCGCGACAGCAGCGCCAACGAAGCCTGCGCCGAACACGACCGCGCTCTTTCCCTGTAGAATCGGCGATCTGCTTGTGATGTTTGTCGTTGTCGCTGTCATTTCATTTCTGCTTCTTGTTTGTTTCAGTTTCCGTTGCTATGACGTTTAGCCTCGACTGCGCCGGATCATCGGTCTTCAATTTTTGGTGTCCTTCACTACTACATGGCGCGTGGCGGCGCGTTTGCTTGCTACCGAAGTCTGGATAGGCCTTCAGAGCAATAGAGCAATCATGGCTTGCGGATCCAACAGGGTGGGGCGTGAACGTCGCTTGACCCGCCACGGGCGTACCTAAAGCGATCTGCGCAATTAGGTTTAACACGCAGGTACGAAGGATAGAGGTTTTTTGGCGATCAAGAAATGACGCCCCTTTCACAAAAGCTGGTCTAGCGGTGTCGCCTACCTGGTCCTTCACGGGATCACCTCATTTCTCGTCTTTCTGTCTTAGAAACGATTGAGGAACCCCGAGCCGGACATTTCGTTTGAGTCAGCTCGCGCACCATCAGTCTGATTTTCCGTCAGCCGAATGGTCTCAAACGCATGCTCGGAGGACGATTTCCTATCAATGGGTGTCGGAGCCGCGATGCTTTCGAACGTCCTTGGCAGGAAAATTGTGAAGGAGGTCTCAGCTCCGATTTGACTCTACGCGCGTCCAAGGGCTGGGAATATACTTAATCGAGAAACGGCGTCAATCCAGTCCAATGCGCCCAATGACAAGCGCCACAATTCAAACCCAGTGATCACACAAGGACTTAGGAAAGCGCACACCTTCGTGGGCGCCGGTAGTCGACGGAGAAATTGCCATCCTGGGAAATTTCGGTGCTGCCGTTCGATCGGCGGGTGAAAAGTTAGGAGGCTTGAATCTGATTCTTTTTACCGAGCGCCTGCGGTTCTTGCTGCTCCGAAAGTCTATCGATCTCCGCGCAGGCCAAACGTACCTTCTCGGGGTCCGTCTCGGTCGCCAATGTTTCTACTAGCTCGTCCCAGCGTTCTTTCTCGCGCATAAAACCACTCTCTATAAAGTGTTTCTTGATGCACGATTTGAGCAAAATCCACACGAGGAGTCAATTGATTTTGGAATTCCTTAGTTGAAAATACGTGAAAGTCTGTATTCGGCGATGTTCACACCGGGGGTTCCTAGTCTCTCGTTCGCTCTTTCGAGGCTAGGCCCTTCGCTGTGTCTCGTCTCGAGAGAATCGTACACTGGACGGAGTGTCAGTATTCATGCCAAACCTTATGAAAAGGGGGAGGGAATGACGCGAAAACGCGTTATAAACTGGGCCTGTCTTTCACTTGTGCTGTTTCTCGAATTCGCAGTGACACCGGGAGCAGCGGCACAGCATAGCACTTCTAAAACTGAAATTCCTGATGCGCCGCCTCCCTTCGCCGCAACAAGGAAGAAGCATCGGGATCTCGAAAGCTCAGCCGTGCCGATCGAATAGATCATCGGTCCGTACATTCCTGTGCAGGAGCCTGGCTCAACCGTTTGGCCAATTCTCAACGAGAGCAGATTTACATGTGCAGATGCTGCTGACTGATCCTCTTGTTCGTATTCACGAGATAGATGACCTCACCATGAAAAATCCGGTAGCAACCGTATGGACGCCAATTTCGTAGCCTGAGTAGTGTGAGAGACACTGCCAGAAGTTCGCGAGGATTACCCCGACGCGGGCCAGCCGCAGTTGAGGAGAACCATGCAGACCCGTTTTGCCAGTGTGGTGTGCTGTGTATCGTTGTTAACAGTTTTGTTTGTCCCCACACTCAAGGCCCAGCAGCCGTCGGCCAGTGGTAGCACTTTCGAAGGCGCAGTAGTGTCGGCAAGTCGAGACACGCTGGTCATTCAGACGGACGACAATGAGTTTCATCCTTTCACCTACGCTTCTGGAGCCGAGCGCCCAAGATCGCTCGCGAAAGGATCGCGGGTTCGTGTGACTGCCGGTCCAGCAGACGAGAACGGCACGCGAGCGGCGACCGGAGTCACCGTTCTGACAGCAGCATCGGGCGCTGGCGCTGCGCACGACAAAGGTGCGCAGGCTGCGCCGGTTCCTGAGAAGGTTCGGGATGTCGAAAGTGAAATCCGGCGCGAGAGTCGACGGTGGCGTCTAGGAGTAGAAGCCGGTCAGGCATTCAATCCAGAATTATTCTTGTTCGGGATTCAATCCCAAATGGGGCCGATCTTCCATCCACGCGTACTGTTTCGTCCCAATGCCGAATTCGCTTTCGGAGAGGTCACCGACCTCGTTGCATTGAATCTGGAAGCGGTTTATCGCTTTTCGGCTTCCGAACGCAGAGGTAACTGGACGCCTTTCCTCGGCGCAGGGCCGGCCTTGATTTTCATTCACCAGAGCTTCCAGTCTGGGCGGCAGATTAGTTTCGGAAATTTCGACTACGAAACTGGATTTAATGTTCTGGTGGGAATGCAGTCACGCCGAGGAATGTTTGCCGAACTGAAGACCAGTTTGTACTCTGGGCCAGCTCCCAGATTGCGCCTCATCGTGGGATACAACTTCTGAGATCTGAAATGCAAGCTTAATTAGGCGAGGGCGCAAGACTCCCTTTTTCAACAAATGGGTCTTCCATCGCTCCCTCTCTGGCTGCTTCGGAGCGAGTTCCTGATCTTCTTGAGCCTTTTTCATAGGCAACCTCTAACGACGTCGGATTAATGCGGATCGGATGAGCTCGGATAGGGTCCCGAAGTTTTTTCGGGCAGTGTCCGGTGGCACGAGTCTTGGAAAATCCGACGCCATCTTATCTTCAATTCCACGAACTTCCAGTGACTCCGCGCTAGTTCAGTTGAAGCTTTCCTTGCGCTGTATTCATCGATACCCGTATGCGTTCCAGTTCCGCAGAACCTGCTATTGCAATTCAAGAGGCCAACCATGAGCCAAGTCTGCAGCGACAGTTGATCTTCCTTCCAGTAATCACGGAACAAACTGGAGACATAGCACGTACTGACCAATATGATGCGATGGACGATTCCGGTGCAGAGCAATTGGCTAAGATTGTGTGCGGTGGCGATAATCCTGCTTGTCTTCGATGGAGTCTTGCCGAAGGGAGTCGCCGGCAAGCGCGAGCACTTCGACCTCGTGTCAACCACACGATTCTTTCTGGACGCCTACGCTCGCGCCGATCGGCAGAAAGTATTGTCGATGATCGATCCAGCGGTTACCGCGTACGGCAGCGATTTGGACGAAGTGTTCAAGGGGAAGGGTGGAGTAGAAAAGATGCTTCGGGATGATGCACAGCTCTGGAATGGCGCCGCGACGATCGGGGAGATGCAGCAGATCTCCACCTTCCAGGATGGTGATGTCGCATCTATTTTCTTCAATGCCCCATTTCGCCTAGGAAAGCAAGAACCTGTAGCCGTGCGCTTCGCGATTGTCTGGCACCGCTCGGCCAAAGGGTGGCGTGTCGTGCAGAGTTCGAGCGTCGTTCCGACGCGCGGCCAGAGCGCAGAAGAGTTGCTAGGAGGAAGACATTAACGTCGGGCAGGTGACATTTTCCAATTTGTTCGTCTATCGTGTTAGCGCTCATGAAGCTCGTCTTGCTACCTGGTCTGATTTGTCTGTTGTTGGCGTCAATTTTCGCTTTCGCGCAAGCGATGCCCAACACCTCCGTTCCACCGGCGGACGCTGCCGATGTCGAGTTGGAAATTCGGCAAGTCGAACAATTCCTCCCAAAGCTCCCCGATCGCGGCGCTGGTCTCTTCCTGCTCGCCCATGACTATGCGCACTTGGGGAAAACGGAAAAAGCATTTTCAGCGCTTCAAGAGTGTATTTCTCTCGATGCAGGATTCGATCCCGAAGGCGACCCGGACTTAGCAGTACTGAAGTCGAACCCGAAGTTTAATACTCTTGCCGAGCGAGTCCATCGGCGCTATCCCGCGGTGCATCGGGCGCAAACTGCATTTGTGATAGCAGAGCCAGATCTCTTTCCTGAAGGTTTGGCAGAAGATCCGCGCAGCAGCATGCTTTACATGGGGAGCCTGCATTTTGGCAAAATCGTAGAGATCGCCAAGGACGGCACCGTTTCTGACTTCATCAAAGCTGGGCAGTATAGCTTGGGACCGATCTGCGGGCTGAAGGTGGACCCCGTGGATGGAAGCGTTTGGGGCAACACTTGTCCCGACAGCGGAGTTGGCGCCGAGTTGTTCCACTTCGATAGTGGTGGTAAGTTGCTCAAACGCTTTTCCCCGCCAACGCCGGGCAAGCACCTCTTCAACGACTTAGTTCTTCGAGGCCCGGATGAGATCTATTTGACCGACAGCCTGGCGAATCGTGCATTTCGTTTTGATCGCAAGTCTCACACGTTTTCCGAACTCTCGCTTTGTCGGACCGTCTACTACCCGAATGGAATCGCGCTTTCTGATGATGGCAAACGGCTGTACGTGGCCGATGCCTTTGGCATCCTGAAAGTCGACGTTAAAACTGGAGGCTGTCATGAGGTGGAACCCGGAAAGTCGAATACTGTTTCCGGTGCAGACGGTCTTTACTGGTACAAGGATAGCCTTGTTGCAGTTCAAAATAGCTTAGGGTCCCCTCGTATCGCGCGATTTCGGCTCTCACCTGATGGAAACCGAGTTCTGGGGATCACAATTCTGGAGTATCGAACGCCGTTCGTATCTTCGCCTACAACGGGGGCTATCGTGGGATCAAAATTCTACTTTATGTCTAACACACAGATAGACAACCTGAAGGGTGACAAGATTCTCGACCCATCGAAACTCGAACCGGTCCGCATTTCGGCGATCGATTTAGGTCCCTGACTGCCGATTAAGGATAGATTCTGCTGTGCCGAGACCCGGGCCATGACGTGGCTAGTGACCCTCGATCACGTTGATCGCCGGCTTTAACGCGAACGCCTCCGGTCTTCATGTGCGCGAAGTAGCTGAACTCGCCCATGATCGGTCACTGCCTAATTCCCGCCTTGTTTGTTTCCTTCCCGGCAGTGCGCCATTGGAGCCGTAAGTTACTGAGTTTGAACGTACATCTACATATCATTCGCTATTCGCGAATCGCGAATATAGAACATAAACGTGCCACTAAAATCTCAAGACATAATGGTCGTTCTGAAACTCTGCAGCTATCAACGCAAGCGTCCGCCGATGTCCGCCATCGCGGCGGACCTCGAGATGAGCCCTTCTGAGATCCATGCCGCTATCAAGCGTCTTCAGCAGGCCAGGCTGGTGCACGGCCCTGAACTGGAAGACAGACCGAATCTCTCAGCTCTCGAAGAATTCCTGGTGCATGGAGTGAAATATGCCTTTCCCGCAGAACATGGAGAGGTGACGCGCGGATTGCCCACGTCGTTCGTGCTCCCCCGCTGAAGAACGGCATTGCCCCTGTGATGAGATTCCTCCTGTTTGGCCGTGGCGAGACGGTGAAACCCGCGGCATCGCTCTGGAACCGCTCTATAAGACCGCCCCTGCAGCAGCCGTCCGTGATCCGATTCTCTATGAATTGCTCGCCTTAGTCGACGCTATCAGGGATGGGCGCGCCCGCGGCGGAAACTCGCAGAAAAACATCTGATAAATAGACTGCGCACGGGAAATGCTGCCAAATCGCAATCTCGATCTGCTCACTGAAGCAGCTTGGCTGCTTGAGCCCCTTCTCAGGGAACTGGTTTTCGTTGGAGGAAGCACGACAGCCGTGCTCATCACCGACAAAGCGGCAGCCGATGTCCGCCCTACTTACGATGTGGATGCAATCGCGGAGATCAGCCCATACGCAGCATATGCCGAGTTTTCAGAACGCCAACGAAAGTGTGGCTTTACGGAAGACATGAGCGAAGGAGCTCCGATTTGCCGATGGCGCCAGAACAAGACAGTTTTGGACGTCATGCCCCTTGACGAAGAGGTCCTAGGATTCTCTAACCGCCGGTACAAGCCAGCAATGGATTCCGCAATTCGTATACGAACCGGTGTCCTGCGTATGAACGGTGAAATGGGAGGGCTGACAGACTCTGCCCGCTGATGGGCTGCACCCTAACTTTTGTGCCTTCACGCCACACTTTCACGTTCAGAGTGGCTAGTTGAATGGGGAATCACCAGGAAGCCGAACGAACAAGGACTAGATTCCCTCGTCAGACCGACGCAGAATGTCGTGTCATCTGTCGAATTCGCCTTGCGCTCTGCAGTCAACAATTTAAGCAGATCAATTCGAAAGGACCGATTCCAGATCAGTGAATCCAAGCCGTACGCTGCACTTGATAACCGAGGACATTGCACCAATCGCGTTTTGTCTGACTGCCAAGGTCGTTCATGGAGTTAGCCCGTCGGGGTTGCGTCTCTCTCCCAGACGCTCACGTAATTCTTCGAGCCATGCCCGTGGATCTCGGCCGTGGATAATACGCCCCGAGTATCCCAGCCGCTCCGCAATGTTGTCACGGTTATGTCGGATATCCTTCTTGCGCGCTTTCGAATACAGTAAGAGAAAATGTTCCATATTTGCGGGCTTGCCGAACAGATATGTAGCGTGTCCCAGTTGCGGCGTCTCGACGATAACAGTCCTTTCAAGATCGAAGATGTATTCGCCACGAAACAAATAAGTCCGCCGCGCGCGTTCAAGGAGTTCGCGGTAGAACAAGGGATCATAGTCCGGATGCCAGTTGATCTGAGAGACATCGAAGTCACAGGGAATGCCGAGTTCACAGCACATTTTCTCGAGTTCCTTTCGCTCGATTGCTTTGTGCTCCAGGCATAGCCTTATCTGATCCAAAGCGCGAGAGTATCGGCCAAATCGACGATACATGGATCGCGCTCTCTCAATATCTGACTCTAACTCTGGTGGAACCTTGACGGAGAGTCGGCTCGGCAGACCAGTTTCCCAATTGTCGGACTTCCAGGAACCGCCGTGTGGTTCGTGCGCCGCAGTCGTGACGAAGGTGCCCTCCACTTCGATCTTCGCGCTCAGCAAGTGTTTCCACCGGTTCCAGCTCGGGTCCCAATCGATGCGCAAAATATCGGGATCAAGCCAGAATCGAAGCTTGCGACGCACGTCACGGCACAAGGCCTTGTCCACATAAAAGTCGCAGTAACGCAGAGGCAGTCGAAAGTTGCGATGGACCTTATCTGGCACGAATGCCAGAATGCGGCGGGCAAAGAACGTCTCACCCTGGGTGGAGAACTCGCCAGCAACCAGGAGCAATCCAACTCCGCCATAAGGAAAGGCGGCTGGAGTCTCCTGGTCGGCGAGGAGTCTATCGTAGTGGGCTCGTAATTCGGGATGACCGAGAATATTAAATGCGCGTGATAACCTCACGTGGTCAGGGCCTGCTGCCCCGTTGGTTTTCAACTCCAGTGAACGCAACTTGAACGCGACACGAATTTCGGCGGGAGATGCACTGCTCTCTATACGGAGTGTCTTGTATAAGCTGTTCGACTCAGATCCATTCCTTGCATGCCCGATGCCGTAGAAATATTCGTGAATCGTCTCACAGGGCAGAAACACTGAGGAGATGCCGAACGGGCCACTGTGAACAAGTGCCGACACATAGCTCTGTCCGTTTTTGTCTAATTTTGGCTTGGTCGCAAGTTTGATAGAGGCAAGGTACAGGGCTGTTCGTGCCGTTGAAGAGGGTGACTTTGTCGCAATCACTTCGGTGTGCGCAGCCTTTGTGGTAGGAATCGGGAACGCGATCTCGTCGCCAGCCGCAATGTGATTTAAGAACACACGTGGCAATAGCACCCTGACGCCGTTCGCGAGTGTGCAGGAAACCGCGTTCTGCTGCCGAAAATACCGGTAAATGGAGCTAAAGAGAATGTTCCTGTTGTCAGCGTCGCTCGGGAGGGAAATCATGAGCGCCCGAATATTCTAGAGTGGGCTCGTGAGATTGCAAAATGCTCGTTGACTCGTCGTTAGCCAAGAGTCGAATAGCTGTGAGTCGGCGGGCTGCTCACCCTGCATGACTCACAGCTAGACCGAATAATCAATCGTAGTCGCCTGCTCCCACTGGTGCGGAGCCTTTCTCTTCCTCGGGTACCTCGGCTATGAGCGCCTCCGTTGTCAACATGAGGCCGCGATTGACCCCGCGTTTCGCAAAGCGGTGCGGACTACCTTGGTTGGATCGATCACCCCCGACTTGACCAGATCTCCGTACTCGCCAGTCTGGGCGTTGTAGCCGAAGTTTGCGTCGTTCGATTCGAGCACCCTGCCGAGGACGAGCGCCCCCTCTTCGCCCGCAACCGAATCGGCTCAGAAGTAGTGAAGGAGCAGTTAAAGGCCAGTTGAGGCGCTATCGCAGGCTGTATTTGCGGTATGCGGTAGCGCACCTCGCGAAAGTGCGCGCTAAGCGAGAACACACACCGAGAGCTTCGCCCCAAAAACGTGGGCCGAATTTTGGAGCCTCTGGACTCCTTTAGCAAGCCGTCGCGGCGATTTCCGTCACGGCCGGCATAGCTATTGGGACACACGGCGACTCCAGCTTATAGAGCACTCCAGCCGGACAGACCTTGCACTCGGGGAAACGGCTTCCCTCGAAGTACAACTCTCGTTCCGGAATTCGGTGCGGCGTCAAATGCAGGGTTAGGTAGGTGCCAGACGCTGGAACCTGTTCCCCTGACTTGAAGGCTTTCATAGTCCTGCCTCCGCCGGCCTGCAGCGCGTCACTCACAGGAGAACAACCGCAGGACTGCCTCCCCGCGGCATCACGGCAACACCCGCCGGCGGTTCGAAATCGGGGTGGCACCAGTGGCATTAACTACAATAATTTACGCACCACCACCGCTCACCGCAGGCGGCGCAGATTCTCACTTTCATGATCGCCGTCCTCCCATGACGAGCACCGCAGATAAGTGGTTTTGGCCATATAAATAGCACAATTATTGTGCTTGTCAAGAGTACTTCATTCCGCATTTAGTGTGCTTGTAAATGACTGCAAACAAGTCGTTTACAATGCATCGTGAGTTCGGAAAACTTGACAAGTTGATGCATGTTAACTCATATTATCTTCTGAATTTAAGGAAAGCTGATGCGACCCAAATGCACCGGCTCAGATCTTTCAATTTGAGGTGAGAAACTATGCTTCGGACCTACTGGTATGAAACGGTCGATCCGTTCCAGGGACTCACTTCCCTTCAGAACTGGATGGATCAGACTCTGAAAGAGACGCTGAACTCTTTCGCACAGACTCCGCAAATCGTCTCAAGCCCAGCTTTTGTACCTTCGGCCGAGGTCTTTGAGAACGATGATCAGATTGCTCTCAAACTCGAAGTTCCTGGCCTATCGGAAAAGGACTTCGATATCACGGTGAATAACAACGTTCTCACGATACGCGGAGAACGCAAGCTTGAGAACGGCTTCAAGCAGGAGCATCTGTCCTGGACTGAGCGCCCGTATGGTACATTTACGCGCTCGTTCACTTTGCCCAACGCGGTGGACATGAACTCGATCCACGCGACCTACACGAATGGTGTGTTGCAGATCGCGTTCGCAAAGCGCGCAGATGCCAAGCCGAAACAGATTCCGGTGAAGTTTGCCCAAAAGGAATTGACCGCTTCGGCTTCGGCGTAGTCCAGAGAGTCTTTCCAGTCCGGGAGTAGCAGTTCGAGGCTAATCCCGAATTCGGGTTGCGGGAGTGGCCCCGCTTCCCGCTCCCGCGGCCCAAATCTTGCTTGATATGTGCGAGGAATAAGAAGCGGAAATCTCCGCAGAGGCGACACGATTCATTTCGCGGGAGGTGCTGAAATGAAAGCGCTTCACTCAAAGGCACGTTTGCTGCTTTTCTTCGCGGCGATACTGTTCCTGGTTCTGGCATTCCCCAGCACGCTTCACGCCAGAAGGGCCAAGACTCGTAGCTTGAATTCCATCAGTGTTACAGCTCAGCGGCCTTCAGAGTCACTTCAACATTGGGTGCCAATGATTGCGCGTCAAGGGCAGAGTGGAGAACGCGCATCGCTGCTGCTTGATGAGGACGTACGAGTTCGTGCAGCGACAGTCTTGGTCGGCGATCCGGGAGTCAAGAGGTCGGCACAAAGCACTCACGTTCCGCTTACCATTCTGGTAATTACGGCACCCGTGATACTGGACGTCTGACGAATCGAATTCGGGCGTAGTGATGCAGAGGAGTTGAGCAGTGGCGAAGAATTGTTATTCGATTCTCGGTGTGTCGCGAACAGCGGACGCAGCGGCGATTCATAGCGCGTTTCGCGCACTGGCCCGCCGCTATCATCCCGATACGGGGGAAGTCTCCTCACCAGGGAAGTTCAGAGAGGCAGTTGAAGCGTACGAAACGCTGCGTGATCCGGTGCGCCGGCGGCAGCATGATATTGATCTCGGAGTTGGGACGCGCGAACGAAGACCAGCAGCAGAGCCGCTTTTTGCTCCCCGGCACCGCACCAGCGTGCAACGCGAATACTTCGCCCACTCGCGTTCCACTTTCGATGACCTCTTCGACGAGATCAGCAGATTCATTGATGCGGAGTTCGAAGCTCAGCTGCGCTTCTTCTGACGTTCTTTCGTGTCGATCCTCTCCTCTTAGGTCCGCGTGGCCCACTTGATGATGCTGACTTCTTCGTTACCTGGCTTCTTGACCGTTGGCCTCGTCGCTGTTGGGCCGCAGGCACAACGAATTTCAAGGCGCGATCCGTGAATTAGCCCGGCTGGAGTTCATATCTCCGCGCTACAATCCGGCCAAGACGTCGAGAACAGCCGCTGCTCGCGGCAATATGGCTGTGGCTCCCTGAAAGCTGCAACTGCGGGTGATTTCGTTTGGAATCACTAGACAGCGCAGGCCGGCGGCGCGGGCCGCAGCTAATCCGCGCTCGGAGTCCTCAACTGCAACGCAATTTTCGGCCTTAGTGCCCAGTCGTTCCAAGGCAAGCAGGTAAGGTTCGGGGCTTGGTTTCGTCTTCGCGTAATCCTCCCTTGCCAGGACAAACTCGAAATATCTCGTCAAACCGATATTGGCATGGATCAAGTCGAAATGTTGCCGCTGTGAGCTGGTTACGACCGCCATCCGTATGCGTCCATGCAGCGCATTCAGTGTTTCCGTCACGCCCGGCAGCACCCGCGTCTGCTTGTGTAACGTTTCCGAATACAGCACATCGCGCTGGCGTTTCAAATTTGCGACCTGTTGTTTGTCCCAGCCACTCTCGATGGCGAGTTCAAACGCGCTTCGTCCCTGTCGCATGGAAAAGTCCAGGAATTTTTCCAAGCTCAGTTCAATGCCGATGCTGGCCAGGATTGTTCGCGTGCTCTCGAAGAAAAGGCGTTCGGTATCAACGAGCACCCCATCGTTGTCCCACAAAATCGCTTCTACCATCAGGGAAGCGGATCACCTCACACCGTTTAATCTAGCTTAGCGCGACAAGATGGCCTGGACCAATGGAGTGCGGTCCACACAGGACAAGCCTCGCTGTAGCATCTAGATTCGAACACTGACATATGCAAACGCTGCGGTTATACGCAAACGATGCTGGTGCTATTGAGCAGGCCGCGAGGATCATTCGTTCGGGTGGGCTGGTCGCGTGTCCAACGGAGACTGTGTACGGCCTCGGCGCGAACGCCCTCGACGCAGTGGCAGTGCAGAAGATATTTGCGGCGAAGGAGCGACCATTATGGGACCCACTCATCGTCCATGTGAGTTCGCGGGAAATGCTGGAATTACTGACCATGCAGCTGCCCGCACAATTCGAGAATCTGTTTTCGACCTTCATGCCGGGACCGTTGACGCTGGTTGTTTCCAAGCGGGCCACAGTACCGGATGTAGTGACTGCCGGGCGCAACACGGTCGCGGTTCGCTTTCCCGCGCATCCGGTGGCCCAACGACTGATCGCGGCGAGCGGGTTGCCAATCGCGGCGCCAAGCGCAAACCGCTTTCAGCACGTGAGTCCGACGACGGCAGAGCACGTGCTGGCCGACTTGGACGGAAGGATCGAGGCGGTACTCGATGGCGGTTCGTGTCCTGTTGGGGTGGAATCCACTGTGCTGGATTTGACTGTCGCGGTGCCGCGTATCCTGCGCCACGGAGCTATTGCAGCAGAGCAGTTGAAGCAAGTGCTAGGCGATGTTGTCGTGATTGACCCTGTTTCTCGCCCGCAGGAAGGCCTGCAGTCGCCAGGAATGATGTCGCGCCACTATGCGCCGCAGACGAAAATAGTGCTTAGCCAGGGGCGGGAAGCAGAACTGGTCGAAGTCCTTCATAAATTGTCGCAGCAGAAAGTGGGGGTGTTGCTGCCGAGCGGATGGAACATTCGTGCCGCGGCGACCTTTGATTGGGGCCGATGGGGAGACTGGGCTACGTTGGCCTCCCGTCTCTACGCAGGTTTGCGCTGGCTGGACGACCAAATGCTCGATGTGATGGTCGCGCCATTGCCGCCCCAGGAAGCTCTGGGTGCGACGATCAGGGAAAGACTGCTAAAAGCGTCAGGCAGAGAGTTTCTTCGAGGGAGGATGGATTTCGACAGGGAATGAAGAGGAAACCAACGGTGACGCTGACGAGCGAGGCCTGTAGGCTTAAGTTCGGCTTCGAGCAGGCCAGCAGACCGACGCTGAGTCGATTCCATTTCCCGACGCTTCCTTCGACGCTGTCATGGGTGAATGAGCGTTCTGTTCGCGATTGGACGGTTCTGAGCCTGCCCTAAAGTTCTGTTGCGAATCACGCACTGCTTATCGGCAGGAGTCCAATGGCATGGGGCTAAAGAAGCTCTGGGCTTCGGACAAGAAACGCTGATACTCTTTTTCGCGCCAGTTTCAAAGTGCTGGGAATCCAGAGCGACCGACCGATGTGCTCTGCGTGCGATGGTGGAACGGTTCTCCGACCCGAAGTCCCTCATCGGCGTGCTTGATCCACCAGAATTCTCACCGCCTGCGCAGGGGTTAAGTTGTCTGGCACATGATGAAAAGCGCTTCGACTCTCCCTCTGCCGCACACCAATGGTCTTGAAGAACAGTGCCTTGCCTTTCATGTTGACGTTTATCTCCGTCAATTCCCAAAAGCCAGGTTCAACTTCGGCCTGGCGAACGTAAAACTCTCCACCGCGGTCGAGATGTCCCAACAGGCCACCTCCGAACTTTACATCGTGAATCAGGTGGCCAGAGATCTCCTCGAGCCTCTTTTGCTTTGTGTCCACCCAGATCTCCCCTTGCATGGCATGAAATACGCGAGCCTCACGAGAAGGTGGTTGGAACTCTGAGTCGGGGACAAAGTTCAATTTGACGAGGTCGCCACGGCGCTCTCCGTAACTGAAGCGAAACGCATCGGGCAGTATCTTGAGGAGCCGCCGGGCTCGATTACTGTCTTCCGCTTTTTCTTTCTGCAACTCCCTGAGCTTGCGAGGATCCCGAATAAGATCTTCAAGGCGGTGTTCATCGCCCACCTGCTCTTGTGCCGTGAGAGTGCGGCCGTTCATAGATATCAGTCGGCTGAGATCTCCTGTGCCGGTCTCGACTACTTCCTCGGTCTCTTTCTTGCCGGACTCTTCCTTCTCCACCTTGAACATCCAGTGACTCTGATCGCTCGCCTCCGACTTTGCCTCGTTCTCGAGGATCACTCGTGCAAGCTGATCCGCAGATGGCACGACTGACCCGGACGTGTTTTGACAGGCAATCCGCTCACCCAACAACAATGCAGACATCATCAGCAGAGGCAACAATCTAGTCAGAAGCAACATGGCAGCGGTTTGTGGCTGTCTTCATTTTGCGCGCCAGGGCGAGCGACCTCAACCGCCGACCCAGCACTGATGCGGCTTGTCACCCTGCACACGAACAACAACAACAAGGACGCTGCACGCGGCACCCCTTACGAGAACTCGCGCCAGAGATCGTTTGCCGCATTTCCCGATCTCTTCTGTCTTTGAAGTTTTGGAGTTCACCGTACTGGTCGGAGAGGAAGGTCGTATAAAGAATTTAGGCGGAACCCGGTGTTTTTACTCGGACTGCTCAGGCAGGCTAGCGATGCCATCACTGCTAAAGCTGGGCACTATCCCTGACCATCCTGACTCTTTTACAGTTCGCAGGACGGCTCGAATCCGACTTACCGACTGGAAGGAACTATTAATTATGTGAAGTCTCTGCGCGGTGTACCCATCACCATGCGGCCCTCGGCTACGAGTGAGCAAACCATACGGCGAAGTTTCTCCACCGGCGCCTCACGCGACCTTGCACAGACTTGTACGATGCCGATTCTGGTGAGCACGAACTAGGTACGGTCAACCGGTTGGCCGTGAGCTGCCCGGCAAAACAGCGTCAATCTTCTTACGCTGCTATGGCGTACTGTTCCGGCTTCTGTTCAAACCTATTCTTGCATTCTTCCGAACAGAAGTAGAACTTCTTCCCTCCATACTGTGATTGGAATTCAGCTTTGGTTTCATCGATTTCCATATTGCATACCGGATCCTTCTCCATGGTGCGCTCCTCTCTTTTCAAGTATCATCGGCCATCACAACGGAATGCCGCAAGAGGTTTTTCCTTTCTGGAACTCTGCGAGATGTTTACCCAGCGGCTGGAAATGCCTGAAGTGGCAACCTTGTCGAAATCACAATTATCGCTTCGGTGCGCAAGTAGCTGTTTCCACGCCACGGTCATCAAATAGGTGTGGTGATCGCTTGAAGGGTCGTAAGGATCGCACGTGACCGGAATCGAGAACTCTCATTCAACTGTTCACAGCAGAAGACCGCGGATCCGCTGGATTGGGCCTGCGCTGTTAGCCTTTGTCGCATTTGCCGGGGTGGTCATCGTCGGCGCGATCTACCACGCGGAACCGATTTTACGCGGCAGAATCATCGAAACGCTTTCCACCAGATTCAAGAGCCGCGTGGAGCTCGCGGGTCTGCATGTCTCGGTAACACACGGACTGCAGGTCTCCGGCGAGGGACTCAAGATCTTCGGCAAGGATGACGTGAATATTCAGACGCCCGGCATTCAACCGATAATTCTGGTTAACGAATTCCGATTCAGTGCCGGCTTCGTCAACCTATTGCGAACCCCAATGCGAGTTCACCGGGTATATCTGAAGGGCCTGGAATTAAACATCCCGCCAAGAGAACAAAACGGGGACGGATTCAGCCTAAAAAAGGGAAAGATCAAGATCTACGTGGACGAGTTTGTCTGCGAGCAGGCAAAACTGGTTATCAATACGCTCAAGCCCGATAAGATGCCACTGGAGTTCGATATTAGCAAGCTGAACATGAGAGAAATCGGCCCAGGGCAGCCACTTTATTTCACAGCGACGCTGGTGAATCCCAAGCCTGTCGGGAACATTCAATCAAGCGGGCTCTTTGGCCCATGGCAAGTTGAAGATCCGAGCAGCACGCCGGTGCACGGCAAATACTCCTTTAGCAACGCCGACCTCAGTACACTCAAGGGAATCGGCGGGATTCTTTCCTCAACTGGCGAGTATGCGGGCAGCCTTGGCAACATTGTTGTAGATGGAAAAACAGAGACTCCCGATTTTCGGATTGCCATCAGCGGTCACCCGGTACCGCTCAAGACCGAGTTCCACGCCATAGTGGATGGAACCAGCGGAGACACTTACCTAGAGCCAGTCAAAGCAACAATTCTCCACTCGTCTCTTTTGGCGAGGGGGTCGGTTCTGCGCGTGCAGAATGCAAAAGGACATCGGATTCTGCTGGATGTCATTGTGGATGACGCCAGGATTGACGACCTGCTTAAGCTGGGAATCAGGACAGATCCGCCGGTAATGACAGGGCAGGCTGCACTGAAGACCAAACTCGACCTCCCGCCCGGCGATGCCGACGTAAGCAATCGGCTTCGGCTCACTGGGGACTTCGAAATCTCTGAGGCACATTTCACGAACGAAAAAGTCCAGTCCAAGTTGGACGCAATGAGCATGCGTGGCCAGGGCCGGCCGAAAGAGGCGAAAGGAGACATTCCGGATGTACTGTCCGAAATGGCGGGTAATTTTCGATTGGGAAACGGTCTCCTCTCTTTTTCGCGGCTACATTTTCACATACCTGGAACCAGAGTGGATCTGACCGGGAAATACAGCCTTGACGGGAACCAATTCGATTTTCATGGGACAGCTCGCATGAGCGCGACACTGTCCCACATGGTAACCGGATGGAAATCTGTCGTTCTCAAACCTGTAGATCCATTCTTTAGCAAACATGGGGCAGGTACGGAGATTCCTGTGAAGGTGACCGGGACAAAGTCAGAACCTCACTTCGGCTTAGATTTTGGCCACAAGGATACGAGAGATTCAAATCGCTCGAAATCCGATGAAAACTAGAATTTCTCTTGACCGCGAGTAACACAAGTCTGCAGCCGCTTTCAACCAACTGGGAGAGCGAAAGAATACGCCTTCGACGGGAATCGGCCCTGGAGCCAGTTTTAAATGGGCAAATGAGTTCAGCTAGCGATCCTTCAATGTTTGGAGTGTTTGCCGGGAAGCAATCCTTCGCGGTGCGCCGATCCGGCAGCTCTGGGTCTTGGGCTCACGACGCCGATGCCATGTGCCGCAAGTCTTCTTCGTCGTTCTTTGGAACCACCCGGTCCTGAGTGATTGGTACGGTAACACTCACAGTCGTTCCGTTTTGGTCGGATTCGATTTCGAGGGTACCGCCCATTTCCTTAATGCGTTCGCGCATACCGGCGATGCCCACTCCGACTCCGTTGCCGGTGCTCCGGAAGCGATTCAACACCTGTGGCGGGATACCCTTTCCATGGTCTTTCACCACCATGATCAATGTCGCGTCTTCCAGAGCAAGGCCAATGTCGACCGTGCGAGTTCCGGAATGCCGGTGGACATTGGTCAGGCTTTCCTGCAGGATTCGAAACAGCGCAGTCTCGATTTCTCGGCGAAACCTTGGCATCTGTGGAGGAATGTCTAGATTAGCAACGATGCCACAGCGCTTGCTAAAGCCATCGACATACCAGCGCGCTGCCGATGCAAACCCCGTTTCGTCGAGCAAAGGAGGATGCAGCAGATACGATATGGTCCGAGTCTCGGCGATCGCGCGTTCTACGAATTGCATGGGGTCGCGCAGCTTATCACTGGGCACGGACTCCTGCGATTGGGAAAGAATCTGCAACTCGATTTTGGCGGCGGCCAGATACTGGCCGAGGCTATCGTGCAATTCGCGCGCGATCCGCCTTCTTTCATCGTCTTGCACTTTGAGCAGCCTGCCGGAGAGTGCCAGCAAGTGCTCCTCAGCCTGTCGCCGGTCGGTGACATCGGTATTCAATTCAAGAAAACCCAAGGGTCTCCCGCTCCGGTCGCGCCAGATCGACCAGCGACTCGCGACCGTAACGCGGCTGCCGTTTCGCTTGGTGTGGGTTAATTCGCCGACCCAGGTTCCTTCCCTGATGATCTGCGCTCGTATTTCCGATAGCGGCTTCGGAAACTCGGTGCGCAGTACATCGTAGACCCGCATCCCTAGGATTTCCTCTTGCTTCCATCCAAAAAGTCGTTCTGCTCCCTGATTCCAATAGCTGACCCTATCCTCCAAGCTCCGCACAAAAATGGCATCATTTGCCAAATCTAGAAGCCTGGTCTGTTCCAGCAGTTTGTCTTCTGTGCGTTGACGTTCAGTGACAAACGCAGCCAGCATTAGCCCGCTTGCAGAGACGACCGCGATGAACGCCTGCAGGAGGATCACGTTGTGGAGCGCATTGTTCTTGACGAATGGACCTGTCCCTTCCGCGGTACTCCAAATTGCAATCGCCGCGATGAGAGTGGTCGCTAGTGCTGCACCCGCCGCACGGAAGCGAATTGCTGCCCAAATGATGAAAGGGAAAACAACAAAGGCGAGTACATCATCGCGTTTCGCTAGTCCTGTGCGCCAGAAGATGCTGAAGCATGTCCCAAGCAGCCCTACGGAGAGGGCCAATAGCTCAAGTGAACGAGAGCGCTTCGGCCAAAGCGGGAACGAGCTACACGTAAACAGCAATGGGATCACAATGACCACACCCATGGCGTCGCCCAGCCACCAAACTCTCCATGCTTGACCAAATCCGGACCATGCCTGCGTGTGTGAGAGGAAAAGGACAGTGGTGCCAACCGAAGCGGCAACGATTGGGCTGAGAGCCGCTGCGGCAACAACGCCTAGAACATCTCTCAGCCTTGAAAATGAGAGATCCACCTTTGTCTGTCGCACCAGGTAAGCACCCAGCAACGCGCTCATCGTATTTCCAGCAGCCAACCCGAACGACGCCAGCGCGGGGATGGGACTAAAGAAATTAACCAGAAGAGCTCCCAAAGCAATACCTGGCCAAATCCGGTATCCCCAGAGGAGGATGGCAGCCATAGCAATCCCCGAGGCGGGCCAGACGGGTGAGATGTTGCCACTCGTGAACGGTATGGAGAGCCCGAGCCGGCCAGCTAGAAAATAGAGCCCAGCGGCAAGCAGCGCCTTCGATGCGTAGTCGGACCAAGAAAGTGTGCCACGTTCAGAGTTTGAGCGTGTCTCGCCGGAGCCAAGACTCTTGGTCGTGACACTCATAGACGCCAACTCTTCATCACCAGGACTGATGTTCCGCACCGTCATATGCATAAACATCCCTTCAGGCACTCACAATCGTCTACGCCGCCAGTTTTCGTTCTTGGAGGAGGGTCAAAATGTAAGTTTGAAGAGCCGTTTCCATATTCTTTTTCGCCTCCTCAAAATTAGCCGCGCGGACGGTAAGCGAGAGTTCTGCGCAGGCTCCTACCCAGCCATCATGCTCGGACCAAAATACGCAATCAATCGGAACAACGGCATTGACCGGGACCTTCACAGCATGAGGCTCCATAGGCCCTCCTCGGTGCATTCAAGAAAATCTTCTGTTTACGCTGAAAGGTCGATTCTGTCCCGCCGCGCCCCCCTGAGTTGTCGAATCGCCCTTCGTTTCCCGCCGCACTTCCTATTTGGCAGCGTCAATAACCGGCTGCTGAGTCCTCTCTGAAAATCTGTACGGAAAACTCAACCCAAGGAAAAGCGGCCAGTTGCGAAGCCCACTGAACATCGGCTGCTTTTTGCGACGGACAACTTGTAACTGAAGCAACTCAGATTCCAATTCCAGTTCGCTCTCGCATCTCCCCACTGTTTCCCTGAGAGATATCGTAATCGGCGCTCGCCGATCTACTGTCTCCGCTGTAGAAATAAGCCCGTTCAAAGAGATTGAGGTTTGCAGCTTTGGGTTGCGAGGTCTTCGATTCAGCGCTTGCGGCATACAGGAGGTTTCAACGACAGGTAGAAATTACCAGTCGCCGAATTGTGTGAATAAACATATCTAGTTCCATGGCAGCGCTTTATAGCAGTGGCATCGATGTTGCTCGTGATCGCGATGACATTGAACTTCTCACCGTCGTCCGCTTCGCGGTCCACGGCAGTAGAAGTAGAAGCAGAGAGACCGTGGAGGTCAATCATGCAACGACGGAGACCGGTGATCCTATGCATTGACGACTACGAGAGCACTCTTCTGGGATGGAAGATGGTTCTGGAATCGGCAGGCTACGAAGTTGTGGCTGCCTCAGACTACCGCAAAGGATTACAACTGTTTATGTCGCGCGCTGTTGACGAGGTCGTGCTCGACTATGAGATGCCAGGAATGACGGGGGATGTGTTAGCGGCCCGAATGAAGCAGACTCAACCCGACATCAGGATTCTGCTTCTCTCAGGAGATAGCTCATTACCGAACGACAAGCTCAAGAACGTTGATGCATTTCTACCGAAGGCAGAGGGGGTTGATGTTTTTCTGGCATCGGTCAAGGCGCTATTGCCCAGACCTGCGGCGTCGCTCGCCGCTTCGCCATCAGATGATTTTGCCTCAACAGCGACGGTAGCTGAGTCCAATCCGCCAAAAGCCGCCTGAGGACCATTCTGAGACCAGGGTTGCCGCGCGTCTTCGTGGTCAAGCGGTCTCTCGCACGTCCTGAGTCTCTTCGAGATCCTCCTTCTTGGGAACTGTCGCCTGAGGATCCGCATGAAGTGTGACTTCGACCTCGGCACCCTCCTTCAGGCGAACTGGGTTGCCATCCTCGTCTTTGAGAGTGTTCTCAATTCGGATCTCCCGATACAGGTCATCTGCTCCCTCAATCGCCACTTGCGCCTTTTCCGGCTCGCGGGGATGCGCAGGCTTGATGATTTTTTCGACAATTGCAGGCAGGGTCACACTTGGTTTTTCTTCCACAGGAATTTTCCTTTTGATCTCGACTAGTCGACCGGAGAGTCAGGACTTAGTTTAGCAGCAGAGTTGCCATCGGTGTACAGGAAACTCCGTAGTAGTGGGTTTCACGAGGGATCGTCTTCTTTGAAGTGAACTGGGCCCGACACGCACGCATCCAATGCTCGGGTTATCCTTTCGCTCGAGCCTGCAAAGCGACGTTCATTCCTCGATGTGTCGGTGATGTGACTTTCCGGCGCAAACAGAAGGAATTAAAGGACAAACCTTGGGACAGACGAAAGAGTTAGCGCGCTTCGTCGCAAACAGGCTGTATGAATACCGATGCGGGAAAGTACCTGTTGAATCGATTCTCGGGTCAAAAGCCGCAATCACATTTTCGGCTGGCAACCGTCGCGGCCGCGCGCGCGGTTTCGCGCTTCGGAACCCTATTCAGATTGGCTCTCTACGGAGCCTTTGAGCACGACGCCTTTGCGGTCGCGAAGGCGTCGGCATATTCCTGCATTCTCACTTTCTTCCCTGCGTTACTGGTGGTCGGTTCCGTGCTAGCGACCTCTCGCAAGTTCGATGTATTTGCGCTCGAAATTTCCAATGCCCTTGGGCGCATCTTGCCGGCAGGAAGTGGCACCGCCATCGGATACTTGAGGAGTGATACCGACCGGCCCATCAAATTCTTGATCTCAACTTCCTTGCTCACCACATGGACCGCATCCGGCGTGGTGATCTCGTGGATGCAGGGCTTTCGCAATGCATATCAACTCCCTCAGTCGTGGGGTCTGGTCAAGGAACGATTAATCGCATGCTCGCTGGTGATCCTCGCGGGAGTTCCCATGACCTTCGCCACGATTCTGATCGTATTCGGCAGCCAGATCGAGACTCGCATTCAGTTCTACACGGGACATGCGCTCGCACCTGTCGTAGTGGTGATAGGGGCTGGGATGCGCTGGCTTCTCGCAATTCTGACCAGTATTGCGGTCATCGCTCTGATCTACCACAATGCGATTCCACGGACTAAGCACTGGCGTTGCGTACTCCCAGGTGCCGCACTGGCGACCGGGATGTGGTTTGGTGCAACCTTGGCCTTTGGTTGGTACCTGAACCGCTATGCTGACTACAACGTCATTTACGGTCCGTTGGGAGTGGGCATCGCTTTGCTCGTCTGGATGTATCTGCTGTCATTCGTTGTGCTGGTAGGAGCCGAGTTCAATGCGATGATCTTTCCGCGCACGGCCCCCCCTCTTCGAGTGCCTGAGGAAATACAAGGATGGCGCGCCGCGGCTTAACCAGCCTGGGCATGCCGACATCGTAGTTTGGCAAAGTCGTTTTGCGTACAACGTGCCAGAATCCTCCATTGCGAATCGGATCGACAATCGGAAAAATCCGGAAGAAACACACCACATATTAGCGCTGGAGTAGACAAGCACGCTGATTCAAATCGGCCGTCTGCCGACCAAAGCAGCATAAGAACGGCTACTTTGTGGAAGGCAGCAAATATAATCGGCTCGCTTCCGAAAAATGATCGGAACGGGTTGGGTTTCGAAAGACACTGGAGTTCCAATCAGTATTCGGCCTGGTTCACCTCTTTCTTAAGGCCGAACGCGTGCAGAATATCAAGCGCGAATTCGCTCACAAAATTGTAGCCACTGCCAATCCCCGCCTGCGACAGAAGGCTGTATGCACCGCCTTTCCAAATGCCGTGGCGGCCGGGCAGCCACCAGTTGTACATCATGCCCGCGGCGAACGCCCCAGCGTAGGTAGGAGTCTGCGGACGCAGTTCGCGTTCGGTTCGGTTATAGGCCACAAAGTTTCTGGATACGGCATGCAGTGTACGCGGCCAAAGCCCCTTGCAGCGGCAAAAATCGTACCGCGGCTCATATCCAAGCAAGGCATTGCCGCCTGCGACCAGACTGTTTTGCATCACAAATTGCCCATACCGTGCGGCGTAACGCCTACCGTAGCCAGGGAAGCCCCCGGCCCATTGACGTGGTTCTCCTCGCATCTGGTCGATACCCGCTGAAAATGCTCTCGCGACATAAGACCCCGCGGTGAGGAACGTTTGCCGCACATAAATCTGTTCTCGCTGTTTCCCTGTCAGAGGCTGAAGAGTCTCTTGGATAGGAATATACGGACCAATGATCCATTCGATCGGCAATCGCCGCAACCTTGCAGGCCTCGACGGTTGTTTCTCAATCTCTTTGGGGCTCGTTTGATCCTGGCTAACGGAGGTCTGACTATTCTGCTGAGCCGCCAAGGGCGATATCAGCAAGTTAAGACCGAAACACAGTGCGAAGAAAAACCGCGGGCGAAGAAAACACTGCGAATGAGTTCCGAGGCGCGACCGGGATGTGGCATGAATGCTAATTGAATCCTCCTCTCGCCTTCAGAACAACAGCGAAGTAGCTTGCTTCCCGCAGTCCCTTACCTCAAAGAAATTACCAAATCTTCCTGGTCTCCGTCGTCCTTGCAAGATCAAGAAACGTTGGCAGCGAGCCACGTCAGTCGAATTTGAGCTTTGGGTAATCGCCGCGAGTCTCGCCCGGCGGCCCGGAATGCTTGCTAAGGTCGCGAGTGAAGTCTCAGTTTTGCGTCTGGTGACGGCTACAGGATTATTCCGGCGAAGCTACAGCATTTGAGGGAAGACAATGGCAATGCACAAGGCCACGCAGCCGAGGTAGAAATTACCCGTACCGTTTCTCATAGGCATGGGCCTTCAGTCGCTTGCGGTTTGGCATTGGTAATGCTTGTTACCTATTTGGTAGGCCAGTGAGGTGAATTCCAGAGAACGTTGAACGAGGTTCATCCCTCTCCGGCCGAGAAAGGGAGCCTCAAATGAATCGCAATGGAACGATAAAAAGGATTTTCCTCTGCTGTATTGTTGTGATCACCGCGTTAGTAACTGCTGAAGTCGCCGCACAGAATCCACAATCACAAGAGCAGCAAACCGAACCGATGGAAAAGACACCGGTGTTCCGGGCCAATGTGGTATCGCGCACCACCAAGGCCGTCGATTATCGCCATCGTGGTGGGTCGACACGAGTCAATCTGAAAGGCACTGACCTGATGCCCCAGGTGAACGGCGAAGCAAAAGTTGAAAGCAGAACCGGGCGTTTAGAAATCGATGCCAAGCTGAGCGGCATGCAGCCAGCCAACAATTTTGGACTCGAATACCTGACGTATGTGCTCTGGGCCATCACTCCGGAAGGCCGGGCAAACAACCTCGGAGAAGTTATTCTCAACGGTGATGGCAAGAGTGAATTGCACGCCACAACAGGTCTGCAGGCGTTCGGACTGATCATCACCGCTGAACCTTACTTCGCAGTCACACAACCGAGTGATCTCGTGGTGGCAGAGAACATCATTCGATCGGATACCAAAGGGAGAGAAGAGGCCATTAATGTCAAATACGAGCTTTTGCCCAGGGGCCTGTACGCAGCACAGGTGGAGCCGTTGCGGGATGTCGTCTACGGAATCGACACCAAGGCTCCTCTGGATCTGTTCGAAGCTCGGAATGCCATAAGAATCGCCCGTGCGGCCAAAGCGGACCAATACGCTTCGAGCACATTTGCCAAGGCGGAACAGGACTTGAAACAAGCCGAGGATTATTACAGACGCAAGCAGGGGAGGACGCCAATCGGAACCGTAGCGCGAGAGGCAGCTCAAACTGCAGAAGAGGCAAGGCTCATCTCCCTAAGGCGTCAAGAAGAAGAACGCGTTCAAAAAGAGAAGGAAGCTGCTGCAGCCCGGGAGGCCCAAGCCAAGGCCGAAGCGGAATCTGAATCACAGCGCCGCCAGCAAGCCGAGTCTGAGCGGGTTTCGGCAGAGCAGGCAAAAGCAGAAGCCGAGCGCGCGAAGCAAGAATCAGATCTGGCGGCCCAAAAAGCTGCCCAGGAGAAGCAAGAAGCGCAGGCGGCCCAAGCCGCCGCCCTTGCGCAACAGCAGGCACTGCAAGCAGAGAACGAGCGAGCGCGCTCGCAAGCCGAAGAAGCAGAACGCGGGCGACAGAAAGCGGAAGCCGACAAGGCCGAACTGCGTTCTCGATTACTGCAACAGCTTAACTCTATCCTTGTGACGCGAGACAGCGCCCGCGGGCTAATCGCCACCATGCCCGACGTGCTTTTTGAGACTGGCAGCTACGTCCTGAGGCCTCAAGCCCGGGAGCGATTGGCGAAAGTCGCCGGTATCCTGCTTGCGTATCCCGACCTGCGCCTGGAAGTTGACGGACACACAGACAGCGTAGGGAGCGATGCGTACAACCAACAGCTGTCAGAAAAACGTGCTTCCTCCGTGCGTGATTATTTGGTGCAGCAAGGGATCCCCATCGCTTCAGTCACGATGGTAGGTTTCGGGAAAACACAACCGATCGCATCGAATGCGACCGCTGCTGGGCGGCAACAGAATCGAAGGGTCGAGCTGGTGGTCTCGGGCGACGTCATTGGCACCAGAATTGGAGGCGGCAATTCAGTGCCTGAAGGTCGTCCTAGCGATTCGACGTCAGTGCCACCGCAACCTCAACGGTAAAGATTGAGTAAGGAGGAGGCGCAAAAATGCAGCGACTCTACCGCGTCGGACTACAGAAAGCGCTGCTGGTCCTTTGTTCTCTGTCAGTGTTCGCCCCACCGATGCCGGCTGAAGCTGGCGGAAATGAAGTGCTTGGGGAGATCGAACTCCAGGGTGCCACCAAAGTCGAGAAGACCTCAGGCGTGTGGGTCGATGGTCAGTACGTGGGTTATTTGAAAGAACTCAAGGGATCAAAGAAGATACTGCTTCTCCCAGGTGAACACGAGATCGCGGTGCGCCAGGCCGGATACAAGGACTTTATTCAGAAGATCAGCGTTCAACCTGGACAGAAGCAGGTCATTCGGGTTGCGATGGAGGCGGCACCACGCGGCCAGCCCCCTGCTGTCACTGCTGAAATCAAACTGTCAGTTGTACCGAATCGCGCGGCGGTGTTTCTCGATGGTGCCTTCGTGGGACACGTGGCCGAGTTTAGTGGGGTAGGAAGAGGAATGCTCGTCGCGCCGGGCAAGCACAAACTCACGATCAGCTTGCCTGGATACCAGACTTTCGAAACGGAAATTGACCTCGTCGCGAATCAAAAATTCCAGATCAAGACTGAACTCGCCAAGACCAGTTCGCCGCAGCCTGTTGCTCCCTGAGCCCGATTGGTTACATCAATTGAGCAACGATCATGACCTCGCCAATAATCAGCGCTTTACGTTGACTGCTTATTAGGTTTCTGCACCGCCCGCAGGACCGCATCGAGCTTGCCTTCGATCGTGTCGAGCCGCGACCGGAGCCACGTATGACTGGCGATCTGGTTTGTGTCTTCGCCGACTCTCGCTATTTTCGCTCGCTTCCTTCGGACAACGGCCTTCGCTTGTTCGATTGGAATTTGCTCGAACTGAAGATTCCGAGTTTTTGCCATAACTCCCAAACCTCACACGCGGCCCCAGTATTGGAGTTCGCACAGTCTAGCATCATTCCCAGAAAAACCCTGAAAGTCTCGTGTGTGACTATCTCGGCTCTCCAGATAGCGGATCGGTGGCTCGGGTGTTAAGCCCGGCTAGTGTAAATTGCCCTAACAGGCGCACCGTAGCGATAGCGTCGAAGGAAACAGGGATCCACATCCCGTTCAATTCCGCGTATTGCAGAGTGATATGAATATCCTTAATCCAAAACGAGGGGCTTTTGGCGGGGACTCCTTCAATCCGGCGGATATGGAACGTGCTCGCATCTACCCAGATCTGGCCGCGTAAAAGGTATTTATCCTTTCGCTTGGGGACGATCCGCAAAACGTACTCAGGCGCAACCCCGAAGTCTTCCTCTCTCAGAAAGACGAAGTCATAGTTCATCCGAGTAATCTCGCTACCACGTCTCTTCTTCGCCGACTCGGTTTCCCGATCTAAGAGCTCGCGAACTATTTTTTCTCCCCTTGAATTCCCTCGTACCTGCGTAATCTCGTAGGCCTTCGTGTCGGGAGGAACGAACTTGATCTGTGCTATTACCTCGGAGGTGGGTTGCTTATCATAGCCGCGGAACACTTTGTATTCTCGCGTTACCTCATACGGTCGGGATTGAGCGGGGTCCTGGTGTTGGACCTCCTCCACACGTTGCAGTACCAGGTCCAGATCGGGAAATTTTATTTCAGCAACCGGGGACGCCTGCGATGATGCAGCGAGAGTCGCCAGAAAGACAATACTCAACAACCAGAGTCTCGGCGTACCTGGTTTAGCAATTTCTGCCTTGCGAATCACGGGCATCTGCTCTCAGAGCGGAGTTGTGAGTGAACCAGTGAACCAGCAATTCCATGGCTATGAGTGTCAGGCTTAGCCATTCTCAGCGCTTCGCATTCTGGAGGTTGGAGATAATCGGCCGTATTTCTGACAGCACGGCGGCGTCTCCTTTCGCGAGATCACCCGTGATCTGATCGCGGGTCGCCAGGGTATCACGAAGTAAGTTGCGAACTGCGGGATCCTCGGTGCCGCCGACAACTCGCTGCGCTTGATCAAAAAACTCTTTCGCGTACTCGCCGGCCAGTCCGTAATTTTTTTGCACGGCTTCCAGATACATCATGGTGGCTCTGTCACGAAGCTGCGACAATTGTCCACTGGACTGACAGGATGCTAATTGTTTTGACGCAGCGGATAGTTCCACCTGTACATGCTGCAGCCTCGCATACTGCAGGATGAACCCGGCAAGAAATCCACCAATCAATAACAAAAACCAGAGGACCAGTCTACGTCTCATTGATCTCGGCCTCCCTGTTGGGCTGCATCACTGTCAAGCCGCACTCTCTGCGTTTCTCCTTTGAGTTCCTCCAAACAACGGACCCTCGCCGGATCGCGCGCTACCTACGATTTTTGGTTTATCTACCCTTGCGCTTCGCTGACCGTTGACTACCTTTACTGTATAGTCTTTGACTCACCTGGCGAGATCCCTTTGCAATCAGAACCTTGATACGCGCTGTGCGCTGTCCTATCCATCACGATGGGCTGCGACTGTCGCGACGTCGTACTCTCCATGTGGAGCTTCTCGCTCATCTTCTCCTGGCTATCAAATTTGATGTCCATGTGCCCCTTCCCGCCCCCATCCGACAGCTTGCAAACAATATCGGCCGACATCTCCGAGGAGTCCTGATGCATATTGCTGAGCTCGCAGCTCTTCTTCTGCTGCATATCGGCAAACGACTTCTGCCAACCTTCCCGCGTCATGCAAAACTGCGTAATGTCCGTTCTTGGTGCCGCTCCCGGCACCGGTACTCCCATTGCCTTCATCTTCGCCGCTGCCTCCGCTGGAATCTGTACCCCGGTCATCGTAGTCGTGGAGGTTCTCTGCCACAGGCCCATCTTCACGGCCGGGACCGTCAGCACATTTTGCGGCGACGCTGCAACCGAACCCGCCAGCACCGCGATTGTCAAACAGAACTCTCTCTTCATCGCATCTCCAGTGATCTTACTCAGGCAGCATGACAGGCTCCGCTTTCGCAGGTCTGAGCAAGATAGCTCAGGTGTCGGATAGGAATTTCTGCCAAAAGGCCCGGCGCCAAGAATTGAATCGGATCGTACCGAGTCGAATTAGAAGCAATTTGTACCAATTCGACCTTTGGATGGGAATTCTCCGGTTCGTATGACGCGGACGCTAGAATGGTTGACCAACGCCTCTGGAATGTTTTTGGCTGATCGTTTGCCGCTGTGCGATCATTCCCAGAGTCAGGACAGCAAGGATACACAGCCAAGCGAACCAGTCGCCGAACTGGGAGTACGTCGTTTTCACGCCACGGCTGGGCACCTGCGCGATGAGCGTTAACTCAGCCGCGTGGTACTCGTCCATTGAGGCCACGAGTCGGCCTTCGTAGTCGTAGGCTGCTGACAAGCCTCCGTTGCTTTGCCGCACTAGGTTGAAACCCTGTTCGATGGCCCGAAAGCTCGCGATTTCGGTGTGCCGCGGATCGATCGCTCGCCAGTCGCCAGCTGGACTTAATACAACATCCGCGCGTTGCGCTCCTGCCTGGGCCATCAACCTCGGAAAATCCGTGTCATAGCAGATAGCGGTGCTCAATCTGCCGTACGGCGTATCAAGGTAGCGCAGCGTTCCTTCCGACCTTACCGACACTGCGGCTTCCGGGCCAGGTGTTGGGCGAGCTTTCAGATATTGCCAAGCTATCTCACCGGATGGCTCGATGAAGACGAATTTGTTCTCCAGCGGATGCGAAAGCCCCGGAGTCCACGTTCCCAGCGGTAAACCCAGATAAATTGAGTACTTTTTCGCAAGAGTCTGAGCGCGGGTGAGCAGATCCGGCTCATCTTGCTTGAGAACAAACGTCGCCGTTTCCGACCAAAAGATGATTCGTGCTCCAGCCTTTGCTTCGCGCTCGCTCCTCGTAAACAGTTCGTTCTGGCCGGTGCCCGTTATGGTTCTGAACAGACTGACCTGTTCAGCCGTCGCCCTCTTTTCCATCACAGCCTTGAGAAGACCATCCGGCAACGGGCGTCCTTCCTTCGTTGGTGATAAGGAAGCCACACGCACTGTCGGCGATGATGGAGGGTGGAAGGAAAGGCGCGCGGCGCCCAACAAGATCACCGGGACGTAAACTGCACAAAAAAGCGCCATGGGCCGCCACGCTTCCGCTCCGATTGTTTTCCTTTGCCAGGTCGAATTCACTGAGGCAGCGAACCAGCCAATCAAGAAGGTAATACCCCAAAGTCCGGTCACGGATAACAATTGGATTAGGGGTAGATTGCCGCTCTGTGTATAAGCGGCCGATCCCCAACTACCCACGGGTCCATGGGAAAAGGCGAATTGCGTGCCGACCAACGTACAAGGAAAGATCAGCGTGCTGAGTACACCTTTGAAACGAGAAGCAATCAATCGATCTGCCAGATAGGGAGGAGGGCTGAGAAGCCGGAGATGAGCCAGAACACGTAGAAGAAGATTCCTGGAATCGGGATCATGCCTCTCATGGCGATTGCGCGCGGGAATAACAGCGTAAAATAGGCAACCACCAAGCCGATCTTTACCGGCTGGGTCCGCACGAATCTCAATAACAGGGCTGGTGCCAGCCACGCCGCCAACGCGATCGTGTTCCTTCCATCTGCAAAAAGCAGTAACGTGGCAGCGCATGAGAGCCACATCCACGAAAACGCCAGCGAGGTTTCGGGCTCCCGCTTGTCAAAGTGAATGTTGGGAGTATCGCTTACAGAAGTGATGGTGGTTGCCATTTTGCCTTCCTTGGCATTCCTTCACTTACCTTTCGCAAACAGCCTCACACAGCACTATCGATCACTCGTGCGATGAGTCTGTGGCGAGCTACCTTAAAGCGCGTGGCTCTTCGGGCATGGTCCTTGGTTGGCGAAGGATTCGCTGTCAGCAGCCGCGGAACTGGCGATCCTAAGATCCGCACAACGAACATCGCTGTGTCTAAGGGTCTCACAGTATCCTCCGGCATTCACAGGATCGTCACGGGCGTGTGCTGTTGGCGCTGCGCAATATCGTCAGAACAGTTAAAGATCAAAGCCGTGTGAGCGCCTTCTCCGCCAGTACTTTATCGATGGCGAGAATATCGTCCGCATATATTTGCGGTCCTTTTCCACCTTCTTGGCGCATGCTCTGCGACAAACGACTAGGCAAGTTCAGCCGGATCATAAATGCCGCGTTGCCCTTGCGGACGGTCAACGCGTACATGGCAAAATTCGCCTCATCTCCCAATCCGGAAATCTTCGTTTCGCCATTGCCAGGCGTAATCTTTGTGAGGTCTGCTGCTGTCTTCCCGATGGGCATCATCGCCCGTGATTCGATTCCGTCCCAGCTGCTGGTAATTTCCGCGCTGGCTACCGATGCATCTGCACTCGTGTAGGTACAACTGTTGGAGTTGTCTTCCGCTTTGGCCTTTATGAACTGCTCACCCGTCGCCAGCGACATCTCTTCTTTGGTGACCAGCGAGCAAGGGTCATGCTTCCCACTCGATTTAGAGGACTGTGTTGCCGCTCCCGAACCACCCTTCTCTTGGTCGGTTCGCTTGCTCGTACACGCCACGAGAATTAAGGCCAAAAGTAGCAGTAAAATTGTCAATTTCATTGAGCTTCTCCAAAGGACGAACGGTTGAGAAAAACGAAACAGATTGAGCCTTAACGTCAGGCTCTAAAGACAACTCGACCAGACCGAGTAGCGCACTTCCATAGCCCTGCATTGAAGTGCTTTCCTGCTTAGCGACCCGTTCGACAGCGTCGCGTCGTGTACGCTGATGAAAATAAGTTTTCCCAATTGCCCGCCCGCATCCTTTCCTGGGAATGAATAATAGTCGCCGAGCTTAGCGCGAGACACAATCTCTGACGCGAGTTTCAGGTGTCAAACCGCGCAAGACGTTCTACAAGACATCACCTATCAGATAGCAGAGCTCCGACCCATCAGTGTTGCGGCAATTAGCAGGCACAGTCCTCCCAGTCCTGCAACCAGTCGCGCAAGATGCCCTTGCCACCACCGGTCACGCATTCCCGTCCAGTTGGCGGGCGGCGAATTGCAGCTCCAGGTCATCACGATAGCGTTCAGCGGTTGATTCAGAAACCGCGTGATCAAGCCAGCCGCCGCAAAGCAGACTACGGCGGCAATGAGCACATCCAACCGCATGCCTTCTCGTCGTGCGAGCACGGCGGACCCGATTGTCATCAGTACCGTAATCATCCCAAGTGCCGGCAAGACTCTGTTCAGTCTGCGGATGGCTTGCTGCTGCAGCAGGATATAAGACGCGGCATCCAGCCCCGCAGGGTTGAGAAGGAACCAAATCCCGAATATCGAACCAACCAAAAGCGAAGCGAGCAGCATGTCGGCGAACTCGATCACTATCGAAAGCATGAGAGCTTTCGCGGGTCCTGCTGCTCGATCTGCAAGGTATTCACTTCAGGCCTTGTTTAGGGCTGCGGAGGGGTGGCCGCTTCGCACGCTCATTGTCGGGCGGGCCACCGGGCCGGGAAGGCGGTTCCAGCGCTTTGCTCGCCCGAACGGTTAATCTCTCGGCATGCGGGGTCGAGATCGTTTCGTCGTCGTGAAGAACTACGTTTAGCAGCGAACTGTGAACACGCAAATTGTCTCCGATGTCATAGTTGATGAAGCCGAGTTTCCTGAATCGATTCATGAAGAAGCTGACTCGCGAACGTGTCGTCCCCACCATCTCAGCCAGCGTTTCCTGACTTAATCGCGGCACTGACATTTCCGAGACCCTCTCCTTCCCAAAGTGCGCCATGAGTAGCAGAACGCGTGCTAACCGTTTCTCGCTGGAATTAAAAAGCTGATCGACCAAATCATCCTGATAACGCATGTTCCGCTTCAGCAAATGTTTGACGAACATGGCTGAAAGTCTCGCTTCCAAGCTCATCGCCTGCATCATCGCCTTTTTCTCGACATGTAGAAGCACGCAGTCTGTGATTGCAGTTGCGGATGACATGCGCACAAGCTGGCCGGCAAGTCCACTTTCCCCAAAAAAGTCTCTTTCGCCCAAAATGGCGAGAGTTGCTTCTTTCCCGGCTTCAGAAACGACACTGAGCCGTACCTTCCCCCTTTGGATAAAAAATAGTCCGTCCGTCGATTCCCCTTGAGTGAAGATTGTGTCCTTTTTTTGAAAAGACAGCATTTCTCTCCCCTTCCCAATTGTCGAAAGGAAAACAACAGGATCGAAGGCAGGCTTTCTTTTGGCGCGATTGATTTTCTTGATCAAAGTTTGCCTTATCTGAGACGGTAGCCATCATCAATTGTGCGGTAAAGGCATCAGTCTTCGATGGTCAGTAATGCTCACAATGCACTAGTTCAGCCGGGAGCGATCAGGGCTCTGCCAAGCCACTTTTCGCAGTCAGCCAGGTTTCGGGCGAGATCGGATGATTGAGCACACCAAAGAACCGGAGGAAAACAGGAATAGTAGCTGTGCCAAAAGATATTTTGAGAGACTCGATTTGATATTTGCCGCCTTTGGGGACGATAAAACAAGTCACGCCACAGTTGACGCGTACACGACCAGTTCTTGCCGATTCTGCAACTTCAAGAAATGAACGATCCGGGCTACGCAGGTTTGTACTTTCGCTTCAGTAAGGGTTCAGTTTCGTTGCGATACCGCGGTTGTTCAGGTCTTGACCTGCGGCGCGATAAATCGGGCCTAACACTCCCGTTTGTTCCCAAAGCAACCCATTTGACGCCTCCTGCCTGGTCTCAACGAAGCGCTGACCGGAACGCAATACGCCGTTCCGTTCAGTGGGTTTACTTGGCTATCTATTTCTTGTCTTGTGCTTCTGCAATTCGCGCCTGCTGGCCTGCATCTGATACGGCCTTCATAAATGCATCGGCAATCTTGGGGGTTGACACCCTTCCCGAAAGAATGTTGCGAAACTTCATGTTCTTGCCGTAAATGGCGCGAGTGGAGTCGTCATCCTGCTGTACAACAGCACCTTCCAGGGTCAGGCCGGCGAACGCGCCCTTTGAGCGCGAGTATGTCAGTACCTGGGTATTCATCTTCCAATCCGTTCCCGCAGATGCGTGGCGGCCGACTGGGCCCGCAGCAGCCGATCCTTCGCCCGTCAGTTGGAACTTGCTCGAGAGGAGATGCTGGAAACCCTGGTCGTTCATGACCAGCATGACCAAGTCCACGCCTTCGACTCCGATCTGCAATCCCCAACTTCCGCCACCAACGGAGACGAACGCGGGTGCGCTCCAGCCAGCGGATGTGCGGCAAGAGGCCACGCCACGTCCATGCTTGGCGCCGAAGATGAATCCCCCTTTAATTAAATCTGGCACTACCAGGATGCATTTTGCATTGCTCAATACTTCTTCCGGAATCCCTTTGTCGGGAGTCGCCATAATCGCGTGTAGAACGTCGACTGATGATTCCAGGCGTGCAACCGTGTCTTCCCGGGCTGAACCTGCCCATGCATAGCTCCCAAACAGGCCAATAAAGCCCATTAATAGTACTGATATTGTTTTCTTCATGAGTTTGTTCCTTTCAGAAACGCTGGAACTAAGGGGGAGAAAACTTCAGATGGGCTGACTTAGTTCAGAGGACCTGAAAGAGAGAGCGGAGTTGCTCGCTCTAGAATTATGGTGGCCCCATAGGGAAGGAATAGCTGGTCTAAAATGCTCATTTTTGACCTGGACCATTGCCGAGGACCCATGACAGCGTGCTGCCATACTTTGGTTTTCGTGACCTGCCGGGACACGGCCGATGTAGGGGCATTTGCGACCTGATGTTCCCTTCATTGCACCCGGCCGGCACCACGCTCAGAAGGAAGTGAACCACAGCCCACAGGATATGAGCAGGGTCAGATATGTGTACAAGCGCATCTACGGACTTCAAAACGGCATCGGGCAAGTGCGCATGGTCAGTATGACAACAGGAAGCTTCGGCCGGACCTGTTTGATCTCAGTTGTGATGATTGAGCCGTTTGAAACGCCAAGCGGATATTCAAGCACAATCGCATCCACACACCGCGACATGAAGAGCTGTAAGCCATCATAGCCATTAGTGGCGGTGACGAACTCGTATCCGTTCTCCTCCAGCAAACTCAACCGAGCCGGGTCGCGGTGAATGCAGAGCAGCGTGTGCGGCGAGCCATTCGGCCCAGATTTATCAGATGCTAGCTGCCGAATTCTGTTCACAATTGCTCATGATTCAGTGCTCGCAGCTCCCACCAGAGGACGAGCAGTTTTGACCGGATGTATTGGACGCAGAGAAGTATCTTTATGTCAGAGCGGCCGCACCCTCGAAGGACGCCCCATGAGGCGACAACACACCTGCACGTCTCGGCTTATTCCTGTGACAAATGCAGAGGGCCCGGTTTTCAGGCTGCACTGCCCTCCCCGAGAATGAAATATCGAAAGAGACTGATATCAGAAACGCAGGGGCGATTTGCCTAGCGTGCGGTCATAGGCAGCACAAGGGAACTGTAGTGGGAGGAACGCGCGATTTTGCGCCAGTTCAATGGGACCCCACCGAATGCTGTCGAACCAGAACATCCTGGTGAGGTCGTACTTTGAGGAGTTCACTCGTGAAGAAGTACACTAAGGTCCAAGTGGAGCTGGAGACCGTCTGGTTTGCTCCGCTTGTTCCTCCAAGTCGTCCTTACAGAACTATTACCACACTTCATGGTCTGATTGGATTCGCTGGGATCGCGTCGAACATCGAAACGCATGACACCTAGGAACCGGAGTTATGCAAAATCAGAGTCCACTCGCACCAACCTTGGCCGGCAACGGCGAGATCAACTGGATAACAACTTTTTTCATGGCCGTCTTTCATGCTGGCGCGATCGCGGCGCTCTTCTTTTTTACTTGGAAGGCTCTCTGCGTGGCAATTGGGCTTTGGTGGCTATCGGTAAGCCTCGGCATTGGGATGGGCTATCACCGGCTGCTCACACATCGCGGCTATCGAACCCCCAAGTGGGTCGAGTATTTTTTGACCTTCTGCGGCACGCTGAGTCTCGAAGGTGGGCCTATCTTCTGGGTAGCTACGCACCGCATTCACCACAGGTTCACAGACCAGGAGGGTGATCCGCACTCACCCCGAGATGGAAAATGGTGGGCGCACATGGGATGGATCCTCATCGGCAAATCCATGCATCGTGACACCACCACGCTGACCCATTACGTACCTGATCTCGCCAAAGACAGGTTCCACGTATGGATCACGAAGTATCACTACCTGCCAATAACCGCTCTAGGCCTGGTGTTGCTGGCCATTGGCGGACTGCCATTTCTTCTGTGGGGAGTTTTCTTTCGAACCGTTGTCGGACTGCACGCCACCTGGTTGGTAAACTCAGCCACGCACATCTGGGGCTCTCGCCGCTTCGCAACCCGCGATGATTCCACGAATAACTGGCTGGTCGCCCTGCTCACATTTGGCGAAGGTTGGCACAACAATCATCATGCTCATCCAAGCGCTGCCCGGCATGGCCTGCGGTGGTACGAGCTAGACATGAATTGGTACGGAATTTGGATGCTGAAGGTGCTCGGCCTCGCCAAGCAGATCAAATTCGCACGATTGGCGCCGTTGGTGCAGTGACATTTATTTGCTTTTCCGAGCCAGTTGAGCGAATTAATTCTCAAGATTTGAATTGTGGTTGGGAACCGCTTTGAGCGCAGTGTTTTTCTCTGATGTGCTGGCGGAAGGTCTCCTTGAAGTACGCGGGCGTGTTCAGCTGGCGCGGTGCCTCCAGCGAACGCTTCACGATGCCTCGACTGACGCGGTGATTTGCCGCTTGACCCGATCCCGTTCCTCATTGCCCAGACTGACGCGAAAGTCGTCTGCATCGGGCAGCGTATTACTTTGCGCTCAAACGCGAACTTGTCGCGGATTTCCTTAGAGGTCGGGTAATCCTGTGATGTCAAGCAGGAGTGAGGGCACATGCGACTGCATCCGCTTTGAATAGCAGCTCGCAAAGTGCGCGTTTCAATTCTGCTACGGGCTATGCCTGAGGTGTGGCGGCGATAGTGGGCTTCAGCAGCTCAGTGCTATACCTTTTACGAACTACTGCATCTCATGTCAGAACGCGGTGGAAGATCAGCGACGCCTACCTCAAGCAGCATAGGTGCAACAACAGTGAGAGTCTATCTCGTCAATCCGAGTGACAAATCCTTCGGCATCGGTGTCATCACGCCTAGGTGGCTGTACGTGCTCGCTGCCGCGACACCCTCCTGCTTCGGCGATCCTGTAATCGTCGATGAAACCTTGGAGCAGTTGGATGCCACATGCATTTTAGCCGGCGACATTGTTGGCATTGGAATTCACACGGGCAACGCACTGCGTGGCTATGAAATCGGGAGGTTGGCTCGTCAACGCGGGGCGTTCGTGGTGTTCGGAGGAGTTCATGCAACCCTATTCCCCAATGAGGCGCACGAACTCGGAGGCGCACACGCCGTAGTAAAGGGCGATGGCGATACCGTCTGGGCAGCTGTTTTGGAGGACTGCAAAAATCATTCGCCGAAACATGTGTATGCAGCTGGACGCATTGAAGCTTCTGCATTTCAGTCCGCACGCTGGGATTTATTACCACGCAATCGATACATGTGGGCTTCTGTACAGACCGTCAGAGGATGTCCCAAGCACTGCTCGTTCTGCTCCGTTTGGCGGACCGATGGTCAACGTCCCCGCATTCGCACCACTGACACTGTTGTTCGCGAGCTTCAGCAGTTGCGGCGCTTAGGCTTTCGGTTTGTCTTGCTTGCCGACGACAATTTCTATCCCGTCTCTCTTACCGACCTCAAACTCGCCTCTCGTCAGACCAACACGCAACGTTTGGATGAATTGAAGGCAATCCGGGCGGAACGTTTTGAACTGATGGAGCGCCTCGCGGCCGATGTTCCGCCAGACATGGTATTCTTCACGCAAATCACCATGGAGGCTGTTGAGGACCCTGCATTTCTCGACGCCATGAGTAGGGCGAAGATCAAGGGCGCACTTGTCGGTATTGAGGCGGTGACACCTCAGGGATTGAAAGATATTTACAAGGACTTTAACGCCGCGGGAGAAGAACTGGTAAACCGCTTACGGCTGTTTCCTCAGCATGGAGTCAAGGTGCTGGGGTCTTTCATCTTTGGCTTGCCGAGTGACCGCCCTGAAACTTTTGAAGCTACTCTTTCCGTGGCACAAAGAGCCGACCTTGCGTTCGCACAGTTTGTCATGCTCATGCCGTTTCCTGGGACCGTCGATTTTGAACATTGGGAAAAGACCATGCGGCACGATTCAACGAGGATCGCCGGAGTTCCTCTCACCAGGCATTGGCTTATTCCTCGTGAGCTCCGGCCGAAAATCTTTTCCCCTCACCCCTCGATGTCATCTGAGGAAATTCGGCAACGAACGCAGCAGGTCTGGGATAGGTTTTATAGCGTCAGAGCTATATGGAGGCGCGCCCATTGCGTGCGCTCACTCAAGTCTCGTTTTGCCTTTGTGCTTATTTCGAAACTCTACAGACAAATGTACGCAAATACGGGTATCGCGATTGACAGTGCACGTGTTAGCCGTTCCGTCCGCTGGGCGCGCTGGATGGCAAAGCCCTGTCGCATGTTGTTTGCCGCTCGTCCGATACCAACTGCAGGTAATTTGCAGCCGTTCTGAGCTCTCTTGATCCCTTTTTGCGTCCGGCATCCTCGATTCCAGGGCATACCGATCTGCCACCGTTTGCTGATCCCCATGATGGCCAGGGCTTGTGCTGGGTACGGTCGGCGAAGCACTCTTGAAACGAGCGGCGAGAGACCATCGTCGGCACCCTGCAGTGGCGGGTAGGACTCCAGTATTCACTGGCCCAACTCCGCGGCCTGCATTTGCAGGTAGCTCGGTATATCGGCGAGAAGCTGCATGGATCTCTCCGGGAACGGTGGACTTGACGGGATTCAGCGAAACAAGATCGAGCGCTCACTGTGTGTGCGCTGCGGGTGGGTGAATTGGATGAAGCTCGAAGTCGAATGCCATTCCGGTGTGCGGATGCCACAGTATTTGTAGGCGATCGGTGTCATCCTGCGGCACCGGGTTTGATGCCGGCAGGTCAGACTCTCACACTGGCTGTCCGGGGCTCCTTGATGACGGCGTCGGCTGATGTTTTTTGGGGCATTTATGCTCCTCCCACCTTCAGCCAGAAGGCAACGATTCCTTTCAGCCCGGTCTATTCGGAGTAAAATTGTCTTTACGGAATCGATCTCAACTCATATGCGCGGCGACGTGCCTATCACCGAAGCTGGAGGGAAGCCACAGAAACGTCAGTTGGCGTGGGGTGGACTCGCTGCTCGCTGTACGGCATGTCACTGGCAAAGAGTCTATGACCCGAAAACTCTTAAGCATCACATGCCCAACGACGAACTATCTAAGATCATTCGAGGGGAATTCGACAATCATAAATGTCAAGATTATCCGTCTGCCGATTAACTGTTTGCTTGCCCGATCCCTCTCTTCCAGAGCAAATTAGCTTGGGGCTAAATTAAGTTAAACTGTGGCGATACCGATGAGCGCCATCGACGAAGTTCTTGCCGCAAACGAAATCTATGCCCACGCCCATGAGTTCCGCAACTTAACTCCGCGTCCCGAGCGTAAGCTCGCTGTGCTAACCTGCATGGATACCCGCCTCTCCATTCGCACGCTGGGTCTGAAAACGGGAGATGCACATCTCATTCGTAATGCTGGCGGCATCGTTACCGACGACACTCTGCGCTCCCTGCTCACATCGCACTATCTACTGGGCACCGAGGAATTCATGGTCATCAATCACACGGATTGCGGACTGATGCACACGAGTGAGGACGACTTGCGTAGCCGAATCCACAATCGCACTGGGACGGCAGCAATTGCGCCCGCATTCTTCTACACCTTCCAAAACATCGAAGAAAATGTCCGGCATCAACTGCAAAAGCTTCGGACCCATCCATGGGTTCCCGAAACAATTGCCGTCCGCGGCTTCATCTATGACGTTACCAGTGGCCGTCTCCGCGAAGTCGTGTAGAACGACATCCAACCAGTATTTTTTGTCCAATCAGTTTAAGAAGCAAAACCAAGTTTGACATAGACTGATCGCTTGGTAGCTGGGTTATGAGTTTCGTTTTGAGAAACTCGGAGCACTAACAGCTCATTACGCTTCCTTCATCCGAGACAGCGAACTCGGGCGATATCGTTCGTATATTTCGATAATCAATATTTAGAGAGTAAGTCTCGAATCCCCAAGCCACCAGAACGTTAGAGCAGCCAAGGCCAACGGCCCGCTACCGTACATAACAAGCGTTCAGAACAACGGTTCGCGGCCGTAAGATCTGTTGATCTCGTCTGAGTTGCCTTCGACGGCATTGAGAAGGCAGCGACGGTTGTACCGCCACTACACTTCTAATTCGCGGCCAGTTAACTTTCGGTAGGCGTCCACATATTTTGCGCTGGTTTTTGAAACTACCTCAGAGGGCAAAGCGGGTGCCGGAGGCAACTTGTTCCAGCGGACCTCCTCGAGATAATCCCGGACATATTGCTTATCGAAGGAACTCTGGGCTTGCCCTGGTTGATATTGATCCGCGGGCCAGAATCTAGAGGAATCGGGCGTTAGCACCTCATCGGCCAAGACTATGCCTTTATCCGTCTGACCGAACTCGAACTTGGTATCGGCGATGATGATCCCATGCCTCGCCGCGTATTCCGCGGCAGCCAAATAGATCTTCAGCGTGAGATCCCGTAGCTTGGCGCTTGGCCCGGCCCCTACAATTCTTTCCATCTCTTGATAGGAGATGTTCTCGTCGTGGCCTGTCACCGCTTTTGTCGAAGGAGTGAAAATCGGCTCGGGCAGCTTATCGGATTCTCGCAGTCCACTTGGCAGCTTGATTCCACACACGGCCTCTGTCGCTCTGTACTCCTTCCAAGCCGACCCAGAGATATACCCACGCGCGACACACTCCACCGGTAACATCTCTGCTCGAACCACCAACATTGATCGCCCACGGAGTTGATCCGCGTATTTTCTAAGCTCGCCAGGATATTCCTCAACTCTCGCTGTCACGGCATGATTCTCAACAATATTCTTGAGGAAGTTAAACCAGAACAAGGACATCTGTGTCAGCACTTTGCCCTTGTTGGGAATGCCAGAGGCGAGAACGTAGTCGAACGCAGAGATGCGATCGGTTGCCACAAAAAGAAGGCGATCTTGCCCCACTCGATAAACGTCCCGAACTTTTCCGCTCGCATGCAGTTCTAGCTCGGGGAAATCTGTCTTGAGGAGCGTGTCTTGAGCAGTCGGTGCGATCACGGATGAAATCATGGTGAAAAAGTCTACCATACACACAACGTGAGATGAGGACTCCCCGGGAGCATCATGGAATTGCGCTACAAATCGCGCCGGAGAGCGCGCTGCAAGAGAGAGCCAGGCAGCCGCAATCGTCCAAGCGAAGCTCGTCGATTCTGGGTCTTGCAAAATCGCGACACTCGAAGAAAGTGTTGCGGTCCGATCTATGCCCGGGATTACGCGTGCGTAGCGCGTGGGCCACTAGCTAGAATTGTTTCTGAAACCATGGAGACTCTACGCTTGCCGGCGAATGATGATGCTGCCGTTGAGCACGCGGCCCAGATCATTCGCGCTGGCGGGCTGGTTGCCTTTCCCACTGAGACGGTGTACGTCCTGGGCGGGAACGCACTGGATGCAGCCACGGTGATGAAGATCTTCAAGGCAAAGGAGCGACCGGCCTGGGATCCCCTCATCGTGCACTTGGGTTCTCGTGAGATGCTCGAACCCGTGATCTTAAAGCCAACAGCACAGTTCGACAAACTGTTTGCCGCCTTCATGCCGGGGCCATTGACAGTGGTGCTTCTGAAGAATGCGTTAGTACCGGATGTGGTGACTGCCGGACGGAACACCGTAGCATTGCGTTTTCCGGCACATCCTGTAGCACAACGATTGATCGCGGCAAGCGCGCTGCCGCTCGCGGCGCCAAGCGCCAATCGCTTTCAGCGCGTAAGCCCGACGACGGCGGACCACGTGCTCGCCGACCTCGATGGACGAATCGATGCCGTTCTGGATGGCGGGCCGTGTCCGATCGGAGTGGAATCCACCGCGCTGGATTTGACTGGGCCGGTGCCGCTCATCCTGCGGCAGGGCGCAGTAACCCCGGAGCAGTTGCGGCAAGTTCTAGGCGAGGTCGCCATGTCCGGTTCGGATGGCGTCTCGCGTCCACAAGAGGGCCGGCCCTCGCTGGGATGATGTCCCGCCACTATGCGCCCCGCACGAAACTATTGCTAACAGACGGGCAGGAAGACGCGCTCGCGGAAAAAGCGCGGGAAATATCCAAGCAGAAATTCGGCGTGTTGCTGCCGCGCGGATGGAAGATTTCTGCTGGCGCGACGTTTGATTGGGGCGAATGGCGGGATTGGGCCGAGTTGGCTTCGCGGCTCTATGCTGCATTGCGCTGGCTCGACGAGCAGAACCTTAACGTGATTATTGCACCGTTGCCTCCCCAGGAAGGCCTCGGTGGTGCGATCAGAGAAAGACTCTTGAAAGCCGCCGGCCGAGAGACGGATGATTCAGAGTTACGAACAGGCTGATTGACCCGTCGCGTGGTGCCGGACCAAACTTATCGCTTCCTCGATTACATCGTATACAAGATTGAGGTCGTCGCTGCTGATGCAATATGGCGGCAGCAAATAAATAACGTGACCCAGAGGACGCAACAGGACACCGCGTTCCAGGAAGAACTTGTAAAGGCGGGGCTTGAGAGTTGAGAAGTACCCGGCATCATCAGCTTTCAATTCAATCGCCGCAACAGTTCCGATTTGCCGGACTTCGAGCACGTCAGAATGTGAAGAAAAATACGCCAGCCGCTGCTTGTGCAAAGCGGCAATGGCGTCGATCTGCTTCCAAACATTCCCTGCCTCAAAGATTTCCAGATTGGCCACGGCCGCGGCGCAGGCGAGAGGGTTACCCGTGTAGGAGTGTCCATGAAAGAAACTGTGTCCCTCGCCGCGGAATTCGTTGTAGACCGCCTCCGTGCAGAGCGTCGCCCCCAGGGGAAGAAATCCCCCGGTGATGCCCTTTGAAATGCACATCAGATCCGGCACGACTCCGGCGATCTCGCAGGCGAACATTTTTCCACAGCGCCCAAAACCGGTAAGCACTTCGTCGGCAATGAGCAGCACCTCGTATCGATCACACAGCGCGCGAATCTGCTTGAGGAACTCGACTGGGTGCACGATCATTCCGCCGGCGCCCTGCAGCAGCGGCTCGACGATAATGGCCGCGATTCGCTCGCCATTTTGTTCCAGGGTTGCGCGAAGCGACTGAATGCAATCGATGGCGCATTCACTTCGTCGTTTACCCACGGGGCAGCGAGCACAATACGCGGAATGGACCCGATGCACAGGAAAACGCAAGTGAGCGAACGGAGCCGTGAACCCCGAATCAGCGCTCACTGACATAGCGCCGGCGGTGTCTCCGTGGTAGGCATGGTCGAGCGCGATGATTTCCTGTTTTTGGTCGCGCCCTTGGTTTCGCCAATACTGAACGGCCAGTTTCAGCGCGACCTCGACAGCCGTCGATCCGTCATCCGAGTAAAAAATGTTGGCAAGGGCCGCGGGAATAAAGTGTCTGAGTTTTCTGGTAAGCCGCTCTACCGGCTCATGCGAGAACCCGGCGAGCAGCACATGATCCAGTTTCTCGACCTGAGCAGCAACTGCTTTTGCAATGTGCGGATGACAGTGGCCCTGCAGGTTCACCCACCAGGATGAGATCGCATCAATGATTCGCCTGCCGTCGGTTGTGTAAAGATACGATCCTTCGGCTCGCGAGATCGTCAAAGGTGGAGGATCCACGTTCGCTTGAGTAAAGGGATGCCAGATACTTAAACTGGGCGCGGCGCTCATGCGAATGCTTCCCGGATGAAATGTCGATGGAACACGCTCTCGAGCGATGCCCGATCAATGTTTTCAAGCGGAGGAAGTTCTCCGATCACCGGCTTCCCGCCGTAACGCTCGATCGCCTGCTTGTTATCCAGGTTAGGCGGACCGATCAACACAACGCCGTGTACGCGGATTTGAGCGCTCTCAAGACAGCGAATCGATAACAGCGTATGGTTGATCGTCCCAAGCGTACTGCGCGCGGCCAAGATCACTGGCAAGCCCAACTGCCGCATCAGGTCCATCATGAATTGATGCCGGTTGATCGGGACCATCACCCCGCCCGCGCCCTCCACGATCAACGGCCTTTCGCCATTGCCCGGCGGCAGATTGATTCGCTCCAGCGAAATCTCACAGCGCGCGCGCTCAGCGGCCAGATGCGGCGATACCGGATCATCAAAAACGTAAACTTCAGGCGCAGCATCGGCAACATCGAGGCCGGCCAGGCCTATGACTGTTTGCCGATCCGTGCCTTCGCTGGAGCCGGTCTGGATCGGCTTCCAGTAAGTACCTCGCAAAGCAGCGCACAAGAGTGAAGACAATACAGTCTTGCCGACATTGGTGTCGGTGCCGGTGACAAAAAATCCTTTAGGCATGGTGGAGAACTGAACTCGAGGCTATGGCAGCAGTAAGCTGCTCAATGTTGGAATTGGTCAACGCAGCAGTGAGCGAGAGCCGCACCCGCGCCGTTCCCGCCGGAACAGTCGGCGGCCGAATCGCCCGCACCGCAAAACCCTGTTCATTGAGCGCCGTGGCGAAACTTAACGTCGCGGCATTGTTTCCAACTACGATGGGGACAATCTGCGACGTGCTCGACCCGCAGGAATAACCCAGTTGCCGCAGCTTGCTTCTCAGACTTGATGCCAGGCTGTCCAGATGTCTACGCTCAGTTTCCATCGAAGCGGCCAGTCGAAAGGCGGCTCGAATCTGTCCGGCAAAATAAGCGGGCATAGCGGTGCTGAATATAAAAGTGCGAGCGCGATTGATAAGAAAGTTTCGCAGAAGCCTGCTGCCACAAACGAATGCTCCCATGCTGGCCAGCGCCTTCCCGCAGGTATGAACAACCGCCAGCGGCTGCAATCCTGCTTCGGCCGTCAACCCACGTCCCTGGGGACCGCAAACACCCGTGGCATGCGCCTCGTCCACGATCAAATCGGCATCGTACTGAGTTGCCAGGCGAGAGATTTCCGCCAGTTGCGCCCGGTCTCCCTCCATGCTGAAGATGCTTTCAGTCACGATCACGCGAGCCCCGGGATGATGCTGATTCGCCCGCAAAGACTGTTCCAACGAATCCAAATCAGCATGCGGGTAAATCACTCTTTTCGCGCCGGACAGCCTGATGCCATCGATAATGCTGGCGTGGTTTAAAGCATCAGAAAACACAAGGTCGTCTTTTTCGAGCAAGGCGCTCAACAGCCCCGTGTTGGCCGCGAACCCGGAAGAAAAAAATAGGGACGAGTCAGTTCCCGCAAAAGCCGCAAATTCTTCTTCCAGTTCATCCCATGTTGGGTCGTGTCCGCTCAACAAACGCGATCCCGTGGACCCGGTCCTCTTGCATTCCTCGACGCCTTCTAAGAGAGCGGACTTGAGGCGCGGGTCGCTGGCAAGACCGAGATAGTCATTGGAGGTGAGGTTCACCCCAGTATCTACGCGGAGTTCCCGCAATTGCGATTCTCTTTCGAGAAGGGCGAGCGAATCCTCCATCCGCTGCGTAAGAACCCTACACAGCATGCGCCACCTTCTCCATCGGCTTGAGTCCGAGTTCGCGCAGCAGTTCACAATCTTCCGAGGGCTGGGGATTCGGCGTCGTCAGAAGGCGTTCCCCACAGAAGATGGAATTTGCGCCGGCGAGAAAGCAGAGCAGAACCGCTTCGCGCGTCATTTGCATGCGCCCGGCGGCCAGGCGAACCCTGGAGCGCGGCATGAGAATACGCGCAGTGGCAATGGTCCGCACCATGACAAGCGGATCAACGCCGCCTTGAGCACCCAGCGGCGTTCCTTCCGCGCGAACCAACATATTTATAGGGACACTCTCCGGATGGGGATTGAATGTCGCGAGTTGCTGCAACAGAGCGGCTCGATCGTCATCCGTTTCGCCCATCCCCACGATTCCACCGCAGCAGACGCTGATTCCCGCCTCGCGCACGTTGGCAATGGTATCCAGGCGCTCCTGATAGGTGCGAGTGGTAATGATTTTGGCGTAGAACTCCGGCGACGTATCGAGGTTATGGTTGTAGGCGGTGAGCCCCGCCTGTTTCAGACGCTGCGCCTGCGATTTCGTCAGCATGCCCAACGTGCAGCAGACTTCCACGCCAAGATCAGCAACCGCCCGTACTGACTGCAGCACCGACTCGAATTCTCTGCCCTCTGGTGCTTGCCGCCACGCGGCGCCCATGCAGAAGCGCGTTGCTCCTTCGGCCTTGGCATTGACCGCGGCCGCCCGCACCTCAGCCGGATCCATAATCGGCACTCGTTCAACGCCGGTGCTGTAATGCGCGCTCTGCGGACAGTAGGCACAATCCTCAGGACAGCCTCCTGTCTTGATGGAGAGCAGCCGACATAGCTGAATTTCATTCAGAGAATGAAATTTGCGATGCGTGCTTTGCGCCTGAAAAATCAAATCGGGTAAATCCTGACGATAGATTTCTGCAACTTCCGCTCGTGTCCAGTCTGTGCGCATAAAGAATTTCCAATTGTACAAAAATCCCCCAAAGATCCCCCAAGGAAGCAATTAGCACGAGCGGCACAAAGACTTACCTGGGTGCCTGGACCACGCGGGCAATTTTTGCGATTTTAAGGACAAAGCGGAACTACCTGTATGATTTTGCACACAATAAGGCCACCCTCCGGGTGGGTGAATTGGATGAAGCTCGAAGTCGAACGTTATTCCGGGTTTAAAGCGGACGAACGACCGGTTCGGTACTCGAAGAGATTGTCGACCAGTGGTATGGTACGCAGGACGGCTTTTTACATAGTTTGCGCCGATGATGGGAGTCTCTACATCCTGCGCCGTAAGACTTCGACTCCAGAAGGCGCATGGCACTTGGTGTCATCTCGCCAAATGCCGGTCGAACGCTAAACCCGAGACCCGCGACGCTCACCGGTCACATTGACCAACAGCATCACTTTTCCTCGGTTGATAATCGGGCCACTCCAAGGGGCCGTTCTCCGCTGGAAATCCCAACTGTTTGCCGCGAAGACCTCTGCGGACCAGTCGACGATGATCTTACGGATGCCGCCAAACGCTACCGATTGGACGCTGTGGCTGCAGGAAGCGGTGGCAAAAGATTTCGCTGCGAAAGGAGACAAGAAACCAATGAAGCCGCAGCTTCGCAATACGCCGGCTTGAATCCGTCCATTTTTGATTCATGGCGGAGTCCCAACTTGCACTCCGCCCTTTTTTTGTTCGGAAGCCGAGACCTCGCTTGGAGCGAACTTGGTTCGGTGCTACTCAGCATGCGACTGTGCCACTGAGCGCCTCAGAAGGCCAGGGCCGACTGGCTCCGGTGGTGGCGCAACCCAGGGTCCGTGCAACGGGTAGAGTTACAATCAGAAATCAGAAAAGGGCATCTTCGGTGGACGTCATCAGAAAACAGGTACAGCCGGTTCCACTCCACACACGATGATCGCCGCTGCCCGTCTCACTGTGGATGAAATCGCCGGGATATAGCGTTCTGTCATTGGCCAGTTTGGGTGATCGCCGAGGCTGACCATCTTGGGATCTATTTCAAAACCGGCATGCAGCCGGTTCTGACCCGAATACCAATCCCGTTTTCTTCACCATCAATAAGGCATCGGCCGTTATGGCCAGGTCGAAGCTAATGTCTTTGGGAACAGATCGATTCGCAGGCAACGGAACTATAGCCCGAATGGTAGTTCCCTGACCGTTCGATACGATTTCAAGTTGGCCGTTCAGTTCGTTCAAACGCTCTCGCATGCCGGCCAGGCCTACCCCCGTTCCCCAATTCGCGTCGCGAAGGCGACTTAATAGCTCCGCGGGTATGCCGCGACCCAGATCTCGTATCTCAAGTATTACAGTCTCGGATTGGTACTGAAAACGGACGTTGACCTCCAAGGCTCCAGAGTGGCGATGCGCATTACTCAAGCTCTCCTGCAGCACCCGGAAGAGTGCGGTCTCGATCGCGATAGGGAGTCGTTCCTGCATAACCGCGAGATCCACCGTTACCTTAAGTCCGCTTCGCTTCCCGAAACCATCGACAAACCACTGTGCCGCAGACGTGAAGCCTGCTTCATCTAACAATGGAGGGTGCAACAGGTACGAGGTAGTGCGAATTTCTTGTAGCGCCTGATCCGCCAGGGCAGCAATCTCGGACATCACGTCGGATGTAGCTTGGTGTTCTTTTAGTCTTTCCTCAAGGGCGGCGAGGCCCATTTTCAGCGCGGCCAGTGTTTGGCCGGTGCTGTCGTGCAAGTCGCGGGCTATTTTTCGTCTCTCCTCGTCCTGCACCTTGAGCAGTCGTTGGGAAAGATTTTGCAGTGTGGCGGTGCGTTGTAAGACTAGCGATTCCAGTTGAGCGTGGGAAAGTCTAGGTCTGTCCAAATGCTTTGAAAGAATCCCCATATGTCCTCCTGGTAGCGACGAGATGGCACGAACCCTTCATTCCTTCAGAGTTGGCGAATTCTCTCATGCATAGGCTTCGAGGTCTGGTCAAAATTGCTCGCTTGGCACAACGTTGTCCATCCTGCCTTTGGCGATCGATGGCCCGTCGCCCGGTGCGCGAAAAGTGACGTGAATGTTGGGCGCCAAGGCTCCAGGTTATTCCGTAGCGCAGATTCCTGCCGCCACTGGCGTGCGACATCCCTGTCGTTTATGGCGCGCAGCGGGAACAGCCTGCGGCGCTTAGGGGCTGCGCGGATCGAGTTTCACCCGTCGCGCGTACGCGGAGAGCAGCAGAGGGGATGAGACCTGACGGTTCTGGTGCTCGACCCCCCTGTCCGTCTTCAAACAGAACTTCGCCGTCCGCTCAATAAATTAATGATTAGAACCACGAATCCCACAACCAGCAGCAAATGGATCAGACCTCCGCCCACATGCAAACTGAAGCCCAGAAGCCACAAAATCAGAATAACAACGAAAATGGTCCAAAGCATGTCTTCCTCCGGTGCTCATGTTGTGCACCTAAATTTTGAAACTGATCTCATCCTGACGTTGGGATCGCGTCCTGCCATCACGCCACCTCTTTGCTTTCGAGCGTCGTGGGTACCTGCACGAGTTCCTCAAATAGAGAGCGATAGTGAATCATCGCTGTTCTCAGATCTTCCGTAGTGGCTTGGTCCTTGCCAACCCGCAATGCAATCTGGTGCGCGGACCGGTAGTTCTCTACCACCCGGGGATGGTCAACAGAAATGTCCGCGGCACGTTGATCGAAGTCCGATACGGGATACCCACGAGTTTTCATGACGGAGGAGACCAGGTCATCGGCTTCTGTGACCGCCCCCTTTGGAGAATCGACAAAACGAGACTGTACGGACTCCCACTGCGTTGAAAAACGTTCACGTTCCCTGGGATCAAGATCGCGTAGGTTGAGGTTTTCAACCCGTTTCTCGCGATCCGCTAGCTTCGCTTCTGCCTTGCGTTCGGACCCATGCTCTTGTACTGCCCGCTGGTATTCGGACCCAAATTTGTGCTGCAAGCCTGCAGTCGTAGTCCTGCGTTTTCGTACGTACAGCCAGGCACCTCCTGCTGCAACCAGAATTACCACCGCGGCGAGCACAGTCAGATTTATATTCATTGCAATCTCCTCGCATCATGTTCACGAAATCAAATTTGTTCACGACGTTCCGCCGTCAGAACCTTGCGAACCGCCAGTATCAAACTTTAGGTTTCGGAAAGCTGGTCAGAATTGATCGTCCTGTAAATCATTAGCTTTGGCATCTAGCCGAAACTGCCGTAGTTCTTCTGAACTCGAGCGAAAAGCAAGCGGCTTCAGCGTGCAGTATCCACAAGCAGGGTTTGCAATCTTGACGAGAGCCCGGAAGCGATTGCAGTCGGCTCAACGCCAGACCGAAAACTAGCGGTAGAGAACCAAATAGACTCACGAGCCGCGCATCCGCTCCTGAGCGCGCGCCATCGTTCGGGCGATTTCCGATGGGCAGGGTACATGTAGAGCCCGACGTTTCTGGGAAGGTGCGATATCCATCGCGCACGATCGGTCGGGTATCGTGCGAAAGAAACCTGCTTCGGCTCGAACCATATTCATGCCGCGTCCAACACGTCCACCGCGGGGGACCCTTGGGCCTGACTTGACTTGTAAGCTTGCCAGGTTCGCCAAATGATCTTGAGAGTGGCCATAACTGGGATGGAAACAAACACTCCAATCACGCCGCCCAGTTCACCGCCGGCGAGCACTCCGAACAACACAGCCAACGGGTGCAGTTCGAGTTTGTCGCCCAAAATTCGGGGAGAACAAAAGTAGTCTTGAACAGCGCGCCACAAAATTAGAAACAGCAATACGATAATGAGGTGGTTATAGTTGGCCGCAAAGCCGACGGCAGGGCAGATGTGAGCGGCAACAAACCGGTTCGGAAAGCACAAGAGGGTCGGGTACCAGTCCGCAGCCCTCTAGGCAACGGGGCGCATTTTGAGGTCGAAGTACGTCACGCCGCACTTAAATGGAAGGGGATCATTGATCTTCTGGATATCCGTGAGGACTCGTGTTCGATCAAAGACTTTAAAACCGGCGAAGCTTCTGCCGATCATGTGCTTCAGATCAAGGTCTACGCACTCCTCTGGCTGCGTGACCAGCAAATCAATCCCAATGCCCGTCCTGCCTCCCGGCTGGCGATCTCCTATCCGGCCGGAGAAGAAGAGATCATCGTGTCTCCAAATGAATTGAACGAACTCGCAACATCTCTGAGGTCGCGCACAGAGCGCGTACGGGTTGCCGTCAGTGGTGCCGGTTCTCCCGCGAAAATCAGTCACGAGAACTGTTCAGGCTGCGATGTCCGTCATCTCTGCTCCGAATATTGGGATCCGCTTCGCCGACGCGATGCTCTTGCGACGAATGCGGCCCCACCTTCAACGGACGACATTCAGCTAATCCTCAGGACCAAAAAAGGCGAGAGAACCTGGTTAGCGGAATGCCAGGTATCAAACCGATTCGGTTCAAAGACAATGCTTTTAATGCGATGGTCTCCGACACATTCATCCTGCTTTGAGAGCGCTAAACCGGGCACAATTGTTCGAATGAGCGGGGCGGTCGCGTCCACAGACGATGACAGTCATTGCGGGGTTGTTGACTCCGTGAACAGCGCCGATGTGCTGTTGCTCGACAATTGAAGGTACATTGGTCCACGTTCGATGGATTGATGGATTCATTGGCGTCCTATCAAGGCCTCCCTGGCAGATGACGACTATGCCTGGGCGACAGACGTCCCGAGTTTTAATGTACTGCGTTTCGCCCATTGTCTTTATTGGCTACAAACTCGGCCACGCAGGTAGGCCATCCAGTTTCTGCCAAACCTCAACTGGTATAAAAAACTGCTCAGGTGCTAGATTCTTAGCTCTTTCGCTACAATATTCTCCGCGCGAAAGGAGCAAAAATGGCAAAGAAGAAAATTGATCCCCTCAACAAGAAACAATACGGCGCTGTGTCTGCGGTGCTCACCGTCTCCGACATCCCAGCCGCGGTGAACTTCTATCAAAAAGCGTTTGGCTTCGCGAAGCGCGGAATCATGAATGGCCCCGACGGAAAACCGATCCATGCGGAACTCACGCTGCGCGGCACGACTCTGATGCTTGGACCGGAAAACAGCGCAATGGGAAAGCGGAGCGCGAAGAGCGTGGGTGCTTCTCCGGCTGGCTTGTACATCTATGTAGAAAACGTGGACAAGGTCGTCGAAAAAGCGACCAAGCTCGGGGCATCGAGCCAAGGTCCGGTGATGGATATGTTTTGGGGAGATCGTTGTGGTACGGTTGTCGACCCTGATGGCTATACCTGGATGGTAGGCACGCACAAGGCCGAACCTTCCGCCAAAGAAATGAAGGAAAAGATGGCGGAGATGATGAGGCAACAGCCCGCGGATCAGGCTAAAGCAGCCTAATTATCCTCAGTCGGGATTTGGCGGTTGTGCGGACGCTATCTAGCTTTCTTATGGCAGAGGGGCAACCCCGTAGCCCCTCTGCAGAACGATTTCGAGCGACATTCAGCATTTCGGAGTCTTGGTTTCCATCGCAGCGCAGCAATCGCATCGCCCGGGAGGACCGCAGTCTACTGGTACAAAAATTCACACGAGATCGCCGAAGGAATCGAAACCCATTTTGAAACGATTTTGTTCCAAAGCAAGTTTGATCTCATCAGCTTCTTTCACCGTGAGGACTCCCTTGCGGATAGCCAGCAAAATGATTCCAGGAGTATTCAGTACTTGAATTCCTGGACCCGAGATTACCTTCTTCCATTTGGCTCCCTTTGAGTCATCTGTCCCCAATACCCAGCCCCGTTTTTCGGCCAAAGCAATGCATGCGCTCTCTCCCTTGCCGAGCTGGGCGTTCGCCCGGGCAAAGGTTTGTAGTTCCGCGGGATCTTCTAATCGCGTCTCGCGAATCCAACCTTGGCGAATCGCTTCTTCAACCGCTTGCTGTTGATCAGGCTCTTCAACTTCTGCGATCACTTCCGGAGGCAAGTGGAATACATACGGCGGCAACACGCCTAGGATGTCAAGCCGACTGACACGTATTAGGTTGATTACGACGCAGGTGTCGGTCGCGACGTCCATTGTCTAGCAAGGTAAAAGGGGCTTCGATTCCAGGTGATTTTCCTGCTCAATCGATGCAACAAACGTGTGCAGTTGATCACGGGAAACACTGCTCAGTCTTGCAATCTCTTGGAGCTTGGCATGAGTTATTTCGCCGAGGCGAAAGGCTTCGAGCGCCAACATGAGAAGTTTGTGCTGGAATTTCCCCTCACGCCCGGCGAAACGCCTCGGCCGGCCACATTGGTTCCAGAGCAGCTTTCTGAACTCACTTGCGCTTTCGCTCTGGGCAGCGAGACTCGCCCGTTCGTCTTCAGAAATCAGCTTTAGAGTCTTCAAACGCCACAAGGCTGATTCGTAGCTCACGCCGAAATAGAATGCCAAGTGAACCACATCGTAAAACTGGATTGCGATTGGTCCGGCAGTCTCCCGACGCTGAGCTCGAACCGCACCCCCTTCTTCATCATAGATTTCCTGCAGCAGAGGGAAATCCCGATTTTTTCCCGCGCTAGCGAGAAACTCTCGCACGCCTTGCTCGGGCAAAAGAAACGTGGCAGCGAATGAATTGGCGCGGATTTCGTTCAATTGTTCACGGTCGGCAAGCCGACTGACGGTGCCCTTGGCCTGTCGGTCGAAGAGCAGGTGCCCGTATTCATGCGCAAACGAAAACGACTGCCGCTGGTCGCTGTGGCTGGAATTCACAAGAATTGCCAGCCCGTTTTCCCGGTCGGCGAGAAACAGCCCGGAAATCGCATCATCCAGTGGTAGATGGCCGACGCGAACTCCTTGGCTCTCGATGACCTCGGGAAGTTCGAGCAATGGCCCGGTACCCAGGCGCAGGCGATTCCTTTCGTAATCCGCGATCAAGGAGCCCTGTTGAATTGCCTCCCATTTGTTCCGAGGAGAAGGCAGATCATATTGAGCTGGCGCCACGGTTTTACGATCGGCCCCGACCAGTCTTTCTAGAGCCGTGAACTGTCGACACAAACTCGACCATTCAGAGACCGCGCGACTGAGCTCTTTGTTCGTCGCCAGTTGTGCATCGCTACGAAATAAGGCAGTGACGGAATCTTCGACAGCGTCAAAGTTCTCTTCAAACAACTGCTTCGGGTCGAATCCGAATTCCTGGGCCAACCTCATCAATTCCACGCTGTCCAGATTCCGGTTTCCTGCTTCCAGCTGAACCACCGCAGAGCGGGAAATCCCTAGAATTTCGGCAACCTCTTCCTGCGTGTAGCCGCGACTCTCGCGCAGCTGGCGCAGTCGATTTCCGAGCTCCTGCTTGGTGATTGCCATTGTTCCCTCCAACTCAATTGTAGTGCGTAAATCAAACACTTGTCAAATCTATATAATCGTGTATAGTTTGATTATGCAACACAGCGCAAGGTCGCGGCGACAGGAGGTTTATTGAGTTCCAAATCGGACATCAAAGGCGTCCACGTCTCCAAAACCCTTGGCCCTCAAGAGTATGCCGAGCTATGGGACTCAATTCATGTTGCCAAGGAACTGAAAGAAAGCCTGCTGTGCCAGGCGCTCCTAAATTTCACCCTGCGGCCAAAAGTGAGCCGTGCCGTAATCCCGTTGCACGGCGTGATCCTTCTCGTCGGCGAGCCGGGCACCGGAAAGACCTCCCTTGCCAAAGGTCTTGCGTCAAAGACGGCAGGTCTTCTGCAAGCCAAGAAGCTCGCTTACCTTGAAGTCGAACCACACTCTTTGAGCGGTTCAGCGCTCGGCAAATCCCAAAAGGCGGTGACAGAACTTTTCGGGCAAACCATCGCCGAGTTTGCCGACCGCGGCCCAACCTTCGTGTTGCTCGACGAAGTGGAAACCCTTGTGGCCGAAAGAAGCAAATTGAGTCTCGACGCCAACCCGATCGATGTTCATCGAGCGACCGACGCAGCTTTGGTTCAATTGGATTACCTCGGAGATCAATATCCAAATCTGCTGATCGTAGCCACCAGCAACTTCTCGCAGGCAATTGATTCAGCTTTCGTCTCCAGAAGTGATGTCGTGATCACCGTGCCCTTGCCGGACAAAGCCGCATGCAAGGCAATTCTCGTTGATGCGTTGAGTGGATTGGCAAAGACGTTTCCTAAAATCGGAGACCTGGCGAGCCACCGTGATCTAGCAGAAGTAGCGGAGATCTGCGTCGGCATGGACGGGCGCCAGATTCGCAAAATGGTCGCCGTCGCGTGCACGTTCAATCGGGAAACGGCCGCTGACCCGAACCGACTAACTATCGCCGACCTCCGGCGGGCCGCGGAAAAATCATTGAAGGAGAAGAAGAAAAGGATGGCAGCAGCATGACGGTTATTGCAAGGCGGTTCGTTTCCATTCCACAGCGGACGGCGGTCGAGACCTGGAAAGCTATCTCGTTGCTGCTGGCGTCTGACCCGAAATCCGATGCTGCCCGAGAACTCGCCTCGGTCGCGGGCGTTGCTTCCTCGTTGATCACCCGCGAAGCCATGAGCTCGCCGATTGTTCTCTACGGTTCTGGGCCAAGGGTTCGAATTTACTGCCTCTATAACGAAGACGCCGTCGAAGGCGATGATGCCAATGAATCGCCGTTGGCGTTCGATGCCACGGATGGCGATTGGAAACTCTCAATGCCATGTCCGGCTGATGATCTCAACTGGGTGCAGACTGCCTTGCAAAACAAGAGCACCCGAATTTCCGCCAGAGACATGGATTCTTCTTTGGAACAAGAAGAGGAGAACGTCGCCGATTCGGCCAGTGCGGTAGATTTGGAGGCTTTCTTTAAGTCATGAGCACGTTTGTAGCGGTTAACACGTACACGCACTCGGTCACTTATGTCGCCGAAAACATTTTGCGCAGCCTGCAAGACATCGTCCGGATGAGCGGCCTGGATCCGACCAAGATTTCCGACGAATGGGAAGTGCTCGAACGGGGACTGAGAACCTGGCTCGCTTCTAAACATCTCGAAGCTATTGTTCTGGAGGTTTATAACCCCGCCACCGACGCCCTCATCGGGCGATGGGACATCGACATTGTGTACGACTGGAATGGTGACAACGGCCGGTTCTGGGTTGATACCGAGCAAATCAAGATGGCGATCAAGAAAGCTGGAGTCTGGCCATCGGAGAGCAAATACCGGATCGTTTGTACGAATAAGGATGGACGGGCCGATGTGATCGGCTGGTCCTCAACCACGTTGCGCTCCACTGCTGGGATGATTAAGCAGAGTTTGGGATCGACCATTGAGCACAGTGGACTTGGCGCCGGTGCAAGCTATTACAGAAAGAAGCCATAAGCATGCTCACCATCGACGAGGCCTTCCGGAAATTCAAAAGCCGCCTGGAGCTGAACGAGAAAGAGCAGAAGAACGTCTCAGCCCGCCACCAGGAGATCCGTGAACACATGCGGTCACGTTTTGACATGGAGGACGACTTCTTGAGCGGTTCGTATCGTCGCTACACGAAGACAAAACCGCTGAAGGACGTCGATATCTTTTGCGTCCTCGGAGAAGACGAAGCCCACTACCGCGATGAGCATCCCTCAAAAATACTGAAAGCCTTCGAGAGTGCCCTCGTCGATAAGTACGGTACGGCGGCGGTAAGCCGGCAGCGACGGTCCGCCACCGTCGATTTTGGGGTGGTATATGGTGTCGTAATCGACGCCGAAGACAACACGGACTACCGGGTCGTGAGCATGGATGTCATCCCTGCCTTTCCCGACGGCAGCAACTACGAGATCCCAGATGGGACATCAGGAGAATGGATCAAAACGAATCCGAAAATTCACGAAGAAAAGGCGACCGCGGCGCATCAGGCCTACAGCGGTGAGTGGAAAGGCATGGTTCGTATGGTGAAGTATTGGAATAATCACCATGAGAAGCCGGTGAAGCCTTCGTTTTTGCTTGAGGTTATGGCGCTCGAATGTCTCGCGCCTCCTTTCGGCGGTCGCTTTGATTACGAGTTCCAGTCCTTGTTCGCCACGTTGGCAAACCGCATGAGCGACACCTGGGAGGACCCGGCAGGTCTTGGGCCGGCAGTGAGCGACATGATGGATACGGGGCAGAAAAAGTCGGCGGCAACTGCGCTCGCGAAGGCGGCTCGCCAAAGTACCCTGGCGATCGACTTGGCGCGGCAGGGCAAAAATGGCGAGGCGTTGAACGCGTGGAGGGCATTGTTTGGCCCCAAGTTTCCATTATCGTGAGAGGCGGCACCAAATCTTGCAGTAACGAGGATGAGCAATATGAGTGGATGGTCTTTGCCGAAGCTTTTGGCTGGGCTTCATCATGAGATAGAGCGTCGCCTGTCAACCGCCCGCCAGAGCTTCGCTCATCCGGGAACTAAGGGCAGCGCGAGTGAACACGTCTGGCTTGAACTTCTGCAGACCTATCTCCCCGAGCGGTATCAGGCACAAACTGCATTCGTCGTCGACAGCAAAGGCTCATTCAGCGACCAAATCGACATTGTGATTTTCGACAGGCAGTATTCGCCATTTATCTTCAAATACGAAGGACAACTGATAATTCCTGCCGAGAGCGTGTACGCCGTTTTCGAAGCCAAGCAGGCGATCGATGCCACGCAAGTGCAATACGCCCAGGCAAAGGTAGCGAGTGTCAGGCGCATTTTTTCGTACCAGTCTTCCGATACCGCATGCAGGCGGAGTTTATCCAGCGAAGCCGCTACCCCACTTGATCGGGGGCTTGCTCACATTCGAGAGCGAGTGGAATCCGGCGTTAGGTGAACCCTTGAAGGAAGCGCTAGCCGGCGATGGCCATGGCCGCTTGGATCTGGGATGCGTCGCTGCCCACGGGATATTTACCTGCGATAACGAAGAATTCAGCATCACGCTTGGAGGGAAACCTGCGACAGCGTTCCTGCTAGAACTGATTGCGCGCCTGCAAGCAAGTGCCACTGTGCCCATGATTGATGTTCGTGCGTATGCCGAGTGGCTGGCGGACTCAAAAGCCGGCTCCGCTTAGCCTTGGAAATGCTCAGAGTGCAACGGTGTTGGTGGCGGCGGCGAGCAACTGCGGGATAATTGAAGTCGCGAAAGGTAAAAGTAATGATGCCGCACAAGCGCCGCACGAAATTCCCTTGCCGGGTCGCCGTTTGGTCCCCTCATCAGATGTGGGACGACACCCGTTCGTAACCTGGTAATACAGGATGTACTGTATTCGACCGCCGGAGCAGAGCAAATTAAGATTCAGCTTTTAAAAGCACTGGGAGCTAAATAGCTCCTCAACGCTTCGGTTATTACTCAGACCTCAATATTTGGCTGTTTGCAGCCATCGGATCGTTTAAGGTTATGCGACCACGGCTTTCTCGGTCTGCCCCTATTTGCATGCTTGCGCAATGAGCACTGATAGACGCCCCACACCCAATCCAGATTTTCGCGCGCTATTTGAATCGTCGCCGGGACTTTACCTGGTGCTAGCGCCGGACCTCACGATTGTTGCTGTCAGCGACGCTTACCTCGCGGCGACTATGACCAAACGAGCGGATATTTCGGGCCGTGGGATTTTTGACGTCTTTCCTGACAATCCGGACGACCCGGACGCAACCGGAGTCAGAAACCTTTGTGCATCGCTAAACCGTGTCCTGAAAATGCGGGTTGCAGATACTATGCCGCTACAGAAGTACGACATTCGTCGCCCGCAAAGCGAAGGCGGCGGATTTGAAGAGCGATTCTGGAGCCCGGTCAATTCACCCGTCCTCGGAAAAAACGGAGAATTGGCCTACATCATCCATCGCGTCGAAGACGTGACTGAGTTCGTGGGCTTGAAACAATTTGGGACTGAGCAGGAAAGGCTTACCCAAGACCTGCGGACCCGGGCCCAGCATATGGAAGCTGAAATTTATGTGCGGGCGAAACAGCTTGAAGAGGCAAACCATAAAAGGCTGGAGGCGATAGGACAACTGGCCGGGGGGATCGCGCACGATTTCAATAATCTGCTGAGCGTCATACTCGGCTATGTACGTCTCGCCCAGGAAGACAGCCAAGATCAACAAAAGCTTCTGCGTGAACTCCAACTGATCGAGCAAGCCGCGGAAAATGCCGCGACATTGACGCGTCAACTGCTCGCCTACACCCGCCAGCAGGTACTCGAACCGAAGGTGGTAAATCTAAAGGGTGTTTTGGAGAGAGCAGAGTCCCTCATCCGACGACTCATCGGAGAGGACATCGATTTCCAAATCGATATAGGTCCCGAAGTCGGCCGGATCAAGGCAGATCCTGGCCAGATCGAACAGGTAATAATGAATCTTGCCATTAACGCCAGAGATGCCATGCCTAAGGGCGGGAAGCTCATCATCAAAGCTTCGAATGTTGAGATCGGTGATGGAACGGACATTGGAACGATACCTGCAGGACTCTACGTATTACTTGCCGTATCGGATTCCGGCATTGGCATCGAGGAGACAATTCGAGATCGCATTTTCGAGCCATTTTTCTCTACCAAACCGCGAGATAAGGGCACGGGTTTGGGCTTGGCAACTGTACACGGCATCGTAAGACAAAGCGGAGGTCACATTCGAGTTCAAAGTGAAATCGGCAAGGGGACAACCTTCGAAATATTCTTGCCGAGAACTTTCGAGCCCGTGGCACCTCCGACGCCGATCGAAAGCAAAAGCAAGACTAATAGAGTCGTTGACACAATTCTTCTGGTCGAGGATGAGCCCGCGTTGCGCGAACTAACGCACACCATCCTCGAACGCCAGGGTTACAAGGTGATCTCTGCCGAGAGTCCTGCGCAAGCATTAGAAACGGCAACTGCATACAGCGGATCGATTCACCTTCTTCTTACCGATGTCATCATGCCGGGGATGAGTGGGCGAACTCTAGCCGAGCAGATTCGCGCCCGACGTCCGGAGACGAAAGTTCTGTTTATTTCTGGATATGCCGATGACACTGTTCTGCACAACGGCCAGGTGCTGGATGCAAATACGAGCTTGCTGCCCAAGCCCTTCAGTCCAGAAGCATTGGACCTCAAGATCCGAGAAGTGTTGGGTCGCGTCGCCCGTATAGCCCTGTGACCTTGTTGCGAACACACACTCAGGAGACGCACGACAACAAAGCCCGAGTTCTCCGCTCGGGCTTTGTTGTTCGAAGGCAAGGCACTAGATTTGAATCGCTGGAGTCCCTATCGCGCACACACCGATTGCAGAAAGCCGGCGAGCCTCGCTGTCGCTTTGTATTGCGGAATGGGATCCAGTTCCTTGAATGCGCTGGTGAACGCATTCGACAAGCTCCACATCGTTCGGGCTTGGAATTCCTCGTGTACCGGCTGAAAATACAGTTCGTGTACGCGGCGTGCCAGGTGCTTGGGGAATCCTGCCTGGTCCTCTATGAAAGCTTGATAGATCAGCAGTTTGGCTGAAGAATCTGTGAGCTGGGTTGCCTGCCATTGCTCAACCTGCCGCTTCAACGGCCCAAAATTCCGCTGCATTCGGTCGACTCCCAATGCGAGGCTGTCTTCGAGGAGGAAATTCTTGGAGTGCTTCGCCAGGACAGGCGTGTACTCTCCATGAAATGCCAGGTTCTCGCAGATAAAGACTCTCAGTCCGACCGTGCAACTTAGCCGGAATGACTTGTCATGGCTGTTCCGCAACCCAATGGCAAACCGGCATCCCTGAAAGCCCGAAGTCAGGTCCATGACTCCAAACATCTTCATTCCATCCGCTGAGACGGCGTATTCCTCCCGGACGACTCCGATTTGCCGGAAGCCGAGCGCTTCAATCAATTTTTCGACCACCTCAATATGCGGAACAGGCTTGTGTGTGGCTGTCGCCTTCGGTGTAGGCACCCGCGACAACTCCTCTCGCGTGAGCTTTCCGCCGTAAGACGACAAAGTAATGGTTGGAGCTTGTTCCGATGGCACTGCGATCGCAGGCGCCGGCGCAAGTTGTACATGTTCAAGAACTGCTGCTGTTTCCATTTCGTTTCTCCTTCATAAAGAAAATAGGGAGACCTGTGGCCGATTATGGCAACAGCTCTCCCGAACACTCTTGATCCCCGCAGGCTTCAGATTGACAGTCGATTGCGGCAGGCGCGATCTTTTGGATTCGGGGAGCGTGACCGATCAGCAGTTCGCTTGACGGGGCTATTTCGACCGTACCAATCCGTTGGTGATCAGATCGAGGAACCACAACTGGTCGACCTTGCGCAAGTCGATCTCAGTGGGATGTTGGAGGATGAACCGCTTCACGTCCTTTTCTCGAATCAGGTAGGTATCGCCCCCTTGCCGCTCAGTTCTCATGGTTCCTCGGAGCTCTGCTCGAAGATGGCCGGCTTTAATCCAGCGAGTAACGACGTGCGAATCGATTCCTAAAGCATCTGCCAGGCCCTTTCCTGAATAGAAATCAGGATCCGATTTGAACCGCATTCGCCTTAGCTTCAAGTGAATTCCAATCACAGTGCGGGCATAACCGGCGGCTTTGAGCTTTAGCCGAATACGCTCATCGCTCATCCATGCATACCGGGCCAGGATAGCCAGTTCCGCTTCACTCCATGGTTTCTCCTTGGTGCGTGCCAGGCCTAGTTCGCGAGCGCGCTTCTTCAGCGCCCAGTGGGGAATGCCAACCTGATCCGCCAGTTTCCGAATACCTGGGCGGGACTTGGCATTGGGGTGATGAAGATAGATTTCTCGAATCCGCTCGTCGATTTGTGCTGTGAACACGTACTTCCGCCGGCGTTGAGTTTTACGGCCAAGCGCCTCGCCGTCGCGAATTGGCGCAACAGACATTGACGGGAGACCAGCGTGGTTTGCGACATCTGCGTGTAGCATGGTGTTTTCTCAAGTAGGCATTAGAGCGATAGGGGAGGGACGCACGCGGCTCAGAACAGAGACAACTGTCCGCTCGCCGCGCCTCGGCGCGAAGAACGCGAGTGTGAAGTCACCGCTTCTACCAGAGCTGAGTTCGAAATAAATTCGAATCTCGACGGCGACACATCCGAAAACGTGGGGTCAGCGTCCGGTGGTGAAGGCAGTGTCTCTTCGTTGCTCTGCAAAGAACTTGAAGGACGAAGTGCGCCCAGGCTCCTCCACACGGAATCTGCGGATTCACCAATGCCCTTGTTTTGTACCAACTCGCGTGCCATCGCGGTGAGCGTGTCATCATCGCCATCGATCGCCTGCAGGCCTTCGGAACCGAACTTGCCCTCCATAGCCAACGCCACAAGGAGCTTTTTGCCCATTAAGCGCAGACAGACTTCCTGCATGGTTCCCTTGTAAGCGAAGAACTTCACCTCCACCGGTCGGTGCTGGCCGATGCGCCAAGACCGGCGACTCGCCTGGCGTAAGGTGTGAAGTGAGTATCCAGTCTCGTGGAACAGAATTGTCGGAAAATCTAAAAGATCGAGTCCGGTCTCAACAATTCTTGGATGACAAACACAAGCGTCAATTCCTCGACGCAACTGTTCCCGAAACCAGGCTTCGCGTTTATGAGTCGGAACGCTGGCCCTGAGTATCGCGGCACGAATGCCTTCGTTGAGAAATAGCTGCTCTAGCCTCGCGGTGACGTCATGCTGGTGGGTGTAAACCGCAAACACTTGGCATTTGCGGCCACGCGCTAACTGCGTCTTCACTTCTTCGATCAGTGCACGTTCTTTTGCGTAGATCTCTCTGCTGTCGAGATCCACCGTTTCGGCGATGACGAATCGTTCACGGCATCTGCTCTCCGGGTCGAATTCGGAACCGTACAGCGTGCCAAAGCCATAGGGATGGTCTGGCCAGGACAACAGGGCATTCAGCATCGTGCTGGCTACGCTGCTATTGCCTCTATGCTCCTTTAGACATTGCCTGATCTCTTCTTCGAGGGCCTCATAAGCCGCCCTCAACCGCTTATCCATCGCTACCGATACGACTTCCTCCCGATAACTCGGCAGTGCATCAGAAATGTCTTCCAGGCTGATGAATGCGCAGTGTTCCATCAGATATTTCCCAAACAGAAGGGGCGAAGCGCCGGGTCGGCGCTTTATGGTGACTGTTGTCTTAGTCTTCTTTGAACAAGCGTTGTCTTCGACCCTGATGCGTTCTATGGTTTCGATCACGCCGAAGTCGTGCGTAAACCGCTCTCGCCCAGCCGAGCCCCACTGATAGCCATCCTCAACCATGCGCTGTGCGTCCGTGCGGAATAACGTATTGAACAGATCGTCTGCATAACCGGATAGCAGAGTCCCAGTCAATCCAAGAAACCGTCGCGATACTCGCGTGAGAACACCAAGGGCATTGCCCTGGGCTGTGTCGCCGGCAAGCTGATGAATTTCGTCCGCGATCGCATAGTCCCACCACTCCGGCATGTACCGGCCCATGTATTCGGCCGGCGCCATGCGCATGATCTTCGTGCGATCCGCCTGCCAGAGCGCCGAGTACCTGGTCGTGCCGCCCTTCTCGCCTTCGACTATCTGGTGCAGACGCTGTTTGTCGAAATCAAGCACGGTGAGACGTGTTCCGTCCGTCTCGATTGGAGAACCCGTGTCGGGGTTGATTACCGATCCGCAGTAGCGTCCTGAGCGGCTCTTCGCGAAGCAGTGCTTCCAGAAATACGAGAGCTTGGCTTTCTCACGTCCAATGCAGAACACCGCAGTCCCATGGCAAATCTTGCGCCAGCTCTTTCGCCCCAAGCGCCGCAATTCGACGAGCGACGTTTGTAATCCCTCGCGCACGATCTCACCCCGGCGAAGCCGCACTTCATTGATCCCATGCGGTTCTCGCGGATTCCCGCCGTTGCGCATGTCATCGATCAGGAAAACTCGCACTTGGGGTAGGGTCAGAAAGGTCTCTCGCGCCCACTTTTCGACCAAATGCGGCGGGCACATTACTAGCGCGCTGAACGGTCTACCGACGCTGTGCACCAACATGCTTCCCAGGGCGATCAGAGTTTTGCCGGCCCCGCATTCTGCGATGACATTGGCATTGCGGGCGGATTGCCAACGCTTGCTGATTCCCATGATTGCCAGCGTCTGAGCTGGATAGGGCGACCGCAACATGCCTGAAACCAGGGCAGAAGGGGTCCCATCGGGGCTGTGTAACGAGGGATAAGAAGACAAAATTCGTTGCCCGATCTCGTCTGAATGGCAGCGCAAATAGTCATGGATGGTCTCGAGGCTTTGCATGGAGTCGTTCCCGTGAAAATCGTAAGTGGAGAAAACGTGGGATTCGAAGAGGGCTAGAGCAGGCGTGCTCTTGTAAAGGACAGGGCGCGAGATCGAAATCAGTTATGCTTCTGCGAGTCTTCTTCGATCATGGCAATCCACAGGCGAACCGTGAGATCTTCGCGTTCCGGATTGCCGAGCTGCCAGCGCAGCTCTTTGTGATAGCGCTCTTTCAGCACTTCGATATCCAGGGGCACAGCTCGTGCAAGATGCTTTACGTCGTCTCGATCGCGCTGGATGTTCCGCTCCAACTTGGATAATGCGAGGTCGTACGGATAAAGCAAGCGCAAACAGGCGCAGGTGCTTAAAATTCTTCGGAAATATCTCCCTCAGTCGATCTTCGTAGTTCTCTGGCACATGAGCTACGCCGACCTGATCGAGATACAGTTTGTACTTGCCATGAAGTGGGCCTCCCTGCATGCCCACTTTCAGCAGAGATCTTCCCGCCTCCAGGGGTGCGATCTCCAAAACATCGAGATCCGCAGTGGGTCGCGAAAAACCGTACACCATGGATACGACGAAGCCTCCCATGCAATAAAGAAGGGTCTCATCGTCGGTCACGCCATCGAGTTCGTGTAAGAAAGAGAGCCAGGGCTCAGGAATCTTTTCATCGGGATGGGTAGGCAAGGTGTTCCCCCTTCAAGTCCGTCAGTAGGTTCCAGTGCTTGGCCAAGGAAGAACGGTTTTGCCGTAACCAGTCTCTTTCAGCTTCCGTCATCGAGTCATGGCAGTAGGTACCCTCTCGTGCCAGCCGCGAAACCTCGACGACTTGCGCACATTGTTGAAGCGTCTTCGCGCGTTGTTTATCGCCCCTGGCCTGCGCCACTTCTCTTGCCAGAGATACTGTGAATCCTAGCCGGTTCTGTCGGTCGTGCAGTTTGGCATTCCGAACCAGCCACTTCCAATCCAGATCGACGTAGGTCAAAGCCAACCAGGGCAGACCCTCTGTGACCCGTGAGTCCAGATCCGGCTCATTCAGCGCTGCGAACAGGACGAACGCTGGGTTATGTCGTGCCTGAGCGGGTTGGTAGGAAAATGCCGGATAACCGAGCGCGCCTAGCTCTCGTGCCAAATCCAACTTTTTTGAAGTTCGTGCCATGCTTTCTTGCTCCGGCAACAAGGGCAACGCGGTGGGTGGCAGGCTCAGCACCTTCTGAGCTTTAAGCACGAGCCGATCTGGAACTTCACGGCGCCCCCTTTCGAGCATAGACAAATAAGCCTGGGTGACACCCAGCGCCACAGCAGCTTCCTGCTGCGTCCACTCCTTCGTGAGGCGCGCATTCCTCAATACTGTCCCCTGCATCATCCTCCTCTCCTTAACTCCAACAATATAACATACTGTGTTATATTGTTGCCAATCATCCAGACCGGACTGCTAAGTTCTAGATGGATAATTCGCTTGAGGCGGAATATTGCTTCAGCTTGCGATAGAGTGTGGTCTTCCCAATTCCGAGCAGCTTTGCCGCCGTCATTTTGTCTCCGTTGAGGTGAGCGATCGTGTTGAGAATGGTCTGCTTTTCGATCACGCTCAATGGCACAACTGGTTCGTCTGTTCCCGTCGGACTCTGGCGTGCGAGAGGCCCAGGTATGGACCTTGATAGGTCTGAGGTGTGAATGACCGGGCCGGAGGTCATCGCACAGCACCGTTCAATGCAGTTTTCCAGTTCGCGAACATTTCCCGGCCAATCATGAGCGACTAGGATCCGCATAGCTTCGTCGCTGAATTCGTAGCTTCGTCCACAAGAACGTGAACAACGTTCGAGAAACTTTGCCACAAGCAAGGGGATATCTTGACGGCGTTCACGCCGTGGCGGAACTCGCAGATTCAGCACGTTCAGCCGGTAGAGGAGGTCCAAACGGAACTAACCCTGTGCGACCGCCCGCTCCAAGTCTCGGTTGGTAGCTACCAGGATACGCACGTTGACCGGCACGGACTTGGTGCCGCCGACCGGCCGAATCTCTTTTTCCTGAAGCACGCGGAGCAGTTTTGCCTTAAGATCTGTGGCTAGTTCTCCAATTTCGTCCAGAAACACTGTTCCACCCTCGGCAATCGAAAGCAATCCTTCCTTCGCTTGGTTCGCGCCAGTGAATGCCCCTTTCGTATATCCGAACAACTCGCTCCTATCAGTGTCGGAACGAGCGAACCGCAATCGACGGGGATGAATGGCTTGTCGCGCCTTGGCCCGGAGTAATGAATGGCCTGGGCTATCCTTTCTTTCCCTGTGCCGGTTTCGCCAAGAATCAGCACCGGATGAGAACTCTCGGAGGCCTTTGCGACCAGCCGGTAGAGTTTCTCCATTTCCTCCGTTCGGCCGATGATGCCGCCAAATCCTTGATCGTTCTTGAGCTTCTCGCATCGCATCCGGCTGTCGGTTTTGCAACTGAGATCTTCGGCGATCCTCTGTAAGGTCAGCTTCAGTTCGCTGAGACTGAACGGTTTCGTGAGATAGTCGCAAGCCCCGGCCTGCATAGCCTGAACTGCCGAACCCGCTGTCCCGCAGACGCTCACCACGATTACTTCGATCCCCGGATGTCGGGCTTTGATGTGTCGCAGTGTTTCGATTCCGCGGACAATTGGCGGTTTTACGTCCAGCAAGACTACGTCGACCTTGAGAATCCATCCGGTAGAGCGCTTCTTCTGGAGTATCCGCAGTGCTTGTGGCGTATCCCAAGCGGAACCGGCTTCACGGTAGACATCGCGCGGAGTGTGGTCCTGGCTTATAACGAGCAGGTTGAGAAGACGAGAATTCGCAAGGGGCTGAGGGCGCGAGGCTGGAAATGAACTTGTTGCTATTGCGGCTGTCATGGCAAGAGAACCTCTGTCCTGAAAGTAACTGCGGGTGCGGTGGTGTTGATTCGTGCGAGGCAGGGATTACGAAATCTGTTTAGCAAGTTGGATGCGAGGCCACTCGACTGGTCCGTTTTGAGGTGGGAAACGCAGGTTTCGGGTTCTTAGACCCCTTGAGAGCAGCGCCAGTAGTTGCTTGCGCGTCGCGCTGATCGCAACTCCTCGATATCCAAATCCAAAAAGAGCGTGCAGGCGTTTCTGTGATCGCAATTCGCCAAGCATCCACGGCCCCCACTCAGGTGTAGCAGGCAAACCGTAATGGCTCACCAGCGAGGACCAGATAAAAGTTTCGCCATCACTCGCGAGTAGGAGCTTGCCATCCGCGGTCGTGCCTGCCAATTCCTGGGAACACGCCACGAGATGGCGCAAGGGGCGCTTGCGTCCTGCAACTGCGATCGAACCGCGGAAGAGCAGCGGTTTTTCTCCCAGCGCAACTATGTTTTCGACACGTGCGGGATCCATTACCGTGAACATGTCCCCGTTCCCAAAGGCTGCTGCAATGGCCCCGATCTCTATATCTCCACCGACGACCGAAACAAAATGGGCTTTGCCGCGCTCTTCGCCAATAAAAGCGTCTACATCAAGACGAATGTTGGTGGAAGCTTTTTCAGTTCGGCGCACATAGACAAGCCTTCCGAAGCGTTGATACGCGTTTTTCATTATTGATGCCCTGATTTGGGGGATGCCCAGTCTTGTGCCAGCTGCGATGAGTCAGCGGGGCCATGGTGCAATTGCGGAGCAATGTGAGTCCTGGCACAAGACACAAAGTCACAGAACTTTCCCCACTTCGCCGCTTGTTACGAAATCCGAACGCCAAAGAGATTGTGTTCCCCAACCGGCGGGTTCGTGGCAAATAAAACCAATCGACAGTTTGAGCGGTGCACGATAGATGCTGGGAGGTGCCCCGTCTCCTGCCGTTCTGTGGTGGGCTGCGTGATTGACTGGCAACAGGAAACTCGCAGCCTTTTTATTCTGCGTTCCCGAAGTCTTTTCGTTTCCCATCGGGGCCAGTTTCCGGGATGGTGATGATCATTTCCATTACTTCGTTGTGATTGTTGTGCTGGATCAGTGATGCTAGCCCCCACTTGTCGGCATTTCGGAAACGCCGCCCGCGAGAATCGCTTCCGGATTTGCGACTAACCGCGAGCTGATCCAACCGCGGTGCCGACTCTGGAATTGAGTTGGGTCGTTCTACCTGCCTGAAGCAAGCGACTGTCTTACGGCATCGTTGGTGCCGCTGATTCCCTTAATCACTGGCACGTGAGAGTAGAGCGGCTCCGGCGGCGCCTGGTCCCAAACTTTTCCTGGTTGATAGACAGCAACGTAATCCCAGATAACGGACGACGGTTCGCGCTGTCCTAGTAGGCGCGACACGATGTGTTCTTTGTCCCAATATTGCGATGTTCTTGGGTCGGAAACGCGTCTCAGCGTGAATGTCGAGGGTGCGCTGAAGTCTGTCGGCAGCACGGGTTCCCACACCACAAACACTCGGATCTTCGAATCATTCTGTTGCTTGAGCAGTTTTTCCATTGCAGAGGCCCCCTGCAAACAAACTGGTCAAGTTGGCGACACCAATAAGAGCACTCGTACCGAACCTGCCGATGCGTTGAATCCGTCCTTGAGAGCAGACAGATTTGAGTTGTTCAGCCGAACCAACGGTGATTGGCCCGCGGGTACCGTGCTGCCTCCGTAGAGGTAGTACAGGAAAAACAAGGCCGCGACTGCGATGGCCAGCCATGAGAGCTTTCTTCTACTCATATCAATGTCACTGCCCTACCAAATCGGCAATAAGATTCGCCAGCGCTTGCGGAAAGAATGTAAAAGCCACCACGACAATGGCCGAAAACCACAACAGGGCCGTGCTCCACCGGCTTGGCTTCCTTCCACACTGTTTCTCGCGCCGACCCTGATAAAAACCCAGCGCCACAAAACCGAGAGCTGCGGCCACAAGAAATGGACGCAATTTAACGAAGAACGCCGAACTGCCTGCCGTGCCGGCCGCAGCCACGAAGGGCAGCAAAGGCAAACAACAACTGGATGCCAACACAGCCGACCCGAGAGCAGCCACGCTCGCCAACGCTTTGCCCTTCGAGCGCTCGCGGGTTTCAGTTGGCGGCTGATCCATCATCGCTAGTCCTTCGCGGCAGAAATAGCTCGTCGCAACGCCAGTTCCGACGGCAATCCAGTGCCGTCTCCGTACAAGCGGCATGCAAGTCCGAAAGCCGCTTGCTCGCCTGCTTCTTCCACGTCCACACCGTTAACTCGCACTGTGGGCGACCCAGAAAACTGCTGCGAGCGAGCGACCGCCTCCTCTGCTACGAGGACTTCCTCGACCCGCGCGTCCACGCCCTCCGACTGCAGCACCTGCCTCACACGATCGATTGCCGGCTGACAATTCCGGCATTCAGGAACACAAAGGACCTGGATCAACACGAGTGCTCCTTCGCCTCAGCGCTCTCTAAAACCGGGCAACTTCTGTTCTTGCTACGGCGCCTGCGCTCCGCGTTGCACTTCCGCAGGCCGGTTGCGAGCTCGCGTTCTAGATTCTGCAGTTCTCGAAGCTTGGAACGTACTTTGTCTAACTTCGTCTTCACCAGTTCGCTGACTTCCTTGCACGCGTCCAAGCGGTTCTCGCGAAGATCAAGAATCTGTCTCACTTCCCGCAAGGAGAAACCCAGGCTTTGCATCCTTCGGATGAAGCTCAACTGTGCGACTTCTGCGTGCGTGAACAACCGAAACCGACCGGGCGTCCGAGGAACTTCCGGCAACAACGACCTGCGCTCGTAAAACCGGATGGCATCTACGCTGAGGGCGGTTAGCTTGGCAACTTCGCCGATCTGCATCGCCGTATGTCCTAAATTTGAGGGCATATTGGAAGCATACACTCTGGACAATACTCCAGAGTCAAGTGCCAGTTGCGAAATAACGATAGTCTCCGGACCGCCACCGACGACATGGCTAAGAAACGGTATGGAGCAGCCCACAGTCGTTGCGTGGCGATGTGCCGATCCCATTGACGAGGGTCTATTGCGCGAACTAGTCTGGACTCGGCGCACACGGGGCGCATCCAGTCCGCGGAAAGGGCCGTGCCCACCCTTACAAAGAAATCTGAAGGTACGAACCTTCTTTCAGCCTGATTCGGGCGGACTCCAGGCGTGCGATGAAAGGAGATTCGTATGTTTCCCAACCCACAAGACGCTCTGCCGCTGCCGCCAGCACCAAACCTTGAGCAATACAAGAAACTCGCCAAAGACTTAGTGAACGCCTGCAAGGGCGGGAATTCTGATGCCGTACATCTATGGGCAACTGACTGGGTTCACAAAATTGTCCGCCTGAGCGGGCTGGAAATCGCCTCGCGCCAGCCAGTAGACATTCAAAGATGGATCGAAGGAGTCACGGACTTCGCAACAAAAAAGCTACATTCAGGTCAACATAGTTGTGTGCTGGCTGACGCGCAGTTCGTCATCGCTCGTTCACACGGTTTTACAAGTTGGCCCAGCATGGCCGAATATATTGAGCAACTCACAAAATTGCGTTCCTCAGTAGCGCAATTCGAGATGGCCGCTGATGCAGTAGTCGCCGGAGACCTGCGGACCCTTCAGCGGCTTCTTCAGGAAAACCCTGGACTCGTGCGAGAACGATCGAAGCGCGAACACCGTGCCACGCTTCTGCACTACACATCTGCAAACGGTATCGAGGGATACCGGCAGAAGACACCGAAAAACATCGTAGAAATCGTAGACCTGTTGCTGAAATCCGGTGCCGAGGTCGATGCGACAGCAGACATATACGGTGGTGGATGTACCACGTTGGGCTTGGCCGCGACAAGTATTCATCCCGAATTGGCTGGGGTGCAAGAAGGGCTACTTCAGATCTTGTCAGATCACGGCGCGGTGATCGATAAGCCAGGATCGTCCGGCAATGCGCGCTCCGCCGTGATTGCATGCTTGGCTAACGGTCGGCAGCCAGCGGCAAAATTCCTTGCCGCTCATGGAGCAAGAGTCGACCTAGAGAGTGCTGCCGGGATTGGACGACTAGAAGTAGTCGCAACCTTCTTCAACTCAGCCGGTGCTCTGAAACCGCCCGCGACGAAGAAGGACCTACAAAATGGCTTCCTCTGGGCTTGTATGTACGGTTGCGAGAATGTCCTTCGATTCCTTCTCGACCGTGGCGCGGACCTGCGCGATCCACTTGATAGCGGGGCAACGGCGCTGCATTGGGCGGCGGGCGGAGCGCACGTTAATGTTGTGAACCTGCTTCTCGACCGCGGTGCCCCGCTCGAAGAACTAAATATGTGGGGAGGAACCGTGCTCGAACATGCTGGCTGGGGATTTGAGCATGGCATGCCCGGAACCGATTTCGGTCCGGTGTTCGAAGCACTCCTTGCTTCTGGGGCAAAAATCCGAGGTCAGTGGCTAGCATGGCTTGACAAAGTGAAGACCCGTTCCACGGACGAGAGGTCTCGTGTCGCGAAAATATTTCGGCGTTACGGTGCCACCGCATGACTCAACAAAAGTTTTAGTGTTTGCTGTTTTGAGCGCTTCCCTTGGGCCAGAGCGTTCAATCCCTTAAGGGTCCTCGAAAGAGCCATCCTTAGCTTCGTTCTTGGTCTCCTTCAATTCCAGTATCCGGCCATTTTCAAACGCCAACGTCAATTCATGGCTAAATCTCTCTCGCCGTCTAATGATGGTTTCGCCTTCCTCTTCGCCTTCTTCATTGAACTCATCCACGTGCTTCACCGCCCGCCAGTGGGCGATGTGCCGGTCTTCTCCTTGCCCGAAAAAGCCGTTCAACATACCGCTGCAGGCCAGCAATCCAACGTGACCCTTGTGCAATGGCGTTACCGGACGGCCGCTCATCTTCTGTTGCTTCCGAACCAGGACGCCGCGAGCGTTCTGCATTGCAACAGAGCGTTCAATGGCATCCTCTATTGTGTCTAGCGGCAAGCCAGTGTAGTTGATCGTCGCCGGCCCAGAGGGCGGAATAAAGTAGCGTTCCCCAACACCTGGATGGAGGGTTGGGATCGATTCTGGCCGGTACCCGGCCCGCACCAGCACATCCGCCCCTCTCGGTTCACCCCGCGAATGTGGTTTCTTACGGGTACCGAAAACCACGACCTGATGGAATCGAACGCATTCAGGATGGTCGAGGCGGAACACGCTCAGCAGGTCAAATTGGCTCGCGAGCAGGCGCGAACACAAGTTAAGAGCTGTTGCCGGAATCACGAACACCAGCACTCCATCAGTACGAACCCAGCGATAGCAATGGTCGAGGAATACGAGTTCCATTCTCTTATTGCCGTGCGGTCCGAGTTCCGTGTCGTATGGAGGGTTGAGATACAGAAGCGAACAGCTTTCCGATTGGACCTTGCACTCGAATGCGCTGCCATGGACGGTCGGAATTCCTCTCTGTGCGGCCGCAGCGGCACGATCGGCATCGACCTCAATTGCCGCCAAATGCGGCCCTGTGCCATTCGTAATCTCCAGAAGCGCGCTGCCGTCGCCGGCACACGGGTCTATAGCACAGTAGGGAGCTGATGCAACCAGCAACGAATGGAGATTGCGCGCTTGTTCAGTTGGCAGCGGGTAATACCCCAATTTCAATCTGGCAAAGGGACGGGACATTTGCGTCTCCTAACATTGACTCAATTCGGAGATTCGACAATTGCGCTGTACGCTGCGCCGCGGGATCGCTCAACTACCGGCCCACCTCATCCACCGTACCTGGAGCAGATAGCCCGGCGAGAAAAGCGCAATACCCAGCATTGCGCTTGTGAGATCAAGATAATGGCCGATGCTGTGCTCCCGTCCCCAACGCATAAATGCAAATCAATGAAGTGCATCCGCGACATCGCAAGAACGACCAGGTTGAGACATCCTGCACCAAGCACCTGCAGAAGCGATCCCACGTTTTTGGTCTTCGAGAGCAACACGATTGAACCGAACAACAGCATCGAGGATGGCGCTAACGCCACGAAGGATTTAATTAGTGTTCCGCTCATGACTAGGAAGGTGCGAACGAACGGTATTGCGTTTCCGATGTTGGCGCAAACGTTTCCAATACGCGGCATCAATTGGTAATGGTTGCACGTGCGCCGTGCTCGCCAAGCACACAAACCCGCCCTGGTACGAGATGCGTCCATAACGAAACAATCGTGCGAGCAGTGCGAGCGCATGATTCGCCAGAGTTGGATTGACGAATGGCTCCTGTCGTTCCAAAGCTTCTGGCGCGCTACAGCTAGGCTCATCATCCGGCAGCTGCGTATCGGCGATCTCAGGGAAAAGCTCGGCCACAGTTCTCAAACGCGTTGAGCATCTGCGATTTCTGCTGTTCAGCGGTTCCCCAAGTACGAATTGGCCGCCGTCGGATTTGTTGCCGAGGTCCAGCCAGTAATGCACTCGGCTGTAGCCCGACGTCCATTCCCTGACAGCACCTCGGGCGACACTGGAATCGACGCACCCGATGACGATCTGCGCGTCGTCGAAACGTGCCCTCGATGACAGATATTCTGGAATTCCTTCCCAATCCAGGCCCCAAAACAGATTCAAACGATTGGCGAGGACTACGCTTTTAGGCAGTCCGATCTCCGACCGGCAGAAGGGTTGGCGGATGCAGTTTGTTGCCGAGATGGTGTCGCCATCGACAAGCGTGACGTGCAGGCCTCCCGGATGCCCATAGGCGAGTAAAGCCTGGTGCAGATATGGAAGCCCAGTGGCGATTGCGCTGCCATTTCCTCCACATCCGACAACCATGACATTGACCGTGTTTCGCAAGAGTTCGGGATGAATCGTGTGATCCATACTGGCTTTAGCATTCCGTTCGCTTCCCGATGAAATCCCGCAATGTTTCCTTTGAGTCTGCGAGAAAGTGGCTCGGAAACTCGCTTTTCTCCATCAGTTCTGTCCAAAGGCCATGAAATCCCTGTGGATGTGTCGTCAGCCGGACGGCGCCGTTCGGATGCGTAAATGCGCTCTGGAAAAATGCCTCTTCCCAGCCTCGGATCGTGCTCACCGCAACCTCATCCGGCACTCGCATATCGCCTTGGCACACCAGGCCGCGAGCATCGGTGTTCCAGTAAGGGGCGGTCTTGAGCCTCGTATCCGCCGACGGCCTCGTGTCCTCCCCCAAGGCACGAACGAATAGGTCTCTTCCCGAAATCAGGAACACCAGTGCAGGGTGCGGGTAGATCTTCCCATTCAAACATTCTGTTTTTGCATCGGTATCGCGAAAGAACATCTGCCGCCGACACCCGCGCGTCCACCATGCAATTGCTTCAGCCGATCGCACCAGCACGTTTGTCGACAGAATTTCTGGCCGTAGTTCGCGCTTTAGACCTTTAGCCAGTGTGTGCAAAAAGGCCGTAGTGACCGCCCGGCCCGCTGTCAGTTGTGGTGCAGCATCAGTGATCGCCGTCACGCCGTGCAAAGTGGCGAAGGTTGTCGCTCCGTCTTCATACAGCAGGATGGCGCGTTTCAGTCGGAACGTCCGGCTGGTTCCCGTTCTCAGATGAACATTCATTGGCTCCATCCTGGAAGACGAAGTTCTCGTTCCCCGGCATCACGTCCATGAGCGCAACGGCGGCAGCAATTGTTCGACAAAATCCCCGCAGAGATTCAAATGCGCTCATCACGCTGTCTTTATTTTTTATGTCCATGGGGATGATCAGATTGGGTTGCGGTTCCATCTCATACGCAGTCTGCGATTCCTCATCGAAACAGCCTTCGACCGCGTCGTGCTCCGAGAACACTGCCAGAAGACACGGAAGGGGAGGATTGCAATCGTTCAGCTCCTCTTGAACTTGTTCCGTTATCTTGCGGCGCCTGTATCGCTTCGCGACCGCATTCAGCAGAAGCATTGGTTCCAGCATCCTTCGGATTGCAGGATCGGCTGTGGCAGTCAGTAATTTTCTTATGCCGTGAATACCCAACGCAGGCGTCTTTAGCGATTTCGGCGTGCATCCCTCAACGTCGGGGAATTCGTAGTCGTCAGGGTTGTCCTCGGAACCGGCCCATTCCCGAAGGAGTTCGACGTGTTCTTCAGCATCGCGATAGTCGTAGGTTCGCATCCATCGGTTAATGCTCCCAATGAGCGAATGAAATAGGCTTGCGGGAAGTCGCGGCTGCACAGATTCGAGCAATTCGATAGACGGCTGCAGCACAACGTAACCGGCCGATTCCGGATCGATGATCAGAAATAGCTTGTCTTCTACCGCATCTCGATCCGGATAGGCCAGGATCGTGTCCGTAATGGTTAGGTGAAGATCGAAGCGTCTCCGAATCTGGCGCGCTCCGTGCTTGTCAATCCAGCGGCGTGTCGTCTCAAGCACGTACTTGCTTGGAACCTTGTCGCATCGCGACCAATCGTCCGGGTCGGCAATTCCTAATTCGACAAGGGATTTCGCCAGTGTAACCAGCGGCCGATCATCACTCACCCACTGCAGTTCCAGTCCGGTCCCCGCCAGTCGAGGAAGAACAACTCCTGTACCAATCGGCATCAAATCGGCGGCAACGAACCTGCGGGCGGTATCAGCCGTGTTCCTTTTCTCCAGCCCTCGCATTGTTGTACGGCTTTCCCTAGGAGAGCAGAAGCGTTCTGCAATCTCCGACATTGGCAAAACCTCCCAAGTTCTGTCCGAGACTTGGCGCGCCGAGCGCGACTGATCGCATCCAACTCGGCCAGAACGGCTAGTTCAGCGCCCGGAGTCGATTTGCTCTTGCTCTTACCCTTGCCACTCCAATGCCTGGCCACGGCTAACCTTTAGTTCCAACCGCTCTAGTGAACGTGTACTGCATCACGTCCCCGATGATCTCCGGGCCGGATACCGCCGCGGTCGTCAGCTCGGGATATTGATTTGCATAGAATGCTTTCACTTCTTCTACAGTCATCCGCTCATCTGGTTCTGGCAATTTGAGACCATTGAAGGAGAAGCTCCGTTTTAGAGCAGTCTTTTCCATGATGTTTCCCTGGTTTCTTTAGTTTGTAGGATTGTCAATTCGCGCAAGACACGTTCAGCGCGTCGATCCTCCGTAGCAGGACAGGACGATACCCGCAGTGCGTAGGAGGGAACCGGACGCCTCCGTGTTTGGTTTACATTGCAGACTGCGCTTTGCTGGCGAAGTAGCTCTTTCAGGCGGGACGCACTACGGTTCCATTTGCTCGGTGGCACTCGGGGCAGCGATTCCCAAGAAGACCAGAACGGCACGATTCAGCCGCACCATGTCCTCATCAGTGAGGCGGCCGACACGTGCGCCGATCTTCGCTTTCGGAACCGTCGTGATCTTATCCACCATCAGCCGACAAACAGTGCGCAGCCCGTTGCTCTCGTTTGGCTCGACTAACAGTCGAAAAAGAGGAGCATCGGTCGGGTCAGTAGTGAATGCGCACACCGTAATCGAATCTGTCCTGTCGAAGCGATCGTCCTGAAGAATGACAGCGGGACGCGGTTTCCCGGCGTAGTCTTTACTTCCCGCAACCGTCCAAATCTCACCTCGCTTCACATGTCGCCCCAATCGGAGACTGCGTTGATAAAGTCCTGGTCTTCCTTGGCGTGAGGGCTCTTGGCGACTGCGAGGGACTGTCGGTGTGCCTCGGTGACAAACGCAGGCGAGCGCATGTCGGGAACCCAGATCTGGATAGGCCGCAAGCCTTGTTCACGCAACCGCCTGCGATGTGCTCTTACCTTGTCACGAGAGGACTTGGGTCGAGTCCTTGCTCTCATTTTCGCCTCCACTATAGGTTACATGTAACCTATCACGATTGCGGTTGTGGGGCAAATAGTGTCATGTTTTGGTCCGCAGGTGTGGTGTTTTCCGGCTTCGTGTCTTTCGGCGCAGTATCTTCCTGCTTCTTTACGGTGTCGCTAGTTTTTGCTCTTGCTCTGGCCTGATCACGCGCAGCTTTCGCAGCCGCTTCCATTTCGGACTTAGCTTCTGTAAGCGTTGTTTGAAGGCGGTGATTCTCTTCCACATAGGACGCGAGAGTGTTCACTAGCTCTCGGTCCAATTCTTCCGGCGTCCCGGACAAGCTCAGTGGGGTCGCAAGGGCTGGATTCTCGTCCTCCTTCTTTCTGGATGGAATGAAGTTGACGCGAATGGAGTTCTGACTAACGCGAGAGACGGTGATCATTACCGTCCGTTCGCCGAGCAAGGGCATGAGTTCGACAAACACACATCCTCCTATGTTTCTGAAAGAAAAGTTGCGATGAATGGGGACTCAGTGCGGAGACCACGAAGGATTCGTTAGGACTTTGGAGAGATTCAGGCCACGCCATCTTCAGGTAACAGCAGATCGCAGAGCGCCCTCTTTAACTGTTCTCGGCAATGTGAATTCTTTACATGTGGCAGGGCGCGAATGGCCGCGTACAAAATCTTATTGAACTTGCTGCTGCTCAAAATCTGACAATTGATCTCCCGTGAAAACAGATCAGGATTACGCATTGGGAATTGCAGAAGCTTTCCAGTAACCATACTTCACCAACCTCAAACCTCGGATCACACGACTTGCGTTTCCAGAGCATGGCCAGAATTTCGCATGTGTTCGCACGAGTGCTTGGCAGCCTCATGCTGCATCCATTTTGGAAACGGGCTCCGGTGAGATTTTCTGAAATCCTCGATCAACTGGCGCACAACTGCCTGCCGGTCAAACAGCGACTGTATTAATTGATCCACGTCCTGGCGGTCCCCGTACCATTCGTTTGGGATTTCTTCGGCGATCCCCTCCAAGGCGCCCATTGAACATCCCTCAATCCGTGAAAGCCACGGTTCGAAATCGTTCCAGGAGTCGATGTGCGCGTACACCTCCTGACGAGCATAGACACCCCGAAGAGGAGTGTCCGGGAAACTCCATTCCGCTGCGTTGAAGCAATAGCCAAAATCAATAAATGCTGCTGTGTACTTCCGCTGCGAGCGCCTTTTATGAAATACCACCTGGCGGCCGTCGGCGTTCACTGTCCACTTATCGAAGGCGAGCATGCCAGCGAATTCGCGAACGTTATTAATTTTCCCAAGCCATAAGGTAGGCAGCCAGTCATGGACCTCTTCGTCCACAATGAGCCGCGAGCCGAACTGCTGGCCGGCAGACGGGACTATTTCACTTCCAGCGAGCTGAAATAAAATGTCATGCTGGCGAATGGTCTCGGCATCGACCTGGATGATGGCCGGCTCGGGCACGCTTAACCCGATCATTCGGGCGAGGTGCCCGGCCAGATATTCGTTCGCCAGGACCCGTGTCGTCTGTGGATTGCCCTGGAACTTAATGACATATTCATGACCGTCGTCGGCGACCATGAGCTGAGCCTGTGAGCCGCCGTGGAGACGACGAATATGCGTGATTGCTTTGATGGACATGGGGATTCCCCTGCTGTTGGCGGTGTGTGGGATTAAGGGCGAATCGAGGAGGGGTCAGGTGCCAGGCTGCTGAGTCAGTGGTGAGTTGTGCGGGGTTGAGCTTTATACGGTGTGGGCTGGAGGTGAATCCGCCAGCTGTTCGAGTCCGAATACCACATCGCGCAGTGTCTTCATATCCGCGATTTCGGCGAGAGGTGGCGCTTGAATCTTTGCCAGTAGAGTTTCCAGCACCTTCGGATCAATCCGCTTCCGAACTGCACTTAGCCGGTTAATACCACGCTCAGCAGATAAGAGGATCTCGAGGACTCTCCGCTTAGTTGGCACATCCATGATGAGTCTAGCGTGTGTGGCCTTTCCATACTCGCGTAGGACACTGCCATAGAGGTTCGGCCCAACTGCCTTTTCGAAGGACACGATTCGGGTGTCCAGTTCAGATACTCCCGAATTCGCGCTTGCACCTGTTTGCCCTCCATTCGGCTTCGAATCGCAATGGCCATTGCCTTTGCCGCCATTCAGGTGGGCACCGTTGCCGTTACTGTTCCTTCCCGGGGGACGAATCCCTTTTCGCCAGTTCTCCGGGATTGCCCAGGCGGGCAGTGCGGGTATCCGCTTCGGTTGCTGGTTCTGATCGAGATCAACCCAAGAGCCCTGTAATTCATAGAAGTACCGGCCTAGACCAAAGCAGCTGCAGGCACGTTTAAATGCTTGAGCATCAATGCCGTAGTCCACCTTATCGAGCTCATCAACGAGAAGAACACACGGCCGCTCTGAATATCGCAGAGCACGCAGGAGCGGGCCTTCCGCGAAAAAGTCGAGACTGTGAAGGCGAGTTCGAATCTCGCTCCACCTATCGCCGGGTTGCTTGCCCTGAGTCTCCAAAGACAAACGCTGTAAGGCTTCGTCGAATTTCCCAATGATCTTTTCTTCGGTGATGCCCTGATAGCATTGGACACGCTCAACAACTGTTTCAGCCGCGGCTGCGATCGCATATGCCAGCTCAGTCTTTCCACACCCAGGTGGACCCTCCACCAAAAGAGGCTTGTGCATACGGGAAGCCAGGAAAACGACTTCGAGCGTCACTGGATCGACCACATATTTTGCAGCACGCAGCTTTTGCGCCAGTTCTTCGGACGACGAGAACACGTTGCTTGCCTTTCAGGCGTGAACACTACACCAGGGAAAACCGTTTTGCATTTGTGAGATTTGCTTCGAGTGGATCTGAAAACGTGCTTCTATGCACCGCGAATGTGCTTGCCAGTTGCGTGCGGCGTCCGAGGTTTAGGGCTGTAATCTTTGGAGTGCGTTCACGATAAAGCTGTTGTGAGTCGGTTCATCTGGAAGGATTACTCGATTCCGCTTGTGGCCGGATGCCGTCTTGACCGAAGTTTACCGATTTCACTGTGACTGTCCGAACTCGCAGATCACCTGATGCCAACCAATATCGATTTGACTGGACGCATTTGGAACGAAAAGTCCTTCGATCTTTTTTCGCACCGATTGCAGTTTGTCTGGCGTTTTCGCCGTTCGTGACTAGGATCGCTATGGCTCTGAGTCGAGCGAAGCATAGAGCCCAGATCAGCGCAGGGTTTTCTCACTGATCGCACAATTGCTGGCAAGCGGGATCACGGTGGGCTCGGAGTTCTTGCACGCAATAGTGAGCCCGGAGCGCGCGATTAGAGATCGACTGCTCGCGTGACGAGCACACAACTCTTCCGCTCAATCACGCTATGACTGACGGAACGTTTCGTCTTTGCTGAGTAGGTCGATCACGGACAGGTTAGATGCTACGCGATGGAATCCTCGCTGGCGGTCGCGGTCTATCCATTGCGCATGATTTTCTTAACCAATCGCGCGTTTGCTGACGATGGATGAACGAACGCGCCCGCGTTGCTGCGCTTGGAGTTCCTCGCTCTATTGGCACGCCGCGAGGTGTTCTTTTGACGAGATCAGATTGCGCGATTACAAGTGGCGACGTGACGTCCAACGAGCTACTTCGCGGGCGCCTGCTCGACGAATTAACGCGTAGAGAACTTCCGTCCGGAGGATGGGCGACGAGCACCACATCTAAGCAGGCTGCGCTAGAACCCGCATGTCTCGCAGCTCTCGCCCTCGGGTTGCGGTCAGATGGCGCACACCGCGTTCAAGACTTCCTACTACGTGTCCAGAATCCCAACGGAAGTTGGCCAGCATTTGTCGGTGATGATCGGGATGGCGCGTGGGTCACATCGCTGGCCCTGATCGCCCTTCGCGATTACGCGCCCGGTATTCCGGCCAGGCTGAGAGGCTTCCATTGGCTACTGAAATTCGCGGGAAAAGAATCGAATTGGTTCTGGAAATGGAAGTTCCGCACCGCAGACCGCCACGTTCGCTTTGACCCAGACAAATACGGCTGGCCCTGGTTTCCAGACACAGTCAGTTGGGTTGTTCCGACCAGCTTCGCAATTCTAGCTCTGAACCAGGTCCCATGTAGCTGCGGCGATCTTGGACGTGCTCCCCATCGAGTGACGCTTGGTATCGAGATGCTGATGGACCGTGCCTGCCCGAGTGGCGGCTGGAATGCTGGGAATGGTGTCGTCTACGGCGCGCCACTGGCTCCGCACGTGGACGATACTGCAGTCGCACTCTTGGCTTTATCCGAGAGAAAAGAACATCTCGTTGCTCAAAGCGGGGTGCTGTGGTTGGAAAGAACCGTTCAGGGATTAAGGAGTCCCTGGAGCTTGGCCTGGATAGTGCTGGCCCTTGCAGCGCATGGCAGGCCAATAGAGTCCCTGTTAACTCGCTTGAGGTTTCTTCCTGATCTTGCCGCAATCGAGGACACCAGCACTGCAGCCGCCGTATCTCTCGCGCTCGGCTGTCACGACACCCTATCGGCCTTCGGAGTGGCGACATGAGCATCACCCGTCGTCATCTTCTTGTGGGAGGCGCTGGTCTCGCGGCCGGTGCTGCTGTCTCTATTCCCTCTCTGCTGCCGAAATATCATTTCGACCGACGACCGAAACGATCGCGAGTCGCCATCTTGAATGTGGACCAGTATTCTCCTAAGGCTGAAGAGCTCCTCGAATCTGCTCTACGACTATTCTCAATCGATGTCGCCGGTAAAGCCGTGCTCCTCAAACCTAATCTAGTGGATTACCTTCCCGGCGATGCCATTAACACTCACCCGTCACTGGTCCTTGCTGCAACCGAATGTTTCCGCCGTTTGGGAGCGAAGTCTGTTTTGGTCGCAGAAGGACCAGGACATCAGCGAGACACGCAACTGGTACTCTCCCAGAGCGGATATGAGGACTGCCTTCGCAGTGAGAAGATCCGATTTGTTGACTTGAACCGCGATGAACTAGTTCGCACACGGCTGCGGGCGAGCTTTACGGGGATGAAGCACCTCTGGCTTCCGCGCACGATCCTCGCAGCTGATTTCGTGGTCTCAATGCCAAAAATTAAAGCTCACCACTGGTCCGGCGTTACGTTAAGCATGAAGAACATGTTCGGCATCGTTCCGGGGATGAGATACGGGTGGCCCAAGAACATCCTCCACTGGGCAGGTATTCAAGAAAGCATTCTCGATATTTGTGCAACGGTTCCAGTCCACTTCGTCATCGCTGATGGCGTCGTCGCGATGGAAGGCAACGGGCCTCTCAACGGCACCGTGCGGCTCCTGGGCAAAATTGTGCTTTCAAATGATCCTGTCGCCGCCGATGCGACTTGTGCACGATTGATGGGATTTGCACCGACGCGCATCGCCCATGTTCGCGAGGGCTCAAGCTTCCTCGGCAACTCGGCTTTGATCCTCATCGACCAAGTTGGGGAAACGATAACGCGGCCGGCGATCCCGTTCCAAGTGGTTCCAGACTGGAGTTGTCTTCAGGCATTATGATCCTTATTCCTAGGCCCGTGACCCAGCAATTGGGCCGAGGATCTGCCACATGAATTCGGTCTGCGTAAGTGAGGTGCTCGCGAGATCCGACAAAGTTGCTCAGCTTTCCGCAGCAACAATAGCGCCCTTTCCCTGTCCTCCTCGCTCGAAATCGTCAGATTGGGCCGCGTCATGATCGGCTAACGTAGTATCCAGTATCAGCTCTGCGAACAGTCCCCTGAACTTCTACTTTCATGTCGGCATATTCAAAATTTTTAGTACTCTGCCGACGCTCGAAACGTAGTCGTATAGCAGCTCGCAACAGCGCAGAGCAACAGTTCTTCCGGTATCCATCTTCCTTCAACACCTCCGACCCTGCAGTGGCTCCGGCACTTTCGTCGTTGTCTTACACCGTCCGCCCTCGATCGGTCATCGTGCTGCTGTGGCCTTAGTTGAATGTAGCCCCATGAACAAACAGGGGCAGCTCTTGCTCGCACCTCGGTAGGAATGGCGGTGCCGACCGTCACTGAGAAGGTTGAACATTCGGGATGCACGGCTTAATATCACGTCATGGTTGTTCGCCGGGCTATCGCAGCGGTGGTTTCGCTCGCACTGTTGCAGGCTAGTGCTACGGCTTTCGCCTGCAGCATTAATTGCAGCCGTGCGAGTTCAACAAAACACGTTGATGGCGGCACTCAACAATCGGCTGTGCATCAGCATTCGCATCAAGGCCACACTGCGGCGTACACGTGCTGTCCTAACACTCCACAGGTCAACCGCTCCAGCTGTTCTTCGCACGTTCAGCCCTCAGCTCGCCACGCTGGCTATCGCGTAAATCCGGATTCGCTCACGGCTGCACAGAGTCCGTTTTCGCGGGCTGCACATTCTGAACGGCCCTCCCCGAAATGCTCGTCCGCGTCTCCGCCGAATTTTTTTATAAGACCCGCACTCACGACTCTTCGGATCTAGTCCCCGTTTCAACAGGCGTCGTGCATTAAGGCACTGACCAGAACGGCATTCCCGTCATTTCGCCAGTAGCAGTTCTGCGCCAGTACTCCCTCTTTTCATTCGCGCACAGGAGAAGAAGTTATGGAAAACAGACGTAATTTCGTAAAAGCTGCCCTCACGTTTGGAACTGCGGCCTTTGCTTCAGTAAAGGCGCTTGCTGCTCAACGTCCAGGCCACGACAAAGCTGCCGAGCACATGCACATGGCTACGGACAGCGCACGCCACAAACCGGGTATCTCGCAGCCAGTTCTGGTCGAGTCACCTGATGTAGCGCAGCTCCCCTGGCGCATGGATGGGGACGTTAAAGAATTCCACCTAATTGCCGAGCCGGTGAAACAGCAGTTGGTGCCGGGAAAGATAGCGAACCTGTGGGGCTTCAACGGCAGCACTCCCGGTCCAACCATTCAGGTCAATCAGGGCGACCGGGTTCGGATCATCGTTGATAACCATCTGCCCGAGCCGTTCTCCATGCACTGGCACGGATTTGAAATCCCTTTTGACATGGACGGCGCACCAGGAACTAGCCAAGACCCAATCAAGCCAGGTGGCCGCTTCATCTACGAATTCACACTGCACCAAGAAGGCACATATTTCTATCACTCTCACATGGCCATGCAAGAAATGATCGGCATGCTGGGGGCGTTCATCATGCACCCGAAGCAGCCGTACGATCCTCCGGTTGATCGCGATTTTGTGATCCTGCTTCAGGAGTATGCCATTTTGCCGAGCAATGCCACGCCAAACTCCATGAATATGGAATTCAACTGGCTCACGTTCAACGGAAAAGCAGGGCCAGCAACGACGCCACTGATCGTCAAGCTCGGCCAGCGGGTTCGAATTCGCATGGTCAATCTTGGCATGGATCATCACCCGATCCATCTACACGGGAACACGTTTGTCGTGACGGGCAGCGAGGGTGGGAGACAGCCGAAAACCACATGGGCGCCGGGTAACACAGTGCTGGTTGGAGTTGCTCAAGCACGGGATGTCGAGTTCGTCGCCAACAATCCCGGTGACTGGATGCTGCACTGCCATCTGCCGCACCACATGATGAATCAAATGTCCTCTACCGTCGGACCCCTGACTCGCCGGCCTGGAATGCCCATCGGTGTGAGCATGGAAAACGGAATGGGGATGCTAGACGGAACTCCAGGCGCACCACTCGGGGACGACTACGGAACGAGTTTGGGGCGCGGCATGGGAGTGGGCTCGACCAATGACCAGCCTACTCCCAACGGCCCACTGAGTCAGGAACGTGCCAAGCAAGCCATGGCGGCTACGCAAAGCCAAGAAATGCCCAGTATGCCCGGAATGCAACACGGAGAAATGCAAGGCATGGAGCATGGCGAGCAGAATCTTCCAGAAAACGCCAATCAAGTCCCGGGCTTCCCCCAGGATGCGTTCATGGAAGGGCCGATGATGGCCATGGACAAAATGGTTGAGAAGCCAGAGAACTACGGCCTACGTTCAGGTTGGAGCGGTTTCATGCAGGGCATGACGACCTTCGTTCGCGTGCTGCCTCCGGAGATGTACGAAAAGATCATGGCGATGAAATCAAAACAGTCGCCGAACCAACAAGAAATGCCGGGAATGGAACACCATCACCACGGCAGCTAACACGAGGAGAGGAGAAAAGCGATGAAGACACGTCTCGTTCAAGGACTCGCGTTGCTGCTCATGGTGGGAGCGCTTTACGGCCAGAGTTCTCAATCGACATCACAACCAGCCGAAGGGCAACATTCGCACGATCAGATGCAAATGCCCAGCATGCAAGGCCAGACGAATGAGCAGAATGCGCCGCCCGCAGAGCACCAGCAGATGCCCGGGATGCAAATGCCGGATAAGCCGCAACAGCAGACGCCGTCCAGCAATCAGCAAATGCCCGGTATGCCGATGCCACAAACTCCTGAACCGCAAAAGCCGTCCGAGAGTGCCGGCCCAACCTACACGCTGGAGCAGTTGCAGCAGCTAGCGATTGATCACAATCCCACGTTGAAACAGGCCCAAGCAGAGATTCGCGCCGCTGAAGGCCGGAAGCGGCAAGCGGGGCTCTACCCGAATCCTACGGTCGGATATTTAGGAGAACAGATTAGTGGCGGCGCGCAACGGGGTGGTGAGCAAGGCGCATTCGTTCAGCAGGACATCATCTTAGGCGGCAAGCTCGGTGCAGCGCGACGGGTCGTCGAGCAGGAACGCCTACAGGCGGAAGCAGAACGAGGAGAGCAGTTACTTAGAGTTCAGAACGCGGTTGCCATCGCCTACTACCAATCGCAAGGCGCACAAGAAACCGTCACTATACGGGAGAGACTGCTCAAGCTGGCGCAGGATGCTGTCGCCACTGCCCAACAATTGTTCAATGTCGGGCAGGCAGACGAACCCGATGTGCTGCAAGCGCAGGTAGAGGCTGGACAAGAGGAGGTCGCTCTTGTTTCTGCGCAACAACGGCAACAAATGCTGTGGAGGGCGCTAGGCGCTGTCCTTGGTCAACCGGATTTACCCTTTGGAAATCTTGCGGGCGAGCTAGACGAACTGCCGGACGTTGACACGCAAAGGCTGCTCGACAACATCCTGCAAAGCAGTCCTGCGGTAAGAATCGCGAGCTTGAGCGTTGCGCGTGCTCAGGCAGAGTTGGACCGAGCGAAACGCGAACCCATTCCAGACCTGCAGCTGCGTGCTGGAATTCAACAAAACCGCGAGCTTCTGGAAACCACCGGCCGGCCCATCGGACTGCAAGGTTTTGCCGAAGCTGGGGTGCGCATTCCTATCTTCAATCGCAATCAAGGCAACGTACAAGCCGCCAGAGCAAATATCGAGCGAGCCGACCTGGAGCGACAGCGCGTGCAATTGTTACTCCGCGAGCGGTCTTCATCTGTTGTCCAGAACTATTTGACCGCCAGAGCGGCGGTGGAACGCTACAAGAACCAAATGCTTCCTCAAGCAGAGAAGGCATACCAACTTTATTTGAACCGATACCACAGCATGGCGTCAGCCTATCCGCAAGTGCTGATTTCGCAGAGAACCTTGTTCCAATTGCAAACCGACTACATCAGCTCGCTCGAGACTCTCTGGGTGAGCACCGTCACTTTGAAAGGATTTTTGTTGAGCGATGGTCTTGAGGCGCCGACTCCACCGACAGAGATCGATCGGCCGGTTCGAGAAACCAATCTGCCCACCGGCAACAGCATAATGCAGGGGAGATAAAAGGGACCGGCAAAAACGCGAAAGCCCTGGCGCTGTGGTCGGCTCTCATCGCCGTCTTGCTGATGGCATTCGCTGGACTAACGACCACACAGCGCTCGACATCATGCTGGCTCCTGACTTCGAACTGAGAACCTCCAGTTCTGGTGGTGAGATAACGCTCTGCGATGAATGGGTCCAAGCGGTCACGACCACTTATAACGTGCGCTCGTTTCGAATCAGCCGGCTAACCGTTCGGCCGCAACAACGCGGTCGTGAATTTCTTCTGTGAACAGCGGGCAACGGCTTCGGAGCAGCATCTCAATGGAAATTTCTTCATCGTTGATCTGTGGCACAAGGTGGGTACGGGCTGGAAGTTGTCAGCCCGGTATTCCGCGGAACCGGGCGTTAGCCCTAATGAACCATCGAATACTAAGACCAAGGAGTAAGCAAGAATTCTTGCTGGTATTCAATGGAAGTGATGGCCATGGCCGCCGGAGAGGTGCACGATCACGACTCGAAATACGATGAGCAGAACGAATCCGATGATCGCGAAGACTTTCACCCACACTGGCGCCTTCGCATCTTTGTCCAACTCGACAATGGCCTCGGCTTCTGATCCGCCTTTCTGGTATTGCGCCCGCTGCTTGCGCCGCCCGTATCTCGTCATCCCTCGTGGCTTGTAAATCGACAGAACTGTGTTCACGATCAAAAGGACTACAGCAGCAGCGGCATCGGCCATGATTTGAAGACGAAGGCCGTGCAAGCGCGAACCGGAAAACGCCATCTGGTCCGCAGTGTCTGCCAAGCGGTCAGCTAAAGTCATGTGCAGAAGCAGAAGGCCGGTCGCGATGACAGTCAGCACGAACTTGAGCAGTACCCAATAATGCCTAAACAAGCCCCACGCCGTACCTAGAGAGATTGGATAAGTCCTGTCAGAAGTGACGCAATGCCAAGCGGGACAATTACCCGCCAACCGATCAACTTCATCACCACGTATCCAGAATCCAGCATTCTGGTGTCATTGCTAGTCAGGCTCGCGATGGCGAGTGCGAGAAATGCGGCAATTGCTCCCAGCCAGCCGACGGTGGAAACGACGTGCGCGGTGAGCACGAGCTTTCGCATTTGCTGTGTCATGACTTGCGTCTGAATCGACGCCTAAAGGTTCTGTAAACGAAACCAAAACCTCCAATGTGGATCAGCAGCACCAGGACAATCAGCCCTAAGCCGATCATCCAAGTTTTGCGGGAAAGTACCTCGTAGACGGCTGTTCCATGAGTAGCTACCAGAACGACGATTAATATTGGCAACAACCAAATGCGCTTAAGGACCAGGTTGTGCTTCATCGATTCGGTTCCAGATCACGAGCAGCAAGGAGCTGTCGCGAGCACAAATTGCAGATCAAGAATCCCTACCGGACCACTCTCAATGATTTTCAGGCCTGCTTCGCTGAGCAGAGCGCTAATTTCGCGTGCACTCACTTGACCGTGAGGACGGTGAAAGTGCGAGAGGATGGTTCTCCTCCGATCAGGGAATCCCTCGAAGTCAACCACAAGCACACGTCCACCTTGCTTCAGGACACGCCGGATCTCACTGGCACACTGGCGCCGTGGCTTCTGGGGCAAGTGATGAAACATCACAGTGCTAAGCACAACGTCGAATTTACCATCTGGAAACGGAAGCGCTTCCGCCAAACTATTCTTGAAGAGGACTTCGACACCCGCCTTTCTCGCCTTCTTCTCAGCTCGCGAGAGCATCTCCGGTGAGGCATCAACTCCGTGAACTGTGCCGCTCGCTCCTACGCGCTTTTTTGCTGCGATCGCAAGAGTTCCTGTTCCACAGCCAACATCCAGCGCAGATTCGCCGTTCGCGAGGCGAGCCAACTGCAGCACCTTGTTGCGAAACGCGTGCTCCTTTCCTAAGAAGGCAAGCCAGACGGTAAGGTCGTAAAAAACTGGTGAGTGCAGTACGATCCCAGCGGTACGCGGCGCTTGGGCGCCAACGGTCGCCGGCATCATCTTTTCTTGCTGCGAATGCATAAACATTTGCTCTCATCCTCCCGAACAACAATGCGACAATGAACAGTTGTTCAGGTCTAATGTAAGCCTGGGAAAAGATGGGCCGCAGAACAACGGTCAGTCACGTGTTCCAAACCGAACAAAAAAGTGTTTTTGTCCGTTGTTTCTGTCGAGATTTGGGGGGCATGCGAGTGCGAATGAAAGGCGCCGAAGATCGCCGGATTCAAAAGACACACCAGCTTTTGAGAGGATCTCTCGTTTCGTTAATCTCCGAGAAGCCCTATGACTGCATAGTGGTGAAGGAGATTCTTGATCGCGCAAACGTCGGCAGGTCAACTTTCTATACGCATTTCCGCGACAAAGATGACCTGCTGGTCAGCGGCATCCATGAGATGCTTCGACCGGTCCAATCAACAGCGCAACCGGCAGGAGGAAAGCGGCGTGACCGAATCCTTTGGTTCAGTCTGCCGATATTCGAATACCACTATCAGCATCGGCATACAGCAGGCGACCGAATTGGACCGAGGGGAAGAGCGATCCTCCACGACCATTTACGAAGGGTTCTCGCTGAGGTGATCGCAAATACGATCAAGAAGAGCACACGAGATGCACGAAAGCCCACCTGTGCGGTTCCGGTTGATCTTCTTTGCGAATACATCGCGTCCACATTTGTTCTAGTCCTGAATTGGTGGCTAGATAAGGGAATGACGCAATCGCCGGCAGAAATAGATCTCGTTTTCTACAAATTGATAGCTCCAACTCTGGCCGCAGTGTATGACTAGCCTTCCACAATCAGCGCCCTTTGCTAAGCCGCTTTCGGGCTTGGGGCGGCTTGTGCCGGTTGCGGCAATCCCAAATCGGTAGTCAAGAGATCTCTGTCGATCGCGCCCCCGGGCAATCGCACCTTGAGCGGCGGCCACGATCACGAAGGCCGGTGGAAATGGCAATCCCGCTGGATGAGCCAGGTCGCCAGCTGCGTATACGCCGGGCACGGTCGTCTGCCCCATCGCGTTTACTGCGACCGCTCCTCCTTCACTCATCTCGCAGCCGAGTTGCTGAGCCAGGTCTGAACTCTGAGTTCGTGGAGCGTGGAAGAAAAGCGCCCTACGATCGAGCGTTCTGCCATCGCTGAAATGCAGTTTTAGCGAACCAATTTTGCCCTCGACTCGTTTCAGCGCCGTCTCCCTTACCTCGATGCCGAGCTTCGCGAGAAGCGCACGTGCTTGTGAATCGAGTTCGGCTGGGCCATTGGTACAGAGGACCAAGGATCTGCTCCATTTGCTTAGCAAAAGAGCAAACGTGAGCGCTTTTGTTCCATTGCCAAGAGCTGCTAACGGTTCATCCTTAACTTCCCAACCATCACAGTAGGGGCATGGGAATACCCCATGGCCCCACAAGTCTCGTACGCCTTCAATTTCAGGAAGCTGATCTTTCATTTCCAAACGCTAACAAAAGGCTGTCGCGCCTCGAAGCTTTCACCGCCATCAAGCGTGACACGGAAGTGCTCAATCGAGCCGCTCGCCTGGGTGACCGCATTATTACGAATTTCAATTGCCTCGTATTTCTCAAGTTCGCTACGGCCAATTCGGCGAAATTCGGCGGGATCGAAGCCGTCTCGGGAGAGGAATCCACGCATGGCATGTGAGGAAGCATTTCGCGGCTTTCCTGTATCGCACAGCAGAACGCGGCGACGCGCTCTGCCCAGCAGTTGCGCCGCATTTGAACCTGCAGGGCCGCCGCCAATGATAACTGCGTCGTACATGATCAACCTCCTCGTAATGTCCTTGAAGTGTGTTGAATTGAACTGTGAGAAATTGAGTGCTGGAATTTTGCCAACATGCTTCAGGATCTATGCAGCCCTGCCACTGACCACGGGCATGGTTCGGCTTTCATTTCGCAGCCGGCGCAACCCAATCCTGATCCAAATAAACTCCAGGATCACAAGCTTTATCAAAGCGATTAATAAAACTAATCCGAAGACAACACATGCGGCCATCATTGCTATCATGCCGCCTTCGCCCATGCTGTTACCCGTTTGGAAGAGCGCCAAAATCGAATCATGGAGTTGGTGCGACTGTATTGCGATAGGCATGGCAAATCACTCCTTCGTCTCGTAACATATCTGATTCTGGCGTTTATTTTCGATGACATGAACAAGGGAGGGGTTTGTCGGAGTTTGAGCGATTCGTTGCGTTCAGAAGCAGGCCAACTGAACAAAAGCAGACAGATATGAAACTCTCACCATCTCAGCAGCTTGGGACCAATCAGTGCGCCGATAAGTGAACAAAGCCCAATCATGGTTGCGTACCAGAACGCGATGAAAGGCACGGAATCGTCTGGGCAGTGAAAGGCGTAGGCAGTCGCGCCCAAGGCGCCGGCGAGAAGCCCCGCAATTGCCCCTGTGAGCCTCAAATTCGTCGGCCCTGCGTTGCGCAGAAACCAAGTCAGGGCAAGGAACGGCACCACGGCGAATAGTGGGATGCACACGAGGCAAGTCATCCAGTTCATGCCAAACAGCATCTTGCCCAAGCCCATCGGACCCTGGAGACCGATCGCAGTTGCGCCTGCCGCGACAATGACGAGGAAAGGAATAAAGGTCACCTTTAACAACCTTCCGGCACTCTGACCGGGGCGGGCAAGCCGGGCCAGCAACATGGCCGCTAACACGATCAGGCTAAATGTGAAAACCAACCTAAGCGCGAGGTATCCCAGACGCGGTGGTCCATTTGGACGAAGCCCCACTGTGCCCAGCATCACGCAAAAAGCCCCGACGCCGCCCACGACCAGAGCTAACATAAGTCCCTTCCGCAGACGTTCGTCCTTAATTGGCTCAATGTTGCTACTCAGAATTTCGATCAGATGATCCGTCTTCATGCCTTCTCTTCTCTACTTACGGAGCGCGCCAATGCCTTTAGCCCGCGATGCACAGAAACTTTTATCGCCGATTCCGACATGCCGCTACGATGTGCCGCCTCAGATACGCTGAGCCCCTCCAATTTGACATATTGAATCGCTCTTCTTAGCTTTGGTGAGAGTTCCGCCAGAAGCTTGCTCAAATCCAAATTGCTTTCGACTTGACCTCGATCATCGGGAGCGCTTAATTCATCTGTCTCGCTGATCGCCACATCTTTGGATGAAATCCTAGTCCGGCGCAGGTAGTCCACGAGCTTGTAACGTGCGATCGCGTAAACCCATGGAGTCAATAGCTGCGATGGATCGTAGGTGTGGCCGCGTGTGTGTACTGCCAGCAAAGTCTCCTGAACCAGATCCTCCGCTTCTGCTGCACCCCGATTCACCCGGCTGAGTTGTCCTTTGAAGTACCCGCGCAATTGAGCGCTGAGCTTTTCCAACAGACTCCGGTACGCAGCCGCATCTCCATTGCGACTCGCGAGCATGAGTGCCCGCAATTCATACTCGGCTGATGTCACGCCCATTAAGTTAATTCGTAAATTGGATGGACTTGGTTACACCTGTATGTGCTGAATTCTACGCTCCTGAGCTGAATTTCCACCCGAAACGCCGAAAGCATGTATCTAAAAAGTTCCAAGAGCATGTAACCGAAACGCAGGCGCTTGCGAACTTCCAAATAGAGGGCGATGGCAGCAAGCCGACACGTCGACGCTGCAGTCCCCAGAGGAATAACAGGAGAAATAAAATGCAAACACGCACTAATTTGCTGACAGTATTAACACTTGCGGTTCTTGTAGTCTCGTCGTTGTCCCCTGTTGCGGCAGTCGCTCAAGGCACTCCAAGCATGCCGATAAGCAAGAAGGAATTTAAGACGCTATTAAAGACCGCCAAAGAGCCCTCCGAACATCGCCAGGTTGCTGAGTACTATCGGGTGGAGGCACAGCGGTTGACTGCCAGCTCAAAGGAGCACACGGAGATGGCCGAGTTTTATACGAAGAATCCACCGTTCCCGCGCGCGCTGGAGTCGAAGCACGGCGATACGGTCATGGGTGCAAGCCACTGCCGCAAGTGGGCTCAACTGAATGCGGAGGAGGCCAAGGAAGCGGAATCGCTAGCGGCACTGCATGAGGACATGGCGAAAGCCGCCGAACAAAAGAGATAAGCCTCAACGTTCGGAGAATTGTGGAGGCCACCTTGGCATGCCCTGGAGGCCTCCCTTTAACACGGACCACCATTTGTTGCTTCTAAGAGTTGGCGTACGTAAACTTGATCCAGTGAACACATTGCGCAAATTCGGCATTGGGCTGCTGGCGGTTGTACTATTTGGAACGCCACTGCTGAATTGTGTCACGCCGACACAGGCGATGACGGCTGCCGAAAAGGAGTGCTGCAAGAAAATGGCAGCCGAGTGCGGACGGGCAGGTATGGCATCGTCGCATTCTTGCTGTCAGTCCAGCGACTCGGTCGATACGCGACCACTTCTGAAAAGCACTTCGCCTACGATCACGCACCACACACTTCTTGTTGCGCACGTCATTTCTCATTTCGAGATCCTCACATCGCAATCGGCGATTTTGGCTTCACAACCGGCTCAGCTGCACGGTCCGCCTGGCGAGACTCCTCCCGGTACAACAGTTCTGAGAATCTGATCGTCTTTTTTCCTGCCGACACCTGCGCCTTCGTGCGCCTCTATTTATTCATGTGTTTGCGGAGGAAAGATGAAATCTGCTCGTTCCGACCGGATTGAATCCGGCTACATTCATGCGTTCCCGAATTGTCTGCGCATACTCAGCGGTCTACTGCTTATCACGACCCTTCCAGCTTTACCTCTGAGGGGGCAAACATCAACTCAGCCGCAGCAACGCCCGCCTGCTCCCGCGCAAACTCAAAATGCTCATGAGCATTCCGCGCCGCCCACCCCGTTGCGAGATCTCATTCTGGAAGCCGAGCACAACAGTCCTGTAATTGCTGCCTCGATACACGCCTGGCAAGCGGCCACAAACGTTCCACGCCAGGTCTCGGCACTCCCTGAGACTCAGGTTACTGTCCAGCAATTCAGCGTTGGTAGTCCTCGTCCCTTTGCCGGATATACCAACAGCGACTTTGCTTACATTGGCATCGGGGCGTCGCAAGACCTACCGTACCCCGGCAAGCGGCCTCTCCGCGCCAAGGTTGCGGAATTCGAGGCCAACTCGCTTCATGAGCAGTCAGACTCAATGCGTCGGGACGTGATTGAAAGCCTGCAGCGCACATATTTCCAACTCGCATATATCCAGCAGACGCTCGGAACGCTCTTGACGAGCGATCAAGTGCTGAACCAGGTCGAGCAAGCTGCGGAGGCGCGGTATCGGGTCGGACAAGGAACTCAGCAGGACGTGCTGAAGGCGCAATTGCAGCACACCAAAATATTGCAAGAAATCGCGCACCACCACGAACAGGAGGGGCAACTAGAGGCTCAGCTCAAGCAGCTGCTCAATCGGCCACAAGAATCGCCCGACATTGTCACCGAACCCATTTCGCAAACGCCAGTACGTTACAGCGCAGCTGAATTGCTGGACCGCACAAGACAACAAAATCCTGATGTGCGTGGCAAGTCCGAAATGGTGAATAGCGAAACTGCCCAGGTGGAACTTGCACACAAGCAATTCCGCCCAGATTTCAGTCTCGGATACATGTATCAAAATACTGATCGGAAATTTCGCGACTACTACATGCTCACCTTCAGTGTTCGGCTCCCAAATCGTGGACGCCAGAAAGCGGAACTGGCCGAAGCCGAGCAAAATCAGGAGCGCACAAGACAGGAACTCCAAGCAGAAATCCAGCGGGTCCTCGCGGAAGTCCAAAAGCAGTATGTAATGGTGCAGACTTCAGAAGAGCAATTGAAAATATATACCGATGGATTGGTTCCTCAAGCCAACGCCACCTTTCAAGCCGGCCTGGCCGCCTATCAATCAAACCAGCAGGATTTCGAGTCGCTGCTTTCTTCCTTTCTCGACGTGCTGAACTTAGAACTCGACTACCAGAACAAGCTCGTTGATCACGAATCGGCCGTTGCACGGCTGGAACGACTAACGGGAGTGACTTTGCCATGAATCAGAACCACGAGATTGGAAACGAATACCAGGACCTGATTCGACAAGCGGAAGCCAGCAGAAGGTACCGGCGGGCATTTGTGGTTGCCCTCAGTGCTGCGATCATCTTCGCTCTAGGAATTGTGGCACTGTCGTGGCGACTCTCAATGAATTCGACTGCCGCTGAGCACCAAGGCGCTAGCGGAATGCCGAGCATGCCTGCTTCATCTTCAGAAAGCCGTTCGAGCGGGACCATGCCTATGCAAAGCGAAGCGCCACTCAACCCCATCCAGCTATCACCACAACGGATGCAGAGCATTGGCGTTCAGATCGGCAAAGTGCAGTCGAAAATCGTTAGCGACGAACTGCGTTTCTACGGGAACGTACAACCAAACGAGCGCCGTCTGGCCTACGTTCAGACCCGTTTCGCAGGTTGGATTCGACAAGTCTTTGTGGATGCAACGGGCGATTCTGTGCGCAAAGGACAGCCTCTGTTCACCATCTACAGCCCAGACCTGGTGAGCTCGGAACAAGAATATTTGCTGGCGAAGAAAAACGCAGCGGCACTCGGTCAGAGTCAGATCGGCGGAGTGGCATCGGGAGCCGGCTCACTGTTCACGTCGGCCAAAGCCCGCCTGCAGCAATGGAACATTCCAGCCAGCGAGATCGAAAAGCTCGATCGCACGGGCGAACCCATCACGAATCTGACCATCAACTCGCCGGTATCGGGTTACGTCATCGAGAAAAATGCGCTCCCCAATATGTACGTACAACCCGACACCAGGCTGTACACGGTTGCCGATCTCTCTGAGATTTGGGTCCTCGCGCAGGTATTCCAGAACGATGCCGGCAAGATCAAGCCCGGCGATCCCGCCGAAGTCATGGTTGACACGTATCCGGGGAAAACCTTTAAGGGGCGTGTCGATTACCTCCTTCCGCAAGTCGACATGGCAACGCGGACGGTCCCCGTTCGTCTTGTATTTCCGAACCCCGGTTTGAAACTGCGGCCTGGCATGTATGTCAATGTGCACGTAAAACTCCCGCTCGGCCGCCAGTCGGTCGTGCCCGCTTCAGCCATTTTCCACTCAGGAACGCGCAACTTGATCTTTGCCTATCAAGGCGAGGGCAACATTCAACCTCGCGAGGTTGAAGTCGGTGCTCGCGTTGGCGATGACGTTGTCATTACAAAGGGCGTGCATGCAGGCGACCAAATCATCGCTTCAGCGAATTTCTTAATCGACTCCGAAGCCCAGCTACAGGCCGCCGCCGGAGCCTTTATACCTCCTCCGCCGGGAGCCGGGCAGGCAGCCGCGATGAATGCTCCTGCGCAAGGAAACGCCGATTTGACGACCGATCCTAGCCCTCCGCACAAAGGCGGCAACACGGTGCGTGTGAAGGTGACCTCCAAGGAGGGTCAGCCGGTGAGCGACGCGCAGGTGACCGTCACGTTTTACATGCCTGCCATGCCCGCGATGGGAATGGCAGCGATGAAGACCGTGGTCAATGCAACCGATAAGGGTGGCGGAATGTATGAGGGCACCGGCGATCTCGGATCGGGAGGAACGTGGCAGGTAACTATCACGGCCACACAGAACGGGCAAATGGTCGCGACCAAACAGCTCACCCTCAATGCCACGGGAGGCATGTGATGATCAGCTGGATCATTGAGTGGTGTGCGAATAATCGCTTTCTCGTATTTACCGGAGTGGCCCTGCTTGTCATCGCGGGCATTTGGTCCGTCGGCCACATTCCGCTCGATGCCTTGCCGGATATTTCCGATGTGCAAGTGATCATTCACACGAACTGGGAAGGCGAACCGCCTAACATCATCGAAGACCAGGTCTCGTACCCGATAGTCACAGCCCTGCTGGCCGCACCACGTGTGAAAGCTGTCCGTGCGCAGACGATGTTCAACGATTCCTATGTCTTCGTCGTGTTCGAGGACGGCACGGATATGTATTGGGCGCGATCACGTGTGTTGGAGTATCTGCAAACTATCCAGGGACGGCTTCCGGCCGATGTTCACCCAATGATCGGCCCGGATGCAACCGGGGCGGGCTGGGTGTACGAGTACGCCTTGGTTGACCACACCGGCAAGTACAGTCTTGCGGATCTCCGCTCGCTCCAGGACTGGCATCTTCGCTACCAGCTTGAAACCGTTCCTGGAGTAGCTGAAGTCGCGACGATTGGGGGCTTTGTTCGCCAGTATCAAGTAAAGCTCGATCCAAACAAGCTCCTCGCCTACGGTATCCCGCTCTCAACAGTCATTGATCGAGTCAAGACCAGCACGAACGAAGTGGGCGGACGAGTGTTGGAGCTTAGCGGAACTCGGTACATGATTCGCGGCCTCGGCTATCTGAAATCCCTCGATGACCTCGAAAACGTGCCCCTTATGGCAAAGAACGGCACGCCCGTGTTGATCAAAGATATCGGAACGGTCTCATTCGGTCCCGACATTCGCGAAGGCGTCGCCGAGTGGAACGGCCAGGGCGAAACCGTGGGCGGCATCGTTGTAATGCGGTATGGGCTCAATGCGCTGAATGTGATTGACGGAATCAAGAAGAAGCTTGCTCAAATTAAGCCTTCGTTGCCAGCAGGTGTAGAAGTCATTGCGGGCTATGACCGCTCTGAGCTCATTCATGCCTCGATCCGGACGTTACAGCGCGACCTACTGGAAGAGGCGGCGATTGTCAGCATCGTCATCGTCGTTTTTCTCTTTCATTTCCGCTCGGCGCTGATTCCGATTATCACGTTGCCGATCGCAGTGATCGGTTCGTTTCTCGCGATGTACTACCTCCGGGTGAGTTCGAACATCATGTCCTTGGGTGGGCTGGCTCTGGCCATAGGCGTGTTGGTCGATGCCGCGATCGTGATGGTCGAGAATGGCTACCGGCATTTGTCGGAACGATGGGCGACAGCCGGTAGCGGTCCAGACACGTCGAACGGACCGTTCGTTACTTCATCCGTCAAGAGTTCATCCCTCAAACGCGATTCGACAGTGCCGGAGACAGAACGACGAAGAGTGTTGATCGACGCTGCCAAGCAAGTGGGCCCCGCATTGTTTTTTTCACTCCTGATCATCGTCGTCTCATTTCTCCCAGTGTTCTTACTAGAAGCCCAGGAAGGGCGCATGTTCCGTCCGCTCGCCTGGACGAAAACGCTGGCAGTCGGATTTTCATCACTGCTGGCAATCACACTCGTGCCCGTGTTGATGGTGATGTTCATCAAGGGCAGGCTGCGACCGGAATCAGAGAATCCGGTCTCACGCTTCACCCAAGCGCTGTATCTCCCGGTGCTGAAGCTGTGTCTTAAATATCGAAAAACCACGTTATTGATCAACCTGTTGTTCCTGGCCGTGACCTTCCCGCTCATGTTCCGGCTTGGCAGCCAGTTCATGCCACCGCTTTATGAAGGATCGTCCTTGTACATGCCGACCGCCCTGCCAGGAATTGGGATTACACAGGCTTCTCAACTTCTGCAGGAGCAGGATCGCATCCTGCGATCTTTTCCTGAGGTAGAAAGCGTCTTCGGCGCGGTGGGGCGTTCCGACAGCGCAACCGACAATGCTCCCCTCGATATGTATGACACCACGCTCATGCTTAAGCCGCGCGAGCAATGGCCTGCCGGAATGACCTACGAAAAACTCATTCGCGACATGGATGAGAAGCTGCAATTCCCAGGGCTCACAAATACTTGGACCATGCCCGTCGAGAACCGGCTGGACATGGCTCTCACGGGCATCAAGACGCCAGTCGGAATGAAAATCCAGGGACCAAGCGTTGATGGAATCCAGCAGGTGGGAGCTCAAGTCCAGCAGATTTTGTCAGGGATATCGCAAGTGCGCTCAGTCTTCGCGGAACGCGTCTCGCAGGGCTTTTACGTCAATGTGGATGTGGACCGGCCCGAGGCCGCGAAGTACGGACTAACCATCGCTGACGTACAACAATCCGTGTCCTCCGGAATTGGTGGCGTGAACATTGCCGAGAACATTGAAGGCCGTGAGCGGTATCCAATGAACGTCCGCTATGAGCGAGATTTCCGCGACAACATCGAGGATCTGCGCCGTGTTCTCATTGCCACTCCGTCGGGAGCACAAATCCCGCTGGAACAAGTGGCCAAGATTTCTTTTTCGCGTGGACCGGCGATGATTCGCGATGAAGACGGCGAGCTCACGGGGTATGTGTATATCGATCTGAACACGCGCGATTATGGGGGCTTTGTGGATCAGGCCTCCAAGATGCTTAGCAAGAAGCTCGCATTGCCGTCTGGGTACAACTACACGTGGTCCGGCGAGTACGAATTTGAATTGCGAGCGAAAGAACGTCTAAAGATCATTCTTCCCATCGTGTTCTTCGTCATCTTCATGTTGCTCTACATGGTCTTCCATTCGGTTATCGAGGCCATAGTTCTGATCCTTCCGACCTTCTACGCGACAACCGGAGGACTGATCCTGCAGTGGCTGCTTGGCTACAACTTCAGCGTAGCAGTTTGGGTCGGCTACATTGCACTGTTTGGAATTGCGGTCGAAACCGGTGTCGTTATGGTCGTCTATTTGCACGAAGCTCTCGACCGCAAGCTGGCTTCCGGACATCAGATCACCAACGCCGATATTCGAGAGGCAGCGACTGAAGGCGCCGTGCAGCGCCTGCGGCCAAAGCTCATGACCGTTGCGGCCGTCTTGGCTAGCCTGATTCCGATCCTATTCGAGAGTGGCATCGGGTCCGACGTAATGAAGCCCATAGCGGCACCGATTGTCGGAGGAATGATTACGTCGACGATTCACGTATTGATTCTTGTGCCCGTGTTCTTTGTTCTGATGAAGGAGGCAGCTTTGAGACGCGGTACGCTGCACATATCTAAGAGTTAGCGGTTCAAGGCACCTGACCCAGGATTTCGTTCGATGACTTGAGACATACTTTCAAACGATAAAAGACAAGGAGAACTCGTAATGATTCGCAAACGTACAACACTCGCCGCCATCGTACTTGCTGGCCTGCTGGCGGTCTCACAATTGCTCGCCCAATCGTCTGGACCTAAAACCTTGACCGGAGTTGTCAGCGATTCTATGTGCGGTGCCCATCACATGGCAAAGGACAAGACTCCAGCGGAATGCACGCGAATGTGCATCAAGCAGGGCATGAAGTACGCGCTTGTCACAGGTGACAAGCTCTACACCTTAGAAGGGCACGACTCTGAACTCGAGAAACTTGCCGGACAAGAGGTCACGGTAGCCGGAAAACTGACTGGCGACACGCTAGCGGTGTCGTCCGTAGCACCAGTTAAGAAAATCGGTAAGAGCCAAACCACCCGGCGGGCGATCGACTGCTCGCAGGCGCCTGGACGGTGGGTGTGTCGCCTCTAGTTGTTTAAGCGTGCTGTGCTGAAAGTGCTGTTCAGTTCACTGATGCCAGCACGCTACTTTCGGGTGATTTGGACAATGGCGACGATGATTAGGACGATCAGACCGATCCCTATATCCAGCCGAAAATTCACATCGGGCACATGCCCCATCGCATCGGCATTTGCGCAATTACAGTGAACATCAGTACCTCCTGTTCTGCCACTCTACAACACGAAAATCGCTCCGCGCGGTGGTTCTATTCGAATCGTCGAGCCACTGAACCTCAACGCCGCCGAGCAATTGTCTTCAGAAGCTCGTTAATGAACACACCGAAGTTGAAATGCCTCCAGCTTTGCGTTTTGCGCTTACGTGCGTCTCCCGCATCTTGAATGCCACGTGTAGGCCCGAAAGAAACGTCAGCGCGGCAACAACTTGAATCGCAGCCCGCATCCCGAGGAAGTCTGCAATCACTCCCGAGACTAGTGCGCCGAGTGCATAACCCAGATCACGCCAGGGGCCGCTAGAAGCGTTGGATATACCATCGCCGTGCCAACACCCTGCAACAGAGCGCCGATTATCCATGCCGTACACACCGGTACTTGGACCGTCAGCCAAATCCCGCCAGCCTGCACTACCATACCGCCAGCAATGAGCCACTTTCGTCCCCAACGATCGCTTAACGGGCCGGTAACCAGCTGCAGGATGCCCCAGGCGGCGGGATACACTGCCTTGATCGTGCCAATCGCTGCGACTCCCAACCCGAGGCTGGCAAAAAATAGCGGGTAGATTCCCCAAGACATGCCATCGTTGAGGTTGTTCATCAGCCCTGCCTGACTGCAGAAAACAGGTTCCGATCTTTCCAGGATGTGAGCGCGAAGAAGCGCTTTCGTTCGTGGCAGGCGAATGATGTAGCTTTGCCTCAAGGGTGGCATATTGTCGTGTCTCTTTCGGAAAAAACAATCAGAGCACACTCGTGGGCTGAAAGGGCTGCAAATTCCGGGTCACCACGGTCATACCGTGAACAAGCGCAGTGGCCGTAATGAGAGAGTCCAGATCCGAGCCAGATTGGGCACATGCAGCGCGGCGCATCGCTGGGCAACAGCCGTATCAATGAAGGATACGGCCTTCAAATGCTGGCAAAACGTGCCGACCCTGATACAGATATCCAGGTGTTCGCTGTCATCCTTTGCCGGAGGCAACGCGGGGAGTTTGACTTTGTGCCCAGTCTCTTTCCTCCGCCAATATCCAACTGGTGGAACGGGAATGTTGTGCTTTCGACAGACTTTTGCCAGGGCAACGTCGGACATGCCAAATCCTTGGGCGAGTGTCCGCATGGGAGTCGCCCAGACTTTTTCGTAGAGTTCGGCGGGAGTCAGGCGAATTCTTGTTTTGCTCAACTGTTCTTGTCGGCGGGATGAGTGATAGCAGTCCGTTCCTTCAACGCTCGAAATACTTTGCAATCAAAGAAAGGCCCCAAAGACCCCCTCAGCCACCCGTGGCGCGGGGAATGTAGCACGGGGTCTCCGAGGCCTCCATTTTGTTATTGTTCGCAAAAGGGCGTGATGTACCTGGAAAATGAAGCTGGCTATGAGAATTCTATGTAAGTGATTGATTCTTATATGGAAGATTTCATGGCCATGGCTTATTTCATGGCCTTGACTATCATGGCCATGACAATTATCATGGCCATGACAATATGCCGAAGCTAGCCAAATCCGGACGAGCCTACGAGAACGAGTTGGTGGATCTTTTTCGAGACTCCGGTTGGGAGGTTCGCCGAGAGCCTCAAGTCCCTGGCGAAGCGGATCTCGTCGTCAAGAACGGCAATCTGGAATACGTGATCGAGCTTAAACGAGCTCCTGAGTCGCGCCGAGATCGAGTCGTTCCGCTCCTCGCCGAAGCCATGCTGCAGGCGCAAGCCTACGCTCAAAAGATCCCTCAAGCTCGTGGATTAGCCATCATTGCATCACCACATCTATCCTCTGCTGTTGTCGAGCAGGCCCTCGAATTTCACCACAACTATGCTCCAGATGTTGCCGTCGGGCTCTTCGACGATCGCGGACTTCGAGTGTTCCGGGCGCCAGGTCTCGAATCGCTGAATTCACCAGCTCCGCAAATCGAGCGAGGAAGAGGCGCTGTTCTGGAATCGCAGTCCCACTCGCTCTTCTCGGATCTCGGACAGTGGATGCTCAAGGTAATCCTGGCCCAAAACATCGAGCCTAGGTTCCTGAGCGCTCCGAGGCGAAAGCTTCGCAACGCATCCGAATTGGCCCTGGCAGCCGGCGTTTCCCAGGTCAGTGCGTCGCGCCTGGTGCGTCAACTCGAAGCCGAGGGTTTCCTGGACCGATATGCAGACCAACTCGAACTGGTCAGAGTCGAGGATTTGCTTGAAGAGTGGCAAGCTGCAGAACGCAGAGCTTTCAAGGAGATTCCCTGCCGCTGGGTGATTCCTGGCCACGGAAGAAAACAGTTTGAATCGGCTCTACAAGACTACTCAGCCCGACAAATTCATCAACAGCCAGCTGAAGACTATAGAGAAAGAAGTTCACCCCGCGTCTGTTTAGGACTCTTCGCGGCCGCAGAAGCTCTTGGCGTAGGTTTCGTTCAAGGAGTTCCGCCAGTCGTTTACGTCGAGCGCATGGAGGCAGAACTAATTCAGCAGCTTGGCATTTCTCAAGAGAGGGCCATCCATGCCGACGTCTATTTGCGAATCCCGTCACACAAGGAAGCCATCTTTCGCGCTGCGGTTGAGCACAAAGGTATCCTCGTGTCAGATGCCCTGCAAGTCTGGCTAGACGTGTCGAACCATCCCTCACGGGGGAAGGAACAGGCCGATCGCATTCGTGAGCAGGTCCTGCGCCCTTTGCTCAATGGTTGACGGCACTATAATGTCAACTCATCGCGAACGAAACCCATAATCCCGATCTGGATCGCCTATCCAAGCTGATCGAGGCCCTTGATCCATGGCTCTCTCAAGTGGTCATCGTCGGCGGCTGGGCACACCGTCTTCTCCGATACCATCCTCTCGCGCAAGCTGTTTTGCACGAACCGCTACTTACCAATGACGCCGACGTCGCAGTGCCTGCTGCGCTCGAATTTGGAGAACAGGATTTGCGCGATCGGCTCATCAGAGCGGATTTCAAAGAGCGTTTCATGGGCGACGACCAGCCTCCGGCCACGCATTATGAACTCGGGGAGGAAAATGGTGCCTTTTATGCGGAATTCTTAACGCCACTGATTGGGAGTGAATACGACCGGAAAGGCAACCGACGAGCAACGGCGCAAGTGGGTGGGATCACATCGCAAAATCTACGCCACGTGGAATTGTTGTTGGATTCTCCATGGACGGTCGAGCTGTCCCGATGGAATGGTTTTCCATTTGGAACGGCTAGACAAGTACGCATAGCCCACCCCACGCGTTTCATGGCGCAGAAGCTGTTAATCCACGACAAGCGGGACCGGCGCTCTCGTGCCAAGGACATTTTGTATCTGCACGACACAATCGAATTACTTGGTGGATCGCTCGACGCGCTCAGAGGAGAGTGGACCCGGTTGAGGCAGGCTCTTCCCAAGGGCGCAATTCGCACCGTGGAAGGAGCCCTCGATACGATGTTCTCGAAGATAACGGACGATATTCGAGGTGCCGCACAAGCGGCTGCAGGCCGCGGACTGACTCCTCAAGCAGTTCAGGAGTTGTGTCGCGCTGGCATGAAAATTGTGTTCGCGCCCGACCCGACGGCACGTGAGATGGCCGTCCCCGGTCAATGACGAAGACAGGGCCGCGTTTGGCAGCCGTCTTCGCCTTGCTTTTGTCTTGATTAAACTCCGGCTGGAAAGTTTAGTAATGCCCATAATCCTCTTCCTCGACGATGTAGGAACGTAGCTACATTACAGAAGGACTCAAAAGGAAGGCAACGCACCGCGCAGCTCCCGCATGCCGCTCCTTGTTTGCATTCGATCGTAAAGTACGAAAGAGGGCTGATTCCCCCACGGTTCAGCCCTCAGAAACCCACTTGCGAATTGAAAGTGTTTTGGTAGCAAATTGGTAGCAAATAACAGCTTTTCCACCGGCTTTTCCAACTAATCCGGTCAATAACTCCTTTAGAATCAAAGGCCGGCTACGGTGGTCGTTCCATGGCATGGAAGAGGTCGTCGGTTCGATCCCGACCAGGTCCACCATTTGCCATGCCGATCCTGAATGGCCGGCAGGCTTGAAGGATCAAAGAAGTTCTATAGGAAAACCGGTTCAGTTGCTCTGTTTGAAAACGGCAAGAACTTTCGGTGGGAATCTTCTTCCCTGGAGGCATTTCCCGTGCTCTCTAGATCACCGGACAAGGACCAGGAGAACATACAGGAACGTAGCCAGCGCGAGGAACTCTATCAGCTGTCCGTCAATCATATTCACTGCCTATTCTTGCATTGCGTTCACAACGGAGGTTTGATGATGTCTGGGGCTGACGACGCGGTCAGGTAGATTACTGATTTGCCGGTGCGAAAACCTTCACCTTCAGGACGCTTCCCCTGAGCTGGCTAAAGCTCATTGACCCGCCGTTTTGCTTGCAGTATGCTTCCTTTCCGCAAAGCGATTGCCGGTGCCGTAAAGGGGGAACTGTGAGCCCATCCGCAGAGATTCACAAAGAAGCGCAAGGAGATTCGCACATCGCCGCGGCGTTGGAGCAACTCGCAACCCTGCTCGTTCCCGGGGAGACGATTCAGGCTTATGCGGTGCAGCGACGCCTGTTTGCCTTGACCCATCGCCGCGCCATGGTGGCGGCGACGACCGGCCGCTTCATCGATATGCGCCGCGGCCTGTTTGGAGGATTTCATCCGACCAGCGTACGCTGGCAGGATTTGAAAGAAGCCCGGGTAAATGTAGGCGTGCTCGGGGCCACTCTCACGATCGCCTTCTTCGGCAGCCCCGATCTGGCAATTGCCGGCAGCGAAAGCTCTCGCACTTTTACCGGACTGCGAAAAGACCAAGCCGAAGCGGTCTATCGCGTTTGTCAATCTCAGGACCAGGCATGGCGCGAAAAACGCCGCGTGCGCGAGCTAGAGGAGATGCGCGCGAAATCGGGAGGAATTCAGCTCGGAGCGGCGGCTGGCGCAGGCCTGGGAGCGTCGAGTGGAGGTCAGGACGATACGGTATCTCGCCTGGAGAAGGCCAAGGCCATGCTCGAAAAGGGGCTCATTTCGGATGCCGAGTTTGAAGCGCTCAAAGCGCGAATCGTAAACACGCTTTAAATCGGCTCGGCCAGCCTCCATTTATTTCATAAGCCTTCAATGCTGGCCGGTAATTTTGATGACCCCGGTCCCCACCGGAATCTCCACGAGCACGACGGCTGTATTCTTTTGTGCAGTCACCTTGGCGTTGAGCTGCTTTCCGTCTGCCTCCGCTCGCACATTTTTCCAGGCGGAGGAGATCTCTGCTTTCAGCGTTAGCGGAACGTCGTAGATCTGTTTATCCATCGGCCATTGCATGGCAAGGGTCAGCGAGTTGGCGTCACGCTGCCGGATCTCAATTGAAGAGGCCTTGCGCTCCTGGATATACCGAAGAACATCGCCAAAGGTCGCGGTCCAGACATCTGAGTGGCGTTCCAAATAATCCGACAATTCGTCCAGAGCCTCGGGCGAAATGGAGAGCCAATCGCCGCCAACTCCGTGGAAGCAATAGACGCCCCAGTTATGGCTCTCGAAACTGGGCGCGCCCATCTTGAGAAGCTCAATAAATCCCTTGTCCGCCGTCGCACCGAGGTCGTTGACATCGAGGATGTTCACCTCGTCAGGGTTTACCGGACCGACCCCCACTCCGCGAGCGCCGAAAGAATTTTCCGAAACGTACCGCGTGTACAACGCGGCGTTCTTTACCTCGTCGGCAGGTTTTCCGAAACTCATGTTGCCGCAGGGGTAGGCGAAAGTCAGGCCACGGCGCGCGTCGACCACGGTTGCGAGTTCATGAGCCGCGCCGGAGATTTCCGCTTCCATCATTTCGGGCGTGTAGTCCTGCGAATGCGGCGTGATTTGCGGCAGCAAACAAGGATGGTGGACGGTGTGATTCGCCAGTTCATTTCCATCCCCGGCAAGCTGCCTCCATTCCGCCTTGCGTTTTTCCCAGGGCCCCATCTGTGTCGTGATGAAAAATGTTCCGTTCAGGTGATGCTTCTTGAGAATAGGGCCGGCGTAGTCGAGATCGGTGTTGATGCCGTCATCAAAGGTGAGAGAAATTGCGGAGGAGCGGTCTTGCGGCCAGCGGGTGATGCTGACTCTTGGCGCAACGTTTTGGGCAGTACCGGCCGCTACGAACGCTGTCATGAGCCAAAAACCTGTCAATGCCCGGTTCATGGCCCTTACTTATAGCATGGGGCCTCACTTATAGCATGTGTGCCCTTTTATGATTCTTTCGGCGGTGTTTGACTTCAGACCACTGTCGCCAGCCGGGGCAGGCGGCCCAGTTTTTCCGGGTTGGTCACAACGTAAATGTTCTGAATAACTCCATCAGCGATGTCGAAGTTCAGCACGCAGCCAGCCCTGCCACTCAGCGGGTAGTAAATGATGCTGGGCTGGCCGTTGATCTCCTCCAGACGCGTGACCACATTCGGCGGCACCGATTTTTGAATCGCGCCGAACAGGAACCTGCTCACATGATCGCGGCCGAAAATCGGATTCAATGACGCGCTGGCTTTGCCACCACCGTCGCTGTAAAGGGCCACGTCGTCGGAGAGCAGGGCGACCAGGTCAGCCAACTGGCCGCTGGCACTCGCAGTTAGAAATCCTTCCAGCAGTTTTTTGTGGTGGGCGGGGGAAGGATCGAAGCGCGGCCGGTTGTCGGTGATGTTCTGGCGCGCACGCCGCAGAAGCTGCCGACAATTCGCTTCACTCTTGCCGAGGATCTCAGCGATTTCGGAATATTCGTAATCGAACACCTCGTGCAACAGAAACGCCGCTCTCTCCGCCGGAGTAAGTTTTTCCAGCAGGAGCAGGAAAGCCATGGAAAGTGATTCTTGCATGCGAGAAGTTTCCGAAGGATCGCCGTGATCGCCGGTGAAAATGGGCTCGGGAAGCCATTGTCCGACGTACTGTTCGCGACGGGCCCGCGCCGACTCGAGTTGCTGAAGACAGAGCCGGCTGAGAATCGTAACCAGGAACGCGCGCGGAGATGCAATCTCCGCCTGCGAAGTCTGCTGCCAGCGGATGAAAGTCTCCTGCAGCATGTCTTCGGCATCGGCGGCGCTGCTCAGCATGCGGTAGGCGATGGAAAACAGCAGGTCGCGATACTGATGGAAGGTTGCAACGCCATCCTCATGAGGTACACCCGGCGCCGCCGACTTCAGATCTCGCGAACTGTTTTCCGTTCCAGACATGGGTCCTTCAATGTTATCCCGAGCTCCAGCGCAAAGATTTATGATGCCGAGCCCATCGCGACCCGACGGTTGATGCGCGACGGCTGGTCACCAGTGTGCGCGGGCTGATCCGCCAACGCGTTTGCGTTGTCAAGCAGCCACGTTCCCGCCCATCCCGCCACCAAAACCGCGCTGGGAACCAGGGCGCCGACGTAAGGATGCATCGCCATATAAACGAGAAACAGCCCGCCGGTATAGAAGCGATGCACCGCCAGGTGCGCCGCGATGGCTCCGCCCATGTAAGAGGAGACAAGGAGCAGTCCCGCCCGCCGCGTCGCGGGAACCAGAAACAGGATTGCGCTGATCAATTCCAGCACCGCAACTACGAAAAACGTTCCCCCTTCGAACCCCATAGAGGCCATATAAGCGACGGCTTTGGAAGGATGGATGAACTTGACCATGGAACTGACGAGGAGCGCGTAGCCGCAGAAGCGGGTCAAGCCTTCGCCCCAACTCGCCCGCGAATTCTTCATTTGTGCCTGAACTGCAGTTTGCCGTGCTGATGACATGAAAGCTCTGCTTGATATGAATGAAAGTTCAATGGCCTGGCATCACGCATTCGCGATGCCAGGAACGAATGGTGGTTGCGACCAGGTTGGGATCGTCGCACATGGGAAAGTGATTTCCTTTCGCAACGACTACCTGACGGGCATGAGGAAATAAAGCTTTCCAGCGAAGCTGAAATTTGAAGGGATCGTTGCGGTCTCCGAATATGGTGAGGAACGGCAGGGTACGAAATTCGTTGGTCAGCGCAGCCTGCACGCGAGAATAAAGCGAATCGCAATGCCGGGCATCGCGCATATAGAGATGGAAGGCGCGCAGGCCCTCGCGACCGATGCCAGCGCGTAGGGCTTTGCGGCTCGCTTCATCCAGATTGCGGCCCGCGCCAAACGCGTTCGAAGTCACCCGCGGTAAAAACTCCGTCAGCACGTCGAATTCGCGTATGAATGTGCTGCTCATCAAAGCCAGCATGCCTCGAAACACCGCACCCGACGGCCACCAGCCGAATGTGTTAAGAGCGGCAATTGCCCGGACTCGTTCCGGAAATTGCGCAGCGCCGGCGATCCCGGCCGGTCCGCCGAGATCATGGACCACCAGCGTGACATTGGCCAGATCGCGTTGCTCGATAACCTGGGCGACCGCGGCAGCGGAACGATCGAGTGAGATCAGGTCCTTGGGTAAGCGGTCGCTACGGCCGACTCCGGGGGCATCCAGGCATATGCAACGGAAATCGCTTGCCAGGCGCAGCATGACGTCGCGCCACAGGAATGACCAGAATCCGGTGTGCACAAAGAGAAGCACAGGGCCGCTTCCGACGTCGGTGACCGCGATGGTCGATCCTTCAACCCTCATGCGATAAGTCGGAAAAGGCCATTGAGCTTCCGGCAGCCAGTCAGGACGAGAGAGTGGGGTCAGGCCGGCAGTTGTGGTTTGGTATGCAGCTGCCGCACCTTCGAAATAAGCGGAAGAGACATCGCTGCTGAGCATCATTCAACCTTTCTCGGACTTCGAACCTGCCCGCAAATACCTAAGATCGGGGAGGCAGTGATTTTGTGACGAACCAGTCAAATTGCCGCGTGCGGAAAGTGCATTCGGCGAGGGCACTCTCGGTATATTGACGCGGCCGCTGATGGGGTATCTACTTGGCGAGTGGGCAGACCGCAATACATTTGCTTTCAACAGCTTGCCTGTACACTGCGGTTTTATACAGGGTACCAGCAGCACCGTATGGAACTTGTAGTTCGCCGGCGTGTTTAATTAGCCGAGTACGATTTTGAGCGGCTCAGCCGCAGTTAGGACGAAAGAACTATGAACAGGACACGCACAGGATTTTCCCTGGCAACGCTTGCGGTGGTAATTCTGTCGTTCTTCGCTGTCGTCCCTCATTCCGCGGCGCAAGACCAGGATGACCAGGATCCGCCTACGCGGGCGGGACGCCTTGGCTACGTTCAAGGTGCGGTGTCATTCCAGCCGAGTGGGCAGGGCGACTGGCTCGATGCGGTGCCCAATCGTCCACTAACCACAGGCGACAATCTTTGGGCGGACAAAGATTCGCGTGCCGAAGTTCAGATCGGGTCAACCTCAATCCGGCTCAGTTCTGAAACCAGCATCACGCTGCTCGATTTGGGCGACAACATTACACAAGTGCGTTTGTCGATGGGAACGTTGTTTTTCCGTGTGCGCCACCTGCATGACGGCGAGACCTTCGAAGTCGACACACCCAATCTGGCTTTCAATGTTTACCAGCCGGGCGAGTATCGCCTGGACGTGAATGGGAATGGCGATCAAACGACCGCTGTCGTATGGCGTGGAGATGCCGAAATCACCGGCGGTGGCAATTCCTATCGGCTGAACGACGGGCAGCAGGGGACTTTTTCGGGCGTGGAGCAGCTTACCTACGATGTCGGTGAAATCGGGCGAGAGGACGCTTTTGACGTCTGGTGCCGAGGACGCGACGGCCGGGAGGATCGAGTCCGCAGTTCACGATATGTTTCGGACGATATGACCGGCTATGAAGATCTCGATGATTACGGCCGCTGGCGCAACGTTGAGGGCTATGGTGACGTGTGGACGCCCGTCGACGTTCCCTACGGCTGGGCTCCGTATCGATTTGGACATTGGGCTTATGTATGGCCCTGGGGCTGGACATGGGTTGAGGATGAACCCTGGGGCTTCGCTCCGTTCCACTACGGCCGCTGGGCATTTGCGGGTGGCGGATGGTGCTGGGTGCCAGGACCCGTTGCAGTTGTTCCGGTGTATTCGCCGGCGCTGGTCGTGTTTATTGGCGGCGGACCCAGTTTCGGCGCTGGCGTTGGATGGTTCCCGCTTGCTCCTGGTGAGGTATATGTTCCCTGGTATCGCACCAGTCCGCGATACGTCCAGAACGTGAACATCACCAATACTCGCGTCACGAACATACAGGTCACGAATGTTTACAACAACGTGACCGTCAACCACGTGACTAACATCACGTATGTCAACCAACGGGTAAACAACAGCGTCACCGTCGTGAACCACGACACTTTCGTCAATGCTCGCCCAGTTCGCAACAACATCATGCGCGTGGATCAGCGGCAGATTGCGCAAGCCCAGGTTACGCACAATGTGGTCCAGAACATTCAGCCGCAGCGCCAAAGCGTAATGGGAGCGGCGCGTCCGGTTCGCATGGCGCCTCCTGCCCAAGCTTTGAGCCGGCCGGTTGTGGCCACGCGGCAGCCGGTGATTCAAAATCGGGCGGCACCAGCGGGCACAGGATTCTCGCGGCCAACACCGTCTCCAGTGAGGACCGTACATGCCGCGCCCCCCGCCCAGGCCCAACCGCTGCAGCGAGGAGCTCGAGGTGGAGCACCGGGAATGGGCAATGCCGGACGACCTGCGCCTGAGAATAATCCAGGACGGCCGGTGCCTGAGAGCAATCGTGGAAACGCCGGCGCACCGCCGACGGGCGCGCCCGAGAACAATAATGCCCCCAGGCCGGGAGCGGAAAACAGTAACGCTCCACGGCCGGGTGCAAACTATCCGCGGCCGGGTGCAGCGGAAAACAACACCGCGCGTCCTGGAAACAACAACGCCCGTCCGGGAGACAACACAGCGCGTCCTGGAAACAACAACGCCCGTCCGGAAATGACACCACGTCAGAACGCGCCGGACAACAACCCGGCGGCGGGCCGGCAGAACATGCCGGACAACAACCGGCCGGCGCGGAATGTTCCGAGGCCGCCGTCAGCCCAGCAGGAGCGAGGGCCGGCTCCTCAGCCGCAACCGCAGCCGGAGCAGCCACGGGGCTACCCTCAGGCGAACCGGCCACAGACGACTCGCCCAGAGAGTCCCCGCACAATGCCTGAGGAACCGGTTCGACCTGAGGGCCGGCCGCAGTCTGCTCCCGAACCGGACAATAGGCACGTAATGACCCCGCCTCCGCAGAATAGGCAGGTGACTGCTCCCCCACCGGAAAGGCGGACTGAGCCTACGCCACGTCCGGAAGCAAGGCCGGCGCAGCCACCATCGCAGCGGGAGACCCGTCAGGCACCGCCTGAACGGCAAAGCCGACCGGCGGAATCGCGAGGTGAAAAGAGCTATCCTCCCGAGAAAAACGACAAGGAGCCGCCGAAGTCGAAGTTCCGATAGTCAGGCCGAGAGTCACCCTATTAAAAAGCCTGGGGAAACCCGGGCTTTTTTTCCTTTCGGCTGATTTCACATATCAAACTGCAGCGCAAAAAATTGTCCGGATTTGTTCCGAGGTGTCCTGAAACGGACACTAACAGCCAACTTACCTCGCAGTAACCGATTTACAATGTGACGCTTGGCATTGGCAGGTTTAATGCTGAGAATGCCAAGCAAAGGTGGCCATGGAATCTGCAGGCCTATCCTGACGAAGCACAATGTCCTGAAATTGAGTGAGCGGCGCGAGGTGAGAGCATGCCATTCTTTCGCGATCTGAAGGTTGCAATCCATTCCTTAAGTCGTACGCCAGGGCTGGCGCTGGCGGTGATTCTCACGCTGGCGCTTGGTATCGGCGCCAACGCCGCCATCTCGACTCTGGTACGCGGCGTCCTGCTCAAGCCGCTGGTCAATCGCGATGAAAACACCTTGATCTATCTCCGGCAAAGCGCGCCCGGTATCCGGGTTGAGAACGCGAACTTTTCCGTTCCCGAAATTCAAGATTTGCGTGCGAACATTAAAACCTTGAGCGCCATCGGAGACTTCTCCACGATCGGTTTTACCATGGTCGGGCTGGGCGAGCCGCGCGAAGTGAATGCAGGCGTCGTTGGTGGCTCGTATTTCGACGTTATGGGCTTGCATCCTGTGCTGGGCCGGCTCATTGGACCACAAGATGATGGGCCGAATGCAGCAGGGGTTCTCGTTCTCACATATCGTTTCTGGGCCACCACCTTCAAGAAGGACCAGTCGGTCATCGGAAAAACCGTTCGCCTCGACAGCTTTGGCGGTCGCACCGCAACCGTAATTGGCGTGCTCGAGCCTTGCGTTCCTTACCCGCAAGACACGGAAATCATCGCTAACGTCGTCACCAGCCCGCACCATCTCTCAGCCACGATGGTGACTGGCCGCGTCCATCGCATGACAGAACTGTTTGGACGCCTTGCGCCCGGCGCCACCCTCTCTCAAGCTCGAACCGAGCTGCGCACGGTCTACACGGCGATGAAAAAGGCGCATCCCGAAGCCTATCCAGTTAAAGCTGACTTCGAAATTGATGCCAAGATGTTCCGCGACGAGATCACGTCTGGAGCGCGCACCATTCTTCTGGTGCTGCTGGCGGCGTCTGCGCTGGTTTTCATCATTGCCTGCTCGAATGTCGCCAACCTGGTGCTGGCTCGAACCGTCCGGCGCGAAGGCGAACTGGCAGTTCGGGCTGCGTTAGGGGCAAGCACAGGCGCGCTCCGCGGCATGCTGCTGGCGGAAAGCCTGGTGCTGTGCGGCGCCGGAGCCGCTCTCGGTGTGCTAAGCGCGCAGCCATTGGTTTCCGTCCTTGCCCGTTATGCGTCGCGCTTTTCGGTACGCGCGCTTGATCTGAAGGTGGACTCAGGCCTGCTCTGGGTTGGGGCCGGGCTGGCCATCGTTTCGGCGGTGGTTCTGGCATTTGTTCCGCAGTTGCCAACGGCGGCCAATACTTCCAGCGGTTTGAGCCAATCGAGCGGCAGTGCCCGCATCACCAGCAGCACGAGCCGCCGCCAGCGAATTTTCGCGATAACGCAGATTGCCGCGTCCTTTGTCCTGTTGGTGGGCGCGAGCGTCCTCATCACCACACTGATGGAACTGCAACGCACCCAGACCGGCCTCGATACTCGCCACGTGCTCGCCATAGATGTGCCGACGATCACCTACGGCAAAACACCGCAGCAAGTTGTCGATTTCTACAAGGAATCTATTCGGCGCATAGAGGCTTTACCCGGCGTCAATCGCACCGCCTTCGGTATGCTGACACCCTGGCGCGACAACAATGGGGCCATAGGCTTCGAATTTTCCGGCGATGGCCACGTTTCTCATGCGGGCGAAGATCCGCGCGCGCAGATGCGCGTCATCTCTCCTGGCTTTTTTGCGGCCGTTGGGGCTCCCATCGTCGCGGGCCGTGATTTCAACGATCTTGACGGCAAGCCTGACGACCCGGTAGTTGTCATCAGTGAAACCCTGGCCCGCCGCATGTTCCCCGGCGGCGACGCCATCAATCGCCATCTTTATTGGACCGACCCGGTCATCAAGTTCGTTCCTGGGATAAGCCAAAAGCCGCATCGCATTATTGGGGTCACTGCAGACATCGACGACGTGCACCTGGTCCCTGAGCCTCTGCAGACCGTTTATGTCCCATTCCAAGAAGGCCCGCTCTTTGGCGGACGTCTTTTCATCCATACCAGCACGAATCCCTATTCGTTAGTCACGCCGGTCACGAAAATCATTCGCGGAATGTCGATCGAGCAACCGGTTGAGCATGCCGCCACTCTTGAAGATGTCCGCGCGGAAGTGCTCACGCCGGAGCGCCTCAATTCGGTTGTCTTTGGCGTGTTCGCCGCAGTTGCGCTGGCGATTGCGGTGGTGGGAGTTGCGGGCGTGCTGGCGTTCTCGGTCAGCGCGCGCACGCGGGAGTTTGGGATCCGCCTGGCGTTGGGCTCGAAGCCGCGAAACCTGCTCCGTGGCGTCGTCACCGAAGGTGCGCTGATGGCGGGCGCTGGCGTATTCGCTGGGGCAGCATTCGGCTTCGTGCTGGCGCGTTTGGCAGGAAGGTATTTCCTCGAAATCCAGATGCCGGGTGTGCTCCCTGTCATCGCCTCCGCCGCCCTTCTGATGGCAGTGGCCGTGGTGGCCTCTGTGCTGCCAGCCGCGCGCGCCGCGCGCGTCAACATTATGGAAGCGCTGCGCACGGAGTAGCGCCAGCCGGCGGCGCCAGAGTGATCGGCTCAGGTTTCCGCGCGCACACGCGCTTTTAGCCGAAAAACTGCGCCCGCGATAAACTACTGATCGACGCGGCAGATTCCTATGAAGGTTCAAGTCCTGTTCTTCGGCGTGTTGAGGGACGTTGTGGGCCGGAGTTCTGAAGCGCTTACGCTGCCCGAACAAGCCACTGCGGCAGATGTACTCGATCATTACGAGCGCCGATTTGCGCCGCTCAAAGGATCGATTTCTTCCATAGCGATTTCTATCAATCAGCAATATTCGCAGCCCAGCGACAAATTGCGTGCTGGAGATGAAGTTGCCCTGCTTCCACCAGTTAGTGGCGGAATCACACCGGCCAGCGATGCGGCCCACGATATCGAGACATTACGAATTGCCATTGTTCACGAAAAAATTGACACTTCCGTTATGCTCGAGAAAATCAAGCGTCCGGAAGACGGAGCGGTCGTGGTTTTTGAAGGGATTGTCCGCAACCACTCGCGCGGGCGGCGCACTCTTTTTCTCGAATATGAAGCCTATGAGCAGATGGCGCTAAAGGAAATGGAGTCGCTCGCCGAACAGGCGCGTTCGCGGTTTCAGATTCGCGACGGCATTATTGTTCATCGCCTGGGCAGACTGGAGATTGGCGAAACCAGCGTGCTGATCGTGGTTGCGTCAGCTCATCGCGCCGCTGCATTCGAGGCCTGCCGCTGGATTATCGATACCCTGAAGCACACGGTGCCGATCTGGAAAAAAGAACACTTTGAGGACGGCGCAGTTTGGGCCGATGGCGAGCCTTTTCCAGATCAGATCAGTGGCGGCGCACCTGCCGAAGATCGTGCAGCGCACTAAGGGTTCGGGCGGCCGAAGTGGCTTCAGCCGGCTCTTCTGGCGTCTTCAAATGCGTGCTTCTTCTCTAGATCGACTTGTGCGCTCTTCATATCGGCTTCAAATTTTTCCGCCATTGCCATCAGGGACGCGTTCGCCGAGGCCCACTCGCCTTCCAGCGTGATCAAACCGGACTCAGCCAATTCGCGTGCAATCTGCAAAATATGTTCGACCGTGCTTTCAACATAAAGCGCTTCGGTCGGATCGCCGACCCAGATGTTCCCGCCCACAAGTCGCGTGTGCCAAAAGAATTTTCTGGTAAGCATTTGCGAGATGTCTTCATCGGTCGCGCGGCCGAAGACCCATTTGTTTCGTTTGAAATCGTAGTAGCGGCTGGAAAAATGGACGGGCACCAATTTGCCCGACTTCAGGAACTCGAGTTGCCTGCGATCCACTTCCTTGCGGAGCGCGTTGATGACCGGTCCTTCGGTCTCCTTCGGTTCCAATGACGGGAGCACTTCGCGGACGGTTACAGAAACGTTGACAGCCACCGGCGCGTGCAAGCCATCTGAGTTCCCGAGCTGAATATCTCCGTGCAGCACCCAGAAATCCGCACCAGAGCCGGATCTGTGAAATGGATATTTGAGATCGACCAGCAGCGGAAGTCCGCTCAGCGTAACGTAGACTCTTCGGTTCAATTGCACGGTATCACTCATTCCTGTTCGTCTCCCTGAGAGGTAGAAAAGGAATTTTACGATGGGTGGCGCCAGCCGGAAAGAGCGTAAACAAAAAGGCGGCGAAGATCGCCGCCTGCTCATCAGCAATTCTGAACGGTTATTTGCCGGCGCCTGCGGCTGCTGTCTTGGCCTGCTGCGGCCTGCCGAGTTTCTTGAGCAGCTCTTCCATGCCACTTCCACTGTCAGTGTTGATATCTACGTAATGATGACGGGAACCGTCGGTGTGCATCACTGCGACCTTTGTGGTCGAGCTAGCCTTCTTGACCATGAAAGGCAGGTGATGACGGTCATCACGGTTGAGCGTGGCGCCAAGAATCACGAGGTCAAAGGTGCCCTGGTTCAGGGCATCCTGAATGCCCTGCCGCCCGATCGCCGTCTGCACGCTGTAGCCAGCGGCGTGCAGCATCGCCGCGCCTAACGCCATAACCTGTTCATTTGCTTCACCATAAAGAACTTTCTGTCTGGACATGCGGAGTCTCTCCCCCGAGCAAAACCTTAACAACCCAGCCGGGCATTGAGAACGTAACTGAAGGCCACTGCCCAAGGGTGCGTGTCCGTGTATCGTTGCAACATAAAGGTGCCAGAGGTGTTAAATTATTGCGGGTAAGAGAGGGGGCAAGATGCGCACGTTCACTTCGTTGTCAGCATTCATCTTGATTTTTGCTGCGACCAGCCTTGCGCAGGATTCTCAGAATACATACTGCAATTTTGACGACGGAAATCAAATCAGCATTCAGTACAACCCGATGGTCAAAGAACAACCCCATAACGGACATGTCTGGTCACCCGGGATTACCATGTTCGTGCAGACGCCGCTCACTTTTGGTGGCTCGCAGATTGGGTTGGGGGCCTACTCAATACACATCATTCCCGAGAAGAAGAACTGGACCCTGATCGTGAACAAGGGCGTAACCGCCGGCGCCGCTTATAACTCTGCGGAGGACATTGCCCGCAGTTCGATGGACATTGGCGAAATACCCGAGCCTACGAAGAATTTGCAGCTTTCGTTCGCGCATATGTCTGCCAAAGAATGCAGCTTGCGCGTCTACTATCAGAAGACTGGCGCGTTTGCCGAGTTCACGGAAAGGTAATTTGGCCAGACCGTCGGTTTATTGAATCAGCAGGGTGGCTCGAGCTCCGCGCCAGCCGTCTGTCCGCAAATTGACCCTAAACCGCAGGTTTTTTAATATTGCTCGCCTACAGGTTCTGTTTTGATCGATTCCACAATTTCGCATTTTAAAATCATCCGTCAGCTCGGCAGTGGTGGCATGGGAGTCGTGTACGAGGCCGAGGACATAACCCTCGGCCGTCGGGTTGCGCTTAAATTCTTGCCGCGCGATGTAGCACAGAGTCCGCAAACTTTGGAGCGCTTCCGCATGGAGGCCCGCACGGCGTCAGCGCTGAATCACGAGAACATCTGCACCATTTATGAAGTAAACGAGCACGACGGCCAACCGTTCATCGCCATGGAACTGCTCGAGGGCGAATCCCTGGCCGAACGATTGCTTTCTCGCCCGTTCACCAACGATCAGATTCTCGACATTGCAATTCAGGTTGCGGACGCACTGGACGCGGCGCACCGCAAAGGCATCATTCATCGCGACATCAAGCCGGCGAATATTTTCATCACTACGCGAGGACGCGCCAAGATTTTGGATTTCGGTCTGGCCAAGCTTGCCCGTGAACACGAGCAAGCCACGGTAGCTGCTGGAGCGACGATGGATAGCCCCATGCTTACCAGCCCGGGCTCGACCGTGGGAACCGTTGCCTACATGTCGCCGGAGCAGGCCCGCGGCGAAGAAGTGGACGCGCGCAGCGATCTGTTCAGCTTCGGCGCGGTACTCTACCAGATGGCGGCGGGCCGTCTGCCGTTTGAGGGGCCGACCTCGGCGGTGATGTTTCATGCGATTTTGTCGCAGAACCCTCCGCCGCCGACGCAACTGAATCCTGTGTTACCACCTCAGCTGGATGATGTGATTGCAAAGTGCCTGGAGAAAGATCGTGACCTGCGCTGCCAGTCAGCCGCCGAGCTGCGCGCCGACCTGAAGCGAATGAAGCGTAGCTCGAGTTCCTCGGGACGGGTGAGCGCCACAGCAAGCACTGAAACAGCGCCAGATTCCGGGCAGATGCGGCCAGTCTCAACGTCGTCGACGCCGCGCGCGGCATGGGGTGTGCGAGCCCGCCTGCCATCAGGTTCCAGCGAAGCTGTGCTCGCCGAAGCCAAACGCCACAAATGGCGATTGATCCTTTCGCCCATCGTGATCGCGTTGCTGATCGTCGCTTTCGCGCTGTATAAGCATTTCACGTCGTCGCAGATCACCATCAATCCGCTCAACATGCAGATTTCAAAACTGACCGAGAATGGCGCGGCGAGCGAAGGGGCAATTTCCCCCGATGGCCGCTACGTAGCCTACGTTAAGCGCGGCGAAAACTCGAGTTTGTGGATGAAGCAAATCGCGACTGGAAGCGAAGCCCAGGTTGTGCCGCCTGGGCCTGGTTTTTTCCATTACCGCCCGACGTTTTCGCCGGACGGAAATTACATTTTTTACGAGCATAGCGATCCCAAGAATGAGGACGACACGGTCGTATTTTCCGTTCCCAGTTTAGGCGGAACGCCGCAGCGCATCATGGGCGACGTGGGTTCAGCAATTAGCTTTTCGCCAGACGGGAAGCAGTTTGTTTTTCTCCATCATGATGCGGGTGAAAAGAATTCCGAGTTGGTTTTTACCAACAGCGACGGATCCAATCGCCGCGCAATTCCGGAGCCGCCCGATTTGGGCGTCGGTGGTTCATCGATTTCGTGGTCGGGCGATGGCAAATACATCGCAGTTACGGAGTACAACCTTTCCAGCACCGGTCTGAGTTCGCTTCTCGTACTTTCGCCCACCGGAACGGTGGTCAAGTCATTTCCCTATCCGTTGCTGGTTGATGGCATAGCCTGGCTGCCGGATTCGACGGGAATGTTTTTGCAGGTCCGCTCTCAGGCATCCCATTTTCGCAAACAGATCAAATTTCAACCATATCCCTCAGGCGAGTTGCAGAACGTTACTAACGACCTCAATGAATATCAGGACGTCACGATCACCGCCGATGGCAGGTCCCTGGTCACCATACAAGAGCAGCAATCGTTGGGTATCTACGTTGGCTCGGCGCCAGCTAAATGGCCGGGCGAAATCACCCTGAGCTCAACACCAATTACGACTGGGCAAGCAGAAGGCGGTTGGCTGCAGTGGGGTAGCAATGGGCAGTTGTTTTTCGACGACGCGGACTTCCACGGTTTCAGAATGAACCCCGACGGCAGTTCGCGAACTCGGGTTCCGGATCGTGATACCAGTGCCGCATTTCCTGTCTCGTGCGGTCCTGACGCTTTCGTTTATGCAACTCTGCACGACAACATGCTGAACCTTTTTCGCTATACCATCGCCACTGGCGAAAGCAAGCAAGTGACCCTTGAACGAGACGCGGAAACGCCCGCCTGCACCAAGGACGGAAAGACTCTTTATTACGACGACAGCTTCGCTTTCACGTTGAAGCGAGTGCCTGCAGCGGGCGGCGCGCCGGCGATGGTTGCAACGAATTCGGGGGATGGCGTTGCGCTATCGCCGAATGAGAAACAAATAGCCTACTATCAATTGTCGGGCGCCGGCAGCGCTCATAAAGTTTTCGTCGTGGTTCAAGATGTTGATGGAGGGAACAAAATATCGCTTTCAGCGGAAGGAGTGGTTCGCAGGCCTTGGTGGGCGCCGGATGGGCGCGCATTGATCGAGGCAAAGCGTACCGGCGCCGGAACCAATTTGTTCTATCAACCCCTTGATGGCAGCAAACCGGCTCAGCTCACGCATTTCAACACAGAACCGCTGTGGGTCCGCACCTTTGCGGTTTCTCCTGACGCGAAACAGGTGGCAATCACCCGCGCCCGCCTGAATGACTCCGATCTGGTCATGTTCAGCAACTTCCGGTAGACGCATAAATTCCTGCTTTCCCTCTCTGTTCATGGCGCGTGCGACAAGTCTCGCCCGGAGCTTCTCGTCCGGCATAGAATTGCTGTTCATGAAAGCCGCAGTTCTCACGACGGCCGCCCCGATTTCGCAATCGCCCCTGAAGATCGAAGACGTCCCCGCGCCTGAGGCGAAGCCTGGACACGCGCTCCTGCGCGTGCTTGCCTGCGGCGTTTGCCGTACTGACCTGCACATCGTGGAGGGGGAACTTCCGCCGCGCAATCCGCGCATTATCCCGGGGCATCAGATCGTCGGCGAAGTTGTAGCCGGAGAGGGACTGAAGGAAGGCTTGCGGGTTGGCGTTTCCTGGATCGGAGGCGTCGACGGCACCTGCTCTTATTGCAGCCGCAACATGGAGAATCTGTGCGATTTCCCAACCTTCACCGGCTACAGCGTTAATGGCGGCTATGCCGAGTACGTGTTGGCGCGCGCTGATTTTTGTTTTTCTATTCCAACACAGCTCGATGACCTGCACGCCGCGCCGTTGCTGTGCGCGGGAATCATCGGTTTTCGCGCGCTGCGCGTAGCCGGCGTGGAAAAAGGCGAGCGCGTCGGGCTATTCGGATTCGGCGCATCCGCGCATCTCGCAATTCACGTCCTGCAGGCGTGGAACTGCGAAGTTTATGTTTCCACGCGTGGCGAATCGCATCGTAAGCTGGCCGCCTCTTTGGGAGCGAGCTGGGTTGGAACCGAAAACGAAAAGCCTCCCGTAGAACTCGATCGCGCGGTCACTTTCGCGCCAAGTGGTGACGTGGTGGTCGCGGCACTTTCCAGCCTGCGCAAAGGAGGCGTCGTTGCGATCAATGCCATTCACCTTGACCGCATTCCGCAATTCGACTATGACCGCCTGCTCTGGGGCGAGCGGCAAATTCGCAGCGTCACCAATATGACCCGCGCCGACGCCCGCGATTTCCTGCAGCTCGCCGCGGAAATCAAATTGAAGCCACAGGTGACGTCGTTTCCCTTGCCCAAGGCGAATGAAGCCCTGCAGGCAGTCAAGAATGACGCGATCGATGGCGCCGCGGTAATTCTTCCCTAACCTCTGGCATTAAGACCTGCAGACGACCGCGCGCGTGACAACAATTTAGCGATCAAATGACATCTTGCAGACAGGACAGTAACAATCGTTTTCCCGCCACTCTCTAAGCTAATACCGCCGAGTTGAAGCCCGGAAAGGCTTTTGATCGTGAGCCGATTTAGTCCCGTTGATTTTTTCACTCGAACAACGGATCCAGGAAATGAACAGAAAGAAAAAAGAGGAGGTCGCATGAAGAAGCGTGTTTTCTCGCTTGTGCTGTTGCTTGCCGGTTTTTTGACGGCGAGCGCAGCGGCACAAACAGCTTCGTGGAAACAAGTAATTGGCATTTCGCTTGCCAACAATGTTGTAGGCAGCGGGACGGGCGCAATAAGCGGCGGGTTCCTGCCGTGGAGCACCACCGAGGGCAGAGCTCGTGTAAATCTCGAAACCGGGGAAATTCGCTTCTTCGTGCGCGGTCTGGTATTCGCGGCTGGCGCGCCGGGGATCACCATCGGCACACCGGGGCCGATCACCGCCGTGAAGGGAACGCTGATCTGCAACGCTAGCGGGAGCGCCGCGGGCGGCAATTCCGTCATCGTGGAAACGGCATCAGTGCCATTGAGTTCCACCGGCAACGCTCAGTTCAGCGGAAATATCGGGCCGTTGCCAGCGGTTTGCTCCAGCCAACCCGACCTCGTGTTTGTAGTTCGAGTCAGCGGCTTTGCCGGCAATGCGGTCGAGGGACCCTGGATCGCAAACGGCGCAGTACTCTCCAAGAAGGATGATCAAGACGGCGATTAATCCCTAGGCGCCTGCCGGCGTTCGTGAACGGGCTGATCGTGGCAGCTCAGAACGCCGGCAGTACTGTTTTGATCTTGCATCCGGTTGCTCGGTCCCACTTTCACGTCAGCACTCTCTTGTGCTTGGAGTTTGTTGAGTCCAGGTGGACCGTCAATCAGGCCTGCGTGTCCCACTTTTACTGATCTGGTTCCGTTTACGTCTTGGATTCCCCATTCCTCGTTAGTAAAGCAGCTCACTACGTCCCTACCCGCGAATTCCCGCACGCCACAATAGGTAACTCGCGGATTCTTTCGTGATCGCGATGACACGCTGCAAGACCGATCTCGGCCGCGAATCTGGTCGTGGAGAAACGTAGACCGTCAGGCCCTCGTGTTGCAGCATCTTGCGGATACGGAAGACGTGATAAGCGTCGCTCACCGCGATGCAGCTCTTCATGTGGTTAGCGCGCATGATTACGCCGACTCGCTCGGCCGATTCGGCCGTGTCAGTCGCCTGGGTCTCGGCTATCAAAGCGTATTCCGGAACACCCCGATGCATCAGGTAATCGTGCCCTACGCCGCCCTCGTTGAATTTGGGGTCAGCCGCGGCCCCTCCCGTAGTAATTACGAACGACGCAAGCCCTTGCCGGAACAACTCGTTGGCATGATCGAGCCGAGCCCGAAACACGGGTGAGGGATGGCCGACGTATTCGGCGGCGCCAAAGACAATGATGGCGTCAGCTCGATGAAGTTCCTGCTCGTGAGAGTCGTGAATTATGGCATGTGCGAGAAAAGCAAAAAATGCGGCAAACGCGGCAAGAGCGACAATGGTCCAGAGGAGCCGCAAACGGCGCTCGCGCTGCGTAGTTCCAATCACCCCTGTGCGAAAAATTCTGAGATTTCTTGCGACGAGATTGCCCCTTCGCGCATGATCTTCCAGCGCGCCTCTTCATCGGTGAGGTCAACAATCGTGGAAGGAATCTCCCGGGGCGAGGTGCCACCGTCCACGATGATGGGAATCCGAATCCCGAGCTGGTCACGGACCGCCTCCGCGGTTGTACACTCCGATTCGCCGCTCAGGTTGGCAGAAGTGGCAGTGATCGGAATCCCGGCCGCTTTCACCACCTCTAGCGGAATTTTGGCGTTCGGAACGCGTAAGGCCACATTGCCGGTATTGGCCGTGACTTTGAGCGGTAAACGGGAGGCAGCCCTCACGATGATGGTCAGCGGCCCCGGCCAGAATTTTTTTGCCAGTGCGCGGAATTCATCGGGCAGCAAATTGGCGAGGTCCTCTGCCTGCTCGACGTCTTCGATCAGCAGCGAAAGCGGCTTGTGTCGCGAGCGGGACTTAATTTCGTACACGCGATCCACGGCTCGGAGGTTGAAAGGATCGGCAGCCAGCCCATAAAAAGTGTCCGTCGGCATTCCCAAAACCTGACCGGCCCGGATCTGATCAGCAGCGTACCGAATGAGCGAAGGCTCCGGTGCGTTGCTGTTGATTTTCAGCATTTCAACGCGCAAAAGCGAACTCCCAGATTCTTTGTGTTTTCGACAGCTAAGATAACACGACATCCCGCCAGCCGCCGAACCGGTGCTTTGGCGGTCGCGTATGATTCTTAGCGATGGAAGCGCCTAAGCTGAAGTCTGCTGCTGCCGCATTGGAACGTCTGCGGCGCATCGAGGGACGCCACAATGCCCTTGTAAAAGAGCTACGCCAGGCCTTCAGCCGAGGCGAACTCACGTCTGCCGGCGAGTGCGCAATTGAAGGTTTTCGCATTGTTGAAGAAGCGTTCCGCAGCGGATTGAGATGCAGGGCGGTTTTCTTCAGCCAGTCGGCCGAGGCTCGAGCGGCGCGACTGCTTCCGCAGATCGGATCCCATGTGGAAACACTGCTGCTCCCCGATAAGCTTTTTTCCAGTGCGGTCCCCAGCCAGGCCCCGCAGGGGGTTGCGGCATTGGTGCAGCTCAAAACCTTTTCGGTCGACGATATTGTGGAAAGCGAATCGGGTGGACCGCTCCTGGTCATCGTGGGCGTGCAGGACCCGGGAAATCTGGGCACGATTCTGCGTTCCGCCGAGGCTTTCGGCTCATCCGGTGTTCTGCTGGGCGAGGGCACGGTCAGCGCATACAACAGCAAAGTCGTGCGGGCATCGGCAGGATCGGTTTTCAGGATTCCGCTGGCTAAGGCGGAGTTAAATTCGTTGCTTGATAAGCTGCGTGCACGCGGCCTACGCCTGGTAGCGACTTCCGCGCACAAGGGAGTTGCTTTGAAGGAGGCGGATCTATCAGGTGCAACCGCAATCTTCATCGGCAACGAAGGCGCGGGAATCGACAAAAAGCTGCTGGGACAAATGGATCAATTGGTCATGATTCCGCACTCGCCGCGCGTGGAATCGTTAAATGCGGGCATTGCAGCCAGCATCGTCTTGTATGAAGCCGCGCGGCAAAGGCAATCGGACGATTCACCACAGGGGCACAGAGACACAGAGATTTGATCCGGAAAGAGGTCTTCTCTGTGTCCCTGTGTCTCTGTGATGAAAAAAAGAAATATGAGCCTGTTTCAACCCATTCCGGGCGGCGATACATCAAGGGATCGCAGCACTCCGCTCGCCGATCGCATGCGCCCGCGCTCACTCGATGAATTCGTCGGCCAGGAGCACCTGATCGGAGCGGGCAAACCTTTGCGCACTCAACTGGAGCGCGACGATGTTGGATCGCTGATCTTCTGGGGACCTCCCGGCACTGGCAAAACCACGCTGGCAAAAATCATCGCGAAGATGACTCGCGCAGATTTTATCGAGTTCAGCGCCGTGCTTTCCGGGATCAAGGAAATCAAGCAGGTCATGGCGGATGCCGAGCGCGCGCGCCAGTACGGCACCCGCACCATTGTCTTCATCGACGAGATTCATCGTTTCAACAAAGCCCAGCAGGATGCGTTTTTGCCGCATGTTGAAAAGGGAAATATTCGCCTGATCGGTGCGACTACGGAGAATCCCTCGTTTGAAATCATTTCGGCGCTCCTCTCCCGCAGCCGGGTGTACGTGCTGAATCCGTTGACCGAAGAGCAGATAGTGTTGCTCCTGCGCCGCGCGCTGGACGACAAAGAACGCGGCCTGGGAACCATGCAGCTTTCCGCCGGCGATGAAGTGCTCGCACAAATTGCTGCTTATTCCAGCGGAGACGCGCGCAGCGCGTACAACGCTCTCGAAGTCGCGGCGAGTCTTGCGATGGAGCATTCGAAAGCCGGCGCCGGTGCGGAAATCACAACCGAAATCGTGAAAGATGCCCTGCAAAAACGGGTTCTGCTCTACGACAAATCGGGTGAGGAGCACTACAACCTCATTTCGGCGCTGCACAAATCGGTGCGCAACAGCGACCCCGACGCTTCTCTGTATTGGCTGGGACGCATGCTGGAAGCAGGAGAAGACCCGCTTTACATCGCGCGGCGGGTGGTGCGCATGGCGGTTGAGGACATCGGACTGGCAGATCCGAAGGCGCTCTCGCTATGCATGGCGGCTCGCGACGCGGTTGATTTCATCGGTATGCCTGAAGGCAATCTGGCGCTGGCGCAGGCCGTCGTTTATCTTGCGCTCGCGCCGAAATCAAACGCGCTTTATACGGCATATAGCGAAGTGCAGGGCGATGTCGAGCGCACCGCCGCCGAACCTGTCCCTCTACATCTCCGCAACGCGCCAACCGGGCTGATGAAGCACTTGGGCTATGGCAAGGGATATCAATACGCGCACGATCTGGAAGACAAAGTCGCTGACATGCAGTGCCTGCCCGACAACCTCAAAGACCGCAGATATTATCATCCGACCAGTGAAGGAATTGAGAAGCGAATCCGAGAGCGCATGGACGAAATCCTAAAACGCCGCGATTTGGCAAAGTTGGATTCACCACAGGGGCAGAGAGACACAGGCAAACGCAAAGACAGCTAAACAGCTAAAAAATCCATGTCATTCCGAACTGCTTTAGCAGTGCGGAATCTGCTTCTCGCACGGGAACAGCAGATTGGAAGTGTAAGTTTTCTCGGTGTCCGTGTCTTGGTGGTGAAGGAATCTCATCCGAATCGCGCTTTATGTTCCTTCAGAATGCACAGGTCCATTGCGACGAACATTCCGGCCTTACGTGCTTTTTCCGCGGCCCGCTCGTTGATTACCTCTTCCTGCATCCAGACTGCGGGAATTTTCAACTGGATGGCCTGATCCACAATTTCCTCCACGAATTCCGCCCGGCGAAAAATATTCACAATGTCGATCTTCTCTGGCGCTTCGCGCAGTGATGGGTACGATTTTTCACCCAGGGCTTCGCGGATCCGAGGATTCACAGGAATGATTTTGTATCCGTGCGCCTGCATGTACGCCGAAACGCCGTGGCTGGGCCGCAAAGGGCTATCTGACAAGCCGACAACGGCGATGGTTTTGGCCCGCGAAAGCAGGTCGCGAATCGGGTCGGAATCAGTCAGAGTCGGCATCTGGCGCTATTTTAGCTGAATCTAAACGGCTTATTTCCTGCAACAAGGGATCTGGCAAACGTTCTTACGTTTAAGGCACCACAGCCGCAACGATGCCTTTACCAAGGGGAGGAAGTATGCAAAGGAAATACGTGTGGTTCGTAACGACCGCAGTGTTGGTTTTGGGACTTTTGACCATAGTCAAAACTCGTGCCGCAAGAAGCGAAATGCGATCGCCTTCCGGGCTAGCGCTCACGATCTACAACCAGCAGTTTGCGGTGGTTCGACAACCCGTTGACCTGAACTTGCAGCAGGGAATCAATAACGTTCGCTATTCGGAAACCACCGCGCACCTGGAGCCTGATTCCGTCATGCTTCGCGACCCACGCGGCGAGCACCTGTTGCAGATTCTCGAGCAGAACTACCGCAACGACGCGGTAACAGAGGCTCGGTTGCTGTCCGCGTACGAGGGCAAGGAAATCGAATTTGAAGTGAACCGTGACGGCAAACCCCAAATCATCAAGGCCAAGCTGATTCGCAGCGGCTACGTTCCGCACTACAACGCATTTCAACGATACGGGTCGCAGTATCAGTTTCAGCAAATGGCGGTTGCGAATCCCGAAGCCGGCGAGGGTTCGCCGATCGTGGAAGTTGACGGCCAGATCCAATTCGGCTTGCCGGGCCGGCCTATTTTCCCCAGCCTTACCAATGACTCGCTGATGAAGCCGACACTCGATTGGCTGCTGCGTTCAGATTTCACCGGCGCAGTGAATGCTGAACTCAGTTACGTGACCGGCGGCATGACATGGCAGGCAGACTATAACGCGGTCGCGCCGGAGAGCGGAAATAATTTGGACATCACCGGCTGGGTCACGATGGACAACCAGTCAGGTAAGACCTTCGATCAGGCCGAGATCAAGCTGATGGCCGGCGAGGTGAACAAACTTCAGCCCAACGAAATGTACCCCGTTGCTAAAGCTATGGCCATGGACGCGATCGGGGGAACCGGGCCGCAGGTGCAAGAAAAGGCGTTTGACGAGTATCACCTCTACACCCTGCAGCGTCCGGTCACACTCCATGATCGCGAAACCAAGCAAGTGGAGTTTATTCGCGCCTCGGGTGTAAAGGCGGACCGGGTTTACGTCTACGATGGGGCCAGGTTTCCGCAGCAATATCAGTACTAGGTACGAGCAGATTCGGCAGAATCGCGAATATGGTACCGAAATGAATTCCGACGTATGGGTGATGCAGGAGATCGTTAATTCCAAATCAAACAATCTAGGAATTCCGCTGCCGAAAGGGCGAGTCAGATTTTATCGGCGCGATACCGACGGTGCGTTGGAGTTCATCGGAGAAAACGAAATTAAGCACACGCCAACCGACGAGACACTAAGGATATTCACCGGAAATGCATTTGACCTGGTCGGAGAGCGGCGCCAGACCAACTTTCAGGTGGACTACAACGCGCACAAGCTGGATGAGTCTTTTGAAATTAAGCTTCGAAATCACAAGAAGGAATCGGCCAATGTGCGTGTGGTCGAGCACCTGTACCGCTGCGTAAATTGGGAGATCGCGTCGAAATCGGATGACTTCATTAAGACCGATGCCCATACTGCGGAATTCCGCGTGCGAATTCCTGCAGGAGGCGAGAAGACGCTGACCTACACCGCGCATTACACGTGGTGATCAGACGGCTCTGCGTTCTTTGCGGCCTCTACGGTTAGAAGCTTTCGAAAATCTTAAATCGCAGACAGCGCCGAGAACGTGAGGGTTCGCGCCGGAATTAATCTTTTTTGGTGCTCTCGCACTTCTGCTTGAACATTCGCAGCGCGAGTTTGCGGACCGTCTCCGAAACTTCTTTGTTCCCGGAGAGATGTTTCAGGTCTGCAGTGAGCAGGTTTTTCATCAGGCCGAGACCAACGTCGAGCGGGGTGCGCGGATTGAATACCAGATTGCGGATGGTGGCGTAATTTTTGGCAAAACGCCGTTTCATCGGGATGGCGCGCAACACGGCTTCCAGCACGTTCTTCTGACTGGCAAACTTCTCAACTTCGCCGTCTGTAATTTTTGGAGAATCAAGCACGGCGAGCGCGACAATTTTTGTGCCATCGCGCACCAAAATGGACCGCTCTTCCTTGCTCCCCTTCATTGCGAGTTGAATGCGGCCTTTCACATCCAGCTTGGCAATTTTCTGCAGCGTACTGCCTCGCCGCTCATCCTCGGGATTGACCAGTTTCTTGTGAACAGCATGATGTGGGACAGGCGCAGGCTGTGCAGCCGCGGCTACCGAGGCGGACGCTGCCGCTGCCTTTGGCTCTGCCTCGGTGTGCGTTTCCTCATAGAAACCGCCGATCGGCTGGAATGACTTATTGGCTTCCGCCGCGATTTCGGTGGCATGCTCTGCGAAAAATGCGACCAGTGCGCCTTCGGCTTCAGGGTCATCTGCTGGAGCAGGTGTTGCTACGCTTGAGGGCGGCGGAGATGCTGGCGCAGCCGCCTCGGAATTCTGGACAGGAGATTGGGAAATGCTGGCACTTCCCCCGCTCACGTTCCCGGTGAGCGACTGTGCTTCTTCGACATCAGCTTCCACCTCGATGGCTTTCGGTTTGTTGCCAATCAGGGCCTGGACCCGTGCGGACTGGGTTCCCGTCAGATGTTGGTTGGTTGTGATCTCCTGCAGGAGCGCGGGCAACTTTTGCACCCGCGGGCTGGCAATCATCAGGTCGACAAATTCGCCCTTAATTGTGGAAGCGAGCTCCGATAGCTTGCTCATCGAAACTGATGGGTTCGCGATCAAGATCGGAAAAAGCGAAGGGCGTATGTTATTGGGCTGAAGCCAGTAATCCAGAACTTCGGTCGGCGTCCTGGGATCTGCGGCGATGGTTTTACACACCTGCTCGTCCCAGCCGGCCAGCGTAAGTCGTGCAGTTTCACCGAAAATCTTGTTGTGCTCGGCAAGATATACCAAAATCTCGACCATCTCGGCCGGGGCAACATGCAGCGCGCCCTTAGAGGCGGACATCATTTGGTGAGACGGCAAAGCACAGGCACGGATGAGGTCCAGCATTCGCGGCATAAATCGGCAGACTCCTGACCCTACAGAATCGCGCATTGTTGCCGGGGTTCGCTACCAATTTCGGGCCAGGTAACGTTACGGAAGAAACTAACGTAGTGTCCGACAGGTCACTTTTCGGCGGCAACCCCCGCGGAAGATCCGCTATCGCGCCTCATTCGCAGGTAGGCGCGGATAAACGGCTGCAAGTCGCCATCGAGAACGCGATCGACGTCCCCAACTTCAGTTTTCGTGCGGTGGTCTTTGATCAGGCGATAGGGCTGCAGAACATAAGAGCGAATCTGGGAGCCAAAGTCGATATCGAGCTTCGATTCTTCAATTTTTTTCGTGGCTTCGCGCTTCTTTTCCATTTCGAATTCGTAGAGCTTCGAGCGCAGCATGCTCATGGCGCGATCTTTGTTTTTGTGCTGGGAACGTTCGTTCTGGCACGCGGCAACAATTCCTGTGGGAATGTGGGTGATGCGGACGGCGGAATCCGTCGTGTTCACGTGCTGGCCGCCTTTTCCGCTGGAACGGTAAGTATCGATTCGCAGGTCTTCGGGCTTGATGACCACCTCGATGGATTCGTCAATTTCAGGCGAGACAAATACGCTGGCAAAGGATGTGTGCCGACGCTTGGCTTGGTCGAAGGGCGAGATTCGCACCAGCCGATGCACGCCAATTTCGCTGGTGAGCAGTCCAAATGCATATTCGCCGTTCACCCCAAAGGTCGCGGATTTGATTCCCGCTTCTTCCCCCGGCTGGTAATCGTAAAGCACGGTCTGAAAACCCTGCCGCTCGGCCCAGCGCAGGTACATACGCATGAGCATCTCCGCCCAGTCTTGTGATTCCGTTCCGCCTGCGCCGGGATGAATCGTAACGATGGCATTGCGGGGATCGTTTTCGCCGGAAAGCAGGGTCTCAGTTTCCAGCAGGTCCACTCGTTGGCGCAGGGAATCTATTTCGCGGCGGAGATCGGCTTCGACATTCTCGCCTTCACGCGCAAGATCGAAGTAAGCAGAAATGTCTTCGCCACGGCGAACAAGGTCATCCTCGACAGCCAGCATGCCGCCGAGGCGCTTCTTCTCGCGCATGACCTGCTGGGATTTTTGCGGGTTCGACCATAGATTCGGGTCGGCGGCTTGCTTCTCTACTTCCGCAAGTTGCTGGCGCAGCTTGCCGGCGTCAAAGGTACTCCCGGAGTTCGCTGACCTTCTGCCGCAATCCTGAGTATTCCTGTTCGAGTTCCTGAATCATACTTTGATTTTGCCTTTGACGGGAGTGAGCGCGACCAGAATCGCGCCAATGGAAATTATCGCACACGCGTATGCCAGCCAGTCACCGTGCCGGGTATAGAAAGTGGTTTCGCCGATAAGCGAGTAGGGCGCCACAAGCGCAGTGCGCACTTTCCGCGGGACGCTAGCAACCACCCGGCCATAAGGATCAATCGACGCGGTCACTCCGGTGTTAGTGTCGCGCAGCAACCAGCGATCGTTTTCGATCGCCCGCATCCGCGCTTGCTTCAAATGCTGGGCATAAGCTCCGCTGTCACCGTACCAGCCATCGTTGGAAATGTTGACGAACACCTGCGCGCCATTTTTGACGAATTGCCGGACCTCATCCGGAAAAATGGATTCATAACAGATGAACACTCCGACCTTCTTGTCGCCGGCCTGCAGCGGGGCGCGCGATACCCCGCGAGAGAAGTCGCCAACCTCCTTGGTCAAGCCTCCTGCGAATGCCAGCCACTGCTTGAACGGGACGTATTCGCCAAATGGAACCAAGTGGAGCTTGTCGTATTCGGAAACCCAATCCCCGTCGGAATTTATCAGTGCCGCTGCGTTAAAAACCTCAGCTGAGGCTGCAAGAGCGCCACCTGGGGTCCGTAGGCCAATGTTTCCCGCCACAACCCAGGAACCGGAGCTGCGCGCAATATCGCTTAGTGTGTTGCGAAATGAAGGATCGCTGCTGTAGAACGGCGCCGGCGATTCCGGCCACACGATGAGATCGGGCTTGCGCTGCAGCCGCTCACCATTCGGAAGGTTCACGCTAAGCTTGCTGAGCTCCGTCAGTGTTTCTGAGTAGTACTGCTGCGTCCAATCGCTGTTGTCGAGAACCGGAATATTTTCCTGGACGAGCACTGCGGAGTGATCGGCTGGAAGATTCGCAATCGGTATCCAGCGCGCAATCTGCAGCACGAAGGCGGCAGCTGCGGCGGCGATCAGCAGCGAATTTCGACGTTTTCGATGTACGACAAACGCGGCCGCGAAGGCAACGTTCACGACCATAATTTCAAGGGAAATTCCGTACACGCCGGTAGTTCGGGCGATGCCGGCGAGCGGAACGTTGTCGGCTTGTGCAATGCCAAGCAGGTCCCAGGGAAAGCCGCTGATGCGCGTGCGGGCCAATTCGGCCGCGACCCAAATGAACGGTGCCGCTATGAGCGCCGCCCGCAGAGACAGTTTCGCAACTGCGCCAATCATCAAACCGAAAAGCCCGTGATAAAGCGCAAGGTAAAGGCAAAAGAGCACCAGGAGGCCCGCAGCTCCAGGGCCGCTGATCCCGCCGTACTGCTTCATCGTGCTGTAAACCCAATAACAGCTGCCCCCATACCAAAGAATTCCGCAAACATATCCAAGCAGGAATCCTTGTATTGGAGGTGCGGGCAGAAGCTTTACGCTGCCTTCGAGTTGCAGTGTTTCAGGCCGGCGCGCTTGCAGCAAAGCGACGAGCAAGGGTGCAACTGCGATCCAACTCAGCGGATATAGATTTGCGAGGGGGAAAATGACAACTTGGAGAATTGCAGACGCGATTGCCAGTCCCCACGCGCGTCTTTCAATTCCAAGCATCCGGAACTAAGAATATCAGGACAGTCACAACATAGTGGGCGAGAGCTTCAGCCTGGATTCCACGAACTCAACCACTTCGTCGTTGATGTACTTTGGCGGGGTAGTGCGAAAAATACGCCTGTGCGACATGGCATCCAGGGAAATCCCCTTCCAGCGGGAATTCCCGTTGTGGCTCGCGTTGACGACCAGCGCATCGGCGCGGCCAAGGCTTGCCAGCGCCGACGCCTTAAAATCTTCGACCTCGGGATCCAGCACGCTGATGTATATGTCGGGATCGATGAATCTCAGAATGCTATTCGACTCCAGAATCGCGTTTTGCGACTCTGCCAGCCGCCGCACAATCGCCGGCATGGCTTCCGCCAAGCGTCCTTGCTCAGTGCGCACCCAGAATGAGCGTTTTGCGCCCGCGGCTAAGAAACGGGCGCTATCTGATTTTCCGGCGCGATCTTTTTCCTCAGAAATTGCCCAGGTGTGATCGGCGGTAGCGCAGTGGCAAGGCTGGCCGTTCAAAGAGCACCGGCCATGGCCAAATTGCGTAACTTTGAAGGCAGTCCAGTTGTAGGAGCGAAGCGCTGCGATCAACCCAGCGACCACGCTGGTTTTACCTACGTTTCGGGAATGCCCGCCAATCACAACGATAGCCATTTAGTCCGATTTTCCCAGTTTTGCCAGCGCTGCCAGGCTCCTCAAATATTCTCGCAACGGTCTCGCGGGCGTCCCCCAAAACGCTACCCCTTTTCCACGAACAATCTTCCCCGGCAAAACTCCAGCCTGGCCGCCCAGCAGCACGCCTTCTTCGATGCGGGCATGTTCACCCACGCCCACTTGTCCGCCGATAACTGCATTGTTTTCGATTGTGATGCTGCCCGAAAACCCTGCCTGTGCGGCAATGACCACGTTCTGACCGATGTTACAGTTATGCCCGACGTGTACCAGGTTATCGATCTTAGTGCCACGGCCGATTCGCGTGGTCTCAAGAGCGCCCCGATCGATCGTAGTATTAGCGCCGATCTCGACATCATCTTCGATTTCCAATTTCCCGATCTGCGGGAATTTTTCATGTGCCTCGGTAGCCGGATTGGGCACGTATCCGAAGCCGTCGCTCCCAAGAACGGCGCCGGCGTGAACAATGACGCGATTCCCGAGCCTTGTTCCGGAATAGATCGTGACGTTGGGATAGATCCGGCAGTCCTCGCCGATGCTCGCGCCTGCGCCGACAACGCAACCAGCACCGAGGCCTGAGCCATCGCCAATCCTGACATCCTCTTGAATGACGGTTAGCGCATCAATCGACACTCCTTCGCCGAGGTCTGCGGACTCGTGCACAACGGCGCTGGGGTGGATTCCGGGTTTGGGGCGATTCTCTCCGCAAAGAAGTTTGGCGGCCTGGGCAAACGCCAGCCGCGGGTTTTCTGCAATCAGCAGGGGTTTGGATGATCGCGTCTGCCTGGCAAAATTTCCAGCAATGACGGCAGACGCGCCGGAGTTGAGTGCGGCATTCATGTATTTTTCCTGTTCGACGAATACCAGAGCGCCGGCCGCAGCATTGCTGATACTGGCGACGCCATTTATCTCCGCCCGTTCGTCACCCACAACCCGCGCCCCAATTGCCGCAGCGATTTCCCCGGCCTTCCGCTTCATGGCACCTGTTTTATACGTTTGTTGCAGGAAAAGAAAGTCGTGTCTCACGGCCTATGCGTCTGTGGCGTTGTCTTCCAAGCCAGTGCGGCCGCCGCCAGGACAATCGCGATCGGAAACATCTCCAGCGCATATCTCGGTTCGGGATTTTCCAGCGTTCCCAGGAACAGAGACCGCAGCACCACGAATAAAAGCAGCAGCCCCATCCATTGGACTGCCCGCGAACGCAGCCACCCCACCAAGGCGCAGATCACATACCCAAGGTTGATCGCGCCGAACGTTACTGCCAGCACCGACCACTTTCGCTCATCATTGAACTCCCACCAGCGGCTGTCGCTGGGCAGCATTTCCGTGCGTGGACGCAGCCACATATCCAATATTCGTAGCGCCGGAAGCCCGATGTAATAGCGCAGCGGGTGAGCGCGAATTCGCTCCGACGCCAGGGCCTCAAACCGTCTGTCCAGCGCGGGAGAGATGTGCAGCTGATCGTTGTAGTCGGAAATCAGCTTTATCGTTTCCTCATGCTGCTGCGAATTGTCGAAGGCGCGCGATGGCAGTTGTTGCGCGTCGATAGGGCTCCCGGGCTCCGGCCAATAAATTTCCTCGACCGAGGTGTAATCGGCCATCCAGGTCTTTACCCAATGGTTGAAGCCCATCGGCACGAACTCGTCCTCTTCATTGGCGTACCTTGGGGCCAGCGGCTGAAATCGATGAAACACACGCCAGTTGCGCAAGGTCCATGGAACAAGGGACAACAGCGATATACAGGTCACGAGCACAGCCGCTTTGACATGTCTTCCTCGCACCTGAATCGAACCACTTGCGAAGCCTATCTGCCAGAGCAGATACAGCACGATCACAATCACCAGCATGGCCCCGTCCGGTCGCAACAGGATCGCGGGCGCACAGAAGATCCCGCACGCAGCCCAGAGACGGAGGTCTGCCTTCTGCAGTGCGGCTAAGGCTAAATCGAGCACAGCCACCGTAAAAAAAATCTCTAACGTTTCGGTCAGGGCGGCGGCGGAGTAATTTGCAAGAAAGGGGCACAGCGCGGCTAACAAAAATGCAACCTTGGCAGCTCTAGCGCCCAGCAATCGGAGGGCAATATCGGCGCAAAAGAAGCAGGTCCCCAGATCGATAAGAATCTGTACGAACAGCACCGTGCGGTAATGCTCCATGCCAAAAATAGCCCAGATAAATGCGAGAAAGGCTGGATATCCAGGAAGACGAATGTAGGTCGGGGAAATCTCGTCCGGCCCACTCAGGCCGTAAATTCCATGCTGCAGCCAGTTTTTGGCTATGTCCCCATAGACGAAGGAATCGGTCACGACCGCGGGGAAGCGAATCAGAAAAATAAGCCGCAGAAGAAGTCCGGCCGCCGCGCCGATAATGAACCAACGCAGGTTCCTGCGCACCAGTTCTCGCACTGAGGGAATATACCGCGTTTCGCGGAATTCTCAACCAGAGTTGCTGGGACGGCAGGCTTTCAGCATCTAACCAGGTAGATGTCCTTCGCGTTTGATTATGCCCGTCTCTCCCGCTAGGATGTCCCTGATCGCACACGCATGGCGAAACCTGTTTTTTACGATCCTCGCCGCGCCCGATGGAGGCGACTTAGGGCGCTGTTCGACGTCACTGGGCTTGTCCTCAGTGCGGTAATAGTTGTTTTCATTTATACGGCGCTGCGTAGCGAACCCCTGCCGAAGTTGTTTCTTCAGTTTCAAAAGCACCCGTATCATGCGCTGAGCGAAAATGAAAAAGAAAGAGCTCGGGAGCGGCGAAAACTGCTCATTAAGCGTACCCATCGCCGCACCAGGATTTCGCCCTCGCAGGTAGAGCTGAACACCGATGAAGGAATTCGGGGCGCATTCTACGTTCCCTGGGATGCTGCCAGCTTTTCTTCGCTCCGCGAATACGCCCGCCAGCTCGACCTGCTCTACCCGGAATGGCTGCACGTGCTCACCCCGGATGGGCATCTGCAAAGTGTCGATGAGCAAACAAATAAGCCTTTCGACGTGATCCAGAACGGAGTGGTTCATTCCATTGACGATAAAGTCATGCCGTTTCTGAAGTCGGAAGATACCGGGACGGAAGTTTTCCCTTTGGTGAACAATTTCGATGGTGCGAACTGGATCGATATATCCGGTTTTCTGAATGATTCTGCAGCGCGTGCCCGCTTCCGTCAGGAAGTTGCCGCTTTCCTCGCCAGCGACAAGTTTCATGGCTTGATGATCGACTTTGAAGATTTTCCTCTTAATAAATCGCAGCGCGGATTCATCGACCTGCTCAATGAATTGTCGCTGGACCTGCATTCCAAGGGAATGAAGCTATACGTGAGCGTGCCTGCGAATAATCCCGAGTTCCCGTATCGGGCGGTGTCGAAAGCAGCCGACGGTGTGATCCTCATGAACTATGACGAGCACTATGGCGGCGCTGGAGGGACTCCTGGGCCGGTCGCTTCGCAGGATTGGTTCACCAATAACCTGATGCAAGCCAAAAAACTTGTTCCCACCGACAAGTTGATATGCGCAATTGCGAACTATGGCTACGATTGGCCGCAACGTGACAAGCATGGAAACATTCCGGCGGGCGAAAAGGACATGCCGGTCACTTTGCAGGACGCCTGGCTGGCGGCGCGGGACTCCGAAGCTGATGTGGACTTTGATGGCGATGCTTCTAATCCGCATATCGTCTATGACGATGAGCGCAACGTCCAGCACGATATCTGGTTTCTCGACGCAGTAACTGCATTAAACGAGATGCGGGCCGCGCGCCATCTGGGAATTCGCACCTTTGCCCTGTGGCGACTGGGATCCGAAGACCGTTCTCTGTGGAAGATTTGGGATTTCCCCCTTGACGAATCAGCCCCTTCCAAGCTGACCGACGTGCCGGCGGGTCAGGACGTGGATTTTGAAGGCAGTGGGGAAATCCTGGACGTAGAAGCCACCCCTGACAGTGGGAAACGCCGGATTACGATTGACCAGACCAGCGGTCTGATCACCGATGAGACCATGGATACGCTCCCGGAGCCATTCCGTGTGGCCGAGTACGGCGCCAGTCCCAATCAGATTGCCATCACGTTTGACGATGGTCCCGACCCGCAATGGACGCCGAAGATTCTTGACGTTTTGAAACGTGAACACGCGACCGCAACGTTTTTCCTGATCGGCAATCAAGCGGATAAATTTGCTTCGATCACCTCGCGTATCTACAACGAAGGCCACGAAATCGGAAATCACACGTTCACCCATCCCGATATCAGCGACCTTTCTGACCGCTTTGTGAAGTTGGAGCTGAACCTGGATGAGCAGCTGCTTGTCAGCCGCTTGCGAGTTCGCACTCTGCTTTTTCGTCCGCCTTATTCGATCGACCAGGAACCTGATACCGAAGACGAGGTACGCCCTTTGGAAATTGCCGGCGAAATGGGGTACTTCACCATCGGCGACAAGATCGACCCGAATGACTGGCGCGACAATCCGCACCGCAGCGCCGAGCAGATTTCCAGCTTCGTCCTGGATCATCTGCCTCCTTGTCAGCCGCACGACCGCTACTGCGGAAACATCATCCTGCTGCACGACGGCGGCGGAGACCGGCGCGAGACCGTACGAGCTCTACCCAAGATCATTGAAGGAATTCGCGCAAAAGGACTGCAAATCGTCTCCGTCAGTGATTTGCTTCACAAAACCCGGGCCGAGGTCATGCCTCCGATTCCCCGTAGCGAGCTGTGGTCCGCCTGGCTCACTTTTGTCGGGTTCTGGCTGTATGGCGCAGGTCAGAAGTTTATCGTGGTGGTGTTCTTCGTCGGCGATTTGCTGATGACTGGGCGGCTCTTGTTCATCGGCGCCTTCGCCGTTTACGACCGGCTGCGATCGAGACGCTATCCCGATTCCGGCGCTGCTGCTCAGTACAACCCCCGCATAGCAGTCCTGATCCCGGCGTATAACGAAGAAAAAGTCATCGAGCGCACTATACGCGCAGCGTTGCGTTCGACTTACCGGAACCTGCGTGTCATCGTCATTGACGATGGTTCAAAGGACCGAACGCTGCAGATTGCACGAGACTGCTTTCCCCGCGAAGAAGCTTCCGGGCGCGTGCTGATCCTGACGAAACCGAATTCCGGAAAAGCGGATGCTTTGAATTTTGGCCTGCGCCACTTGAATCCGGACGAGGAGGTTTTCGTCGGCATCGATGCCGACACGGTGATTGCGCGCGAGGCGATCTCGCTGCTGGTCCCACATTTTCTGAATCCTAAAGTCGGAGCGGTGGCCGGCAACGCCAAAGTGGGCAACCGCGTAAATCTTTGGACACGCTGGCAGGCCCTCGAATACATCACCAGCCAGAATTTCGAACGGCGCGCGCTGAACACGCTGGGAGCCGTCAGCGTGGTGCCGGGGGCAATCGGCGCCTGGCGGACATCGGCGGTTCGCGCCATGGCTGGGTATCACACGGATACCGTCGCGGAAGATGCTGATCTCACGATGGCGCTCCTGCGCAAAGGATATCGCGTGGAATATGAAGACCGAGCCCTGGCCTATACCGAAGCTCCCGTGAATGCAAATGGGCTGATGCGGCAGCGCTTCCGCTGGTCGTTTGGCATTCTGCAGGCGGTGTTCAAGCATCGAGAAGTCTTTGCGCGCAAGGGCGTTCTGGGCTGGGTTGCTCTGCCTAACATTGTTATATTTCAGATCCTGCTGCCGTTGGTCTCGCCCTTCATCGACATCATGTTCACCGTGGGCGCGATCTGGTATTACGTGCAGAAGCACTTCCATCCGGAGTCCACCGATCCTGCGAGCTTCTACCGTCTGGTCATTTTCTTCGGCGCCTTTCTGATCATCGACTTTATGACCTCAGCCGTAGCTTTTGCCCTGGAGCGCAGCACGCCTGATACGCGTGAAGATACCTGGTTGCTGAGCCAGGTCTGGTTGCAACGCTTCGCCTACCGGCAAGTATTTTCGCTGGTCTTGTTTAAAACGGTGAAGCGCGCATTGGAGGGTGAGCCGTTCGCCTGGGACAAGCTGGAGCGGACCGCTGCGGTGAAGTACGCAGACGAAGAGGAATCGGTGCAAGTGCATTAACGGGTTTGAAAGTTTCGAGGTTTCAAAGTCTTACAGTCTCCACGTTTCGGTCCCGCTCTCATGAAACATTAGAAACCCTGAAACCCTTCCAACTTTCCTTCGTGTGCCTTCGTGTCCTTCATGGTTCAATAAGAACTAATACCATGACCCGTACCATAATCGAACCGTTCCGCATCAAGAGCGTCGAACCCATCCGCTGGACGACGCGTCAGGAGCGCGAACAATTCTTGCGGGCGGCTCATTACAACGTCTTTCTACTCTCAGCGGCCGACGTTCTCATCGATCTGCTTACCGATTCGGGAACGGGAGCCATGTCCACGCACCAGTGGGCCGCGGTCATGGAAGGCGACGAAAGTTATGCCGGCAGCCGGAGCTTTGATCGCTTTCGCGCCTCGGTGCAAGACATTTTCCGTTATCGACATGTAATTCCCACGCACCAGGGCCGCGCCGCCGAACGAATTTTGTTCGGCGTGATGTGCAAGAAGGGGCACGTTGTCCCCAACAACACGCATTTCGACACGACCCGCGCGAACGTTGAATTCGTCGGTGCCGAAGCGGTTGACTTGCCAACGCCTGAGGGCAAGGAACCAAGTGCCAAGTATCCATTTAAAGGAAACATGGATGTAAGCGCGCTCGAAAAATTGATCCAGCGGGTTGGCCGGGAGCGCGTGCCGTTGGTGATGCTCACTGTCACCAACAACTCGGGCGGCGGCCAACCGGTATCGATGGAAAACGTTCGTCAAGTAAGCGCGGTTTGCCGCAAGCACAAAATCCCGCTTTATTTCGACGCCTGCCGTTTCGCCGAAAATGCCTACTTCATCAAGCTGCGCGAGAAAGATTATGAAGGCAAATCGCCAAAGCAGATCGCGCAGGAAATGTTCAGCTATGGCGATGGCTGTACGATGTCGGCAAAAAAAGACGGCATGGCGAATATCGGCGGCTTTCTCTGTACTAATGACGATCTTCTCGCGCAACAGGAAAAAGATCTGCTCATTCTGACCGAAGGCTATCCCACATACGGCGGTCTAGCAGGGCGTGATCTCGAAGCTATAGCGGTGGGTCTTAAGGAAGCGCTCGAGGAAGATTATTTGCAATACCGAATCGCCTCGACCGCCTATCTCGGGAACCACATCTCGAGCCAAGGAGTTCCAATAGTCCAACCTCCCGGCGGGCACGCGGTTTACCTCGACGCGCGCGCGTTTCTGCCGCATATTTCTCTCGAAGAATTTCCTGCTGTCGCGCTGGCGGCCGAACTTTATCTCGAAGGTGGAATCCGCTCGGTCGAAATAGGCCGGCTGATGTTCGGGGCGGCCGCCAAGATGGATTTAGTTCGTCTGGCCATCCCGCGACGCGTCTACACGCAAAGTCATGTGGATTACGTTGTCGAGGTGATCCTCGAGGTCTGGAAGAAGCGCAATTTGGTTCGCGGGCTGAAGCTGAGCTACGAAGCTCCGTTCCTGCGGCATTTCACCGCCAAGCTGGAGCCGTGTTGAAGAATGTTCTCCGAACCACTCCGGCGCGCTTACTTCGCCGCTGCCGCTTTCGGCTTGATTTTCTCAAAGGCGTCTTCCGCTCGCTGTAACGCCTCTTCGATATTCGCGCAGATGTTTTCGCGGCCTACTACGTCCTCGAATTCAGCCTGGCGCATAAGTTGCGCGGGCTGTTCGCGTGCCCCACAAAGAATCAAGGTGCGGCCGGAGGCATGGAGTTGTCTTGCAACCTCCTCCAATGCATAAATTCCCGTCGCGTCGATCGCGGTCATGTTGCGCAGCCGGATCACCACGACTGGGGGCAACCTGTGCATGTCTTTAATAATGGTGTCGATCTTGTCCGTTGCGCCGAAAAGAAATGGACCGTGAATTCTGAAGATCGTTGCGTAATAAGGGATGTCTTTGTCCTGCAGGATGTGAATGCGGCCATCCTCGATGTACTCGTCCGTCACCTGGGCAACGGTTGTCGTGTTCGCGACCCGCGTAATGAACAGCAGCGCTGCCAGGATCATGCCGGCTTCGACGGCGACGGTTAAGTCGGCGAACACCGTAAGCCCAAAGGTAACGATCCAAACGCTGATGTCGGTTTTGGTTAATTTGAGCAGCTGGGGAATTTCCCGCCACTCGCCCATGTTATAGGCAACCACCATGAGAATCCCGGCCAGCGCCGCCATCGGAATGTAGCTGGCCAGTGGGGCGGCAAACAGCAGCACCGCCAGCAGCGTAATGGCGTGAATTATGCCCGCGATGGGCGATTGCGCTCCCGAACGAATATTCGTTGCTGTTCGCGCGATGGCGCCAGTAGCGGGAAGACCGCCAAACATTGGCGAAACAATGTTGGCCACCCCTTGCCCGAGCAATTCCACATTGGGGTTGTGATGGTCGTTGCTCATCCGGTCCGACACCACTGCCGACATCAGAGACTCAATCGCGCCTAACATGGCCACGGTAAATGCCGGGCCGAGCAGCCCGTGGACCATCGCCGCATGCCAATGTGGAATCACCATATGCGGCAGTCCGCTGGGGATGCCCCCGAACCGGGTCCCAATCGTTTCCACCGGGAGCCTTAAAAAATAGGCACCCACGGTCGCGCCCAGCATAGCCACAATCGGGCCGGGAATGCGCCCCGAGATCGTCCTGCACACCAGCATGACAGCCACAGTGCAGACCGCAATCAGTGTGGCTCGCCACGACCAGGTCGGGGCAGAGGCGAGCAAAGCCTTCATGCGCAGCCAAAATTCGCCCGGGACTTTCTGCAGGCGCAAGCCAAAAAAATCCTTGATTTGAGTACTGGCGATCAGGACCGCAATGCCGTTGGTGAAGCCAAGGACGACTGGGCGGGGAATGAACTTCACCGCCGAACCCATGCCCGTAGCTCCCAAAATGAGCAGTAAAACGCCGGCCATTACCGTGCACATATACAGACCGTCAACCCCATGCGCAGTGACGATTCCCGCGACCACAACCACAAAGGCGCCGGTGGGCCCTCCGATCTGGGTTTTCGATCCTCCCAGCGCCGAGATCAGAAAACCGGTCACAATTGCGCAATAAATTCCGGCCTGCGGCGTAAGACCGGACGCGATGCTGAATGCCATTGCCAACGGAAGCGCAACCAGCCCCACCGTGATCCCCGCGATGACATCGTGTGTAAATTTGCTCAGGTTGTAGTCGCGCAGGCAGAGCACGGATTTCGGCAGCCAGCGATCGTCAATGGAAAAAGAAAGCACGCGAGAAGACATACGTTGGGCTCATTATGACAGATGACCGGCGGGATTCGGCGTTGGCGCGACTCGGAAGTAATCACTGAATGCTCAGTTCCGTTGAGTAAGATAGTGTTTTGTATTCCCAATGGACGACTTAGCTGGAGAAGTAACTCAGAAATTGCCGAACGCAAGCGAAACGGCCGGGCACCGGTCTCTCGAAGGTCTGCACAGCACGATCGAAGTGCCTCATCACCAAGCTGGATTCTGGCAGCAGTGGCGCGCCTTCATCGGCCCGGCGATTCTCGTCAGCGTCGGCTACATGGATCCCGGCAACTGGGGCACCGATCTCGCCGGCGGCGCACAATTCAAGTACGGCTTATTGTGGGTCGTTGGTGCCGCCAGCCTGATGGCGATCTTCATGCAGGTGATCGCGGCGCGGCTCGGTGTAGTGACCGGCAAAGATCTTGCCCAGTGCTGCCGCGACTGGTATCCGCATTGGACTCGAATTCCCAATTGGATCTTCTGCGAAACCGCAATTGGCGCCTGCGATCTCGCCGAAGTCCTGGGCAGCGCCGTCGCCATCAATCTGATGTTTCACATTCCGCTGTTGTGGGCGGTCATCATTACGGGCCTCGACGTGCTATTGCTTCTCGCGTTGCAGCGATACGGCATGCGGACCATCGAAGCTGTGGTCCTGCTCTTGATTGCGACAATCGGAGTCTGTTATCTGATTGAAATCTTTATCCTGCCGCAGACCCATCCCGATTTCCTCGAAATGGGGAAATCCTTTCTAAGCCCTGGCTTTCGCCAGGCTGGAATGATGTACGTTGCCATCGGCATGATCGGTGCCACCGTGATGCCGCACAACCTTTACCTGCATTCTGCGCTGGTGCAGAGCCGCAAGCTGCAAAAGGACGAAGCCTCGATTCGCAGCGCGATTCGTTTCAATACCATCGATTCGACCACAGCCTTGAGTGTCGCATTCCTGGTGAACGCCGCCATTCTGGTGCTGGCAGCCATGGTGTTCCACGGGAAGACCAGCGTGACTGTTCCCGGAGGACACGTGATCGCGTTCCGGCCCGACAGCGATTGGATTCGCATCGCCTATCTCACGCTAGCCCCGTTGCTCGGGACGGCATTGGCAAGCACCTTGTTTGTGATAGCGCTTCTTGCCAGTGGGCAAAGCAGCACGATTACCGGAACCCTGGCAGGCCAGGTCGTCATGGAAGGCTTTATGCGGTGGCGTATTCAGCCCTGGTTGCGGCGGCTGATCACGCGTGCGCTGGCGATCATTCCCACGATCTTGATCATCGGCGCTCGTGGCGACGCGAGCGTGAACGATCTTCTAACGCTCAGCCAAGTGGTGCTGGCGCTGCAGCTTCCATTTGCGATGTTTCCGCTGCTGCACTTCACCAGCTCGCGCCAGAAGATGGGCAGATGGAAGAATGGCATCTTCCTGATGATCGCCGGCTGGGGCAGCGCGCTTTTGATCACCGCTCTGGATGTTTGGGGTCTGCCCGATTCTTTGCGCACCGCTTGGCACGTAATTACCGGAAGCTAAGTCGCGGAGGGCGAGTGTACAACATTATTTTGGTTACGCTCGACGGCACATCTACCGATCGCGCGATCATCGACCACATAAAGCAGCTGGCAAAACTCGCACAAAGCCGCGTAGTGCTGCTGCATGTGGCTGACGGCTGGGCCGCCAGGACTTATGGCCCGGATGCTGTTAGCCCCGAGATCTCGGAAGACACGGCCTATCTGCGAAAGGTCCGGACTGAGTTTCAGGATGCGGGAATTGCCACCGACGCTGAGCTAGCCTTTGGGGATCCCTCCAAAGAGATCATTCGCTGGATTCAGCAAAAGGGATGCGACCTGGTGGCGATGAGTACCCACGGCCACCGCTTTCTTGGTGATTTATTTCTTGGCACCACTGCCAGCCGGGTGCAGCACAGCATCAGCGTGCCGGTTTTATTACTGCGCGCAAAATGAGTATTGCAGCCGGCTGCTCAGCGCAAACACCGCCGCAAACGACTAAACTAGTCTCATACTTCCCGATTACTCGGCCGAATTTTCACCAGGAAGGCGTAAGTTATGGATATCTTTCGTTCGCGTTCGACTTTGAAGGTCGGCGCCAAAGAGTATGAGATTTATAGGATTGGCGTTCTTGACGAAAAGGGCGTCTCGACCAAGCATCTGCCCTTCTCGCTGCGCATTTTGCTGGAAAATCTGCTGCGGAACGAAGATGGGCGCAACGTCAGGCCGGAAGATATTCACGCGCTGGCGTCGTGGACCGGCAAGACAAAGCCCTCGCAGGAAATCGCATTCGCTCCCAGCCGCGTTCTTATGCAGGATTTTACCGGCGTTCCCGCCGTAGTCGATCTGGCCGCGATGCGCAATGCAATGAGTAGGCTGGGCGGCGATCCCACGTTGATCAACCCCTTGCAGCCGGCCGAGTTGGTAATCGATCACTCCGTGCAGGTAGACGATTTTGGAAAGCCACAGGCATTTGCTCTAAACGCCGAGTTGGAATTCACGCGCAACCAGGAGCGTTATGCCTTCCTGCGCTGGGGACAGACGGCGTTTCGAAACATGGCGATTGTCCCGCCGGACACGGGAATCGTCCACCAGGTGAATCTCGAGTATCTCGCGCGAGTTGTGTTCGTGAAGGAAACTGGTGCAAAGCGGCTGGCCTATCCCGACACGCTTGTCGGCACAGACTCGCATACTACGATGATCAACGGCCTGGGTGTGCTGGGATGGGGGGTCGGCGGGATCGAAGCCGAGGCGGCGATGCTCGGCCAACCAGTTTCAATGCTGATTCCGCAGGTGGTTGGCGTGAAGTTGACCGGACGCCTGCGGGAAGGCGCAACGGCGACTGATCTGGTGCTCACGATCACGGAAATGCTCCGCAAACATGGTGTGGTCGGCAAGTTCGTTGAGTACTTCGGGCCGGGACTGCGTGATCTTCCGCTGGCTGACCGTGCCACCATAGGAAACATGTCGCCAGAATATGGCGCGACGTGCGGCATTTTCCCCATTGACCGGGAAACCCTGAATTACCTCTCTCTGACCGGGCGTTCAGAAGAGCAGATCGCTCTGGTCGAGGCTTATTGCCGGGCCCAGGGATTGTTCCATGATGAGAACACTCCCGACGCCGAATATTCGGAACTGCTCTCACTCGATCTGGCTACGGTGGAACCGAGTCTTGCGGGGCCCAAGCGTCCGCAGGACCGCGTGGCGCTCTCGGATGCTAAAAACTCGTTCGAGAAAGCCCTGCCGTCATTGGTCAAGACGGGCAAAGGTGCCGAGGCGCAAACCGTGTCCGGCAACGGCTATCTGCACCATGGCAGCGTGGTGATCGCAGCGATTACCAGTTGCACGAACACTTCAAATCCTTCCGTAATGCTCGCCGCTGGCTTGTTGGCCAAGAAGGCGGTCGAGCGCGGGTTGCAGGTTCCGCAATGGGTGAAGACTTCGCTGGCGCCGGGATCAAAGGTGGTACGCGAATACCTCGATCATGCTGGCTTGATGTTTTATTTGGAGAAACTCAAGTTTCACCTGGTGGGATACGGCTGCACGACTTGCATTGGAAATTCAGGTCCATTGCCTGAACCAATAGCAGCCGAAATCGACCGCAAGAACCTTGTTGTGGCATCGGTACTTTCGGGAAACCGAAACTTTGAGGGACGCATCAATCCCGACGTTCGCGCCAACTACCTGATGTCGCCGCCGCTAGTCGTAGCTTTCGCGCTGGCAGGAAGGATTGATGTTGATCTCCGCCGCGATCCTCTAGGCAACGGCAAAGATGGTAAGCCGGTGTTTCTGGCGGATATATGGCCGTCGCAACGCGAAGTTGAGGAAGCCGAGCGCGCCATTTCTGCGGATATGTTCCGCAAAAGCTATGGCGAAGTCTTTGCCGGAGATCAGCAATGGCAGTCGCTCCTGGTTCCCGAGGGCGATACCTACGCCTGGCAGAGGAATTCAACCTATATCCGGCGTGCGCCATACTTCGACGATATGGCGGCCCGGCCAGACCCGGTCGTTGACATCAAGAATGCTCGCGTACTCGCGGTCCTCGGCGACAGCGTGACCACCGACCACATTTCTCCTGCGGGATCGATCAAAAAGGACAGTCCGGCGGGGAAGTACCTCATGGAACACGGCGTCAAACCGGCGGATTTCAATTCCTACGGTTCACGCCGCGGCAACCATGAAGTCATGGTGCGCGGGACATTTGCTAACGTTCGATTGCGAAACATGATGGTGCCGAATCTCGAAGGCGGATTCACCAGGCACTTGCCCGATGGCAAAGAAATGACGATCTTTGAAGCCTCGGAGAAATACATCGCAGAAGGCGTGCCGCTTATCATCATCGCGGGCAAGGAGTACGGTTCTGGATCGTCGCGCGATTGGGCGGCGAAGGGGCCGAAGCTGCTGGGCGTCCACGCCGTCATCGCCGAAAGCTACGAGCGCATTCACCGCTCGAATCTGGTCGGCATGGGAATTCTGCCGCTGCAGTTTCTGGCGGGACAAAATACCGAATCACTCGGATTGACGGGAGATGAAGTTTTCGAGATCGCGGGAATCCGGGCGGTGATCGACCAATTCTCGTCGGGCGATCGCGTCAAAGTGCGTGCTTCCGGCCCAGCGGGCACAAAGCAATTTAGTGCGCTGGTGCGCATCGACACTCCGCAGGAGGCGCTGTATTACGCGAATGGCGGAATTCTGCAGTATGTGCTCAGGCAGCTGCTGGCGGGGAGCCCTAATCAGCCGTGAATCCATCGGGCATTGCAATCAAGCGAAGCTCACTTGCAACTCCGATTGGGACAACATAGGGCTGGAATCCCCCTTCATCCTGTAGAACACCCAACCAATAAGTGAACCGCGTCTGACGAGTGGGCACGGTGTTATCTTCAAACGATGCCCTGTAAAAGACGCAACCGACAAGGACAAATGCTGCTTTACCATTGAGTCCAGATTCGCTCCTAATTGTTGCTGCTTGAACCCGTGGCATTTGGGGGCCAACGGTAGATTGCTCAACCGACGGATCGTGTGGAAACAGAGTGTAACCGGAGAGCCCCTTTGGATCTGGGTGGCGGTTGGCGAGTATTCCTTTTGCCGAGCACGGGCCGTGGTGATGGAGTGATCTAAATCGACAGGAATTACATCTTCCCAAGACAAGACATCCACAGCTGCAGTCGGGCCAACATTTTCTATCGTGTCCTCGACCGTCATCATCGCGACGGGAATTTCGCTAGCTCGTCCCCCGACATTGAAAGTTAATGGGCTTACTATGCGCTGCTTGATCTTTAGCCACGGCCGCTCGGTCAGCACAGTCTGCTTCCGCATCTCCTCGAGTTGTCCGCGCATCGTGTCAAGTTGACCTCGCATAATCGTGAATTGATAGATTGGGGCAGTAGCAAGGACCAAAGTAAAAGCGGCCATACACCAATCGGTGAAAGGCTTGTTGTCTTTACCCACTTCCTGGCCCGCTCCCAACGTGTTGGACTGTCGTTGACGGTATTCGCTGTTTCGTGCCTGGCGGGATCCTCGCTTTCCTTGGTTGCATTCTCGCGTTCAATCGCCGGTTCCTGTTGGAGAGCCTGGTGTGCTTGCTGGTGGCTGCGGTCGCGTTTGCGCTTGTATTTGCCTTTGCTCATTTAGCTCGTGGATGTAGGTGTAACTGGATCGGGGGGAAAATTCATTTCCCGGGCCAGTGCCGTACCATTCCCAAAACGAAACGCCATCAGAGATTTTCAACCAGGAAGGGCACGAGTTCCACTCGTGCCGAATTATGCTGAGCCTATGACGCGGCTTCAGCCTCTGAGGTGTGCTGTCGTCGAGTCCGGAAGTTTGTATTGATAGCAATCGTGCCATCAGTTGTGGTATCATTTTATCTATGAGTTCCGCATCTCAATATCAAACTACAACAATCCGGCTGCCGAAGGATCTCTACGAGCAGGCACGTACGGCGGTCAAGGATGCCGGGGCGGCATCCAGCATCAACGACTTTCTGGTCGCGGCGGTTGAGGAGAAACTGCAGCAACTTCGGGAGCAAGAAATCGACGCGGCATTTGCAGAAATGGCGCACGATTCCGAATACCAGAAGTCCGCAATCGAGTTGGCCAGATCCTTCGAGAGAAGCGACTGGGAGGCGTATCAAGTTTCAGAAGCTGCACAGAATGCAAACCGCACAACCAAAACCCGCTCTACCAAAACCAAGGCGCGCTGACGTTTTCCTGGCTCGACTTGATCCGATCGAAGGCAGCGAACAGGCGGGTACACGCCCTGTGGTGGTCGTGACCCGGGACGCTATCAACGCGAACAGCCCGGTAATAATTGTGGTGCCAATGACGGACGCATTGAACCCCAAGCGTCTGTACCCCAGCCATGTTTGGCTGGCCAAGGCATCAGGAGGGCTGCGGATGGACAGCGTCGCCAAGGCGGAACAGATCCGCGCAATCGCCACCTCACGATTGCTGGGATACTGCGGACGACTTGGACATGCTCAAATGCTACAGGTTGATGAGGCAATCAGAATCACATTGGCGCTGAGTTAAGCGTCCACCCGCTGCTATAATCACTACTTGCTCTCATGCCGCAGAAGCGCCTCATTCGCTCCACTACAGTTTTATGCGTACGCCGGAATGGCAACGTGGTCCTGGCCGGAGATGGACAGGTCACGCTCGGCGAAGGAGTAATCAAGCATTCGGCCAAGAAAATCCGGCGGCTCTATCAGGACAAGATTCTGGCCGGATTTGCCGGCTCGACCGCCGACGCCTTCTCGCTGTTCAGCCGCTTCGAATCTAAGCTCGAGCAGTATCACGGTAATCTCGGCCGCGCCGCGGTTGAGCTGGCGAAAGACTGGCGCACCGACAAAATGCTTCGCAATCTTCAGGCATTGTTGCTGGTTTGCGATAAGCAGCAAACGTTCTTGCTGAGCGGCCAGGGCGATGTGATCGAGCCCGACACCGGCATTGCGGCAATCGGCAGTGGCGGTCCGTACGCCCAGGCAGCGGCGGAGGCGCTCGCGGCTCACACCCAGCTTTCTGCGCGCCAGATCGCCGAAGAATCAATGAAGATCGCCGGCAAAATGTGCATCTATACCAATGAGAAGGTGACGATAGAAGAGTTATAGCCATCAGTTCTCAGCCATCAGCCGTCAGTCAAGGCGGATTGGCTGAAAGCTGATGGCTTAAGATTGACGGCTAATATGGCCATCTACCTCCCAGCTACCGCCGAAGAAGAACACGTTGCGCTCGATGAGCTGACGCCGCGCGAAATCGTCGCCGAGCTCGACAAGCATGTTGTCGGGCAGAGCGACGCCAAACGCGCTGTAGCCATTGCTTTGCGCAATCGTATGCGCCGTCAAAAGCTTCCGCCCGATCTCGCCGAAGAGGTCATTCCCAAGAACATCATCATGATCGGCCCCACGGGCGTGGGTAAAACCGAAATTGCGCGCCGCCTGGCTAAGCTGGCAAATTCACCCTTTCTGAAAGTTGAAGCTTCGAAGTTTACTGAAGTCGGATACGTCGGCCGCGACGTTGAGTCGATGATTCGCGATCTGGTCGAGATCGCGATCGACAACATCCGCGCCGAGAAGCTCGAAGATGTTGCCGATAAAGCCGAGCTTAACGCCGAAGAGCGCCTGCTCGATATTCTTCTTCCGCCGGCGTCGCCATCCCATCCCGAGCCGACTGGTTTCACGCTCGAAGCGTCCTCCGGCGATTCCTATTCACGCACGCGGGAAAAACTTCGCCAGCAGTTGCGGGAAGGCAAACTCGACGACCGCACCGTCGAAATCGACGTCCGCGAGCGCAATTTTCCGTCCTTCGAGATCATTTCCAATCAAGGCGTGGAAGAGATGGACGTCAATATCAAAGACATGTTGCCGAACATCTTCGGCCAGCGCACCAAGAAGCGGAAGATGAAGGTCAACGAGGCCTTCGAATACCTTATCCAGGAAGAAGAGCAGCGCCTGATCGATATGGACCAGGTCACGCGCATGGCGATCGACCGCGTGGAAGACGCGGGAATAATCTTCCTCGATGAAATCGACAAGATCGCCGGCCGCGAAGGCGGCCACGGACCCGACGTTTCGCGCGAGGGCGTACAGCGTGACATTCTGCCCATCGTCGAAGGTACAACCGTCAACACCCGTTATGGCATGGTGCGCACTGATCACATTCTGTTCATCGCCGCCGGAGCGTTCCATGTTTCCAAGCCAAGTGACCTGATCCCGGAGCTCCAGGGCCGTTTCCCGATTCGAGTCGAGCTCAAGTCGCTCACCATGGAAGATTTCGTCCGCATTCTTACTGAGCCCAAGTCCTCGCTGGTCAAGCAGTACACGGCGTTGCTCGAAACTGAAGGCCTGAAGCTGGAGTTCACTCACGAGGCGCTGGAAGAAATCGCCAAATTCGCCTTTCGCGTGAATGAGGGCACGGAGAATATCGGAGCTCGCCGCCTGCACACCATCATGGAGCGCGTGCTCGACGACATCAGCTTCTCCGCACCTGACAAGAAAGGCGAGCACATCACCGTGGACGCCGAGTACGTTGGCAAAATGCTCGCTGATATCGTGAAAGACCAGGACCTCAGCCGCTACATTCTGTAGAATCCGCGGCAACCCAAAAAGATCCGCTATAGCTTTTTCATACTAGTGCCGATGCTGCTCCGGAGTCGTACGCTGTTGTTCGACTGGAGGTACCTGCCATGTCTGAATTTCGTCTTCCCCTCTCAGGTGACGTCACGCAAGCAATCAACCCGTGGAAGTGGGTTTTTGCCCCGGGAGAAAGCCAAATCGGCCTGTTCAACGTGAACATGGGTTCGTCTTCTGACCCAGAACTGGAACAGGAGATTCTGCACCGCGTAGGCACGTACGGCAAGCAGCTTGGACAGATCGGCGATGTACTTCGCGTGCTGCTCGATCACGTGAAACTCGATCATTTACGCGAGGATGAAAAACAGCAGATAAAGGCGCTCCGATTACAGCTCGACTTGATCGACGACATCAAAGAGCGCAATGAAACAGACGAGGTCGGAGTCAGGAAACCAGCTCGCGCTGCTTGACGAGAATTGATTGCGCCGATTAGTTGGCCCGCGATAGCGAAGACACTACCTTTTTGCCCGCCAGAATCACTTCAGTTTGCCCCACTCTATTCTGGCGTAAGCGCAGGAGACACTACGTCTCCCGTATGGATCCGTGGCCCTTGAAGAAACCGGAGCCAGAGTGAACAGGGCCGATCTGCACCACCTTCCCGCCAATCCCAACCAGCGCCATTTCGGCCATGCCTATGAATAAGCCATGTTCCACCACTCCGGGGATCGCACGCAGTTTCTGCGCCAGTGCGGGCGGGTCGGCAATCTCCCCGAAGTTACAGTCAAGAATGTGATGGCCTTCGTCCGTAACATATGGATTGCCATAAGCGTATTTCCGCAGCGACATCTGCGCGCCCAGCGTTTCAATTCGACTTTTGATCAAGGTCTCGGCAAAAGGAATGACTTCAACCGGAAGTGGGAATTTCCCCAGCCGCGCCACCTGTTTCTTTGATTCGGCAACAACGATGAACCGCCGCGAAGCGGAGGCAATGATCTTTTCACGCAGCAGCGCGCCACCGCCGCCCTTAATCAGGTTCAGTTGCGGGTCGATTTCGTCAGCGCCGTCAATATCGATATCGATCCTGGGATGCTCTTCCAAGGTTGTAAGCGGAATCGCCAGCTGCTCGGCAAGCTGCTTAATTTTTTGCGAAGTTGGGATGCCGAGGATTTTCAATCCATCCCGCACACGTTCAGCCAGATAGCGGAGAGCGTAAGTCGCGGTTGAACCGGACCCGAGCCCAACGACGCTCCCCGGTTCGACCAATTGCACCGCAGCCTTTGCCGCCAACTGCTTCTCTTGTTCGAGCGCATTGACTTCCTTGTCAGGCGAGTTCATTCGGTTTGTCGAGGCGGGATTGGCCCAGGAATGTTTGCGGGCCATCTTCACAACCCATCCGGCACTCACAGACTTAATTGTATGTCAGGAAGTGATTTGCAAATTTGGGTGCCGTGTCGCAGCAACCCTTACGCGCCTGCAATCCATTCAGCTGGCTGTTCCGCGCTGTGATTCATGGCGTACAGGACGAGTTCCACGCGATTCGAAATTCCCAGCTTCTCAAAAATGTGAAACAAATACTTTTTTACAGTATGTTCGCTCAGCCCCAACTCGGTGGCGACATGGCGGTTGCTCAGGCCGTCTGCAACCAATGCAACCACCTGCTCCTCGCGCGAAGTCAATAGCTTTTCGCCGGACACGCTCACCACTCGCAGTCCCGCAACCTGACAAACCGAATCGAGCAGATAATTCAGCTGTTGCGGCGTGGCCCATATTTCGCCGCGGCAAACCCGGTCAATGCACTCGCAGAACAGTTGAAATGAGGAATCCGCCAGGCAAAAAATTCCCCGCGCGCCCAATCGGAAAGCCTGAACAACCAGGCCGCGGTCTTCTGCTTCAAGCAGAAACACTTTGGGAATTCGCGGGTAAGTCATGTGCAAAGTGCGAAGTGGATTCATGTCTGCCAACCCCGTTTGCGATCCGGAACAACTCAGGACAGCTACATCCACCGTGCCAGAATCAACCAGTTCCAAAATGGAACCGGTCTCGGGGATACAAGGAGACACTTGAAAACCGCTCTTTCGAAGTGCTTCGGCTAACAATTGGCTCTCCATTGGTTTTGAGTCAGCTAATAGCACGCGAACCGTTCGTTCTGAATTGGCTTCCATGGCACCATCCAATCGAATTTTGAGAACCGCCACCTTTTGGAGAGAGTAACCCGTATATACGCGAGATTGCTGTGACTTAAGAACAGCCTGCACCGCTACTTTTGTGGAAAATTCCAGAATGGGCCGTCAGCAGTCTTGAGTGCCAAGCATGCAGGTTTTATTCACCTGATGTCCATTTTGTATGGACTGGGTGAACGAGCTGGGTTCTGCATGCGGGTGTGCGACGCGCCCCGCGAACGAAATTGATTCTGACTTAAGCAAGCAGCATTGGCCACTTTTGGCTACCGCACTTTACATGTCTTGTCGCGTTCCTCGGCGCGCGCTAGCTTTCCCCTAATAGCTGAATTTATCGATTCATGCGACCGGGAGCGCGTGGGCCTTGGTCAGGTGCTTCCGCAAAGAAAGACGGCCTCATGAACGTCAGCGTGACAGCGGTCTTGTTGATCGGAGGCTTGTTCCATGCAGCATTTGCCGGTCAACCGGCAGATAAAACCTCCAAAACGGGAACTACAGCCACGGCCAGCGCAGCGGACGGCGATGGGACCAAAATTCAAAAAAGTCCAGCCCTGACGGGGGTTCGCCATCCGCTGTACCGGCTGCGCAAGAGCGATGTTGTCGATTTGCGGTTCACTTTCTCACCCGAATTCGACCAAACTCTCGCCGTGCAGCCGGATGGCTTCATTTCTATTAAGGGCATCGGTGATTTAGCTGCCGAGGGACTTACCATCCGGGAATTACGAGATTCTGTTCAACAGGCCTACATGACAATTCTTCGCGACCCGGAAGTAACGGTGGTTCTCCGCGATTTCGAGAAGCCATTCTTTATAGCCGGAGGCCAGGTCGCGCATCCCGGCAAGTACGAACTCCGCTCGTCGACCTCGGTTGCTGAAGCAATCGCGATTGCCGGAGGCTTTACCGATCAAGCCAGGCATTCGCAGGTAGTGCTGTTTCGAAAAATCTCCGATGACATTGTGGAAACGCATGTCCTGAACGTAAAGGCCATGCTGGCAAAGAAGAACCTCGAAGAAGATTGGGCCCTGAAACCGGGCGACATGCTGTTCGTGCCCCAAAACAGGATTTCGAAGATTAAGAAATTTCTGCCCATGTCGAACCTAAGCGCGTTCATAACGCCAAACCAGTTTTGAGATGAGTTATGCCCACTGACTTGCGCGCCGTGCCGAACCGGGTTTCCGATCGGTCTACGACCTTGCGCGATCTAGCCGCGGTCTTCTTTCGACATCAAAAACTTTTCGTAGTTTCTTTCGTTGTCGTACTTGTGATCGGCATGTTGTGGGTGATTCTGGCCCCTTCCTATAAAGCCGAGATGAAGATTCTGGTTCGCCGCGGGCGGATTGACCCCGCGATCACCCCCACGGAAACAGCTCCACTCCTCGATCGACAGGAAATCTCCGAAGAGGAACTGAATTCAGAGGCGGAACTGCTAAAGGACGAGGACATCCTGAGGGAAGTCGTGATTACCACCGGGTTGCCCGACGACACCTCGTGGCTTGCGCACTTAATAAGAGGTGAAAACCGGGAGGAGCAGATCGCTGGAGCAATACGGAAATTGGCGAAAAATATCAATGTACAGCCTGTCCGGAAATCTCATCTGATCACCGTTTCATACAAGTCAACGAATGCTCAATCAGCAGCGGCGGTTTTGAAGACTCTCGCCGACTCTTATTTTGCCAGACACCGGGAGATTGGCCGCCCCACTGGACAACAGCTTTTCTTCGAACAGCAAATGGAGGAGTCACGCCGCGCCCTGGACGACGCAGAATCGCAACTGATCCATTTCACCCGAAACCAAAACGTGGTTTCTGCAACTCTGGAGAGAGATCTCACATTGCAGAAACTCAGCGAAGCGCAGGCGGCAGATCTGGGATTGCAGGCGTCGATTGTCGAAGGCGCGGAGCGTATCCGATCATTGGAGGCGAAACTTGGCGAATTGCCAGAGCGCCGCGTATCTCAGATGCGAAGCTCAGATAATCCCCAACTGCAGGAAAAATCGAAATCGAAGCTTCTCGAACTCGAGCTGAAACGCACGGAATTACTTACGAAATTTCAGCCTTCCTATCGCCTGGTGCAGGAAATCGAGCAACAGATAATGCAGACCAAAGCTGCGATCGCGACGGCCCCGCAATTGCGTGACGAAACCACGGAAAACAATCCGGAATTCGAATGGGCAAGCACCGAACGCACGAAGAACCTGGTTGAACTCCAGGCACTGCTGAAACGGCAAGCGGTTTCACACTTGCAAGTTTCGGCTTACAAGCAGGCGGCAACAAAACTCGGAGAAGATGTGCTGGTCGAGAACAATCTAGAACGGAAACGTCGAGCCGCCCAAGACAAGTACCTGTTGTATGCCAATAAGCGTGAAGAGGCCCGGATCGGCGACGCCCTAGATACAAATAAAATTTTGGATGTCACGCTCGCCCAGGAACCACGCCTTCCGGCTCTGCCAACCTGGGACATCTGGGCTGCAAGCTCCTTCTGTTTCGCAGCCGCTTGCGTATTGAGTGCAGGCGCAACCTTTGTGGCGGACTATCTGGATTCATCTTTTCGGACTCCGGACGAAGTCGTCGACTACCTGGGCGAACCGGTTCTCATCTCGCTACCTGACGCGACGGGGCCGCATAGTTCGCGGAAATATGCAGGCAGGAAGTGAAGCTTGGCCACATTTGCATTAGCGGCTGATGTTCGTCCGCCAGAGCGGGCGGCGGTAGCTGAAATCGCGACTCCCATCGCTCCCCCGGATAGTGCGATTGCGTCACTGGCCAGGCAAGTCTTTTTGTCACAACATGGCAATCATCGTACACGAGTACTGTTTGCCTCGGCGGGGGCAGAAACCAACATTCTCGAGTTTTCAATAGACGTCGGCGAAGCGCTCTCAGAGATCAGCGGCCGGGCCGTGGGATTAGTAGAGGGCGATCATCGTCTGCCCGGGGAGGAGGAACTTAGACCACTGCTCGTACAACCCGATTTGTCGCGAAAGCAGGTCGTGCAATTGAGAAGGAAGCTGTGGGCTATTCCTTCCGAGCTGCTGACCCGTCGTTCAAATGACGATTGGTCCAGCCTCGACCGAGACGGCATCACGCTCGACTACGTGCTGTGCGCTGCTCAAGTGAATCACAGCAAGCTGCCACTGTTTTGCAGTTACTGCGAGGCAGCTGTTTTGGTGCTCACAGCAAACCGTACCCGCCGGGAAGCAGCGCTGAGGGCGAAGAGACTTCTGCAACAGTGTAATGTCCGGTTGCTCGGCGCTGTGCTGGAAGGCCGTCAGTTCCCCGTTCCTGAGTTCATTTACCGGAGGCTCTGAGGAGGATGGAATGGGCCAACTCGCCGATATCCTTGAATTTCAGCCACCGCGTGCGGCCACCAAAACAGCAGATTGGGAAGCCACGTTCCCGGGCCACGCTGCGCGCCTGGTCATCGGTAGCGATTCCGGGTCAGACAGAAGCGAGAAACACGAAATATGTCAGGATAGCGAACTGCGCAGCGGGCCCGCTCGCCTCTCCCGCATCGGAAAGAAATTCGCGAAATTATTTTTGCCCAAGTCTCTAAATATGGTTCATCCGTGCCTTCTCGGCACAGTCTTGGTCGATCTTCTGTGGATTGGCATTGTGCTGTCACTAGCCGCGAGGTCGTCGAAAACGCCCATTCACGGCACCTACGTAATTACCTCTTACCTGGTGCTCTTTTTCATTTTTGCAGCCCAAGGAGAACTCTACCGAAGTACAAACGCCTCCGTTCCCGATCAACAACCCATCATTCTGAAGGCCCTCCTATGGACCACTCTCGTTGCAACGCTTGCAGGAGGAGGACCAACAAATCTATTGCTGCCGCTTGCGCTGGCGGGCTCGACGAGTTTCTGCGGTCTTCTTTTTTTGCGCTGGTTTTGGGGGTGCATTTGTAGTTCCAATCGCGCGCTCAGCCGGCGCAATGTGCTCGTGCTTGGAAATTCAATCTTCCAGCGCGAAATTACAAGCGCAATTGAACTGGATTCGCACTCGGGACGGTCGGTGAAGGCGCTCCTTTCGGAACGCGATTTTCAATGCCACGGTGGACCGGCGACGCTGCTCCGGATTGCACGCCAGCAATGCATCGACGAGGTGATTCTGGCTACCCACAACCCCAGCATCGCTGAAAATGCTCTCCAGGCGGCCCGCCGCAACCACCTCGACGTGAGCCTGGTGGACACCTTGCTCAGCGCGGAGCCGATTGAGGCAGAGCGAGTCGGCTGGATAACCCTGCTGAACCTTTACCACCAGCCTTTTCCGGAGTGGCGATTAGCAGCGAAGCGACTGGTAGACATCGTGATTGCATCGGCACTCCTCGTCCTGGCTTCTCCGTTGTTTTGGCTGATCGCGTTAGGCATCAAGCTCGACTCGCGTGGCCCGGTGCTCTATCGGGCAGAGCGCATCGGCTATCGCGGGCATCGTTTCACCTGCAACAAATTCCGCACGATGAGGGTGGATGCCGATAGCGAGAAAGACAGCTTACGCGCGCGCAATGAGCGGCAAGGTGCATTCTTTAAAATCCAGAAGGACCCACGTATTACCCGCTTCGGCAGATTCTTGCGACGCTATAGCCTCGACGAACTTCCCCAGCTCTGGAACGTCGTCCGTGGGGAGATGAGCCTCATAGGACCCCGGCCTCATCCTCCGGATGACGTCAAAGCCTACGACAATGACGATCTCCAACGCCTGGACTGCGTGCCCGGTATGACCGGTCTTTGGCAAGTCACTGCGCGGCAGGACCCTTCGTTTGAGCGCTGCGTGGCACTCGACGTTGAGTACATCAAGCATTGGAGCCCACTACTCGACGTTCGTATTCTTCGCAAAACTCTGAAAACTGTATTGCAGGGAGGCGGCGCATGAGCGCAAATGCCGCCGCCATTCCGAAGTTGGGTATCCAACGCGCGGTGACCAGCGTCGTCTCTGCGGCATTGGCTCCGTTACTGGCGGGGATCAGTGCTCCAGTCTTGATTTTTTTGGTGGCCCTGGCAGCTATGCTATTCCGGTCGCCTGCTCTCAAAGCCTTTCCGCTCGACCGAGTCGCATTCTTCGTCCTTATCTCGATCTTTGCTCTTCGATTTTGCCTTCGTCGTGAGCGCCTCGAAGCCTACCCTGCAACCTGGCCCCTGCTGGGGTTAACACTACTGGCTTTCTGGGGTGTTCTGAAAGAGAGCAACGTAGTAGAAGCATGGAGTGTACTCGCCGCCAAGTGGATAGTGCCCGTGGTCTTGTTTCATGTGGCAGGGTCGGTGTTTCGTGATCAGAGTTCTTTGCGCAAGCTGGAATTTTTCTCGGTGGCAGCGCTTTCTTATCTGACTCTGGTTTCGGTGCTGTTCTTGTTTGATGCAAAGTCTCTGATTTTTCCGCGTTTCATTTTGGATGAGAGCATCGGAATTCACGCAGACCGCGCGCGTGGCCCCTTTTTGCAAGCTGTCGCGAACGGTGTCTGCCTGAACATCCTTGGATTGATAGCGCTTGATTCCTTTCGCCGGAGAGTATTGCCAGGAATATTGGCGGCGATGCTTTGCGTCACAGTGCCGCTCGCGTTACTTGCGACCCGCACACGAGCGGTGTGGCTCTCCGCCGGGCTTTCGATTATTTTGCTCGCGAGTTTCGGCCCCGATCGCAGAGTGCGCCGTCCGGCGCTGGCGATTTTTGTAATGGCAGCGGTCGCACTGGGCAGTTTGCTGGTCTATGACGGCAATACAACTGCCCTGCGCGATCGCCTGTGGGACCGTTCCCCCGTCGATTTCAGACTGGAGATGTATCAGGCGGGATGGCAAATGTTTACGGAAAAACCCATCCTCGGCTGGGGAAGCGAGACCGACATTCAACCGGAAATTGAAAAGCGAATCAGCGCCTTCCATCCCGAGCGCTATTTGCTTCACAACAGTTACCTGGAACTGGCGGTCGAACGCGGGGTGATTGGTATCGGACTTTATGCATGGCTTATGGTCTGTTTTTTCCGCCTTGCCCGCGAGCACTCGCCCGGCGGCGAACGCCATTTTGTTGACGGTCAATTCCGCAAGCTGTGGCCTTTCATTCTCGGTGTGTACTTGCTGAATGCGAGTGCGGTTGTGATGAGCTATCAGTTCGTTAATGGCTTTTTATTCACGTTGGCAGGAATCATGTCTGCCCAGGATGCCAGCCGTTCACCGGTCGTTCCCATGCGAGGCAAATCATGACGATTGCATACTTGGCGAACTCTTTTCCGGAATCTCAAGAACCGTATGTCTGGGAAGAGATCTGCGAGTTGCGAAGGCGCGGTCAGCTCGTATTGCCCTGCAGTTTCAAGCGGCCGCGCGCGCCTTCCAGCCTGGAAGCGGCCCGGGAGACTCTCTATATCCTGCCCCTTCGGCTGTCTCTATGCGTACGTGCAACCTGGGCCTTGGTCCGAAATTTTTCCTCGATTAAGAACTTTATAAAACGGGCGCTTTTCGGATCCGAACCTGTCATGCAACGCCTGCGCACACTGGTGCACACCTGGCTGGGCGTGTACCTTGCAACCGCCATTCGAAACAGAAACGTCAGGCACATTCACGTGCACCATGGATATTTTTCCTCGTGGTCAGGAATGGTGGCTGCGAAGCTTCTCGACGCAGAATTCAGCCTGACCCTGCATGGATCTGACCTGCTGTTGCGTGCGGACTATTTAGACATCAAACTTAAGCATTGCGGTTCTGCGTCACGATCTCCGAATTCAACCGGCAATACATCCGCAAGAGGTTTTCGGAAGTTAATCCGAACCAGTTAGTCGTGCAGCGACTGGGCGTCGACAGCTCGGTTTGGCACGACACACGTACAGCGGCGCCAAACTCTTTGCCGTTGATCCTCAGCGTTGGCCGGCTGAATGCTGTTAAGAATTATCCGTTTCTGATTCTCGCGTGCAGGCTGCTGCAAGCCAGCGGCACGAAGTTTCACTGCTCGATCGCTGGGGAAGGGCCGGAGCGCACCCATCTCGAACAGCTCATTGCGGCTCTGGGACTTGAGGACGAAGTCGATCTGCTTGGACACATTCCTCGCGAGCAGCTACCCGAACTCTGCGCCGGAGCCGACGTTGTTGTTCTTACCAGCCAGAGCGAGGGAATTCCGCTGGCGCTGATGGAAGCCATGTCGATGGAGAAGCTGGTACTCGCTCCCGATATCACCGGAATTCCCGAGTTGGTCAGAAACGGCGAAACCGGGTTTCTTTATCAGCCCAACTCAATGGAAGACTTTCTGCCTAAGCTCCAATGCCTTGTGAACTCTGGCAGATTCCTGGATCGAATTCGACGAGCTGCGCGGCGTCAAGTCGAACGCGATTTCAACAATTCCCTCAACCTGAAAGCATTCGCCGAGGATTTTCTGAACCGTGTTGCCGCGAACACGTCCGTACTCATTGCTGCCGGAAAAGAGGCCGATGAGGATCCTGTACTGCAACAAATATAACTTTCGGTTTAGCGGCACTGAGGCCTACCTGTTCGACACCATGGAACTGATGCGCGATCGCGGCCATCAGGTGGCTCTGTTTTCCATGGCGGACCCGCGCGGGCAATCCACGCCTTACGACTCTCAGCTCGCGCCACAGGTTGATTTCAAGGAAGACCGAGGCCTTCTCGCAAAATCACGGCTGGCGGTGCATGCAATTTATTCGGTCCATGCACGCAAGAAAATACGCGAAATGATTGAGGCCTTCCGCCCGGAAGTAGCGCACGTTCGCAACATCTATCACCACCTGTCGCCCTCCATTCTGTGCGAACTGAAAGCCCGCGGCGTGCCAGTGCTTTATCACCTTAATGATCTCAAGTTGCTTTGCCCCGCCTACAACATGGTTTCTTCTGGCGGAGTAGCCTGCGACAACGCCTGCCGGGGAGGCCGATTTTGGCATGTCATAGCAAACGGATGCTACAGCGGAGGCCGGGCCTGCGCGGCTGTTCTGGCCGCTGAGGCCTACTTCCACCGCTGGCTGCGAACCTACGAAAGATGTGTGGATTTGCTGCTCGCGCCCAGCGAATTCGTGAAACACATGCTTGTGGCAAATGGATGGGGCGAATCCCAAGTCCGAGTGCTTCGGCATTTTCAGCAGTTGCCTCAAAATCCAGCACTGCATCCGGGCCCCGATGCTCCCATTCTGTACTTTGGGCGTCTGTCTGCGGAAAAAGGAGTCGCGGATCTGATTGCGGCTGTGTCCGAGATTCCACAAATCCAATTGATCATCGCTGGCGAAGGACCGCAGCGATCCGAGCTTGAAAAAAAGACATCCGCCTTGGGACTCGCCAACGTGCAATTCCTCGGGCAGGTTTCAGAGTCGATCTTGGGAGAGCTAATCGCCAGATCCCAGTTCACAGTCTTCCCGTCGCGAGCTTACGAAACTTTAGGGAAAAGCATTCTTGAGTCGTTTGCTCAAAGCCGTGCGGTTGTGGCATCAGATCTGGGGTCACGCCGCGAACTTTTGTGTGACGGAAAAACAGGTTTGTTGTATCCGTCGGGGAACGTCGCAGAGCTTTCGGCCACAATCAAATTCTTGTGCGAGCAACAGCAGCTTTGCGTGAGCATGGGCCAAGCCGGTCGTGAATTGGTCCAGCAGCGGCACTATCCGGAGCACCATGCTCTCGAGCTCGAGAAAACTTATAGAGAGCTGATTGAAAGACGCAAGCATGTCGGCGGTCTGCGTTTAGTTTCCGCGCAAATCGCGCCTCAGCGCGGTCCTACAGAAATCCAGCCACTACGAATCGCCTATATCGGCGGCAGAGGGGTAATCGGTAAATACAGCGGGATCGAGACTTTCTACGAAGAGGCAGGAAAACGGCTGGCTGCAATGGGCCATGAAGTAACGATCTACTGTCGTACATACTTCACGCCTTCTACTACCGCCTGGAATGGAATTCACATCGTCCGGCTACCAACAATCTGGACAAAGCATCTCGACACTTTGGTTCACACTCTGCTGAGCACGGTACATGCGTGTTTCAGTCACTATGACATCGTGCACTTTCACACGCTGGGGCCGGCGCTTTTCGTATTTCTCCCGCGCATCTTCGGCAAAAAAACAATGGTTACCGTACAGGGTTTGGATTGGAAACGCAGAAAATGGGGCTGGTTTGCGCGTTCAGTACTCAAAGCCGGTGAATGGGCCGCGGCGACAATGCCAAATAAGACGATCGTCGTTTCGCACACTCTTCAGAATCATTTTCGTGCGCGATATTCAGTGGATTGCACCTATGTCCCGAACGGAACGGAGCTGCGAGACCGGTCAGCCTGCCCGTCATTGGAGCAGTTCGGCCTTTCAGCAAGGCAATATGTTTTATTCCTGGGCAGATTCTCGCCGGAAAAAAACTGCGATCTGCTGATTGAGGCTTTCGAAAAAACTCAAACTTCGATGAAACTTGTGCTGGCCGGAGGATCCAGTCACACCGACGGCTACGTCCTTGCGCTCCGAAAGCACGAGGGGAACAGGATCAAGATCCTGGAGTGGCTTTCAGGCGAAACACTGCAAGCAGTGCTCACCAACGCTGCTTTGTTCGTCTTGCCGTCGGAGATGGAAGGTTTGTCCCTCGCTTTACTGGAAGGAATGGGCGCCGGTCTATGTGTGCTGGCCAGCGATACTCCGGAAAACCGAGAAGTAGTTGGAGACTGCGGGTTCACATTTCGGGCAGGCGATATCGATGACCTCCAGCACATGCTGGCATTGTTACTGCACGATTCCGCGCTGCGCGACATTATGGGTCGGAAAGCCAGGGCGCGAGTCGAAGCAAATTACTTGTGGGACGACATCGCAACGCAAATCGAAGCAACGTACCTTGATGTCGTGGGCCGGCGCAAGACCCTCGTGCCGCAGGAGGTCGCATCATACGAGAAGGTTGCGTGACCGACAAACAGTGAGAAGCGGCATCCCTTAACCAGATCAACCCACCAACTCGATCCGGTTTCCAAACGGATCGTGGATGTGACACCGCCGCACACCCGGAATATCGTTTGGCTCGTCCACGGTTACACCCGCACCACGCAGGCGAAGGACTATGCCTTCGTAGTCCGAACAACGCAGCGCCGGGTGGGCCTTTCTTGCCGGCCGAAAATCGGCCTCGACACCGAGATGTATCTGTACACTGCCGCTTTCGAACCAGCACCCACCACGTTTTGCAAGTTCTACGGGTTTTGAAATTTCTTTCATTCCGAGCAAGCCAAAATAAAATTCCCGAGCGCGGTCTTCCTGACCGGCAGGCATCGCCAGTTGAACGTGGTCGATTGAAGTAAACGGGAACTTGCGGGCGGAACTTTCCTTTTTCGCGGTCATTGAGCGAGCTGACCCTGAGCGTTATTTTTTCGCCGTAGGAGGAAGAAGCCCATTTAGCCTGAGATACATTGCGGCCATGCCGTAGTGGTCAGCCCAACTGCTCGGCAAAGCCAGGAAGGCCCATGTGCGGGCCCGCGGCTTGCCGTCGAACCACTTGATGTCCTCGTTCATTTTAGAATCGTCGGCCTTGGCAAGCGCCGTTCGGCAAAACTCGAATGAGGCTTTCACGGCGGCGACCAGCTTCTCTTTGCCTTCGGTGCCTTTCAGTTCTTCAACCTTCGGCTCAGGAACATCGCCGACATTGGCGCAAAAATAGTTGTTGCCCTCCACGATGTGGGCAGCAAGATGACCGAACGTCATTTGCTCTGGAGTGGGCTTGTAGTCAAACTTGTTCGCCGGCATTTCTTCAAATGCCGCTACCGTGTTTTTCTCACGTCCGGCGAGCATTTCACGCAAAACGTCTGAGACCGAAGTCTTGGTTGTCTGTTGCGCCAGCGCGTTGGCCGATAGAAAAACAACGAGAGCTGCAAGGCAGCATTTCATAGACCCTCCATTTAGGAACAGAAAGGATATATGGCGGTATGGTTTAAGTCCATTCGCAAATCGACCCATTACGACGGAGGAATCGGGGCCTGAGTCCTTCGGCGGCGTAGATCCTGCGGCAACCGCGATTTCGTCAGCCACAAACCCATCGCCACCGCTGCCATCCATGTAATGCTCACCAGCGCCAGGGACTTTAAGTCTGCAGCCCGGCTTCCGTGTACGCCAACAATTTTGGCGACTTGCAGCGACAGCAGTCCGGCAAACAGCGAAATGGCCATGGCCTTTCCGATTTCATGCCAAGCCAAATCACCTGCGGGAACCAGGCCTCGCCTGTGTAACAGGAAAGCGATTGCGATGCAATTCGCTGCAATCCCCAGATCGGAAGCTATAACTAATCCCACCGTAGAAAGTGATTTAAAAAGCGCTGCGTACATCGGCAGAGACGCCAACGTAATCACGCTGCTCGCAATCATTGGCGTAAGTGTGTTTCCGGCGGCATAAAAAGCGCGCGCATAGAGCCCTTGCGCCGACCAGAACGCCAGTGAGAGCGAGAACCAGAAGAAGTAAACCGCCGTGGTCTGCGAATCGGAAAAGTGCAAGTGACCGCGTCGATAAACCAGATCGATTAGTGGCAGCGCAGTGACCGCCATGAGGCTGGAAAGTAGCAGCGCGGCAGCCACAATCCTGTAAATCGAGCCATTCACTGTATCGGCAAACTCTGCCATGCGCTTCTCGCCGAACAAGCGCGCAAAAAACGGCAGCGACGCCTGGCTCACAGCCTGTCCAAGCACCGCAATCGGAACCTGGAACAGCCTCTTGGCATAGTTCAGGCGGGTAATGTCGCCTACAGCGCCGGACGCGAAGTAACGCAGAATCCAATCGTCGGCAGTGACGAGGGAAACTCCGAGCATGAGTGGAATGGAAAGCCGCACCCATTCCCGAAAGGCGGAGTTGCGAACGTCGAACGAAACTCGATATCCCACGCCCACCCGAGCGGCGCCAATCGCATTGATAAGAAAAATTCCGACAAATGCGCCCGCAACCGCGCCATAGGCGAGGGATGAGATGCCAATCCTGCGGGAAAAAAGAAGCCCGCCCACAATGATTCCGGCATTGTAAAACAGCGGGCCCAATGCAGGCAGCAAAAACATCCTGCGCGACATCAAGACTGCGGAAACAACTCCCCCAACATAGAAGAACAATTGCGCAGGCAGGAGGATGCGGGTCAGGTGCACGCACAGCGCGAACTGGTCCGGCTTGAATTTGCTGAACATCAGCCGGTCGAGCTGCGGCGCATAAATCGTCGCCACGATCACGCCTACTCCCAAAACGGCAGTCATGATCGTAATTACAGCTGAAAACGTCTGCCTAGCCTCGTCTTCCCGCTTTTCTGCAAGGAATCGCGTGTATATAGAGACGAACGTTATCGATGCTGTCCCGCCTGCCACCAGGTAATTCAGCCAGTCCGGAATGGTAAAACCGGCGATGTAGGCGTCCGTTACGGGAGTAACGCCAAAGGCCCAGGCGATATACATCTCGCGCACAAAACCGACGACCCGCGACAGCATGATGGTCGTGATCAGCAGCAGCGTCGCCGAGAATGCCGTGTGCTCACGCGCAGGATGGAAGAGGCGAAGCACCCGGCGAAACACTGGCTGGGGATTGGGCTTCAGCGCTTCAGGGGAGGCCTGCATCAAGCGCGATTCTACACGCAAAGCACGAACCTTCCGGTACCGGAAACGGCACAGGTGCAGCAACTCTTTTTTGACAACCCGAATCAATAGACCGGATAATCCCAACCGTGTCGGGTCAGGCTGCTGCTCAGAATTCGACGGGCTCCGCCCTGTTGCGGCGTTCGTTCCGCAAGACCTTCCCCCCCGCTGTGCGCGGCGAGGGTGCTTACCTGTGGGACGCTCAAGGCAAAGAGTATCTGGATTTTGCCGGATCGGCAGCGGTGAACTTCATCGGGCATGGGGTGGCCGAAATTGTCGAATCCATGACCGAGCAGGCCCGCTCCCTGGAATTTGTTCATGGCAGCCAGTTCACAACTCCGATTGCCGAACAATACGCTGCCGAATTGCTCGAGTTTGCGGGTGAGAACTTTCGCGGAGGAGCGGTGTACTTCTGCAGTGGCGGCTCAGAAGCAATTGAAACTGCGCTTAAGCTGGCACGCCAGTACCAGGTCGAAATTGGGAATTTCGGGCGCTCGCAGATCATCAGCCGGGAGCAGAGCTACCACGGGGCAACGCTGGGCGCGGTAGCCGTTTCCAGGAACAAGCGCCGACGTGAGATTTATCGGCCGATGGTGCGCGAATTCAGCACCGTGACCGCGCCGTATTGCTACCGTTGTGCTTACGATTGCACGGATGGATGCTACAACTGCGGCCAGGAGTATGCCCTGGAGATTGAGGCGGCCATAGCCGCTGCCGAAGGCAAAGTCGCGGCGGTGATCTTGGAACCGGTCAGCGGCGCGACTCTTGGAGCGGTCGTCCCCCCGCGCGGGTACCTCGAGAAAGTCGCTGAGATCTGCCGAAAGCATGAAGTTTTGCTGATCGCAGACGAAGTCATGAGTGGCATGGGACGTACCGGCCGAAACTTCGCTGCCGATCATTGGGACGTTGCGCCGGATATTGTGGTTACCGCCAAAGGACTGGCGAGCGGGTACGCACCGCTTGGTGCAGTTATCGTCTCGCAGCACGTGGTTGAAGCGATCGCCACCGGGACTGGCTCGTTCATTCACGGCTTCACATACAGCTCGCATCCGATTTCGCTGGCCGCCGGCAGAGCGGTTCTGAGTTTTATCAAGAAGAATAAGTTGATGGAAGGGGCTGATTCGGAGAGCGAGGCAACGATTGCTTCCAAGCTGAAAGCGCGGCTTGCAGGTCTACGGGACTTACCTTCGGTTGGCGACGTGCGCGGTATCGGCCTGCTTTGGGCAATGGAATTCGTTTCCGATAAATCCAAGAAGACCCCGTTCCCCTATGAGAAGAACTTCAGCGGCCGGCTGGCCCAGGCGGCGGTCGAACGCGGATTGCTCGTTTATCCAGTCCAGGGCTGTGCGAATGGCGACTGCGGCGACCACATTCTGATCGCTCCACCAGCGGTTATCTCGGAGGAACAGATCGCCTGGGCGTGCGGGGAGCTGGCCGCGGCCATTGAGGAATCCTCTTCCGCCAATTAAACCGCAAACCCCATCGTGCCTTAAATACCTTCCTTCCAGTAGCTTACGTCTTGACTTGCAATTGACTACCACTTTACCTGCTGTGCATTGTCCAACTTCGGCTGCCCCCGCATTATGCGAACGGAGGAAAGCACATGGCAACGCAATGCCTGGGTAACGCGCAAAACTTCAGAACGGCAACCCGGCTTCAAGAGAGTTTTCTCGCCTCGGGGGAAAAGCGGCTGCTCGTCTGGATGGCGGAACGCACTCCCGGCTGGATCAACTCGGATCACCTGACAGCCGTAGGGTTCGCAGCTCAGGTGCTAACTGGTCTTAGTTATGCCCTGGCCAACTCGAACAGGTTGTGGCTGATCGCCGGAATCGGCTTCCTGGCCCTGAACTGGTTTGGCGACAGCATGGATGGGACTCTGGCGCGAGTCCGCCAGCAACAACGGCCGAGGTATGGGTTTTACGTCGATCACATCCTCGACAGCATTGGCTCCGTCGCGCTCATGGGAGGCCTCGCCCTCTCTGGATACGTCTCGCCGGTCGTCGCCATCGGCCTGCTGGTACTTTTTCTGCTGCTTTCTATCCAGTCGTATCTGGCCACCCACACATTAGGCGAGTTTCGCATGTCGTTCTGGAGCTTCGGGCCAACCGAATTGCGGCTGCTGCTGGTATTCGGGAATCTGGCTGTGTTGCGCTGGCCTGTGGTCCTGCATGGACGCTTTCGCTTATTCGATGTTGGCGGAACAGTCGGCATAGTCGGCATGACCGCAATGCTGCTGTTTTTCACCGCACGAAACACAATCCGCCTTTACAACGAGGAGCGGATTCAATGACCAACAACGTTATTTGGATCCGCTGGCTGAAATTCAATCTGGTGGGCGCGATCGGTATCTGTGTTCAACTCGGAGTTCTAGTGTTATTAACCTCGACGTTGGGTCTGAATTACTTGTTCGCGACGGCCCTCGCCGTCGAAGCCGCCATCCTGCACAACTTTTTCTGGCATGAGCGGTTCACGTGGTCTGACCGGCGCACGCGAACATCCGCAGGAAGGCTTCTGAAATTCAACCTAACAACGGGATTATTCTCGCTGGCGGGGAACGTAATGTTCACCAAATTGTTGGTCGACGCGGGCGCAGGTTACTTGCTAGCCAACTGCTCGGCAATCGTTCTCTGCTCAATCATCAATTTCGCATTGAATGATTCTGTTGTTTTCGTTGCTCCGCAGGAAGGGATTAGCGCCCAAGCTGAGCAGTGAACTGCCTCGCCGACGCTGGCGGCTATTTCGATATGCTGGGCTGGAGGGTGGGATCAGCAAGGGTGATGTGCTGGAGGCTTTCAGGCGCCTGCAGCCACTTGCGAATCTCCGGGAGCGCCTCGCGCGCGGCAGCTTCGCCAATTTCTACGAGGTCGGCGCTGTGCTCGAAATCGTCGTAGCGATACCCGGTGACATCGGGCTCGATAATCAGGTCGGCGCACTGGCGTGATTGAGCGCAATTCATCTTTTGCGCAATCGAAAAGCACTGGCCGATCACATCAAAAATGTGCCGTGGGCCGTCGCCATTTGCCCAGCGCCCCTTCAGGTTAACGGCAATCACACGATCCGCCCCCATTTCGCGCACCGGCTGGCTGGGAAGCGAGTGCGCCAGCATGCCATCGACAAGGAGGCGGCCGTCGATCTTTACCGGAAGAAACACACCTGGGTAGGCGCAACTGGCGCGCACGGCGTCGGCAAGAGGACCGGAACGAAATACGACGCCTTCCCCCGAGGTGAAATCCGTGGCCGTCACCGCAAGTGGAATCTTCAATTCTTCAAAAGTTTTTACGCGCAGCAGCTTGTTCAGGAAGGTGAGCATTCGCAGATTAGTGGCAAAGCCTAAACGCGAAAGTGTCCAGCGGGCAAGATCGCGAAAACGGACGCGGGCAGCGACCTGCTCCAATTCTGCCGGCGTGATGCCGCTGCAGTAGGCCGCGCCAATCAGAGCTCCAACACTGGTTCCAGCGATGTAACGAACCGGAATATTTTCTTCTTCAAGAACTTTGAGGATCCCGACGTGAACGATGCCGCGGGCGAAGCCGCCGCCCAGCGCGAGCCCTACGGAGGGGATTTTTGCCAGCGCAGAAGGCTCGGGCGCGCGGGTGATACCGCGCCCGAAAGCGCGCACCGACTGCACGATTTGACGCAGGCCTTTGATGGCCATGGCCTTGACCTCCGGCCGAACGAGGCTCTGCAAGCCCACTACAAAAGCCTCTGCAAGTAAGATGCCGCGAAATCCAGGGTACGTTTCATGTATATCGCGACAGTTATTACCCTAGTTCTCTCTGGTATGAACCCGTGACGAAGTCATTTGTTCCTGCTACTTTGTGAGTCATGCCCAGAGAAATCTCGGCCGGAGGCGTGGTGTTGCGAAATACGCCGCAAGGCTGGGAATTGGCAGTCATTGAGCCAGAAAGGGAATCCGAAAGTAACCAGAAGGCCGGGGTTACTGACAAAAAACGTCCAAAACAGGTACTGGCTTTGCCCAAAGGCCTGGTCGATCCCGGCGAAAAGCCCGAGCAGACGGCCATTCGCGAGGTGCGGGAAGAAACCGGCATCACGGCCAGAGTTCTCGCTAAGCTACTCGACATTAAATATGTGTACGTGAGGACCTGGGGCGATCAGCAGCGAGTGTTCAAAATTGTGAGCTTCTATTTGCTGCGATACGAGTCCGGGGAAATCGATGTCATCGCGCCGGAGATGCGGATCGAGGTCAAGCAGGCGCTATGGATCCCGCTGGAGGGAGCGGAGCGCACGCTGACTTATCGCGGCGAGCGGGACACAATTCGCAAAGCGCGAGAGTATCTGCAGACACATCCCGAGGAGGCGAGTCAAAGGTAGGAATCGCTCGGCACGACAGCAATCAATTCCAAACAAGTCGGTTCGCCGACTGTCCGCTTTTGAACAGCCGCGATTGTAGTCGGACACGAACATAGGTTGAACAGGAATCTAGTCCCTCCCCATCCATTTCTTTTCAACCTCTTACATCTTGGCCAAAGGTATGCAAATTGCCCCACATGAAAAGCACCTAGATCTCAAATTGGGGAAAGCAAATGACCAATTGGCTCCACGATATTCGCTACTCGGCTCGACAGCTGCGTAAATCGCCGGGATTCACCGTCGCTGCCGTCGTGACGTTAGCGATGGCCATCGGCGCGAACTCGGTTGTGTTCAGCGTTCTGAATGGTCTGATCCTGCGGCCGCTAAGTGTGCCGCAGCCTGAGAGCCTTTATCTGCTCGAGGCTGCCAACGATAAGAACACAGAGCATTCCTATCCCGACTATCTCGATCTGCGCGATCGCAACCACAGCTTTGATGGTTTAGCAGGGTTTGGAATGGGTCAAGTGGCAATCAACACGGGCGAAGGTCCATCGATTGAGTGGAACGTGGAAGCGACCTGCAATTACTTTGACGCACTGCGAATTCAGCCGTATCTGGGGCGGTTTTTTCATGACTCCGATGACCACGGTCCAAACAGCGCTCCGTATATGGTGCTCAGCTACGACTATTGGCACAGTCATTTTCGCGATGACCGCGGCGTGGTTGGCCGTGTGGTCCAGTTGAATGAGCATCCATACACGATCATCGGTGTAGCTCCGCCAAAGTTTCGCGGGACCATTGTTTTCTTTTCGCCCAATTTTTGGGTCCCGATCGTGAACCACGACCAGATCGATGGTACGGCCGACATGAAGGACCGCGGGACCCGTTGGGTATTTGTGGTTTTCGGACACCTGAAACCGGCAGTGACCGTGGCACAGGCGACCGCCGATCTGAACTCAATCAGTTCCTATCTGCTAAAGACTTATCCCACGGATGAACGGCCGGGGGGATTCGCGTTAGCACGCCCGAATCTTTTGGGTGATCAATTTGCGCCGGGAGTACGGGCGTTCATTGCAGGATTGATGCTGCTGGCGGGCTTGATCTTGCTGGCCGCGTGCGCCAACCTGGGCAGCCTGTTTGCTGCACGCGCTTCGGACTGCTCGAAAGAGATTGCCATGCGGCTGGCGCTTGGATCCAGCCGCAATCGCATTTTGCGCGCTCTGTTTACTGAGGCTGTGATGATTTCGCTGGCGGGAGGCGCTATTGGAATGTGGGCAAGTGTGGCGTTCCTGCGTTGGCTTAGCGAGTGGCAGCCGTTCGGGAATTTTCCCATGCATACGCCGGTGAACCCCACCGCGAGTGTCTATGGCCTTGCTTCGCTGCTGAGTCTGGTCAGCGGTTTTATTTTCGGAGCAGTGCCGGTCAGGCAGGTGCTTCGCACCGACGCATATCAGGTCATCAAGGTCGGTTCGAGCGTCTCAGTTGGAAGGAAAATTACTGCCCGAGATCTATTGCTGGCGGTGCAGATCGCGCTCTGCGCCGTGCTGGTTACGTCGTCGCTGGTTGCTGTGCGAGGGCTGATCAACGCTATGCACGGCGATTTTGGGTTTGACACTCATAATTCCATGCTGGTAGCCGCTGACCTGCACATGGCGGGCTACACCAGCGATCGGGTACCCGCGATGCAAAGGCGCATGCTGGACGCGATTGCCGCGATTCCCGGAGTGGAGTCGGTTGGATTAACCGATGCGCTGCTCCTAAACGACCAGGCCACGTCGAGCATTTTCAGGGATCAAACTGCAGACCTGCGGCCGGCAAATGCCGCGCTCTCCGACGTGTATATGTACCACGTTTCTCCAGAATACCTTCATGCCGAAGGCACCGTTTTGCTTTCGGGGCGCATGTTTACGTGGCACGACGACAAAAACGCGCCGCGCGTAGCAATCGTGAATCAGGAGTTTGCCCGGAGAATTTTCGGCTTGGTGCAGAACGCGATCGGTAACTACTACAAGTTTTCGGACGGCACGCGCGTGCAGGTCATTGGCGTTGCGCAAAATGGAAAATACGGGAAACTCACGGAAGAGCCGCAGCCCGCGATGTTCTTGCCGATCCAGCAACATCCCACAAGTTCGGCGTGGATGGTGGTGCGGTCGAGCAGTAATTCAGAACAATTAGCTGCCGCGATCAGGAGCACACTGCACCGAATCGATCCCGGCCTGCCGGTGGTCATCGAGACGCGGCTCGACGAGGTCGGCGGAGCGCTGTTTCCGGCGCAGATCGCATCCGCGGCATTGGGGGTGCTCGGCGGGATGGGCGCGATGCTCGCTATCACCGGCATTTTCGGCATGGCCGCGTATTCGGTCACCAAGCGCCTGCGTGAGCTGGGAATTCGCGTTGCCCTCGGCGCTCAACGCAGGCAGATACTGGAGGCAGCGTTAGGTCGCGCATTCAGGCTGCTGGCCTTCGGGTCGGCGGCTGGACTGATTTTCGGACTGCTGGCGACACGCGTGTTGTCCGACATCGTCTATCAGGCGACACCGCGCGATCCGGTAGTACTCACCGGTGTTGTACTCGCTATGGCGATGATGGGATTAGTCGCAACCTGGATACCTGCTAGACGCGCATTGTCGGTTGATCCGATGATCTTGTTGCGAGATGAGTAAGGCCGTTGTACCAGCGTGGAACTTCGTGTCCTTCGTGGTTAAACCTGGACACGAACCTGGCTTGCCTCTTTTAGTACCAAGAGGATTCCATCGAAAATGGCTCGATGAGAGTGCGAGCCGTTCTCGTTCTGACCGTCTGCTTATTTTCCGAAGCGTTGTTCGCACGCGTGCCGAGGCGGCACCTGCCCCCGACTGATCCCGAATACGGTTCAGCCCTGGCGGCAGCCAATCGCTTTCTTCATGCCTGGCAAACGCAAGACCACGAGACCGGAATCATGATGCTGACGGACGCGGCGCGGGAGCACGCCTCGCGCGATCAATTGCAGGCGTTCTTCTCATCAGGGCCGGACGCCGCATTCGAAATTCGTCGCGGCAAGCGGCTCAGTACGGAGGAATACGCTTTTCCGGTTGTGCTGTTTGATATCGCAAAAGATGCCAACCATCCACACGCTTCCAAGATCATCATCGTAAAGGCTGGCAAAGAAGACTGGGCGGTGGATCGGCTTCCGTAAGCCTTGCGTCAGAGAATCACTTGCCCGGCACTATCGTCTTCGCCGATTCCATATTGTCGTAACGGTCGAAGGCGCGAATGACAACCACGTGCTCCTGCGTCGCTGAATCAGAGGCCAGCGGCAACGCGAAATCGTAGCTTTCGGACTTCGAGTCGGAGAGTTGGCCGACGGGTTCCACGAAATGCCAGTCGCCCGCGTCAAGCGAATATTCGGCGCGCTTGATCGGAGAAAAACTGTCCACCGCTCGGAACTGCACTCGGACAGCGTTCCCTTGCAGTGAAGCCTTCAAGTCCTCAATTTGCGGGGGCGTCGTGTCCACTTCAAAGCGGTCGCTCTCTTTTTCTGCTGAGAGCGCTTCGCCGGGAGAGTGCGAGGGCGCGTCGGAAGCGACGATCTTGATCATGTAGCCGCCATCCGGGAGCAGCGAGGCGTCGAAGCTGTAGAACTTCTCCGTGAGATTGTCCTTCAGCAGCAACCAGCGGTTCTGGCCGTCGCCGCGGTAGTAAACGGAATAAACCAGCTGGTCGTCGTTTTCATCGTGCACCGTCCACTTCACGCCGATGTACTGGCGATCGTGAATGACGTTAGGTTGGGGGTCGAGGCGCTGGCCGGGGTCAAGATTCGGCGGTCGGGGAGGCGACTGGTAGCGAGCTCCCGAAGCAACTACCACATCGTCAAACTCGGGTGCGACGTTCTGCGGAAGGTAATTCAGGGTGACGTTGTCCACGCGCGGCGCCGGATCGCCGGGATGCAGAATGGCCTTCCACTGAATAAAACGGGCGGCTGGTGCGGTGACTTCATCGTCGCCGCGCACATCGATCTTTTTCCAGGGGCTCCAGTTGCGGTCGGGATTGTCGACGTTGCCGCTGCGGGCAAATAGCTCCACGTTCCCCTGGGCGCGAAATTCGGCGCGGCCCCACCTCGAAAAAATGTGGGCATCGAAAACATCGCTTTCATAGCTGCCCTCGGAAGAGGGCGCTTGGCTCAGAAGAAAAATCTTGCCGAGATTGCTGGTGGAGGCGTAAAGCTCGCCGCTGGAAGTTTTAGTAAAAGCTGTAACCTGGTTGGCTCCGGCCTTCAGCAACTCGGCGTAATCTTCGCGGCCTGAGATTTCGTAGATTTGACCACGGTTGCCGGTCCCGGCGACGAGCTGTCCTCTTCGGTCGAAGGCCAGCGAGTACACCAGATCGTCGCGCGAGTTCCACAAGAGCGATGGCGAACCATTTGCCGAGATTTTATAAATCTCGGCACCGCCGGGAACACCGGCGCTGCCACTGCTTAACGTCACCGACTCGGGGGGCGCCCCAGGATGCTTGGCTTGACCGGACTCGGAATGATTTTCATCTGTCGCAGGAATCACGACCGAGACGGCCGGCGAGCTTGCGCCAGCTCGTTTCTCTCCGGAAGCCGCCGCGTAAATGTTCCCGGAGTTATCGACGGCCAGGCTGGTGATTTCGCGCTTGGGCGCGCTGTAAAGCACGAATCCTTCGCCCTTGGGATCAATGCGATAAATCAGGCCGCTGCCATCGGAGCCGGCAATCAGGTTCCCCTGATTGTCGAACGTGAGCACCCGAATGTGGGGCTCATCGCTTTTGAAGAAGAGCGTATGCTCGCCATTCGGCGAGACGCGAAAAATCTGGCCGTGATCTCCGGTAGCAACGTAGAGATTTCCAGACGAGTCGAGTGCCAGCGCCCAGATGTATTTGGTTTGCGGATCGAAATATACGGACGAAGTCCAACCCGATTCGGTTTTTGACTTCTCATCTTTTGTCGCACTTCCTGATGAACTGCGCTCCAGCTTGTAGACTTTTCCATCAGGATTGGTGGCCGCATAGAGCACGCCGTGTTTGTCGATGACCAGCGCCTGGACCTGAAGTTCTTGCGGCTGAAAAATCGCAATCGGCTGGCCTCCGGAAACTACGCGATAGACACGAGCGGGAGCGCCGGTCGCAGCGAAAATTTCGCCTTGAGGTCCAACCGCTGTCGCCCAGACAGCGCTTGATGGCGTACTCGCGACCAGCTTGAATGATGGCGCAAGCTCCAGAATGCCCTCGCTTGAAATCGCCACGCCGTGCGAAGTCCCTTTAGTAAAGTCCTCGTAGGTGGACTGCTGCCACGTGCGCGTGCCCTCGGCAAAAATCAGGACTGAAGTGGATAGACAAAAGGCGAGCAACAAAATGCTGCGAAACAAATTTTTATCCTCGTGACAGAAAAGAAGAGTTTGAATCAGGGTATCACGGACATGGAGCGTCGCTTGCAGAAGGGCGGATGTTTCCCTGTCGAACCGAGGCGCCAAGGGCAGGTCACGGTAAGTGGTAGGAGCTAAGACTCTGATCTCGAACGCAATCAACTTCGATCTCGCGATTTAGCGGCGCGCTCCCCGAAAACTGCCGGCCCCGTGGAATCCGCCGCTACCGTGGTATCCGCCGCCATGAAATTCGCGTTCCCCATGGAAGTCACGCCCACGGGCATATCCTCCGCGATAGCCGTCTCGGTATCCGCCTCGGTAGCTGTAGCCTGGATGGTTGTAGAAACCGCGCGAGTATCCATATCTGCCACGGTAGTATCCACGCCCATAGAAGTCATCGCGATCATAAAATCTGTGCCCGTAGAAGCCGTGGAACCACGCGCCCGCTCCGATGAATACACCGTTCACGAAGTAATCCGGTCCGTAATAACCGTAAGGGGCGCATGAATACGGGTAGTAGTCGTAGTATCCGTATGGACAGACCGGCGGTGGCCCAAGTACATAACCGGGGGCGACTCCGACCCTGACGCCTACGGCGATTTGCGCGGAAGCGACCCCTGCAACAAGCAGCAAAGCAGCAAATACCGCGAAGTACTTCAGGTTTCTCATATTTCATCTCCGGCCGAACCAAAATCGGGCCCGGAAGGCGTCCCGGCAGATCAGCCCCGAGAAGCCTTACATCGATATCAAACCCCAAAGGCGCCTGATAGTTGCCAGGTTTGGCCGCCTGCCCGCGGAAACACCTGTTCAGAACTATGGGTCGGATCAGAAGGATTTGTGTCGAGGCAACACTGTTGTCAATTGCGTCTCATCGGTGATCCTCGTACAACTGAGTAGAATGTCCGCTCGTGCCAAGGAACCGGCAAGCCGTTCGCAAAGGGCACATCATATGAGAGATTCAGAAATCGCGAAAAAGGGGCGGCACCACCGCTTTTGTTTCGCTGCCGTCGGGACGGTGGTTTTGCTCCTCATGTCCTCTGGTGTGACACAAACTACGACGTCGCGGCAACCGGAAACGGACTGGTCTCAAGCAGTCAAAAAATATCCCGGATTGCCAGCTGAGTTTGTGCGTCTGATGAACAAATTCCAGCACGACTTGGAATTGCCTCTCCCGCGCAATCAAAGCAGCTTATTGCCGTTGTTACCGGATTCGACCACTTACTATGCTGCATTCCCGAACTATGGTGACGCGCTACATCAGGCATTGCTGATTTTCCGGCGCGAGCTGCAACAAAACGAGGACTTGCGTAATTGGTGGCAGCAAGGCGAAATGGCAAGAAGCGGGCCGCTACTCGAAGAGTTCATCGAGAAGCTCTACGCCCTCTCACAGTATGTCGGCGATGAAGTTATTGTTTCTGGTCAAACTGGTGGAACCGCGCCGACTTTATTGATTGCCGCAGAGGTGCGGAAACCGGGATTGAAGGACTTTCTTACCCAGATGCTCGAGGAGTTGCCGGGCAATGCAAAACCGGCTTTGCTGGTTTTGGGTCCGCAAGAACTGGCCAACATGCCAGCCCGGCCTATGACCTTACAACCGGTGGTGCTGGTCCGGCCTGACTTCGTTGTCGCTGGCATAAGTCTGGATGCGGTCAAAAGTTTTAATAATCTTCTCGAAAGAGGAGCGAACCAGTTTGGCTTGACTTCATTCGGGCAACGGTTAGCACAAGCGTATCGCAGCGGCGTTTCAGTTTTAGTGGGTGCCGACTTGCACAGCATGCTCGAACAAGTTCCGCTCGGCTCCGAGCAGAACCAAATGATGTTCGATCGCACCGGTTTCCGGGATGCGAAGGATTTCATTTGGGAACACAGGAGTTTACCCGGACAAGCGGCGAGCGAAATGGAGTTGAGTTTTACCGGGCCGCGACACGGCGTCGCTGCGTGGCTGGCGCCTCCTGCCAGGCTGGGCAGCCTGGATTTCATTTCCCCGGAGGCGCTGCTGGCGGGCGCCATTGTGCTCAAGAACGTCAGCGAAATTTTCGACGAAGTGCGGGGAATTTCCACTGCTTCCAATCCCAATGCCTTTACCACGCTTGACCAGATGCAAGTGGCGGCAGGCATTAACATCAAAAGCGATTTGCTCAGTCATCTCACTGGTGAGATCACACTGGAACTGGATGACGTGGTCAAGAACGAGCCAAAATGGCGGGCCGTCCTTGGAGTCAACGGCCCTGATCGCCTGAAACAAACGCTAAGCAGAATATTTTCCTCTTTGCATGTGGAGCCGCCGCAAACGGGAGAGGATGGCGTGACCTATTACAATGCCGCAATTCCTTCAGCGCAGAACCCAGCACAACTGGTTTACGCGTTTGTAGACGGATACGTGATTGTGGCCCCAACACGCGAGTGGGCGGCGGAAGGGGTGCGGCTCCACCGGGGTGGCGGCTCGTTGGCGAAATCTGCCAAGTTCACAACCTCACTTCCACCCGGACGGCCCTTGGAAGCTTCAGCGCTCTTATACGAAGATCCGATTGCAATGCTTACCTTGCAGATGAAGCAGTCTCCCGATTTGGCTGAAACCCTCACCCGTCTGCCTTCACCGACTGCGCCGATGCTAGTCTGCGCTTATGGCGAGGAACAGGCAATCCGCGCGGTGAGTAACAGCGCCGGAGCCGACGCAGCCGCAGTTCTGGTGATGGGGGCAATCGCGGTTCCCAATCTGTTGCGGGCTAGAACGTCGGCAAACGAAGCGTCTGCCGTCGGAACAATACGCACAATAACGACTGCTCAAGCCGCTTATGCGGCAACCTATCCAAAGAAGGGCTATGCGCAGGATCTGGCGTCGCTCGGGCCTGATCCGAATGGATCCAATTCGGCCTCGCCGCAACACGCGAGTCTGATTGAACCTGCCCTGGGAAATTCGAGTTGCACAAACAACCTGTGGTGCACAAAATCCGGATATCGTTTCATCACCACGGCAACCTGCAAGCAGGGCATGTGCAAAGAATTTGTGGCCATTGGCAGTCCGGTAACGGCCAACTCTGGAACACGGAATTTCTGTGCGACTTCCGATGGAGTCGTTCGCTTCAGCCTGAGCCCTCCCCTGATATCTCCGGTCAGCGTCGCTGAATGCCGGCAGTGGACGCCGCTGCAATAGCCGGCCTATGGACACTCTCCTCTTACCAGCTGTCGCCTCCGCCCTTCGGCGGCCACGCGGCTAACCCACGCCGCAGCGCAGCTACCTGGCCGATGTGATAGCTGTTGTGGACCAGCGTCTGCCACAAAACCGCGTACAGTGACGACGAAATCTTGCTGTGCCCCGAATGCGTAGCACGAACCTCATTTGCAAGCACCTCAGACGGCGAGTCGGCGAGCTTCGCGAGCTCAGTGAGATTATTTCGAAATTGATCGACGGCTTGGCCCCAATCACTTGCCGTCGCAGGCGCGGGATGAGCCGGCCAACTCTCCGATGCGTGTTCCGGATATGCCGGGGCCTCGCCGCGAATTCGTTTCAGCTCGTATTCCATCCAAAAATTCATGTGCCAGACTTGCTGCCAGATGGAGTGAGCAAAGCCTGAAGGACGATGGCTCGCCACTTCCGGCGACACATCTTCTATACACGCGAGAGTGTCTGCGTGTGCGCCTCGGCCATAGAAAAGTTCGATGAGCGGGGATGCAGGCATACTACTCATTGTAAGTAACTCGAGCACTGGTTACCGCCTGATTGCTACGGAAGGAAGCGTCCGGGATTTTTGCGCAAAACTTTGCGGCGTTACTTCCCACGTGACTTACTAAAATCCTCAGCGTATCGTCACCGTTACTTACCGCGTTCCCTACCATGCCGGTCCGACGAAGTCATTGATCGCCCAAGCCTTCCACGCGTAACTCTCTGCCGTTCCAGGGGTACGTAATCAATTGCCCGGAGTGGAAGTCCGGTAGCACTTACTACCCGCCATCAGAGCGGAGGGAGGCTATGCAGAAACAACATTTCACAATAGCTCTTCTGATTACTTTGGTGCTTTCAGTCACTGTTACTGTGTGGGGGTTTGCGACGAGCACGACTAAGACTCAGCTTAACGACCTTAACAACCAGCTTCAGCATGCGCAGGGCGAGCTGACGGACACGAAGCTACAGTTGGCCGACGCCAACAGCAAGCTGAACTTTCTTGAGAGCTCGAAGACTCGCGTCCAGGTCACAGCGTATGCGTTGACCGAGGACTTTGGTCCGAACCCAATTTTTTCCAACAACACTCCAGCGCGGCAGGCGTACGCCGTACCGAAACATACCTTGCCAACGGGCAAAGTGCTGAATGTCGCGCTTTCTCCGTTAGCAGAGCGCAGGCTGCACGCGCACCTGAATGACACGCTGGTACTGCAGACCTCGCGGACCCATCAGAAATATGTTGCGAAGTTTGTCGACCGGACCGCGCAAACCGAAACTCGTCCTGTAGTGGATATTCTGTTCGCGGACGCTCACCAGGCGCGAATCTGGGGCCGGCAATACCTCTATGCCGTAAACATCTCCCGGCTGGACTCTCCCTTCGGCCAGCAATAAAATCGCTTGGAATCTACTTAGAACAAAAGCCGCGGGCAGCTGGATTTGCATCTATATTGCTTTTCCGCGAATCCAAAGTACTTGCGGTTTGCACGTCCTCGCATGGAAACTCTGAGCGCTATCAAGCACATTGGCATGGGTTCCGGGGACGTGCATTACATCAAATGCACGGGTCCTGGATCCCGGGTTGGAAGTTTGACCGCGACAACTTCAGGGCTTCTGCTGGTCGCACTTCTTGCATTGGCCAGGCCGTGCATGTCTCAGATGCAAAGCGGTGCTCAGCCTGACGCCAGTAGCGCTTCTCAGTATTCTGATTCGGCCGAGAGTTCACCGGGGTCGAATCAAAGTTCTGCAGCCCAGGAACTGTTCGGCGGTCAGAGCCCGTTCAACGGCAGCGTGCCCGAGGGCAAAGCTACTTCTGACGTTTTACCGTTGTCGTTTAAAGACGCTATCGATCGCGCGATGCGGAATAATCTCGGCCTCCTCATCGGCGGCGACAACCTGCTGGCGGCGCGAGGGCAAAGATGGCAGGAACTCAGCCATCTTTTGCCTAACGTAAGCGCCTCGGTAACCCAGAGTGCAACCCAAATCGATCTGGCAGCGCTGGGTTTTCGCTTCAGATTTCCCGGCGTTCCCAACGTAGTCGGGCCGCTGGGAGTTTTCAATGCCCGCGCTTACATGACGGCTCCGCTGTTCGACTGGCACACGATCGAGCGGGAGCGCGGGGCCAGCGCAAACGAATCCGCGGCCCGGTACAACTATAAGAATGCTCGAGAGCTGGTTGTGCTCGCGGCCGGCAACGAATATCTGTTAACCATTGCCGCCTCGGCGCGAGTGGATGCTGCCCAGGCCCAGCTTGAAACCGCACAGGCTCTTTACACCAAGACTCGTGATCAGCAGAATGCCGGCGTAGTGCCTGCGATCGACGCTCTTCGCGCGCAGGTCGAATTTCAGGCTCGCCAGCAACAACTCATTGTTGCGCGCAATGACTATGCTAAGCAGAAACTGTTGCTGGCCCGGACCATCGGGCTTCCGCCCGGGCAGGAATTTAACTTGACCGACAAAGCGCCCTACGAGCCGTTGGGCCCGATGAACATCGAACAAGCTTTGCAGCGCGCGTATACTTCGCGACCGGACTACCTGGCTGCCGTCCAGCAAGTCCGCGGCGCGGAGCAATTCCGCCGCGCAGCGACTGCCGAGCATCTGCCGAGCATTGACTTTTCTGGTGACTACGGCGCTGCCGGCGTAAATGTCGGCCATTCGCATGGCGTGTTTGACGCAGGCGCGACGCTGGTGATTCCTATATTCGCCGGCGGAAAGTCACAGGCTGATGCGCTGCAAGCTGAGGCCCAGTTGCGCCAGAGCCGCCAGCAGCTTGAAAATTTGCGCGGGCAGATTGATTATGACGTGCGCGCGGCTTTGCTGGATTTGAACGCGGCCGCCGACCAGGTGCAGGTCGCAAGGCAATCGCTCGACCTGGCGAACCAGACGCTGGATCAGGCGCGGGATCGTTTTACCGCCGGCGTAGCTGACAACCTGGAAGTCGTGCAGGCCCAGGAAACCGTGGCCACCGCAAATGAGAACTACATCAGCAGCTTGTATGCTCACAACGTGGCCAAGATTTCGCTGGCACACGCCATCGGGTTCGCCGAGCAGGGCGTCAAACAGTACTTAGAAAGCAAGTGATATGGCACAAGAAACTGAAACCCAGGAGCGCCGCCCACAACCGCCGGCACAAGAACGCCGGGCCGCGCCTTTGTCCGAACGCGATCTGAAGTGGCGCCAATTTCGCGAACGCAATCCCCGCTTCCGCATGTTTCTCATCATCGGCATCGTGGTGTTGCTGGTGGCCGGGTTTTTCTTGTGGCGCTATTTCAACAGCTACGAATCCACCGACGACGCCCAAGTCGACGGACATTTGAATCCTGTAAGCGCCCGGGTCAGCGGACATGTAGAAAAGCTGCTGGTGACCGACAATCAATATGTTCAGGCGGGACAGCCCCTGGTTCAGATTGATCCGCGTGACTACCAGGTATTGGTCGCGCGCGCCAAAGCTGATTATGACGATGCCGTGGCGGCTGCCAAAGCTGCAGGCGTGAATGTTCCCATTACCACGACCAGCACTTCGAGCCAATTGGTATCAGCCGACGCCGACTTAGCAGGGGCGAAGGCGTCGCTGGCCGCAGCCCAGCAGCAGTACGATGCCGCCAACGCGCAGCTTTCACAGGCAGACGCAAACAACGTAAAGGCGCAAAACGACCTGGCCCGATATAAGCAGCTGGTCTCAAAGCAGGAAATCTCGCAACAGCAATACGATCAGGCCTACGCGGCAGCACAGGCGGGGGCGGCCGCCGTGGATGCGGCCCGCGCCAATGCCGCCGCTGCACAGCAACAGATCAGGGCCGCGCAGAGCCGGGTTGCGCAAGCGGAAGCCAATGTGCGCTCCGCGCGCACCGGTCCACAACAGGTCGCTATTATCCGTTCCAAGGCACAATCGGCCGAGGCCACGGTCGAAGCAAAAAAAGCAGCTCTCGATCAGGCGCAGCTAAACTTGCAATACACGACCATCGTCTCGCCGGTGAATGGCGTGGTCACGAGCCGGACGGTCGAAGCAGGCCAGAATGTTCAGCCCGGCCAGGAATTGATGCGCATCATAAATCTCGATGACATCTGGGTGACTGCGAATTTCAAGGAGACACAACTGCGCACCATGCGCGTTGGCCAGCAGGTGACGATTCACGTGGACACAACCGGCCAGGACTACAAAGGTCATGTGCAGAGTATCGCGGGAGCGAGTGGCTCCATCACCAGCTTGCTGCCACCCGAAAACGCGACCGGCAACTTCGTAAAAGTGGTACAAAGAATTCCGGTGAAGATCACATTTGACGCGGGCGAAACACGCGAGCACGTGCTGCGGCCCGGGATGTCGGTTGAGCCCAAAGTCTGGATACGTTAGCGGGTTACGCCAGCTTGCGATCAATATGTATCGGGTCATCACAATCGAGCGCGAATACGGAAGCGGAGCCGCGGAAATTGCGCGAAAACTCGCATCCCAGTTGGGATGGAGACTCTGGGACCGCGAGCTCACCGCCGAGATCGCGCGTGTCGCAAATGTTGATCCCGCCTCGGTTTCGTTTTGTGAAGAGCGCGTCGACAGCAAGTTTCAACGGCTCGTGAAAGTGTTCTGGCGTGGCAGCTACGAGCGCAGCATGCCTCTCGATCACCAGACGTTCGACCCAGACCGCATGGTGCGCGTCGGCGAGCAAGTTATGCAGGAAATCGCCGACGAAGGAAATGCGGTGATCGTTGGCCGTGGCGCTCCCTACTTCCTGCGCGATCGTTCGGACGTGTTCCACGTCTTTCTATATGCTCCCCGCGCCGAGAAGCTGCGCCGCATCCAGGACTTGGGCACGCGCTTGCATGAAGCCGAAGATATGGTCGACACAGTGGATCGGGAGCGGATTGAATTCGTGAAGTACTACTTCGGCGCCGACTGGCCGACGCGCTCTCTGTACCACATGATGCTTAACACGGTAGTGGGAGATGAGAACGTAATCTCGATGATCCTCCACGGCATGCGGGCCCTGGAGGCTCAGAGCGCGTGAGACTTTTCTCGCTGTTGGCGTATTTTGATTTTTACATCGCCGGACAAGGCAGAAACGACGACCAGTCAATCGCGCGCTGAAATTCTTCGGTCGCCGGGAAAACCTTCTGGAACGTAAACGCGAATTGTGCCGGGCCGTTGCGGTCGAGATACTCCAAGCGCTTCTTGGCTTCATCGACGCCGGGAATGTGATCAGCGGGAACCCACCACAGAGCTGAGTATGCTCCCTGAAATTTCTCAAACCACTCTGCACGCTGACGTATCAGCTCAACGTGCATTGAGCGGTAAACGAAATGCTTGAGGTGTTCGACAGATTCTCAGACAGACATGTTAAACAAGACGCGATCGTCCTCATAAGGACGAAGGTAGGTTGCGGACGCGTTTCCGTCAGGCGACTCAAGCCGCCATACGAAGCCGGGACTGTGGTCAGCTAAGGCGTTGATTTCCTCCAAACGGGCAAAAAAAAACCCTTCACCGCGCTATCGAGTGGACCTCTCATGCGGGCGATGTTGACCTGTGCGATCCGATATTGTTCCATTCCAACCTCCCACAGAGTAGAAAATGTACCATCGTCATACGGTCGGTGTGTCAAGCGCATGACATCGAATGGGTGCTCTGCAGGTATGTGCGATAAATCGCCGTGAGAAGATAGAAGAATTGCACCTGCTTTTGCTCACCACGGATTCGGCGGAGAGCCAAGGACCAAGGACCGAGAGCCAACTGTATGATCCAGCTCAACTCAGCCGGAAAACGCTACGGCCACAAACTCCTCTTTGAGGGTGCCGATCTGCTGATCACTCCTCGTGATCGGGTCGGTTTGGTTGGCGCGAATGGCACGGGCAAGACCACCCTGCTGAGAATTCTTGCGGGACTTGAAACCGTGGATTACGGCAGCACCAGCGTGGCGAAGGGGATCAGCGCCGGGTACCTGCCGCAGGACGGCCTCTCCATGTCAGGCCAGACGGTTTTTGCCGAGTGCATGTCGGTGTTTGCACGCCTCCAGGGGATGGAGCGCGAGCTCGAGCAGCTTACCTCGAGCATGGCGGAGCTAGATCACACCTCCGCCGAATACGAGCAGGTGGCAGAGCGATATCATCGCATCCAGCACGAATTTCGCACTCACGATGGATACGCCATCGAGGCGCAAGTCGGGACCGTGCTCGGTGGGCTGGGGTTTCGTCCCGAAGATTGGTACCGCCAGACCGACGAGTTCTCTGGCGGCTGGCAAATGCGCATCGCGCTCGCAAAATTGCTTTTGCAAAAGCCTAATCTGCTTTTGCTCGACGAGCCCACTAACCATCTCGATCTCGAATCGCGTAACTGGCTCGAACAATATCTGTCTGAATATCCCTATGCCTTCGTTTTGATCTCGCATGACCGCTATTTCCTTGATGTCACGGTCAACCGCATCCTCGAAATCTGGAACAAGAAGATCTGGACCTACAGCGGCAATTACGAAAAATATCTGGCGCAGAAAACCCAAAGGCAGGAGCAGCTTGAGGCGGCTTACCGCAACCAGCGAGAACGGATCGAGCAGCTCGAAGTTTTCATCAACCGCTTCCGCTATCAGGCAACCAAAGCCAAGCAGGTGCAAAGCCGGATCAAAGAACTGGAAAAAATGGAGCGAATCCAGCTGCCGGAAGAGGAGAAGACCATTCATTTTTCGTTTCCGCAACCCAAGCCGGGCGGCAGGATCGTGGCGGAATTCGAGGGTGTGGCGAAATCCTACGGCGCGAAGGAAGTTTTTCGTAACGTCAATTTCATGATCGAGCGAGGGGACCGCATTGCCCTGGTGGGAGTAAACGGCGCAGGCAAATCCACGCTGATCAAATTGCTTGCCGGAATTGAGCCGCTCAGTGCCGGAGAGTACAAGCTTGGCCACAATGTGCAGAGCGACTATTTCGCGCAGGACCAATACAAAGAACTCGACCAGGACGCGCGCATTCTCGACGACCTGGGCCGAGTTTCGCCCTCATCGCGCGAAACTGATCTGCGCAACCTGCTCGGCTGCTTCTTGTTTTCTGGGGATGACGTGTTCAAGCGCATCGGTGTGCTTTCCGGGGGTGAGCGCAACCGCTATGCGCTGTTGCGCATGCTGCTGCATCCGGCCAATTTCCTTCTGCTCGACGAGCCCACCAACCACCTTGATATGCGTGCCAAAGACGTGCTGCTGGAAGCTTTGAGCGGTTATAGCGGCACGGTCGTGTTCGTCTCGCATGACCGCTACTTCATCGACAAGCTGGCAACGCGAGTCTTGGAAATCGGCGGCGGACGCGTGGAAGTGTATCCCGGAAACTACGAGGATTTCATGTGGCGCAAGCAAGGTGGCGCGGAGAAACTGCAGGAGCAAGTTTCTGCCACAACAGATGCGCCGGTATCCGGAAACGGCCACGAACCTGCGCAGGCTCGGCCGGTTCAGGCTGCGGAAAAATCCAAGCGCCTGAATCCCATCAGGCGCAAGCAAATGCAAGATCGCGCGCAGGAATTGGAAGAGGAGATCTCCAACCTGGAAACCGCGATTGCAGTCTGCGAAAACTCACTCCAGAACTTCGTGAGCGCCGAGGAAACCACCCGTATTACGCGCCAACTCCAGCAAAATCGCGCCGAGCTTCAAGAGCGAATTGCCGAATGGGAGCAAATTGGGCAGGAGCTGGATGTCAGCTCGTAGCAGTGAGCTGGCCTTCCAAGGGCAGGTTCCCGTTCCGACTCCCTTGGACAGCTCAATCACTCAGCGCAGGCTCTCGACTACGAATGATCATTCGCAAGCTCCGCCGAAATGACAAGTTCACGTTCTGACCGAAGCCTGAGGCCTGATGTTTATTCCGGTCCCCAATCCTCCACGGTGCGCAGCGCCAAATGCTCGGGCCGGTGTACGAACTCGATGCCTTTCACCGCTCGCATGTATTGCGCGCGCTCGAATGCGCTGGGGTCCGGGCAACGCAGCTGGCTCATGCTGCCTTGCATTTGCGCTACGGATTCATATTCGTGCACTTCCAGCCACTCACTAAGCTCGTGCTCAACGAAGCGCAGATGGCTGACTCCTTCCTGCAAGAGCGCCGAGCAGAGCATGGTTACGTGGGCGCCGACCAACAGCAGCTTGATCACGTCGTCGGCGCTATGCACACCGCTGGTTCCTGCAAGGCTGGTGCGAACGCGGCCATACAGAATTCCGATCCACGTGAGCGGCAGCCGCAATGCCTGCGGCGTGCTCAGCAGAACATTTGGCCGGATTTCCAGTTCATCCAGGTCGATGTCAGGCTGATAAAACCGATTGAACAGGACCAACCCGTCTGCGCCCCCCCGCTCGAGCCGCTTCGCCATATAGGCCATGTTGCTAAAGAACGGGCTGAGCTTCACCGCAACTGGAATGTGGACCGCCGACTTCACCGCATGGAGAATGTCGACATACGATTGCTCCACAACGTTGCTCGGGACATCCATGTCCGCGGGAATGGAGTAGATGTTGCACTCGATGGCGTCCGCTCCCGCATCCTGAATCTGCTCCGCATAGTGCGTCCACCCGCCGAGCGTGGCTCCGTTGAGGCTGGCAATGACCGGAATGCCAACCGCCTTCTTCGCCTTCCGGATGTGTTCGAGATAACCCTCCGGTCCCGTACGAAACTCGCTGCGCATCGGCAAGTAGGTTAGCGATTCAGCAAAACTCTCAGTCCCCGCCGAGAGGTGATATTCGAGCTCCATCGCCTCCTGCCGCAATTGCTCTTCGAAAAGCGAGTACAGAACGACAGCCGATGCCCCCGCGTCTTCCAGCCGGCGAATGCCGTCCACGTCTTTCGACAGCGGTGAAGCCGACGCAACCAGCGGTGAATGTAAAGTCATGCCCAGGTATTTAGTGCTGAGGTCAGTCATGATTGGACTCCGGCATACTGAGTTTCGTCCATGCTCTTGCCATCAATGCGATCTTTGTCTCGTTCAAACTCGGTCGCGGCGGCGATCATGAGCAAGGTGGCATCGTCGCTCATCTGCGAGTTGCAGAATTCTCTTACATGCCCAAGCACGTCAAATTGCAAACCTTCCAAAGGATGTTCGCGCCCGTTCTTGGTTGCTGCGATCAGGCGTTCTTCGCCGAATTCTTCGCCCCCGGGCGCCGCCGCTTCCGTGATCCCATCGGTGAACAGCATCAGAAGATCTCCGCGTTCGAGTTGGACAGCAGAGTCTTCGTATCTCCAAGTGGGAAACACTCCCAGCAACGCACCACCGTTTTCCAGATGAATGGCTTTTCCGTTTTCGCGAATCAGCACCGGGCGGGGATGGCCCGCGTTCGTGTATTTCAATGTCCGCGCTTTGGCGTCGAGGACACCGTAAAAAAGTGTGACAAATTTTTCTGGCGCCGTATTGGTGCAGAGCACAGAATTGATTTGCGCGCACACGCGCGACGGCGGAACGTCAGCAGACGCAAACGCCCGGACGGCAGCCTGCACGTTCGCCATCAGCAATGCGGCCGAGATGCCTTTGCCGGCAACGTCAGCAATGCATACCGCGAGTTTGTCTTTGCTCAGCGGGATTACATCGTAATAATCGCCGCCGACCACTCGCGCCGGCTCCCAGGCACCCGCGATTGCGAACTCCGGCAGTTGCGGGATATCCTTGGGCAAGAGCCCGCGCTGAATGTCGCGCGCCTGCTTCAGTTCTTCGCTCTCGACCTCGCGTTGGGCAGCTTCGAGGCTGATCGTCCGCTGCAATTGCTGGTTACGCATCTCAAGGCGGCATTTCGTCAAGTAATAGGTCTCGAATGCGAACGAAAACACCACGTTGGCAACGAAGGGAAACTTCCACCCCGATTGCAGGTACTTCAAAAACGCACCCGGCGCACCGTTGAATCGATAATCCACCGCGTTGGCAATAGTCACCACGACCCCGGTGACCGCAAGAATGATGGCCGACTGAACAGCCCACCGATATGGAATCCGCGAGTCGGGATAGAGAAGTCTGAGCGGCTTCAATACCAGGTAGCTGAGGTTAACCTGAATCAGCACGTAAATCGCGATGTCGGTCAGGTTGACGGGCTTTTCCACCGCCCAGAAGATCGCCCAGACCGCCAGAACAATCGCGCCGCACAGCGCTTCTAAGCGGAGAACCTTGAGCGAAATACTGCGCCAATTCATAGGTCAAGCCTTTGTGGTTTCAGCCAGCGCCGGTTTCGCGACAGGCGGCGCTTGTGTATCCGGCAGCGGTTCCGGCTTACGCTGCGCAAAATACTCATAAAGCTGATAACGAACATCCGCGTCCCGCTGCGCCTGCTTCCACAGCCGCTTTGCGTCTTCCGGCTTGCTCTTGGTCAGCATCTTGAAGCGCGTCTGCTGCAGCAGAAATTCCTCGACCTTGCGGGTCGGTGTGCGCGAATCGAGAATCATCGGGTTCTCGCCAGTCCGGCGGCGCTCCGGGTTGTAGCGATACAGCAGCCATTGGCCGGATTCGACGGCAACTTTCTGATCGGACATCGCCGTCGTCATATTGATTCCATGTGCGATGCAGTGCGAATACGCGATGATCAGGCTAGGGCCGTTGTACGCTTCGGCTTCGAGGAATACCTTCAGCGTGTGCTCATCTTTTGCGCCCATCGCTACACTGGCGACGTATACGTTGCCGTAGCTCATCGCCATCAGGCCGAGGTCTTTCTTCGGCGCAGGTTTTCCGCCGGCGGCAAATTTCGCCACCGCGCCGCGAGGCGTTGATTTCGACGCTTGCCCACCAGTGTTCGAGTAAACCTCAGTATCGAGCACGAGGATATTTACGTTGCGACCGCTGGCGAGCACGTGATCCAGGCCGCCGTAGCCGATGTCATACGCCCAGCCGTCTCCGCCGATGATCCAGACGCTTCTTTTCACCAGCATGTCGGCGATGGCTAGCAACTGCTTTGCTTCGGGAGAATCGAGGTGAGAGAGCCGCTGCTTGAGGAAGCTGACGCGCTCGCGCTGCAACGCGATTTCAGCTTCGTCGCTCTGCACCGCGTTCAGCAGCGACTCAGCGAGATTGCCTCCAACCTGGGGCGTCAATTTGCGTACTAACTCGCGCGCAAATTCGGTTTGCTTGTCAATCGAAACCCGGAAGCCCAGGCCGAATTCCGCGTTGTCTTCGAACAGTGAGTTGCACCAGGCCGGCCCGCGGCCCTCCACATTTTTCGTCCATGGCGTTGTGGGCAGGTTGCCTCCGTAGATGGACGAGCAGCCCGTAGCATTGGCGATCACCGCGCGATCACCAAAAAGCTGCGAAACCAGTTTCAGATAAGGAGTCTCGCCGCATCCCGCGCAGGCACCCGAGAATTCAAACAGCGGCTCCTGCACCTGCTGCTGCCGGATCGTATTCACTTTGATCTTGCTGCGATCAAGCTCGGGAATCTTCAGGAAGAATTCCCAATTCTCGCGCTCCGGCGCGCGCAGCGGCGGCTGTGGTTGCATGTAGATCGCCTTCAGCCGCGTTTCGCTCTTGTTCTTGGCCGGGCAGATGTCCACGCAGATGCCGCATCCGGTGCAGTCTTCCGGCGCGACCTGGATCGTGTATTTCATGCCCTGCCATTCGCGGTCGCGCACATCGGTAGACTTGAAAGTGGTGGGGGCGCGGTCGAGGTATTTTTTGTCGTATACCTTGATTCGCATCACCGCATGCGGGCAAACCATTGCGCACTTGCCGCACTGGATGCAGGTTTTGGTGTCCCACACAGGAATTTCGAGCGCGATGTTACGCTTCTCCCATTTGGCAGTACCCGTAGGAAAAGTGCCGTCTACTGGGAAAGCGCTCACGGGAAGGAGGTCGCCGTGGCCGGCATAGATTGTGCCGAGCACATCGCGCTCATACTTCGACGCCTCTCCGGAGAAAGGCGCCGGCATTGCCGCGCGGCTAGTTGTCCGCTCCGGCAAACTTACTTCGTACAGATGAGACAGAGTCTCATCCACTGCACGCAAATTCTTCTGGACTATCTCTTCACCTTTTTTGCCGTAGGTGTCGCGGATTGATTTGCGAATCGCTTCAATCGCCTCTTCCCGCGGCAGCACTTTTGAGATCGCGAAGAAGCACACCTGCATGATGGTGTTCATGCGCGATCCCATGCCAGTGTCGCGGGCGACCTTGTAGCCGTCAATGACGTAGAACTTCGCTTTTTTTGCGATCAGCTGTTCTTGCACTTGAGTAGGAAGGTGGTCCCAAATCTCTTCGCGGCTGAACGGGCTGTTGAGCAGGAAAACGCCGCCCGGAACGAGCGCCTCAAGCATGTCGTAGCGCTCCAGGAAGATCCACTGATGGCAGGCAATGAAATTGGCTTTCGAGATGAGATAGCTCGAACGGATCGGATTCGGCCCGAAGCGCAGGTGCGAAACCGTCATCGCACCGGACTTTTTCGAGTCATAGACGAAGTAGCCCTGCGCAAAATTGGCACTGTCTTCGCCGATAATCTTGATGGAATTCTTGTTTGCGCCCACTGTCCCGTCAGCGCCCAAGCCGTAAAACATAGCGCGAACCACGTTGTCCGGCTCTACGGAGAATTCGGGATCGTAGCTCAGGCTGGTGTGGCTGACATCGTCATCGATGCCAATAGTGAAGTGATTTTTCCGCTGATCCGGCTTCAGATTGTCGTAAACCGCCTTCACCATCGCCGGCGTGAATTCTTTGGAAGAGAGCCCATAGCGCCCGCCAACAATGACTAGGTCGCGCCGGCCGCCTTCGTGAGTCGCATTCACTACATCCAGATACAGCGGTTCGCCCGCGGAACCCGACTCCTTTGTGCGGTCGAGAACCGCGATCCTCTTGATCGTTTTCGGCAGAGCTTCCAAAAAATGCCTGATCGAGAACGGCCGGAACAGCCGCACTTTCAGCAATCCCAGTCTTTCGCCGTTTCGGTTGAGATACTCGACCGCCTCATGCGCGGCCTCCGCGCCCGATCCCATCATCACGATCACGCGCTCGGCATCGGGGGCGCCAACATACTCGAACAAGCGATATACGCGGCCTACGACCTTGGAGAATTTGTCCATAACCGCCTGGACCTTTTCCGGGCAGGCCGCGTAATAGGGGTTCGCCGCCTCGCGCGCCTGGAAGAAAACATCCGGATTCTGCGCCGTTCCGCGCAGAACCGGATGATCGGGGGAGAGCGCCCGCTGGCGATGCTCAAACACGCGATCCATATTGACCAGGGCGCGCATCTGCTCTTCTTCCAGCATCTCGATCTTGTTTACTTCGTGCGAGGTGCGAAAACCGTCAAAAAAATGGAGAAAAGGGATACGGGATTCGAGTGATGCGGAGTGGGCAATGAGCGCCAAATCCATCGCTTCCTGGACGGAGTTGGAGCAGAGCATCCCGAATCCCGTAGTTCGGCAAAACATTACATCGGATTGATCGCCAAAGATCGAAAGCGCGTGCGTGGCAACAGTGCGCGCGCTCACATGAAAAACTGCCGGCGTCAGCTCGCCGGCAATCTTGTTCATGTTGGGAATCATCAGAAGCAGGCCTTGCGAAGCGGTAAACGTTGTGGCCAACGCTCCTGTTTGCAGCGCGCCGTGAACGGCACCCGCGGCACCGCCTTCGCTCTGCATCTCAATCACGTGCGGCACCGTGCCAAACAGGTTGGGCACGGCTTCTGATGCCCACTGGTCGGCCCACTCCCCCATCGGGGAAGACGGCGTAATCGGGTAAATCGCAATGACTTCGCTCAGCCGATAGGCCACATTCGCCACGGCTTCGTTGGCATCCATGGTCTTGAACTTGGGTTTCATCATTTCCTCCGGCCTATATCGACCCGCACAAGGCCCGGAAGCGGTTTCTGGGCATCAGACCGCGACCAGGCTATTGATCTGGGTGTGGGGCTCAAAGACCTGCGGCACGGAAATAGCGCGCGCAACCAGGCACAGGCCTTTTGTCTTCTGCAGCAGCCGCATTCCGCGGGCCTGTTCGGCTTCGTTGGTGATCGAGAGATTCGGACGGATGGTAATCTCGGTGAAGGCGTAACCCGATTCCACTTTCTTGATCGTGCCTTCGACCTGCACCTCCAGGTCCGCATACTCAAATTTGGAGTACTCCGCGATGGCGCGGAAGGTCGTGGTGAAGCAGCCGGCAATCGAGCAGAGCAGCAGGCTTTCCGGTGTCCAGCGTCCCTCCAGGCCGCCAAACTCTGGGGGAGCAGTAAAGTGGATCGCGTTGGGCGCAGCGTCGGTTTTCGCCAACCCAGTTTTGCCCGAGCTCCACCAGGCCACCACTCGATATTTGTGTTCGTTCTCCATGGCTAACTCCTCTTGCGGAATTTCTCGCGCGCCGACCGACCCTGCCTTTAGCCGTTGCCAGATAGCATGAAGGTCACCGTAACGTTGGTTTCCACCTCCACTGCCTCGCCGTTCAGCAGATAAGGCCGATAGCGCCATTGCTTGACGGCCTCGATGGCGGACGGAATCAACAGCGGCGGTCCGCTCAATGCCTGAAGTTCGCGGATGTTCCCGTCTTTGCCGATGATCGCTTTGAGCTGCACCACCCCGGTGATTCGCGCGGCTAGCGCGATCTTCGGATAAAGCGGCTCAACCCTATGCACCAGCAGTCCCTGGGTCACGCCCTGCGAAACCCGTATGCGCTTCACCGGCTCCAATTTTGGGACCGCGGCAATGGAAGAGGTTGAACCAATAATTCCGCCGATCACACCACCTAACTGGCCTCCCGGAATTCCGCCCGGGATACCGCCCACCACTCCACCAGACACCGAGGGCGGTGGCGTGTCTTCTTCTTTAATCATCTCGACCTTCTGAGGAATGCGGGTCGGGGTGCGGAGGGCGCCGCTGTTGAGTATGTCGGTTTCACGCACGACCTTTACCGTCGGAGCGGCCGGCGGCGGGGGCGGCGGGGGTGGCGGCGGCGCTACCAGGAACGTCAGCAACTGGGCCCTGGGGAGCGCCTCGGTGAACATTAGGGGCACCAGGGCCATGATCCCCAAAAGAATGCATTGAATGATGAAGGAGAACGTTGTCGTCGCCCGCTTCCGCTTTCGTTCCAGCCCGGTTTCGCCCAGTAGACTGTCGGAAAACATGGGCCTGTACTGGGGAATAGCCGGCACTTGTGGCGGTGTCGGCGGTGCGGGTTTTGCGGGTGGAACCGGCCGTTCGATTTTCGGCTCCTGGACCGTTTTCGTCATTTCCGTAATGGTTGCCATTGCCCCCTCCGAATAAGAGAACCTCTGTGTTTCAAGGTCATTCTGTAATGCTGGTGGGCTTACTGGCGATGTGCGAGGTCACGCTTTCTCGTGATCGCAATCACATCGGCGGGGTGATACAATTTGCTCTGCAGATATGCGTTCTCCCTATGGATTGAACATCCTCGATGACTGCGTCTCCTGCCCCGTGCGGGAGGAGCATCTTTTCTGCAATCTGCCGCTGCCGGTCGTTCAGAAACTCAATGACATCAAATCCACTGCTATTTATCCCAAGTCGGCAGTTTTGTTTATTGAGGGCCAGCGTCCACGCGGTGTCTTCGTTCTCTGCACCGGCAAAGCCAAGCTGTCTACATCGTCCAGCGAGGGCAAGACGATCATCACTAAGATTTCGGAGCCCGGCGATGTGCTTGGACTGAACGCAACGATTTCCAACCATCCCTATGAAGTCACGGCGGAGATGATCGAGCCTGGGCAGGCCAATTTCATTGCGCGCGACTCCCTGTTACAGTTCCTGCGCGAGAACGGCGAAGTTGCACTGCGGATCGCCGAGCAGCTGAGCCGCAATTACTACACTGCCTACGAGGAGATTCGTACCCTGGGTCTGGCGGCTTCGCCAGCCGAGAAGTTCGCCAAACTGCTGCTTTCCTGGGAAACCGGAAAGACCAATGGCGGTCAGATCCGCCTAACGCTCACGCACGAAGAAATTGCGGAAATGATTGGCACCACTCGCGAAACCGTGAGCCGCCTATTTTCCGATTTCAAGAAGAAGCAGTTGGTGCAGATCAAGGGTTCAACTTTAGTGATCCGCAACAAACCAGGCCTGGAGAAGCTGGTCCACTCCTAGTAAGCGGCTCCGGTCGTTTTGCCGCTGCCTATTTCGTCTTGCGTTCCACCCCCGCTCCTTCAAGCCAGTCACATACGACTCCGGGGGATTCACAGTAAAAATCAATCTGCCCGCAGTCTTGGCAAATAATCACCCGGAAGCGGGCAGAATATGTGGAAGGTTTTTCGGAAATGCGACCCAAGTCGGATTGAAGAATGCCTGAACTCCTGCGCGGATGCGAGCATTTCCCCTCGGCCATAGACACCTCGATGCCCGATGCTTTGCTTGCAGACACCTACTTGCAGACACGTACCCTTGCTCAGATTTTTCTACTAATCAGTAGCAATTGCAGTGAGTAGAATCACAGACCGGTGGATGGCAATCACGGAGGGCTACATTCCTGCACCAGACATTGGCAACCAGTAGCTGTTCACTGTTATTCAATCCGCAGCCGTGGTCGCCAATTCCAACTTCTCTGGTTTCTTCCTGGTAACGTTCGCGCCGGTTACCAGGATTACCGAGGCAATAATGACAACACTTCCGGCGATCATGTAGGCATCAACTTTCTCGTGCAGCACCAGCCACCCTAAGAAGACGGCAACCACGGGATTGACATACGCGTAAGTTGAAACCTTAGCCGCCGGCGCATGCCCAAGGATGTAAATAAACGCCGTGTATCCGATCAGAGAACCGGCAACGACCAGATACGCAATCGCGCCGATTCCGCGCGCGGTCCAGGTCGCGTGAGAGATATCGTTCCGCAGCCCCGCCAACACAAGATTTCCCAACCCCGCAAACACCATCTGCCAGGCCGTCCCCGCAGGTGTTGGAGGACCCGAAGCCCACTTTTTCGCGAGCACCGACCCCAATGCCCAACTGAACGTGCCACCTAACAGCGACACCGACCAAACGAATTCCGTCCGCCCAACTCCTGAAATGTTCATGAGCTGCGGTAATATCAACACGCATGTCCCCACGAATCCTAGCGCTAGTCCGGCGAGCCCACGAGTTGAAACCCGGTGGTGTCCGATCACCAAAGAATCCAGCACCATGAACCACAGCGGTATGCTTGCGACCAGCAGCGCAGCCAGCCCGCTGGAGATATGGCGCTCGGCAAACGCCAGCGTGCAGTTTCCTCCCATCAGAAGCAACAGGCCCACAAGCGCGAGATGCAGGTATTGTCGGGCGCTGTAGCGAATCGTCTGCCCGCGGACCACGCAATATGCCAGCATGATCGCGCCCGCGATCGTGAACCGCACGCCACACATCAGTGGCGGCGGGATCTTTTCGACGGCAATGTCGATGCCGAGATACGTCGATCCCCAAAACAGATACACCAGCCCAAAATTGAAGGCCAGCATGAAACGGGATGGAGAAGTCGACGGCATGCGAGGAAGGCGTTCTTAACTTTTAAAGTACTAGACGATGGGTGTGGTCGAGTAGATTCAGAATCATTCCGAATCCGCCTATACACAGGTCGATGGACACAACGATGGAAAGTCGGTCACGGTTCGGGTATTGCACACCGCTCAACCGCCCGGTGCCTAACCCGGTCAAAACTATCGATTTCGCCGCCGCTTACATCATTCCCATGAGTAATTAAAGGTGCTGATTTGCCAGTACACTACGGTCACTTGCCCGTGCCGGCACTTCCGTCGAAACTTCTGCCTGGGGGAGGTGCAACTTGAAAAGGTTCGTTCCAGCTGTCGCTGTCTTTTTTGCGTTGGTAGTACTCGGAAATGCACAGGACAAGCCGCGCGTATTTGTTCAGGGCAAGGGATCGGAAGACGTTAATTCGGACGGCGCCGGTGGCGGCGGACGTCACTTCGGTGCTTGGGGATCAAGGTCGACCATCGACTCTCACGATGAGAGCATGGAGGTAACCAAGGATCTGCAGAAGAACTGCTCGGGCGTGACCGTCACGCTCAACCAGTCGAATGCCGACTACACGGTTCTGATGAATCGCGAATCCAAGAAGAACCGCGGCCTGCTGCGAAGCAACAGCCAGATCGAAGTCGCCAATCGCGCCGGCGATATTCTTGCCACTAACGCAACCCATACCGTGGGTAACGCTGCCAAAGATGCGTGCCAAACCATAGTCGCCGACTGGCAGGCCCACGGACGCATAGCCGCACCCGCAAGCGCTGCCGCGCCGGCTACTCCATCGCAGTCTGTTGCTCCTGCGGTCGCACCGAACGGGGCTGTCGTCGCGAGCACGCCCGCGGCCCGGCCTGATCTCGCAACCGTTGCAAAACAGCATCAGGCATGCCTGGATCTTGCGAAGGACAATCCCAGCATTACCTGCAAGTAGCCGTATTGGTGCATAGTTTTTAGGGGGAAATGAAAAAGGCCTCGACTAGTCGGGGCCTTTGAATTTCTGGCAGAAAAGCTCAACCAAAGTAGGGATTAACAGCACCTCGCGACAAATCTAGTATTGCGCGGCTCCGGATTGTGGTCCAACTTACTTTTTGTCGGGAGCTTATCCTCGCATTCGCGCCCACAAAACCCGCGCTCCCGAAATGGAAACGTGTGGACCCGACGGAATTCGAACCCGCATCTGAGACCGTCGCGATGTGCTGTGTTCCTATTACACTACGAACCCAATTCCTGACTTTACAGGTCTAACATGACCAGGGAATGTTCACGCGTGACAACGTGTGCCGGAACTTACCAAATGGGAAGCCTATTCTCCTTCTCCCACCTTCAGCACAGCCAAAAACGCCTCTTGCGGGATATCGACGCGGCCGATGCGTTTCATGCGCTTCTTGCCTTCTTTTTGTTTTTCGAGGAGCTTGCGTTTGCGCGTGATGTCCCCGCCGTAACATTTCGCGAGCACGTTCTTTCGCATGGCCGCCACGGTTTCGCGGGCGATTATTTTCGCGCCGATTGAGGCCTGAATGGGGACTTCAAACATCTGCCGCGGAATGAGCGTGCGCATCTTGCTCACCAGCGCCTTGCCGCGTTCGTAAGCGAAGTCGCGGTGCACGATGATCGACAGCGCATCCACCGGATCACCGGCGACCAGAATGTCGAGTTTCACCATGGGTGACTCCCAGGTGCCGGACAGATGGTAATCGAGCGAGGCATATCCGCGCGAGACCGACTTCAGGCGGTCGTAAAAGTCGAGCACGATTTCATTCAGCGGCAGCTCGTATTGCAGCATCACGCGCGTAGAGCTTAGGTACTCGAAGCTCTTCTGCTTGCCGCGTTTTTCTTCCACCAGCGCCAGAATGCCGCCGACATATTCCTCGTTGGTGAGGATGGTCGCGAGAATCACCGGCTCTTCCACTTTCCCGATTTCGCTGGGATTCGGCCAGCGCGATGGATTATCGACTTCGATCACTTCGCCGTCGGTCTTCGTAATTTTGTAGCGCACGCCGGGAGCGGTAGTGATCAGATCGAGCCCGAACTCGCGCTCCAGCCGCTCCTGAATGATTTCCATGTGCAGCAGGCCGAGAAAGCCGCAGCGGAAGCCGAAGCCGAGCGCAACCGAGCTTTCCGGCTCAAAGAAAAATGAGGAATCGTTCAGCCGCAATTTTTCCAAGGCCTCGCGCAATTGCGTGTGCTCGTGCGCGTCGACCGTGTACAGTCCGGCGAAGACCATCGGCTTGATATCTTCGAATCCGGGCAGCGGCTCGAGCGCAGGGGCGGCATCGTCGGTGATGGTGTCGCCGATCTTCGTGTCAGCGACGTTTTTGATGTTTGCGATAAGAAATCCAACTTCGCCGGCGTGCAGTTCGTCGATTTCAACGGGCTTGGGAGTAAGCACGCCGAGGGTTTCCACGTCGAAAATGCGCCCATTCCACCAAAGGCGGATTTTTTGCCCCTTGTGCAAGCGGCCTTCAAAGACGCGCACCAGCACGATCACGCCGCGATATGGGTCAAACCAGGAATCGAACAGCAGCGCCTGGAGAGGCCGCCCGGAATTGCCTTTCGGCGGCGGAATGCGCTTGACAATGGCCTCGAGAACGTCGGGCACGCCTTGACCGGTTTTTGCGCTTATCAGCAGAGCATCAGAAGCATCGAGGCCGACTGCGCCTTCGATCATTTCTTTGGTTCGAGGTATGTCGGCGCTCGGCAAGTCAATTTTATTGATGACCGGAATGATCTCCAGCCCGTGATTGATCGCCAGGTAAGAATTCGCCAGCGTTTGCGCTTCGACACCCTGCGACGCATCCACCACCAGCAGCGCGCCCTCGCACGACGCCAACGACCGCGAGACCTCGTAGGAAAAATCCACGTGCCCAGGCGTATCAATTAAATTCAGCTGGTAGCTCTGGCCATCTCTCGCCGTATACATGAGGCGAACCGCATGGGCTTTGATGGTGATCCCCCGCTCCCGCTCCAGATCCATCGAGTCGAGCACCTGCGCCTCCATCTCCCGAGCGGTGAGTGCACCGGTAAGCTCGAGCAGTCGGTCGGCCAGCGTCGACTTGCCATGGTCGATGTGCGCTACAACCGAGAAGTTGCGGATGTGCTGGGGATCCATACGGGAGTGGCTTAAACACCAATTTTAGCAGGGAGGCTGCACGAAACCCTTCTGCAGGCAAACGAATCAGTGCGGTGAACTCATGCGGCACGGCCAACTGCTTGAACTGCGGCGGATGTCGCCGTAACCCGTTCTTTGCAGGCACACACCGGGCAGGCCTCGAGTTCAGAGTCGTAATAGGCCTTGCAATCAGAGCAGGGCAGGCCATAAAGAAGATCTCTGATGGGGCGCACTGATTCCGGCGCTTCGTCGCACCAAGTGTCGATCTCGACTGAAGCCGTGTCCTTTCTTCGGTTACGGGTCCGAATGGACAAAAGGCATAAGCAATGACCTGTTGCAAAGAGTATTCTCGTTGCACGGTAATGTCTGTAATTGCGAGCACAATGAGGTCCGGCAGTTGCGGACCTGATCTGAGTAGTGCGGCTAAAATTTAGATATGGAAAAATCCAAACTCCCTGAACCGTGGCTGCGCGGTACCCTAACCGATGTACAACCTGTACAGCGTGCCGTTGTGCATGCTCTGGAACTGGCGCATGAAGATTTGCAGCGCTGGTGCGGAGACCTCAGTGATGATGAGCTGAATGCCAGGCCTGGCGACATCGCTCCGATCGCATTTCATATTCGTCATATCGCGCGCAGCTCGGACCGCTTATTGGCTTACGCCGAGGGAAACACGCTGACCTCCGAGCAGGTTGCGATGATGAAGTCAGAACTGGACACGGGAGCATCACGCGAGGAAGTTTTCTCCGAATTGCAGAAAGGCTTGGAACGAAGTGCAGCCCGGGTGCGTGCGTTCTCCGCTGAAAAACTTGCCGAGCCGCGCACGGTCGGCCGCCAGCAGATGCCAACATCCGTTGCCGGACTGCTCGTGCATGTTGCCGATCACACGCAACGCCACGTCGGGCAGGCGATCACGACTGCTAAGATCGTCAGGAATTTGCGCAAGGAGTGCTGAGGTCGCGAAATCTCCGATTACTCGTCCCGATTTTGCCGGGACAGTCATTACGCTCGCGCCAAATGCAGCCCGAACCATTTTCGCCGGTCAAACCAGCTTTTTTCCAGCTTGAACCCCGAGACGCAAAGCATCCGTTCGACCATTTCGAGACTGTATTTGCAGCTGTTTTCTGTGTGGATTCGCTCTCCGGAGGCGAACTGTACGACGGTTCTGGTCAATCGCAACAATGCCGACTGCGCCCGTGAGCTTTCGAGATAAATCTCCATGCGCGAGAGCCGTGGATTCCACTCGGCAATGTGGCGGAATGAATCGACATCAAAATCGGCATCCAGTTCGCGGTTAATCCGCCACAAAATGTTCTTATTGAATTCGGCGGTGACGCCTTTCCCATCGTCGTAAGCGGGAACCAGGATCTCCGCACTCTTGACCATGTCCGTGCCCAACAGAAGAGCATCTCCCGGCGACAGTTGCCTCCGCACCTTCCGCAACAGCGCGACCGCACCATCCCAATCGTAGTTGCCGATGCTGGACCCGAGATACAGCACAAGCTTGCGGCCAGGAATCCTGCCCAGGAAGTTGAAGCCGTTACCAAAATCCGCGATCACGGGCTGGACTAAAGCGCCACGCAATTCCGCCTGAACTCGTTCTTTGGCTTGAGCGAGCGCAGAAGGGGAAATATCCACCGGAAAGTACTTCACCCGGATTTGCCGGCCCGCGATAGCTCGCAATAGTGTGCCGGTTTTCGTTGCAGTTCCTGCGCCCAACTCTATGATCGAAACCGGCGCACTGGCGGCTTCTGCGATCTCGAGAGAACTGTCCCGCAGAATTTCAAGTTCCGTACGGGTCAGGTAGTATTCCGGCAATTCGGTGATTCGCTCGAACAGCTCCGAGCCGCGCTCGTCGTAAAAAAGTTTGCAGGGCAGAGACTTGGGCCAGGAGCCCAGGCCGCGCACGACTTCTTCGGCGTAATCGGGGATGCGAACGAGTTCGCGAGCAATCATTTGGCGAGCCTTATGCCCATGAATTGCCAGCGTGCAGGAGGAGGAAAGAAATTTCGGTAGGTCGCGCGGATGTGACTCCCCGGGGTCGCGCATGACCCTCCCCGCAGCACAAACTGGTTACACATGAATTTGCCGTTGTATTCGCCGATCAGGCCGGCTGCTGGCTGGAAGCCTGGGTAAGCTACATACGGGCTGGCTGTCCACTCCCAGACATTGCCAAACCACTGCGGCGCACGACCTTTCGCCGGTTGCGGATGAAAGCTTCCACCCTCCTGGAACTCGCCGGGCTGGGTCGAGTCCGACCTGGTTACAGCAACTTCCCACTCCTCTTCCCGGGGAAGACGTGCCCCTCGCCAGCGCGCAAATGCGTCCGCTTCGTAGTAGCTGACGTGACATACAGGAGCGGCGAGATCAACCTGGCGCATGCCTTGGAAAGAGAATTCCAACCACTCGCCATCGTGACTTTCCCAATACATTGGCGAGTTCCAGCCATGAGCGCAGAGCGCGTCCCATCCGTCGGAAAGCCACAGTTCGGGACGGCGGTAGCCATCGTCTTGCATGAATTCCAGGTACTCCGCGTTTGTGACCTGGCGCGAGGCGATCTGGAATGGCTGCAGCAGGACTTCATGCCGGGGGGCTTCGTTGTCGAAAGCAAATCCGTCACCGGAGTGGCCGATGTCGTAAATGCCTCCATCGAACTCACTCCACTCCTGCGGGACTGCGGCGGAAACGGCCTGCAGCCCGCTAGCCTCTTGCGGCCGAAGCGGCATCGACCACAGCGCATGCTTGATATCCGTAAGGATCAGCTCCTGATGCTGCTGCTCGTGGTTCAACCCGAGTTCGATTAGCGCGAGGGCTTCCTCGGGCGCCTGCTCGATAAATTCCGCCATCGCATCGTCCACCCACTTCCGATAAGCGTAAACCTGTTCCAGGCTTGGCCGCGACATGAGCCCGCGAGAACCACGATAAGGATGCGATCCGAGCTGCTTGTAATAGGAGTTGAACAGGTGCTTGAAACGGGGATCGAATGGTTTGTAACCGGGAGCGCTGACGAGGAGTATGAAGGTTTCAAAAAACCAGGTGGTATGCGCCAGGTGCCATTTAACCGGGCTCGCATCCGGCATGGACTGCAGCATTTGGTCCTCAGCGGAATACGGCTGGGCCAACTTCAAAGTGGTGGCACGAATTTCGTGATAGCGCCGGCTAACGGGATTCTTCGCGACTGGCTGGGGGAAAGACTGCGCGCGGCTCGCTTCCATGATGTTCTCCAGCACGTCCGTTGCCCAATCGATTGCTGAGGGCTGGTCCTTGGTGTCCCATCATGGATGCCGTCGGGCGGGAGGTTGTTACAAGTTTTTTTAGGGAAAATCTAGGCGAAAACGCGCCCCAGCTCCCGTGCATCCTACTTACCTCCGGTCTGCATCCAAACCCATTCGCTGGCAGTCGGAGACAGTGTTGCGCAAGATCCCAGCCATTTCCTTCGCCTTCTTTCTTTTTCACGCCATAGGATGGGGCCAGATTCCCACGAGCGGCAACGTATTTTTCGGCTATTCCTACGCACAGGGAGCGACTTTTAACGGCTTGACGGGTTCAGGCATAAACATGAACGGCTGGGAGGGTTCGGCGGAGGGCAAGTTTATGCCCTGGCTCGGCTTAGTGGCAGATTTCGACTGGCATTACGGCGGACACGACCTTTTTGGCTGTACTGGAGTTGGCTGTGCGCCGAAGAAATTCACGCTGAATGCCAGCCGGCATTCGGTGCTGTTCGGGCCCCGCGCGTCGATGTCGTTTGGCCGATACACGCCGTTTGCCGAATTCCTTCTGGGATTTAGTCACCAGACCGATACTGGGGGCGGCATCTCTAACTCCGACACCACGTTTTCCACCGCCTTTGGAGGCGGCCTGGACTATAAGTTAGTCAAAGGCGTGGCTTGGCGAGTGGAGGCCGACAGCGTCCATAGCAAGCTGTTTCACACCGGCCGGAATGATTTCCGGATTTCCACTGGAATTGTTTTTCGATTTTGACCGGGATTTTAGACGATTTTAGGAGTCGCTTGTGAATAGGGTTTTTTCAGTAATCGGATTCTTGTTTTTCGCCTTGATTGCACAGGCCCAAATTCCCACGAGCGGCAATATTTTCATCGGTTATTCGTATTCGGGAGGAAACGTTTTCGTTCCGGCCGCTCCCGAACGTGCGTCCGCTTCCCACAGCACTGGTCTGAATGGGTGGGAAGGATCGCTCGAGGGCAAGCTGGCGCCTTGGGTAGGAATTGTCGCTGACCTGAGCGGGCATTACGGCTCGCACGACCTTCTAGTCTGCAGCTTCGTCCTTCCGCCCTGCTCCACTTTCAAATTCAATGCTCACACCTACACCTTCATGTTCGGACCGCGGGTCTCGGTTCCAATCGGAAAATTCACACCGTTTGCTCACGCGCTGCTCGGCGCCGGTCACATCACCACCCGCGGCGACAGCATCTCTGCGAGCAGCACCTCGCTGGCTTACGCGATCGGTGGCGGGCTCGACTACAAGTTGATAAAGGGTGTGGCCTGGAGATTCCAGGGCGACGAAGTGTACACCCATTTCTTCGGCGGACACCAGGGCCATTTCCGATTCTCGACGGGCGTAGATTTTCGGTTCTAAATCATCCCAAGTGAGGCTGCGCTACCCTCCCGTGCGCCCGTGCTCGGCCCGAACACACTGCGTCAGCACTGCCTGGCGTGAATTAGGCCCGAGTTTCAGCCCGCGTTGTGTCTCCAAACCCGTGTCCGTATCGGGAGTCGAGCATCTTCGTACATCGATCGAAAAACCACAATTCCCCAAACGCTATCAGCCAGTTCAGAATGTTATCCGATGTTAATAACGGCGCATACAGATGCACGGTAGCCCACAGCACTGCTAGGTGAAACGGGACGAACAAGAGAATAAGCACCCATAACCACTTTGTTCGCCAATATTTTTTGCTGGCGATTAGTACCACCATCAAAACAAACACAGTCAAGATCACTTCTTGCCGGTGCAAAGGCGTGAATTGAAAATATGAGCTATACAGGTCTACTAAGATAAACATGACGAACAGAGCCGCAAGCCATTTGGTCATTGTTTTTGTCACGGCTGCTCCTTGACGCGTCAACTGGCCGAAACCAACCCCCAACCATCCACCCGTTTCTGTATTCTACGCACTTATCGAAGATATTAAAGCCTGCGTAGCAAATATAGGCGGGTTAGCCCACTGGTAACCAAAGTTGCAACACCTTCTGTCCTTCCCTTTCAGGCCATTCACGCGGATCATTAAGGATTAAGCTCCCCGTAAACTTGGTTATCCCGAGGACAACGTGAAAATTTTCCGGCGCCTTTTGATCTTCTTGACCGCATTTTCGACGGTAGCGCTCTGCCAAACCCAGAGCGCGCCGATCTCGTCCACGTCTGCGAACAGCGTCTCGCGCACGGCCAAGGCCGTCCACTTTCACCAGGGCGGCACGGTTAAGCTTGACTTTCACGCGACGGAACTGATGGCCAATGGCACCGGTGAAGCCAAGATCGAAGCCAGGAAGGCCAACATCACTATTGACGCCAAGTTTCAGGGGATGGAAGACGCGACCAAGTTTGGCCTGGAGTACCTGACTTACGTGTTGTGGGCGATTTCGCCTGAAGGCCGGGCCGTCAACCTCGGTGAACTCGTGCTCGATCATTCGAACTCTCACCTGAAGACCGCGACTGATATGCAGACCTTCGGCTTGATCGTGACCGCCGAGCCATACTTCGCAGTGACTCAGCCGGGGAACACCGTCGTTCTGGAGAGCGTTGTTCCTGCGAATATTGCGCAGGGTGAGAACATTGAAGCGAAGTATGAGCTGCTGGGCCGCGGCACTTATTCGGCAGCCAACGAACGTATTCAAAACGCAATCTTCGGCATTGATCGCTCAACGCCGCTGGAGCTTTTTGAGGCCCGCAATGCCGTGCGAATCGCACATATTGCTGCCGGCGATAAATATGCGACTTCAATTCTCGCCAAGGCCGATCAGCAGCTGATGCAGGCCGAGACGACGTATCGGCAAAAGCAGGGCAAACCGGCAATCGAATCCGCCGCGCGCGAGACCACGCAAACCGCCGAAGAAGCGCGCGTAATGGCTGTAAAGCAGCGGGCGGAAGACGAAGCTCAGGCCAAAGCCGCCGCCGATAAATTGGCAGCCGAGCAGCGCGAGGCCCAGGCCCGCGCCGATGCGGAAGCCGAAGCCAAGCGACGTGCTGAAGCTGAAGAAGCTCAGAAGCAGGCGGAAGCCGCAAAAGCTGAGGCCGAGCGCCTAAAGGCCGAAGCTGAACAAGCTGCGCAGGAAGCCGCCCGCCAGAAGGAAGAAGCGGAGAAGGCCAAGGCCGAAGCTATCGCGCAGCAGCAAGCGCTGGCCGCCGAAACCGCGAAGGCGCAACAGGCCGCAGCGCAATCCGAGCAGGCGCGCCAGCAAGCTGAGAAAGAAAAGCAAGATCTTCGCGCCCGTCTGCTGCAGCAACTCAATGCCGTCCTTGCGACGAGAGATACTGCGCGCGGCTTGATCGCCAACATGTCCGACGTCCTGTTCAAGACTGGAAGTTTCGAGCTGATGCCGGCAGCGCGTGAGCGGCTGGCGAAAGTCTCCGGCATCGTGCTGGCGTACCCCAGCCTACACCTGGAAATTGATGGCCATACCGACAGCGTCGGAAGCGACGAGTACAACCAGACGTTGTCCGAGAAGCGTGCCGACTCCGTGCGCGATTACCTGGTCCAGCAGGGGATTTCAGCCGACATGATCGAAGCCCGCGGATTTGGCAAGACAGTGCCTATCGCTTCCAACGATACGCCGGAAGGCCGCCAGCAGAACCGGCGTGTCGAGTTGGTGCTTTCCGGAGACGCGATTGGCACCGGCGCGAACTCCGACACATCAACCGTGAAGCAATAATTCTCGCGTTTGGCGCTGCAAAGGGCAGGCCGGGCCTGACGCGAGTCGTCACGCGCTAAAATAGTCGCTCCTGGTTCTCTACGCGCGTGCTCATCGCACTGACAAGAGGCGTTTCCCCTCGCATCAACGAATGCGAACTGTCTTTCATTGAACGGCAAGCGATTGATGTTCCGCGCGCCGTCCGCCAGCACCGGAATTATCAGGAATTGCTGAAGAGTCTTGGTGTGTCGGTAACCGAGATACCTGCCGACAAGGATTGCCCGGATTGCTGTTTCATCGAAGACACCGCAATCATGCTCGATGAACTGGCGATCATCTGTCGCCCGGGTAGCGAGGCGCGACTGCGGGAAGTGGATGGCGTTCTGCCCAACATTCACCAATACCGCCGCGACATCCTGCGAATCGAAGCGCCGGCAACTTTGGAGGGTGGCGACGTTCTCCGCGTCGGTCGCACACTGTTTGTGGGACTCACGCAGCGCACAAATGGTGAAGGCACCGAGTTACTGCAAAAACACATTGCACCACACGGGTACGCGGTAAAGGCGGTCGAGGTGACGGGGGCGCTCCATCTCAAGAGCGTCTGCACCGCGGTGGATGAGCACACGATCGTGGCAGATCCTACGCGGTTTGATTTAGCGCCTTTTAGAGGCTTCGACGTCATCGAAGTTCCACCCGATGAGTGGATGGCCGCCAATATCTTGCTCGTCAATCAGACCGTCTGCATGCACAGCGGCTTTGTGCAAACTAACGCACTTCTGCAAGAGCGCGGATACGATGTCCGCACAGTGGACATTCCCGAATTCCTGAAAGCGGAAGCCGGGCTTACCTGCATGAGCCTCGTTTTCTCGATGCCAAACTAGCGGTGGTTCATGTCAGCTCGTCGCCTGCTCTGCGCTAGATCCCGATCTCCAGCGGTAAAGCCCAAGTCCTAACAAATTGGCTCCCAGAATTACACTAGCCGTCTTCACTGAATACCGCAGCGCGTCTTGCACGTCGATGATCGGGAAAATCGAAAGCACGATGTACAGCAAAGTGACCACGAATCCCGAGACCGCCGCAGTGCGAAGCCAAGTAGCCGGACGTATTCCCAAATCCTTTCTCGCTAGAAGAGGAACTGCGAACAGCGCGAGATAGGCGGTCGCGTAGAAGGCGAAAGCCCACACCAGCAGCAGTTCAAAAGCTTCCTGCTCTGCCACCCCGATCAATGCGAGGACGCTTGCGATCATCGCGATTGTCCCGGCGAAGAGGATCGAATTCACCGGTGTCTTATGTTTGGGGTGCAGCCGAGTAAACCAATCCGGCAAAAGATGTTCCCAGCCGGCGACCATTGGCAAACGCGACGATACATTGAAGTTGATGTTGAAAGTCGCGAAGTAGTTCACGAGCAGCAGCAGAATCGAAATCGGTACGATGGCTCTTGCGAATCCGAAAGAATGAAACGTGCGGGTCAGGGCCTGCGGAATCGCGGCAACGACATCGACCGCATCCGGCGAAGAGAAATAAAGAATAGAGCTGGTGCCCAGAATGTAAATGAGAGCAATGAACGGCGCTGTCAGAATCACCGAGCGAACCAGGTTGCGCTCAGGATTACGGCACTCGCCGGCAAAAATGGCCATATATTCGCAGCCGCTCAGTGCGCCGAAGGTCATCTTGCTGAATACGCTTAGGGTGAAGACGTTCAGCCGAGGCGTTACCACATGCAAAGGATTGAACTTCGCAACGGTTTCATTCGCGGCATGAAACAGCGGAGCGATGAGCAGCGCGGCCAGGGTACATAGCGTAAAGACTGCCCCGACATTCGTGACCCACTTCGCAACCGCGAATCCTGCGCGCGCCAGAAAAATCATCGCCACGGTCAATGCCAGCGATGCGCTCAGCACCAGCCATTTCGTTTCTGCAATCCACGCCGCATTTGGGCCGATCGCGTAGGCGACGAAGCTGGTGGTGATCAATCCTGCCAGGGCCATGTAGATCACTGAATACAGCCACAGATTCCAGGCGACCAGAAATCCGATTCCGTCGCCGAAAGCCAGCCGCGCCCATTCGTAGAGGCCGCCTTCGAGCGGCATCAGGCGATTCAGGTGAGCGACGACCAAGGCTTCGGGAATGAAAAAGACCGCGATCGCAAGTATCCAGAGTGCCACGTGAGAAGGGCCGGCCTTGGCGGCGGTTCCGAAGAATTCCGGAATGATGATGTAGAGGAGCTGGGCCAGCACCAGATCGCGAAGTCCGAGCTCTCGGCGTAGAGATCCGGCGTTCGATTGACTGCGCGCCTCGGCCGCCGCAAGCTCGCTGCTGACATTGGAAGGCAAGTGGACGCTAGGGTAACTGGCTGTGAGGCGTCCGTCTAGTGCGGTAGTACATCGGCGGTGACCGATACATCGGTCACAACTGTCGCTGCCCTGGCCTGGCGCGCGGCTTCCAGAAGCTTCCAGTCGCTCTTCACTTCGACAGCCGAGGCTCTGGCAGGCTTGCCGGACTTGAGTTCCTGCTGGAGCCGAGCAAGCACCAAGTCTTCCACGAACTCTGGAGGCGCAGAGAGGCGCAGCATGTTGCTGCGGCACAGCCCCAGTTGCACTGTCTCTCCGTCTATTTGCCACTTCACGAAGGGACGTCCGCCGGCGTCGAGCTCAGGTGAAGCATAAGCTTCGAGTTTGCGCCAGCTTGGGAGGGGCTCGGATTCAGCAGCGGCGCGCTTCTCCCGCGCCAACAGTCCTTCGTAGGAACGGCGCTGGGCGCCTGTGAGCGGAACTTCCAGAGCGGATTTCACCGCGGTTACGCTCGGGTCAAAAATCAGCGCTCCCTTGGCCGGATTGAATCGCCATCCCGTCCAATAAGCCGCCTCTACGCCGCCCACGACAAACGGATGAAACATCAGCACCGGCGTTACATATTTTTTCGCCAGCACCACCGATTCGATGATCCCGTGCACCGGCTTGCTGCGCTTCAGCCCCGGCACCTGCGGAATGATGAACCGGGTCAGCTGCATCTCGGGATGATGCTTGCCGAAACGCACCAACGATTTCGCCGCCTGCTTGGGCGTCGTCACCCCCAAGTCCGCAATGACGCTGCGATGAATGGCATGCGGATAATAAAAATTGATGATTTCTTTCGCGAAATCGGCGCAATTGCGATCCAAAAGCTTGTACGCCTCGGTATTGGGAGCCGCGTTCAGCCTGCGAATCAGTTCGTCATCTTGATCCGGGCGAGTCGCCACACGAAATCCGTACGACGTGCGATCGTAGGCCGAGCCGGCCAGTTCGTAGCGCGATTCGGCACCCGGCTTCGCCTCTGCCGGCAACGGAAGAGTCTGAAGATATTTTTCACGCAGAAAGCTCACCAGCTTCGCATCCGCGAACAAGGGAATGCCATCAGCATTTTGGACCGCGTAAAGATATGGAATGAGCGGCACCGCGATCCAGTCGCGGCCGGCAATGCCGTGATACCGACTGATGACCACGCCGGTTTCGCCCGGCTCGCAGCGGCGCAACCGCGTGGGCGTCTCAGCGCAGATCCGCGAAAGATACACGGCCGCGTGCCCGGTTCCGGCAAAGGTGCCGTCGTAGCTGTAAGGCTCTTCGAGCAGGAGGGTCGCTTGCGCGCAGACAGCGGTCGGCGCCGCCACAACCAGCCCGGCGAGACAGAAAACAAAGCACTTAAGGCTGTTCCTCAACCCACGCATGCGCTGCCGCCATATTATCTAACCCAGCTCTGAATAGATGGTTCCGGAAGCCTTTGGAGTTATTTGGACTTTAGTAATTAAGGGATTGCACGTAAGGGGAGCTCTAGACTTTGCTCTGTGTAACAGTTAGAGGGAAAAGCTGGCTCGCGAAATTAGCGCGAGCATGCCGCTCATTACGGTTCGAGAGTCGCTAGAATGTCGCATGACCGACGGGCAAAACATAAGGCTCGTTCATGAACCTCGTATCGGAAAACGATCTTTACGCTTTCGGATATGCACGCCGGACTAAAGCTGCGTCAAACAAAGCTTTTTGAATTCTTGCAATTCGCGGCGGAGTTCGGCGATTTCGCGCCTGAGAGAGGCGACTTCCACCTCGAGAGCGGGAATTCTGTGGTCGTCGTGATCGCCGACGCTCAGGATGGCAGTAGAAGCGAGCGTTTCCTGCGGCGCATCCCCTGCGAAGAGATGCATGTAGCGCGATTCTTTGGTCCCGGGCTGGCGAGGTAGAACTCTTACTAGTTGCCTATCGATCAACCGCTGTAACGCAGACTGCACGTCCTCGAGAGTTTCGAAGCGATACATGCGCTCGCCGCGGCTGCGAAGTTCTCCAGGAGTCTGCGGCCCACGAAGCAGCAACACACATACGACAGCGGTTTCGCGTCGATCGAAATTGAAAACCTCTTGCAACCGGTGTTCGTATTTCGTCACCCGGCTGTCAGCCCCGCTGGCCGGCCCGGCTAGCCGCTTTTCCTGAAGCGAGCTGAGCGCCTCGCGTACGGAGTTTTCCTCCAAATTCATCACCGGATCGCGATTGTTTTTCTGATTGCACGCGTTCACCAGGGCATTCAGCGAAAGCGGATAGTAATCGGGCGTGGTGATGTCTTTCTCGATCAGCGAACCGAGAACGCGAACTTCGGTCGGAGTAAGTTGGAGATTAGGCGCGGCCATGTAACTGTCAGTTTAGCAAGCCGGGCTATACATCTGGTTTTGCTCCGAATGTAAAAGCCTGCCGAGAGTAAGTAGCTGCTATGTGAAGTGCCTTCTGGAAGCCTGGCAACATTGGATCAATTCTTACGGGGGCGGAGAGAGTCTCGTCGTGCTTCTGTACATTTACGAGACCGGATTAAGGTGTTTGCTGGACAGACCTTACTTTTGAGCAACTCTTCTCCTGATCTCACCTACTAAGGAAACCAGGAGAGTTGTTATGCCTCGTTTGTTGGTTCTGCTGCTCGCGTTGAGCCCGATTGCCTTCACTCAAACCTTCACCTACAAAGCTATCAATATCCCCGGCGCTACGGAGACCCAAGTGCGTGGTGTCAACTCTTCCGGCGAAATTGTGGGATTTTACAAAACCACGTCTTGTGTGGAGACCATCATTCAATTCCCAACTGCCCCGTTCACGGCTTCAAAATCGTCAATGGGGTAATTACCAAACTTTTAGTTCCACATTCAACTTGGACGGACATTATGGGTGTGAACGACTACGGAGACTTGGTGGGCTTCGCCATCACCAGTGACACCGGCGCGCATGGGTTTTTGTGGAAGCACCAGAATGTCATTATCTATTTCAACACGCCGGAAGCCGGCCCGAACTCCGACGTCCACACCGTTGCAATGAGCGTGAACAAAGCCTTGATTGTCGGCGGAGCCGACTGGTTCTTCGGCAGTTCGGCCCCGAACGGCGGCTGGGTATGGTCAAATGGCACCTTCGGCCGCATGAACCCCGGCGATAGCTCTGGAAGTTGCTGCCCGTACGGCGAGGGAGTGAACGGTGTTTCAAATAACGGCTTCCTCAGTGGACAGAATTTCTATCAAGGGCACGCGACCGCGTGGTTTAAGAGCGCGAAAGACGAAGATTTCTACCCCTTAAACAATGACGTTGTAGGTACAGCCGTCAATAGCAACTCAGACGTCATCGGCTTCACTGTGGCTGGCAGGGGCTTTTTCGCCAAGCATATTGAATGGAACGAAGGCACCAATGATTCTACGGAGGTCAAGCCAACTTTCATCACCGTCGCCTTCCCCGGCGCCAAGGCTACTTACCCGTTTGGACTGAGTGACAAGCGCATGATTGGTGGAACCTACGTAGACAGTAATGGCGGCATTCACGGCTTTGTCGCCACACCGAACTTCTAACAGAGAAGAAGTCAACCGGTCCACTGAGTGCGTGTGAACTATAAACACGCCCAGTCATCATCCGGCTATAAGTGCCTTGGAATTCTGCTCCTGGCGGTGCAAGCTGATGGTTCGCCGAGTAACAATTCCTAGTCTTACACGCCCGGCGTACGCGAAGCTCGCAGTCCGCCTCTCGAAGCTTCTCACCTCAGGCGTATACTTTCCCGAAAAGAGGCTCTCATGAAACGCCGTGACTTCATCGCAACGACTGCAGGCGGCGTGGGCGCCGCATGGCTCGGCTCCTGCTGGTTCGGACACAAATCGATAAGCGTGATGGCGATGCCTCCGCTCACCGAGAAGTTTGCGGCCTCCGATACGGTCGTTCTCGGCAGCACTGGTATCCGCACCAGCCGCCTAGCGATGGGCACGGGAACCGTCGGCGTCGGGCATCACTCCCATCAAACCGCGCTCGGCGTCAAAGGCCTATCCGACCTGCTGCTGAACGGCTACGATCATGGTCTGCGCTTCTTCGATTCCGCAGATTCTTATGGAAGCCATCCTCATGTTGCCGAGGCGCTCAAGCACGTGCAGCGCGACAAAGTCACAGTTTTGACAAAGTCATGGGCGCGCGATCCTCAGACCATGCGCGCCGACCTCGACCGCTTTCGCCGAGAGCTTGGCACCGACTACATCGACGTCTTCCTCATGCATTGCCTGACCGAAGGTGACTGGACCACGCGTTACCGGGGGGTGATGGACGTGCTTTCTGACGCGAAACAGAAGGGAATCATCCGCGCGCACGGCTGCTCCTGTCATTCAATCGAAGCGTTGCGCGCTGCAGCGGCCTCGCCATGGGTGGAAGTCGATCTGGCCCGCATGAATCCTATCGGCTCGCATATGGACTCCGATCCCGAGGCCGTGCTCGCTGTGCTGAAGCAGATGAAGGCTTCCGGAAAAGCTGTGATTGGAATGAAGATTCTTGGCGAGGGCGATATGCGTCATCGGCAGGATGAGGCGATCAAGTTCGCTCTCGGAATCGGCGTGCTGGACGCATTCACCATCGGCGCCGAATCTCGCACCGAACAGGAGGATCTGATTCGCCGGATCGCCGCCGCTTGAAAGCGAAGTAACCTTCTTCATTTGCTATTGGATTTGCAGGACGACTGTGGTCGAGAGATAACTGGGGTCCAGATTAAAGCGAGTAGGAAGCACTCAGAAATCAGCAGCCGGACTTATACGTTGAGGCGACTATTCCTCACGTCGCTCCGGTCAGTTGCTTAGGACAGGCTAATAACCGAGCCGCGTACCGAAATCCTGAGCCGCAGTCGAAGGACCTGAAACAAAGAAGTCGGCAGCCGGACCTGTAAGCCGAATTCTGTCTGCAGGGGAAGCGCTGCCGCGAGCCGAAGCTCGCGGCTGTTTGCCCACGTACCGCAGGACGGCCATTCCTCTGGGCCGCGCATTGCTGCGTGGCTCGAGCGACCTACCCGGAGGTGCTAACGCGCCGAGCCGACACGTGCCAGCCGAAGCCAGCTCCCTCCCTATTTGGTCTTGCTCCGTGTGGGGTTTGCCCTGCCCGCTCCATTACTGCAGCGGCGGTGCGCTCTTGCCGCACCATTTCACCCTTACCCTGCCGTTCTGTTCAGGCTTGTGTCGTTTGCGCGAAGCCGGAGCAGAACAGCAGGGCGGTATATTTTCTGTGGCACTTTCCGTCGAGCGCTCCAGTCAGTCCGCCGAAGCGGAAAACTAAAACACCCTCCCGGACGTTATCCGGCACACTGCTCTTTGGAGTTCGGACTTTCCTCCCCGCCCATTCTGGAAAGAACGATCTCACAAAAATGTTCTTGCCAGAATGAGCGGGGCGGCCGTCCGGTCCAGCTGCCTACAAATCCATTATATTCCCCGCTAGCAAGGTGGAGTGGCAGGAGCCTGCATGGACAGAGCCAAATGGGCGGTTAGGGGATCAAGACCACCCTTCCAATCGTTTTTCGTCCAGCCAGCGCTTCGAAGGCTTCCCTGACATTCGCCAGCTCGAACTGGTTCTCGGCAAACAGCCGCAGCTTTCCCCCACGAATCAGGCCGAGCAGTTCGGGAACGCTCTTTGCGATTTGCTCTGCTGGAAACGTCGGAATGTTGAAACCGAGGATCGTCTGATTTTTGTAGATCAACTGTTTGATCTGGTCGGGGCTAAAGGTGTCGTGGACATTCTGGGCGCCAAACATCACCATCCGCCCAAAAGGAGCGAGCAACTCGAAGCTGAGCTTCCCCACTTCGCCGGATGCAGCCTCCAACAGCACGTTCACCCCGCTTCCACCTGTTGCTTCGCGAACCTTACCGGCCCAGCCTGGTTCACTGTAATCGATCGCGAGGTGCGCCCCCAGGCTCCGCACCAGCTCTATCTTTTCTCGCCCGCTCGCCAGCGCGATGATTTGTTTCACCCCCATAATTCGCGCTAACTGGACCAGGTAAAGTCCCACCCCTCCAGCGGCCGACTGAATCAGCAAACTTTGGTTGGGCTGCGGTTTAGCTGCGCAGTGCAGAAGCAAATAAGCCGACACTCCCTGAATTGGGATCGTGGTCGCCTGGGCAAAGGAAATACCGTCAGGAATGGGAATCGCCATAGTCGATTCGGCGGTGGCAAATTCCGCGAACCCGCCGCTGAAAACGATTCCAGTGACCTTGTCACCAACTTTGAAATGATTGGCCCCCGGCCCCAGTTCGCGCACGACTCCTGCCGCTTCAAAACCCATGATGAATGGCGGAGTCTTGCCGGTCGAGTATCGGCCTTTCGTCAGTTCCAATTCGGCAAAATTGATGCCCGCCGCCTTGACTTCAATCAGAAGCTGTCCCGTCGCCGGTGTCGGCCTGTCCACATCAACGACCCGGAGGCTTTCCAGCCCGTTGAATCCAGTTAATTCGACTGCCCTCATCTGCTACTCCCTCAAAAATACTCAGGACAAAAATAGAGATGTGAGTCAGGACTGAAAAGTCACAACTCACATCTCCGGAGAGTTACGAAGTTCAAAGTTAATTCGCGGCAATGCCATTGAACCCGGAGTTTGGGGAAATCCCGGGCACTGCGCCTAAATTGGTGAGCGTCCCATCCGACTGGATCGCGAAAATGCCGACAGTGCCATTCTTCGAATTGAGAGTGTAAAGGAACTTGCTGTCGAAGCTGACAGCAATATCGAGATTCGTCGCGCCGGCTGCATTGCTGCCCACCACAGTTCCGGGGAGAGCAGTCAAGCTTCCGTTCGCGGCAATCGCAAATCCTGCAATCGTTGACGAACCGGCATTTGAGTTGTACACGAAACGACCATCGGGCGTGACCGCGTTCCAGCAATTCGCGTTGCCCAACGTCGGCAAGCCCGTGCTGATCGGAGCAAGCGTCCCATCGGCCTGAACCGCGTACGAGGCTACGGTGGATGAATTCGGAGCCGATGTTCCGGTCTCGGCTGCCAACAGAGCTCCATTGGGCGCGAAGGTGACTGCAAACAGGCCGGGATCAGCACTGGCATTACTGACGATCGCAGACAGAGTGCCGTCGCCCTGAATTGCAAAAACGTCGATTTTGTTAGTTGCTTTTTCGCTGACCGCCAGGAACTGGCCATTCGGACTGATCGCCAAAGATGCCGCGCCCGAGGCGTTAGTGCTCAGGAAACGCCGCGAGTTGGGGATTGCCGTAAGTCTGCCGGCAAAGAGGTAGAAGCCAACCACCTCGCTGCTGCCGCCGGCGTTGAGCACGTACACGAGATTTCCATGCTGGGTGACCGCAACTGGTTCACTTCCGTCGATGGCAATTCGTTGAGTCAAAGCCAATGTCGAGCCGAAGACCCGGAACACTGAAAGGTCCCCGCTTCCAGCATTGACCGCAAACAACAGAGACCCATCCTGGCTAAGGCGCAACGAGCCCTGCGAGCCTAACGGATCGTTATTGCCGCCGCTGCCGCGACCGCCGGTTGCGAATGTTCCTGCCTGCTGCAAGCTGCCTTCAGCGGAACGTGCGAATGAGATGATTTCGTTTCGAGTGGCGGAATTTGTCATGACAAACACCGCGTGACCTTGTTCCCCGTCTTCGGCGTTACTGCGAGTCGGGGAGAGGCAAAATGCCAGTGCACACACCAATAGCGAGTACGCGATCCTGCGCATCGACTGCTCCTTAAGATTTAGTTTTGTGACGGCCGATAAGAACTCGTCAGTTCGTCTGGCCGCGGTGATAGGAGATATGGGAGAGAAGAAAGTTTCAGGGCGCGCAGAATTTTACAAATTGAGAAGCCATGCAACGGTGGAAAGCTGGACCGGCCGGGCAGGGCGAGATGCCGTCGTTCCAGAATCAATTTCTGATTTCAGACAACACCGGCCTCTCGGCTAATGGCTGCCCACTCACAGCTTTGCTATCATCAGCTTTTCATCTCGCCATCAATGGAGAACGGTTATGGACGAAGTACCGGCGATTTCAGTGGGCTCGCGCCGCAACGAGGACATTGCTCTCGACCTGATGAAATTTATCGCGATGACGACAGGCTATGGCCGTACCACCGGCGCAGGCGTGGGGTTTCAGGGCAGCGCAGCAGCTGCCAAGCCGGAGGAGTATGCAGGGCACCTGCTAGAGCTTTACGGCAAGTGTTTGAGCGCGGTCGCGCAAAAGTAGATTAAGCAGCTTGCAGATCGGACTCAGGCCGGGCGGTTGAAATTGGCTGCGCCGCAGGCGCAGCGGAGAGCAGCGGCCACCCTTTGCGCAGCACATAATCCAGCCATGCACCCGCGAACTGCGAGGTGAGCACCGCGGCCACAACCAGGGTTGTATAAAATTGCGCGCTGATAATGCCGGCATCAAAGGCCACGCTAGCCAGGACGATTCCCGGACCGCCGCGCGCGTTGGTGGTGATGGCGAGATTCATGAGATCCAGCCCGCGAAATCCGGCACAGCGGCCGGCCAGCGACACAGAAAGAATTTTCACCAGGCAGCTGCCGGCGATAAACGCGACCATCATCCACAGGGCAACGCCACGAATCAGATCGAGCTTTAGACCGACGATGGCGAAGTAAACCGGAATAAAGAAAGCAAAAGCTACCTTTCCAATCGCATCCAGGGCTTCAGCAAACAACCTTCTTTTTTTGTGCACCACCGCGAACCCGGCGAGGAATGCGGCGAAAACCAGGCTCACCCGGAGCGCGCCAGCAACCGCGCAGTATGCCAGCAGCACCGCGATTGCATAGCCGACGGGCGACTGCTTCGCCATAACATTGAATCGCGCCTTGTTGATGCGCTTCATGAACCGGGGAACAATGGTTAGCCCGAGCACAAAGAAAGCAATCGTCGCCGTCAGCTGATACGACATTTCCCGTGGGTGAAGCACGGTTTTACCTGCCAGCGCCGTCGCCACGGCTAAGGCAAGCCATAGGACGATGTCTTCCAGCACTGCGACTCCGAGCACCAGCCGCGCAAATCGAGTGTGGAGAATCTTCAGGTCCGCGAAGATCTTCGAAACCACCGGGACGGACGTGACCGCGACGCCCACGGCAAGAATGATGATCAGCGAGACCCGATTGCCATTCGGCCCGGCCAGCGATGGCCGAATCAGCCATGGCCCAAAACTCAATCCAAGCGCGAAAGGAATTCCGGTGCCCACGATCGCCAGCCAACCTACGTCGCGACGCTCTTCGCGCGTAAACAGCTGCTGAGTTTCCGCGCCGGAAAGAAACATGAGGAGCAGCAATCCAAGCCAGTAGACAAAATCAAGGATGTTGCCCTGATGCTTGGTTGCGTCAACTAACCTCGCGAACGATGGCAACCGGCCCAGCACAGCCGGTCCCAGAACAATTCCTGCCAGTATCTCGCCGACGACTTTCGGCTGCCGTAGCTTGACGAACAAATAGCCGAGCAACTGCGCGAAACCAACCAGCAGCAGGAGAACAAGAAGGACTGAAGCCAGCGCGGAGTCGGACATCGTCGATATGATGCGCGGTTTTCAGAGTGGTTGCCCTGAATGGGAGAAGTCCTTGCCGAGTTACCGCGCACGCCAAAACAAATCCAGCCCGAACACTACGCTGCGCCCTGGCATAATCACGCCCGGAATTTCTTGATACTGAGTGTCCGTAATATTCGACAGCACCATGTGCGCGGCGACGTGATTGAATTCGCGCACCACGCCGGCGTCCCACAACGCGTATGGATCGCTGCCATAGCGATCGAGTACTCCTAGCCTCGTGCGCGCGACAAATTTTCCCGGCAGGCGGCCGTTCCAGGCGATGACGCCGTCGTGCACCGGATAATCAAACGTATATTTCGTCTGCAGCCCATTGAGCGCTTTCTGCAAGCCATAGAGCTCGGTATACGCAAATTCGAGCCGCTCTTCTCGAGGTAGCCGAAGCTCTACTGACCCCTCGACCCCCGTGAAATTCAAGTGCTGAAGGTTCTCGGCATGGTAAATCGTCGGTACTTGTGGCGAACAGGCAATGCCCGTCGGGATCTCCTTGGCAGGAATTGCCGAGCACGTGCGCAGAACGTAATCAATCACGTCGCGGTCGCGCCTTTCAAAAACTGTGACTTCCGATTTCCAGCGTCCACCCGGAGCCCATAGCAGGCCGCCTTCGTAATCCCAGGCGCTCTCCGGTCCAAGCAGCGGGTTTCCCAGGTTCGCGGGATCGTGATACTCAAGGTCAGTGTAGCTGGGCAGGCGAAACGCCCGGCTGATGCTGCCTTTCAGCTTCAATCCCGACTTCAACCACATCCCTGCTGCCACCGTCGGATTGAACTCGCCGTGCGAACCGCTGAGAATTTCTTCCCGCGCCCCTGCGGAAAACGAAAACCGCTTCAGCGCGCGAACGTCGTAGTCGAGATACACCGCCCCGCGGCTCCGTTCATGATCGCCCAGGTTATTGCTTTCGATGCTTTCGTGAATTCCTCCCGCGCCGTAGTACAGAGTCGAATTCTGCGAGACCTGATCGTGCCGCCGCAGATCGGTTTGCCAGCTCCGGTCGATGTGATTGTTTTCGAATGCGGCAGGGTCGTTGCGAAAAAGTACAAATTCATCGGTATGGCGGCGAAATCCGAAGTCGAACTCAGTGTTGCTGCCCAAATCCTGCTTCAAGCCCGCAAACCAGGATTTCGTTCGTTCCCATGAATTGAAGTTTCCGTAGAACTGGTCTGCCCCGTACGGCTTATCTCCAAACGCCAGCATCAGCATCGATCCGCCGAGTCCGGTCTCAGCCCGCGTGGTCGAAAACAAAGTAAAACTCCGGTAATCGCGGTCAGGCCGGAAACCGCTGGAGAAATCGCGCTCGCTATCAAGTTCAGTATCGAGTTTGCGCCATGCCAGGGCCGCCGATCCGCTCTGCTGATTCACGCCGAAATTGCCCACGCCTGCGCCCGCACGAAAATCGGACCGCTGTGGCACAGCGGTAATCACATTCAGCGATCCCGCCATCGCATCCGCCCCATACAGCGTCGATCCCGCGCCTTGGAGCACTTCAATTCGGTCGACCGAATCCGATGGCAAAGGAAGGTCCATGTCGTGGTGTGCGCTTTGCACGTCGTCCATGCGCAGGCCGTTCACCATGACCAGCGCCTGGCCGAAACTTGACCCGCGAATTGCCAGGTCGCCCTGAATGTTGTTGGGCGCGCGCTGCTGCAGGTCGACGGACGGCACCAGCTCAAGCGCGTCCACCCAGCTCTTGTACAGCGTCCCTTCCTGGCGAAGATCGATTACGCTGACCGAACGGTCGATTTCCGTCTCCGGCTCAGGCACGAACGTTCCGGTCACCACCACAGTTTGAGGTTCGGCTTGCGGCCGCTGAGCCGGCGCCCCCGATGTCTGTGCACATGCGATTGCGTGTATGCCGAGAGCAATGACCAGCAGATGAACAAAGAAACGCAAGCGGCCTCCGAGGACCCAGGTATGTTGGATTGGATATGGTAAGAGAAATGAGATCAGGCGTTTGCAAAATTTCCGTTTTTGGGAACAAAAACTTTTTATGCAGACACTTAATAATCCACAGCCACTACGGTTTATGATGATTAGACCAGCCGCCACAATAGATGTAAGCAGCCGTTTGGTTGTTGCGTCAGTGTGTGGCTCGACCCATTTAAGAAATAAAGGAGTTAACAATGGCTAGAGCGAAAACCCCCCGCACCTCAAAACCGAAGCAGGAAGATAACGTACTTAGGATGCCGGACAACGGCGGAAACGGTGAAGCAACCCGGCCCCGTGTCGATCTGGAATCGGAAATCCGCCTTCGCGCCTATCAAATTTATGAAGAGCGCGGATATACGAACGGACGCGCTGATGATGATTGGTTCGCGGCGGAGCAGCAAATCCTGGCGCGTCACGGAAATCAGAAGCACACCGCCTGAGTCGTTGTAGTGTTTTTCAGCATCTCAGGTGTGGCGTTTTGAGAGCGCGTCGCATGCCTGAAATTCTCGTCATCGACGACAACCCTATGCAGCTGAGTGTGCGCGAAGCCGTGCTTCGCGCAGCGGGGTTTTCTGTTGTAACCGCCGACAGCGCCGAGCAGGCGCTTGAGCTGTTGCGCGATCGCCAGGCAAGCGCCGGCCTGCGAGTTATTCTCACCGACCACGTTCTTCCTGGCGCCAGCGGTGATGTATTCGTTCGACAATTGCGCGGTTTCAGTCCGTCCGTGCCCGTCCTAGTCATTTCCGGCATGGATGAGGCTGAGCCGGAATATGCCGGCCTGGGCGTGACTTTCCTGCACAAGCCTTGCGCGCCTGAGGATCTGATCACGGAAGTACGCAAAGCGATAGCTCGCTGCCCATAACGGCGCCTGCGACTGAAATCCACATCTCGTTGGGGCCTTCGAATATTGGCCGTCTTATTTGCCGTTTGCCTCCGGCCTTCAAGTCTGAAAAAATGGTCTTCTCCTAATGGCTGCAATCGGCAGTTTTGTATTAATTCTGGCGCTCGCGCTAGCCGGATATTCTTTTGTCGCTGGTCTGATCGCGCTGGTCCGAAAACCGGGCGCTGCACCGTTGAGTGAAACCGCCCGCCGGGCCGGAATTGCCAGCTTCGGCGCCGTGTTCATTGCGGCAGTCATCCTCGTCAGCGCCGCCTTCAACAACGATTTCTCGATCGCTTACATCTTTCACCACAGCAATCGCGACCTGCCGCTGCCCTACAAGTTTGCTGTCCTCTGGTCGGGGCAAGAAGGATCGCTTCTTTTCTGGGCGCTGCTGCTCTCCGGCTATGGCCTGGTCCTGCGCCTTCGCCACAAAACCGACCAGCGCCTGTTCGCGCATGCATCAGTGGTTATTGCAGCGGTCCAGGTTTTCTTTTTGCTGCTGCTGAATTTCGCCGCGCGGCCATTTGAAATCATGCAAGGCCAGCTGCCCACTGAGGGCAGCGGCTTAAATCCGTTGCTGCAGTATCCCGAGATGGTGATTCATCCCCCGATGCTTTATCTCGGATATGTAGGCTTCACCGTGCCCTTTGCGTTCGCCTTAGGGGCGCTGGCCATGAAGTATCCCGGCGACAAGTGGATTCATATTACCCGCCGCTGGACGATGGTGACCTGGGGATTCCTTACGCTAGGAATCCCGCTGGGCGCGCACTGGGCCTACTATGTCCTGGGCTGGGGAGGCTACTGGGGATGGGACCCCGTCGAGAACGCCTCGCTGATGCCCTGGCTTACCGGCACGGCATTCCTACACTCCGTCATGATGCAGGAAAAGCGCGGCATGCTGAAGACCTGGAACATGTGGCTGGTCTTTTCCACCTTCATGCTGTCAATCTTCGGGACCTTCCTGACACGTAGCGGCGTGGTGAACTCGGTGCATGCGTTCGCGCAGTCATCGATTGGCGATTGGTTTGTCACTTTTCTCGCGATCATCCTTGTCACGTGCATTTATTTTTACGCGAAGAATCGCGAGCACCTGAAAACCGAGCACCGCCTGGAATCGCTGATTTCCCGTGAGTCGAGCTTCCTGTTCAACAACTGGCTGTTTCTGCTGATCTGCTTCACCGTGCTATGGGGAACGCTGTTTCCAGTTCTCTCGGAGTGGGTACAGGGGCACAAAATTACGGTTGGCCCGCCGTTCTTCAATAGCGTTGCGGTTCCGTTTGCGTTGCTTTTGTTATTGCTGACCGCGGTCGGCCCGCTGCTTGCATGGCGCAAGACTTCTCTCGATAGCCTCAAACGAAATTTTTTGTGGCCGGCCCTGGGCGCACTTGCAGTTGGAATTTTCCTCATAGCGACGCCGCCGGCTTGGGGCTCGATTTTCGGAATGCGCCCCTGGCATGACTCCGGCATGTTCTACGCGCTCATGGCGGCGATGCTGGCGACCATGGTCCTGTTCACAGTTGCCTCGGAGTTCGTGCGTGGCGGCCGGGTGATCGCTGGCCACACCGGCCGCGGTCTGCTCGCTTCGATGGTTCACCTTGGCCATCGCAACACCCGCCGCTACGGCGGCTACATCGTTCATTTAGGGATTGCGCTGATCTTCGTTGGCGTCCTGGGCACGCCGTTTAATCAGAGCGCCGAAAAGGAAATGTCCTTCGGAGATAAGCTCAGCGTCGGCCCTTACACGCTCGTCTGCCAGTCCTACACGCAGGAAGAGAATCCGAACTACAGCACCGATTTGGCGATCATGCAAGTGTTCAAGAATGGCAGGCAGATTGACACGCTGTATCCCGAAAGCCGGTTTTACATTGCCAGCCAGCAACAGCAGCACATTCCGACGGTTCGATCCACTCTGCTCGAAGACCTATATGTCGTATACGAAGGACAGAACCAGGACACTGGCCGCCCGATCATCAAGGCTCACGTGAATCCCCTGGTCTCCTGGATATGGATCGGAGTTTTGGTCATGATTCTTGGAACGGTAATCGCGCTGGTGCCGAACGCGGTGGCTCCCGTGCGCGTGGCAGCGACCGATCGTGTAGCCGCCAAAGTTGGGGCGGATCCAGCGCCCGTAGGAGCAGGAGACTGATGCGACACATGCTCAAATTACGTCTGCTCGCTCTGGTTTTCGTCGGCATATTTGTTTTGCTGGCTGCCGGAGACGATTCCACGCGCATTGAGCGTCTTGGTCACCAGATGATGTGCGTTTGTGGTGCGTGCAATCAGTATCTGCTCGAATGCAATCACGTGGGGTGCGCATATTCATCGCGCATGCGCGAAGAGCTGACGGCCAACGTTAGCGCCGGGAAAAGCGACAGCAGTATTTTGCAATTCTTTATTGAAAAGTACGGCGCCACCGTCCTCGCCGCTCCAACAAAAACAGGTTTTGATCGCGTTGCCTGGATCATTCCGTATGTTGCGTTGTTATTAGGGATCGCAATCGTTGCACTGGCGGCCCGCGTCCTCAAACGGCGTTTTGCAACCGTCCCGGCATCGCATTCGACCCTCACTTCCGCGGACCTCGACCGCTTCCGCGCGCAGGCACGCAGGGAGACCGAACTGTGATTCCGCTCACGTGTCTCGCCATCACCGCGGCCGCGCTTTACTACATGTTTCACGTGCCCGAGGGGTTGACCGCAGGTCCCGAGAAAACGCGCGTTGCATTTCTTCGCGAGCGTAAAGAGGCAGTCTACGAGAATCTTCGCGACCTGAATTTCGAATATAAGGCTGGCAAGCTGCCGGACTCTGATTACCTGAGCATGAAGAATTCCCTGGAGGACGAGGCGGCAGGTATTCTGGCCGAGATCGCGCGGCTCGAATCAGGCGCCGATGCAAGGAGTAAGAAGTAATGAGTTTGCGGTCTGACAGCCCGACCAAAAGGATGCGATTCATCTCGACGGTTGTTGTCTTGGCGCTGCTCCCTTCAGCGCTCGCCTCCGCCGCCAACCTCACCGGCACCGTCACCAACGGCACCACCGGCAAGCCTTCCGCCGGAGATGAAGTCATCCTGATCAAGCTGGCCGGGGGCATGGAAGAGGTCGGCCACGCCAAAACCGACGCGAACGGAAATTTCACTTTCACATTGGATGACGCCAACGGGCCCCATCTGGTACGCGCGGTTCATCAGGGCGTCACCTACCACACGCCCGCACCTCCGGGGATAAGTACTGTCCAAGTTCAGGTCTACGATGTCAGCCCCAAGCTCGATGACGTCCACGAAGTCGCCGACGTCATGTACATCCAGGCGAAGCAGGGGAGCCTCGGCGTTACGCGCATTTTCGCCGTCGATAACACCTCAAAGCCTCCGCGTACCCAGATGAACGACGCAAATTTCGAGTTCTACCTGCCCGAGGACGCGCAGATCGACGAGGCGCAGGCGCAGACTGCAGGTGGACAGGGCGTCAACGTTCAGCCCACGCCTCAGGCAGGGAAGGGGCGTTATGCTTTCGAGTTTCCTTTGCGCCCGGGGCAGACGCAGTTTCAGGTCAGCTATCACCTGGCCTACAGCGGCAAGGCGACCGTCGACCCTAAATTGATTTACCCCATACAACATTTCGTGGCGATTCTTCCTAGATCGATCACGTTTTCACCAAGCCAGCCCGGGATCTACGAAGGCCATCAACCGCCAGATCAGCCCGATGGGGTTGCAGAAATCGCCAACAATCCCGCTCCCGGGCAGAAACTGGCCTTTGAAATTTCGGGTGTCGGTATTTTTGAGAGTCAGGAGCAAGCCGGCGGGGCCGGACAGGACAATCGCCCCGGCGGCGGCCTCGGCGCGCCCATCGAGGCGCCTGATCCCCTCGACAAGTATCGCAATTTTATTCTCGCCGGATTCGCCGTTGTGCTCGTCACAGGTGCGGTTTACACCGTAAATCGCTCCAAGTCCAGGCAGAACCGTCCGGCGGTGGCGAGTGGTCCGGCAGGTTCCGTAACCTCAAACTCATCTCTGCCCGATGCCGCTGCGGTCGCGTCCAATACTCCGACGCCGCTGCTGGCCGCTCTCAAAGACGAATTATTTCAGTTGGAACTTGAGCACAAGCAAGGCCAGATTTCCGATCAGGAATACGCGAGAACCAGGGCCGCCCTGGATGAGACGCTGGCGCGAGCGATCAAGCGCATTAGGTAACGTTAGCAAGTCGTACTCCGGTCGAGCCAGCGGCGAGCTGTGAGGCGTGAGCGATGAGCAAACCCAACTCCGGGAATCGCTGCTCACTCATTGCTCATCGCTCATTGCTCTATCTCACCGCTCATTGCGCGCCGCTCGCAGCTGATCTTGACTTCGCCTTTTATTCGCTTACAATCAAAACATGGCAATCACCAAGCGTCAGCGGCAGGTGTATGACTTCATCGCCGATTTCGTGCAGCGCCACCAGTTCACTCCCTCCTACCAGGAAATTGGCGACGGTTTGGGGCTGAGTTCGCTCGCCACCGTGCACAAGCACATCACGAATCTCGAGAAAAAAGGCCTGCTCAATCGTGACTCCAACCGCAGCCGGTCGATCGATTTGCTTCCTCCCAAAGGCCGCCTGAAGCAAGCCATGTCGGTGAATACCGGCATGGTGCTTCCGCTCATGGGACGAATCGCCGCCGGCCAGCCGATTGAAGCCATCGAGCGGCCTGAGACGATTTCGCTCGCCGACTTTGTGCGTTCGAAGGAAGTGTTCGTGCTCGAGGTAAATGGCGACTCCATGCAGGACGAGGCTATCCTCAGCGGCGACTATGTTCTAGTAGAGAAAACGAAGATCGCGCACAACGGCGATATTGTAGTCGCGCTAGTAGATGGTTCCGACGCCACCCTAAAGCGCTTTTATCGTGAAGGCGAAAAAATTCGCCTGCAGCCGTCCAACGCGCGCATGAAGCCGATCATGGTGCACGCCCGCGATGTCGACATTCAGGGCCGCGTCATCGGCGTATTGAGGAAGTACTAAGAAAGCCTTGCTACCGCAGCGGCGAATCGCTCATGCGAAACCGCGTGCGCACGTGCTCAGACAGCAACTCGATCGCATTTCGGTTGGTGATGGGATCGGTCTGCGCCAGGTATCTCATCGCCTCCACCAGAATTCGCTGACCATCAACGTAGCGCGGATCGGTCGTGCGTTCACGAGTTTTGCGGCTGATATCGGGGGGAACGGGAATAGTGAATACCTTGGCCATGTCGCTCCGGATTAGGATGGGATATTAAGCGTCTTGACTGAAGTTGGATGGCGCTTTTCGAGTATAACGCCGCGTCTAAATTTCCGCAGCAGGAGAATTCTAACAGTAAATGCTTAATATGCCTCGTGTTTTTAATGGTTTACCGTTTTTGTATTGCCCGCGGCTTTCAGTTTGAAAACATCCTTCGGAAGCTTCTGGTTGAGCTGAATATCGGAATAATCGGCCAGGCGATAGTCCCCGCCCTCCTCAAACAGCTTTTGCCGCACCGAGACGCCGCGCTCCGGATCGATCCAGAGATCGATTTTCGGGAAGCGAGATTTGATGCTATCGGAAAGGGGCACGAGTTCCAGCTTTGCAGTCTCGATGCCGCTAATTTTTTCGGTGCCGGCATAATTAACGGCGAAGGTTTTGTGCAGACCGGACCCGCTGCTGCCGAAGCCAAGGATGAGGAATGTTTCAACCTCCTGGCGATGGGCACTGGTGTTATAAGAGTCAATCTGCCCGGTGCCGGGCGTATAAACCTGGACTTTGTCATTCATAAACAGAATCTGCCTGGCGGACGGCGGTTGCAAGTCGGCCGCCATTTGCGTGTTGGCGCCAGACCGGCGGAAGTAAATCTTGCCTTTGTCGGTGAAGTTCTGTTCAGCGACACTGTTGTATGTCGTCCAAATCAGGTTGGCCTGAGCAGTATGAAAATTGGCAGCGGTTCGATCCATGCGCTCGAGAATCTTTGGCAGGGATTCGCTACCCTGCTCGGATGCGTCGGGTTTAGCGGAGGCCGGCAGACTTGCTGGCTGGCTCGAGCCAGATTGAGGATTTTTTCTGGCCAGAGCTGAACCCGAGATGGCAATCACGCAAATGGAAAGTAGCAGCGAGGATCTGAGGACGACTTTCGGAGATCTCATCTTCGGCGACGCTATTCCCTTTCTGCCCAAACCTTATAAGCAATGACCCGTCCCTTGTTGTCCTTGACCGGTTCGTATCGCGTAATACGGACTCCGCCGGAAATCGGCTCGATGACGCTGAGCAGCTGTTGCCGGACCGCCCCATCATCACTGCCATGAACCGCCTTCGCGTCGATCTGGTACACGAAGCCTCCGGCATTGTCCGGATATACGACGACACCGATCGAGCGCGGGTTGCGTTCGACGGGACGATCGTTAAAGTTGATGAAATGTGGCGAAAAGAAGACAAAAAGCAGAATCAGACTAACCATCACGTCGTATTGCACCGAGCCGCGCTCGTGAGACCACAAAATAAAGCTGCGTACGGTCTTCCAGATACTACTCACAGGGACGTGTGGCGCTGCAGCGTCGGTTCGACTCAACTCTACTGGATCTGCCTTGATGTTCAACCCCTTTGATCGGCCGGCTTTTAGCTTTTAGCTCCTAGCTCATAGCTTTTTGCTGATGCGCTTCAGACTTCAGCCCTGAGCTAAAAGCTTATTTTCGCGCCGGACGGGCCCCATCGCATCTACAGTGTAGATCGTTTCCTGGCAGCGCGAGTTGCTTTTTACAGGTTCCGGGGCACTATTCTCTCAGTGCCCATATAGGGCCGCAGGACCTCCGGAATCAGCACACTTCCGTCCGCCTGCTGATAATTCTCGAGAATCGCCAGCCAAGTGCGGCCAATCGCAAGCCCGCTGCCGTTTAGGGTATGCGCGAAAGCAGACTTCGACTTTCCTTCCTGGCGAACTCGTATATTCGCCCGCCGCGCCTGAAAGGACTCAAAATTCGAGCAGGACGAAATCTCGCGATAAAGTTGCTGCCCGGGAAGCCAGACCTCCAAATCATAGGTCTTGGCAGAAGAAAAACTCATGTCCGCCGTGCACAACACCACAACCCGGTAATGCAGCCCGAGCTTTTGTAGGATCTCTTCCGCATCGTGAGTTAATTTTCCCAGCTGATCGTAGGAATCTTCCGGATGCGAAAATTTCACCAGCTCAACTTTCTGGAACTGATGCTGGCGAATGATCCCGCGTACGTCTTTGCCATAAGAACCCGCTTCGCTGCGGAAACACGGTGTGTACGCGGTCAGCGAGATCGGCAATTTCGCAGACTCGAGCACCTCATCGCTATATAGGTTCGTAACCGGAACTTCGGCAGTTGGTATCAGCCACAAATCTTTATCCCCATGCGGAACGCGGAACAGGTCGGAAGCAAACTTGGGCAAGTTCCCGGTCCCGTACAGCGACTCGGAGTTCACCATGTAGGGAGGAAGCACTTCGGTGTACCCGTGTTCCTTCGTGTGAACATCGAGCATGAAGTTCGCCAAAGCGCGCTCCAGCCGGGCCCCCGCATCCCAGTAAACTGCGAATCTCGCGCCTGAAAGCTTGCTGGCGCGCTCCAGATCGAGAATTCCCAGCTGCTCGCCCAGTTCCCAATGCGGCTTGGGCGTGAAATCAAATTTTGGCGGCGTTCCCCACCGCCGCACTTCAACGTTATCTTCGGACGATTTACCAATGGGAACCGATTCGTGCGGCACATTGGGAATGCCAACCAGAATCTCGCTGAGACCGGCGTCATATTCCTGCGCCGCCTTCTCCAGTTCCTGAATCTGTACCCGCATGTCTTTGGTTTCGGCGATCAACTGGCTGGCGTCCTGCCCGGCTTTTTTCAGCCGCGCAACATCCTCCGACAGCCGGTTGCGGTGCGCCTTCAAGGTCTCTGCAGAAGTGATCGCCTGCCGCCTCTGCGCATCAACCGTCCTGAAGTCTTTTAGTACGGCCTCTGGGTCCATGCCGCGGTTACGCAGCATCTCCTCAATTTTCGAGATGTTGTCCCGGACAAAATTCAAATCGAGCATGAAGAGATTAAATGTAAAGGAAATGAATGACGTTTGCACGTGAACCCGGCTGGCGTCGGCCGGTCCTGTTCGTTATCGGAACCACAGCGACCATACGACGTCGACGCCCGTGTGAGTAACAATTGCGGAAAAAATATTCCGGTTCTTGCGCCAGGCGCGCCCATAAAAGATTCCCGCGATGCTGGCAAGTAATACATATCTCCAGTTGAAACCAGCCCCGTGGTTGAAATGCGACAGGCCAAAAAGGAGCGCCGCGAGCAGCAGCGCTCCCTTGCTGCCGAGTCTGGTATCCAGCAGATTCTGGAGAATCGAACGAAAGAAGAGCTCTTCCGGCAGTGCGATCAGGAAAAACGTGATCAGCACATCAGCGACGATCTTTCCGGCCGCAGGCAGGGCTCCATGGAAATGAATGAAGCCGGTCAGCTCTCCGATGATCAGTGCAAAGGGAAAATAGAAGGCCCACTCGCGAATTCCCGTGACCAAAGCGGCTCGGCTCGGCACAAGAGAATATCCGGCTCCATCGATTTTGCGGACAACCAGAAAACAATAAAGCGCCACATCGGCCAAAAATAGCTTTGGCAAGGCGGCCAGCGCCGCATATGGCCAGGCGCGCTGGAACCAGTGCAAGAAATAGGTCGCGGCGATGATCACCAGCACGGCGGTATCTCGCCAGCTCATCTGTCGCGGAAGCTCCGCTGTCCCCAGAAAAGCGGCCAGCAGCACTGGGAAAGCGACTACAACGACCGCAACTCGCCAGTGCAGTTCCGATGTCCCGACCGAAAAAACGAAGTACGGAAGGGCTAAAAAGCTCGCTCCGGCGATCTTCGCGGAAGTTGAAAGCGCAATCAAACGCTCGGCAACCCTAAATCCAAAAAACCACAATGGAGCCAGCAACAAAGTAAAACTGGCGAAGGCCCGCGGAAAGCTAATGCCGGTTGCCGCCAGGCGCTCTGATCCATGAAACCCGGCTCCGAACGCGGCCAAAATCGCGCAATAAGTCAGAGAAACAGCGGCAAAGCGAGCGGCTTTCAGGCGTCCTCCTCGAACAGATTGTATTCGTCAACTTTTGCTGGCGTGTAAACTAAACATCGCCAAATGAACTCCCCCACAAAATGCTTCGCTGGAGGTCTGCATGCCTCCTGATCTCCGCGTCAGTTTTGCGGGCATTGAGCTAAAGAATCCAGTTATTGCTGCCAGCGGAACATTTGGCTACGGCCTTGAATTCGAAGACGTCGTACATCTCGACCGGCTCGGCGGCTTTGTCGTCAAAGGGCTTTCGAGGGAGCCGATCATTGGCAATCCGCCGCCCCGCTTGTTTGAAACCGCGGCGGGAATGCTGAACGCGATTGGATTGCAGAATATTGGCGCACGCACGTTCGTCGATGAGAAGCTCCCAAAGCTGCGCGAGATCAAGAACATTGTTGTCATAGCAAACGTATTCGGCTACACGCGCGAAGATTACGAGCACACGATCGAAATTCTGAATGAAGGCGAAGGCATCGCCGCCTACGAGCTGAACGTCTCCTGCCCCAATACCCAGCACGGCGGGATCCAGTTTGGCAGCGATCCCCGCACGCTCGACGAAGTGGTCACCACCGCCAAAAGATACGCGCGGCGGCCGCTGATTGTTAAGCTGTCGCCGAATGTCACTAGCATTGCGCAGATGGCTCATGTGGCGCAGGAGGCAGGCGCCGACGCTATTTCGCTGGTCAACACGTTTGTTGCGATGTCGATCGACATAGAAACCCGCAAGCCGCGAATTGCCAACGTTACTGCAGGGCTTTCCGGCCCTGCCATTAAGCCCATCGCGGTGCGCATGGTCTATGAAGCTTCGAAATCAGTGCAGATTCCGGTGATTGGCTTAGGCGGAATTTCCACCGCTTCAGACGTAGTCGAATTTATGCTGGCGGGTGCGACCGCCGTGCAGGTCGGCACTTCCAGTTTTTGGGACCCGCGTGCCACCGAAAAGATCGTTGCTGAGCTGGAACGCTGGTGTGCAACGCATGAAGTCAGCCGGATTGCTGAGTTGACCGGTGCAATGAGCACATAGCGCGGGCGCGATGCTTTTTGCCGGTCTGGCGCATCAAATAGTTCGCCGCAGGTCCACATGGAGTTCGAATTCCGTCGCGTTTCTCTCTGACCCTGTGTCTCTGCGGTGAGTCGTCCTAAGCAGGGAGTCACTATGGCGAAGGCTACGTTTGCAGCGGGATGTTTCTGGGGAGTGGAAGCCACGTTCAGGCAAATTCCCGGCGTGACATCGACTCGCGTGGGGTACACCGGCGGCGATTTCAAGAATCCCACTTACAAAGACGTTTGCACCGACAGAACTGGTCACGCCGAGGTGGTCGAAGTGGATTACGATCCCGCCAAGGTTTCCTACGAAGATTTACTGAACGTCTTCTGGGAGAACCACGATCCGACGCAGCTCAACCGCCAGGGCCCGGATTTCGGCACCCAGTACCGCTCGGCCATTTTCTACCATTCCCCGGAACAGGAGAAGGCTGCGCGTGCGTCAAAAGCAAATCTCGAAACCTCAGCGAGCTTCAGCCGCCCAATCGTGACTCAGATTGTGCCGGCGACCACGTTCTACGAGGCCGAGGACTACCATCAGCAGTACTTGGAAAAGCGTGGGCTGGCGAGCTGCCATATCAAGTAGCCCGCCACCTTACACCGCAGGGCTTACCAGGTGCTCGCCTTCTCTCCGCTTGCCTCGATGCTGATGTTGTCGATCGTGTGCGTAGCGGCGTCAAGCGTGCCCGACACTTTTACCTTCTGCCCGGCAAACTGCTGAACGCCTTCCGGGTTCTTGAGGTGGTAAACCTCGTCGCCATTTCGCAGGGCCCACTCGCCCCCACGCCGCACGCATTCCTTCGCACAAGACGCCGCATCACGGCCGAAGGTCTGCTTCTTGATCATCTCCTGATGCGAACGGGTCAATGAATGGATATTCATGGCGCACTGTGTGTCAGAAATCTCGCCATGAAACGTCTGCACATCCCCAGCCGAGACGAAAGCTGACGCCGCGAATAACAAACACGCAACCTTTAGAGTTTTCATTTCGTTTCCTTTGAAATCGAACTAGATTTGACCAGCAAAGTGAATCCCATGCCTTCATGTGAGTCGCTGCAAATGACCGTGCACACGACGATATAGCGGCCCGGCTGAGCAGGCGCGGTTACGGCCAGGTCCTGCACTCCCGGATGCAGATAAAACCGCCAGCCGGGCACAGCATTTTCATCCTTATCGAGCAAGGCCAAGCCGTGAATGCTGCCATCGCGGGCGACTTGTTTGGCCCGGGTCGCTGTAATTCGCAAAATCAACGGTTCACCGGCGGTCACTTCGACGGCCGGCGCGATTTTTCTGCCTTGCCGATAGCGGCTATCTTTGTCAGCCGTAAGCTCGATCAAGCGTGGCGTAGCGGAAATTTCTGACTGCGCTCGGAAGTTCGTGCACATCGGCAACACCAACAGAATCGCGATAAGGAATGAACGTTTGCGCATTAGTGGCTCATGTAATAAAGCAGGTATTTTGTGTCTTGTTCGGTAAGCATGGCGCGGACCCGCATGTGCCGCACCACCATCGCCATGGTTCGGGGAGAAAAATTGCTTGGCGCCTGATGACAGCGGCCGCAGTTTTCGCGGTAGCGCCTGGCGCCCTCGATCATCCATTTCTGGTTCGGCTCTTCCGCGGATACGGACGCTTTTTCTGATGTCGCCGGCCCAGGATCTGCGGCTGAGCGCGCAAATACCAATCCTGTCGCGCTCAACAGCAGAAGAACAGACATTGTTCGCGCGAAATTCATTGCGCGAACCCCATTGGGAATACGAATCGATATGTCATTCCGACCGTCCAGATATTCCTATTTCCGGCCGCCGTAAACGTCCGCCCGTAGCTCGCCAGCGCCTTCCAGCCGTCGTTCAAGTAGTAATTGACTCCAAATTCGGTGCGCTTCGTATCTGCGGTGGGGAGTTCCGGAACGGCCAGCCGGACTTTACCGGTATGAAACATCTGCGTGCGGCCGACCAGCTGTGCGCGTCTGAGCGGAAGGAAATTCGCATTACGGAACCGATATGCGCCCTCTACCCAGAAGCCGTTGCCTTCGAATCTCGAGTACTCGCCTTCCGAACGCAGGTCGAATGGCACACGTAGCGGCTGCCACTCCAGGTAAAATCCGTAGCGTGTGCCGCGCCGCCCCTGCAGCTGATGCTGGGCGCTGCCTCCAAGCTCCAGGCGTCGACGAGGCAGAAAGATTCCCGCCCGCATGCCCGCATGCCGCTCGGATTGCAACACTCCGTTATTCGAGAGTGCGGAGAAATATGCGGAATAGTTCAACACCACGTCTTTTGTAGCCGCCAGAGCGCCGCGCAGCATCACCCCGTCGTCGCTTCCCGTTCCCAGCGGGAAAATCAGCGGATCGGTCTGCGTGTTGCGGATCCATGCCGGGTAGAAGCGCTCGTTGAATATGTTGAATGGAGTAAGAAAGCGGCCGACGGTTACCGTGACATATCGTTTGCCAATGTAATCGAGTTCTGCGTAATCAAGCGATTTACCAATCGGTCCCGTAAAGCCGCCAGTAGTTCCGTTTCGCCGCTGAAAATTTCCTTCAAGTTCAGCGCGGGACTCGACAACGAAATTGTTCCCTAGCGGAACCAACAGAACCGGTGTGACGATCGAATCTAAATTCGGCTTGCCACCGTCCCACGTTGGTATAAACGCCACGCTGCCGGAGAGCACAGGCTCAGGCTTGGCGTAATCCGTAGACACCGGTGGCGGGGCGTCCTGCTGCGCCGCGCAAAGACACGAGACAGCAAGCCACGTGATCGTGGCGAACACGACTTCAAAAGCTCCACTCCGCATGTACGTTGAGATATCATGCGAGAATCGTGCAGATAATGTGTAACGGCTTTGTCACCAGCAGGTTACGCCGGTAATGGCGACGTTTTGCAGCGCGACACTGAAGTAATTGGCGGTGCCGGTCGCTAGGTTAGCCCTTTTCTGTGCAGGAATTCTCTTATCACTCCCTTGACGTCTTGCTTCTCCCCATCAACCTTGTAGTTCAATTGCCGCATCTCCGAGTCGGAGATCGCCCCGCCGAGTTCGTCGAGCGCTTGCCGCAGCTCAGGATGGGCTGCCAGCGTCTGCTCGCGAACCACCGGCACGGCCTCATACGGCGGAAAGTAGTGCTTGTCGTCTTGAAGCACAAACAAATCCAGCGCAGGAATCAAACCGTCTGTCATGTTTCCGGCAATGAGATCGACCTGGTGGTCTTTGAGAGCACGCGTGAGCAGGCCGAGGTCCATAATGCGAGGCGGCTCCGCGAATCGGAGACCGTAACTCGCGATCAGGCCCTTATAGCCATCATCGCGCTCCACAAACTCGTAGCCGAATCCGGCGCGCCACAGCGGAGTGTATTGCGCTGCCTGCGAAATCGTCTCGAGCTGCAGGCGCCGGGCATCATCGCCCCGAATCTCGATCGCGAACGTATCGTTAAATCCAAAAGGCGCGGTAAGCGTGAGCTGAAATCTTCTCTCGTATTCAGATTTCACCCGATCAAAGACCGCTTTCCGGTCTGCATTCGAGCCCGCGGCTTTTTGCTCGAGAATCGCCGTCAACGCCGTGCCCGTGTACTCGGGATAAATATCGATGCGCCCGGCGAGAATGCTTTGATGCGCAATATATGTCCCGCCGAGGTAGAACCGGCGCTCCACCGGAAGATGAGTCTTGTTCTCAATCTGTTGGGCGATCAGCTCTCCGAGAATGTTCTGCTCGGTGAAATTCTTGCAGCCGACAACGATGCGGTGCCGGCGATTGCAGGCGGTGCAGCAAGATAATAGGACGACTACATAAACGCACCATCTCATTGCGACTTGATGCACCTCACGACATTTTTCTTCCTCTGTATCAATTCCTCTGTGGGACTCCCTGCCTCTGTAGTGAGCCTTCGAGAAGCCTTTAAATACGGGGGGCACAGACTTACAGAGAGTATAAAGTCCCAGCCGATTTGATCCCTTCATGCTCTTTGAGGCGCGAGCCTTCGCTCCAACCACCCTAGGAGAACATCCGCAGCCAGCGCCATCAGCGCTGCCGGAATCGCTCCCGCCAGGATCACAGAATTGTTTACCATCGCCAGCCCGCGAAAAATCAGCTCGCCCAATCCCCCGGCTCCGATTGCCGCCGCAATCGTTGCCAGTCCAACCGAAATCACGATGGCCACCCGAATTCCCGCAAGAATGACGCTGCTCGCGAGCGGAAGCTCAACTTTCAATAACAATTGCCAATCCGTCAGGCCCATGCCGCGCGCCGCCTCGACCACCGCGCGATCCACGCCTTCAATTCCGGCGTAGGTATTTCTGATCAACGGCAGCAACGCGTAAAGCGTGAGCGCAAGAATCGCCAGCCGCCCGGCGCGCTCGCCGATCCATGGCGCCGGAAGCAGAAAACCGAAAAGTGCAAGGCTCGGAATAGTCTGAATCACGTTCGCGGCCGCAATTACCGGGTTGCGCAAGACGGGCCGCCACGAAATCAAAATTCCAAGCGGTATACCAATCGCGACTGCGATCAGCGTGGAAATACCGACCATCCACAAATGCTCGAGCGCCAGTTGTGCCATGTCGAGCCGGTTCTGCACAAGAAAATTCCAGAGATTCATTGTTGTCCTCGACCTTGATCACTTGTGCCCCAGAAAGCCTGCATGTATTTCGCCGCCAAAGGCTCCGATGACCTGCGGAATTCTCCTGCGGCATCAAGCGAAACCAGCCTCCCTTCGTCAAGCAAGGCGATTCTGGTCCCTAGCAGCAGTGCTTCCCGCAAATCGTGAGTTACGAACAGCACCGTCTTCTTCATGCTCTTTTGAAGTGCAGCAAATTCTCGCTGCAAATCGGCGCGCGTGAGCGGATCGAGAGCGCCGAAAGGCTCGTCCATCAGGAGGATTGGAGGATCGGCTGCCAGAGCTCGCGCCACACCCACACGCTGACGTTGCCCTCCTGAAAGCTGATGCGGATATCTGCCTGCAACTGCGCAGTCGAGACCTACAAGCCTGATCAATTCTTCGACCCGGCCGCGAATTCGTTCCGCGGGCCAGTTCTGAATCGTAGGAACGATCGCTATGTTTCGCTCTACGCTGTAGTGGGGGAAAAGTCCGACTTCCTGGATCGCGTAGCCGATATGCCGGCGCAGTTCGATGACATCCCACTCACGATTAGAGCGGCCCTCGACGCGCACTTCGCCTGAAGAATGTTCCAGCAGCCGATTCACCAGTTTGAGCGCGGTGGTTTTTCCCGAGCCGCTGCGCCCCAATAAAACCAGGACTTCGCCGCGCGCAACTTCGAAACTCAATTGCTTCAGAATCTGGCGCCCATTGGGCAGATGGTAGGAGACATCGTGAAATGAGACCGCCGCTTCGGATGGGTCCATGTCGAATTGTGAGATCAGATATCGTACGCCTCAGGCGGCAACCCGGTAATGCGCAGCCCGCTATGGCCTTTGTGCCGGATGTTCAATCCGATCAATAAAGCGGTAATCTGCTCGACGATGCGGGCATTTTCCAGCTTTCCGCCATCGAGCGCGCGAACTCCTGGAATTTTGCGCGCCAGCTCGCGAATGCGGCGCGCCGCTTGCTTATCGTCGCTGCACACGATCACGTCACAATCGACCGGGCCTTCCTGCTTCAAAACATCGGCCGAGGTGTTATGAAATGCGGCGACCACCGGGACTCCTTTGGGCACCAGCTCGGCGCTTTCCTGAGCAGCCGAGCCTTGCCAAACGCCGAGCGTCCGCGTCGAACGTCCGCCGACAGTCGCAGCCAGCGGCACTGTTGTATCGACAACGATTTGCCCAGCACGCAGCTTCGGCGCTAACTGCTTCAACATTTCCGCATGACCTTCAAACGGAATTGTGAGCACAACAATTTCAGCGGACTCGCAGGCGGCTTTGTTTTCCATACCCGACACCTTGCCACCGGTTTGCTTAGAGATTTCCGCCGCTGCCGCTGCTGCGCGGCGGGAATCGCGCGATCCGATGATGATGGTCTCTCCCGCGCGTGCCCACCGCAGTGCCAGGCCTGAACCCTCCGGGCCGGTGCCTCCAATGATCGCGATGGTCACGCGAACTCTGGCTCCAGCAGGGGCTCAGTGGGATAGCACTCGAGCGGAGTCTTGATCTTTATTTGCGAATACGTTGTATTGCGCTCTGCGGGAATGCGCCCGATTTCGCCGATCAACGCCTGGAACTCCTCCGGGCTCGTGTACTGGCCGGCGGTGGCGCCCGCTTCACGCGAAATATTTTCTTCCATCAAGGTGCCGCCGTAGTCATTCGCGCCCGCCTGCAAGCAGAGTTGCGAAAGCTTGCGGTCGAGCTTCACCCAGGAGACCTGAACATTGTTGATCGAGCCGGCCAGCATAAGGCGCGCCAGCGCATGAATTTTCAAATGCTCTGCGAGAGTCGGGCCGGGCCGTGATAGCCCCTGATGGAAGAGCAAAGTATTGTGGTGCACGAAGCCGAGTGGAACAAATTCCGTGAACCCTTCCGTCTGGTTTTGGATTTCCCGCAGTAGAAGAAGTTGGTTGACCCAATGTTCAGGCCTTTCCACGTGGCCATACATCAGCGTCGACGTGCTGCGGATTCCGCAGGAATGCGCCGTCCGAATGATTTCTTGCCATTGCGCGGTCGTGAGTTTGTTTCGCGACAGAACGTGGCGGACATCGTCATCAAGAATCTCCGCCGCCGTTCCCGGCAACGTACCCAGGCCGTTGTCACGCAACATCATTAAGTAATCGCGCAGGGGCATTCCGGTGAGCTCGACGCCGTAAACCATTTCCATGGGCGAGAACGCATGAATGTGCATGGCCGGAACGGCAGCCTTCACCGCGCGCAAGATATCCCGATAATAAAAAGGTGGCAAGCCCCGCGGCAGCCCGCCTTGAATGCAGACTTCGGTCGCCCCGAGTTCCCAGGCCTCAACCGCTTTTGCTGCGACCTGCTGAGGATCGAGAAAATAAGTGTCGGACTCTCGCGGTCCGCGGCTGAAGGCACAGAATTTGCATCCGACAAAACAAATATTGGTGAAATTAATATTGCGATTTACGACGTAGGTGACAATGTTACCCGCCAGTTCTCTTCGCAATTGATCCGCCGCGACGAGCACAGCGAGAAGATCGTCGCCTTCTGCGATCGCCAACAGCAGGCATTGTTCGCGGCTCATCGACCCGCCGTCTTGGGTTTCCAGCACGCGCTCGATTACTTTTCGCACTTCCGGGCGGCTTCGGTCCGCTATGTCTGTCCACTCCAGATGAGGGAAGCTTTCGAGTTCCGCGCGTGTGCAGGTTCGCTCAGGCATGACTTTCTCCATCGCTCAACGGAACAGATCGTTTGCGCGCGGCCGTATCAACTCCTTCGCCGTCCCCCAGCCACTCTGGTAGCTGAATCCGCGCACAATGCAAAATGGCGTTCGATTAAGCTTGCCGCAGACTAGTCCGGCAGCGCAAGCCAGTTCGTCGGCAACGGCTTCGGAGCTGGCGTGAAGCACGTAGCCGTGAGGATCGCGCTTACCTCGATGGTCCTCCAAAACCTTCATGCCGGCAACTCCAATCGCGACTTCCGTCAACCCCTCACGCCATGGTCGCCCGAATGAGTCTGTGATGATGACCGGAACAGAAACGCCGAACTTTCTTTTGATGGCGGAACGCAGACGCGCGGCGGACCTGTCGGGATCTCTGGGCAGACAAATCGCATGTCTCCCGCCATCCACGTTCGAAACATCCACACCGCTGTTGGCGCAAACGAAGCCGTGCCCCGTTTCGGTAATCAGAATTCCCCGGCCGGCGACCACTTTTTTTCGCACCACCCGCCGGCTTTCAGATAATGCCAGTTCTACCAACCTTGCATCCGCAGCGGCCGCTCGCGCCCAAGCTTTCGCTGTCCGAGATGGCCTGACTTCGCTTAGCCGAACGATCTGTCCTTCCGACTTGGAAACAATCTTATGCTTGACCACCAGAATGTCGCCCTTCCGCAAATGCACTTTCTGATGCCGCAGGGCACGGCGCAGCTTCTCCACCAGGTCGTCGCCGGCAACGATGCCTTCCTCAACCGCGACCGGAATCAGAGTAATCCACGGCGCGCGGGGCATTAGCAGTTCGCCGTCAACCGGGTTTCGTTCGCGAACTCATGCGCGGCAGAGCGCCGCACCTCTGCCACCAGCTTTCGCGCAAGTAACTGTGATAGCTTTTCGCCCGGCGCTTGCGACAGCTGCAGGAGATCCTCCAGAGTGTCGATGTCCAAGCCGATTCGAGGCAGCGAGACCACCACGCACGATGTGTCCGTCGCGATCGCCGCCGCAAGATGTGGCATGAAGCTGTCGTTCCCGAATCGCAATGGGAACAACCCCGCCGGACGGCGCAGCATCGCATTACTTCCCCGCTTGTCGGACGAAGGCGCAAGCACCGAGCCGCGGGCCGGCGCGTTTTCATAGATGGTATGAACGTCCTCCGCCTCGATCAGAGGAATATCCCCCGGCAGCACTAACGTGGTTTCGATTCCACGAGCAGCGCATATCTCTGTGGCCATGGCAATCGCGTCGGTTTCACTCACGTTCGAATCATCGCGAATGATCTCAAATCCATGCTGCTTCGCGAGATCAAGCGCATACCGATCACTCGTCACTACGGAAACATCGTCCTCGCCGAATTCGCTAATGGCTCGCAAAACGTCGTTCAGCATCGCATGCGCAAGTTCCGTTCGCGACGCCGCACTGAGCACGTGAGAAAGCCGCTGTTTGGCATTGCGCAGATCTTTGACCGGTACAAGAATCATCTCGCCTCCGTGGTCGCAACTTCATGAGTAGCCAACCTCAGCGCAGTCCTTGCCAGCCGTGCTTTATCGTCGCTGGAGCGCATCAAGATGTTCGTGCAATGAATTCGTACATCATCTGAATTCAGCTCGCGTGCGCTTGCCGAATCGGACTCATCGGCTAGCAGCACATCCAGGAAATCGCGATACGCCGATATCACGCCCGTAATCGAGACATCCAGCCCGTGCGCAGCCATCAGCGCTGCCGCCGGACCAGATACCGCTTTGTTACCCACGATTGGACTGACTGCGACAACCGGCGCCGGCGTTTTGCAAACCGCTTCTCGAATTCCCGGCACGGCCAGAATCGGCCCGATACTGGTGACCGGATTGCTAGGCGCGATCAGCACGGCGTTGGCGCTCGCGATCGCGTCAGTCACTCCGGGGGCGGGTCTCGATTCGGCAGTCCCCGCAAATCGCACCGATTTCACGGGATCCTGATACCAGCGGTGCACGAAGTATTCTTCAAAGCTGATTTCTCCTGCGGGAGTTTCGATCCGGGTCTCGACTCGCTGATCGCTCATCGGCAGAATCCGAGACTTCAGGCCAAATCGCTGGGCGATTGTACTTGTGGCCTGCGATAGCGTCTCCCCCTCCGCCATCAATTTCGTTCTCAACAGGTGCACCGCAAGATCGCGGTCCCCGACGCTGAACCAGGTGGGCTCTCCCAAGGTCTTCATCGTCTGCAGGCAGTGAAAAGTATCTCCGCGCACTCCCCAGCCCCGCTCGCTGCTTAGCACCCCCGCCAGCACGTAGGTGATTGAGTCGACATCAGGAGAAACATAGAGGCCCCACCACGAGTGGTCATCTCCGGTGTTGACGATGATCGTCAGCTCCTCCGGCGGCACCACACGTTGGAGCCCGTCAACAAACTTGGCCCCGCCGGTGCCCCCTGTCAGAACCACGATCATGCAGCGCTCCGTGCGTACCCATGATCATCGGCTGCGGTTGTCAGTTTTGCCGCCAGCATTTCAGATCTCGGTGTCAGCTTTCCCACAAACTCCGGATAAACCGGAAGTCGCTGGCGCAACTCAAATCCCTTTGACCGCGTACGCTTCTCCAATTCCTGCAGATGAGGCCAGGGCTGCTCTGGATTAATAAAGTCGGGCGTCAGAGGCGAAACCCCGCCCCAGTCATTGATCCCGGCGTCCAACAGTTCTTCATAATCCGGATCGGACAAGTTCGGCGGCGCCTGAATGTTGATATCGGGCATCAGCAATCTCGCAACCGCAATAGTACGCAGCATCTCACCACGGTTGGGCTCAGGCCAGTGCCGCATGGGAATTTCCGGCTTAACCCGAAAATTCTGGACAATCACCTCCTGGATATGGCCGTGGCGCTCGTGCAGGTCGCGAATTTCAATCAGCGCATCGACGCGCTCTTCGGGTGATTCGCCAATTCCGATCAGAATTCCGGTGGTAAAAGGAACTCCTTGTTTTCCGGCCTCCTCAATGGTCCGCAAGCGTTTTGCCGGAACTTTGTCCGGGGCATTGTCGTGGGCCGCGCCCGGAGCCAGCAGCGCTGCATTTGTCGTCTCCAGCATGAGCCCCATGCTGGGTGAAACCGCAGCCAGCCGCGAAATCCATTCGGCGCTCATCAGCCCGGGATTCGGATGCGGGAGCAGACTGGTTTCGCTGAGCACCAGCTCGCACATCGCTTCCAGATAGTGCAGCGTCGAGCGATACCCCGAGCGCCGCAACATCTCCCGCATCTCCGGAAAAACCAGCTCGGGCTTGTCGCCCAGGCTGAACAGCGCTTCCGTGCAGCCAAGCTTTTCCCCAGATCGCGCCACCTGCAGGACCTCATCGGGCGTCATCGTATGCGCACCCGGTTGCCCCGGATCACGCCGGAATGTGCAATATCCGCAATAGTCCCGGCACAAATTCGTCAGCGGGATGAAAACTTTGCGCGAATAAGTAATGACGCCAGGCTTGAACTTGTCGCGGGCCTGACACGCCGCCGCCAGTAGCTCCGGCAAATCCTCATCCGTTGCCAGTATCCAACGGTACGCGAATTCGCGCGTCATCGGCGGGATCAAACTCGAGTGGTGGCGATGCGAGACAGGGCGAGCTGCGGCTGGCGAAACGGTCTCTTGTCCTGCCAATGTTCGCATCTGAAAACCAGCCCGGCTCAGCCCTTCCCACGAAAACTACACGATCATACCGGAAGCAACAATCGGCGAAAACTCGGCATTTCGTGGTACAACTCAGGATCGGAGATGCGGATCAGTACACAATCAGCAGTCGCGACTGCAGTACAACTGACCGTATGAGCGCCACACAGGACGATTTTCGCCGCGCCATGGCGCATTTCGCCACCGGCGTCACTGTCATCACCGTGGACTACGAAGGCGAGGTCCAGGGAATGACCGCCAACGCGTTCACTTCCGTCTCATTGGATCCAATGCTGGTCCTGGTGTGTGTAGACCACAAGGCGCGCACTCACGCTCACCTGCACGCCAAGAAAAGATTTGGAATCAACGTGCTCTCAGACCAGCAACGCGCAATCGCCGAGCACTATGCGCGCGTCGACCGCGACCCCGAGCTTGCAGAGAAGGACGCAGGAGCGAGATTTGATCGCACTCAGCACGGCACTCCCGTTCTTCATGGCGCACTTGCTTATCTGGAATGTCGACTTAAGAATGCCCAGGACGCGGGTGACCACACTATTTTTATCGCCGAAGTTGAAGACGTTGTCGTTCGCGGTGGCCAGCCCCTGCTGTTCTTTCAGTCAGGGTATCGAACCATTGGGCCACCGTCGCGCTGACCGCCGTCACTGCAACCGCAGGCTGTCCAGCATTTTTCGAAAAGCTGGCTCCAGCGAAGAAAAATCCCTGTCCGGAGCAATGAAGATCAAGGAAACATAGTCGCCGCCCGGACCTGGAACTACCACCAATCGGTCGCGCTCGGGAAGTGCCGTTCCGTTCTGCTGAATCGGCGAGTTGCTGATCAGATCAATCTCGCGGCTCCCGATCCCGTTTACGTCAAAATTGCGAACATTGCCACTTTGCCGCATCCCCGGATTTCTCCGCACTAGGTTCTGTATAAAATCCTGCGTCGCCTGATCAAGCGAGCTGGCGTTTTGGTCCTGAGCCTGGCTAACCACTATGCCGTATGCGATCGCGTTTTGTCCCACACCAGCGCGCGGCGCAATCGTCACCGAATTCTGGCCCTGCGCCACGCTCCAATTCGAGGGATAGGAGATGCTGAACCCGTTTTGTTGAGTTTGACTGAATTCGGCGCTCGGCTGTACTTGATCGAGTGACACATTCATCACGGTCGCGCCACCCGCGCTTGCTGACACAGTTTCTCTGGCACTTTCGGGGACCGCGCCCGTGTCCATATTCTGTTTCGCCCACCGGCCTTGCTTGGCGCCGTCGCTGATCTCCTGCGCAGAGTACGCCTGCACTTTGTTGGCCTGATTTCTCGCGCTCAGGAATCCGGCGTTATCACTGGCGTAGTTTCTTGGGGGCCAGTTTCTGATCTCCTTTTCGATCGCCTGAGTGCGGTTCCCGGGATTCGGGTGATCGCTCAAAAACTGCGGCGGGCTGCCGCCTTGCTTATTCAGAGTCTCGAAAAAATTCGCCAGCTCGACTGGGTTGTATCCGGCCTTGTACATGATGATCGCGCCCACAGCATCCGCTTGTGCCTCGTCCTCGCGGGAATACCTCAGCAGCAATGTCCCAGCGCCGAATTGAATGCCGGCGCGGGCAAGATCGCCCAGCACATTGCCGCCGAGCACTCCCGCGGCCGCGCCAAGGATTTCCGCGATCGTTCGTTTCGAGGAAGTCGCTTGTTTCGCCGAGTGCTGCATGTAAACGTGCGACATTTCATGCGACATCACGCCCGCGAGTTGTGCCTCGTTTTGCGCCGCATCGATGGTGCCCACGTTGATGAAAATGGGTCCGCCCGGCAGGGCAAACGCATTGATCTCCTTCTGCTCGATAACGTGAAATTGATAGGGCCACGAGTACTGCTGAGGAATCTGCCTGACCAGCTTGGCTCCCAGGCGCTGCACGTATTGGGTGACAGGGCTGGAATCGGGCAGAACCGGCATCTGTTTGTAGACTTCGCCCATCGCCTGCAGCCCAAGCTTTTCCTGCTGATCCCGGGACATGCCGGGATGCCCGGGATTGGGCAATTGCGGAGTTGTCGGCGCTACCGCCAGCGCCGGAATCGTCAGGCACACAGCAAACCCAATCTTCGCAACCCTGTGACTAATGGAGGTTCTGGTCATAAGCATCCTCGTCTCGTGCCGTCAGCTCGCCACACACTATGCTAACGCGAATAAAATTAGATGCATGGCTGAAAATAGCGATTTCCGGGCTCTCACACCTTTTGAGCGCATGTTTAACCGTCTGTTCGGATTTCTTGTTGGCCTGGGGCTCGGTTTTCCCTGCAACTATCTGCTCCAGGTTCGAGGCAGAAAATCGGGCAAGTTGTACTCGACCCCGATTGATCTGCTGAAACTCGATGGCAAGCGCTACCTTGTTGCGCCACGCGGCAGAACCCAATGGGTACGCAACGCGGAAGTTGCCGGCCTGGTCACCTTGAAGAAAGGCCGTCAGAGCCACGCTTTCAGATTGCGGCCGCTTGAAGGCCCCGAAAAGCTGCGCGCATTACAGGCGTACCTGGACCGCTTCCGCCGCGAGGTTCAGACTTACTTTCCTGTTCCCGCCGGATCGCCTGCCGAATCCTTTGCCAGTATTGCCGAGAATTACCCGGCATTTGAGCTGATTCCTGCCGCCGGCTGATCTGTATGCGGTTTTTCTTCGTGTAACTCGTGCCCTTCGTGGTTTAAACCGTACATGGTATAAATCCGCTGACGGAGGACCGCTGATGAGCCACATCCTGCTGGTCCATTGGAATGAAGGTGAGGCGAAGCAGCGTGCCTCCAACATTGCGAGGCACGGGCATAAGGTGACGATCTTGTGCAGCAGCGACAAAAATGAGGTCCTTGCGGTCCGCGATTCGCCGCCGGAACTTTTTGTCATTGATCTGAGCCGGTTGCCATCGCAAGGCCGCGAGGCTGCCGGTTACTTCCGGCGAATCAAATCGACGCGCCAGGTTCCGATTCTGTTCGTCGACGGCGACGCAGATCGGGTCAAGCGTGTGCGGAATCTCATCCCAGATGCAGAGTTCGCGCAATCCGATGATCTGAAAAACGCAATCAAGCGTGCGATTCGGAAGCCGGCGAGCAAGCCGGTCGTTCCCGGCACCATGGCGGGTTATTCCGGAACGCCGCTGCCGAAGAAGTTGGGTATCCGCGAAAACTATTCGTTCGTGTTGGTGAACGCGCCCGCCCGGTTTGAACGCAAGCTAGAGCCGCTGCCCGCAGGCGCAGAACTTGTAGACGGCGCGGCTAGTGCAAATGTCGCCGTGCTCTTCGTGACCTCGCTTGCCGAGTTGGCGCGAGACTTCCGCGCGCTGGCAAAGGCCTTGCCGGATAAGGTCGCCTTTTGGCTCGCCTGGCCAAAGAAAACGTCTGGCGTCAAGACTGATCTCACCGAAAATGTTATTCGCGAATTTGGGCTGGACGCTGACTGGGTTGATTACAAAGTCTGCGCGATTGACGAAACGTGGTCAGGGCTGTGCTTCGCAAGAAGGAAAAAATAGAACTGTGTCGGTCGGACATTCTTATCCGACCGAAAGCTGGTGTTACAGAGTGAAAAATCGTTGGCATGTGGAACCATCCTGCTGGTTGCTTCCGTGGTCTTCGTGAGAAGGCACATCCGCGACCAAGCGGCGCAAGCACAGCGGGACCCTACCTATGACGAAATCTTGTCCGGCTATCAACGCAATCTTCATGCTGGCGCAACACGAGCCGAAGTTCAGCGGTATTTCGATTCCCGGAAGATTTCATATCTGAATGATGGAAAGCAGTACGACGTTTTCATCGGGAAAGAACCCGGTGAAGGCTTGGTGTGCGACAGATGGAGCGTCCACTTAGTTTTCGACTTCGGTATCTCCGGAAAGAAAAAATAGGCTTTAGCGACTGATGCATTGCGGGAAATCAAACTGCAGAGGATTGGACACTGCCTTTAAGTCGCAGGTCGGACAGCAATGTACGAGCCGTTACTCGATCTGCACCAATCCACTCGCCTGCGATGATGCCGGCTCCTGCGCCGGTGCCGGCCGCTGAGGATCGCGCCAGAAATCGAAGATCGAAACCTGATGCACGCAGGAAACCGTGCAGTGCGGCGCACAGGACTTCTCGGTCAGATATTCGCGGCGCATATCCTCTCGCGTGTATTTCTCCAGCGGAATCGCCGGATAGCCGCGCTGCTGCGAGCAGTAGTGCACCAGCCCGTCTTCGCAGATATAGAGATAGCGCGCCCCCGCCCGGCAACGCCACTGGTTGGGACGGCCCAAAGCAATGTTGTCCTGAAACCGGTTAATCCGCGAAAAGCTGCGCTTTTCGAGCGCCTTCATCTCGTGATAGACGCGACGTTCTTCATCCCCAAGCGGCTGCAGCTGGCCATCGCCGTCGTGGATAATGCCAATCGTCGAGCTGAAGCCCAGTTCGAGCGCGCGTTTGCCAATCGCCAGCGCGTCTTGCGGATTGTGCACGCCTCCCCCGACCACGGAATTAATGTTCACGTGAAAGTCAGCGTATTCCGCCAACATCTGCAGCTTCTTGTCGAGGACCTTCAGGCTCTTCTTTGAAACGTCGTCGGGATTGACGTTATCGATCGAAATCTGCAGCCATTCCAGCCCAGCACGGTTCAGCCGCTCGATCCGGTCGGGCATCAGCAGATAGCCGTTCGTGATCATGCCGGCAACCCCGCCGTTATGACGAATGCGCCCGATGATCTGGTCAAGCTCCGGATGCAGCAGCGGCTCGCCCCCACTGATGGTCACGACCGACGTGCCCAGCTCGCCCAGCTTGTCTACCCGGCGAAACATGACATCGGTGGGCACGGGCTTAGAAAAGTCATCAAACTCGTTGCAGTACTTGCAGGCGAGGTTACAGCGCCGGATCGGAATGATGTGCGCCAGCAGCGGATGCTCGGTTGAGACATACGCCCAGGCAATTTTCTGGAATCCGTGCAGGCCGCGCGACACGGCCCTCAGGCGCCTACGAATTTTTACGCCAACTGACGGCATTCGGGGGATGCTCTATTTAACCACAATCCTTGCCTAAGTGCATCATTCTGAACAGCGTATGGGGAGTTTGGGGCAGCGAACAGCCGCTTCACGACAGGGGCACAGAGACACAGGAACGTTCGCTAACAGGCTTCCTCTGCGTACTGTGCGGTAAAAAGCTCTTAACGCGAGAACGCAAAGTACGCAGAGTTTTCATGCCTAACTGTGAATTCTGAAGTCTTGATCCGCGCCCATCTGCGTGAATCCTTGGAAATGAAGTTAGCTGGGGGTGACTGAATCTAACAAGTCCAGGAATTTTACTTTCTTTTCGGCCGGTAGAAACGAGGCCTCAAAGGAATTCCGCGCCAGTTCCCGCAAATGCTCATCGGTGAAGCCGAATTCGGTTTGGGCCAGCTCGTACTCATGCGTGAGCGAGGTCGCAAACATCGCAGGATCATCGGTGTTCAGCGTCAGCATCAGGCCCGCCTCAAAATACTTCCTCACCGGATGATCATGCAGTCGCAGGCAGCACCCGGTTTTCACATTGCTGGTCAGACAAATCTCGACCGGGACTTGCCGTTTCGCAAGTTCCTCCATCAGTTCAAGGTCTTGCCCCGCAGTCAGCCCATGCCCAATGCGCTCCGCCCCGAGATTCAGCGCGCCCCAGATCGACTCCGGCCCGGCATTCTCGCCGGCATGAACCGTAAGCCGAAGCCCCTGATCGGCGGCGTAAGCATACTGCTCGCGAAACAGCTCCGGCGGGCCTTTCGCCTCATCCCCACCAATCCCGACGCCAACCACATTACGATCGCGATACTTCGCCGCCAGCCGAAACACAGGTTCGGCTTTCTCCGCTCCGAACTGACGAACCGCATCGAAGACCCATAACAGCGAGATGCCGAAGTCTCTTTCTCCACTTTCTCGCCCGCGCTCGAGGCGCTCGAAAATCGCCTCGAAATCCAGTTTCCGCCAAAGGCACACCCCCACCGAAACATAAACTTCGGCATGCAGCACATTTTCCGCTTTGAGCTGCTCCATCAATCGATACGTGATCAGCTCGTAATCGTCAGGCGTTTGCAGGTCGTCAGTCAGATTTTTGAACGCCATCAGGAAGCCGAGAAAGTCTTTGTACTGATAAAGCGCCTCGGCCTCCGTAAGAGAGATCTCTTTCCCGTGCCGCCGCCGTAGTTCGACCAGCGTCTCCGGCGTCACCGAGCCTTCAAGGTGCAGGTGCAGTTCGGCCTTGGGCAGCGATTGTATGAAGCGTGAGGGCACGAGTTTTGATTTTAGAGTTGGACGATCAGATTGGCGAGTAGCGCTGCCGCCACTATTTTGTAAACTCTGTCATTCCGACCAAGCCCATCGGAATGACAGAGGTTGCATGTGAGAGAAATTGCAGACGCTGATGTACTGGCCACTATGCACCTCGACGCGAGTAGTTCCGCACATACTCCGGCACCGCACGCGGTTGCTCCAAACGCGGATCATTGATGGCCTCTCCCACCCGCATCTCCAGAGGAATCACTCCCGCCCAGGTCGGGAACGCATAGTCCTCCTCATCATCAACCGGGGGTCCGGTGCGCACCTTTGCAGAAAATTCTTCTATCGGCACGCGTAAGACCGACGTGGCCTTCAACTCCTGCTCGTTCGGTTGGCGCGCATCATTCCAACGGCCGGGCAGAATGTGCTCTGATAACACACGCAGAGCAGCGAGCTTTTCTTCCCGCTCTTCAACCAGACTTGCCTTCCCAAGTACTACGATCGAGCGGTAGTTCATCGAGTGATTAAAAACCGAACGCGCCAGCACGATTCCATCGAGCAAAGTGACCGTTACACAAACTGGCAGCTCTTGTTTCATGTGCCGCAACATCCGGCTCGCAGCCGAGCCGTGAATGTAGAGGCTTGCCTCCTTCCGGCCATACGACGTGGGAATTACGTAAGGCTGGCCATCAACGGCGAAGCCGACGTGGCAAATGAAGCCTTCATCGAGAATGCGATAGATCTCCTCACGGTCATAAACCGCGCGCTGGGGCTCGCGGACGACACGTGTCCGCTGTGTAGGTGCTTGATTTTCGAGCATGGAGTTAAGACTCCGGGCAGGCGCCAAGGATAAATTTCAGATTGTAGATCTTAGATTGTAGATTGAATGTCGGCTGACGTTTTTTCAATCTTCAATCTTAAATCTTTAATCTTCAATGCGCTTTCGCGAACTCGCTGTGCTTGCGGCTGTAGAGGAAATAAACGCACAGGCCGACGGCCAGCCATCCAAAGAATCGCAGCCATGTAATTACAGTCAGGCCGGTCATCAGGCCGCCGCACAAGATGATCGAGATCAACGGGAACCATGGAACCAGCGGCACTCGAAAGCCGCGGGGCCGGTCAGGTTGCCGCCGCCGCAAAATGATCACCCCCATCGAGACCAGCACGAACGCGAACAGGGTTCCGATATTCGCCAAATCGGCGGCAGTGCCAATATCCACTAGCCCCCCGGGAATCCCGACAGCGAAGCAAGCTATCCACGTGGACCAATGCGGCGTTTTGTATTTGGGATGCACCGCTGAGAAAAACTTCGGCAGCAACCCGTCCCGCGACATGGCATACCAGATTCGCGCCTGCCCGTACTGATAGACCAGGATTGACGAGATCATTCCCATCAGTGCGCCTATGATGATGACCGCCTGAAAGGCAGGATGCGCTCCCAGCGTCTTGAGCGCATATGCCACGGGCGCTTCCGCAGCAGGCCCGGAGATAAAAGTGGTGTACTTCATCATGCCGAGCAGCACGACCGCCACTCCGACGTAGAGCAGTGTGCAAATCACCAGCGAGGTAATAATTCCGAAGGGCAGGTCGCGCTGCGAATTTTTGCACTCCTCCGCAGCAGTCGAAACCGAGTCAAAACCGATATACGTGAAAAACACGATTGCCCCGCCGGTCACAATGCCCGCGAACCCTGACGGCGCAAACGGGACCCAGTTGGCCTTATGGACCAGCATTCCTCCGACAACCAGAAACGTGAGAATCGCACCGATTTTGATGGCGACCATCACATTGTTGGCGCCGGCCGATTCGCGCACGCCTCGCACCAGCAGCAGAGTCAACAGAAGAACAATCAGGAACCCGGGAAGATTGAAGTACGCGCCCGTCCAGCCCGCGCCGGTGAGTACCGGGCTCGACCACTTCGGCGAAAGATGAATGCCGAATGCGGCGAGTTGGGCAGTTGAGTAGCCGCTGAAGCCGATTGCAACGGCCACGTTGCTGACCACGTATTCGAGGATCAGATCCCAGCCGATAATCCAGGCAAAAATCTCACCCAGCGTGGCGTAAGAATATGTGTACGCGCTGCCGGCGATCGGGATCATCGATGCAAGTTCGGCATAGCACAGCCCCGCGAAGCTGCACGCGATCGCCACCAGAATGAACGAAATCGCGATTGACGGTCCCGCCGGAGGCCGGCCATGCATCAGCGCTCCCGAGGTTGTTCCCGTGCGCAAGAAATTAACAACCAGATCCAGTACCTGCGCGTGCAGGATCGAGGGGGCCTCGAAATGCTCGCCCGCCGCCGCCGTCCCGGTGAGAACGAAAATTCCCGAGCCGATGATTGCCCCGATCCCCAGCGCGGTCAGCGACCACGGCCCAAGGGTCTTCTTCAGCCGATGCCCAGGCTCATCCGCTTCGGCAATCAGCTTGTCGATGGACTTGCAGCAAAGGAGCTGGCTGCCGCCAGCCCGTGTAGCCGGTTCGGCAGCCTGATCGGTGGTGGGAGATGTTCCCAAAAAATCCTCGCTTCGTCGAGCCGGGAAATCAAGCCTAAAAAAGCCGGTTTGCCCGCTCCGCAGCCCGACGCTTACCGCTCGTAGATTTTCGAGCTGATGCCGAGAGCTGATGGCTGACGATTATTACCGCTTCGCCTGTCCGCGCGCCATCTTCTTCACTTTGCGCTTTTGCGATCCGCGAGCGTACTCGCGTGGCTTCAGTGGATGCTCGGCTTTGCGCTTCTTGCGCGCTGCCCGTTTTGTTTTTTTGCGTTCTTCTTTGCTGAGTGTCGATGTATTAGCCATGAATTCCTATTTTGTAAGTTGGTAATCGGGTAATTGGGTAATTTAAAACTACCGCCCAAGCTTTCGCGACAAGAGGTCTTAAGTTACCAATTACTCAATTACAAAATTACCAAATTCCGTTCAGGCTTTGTCCAGCTGCGCGTATTTTTCCACCAGCTTCTTCAGCCCGAAGCGAGGGAATTGTACCGTAATCTTTGCCTCCTCGCCTTCGCCCTCGCGCTGATAGACGGTGCCCTCGCCATATTTAGGATGTTTCACCTTTTGCCCGGGGCGAAATCCGCGGCGCCCTTTTGGTTCCTCGACCTGCACCTTTGGGAGTGAAAACTTCTTCCCTCGCGATGCAAAAAACTCGGCAATGTTTTCGATCGAGTTGTATTTTGGGGCGGTGGGTTTGCGCGTAGGTGCCGCGTCTTCATTCCATTGCACCGACTGGTCTTCGTCCTCGTAAGCGTAATGATGGCCGTGTGGGTCGGAGATTCCTGTCCGAGCACTGGCTGGTCGCTGGGCGCCCCACCCTGCGCGGTTTTCGTAGGCTGGAAAATTTCGCTGTGCTGCCGTTCTCCGTCCGGATATACCTAATTCCTCGATCAACTGCGTCGGAATCTCCTCCAGAAACCGCGACGGCACGCTTGCCTCCGGCAAATCCGTACCATACCGCCGCCGGTAAACCGCGCGCGTAAGCACCAATTGATCCATCGCGCGGGTCATCCCGACATAGCAAAGACGTCGTTCTTCCTCGATGTCATCCGGATTCAGAAAAGTCCGCGAATGTGGAAACAACCCTTCTTCGAGACCACACAAGAAAACCAGCGGAAACTCCAGTCCCTTTGCAGCATGCAGCGTCATCAGCGTGATCTGCGCTCGCTCATCGTAGGCATCCGCATCGCTGACCAGCGCCGCATGATCCAGAAACTGGTCCAGAGTCTCGGCGCGGTCCTTCGAATCCATGGCGGCGTTAACCAGTTCGCGGATATTTTCAACCCGCGAGTAAGCCTCGGGCGAATCTTCCTCCTCGAGAATTTTGATATACCCCGTGCGATCGACCAGGAATTTGAGAATTTCCGCTGTGTTCGCCGGCCCGCCAGGACTGCGAAACCCCTCGATTGCCTGGGGTGATTCCTGCTCCTGTGAAGTTGCGCTTCCGGAGGCCTCGACTTGTCCGTCGTCAGAACCAAAATCCAGCTCGAGGGGGTTGAATTCAATGTCGTCGCCCGCTTGTTCTGGTCGACCTTCGCTCGACTCTTGTGGGGACGGGCGCCCTCGCGAGCCTGACCTGAGCGAGGTCGAAGGGCCCGCTGGGGCAACGACCCGCGATTGACCGCCCGACACGCTCTCTTCCAGCCTCTCCACATAGGTCCCTGCCGCCATCGCCCGCGCATCCTCAATCAAATCGCGAAACGTCTTCAGCGCCTGCAGTGCGCGCGCGGGAAGCAGACCCCGCTCAATACATTCTCCAACCGCCCCCCACAATGACCGGCCGGTTTCGAGAGCGATCCGCTCGACCACTTCCATCGTGGTTCTCCCGATCCCCCGCGTCGGCGTGTTAATCACACGCATCAGCGAAACCGAGTCGTCGGGATTTTGAATGACCTTCAAATACGAAATCAGGTCCTTGATCTCCGCCCGCTCGTAGAACGAAAACCCGCCCACCACATGGTATTTGAGCTGATACCGCCGCATCGCCTCTTCAAACAGCCGCGACTGAGAATTGATGCGATACAGCACCGCCGTTCGCGCGTCTTCCCCGCGGTCCGTCGCCTCGCGAACATAGCGCGCAATGGAATCGGCCACGAACAGCGCTTCATTCTCGCCGTCCGGCGCTTCGTAGTACCCGAGCTTCGTGCCGCCTTGCCGCGAGGTCCACAGGTTTTTGCCCTTGCGCCGGACATTGTTCGCCACCACAGCCGACGCCGCCTGCAGAATGTTCTGCGTTGAGCGGTAATTTTGCTCCAGCCGGATGATCTTTGCCTCTGGAAAGTCTTGCTCGAACTCCAGAATGTTGCGAATATCCGCGCCCCGCCACGAATAAATCGACTGATCTTCATCACCCACCGCGCACACGTTGTGTCTCGCGCCCGCCAGCAACCGCATCAGTTCATACTGCGGGCGGTTCGTGTCCTGGTATTCATCCACCAGGATGTATTGAAATCTCTGGTTGTAGTAGTCGCGCACGTGCCCTGCCGATTTCAGCAGCCGCACCGCCTCGAGCAGCAGGTCATCAAAATCGAGAGCGTTGGCGCGAATCAGTTCCTTGCGATATTCCTCGTAGATATGCGCGATGCGCTCAGTTTTCGGGTCCGCCGAGTTGAGATAAACCTCCTGCGGATCGAGCATATGGTTCTTCGCCCACGAAATATGCGACAGCACCGCGCGCGGCGTGAGCTCCTTGTCGTCGATTCCTAGCCTCTTCATGACGGATTTCGTCACTTGCTGCTGGTCGGCCTCGTCGTAGATCACAAAACTTTTTGAGTGCCCGATCGGTGGCTTGCCAGGAACTGCCGAAGGGATTCGCAAAGCCTCAATGTCTCGTCGCAGCACCCGTACGCAAAAGGAATGAAATGTCGAAATCGCCGGCTTGGCTATCGAGAGGCCACCGACCAGCTTTTCCACGCGCTCGGCCATCTCGGCAGCGGCTTTGTTCGTGAACGTCACCGCGAGAACCGATTCCGGCATGACGCCACGGTTCTCGATTAAGTGCGCAATGCGATAGGTAATGACGCGGGTTTTGCCGCTTCCGGCGCCGGCGAGGATCAGCACTGGCCCTTCGGTAGTCTCGACGGCCTCACGCTGCTGCGGGTTGAGTTGGGAGAGAAACGACAATTCGAGAGACGACTCCGGTGATTCGCTGACTGAATTTTACAGGATGTGCAGGTATGGCCGATTCGCGACCGCGAGTTCAGCTCGTCCTTGAGACTTTCGTTTCCCGGCACTCCTCGCACGGGCATATCTCGCGCAGCCATTGCCAGGAATAAATCCCCAGATTGTGGCGGTCGTTCCAATTAAATTTGACCGCGTATTTCCCGACGCCCTCAGCTGAGGTCGGCTTTGCCGCCGCTTTGAATAACCGCAATTCGTTATGCGCAGGTTCGGTCGGCTGGCCAGGCTCGCGATTGGCTTTGGTGCGTTCTTCATCGCATAACGCGCAGGGACAGGCGTCCCGCAAGTACTGAAATGGGTAGTTTGAAACGTGTCCGTCCTTCCATTCGATCGCGACACCCTCACCGGTGCTCAGGTGAACTTTGACCGACTTCGGATCAGCCGACATGGCAGTTTTAGTATGGCAGAAGTCATCGTTGATGACAGATTGCCAGGCGTAATCGCTCTTAACTGTCGTGTTATCAACAGGTAAACCGTTACAAGCTACGCGTCGCAATGTCCCCGACCCACGAATCCCAACCGTAAACACCACCTATTGCCCTCCTCCTCCTGCACACCCCACCCATCCTGCTTTTAGATTCGATTACCTGAGTAAATCGTATGCATCAAAATTGGCGGCGTAGTCTAAACTGACTACCCGGTGTGCAAGTTGCGCGGCTCTGGCGCAAAAACTTAAGGGTGAACCTATGGCGTCCTCCGTCTGGTCTGGATATCTGACGTTTGGATTGATTTCGATGCCGGTGCGGCTCTTCTCCGGCGCCCGCAGCTCGGGCATTTCCTTCAACCAGCTTCATCGCACCGACATGCAGCGCGTGAAGCAGCAGCTAATCTGCCCGCTCGACAACAAGGTGCTGGATCGTAGTGAAATCGTGAAGGGATACGAGTACCGCAAAAACGAGTACGTCGTCATCGAGCCCGAGGAAATCAGGAAGATCGAGCCGCAGACGGCGAAGACCATGGAGATTCTCGAATTTGTGAAGTCTAGCGAAGTTGATCCCGTCTATTTCGAGTCTTCCTACTACATGCTTCCGGAGGAAGCCGGCCGCCGCCCCTACGCGCTGCTGACCAAGGCGCTTGAGGAAAGCGAGTACGTCGCCATCGCCAAGCTCACCATGCACAACCGCGAGTACACAGTGTTCCTGCGCCCCCACGAAGGCGGGCTCATGCTGCACACCATGTACTACGAAGAAGAAGTGCGCAAGGTCGAGGGCTTTGGCGCACCTGATGTGGAACTCAAAGATGCCGAAGTGAAAGTCGCACACCAGCTGATTGAAGCCCTTGCCGCCGAATGGGACCCCGAAAAATATAGAGACGATTTCCAGGAAAACCTCAAAAAGCTGATCCAGACCAAGCTCGAAGGCGGCGAAGTTGCCGAAGTTGAAAAACCAAAGAAGCTGGCGCCTGTTGTCGATCTGATGGCCGCGCTAAAACAAAGCCTCGCTGAGATGGAAGGTAAGAAGAAGCCGGCCGCCACCGTGCCCGCAGGCGAAGAACCGACGCGTGCCCGCAAACGCGCAAAACGGTAGCCGCTATCGTTTTTTTTCCAATGATCGCACAGTCTATAGCATCCTGTTCGGCCTTCAGGCCGAGCAGCATCTACGCATTCCGGAATTAAGCTCTCTTTGCGCTCTTTGCGGAAGTTCACGGCGTCCTTCGCGATTAAAGGTTTTGACGTGTGACCAGCATCACTGACTAGTTATTCATTCCGAGCGACCCTACTTGCAGGAAGAGGCCGTTATGCTCATCAAATCTCTCGCAGTCGCTGCGATTTTGCTTTTCGCAGTTTGAGTTGTCGGCGTGCTCCAGGGCTGGAGCAAAGGGACGAATTCAGATCACGTGGTCAGCTGCGCGTTTATTCTTGTCTTTGGAATCGCAGCGGCCTGGGGATTACGTGTGCTGGGCTTTTGTCGCGCTGATATGGAGGGTGGGAAGAACAGGCTCCACCTGACCGACGATTTTCGAAGCACGTCAAAAGGCTTGTCCCGCGCCGATTCTCGCGTGATTTTCACAAATGCGGCTTCATCCAACACGCGAACAATTTTTCGTAAGCCTAATAGCTCATCGCGAGATTTCCGCTCAGAACAGCAATGAAAAATAAAAAGCCGGAGCGTCCTGCACAATTCTTGCTGCACTCCCCTGTGAACGGCGTGCACTCGATTGAATTCAAAGCACATACAAATCTATTTTTTTCGTTGACCCAAAAAATAGATGGTGTAAAACACAATTGTTCTTTGACAGTTTCTTAAGTTTTTCCGGTTGGTGCGGCGTCCGGGGGTCAAGCAAAGTCACCTTCAGCAGACTTGCTGGAGCGATCACGAGAGGAAGTTGGGCAACCGACATTCTAACGAGGTTAGCTTAGGCAAGCATGAGTGATGGAGGGCTAGCGAGGCTCTATAGCAAAGCGCTGGTCGAGAAGAACAGGAAACCCAGTCGAAGGCAGGATAGAGTCCCGAGGCGTTGAACTGATTTATCCGGTTGGCGGTAAGCCCGGAGCCCGAGCAAAGATCGCTAGAACGCAGTCCGCAAGGACCGCGAAACAGCAGGTCGGTGAGGGTCTAAAGCGAGCTACTGGCCGAGACGAATGAGGTCAACATCACTTCGGGACTCTTTAATTTTGCGCCCTCCACGCCTCGCGTGAGAGACGCGGTACAGCGTCTTTCGACTATCGGGAGCGGCTGCTTTCGACAGGCTCCTCCCCCTTCCACCCTAAGCTTGCAGACTTGCTTGCGTCTGGGTTTCGTCGAAGAGTGGCTTTTTAGAGTTTCCCCACGCCGAAAGACGCTGTGCTCTACGGCCCCTGCGAAATTGTCTGTTTCGGGGTCACCAGGCGCGTGCGGAAGATTCGCCTTCCAATCGGCTCCTCTGCAACCAAATCCACATTGACGGTGTAATTTCCTGGGGAAAGATTGTCGCCAAACGGTAGTGGTAGATCGCGGGTGTTGCTCTTTAAAGGAAAATGCTGGTAGCCAATGGCGGTTGCACGGCCAATCTCGTTCACCGCCAGCACAATGAACGTTAAATCGAAATTGCGTCCGGTCCGGTTCGAAACTTTCACCGATCCGTCAATTCGTTGACCATTCACCTGCGCTTTCCGGTCCCATTCGGCGCTGAACGCCGTCTCAACTGTCAGCACAACTCGCTTTTGCGCCTCTGCAGGAGGGTTATTGCTGTCTCGCACCTCCAGAGCGAATTGAAAGTTGCCGCTTTCGTCCGGAATTCCGGTAATCTTGTCGTCCTCGAGTTTCAGCCCGCGCGGCAGGGTTCCGTTGACGACTCGCCAATGATACGGTGGCACGCCGCCGCTCGCCTGCAGGCGAACTCCAACTCCGTACTCATATCTTTCTTTGTAGTTGCTCCACAGGGATGCTGGCGGCAAATCCTTTGTAACAATTGTCAGCTCAGACGGACCCGATTGGGCGCACAGGCCCACTCCAACCATTAACAAGCTGACCGTGATCTGAATAGCCTTGCGCATTGAGGAATTATAGGCGTCAAAAATCGGATTCACGTACACTGTCACTGGATCGCGTGAACTCAAGATACTTGCGTTAAGAAGTTGCACAGAGTGAGTCCTAAATCCAACTCCGGACGGCAAATGAGGATCGGCTACGGCTGGGACTCGCACGAGTTCAAGATCGGCGTTCCGCTCAAAATTGGCGGCGTAGAGATTCCACATCCCAAAGGCCTAGGCGGGCATTCGGATGGCGACGCATTGCTCCACGCCGTCACCGATGCTTTGCTCGGCGCAATCGCAGCTCCCGACATTGGCACATTGTTTTCCCCGTCTGATCCACAATGGAGGGGCGCCGATTCGGCCATGTTCCTGGCTGAGGCCATTCGGCGCGTAAGCTCCGCAGGTTATTCAATCGCCAATGTGGATTCGACCCTGATTCTTGCCCACCCAAAGATCGGGCCGCACGCCGGCGCGATCCGGAAAAATCTTTCCAAGCTCTTGGGAATAAAGGAAGATTGCATCGGCATCAAGGCCAAAACTCCCGAAGGCATGGGGACGGAAAACGCCGCCATCGCCCATGCCGTCGTTCTCTTGGAAAAGCCTTCGCGCAGCTCTTCCAGGCAAGCTCGGAAACCAACTAGTAAATCCTGAGACTTGCTTACCTTCTGACGCCGGAAGCGTCCAACCGTCCAAGTGGGCGACATTCGTCGTTGAAAAGAGTTGGAACTTTTCAGCGAGTCCCGCGTACTGTTTAGGAAAGGTGCCGTGTAAGGAAAAGTGCGAGGAGGGGACTACCTCCTTAGAGCCATCAATTCAGCAAGGGTCAAGGGACCGTCGCCACACACGGTTTGGCGGCCAGGTGATGACGATCCCCTGCAACGACCCCGTCGTCGTGGACGGAGCCTGATGCTTGACCCCGGAGCAGCATTGTAGGACGTGCCCGGCAAAATTCAAGTCCGGGCGGCAGGCCGCCTCAGCCGTTTTCCCGACCGATCGGGAAAGAGGAGGAGTGGTGAAAACAGCAAGCAGTATTTGTAAGGGCGTTGTGGTGGCGGCGGTTGTTCTGTTAGCAGTCGGCTCCTGGGCGGAAAGCAAGGGCGCGCTGCAACTGCAGCATTCAGCCAGCGTTGGCGATAAGACATTGGCGATGGGCAACTACACCGTGCGTTGGGAAGGCACCGGAGACCAAGTTGAGCTCAAGATCTATAAAGGCAAGGAGCTAGTCGCATCGGTGCCGGCGCGGGTGATTCAGCTAAGCTCTCCCGCTCCCTATAGCAGCGCCGTGGTAAACGAGGGCGGCAACGGCGGCATGTTGCTGTCAGAAATTCGCTTCGGCGGCAAGAAGTTTGCTTTACAGATCAACTCGGCCGGCGGCGGTTCCGGCTCCTCCGGAGCGTCCCGATAATTTCGCACGTACGTATCGAGGGTACGAAGGGCAACGCCACCCTGCCTGATAAAATGGCTATGCGATGGCGTTGCCTTTCGTCCGCGATTGGTTTGCGGACGCGGAAAAAATTCCAGCCTTTGCGCGTGTGGCCTCCCACCTCCGGGCAAACGCGGGCCGGATTCGTATCTCTGGTTTAACTCCGCCGGCTAAAGCACTTTTTATTCCCGAGCTACAGAAGGCGGTTGCGCGCCCGCTCGTGGTCATTGTCAAAAATAACGAAGCTGCCGATGAGCTCTTGCCTGTCATCCAGGCTTTTGCGGAGCTGTCGGGAGGAGCTTCGTCAGAGAACATCGTCTCGCTTCCCACCCGTGACGTCCTGCCATTTCAGAATTTGTCTCCGCACCCGGAAATAGAAGAACGGCGCGCCATCGCGCTGTGGAAAATTGCTACCGGGACGGCAGAGATTGTTATCGTGCCAGTCCTGGCATCGGCCACGCGCCTGCGGGCCGCTGAGTTTTATTCCAATCTCGCGCGTACCATTCGTCGCGGCGAGACCCTGGATGCGGGCGCGTTAGTTCAACACCTGAATTCTGTCGGTTATAACTCGACCGACGTGGTCGAGATGCCCGGGGAATATGCGCTGCGCGGCGGAATCCTGGATGTTTATTCGCCGGAAGCCGACCGGCCCCTTCGTATTGAGTTGTTCGGGGACGAAATTGAATCGATCCGCAAATTTGATCCCGGGACGCAGCGCTCTTCTTCTCCAGCCGATGAAGCCGTGCTCCTGCCGCTCTCAGAAACTCCCGTCAGCGAAGAATTGCTGGGCGCCATCCACGCTCGCCTCTCCGGCAAGCGCGTGAGCGGAACCGATCAAATCATTGAGCAGGCGGTGCGCTCGGGCGGTGTAACAGTTTTTCCAGGCTGGGAGTCTTATGCTTCTGTCGCCGGCTCCGCCGGAACAGTTCTCGATTTGCTGCCCAATGCTTCATTCATTGCGGATGAACCGGATCTGCTCAAGACCGAATTCGAAACCATCTGGTCAAGGATTGAAGACGCTCACGAGCGCAGCGGAATCGGGAACCTGGTGCGTCCCGACGAGCTATATGTTCCACCCAACGCATGGTGGCCGAGGCTGGAAGCAACTGCCGGCGCCGACTTCGAACATCTGGGCGTGACTCGGTCAGAAGATATCGAGCCCATCGAATTTCACTCACAACCCAGCCCGCGTTTCCACGGTTCCATTCCCAACATGCTGGAGGAAGTCAAAAAACAATTGGCGGAGAATCGGCGCGTGATTGTTGCCGCGCCCAACACGGGCGAACTGGAGCGGCTGGCAGACTTTTTCACCGAATACGGAGTTTCATTCCGCTTGGGAAGCCGCACTCGTGGCGGCGAGAGCTACGCTGATGAAACTGCTTACTTTGCCGGCGAGGTCCTGACTACAACGTTGGTGAAGGCCTACATTCCCGACGGAATGATTCTGCCGGATGCCGGCCTTGTGGTCTTGGGCACGCTCGATCTTTTCGACGAGTCCGATTCTGTCGTCTCGCGCCCGCAACGGCAGAAATCAAAGACCTCGGCGTTTCTCTCTGATTTCCGCGACCTGCAAGTGGGTGACTATGTCGTGCATGTGGAACACGGCATTGGTCAATATCAGGGATTGAAGGAAATCAATCAGGGCGACGGCAACGCGGAGTTCATGCTGCTTGAGTACGCCGATGCCGCGCGACTTTACGTTCCGCTCACCCGCCTCGATCTGGTCCAGAAATATCGTTCCGCTGAAGGCGCGAAGCCGGTGTTGAACCACCTTGGGTCTGCCGCCTGGGCGCGCACTAAGGCCCGCGTGCGCAAGGCCATGAAGGACATGACCGAGGAACTGCTGAAGCTCTACGCGCAGCGCAAAGCCGCCGAGGGCCATGCATTTCCGCCGGACAACGAATGGATGCGCGAGTTTGAAGACGCATTCGAATACAGCGAGACCGAAGATCAGGCGCAGGCCATCACCGACGTCAAGCGCGACATGGAGTCGCAGCAGCCCATGGACCGCCTGCTTTGCGGCGACGTCGGTTACGGTAAGACGGAAGTCGCTATGCGCTCAGCTTTCAAAGCGATCAGCGACAACAAGCAGATCGCCGTGCTTGCTCCGACGACGGTGCTGGCTTTTCAACATTTCGAAACTTTTAAGCAGCGCTTCGCAGCTTTCCCCGTGACCACTGAAATGATCAGCCGCTTCCGTTCGCCCAAGCAGCAGAAGGAAATTCTGCAGCGCGTAGAAGCCGGCAAAGTTGACATTCTGATCGGCACACACCGGCTGCTCTCGAAAGACGTAAAGTTCGCGGATCTAGGATTGCTGATCGTTGACGAGGAGCAGCGATTTGGCGTCCGCCACAAAGAGCGGCTGAAGCAGATGCGCAAGGAAGTCGACGTCCTGACCATGTCAGCCACGCCGATTCCGCGCACATTGCACATGTCCCTGGTCGGCTTGCGCGACATGAGCATCATCGAAACCCCTCCGAAAGATCGCATCGCGATTCAAACCGTAGTCGCCAGTTGGGACGAAAAACTGATCCGCTCAGCGCTCGAACAGGAATTGGAGCGCGGCGGCCAGGTTTATTTCGTTCACAATCGTGTGGACACGATTTGGGAGATCGCCGCCAAGTTGCAGGAAATGGTTCCGCGCGCGCGGATCATCGTAGGCCACGGTCAAATGTCGGAAGGCGAACTGGAAAAAGTAATGTTGAAATTCATGCGTCACGAAGCCGACATCCTGGTCGCGACTACGATTATCGAAAATGGCCTCGACATCCCGCTTTGCAATACCATTCTCATCAATCGCGCTGAGCGCTTCGGGCTTTCCGAGCTTTATCAGCTACGAGGTCGCGTGGGACGCTCAAACCGGCGCGCGTATGCGTATCTATTGATTCCATCCGATATCGAGCTGACTCCAATCGCTCGCCGTCGACTCGCGGCCCTGAAAGAATTTTCTGATTTGGGCGCGGGCTTCAAAATCGCCGCCCTCGATCTTGAGCTTCGTGGCGCAGGCAATCTGCTCGGAGGCGAGCAGAGCGGACATATCGAGGCCGTGGGTTTCGATCTCTACACCCAGATGCTTGAGCAGGCGGTTCGCGAAATCAAGGGAGAGGCCGAGCCTCAACCGCAGGCGCAGCTTAACCTCGGACTCAACATCAGAATCCCGAACAACTATGTGCTCGAAGAAAACCAGCGGCTGCGTCTGTACAAGAAGATCGCCGGGGTCGAAACCGATCGGCAATTGGTCGACGTGGAGGCCGAACTGCGCGACCGCTATGGCGACCCGCCGCAGCCCGTCCAGCAGCTTTTGCAGTATGCCGCGTTGAGGTTGCAGGCCATGCAGGCTGGAGTCACGGCAATTGAACGCAAGCGCGACCTCATCACCGTCAAGTTTCGCGAAGATGCGCCTATCGATCCGGGAAAGCTGGCGAGTTTTGTGTCTACACAAAAGACGGCGCAATTTAACCCCGACGGCACACTGAAGTTCACGGCAGGAGCCCTCGGCCCGAGAGAACTTCTGGAACAGCTGCAGAAATTGTTGGGCAACTTAGTCGAAGACGTCTCACCATCGATCGCCTGAGACGGGCAATCCGCGAGTGTGGTAATTTGAACGGGCTAATGAAAAGAACGGTCCTCGCCTGTCTGCTCCTGTGCGTGTTTTTAGTTCCGTGTGCAAGACCTGCTGGCCCACAGCCGGTCACCGACTTCAACGCGCTCGTCGACAAATATTTCGAGTTCTATTTTTCAGTCCACCCGACTGCAGGAACAGCGGCCGGCCTTCACGAATATGATTTGCAATTCGAAGACTATTCCGCTTCGGCAGAACAGAAAGAAGTTCAGCAACTGAAAGATTTCCTGGCCAGGTTCGAGGCCGTCGACGCCTCAAAACTCCCCCCTGACACGGCCGCCGATCACGAATGGATCATCAGCTCAATCCATTCCGACCTGCTCGAACTGGAAGACATTCAGATGTGGCGGAAGGACCCGGACTTTTACAGTACTGCAGTCACCAACAGCATTTTCGTAATCATGAAGCGCAATTATGCGCCATCCGAAGACCGGCTGCGAGCGGTAATCGCGCGCGAACGGGAGATTCCGAAAGCCCTCGAGGCGGCGCGGCAGAATCTGAACAATCCGCCGAAAATTTATACCCAGATCGCACTGGAACAACTTCCCGATGACGCGGACTTTTTCCGCAACGATGTCCCCGAAGCGTTCTCCTCGGTAAAAGATCCGAATTTGCTTGCGGAGTTTAAAGCCGCCAACGACGGGGTTGTTAGCGCCCTCACTAGCTATCAAAAGTATGTTCACGACTCCGTTCTGCCACATGCCAACGGGAACTTCCGCTTGGGCGCCGAGAATTATCGCAAAAAACTTTTATACGATGAAATGGTTGACATTCCGCTCGACCGCTTGCTCGCTATCGGTTACGCCGACCTGCACAAGAACCAGGCAGGACTCAAAAAAGTTGCCGCGCAAATCGATCCGAACCATCCGGTGCAGGAAGTAGTCGCCGAGCTTCAGAATGATCACCCCGCCCCCGACCGACTGTTGCCGGCCTTTCGCGATACGTTTGCCGGACTGACGAAATTCATTCAAGAAAAGAAGATCATCACTATTCCCGCCGGGGATCCTCCTCTCCTCGAACCTACGCCCCCGTTCATGCGCGCTACCACCGAAGCCGCCATGGATACGCCGGGGCCCTACGAAACCCACGACCGTAAAGCGTTCTTCGATGTGACCACGCCCGATCCTAAATGGCCACCTAAACAGACCGAAGATTGGATGAAGACGTTCAACTACAGCGAAATTCCGGGAACCGGGATCCACGAGGTTTACCCCGGACATTACGTACAGTTTCTCTGGATCGATCAAATCAACTCGAAAGTTCGCAAGCTGATCTATTCCGGCACCAACGCGGAAGGCTGGGCGCACTACTGCGAGCAGATGATGCTCGACGAAGGCTATGGCAACGGCGATCCCAAGCTTCGTGTCGGCCAGCTTGATGACGCGCTTCTTCGCGATGCGCGCTACATTGTCGGCATTCAAATACACACCGGCCACATGACCCTGGACCAAGCGAGGAAGTTTTTCGTCGCGGAAGGCTTTCAAACGCCCGCCGTCGCCGATGTTGAAACCAAGCGCGGCACTTCCGACCCCACCTATCTCATGTACACCCTGGGCAAACTGCAAATTCTGAAGTTGCGCGAGGATTATCGTAAAATGCGCGGGAACGATTTCAGCCTGCAGGAATTTCACGATCGCCTGATGCAGCAGGGCGGCGTACCGCTGAAAATCATTCGCAAGGCCATGTTAGGAAATGACAGCCCGACGCTTTGATCGAAAGCTGCATCAAAAGCAGTTCATGTTCGCCGCGCAAGGTCAATGTATATGATGAAAGTCTGCAAGGCAGTATTCCCGGCCGCCGGCTTGGGTACCCGCTTTCTGCCCGCCACCAAAGCTCAGCCGAAAGAGATGCTGCCGCTGGTCGACAAGCCGATCATCCAATACGGCGTCGAAGAGGCGCTCGCCGCCGGCTGCGACCAGATCATCATCGTTACCGGCCGCGGCAAAACCGCAATCGAAGATCATTTCGACACCAGCTACGAACTCGAAAAGATCCTGGAAGAAAAGAAGAAGACAGATCTGCTCAAGGTCGTGCGCCAGATTTCCGACATGATTCACGTCGCCTACGTGCGCCAGAAGGAAGCGCTGGGCCTCGGACATGCTGTGCTTACCGCGCGCGAACTGGTCGGCAACGAGCCCTTTGCGGTCTTGCTGGCGGACGATGTTATTGATGCCGAGGTCCCCGTCCTCAAGCAGATGATGCGGGTCTTCGAACAGACGCAAACCTCAGTGATCGCGACCCAGATCGTGGAAGGCGCTGCGATTTCAGCCTACGGCGTTCTCGACGTTAAACCCGCCGATGGTCGCCAGGGCGGCCGCTTGTACGAAGTTCTCGATATGGTTGAGAAGCCGCCGCTCGAAGAAGCGCCCTCAAACCTCGCAATTATAGGCCGATATATTTTGACCCCTGCGATCTTCGAGATCCTAGAAAGAACTCAGGCTGGGAAGGGCGGTGAGCTGCAGCTGACTGACGGCATCCGCTCGCTGCTGAAAAAAGAAAAGGTGCACGCCTATGTCTACGAAGGCAAGCGACACGATACCGGCGACAAGCTGGGCTTCCTTAAGGCGACCATCGAGTTCGCGCTCAAACGCGATGATCTAGGCAGCCAATTCAAGGAATACTTACGGGGATTGAAGCTGGATTAATACCTGGTAATCCGGGAGCCAATCTGCAGTTCCGAAACAAAATGCAAATTCCTCACCGCTGAAGCAGTTCGGAATGACAAGCTGGCGGAAGTAGGAACCGCTAACCGCAATCTAGCCGGCACTCTCCTTCAATTTTCTCGACTTCTCCTCCACGCCCTTCGCCAGCTTCTCTTTGTGCGCATGAAGTTTCTGCGCCACCGCAGAATCGGCCACTCCGATAATCTGTGCAGCGAGAATCCCCGCGTTCGTCGCCCCCGGTTTTCCGATCGCGACTGTGGCCACCGGAATCCCTGCCGGCATCTGCACCGTCGACAGGAGCGAATCGAGGCCATTGAGCGATGTAGCCGGAATCGGCACGCCGATCACGGGCAGAGTTGTATGCGCCGCAATGACTCCCGCCAGATGTGCGGCCCCGCCCGCGCCAGCAATGATCACGCGAATCCCGCGTCCAGCGGCAATGCGCGCATATTCCGCGGTGCGGTCCGGTGAGCGATGCGCGGAAGTCACATCAATTTCGTATTCGATCCCGAATCCCTCGAGCGCTTTACTCGCCTCGCGCATGATTTCCAGATCCGAGTCGCTTCCCATCACAATTGAAACCAAAGGCTTGCTCATTCGTTCTCCTGAGTTACTTCTTCAACGCCCGCGCCCCGATATCCGTTCGATAGTGCGCCCCGTCGAAGTAAATCTTTTTTACAGCATCGTACGCTAGCCGCGCCGCCGCCTCTAACCTGGAGGCGCGCGCTGTCACTCCCAGCACCCGCCCAGCCGCCGTATAGTAGTCGCCATCACGGGTGCTGGTCCCCGCGTGGAAGACCTTCACGCCATCGATCTTCTCCGCATCGTCGATTCCGGTAATCCGTTTGCCAACTTCAATCGTTCCCGGATACCCGCCGGACGCCATTACCACGCATACCGACGCGTTCTGCGACCAGCGAAAGTCGCCATCGCTCACTCGGCCCTCGACCGCAGCCTCAATCGCCTCAAGCAGATCGCTTTCCATGCGCATCAGAATCGGCTGCGTCTCCGGATCGCCGAAGCGGCAGTTGAACTCCAGCACCATCGGCCCGCGCGCGGTCATCATCAGCCCGCAGTACAAAATTCCCTTGTATTCCACGCCTTCGGCTTTCATGCCCTCGATCACGGGCGTCGCAATATGATGGGTCAGCCAGTGCTCCATCGGCTCGTCGAGCAGTCCTGGAAACGTGTACGCGCCCATCCCGCCGGTGTTCGGCCCGGTATCGCCATCGCCCACGCGTTTGTGGTCCTGTGCCGCGACCAGCGGCGTCACACGTTCTCCGTCGCTGATTACAAGGAAAGAAAGCTCGTCGCCTTTTAGGCATTCTTCCAGCACCACTCGCGCGCCCGCCTCGCCAAGCATTTTTCCCGAGAGCATCTCGCCCGCGGTGCTCGTGACTTCTTCTTTCGTCTTGCAAATGACCACGCCTTTGCCGGCCGCGAGCCCATCTGCTTTTACGACCACCGGAGTGCTGAATTTCGAAAGCGCAGACTTAACCTCACTCACCGAACTGCAGATCGCATAATGCGCCGTCGGAATTCGATGGCGATTCATGAATTCCTTGGCGAAGCTCTTGCTGGTTTCTAGTTGCGCGGCGGCTTTGGTGGGACCAAACACCGGCCAGCCGCGGCGCGTGAATTCATCCACGATCCCCACCTGCAACGGCAGTTCAGGGCCAATTACGGTAAGGTCGGGACGCAGTTGGCTGGCGAGTCCGACCAGCGCTTGCAGGTTCTTCTGGTCGACGGGAATGCATTCCGCGTCCTGGCTGATGCCGCCGTTTCCCGGAGCGCAATAAATCTTCCCGACCCGCGGCGATTGCTTCAGCTTCCATACCAGGGCGTGCTCGCGCCCACCACTCCCAATCACAAGAACTTTCATGAGGAAAAACAAGGTTAGGGTGTGACGAATTTTGTGTCAACCCGAAGCCGGGAATATGTCTTGAACGCAAGCTCGCGAAGCGTTCGTCAACGGCGGAAAGACCGTGAGGCGCCGCGATGCCTACACGGGCGCCGTCAGCGCGCGGTGATCCGTTACCGATGGCCTAGTTCGTCCGAGTGGAGTTGGGTAACTTTCCAGATCACCGGGAGGCACCATGGCTGGCCACTCCGAGTGCTCATCTGGCGGCTATTTGTCATTCCGCTAAAACTCCAGTGTTTACGCGTGTTTCAGTAACATGCGCCTGATTTCCGCCAACTTCTCACCCTGCTCATACCCGTGAAACATCGTGTCCACGGCTGGAATTACGAAAGCGCATGCACGTGGGACATCTTCTTACCTGCGCACATGGGTGAGATGTTGAATCGTCAGAGAAAGCAGCCCCGAATGGCCAAGCAAGAGTACCTGGACGACGTGCACGTGCGAATTTTGCGAGTGACGGAAGACCTGCGCGCCATCCAGCGCGAACTCAATTGTGCGGCCATGCAAGCGCCTAGCGACCCGGAATTGATGGAACTGCTCACGCAGTTGCCGGAACTTGAATCGCTGGACGTCTTGAAAATTGCTCTGGACCAGATGCGCCACTTCCTGTGGTTCTATGTGCAGGTCATGACCAGCGGCGCCGAGGCGGAAGAGAGGCCCCATCCGGCCGGGGCAAAGAAACCGGTATCGCTGATCGAAAACTACAATCATGCGACCGACGCGGCGCTGCTCCGCTACTTCGCCGACGCCAAGAACCGCAAACCCAACTAAAGCGCGGAAGTACTACTCCCGCATCACTGACTTGACCAGGTATCTCGGTCGATCGACGTCGAGGCCTTTTTTCACGGCGACGTAGTAGGCGAACAGCTGCAGGGGAATGATCTCGAGAATCGGCGACAGCAGCTCAGGAGCCCGCGGAATGAAAATCGTGTAATCGGCGACCGCCGCGACCTCCTGGTCCCCCTCGGTCGCGATCGCAATCACACTCGCGGACTGCTCCTTGAATCCCCGAATATTGCCAAGGTTCTTTTCGTGGCGAAGTAAGGAACCCTCATCGTTCTTATCCTTTGTGGCAATGATGACCACGGGAAGATGTTCATCGATCAGCGCGTTTGGCCCGTGCTTGGTCTCGCCCGAAGGATATCCTTCGGCGTGAATATATGAAACTTCCTTCAATTTAAGCGCGCCGTCCATCGCCACCGGGTAGTGAATAGCGCGGCCCAGAAAAAGAAAATCTCCTGACTTGTAGAACCGCTCCGCCAGCCGTTCGCAATCGCCAGCAGACTTCAGCACGTTCTCGATTTTTCTCGGGAGCGCAAGCAGCTCTTCGATCCATTTGCGCAATTGAGCGGCTGAAAGCTCCTTTCTCACCTGCCCCAGATATGCACTGAACAGGAACAGGACGGCCATCTGCGCGGTAAATGCTTTGGTCGAAGCGATGCTGATTTCCGGCCCGGCGTGAGTGTACAGAACGCCGTCGGCTTCGCGCGCAATGGTTGAGCCGACGACATTGGAAATCGCAATCGTGCGCGAGCCTTTCTTTTTCGCTTCGCGCTGAGCCGCGGTCGTGTCAGCAGTTTCTCCGGACTGGGTAATCACAATCGTGATCTCGCCGCGTCCGATGAGAGGATTCCGGTATTCGAATTCGCTGGCATAATCGACTTCCGCAGGCAGGTGCACCAGTTCCTGAAACATGTATTGGCCGGCCAATCCCGCGTGGCGGCTGGTGCCAGAAGCAACAATATTGATTCGCCGCAGAGCGCGCAGTTCGTCGACACCGATTCGAACTTCGTCTGCCAGGCGAATCTCGCCCTCCTCAAGCGACACTCGCGGCGCGATTGTATCTTCGAGCGCCTTTGGCTGATCGAAGATTTCCTTGAGCATGAAATGCGGAAATCCATTTTTGTCCGGCATTGGTCTCCTACTGAGATATCACACCCTTCACCACTGTGGCTTGTACTTCGCCTTTTGAGTTCAGGACCACCAGATCGGCATCGGCGCCGACCTGAAGAAATCCCTTATTCTGCGCCCGGGTAGTTTTGGCTGGATTCAATCCGGCAGCGCGCACAGCCTGTTGCAAATCCCACTGCGCAAAATCCATCAAATTGCGCACTGCGCGATCCAGTGTCAGTACGCTGCCTGCCAGAGTGCCACCGTGCAGGCACATTCCGTTCTTGACCTCAATCTCGACCAACCCAAGGTAATACCGGCCGTCAGGCATTCCCGTCGCAGCTGTAGCGTCGGTGACCAGGACGGTAGATTCAACGCCTTTCGCCTTCGCCAGGAGTTGAACCACCGACGGGTGCACATGAATGCCGTCCACTATAACCTCGGCGGAGACCTTCGGATTGGTCAGCACCTCCGCGATGATCCCAGGCACGCGGTGATCCAGCGGACGCATGGCGTTGAAGGTGTGAGTGGCATGTCGTGCGCCGGCAGAAACACCTTTCCGGGCCTGATCGAGATCAGCATCGGAGTGGCCAATGCTCACGCACACGCCGCGCTTCGTGGCATCTGCGATCACCTCGAGCGCGCCATCCAGCTCCGGGGCGATGGTCATCACACGAATATGACCCCGGGCGGCTTGCCAAAGCTTTTCGAATGCTGCGAGTGAAGGCTTCTGCAAATTCTCAGGAGGGTGCATGCCCCGACGAGTATGGCTGAGGAAAGGACCCTCAATGTGAATGCCAATGGGCTGGGCTTGCCCGGTGCGGGCGTCTTTTTCAGACTCGATCGCGTCAGCGAGATGCTCCAGCGCCGCCAGCGTTTTGTCCATTGGCGCGGTAACGGTGGTGGGGAAATAGCTGGTAACCCCATGCCGCACTAAGAAAGTGTTGACGGCGGTCTGCCCATCAGGATCCCCGCCCATCAAGTCATATCCGGCGGCGCCGTGGGTGTGCATGTCGACGAAGCCGGGGGCCAGAATGCAATCGCCGAAGTCGCGAATGCGGCACCGGGGAGGAGTCTCCGAGCCTGCCTGAGGACCTAGCTTGAGGACCGACCCCTCATCAATCAGCACAAGTGGGCCATCGATCTTCTCGAGCGGCGTGTACAGCGCTTTGGCGGTAAGCGCGAGCATTTTGCAAGGCGGTCCTACAGTATAGCAATGCCAAATTTTTAATGAGGCATGGTGACGAGACGATCACTTCATGGGCGAACGTAAAAGGGGCTGTGAATTACGAATGAAGAGAAGGAGAATTGCAGTAACTTGTGGGCAAGTTCCTAGCACCTTCGTGCCATTCACACCGTGGATACCCCGAAGTACCTTAGCAATCGAGCAGTTCTGGGGGAGGGCTGCCCGGGCGTCTCGCGACTCTTCGAGTCGAGACGCCTGTTTTATTTTAGGCTCTAAGGTTCTAGGCTTCGGGCTTCACGCCCCCTAGCGAAAACTCGATGACGATGTCCCTTTCCCTCTGCTGTGTGATTAAATTCAGCACAGCATGAACCCACTCGAACTACCGCCGGAACACTTCCGCACGCTGGCCGGGAAGGTGGTTGGTTTCTGTGCTGCGTACTTATCCAATCTGGACTCACGGCCTGTCTTTCCGGAAACGAGCGGCGCAATCACGGAGCAGATGTTCTCAGAAGCCCTGCCGGAGCATGGACTAGGTGAGGGCGCATTCGATGCGCTGAAGGATTTGATATCCCAGTGTCGGGCCCAGAACGGCCGTTTTTTTGGCTACGTGCAAGGCTCAGCCGATCCAGTGTCAGCGCTCGGGGACTTGGTGGCATCGATTGTGAACCAGAACATCACTGCCTGGCGTTCGTCGCCAGCAGGAGTAACGATCGAACGAACTGTTGTCAGGTGGCTAGCCGAAGCGGTCGGCTGTCACGGTTTCTCGGGGACGCTCACCGGCGGAGGTTCAGCCGCTAACTTGATGGGATTGGCAATGGCGCGGGAATCGAGGATTCCGGCCAACGATTGTGGTGTCCACAGTGCAGGAGCGGGCGTTATTTACGCCTCCGAGCAGGTACACATGGCGGTTCCGAAGGCCGCGGCCCTGCTGGGAATCGGTCGCAACAACATCCGGTACATCGGGTGTGATGATTCCTATCGCATGCTTCCCCAGGAATTGGAACGCGCCATAACCAGCGACAACGCCGTAGGACAAAGGCCAATGGCAGTGGTCGCTTCGGCGGGGACGGTCAACACGGGTTCTATTGATCCATTGGCGGAGATCGCCGCAATTTGCCGTGCTCACAACGTCTGGCTGCACGTGGACGGCGCCTACGGTGCCCTCGCCGCAATTGCGGAGCCAGCGAAGTTCAGGAGCTTAGCCGAGGCGGATTCGCTCTCTTTGGATCCGCATAAGTGGCTGTATCAGCCGCTCGATTGCGGCTGCCTGCTTTATAAGGATTCCGAAATTGCTCGCCGAACATTCACTTATACGGGCAGCTATGCGCGGCAGCTCAGCTCCGACCCCATCGAAGGCTTCGCGTTCTTTGAGGAGTCGATGGAACTGTCGCGACGTTTTCGCGCCTTGAAGCTCTGGCTTTCGCTGCGGTATCACGGGCTGCAGAATTTTCGCTTGGCGATTCGGCGAAATCTCGATCTGGCACAACGTTTGGCAGCGGCAGTCAGGAATTCATCGCAACTGGAGATTACGGCTCCAGTGGAGCTGAGCGCGGTTTGTTTCCGCCACCGACTGGCAGAGCAGGCTTCCGAGGAAGCGCGGAATCGCTTCAATGTAGCTTTGCTCAAGCGCATCGTGAGCCGCGGGAAGATCTATATTTCGAACGCAGAGTTGAGAGGAAAATTCTGCCTGCGAGCGTGCATCGTGAATCACCTTACCGAAGACAAAGATATCGAGGCCGTGGTTCCGGAGGTGTTGAGCGCTGCGCTAGAGGTTCCTTCGTAACCGGAGTTCGCAAATTTCAGCACGCCAAATGATCGCGCGTGAGGCGAAGCCCATTGAGATTGCCGAGAACAGTCACAGCTATGTTTTCCGTCTGGAAGAAATGGTTAGCAATCTCTTGCAGTTCGGCGGCGGTTACAGCCTCGATCTTCTCGATGAGTTCATCGAGTCCGTAAAAGCGGTCGAAGTACATTTCCTGGCGCGCCAGGTTGGACATCCGCGCGGTGGATGATTCCAGCGAGAGCATCAAGCTGCCTTTGAGCTGATCTTTGGAACGCCGCAATTCTTCTGCGGGCACGGTTTCCTTCTTCAGCTTGGCAAATTCGGAGACGATGCATTCGACGACTTTGGTTGCAGAAGCCTTCGATGTGCCGGCGTAAACGGAAAGGCAACCTGTGTCGCGATAAGGATTCAGGTCGCTGTAAATCGCGTAGGCCAAACCCTGCCGCTCACGAATGTTCTGGAAGAGGCGCGAGCTCATACCGCCGCCCAATACGGTGTTCAAGATATAGGACGAATGCCGCTTCTCATGGGTGATTGGATACGACGGCACACCGACGCAGATTTGCACTTGCTCGAGCGCTTTTTTGTTGCGAAGAATAATACGCGACACGATGTTCGGCGGAGCGCTGTGTATGCCGTTGCTGGCGGGCTTCATGCCTTCAAAGTGCTTGCGCACCAGCTCAACAAAGCGATCGTGATTCAGATATCCCGCCGCGGTGATGATCATGTTTCCGGGCACAAATTTTCTGTTGTAGGATTCCAGCACCGGAACGCGCTCAAAGCGTTTTACTGTATCTCGTGTGCCCAGGATCGGCAGCCCTAGAGGATGCCCCTTCCAGAAATTCTGCGTGAAGATTTCGTGGACCAGGTAGTCGGGATTGTCCTCGTCCATCTTGATCTCTTCGAGGATCACGCCGCGCTCGCGTGTGATGTCCTGGTCATCGAAGACGGGATTTAAGACGAGATCGCCTAAGACGTCGAGCGCGATCGGCAGGTGTTCGTCGAGAACCTTGATACTGAAGCTGACACACTCTTTCGCCGTGAAGGCGTCAATATTGCCGCCGATGGAATCGACCTGGCGGGCAATTTCTTCGGCCGAGCGATGCTTCGTCCCCTTGAACACCATATGCTCGACAAAATGCGAGATGCCGTTCCACTCTTTATCCTCGTCGCGAGAACCGGTCTTAATCCAGATACCAATGGAGATAGAGCGAATATGGTCCATCTCCTCGGTAATGACCGTGAGGCCGTTGGGCAGCACCTCTCGCCGGATGTTGCGGTCCTGAACCATTGGTTCTATTCTCACACACCTCGAAGGCACGCGGGGCCCTGACCCTAAGTGGCGCATTTACATGGACTTAGTGAGGCGGTTAGGCTGTTATCAACATCCATCTTCTTCTAATTCTAAAATGGATGCAGCTTCGGGACCACGATTCCGCAAGCCAGTGTTTAGATGCATGTACACACCTGCGCACAAAAATCTTTTAGGGATGGATCTTCAAGAACTTACGAGGCTGGTTGAAGAGGCGGACCAGCCGTCTTATCGCGGCCAGCAGCTTTTTCAGGCTTTATACGCCGAGCGCGCGAATTCGATTGAAGCGCTTTCGACACTGCCCAAGCAATTCCGTTCGTGGATAGCCGCTCAGAACCTTGTGCTTGCGGCGCCGGCAATTGAGAACAAGTTTGTCTCTACTGATGGAACGGTGCGGTATCTAGTCCGTCTAAGCGATGGCAACACCGTCGAAACCGTGTGGATGCCGGAAGGGGATGAAGGAGAAGCCGGCGATGGGACTGAGGCTGGCACGGAATTGGAAAGCAGGAGCGGTCGCGAGTGGCGACGCGCCACGATTTGTGTTTCGAGTCAGGTTGGCTGCGCGGTGAATTGTCAGTTCTGCCTCACAGCATTGTTGGGAATTACTCGAAATCTGAGTGCCGGCGAAATCGTAGGGCAGGTGATCGCGGTCCTGAATGACCAGAAGGTTTCGCCACCGACGGAGCGCGTGAACCTGGTTTTCATGGGAATGGGCGAACCATTTCTGAATTACGACAACTTCATAAAATCAGTACGCCTGCTGGCGGAAGGTGTAGGAATTCCGCAAGCGCGAATGACGGTGTCTACTGCGGGAATTGTCCCGCGCATCGCCGATCTAGGCGAGGAACCAATTCGGCCAAAACTTGCCATCTCGCTCACGGCTCCCAATGACGCACTGCGGAGCCGCCTGATGCCTCTGAATCGCAAGTGGAACCTGCAGCAGTTGATCACAGCCGCGCGAGAGTTTCCGTTACGCAATCGCGAGAAACTGACCTTCGAATATGTGCTATTGCGCGGCACCAACGACTCCCGACAGCATGCGCTCGAATTAGCTGAGCTGTTGCGCGGGCTGAAGGCGAAGGTAAACTTGATCGCGCTGAATCCTGGTCCGGGAATCGACTTCGCAACGCCATCAGAGACGGACGTTCTGGAATTTCAAAGAATCTTGATGCAAGCGGGCATCCCCGCGTTCATCCGCAAGCCGCGGGGCCGAGATATTTACGCTGCATGCGGTCAGCTTAAACGAACAACCGAAGTGGCTACTTAGCTGTGTGCGCCTGGGCCTGCAAAGTATGGTTTTGGGCTGTCGCGGGGAGTTCAATGGTGAAGCAGGCGCCGCCTTCGTCGCGGTTCCGGCAGCTGATCTTGCCGCCGTGTTCCTGGACAATTCCGTAGCACATGCTTAAACCCAGGCCCATTCCTTGGCCCACCGGACGTGTTGTGTAGAACGGATCGAAAACGCGCCCCGGATTCTGGATTCCAGGACCACTGTCCAGGAATTCAATGGTCACGAATTGATTAAGCGCTCGGGTCGCGACCACCAACTTGCCGCCACGCTGTTCCTCCATTGCATTGCCTGCGTTGCTGATGATGTGCGAAAAAACCTGCAGCAACTGATTGGAATCGCCCATGACGGGCGGCAGTGAATCCGCCAGCTCGGCGCTGTAGGTAACATTCGCGGCATGCAGCTGCGATTGACACATTTTTAACGCGGTGCGCACGACGACGTTCAGGTCTAACCGCGTTTTACCGGAGGGCGCCTGTTTGGCGAAACTGAGAAGGCTTGCGACCAGGGCGCGGATGCGCTTTGCCTGGAGAGAGATTTTCTCCGCCAGCGCATGCTGCTGTGGCGTGAGCTCAGTGGCAGTCAGCAGGTCGGAGTAGCCGAGCATGGCGGTCAGAGGATTGTTGAGCTCATGGGCCGCCCCGCCCACGAGCTGGCCGAGGGATGCGAGTTTTTCCGACTGTACCAACTGGGCTTGCAATAATTGCAGATCGCTGAACGATTGCCGCGACGAGCGCAGCAAGTGCAGCAGTTCGACGTCTAACAGATGCTGCTTCAGAAAAACCAGGCCGCCCATCAGCAGCATCGCCGTTAGCGTGAGAACAAGCCGGAAACGGCGAACTTCTTCCGGGGCTGAGCTGTCGAAGATCGAAACATAAGCAAACATGGGTAACGAGAAGACTGCGATCATACCCAGCCTGGCGGCCCACACACCCCGCATCTCCGCCTTCTCGGGGGCAGCTTGCTCCGGAGTTCGCTTCAACGCGAGCAGGCCGGGCACCGCCATCCACGCCATAGATACGACCAAGGGAAGATCGTAGACACTCCCCGAATAGTAAGCGGAACGGTCGAGCGCCCAATTGGCCACGTAGGAACTGGACGAATAAAGAACGCTGGCCCCGAACCAATGAGCGTAGATCGTTTTCCACGGGCCTGAGCTTTTTGACCAAAGCAGCCCGAGCCCACTCAGGAATGCCACTTTCACGGCCAGGTACGCCTGATTCAGATTGCGGCCGTATGCAATCTCGTCGGGATAAACGTACTGCCATGGAATCACACTGTAGATGTACAGAAACACCCACCACAGCATTAAGAGCGAGAAGTCGAGGGATCCCAGGCGTAATTCGCGCTCATCCTGTTGCACGTTGGGCTGCAACGCGATCGCAGCCATCATGGGAACGAAGTGCAAAACCAGAATCGCATCACCCGCGAACAGGCTAGGCACCTCGCGCCTCTGCACCACCTCGATGTAAGTCCAAAGGAGTTGATAGCTGAACCACGACGCCATCCCCATGCCCATCAAGAGCCAGAACAGGCGTGATCGCGAGGCGGCTTTGGGAACATTCAGAAGGCAAGACAGCGACGCACAAAGCAGGAGTGCACACTGCAGCAAGTCGCTGAGCGAGGCCAGGGCGAAGCTCCGCCGTGGCAGCAACAGAGATGCGCCCATTTGGGCGACAACCAGGCACACCAACACCAGCGCCCAACGCTGCGAACGCTTAGACATACCTTCGGTGCCTCAGATTCTAGACGATATTCTGCGGCCGATGAGGTTACTTGAGTCATTCGCCGTCACTCCGGCGATAATAGCCAGTCGGGCTTCCGGCATGGATTGAGGGCAGGATTCAGCTGGATTGAACTTTACCTGTCCCATGTGAGTCAATAGTATCCATTCGAAGAAGGCCACCTTGGGCGTTTTTGCACGAATTCCGTTCCTGCCACTGCGTCCGCGTTCCTTGTGGAGGAACCGGGCGACTTTCAGCGGCGAAGAAGCCCGGCGCACCGAACGCTGGCTAGCCACTGCCCGCGTCTTTCTAGCCAGCTCCGCGCTTGTAGCCGCTTGGATGGATCCGGGGGAAATACGCTCGATTTGGGGCTTTGCCCTGCTCGACTTTTACGTGGTCCATGGGCTCCTGGTCATCTTTTTGCTGCGCTCGCGGCAGCGCACCACGCTTCCTTTCCTGGTATTCGTGCATGGCGCCGACGTGGTTTTTCCCGCGGCAATTTCGTTGTTCACGACCGGGCAGAGCAACCCGTTCTTTCTGTTCTTTCTATTCGTAATTGCAGCGGCTGCTTTTCGCTGGGCCTTATGGGAAACGGTTCTGACCGCACTTGCTTCGGTCTCATTGCTTTGGGTTGAAAGCTCTGCTTTTCTCTCCGGAGCGGCGGATTCACTGAATCGCTGGCTAGCAGCTGTCCATCTACCCGCGTTGGCGGCAGACGCGTCCGATTTCGAACCAAAACGACTCTTCATGCGGTCGATCTATCTTGTTGTTATGGGACTCCTATTGGGTTATCTGGCAGATCAGCAAAAGAAGTTGCGCGCTGAGAAAGATCAGGCTGCCAGCCTGCTGGGGATGGTTCGCATGGATGCAGGCCTCACCGGGAACCTGACGCGCATCGTGGGCCAGTTGCTGAAACTCTATGGCGCGACTCGCGCGCTGATCGTCTCTCGCGAACGCGGGTCTCCGAAAATCTGGGTGGGTATTCTGGAAGCCGGCGCGGAGCTGGCCGAGTTAGAGTGGGTGGATTCTGGCACGGAGGGAGCTGAAACCTATCTTGCGGACAACTCCTGGTCAAGCTGCTTTGCAACTGTCCAGGAGAGCCGCGAGATGCGCACCTTTAACGTCCTGCGTTTGGCTTCGGATCGTATCCTGGTGACACGCGGAGACGCAACCATGCAGAGATTTTTCGAGCTCCATCCTTTTCACTGCCTTATTGCAGTTTCCTATTCATTCGGTTCGGAGCTTACGGGAAGGATATTTTTACTTCAGCCGCGTTCGATTGCCAACGCCGAAGAAGAACTGCGTTTTCTGGACAATCTGGCACGGCAAATCGGTCCCGCAATTTACAACGTATTTTTGTTGAGCCGGCTGCGGCGAAAGGCTGGAGCGCTTGAACGGGCGCGGCTGGTCCGCGAGCTGCACGATGGCGCGGTGCAATCGCTGATCGGTGTTGAAATGCAGATGGACGTCTTGCGGCGAAACCAGCTTGCCGGTCCGCTTAACGATGAACTGGACCGCATCCAGCGTTTGCTGCGTGAAGAAGTGCTGAAATTGCGCGAGCTCATGCAGCAAATGAAATCTTCGGAAGTGGACGCTCGGAAGTTGCCCGGGTTCCTCCGCGATACCGTGCAGAGATTCCAGCGGGAAACCGGGATCATGGGGCAGTTCTTAATGGACGAGTGCGAGGTATCTCTTCCTCAGTCCGTGTGTCGCGAACTGGCCCGCATTGCCCAGGAAGCTTTGGTGAACGTACGCAAGCATAGCGGTGCAAAACAGGTTCGAATTCAGTTGCTTGAGACAAGCGGGGTTTGGGAGCTCATTGTCGAGGATGACGGTGCAGGTTTCCCATTCGCAGGACGAGTTTCGCAACTCGAGCACGATACGGCGGGCCGCGCGCCTGCTATCATTCGCGAGCGCGTGCGTTTGATCCAGGGTGAACTCACGATAGAATCCAAGCCCGGGCATGGCGCACGAATCGAGGTGCGCGTGCCGCAGACCCAGATGGCGGCATCGAGCCGATGACGACTCCCGCTCGAATTCTGATTGCGGACGACCATCCGATATTCCGCGATGGCCTGAAACGTCTGCTCGAGTCGGAACGCGATTTCCGGGTAATTGGGGAAGCCTGCGACGGAATTGAAGCGGTAAACCTGGCGAGGAAGCTGCATCCTGAAATTTTGCTGCTCGATTTGGCCATGCCACGCCTCGCCGGACTCGAGGCCTTGCGCGAGCTTAGCACCGATGCACTTCCGGTCAGAGTCATTCTTCTTACTGCAGGCGCCGAAAAGGAGCAGATTGTTGAAGCCCTGCAACTCGGCGCACGCGGCATTGTGCTCAAGGATTCCGCAACACAGATTTTGCTTAAGAGCATCCGTGCGGTAATGAGCGGAGAATACTGGGTGGGGCGCGAAAGTGTTTCGAATCTCGTGCAATACCTCAGGAATCTGATCGGATCCACGACGTCACCGCGGCAAAAAAAATACGGGCTGACGCCGCGAGAACTGGAAATTGTTTCAGCGGTAGTCGCCGGCTATGCCAACAAGGAAATTGCTGAGCATTTCAAGATCAGCGAAGACACAGTGAAGCACCATCTGAGCAACATCTTTGACAAGCTGGGTGTCTCGACTCGCCTGGAGCTTGCTCTTTTCGCGGTGAACCAATCCTTGCCGTTCAAGCCGCTTAATTAATGGCACATTCGAGCCATTGTGACCACAGTCACGCAAGCATAGAGTGCCCTTAGAAGGGCGGGTTGTGTGCTTGGCGCAACCCGAGCAGGATCATCAAATGCTTCCGAAATTCCATCGACATTGTTACTGGGAGCAAGCCCAGGACGTCACCGAGTATGCAGTTATGCTGGCCGTGATCCTGGTAATCATAATTGGCACAGTTAAGTTGATCGGCGCCAAACGGAACAGTCCGCCCCGAGGCGAGTACACCTCATTGCAGCGCTAAACGTCAGTTGCACGCCACTTCGTCTCAGCTACTTCGTGTGAGCCACTTCGTCTTAACAGTGAACAATCTTCGGGCTGGCAATGCCCCGCGTCGCGTTGCGCGTATCGACCACCAGTTTTGACTCGCGCACAATCCGCTCATAATCGTAGTCAGAGTGGTCGGTAACGATCAAGACGCAGTCATATTGACTGAGATTCTCGAGCGGGGCGCATTTCATCTGAAGGTCGTATTTCCGTCCACGCCCGACCGCAGCAAAATAAGGATCGTTGTAGCTGACCTGCGCTCCTTCCTTTTGCAGCAGTTCGATGATCGTGAGCGCCGGAGACTCGCGCAGATCATCGATGTCTTTCTTATAAGCGACGCCTAAGAGCAGAATTCTCGATCCGTTCAACCCCTTTTTCTGCTGTTTGTTCAGCGCGCGGGAAACCGAATCGATCACGTGATAAGGCATGTTCACGTTGATTTCGCCGGCGAGTTCGATAAATTTTGTCCGGAAGTCGTATTCCTTCGCTTTCCACGAGAGATAGAACGGATCAACTGGGATGCAATGGCCGCCGAGGCCCGGCCCGGGATAAAACGCCTGAAAGCCGAAAGGCTTGGTGGACGCAGCCTCAATGACCTCCCAAATATTCAAGCCCATGCGCAGGCTTAGCAATTTGAGTTCGTTCACCAGCGCGATGTTTACGCAGCGATAGATGTTCTCGAGCAACTTTGTCATTTCAGCAGCTGCGGGAGAGGAAACGCGGACCGTCCGGTTGAAGATCGAACCGTAAAGCGCGCTCGCTAGATCCGCCGCGTGTGAATCCAGACCACCGATCACTTTAGGGATGTCCCGGCGCGCCACGGTCTGGTTGCCGGGGTCCTCGCGTTCGGGAGAAAACGCTACAAAGAACGACTTGCCATTGGCTTCAGTCCCACGCGAAGCCTTCAGGCCAAGCATATTTCCCTTTTCCAGAATCGGTATCAGCACTTCCTCGGTGGTACCTGGATAGGTCGTACTCTCCAGAACTACTAACTGTCCCGGCTGCAGGTGCGGAGCGATGGATTCGGCTGTTCCGGTGATGTAGCTGAGATCGGGCTCGTGATATTCATTCAGCGGCGTAGGGACACAAATGATGATTGCGTCCATGCGCTCGAGTTCAGAATAGTCACTGGTCGCGGCGAAACCCTGACCGCGCGCCTGCTGGATCTCTGGAGCGGTAATCCGGAAAATGTACGAGCCGCCGGAATTTAGGGTTGAGACCTTGCGCTGATCTATGTCAAAGCCCCTGACAGGGAACCCACGCTCGCTATAAAGAAGCGCCAGCGGCAACCCGACATAGCCTAAGCCAATAATTGCGACATTGGCCTTATGTTGCTCAATCTTGCTCTTCAGCTCAGAAAAATGGGTGGCGGAAACAGATTCGGTGCTCATAATTTGAAGGGAATTAACTTGGATTTTAGCATGCGAGCTCTGTCCGTCTGGGTACTCTGACTCTAGATTCCCAGATTTGCGGTCCCTGTTTACACAGCAATTTCGCGAGGATTATTACTTCGGTGACTAGCGTGGTCGTCGAGGAAGGACCAAGAGTGCGTAAACTGCGAATTCTCTTAATCTTGATTTTGTTTGCTTTTCTTGTGTTCTCAAGCACCTCAGGCCCTTTTCTGGTGGTCAACCATCTCGCTCCCGCTGATGTCATCGTGGTTTTGGCCGGAGAGACGAACCAGCGGCCATCGCGAGCTTTGCAACTGCTGAGGCAGAACTACGCGCCCATAGTGCAACTCGACGTGCCGGAAAATGACGTCGCGTATGACCGCAGCATGATCGATATCGCAACGGAATACGTTCAAAAGCTACCCGAAGCCCAGTCGATCACGATTTGCCCTATTTTCGGACTCTCCACAGAGGCTGAATCCCACGATGTCGCACGATGCCTCGATCACTCCGGAGTTCACCGCATTCTGGTGGTCACATCGGACTACCACACCCGGCGCGCAAGGAGCATATTTCAGCACGAACTTCGCGATTACCAAGTCTTCATAGCCCCGGCCTACGATGCGCAGCAGTTTGGCGCATCGTGGTGGCAGCATCGCCAGTGGGCGAAAACCAACTTCGACGAATGGGTACGCCTTGTATGGTGGGACTTGGTAGACCGCTGGCGCTAGTGGTTACTGATCCGGTTCATACTGCGAACACGATTGATTCTGTTCTGCGCCACTGGATACCATCTGTGCTGAGGGTTTCGTCGATCCGGAGCGTGCATGGTGCACTTGCCGAGACAGAAATCATATTTTCTTCTATTGCTGGCATCGAGCGCGCTGTTTGCGCAGACCACTTACACCGCGGTTTTGTTTGGCGCCGGTGACGTGTTTTTGAATGGCGAGCAACTTTCAAACTCTTCCGCCGTGACTAGCGGAGACGTGATTCAGACCAAACAGACAGGCGCGGCCCACGTAACCGGACCCGATGTTTCAGCAGTCATCGAGTCCAACTCCATCGTCCGCTACCGGGGGGAGAGTTTCTCGCTAGACCGGGGAAACATTTCGGTTGCCACCGGTAAAAGCGAAAGCGTCTTTGCGCGGGATTTCAAGATCACTCCGATGTCGAGCGCGTGGACGGAGTTTTACGTTACGCGCTCGAGCGGCAGCATCGGCATTCTGGCCCGCAAGAACTCGGTAAGAGTCAATTGCGGCGCGACTTCTGAAACCGTTAAAGAAGGTCAGCAGATCTCTCGCGCCGATGCGGACAACTGCGGGCTGCTGTATAAAGGTAACGGCGCACCGCCGACGGCGAAGGGCCCAATCATCACTCCGGCCTCGGTTGAATGGGGAGCAATCGGCTCTGGCGGCGCTATCGCCGGTTTCGTGCTGAAGGATGTAGACAACCCTGTCAGTCCTGACAAGCCTTAGCGGTTTGACCCGGCAATACGCCTCTGCTACTTTCTAACGTTTCCCCTTGGGGTATCACGAAATTTCGTTTCTTTCTCCTCCGTGTCCGCTGTGGTCAAGATTCTTGGACGGAATCCACGAGCACGAAGGGCACGAAGCATCACGAAGGAACCCGGCCCCGGGAAACAGAAATCGAGCTTTCACATGGCAATCAAATTCCGCGGCGTGGATTTCATTGAATTTGACACGCTACTCACTGACGAAGAGCGCCTGGTGCGCGACACGGCGCGGCAGTTCATCGAAGACAACCTGATTCCCATCATCGAAGAATGCAACCGCGCCGGGCGGTTTCCGCGCGAACTGGTCAAACCCATGGGCGAACTGGGGTTCTACGGAGCCAGCCTTAAGGGCTATGGCTGCGCCGAAATGTCGAATGTTGAATATGGCCTGGTCATGCAGGAACTGGAGCGCGGCGACTCCGGCGTGCGCTCGTTCGTGAGCGTGCAATCGGCGCTGGTGATGTACCCGATTTACGCCTTTGGCAGCGAGGAGCAGAAACAGACCTGGCTTCCGGGGTTGCAGACGGGGGAGAAACTTGGTTGCTTTGGCTTGACGGAGCCGGATTTCGGCTCGAACCCCAGCGGAATGCGCACGCGCGCGCGCAAGTCTGGCAACGAATACGTGCTCAATGGCGAGAAGATGTGGATTACATCGGGGTCGATCGCCGATATCGCCGTGATTTGGGCGAAAGTCGAAGATGAAGACAATAATATTCGAGGATTTCTGGTTGAGACTGACCGGCCCGGCTTCCGCGCCGAAGATATTCACGGCAAATGGTCGTTGCGGGCCTCGGTGACGTCTTCGCTCTCGCTGCAGGATGTTCGAGTGCCCGCGTCGAACCTGATGCCGAAGAGCGGTGGGCTGAAGTCTCCATTGATGTGCCTGAACCAGGCGCGTTATGGAATCGCCTGGGGAGCGGTGGGCGCGGCGATGGCTTGCTACGATTGCGCATTGCAATATGCGCTGTTCCGCAAACAGTTTCGCGACCAACCGATTGCGTCACATCAACTGGTACAGGAAAAGCTGGCGTGGATGATCAACGAGATCACCAAGGGACAGCTGTTAGTACTGCAGGTGGGACGACTCAAAGATCAGGACAAAGCCGGGTTTCAGCACATTTCGATGGCCAAGCGCAATAACGTTTGGATGGCGCTCGAGTGCGCGCGCCTCTCACGCGACATTCTGGGAGCGAACGGCGTCGCCGACGAATACCCGATTTTTAGGCACATGGCGAACCTGGAATCGGTGAAGACCTACGAAGGCACGCACGACATTCACACGCTGATCATCGGGCAGAGCGTGACGGGAATCGACGCGTTTTAACATAGCTTCCGGCCATTAGCTTCTAGTTCCTAGCCTAAGGTTCGTTGTGCATGGTTCAGACTCCATGTCGCAACCATAGTTTGAAGGGGGGCGGCACTTAGAGCTGAACGGCATAATCAGGAACGCATTGAATCCGTAGAAAACCTCTCCAGCAGTATATTTCGCTTGACACTTCTCTACGTAAGTAGCAAAATGCGCCGGTACAAACCGCCCAGCCCGCATTTTCGCGTGCTTATCTCTTACCCCTGGGTCGGTTAGGGTTTCCCGTCCGGCTCGTTTCGCTTCATAAGATTTTTTAAAAATTCTGCAAGATCGCGAATTCCAGCAATTCTTCGATACACGTCCCGATTGGGGCCTCGGAGGCGCCGATGAAAGCTGTCGCGTCTTTTGCTCTTACTCTTTTTGCGTTGGCTTCAGCAATAGTACTGCCAGGGTGCGGCGGCGGTAACACAGCAACAATTTTTCCTTCCAACGTCACGGTTACGGTTAGTGGCGGCCTCCCATCGGTACAGGCGGGTGGCACGGCGGTGTTCACGGCAACCGTAACCGGTGATTCAGCGGGAAAGGGCGTCACGTGGAGCGTGTCTTGCAGCGCCGCACAGTGCGGCAGCATCGCCGCTGGCCCAGCAAGTGGAGTGGCTGGACAATTTAACGGGACCTACACAGCTCCTGCGGCGCCGCCGCCAAGTGATTTAGCCGTCACAGTCAAAGCTGTTTCGGTGGCTGATGGCTCTAAGTCCGGGACAGCGCCTATCACGGTTTCCGCGATCACGATCTCCTTCAACATCAACGGCACCGGAATCACTGCGTCGACGCCGACCACTGCGACGGTGCAGGTGGGAGCGGGTAATTTCGTAGACATGACCTTGTCGCTGGGCAACGATCCAGCAAATGCGGGTGCAACTTTCACTCTTTCACCCGCTTCGCAAGCCTCGAACCTCCTCGTCAATAATCCTTTCGACGCCCAGTACAATGCGCCAACCACGCCCCCGGCTAGCGATCTGACCGTGACCATGACGGCAACGTCGATCACAGATCCAACAAAGACTGTAACTCTGACCATCACTGTTCCTTCTGTCACCATTTCCCTTAGCTCGAATCCAGCGCCCGACGCGAACGGTAACGTTAATGTCGAAGCGACCGGAACGGTCGCAATCACGCCAACGGTGGGCAATGATCCATCCGGAAAAGGCGTCACTTGGGCTGTTACATGTTCGTCAGCAGCCTGCGGGAGTATGCCTGCTGGCCCAACTCTCAGCGGGGCCGCTCAGACCTACACCGCGCCTGGCACTCCGCCGCCTTCAGACCTGCAAATAACTGTAACCGCAATATCCGCCGCTGATCCGGCGGCTCAGGCCTCGATCAACAACATTTTCGTAAAGGCAATTTCGGTCTCGGTAGCAGCAGTAGCACCGCCGACGCCGCCCAGCACAACCGTCCTGTTCGGCCAGACACAAGACATCGCTGCAACTGTGACTTATGATCCTGCGAACAAAGGCGTGACCTGGGCGATATCCTGTGATGCCGCCGACTGTGGGAGTATTTCATCCAACGCGTCGGGAAGCGGGCAGCCGATCACCTACAAGGCACCGGCGAATCCGCCCGCGAGCGACGTGCACGTCACGATAGTGGCGACTTCGGACTCAGACCCGAACCAAACTGGCTCAATAGCCATCACAGTGCCGGCCATTACCGTAAGCGTCGGAATCTGCAGCGACCAGAACTGCGCGGCCACATGGCCCAGTGCGATCATTCCGGTAGGCGCCACCGCGGCGCTCAACTCAACTCCGTCCGTTGCCACCGTGGGGAACGATTCCAGCACGCAGGTGAACGTCAACTGGACACTGACGCAAAACGGAACAGCATGTCCGCCTGCAGTCTGCGGAACAGTCGCGCCGACGACCACTGCTAGCGGCACGGCGACTATCTATGCCGCGCCGTCCTCGGTTCCGGCTAACGCCAGCGTGACCATTACCGCAACCTCGGCGACGGATAACACCAAATCGGCGAGTGCGACCATCACGCTGGTTGCGGGTGTGGTCAAGCTCATCCCCGCTGCCCTGGATTTCGGCAATTTGAAAATTGCTCCAAACCGGCCGCGGCCAACTCAAACTTTACCGGAAACACTGACGAATACGGGTGCCTCCGCGCTCAGCATCACGGGCGAAACCATTACCGGGACAAACGCCAGCCTGTTCACTGTCAACGCTGGCCAAACTACCTGTTCGGCCAGCGCAGCATCCGGGGCTTCATGTGTCGTTGCGGTAACGTTTGCCCCAACTGCTGTTGGAAGCTTTAGCGCTACTCTTTCGATCGCTGACAGCGATACGAGTAGCCCGCAACAAATACCATTGTCGGGAAAAGCGCACACTTTTTGCTTCCCCGGCCGGTGTCCCCCATTCGGGGAATTCCGCTCTGCGCTGGCGCGAAATCAAATGCCGGCAGTTCCCAGTCCAACTGGTTCATCCAGAGTGGGGACGCGGACGGTTGATCTGGTGGATGTCAAGCGCTCGGATCCATACCTCGGAAACGGAGCCAGGCGTGAACTGCTGGTGCGGTTCTGGTACCCCGCGAACGTGGGCAGGGACTGCCAGCTTGCCCAGTACACCTCGCCTGGGGTGCTGAATTATCTCGCCAATCTGATGAAAGTGCCGGCGCCACAAGTCAAGACCAATAGTTGCCAGAACGCGCCCGTGGCATCCGGTGCCCATCCGGTGGTCGTGTTCACACACGGTTTCACGGGAACCTTCACTGACTACACGTTCCTCTTCGAAGACCTTGCCAGCCGAGGCTATGTGGTGGCATCGGTGAACCACACACTTGAAGCAACCGCCACAGCATTCCCAGACGGAAGGCTGGTCAAGTCCGTGATCGGCACTCACTTCGAAGACGAGCTGAATCTAAGTGCGGATTCGATATCGCAGGCAGTCGCGGTGCGATTAGCTGATTTGAAATTCGTCATGGACGAACTAGGACGGCTGAATGCGAGCCGCACCGGTCCATTAGCCGGCAGGCTGGATATGCGACGCGTGGCGCTCGCAGGTCATTCCCTAGGCGGAATGACGGCGCTGCTTGGTCTCAAACTCGACGCTCGTTTCCACACTGCTATCAGCATCGACGGCGTTCTGCCAGGGCCATTGTTTGGCAGCACGCAAAAGCCTGTATTGATGTTGATTTCCGGGCACGACGTGGACCAGGATGCCTGCCGTTTGTGGACCGGACTGCATGGAGCACGGCTAGCCTTGAACTTCAAGGGGTCCGAGCACCTTACACCATCGGACGCTGTCTGGCTGGCACCGGGCGCGGTCAAGACCGGCACCGCTGGCATCGGAGGTACGGTAGCGGCGATCCGGGATTATATTGCAGCCTTCCTTGATACGAATCTCAAGGGAAATGCCAAGGACCAGCTCTTAACCGGGCCGTCAGTCGACCATCCGGATGTGCAGGTAACGACGCAAACGCAATCACTCTGCGGGAGTTTGCAGACGAACGTACAGAAGTAGCGGCCAGCAATCTACATGCAAGGCAAGCAAAAAGCCTCCCTCGCGGGAGGCTCTTCTGGGAGGCCGCCGAGCGTGCGGAACCCGGCGTCCTGAAGGTGGTTAATTTACTTCGCCTGCGCTGCGCCAGTGTTGGGAGTCGCCGCCAGCTGTTCGAGGTCGTTCTTCATCAAGCTGACTTCAACTCGCCCGCCGCTCATGCGCTTCGGCTTCTCGCCATTCTCAGCAGTGGTCTGCACGGGAGCATTCCCCATGCCGAGAACGTAGATCCGGTAAACCGGGATTTCCTGGTTCTCGACCAGATAGCGAACGACGGCGTCGGCCATCTTGCGCGAGGTTTGAATCGCGGCCTGTCCCTTGCCTGAAGAGAAGCCCTGCACTTCAACGATGTAGCCGTGCTGGCCCTTTAACGGGGTCGCCAGATCATCGAGCGCGGACTTGGCATTCTTGCTCAGCACGGTCTGCCCTGGTCGGAAGCGGATTTCCGTCTGGTTGGTGGACTTGTACTGATCGATGTTGCTGACCACGCCTTCGACCGTCGTCAGGCGATTGTTGGCCTGGGTTGCGGTGTTCTGCGCCTGGGTGGCCTTGTTGCCGGCGTCGACCGCGTGCTGATCGGCCTCATTGGCCTTCGCCGAAGCCTGCTGGATGCCTTGCTGGGCGCGGCTGTCCACGTCCTTGATCATCTTCGAGTTCGAAGCCGTGAGCTCATCGAGCTCGTTGATGCGGTCGCGAATCGGCTGCGTTTGCCGCTGGACATATTTCTTGCGGGCAAATGGGTTGATCTTTCCCCAAAAACCCTGGTGGCTTTCATACTGCAACGGGGCTTTTCCAGTAGCAGTGTCGCTGCTGGGTGGGGCTGATGTCTGCGTTGATGACGTTTGCGATGATTGGTCGCTGGTCGTCGAGTTGGCCGGTTGCTGGGCAAACGCCGGCAGGGAAAGCAAGAATGCGACGAACAACGCTACCACTGCGCGATTTTTCATTTTCAACATCCTCCGTGAGGGAGCCTGCTGCGCCCTGCGGCCTCGCTCGAGCTCCGCACTTGCACGCCATTCGCGGGCGTGATCGCGATATAGTGCGTCCCTGGAAAACGGTGCACGATTCAACTGGGAACTGCTCTGTCTCACATCGTGCCGCCCTGCGCTGACGCGACGCCGGGCCAAAAAGCGAGAAAACTGAAATCTACAACCCGAGCACTCTGCGAAAAGCCGCCGCTGGCGCGCTTTCCGCTACTAACGCCTAAGATGCTCGCGCCTGCTCTGACGTATATCAACTGCGATGCCAAACTTAGCAAAAGCTAAGTTCTTGATTTGCTAGGGATATTTTAGCTCTTCTGGGCCGAGGCGGGAGCGGGTAAGCGTAAAACCTCGCACAGTAGGTAAAAAGTGCAGAGGAGGTACAGGAACGAAGGTCACCAATCGCAGCCGCGAACCTGTTAAAACAAACGACCCCAACATCAATCGGGGCCTGGTAACCGGCGCTTACCGAAGCTGCTTTTCATGCTGCTCAGCGATGTAGGTGTCGGTCATTCCGGCGATGTAGTCGCAGACCACGCGCGCCAGAGGCTCGGATTCAGCCTTTTCCTGGTAGCTCGGTGGCAGCTTTTCTGGATGCTTCATCCAGAGATTGAATAGCTCAGTGATGATGCGCTCGGCGTCGTTTTTCTCGGGCTGTAATTCAGGGGCGTAGTAAAGGTTTTGGTAGAGGAATTCTTTTGCTTGGCGGCGTTCGGTTTCTGTCTCGTCGCTCAATGCGGCAAGACGATGAGGACAGGCGCGAATGTCATCGAGGGTTACCAGGTCGTTCCCACTTCTCGCAAAACCCGGGACAAGTGGCGCACCCGCACCCGTGCGGTCAGCTGGATTGTCGCTCCGTTCTGCGGCTGAAGCGGCGACCGCCCGCGGGATTCCGCTAATCTGAGCTTGCGTGTTGCAGATCAGATCTCCCACCCAGCGGTCCAGAATCCTTCGCAGCACCTCATTGAATTGCATTTTTTTCGGCGCATCGGGATAGAGGCGTTCAACTTCAGGCAAAAAATGCGCGAACACCGGCACGCCCACTTTGATCTGTTCAAGCGTGAGCAGCCGGGCCTCGTAGCCGTCGTCAAGATCGGCGGTGGTGTAGGCCAGTTCGTCGGTGATGTCGATCAGTTGGGCCTCGAGCGGCGGACGCTGGTCGAGCAAGTAATCTGCAAGCTCGGGAAATTCCTGCGCGCTGTAATCGCGCGAATGCTTGATGATGCCTTCGCGGACTTCGAAGGTGAGATTCAGTCCGCGAAAGGCGGCATAGCGCATTTCAAAATCCTCTACGATACGCAGGGCATGGAGGTTGTGATCGAAACTGAATCCGTGCGCACGCATGGCGGAGTCGAGGGCCTTCTCGCCAGCATGTCCGAATGGCGGATGGCCAACATCATGCGCGAGAGCCAGGGCTTCTACGAGGTGGACATTGAGGCCGAGCTGCGCGGCAATCGTGCGGGAGATTTGCCCGACTTCAATGGTGTGGGTGAGGCGATTGCGGAAATGGTCCGAATAACGGCGAGTGAAGACCTGCGTCTTCGCCTCCAGCCGCCGAAAAGCTCGCGAGTGGATTACGCGGTCGCGGTCGCGCTGGAAATCGTTGCGGTAAGGATGAGATGGCTCGGGATAGCGACGGCCGCGAGATTGCGAGACCGCATAAGGAGCGAGAGAGAAGCCGTCAGCCATCAGCTTTCAGCCGTCAGGAACATCGTATCGATTGATGCAATGTTAGCAGAGCGCTGCCGCCGGAATTTCTCGCAATGAAAAAGGTCGGACAAGAATGTCCGACCCACACAGATTCTGCTGATTTCGCTTACTTGCTTTCCTGCGCCAGCCTGATCTTGGCCGATTCAAGCTTTTTCTGCACTTTTGCCAGCGCTTCCTGGTCGACTTCGGGGCCAACTGTCCGGTTCCACTCATTGACTGCGCGTTCCCAGTGCGCAGCCGCGAGCTTCAAGCGACCGGTCTTCTGGTACAAGTCGCCCAAATGCTCTTGCACGGTGGGGTCGGCGCCCATCACGTGCTGCGAAGCCTTGATCAGATTATCTTCGGCGAGATCATATTTACCGAGCTTGAAGTACGCCCAGCCCAGCGAATCCAGGAATGCTCCGTTGGCCGGGTCTTCATCCACTGCTTTCTTGATCATCGCCAGAGCTTCGTCGAGCTTGGTTCCGTGATCGGCCAGCATATAGCCGAGATAGTTCAGGACGGTTGAGTTATCTGGACTCTGTTCCAGAATCTTGCGGAAAAGATCTTCCGCTTGATCGTATTTTTTCTGCCGTTCGTAGCCGGAAGCGCGAAGGAATTCGACTGCTTCCTTATCCTCGGGCTTGGTGGAAAGCTGCTCTGCTTTATCGAGCGCAGCCTCAGCCTCTGGCCAGCGCTTCAAGCGGCTGTACATGGTCGCGAGATTGATGTAAACCTCGCGGTCATCGGGCGTGCCCTTCAGCAGCGACTTCACTTGATCGATGGCGGCATCGGGCTGACCTTCGTCCGCAATCTGGCTGGCGTAAAGCATCTTCAGATCGCGGTCGTTAGGCAGTTTTTCGGTGGCCTGCTTGGCCGCCTCAGTTGCCTTCTGCCATTCCTTCGCCTGCCGATATGTATCGATGATTTCCTGGTAGCCGCGCTTGGCGTTTTCGTCTCCGAGCAGCAGCATCTTTTGGAAAGTATCGAGCGCAGCCTGCTCATTATTGTTGTCGCGATAGACGCTGCCTAGCCGCTCCAGGAAAATAGCGCGGTTTTCCTTTTCGTCAGCTGAGTACTTGCCATCGAGCTTCTCGGTGGACTTCAGCAATCCCTGAAGCTCGTTCGCGGCATCGTCATAGCGCCCCTGCGCCTGGTAGATCTCAGAGAGCTCGTAAGAAATCTGTTCCGAATCCTTAACCATGGATTCTGCTTTTTTCAAGTTTTGCAGAGCCAGATCGAGCTTGCCCTGCTTGCGATAAATTTCCGCCATGCGAACGTAGGTTTGCGCGTCTTCCGGGTTCGCGTCGGCAATGACTTTGTATTGCTGCAGCGCTTTCTCAGTCTGACCGTCGTTCTGGTAGGCATCGGCCAAGCCGCGGATGGCTTCCAGGTTGTCGCGGTCCAACTGGATCGCATGCTGATAGGCGTCGATTGCCTTCTTGTAGTTTTTTTGCTGATCGTAGGTGGCCCCCAAAGCTGAGTACAGCTTGGCCGAACGGCTGGCTTCAGGGACGGCGGCAAGAGTCTCAGCCGCCTTAGCGTTGTCGCCGTCCTCGTTGTAGAGCATTGCCAGTGCAGTAACCGCTTCTTCGGAGTCCGGCGCCAGCTTGACCGCAGTCTTTTCCTCGTCGACGGCTTTCTTTAGCTGATTGTCGGCATGATAGAGCCGGCCGAGCATAATGTGATCGTCGATGCTGCCGGGATCGAGAGTCACAATTTCCTGATATTGCTCGATAGCCAGCTTCAATACATTGTCGGCCCCGCTTCCGCCCTGCATGTCGCCGAGCGAGCGCAGATAAATATGTCCGAGCAGCCGATGAGCCTCGAGGTTCTTGGGATCACGCTTCAACAGATCCTGGGCCTCGGAAACAGCGTCGCGAATGCGGCCGGTCCGGGCATAAAGTTCCGCCAGCCCTGAAGTCAGGTACTCGGAATTATGATCGGCGTCGATGGCCAGCCGGTACTCCTCGATGGCCTTGCTCACCAGATCGCTGCGGCCGTAAGCGGCCATCTCCTCTTCATACATGTGCGCCATGGTGAAGTGGTAGTAAGCAGCGGCTTTATCCACTTTTTGTGGGGTGGATTCGCCGGGTGCAGCGGCCTTCGCCGGACCCGAAACTTCAGCGTGCGAGGAGGGTTGTTGTCCGAAAACTACAGCAGATGACAGCAGAAGCAGTGCCAGAAAACTTTTCATGAAATACCTGTGTGGACTCCAAGGCCAGAACCCCCAGGCCATAGCGGATTGGATGCTCAACCGCCGCAAGTGGGTGCTTAGCACTATTTTACAGGCTGGACTAAGAAAATTGGAAAGAACGAGGGTAATGCAATCGGGTCATTCGGGCGATCGAGTCAGGGGTGATCTGAATGGGTGCCAGTCAGCACTGCAGATGGCGAGATAAAAGGATGGCCCGATCACCCGATTCCTAGTGGCGGAAGTGGCGCACGCCGGTGAAAACCATGGCCAGCCCCAGGCGATCGGCGGCTTCTATGACTTCCTGGTCGCGAACCGAACCGCCGGGCTGAATGATGGCCGTGGCTCCGGCTTTGGCAATTTCTTCGACCCCGTCGGGAAATGGAAAGAAAGCGTCTGAGGCCGCGACCGTTCCCTTCAGCGGCAGCACGGCTTTTTGCGCTCCGATGCGGCAAGAATCTACTCGGCTCATTTGTCCGGCGCCTACGCCGACAGTTTGTCCGTCGCGCGCGTAGAGGATTGCGTTCGATTTCACGTGCTTGCAAACTTTCCAGGCAAAAAGCAGAGCACGCTTCTCTTGCGGCGTGGGCGCGCGTTTAGTGACAACCTTCAGCTCGGATTCCTTCAATTGATGAAGGTCCGCATCCTGCACCAGCATTCCGCCGGAGACATTCTTCAGCACCCATTTCTGCGGGGAATTCGCGATCTCAACTAAGCGCAGATTTTTCTTCGCAGCGAATTTTTCAATAGAGGCTTTCTCGAACGAGGGCGCGGCGATCACTTCCAGAAACAGCTTGGCCATTTCTTCAGCAGCTGCGCCGTCCACCGGCCGATTTACGCCAATCACTCCGCCGAAAGCCGAAACGGGATCGCACTCCAGCGCCCGCTTGTACGCCTCGACCAAAGTCTTGCCAGTTGCTGTTCCGCAGGGATTTGTGTGCTTGATAATTGCGCAGACCGGCTCCTCAAATTCCTGCGCCAGGTCCCACGCCGCCTGCAGATCGACTATGTTGTTATACGAAAGCTCTTTGCCTTGCACCTGGCGCGCATTGGCTACGCCAGTGCCTGAGCCATCCGAGTACATGGCCGCCTTCTGGTGAGGATTCTCGCCATAGCGCAGGTCTGCGACCTTCAAGAATGAGAGTCTGAGATTCTGCGGAAATCCCTCAGAAGTGTGCAGCTCAAAATTTCCGTTCGCGCTGACGCGCTCCAGCGTGGATGCAATTGCCGAATCGTAGGCTGCCGTCGTGGCGAACGCCTTCTGCGCCAGGCGCCATTTGGTCTGCGATGAAAGCGATCCGCCCGACTTCAACATCTCTTCGGCGAGCGCGTTGTAATCGCTGGGCGAAGTCACCACCGCTACATCCTGAAAGTTTTTTGCCGCCGAACGGATCATCGAAGGACCGCCGATATCGATGTTCTCAATCAGCTCATCGAAATGAACACCGGGCTTCGCAGCAGTTTTTTCAAACGCGTAGAGATTCACGACCACCATGTCGATCGGCTGGATTCCATGCTCGGCAACGGACGAACGGTGCGCTGCATTTTCGCGGCGGTGCAGAATTCCGCCGTGCACCTTGGGATGCAGCGTTTTCACGCGGCCATCAAGCATCTCGGGAAAACCGGTGATGTCGGAAATGTCTTTCACCGCGATGCCCGAATCGCGCAGCAGCTTGGCGGTGCCGCCAGTCGAGATCAATTCGACTCCCATGCCGGCAAGCTTGCGGGCAAAATCGGCCAGACCGGTTTTGTCGGTGACACTGAGAATGGCGCGCTCAATTTTGTGGGACATTTCAGACCTCGGCGGCTTCCCGAGTGTGGGATCACGGAAAGCACATTCAGATTGGCTGGGCTGGAAGCGTCAGCAGGAAATTTTATCAGCAGAGGAACGCTCTGCGTCTGATCGGTTATACAGAAAACGCCTGCATTATCATCCTGAGCGGCGTTCAAGCCGGCAAGGATCTATGTACTTGGGTTCTCGAAAATGCATAGATCCTGCGCTTCGCTCAGCATGACAAGGCCGGACTACGCGGCCTGCGCCAATCCCACCGGTTGACCGCAATGGGCGCAACGGCGGGCGTCGATAGGAATCTCGCTCAGGCACTCGGGGCATTTCTTCGTCGTCGGATCAGCTGGGGCGGGGGCCTTCCGCATGCGCGCCACCAGCACATTTACCGGCGTTACAACAAAGAAGTAAACCGCGGCCGCGACCAGCAGAAACGAGACTGCCGCGTTAATAAAATCGCCCAGCAAAAACTGGCTGTTGTTGATGGTGAAGCTGATGGCTGAGAAATCCGGCTTGCCGACAAGAGCGGCGATCAGCGGAGTGAGCAGGTCCTTGGTAAACGCGCCGACTACGGTGGCGAAGGCCGCGCCGACAACCACGCCGACCGCCATATCTACGACATTTCCACGCAGAATGAATTGCTTGAATCCTTTGAGCATAGGGTCCTCCAAGTGGCGGACAAAGGGTAGTACGGGTAGGGACAAAGGTCAATGCCGGATCGGAGAGTCCCACGTTAGCGAGAGACCACCCCGCACGGGCGCGGCCGGGCGGGTGGACACCCGCCCTACGCGCAGGAGATTCGCCGAGCTTGTTCACCTGCCTGCGCGGACAAGAGTGTCCGCGCCTCTGGGCTCACTGCTCCCTTGAGGTCGGAGGAGTAGCTGCTCCCCTGGAACTCAAAACAAAATCGACGTTCCGCTCCTGATTCAGCTTCACCGTCTCCGCCAGATCGATCATTGTAAGTGGCACATCCTGCTCTGCACCGGCGGCCGAAACGCAGTGAATGCTCGTCCCCTGCAGCCAGTAACGAGTCGCGAGCAGAGCTCCACCCGCCTGTAGCGCAATCACGGTCACCTGAACGTTGCTGGCCGTTGAAGGCCTGGCGCCATAATTCACGCGCTGAATCGGAGCGCTCGATGCTGTGGTTGACGCGGGCTGGTATAACGACGATGAACCAGAGTTATAGCTGCTCTGCTGATCTTTCCACGGCGGCGTCGGGTAGTTGTGCGCAACCGAGAACGGGACTTCCACGTCCTCCATCAGCCGCAGTGTCAACCGGCTCTCGCCTTTCAGCGCCGGATATGGTCCGCGCATCGGCAGCGTAAAAACCTTGATGGGCCAGAACAAGGGAACCATCCACAAGACGGCATCGCGCTTGGGATGTCCGCCGCCCTTGATGTCGCCGTGGGAATCAGTCTTGAGGTGTGGGGCGGAGGTCACCTTTGCCGAAAGCGGCAACACATTGGCGTTGGGCAGAATCAGGCGATCGAATTCAATTGCCATCCAGCCTTTGCCAACGAAATGTCCGGGTGCTTTGAAGTCCTGCAGATGGCCGCCGAGTTCAGCCCCACGCGGAAAAATCGAATGTCCGAATGAGCCCAACGGCCCGAGATGGCAGAGTACCGGATCGCCTATCTCGGCGGTTTTGGGCGAAAAGTTCACCTCGTCCATGGTGCAGTGCAGAATCGTGCCTGCCGGGATAAAGTCCTTGGCCGCGGCTTGCGAAATTACGGCGAGGGTAAAAACAGCGGAAAGGGTCAGAAACAGGTACTTCCGAGACATGGCGCCTCCTAGTCGTTCGGTCTGTCGCTAAGAGCCCGCCCCATATCTCGGGACCCGAGATAGGTTGCGATTGTAGCATGAAAAGATCGAGGCCTTCCGCAAAAATCTCGCGGCTAAATGGTCAAGGAACAGCTACCGGAGAGAATTGGTCGGCCCTAGCAGACGATTTTCGAACTTTTCTGTCCGCACGGGGTGTCGAGCCCTGTTTTTCAGCAATTTACGGCCTGACGGTCTGTACGGCTCCCACTTCAATGAGTGATATGGCGATATTACGCCACTCACAGTACGGCCCGTAAAGGACGTGACCGTAATCAAAGACATTCGCCACACCTCAGCTAGAAAATCCAAGACGAACTTTCCATCGAAGACGCCGTCTGGCGAGGTGCCTGCAGCCCGTCAGGCATAAACATTTGGTGTTGACAAGGATACTTTTAAGGATAAACTTGTCCCGCTCAGGTGTGCCCACCTACTCTGTTTTTCCTTCGCGATGGTGGGGGTCGGATCCTCAGCCGGTAACGTTCTTCCAGGAGAAATCTATGACATCAGTGGCTTTGAGGTGGGCGGTTTCAGCTCTGTTATTGGCGTCGAGCGCATTAGCACAAGACAGACAGGGTGTTGTCGTGAACTGTAACAAAGGCCAGTCGTTAAATAAGATATTGTCAAAGCTGAATAAACAAGTTGCCACCACGGTCGTCGTGCAGGGAACCTGCACTGAGTATGTGACGATCGACGGATTTGAGAGTCTAACCGTAAATGGGCAGGCTGGGGCAGCCATACAACAGCCCGATACTCCTCCGCTGGCCAATCCCAGTTTTGTGCTGTCCATCACGGGTTCACGAGGGGTTACGATCTCTGGCCTTGCCGTTCACTCGCTGCCTTCGGTTTTTTCTGGTATCGGCATTGGAAAGGGGAGCAACCAAGTCCTGCTTCAAAGCGTGAGCGTGGACGGTTCATGGGGAGTTGTAGTTTACGAGGAAAGTCAAGTCTGGTTGTTGAACGTGAATGTAAACATCACATCCGGATTTGCCGCCGTTAGCGCCTTTGACAAGTCCGACGTGCACATCGTTGGGGGTTTGTTGCAACGCCCATCCAACGGGGCGTTTAACGCTGGGCTTTTTGTTGGTTCGGGTCACGTCACGATGGAAGGGATAACCATTCGCGACATGCAGCAGAGCATCACTATTAACGCGAGTGGGAGCGTGGACGTGAGCAATTTTGACTCATCGGCTCCAGTGAGTGACGTAGTAATCGATAACCCATCAGGCACGAATTTCAATGGTGCGATCGTAAGCGACAGCTCCTCGCTCAACGTGAGTAGCGCCAGACTTCTTATCAACAACGCGGGGCAGTCATGGGGAAGCAACACTGCCGGAATCTTTGTCACCAATGGATCGACCCTGGATGCAAGCTCCAATCTTGTTGTGACCAATAGCCAGGGCCAGGGCTTGATCGTGACCAACAACTCTCATGCAAGTTTGGCCGGATCCAGCATCAGCGGAGGCCTGCACGGCGGTCTCGTTGCAGCCAACCTGTCCACGATTGATAGCGCATTTGGCCCTTTAACTTTTGTTAGTGGCAATGGAACAGATTTGTTTTGTGATTCAAGTTCGTTCCTTACTGGAATCGCGAGTGTGACGGGCTTTTCGACTGTTAACTGCGGCAACCTCCTGCCGGGCAACACTGTGCCGTTGCCGTAAGCGGGATTGCCCTTAGGGTTGGGTTCATCTCGGGTCGCATTGGCCCAGTTTTGAGTCCGTCCTCGTGTTCTATTGCAGAACGCGAAGCTCTGCCCGTTGAGTTATCCATTGCTGAGGCATGTTAATTCGTGATCGCGAGTGGGTCGTGCTCGCGAGTGAGCATTCTCGCACGTCAGTGTCGGTTCTTGATAGCAGGCGTTACCACTCAAAACACCGATTCGAGGATTTTGAGTAATATCGAGATTTCTTGCCAACAATGATCGATTACGGTCGTATGTGACTCGCTAGTTCTATTACAGATGGGATGTAAACAGGGGATGGCATGTAGTCATGCCATCCCACGAAGAGCGAGAAGAAGATATGGATTATTGGTGCCATGCCCACGGCCAAGGGAACATACCACGCAATCTCCACGCGCGACATGCGAAGCCAAAGCGGCGGCAGAACGAAGGTTACTAATGCCGGAACCCCGTAGTGGACCGCCCATGACAGATCTTGAAACAAGATATGCGAGTAACGCGCAAAGATCATCCCAACGGGAACAACAATCATTGCGAGCGTTGCCAAAGACCAGCAACTGGGTTGGGTGGTCCGATTACGAATGATCCAACGAAGCACTGCTACGAACAGAACGAAAGCTGCAACAATGAAAACCGCAAAACGTTGAATATCAGGCATGAAGGTTCCTTAGATACATCCATCGCCCCACAACTGCCGAGACCAAAAGAACGGCATAAGAGAACCAAATCCATGGCGATTGATCCTGGAAGAATGTCCAGTTGGGTGGTGCGTGGCTGGCCGCTGGAACGATTAGGATGTATGTCACCGCGTCGAAGGCGAATGAGCAGCTGATCCAGCATGACACAAGATGCGCGGTTTCTCTCAGGCTGCTATCGCGAGAAAATTGCATTTTACGCAGGTAGCCGTAGATAAGTGCCGCACTGGCGATCGGCATCAGCGTGAAGACGCTGATCCACATCACGCGTGGACTGATCAGCAGGTATGTAGCGAATCCGACAATGGTCGCGATTAGGTACATCGCCGCGAATGTCACGACAATCCACCCAGCTTTTCGCATCTGTCGGGATCCTTCCTGATGCTAATTTGTATTAGGAAAGGCCCGAGTAAATTGTTCCTTTTCTGCGGGTGTTGCTCTGCTTTGCCGATGAATGACGGGCAACTCGGAAGTCAGTTTCTGAAATCAGGCGTTATCACTCACTGGCAGAAAATCCGGTTCAAAAGTGAAGAATGGGTATGCCCGCAAGTTCCTGAAGGGAAACGACGAAAATTATTGGTCGGGGCGATAGGATTTGAACCTACGACCCCCTGCGCCCAAGGCAGGTGCGCTACCAGGCTGCGCTACGCCCCGACTTCAGATCAATTGCTCGGAGGGCCTATTGAGATTTTAGAGGCAGGGGTGGTGTTCGGGCAATATTGCGTATATGGAGTTGGTCCCTGGGTCGTTCTTGCGGTTCTTGGCCTGGGTTCTTGGCCCGGCGACCGAGTGCCAACGACCAGCGATCAAGGACCAACGACGAGAATCGCAAAAAAGGAAATCCATACCGCCTGAGTTACACCCAAACCGCCACGATCGCTCCCATAATCAGCAGCGAGATCAGTTGGAATCCGCTGTTGATCCAGAACAGCTTGGCGGAACGTTTTTCGTAGAGGGTCATCATCAGCATGACTGTGCTAATGAACCCAAGCCAGTTGAAAAAGCCAACCGCAGCACCCTGGCCTGCGCCGGCAGCACCCGCATAGTGAACCGCGTGCACCAGGACAAATGCCATCAAGAAGTTGCAGACCAGATCGGCGGGCGCGAGCACCGGCATGCGGCGTTTCATCTCGTCAGGATTGCAGTTGGTGAGCGACATCCAGGCGTTTCCGAACAGGAAAGGCGAATACCAGAGCCAGCCAAACAGAAATCTTGCAACTGCGGCGACCGCCAAAGCCGCATAGTTGATGGGGAAATGTTGCATGCAGCCTCCTTGGGCAGCTTTAAATGAGGCGGCATTATAGCGGCACGATGGGACTGAGTTGTCAGAAGGATGTCGGTAACCCCGCTGCCGGCTGATGACTAAAATTCCAGCGTGACGCAATCAAGAGACCTAAGAAGTTGGGAATGAGCAGACGGGATGAGAATGTGCGAGAGTGCCGAAAAGGCCGCGATTTCCGCTGGCAGGTGTGCAAAACTTTTTGGCTTTATTAAAACTCTGTAATTTCAGGAGTTAGACTGTTGTCTTCTAGGACTTGGCTGTAAACAACTGAACGGCGGAGATTTGTTCGCCCCTACAACTTTCGTGCTATCCGACCAGTACGTCGCTTTTGAAAAATTGCCTGCAGACCGGGCGAGATTCCACAACCTTTCCACAGGGCAATTCCAGCGCTTTATACCGAGCACGATATTTTCGAGCGTTCAGCCATTTAGCTATCGCACTTGAGGTAAAACCGATTTTTCTCATGATTGACTGGGTCACTCATCAGGTCCGGCCATGCCGTCAGCTAGCGATTCGAAGCGGGTCGAACTCTTCAGAAATGCCATTTTCACGGTTCCGGTGGGGCCGTTGCGCTGCTTGCGGATGATGATTTCCGCCACGCCGTCGAGCTCGGGATCGTCGGGCTTGTAGACTTCCTCGCGGAAGATAAAGGCAACGACGTCGGCGTCCTGCTCGATTGAGCCTGACTCGCGAAGGTCGGCGAGCTGCGGGCGATGATCGCCAGAGCCTCGGCTCTCGGGAGCGCGGCTCAGCTGCGAAAGGGCCACGACGGGTACGGCCAGCTCTTTGGCCAGGGCCTTCAGCCCACGAGAGATCGCCGAAACTTCCTGGGTCCGGTTCTCATACCGCTTGCCACCTCCCGACATGAGCTGCAGGTAGTCGACGACGATGAGGTCGAGCGAGCCGTGCGATTGCAGCAGGCGCCTCGCCTTGGCACGCATCTCGCTCAGGCCGATGCCGGGAGTGTCATCGATAAAAATTGAAGACTGAGCCAGTGTTTCAATTCCCGCAGCAATCTTGCGCATATCGTCTTGCCATAGCGAGCCTGTACGGAATTTGTGTGAGTCCACGCGGGCAACTGAACACAGCATGCGCTGCAGTAAGGCCTCCTTCGACATTTCCAACGAGAACACGGCAACCGTTTTCCCGCCTTGGACCGCCACATTTTCGGCAATGTTCATCGCGAACGCAGTTTTGCCCATCGAGGGCCTTGCAGCGATGATGATGAGATCGGACTTTTGGAACCCGCTGGTCTTTTCATCAAGATCGGCGTAGTAAGTCTCTAAACCGGTTATTCGGCTGCCCCGTTGCAGCAGGGCATCCACGGAGCCGAACGACTCCTTAATAATTTCCTGAACACCCATAAAGCCGCGGCCGATGCGCTTCTCTGAAAGTTGAAAGATTTGCGCTTCGGCGTCGTTCAGAATTTCTTCCGCGGGATCGCCTTGTTCGGAGGCGCGGGCGATGGCGGCGGTGGCGGCGTGAATCAATCCGCGCAGCAGCGCCTTGTCGCGGACAATTTTGATGTAATGCTCGATGCTGGGCCGGTCGGGAACACCGTCGAGCAGGCTGGAAATGTAAGCCGCGCCGCCAATCGGATCGAGTTCGCTGTGCCGGCCAAGTTCTTCGCACAACGTGATCAGGTCGATGGAGCGCGATGACTCGGCCAAATCCACCATCCGAGCGTAGATCCGGCGATGCGAATCAAGGAGGAAATCCTCGGCTTTCAAGTGCTCGGCGGCTTGATTGTAGGCAAGATTGTCGAGCAGTATCGCGCCCAGGATCGAGCGTTCTGCCTCGACGTTTGCCGGAAGAGCTTGCGTGGAAATGTAATCAGTCGTGGCCAATTAAGTGTTGTCGCAGTGTCCTTTTAGGAGAGATTTCGATCGAGCGCGAACGTGATAGTACTCGCATTACTGTTGTGGATGTCTGGAAAGTGCGTTGGAAAACGATTCCGAAATTCATTATTTGCGGACACATGATTGCCTTCCATCGTGCCTCCTCTCCGCTGAAGGCGGAAAATCAAAACCACGGAGGGCGCAGAGTTCCACGGAGGAAAAGCCCGGGCTTGATTATAGCGAAGAATAGGCGAAAGTAAATTGAAAGAGAGTCTAGTGGTTTTCTAGCGGCGTCAGAACGCCGAATGGTTTGTGCCGACGACCCTCGACTGAGGACTGAAGACTGAACACTAGAATAAAAAATGCGGCCCGGGCCAGCCACCCGGACCGCATTTGCTTGCGTAAATTCACCGCCGCCTTACCCACGTTCGGGTCAGCTGCTTTGTAGAGACGCTGCTGAGCAACGTCCATTCAATGCCGACCTCGACCGCGGGGCGCTCCGCACCCGAAGATGCGATGCCGCTCATCGCGCTAGCCAGTTGCAGTCCCGCCCTGCGAGACCGTTTTCTGAGGAGGCCGCAACGCCCGGGTACCCGCAACGCTTGCACGCTTTGGGAACCACCCGGCAGTTCACCCTCGTAAACTGCCGCAGAACCAGCCTTGCGCGATTACTGGCAGCGTGACATTCACGCCTGCAGTGAATGAACTTTCTCTTATCCGTTGCTTTAGGGCAACGAGAAATCGCGGGTATGCTGTGCGAATCCTGTGGACGACGAAAGTTCCTTGTGGAAAGGCAAGGAAAAGGTGGAAAAAAGAGTTGGGCTCATCTCGGGTGCGCTGGGCTCGCCCCTCCCGGATATCAAGAAACCGACCGCAGCGTGCAATCGTTAGTCGCCCCCCCGAATTTTCTATTGAGCTTGTCACAAATCCCTTCGTCACTTGTCTTCATAAGTAGGGCCGAGGCCCACGCTGTCTGACTGCAACGAACAGGAGCAAGCCATGAGAACGGTGGTAATTACCGGAGCAAATGTTGGCATCGGCTTTGCAACCGCCAGGTATCTTGCCGCCGATCCCCGGTGGCATGTTGTATTGGCCTGTCGGAATACTTCGAAGGCTGCTGCAGCGATTGCGGCCATTCGAACGGCGCACCCCGATGCGCAAGTCAGTTTCGCGCTTCTGGATCTGTTCTCACTGGCCTCCGTTCGTCGCTTTCCCGCGACCTTGGCCGAGATGCAGGTTCCACCTCTGGGCGGTCTGATTCTCAATGCCGGCGGGCTGAACGTTTCCCTCGAGTTTACAGAGGATGGATTTGAACAAATCTTCCAGTTGAACTTTCTGGGGCATTTTCTGCTGACCAACCTTCTGATCAACCATTTGGGTGCAGGAGCACGCATCATTTTCGTTTCGAGTGATCTTCACGACCCCGCCGCAACCAGGATGGGCAAAATCATGCCGCCGAAATTCGGGCCGGTGGAACAAGTGGGCCGAGCTATCGGTGCAGCTGCCAAAATGAAGCCAATGGCTCGATACGCGACGGCAAAACTATTCGCGATGATGGCGGCAAAAGAACTGGATCGAAAGCTAAGGGCAGGCAATAAGCCAGTCACGGTCAACTCCTGGTCTCCTGGAGTCGTTCCAACCACACAGGCCGGCAGGGGCATGAACCCCATCATGAAACGAATCATAACCTCTCCCCGGGTCGTGAAGTTCATGGGCTCCCATCTGTCAACCGAGGAAGAGGCAGGGCAGGCACTCGGTGACTTTGTGGCCAGTGCGAAGTACAACTCTGTGAGCGGGAAATATTTCGACGGGTACAAAGAAATTCCCTCATCCATAGAATCGCGTGACGAAAGAAAAGCCAGGGCGGTGTGGGAACAAGCGTCAAAACTGGTGGGATTGAAGTTGGAGGAACAGCCGAAGCTGAGCATGGCAGTGAGCTGATCGTAGATGCGCCGAATCTGATCGACTCCAAGCGGGAAAGGAACGTGCAATGACCGATAGTTCGCGAGACCACCGAACGCGATTTGTCGCGGGAAACGCCCTGATATTTCTGACCGGATTCGCAGTAGCAGTGAGTTCCATCCTGAAATTTGCGGGCGTACCAGCCGTGGCGCATCAGATGGCGGCAATGGGTTTCACCGGAGGAAGGTACACACTTGTTGCCACACTCGAGATACTGAGTGCGGTCCTATTCCTCCACCCGCGGACTCGCTCCTTTGGCCTGCTTTTTCTATCTGCCTTTCTCGGCGGTGCTGTCTGCGCCCACGTGCAGGTGGCAGAAGTTCCGAAGGGGATAGGCCCCGGCGTGATCCTCGCGCTTGCCTGGACCGGAACTTGGTTGCGTCATCCTGAAATGCTGTGGAGTATGAAAGCGCAGATGGATGCGCGTTTGGCTGGTTGAAAACGGGATTCGTACGTCTACGTGCCTGAACTAATTCCCCCATCGCGGCGGGGAACGGCGCTACAATACTAGGGTTTGCCTGCCACTTTTGTCGCCCCATTTCTTTCCACTAAAGGATGTGTCGCATGGATCCAGAAACGCAGCAATCCGAGTCCCCGTACCGCGTGAAGATCGAGACCGAGAGCGGCCAGTCCGCTACCGTCCCCATTGCCGTCTTGACGCCGAAGCAGTTGGAAGTTTTCCTTCAGAGTGAGTTCAAGAGGTTGGCGCAAGAAGCAGGCATACAAGGTGTTCGTATTCATGTGGAGCGGGCGATAGCCGCTGACTACGAACAGCGTGAGGTCACGGCGTGCCTGTCCTCTGCGAAAGCACAAGCCGCATAACTCGGGCCGGGAGCGGTTGCACAAGTGAGCAGGGGGAAAAAAAAGTATTGCTTTTCGATCCACTGACAGGATTACCGGAGCCGCGTGTCAACGCAATGTTCCGAACGTCGCGACTTGGTCCGCCTGAATGCGACTTCCGGATTGCTGGTTACACAGCTTTTTGTCGGCGTAGACGGTGCCGCGACTAGATATAAATTCTTTAGTGCGGTTTACGCTCCTATTTGCCTTCGTAACTGACGCGCCAGATCGAGTCTGAGCCGTCGTCACTGACCAGCAGCGATCCATCCTTTGCAACCGCTATTCCCACCGGCCGGCCCCAGACTTTGCCGTCCTCTGTAACAAATCCTGTCAGGAAATCTTCGTAGTCGCCGCTGGCTTTGCCTTCCTGGTGCAACGGCACGCGAACCACCTCATATCCCGTCCTCGGCTCGCGGTTCCACGACCCGTGCAGCGCCAGAAATTCATCGCCGGCATACTCGGATGGAAACTGCTTCCCGTTGTAGAACGTGAAGCCCAGGGGCGCGCTGTGCGGCTGGATCAGCACGTCAGGCGTAATCATTTTTGCCCGCAGGTCCGGGTGGCTGTCCTTCAAACGCGGGTCCTGATGTCCGCCCATGTAATACCAGGGCCACCCATAGAAGCCGCCGTCCTGCACATGCGTAGTGTAGTCGGGAGGCAGATTGTCTCCCAGGCCATCACGCTCGTTGGTTGCTGTCCACAGCTCGCCGGTTTTCGGATTGAACATCAAGCCGACCGGGTTGCGAATGCCGGAAGCAAATATGCGCATTCCCGAACCGTCCGGGTTGTATTCCAAAATGTTGGCCCGATGGAATTCCGTCTTCTGTTCATCCGAATCATCCACGTTTGAAAGCGATCCTACCGACACGAACATTTTCTTGCTGTCAGGCGAGAATGCCACATCGCGGGTCCAGTGGCCGCGAGCGTGGACCGCACCGGGGAAAAGCTCCGGGACGATGGTCTGCATCGGGCCGGTCGCTTTTAAATCGCCGTTGTGATACGGGAATCGCTTGATCGAATCGGTATCGCCGATGTAAACCCATTGCGGGTTCGCCCCGACTGGGTAGAACGCGATACCAAATGGCCGATGCAGTCCCGTCGCGAATGTTGACTCCTGCTCTGGCTTGCCGTCTTTGGTGACGCCGCGGTAGACCTTGATTTCACCTTTATTGCTCTCTGCCAGGAAAACATCGCCGTTGGGCGCAGTCCGCAGCTCGCGCGGCTCGTCGAGCCCGCCCACATACATGTTTACTTTGAATCCCGGCAGGGCCTTCGGAATGGCGTCCGCAGGACGCGGGCTCATTGCTGGTGGATTGACCGCAGATTTCGTCGCGCCCGGCGCCGGGAAGTCACCGACTGTAATCTTGTGCGTCTTGCCGGGGTTCTCGGCGCGGAAATCATAAAAAACCGAGGAGCCATTTTGTGCGAAAGTGGTAGCTATGAATGCAAAGAGGATCAACGTCCGAACCGTTGAAGACATCACGCTGTTTCCTTTCATGTCTAACCTGCTTCAAAAGGTTTGTGATGACTACGATGTCTTGGTCGGCAAACCGCGCGCCAGTAGCGGCATTGAGCGTAGCCGAATTCCTGTTGCGCTGTAGATCGCGTTGGAAACTGCCGGAGCAATTCCAGTCAGCGGAGTTTCTCCCGCTCCGGCGGACGGCTGGTCCTTGCGGTCCACCAGGACCACGTCAATCTGCGGGGCGTCGCTGAATCGCGGCACGCGATAATCGGCCAGGTGCGGGTTCAAGATGCGTCCGTTCTCGAAGTGAATGGCCTCGAACAGCGCGCCACCAAGACCTTGTACAATCGCGCCGCTGATCTGGTTCTTGAGTCCCTGCGGATTCACAATAGCGCCACAGTCGAACGCTTCGACTGCACGGACCACTTTGACCTCTCCCCGATTGATCGAGACTTCCGCACAGCACGCGACACGCCCGCCTTTCTCAATGCCGCCGCCGATACCAAATCCGCGGCTCGGAGAACTCTTTTCTTTTCCCCAGCCGAATTTTTCAGCGGCCGCCTGAAACACCGCCCGCAGCCGCTCATCCTTGAGATTCTTGAGGCGGAACTCGAGTGGGTCCAGCTTGACCTCGTGCGCCAGTTCATCCATGTGCGACTCGCGCGCAAAGTGATTAGCCGCCGCGGCCAGCGATCTGTAAGAGCCCTGGCGCAGAGGCGTCTCGCATGGATGAAACGCAATCCGCTGGTTCGGTACTTCATACGGAGTGTTCATCGCCGACGGGCCGCTGTTGTAGTTGTCGTACTCCCAGAAAACCAGGGTACCGTCCGCCTTCACGCCGCTCTTGATGTCGATAACTCCTGCCGGCCGGAAGTAAGCCCACGTGAACTCCTCTTCGCGCGTCCACGTCAGTTTTACGGGTTTGCCGGCCGCCTTTGCCAAACGAGCCGCCTCGACTGCGGCTTCGCCGGTGTGTTTGCCGCCATACGCCGAACCCATGTCAGGCATCATGACGTGAACGTCGTCCTCGGAGAGGTGGAAGGCCGAGGCGAGCTCTGAGCGCACCCCGAATGGACGCTGCGTTCCCGTCCAAACCGTCAGCTTGCCGTCCTTCCATTCGGCAACTGCCGCGCGCGGCTCCAGCGGAGTATGCGCGATATAGGCGACCGTGTAGGTCTGTTGCAGAGTTTTCGCCGCCTCAACCCGGGCATTGTCGACCGATCCTTTGACGTTCTGTTCAACGTCTTCGTCGTCTTTACGCTCGTGCGCCTTAAGATACTCGAACAGCTCGCTCTCCGATGGCTGCGCCGGGGCATCCCACTGAACGCGGATCGCAGCAGCCGCGCGCTCGGCGGTGTTCCTGTCCAGCGCCGCCACGCCAACAAAATCGCCGTCGTGGACCACCGTAACGCCTGGCATTTTTTCAGCAGAAGCGGAATCGCAGGAAACCAGGCTGGCGTGAAACGCGCTCGGGCGGACAACTCTCCCGAACAGCATTCCCGGAACACTGACGTCGGATGGATACTTGTGTGCCCCGGTAACGAACTCGCGAGCATCTTTCTTTGGAATTGAGGTCCCGGCGATCTTCCATTTCTCAGGCGCTGTTTCTTCAGGATCGTCCGGAATGACTTTGGTCAGCTGCTGCCCGCGAGTCAGGTCCGCGTAAGAAATCACCCGCCGCGATTTCGGATCGTGAACACTTCCACCCTCGGCGGTAAGATTGCTCGCCGCTACCTGCCACCGCTCCGCCGCCATCTGTACCAGCACGTCCCGCGCGCTGGCGGCCACTTTGCGCAATTGCGGGCCCATGGTTGGAGTCGTGCGGCTGCCGAAAGTTCCCATGTCGTACGGCGTCAGGGCCGTATCCCCCATAACCATGACGATGGATGAGAACGGAACGTGCAGCTCCTCGGCGACCTGTTGCGCAAGAGATGTCCGAATGTTTTGCCCAATCTCCACTTTCCCAGTGAATACCGTTACCTGCCCGGTCTCGCCAATGTGCAGCCAGGAATCAAGATTGTTTGGAAGTTCATGGCGACTCCCGGCACCTGATTCCTGGGCACGAATGTGCCCAGCCGCAGCACAGACCACCAGCCCGCCACCAAGCACTTTGAAAAAATCACGGCGTGCCAGCTCGAAACGGTGCTGTAGCCGCTCGATCGAAACATGCTGCTTGAGTTCGTTATCAGCGGCCGGTTTCACTGTGCTTGCTCCTGCTGAATGTTGCTGCGAACTTCACCGCCTCCATGATGCGCTCATAGGTCCCGCAACGGCAGATGTTGCCGTCCATGTAGCGGACAATTTGTTTTTCGGTGGGATTCGGAGTGTGGTCGAGAAGCGCGACCGCCGACATAATCATCCCCGGCGTGCAGTAGCCGCACTGAAAAGCTTCCGCCTGGATGAATGCTTTCTGGACAGGGTGCAGGCTGTCGCCGTGGGCCAGACCCTCGATGGTTGTGATCTTTTTCCCCACAGCTGCGCTGACTTGTGTGCGGCAAGATCGTACCGCCGAGCCATCCATCAGCACCGTGCACGCGCCGCACTGTCCTTCACCGCAGCCATACTTTGTGCCGGTGAGATCAAGATGGTCGCGCAAGACGCTGAGCAGCGTCTCTTCCGGCGCAACATCCGCGGTGTACTCCTTGCCGTTAATCAGCAGAGCAAGGGCCATGGAGTATCTCCAGTGTATCGCAGCGCGACCCGCTTACGCAGCCTCGTCATGGTCCGGATCAGGGATCGACGAGGGTGGGTCGCTGGCCGGAAAGCTGTCCTCGATTGTCTTATCCAGGTTCTCTTCGCGAATTTCGTCTTCGCTCTGGTGCTTATCGGGTTCTGGATGCGGTCTTTCAGAGGGCTTGCGGACCCCGGAGTGCGCATGGCGTTTCATGGAGGAACTTCCTTATACGAGAGAGTCGCACACTTAGATGACCCAGCAGGAGACTAGGTCAACTGATTTAATCTAGTCGTTTGTGTTCAGGGATCGACTCAAAAGGCAAGGAGGAACTAATACGACCCGCAACGACTTTGGCCTAGCTCTTCACTTCTGGATTATTCGTGGTTGAGGGTGGCGCGGTCGCTTGTTCCGCAGGCTTGTCTTTCATGCCTTCTTTCAAAGCTTTGAAGCCTTCGCCGATTCCTTTTCCCAGCTCCGGCAGCTTCTTCGGCCCAAAAATCAGCAGGGCAATGAAGAAGATGATAAGCAAATGCATGGGTTGAAATAGACCTTCCATAGGAACCTCCGCGAACTTGGCTATTTAGACTCTACGAGACTCACGGAGCGGCGTCAACTCCGCGGCCAGAAAAGGTTTATAGCTTAATCCTGCCATTTCCAGACGCCCTCTGCGGCTGCAGGATTGTCCCATTTCCGGCACTGCCTTATTACCTCCGTGACCTACCCCAGATTACCTGATGCTTCTATGTTGCAGAGAGCAGCCGACTTATTAATGGAGCTAACACGTGCGCAGTAAGTATTTCTTTTTTGGACTGGTTCTGGCAGTTGCTCCAGCTTCCTATGGCGCCAGCAGCCCGATCGATTGTACTCATCTTGTGGCATGGGGCGCGGCTGGTGTGCCCACATCTAAGCTGGCCGGGATCGTAGAGCAACGCGGGGCTTCGGTAACGCCAAGGATCGAAGGCGAGTTGCAGGCTGCGGCACTGCCACCCGAGTTGACTACGGCTGTAAGCAAGTTCAGGACTGCGGACGCCACTGCCTGCCCGGCCACGCTGCTCAAAGCTTCCTCGCTGGTTCGCCACAAGCGTTATCAGGAAGCCGACGAACTCGTAAGTGGCCTGCTCAACAAAGATGTGCACAATGGCGCCCTGCATTTCCTGCTGGCATACCTCAAGCAGGAACAAGGCGATTGGAACAGCGCCTTTGATGAATACAGCAGCTCGAAAGAAGCCGATCCCGATTTCGCCGAAGTTCACAACCGGCTGGCCCTCGTCTTTTATCAGGCGGACGACGGGGACAACGCCATCGGCGAAGCGCGCACGGCTTTGAGCATGGATTTCAAGGACGCCGAGGCCTATCGCATGCTCGCACTCGGACTTTATTCGAACGAGCAGTATGCCGCGGCGCTAAACGCATTCCAGGAATCATTGGCCCGGGACCCGAATAATGCCGACGTCTATTACGAAATGGGCATGGCGGCAAGTGATCAGGGATCAGGCGACCGGGCTGCCGAGTATTTTCGAACATCGATCGCTTTAAATCCGCGGCTTTGGCCGGCCCACAGCAGCATGGGTGCTCTGTTGGGACAGCAGAAAAAGTTCGACGAAGCTATTGCCGAACTGAAAACGGCAAAGCGGCTTGCGCCCAATGAGCCCAGCGTCCGTGAAAACCTTGGCGCGGTCTACTACGCCAAAGGCGATTACGATCTTGCCATCTCTGAATATAGCGGGCTTTTCCGCATGTACCCGAAATGGCAGGGAGGCCACGATTCACTCGCCCGGGCGTACATGGCAAAAAACGAATATTCGTTAGCCGTCGCCGAATTAACGCTGGCCGTTGAGCAGAATCCCAGCAGTGCCCCGGAGCACCGCGCGCTGGGACAGTTGCTTTTGCTTTCCGACAAACAGCAGGAGGCCGCTCGCGAGCTCCGCATTGCCGTCGAGCTCGATCCCGATTCGGCGGCTTCGCATTATTACCTTGGCACAGCTTTGTTGCAGCTGCAGCAGCTTCCACCGGCACTAAAGGAATTTCAGGAAGCTGTGCGCATCGAGCCCTCGGCTGAGCATCACTACGCGCTGGCAGCCTGCCTCATAGATTTGGGACGTGACAGCGAGGCGCTAGCCGAGATTGAAACGGCAACACGCCTGGATCCCGGCAAAACGCTTTATCGCGCTCGAGAAGAAGAACTGCTGAAGCTGATGCAGGCAAACGGCGCGCGTGCGCGCTAGTACAACGACAGGTTTTTAGATTTCGAACACAGGACTATAGGGTAGCCACATGAACAATCAAAATAACGCTTCAAGAGGGGCATACGGAGCAGCGGCTGCGCCCGCACGAGAGAAAACCGGGAATGCAAAGCCGCAGCACAGCGTCTTCGGTGAATCACCGCTGGCGGCGAAGCATGTCTCGTACGGCCTGCCTTGTTCCAACTGCAAGACCTACTACGGCGCCGATCTTTCGGCGTGCCCGATTTGCGGCAATCCGCAAAGAGTCTCTGTCGTCGAACCCGTTGCCGTGGTTGCTCCTGCGGAGCAATTGCCCGATCCTGAGAAACTAGAGCAGGAGCGCGAACGCTTCCTCAGCGAATTCAACTCGCAGGTAGTTGCATCGCCATTGCCTCCGGACCTTCCGGCCCCAGCACAACATTGCAACCACATCGAAAACCATGTCAGTGCACCCGAAGCGGCGACCATCTGCCAAGGCTGTTACGACCGCCTGCAGGAGCGCGTGGACGTGCTCGAGGCCGCCATGCACATGGACATCAAGGAAGCCGCGCAGATCGTCTACGACGCGGTCTGGTCTGACCCGACCGATCCGAGCAAAACCTATCAGAACGCCGCGCAGGCTCTCTTGACCGAGTTACGCCGTCGCTCGGGCGTTCCGCAAGTCTTCGGCCCGCTGCAGCCACCGGTCAATTAATGTCAGACGTCTGGTGTCAGACGTCGTCCCGAGCGAGGCATGATCTTTCGCTCGCGAAAGATCATGCGGAGTCGAAGGACCTGCTGTTATTTGAGATCAGCAGTTGCCGCAATTCCGGATCACGGCTAGCGAAATCGCATAACGCCGAACTTCTCCGGTATATGGAAGTTCGGTTCCGGCGCCATTGTCGGCTGCCATGCGAGGTATTTTCTCGGCTCGGCCTTGCCCTCCACACGATAAAAATTCGTTCGCCAATTTTCATTTGGATCAAATTTCGCGGTGAGAGATATCATCGGAATCGCCATCTCAGCGATCCAGATTTTTGCGCTTTCATCGATGTGCACCGAGCGCGTCAAACCGCTGCGCAAATCCCCGCGCCCGCCCGGAATAATATCCAGATCCACCCACATGCCATTCGGCGCAATTTCAAATTCTTTGTAGCGCGCATACGGCGCGTCGAAGTCTTTGTCGACGTTGAGATACTTGATCGTGGAGTGACGGGCGCCCCCGACCGCTTCGCCGAGCGCAGTCCGGCTCTCCTCCGCTATACACTCCGGCGGCTGCAAAAATGCCTCCGCGACATCCCGGTCCCAAAGGTGATCGCGCCTGCCATTCGAATCCGAATCCTCAAACATGAACAGGCCTTGATACCGGCACACAAAGCGCAAGTAAAGCGCTTCTGCCGACCACAAAACGCGCACCTCAGTTTCGAGCGCGGGATCCCCATTTATCCCCTGCCAATCGGCAGAAAATCGAATCGCTTCAGCGGTCCGCCATTCCTTAGCAGGATTGGCCGAATCCAACCGAATCTTGCCGGAAACCCGGTTCGCCGTAACCGTGCCCCCCTGATTTACTTGCATCCTTCCCCCTCGTCCTGAATCAACTACATAGCTTGAGCTGGCACCTGCACCGGCTACCTCAATGCTCTAGACGATGATCGGCCGCAAAATTCAGTTTGACCGCAAGATGCGGATAGCCGATATTTCGCGTACATCATAACCTTGCATCATGAACAGTGCGATACTGACCGGATTGACAGAAGCTCCGAGCCAGATAGAAATGGCGAACCTGGCTGATGATTCCCGCTGGCAGGCCGTTCTCGCCCGCGATGGCGCGAGCGACGGCAAATTCGTTTATGCCGTGTCTTCGACCGGCGTCTACTGCCGGCCTTCCTGCCCTTCGAAGCGTCCGCGTCGCCAGAATGTAACGTTCTTTCGCCATGTTCACGAGGCCGAGCGCGCCGGTTTCCGTGAATGCCTGCGCTGCCGACCACGCTCCTTGGCAGAAAATCCACGGCAAGACGTGGTAAAGAGAATCTGCCGCTACATTGAGCAGCATCTCGACGAGCCCGTCACGCTGGCGCAATTAAGCGCCGAATTCCGGCAAAGCCCATTTCACCTGCAGCGCACGTTCAAAGCAGTTTTGGGAATTACCCCGAAGGAATACGCCAATTCCTGCCGTATGCGCGGATTCCGCCAGAGGCTGAAAGCTGGCCAATCGGTCACGCGTGCCATGCACGAAGCCGGTTACAGCTCCACCAGCCGCCTCTATTCGCGTACCGCGTCGGAGCTGGGAATGGAGCCGCTAAAATACCGCCGTGGCGCGATCGCAGCGCCGATCCGCTATACCTGCGCCGATTCGCCCCTGGGCAGAATCCTCATTGCCACCACCGACAAGGGCATTTGCAGCATCCAGTTCGCCGATTCCGATGAGGAACTCGAACAAGGATTGAAGCACGAATTTCCTTTTGCCCTGCGACGCCGGGACGACGCAGGTCTTGCCGATCTCACCGAAAAACTAATGCAGCATTTGAATGGCCTCGACGTCGCGCCCACGCTTCCGCTGGATATTCAGGCGACCGCCTTCCAACGCCGCGTCTGGTCTTATTTGCAGACAATTGGTTTCGGCGAGACCCGTTCCTATACGGAAGTGGCCAAGGCGATTCAGCATCCATCGGCAGCGCGCGCGGTTGCTCACGCTTGCGCAACCAATCCTGTCGCGATCGCGATCCCCTGCCATCGCGTAGTTCGCTCTAACGGCGATCTTGCCGGCTACCGCTGGGGCCTGGAACGCAAAAAGGCGCTGCTGGAGATGGAATCGGCCAGTCGCAATGCCGATTAATTCTGCTCCATGACTGCGGACGATATTATCCCAAGTCACCGCAGGCAAAGTCGGCCAGAATCTCCCGTTCCGGAACTCCTCACCTACTTTTACCTCCGTTTGACAATTCTTTACCGCCCCCGTCTCGGCGCGTGATTCAATAAAATGAGAGCACCGTGTACAACCTTGGAGAAAGAACCGTTCCGCGACGTTCGTGGTGTACGCTCACCATCCTCGTCGTGTGCCTGGCAATCACGGCTCTCGCGCAGGCCCCGCCCGCAGCCAAGGCAGTTGGTACGGTCAAATCTGTCAGCGGCAGTGCGGTTGTAATCACGACCGATACCGCCAACGAGACCACGGTTACTTTTTCCGATTCCTCGCGCATTATCCGAGCCACTCCGGGCCAGACAGACCTGAAAACCGCAACTCCTATTCACGTCGCCGATATTCAGGTGGGCGATCGTCTTTTCGCTCGTGGCCAACCCGGGGACAACGGTTCACTCGCCGCATCCTCGGCGATTGTGATGAAGAAGTCCGATATTGCCTTGCGCCAGCAGACGGAACGCGATGAGTGGCGGCGCGGCATCGGCGGAATTGTTAAGCAGGTCGATGCCGCTACGAGCACGATCACCATCGCTGCGTCAGGGAAGCCGGTTCTGGTGCGCCTTTCTCCGCAAACTGAGATTCGCCGTTATGCGCCGGACTCGGTCAAGTTCGATGACGCCAGGCCGGGCACGCTCGAACAGATCAAGGCCGGCGATCAGCTGCGCGCCCGCGGAACAAAAAATGCCGACGGCGCCGAATTCACCGCGCAAGCCATCGTTTCGGGAACATTCCGCAACATAGCCGGCACCGTGGTTTCAACCGATGCCGCGAACAAGAGCGTCACATTGATGGATCTTGCGACAAAGAAGCCCGTGCTCGTCAAAGTGAGCGACGGCTCGGAGCTTCGCAAGCTGCCGCCAACGGTTGCGGCGAGAATTGCCATGCGGTTGAAAGGTGGCGCACCAGAAGGCGCTGCGCAGGGCTCGGGCGCGCCCAGCCAAGGCAGGCCGCAAAACGACGCGATGCAAGCTCAAGGCGGAGGCTCGCAGGGGCGCAATCAAGGGGAAGCTGCTGGCCCATCGGGCGAACGGGGTTTGCAGGATGGCGGCAATTGGCGCGGGAACGGTGGTCCGCCGGATTTTCAGCAGATGATCAGCCGCATGCCGGCGATCTCAATTTCCGATTTGAACAAAGGCGATACGGTCATGCTGGTCACCACCGAAGGAACATCGAGTTCCGGCCCAATCGCGATTACGCTGGTGGCTGGGGTCGAGCCAATTCTCACTGCAGCTCCCGCCGGTGCCGGAGCAGCGATGATTTTGTCCCCGTGGAATTTGGGCGGCGGCGGTGGCGAAGGCGCGGGTGACGCCGCCGCGCAATGAGCCAAGCCAGCTCCGTGAGGCGGCCGAGGATTGTGGTACGGCACAGCTGTTAAGCCGTGTCACGAAAACAAATTGGAGCTACGTTGAAGAACGTCTTGATAACATTCGCGCTTTGCCTATCGGTAGCGTGTTTCGCGCAGGCCCCCGCCTCCACTCTCAACGGAAAGGTCACCGATCAAACCGGTGCCGTCATCCCCGGCGCGACCGTCACCGTAACCGGCTCCGATGCTAACCCCATCAATACCACCACCGACGCATCCGGCTCATTTCAGGTCAAATCCCTCGCTCCCGGCTCGTACACGGTGAGTGCGAAGGCAGCAGGCTTCGCGCCCAAATCTCAAAGTCTCAACTTGGCCGCCGGGCATGCAAGCACCCTGAATCTCTCGTTGGATGTTCAGGTCCAGGAAGAAAAAGTGAGTGTTGAGAGCAAAGAAGGCACTCCGCAGCTCGACGTCAGCTCTGAATCGAACGCCAGTTCGCTGGTGATCAAAGGCAAAGCCCTCGAAGCCTTGTCCGACGATCCCGACGAGCTTCAGTCGGAGCTGCAGGCGCTCGCCGGCCCCTCCGCGGGCCCCGATGGCGGGCAGATTTACATCGACGGCTTCACCGGTGGCCAGCTGCCACCGAAGTCTTCCATCCGCGAAATTCGCGTGAATCAGAACCCGTTCTCCGCACAGTACGACAAGCTCGGGTACGGCCGCATCGAGATTTTCACCAAGCCCGGCAGCGACAAATATCACGGCCAATTTTTCTTCAACGACAGCAACTCGGTGCTGAACTCGCGCAATCCTTTCGTCTTTACGCCCAAGCCCAGCTACAACACCGACATTTTCGACGGCAACCTCGGCGGCCCCATCAACAAGAAATCATCGTTTTTTATCGATGTATCGCGCCGCAACATCAACGAGTTCGCCGCCATCAATGCCACCATTCTTAATTCCAATTTCGCGCCGGTGCACTTCACAGAATCCTTGCCCAACCCGCGTACGCGTACCCATTTCAGCCCGCGCTTCGATTTCCAGCTCAGCCAGAGCAACACTCTCACGGTCCGTTATCACTTGAGCCACGACACCGACCAGAACGCCGGATTGTCCCAGTTTTCGTTGCCGTCACAAGCTTACAACTCGAATGAAACCGACCACACCATCCAGGTCAGCGACTCGCAAATCCTCAGTTCGAAGGCGGTCAATGAAACCCGCTTCCGCTGGGAGCGCGACATAACTCACCAGCTTCCTGTGAGCAGTGCGACTGCGATCCAGGTCCAGGGCGCTTTCGCAACCGGCGGCAACACCGAGGGATCAGTCCGCGATACCGAAGATGACTACGAGTTCCAGAACTACACCTCGATCGCCCACGGCAACCATTTCATCAAGTTTGGCGCCAGAATTCGGGCTATGAACGAATCCAACTTCGCCAACCCGAATTTCAACGGGACCTTCGTCTTCTCGCCCGTGGTCAACAGCAGCACCGGCCAGTTGGTGAGCGCGCTGGACGCATATCAGAGCGCGCTGGCGGGGCAGTGCTCGCAGTCCGGTTCGGCTGCGTGTCCCAGTCAGATAAAGATCAGCACCGGCCAGCCGCTGCTTCAGTTCAACCTGATTGACGCCGGGCTTTACGCCGAAGATGAATGGCGGGCGCGCCCGAATCTTTCCTTCACCTATGGTCTGCGTTTTGAATCGCAGAACGACATTCACGATCACGCCGATTTCGCGCCCCGCCTTGGCGTAGCCTGGGGCATCGGCAGCGACGGCCGCGCTGCTCCAAAAACCGTGCTGCGCGCCGGTTTTGGAATGTTTTACGACCGCTTTGGTCAAAACCTGCTCGAGAACTCATACCGCTACAGCGGCGGTCTGGGCAGCCAGCAAAGCATCACGCTGCAGAATCCGGATTTCTTCTCGCCCCAACTGACGTTTGCCCAGGTCAGCCAGGCCGGGGGTTCAATTGCAGCGCCCACAACTTACCGAATCTCGCCGGATATTCGCGCGCCTTACACCATGCAGAGCGCTGTCAGCATCGAGCGCCAGATCACCAAAGCGGCGACGCTTTCGCTGACCTATTTGAATTCTCGCGGCGAGCACTTTTTCTACATCCGCAACATCAATGCGCCATTTGTTATCGGCGGCACGCCTCCAAACCCAACTGCCGGAAACGTATACGAGTACGACTCCGAGGGCATCTTCCGTCAGAATCAGTTGATCGCCAATGCTCGCGTCTCCGTCGGGCGCCGCATTTCCCTCTTCGGCTTCTACACTCTGAATTACGCCAATAGCAACGTGGCCGGTGGCGGAAGTGGCGGATTCTCCAATGGCCAGATGAGTTCCGCCAGCTTTCTTTCAAACTCGTACGATCCGATGCAGGACTACGGCCGCGCAGCATTCGATGTGCGCCACCGGGTATTCATAATGGGGAGTATCGACGCGCCTCACGGTTTCCGGCTGAGCCCGTTCGTCGTTATCAACTCCGGCGCTCCTTACAGCATCACCACCGGCCAAGACAACAACGGAGATTCCATCTTCAACGACCGCCCAATCTTTGTGTCGGCGGCCAGTTGTCCCGCGGCACTTGTAACCGGAACACAATACTGCACGCCGATCGGGACCTTCAATACCGCGATTTCTCCGGGCACACCGCTTAGCAGTATCGTTCCCGCATATTTTGGACATGGCCCGGGCAATGCCACAGTCAATGTTCGTCTCAGCAAGACCTTCGGATTCGGTCGGGAGAAGAAAGGCGGCGGCGGCGGCGGCGGTGGTCATGGCCCACACATGGGATCCGGACTCGGCGGACGAGGCTTGAGCGGCTCAGGCGGCGGTATGGGAGGGTTCTTCGGCGGTTCCTCAACCAACCGCGCCTACAATCTGACCCTCAGCATCATGGCGCGCAACCTGCTCAACAGCGTGAATCCCGGTCCGCCGGTTGGAAGCCTCAGCTCCCCATTCTTCGGACAGTCGATCGCGATCGCCGGAGGCCCGTTCTCCTCCTCCGTTGCCAATCGCCGCGTCGATTTGCAGGTGATGTTCTCGTTCTAAGAGCCATCAGCTATCCAAATCAACTCACGGAGATTTGTCTTGAATTACGCCCGATCCGATGGATACGGTCAGCGCTTTTGTCCCACATGGTCGTGATCGGGTTGCCGGTCGCCTACAGCGTAAGAAGGTTTGGAAGGTAGCAGTATTCGCGTCGTTACCATTGCGAGCAGCCTACCTGTCCTCGATGTTGACCTTCTAATACACTTATTCCAGGCTGATGGAAGCACCAGAACAGGCGAAGGAACAACCGCGCGCTGCGGCGGAGGTCACATCTGCCGATGCGAAGCCGGATTCGTCCGGCGAGAAGAATGCTCCTGCGCCGGAGGCCCCCAAGTCTCTGCTCGAAACTCGCATTTGCGATCTTGGGCTCAAAATCGATGGCTCAGCAGTCGAAAAACCTGTGCAGCAGCTCTATCGCGAGCTGGAGCAGAAAAAGATCATCAAGTTTCGCCCGCCCTGCTATTTGACTGACGAGTGGGGATGTCCATCGGGCGAGCCCACCATTGGCATTCCCTTTTATCTGGCGCGTCTTGATCTCGCGCAAATTGAGGGCGAGCACAACGATCTCGAAGACAGCCGCGAGATCATGAAGTACCTTCGGCACGAGGCCGGACACGCATTCAATTATGCTTATAAGCTGCATCGCACACCGGAATGGAAGCAGTTGTTCGGTCCTTATCGCAGGCCCTATCGCGAAAACTATCGCCCCGTGCTCTTTTCGAAAGACTATGTGCGCTACTTGCCGGGATGGTATGCGCAGAAACATCCCGATGAAGACTTCGCCGAAACTTTTGCCGTGTGGATGACGCCGCGCTCGAACTGGCGAAAGAAATATCGCGGATGGGGAGCCCTGGCGAAGCTGAAATATATGGACCGCATCGCGGGCGAGTTGGGCAACGCCGATCCGCTGCGCAAGCGCGGCACCCCGGACATTACAGTCGATGACATGGAAGTGACTGTCGGCGAGTTTTATCGGCATTCGACAGAACAGGTTCCGCTTTTCGAGACGAACCTGGATGATGATCTTGCTGCGCTCTTCAATGTGCCGAAGAAAAAACGTTCCGCCGAGCCGGCACAAGCTCTTATTACGCGGCATCGCAAAGCTCTGGTTGATCAGCTCTCAAGTTGGACGGCGATGCAGCGCCCGCTGGTGCGCAAATTGATGGAGTCGATCGAGAAGCGCAGCGGGGAAATGGGATTGCTGATCGATCGACGAAGAGAAGCAGAGCATCTTTCGGATTTCACGGTCTTTGTAACAACTTTAGTAATGTCGCATTTGGCGCGGAGCAAGGCTTTTCAGGCGTAATCTAATTGTAGGAGTCGAATGGCCGACAAAATGAAAGTCGCGGTGCTATATGACCAGTGGGGCGAAGAGGAGACGCCTGAGTCGGAGAAGGCCGCGCAGCCTGGCCGCAGGCGCAAAGAAAAGGAAGACCGGGAAGAGATTTTTGACGCCCTGACAAAGCTCGGCCACGAAGCCTCCTATTACGTTCTCGACGGCCGCCCGCAGTCGCTGCACGGCTTAGCGAAGTGCGGAGCCGGCCTGGTCTTCAACCTCACGGAATCCTACGCTGGCGACGACACCAAAGAAATGAACGTTGCGGCGTACATGGATCTAATCGGGTTGCCCTACACCGGCGCAGGCCCCCATGCGCATTTTCTCGCGCAAGACAAAGCCACCGCGAAAAAGATGTTCCACTTCCATGGCATTCCCACGCCGTACTTCGCCACAGCGTATCGCGGAAACCTCGACCACGCACACGATGTGAAATTTCCTCTGATCGTAAAACCGCAGCTGGAGGATGGTTCAATCGGCATCGACGCTCAGTCGGTGGTGACCAGCGTGAAAGAATTGATGGAGCGTGTGGAATATGTGCAGAATGAATTCGATTCGCCGGCCCTGATCGAAGAGTACATCGAAGGCCGCGAAATTTATGCCGCAATCCTCGGCAGCTACGAAAAAACCGAGGTCCTTCCGCTGGTCGAGCTGGACCTTTCGCAATTGCCGGAAGGCACCCCCAAAATTGCCAGCCGGGATGTGAAGTTCGAACGTGATTCTGAGGCTTACAAGCTCACGAAATCCAAAATCGCCGACGACCTCGACGAGCCGACAACACAGAAGCTCTCTGATACCGCTCTTGCCGCTTATCGTGCGGTCAAACTCCGCGACTATGGCCGCATTGACATGAGGCTTACGGCCAAAGGCGAGGTTTATGTGATCGAGGCAAATCCTAATCCGTGGCTCTCGAGCAAGCACGAATTCGCCATGGCGGCTAGAAAATCCGGACGCTCTTATACCCAGCTGATCGAAACCATCGTAGATATTGCGATGGAGCGGACTCGCCGCGACAAAGCCGCCGTAACTTAGCCTCTGTCGTCGAGCGAAGCCGAACGATTCGATCGCGAAGCAGTTCGGCGAAGTCGAATGGGCCCCATACCCGATTGCGGCCGGCACAAACCTGAATAAACAAATTCCGACCACGAAAGCTCCGGGCAGATATTCCTCCGCAACCGCTACAATTGCGCCGGTCCTCCCATTTTTGCTTCTCCCTTCTTTCTTCGCGCAACTATCACCATATCAATTCGGTTCCTGCCGTTTTTTTTCGCGCGGTACAAGGCTTTGTCGGCATGCTGAATCACCTGGTCAGGGCTCAGCTTGGGATGGGATTCCGCAACCCCCATGCTCACGGTTACAGATAAAAACTCCGAGGTTTGTGAGGAAACATTTTTTCGTTTACCCTGTTTGCCAGATGATCGGCGCTCCGAGTCCCGCGGAGTTTTGCGCCGGTCTTCTCCAGTGCGCAGCCTGAACGAAGAATTTTCAATTTCCATGCGCAGGAGCTCGAGATGATCGACAATATCGAGGACCATCCTGCCCGGAAATAAAATCGTGAACTCCTCTCCCCCGACCCGGAATGGCTCCCCTCCGCCACTCACGCGCGCAATGCGCGAGGCCACGAGGCGGAGAACCTGATCTCCGGTATCGTGCCCATAACTGTCATTGATGCTCTTGAAATGGTCAATATCGACTGCAGCAATTGAATACGGCGGTTTGAGCCGCAGTAGCGCATCGTTGAAGGCGCGCCGGGAGTGCAGACCGGTCAGCTCGTCCTGATAAGCGAGCGAATAAGAGTTCTCAATAACCGAGCTGGCGAGAATGAAACCCGCGACTCCGAAATAAGCTGTGCCAAGCTTGCCCGCGCCGCCGGCTTCTAGCCCTATGCACACGGCAATTAGCGACCACAGCATGCCATTATCGATTGCCTTGTGGAACTGCGATATTCGGACGATCAGTAGGCAAACTGCAACGACATACATCAGCATCGCGGGCTGCGGCACTCGCCACGTGTAGGATTGCAGGACCGAGAAATGCAGAAACGCCGAGGGCTGGTCAGGCCGTGCAAGGGCAGCGACGAAGATCGATTCAAAGAACAACAACGCCAGAAACCAAAAAAGCACGCGTCCTTCACGACCGCGTTCTTGGAAAAAAGTTAGAAAAACAAAGTTCAAAGGAAGGAGCAAGGCTACTGCTTCGAACGCAACCCGGCCCTCGCCTGCAGTTTGGATTCGACCCTGCCCATACCACTCGATTGCGTGATGCGCGAGCAGCAATACCACAGATGAGAACAGAATCCGTGTCGAATGGAATCTCCACGCCAAGAGAAGTGCGGCAATAAAAACGGCGTAGTAGAAAAAATTCACTCCAGCAGCGGTAAGCGGCAGAACTTGAGCCTTAAGTAGCAGAACCGCCCCAAGCAGGATCAATCCGCCAGGAATAAAAACAGATTTGAGAGTCCTCTTCGTCCAGAATTCCATTGCGAGAAACTGACCTCTATTATCCTGCGGTGATTTCGGCTGACATGTGAATGGCTTCGCAGGTTCGGCAGCTGCAAGAACCGGGCCGCGAGTTTCATTGTTGAACTCCTGAGCCCTTCGTGCTGGCTCTTTCCCTTGAACCGGGCGCAAAAGCTCTTTGAGAATGGATTTATCGTTCTCTAACGAGAGGATTTCATGCGCGTCCTAATTGCAGAAGACGATGTAGCTCTGGCCAGCTTCGTTCGCAAAGGACTTGAAGCTGAACATTATGCGGTTGATGTGAGCCATGATGGCGAGCAGGCCCGCGCCATGGCTGGGGAGTTCGACTATGACCTGCTCATGCTCGATCTCAACTTGCCTCGCGTTGATGGGCTGACCATTCTGCGGCAGCTGCGAACCCGGAAGCCCAACATGCCTATTCTGATTCTTACCAGCCGTAATCGCGTGGAAGACCGGGTGCAGTGCCTTGATCTTGGAGCCGACGATTATGTGGGCAAGCCATTTTCATTCGCGGAGCTCTCGGCGCGCATTCGCGCCTTGCTGAGAAGAAGCCATCTGCCGGCAGCATCGGTGCTGACCGTAGATGACCTAAAACTCGATCGCGTCGAGCGCCGAGTGGAACGCGCCGCCAAACGGCTTGAACTTACCTCGAAGGAATTCGGGCTTCTCGAATACTTGATGCTGAATGCAGGAAGGCGAGTAACTCGCGCCATGATCATCGAGCATGTGTGGAACCTGTCATTCGATACGTCAACCAACGTGGTCGATGTTTATGTGAATTACTTGCGCCGCAAGGTTGACGATGGATTTGGCAAACGCTTGATTCACACCGTGCGCGGAGTTGGATACGAGCTGAGCACCCGCAAGGACCTGGTATAGCGGCAACAATGAGTTGTAGATGGAAGGAGCTGCAGTTCGACTGTGGTTTCCCTTCGTGCCATTGGCGGCTAATTCTTTATGCAGGCATATTGTTGCCGAACTCCACAAGTAAAAGTTTCCCATTTTTTCTCTTCCGCGCAAAACTGGGAAAAAGTTGCCGCCACTAGATTTTCTTAATCTCCAACTAATCTCGTTCTTAACCTCCGCTGATGGAATGGGCGCATGGCCACTGCGGCGAGCGTTCCAGAAATATCCTTCGGCGTGCTGGTGGCCAGCCCCAACCTGCAGGAGTTTTCCGCGATAGCTGAGCTCGCCAAGCTGACGAGCGCTCGTCCGGCCGGGATTGAATATCCACTTCCACGCATGGTCGGCGACTCAAAACCTTTGTCCCACGCCGGCAAGGCTTTATTTGAAACGGCCACTGGAGCTGTTCGTGCCCAAGATGGTCGTGCTGTCTCGCGGCGAAATGCCCTCTGTAGTACCGGTGTAGACCATCGCCACGTTGAGCTGAAAACGAGGAGTCAAGATGAGGCAAGAAGCCAAAGACGCCTGCACTGCGAGGCAGGACGAAGAAGAGCGCCAGCGCCTGTTGACGGAGCAGTTGCCCCAAGTCCGCTACATTGCGCGAAGAATTCACGAGCGGCTGCCGCGGCACGTTCCGTTCGAAGACCTGGTGCACGCCGGCGTAGTGGGACTGATTGACGCGCTGCACAAATTCGACCGCAGCAAACATGTTCAGTTCGGCTCCTATGCCAAATTCCGCATCCGAGGAGCGATCCTCGACAGTCTGAGAGAGATGGACTGGGGCCCACGAGATCTTCGGCGACAATCGCGGCGTCTGGAAGAAGCGCACGACAAGCTGTGTCTGGAACTGGGAAGGAACCCGAGCGAGCCGGAACTGGCCAGGGAGCTTGGAATACAACTGAGCGACTTGCAGAAGCTGCTCGGCGATATCAGCTCGCTCGAAATTGGCAGCCTTCGCTTCGTTTCCAGGGATAACGGCAAGGAAGAGGACCTATGTGACTATTTGCCCAATGGACACGACGAAACTCCGCTGGCGCAATGCTTGCGCTCCGAAATGCGTGAACTCCTGACTCGAGCCATTGATGAGCTTCCCGACAAGGAACGGCAAGTGTTGGCCTTGTACTACTTCGAGGAACTCACGATGAAGGAGGTTGGCACGGTGCTCGGGGTGGGAGAATCGCGGGTATCGCAGATTCACTCCATGGCGGTGCTGCGGCTGCGGGCGCTTATGTCGGAACTCAGTTGCAATCATGAAAAAGTGCGCGAAGCAGTGGCGGCGCATTAACCGGGTCAAACCATCAAACCATAGGAAGCGAACTGAATCAGCACGAAATTGACGCAATGGTCCAGGCCGGTCGAGGAAAGGATGGGGTTAATTTTCTGTTTCATCAGTCAGGACAAGACCTTTATTTTTCTCCAGATATCCCTTTCGCCGGAACCAGTCCTCCATCGCATCCTTAAGCTGATCGAGCGGTACCCGTTCCCCAATCTCTAAGAGCCCGTCAGCCACGGGAAGCGTGTCGTCGAATGCACTGGCATTCGTAAAATTCCGCATCGAGAAGCTGTCCAGCCACTTCAATGGACAGGGCGCCTGCTTGCCGGCTTGCTCGAAATGCACACGAATTCTGCGGGAAAACATGTTCAGACAGACTTTAGGCTGCCAGCGCGGATGCCTATTGCGCAGCCGGAGGTATTGCGGCCGCAGAAGACTCCGGCATGGCAGTCTCGCCATTCACTAAGTCTTTCAATTCCTTGCTGGGCTTGAAGAATGGGATTTTCTTCGCTGGGACCTCGACGCGGTCTCCGGTTTTAGGATTGCGTCCTATGCGTGGCTTGCGTTGGCGGGTACGAAAGCTGCCAAACCCACGGATTTCAATCTTGTCGCCAGCCCGCAAGGAACGCACGATGCTGTCGAATATGGTCTCCACCACAACCTCGCTGTCCTTGCGGGTTAGTTCCGCCAGGCGGGAGATTTCATCGATTAAATCCGCTTTCGTCATGGCCTTATGCTCCGTCATTCATTTTTATGCGGCCGGGACCTTTAGCAAAATCAGAAAAGACTTACACCCTATGAACGCGAAGGCCCGTGCGCAGGTCAATGCCCGTGTCGCAGTCGCTCGGTATGCATAACCTTCTCAAATTTCAAGGCTTGTTGGCAAGAGGCTGTTGCACCTGCGATGCCGCTTCCGCAGCTACTTCCAAAGATAATAGAATCCGATTTGCTGATCCAGAAGCTTTTCCTTGCTTGGCAGCCAGGGGGATACGTCCCCAAATAATAGATCCAAAAGAGATTTCCGATCGCGCTCAGGATGCACCAGCACGGGCTCGCCGCTGATCTTTACGGATTTAGCGGTTTCCTGGACCGCAGTGCGGAAATCCCCAATCTGATCAATAAGATGCAGGCCTAACGCCTGCTGCCCGGTCCATACGCGGCCGTCGGCAATGCTTTTAATATCCCCCGTCTTGGCATGCCGCCCCTCGGCGACCGCGCTCACGAATTGTCCGTACATGTTGTCGATCAGGCCTTGCATGTACTGGCGCTCAGCAGGAGTTAGTTCCCTGGTCGGATCGCCCGTATCCTTAAATTCGCCAACTTTCAGGACCTCCGGCTTCAGCTTTGCCCAGCGCATCAGGTCGCCGTAGTTAACCCACTCGGCGATGACTCCGATGGACCCAACCACGCTGCCACTATCGGCATAAATCTTGTTGGTAGCTGAAGATACGTAATAAGCGCCGCTCGCTCCAACCGTTTCTATCGACGACACGATGTACTTCTTCTTTTCGTCACGAATGCGTTTGACCTGGCGATAAATCTCTTCGGAAGCGGCAACCCCGCCGCCGGGCGAATTTACATGCAGAATGATAGCTTTAATGGAATCGTCGTCGGCAAATTTGCGGAGCTGCTCGACAGTTTCCTTGGGATCGACAATCACGCCGTCCAGATCCACGACTCCGATTTTGTCGCCGAAGGCATGGATTCCAGCCTGCTGACCGCCCGCGTGCAAAGCGACGTAAACCAGAGTGAACACCGCCAGCACAAACAGGAAGAACGCACCCCCTCCGATCAATATCCAGAGCCAGATGCGCGAGCGTCCATTTTCAGACATAAATTCTCGCTAGTGTAGCACTTCAAACTTTCAATTGCGTCGGCGGTGGCAAGAACCTTGAGAGCGCTGGGCGCAAGGCTGAAGTCCGCTGGGGTCTGGCAGACGTATTCACCGTCGGCGTAAACGTCAAAAGGAAATTCGGTTTCGATCCTTATCGAAGGCGCTTGCGAGTACTCGACCTCAGAGAAATTTAAGTGGCGGCCGAAATACACGGTCGGGAAAAGACAAAAAAGTTTGAATGGATTCATCGCGCGGACGACACACACATCAAGCAGGCCATCGTCGAGCTTCGCTTGCGGGGCAATCCTCATCCCTCCGCCGTAAGCGGGAGCATTAGCCACTGCGGCAAGAATAGTGGGACTGAAGGCGGCCGCCGTTCTCTCAGCCGAAATTTTCATTGGAAAAGGAGCGAAGCCAAAAATTTTAGTTGACGCACTGAGCGCGTATCCACCGTGCGATCGAAACCATGGCGAAAGGCCGTTCACCCGTCGTGAAATCGCGCCATCCATGCCCACGCCGGCCACGCAGCAAAAGTAGTGCATCGAGGTATTAATCTCGGAGGCATCACTTTTCACGACATTGGCAGCGCCCGTCGAGCACGCCTGTCCCTTGATCACCCCCAGGTCAATGGCCGTGGCGTCGCTGCCCGCCGCGAACTCCTGCCATGCCGAAACCGCGTCACGTAGTGTACGAATGCCGAGCGCGCGGGCAAAATCATTGCCGCTGCCGCAGGGAACGATGAGAACGGGGATATCAAGTTCTACCAAGGTTGAAAGATTCCGATGCACAGTGCCGTCGCCGCCGAAGATGACGACAACGTCGGCTTGCTCGATCAGAGATGTCCATTGTGCATTAATGGCCTGCTGAAACCGGGCAACACTACCGGCCACTTTCCCGGGCCCAAGAATCGCGGCAGCTTGCATGCGCTGGAATTAGAACACAGAGCTGGCTTCTCGGCTAGACGGCACAGTAGATTTAACAATTCTGTCCTAGCGATGTTGCTCCTAGCTACTTATTTTGTCGCTATCAGCTCTATCGAGGCCATCCTGAGCGAAAGTGTCATTCTCTTTGCGAACGGCCACTCAGTTCTCTTGCTTCTCATTGTCATCCTGAAGCCGCTGGTCCGCTAGGCGTACAAGCGACAAGTCGAACGATCCCACGAAATTAAGCCAGTAATGGTATTGCAGGGAATTCTGCCCGCGCGGCTGGTCGAGATGCCCTTTTGAGTTGTCCGAATGTGCACGCGTGCATGGGCTCCTTCGACTGCGTAGAAGGATTCGTAAGCGAATCGTCTGCTGCGCTCAGGATGACAGTCCTGGAAGGGGCTAGCAAAATCAGGCTGTTCGCGAATCAACAAGACGAACTTTTTTCATTCTCTTTCCAACACGAACAACAAACTGACGTCCGATTGGAGCGTTCACAAGCAATTCTTGCGATCCTATGGTTTCACCTTCTATCTCGACCGCTCCGCTCTTTATCTTTGTAATCGCTTCAGTGTTCGATGCGGCGAACCCTGCAAGGCGGATCAGTTTGTCGATCCTTACAGGACACGATTCTTCACCGTTCCGGCTCACGCTTCGCAGGGCGCTTCCGCCTCTGCCTTCTGGAATTGCTTCCGCCAGACGAACTACTTCGGCGCGTGGGATGTCAACCGTGTCCACGCTTTCCGGCACCTCATCCTTCTGGAACTGCTTCGCCCAATCCTCTCCAGCTTTTGCCGCTGCATCAGCCGAATGGAAATCCTTCACGATGCGCTCGGCAAGGTCCTTTTTCGCTTGCATGGGGTGCGCTTCCTGCTTCATGCGCTCGATCTCGGCCATTTGTACATCAGTTAGCAATTCGTAGTAGCGCCACATCATGTCGTCGGAAATCGACATGACTTTGCCATACATTTCTAGCGGTGGCTCCTTGATCCCGATAGCGTTGCCATACGACTTCGACATTTTCTGGACGCCGTCGAGACCTTCGAGAATGGGCATAGTCAGAACAATCTGCGACTCTTGTCCATAAGCGCGTTGCAGTTCACGCCCGATCAACAGATTGAATTTCTGGTCGGTGCCGCCGAGTTCGACGTCGGCTTTCAGCATCACGGAGTCGTAGCCTTGCGCCAGCGGATAGAGCAGTTCGTGCAGGGCGATAGGTTTTTCGTCCTGAAAACGCTTATGGAAGTCTTCGCGCTCGAGCATTTGTGACACGGTGGTTTTCGCCGCCAGCTTGACCCAGTCCGCGGGTTTCATCTTTTCGAACCACTCGTTGTTGAATCGAACCTCCGTGGTGCGCGGCGAAAGTATTTTGTATACCTGCTCCATGTAGGTCTTGGCGTTCTTCATCAACTCTTCGGAGCTGAGAGGAGGGCGCGTAACCGAGCGGCCGGTGGGATCGCCGATCATCCCGGTGAAATCTCCGATCAGGAAAATCACCGTGTGGCCGAGGTCCTGAAAATGTTTCAGCTTGCGCAGCAGGACGGTGTGGCCGAGATGCAGATCAGGCGCAGTGGGATCAAATCCGGCTTTAACCCGAAGCGGTTTTCCCGAAGCGCGAGACTTTTCCAGCCTCTCGCGCAATTCCGCCTCCTTCACGATCTCGGAAGAGCCTTTTTTGATGTACGTTAACTGTTCGTCGACAGGTGCGAAGGTTGGCATGCACTTGCATTATATGAAATCGCGAGTCGAGCCTGTATTTGGTGGTTGCCCATCAAAGCACCACGACCTTCATTCAGATGTCATACAACTGGGAACTAGAACGACATCCGACGACAATCTAGTATCTGTCCTAGCAAACCCATCATGCCGCAAGCTGCGCTTTCACCTGCTCGGTCCGCGTACATGGTCGCGCCGCGAACCCAGCTTGCTCGCCTTCTCGATGGAGTACTCCGCCGTCTATCCCGTGAAACCAGTTCTGGCCGCTTCATTCCAGAAATAGATGGCTTGCGCTTCGTTGCCATTTCTATGGTCGTTCTCTATCACTTGAACGGGCACCTGATCTCCAAATCGACTTCTTACGAACACAGTGGCCGGGTGGATTGGTCTTGTCTCGTCGCCATGCAGGGACTGCACGGCGTCGAGCTTTTCTTTGTGATTAGCGGGTTTATTCTGGCATTGCCGTTTGCCGCGCACTATCTGGCGGGAGATCAAACAGTAAGTTTGCGAAAGTACTATCTGCGTCGGCTGACCCGGCTGGAACCGCCGTATTTTGCTGCGCTGCTTCTTTTATTCGTTCTCAACGCGTGGGTTCACCCAGGATCCATTGGAAACAGCTACGGTCACCTGATTGCGACTTTCCTGTATTCGCACAACCTGGTTTATGGCACACCGAGTACTGTGATGGGTGTCGCATGGTCGTTGGAAATTGAGGTCCAGTTCTATTTGCTGGTTCCCATCATGACGGGCGTGTTTGCCATCAGCAATCGGCTGGTACGGCGTGGCCTTTTGATCTTCTTCGCGCTGATTGCAACCGCCGCCAGGGTTGTAACCCTGGGTCATCATTCGCGACTGGAGCTGTCCATTCTCGGTTATTTGCAGTTTTTTTTGATCGGATTCTTACTGGCGGATATATTTGTGGCCGATTGGAAGGGACTGCCGCGAAGAAGTTTTTTGTGGGACGCCGTTGCCGTCGTTGGATGGCTACTGCTGTTGTATGGTCTGCACTGGCCATTCTTCACACACTGGATATTTCCAGCGCTGCTATTCGTTCTATATTGCGCTGCTTTACGCGGGCGAGGCGCTCATCTCTTTTTCTCGAATTCTTGGATCGCCGCCATAGGCGGGATGTGCTATTCCATGTATCTCCTGCATTACGAAGTCATCTCAGCGGTCAGTCGCTACACACGGCACCTCGGAACAAGTTTGCCCGATACTGTGTATCTGATCATGCAGTTTGCCCTCACGGGCACAGCCGTAGTTGGAGTCTGCGGATTCTACTTCGTTGTAATCGAGAAGCCATGCATGAAAAAGGACTGGCCGCGGCACGCGTGGCACCTATTAAGGCGCACTTTCGCAGTTCGGTCGGCGACTCCAAGTGAAACTTTCGCTGATTGAAAAATCTTTTGTTAAGGTTTTCAGTTCTTGCGGGGAATGAGTTTTCTGCCAACAACCTCGCACTTTCCGCTCAGGACAACGTTGATCGCTTCCGAGTACGCGATGTGCTCCTGCTCCAAAATGCGCGCCGCCAAGGTGTGCTCGTCATCGCCATCGAGCACCGGTACAGCTTTTTGCACGATGATGGGACCGTGGTCCAGTTCTTCGTCCACGAAATGCACCGTGCAACCTGCGATCTTCACCCCATAGGCGAAGGCCTGCTGCTGCGCCTCAAGGCCAGGAAAAGCCGGGAGCAGCGACGGATGAATATTCAAGATCCGCTGCGGAAATTGCCTTACGAACCATGGGGACAGAAGGCGCATGTATCCGGCAAGGCAGACCAGATCGACGTTATGCTGTCGCAGAGCCGCAACCACCTCACGATCATGTTCCTCGCGCGACTTGCCCTTAGATAAGATGATCACCGTCTCCAGTCCCAACCGTTGAGCAGTAGCAATGCCGCCGGCGTCCGAGCGGTTCGATATAACTATGGCAATGCGCGCATTCTCGATCTTCCCCGATGCGACATTCTTAGCGATGGCCTCGAAGTTTGAACCGCGGCCGGATAGCAGGATGCCTATGTGTTTCATTCTGAAGGTCCGGCGACCAACCTAAAACGATTGGGACGCGTCCGTCAAATGTATGGGCGCACTTGGGTCACATGCGCCAAGGCGAGAGACCATTTACATTAATACAATACTTCAATGCCATTTTTCTTAGGGAAGTTCAGACTGGTAATTTTGTATCTGGTGTTGTGTGCCGGACTGATGGCGCAGACTTCGCCGGGCATTAACCCCCAACCGCCGCCGAGCCAGCAGCCAGATGCATCTGCTAAATCGGAAAAAGAGAAGCAGATCGAGAAGCAAGAGCAATCGCAGCGCATGCTGGGAGTGATCCCGCAGTTTGGAACGACGAGCCGGCACGATGCGCCGCCGCTCACCGGCGGCGGGAAGTTTCACTTGTTCCTGAAATCGGCTTTCGATCCAGTCGAACTCGGTACGGTTGGCCTTCAGGCCGCCATCAGCCAGGCAGAAGACGAATTCCCAGAATATGGGCAGGGAGCTGCCGGTTATGGCAAGCGATACGGCGCCACCTTGGCCGACGAAGTCTCCAGCGGCTTCTGGGCAAATTACTTTTATCCGGTCCTGCTGAAGGAAGATCCCCGATACTTCCGTCTAGGTGAAGGCACGATCAAGCATCGCTTCAAGTACGCCCTGTTGCAGGAAGTCATCTGCCACACCGATAAAGGCGGGCGAAGTTTTGCCTGGGAAAATGTTCTGGCCGCATTTACGACGGGCGGATTGTCGAATGCGTACTATCCGTCCAAGGAGCGAGGAGTGGGTCTCACTATGAGCCGGAGTGCGATCTCAATTGGTTATGGGAGTCTGGGAGGACTAGTGGATGAGTTTTACCCCGATATTGCGCGCCGGCTCTTTCATCGCCACGAGAAGGTCCCAGGCGCCCGGCAGTAGCTTTCCGACTACAGGTGCAGTTTTGCCAGCACCACTACGAACAGCAGGACCGCCAAAAATAAAGCGCCCCAGGCGTTGGCACGCACCAGCCTGTGTGTTGCAGGCCAGGGGAACATGAGCACGTCGAAGACTGCGACCAGTTTTTCCGGCCACAGCAGTCCGGCAACTCCGAATACAAGCGACAGTTGTACAACCAGCAGCTGAACCATATGGTTCATTCCTGAGCTCCAACGCAATAAACCGGACGGGGAATCCGTTAGTAAGAGTCTAGCGTGACTGGGGCGACACAAGTCAACCCAAAAAAGAGAATTTACAAAACCGAAGGTCAGGTATCTTTCCGGCTCGTACCGGCCAGCCAGCGGAAAAGCATGTTCACCAAGCTTAGTACGATTGCTCCCCAAAATGCGGACGTGAACGTGTCGATCCGGAAGCCCGGAACGATGGCCGAAGCCAGCTCGAGCATCAGCGCGTTGATTACGAACCAGAAGATGCCAAGTGTGAGGATGGTCAGAGGGAAGGTGACGATCTTAAGCAACAGTCCTAACGTCGCGTTCACGAATCCGATGACCAATGCCGCAATCAGCGCGGCGGGAATGCTGGAGACGTGGAATCCTGGGATCAGCCGGGATACTACCCAGACCGCCAGCGCGCTTAACAGCCAGTTAATGAGGTGACGCACGGTGGTTCTCCGCTCGGAAAGCATAGCGATTCGGCAATGGCAATTGCAATGTCAAATTATCTCCAGTGGCACCCGGAAAGCGCTTCCGCACTAAATACGTAGTAAACTTTTCGCCGTAAGTTTTCTCTCGCGAACTTTGCCGAGGAACATTGCGATCTTTGGGCTCATGCGCTTTTACCGCAAAGAACGCAAAGAGTCTTGCAAAGCGCCTCAATACCTATTGCGACATGCCTCAACTGACCTATCTCGAAGCCATCCGCCAGGGAATCTGGGAGGAAATGGAGCGTGACCCGGGCGTCTTTTGCCTGGGCGAGGACATCGGCGTTTACGGCGGCGCTTTCAAAGTGACAGATGGATTCATCGATCGCTTCGGGCCAGAGCGCGTGATCGACACGCCAATCGCGGAGTCGGCCATTGTCGGCGCAGCATTTGGAGCTTCGCTAACCGGAATGCGTCCCGTTGCCGAATTTCAATTCATGGACTTCATCGCCTGCGCCATGAATCAGATCAGCAACATGGTGGCGAAAACGCATTATTTGTGGGGCGCGCCCGCGCCTTTGGTGATCCGCGGACCCAGCGGCGGCAACGTTCACGGCGGGCCATTTCATTCGCAGAATCCGGAAATGTGGTTCGTGCACAATCCGGGGCTCAAGGTGGTGTGTCCGGCCACGCCCTACGATGCCAAGGGCCTCATCAAAGCCTCGATTCGCGACAACAATCCCGTGGTGTTTTTCGAACACAAGTATCTTTATCGCCGAATCAAAGAAGAAGTTCCTGACCAGGATTATGTGGTGCCGCTGGGGAAGGCGCGCGTGGCCAGGAAGGGCCGTGACATCAGCGTGATCACGTACGCCGCCATGGTGCACACGGCGCTGGAAGCCGCAGAAATCGTCTCGAAAGACGGAATCGAGCTCGAAATCCTCGATCTGAGGACGCTTGCCCCGCTCGACCGTGCAGCCATTGTGGAAAGCGTGAAGAAGACGAATAAAGTCATCGTTCTGCACGAAGACACGCGCACCGGCGGAATTGCAGGCGAGATTGCGGCAATCATCAACGAAGAGGCGTTCGACGAGCTCGATGGCCCCATTGTCCGCATTGCGGCTTTAGATTCGGCCGTGCCGTTCTCGCCGCCGCAGGAGGAGCGCTTTCTCCCTCACGTAAAAGATGTCGTCGAGAAGTCGCGGTGGCTCAAGGTCTACTGACAAGCTTGTAACCGGCAGTCTCTAAATCGCTCTAGTCAATCAGGAGGAGAAAATGCGGGCCTTCATCGCCGGAATCATTGTTGCCATTTTTCTGCTGTTCGCGGGCGGCCTTGTGATCGCGCAGTTCGGCTACTTGCCAACCAGCGCCGACGCCACGCCACCCGATTTCGAGAAGCGAATCGCGTCGAACGCCCTGGATGCGTCCATGGAACGCCATGCGCCGAGGGCGCACGACCCTTACCCCGCGAGCGATGACAATCTGATCTCCGGCATGAAGGTTTACACGATGAACTGCGCCGTTTGCCATGGAACGATGGACTACAAGCCGAGTGCGCTCGAGCACTCGATGTACCCTCCCCCGCCACAACTGCTGCTCGATCCGCTCGACGACCCCGAATGGCACATTTATTATGCGATCCGCACCGGCGTGCGCTACACCGGAATGCCGGCATGGAATCGTGCTTTGAGCGATCAGGATATCTGGAATGTGACAGCTTTTCTCTCACGGGTAGAGAAACTTCCGCCGGCGGTCCAGGAGTACTGGAAGAATGCCTACGGTGCCACCCCGCAGAGCCGCCAACCCGAACAGCACGGCGCTCAAGAACATAAAGACTAGGCTTTCGGCTCTAGGCTTCCGGCTCTATCCAAATGGCGTTGATAGAGGCCTATAATTCCGGCCATGGCGAAACCAGACCTCGTCCAACTCTGGGAAGAACACACCAAACACGAGTTCTCGACGCGAGACACCGAAGCCACGCTGGCCACGATGGTTGCTGACGCTTACGTTAACCACATCCCGGTCTTGACCGGCGGCCACGGCAAGAACGCGCTGCGCTCGTTTTATTCCAAGGACTTCATTCCCTGCATGCCGCCGGACACAACCCTCACGCCGATTTCACGCACGGTGGGGGAAGATCAAATTGTGGATGAGATGATTTTCTCTTTCACCCACACGCAAGAAATGCCGTGGATGCTGCCGGGAATCGCTCCGACAAATCGCCGCGTGGAGGTGCCGCTGGTTGCGATTGTGAAGTTCTGCGGCCACAAGCTCGCGCACGAGCACATCTACTGGGACCAGGCTTCAGTTTTGAAGCAGATTGGGCTGCTGAACGATCCCAAGCTGCCTGTCTGCGGAGCTGAAACTGCGAAGAAAGTTGCCGATCCAAAGTTCAAGCCTTAATTCTCACACGAGAAATGTGGCGCGGGGGCTATGCCGGCTCGCGCTGCTTGAACCTCAGACCTTTGCGATACAGGCCGTCGCTGCCGACGTCGAACAAGCGGTTGTAACGTGCGCGAAAATTTTCCTGCGCAGCGCTCGCCGCAAGTTCAATAAGTTGCTCTTCTGAAAAATGCCTGCGCAACTCAGCGTACAGATCATCGCTCACGTTCGCGGGTGTATCGGCAAGCGCGTCAGCCATGCGGAGCAAAGCCGCTTCAACTGCAGAGAAGGTTTGGAAGTTACCAGCTCTGATCGCTGCAATCTCGTCGTCATTCAACCCGTACATTCTGCCGCCGGCAGAATTGGCGTCGATTCAGAACGGACATCCGACACGCACCGCCGTTCGGAGCAACACCAGCACCCTCAGTCGTTGCGGCACTTTCGCTTTCTGGCCCAGCAGCCATTCGGTAAGCACAGTCACCCAGAACACGCGCGGCACTCGAGCCGCAATTTTCTGCGGAGTTAAATCTCGCCCAAGCGCTTTGTGGACTTTCTTGAACACATACCGCATCATGAAACCGCTACGGTTTGGATCGACGCCTTCGACTCTTGCCATGCTGGACTCCGTGACCAACAAAAAATTAAGCCCTCGCGAGTTCATCTTCTCAGTGGGATTCGATGCCAAGCCGCAAGCGCGGATGCAGAAGGTCATCTTCACCACTCGGGAATGGATATGCACGCTTCGTTATAATTGTTGGTTGCGACAGGCTCAGATTTTTCGCAACTGGGCCGCACCTAAAGAGGAACTATGGCTACCGAAATTGTGATGCCGCAGATGGGCGAGTCGATCGTCGAAGGCACGATCACCAAGTGGCTGAAAAAGCCCGGCGACAAAATTCAGCGTGACGAGCCGCTGTTTGAAATTTCTACCGACAAGGTTGACGCGGAGATTCCTGCGCCCGCGTCCGGCGTGCTGCAGGAGATCAAAGTTAGCGAAGGCACGACGGTCCAGGTGAATACCGTTGTCGGCACAATTGCCAGCGACGGCGAGAGTGCTGCTGTGAAGGCAGCTCCGGAGAAAAAGGCTGCACCTGCTCCGCCACCGGCGAAAGCGCAGGCACCTGCGCCGAAAGCTGCGGCTCCGGTGGCACCAATTCCTGCGGCGAGGCATGAGGAAGAAGATCATGCACGCTCATCTCCGCTGGTGCGCAAAATCGCGCGCGAGCACAATGTGGATTTATCGCGAGTGGAGGGAACCGGCCTCGGCGGAAGGATCACGAAGCAAGACATTCTTGCGTTCATCGAAGGAGGATCTGGAGCGACAGCCTCACTCGCCGCGCCGAGTGCCGCCGGTTACGAAGCTCCGGCACCGCGCGAAGCGCCCGCACCGCGGCCCACTCCAGCGGTGATTCCCGGCGACCTGGTTCCAATGACCCAGATGCGCAAGATCATTGCGCAGCGCATGATCGAGTCGCGTCGCACCAGCGCCCACGTTCACTGCATGTTTGAAGTGGACATGACGCGCATCGCCAACATCCGCAACAAGCACAAGGCCAGTTTCGAGCAGCGCAATGGCACGCGCCTGACGTTCATGCCGTTCTTCGTGCGTGCGGCCATCATCGCATTGCAACAGTTCCCGATCGTCAATGCCTCGATGGAAGGCGACGGCATCCGCTATCACCGGCACGTGAACATGGGCATTGCGGTTGCACTTGACTGGGGACTCATCGTGCCGGTACTCAAAAGTGCGGACGAGTTGAATTTCCTCGGGTTGCAACGCGGCATCACCGATCTTGGCGAGCGCGCCCGCTCGAAGAAACTGAAGCCGGAAGAAGTCGAAGGCTCGACGTTTACGGTCACCAATCCCGGCCAGTTTGGCGCGGTGTTTGGGCTACCTATCATCAATCAGCCGAATTCGGCGATCCTCGGCGTCGGCGGCATTACCAAAATGCCGCTGGTTGTGACTGACAAAGACGGCAGTGATTCAATCGCCATCCGCTCCGTCGTTCACCTGACGCTCGGCTATGACCACCGCATCATCGACGGCGCTGTCGCCGACCAGTTCATGGCCTTCGTAAAGAAGACGCTGGAGGGCTGGAGCGAGGATGTAGGGTAGGGTGTAAACGCCTGAACACTCTCACGAAAAGGCAGGTTGCTCGAGTACGCAAAATCATTCGCAAGCAAATGATTTTTTCCGCTCGGAATGACACGCAGGATAAGTTGGGTTCCTGAGCGACCGATCATCCCCTGCTTCCGCCAACAGCCGGGGTTACAATGTGTCCGGCGCAATCTCTCGGGGAGGGCTGTCATGCTTATCGACGAAATGAGCGAGCCGGAGTGCCGTTCGGCTCTCGCCTCAGCTTCTTTTGGCCGACTTGCCTGCGCGCTCAACGATCAACCCTACATCGTGCCGGTATATTTCGCCTATGACGCTGAGAACATCTATGTGCTTGGTACTGCCGGGCAGAAGATCGAATGGATGCGGCAGAATCCCAAAGTCTGCCTGCTGGTGGATGAGATCGCCAGCGAAACCCGCTGGACCAGCGTGATCGCTCTCGGCCGCTACCAGGAGCTGCGCGAGCCTCAATTTACGGAAGAGCGCGCCCGTGCCCGCAAGCTGCTCAAACAGCGTCCGAAATGGTGGCAAACCGCGCTCGCCGAACGCGAGCTCAAATCGGAAGACGAATTGATCGAGCCGATCTTTTTCCGCATTCAGATTGATTCCGTCACCGGCTTGCGGTCCTCGGGCGAAGCGCGGTCTCCACGCGACGAGAGCGCCGCCTAAACGACGATGTCCAAGATCCTCATGCCTGCGATCGTTCCTTGACAGTTCTGCGCACCGTCGACTTTTCGGGTCTTCAATTTAACCCGCTCTCCTGCCCTGTGCTAGTATTTACGGCGCGACGACCCAGCCCTGCTCGTTGTGGCCCGGACGTCATTTTTACAAGGCCAGATGAAAGACACCCTCGGAGTCCTCCTGGCGGGCGGAGCTGGCGAACGGCTCTATCCTCTCACTCGCGACCGCGCCAAACCGGCCGTCACCTTCGGCGGAATCTACCGCATTATTGATGTCACGCTGTCGAACTGCATCAACTCCGACCTGCGACGGGTTTACGTTCTCACCCAATGGAAGGCGCTTTCGCTGAACCGCCATATCCGCGAGGGGTGGAACATTGTTGCCCGCGAAATGGGAGAGTTCGTTGAGGTGTTGCCCCCCATGAAGCGCGTGAGTGATCAGTGGTATCAGGGCACGGCGGATGCGGTTTACCAGAACATCTATTCGATCGGCTCAGAGCAACCCAAGCACGTGCTGATTCTCTCCGGCGATCACATTTACAAGATGAACTACGGGCTGATGCTCAAGCAGCATCTGGACTCGGCGGCAGACGTCACACTGGCGACCATTCAGATTGAGCCACCAGAGACGTTTCGCTTTGGAGTCATTGCGGTGGACTCGGACAACCGCGTCACTGGATTTGAAGAGAAGCCCACTGCGACTAAAATCCGCTCGCCGCAGAATCCCGACAAAGTTCCGGCGTCGATGGGCGTCTATCTCTTCAACACTGACGTGCTGATCCCCATCTTGTTGAAGGACGCGGAGGATGAGCAGTCTTCACACGACTTCGGGAAAGATATTTTGCCCAAGATGGTCGATGACTACCGCGTCTATTCCTACGATTTCGTCGATGAGAACAAGAAGGAGGCGCTTTATTGGCGCGACGTGGGGACGATGGAGGCCTATTACGAAGCCAATATGGACGTGGTCTCGGTCTCCCCGGTCTTTAATTTGTATGACGAGGCCTGGCCGATCCGCACGCATCAGCGGCAATATCCTCCGGCTAAATTTGTTTTTGAGGAGCCGGGCCGCACCGGACAGGCGCTTGATTCGATTGTCTCTTCCGGCTGCATTGTTTCCGGCGGCTCGGTGCGGTACTCAATATTATCGCCCGACGTGCGCGTGAACTCCTACACCGACGTGGACTCGAGCATCTTGTTTTCCCATGTAAACGTGGGCCGCCACTGCCGCATCCGTCGCGCCATCATTGATCGCGACGTTCACATACCGGAAGGCACGGCCATCGGCTACGACACCGAAGCCGATCGCCAGAAATATTTCGTCACCGACAGCGGCATCACCGTAGTCACGCGTGACTACTCGCTGTTCGAGAATCCGGTCACGGTGGATTACTTTACCAGTGAATAGACCGCTAACGCGCGGCGACCAAGGCCCTCGAGCGTTGCATTGCTGATCACGCACCCTTCGACGCTGATTCGATACAATCGTTCGCTTCTGATTTCGCCTGACCAGCAGTGAGTACTTTTTCCCAAGTCGATGTTGTGGGTGTGGGCTTGAACGCCACCGACACTCTGATCTTCGTTTCAGAGTTTCCAGGTTCGGGTTCCAAAGTTGAGGTTCGCGAGCTGAAGGTGCTTCCTGGCGGGCAGGTCGCGACAGCCATGGTCGCCTGTCAGCGCTGGGGATTGCGGACTCGATACGTTGGCAGATTGGGAGACGATCTCGCGGCAAAAATGCATGCGTCAGAATTTGCTGGCGCAGGCGTGGAGACGCAGATCACAACGGTCTCCGGCTGCGCCAGTGCACAATCTTTTATTGTGGTCGATCCCCACGGAGAAAGAACGGTTCTGTGGCAGCGTGATGAACGCCTGGCCGTCCAGCCGGAAGAACTGAATCGCGAATGCATCGTCAGCGCTCGCGCTCTGCTCGTGGATGGGCGCGATACCGCGGCGGCGACGAAAGCCGCCGAATGGGCGCGGGCCGCGGAGATTCCAGTCATCGCCGATCTTGACGAGGTTTATGCCGGCATCGAACCACTTCTTAAGAATGTCGACTACCTGATCGTGAGCCGAGACTTTCCAGCCAAGCTGACCGGCGAAGCGAATCTCCGGGAATCTTTGCCTTCGCTGCAACGGCGGTTCCGCAGTCGTCTCACTGCCGCGACCCTTGGCACCGATGGGGTGCTCGCCTGGGACGGGAGCCGATTCTGTTACTCAGCCGCGTATCAGGTTCCTGCTGTTGACACTACGGGGGCGGGCGATATCTTTCACGCCGGCTTCATTTACGGCCTGCTTCAGAACTGGCCACTTCAGCGCAACCTGGACTTCGCCTGTGCGGCCGCCGCGCTGAATTGCATGGCCACCGGAGCTCGCGGAGGGATTCGACCGCGCGAGAAAATTCAGGAGCTGATGTCCACCGGCTCGCGATATCCGGCAGCTTACGACTTCCGCTGAATTCCTTCGTGTGACTCGCGTCCTTCGTGGTGATTTCTTCAAAGCGTAAATCACGAAGAACACGAAGGAAGACCTTCCGTTGAGGCTCAGATGTCGAAAGGTGGGATTACTTCTTGAGAATGGGACTGTACCCGTCGCTGACCAGTTTGGCTCGCATGTCCTCGGCCTGCTTGACGTCGGCAAACGGGCCGACTTGCACATGGAAAAACTTATCTGGCGACGGATTGACGATGAACGCCGCGTATTGCCTGCCTTTTAGAGACTCCACCAGCGCCTGTGCGTCCTCCTGCTTAGATACCGCGGCGACCTGCACATAGTAAGCCTGGCCTGGAGCAGGGATTGCCGGGGGCTGATCCGGAGAGGCGGCGGACGATGAAGTTGAGTTCTGAGGACTGGAGCTTGCGGAGTTCTCCCCCGAGTTGGGCGTCGTCGGTTGTGCTTGCTCGCTCTTCTGCGTTTCCGGGACGGCGGCAGTGGCACTAGCCGTCCTCTGCGCCTGAGTGCGCGCCGATGAACTCGGCGACGGCAGCAGTTCTGGGGCGGATCTCACCGAACTCTTTCCCATCGTAAAGCCCATGCCAAAGAAAATTGCGCACAGGATCACAAGTCCGAAAAACAGCGCCAGCATTTTGCCGGTACCCAGCGTTATTTCGGTGTCGATCGCATCTTCAGCAGGCAATGTGCCCAGTGGGCTCATAAGGCAACTTCTTCCTTTGCTTAACCCTATTGAACGGCCCAAGTTGCGCTAACTTGGCGAGTTTGCAGGCTTTCCATGCACCAGCACTGCGGTCGAGTCTCAGCCGCAGTAGCCATGCAAGTGACTCAACATCTCGCAATCCCTATTTTGCTGCCGGTTGGCCGCTATTTGCTAGTAACTTTCGGAGTCCAGAGAAGAAGTCCACTGGTACAGGGAAGATCACGGTCGTATTCTTCTCCACGCCGATTTCGGTCAGAGTCTGGAGGTAGCGAAGCTGGACGCTGACCGGTTCCTCCGCCAGAAGATGCGCTGCGTCGACCAGCCGCTGGGCGGCGGAGAACTCGCCTTCGGCATGAATGATCTTCGACCGCTTCTCGCGCTCTGCCTCCGCCTGCTTGGCCATGGCGCGCAGCATGGATTCGGGCATATCGACCTGCTTGACCTCGACATTCACTACTTTTACCCCCCAGGGCGCAGTGTGCGTGTCGAGAATCGTCTGCAGCCGGGTGTTGATCTTGTCGCGATGCGCTAGCAATTCGTCCAATTCCTGCTCGCCCAGGACCGAGCGCAGCGTTGTTTGCGCGAATTGCGACGTCTGATAAACGTAGTTAGAAACTTCCACCACGGCGCGGGTGGGTTCAATAACCCGAAGAAAAATAACTGCGTTCACTTTAAGCGTGACGTTGTCGCGCGTGATGATGTCCTGAGGAGGAACTTCGAGCGCTTCCTGCCGTAAAGAGACGCGCACCATGCGGTCCACCGGGGCGAAAACCAGAATGACTCCCGGGCCTTTTGCCGTCGACAAAAGCCTCCCCAAACGGAAAATGACACCACGTTCGTACTCGGCCAAAATTTTGATCGAGCTTAGAACATAAAGAACCAGAATGATGACAATGACTGCCAAGATTGTGCTGCCGCCCAATTCCATCGCGAACCTCCCGCCCAATGTGAGCTGTGCCCGTGATTGTACTGCAATCGTTGCCGAGACAAACAATGTTCCCGCAGAACTGGAGGCCGGGTTAGCGCTTTTGCTCGCCTTCTTGTCCCGAAGTTTGTTTTCGGCGCGCCAGAGTTTTGATAGCGCCCCAAAACACCAGGCAAATCCAGAAGTCGATAACTACGCCGAGGTCCATCTTGCCCAACCGGTGACGGGCGGGCGGGGGCAGGTGCGGCATCAGCAGGAAGTACACGACATTTCCGACGACGACCGCGATGAAGCTCTGCAGCAGATTCACTCTAGTTTGTTTTGACACCGGGATCTCGCATTTGGCACTTAGCACTCGGCAGTTACTTTTGGCATTTAGCGCCTGCCACTTAACCATCAGCGCGGTATTTTGCTTCCTAACCGCATGTCGATCATCCGGCTAAAGGCTAGATGCCAAGTGCCAAATGCCAAGTGCCAATGGCCGCTGTTACCATCCTTCTTCAGATGCTGGAACCGTCCACCCCCGTTCAGTACGTAAAGGGTATTGGCCCGAGGCTTTCTGAGATTCTGGCGGGCAAGGGCATTAATACCGTGGGGGAGTTGCTCCATTATCTTCCTTTCCGTTATGAAGATCGCCAGAACCCGCGCGGTATTGCCGATCTGCAATTCGGCGAGATGGCAACTCTGATCGCTGAAGTGCGAACTTCAGGCTTGTTCCGCACCCGCCGTATGCCCATTCTTCAGCTAACCGTAGGTCAGGGCCGCTCGCGGCTCAAATGTATATGGTTCAACGGGACCTACCTCAAAGACAAGTTTCAGCCGGGACAGCTGGTCGCACTTTACGGGAAGGTGGATCTGAATCGCGGCGAACTGCAACTGGTAAATCCGGATTTCGAGATTCTCGGCGAAGACGACAAGGCCGAAGAAAAAGCCGCCGAATCGTTAGAAGTTGGGCGAATCATTCCAATTTACGAATCTGCCGGCCAGGGCAGGCTCACCTCGCGCTGGTTTCGAAGAATCATTCACACCGCCCTTCAGAACCTCACACCCGAACTGCCGGAGGGAATTCCGTCGGCAATTCGCAAACGGCTTAACCTTCTCGGGCCGCACGAAGCGCTGCGAAAAATTCATTGGCCCGATGAAGGCGAGAGCCTGCACGACCTGCAATCACACCGCACGTCGGCCCACATTCGTTTGATTTTCGAGGAGCTGTTTTTCATCGAATTGGGCCTTGAGCTCAAGCGCCGCGAACAGAAGGCCAAAACAGGGATCACATTTCAGCTCAACGATCAAGTACGCGGGGCAATTAAGAAGATTCTGCCTTTCCATCCCACCGGCGCACAAAAACGGGCACTGAAAGAAATCGCCTCGGACATGGAGAAACCATTCCCCATGCGGCGCCTCCTGCAGGGCGATGTAGGATCGGGCAAAACATTGGTCGCCTTCGAGGCCGCCATCATCGCGATCGAAAATGGATTTCAGGTAGCGCTCATGGCGCCCACCGAAATCCTTGCGCAGCAGCATTACTTCTCGGCGCGCCGCATTCTCGAGCCATCAGGCTATCGGATTGTGTTGCTGACCGGATCTTTGGAAGACGATCGCAAGCGTGAGATTCGCCGCCACATCGCCCAAGGCAATGCGCAACTGGTGATCGGGACCCATGCGTTGATCGAACATACGGTGGATTTCGCTAAACTCGGCCTCGTCATTGTCGACGAGCAACACCGCTTCGGCGTGATGCAACGCTTCAAGCTGATGAAAAAGAGCGGTGACGATCGCGGTACTGGCCATGTGGGGACGGGCGCCCCCGCCCGTCCGGCCGGGCAAGGCTCCGCTTCCGGGGAGCCCGACGTCCTGGTAATGACCGCCACCCCTATCCCGCGCACGCTCGCGCTCACTCTTTATGGCGACCTCGACATCAGCATTCTCGACGAAATGCCTCCCGGACGCACCCCGATCGCTACCCGCCGTGTCGGCGACGAGCGTGCCCAGGAAGTCTGGCAATTTGTCCGGAAGCAGGTTACCGCCGGACATCAAGCCTACGTTGTTTATCCGGTTATCGAGGAGAACGAGGAGACCGAACTCAAGGCCGCGATGAAGATGTACAGCGAATTGAGCAAGAAGGTGTTTCCCGATTTGCAGGTCGCCGTCCTGCACGGACGCATGGAAACCGACCTGAAGGAGCAGGTCATGCGCCTGTTTCAGCAGGGAAAGATCCAAATCCTGGTCTCAACCACGGTGATCGAAGTCGGCGTGGACGTGCCCAATGCAAGCGTCATGGTCATCGAACACGCCGAGCGCTTCGGTCTCGCGCAGCTACACCAGCTTCGCGGACGCATTGGCCGGGGCGCGGCTAAGTCGTATTGCATTCTGATGACCGGCGGCAAAGTTTCCGAAGAAGGCGAGCGCCGGCTCGATGCGCTCGTGCGCACGAATGATGGATTTCAGATCGCCGAACTAGACCTTGAGCTCCGCGGTCCTGGAGAATTCTTCGGCACGCGTCAGGCTGGCCTCCCCAGCTTTCAGGTTGCCAGCCTGATCCGCGATCGCGATCTGCTGGAATTGGCAAAAAAAGAGGCAGCCTGGGTCTTATCCGGTCCGCATCCCGAGCTTTCTCAAACCGAAATCGACCGCGCCCTGTGGCAAATGCGCAGCCGCTGGCAGAAAACCTATGGTCTGGTCGAAGTGGGCTAGGGATTGAGATTCAGGAACTCGCGCGCTACTGACCCGGCGACAAAAAGGGGCAGGCACGCCCGAAGGACGTGCCTTCTGTTGTGGTCGCTGATTTTACTGCTTCACCGCAACTGTCTGTGGTTGCTGCTTCTGCTTAGCCGAAGCCTTTTTCACCGTGGGTGACTTGCTGCTCTTTATCTTCTTGGCAACGGCTGGCTTTGTGGTTGACTTCCACTTGCTTGATTTCGCGGATGTCGACTTGCCGTTCGAGATCTTGGTCGCCTTTGCGGATTGCGGTTGTTTATTCTCTTTGGTACTGTGCGCCTTCGGCTTTTGATCGTTCTTGCTGGTCGTCTTGGCGGAAACTTGCTTCAGCTGCGCGCTCTTGGCGGGCTTTTGAGACTCTGTCTTTGCACTCTTGGACTCTTTGGCGCTCTTGCTCGCATCTTTGTGATGGCGCCAGAATGCCGCCTTTGAGAGCTTGCCGTGGTGCTGCTGGTCCGCAGTCTTGTCCCCTTTAACTTTATTGGTGCTCGCGCTGGATTGGGCGATGGCCACCGCAGCCAGCAATGCCAAGCCCACGGTGATGCAGAAAATCGTTCGGAGTGCCTTTCTCATTAGAGCCTCCCGGTTTCAGGCATTTTGCAGTAGTAACGGACGCGTCACAAGGTGACCAAAGGGAATTGGGCGCTGAGAATTGGTGCTGGGAGGTGGTGGTAAATAGTTTGACATAGCTACGTCACCGACCCACGGCCACGCTATCAAGCATCCCCTCATCCCGTTTGTGATACAAATTTCTGTGATCCCAACATTCGTACAAGCTCTGCCGGCATCCCCGGGAGCACTGTGCTGAGGGCATTTTTCATCTCTCTTTCTGAGAGCCGCTCGTTGCGAGCGTTGGCCGAGCGGTCTTCAATTGGCCGGCGCACTTCCAGTCGTTTCGTGGCGGGCACTCAGGTCGAAGACGCCCTTCGCGTAACTCAGAACCTAAATTCCGCAGCACTTAGCGTCTCGATCGACAATCTCGGCGAAAATGTCACCACTCCCGAGGAGGCCCGGGAAGCCGCTGCCCTTTATCGTCAATTACTTTCACAAATTTCAGCCCGAAAACTCAATGCCAACGTCAGCGTAAAGCTCACACACATGGGCCTCGATGTCGACCCGCAGCTTGCCTATCACAATGTCGGTCAGCTCGTCGCACAAGCAGCTTCCCTGCAACCCAAAAATTTTGTGCGCGTCGACATGGAGGGCTCGCCCTATACCGATCGCACGCTGGCTTTGGTCCGGGAACTGCACAACCAGCCTGAGTACCGCGGATGCGTCGGAGCTGTCATCCAAAGCTATTTGCGGCGTTCGGAAAGCGACGTGGCCCAGCTGCTTCGCGAAGGAATCCGCATTCGGCTGTGCAAAGGCGCGTACCAGGAACCGGCAGAAATTGCATTTCAGACGAAATCCGAGGTAGACGCAAACTACATCAAGCTGATGAAAATCCTGCTCAAGAGCGGAATTTATCACGGCCTCGCAACCCATGACGAAGCCATCATCCGTGAAGCGCAAGCATTCGTTGTACGCGAACAGATTTCCAAGAGCGCATTTGAATTTCAGATGCTGTACGGCATCCGCCGCGATCTTCAACGGTCACTGGTGCGCGAAGGATGGGGGATGCGCGTGTATGTCCCGTTTGGGACAGAGTGGTATCCCTATCTGATGCGACGCCTGGCGGAACGGCCGGCGAACGTATTCTTCGTGGCAAAGAATCTGTTCAGGCAGTAGGCGGCTCTGCTCGATTGTGCTACTTCAAGAATTGAAGTCTAGTTGTGATTCAGGCATGCCCTTCGGGAACCGGAATCGCGACTCGCAGCGCCGTTCCACGGCCGTTCGAATCGAGCTCAAAAGTTCCGCGGAGCTCGCGGACGCGCTCGCGCATTGCTGCCAGACCGACGCCGGCATTTCCGGAAAACCGAAAGCGATTCAACAAATCGGAAGGAATGCCCACTCCATTGTCTTTGATCGTGAGCATCACGTCTCGCGGTCCAGGCTCCAGGATAATCTCCGCCGAGACGCTCTTGGAGTGGCGATGAATATTGCCCAGGCTCTCCTGCAAAATGCGAAACAACGCAATCTCAACCTCCCGCGGCAGACGCCCCTGCAGATTAGGTATTTCAACCTTCAGTCGAATGCCGCTTCGCTTCGCAAATTCTTCTGCGTACCAGCGGGCGGCTGCGGGGAAACCTGCTTCTTCAAGCCCCGAAGGATGCAACAGATGGGAAATCGTGCGCACTTCCTGCAGTGAACGATCGATGAGCCGCATGCATTCAGAGTATCTGGGGTCCTGCTCGTGTCCCGCGGAAAGTGTCGAGAGTGTCATTTTCGCCGCAGCTAGGCACTGACCCGTGCTGTCGTGCAATTCGCGCGCTAATCGCCGGCGCTCCTCGTCTTGCAGGTGCAGCAGGCGCGCGCTTAAGTGGCGCGCTGCTTCATCGCTGGCCATCGCCGCTCGTTCCGATTCACGCGCCCGGCGCTCGGCCTCAATGGATTGCAAGGCCGCACCACGCGTCTCCTGCTCCGCCCGTTCACGCGCCAGCAGTTCCTGGCGAATCAGCCGGTAATGCCAGAACAGCAGCAGAACCGCAGTGACGAAGCTAACCAGCAGAATCGCGACTTCGAAAAGCAAACTTGAGCGCGCCGCCGCTCGCCGGCTGGCCAGCAAGCGAGACTCCTCGGCCCGCATCTGCCCGGTCACGGAAATGATCTCATCCGCAAAGGCGACGCTTTGCCGGGTCAACTCCGGCTGGCCAACCGGCTCCTGAGCGCCGCTCCTCTTTAGCGCAACTGACTTCTCCCATAACTGAATGCGATTGTCTACCAGTTGCTCGAGCTGCTTGCACTGGGCCTGCTGCGCTGGATTGTCGCTGGTGCTCTTGCGCAATTCGGCGAGCTTGGCTGTCACTTGCGAGACCGCATGCTGATATTGCACGAGCGCCTGATTGTCGCCGCTGAAAACGTAGGTCAGGCGGTCACGCGCAGCCGTCGCAATAACCGATTCGGTGTCGCCCACCAGTACTTCCACCTGCTCAGTATGCTCTACCCACCGCGCGCTCACCAGAAAACTATGAATGGTCCCGTAGACAATGAGCGCGCAAGCCACAAGAAGGCCGATGGCAATCACAAAAGCGGTGCGGGCTTTCACCAGACTCGACATAGATGGGCTCTGCCGCTTTGGGGTAAGCGGCGCGTGGCGCAAAATATTAAGAGTTTACAGGTTCACCCGGAGAATTGACCAACAATTCGGGAGCAGTAATCCGCCGTTTTACGACGCGCCAGCAGACGGTCAATTCTAGTGAGGGGGACGAGGAACGTATCTTCCCGGCCCGGTCTGCGGCGTTTCACTCTGGCTCGGATTTGACTGCGCCGGTGCAAGAGGCAGATTGGATGCATCATTCAGCATTTGCCGTTCCTGCGGTGAAAACTGGCTGAAACGTCCGGACTGAATCTCACGCTGGCGAGCTTCCGGCGGCATTGCGCGCAGCGCCTGGATCGCACTCCTTACCGCCTGGCGCCGCTCCGGCGGCAGGCCGTTGTATTGCGAGGCGAAGTTGCGGAATTCTTGCCGCTGCTGCGGCTTCAAATGCTCCCACACTTCTCCCCGGCGCAAGACTTGCTCCTGGCGAGCAGGTGGCAGGTTGTTGAAATGCTGCAGGCGCTGCTCATACTCCTGCTGGCGTTGCGGCGGCAAATGCCGGAATTGGGGATCGTTCTGCAAAGCGCGCCGCTGCTGGTCAAGCGGCTGATCGCGATGCTGATTCAGCCACTGCCCGAAATGATGTCCCTGTTCAGGTGGGCGGTAAGTGTTTCGCTGCTGTGGAGCAGGCGCTGAGCGAAAATCCGGCTGCGATGACCGCGGAGCATTCTGATATCGAGGCGGCTGCTGCGACTGCCCCCGCGGTTGCGGATTCGACGGCCGGCTCTGTTCATGGCTGGGCTGCGGAACTGAATTATTGCGCCGGTTCTGAGCGAAAGACAGCGGGGCAGAGAGCGCCAGCAGCAAACCTGCGATTACACTCCCTTTTGCGAATTGTACTCGTGCCTTCATTGCCCTGTCCCCGGAACTTACAATTGCGCGCTGCCCGTCTCAATACGCCTTTACGGATTCGCGTTTACATCTTGCTGGACCTGCATGTCGTCCAGCAAGCTCGCCGCCGAATCCGGATCAGAATCTGAAAGCAAGTCGTGATTCTTGTCCAAAGCCTGCAAATCACTGACCGCGGTGCCCGGCGTCAGCGTCGCTATCTGGCCTGGGCCCTTTGTCGTGACCGCACCGCGTTCCATTACTAGCGTGGCTCCTGCAACCAACGCTAGACCTAGCGAAACCGCAACTGCCGGCCGCCGCAGCCATGCAAGCCATCCACCAGGCTGCCTGGCCGATTCCTCACGGAGACGCGCGCGCAGCCGCACGTCAAAATACGGCGACGGCTCGGGCGCGGTCCACTCGTCGAGCAGCGCCATCGTCTTGCGGAATTCATCGAGCGTGGTGGCGCAAGTACCGCAACCCCGCAGATGCTCATTGACCTCGGCCGCGGGCGCGCTCAGTCCGGCGGCCAGGTCCGGAAGCAGTTCGCGAATCTCAGTGCACTTCATGATCGTGTTTCCTTCTACTGTGTGGCGCGGGCGCCTTCGCCCGCGGCTTTATACAAACTCTTTCAGCTGCGTCCGCAGCGTTTCGTACGCACGGAACAGCAGCGACTTCGTGGCTGATTCACTTAACTTCAACACCTCGGCAATCTGCCGATAATCCATCTGCTGATACTTGTGCATTAGCACCGCCATTTTCTGCCGCTCGGGCAGCGCTTCCACTTTCTCCCGGATCGCCGCCAGCCGCTCCCGCCGCAAAATGTCTTCTTCCACATTCGGCGTCTTGTCGGCCAAATCCGGAGTCTGCCCCGTCTCCTCGTCGGCTTCGTCCAGATTCGTTATATTCTCGGGTCGTTCATGCCTCGTATCGCGAGCAAAATTCACGCCCAGATTCGTCGCGATGCGATATAACCACGTGCTGAATTTTGCGCTCGGCTCGTAATTCGCTCGCGACCGATATACCCGCAGGAAAACCTCCTGCGCCAAATCTTCCGCTGCCGCCGAATTATGCGCCATCCGATACATGAAGCTGATAATCGGACGACGATATTTTTGCACCAGATAGTCAAAAGCGGAATCGTCCCCCGCCTTCACCCGCAGCATCATCTCGGCGTCAGACAGACCTCCGGCCGCTTCCGCCGGAGGGTGCACGCCCATTGCGAGCAACCCGCGATCTAAGGCTACGCTGCTCACACTAGAATCAACCCCATTGTTGCCAGAAAGTTGCGTGCCTTCCTGCTCGGGGTTGTGCCCGGATGTCCTTTGATCTGAAGGGGTTAACGGCTGAGCAGCGGGTTTAGGTTTCTTCCACATCCGGCTGAACGTTGCTAGTTAACACTGGCAGTGAGCCTGACCAGTGGACTAAGCGACGGGAATAGGCTAACACGTTGGAGAACAAGGGCAAGTGATTCATCGCTCAGGGCGGACAGTCCATAACCCGGGCGAATTTCCAGGATCCGTCCGGCTGGCGTTTGATGACTCGCAGCACCTTGCCGCGGATTGGCTTCGGCATCCCGGCTTCGTTATATGAAAAGTAGCCCCACTCGAACGCCCAATCCCCGGTAATTTGCAGATCTTTGAGTTCCGGTTTGTAGCAAACCTTGCGCCCTGAGCCGGCTCTCTCCTAGCGTTGATCGGTCGCGTAAATTGCCGCCTTGTCAACTTCTGCCGGAGAATCGGGCAATAAACGCACGGCGTCTCTGTCCCACAGCTTTGCGAGATCGTCGGCTTTGCCGGACAGAGTCGTCTCGACGTCGAGTTTGTGTAGCGCTTCGATGCCTTCGCGATCCTGCTGTAAAGACCGAGGCTGCGCCGATAGCGGAGATATCGAACCGAGGCTGAACACACAAACGATGATTGTCTGTAGTCCGAAATGAGGTTTCATTCTGCTCTCCCTAACTAGCTGCGAAGGCGATCGGGTGCAGGAAGTTTAGCGTCGTTCGGGAGCCAAGGCAAAACCGTAACGTCTCACTTCGATGCTCGGCGTTACTTTCGTAACCTCGACCTCTGCCTAGCTAGGTTTTCCTTTCGGCGGCTGGCTTAGATTGGCACTCTAGAGCAGTGTCTCCGCGGCCCACGCTCCTGGAAGGCGCGCCATGCTATCGTTTTTCGCAAAATTGCTGGTTGTACTGCGACGTTTGGGCGCGAGCAGATTCTATAAGCTGAAGTCGGAACGCTGCACTCACCTCCATAATACTGTCATGGAAGCGGTTCAATGTGCGAAGCAGGTCGCGAGCCAACCAGAGATTGTGGCCATCCAAGGCGGTCGCGTGGATGTACTCAGTCCGACGGAACAGAGGATCCGCGATTTCGTAATGGGTTATCTGTCTCAGAAGCCCCTGGTACCGGCTCGCCTATATCCAAACATCGGTATAACGGGCGGCCAAATTTCTTCCGAATCTGCGCAAATTCAGCGTAGGACTCCCACCCAACTCAGGCGCAGAACTCCGCACAAAAACGAATACCAATGCCCGTACGGAAAAAGAAGCTGCGGCGAGAACGCAATCTACTGCGCGCATTGCAATGAGGATTACGCAGAGTTCCTTCGCATGACTGACGAGTATTGATAAAGGCGAAGTGGTGATTCTTAAACGTAATCGAATAGCGTCATAAACCCAAAATCCATATGCAATTGCTGGTGGCAGTGGAACAGCGTCAGCCCCGGGTTGTCAGCCACGAAATCGATCTCGGCTTCCTGATATCCGCCCAGCATGACTACATCCTTCATGACGCCGCTTGTCACCTTTCCCGCAACCTTGGTCAGCTCAAAACTGTGCCGGTGAAGGTGGATAGGATGAATGTCGTCGCTGGCGTTGCTCATGCGAATGCGATAGCGCTTGCCTTGCTGCAAATGAAAGGCTGCCGGCATCATTTCGCCGGTCATCGCATAAGCCGTTCCGTTGATCGTCCAACGGTTGAAGCCTTCCTCAGCCGCATTCTGCTTCTCGAACTTCATCTCGAAGGTCCGATCCGCTGCAGGAGCAGTGCTGCCCGGCTTGCCAAAAGCGGCGTAATTCCAGCGATGCGACGGCGGCGCAACCCACACCGGTTTTCCCGGCCGTCCGGCATACACGATCCCCATTCCGTGCCGGCGATCATCGTTGTCCAGATCACCCATGATCCACTTTCCGGGATGGCTCATCTCCACGATTGCCGAGATGCGTTCGGCAGTGCCTAACCAGAGCAGCGGAACTTGAATTGGATTCGGCACCGCATTCCCATCCAGCGCGATCACGCGAAAGGTATGTCCAGGCAGCGCGAGGCTGCGAATCTCAGTAGCGCTGCCGTTCAGAATATGAAAAAGTACGCGCTCGCCCTGCTTCACACGAATCGGCTCTCCGTGTCCCAGCATGCGGCCATTGATCGTGAATGATCGGTAGCCGACTTCATACCCCTTCTGCATCCCCCTAGCTTGCGAGGCCTTCATCGACGACTCGCCTTCGTCTTCTAGCGCCTTGACCTTGGTGGCAGGCGAGAGGAATTCCTGGGCCATGTCTCCGCCGCGGCTGAACTCCGGATCAAATTCCTTGAGCACGAAAAAAACTTCACGATCGTAATTCCCCGGCTCGCTTTTGGGTTCAATGTAAACCGGCCCAACCTGACCGCTGTATTGCCCAGCTGAAAGGTTCGCACCTGCGCGATTGTGAGTGTGATAAAAACGGAAACCTGCAGGCTGCGGCACGAAAACGATCCGCCGTTTGCCGTGCGCGGGGATATAGGGCGTTCCTTCTTCGGACGCGCCATCAACATCGACCGGCACCTTCTGACCATGCCAGTGCAGTTGCTCGGGCACATCGGTGTCGTTGAAAACATCGACCGTGACCTGCTGTCCTTCTTTGAAGCGAAGCAGTGGGCCGGGAAACTGGCCGTTGTAATTCGTAACTGAAATAATCCGGTTGGGCGCGATCTCGATGGGAGAGGTTTTGATGTGCAGCGTGTAATCGGGCTTGCTGGACTCCTGGGTATTCTCTGTTTCGTCCTGCTGAGCAGGTTGCTCAGCTTGAGAAAAAGCTGCTTTTGCCGAGAACAGCGACGCCCCTAGCGTCACCCCTGCCGTCTTCAGGAAGTCACGCCGCGATCCCGGGTTGCCTTTCATGACTTTCTTCCTCAGGAAATGATAATTGAGGCGGGCAGAAAGATGCGCGGCCCACGCCCTGTCATCCTGGAGCGAAATGGCACGATTCGGCGAATCGTACCGTGCAGTCGAAAGACCTATGCACCTATCCGCGAGCCACACCAAATCGGGCAAAGACCTCTATTTTCTGGGGTCCTTCGCATTGGCCGCCTAGTACAAACATCCTATTTACTGCAATGTGGTTGTCATTGCAAACTAGTTGGTTAACTGTTCGGGAGATCATATGACTGAAGGAATCTCTGACTATCTGAAGCGGCCAAGCCGGTACGCAATGATCGAAGGCGTAGGAGAGATGGGCATCGCAATTGTCATCTCCGGCATATCGGCGTTTGGCATTTTGCATGCACGGGCAGGAGAACACTCAATCTGGAATTGGAAGCCCATAATGCTTATCTACGGAGTTGTCCTGCTCGCACTTGTTTTTCTGGCCCAAGCAATGATCAAAAAGCGAATTACCTACCCGCGCACCGGGTATCTGAAACACAGACACTCCCGCGTTAAATCCGTAGTTGCGATCGTGAGCGCCGCGATGCTTGGCGCGATTTGTGCCGTGTTGATCTCGAACTTCTGGAAACACTCGGAACATCGACAAGATTTGCAGCTCCTGCTGAGCGGCTTAATCTGGTGCTTGCTGTACGCATACGCAACCAAAATGGACCAAACGTGGAGATGGATCGTGGCAGTGGCGATGACATTTGGTCCGCTCGGTACAGATCGGATTATGTCAGGTGATCCCGGGCAGTGGGTAAGCTTTATTGTCATCGGCATCTGTTGGCTGATTTCAGGCACGATCACATTCTGGCTCTATCTCCGGCGCACGCGGCCCGCTCAAGAGGCACCATGAAAGAACGGCTACGTAGCCTCTCGGCGATAGACCGCGTAATTCACGAGCCTGGGCGGCTCATGATTATTGCGCTTCTCTCTGCGGTGGAGGAGGCTGACTTTTTGTATCTTCAGTACGAGACCGGTCTTAACAAGGGAACGCTCTCGAGCCACTTGGCTCGTCTTGAAGATGCAGGCTACGTCGAGATCACGAAAACATATCGTGGAAAAATCCCGCAAACCCTACTGCGGCTCACCTCTTCCGGATGCCGCATTTTCGCACAATACAAAAGGCATATGAAAAAGGGATTGCAGATGTGACTAAGCTCATCGAAAGCAAAGTGAAGCTACGACCGATCTGCTGACTTTAACTGATGCCGGACGGCTTTACTGGCACTTCACGTTTTCCGGCGGCGAAAGCGCCGTCAGCACCCGCTGATCCGGATAGCTGTACGCCCCGCCCAGAGCCGTTGACGGTGATTGAAACTCGAACCACTGCAGCAACGCCTCGTTCTGCGGATGAAAAGTTCGGCCCTGGATCGTAATTGCTACGGTCGCACCCGGCAGCCCCTCGACCGCATCGCCCACTTCGAGATCATTTTGGCAATTGCCGTTTTGCGAGAGCCACCACGGCGTTATCCCATGCTGTCCATCGCTGCCCACAAATGGGTCGTTTAGGCTTTCCGTCATCTCGTGACTGAGCGCAGTTATGTCCTCAAACCCCGGTGCGAACAGGCCCGGAGAAATCCAGCTCGAATAGTTCAGCACATATCGTTTTTCGCGAGAACCGTTGTGCGCATCCCCGGGCTCAAAATCGTAGCTGTGAAAACCCAGCACGCAGCAGTGATTCGGATTTCCGTCGAGATAGAGATAAGTGTTCGGAAACAGGAACGTCGAAATGGATTTCGTAGTGATATCGCCCGAATGCTCCGCGCTGCCGATCGGACTTTTGGTGTCATTCGCCGTCGAAGGGAACAGCAGATTCGAGAAAACATTAATGTCCGCGAGCACAAAAGCGCAGCAGGAACCATCCTCATTCAGCGCAAAGAAATATTTCCCGCGCGGAATCGACAACGTGCGCTCCGCCTTCACCGACGGCCGCAGCAGCGTGTGCCAGTCCTGCTGCATCGCGTTATAGAACTCAGCGCGCTGCACCGAGTCGGCGAACTGCGTCGGCACATCGCTGCTGGTGTATTCCGCCCTTTGAAATACGGGTGAGTCCACGACCGCGCCGACGAACGGCGCCACCGAGTAGTGCAGCTTGTGTCCATTGACCACCCGCACCGAGCCGTCGTAATCCAGCAGATCCAGCGAGACCGGAACGATGGGCGCGTCAAAAGTAGTTGTACCACCCGCTTCGGGACGATTTCCCGCAATCGAATAAAGCCATCTTCGCTGCGGCTTCCCGTCCGGCCCCATGCCGGCTGCCTGAAACTCGCCGCCAAATGTCGGGATGGAATCAATCTCCGTCGCGCCGAAAGCTTGCGAAGCGCTGCCAATGTGTCCGCGCGGCGCAAAAACCGTGAACGCGCCGTGGGCACTCGAAAGCGTGGGCGCAAGCTGGTCCTTGCTCTGCCCAAACGCTGAGCCCGTCAGGGCCGCAAGTGAAACCAGCAAAGAAACCAGTAAGCGAAGGAGTGTACGTTCAACCCGCAAAATCATCACCGATCTGATCAAGTTACTTGGATGCGCAGACACTTGCAAATTTTGTTTAGCGTGGGGAATGTAATGGTTTTGTCACGAACCACAAGGCATTCCGTGTGGCGAGAACAAGCCTGTCCCCGATCGGCCGTTCTCGGAGAATAGGAGCAACGAACCTAGGCCTTCGCCCTCGTGACCGCTCCCTCTGACGCCGAAGCCACCAGCGCCGCATACTTCGCAAACACTCCCGCCGCATAGCGCGGCTTCGGCGGCTTCCATTGCGCCAGCCGATGCTTGATCTCGGCGTCGCTGATTCCGATTTCCACCACTCGTTGATTTACATCGATTCGAATCGTGTCCCCTTCGCGCACCGCCGCAATCGGCCCGCCCAGCGCCGCTTCCGGCGAAACGTGGCCAAGCATCAATCCACGGGTCGCTCCACTGAATCGACCGTCGGTCAGCAGCGCAACCGATTCCCCAAGTCCCTCGCCGACAATCGCCGCCGTTACGCCCAACATCTCGCGCATGCCCGGCCCGCCCTTTGGCCCTTCGTTGCGAATTACAACCACGTCCCCGGCCTTCAGTTTCTTTCCCGTGACCGCCGCCATCGCTTCTTCTTCGGACTCAAACACGCGCGCCGGCCCGCGATGGCTCAAGCGCTCGTGCCCGCTGATTTTTGCCACGCATCCTTCCGGCGCAAGATTGCCGCGCAGGATCACCAATCCTCCCGTCGTCTTCAGCGGCTTATCGAGCGGCGCAATCACCGCCTGATCCGGCGTTTCAACCGCGGCTGCAGCCTCTTCGCCAATTGACTTTCCTGTCACCGTCATCGCACCCTCGTGCAGCTTTTTTCCGTGCATCAGCCGATTCGCCAGCAGCCTGATCCCTCCAGCCCGATGCATGTCCGCCGCAACGAATCTCCCAAATGGCTTCAAATCGCAAAGCAACGGTGTACGCTCGCTGATTTTCTGGAAATCGTCAATTTCAAGATGCACTCCCCCCTCGCGCGCAATGGCCAGCAGGTGCAAGACCGAATTTGTCGAGCCTCCACTGGCGGCCACCGACGCAATCGCATTTTCAAACGCAGGACGCGTCAGAATCTGCTTTGCCGTGGTTCCACTTTTCAAGAGATTCATCACCAGCTGGCCGCAATGCATGGCGACATCATCCTTTTGCGGATCCATCGCTGGCACGCTGTTGTAGCCCATCGGTGAAATGCCGATCATCTCCATCACGGTCGACATCGTGTTCGCCGTATATTGCCCGCCGCACGCCCCCGCACCCGGACACGCCGCGTTCTCCAGTTCCCGCAAATCGGAGTCGCTCATCTTGCCGGCGGCGTTTGCCCCGATCGCCTCATACACATCCTGAATCGTGACATCCTTGCCACGAAAGGTTCCGGCCGCAATCGTCCCGCCATAAAGCACCAGCCCCGGCAGGTCAAGCCGCGCCAGAGCCATCGCCGCCGCAGGAATCGTCTTATCGCAGCCGACAACGCACACCACCGCGTCGAACAGCTGCCCGCGGCACACGAGCTCGATCGAGTCGGCAATCACTTCGCGGCTCACCAGCGACGCCCGCATGCCCTCGGTGCCCATGGTCTCGCCGTCGCTGATGGCGATCGTGTTGAACTCCATCGGCGTTCCGCCAGCTGCGCGGATGCCCTCCTTCACCTTCGTCGCCAGCCGCCGCAGATGAAAATTGCACGGCATGGTTTCGATCCAGGTGTTGGCGACTGCGATCAGCGGCTTCGCCAGATCGTCGTCGGTAAAACCGATGGCTTTATACATCGAGCGCGCGCCCGCACGGTCGCGCCCCTCCGTGATGACACGGCTGCGGTGCTTGAGTTCCATACGGATAAAAGATTACGCCAGAGCCGCAGAAAGGAAAAGTTAACGCCCGGTCGCTAAATGAAAGGCGAGGACGAGTAGTACCGATCGTGGAGTGACGGGCGTCCTCGCCCGTCTGCCTCTGAGCAAAGTCGAAGGGTCAGCTTCAAAGCTCAGTTCGGTTTTAAGCTGACGCCGCCTCCTGCCTGAAACCTGACCTTTGACGCCTGGCGCCTACTATTAGGCCGCCTTCTTCTCCCCCGGAGCCTTCGCCTCCGGATGTCCCCTCTTCGCCGCGGCATGCTCGATCTGCGCATTGATCTCGCCGCCAACAAGAAACGCGAATCCCGTGATGTACAGCCACATCAGCAGGATCATCGCCGCTCCCAGCGATCCATAAGTGCGGCTGTAGCTGTTGAAGAAATGCAGATATCCGCGAAACGCAAACGTCGCCGCCACCCAGAGCAGCACGCCAATGATCGAGCCCGGCGTGATCCAGTACCAGTGCTGCTCTTCGAGATCGGGCCCGAAATAGTAGATCAGCGAAAACGAAATCGTAATGAACGCCATCGCGACAATAAACTGCCCCACCCGCCAGGCCACGACCACCATCTCTCCCAAACCGTAGTAATTGGCAACCAGGTTTGCAACGTATCCTCCCACCAGGACCGCAACCAGCGCCACGATGACGAGAACTGAAATTGCAATGGTCAATGCAAACGCAATGGCGCGCACTTTGAACCACGACCGGTTTTCTTTGACTTCGTAAGCCCCGTCCAGGCCAGAGATCATGGAAGCCATCCCGCCGGACGCGAACCACAGCGTCAGCGCAATACCAACCGTGAGCTTCCCACCTCCGGAATTGCGGGTGATTTCTATCAGAGTGTGGCTGATTACCGTAAACGCCGCCGGCGGCAACACCTGCGAGAGGTGGTTCAACAGATTGGTCTGCAAGTCTCTGGCGTGCGCAGCAAACAGTCCAAAAACCGCCAGCAGAAAAACCAGAAACGGGAAGAGCGCCAGGATGAAGTTGAACGCCAGCGCGGCGGCGCGATCCAACAGAAAGTCATCGTTGATTCCATGAACGACTTTCTTCGCCAGCTGCTTGCCTGTCAATCCACCCAGGTTCCAGATGGTTGATACCTGCTCTTCGGTGCTCAGCTTAGACTCGGCCATTTGTTCCGGCATATGCCCGATCTTGGATTCGGCGACATACTGCGCCTTTGCCCGAAATTGCAGACTATTGAGAGCAGACCTGAGCGGGCTTACTTGATCCTGTCAGGACGTGAGACCGTTAGGGTCGGACATTCGTGCCGACCAGCGAGTCAGGGCATGGTACGTTGTAGGGGAAAGGTCACGGACAGGGGGATTTTGAGCGATATCGCCTGGTTTCGTCAATCAACCCAAGACTGCTAGGTCTATTATGGCGTGTAACGACATGTCGTGTGGTAACATATTGGTCGCCTATTTTCGTCGACGAGGCGGGATGACCACAGTGAGACGCTGGATTTCCAGAATTGCTGCCGCGTTGTTCGGATTGGTGCTGTTGGTCTTGTTAACGGGTTTCACGTACGAACAGATCGGGAGGGCAAGGGATACTACCCGTCTCCCTCAACGGATTGGGCAGGCCGTCGACGTCGGTGGACACATTCTGAACCTCTACTGTTCAGGCGAGGGCAGTCCGACGGTCGTTTTCGAAGCGGGCGGTAACGAGCCCGGATATGCATGGTCATCGATACAGACCAGGCTTGCGAACGTTACTCGCGCGTGCTGGTACGATCGCGCAGGCGTGGGATGGAGCGATCCGCCGCCGTCGCCGAGAACAAGCGCGACAGTCGTCAGCGACCTCCATGAAATGTTGCGCCGAGCAGGCGTGCCACCGCCGTACGTATTGGTCGGCGAATCGATCGGAGGAGAATACGCGCGCATTTATACCAGTCGCTATCCTCACGATGTTGCCGGACTCGTGCTCGTGGATTCGTCCCACCCCGACCAACAAGAACCACCATTTATGCTGTCGGCGTTCAACCTGATGTCTCCGGCCAAGCGGCGATTGATCTGCACCGCACTGCCATTTATGGCGCGCTTTGGCATTCTTCGATTTGCAGCGAGCCGAATGGGCGGCCCGGCTCCCACGGAACCTAGCCCGGAGTTCGAGATATTGGCAAAGCTCAATGCCCAGCCGACGGCGCTGAGAACGGATGCGGAGCAGACCTGCGCGGCAACTGAGGGCGGCAGATTGGTCCCCACGCTCGGCACCGGCAACCCTGAACTCGACAATGCGGCACGAAATGCGGGCAGCTTGGACGATCGCCCGCTGGTGGTGCTGACGGCGGGAATGTACTGGGCTCCGCCGGGTTTGGAAAAGCAGGCCGCCGACTACCACGAAATCTGGATTCATCAGCTACAAGCCAGCCTGACACAGCTTTCAAGGCGTGGGCGGCAAGTTGTAGTGGATGCGCATCATGACATGAGCGAGGCTCCAACCGCCGTGGTAACGGCGACACAGCAGGTGGTGGACGAAGTCCGGAGAGAGCATGAATGACTGAGAGCTCAACTGTCGAAACATCCCCATAGCACTCAAGATGCCTATTTCAGGCGAATAAAAAGCGCACACTTGTGCAATCGGACGATTATGCATTTCACACAGAAAGGAGTAAAATCAGTGAACCGTGATAGGGCAGTTGAAGCAATTTTGGACGCCATTAGGCGAGAAAATATGCCTACATACGAAAGACACGCAGCCGTAATTCGCGCTGGTGCAATCGCGCAAACGTACATTGGAGCAAATGAGGAACTGCTTGAATCGGTTTTCGGTTCAGCTTCCGAGCTCATGCTCCAAAATCACTGTAACGATGATGATGCCACTGGAATTAGTGGCAGATGACATCATTATTGGCCGGAAGCCAGTGGCCGCATATTGGTTGAGGCTCCTGTTTAGTTCTGCTTGGCTTCCAGCGTGAATAGTTACGTACTCACTTTTAGGCATGACAGCTCGCTTTCTGGGGAAGGCGAACTTTATACCACGATTTCTCTGTCAGGGGAACGCACTCTTTGATATAACGAGTGCGAGAGGCTGGCGGAGGGCAGGTGAATCGAACACCGTTCCTGTCAGGGAATTCCGGCTTATAAGGCCGGGCCTGCTACCAAGCAGATGCCCTCCACCGCCTCGGATACTCGCAGATATAAAATTTGTTTCAACAATTTATGACGAGTTTTCTGAGGAAAAGTTGTGGACGATCAAAAGAAACCGTTGAATAGTCGACCGAAACGAAGGAAAACTGGTTTGCACAAGGATAGGTTCAAGCCGCCAACGGTTAAAGTCTCAAAGCAGGATTTCGACAAAATTCTTGGTGGATTGATTAAGGCGCAGCCTCAGCCGGACAAGCGGCTCAAGTAGGCTGTTCGTCAACCTTTTCATTCTGTGCTGATTCAAGTTCTGGTTTAACCTCTACATCGATATCTGAAATTCCCGTCATAGACTCCACCTTATGCTTGACAAAGTTCTTCAGCACGTCGGGATTGGCTGATTCATAGCGAAGATTGAGCGTGACCATCTTGTCATAAGGGACGTACATATTCGAGCCGGGAATATCCTTCCAGTAAGTGTCGGTCGGGAGGAGCTTGCTAGCAATGCGATCAGCTTCCAGTTGCGCGTATCGAAATCGTTTTGTATTTTTTAGCAACAAGCCGCGCAGGTCCCCATCCTTGTTTAGAAAATGATTCTCAACGCTTCCTCTATAAAGGTGCCCGTCGCTTGTCATGAGGTCGATTTCCACTCGCCTTTTTTCGGACGGGTGAAAAACAAACGGGGTAAAGAGTGGCTCCCATTCTGATACGCGCTTCAGCAACAGAGTTCCTACCGTAAAGCGAAACCATTTGTATTTGCGAAGGCGGCCAAAATGCAGGGTGGCCAGCAAAACTAGGAATATCTCTAAGGTTAAAAAAACATAGTTCCACAGCAAGAAACGCAATTGATGGCGTAATACACGCTCCGCCGACGCCCAGAACTGGCCAATATGCTCGTCGAAAAAATGGTCAGAATAGAGGCTATTGAAAACGAGTCTGTAGTCGGCAAGCTTGAGGCTCGCGTCCGAATCGCTCATTGACCACGGGTGATGGCCTATGAAGTAGATCCAATCTGAGGCAAGAATTGCGACTAGAAATGGCAATCCAGCAACGACAATGCCTGTGACTATTTCTTCCGTCCGCGACCGCTCATGCCGCTTAAGGCGCACAAACGGCTCAGCGGCTTTGTCGAAAATGAAAACGGGGAGAAAAACATAAAGCCCCAGCAGGGCTGAGGCTATCAATGCAATCATGATGCGTGTTTATCCAGCTCTTTTGATAACAAACTGGTGATGGCCTTCATCCAAGACGTAATCTCGCCCCGCCTTCAAGGCCTCTTCGATTTCCGCCTTGTGTCGTTCAATGGCCTCGCCCACAAGTTTTTCAGGAGTGTCGCGCTTCAGTGCAGTGCTGAGCTTTTCCAGATCGGTTGTCATACCCCACCCCTCAACAGCAGGCAATTCTAGCACGAAAGTACATGTACTACAGTAATGAGATGATCACCCGAGGGGAAGGGGTGCTTTTTCATCTCGGCAAGTGATTAAACCTTATGTACTGGAGTTTTAATAGGTTACGGAAGTATCGCGAAGTACCCAAGCAACCGGCCATTGCAGAGTTCACTGGTACCTCACGAACGGCGTGAACGCATTTTGCTCTACCAGCTTTGCATATGGGAGTTGCTTGATTCCGGCCATCCGGCCGACAGTCTGCTCGAACAGGTCTGCATCTTCGCGCCGATTGAACCTGTATGAAAATTCATTCAAATATCGCTGCAAGTGCTTTATTGAGACCTTGTGAAAGTTCCCCGTGATGCCGCGCTTGAATAGCGAAAATGCAGATTCCACGGTGTTCGTATGAACCTCACCCTGTACGTAAACTCTGTCTCTGTGGCGGATTGTCCGGTGTTTATCGCCCTTGATTCCAGCGGAGATGAACGCGGGGATGTAGGCTGGCAGTTCGTCGGTGATGACCTGCTTCGCGTCAGGCGAAACGTGCTTCTTAATCTGTGCTCCAAGATGCTTGGCTATATTGCTTTCGATATGGATTAAGCGCAGATCACCGCCGCGCTGACGCATTCCCATTACTACTTCTTTATTGCGGAGCTTGCGCCAATTGTTGTGCTGCTTTCCGCCGATGTACGTTTCGTCAATTTCAACGGTGCCGGTGAGCTTCAATCCGTCAGGCTCCGTCATCGCTTCGCGGATGCGATGCGATAGATACCATGCGGTGCGATAGTTGCATGCCAGATGCCGCTTCAACTGATTTGCAGACATTCCTTTTCTTGCATCAACAATCAGAGCAATTGCGGTGAACCACTTCGCTAGAGGCAAATGCGAATCGTGGAAGATCGTGCCAGTGGTTGCGGAGAACTGCTGTTTGCAAGACTTCTCTAGGCACTGATAAAGCTGTGCGCGTTTGTTCTTCGTCTTGCTTTTGCGCGTAATGCGCGACACTTCTTTTCCGCCGCAGGTCGGGCAGCGAACGCCATCCGGCCAGCGTTTATTTTCTAGGTAGGCCAAGCACTTTTCATCGCTAGCAAACGCAGTGGAAATGTCTATCAGTTTCATGTGCAAATCTTACTCTTGACATCCATCTGTGTCAAGTGCATAATCATCTGCAATCGCCTGTTTTCAATAGCTAACGCGTTCCAGATGGAATCAGGCGAAGCTTTCGCTGAGCATCATGCAGAGAAGGAGACGTTGTAGCCCTTAAATGCAGTCGGGCGATGAGTACATAAAACACGACGACGCATGCCGCATAGAAAACGGCGCTGAGCCATAACCTTCCGAAATAATGCCCGACCCACACGAACGAAACAATCCCGCACACCGCCATCGACCAAGTAAGGACGAACCCAGCTGCGACGCTCAGAAAAAAGCCGAGCCGTCCCAGATGGTAACAGCCGAGTAGCACAGGCAATACGCCAAGTAAAACAATCGTAAACGTGATGTACGGGTTAAGCATGTCGGGCCAGAGGGGGATGCGGAAGCGTGCGGCTTCATCACGCGACACCAACCGCATAGTTATCGGTAAAGCAATCAAAGCTGCGGAACCGGATGCCACTATGAGGCTTTGTACTGCGCTGAGGATGCGAAGCCTGCGCCACACACCGGTAATTGTAGACAATCGGGCGAAACACGTCACCGTAATTGGCGAAATATCTCGATATCGCTCAAAATGCCGAGGCCGGAGTTTTGAGCGCTATCGCCTGTGTCGTCAATTACAGGTGCGATAGAATCTCAACGGCTACTCAGTTCGAAAATGTTGCGTGTCCTTCCATGGCTGTTGCTGGTTCTGTTTCCGATCGTCGTTGTTGCCCAAACCGCAGATGACCTCACTGCTCGTTACGGCTATCCCGACGCTGAGAAGTTCAGCGTTCGTCCCGAAATCACAATGACGACCAAGTATGGAGACGGTCAGGCTGCGTGTGAAATGCTAATTGAGCCAAGAAATTCAGGGCAGGGTCAGTCCACTAAAGAGCCGTCCATGGTGACTGCTGTCGTCTCAGAGATCATCGACGAACTGATTCCGAGGTGGCAGCGGGGAATTCTTCTGGATCACTCAATCGAAAGCTTGGGAGCCTCAGAACATCAGGTTTTCGAATATCAAAATGTGACGATTATCCGAAACTTCATTCGCTACCTGCCAGCGAATCAAGATGAGACGACAGCCGACATCGTTCGCAAAGACAGAGTGTGCCGATCATCGACGGTTTCTCAGGAGTTTGTGCCTAGCATTCAATTAACAGCCGATGATCTTCATGCTCGATACGGCGATTCGGTTGCCCAGAGATTCAAGATTCGTCCCGACATTACGCTCACGGCCAACTGCGGTCAGGATCAGTCCGCTTGTGAAATCTCGATCGGTCGGACGCGCTCGATAATCCCACGCGATGAGCCCACCAAGTACATGCGCCCAGAGGTGATGACGGAGATTATTGATGAGGTCTTGCCGGAAGCGGATCGCGGCAAATTGCTACTCGGCGTTGTCACGAAGTCTGGATGTAATGATCTCGAAACTCGCGACTACGAGAACGTGACGATTCACCGATTCAGGCACAGATGCATTTTGCCGAATCCTGAGATAGAAGGGACGGCAACTTTTACTCGCAAGAGCGCAGTGTGCGCGGCCACTAGAGCCATTGCCCCACCATCCTAGGACCTTAACTGTTGCAAAATCTCGATATCACTCAGAATATTCCGAATCACCAATTAGGTTTTCGTTGCCCGGCCCAGGAAGCACGGGGCGCTGCTGCACAAAATGAAAAGGCTCGGACAGGAATGTCCAAGCCACAGTAGTTTCGGCGCGAGAAGCTTACGCGGCGTCGTCTTCGATTTTGATTCGGAGGGACTTCAGGAACTTAACGTCTTGATCGCTGACCTTCAGCTCAGGGTTGCTGGTCAGAGTAGTGACCATGGAACTCTTATCCGTCTTCTCGCCTGGGCGGCTGACGCCAATCGTCGCTTCGAGCACCAGGAAAATGTCGTAGCCGCCATCTTTGATCCGGGTAACCACGTCAGCAATCTGGTCCGAGTCGGCCAACGACTCGTTGATGGCTTCGCCAAGTTCCTTCATTAGCTGCTTCAATTGCTGGTCCACGAAATTCCCCCGGGGTCCTGCTTAATTAGATGCAGGCCCGAAGCCGCCCACATCTATTGAAAGTTATTCTAAACCTCGGCGTTGGTAAAATCGAGAAGAATGACAAACGTTTCTACGGCACGGAAATTGGGCATTGCGGCGCGCATTGCCGGCGAGCAGGTCAAGCGCTCGCGCACCTATGGGGCTGTTTTGAAAGGGGCTAAAGCCACTCTCGGCCACTTCGGAGGCGTGTTGCACCAGCTCTGGCTGGAAATAACCGGCTTTGTTTTCCTGGCATTCGCCGGCGTCGGGCTGGTGGCACTCGTCCGCGAATACTCTGCCTACCACGCACACCGCGGTTCTCCGGGGCACATCGCCGCCGCCGCCGGCGTTAGCGCCATGTTTGCCTGGTTCGGAATTACCTCGTTCTGGCGCGCCCGAAATCGACGATAATGTCTGCGATGTCCACGCGGTCCAAGGCAACTCCGGCCTCCAAAGATCCGGAGACCTCCTCCAAGATCCCGGTTCGCCAGCTGTACACTCCCGCCGATCTTAATGACTGGACCTACGATGAGCACGTCGGCTATCCCGGCGATTTCCCGTACACGCGCGGCGTTCAGCCTACCATGTACCGCGGTCGCCTCTGGACCATGCGCCAATACGCCGGCATGGGTGACGCCGAAGAATCGAACAAGCGCTACAAATATCTGCTGAGCCAGGGCACCACCGGCCTCTCCGTCGCCTTCGATCTCCCCACGCAAATTGGCCTTGACTCCGATCATCCGCTTGCGCAAGGCGAAGTGGGGAAGGTCGGTGTGGCCATCGATTCGATCGAAGATATGGAGCGCCTGTTTGATGGCATCGACCTCACAAAAATTTCTACGTCGATGACGATCAACGCGACCGCGTCGATTCTGCTCGCGCTTTATGTTGCCGTCGCCCGCCGCAAACGAGCCGACATTCGCAAACTTTCCGGCACCGTGCAGAACGACATTTTGAAGGAATACATCGCCCGCGGAACTTACATTTATCCGATCCCGAAAGCGATGCGCATCGTGACCGACCTTTTCGCCTGGGCGAACCAGAACGTGCCTGAATGGAACATGATTTCCATTTCCGGCTATCACATGCGCGAGGCCGGCGCGACCGCGGTTCAGGAAGTGGCATTCACGCTCTCCAATGCCGGCGCCTATGTGCAGGCTGCCATTGACGCTGGCTTGGACGTCGATACTTTTGCCCCGCGCCTCTCGTTTTTCTTTAACGCCCACAATGATTTTCTCGAGGAAGTCGCGAAATTCCGCGCGGCTCGCCGCATGTGGGCTCATATCATGCGAGAAACATTTCGCGCTAAGAATCCCCGCTCCTGGATGCTGCGCTTCCACACCCAAACCGCCGGCTCAACACTCACCGCCCAACAGCCTGAGAACAACATCGTTCGCACGGCGATTCAGGCCATGGCCGCGGTTCTCGGCGGCACGCAATCGTTGCATACCAATTCTTTCGACGAAGCGCTCTCGCTCCCTACCGAGCAAGCCGCCCGCATCGCCCTCCGAACGCAGCAGATCGTCGCCTACGAATCCGGCGTCCCCAACACAATCGATCCGCTCGCCGGCTCGTACTTCATCGAATCGCTCACCGACGAAATCGAAAAGCACGCCCAAGGCTATTTGGAAAAGATTGAGGCTCTCGGCGGAATGTTGAAAGCCATCGAGCGCGGATTCGTGCAGCAGGAAATCCAAAACGCCGCTTATGAATATCAGCGCGCCGTCGATCACGGCGAAGCCACGGTGGTCGGCGTGAACCGTTTTGCGCAGGAGCACGAGAATCCTGTGCCCATCCAGCGAATCGATGAAGACCTCGAGCGCAAGCAGATCGAACGCGTTTCCGCCCTGCGTTCGAATCGTGACTCTACGTCGTGGAAGAGTGCACTCTCTGCAGTGCGCCAAGCGGCTCAGTCCGGCGAGAACTTAATGCCAAAGATTCTGGGCGCAGTCGAAGCCTTCGCCACTGTCGGCGAAATCTCCGACGCTATGCGCGGCGTTTTCGGCGAGTATCACGAAACAGTGGTGATTTGACTGCGATCGAGATCGAGATACGCAGCGTCCTGAAACTGAGTGGTAATTGGCGTCGCGGGAATTAGCATCGGGCGCCACAGGTTCTGGTTGGCTAAATGCAAAGTGCTAAATGCTAAGTGCTACCATGCTCTGTGATGACTGACGACGTGCGGCAGTTGACCTGCTTCGACTCCTGCCGACATCCTACCGAAGTGCTACTGTCCCGTGTGGTGATCGCACGCCTCGCGGCATGGCACACAGTAGTACAGGCCATCTTCGCAAAGCCGAATATCCAGCTGGCTTTGGCAAACGGTGCAGTACTTTTCGCACTCGCATTTTTGTTCGCTCATGTCGCATTGTAAGCAGACGAATTTTTTCCCGGTTCCAGTCGCGCTCATATGACCACTTTATAACCCGCGTCTGTGCATTCGTAGGTTCCGGAGGTAACCTGCGTGCCTGATAAAATAAGTAGATCCCATGCCCTTAAAGTCTTCATCTGTAATGACTCCCGATCCCCCGAAAACCACCCTTAAGGTGGGATTCGTGAGCCTGGGCTGTCCCAAAAACCTGGTCGACAGCGAAGTCATGATGGGCATGCTGGCGCAGAATGGCGCCGAGTTGGTCCCTCGCGCCGAAGACGCCGATGTCATCGTCGTCAACACCTGCTCGTTTATCGAGAGCGCCCAGCAGGAATCCGTCAACACCATCCTCGAGATGGCTCGCCACAAATCTGCCCGCGCGAAAAAGCTGGTGGTAGCCGGCTGCCTTGTTGAACGGTTTCGCGATGAGATTCGCAAAAATATTCCAGAAGTTGACGCCGTGGTCGGTACCGGCGAACTGGAGAACATTCTTCAGGCCGCCGGAGTCGCTCCGTCGCAGCCCGCTGACTCTCCATTCCGCATTCTCAGGTCCCGCCCCGAAGGCGATGCCCGCGCCGCTGCCGGCCGCTTTTCCCGTGAGTCCTGGGACGGAGCCATCTCCGACCTTCCGAATTACCTTTACGACGAAGCCACGCCGCGCGTTCTTGCCACCCCGCGCTCCACGGCTTACATCAAGATTGCCGAAGGCTGCGATCACCCTTGCAGCTTCTGCATCATTCCGCAATTGCGCGGTAAATTCCGCTCACGCCATTTTGAATCAGCGGTTGCGGAAGCCGAGCGCCTCGCGCGTTCCGGCGTCCGCGAAATCACGCTCATAGGCCAGGACACAACCTGTTATGGCGAAGACTTCGGTCTGAAAGATGGCCTCGCCCTTCTGCTCGAAAAGCTCGCGGCCATCGAAAATCTGCGCTGGATACGTTTCCTCTACGCCTATCCCAATAAGATTAGCTCGCGCCTGCTCGAGACCATCGCCGCCCACGAGAAGATTTGCTCGTACATCGATGTTCCTCTGCAGCACGCCTCAGCCACGACATTGAAGCGCATGAAGCGCGGCGGCAGCGCCGAAATTTTCCTGCGCACGATCGAGAAGATGCGCCGCACCATCCCGAATGTCACGCTGCGTACTTCCTTCATCGTCGGCTTCCCCGGCGAGACCGAAAACGAATTCGAAGAACTTTGCGATTTCGTGCGCCAGGCTGAATTCGACTGGATGGGGACCTTCGCCTACTCCGACCAGGAGGGCGCAACCGCGTATTCTCTTGATGAAAAGCTGTCGCTGCGAGAAATCGAGCGCCGCCGGAAACATCTGATGCAAGTCCAGCGCGCCATCAGTAAGCGCAAAAAGAAATCTTTGCGCGGAAAAGAATTTGACATTCTACTCGAGGGCCCATCGGAGGAAAGCGATTTGCTCCTCGAAGCCCGTTCCGCCATGCATGCCCCGGAAATCGACGGCAAGCTTTACATCTCCGACTTTCCCGATGGCCTCGCGCCCGTGCCCGGCGAGTTCTATCGTGGCCAGATCACCGAAACCCACGACTACGACCTGATCGCCAAAATTCTTCTTTAGTTCACTCTTCATTCCGAGTCGGCGCAGGAAAAGACGGATCTGACGATGCTTGCGCGCCAGCTCAGGCGTAAGGACGGAGCGCCCCATCTTCGTGTGACCTCGTGACCTCATGGGTTTCCTCCTACCCGCAGAAGGACCCGTGAGGGTAAAAATCCCTGTTCGGCCCCAAAATAGCCGTAACTTTGCATTGTAAAGTAAAATTGCTTTGTGATATAAAGCTCGCATGAAATCCATCCAATCCGCTTTTGCTGCTGCCGAGGTATTGCTGGTCCTTCCGGCGGTTCTGTTCATGACCGCCTTGTTTGTCCGCGATCTGCAGCCTCAGCAGTACGAGCCCGCGCATACAGCGCAGCGAATCGTTGACTGGTACGCTGCCCGGCCGCACCTTGGCTTGTGGTTGCTGCTGATTGCCATGCCGCTCGTCGTGTTGTTCGCTGGAGGACTTACGCTTTTGCGCACCTGGAAACGCGATGCGCAACTTCGGCTGGCTGCAGCGCAGTTGGCTGCCACGATGCGGGCGCATTGTGCGGCTCTTCTGGTGGCTTTGTCGATGGTCACCGCTGGAACCATCCTGGCCATCGTCGCCCTGCACATGATCAGCGACTAACTATTTGGCTGTTGTCCTGAGCGACGAAACATCCTTCGTGTGACTTCGTGACCCTTCGTGGTTGTCGTCCTACTTGTCCCATCCTAAGCCGCGGTTTCGTCTACGTCTCCGCCCGTCATGAGATAATTTCCCATCGGGCAATTTATGGCAGAGCACATCGTTCACTGCGTCAAGTTGAATAAGGATCTTCCCGGTCTCGACGAGCCGCCGTTCGATACCGAACTCGGCCGCAGGATTTACGACCACGTCTCGCAACAGGCCTGGAACCAGTGGACCGACTTCTGCAAGATGCTGCTCAACGAATATCGCCTCAATCCCGCACGCCGCGAAGATCAGGAAGTTATCGTGCGTCAAATGGAGCAGTACTTCTTCGGCGACGGGGCAGCCCCTCCGCCCGACTACGTCGCCCCCGACCAGAAGCAATAAAGCGACACCCATAATCCTTACAACCACGCTCATTCCGAAGCCACTTCAGCGGCGGGAATCTACAGTTATGGCACCCGGGCCCTCCCACTTTGCCCGTCCTGTTACGCCTTTCCGCACTCAAGACGAGTGCAAACCTAATTAAAAAGCCGCAGCCTCTTCCACTGTTACTAAGTTTGGTTCGGGGCCGCCATGTTTATAGAATTGGTTCCCGTGACAACCGCAGGTCGCCATGGCTCACCAGGCGTTTTTCCGCACCACGGCGCGCCAGTTTCCGATCCATGGCCATGCCCCGGCTCCGCTATGATCAGAAACAGCGATGCCAGCCACATGCAAATATCGGTGCGCGACTCCTGGACCGTAGCCCAGAAACCCGACTTCACCGGCATGGGAGTTTTTGTGGCTAGAATCGCGACGCTGATTTCGATCAAAAGCGGAATCGCGGCCAGCCTCGTCAGAAAACCTATGATCACCAACCCGCCGCACACAATGTCCAGCACTCCCCCGGAAGGCCGAAGAGTTGTGGTGCTTGGAATTCCGATTTTAATGAACCGCCACGCCGAGCGCGTCAGGAAACAGAAATTTCTGGATTCCTTCCGCGAGGAACACCCACCCCACTAACAGCCGAACCAGAACTGTTGCTCGCGGGGCGTTGGGCTCGAACATGCATGAGCTGAGCATAACTGGCCTCCCCTTTCCGCGGGCCGGCACCTTACGGGGTATCCAGAAGAAGTCAGGCAGCTTTGAATTTTTTCTCCAGCGGCAGCCCCGCGTTTTTCCACGCGTCGTAGCCGCCCTGCAAAGCCCAGGCCTGATATCCGTGCTCTCGAAGCTTTTGCGCCAAACTGGCGCTTGAGCCTTCGCCCGGTCAAGTACAGTACGCAACCACCGGCTTGGTTCGTGGAATTCTGGGCAAAGCCGCTTCCGGAGCGTGGGCGTCCACCCGCAGTCCGCCCCCAGCCATATCGCTGGCTTCCGCCCACGCCTGGGGGTTGCGCGCGTCCAGGATCGTGAACTCCTCGCCTGCCGCCATTCTGCCTTTCAGCTCCTCTGCGTTAATCCTGAGGTCACTGTTGGTCATATGCTATCCCTCCGCCCGACCCATAGATGTCATTCAGGAACAACTGGTGCACTGCCCTTACGAAAAAAACCTGAGGCGGCAACAGGGAATTCTTCACAGCCGTACAATCCAACCTCCGTCCTCCCTTGGCACTCATAATGCCGTGGTCCCGCACCCTGAATCGCTCATTGCCGGAGGATCTTTATGAAAACACTAATTGGAATCCTCGCGCTGGTGTTCGTGTTAGGCCTGCCTGCCCTGGCGCAGGTCCAGCGCATGACTTCTGATGACGAAGCAGCTTTCAATGGATACTACTCACGCTGGTTGCAAGACAAGCAAACCAACAACCGCGATGACATGATCAGCATGGAACATCACATGCAGGATCTGATGAGCAAGTACTCCATCCCCTCCAACACTCCCTACGACGCGGTAGCCTCTCAGAACGGGGCGTCTTACAACGGGTATGGTGATCGTGATCGCGACCGTGATCGCGGCTACGCTAACCAGTGGCAAAACCGCCTCTCGCCCGACGATCAGAACAAGTTCAACAAGGAATACACGAAGTGGCAGGAAGCCAATGCCAGGAACGACCGCGACGACATAGATAAGCACGCCCGCAACATGGAAGAAATCATGTCGCGCTATAACATCCCGCAGGACACGCCATTCAACGAAGTCGCCACCGTTGGTGGTTACACTTCACATATGGATGTGCGGCAGTACCAGGGACGGCTCTCGCCAGACGATCAGAAGAAATTCGACAAAGCCTACGAGAAATGGCAGCGCGACCGCGCCGGACACGATCGCGATGACATTGCGAAGGACGAAGGCAAGATGCAGGAGATCATGGCGAAATACAACATCCCTCGCGATGTTCCGTATGACGTCTTAGCCTCTGGAAACAGAGGCTATTAATAGTCGCCATGCAGGGGCAGGCGCCCTCGCCTGCCCGGCTTTCCCTTGAAGAGCCCTAGTTTGCCCCACCCTTCTCGCGCTTTCGAGAGGGGGGCTTTTCCCCACAAATCATTTCTCACGATGTCCTCCCGAATCGCCGAAGGCGAAGAGGGACTAACGTCCGCGGGGGACGACGAATGCAGCCGGCAAGTCCCTCATTTCGAGCGGAGCCAGATCGTTCGCTTGCGAATATCTGAGCAGTCGAGAATCCTGCTTGTCTGCATTCTGACGCCGATCTTCTTCGCACTCTTTGCGCATCCTTCGCGAACTTTGCGGTTAATTGCTTCTCGGAAACAGATCAGCAGCCAATTGCGAGATGTCACAAGCTCGGGCATAATTCCCAAGCTGAATTTTTGCTTCGCGACCTGCCAGGGCCATCTGCACAGAAATTCGAGCGAGTCGCGGTCCGCCTGCCGGACAAAGGAATTGGAGGCCTTCGCCGTGATACGCATCAATCGAACGCTCCATCTGCTCTTCACTTTATTTGTCTACGCTGCCACTGCATTTTCACAGGATGCTGCGGCAAAGTCTTCGGCCTCAGCCGACGCGCCCAAGATTGCCTTCGAGAAATACACCTTGCCGAACGGCCTCCAGGTAATTCTCCACGTCGACCGCAAGCTGCCCATGGTGCACGTGAACAACTGGTATCACGTCGGATCAAAGAATGAGCGCTTCGGACGCACCGGCTTCGCACACCTTTTTGAGCACATGATGTTCGAAGGGTCGAAGGATGCGAACACGAAATATCTCGCGTTCGTGGAAAAGGCCGGGGCGAACCTGTTTGAAGGCGGCGTCAACGGCACCACCACGGAAGACCGCACCAATTATTTCGAAACCGTGCCGTCGGGCAGCCTGGAATACATTCTTTGGCTGGAATCCGACCGGCTCGCCACCCTCACCGATGTCTTAACCAAAGAGAAGCTCGACAACGAACGCGACATCGTCAAGAACGAGAGGCGTCAGGGTCTGGAAAATCAGCCCTATGGACGATGGTTCCTTTTGATTACCGAGAATGTTTTCCCCAACGGTCACCCATATGCGCATACCGTGATTGGCAGCCACGAAGACCTCACCGCCGCCAGCGTCGACGACGTCAAGGATTTCTTCCACAGTTACTACACGCCGAACAACCTTTCGCTCACAATCACAGGAGATTTCGATCCCGCCGAAGCCAAGCGGCTGATCGAGAAATACTACGGCCCTATCCCGCCAGGACCGGCGCTTGACCGTCCTAAGCACTGGGTTCCACGGTTGAGCAGCCAGAAGGTGCTCGACGCCAAAGACCACGTGCCGCAGGAGCGCACGTATTTTGCATGGCCAAGTCCTGCGTTTTTCGACCGAGGGGATGCGGACCTCGAACTGGCTTCTCTCGTCCTGACTGATGGACTTTCCTCGCGGCTCAACAAGACTCTGGTCTATGACAAACAGATCTGTTCGGACGTGGTCTCGTTTCAGGATTCCAAGGAAATTGCCGGCGACTTCGTAATCTGGGTAACGGCTCGTCCTGGTGCATCACTTTCCGAGGCGGAACAACTCACCAGCGATGAAATCGGGCGCCTCGCAAAAGAAGGTCCGACGGAAGAGGAACTGAACCGCGCCAAAGCGAAGTGGGAGTCGCAGTACATCACGGGACTCGAGCGCATCGGCGGATTCGGCGGCAAAGCCGATCAACTCAACACCTACAACACCTATTTAGGTGACCCGGACAAATTCGCCGCCGACGTGGAGCGGCATCGGGCGGTCACGGTCGAGAGCATGCGGCAAGCGGTGAGCGAATGGCTAGACACGCCGAACCGCGTTGTAATCAGGTTTCACCCGGAAGAATCAAAAGCTGACACGCTGGCGAAAATCGATCGCACCCAGGCGCCTCAACTCGCAGGCACCAGCCATTTCACCGCGCCCGAGGTTAAATCTGCAAAGCTTGAAAATGGAATGGAAGTTTTCGTCGCGCAACGGCAGGATTTGCCCAAAGTCGCCGTTCGTTTCGCTACTCACGCCGGCAGCATCGCCGACGGTCCGAACAAAGATGGCGTGGCCAGTTTCACGCTCGATGTCATGAAGCGCGGGACGGCTTCGAAAAAAGCTCTCGAGATCGATACCGCCATGGGGAACCTGGGAACTTCTCTTGAAGGCCAGGCCGGACGAGAGGCTTCCGATTTGACTGTAGAAGTCCTAAAGCGAAATCTGGCTCCAGCGCTTACCGTCCTGGCCGACGTCGCCCAGCATCCCAGCTTCCCCGAGGACGAAATCGATCGCGAAAGAAAGTTGCGGCTGGCGGAGTTGGCCCAGGCGGAAACCAATCCCAATCAGATTTCGGCCCGCCTCAGCCCCATGCTGGAGTACGGCAGAAATCATCCTTACGGACATCCGGTGAGCGGAGTGCCTGCCAGCGTGCAAAATATTACGCGCGAAGACCTGATCCACTTTCACGATACATATTGGAAACCGTCGGGATCTGCGCTGATCTTTGTCGGCGACATAACCATGGCCGAAGCGACCAGGCTGGCAAAAGATGCGTTTGGTAGCTGGAAAGGCAGCGCGCCCGCTGTTACTGTTCCGCCGCCGCAACCGGTTGGCCCGGGCAAGGTTTATCTCGTGAACCGCCCTGATGCCGCGCAAACCGCGGTCGCATGGGTGCTCCCCGGACCGGCGCGAAACAGTCCCGACTATTACGCTCTTACTCTCGCCAACACGGTTTGGGGCGGCGCCGCGGGAGCAAGACTCGGAATGAATCTTCGCGAGGACAAAGGATACTCCTACGGTGTGTTTTCTTTTCCTGCTTTGAACGCAAAATACGGCATGTGGCGGGCGTTCGGAGGCGTGCAAACCAATAAAACAAAAGAGTCAGTGGTTGAGTTCGAAAAAGAATTGAAGTTCATTGCCGGGGAAAAGCCCGTTTCTGACAAAGAGCTCGCCGATGCGCGGAACACTCGCATACGCGGTTATGCCCAACAGTTCGAATCGATGTCGGAGGTAGCCGGCCAGATCGCGGAATTGTGGAACTACGGCCTGCCGCTGACCGAACTACAACGCGAGCCAGATGAGTTGCAAGCAGCATCTCTGGAATCGGTAAATGCCGCCGCTGAAAAGTATGCCAAGCCGGCCGGCGCATCACTGCTGCTGGTGGGCGACGCTTCGAAAATCGAAGCCGGCATTCGCGAGCTGAACTTGGGCGAGATTGTGACGCTCGACGCGGAGGGGAATCCGCTAAGCAAATAGTTTCGCCGAGAAGGCGAGAAACCTGCTTTTCTGCACTTGAAAATAATCTTCTCTGTGCCCTTGCGCAACTTCTACTGGTTGTTCGGTAGCGGGACTGGCCTTCTCGAGTCCCCTGCAAGATGGCGGCGTCGACTTATGTCTTTCCTTCGCGCTTTTTGCGAACTTTGCGGTTAAATTCTCTTCGGCCGACCCTAGCCCAATCCGAACCATTAGAATCACGCCAGATGCCCGCTATCAAAATCATCATCGCCACCGCCGCTCACGCCGGCAGGCGACTCGACCAATTCCTCGTCTCCCAGCTTCCCGACACCAGCCGCGCCCGCATCCAGGAATTGATCGCGCAACAAAACATTCTCGTCAATGGAGGCCCGGCCAAGTCCTCCCTGAAACTCCGCGGCGACGAGCAAATCGAAATCGTCGGCGAGGTACACAGGCCTCCGCTCCGCGCCATTCCTGAAGACATCCCTCTCGACATCGTTTTCGAAGACGCCGACCTCGCCGTCGTCAACAAGCCTGCCGGAATGATGGTGCACGCCGGCGCCGGCCCAACCGACCACGAACGCAACCGCGGAACGCTGGTCAACGCTCTGCTGCACCGCTTTAAAGCGCTGTCGAACGTTGGCGGCCAGTTGCGTCCCGGCATCGTGCATCGCCTCGACAAGGACACCAGCGGCCTGATCGTGGTCGCCAAAAACGACCTCGCCCATCGCAAGCTCGCATCCGAGTTCTCCAGCAGGCGTGTCAGAAAAACCTACATCGCCCTCATTCACGGATGGCCCAAGAAAGACAAAGGCACCATTGCCACTTCCATCAGCCGCGACCTCATCCGCCGCTCTCGCATGACCACCCGCCGCACCGGCGGCCGGGAAGCAATCACCCACTACGAAGTCCAGCGCCGGATCGAATCTCCCTACGGGAAATTCGCCCTGATGACTTTGAGAATCGAAACCGGCCGCACTCACCAGATTCGCGTTCACATGTCGTCGCTGGGACATCCCGTCGTCGGCGATACCCTCTATGGCGCCCCGCGCGAAATTCCCCAAAAGTCCGGCCCGCCGCTATCTTTGCCCCGCAACTTCCTCCACGCTGCCGAGTTGCAGTTCCTCCCCCCCCGCGCCGGCGAAGCCATGACGTTCTCGTCCTCGCTTCCCGAGGAGCTCACCCAATTCCTGTCACGCCTGGGCTAACATTGCTCTCGCAAACCGCTATAATTGCCTCGATGAAGTTTTCTGTCCCTCGATTCCTTTGGCTTCCCATTGCCTTCTTCATCTGCGCGAGTCCCGCTATCACGCAGAGCGCGGACGATCTTCCCTCGGCGCCCTCGGCGGTCAATCAGCCCAAACCCGCGCCCCAGCCGCGAGTCCCTCAAGCGCAACAAGGTCCGCCTGCTGGCGAAAAACAGCAAGCTTCTGAACCTGAAAATACCGATCAGGCTTCCAAACCAAACGCCTATCAACCGGGATCTGACGTCATCGAAGAAGGGGGCACGACGATCCGCGTGCCCGTCAACGAGGTCAGCGTCGTTTTCACCGTCACCGACAAGCACAACCACTACGTGAAAGATCTCGCCAAAAACGATTTCCGCGTCCTCGATGACCAGCGGCCCGTTGAGGAAATCCGCAGCTTTCGCCGCGAAACCGATCTGCCCCTGCAAGTCGGCCTCTTAATCGACGCCAGCAATTCCATTCGCGACCGTTTCAAATTCGAGCAGGAATCGGCAATCGAGTTTCTGAATGAAACCATTCGTCGCAGGTACGATCGGGCTTTCGTCGTCGGATTCGACGTCTCCCCTGAGGTCACCCAGGATTTCACCGACGACACCGACCTCCTCGCCCAGGGCGTACACATGCTCCGACCCGGCGGCGGCACCGCCATGTACGACGCGCTCTACTACGCCTGTCGTGACAAGCTGCTGAAATCGCCGGAGCCGAATACGGTTCGCCGCGCCATCATTCTGGTCAGCGACGGTGAGGACAACAGCAGCCACGTCACTCGCGAGGAAGCCATCGAGATGGCCCTGCGAGCCAACACCATCGTTTATACAATCAGCACCAATTTCCCCAGTGGCGGCAGCGGGGACAAAGTCTTGCAGCGAATCGCCGATGCCACCGGAGGCCGCGCCTTCGAGCCCTTCCAACTCACCGACGTCGCCAACGCCTTCGCGCAAATCCAGGATGACCTGCGCAGCCAGTACGAGCTTTCCTATCGCCCACCCGACTTTGTTCATGACGGCCGCTACCGCACCATCGCCATCAGCGCCCTGCATAAAGGATTGAAAGTGCGCAGCCGCAGCGGCTACTACGCCCCAGCACAGTAAGAATCCAGGAGCATCGCCGGGAGCAGTGCTCGTGTGGGTCGGACATTCTCGTCCGACCCATTCATTGAATCGGGAGGGGCATTCGGAAGTGGCACGAGTTTACTTCGTGCCGCTAAGCCGTCCAGAAATAGGTGAGCGTTTTAGTGCCGGAGGCGCGTTTCGATGTTCGGACCTGCTCGCGGAAAGCTTACTCGTGCTCCCCGGCTCCTGAAGCCCGATGCCTGATGCCGAAACCCCGATTACCGCCGTCACTGGCGACAGAAACCTTAAGATCACCCGAACCGATCAAATCTTTCGCCACCGAAGCAATGTCGTGAAAATTAGTGTTTGTGCGCTCATCGTCGGCATTCCCAAGATTGTCGGTCTCGATAACCAGAACCCCGACGCGGCCAAAATCCCTGCGCTCGAGAAAGAATGGTATGAAGTCTACAAGCGCTCCGATGTTGCCAGGATGGACGAGCTGCTGGCTGACGACTACATCATTACCATTGAAGGCGGAAGAAGCTGATCGCCTCGCACTACAGTCTCCGCAGCCAATAAAAATAAATACGAACCGCCGGACGCTGCCGACGAGGATCTCACCATCCGCTTCTTGCGCAGTGCGAGAGTACGGTCATAACCGCATTGGAATCCTGCTCCCCGTCGGCCCTCGTGTCAGAGCTTCGGTTAACTTCCCAAAAATCTTTCTGCGGCTCTAAACATTCAATGCCGGCGCGCAGTTCATTAGGACCAAGCTGCCGAACCCATGCAATCCTGAACTTCGCTTTGTGCGATCCGCGACGCAAACTGATGGTCATTCCAGGTTCCAACCGGGTTCGCAGGCCGCCCAACTGGGCTCCCGTATCTGTGATGTCAACCGTATGCACAGGGTCCGTGCTCGTACCGATAGAAATCTTTACCGGCAGAACCGTTTTGATACGCGGAGATTTGCGGTTGTTCAACACTGCCAAACAATTATCTTGGGAAACTCGGGCGCATAAAAGTTACCTCGGTTACCGGCCAGATCGCATCCTTCAAACCCGCATTGTCTAGCACGCCCCACGCCCTGCAACGCACGACGCAGAACGGTCGTCCTGAAGCCTGACGCCCAAGACCAAGACTGTAGCCGAGCGCCAGAGCGGTTTGCGGACACCTGCCCCGCACGCTCCGGATGCTCCGCCAGCTTGACCCTATGGGGACGACGCAGGCGGGCGACCTTCGGCCATGGACGCACACCGTTCCTGGCGACGACGAGAACCAGAGCTACAACTTCATCTTGGTTAATGTGGGGTTATAGTGAAACTCACACGCTCTGCGCTCAAAACACTCAATCCAAGCCGACACGTTCAAGCAAGCTCTGGAAGCGGGGATCGGTACGCAGAGTGTCGGTGCGTACGTCGAACTTGAGCGCCCAGCCAACATCCAAAGATTTCTCGCTGTACGCCTTTTCGATCAGTTGCATGGCCTTGTCCTTCTGGCCGAGTCCAGCGTAGACAGTGGCTGCAAGATAGGGCGAAGCCTTACCCGCTTTCGACTTTTCTTCAATATTACGCAGAATCTTCTCAGCCTCGGTGCGGTTTCCGTTCGCCGCATAGGCGTGGGCAAGTGAAGCGACAAGATTGAGATCACCATCCGACAACTCGATCGCCTTCTGATATTCGGCTATCGCTTCCGGCAGTTTGCCAATTCCTTCGTAAGCGGTCCCGAGGTCTGAATGCACGTCAGAACTATTTGGATCCGAAGCGAGCCGCGTGCGGCTCCATTCCAGCAGATGCGCCCAATCTCGCAGCTGGAGGTAAACCGCTGACGCAACGCCATCTGAAATCGGTCCGGGATCAAGCAGCTTGCTTTTTTCGAGTTCCATGAGAGCTTGGTCACGTCGTCCCATTAAGGCCATGAAAATAGCGCGGTCTTCATGAGCACAGCTGTAGCTCGGAGCCAGGGCGATGGAGCGGTCGAACGACTGTTCGGCAGCGCTCCAATCAAAGTCAGCATGCCAATTCAGGGCGCCGAGAGCGTCATAGGCTTCGCCATTGTTGGGATCCAGTTGCAATGCTCTTTGCACTAAATTTCGAGCAGAGCGGTAGCCATCGGCGGCCGCAATCTGCCCCTTGCCGAACAACACGAGGCAAACGTAAGTTTCCGCCAGCCCCGAATAGGCGGAGGAAAAATTGGGGTCTCTTCGGATTGCTTCTTCAAAATTGGCCTTCGCCTGATTGAGCGATACCGGGTCCGTGAACGACTGGTTGTAAATGTAGTAGCGGCCCTTGAGATAGGCTTCGTAGGCTTCAGGATCCACCGGTCTGGTTCCGCTAAACTGCTCTTTCAATTCCGGTGTCACTTGCGCTCGGACTTGCTCCGTAATCGCCTGCGCAACATCGCTCTGAAGTCGAAGCACATCTCCCAAATCTCGTTCATACGTTTCCGCCCAGACATGCTGGTCTGCCGGCGCGTGGATCAGTTGCGCCGTGATCCGTACTCGTTGCCCCGAGCGCATGACCGAGCCTTCCACGATTCCATCCACATTCAATTCTCGAGCGATCTCGGGCAGCGTCTTGTTGGTGTGTTTGTAAAGCCTAACTGTGGTTCGAGAAGTCACCCGCAGTGCGGCTACTTTAGCAAGATCGGTAATCAACTCATCCGTCATCGCATCTGCGAAGTAATCCTGCGCCCTGTCCCCCGACAAGTTGTCTAGGGGAAGCACGGCAATCGAGCGTATCCCGCCAGTCGCCCTCGTGCGATGGGAAATCGATGGCACCAGCCAAAGCATAAACAGCGCGATAAGAACTATGGCCGCGGTAAGTGTTGCGGCGGGATGAAGTTTACGGAGTAAGCCGGGTGACTGCTCAACCTTGTTTTCGCTTTGCGTTGAACGCCCAACGATGGGTGCTGCCCTTTCCACCTGCTCGCTGAGTTGTACGCCCTGCGGCGAAGCCTGCGTTTGGGGAACTGGAACTCTTTCCACTGGCGCTATGAACCTGTATCCCCGGCGCGGCAGCGTCTCGATGTAGCGCGGGTTCTCAGCCGAGTCGCCCAATGCATCACGAAGACGCGCGATCGCGTTGTGCACGCTGTGGTCGAAATCAACAAACGTATCCGCCGGCCAAATCTGCTCGCGCAACTCTTCGCGCGTGACTAATTCGCCGGCGCGCTCCATCAACGCCGCAAGGACGAGCAGCGGCTGGCCTTGCAGCCGCACCTTAACTCCGCCTTTCCGAAGCTCAACGGTACGGGTATCCAGCTCAAATAAGTCGAACCGCAGGAGCGATGATGTGGTTTGTGGCGCGCTGGCCATGCACCTTCCAAAAGTCCGTCAAGCGTAACACACTCTTTCGCAATTCGAGACGGTTTTACATCAGGCGCAAACCATTTGTTTTTAGTGACTTAAGAATGGAGAAAACTTTGAGGAGAGATGGAGAGGCACTGGATTGACCGGCCGCCGCTTCGCGGCAAGAATCTCCGCGTTCACCCTCTCAGGAACGGCGCATGCGTCCACTTCGTGCGCCACGACGCAAAGAGAACTCAAGAATGGAGAGTTTATGAGAAAACGCACAGCAGTAACCATAAGCTTGATCGTTTGCTGTTTAATATTCGCTGCCGCAATTGCACCGGATGATTTGCCTCGGGTGGCGCAAGTCGTGGCCCTGGACGAATGCGATCCGGCGACATTCAACGCCGCGATCGGCCCCGATTTTTGCAAGAACATTGCCCTCGGATCTTCCACCACAATCTCAGACTTATTTGCCGAGGCCGCCGCGGGAACTCCTAATCCAAACTGGGATTTCGAGCCTGACACACTCAAGGTGAAGCAAGGAACGGTTATTTCGGTCGTGGATCAGGGTGGCGAGCCTCACACCTTCACCGAAGTGAAGCAGTTTGGAGGCGGGTTTATCGCTCCCCTCAATGACAACCAGGCTCCAGCGCCCGAGTGCGCCGCCGGTTTTAGCGACGTTGCTGTGGCGAAAACTCGAATTCTTCAAGGCAGCACTTCACTGGTCACAGGCCTGTCGAAAGGTACCCATTATTTTCAATGCTGCATTCATCCATGGATGCGCGTGAAAGTTGAGGTGCAGTAAGCCAGCACGAAATCCGGATTCTGAGCGGGTTCCCGTTTCATTCTTTACAAAGAGACCGGGAACTCGCTTCTACCGCAGCCCATTAGATTCACACGCCTGCAACATGCTTCGCTTTGTTTGGTGATAAATCTCCATCTCACCTTATTGTCCCAGAACTGGCGAAAGAGAGTCTCAAAGTTGGGCTGCCGCCTGGTTAGCGGTACCCACCTCGTCAGTGACGACGAACAAACCTTCGGGCGTCTCGAAGCCTGACGCCTCAAGCCCGAAGCGGCCGAGAGCCAACAACCGAGAACCGAGAGCGGGGTTAGCCGGCGACGCACGGTTCCGTTCTGCCAACACCAAGAACCAAGAGCCAACAACCAAGAGCGGTTTTTGCGGACGACCCACGACGTGCAACGTACGACTCTTGCCTGACGCCAAAAGCCTGACGCCTGATGCCTGACACCTGATGTCACCGACCAACGACGCTTTCCTGACGCCTGATGCCTGACGCCTCTTTTTGTTAAACTCTCCAAAGCCAATCATGACCCCAACCGAAACCACAACCGCCACCAAACGCGAACTCGAAATCGAAATCCCCGCCGACGATTTCGCGCGCGAAACCGAAACGCTGATCCAGAAATATCAGAAGCTCGCCCGCATCCCCGGATTCCGCAGCGGCCACGTGCCCGCCTCCATCATCCGCCAGCGCTTTGGGCAGGAAATTCAGAATGATGTCATGGATGCGCTCATTCCCAAATTCTTCCGCAAGGAAACCGAGCGCCTCGGCCTCATTCCGATTTCACAGCCGCGCGTCACTGATCTTCACGCTCACGCCGGCGAGCCGGTGCATTTCAAAGCCAGCTTCGAAGTCATGCCGGAGATCAAGGTCGAAGGCTATAAAGAACTTCGCGCCGAGCATCCGGAAATTTTCGTGACCGATCAGGAAGTCGAAGATTCATTAAAGGCTTTGCAGGAGCAGAAAGCCACGTTCGCTCCCATCGAAGGCCGTGCCATTCAGGATGCCGACTACGCTCAGGTCTCCCTTGACGGCCTGCCGAAACCTGAAGAGCCGAGCACCAAGCCTGTGCACATGGACGAAGTTCTCGTCGAAATCGGCGGCAAGAACACGATGCCGGAGTTCACCGAAAACCTGCGTGGCGCAAGCCCCGGAGACGAGCGCAGCTTCGATGTTCATTATCCTGATGACTTCTCGGACGAGCGCCTGCGGAGCAAGACTTTCGCCTACAAAGTCCAGGTCAAAGCCATCAAGCAGAAGAGTCTTCCCGAGTTGAATGACGACTTCGCTAAAGAATTAGGCGAATTCAAGTCACTCGATGAAGTCCGCCAGAAAATTCGCGAAGGCATGGAGTACGAACGCAAGCACGAAGCCGAGCGCAACTCCAAAGACAAGCTGCTTACCGAGCTCATCCGCCGCAACGATTTCGAAGTCCCCGAAGCGCTCGTCGATCATCAAATTGATATCCGCCTTGACCGCGGTCTCCGCGCTCTGGCATCTCAGGGCATGCGCTCCGAGGACATGAAGAGACTCGACCTTGGCCGGCTCCGCGCCGGTCAGCGCGACCAGGCTGTGCAGGAAGTCAAAGCGAGTTTGTTGCTGGAAAAAATCGCCGATGAAGAAAAAATTCAGGTCGGCGACGATGAGATTGATCGCGAGATTGAAGCTCTGGCGAAACAGACCAATCAGGCGCCGGACGCCATCCGCGCTCGTTTGACACGTGATGGAGCGCTCGATAGAATCCGGAATAGAATCCGCAACGAAAAGGCCCTCGATTTTTTGTATCGTCAGTCCGCGTGAGCGGAACGCTTCAGTCTCCCTTACAACTCCGGAACACCCGGGCAGGAGTGTGGCACGTCATGAAAGATAACGAGGAGCGCATGATGCTGGTTCCCATGGTCATCGAACAGACCGGGCGGGGTGAGCGGGCCTACGACATCTACTCGCGCCTGCTGCGCGACAACATTATTTTTATCGGTACTCCCATCGATGACAACATCGCCAATCTCGTCATCGCCCAGATGCTCTTTCTCGCCCAGGAGGACCCCGAGAAGGACATTCAGCTCTATGTAAATTCTCCCGGAGGGTCGATTACCGCCGGTATGGCGATTTACGACACAATGCAGTATGTGAAGAACGATGTGACTACAATTTGCATAGGGCAGGCCGCCAGTATGGCTGCCCTGCTGCTCTCGGCCGGTGAACCGAAAAAACGCCTGGCGCTGCCGAATTCGAGGATTCTGATTCACCAGCCCTCGATGGGCGGATTGTCAGGACAGGCGACCGATATTGACATCCATGCGCGTGAGATCCTGCGCATGCGCGAGATAACAAACCAGTTGCTGGCCAAGCACAGCGGTCAGAAGCTGGACAAGGTAGAAAAGGACGTCGAGCGCGATTTCATTATGAACGCGCAGCAGGCAAAAGAATACGGAATCATTGACGATATCATCTATAAGACCCGATAGGCTGTATGATCGGCCTTCCGATTGGCAAGAAGGCAACCGGAACTGGGAATCCATGAGGGGTGAGGAGTGAAAAACAGGACCGGAACTGAAGAAGTTCTTCGCTGCTCGTTTTGCCACAAATCCCAGGATGCTGTTGCCAAGCTGATCTCTTCACCCAGCGACTACCCGCGCGCCTACATCTGCGACGAGTGCGTAGCCGTCTGCAATTCCATTTTGGAAGACGATCGCGCCGCCACGCCTCCGGCGACCACTCCCAATCAACTTCCCAAGCCGCAGGATGTCAAGACCTTCCTCGACGAGTACGTGATCGGGCAGGAGCAAACCAAGAAGAAGCTGGCCGTAGCCGTCTACAACCACTACAAGCGCATTTATATGAATCGCCAGCGCACCGGCGATGGCATTGAGCTGACCAAATCCAACATCATGCTCATTGGCCCGACCGGCACGGGCAAAACCCTGCTTGCCCAGACTTTGGCCCGCATGCTGGACGTGCCGTTCGCGATCGTAGATGCAACCACTCTAACGGAAGCTGGCTATGTCGGCGAAGATGTAGAGAACATCATTCTTAAGCTGCTGCAAGCCGCCGACGGTGACGTGGGCCGCGCCCAGACCGGCATCATCTATATCGACGAGGTCGATAAGATCGGCCGCAAGGACGAGAATCCGTCCATCACCCGCGACGTTTCCGGCGAAGGCGTTCAGCAGGCCCTGCTGAAGATTCTTGAGGGTACGATAGCGAACGTTCCTCCTCAGGGAGGACGCAAGCACCCGCACCAGGAATTCACGCCTGTCGATACCACCAACATTCTTTTCATCTGCGGCGGGGCATTCGTTGGCCTCGACAAGATCATTGGCCGCCGCGCCGGAAAGAAGTCCCTGGGCTTCAAGGCCGAAGCCGACCAGCCGGCTCCAGAAGCGAGCGTCGAGCGCAAGCGCAATTTTGAGCTGCTCAGCGAAATTCAACCCGAAGACTTGATCAAATTTGGCTTGATTCCAGAGTTCGTGGGCCGTTTGCCCGTGGTAGGCGTGCTGGAAGACCTCGACGAGAATGCCTTGATCGAGATCCTCACCCGCCCCAAGAACGCTATCGTGAAGCAATATCAGCGTTTATTTGAATTCGAGAACGTCCGGCTCAAATTCAGCGAGGATGCTCTCCGGGCCGTCGCCCGCCAGGCGATGGCTCGCAAGGTCGGCGCCCGCGGCCTCCGTATGATCCTGGAAGAGCTGATGCTGGATCTCATGTACCACCTCCCAAGTCAAAAAAAGGTCAAAGAATTCGAAGTTACTCGCGAAATGGTTGAAAAACGCAATGTTTCGCTTACTATGATGGAGAAGGCCGGTTAAACCAGCCGTGAGCGATGCCCGGCGAGCATTGAGCGATCCTGCTTGCTCGCAGCTCAAAGCTCAGAGCTCAACCGCCGAGAAACGTGTTTTGGAGTTCATTTGACTAGCCCCAAGGAAAAATTCGAGACCAGAAAACTCCCCATGATGCCCATCCGCGACGTGGTCATCTTCCCGCATATGATGACTCCCTTCGTGGTGGGCCGCGAGTCGAGCGTGAGAGCACTTGAGGAGGCGCTGGCCTCGGACAAGAAGATCTTTCTCGCCACGCAGCACGACGCCAGCGTGGACGAGCCCAAAGCTACGGAAATTTATCAGGTTGGGACGGTTGTAAATATCGTTCAGAGCCTGAAGCTGCCGGACGGCAACATCAAGGTTCTGGTCGAAGGCATTGAGCGCGGCAAGGTCCTCCAGATCACCGACACCGACGGCTTCATGCAGGCTACGGTCCGGCTGGCGCGCTATGCGATTGAAACCAACCCGCAAATCGAGCAGGCGATGCAGCGGGTCACATCGCTGTTTGAGCAGTATGTGAAGCTCTGCCAATCGCTCAATTACGAAACCATGATCGCGGCAGTCCGCATGGAAGATCCAGCCAAGCTGACGGACACCATTGCCGCGAACCTGCAGCTCTCGATCGAAGAAAAGCAGGAGCTGCTGGAAATCTTCGATCCCGCCGAGCGCCTCACGCGCATTGCCGATGTCCTTGATATCGAGATCGAAAAGCTGAACATGGACCGCACCATCCAGTCGCGGGTCAAGCGGCAGATGGAGCGGGCGCAGAAAGAGTACTACCTCAACGAGAAAATCAAGGCCATCCAGAAGGAACTTGGGCGCGGCGAAAAGAGCGAATTCGACGACCTGAAAAAGAAGATCGAATCCGCCGGCATGCCGAAAGACGTAAAGGACAAGGCCGTCCAGGAGCTCAAGAAGCTCGAAGCCATGCCGCCGATGTCGGCCGAATCAACCGTGTCGCGCAATTATCTCGACTGGCTGCTCGCGGTTCCTTGGAAGAAAAAGTCCAAAGAAATCCGCAACATCTCGCGCGCGGAAAAAGTTCTCAACGAAGACCATTACGGTCTGGAAAAAATTAAGGAGCGCATCCTCGAGTTCCTCGCCGTGCGCCAGCTGGTGAAGAATCCGAAGGGCTCGATCCTGTGCTTCGTCGGACCTCCCGGAGTTGGCAAGACTTCGTTGGGCATGTCAATCGCCCGCGCCACCGGCCGCAAGTTCGTGCGCATGTCGCTGGGCGGCGTGCGCGATGAAGCCGAAATTCGCGGCCATCGCCGCACTTACATCGGCGCGCTTCCCGGACAAATCATTCAAATGATGAAGAAGGCCGGCACCAAGAATCCGGTCTTCATGCTCGACGAAGTCGACAAGATGTCGATGGATTTTCGTGGCGACCCGTCGGCCGCGCTGCTCGAAGTGCTCGATCCCGAGCAGAACTTCATGTTTGTCGATCATTACCTCGACGTCGAATACGATCTCTCGCAAGTCTTCTTTATCGCGACTGCCAACGTTCTGCACACGATTCCGCCGGCGCTTCAGGACCGAATGGAGGTTCTCCGCCTGCACGGCTACACCGAGCCGGAGAAGGTTGAAATCGCCAAGCAGTTCCTGGTCAAAAAGCAGATGGAAGCGGCGGGGCTGAATCCGAAGAACATCAAGTTCACTGACGACGCCATCACCACGCTGATTCGCAGCTACACGCGCGAGGCAGGCGTGCGCAACCTGGAACGCGAAATCGGTAACGTGTGCCGCAAGATCGCGCGCAAGGTGGTGAAAGAAGGCACGGGATACAGTGTCACCATCACGCAAGAAAATGCGAACGACTTCCTGGGCGTGATCAAGTTCCGCGACACGCTGGCGCACGAGAAGAGCGAAGTCGGCCTGGTGACCGGCCTGGCGTGGACCGAAGTCGGCGGCTCAATTCTTTCAACCGAAGCCACCGTGGTCGACGGCAAAGGCAAGTTGACTCTCACCGGCAAACTCGGCGACGTGATGCAGGAATCGGCGCACGCGGCGATGTCGTACATTCGCTCACGCGCGCAGCGCCTGGGATTGGCGCGCGACTTCTATCGCAATCTCGATATTCACATTCACGTGCCGGAGGGAGCCATTCCGAAAGATGGCCCGTCCGCCGGCATTACGATCGCGACCGCGATTGCCAGCGCGCTCAGCAAAATTCCCGTGCGCCGCGATATCGCCATGACCGGCGAGATCACGCTGCGCGGCAAAGTGCTTGCGATCGGCGGCCTGAAAGAAAAGCTGCTGGCGGCGCATCGTGCCGGATTGTTCGAAGTCATCCTGCCCAAGGACAACGAGAAGGACCTGGCCGAGGTGCCCGACAATCTTCGCAGCGCGATGAAGATGCATTTCGTGGACACCATGGACCAGGTGCTGGCGGTCGCACTTGAACAAGCTCTGCCGATCGTGGAGATCCCGGCTGACTCCACTCAGCCCATGGCGCCACCGCTGGGTGATCAGCCCGAGGGGCCGAGCGCGCACCAATAGGTGAGCCGTCAGCGGTCAGCCATCAACTATCAGGAAAACGAGAACGCGCTAGCTCTCGGCTGGCGGCTCTCGGCAAAAGCCTCGCGCATCGGGCGCGAGCCCTCGATTAGCGCGATGTATCGCGAAGCTCATCATCGCGCGACCCGTTTTAGCTATGCCTACCCCGGGCTCCCGTCCGGGGCTAAACTCTGCCGCTCCTCCGGCGCTGGAGTTTGCTGATGCAGGCGATTGGTTGTTTTTGGGAAGATCAGCTACGGAGCTCCCACTTCTCACAACAGCGGGAGACGCGGGACGGCCTTCCAAAAGCAAGGTTCCGCAACTGTGCCCGGAATGACAAGAGGGCGAGGGCCGCGCAATGATGACACGCGACCTGGCCGCCCCGGAATGCAGGGCACCCACGCTCTACACAATCAATTTTTGGAGGATTACAATTTTGGTGGGTGACGCATGCTCCCCCGGATGAACATTCACGTGAAAGGCACGACCGGCGTGATTATTGCCGCGGTAATTATGGCGGCGGTGCTGATCGCGTTTCCGGCCTATCGCGTGTTTTTTGCGATCAGCGTGGGGATCGGCGTGGTGGTCGCGGGGATTCTGTATCTGCGAAACAAATATCGTCCCATCACCGATAAAGACATCGAGAACAAGCGGCCGCTAGGGCTGAGTTAGCTATCAGCCGTCAGCTATTAGTCAGCTGTGGCGCTTGCAAGTTCGGCTAAGAAATTCCACACTTAAGCGTGCGCGTCCTAGCCAGATTCATGACTGCGGCGACAGCCGTGAACCAATTTCCCGCTCCAGCACTGCCGGAGGTCGCGTTCCTCGGGCGCTCGAATGTCGGAAAATCGAGCGTCATCAATTCATTGGTTGGGAACAAGATTGCGAAAACCAGTTCGACGCCGGGGCGGACGAGATCCATTAACTTCTTTGAGATTCGCTGGCCGGGAAAACCGCAGCCGGAGCTGGTTTTCACGGACCTGCCGGGATATGGCTATGCGAAGGTGCCGCGGGAGGTGTCGAGCCAATGGTCGACGTTTGTTGAACCGTACTTGACCGAGCGGACGTGCCTGGCGCTGTGCCTGGCGCTGGTGGATTTGAATGTGCCTCCGCAGGAGAGTGACAAGCAGCTCTTACAGTTTTTGCAGTCAGCCGGTCGGCCGTTTCTGATGGTGGGAACGAAGGCGGACAAGCTATCCGGCAATGCGCTGCGGCGGGCACTGGATACTTTCCTGAAGGTCGTGCCCGATTTGCGGATCGTGCCGTACTCCGCGCGCTCCGGGGCGGGACGCGATGAGTTATGGCGGGAGATTCGCGAGGGGGTGAAACCGCAAGCGGGGCCTCGGGAGATTGCGCTGTAGGAATTGTCGCGGTCATCAATTCGAGTTCAGCGGTTCCCACCTTTCGAACACCGCGAAAAGCGGGGCACCCATGTTCGAGATCAGATCACTTTTCGCCTGCGGTGAATCGGGGTGACATTACTTTCGCCATTCCGCGGTTGCACGACCCATCCGATATATTGAACGAATGGCCCTATACCTCATTACGGGAGTTGCCGGGTTCATTGGCTCGTCGTTGGCGCGCGCGGTGCTGGCGCAAGGCGATCAAGTGCGCGGGGTCGACAACTTTTCTACTGGAAAGCGCGAAAACATTGCCGAGATCGCCGGCAAGATTGATTTGCGCGAAGTGGACCTACAGGACCTCGATGCGGTGCACGACGCGTGTCGCGGCGTGGATTATGTCTTTCACGAAGCGGCCATTCCGTCCGTGCCGAAGTCAGTGCTGGATCCACTGGGGAGCAACCGCGCCAACGTGGATGGAACGGTGCATGTGTTGATCGCGACGCGGGATGCGAAGGTGAAGCGAGTGGTTTATGCGGCTTCGTCTTCGGCCTACGGCGACACGCCGACTCTGCCGAAGCACGAAGGCCTGGCGCCGAATCCGATTTCGCCGTATGCGGTGGCGAAGCTGGCCAGCGAGTACTACATGACGTCGTTCTACCGGTGTTACGGACTGGAAACGGTGTCGCTGAGATACTTCAATATTTTTGGGCCGCGGCAGGATCCGAGTTCTCCTTACTCTGGTGTGCTGGCGAAATTCATTACCGAAATGCTGAAGGGCAAGCAGCCAACGATCTTCGGCGACGGGAAACAGAGCCGGGATTTCACTTACATTGACAATGTCGTTTCGGCAAATCTGCTTGCGGCGAAAGCGCCGGCGAAACAAGTCTCGGGGCAGGTGTTCAACGTCGCCACGGGAACGCGGTTTGATCTGAATCGGACATTCGAGCTGCTGAAAAACATTATCGGTTTCAAAGGCGAGGTGAAGTATGCGCCCGAGCGCGCCGGAGACGTGAAACACTCCCTGGCAGATTTATCGCGAACCGAGAAGCAGCTAGGGTACAAGCCTCTGGTGAACTTCGAGGAAGGATTGCGGAGGACGGTGGAGTGGTATAGAGGAACTTAGGCGGCTGGCGTCAGACATCAGGAACACCAACGTGCGTCGTCCGCTGACCGCGATTGGCTCTCGGGTTTCGGTCGTAGGTCCTTGGCTCTTAGCGGCGAATTTCAACTTACTATTTTGTTGGCGTGGCTTGCTGAGAAATGCCGCTGCGGGTGTATTCGAAAAGAATAATCCACTCGCTCGGAACTGGCTGGCCGTTCGCTCTTGGAGCGGTGAACTTCCACTGCTGCGCGGCCTGCATCGCGAGACGCGCAAAATACTTGCTGGAACCGGGCGTGATGAGTTTGGCGTTTTGCACGTTCCCGGAAGAATCTACCCCGACCCTGACCCGGACCTTAATTCGGCCATGAATGGTGTGGAGCGCATTGGTTGACGCATTGGGTGAGACCGGCTTCAGCACTCCGCCCGACGAGGGCGCGGGAGTTGCACTAAGCTCGGTTGAGGCGGGGGTGCTTGTGATCTGGCTGGCAGGCGTCTGCGGACCCGAGCGGCTGTGAACTACACCGTAAATTGCCCCCAGGATCAGCAGCAGAACGGCGGCCAGCGCCAGAGGCAAATAGCGCCGCACCTGCGGCCCGGGTTCAGTTTCCTTCTGGCGAGTCGCCGACTGCAGTTCGGCTGAGCGGGTGGGCGCACCGGGGCGCGCTACCGCGCTCGTCTGCAAATGCGTCTCGATGTCGCTGAGCGTCCAGCGCGCGGAAGGCTCGTCGCGCAAGCAATGCTGCGCAATCTCAGAGAATGGCCGAGGCAGTCCTTTATAGGCGGCGGTCTGCCGGGTGCTTTTGGGGGTGAGAGCCTCGGTCAACAAGGCGCTAAGCGACCAGACATCGGACGCTGGTGAGATGGTGCCTGTTCCCAGCTCGGGCGCGTCATAAATACTAAGATCGCGGATGCCGGAATCGGACGAACTTTTGAATTCACCGGCGGGACGGACTGCGTCGCTCGAGATTTTCAGCTCTTCGTTCACGGCCATGACATTGGACGGGCGCAGATGTGAGTGCACCAGGCCTTGTCCATGGAGGTACTTCAGAGCTTCCACGATGGGACGCAGCATCGCGAAGCCTTCGGCCGGGGTCAGTGCCCGGCGGGGCAGGACTTCGCCAAGATTTTCTTCGGCGTACTCCATGGCCACGAACATGAGGTCGTTGCCGGCGAGCCAGCAGCGGCCGCCATCGAGGATGCGAATAAGGTTGGGGTGGGAAAGGCGGGCCGCGCTGCGCCACAATGCGAGCTGGGCATCCGCATCGCACGAACTGGCCAGCACCAGCTTGATGGCGGCGCGGGCTCCTTCCGGGCCGCCGATCCGCGTCAAAAAGACGGCGCTGGTGCGTGAGCCGCCAAGATATTTTTCCAGGGGAAAGCGTCCATCGACACTCTGGCCGGCCCAGTTTGTGCCGAATCCGATGTTTCTGGTTGTGCTGGTGGCCAACTGCATAAACCTGCATTGTACGCGAGCAGAGGCCCAGGAATGTTGTGAAAAAAACGTAAGTTGGACTCGCCAGGACTTGACATTCAATGTCGGGTCGAGTCGCTAGTATTGGACGCTGGAACCGGCATGCGACTAATGGTTTTCCGCCCGTTTGTATTTCGATTCATGAGTGAAACAGTAGTGGTTTTTTCAGCACTGCTGTCCTACACTGGGACGATTTTTTTTCCGGGAGCCGGTTCGTGTGGACAAAAAAGGCTTGCTTGTTGTTGGGAGTTACTCTCCTCGGTTGCGCTCTGAGCGCGTTCCCTCAAAACGGACGCGATATAGATCGCGGCAACCTCTGGGAGGAACAAACGAGCTGCCTGAGGTACGAGGGGCAGCGTTTAATTACGGTAAGCTTTCCTTCCGGTTCTGCCGATTCGACAACCACTCCCACTCAGAATGCGCTCGGTTCTCCGACGAGTGGTGGGGAGTCGGACAGCGCGCCAATCGAGATTCCTCAAGTTTCAAAGCCCACTGATGTTAGTATTTACTATCGGAACAAGCTCGAGTTTTCTCTCGATGCGGGATACCTTCCCATCAATGTCCCTTTTCCACTCGACGTATTCGTAGGTGACTACTACAACACATATCCGCTGAAATACACGCTGGTACCCATCTTCGCTTCTCTCCGATGGCATCTCGGCGGCCCATGGGGTCCTTCGATTTTGCGCGGAAATTTCGATCTTACGTTCACCGGATCGATTACCGGGGTTGCAAGGGGACCTGAGAGCCGCTATTTCGCTTATCTCATGGGAATTCGGCGTAATTTTATCCCGCGCAGGGGAAAGATTGCGCCCTACTTTGATATCCGCCTGGGCGTCGGGAGAATTGATGCTAAGGGACCTCTGGGGGTGCCTTATGCGCAGGGACAAGACCTCACGTTTACTGTGAACATGGGCAGCGGGGTGCGATATAACTTCAATTCTCGCTATGCGATTTCGGCCGGGCTGAACTTCATGCACATTTCAAATCTAGACTTATCCGAGCACACGCCGACAGCTCAGAATCCGAGCTGGGGTGTTCGGAACTATGGCATTAACGTTTACGGGCCAATGATTGGACTCGACATCCAATTGCGCAGGCCTCGCGGACGGACGGAATAGTGCATGATTGCTCCGTAGGTCTGCGAGCTTCCGCCAATTAATCGGCTCCGAAGTTGGCTAAGGTTAAGGCGGGTGGGCAGCCCGCAGAAGTATGCTCGCGATTTCGTCACTCGTAGCGCAACGCAACCATGGGATCGGCGTGCATGGCTCGACGTGCCGGCACGAAACAAGCGTAAATCCCAATTGCGACCAGAAACAGCGTCGCACTCACGAAGGTGACCGGATCGGTGGCACTCACTCCGACTAGGAGATTGGCGACATAGCGGCTGAAGGCAAGGGTTGCCAGAAGTCCGAGAGCCGCGCCGGATACAACGACCCAGACTCCTTGCTTGAGCACCAGCTTAAGAACCTGGCGGCGGCTCGCGCCCAGCGCGATTCGAATACCGATCTCCCGCGTGCGCTGGCTGGCTGCGAAGGCGACAACTCCATACACTCCAACCGTCGCCAGAACAAGCCCCATCACGCCTATGCAGGATGCGAGCAATGCTCCAATGCGAAACAGCAGGAAGCCGTTCGCGCCTTCCAGCCCATCATCCATCGTGCGCAGCGAAAAAATCGGCAAGCCAGGGTCAAGGCTTTTGATCACTTCTTGTAGGGGCACCATCAGTGCCTCGGGTGCGATCGAAGTGCGAACCTGGAGCGCACGCATGGACACGAATTGCTGCGCTACTGGGAGATAAAAATACGGCTGGGGATCTTCTGCCAGAAAATTATATTTTCCGTTCTGTGCGACTCCGACTGTCTGCCAGAGTGTGCTTCCGGTTTGGCCCATCGCAAATCGCTTGCCGATGGGATCTTCGTGAGGCCAGAATCGCTGCGCCATGGTTTGGTTGATGATGGCGACATGAACGGAGCTTTCGTTATCAGCATCGGTAAAACTCCTTCCACGTACTAAAGGAATTTGCAGCGTGGTGAAATAAGCTGGATCAACCGCATTAAATGGAAGCAGCGGCGGCGATTGTCCTGGAGCTGGTGGGTGGCCTTCGATCGTAACCGGAGACCCATCGTTGTAATTTCCCATGGGTACGCTGTAGGCGAGGCTTACCGATTGCACACCTGGCAGAGCACGGGCACGGTCCTCAAGTTCCTTGTAGAAAGTGACGGTGCGGGCTTTGTCGTATCCGACCTGGTGCGGGTCGAGGATGACATTGAGAACGTGGTCGGGATTGAAACCCAAATACATCCGCTCCATACTCCGCAAGCTGCGGACAAACAGGCCAGCAATAATGAGAAGCATCAGCGATCCGGCCATTTGTCCCGCCACCAGCAGATTGCGGATGCGATGGCGCGAACGTCCTGAATCTCCCGAGCGTCCGACTTCGCGCAATGCATCATTAATGCTGGAACGGGCAACGCGGAGAGCCGGCCACAACCCGACCAACAGGCCGGCAGCAACCGCGAGTGCAAGGGAATAGCAAACAACCCGCCAATCAAGACCAAAGTCCAAGTCGATGGGAAGAACAGAAGCCAGGCGCAGGTCGGAGATGGCGTGACAAGCCCACATTCCCAACACGATCCCGCCGCCGGCTCCTAGAAGCGCCAGGACAACGCTTTCCGTGAGAAGTTGCGCGATCAAGCGTGAGCGGCTGGCGCCCAGTGCTGTCCGAATTGCCATCTCTCCTTCGCGCGCGTTGGCTCGTACCAACAAAATATTCGCGACATTGACGCCCGCCAGGACAAGAATCAAAGCTGCCAGGAACAGGAACAGACCGGCCACAACTTCCGCCAGGTTGTTCGGCAGTGGGATGGGGTGCGAAAGCGGCTCAGGAATGACATTTATCGTGAGGCCTTTGTCGGTCGCAGGATACTGCTGCGCCAGGCGGGCAGCGATCAGACGCACGGAACTTTGCGCCTGTGCCACCGAGACCCCTGGTTTCAAACGTCCCAGGACGATCCATTGACGGTCCGAACGCTCGGTCAACATGGCGGGATCGGAAACGCCCGCCATACTCATGGGAAGATAGGCTTCCATGTCCAACGCAAATGCCGTGCCATGAAATTCTTTCGGCGCGACGCCGATCACGGTGGCAGGTTTTCCGTCAACCAAAACTTGCTTTCCGATCACATCGGGACTGCCGGCAAATCTCTTTTGCCAGTAAGAGTAGTCGAGGACCAGCGATGATTCAGAGCCTGGCGTCTCGCCTTCGCCATTGGAAAAAAGACGACCTAGAGCAGGTTTCAGCTGGAGCGCAGAAAAATAGTTGCCGCTCACATAACTGGCCACGAGATGGTCTGCTTTGTTGTCGGCGCTGAGGCCCTCCAATGCAACCTGATAAGCGAATACATCGGAGAAGGCGTCGCTCTGTTTGCGAAGATCAAGAAGTTCAGGGTAGGAAAGGAAGTAGACACCAAGAGGTGCGCCTTGCTGCTCCGAGGCTAAGACCGCAATCTGGTTGGGTTCCGGGACTGGCAACGGCCGCAGCAGCAGCCCATTCACGATACCGAAAATCGTGACATTCGCGCCGATGCCAAGGGCCAGAGTGATCACTACAACGGCTGTGAACCCAGGTTTCTTAGTAAGCTGCCGGAACGCAGAACGAAGGTTCTGCAGCAAGGTAATCATTTAAGTCCTCACCACCCAATTCACATAATGTGGCAATTTCATCTCCATGTTCTGGAATTAAAACTACTGAAAACACGGCATGATGCGAGCTTTAAGCCTGATGCAAACATGAGCTGATGACCACGGGCGACCATTCGTGTCCGGAATCGAACAGGGTAGACGGGGCTGGCGTGATGACAGCGCTGGTGGTGGCTTTACCCTGAAGCTGATCCCCGGCGCGTCGTCAAGTCCCTCTTCGACTGCTGCGGCGACTGGGGACGACATCAGGTAAGTGAGGTGTCGTGGATGACAGCATATGAGCGACAGGTGGGAGCGGGATTACTGTCGCTAGTCGAAGCTGACGATGAAATCTGCTTCCATGGGCACGCGCGCGCGCGCGGAACTGCAGAGCACGAGGTGGTACTTCTGGCTTCGGACATAAGTCGGGCTAAGCGCAAGGTCGATCACGCCTGAGGAGTCGTCGTTGCTGAATAGCGCGTCAGCTAAGGTTCCTGCGAGGAAGTCACGAAACTGGTCCTCTGATAAGAGGAGTAAACCGGCCTTGTGATTCCCGCTTCCCAGCTGCTTGTAGCTGCCGGTGATGCGCGGAAGGCTGGCATGCGCGGGGACTTCGAACGGAAGGTCACGATATCTTCGAACTGAGATCCGGCCGCGGAATAGACGCAGAGGCGGCAAATGTCGAAACCCATTGACCAGATCAACATTGGCGGGGGTTGCGTTAGTAGGTGCGGCGGGCACAGGGGCATTGGCATCAGACGCGTTGAGATCTGCAGTTCCTGCTGAATCCTGCATTTGGCTGGCGAGAGGACCAATCACTTTAATTTTCGCGGCTTGAATGTCGGGATCCTTCGCCAAGTTCGGATCGATGAGTGGAACTGATGGTTTTGCGCCAGCTATCGCATGTTGCTGTTTGCGCCAAGCCGATTTCCATAGTTTATGGAGATGAATGGCCCCAAAAGTAAAGGCGAGTAGCAGTGCGGCAGCAATTAGCGGCTGAAACGCGGCAGGCCAGGTTATGCGGTCGCGAGCAGACAAAGCGGTCACCAACGAACAGTTCTATTTTGATGGTGAAAACTGATTTGCGAAAGATTACGGGTGTAATGCTGTTGCGGCGGGGCTGCCCATATTTCGGCAACGAGAACTAGTTTTTTCGATTTTTCTGGAAAGCGTGGCAGCCTCGGTGCTACTCGGGGGTAAGGTGGAGTCGCAGCGAATCAATTATTTACGACGAAGATGCACGTTTCGCAGGCTCTAGGTTCACCGATCGTTGGCCATTAAACATTCCCCGCTCGGAATTTCTCTGCGGTCGAGCGCTGCCACAAGTACCAGGCAATCATCATACGAATGACGATCATCGAGCCGGCGAGGAAAAACCTCGGAGACAAGTCCGTGGCCGCGGCCGAGACTTTGGGAAGCAGCATGACCATGCCGGCCACAGCGATGGCAATTGCGGCACGGCGGGCAAGATTGTTAAGGCGCAGAAGTCCGTATGCGATAGGGGCAGCGAAAGCGCCTGCGAGCAGGAATGCGTAGGGTCCGGCCAGTTCAAGGCCGTGCAACAAGGGAGCTCCTAAAGAAAGCGGCACAATCTCAGGATCGGCCAGCCTCACCAGTCCGAGAACGAGGAGATATGCGGAAACGGAAAAGAAAATTACTGCGATGGCGACGACTTCGGCCGGCGGTCTTTCGCTGAGGGCTTCATCGACAGGAGTGACGGGGAGTCGTCTTATTGAATTCACGGTGGATACAACAAATTTGGGTCGGACAAGAATGTCCGACCCGCACGGTCACCCTCAGTACTTCGGCATGCTCGGGTCGATGCGGTCGGCCCAAGCGAGAATTCCACCAGCGAGATTGTGGACTTTCTTGAATCCCGCCTGGCGCAGGAAGTTTACGGCCTTGGCGCTGCGCACGCCCGATCGGCAATGAGCCACGATCTCGCGGCTGGTATCGAGTTCGTTGACCCGATTGGGCAGTTCGCCGAGCGGAATCAGGTGCCCGCCGAGGTTGCAGATCTGGTATTCGTGCGGTTCGCGCACATCGAGCACGAAAAGATTGTCCCCGCGATCGAGCCGCTGCTTGAGTTCTTCCACCTGCATTTCCGATGCAGTCGCTTCCACCGGAGCCTCCTCGCCGCGAATTCCGCAGAATTCCTGGTAATCGATCAGCTGGGTGATTGTAGGATGCTTGCCGCAAGCCGGGCAATCGGGATTCTTGCGCAGCTTCAGCTCGCGGAACTTCATGCCCAGCGCATCGACTAGAAGCAAGCGCCCGATCAGCGGATCGCCGGAACCGAGAATCAGCTTGATGACCTCTGTCGCCTGAATTATGCCTACGAGACCGGGCAAGATGCCCAGGACTCCGCCTTCCGCGCAGGACGGAACAAGGCCTGGCGGTGGCGGCTCAGGATACAGGCAGCGATAGCACGGGCCTTCTTTGGTCGCGAACACGCTGGCCTGGCCTTCGAAGCGGAAGATGGAGCCGTATACGTTGGGCTTACCGGTGAGCACGCACGCGTCGTTCACAAGATAGCGCGTGGGGAAATTGTCGGTGCCGTCGGCGATGATGTCGAATTCCTTGAACAGCTCGAGCGCGTTATCGCTCGAAAGTCGCGTTTCGAAGCGGCGGATGTTCAGGAACGGATTCATCGCCTTGAGCTTGTCGGCGGCGGAATCGAGCTTGGGACGACCCACGTCAGCGGTGTTGTGAATGATCTGGCGCTGCAGGTTGGTGTAGTCGACGACGTCGAAATCGACGATACCGAGTGTGCCTACACCCGCCGCACCGAGATAAAGCGCCAGGGGCGAACCAAGGCCACCTGCGCCGATGCAGAGCACCTTGGCAGCCTTGAGCTTCAGCTGACCTTCCATGCCGACTTCGGGCATGATCAGGTGGCGCGAGTAGCGCAGGATTTCGTCGTTGTTAAGTGTAACGGGCGCAATTTCGGTCAGTGTAGGCATGATTTGGTAATTTTTGTAATTTGGTAATTACGTAATTTGAACTTCACGCGCCGCCGTGCCGTGTCTCGCTCTACTGCGAAAACCAACAGCATTCAAGCAAAGAACGCGAAGCTTCGCAAAGAAAAACCGCTGAAATCAAACAATTACCCAAATTTCCCCTACTCAATGCTGCCGCCCGCTATCGAGGGCACGATCGAAATATTATCGCCATCCTGGACGGCGGTGGCTTCTTTCTGCAGATAGCGCACGTCCTCGTCGTTCAGGTACACGTTGACGAAGGCGCGCAGCTTGCCCTCGTCGGTGTAAAGGTGGCGGCGCAGGTCCGGATGCTGCGAAATCAGGCCGCTCAGCGCCTCCCCGACGGTCGAGCCTTTTACCTCAATCGCCGGCTGCTTTCCGGCATATTGCCGCAGCGGCGTAGGAATGTGGATCTTAGCCATGGAGTAATGATGCCATAAGGCGAGGGTCGGATTCACCTACTGGCAAGCCAGCTTGCAAACAGATGGTTAAGGAAAGTCCACGTCAAGCGCATAGATTTCCTGAGCGCTCAGGTCCTGCACATACAGGCGGGAGCCGTCGGGAGCCAGTCCACCCCATTCGCCGGACGGAGTCCCCGCATATCGGCTAAGGCTTTCCAGGCTCCAGAGGGCCTCCGAACGGCTTGCACCCAGTCTTACGCGGCGAGTGGTGGGATGTTCGGTGAGAAAATTATCGAAGTAGACATATTGGCCATCTTGCGACCAACTGGGATAGGAAATATTCCCTGATTCGGCCAGCCACTGCGACCATTTTTGGGTGCCAAAGTCGTAAAGCATGAGTTTTCGGGAATCGCGAGACAAGGCAAGCAGGTGATTTCCATCGGGAGATAGCCGCGGACTGAACAGCTCATCGGAGCCAGGAATTTTCGTTTGCTGCTGCGCTCGAAGATCAAAAATGACGATGTTAAGCGGATGATCGTCAGGCCCATAGGAGAAGATAATCCGGTTTCCATCGTGCAGCCAGTTGAAGTCAATACCTCCCTTGCCTGAAGGCAGCAGGTCTTCTGGCGTGCCGCCCTGCGCGGAAATGGATTGTGCTTTCCAGCCTTTACCTAAAGTGACGGTGTTGTAGGCAATTCGGGTCCCGTCGCGAGACCAGACTGGCAGCACCGCATTGGCGGGAGGAAACGTCAACTGCATGCGCTCACTGCCATCAGTGCGGCTGCGCCATAAAGTCCCGTCAGGAATGGCGACATACGCCACCCACTTGCCGTCAGGAGAAAATGCAAGATCGGTAGCTGACACGCCTGGCATAAAAGGCACAAACTGGCCTGACTTCATATCGCGCCGGACCACTTGGGTACGCATTTGAATGGCCTCGACGAACAATTTCTTACTGTCGAGAGAAGGGACCGCCCCGTAGAAAGAAAGAGGTCCGGCGGTGAGCTGAATCGGCTTCGAGGTACGTTTGCCAAAAAGGCCTTTCTGTTCCCGAATAACGTAGATATTGGAGTTGTTATTGTCCGCTCCTATGAATACGAAATACCGCCCATCCCTTGTCCATTCGCCGCAGCACTGAAAAGGTGGAATATGCGAGCCGAACAGGAGCGGTCGAAGGTTTGAACCGTTCCGGCGGACTTCCCACAGAGATGAAGTGTTGGTTCGATCTTCCATGAAGGTGAAGCGGATTAAGTTTCCATCGGGAGAAAAATGAATTCGACTGACAGAACCCCCGGCAGTAGGGACGGTCGCCAGAGCGTGTGCCTCGCGGCCATCGGCCGCGGCTAAAAACAGAGTCTCACCGTTTGCGTAGACCATCTGCTGCCCGTCCGGCGACCAGGCGGCGCCGTCACCCGAAATCTCGCCAATTCTGCGAGGAGAACCCGACGGAAGGGGCAGGGCCCATGCCGTCGCGCCTGGCTTAGTGCCCTCAGTGACACCGACCAGAAGCTGCGACCGATCCGAAGAAATGTCCGCAATCCTGACATTGCTGAATGGGGTCGGGATTTCAGAAGTCTCGCCGCCGGCTGCCGATACCTGGGCGAGGATTATGTGCCCTCCCGCCAGCTCATTGAAATAGATTCTGGCGCCATCAGTGAGGAGGGCGATCTTCGCGAATCCGTCATGCGTAATCTGCGTGGAACCGATCACCTTGGGCGGCTGAACGGGAATAAGAAGCCACAGAATAGGTATGGCGACGAGGATGACAGCGGCCACGCTCACCCAGGGCGAAAATTTCTTCTTTGTCGAAACCCCGAGGGCCGCTGCGCCACCGCTAATCTTCCCCGATGTCGTGTCCCGTTTCAGGCGTTTCAGGTCAGCGCGTAATTCGGCCGCGCTCTGATACCGGATTTCACGGTCCTTTTCTAGCGCAGCAGTAATGATGCGCTCCATCTCAAGAGGTAAGTCGGGGTTGAGTTGAGTCGGGGGAACCGGCGTCTTGTTCAAAATCGCGTTGAATACGGCGGCTGACGTCTCGCCGCGAAAAGGCAATGTGCCGGTCGCCATCTCATAAAGCACTGCGCCAAAAGAGAAGATATCGGTGCGGGCGTCGATTTCTTTCCCTAGGGCCTGCTCCGGGGACATATACGCAATGGTACCGACCGCGCTGCCGGGGCTGGTTAAAAGCTCGTCGCTGAGAGTGGCGAAGTTCGACCTGATCCCTTCCTCCGGAGGCGGGCTGGTTTTTGCCAGACCGAAGTCAAACACCTTCGCATGCCCGCGGCTGGTGACGAAAAGATTCCCCGGCTTGATATCGCGGTGCACAATTCCCTTGGCATGGGCGGCATCCAGAGCGTCGGCAATTTCGATCGCGAGATTGAGCAGCGTGTCCAGTTCCAGCGGACGTCCGAGGGTGTAATCCTTGAGGCTCTTGCCTTCCAGGTATTCCATCACAATGAAGGGTTGGCCCTGGTCCTCGCCGATTTCGTGAATGGTACAGATGCTGGGGTGGTTCAGAGCAGAAGCTGCTCGGGCTTCCCGCCGGAAACGCTCAAGCGCCTGTGCATCCGCGGCCAGATGTTCGGGAAGGAATTTGATCGCGACATAGCGCCCGAGGTGGGCGTCTTCGGCCTTGTAAACAACTCCCATTCCGCCACGCCCGACACGGTGCAGAATGCGGTAGTGCGAAATGGTTTGACCGACAGCAGGTTGAGCTTGAGGCATGCGGAGGGCCCCAATTCTGTGACGGAATCAACTCCGCTGCACAATCCAGATTACTCGCGCCGGCTGGTTGAATCAAACGAAATAGCGCGAGCCCAGCGCGACTCCCATCTCTCAAGACGGTCAGACTCGTAGGTGACCTGGTGGGATAGGAGTGTACGACCCACACGGTTGCTGCGCACCGCTAGCGCCGGCCACTTCCCCCATTTCTCATTGAGGTTCCGGTTGTGATTTCGATCACACGGTATTTTCAGAACAATCTGGTTCCGCGAGATCGCGCCTGCTACACCTGCCACACCGATTACACAATATTCGGCACACTGCACTCAAAGTTTCGCGGCCTGCGTCACTTATATGTGCAATATCTGGGTCATCCGCCCGCGCCCGCCGAAATTAAGCTCTACACGCCTTTTAACAATCACGAATGCCTGCACTGCCACGCGGGAACGCGTGCTTACATGGAAGAACCCAAGCACATCAAAACGCCCGACATGATGGCGAAGATGAATTCAAATCAGACGTCGTGCATGAGCAGCAAGTGTCGCGATACTGTCCATGAGGTTGGAACGATCAAGGATGCCACGTTCTGGAAAGGCGGTCAGTAGTGGCGACGGTTCCCTTACTTCCCTCGTCATTAATCGAAAAACGTCTACGTCTGGCGGGAGTGCTGGTTTGCTTGGGGCTGCTGGTGCTGCTGCTCACGCTGATTCACATTCATCCGTCGGCATTTGTGGCATTCATTCTCGTTGCCTGCCCGCTGGTGTTTGCCGGGATTGTGTTATTCCTTTACTCGATTGTTTCCCACCAGGCGTGAGAGAATTCCGCCCCGCGGGCGAGGGCGCCCGCGCCACATGTATCGCTGGTCGGACAGGAATGTCCGACCACACGGTACTAGCTCATACTATCTGTGATGCTTACACCACCTCGATTTTTTCGTCCACCAGCTTCTTGTCGTTTTCGTCGGTACCGGTGAGCTCGAAGGAGTTAGTGAGCACCGCCTTTCCCTTCTCGACGCTGGTGATGATGTAGGAGCAGCCGATCCAGTGGGCTTCGGCGTGGTCGGTGGGCGACCACTGCGCGGGATGATCGGGATGGGAATGGTAGAAGCCGATGATGTCCTCTTCGCGCTCGCGGGCCTCGCGTTGAATGCGCACCAGTTCTTTGGGATCGATGTTGTAACGGTTCTGGGGCGAATCAATACGCGTGTTGCCGGCGCGGGCAAGCGAAGTCACAACGCGCGTGCCGTCATCTTCGAAACGGCCGAGCAGCACGCCGCAGCACTCGTGCGGGTAGGTCTCCTCGCCGTGCTGGCGGAGCGCGTCGTAATGGGATTGGCCAAGGCGGAGCAAAGGAATTTAGTAACTTAGTAATTGAGTAAATTCGTAATTTAAGAACTCGATCCGCTCTTCACATTACACAATTATCAAATTACGAAACTTCTTTTAGCTTTCCGTCCAAAACCTCTCGCTCAAATACTTGTCACCAGAATCTGGAAAGATGGTCACAATCACGGCTTCCTCATTCTTCTTTAACCTGCGCGCTACGTTCATGCATCCGGCAACGGCGGCGCCTGCGGAGATGCCGATCAGCAAGCCTTCTTCGTGCGACAGGCGAATGGCCATCGCGTAAGCCTCTTCGGTCGAGATCGCCAGATCTTCGTCGGCCAGCAAGGGATCATAAATTTTCGGAACAATTGCGCTGGCCATATGCTTTGCGCCTTCAATTCCGTGAAACGGAGAATCCGGTTGCAGGGAGGTGCAGCGAATGTTCGGATTGAGTTCCTTCAGGCGGCGCGACGTCCCCATAAATGTGCCGCTGGTTCCAAGCATAGCGACAAAATGCGTGATACGCCCTTCTGTCTGTTGCCAGATTTCCTGGGCTGTGCCATGGTAGTGAGCTTGCCAGTTGGCGTCATTGGAGTACTGGTCGGCGTAATAATATTTTTCCGGCTCGCGAGCGTAGATTTCGCGCGCCACGCGGATGGCGCCGTCGGAACCTTCGTCGGCTGGGGTATAAATGATGTTCGCGCCGTAGGCGAACAAGATGCGCTTGCGCTCGACCGAAACGTTTTCCGGCATGCACAACGTCACCGGGAAACCTTCAGCCGCGCCGATCATCGCATAAGCGATGCCGGTGTTGCCGCTGGTTGAGTCGAGCAGGGTTTTGCCGGGCGCGAATTTGCCGCTGCGCCGGCCCTCGGAGATGATGTTGAATGCGGCGCGGTCTTTAACCGAGCCCCCGGGGTTGTACCATTCGGCCTTCGCCAGCATCTGCACGTTAGGGAACTCGCGAGCAATGCGCTCGAGGCGGAGCAGGGGAGTATTGCCGATCAGTTGAACCGGACGATCGCCGAGCGTGGTTTTGCTCGCCGGCGACTCGGCTTCGGCGAATTTGGACGAAGGAAGCATGAATGCGATTTTGTAATTGGATAATTTTGTAATTTAAAACAGCTTGGCCAAACGCGGTCTTTAGATTACAAAATTTTCCAATTACCAAATTACAAAATCGGGTCGGCGCAGGCGTTTGAGGCTGCAGGACCCGTGACTATCGTAATGTCGCCGGAGAACACAACCGACGGCTTGTTCGTTAGATTATAGAGGAGCGCCGCCGGACTCGGCTGGATCGGGCGAGTTGGCGGTCAGGTGATCTGGCGGAAAGCATACAGCGGTTCGGGTATGCGTCCGTCAGGAAAGATGCGCATCTAATTTTTGCAGGCGAGCTTAGAGCAGTTAGCTTTCAGCTCGAGCGCGCAGGTGTCAAGAGCTAGAAGCTAACAGCTAGGAGCTTTTTGATGGCAACCAAGGTTGAGCAACGCACTTACGATGAAGCGACGCAATGGCTGCGTGATCACGGTTTCGATTTGATCGAGGCGCCGGGCATGCAGGGACGGGTGTTCCTGAAGAAATATAACGTCTCGGCGGCGATCCAGAAGAACGAGGACGACGGCATCAAGATTTTCGCGTATCCCGGATATCTCATCAACGGGGAAATTTCGAAGCTCATCAACCGCGGCTACCAGCAGGTGCTGAAGACCTCCAAAACCGAAGTTGCAGCCACCGCCGACCACCTTAAGGCACTACAGCAATTCAGTGAAGAACTGAAAGACGCTCTCTGCTTACCGAGCCTGTACAACGAATCGCTCGGCACCGTCAGCGAAGCGTACCAATATGACCGGATTGAGGACCGCGACAAACCTGCCACCGAACGACCCAAGCGGCCATGGGAGCGAATCCGCCTGGTCACGAAGGTGACGAAGAAAAACCGCCCGTAGTTCGCGGCGCTGCTTACACGCCCCTGACTCTTTTCGACTGCATCTGTGCTTCGTTCTGACGTTAGATCCCTCTTCGCCTGCGGCGCCTCGGGATGACATCGATGGCCGGCAAGAACCACGTCTTTGCAGAGTCGGCGAAGATAAAGATCGAAGGCTCAAAGCAAGGTCGTGCCTGACTCAGTCACCGCCGAAATGCACCGGAAACAGGCTGAGCCGAAAGGGAAAAAAGACGGCTTAGCGAACTCACATGCTGTTGAAGGCCGCTCTCCAGCGGCCCTTCCTTTTGGCGGAAATCCGGCGCTGTACATCCTGTTGCAGTGCGGGTAGCATCTTTTCACTATATTTGTTATTTCATTTTGAGGAGTAGCTGCGTGAAGGCCACCGCCGCGCGACTCACGCTTTGCGTCGTTTTTCTGAGTTTATCAACCGCGGGTATCGCACAAAACACCGCGTCAGTGTCCGGAACGGTGAAAGACGGCACGGGGAAGCCGGTTCCGAACGCGAAGGTCTCGCTCAAAAGCGTTGCCACAAGCAAAATCACAGAGACTCAGAGTGATGCCCAGGGGAACTATCACTTCGAAGGGATTGCGCCCGGACGATACGAGGTTGCGGCCACAGCAGAGGGATTCGCTGCAAAAACGGCAAGCATTTCCGTGAGCGGGCCGTCGCAGACCGAGGATATTTTGCTCAGCGCTTCGGCTGGGCCATCGCTGTCGGACCTTGGATTTAACACTGCCGAGACCAAGAGCAATCCCGAAGAGCAGGCGCGGCTGGACCGGCGCACGCGCATGCTCAAAATTCATCAGAAGATGGGCTTGATCACGGCCGGACCGATGGCCGCAACCATCATCAGCGGGTTCGGTGCCGGCGGAAAGCGGACCAGTTCGGGGACCCGCGATTTTCATGCCGCTTTGGGCTCCAGCACCGCGGTGCTGTATTTCACGACAGCTTACTTCGCGATCCGCGCGCCTAAAATCGAGGGCACGCAGACCCGTGGACCGATCCGGTTTCATAAGGCGATGGCCTGGATTCACGGGCCGGGGATGATTCTGACGCCGATACTGGGGGTAATTGCTTTCGATCAGAAGAGCAGAGGCGAAAGGATTCATGGCATTGCCCGATTGCATGGACCGGTGGCAATCGTGACTGGCGCGGCGTTTGGCGCGGCGCTGCTGTCGGTCTCAGTAAAGTTTTGATTGGGACTCGGTGTGCCCCGCGCGCCTGATATGGGTGGGAGAGTAAAGTGATTTGCTTGAAAGGGCGCCGCCTTGAGCCGCGCCGTAAATCAGAAATGATACGCGGCACTAAAGCGCCGCTCTACGACAACCGCAGAGTTTCGGTGTTAATGACCAAACTCAAGCTACTTACCTTCCTGCTTTTCGTTGCTCTCGTTGGACACGCCTCCGCTGCCGACTCGCAATGGGTTCTCGACCAAAGCACGCTGTCGTATCACGTTTCTCATCCGCTGCACCAGGTGGATGGCGTCAGTCACGCTGCCCGCGGCAAAGGCGTATGCCACGACGGACAATGCGATTTCCTTATTGCCGTGCCGGTAAAGACATTTGATTCCGGCGATAGCAACCGAGACCTGCACATGATCCAAGTGACACGTGGCGCGCAGTACCCGATGGCCAGTGTGCGGACACGGATTCCCGAGTCGATGTCGAGCGCCTCGGAACTAAAACTCGATCTCGACGTTGAGTTCGCCGGTCAAACGGCGCACTACAAAGACGTACCGTTTCAGGTTACCGCGCAGGGAAATGAAAAAAAGATTACGGGCACCATTCCCTGCAAGCTCACCGATTTCAAAATCGACCCGCCCACGCTGCTGACCATGCCAATCAAGAACGACATCCCGGTCAAGGCTGAAACAATCTGGCGCCAGCAGTGAGCGCCGGTTCCTGTGAAGCTTCTGACATGAAGAGGAATCCTTCTTGGGCACGGCTTAGAGCCGTGCCGTAGCTGATAAAAAGCAAGTGACGCGGCGCTGAAGCGCCGCTCTACACCATTGCTCAAAAGTCATTCTCCGCCTTGTGCGCTTTGACGTGGGTTTCCGTTCCCGTCTGCGTCTGAGAACGAGAAATCATTGCTAATGTTGGAATACGTTTTACCGCTGGTCTCGACGTAGGGGTAGATGAAGTAGTTCAGCGGCTCTCCTGCTTGCGGGGGATTCAGTTTCAGGTCGCGGCCGACGGAGAACTGAACGCGATCGGCGTCGTGCGCGCCAAAGTAGTAGTCCTTCTTCGCCTGGTGCCTCCATGCTTCAGAGATGTCGACCGGAATCCATCCGTTCTGCGGATTGAAAAATTCGGCCCAGCAGTGATAGCCGGTGATTTCCGACGAGTGTTGGTCCGGAGGCACTTGAAACCCAATCTCGAAGCGCGCGGGAATGCCCTGTGACCGGGCCATCGCGATAAACAGCGAGTGAAAGTCGGTGCAGTTCCCCTTCTTCGCGTCGCAGGCATAGAGCACGTCGCCGCGGCCCCATCCGGTGCCGGTTTTGTCATAGCTCATGTTGGCAAAAACGTAGTCGTAGATGGCGCGGGCTTTGTCGAGCTGCGATGATTTGCCGGCGGTGGTTTTGGCGGCAAGTTCCGCGGGCAGGCCGGTAATGGGAACTAGTCTATCCGGGCCGAGGAATTCTTTGCTTTCCTTGGTGCTTAGAACTGCGTTTTCCAGGCGCGGGCGGCTGATGCCCAAGGTCAGGTGCTCGTGGCGAAGGATGTCATAAACGACTTCGAAGTGCAGGTCTGCAGATTTCGCATTTGAGGTTTCGGCGAAATAGATCTCATTGCCGAAGCGCGATTCGTGAGTTTTCTTGAGCGGAAGATCTCCTTGGGCCGATATCACCCGGACTTCCTGGTAGGGATCAGAGTGTGCGGCGGGAAACCAGATGCGAACCTTCTCCCCTGCAGGCACATTCTTCACGGTGAAGGCGTAGTTAAACGTGAAGTGACGGGTCGCCTGGGCGGCAACGAATGATTCAACGACGGCGAGAAATAAAAAACAGAGTGCCAGTTTGCGCAGCATGAATCCTCTTCTCCTGTCTAAATGGTTGAGGTCGAGACCACACACGGTGCTCAGGAGTCGAGATTCAAGTGAAGCCGCGCCGGGCGGGAGTCATGGGAAGCCGCTCGTATATTAGCAAATATCGCGCCGGATTTTGTCGGGTGGGCAGCGATCTCAGGGTAGTATCGCCTGATTTCAGAAACTGACTTCCGAGATGCGTTCTGTTACTTTCTCGGTGTGAGGACGGGGTTGTACGGGCGGGTCGTGTTTGGCTCGGCGGCGCTGCTGTTTGGCGTCATCGCACTAATGTGGCACGACCCTGAGACGTGGCAAAACTTGCAGCATCTCTGGAGCCTACCTTTTGGCGCCGTCATTGGCGGCTGCCTGATGGCCGCTCAAATTGGGGGTGGGATTGGGGTGCTGTATCCGCGCAGTGCGCGCCCGGCTGCGGTCGTCCTTGGCATTGTCTATTTGTGTTTCTCGCTGGCCTGCGTGCCTGACATCATTGCCGCGTCGAATGTCTATGAACGATACGGCGGAAGCTTCTTCGTATTCTTTTCCTTAGTCTGCGGAGCAATAGCGCTGTACGCTGCGACTGTGGCGGATGGCGCCAGGGCCCTGGTGTTCGGGCGTGTGGCGCGCCTTGGACTCGGCGTGTGTGCCATTTCCTTCGCGCTGGGTCAGGCGCTTCTTCTTCTTGCGACCGCTCAGCTGGTTCCCAAATGGATTCCGCCCAACCAGACGTTTTGGGCGATCCTGACGACGATCGCGTTTGCACTCGCGGCGCTTGCCATTCTTATCAATCTCCAGACGCGGCTGGCGATGCGCATGATGACGCTCATGCTGGCACTGTTTGGTGTAATGGTTTGGATTCCGCACGTGATCGCTCAGCCACGGGCGCATTTCAATTGGTCCGAATGCGCGCTGACTTTCCTGGTTACAGGGGCTGCCGGGACGGTGGCTGATTTGAAATTTTATTGAGTCAGTCGAGGCTTGCGTGCGCACCGCGATGAAAATGCCTCACCCGATTCAGGCGACGAGCGTGCCCTAATTAGCTGATATCCCCATGCACTCATTCCCCACTCAGCCCTACGAAGCTCGGCTACAATCTGTCAATGCCACCGGTCATCCAGTGCCGCGATTTGCGGAAAACCTACGACGGCAAAGTTGAAGCGGTAAGGGGGCTGAATCTTGAGATTCAGGCCGGCGAATGCTTCGGCCTGCTCGGGCCGAATGGCGCTGGGAAGACGACCACCATCGAGATTCTCGAAGGGCTGCTGGAGCCGACGTCGGGCGAGATTTCAATTCTGGGGCAAAGCTGGAAGTCGCACGCGCGGGAAATCCGCGAGCAAATTGGCATTTCGCTGCAGGAAACGCGCCTATCGGAGAAGTTAACCGTTCGCGAAACCATAGAGCTGTTTGCGAGTTTCTACACCCAACCCCGGCCTGCCGAGGAGGTGCTCGAAGGCATGCAACTGACAGAGAAAGTGGATGCGCAGGTGGGAAATCTTTCAGGGGGACAGCGGCAGCGGCTGGCGGTGGCGACGGCGCTGGTCGGATCACCAAGATTACTTTTTCTGGACGAGCCGACGACTGGGCTCGACCCGCAAAGCCGGCGTCAGCTTTGGGACATCATTCGCGTGTTTCAGGAGGGCGGCGGCACGGTGCTGCTCACCACTCACTACATGGATGAAGCGGAGCGGCTGTGCGACCGGCTGGCAATCGTGGATCATGGGCAGATAATCGCCGAAGGGACTCCGGCCGAGCTGATCGCGAAGCTGGGCGGACATCATGTGGTGGAGTTCGCGTTGTCGGGGAATTCAGATGGCAATTTCAGTGCATGGCAGACACTGCCTAGCGTAGATTCGGTACGGACTGATGATGGATTGATTTGCCTGAGCGTGCGCGAACCGCACCACACGATCCCGGCATTGCTCGCGAAGGTCGAAGAGCAATCTGGGAAATTGGCGCATCTGACGACGCGGCAGGCGAGTTTGGAAGATGTATTTGTGAGGTTGACAGGAAGGCATTTGAGGGATGAGTAAGTGACGGTTCTGCAGCAAATACCAGCGCCGGAAAAGACAACGCAACCGAAGGGCGTTGCGCCACGCAACGGGCGGTGGTCAGGTTTCAGTCATCTGCTGGGCGCGCGAATGAAGGAACTCGCCCGCGAGCGGGAAGTGGTCTTCTGGGTATTCGTGTTTCCGCTGCTGCTGGCGCTGGGACTCGGGTTTGCGTTCCGCAACAAGCCTGCGGATATAACCGTGATTGCGATCGTGTCTGGCCCCAACGCGGAAAACACGATTTCTCTGATACAGAATTCGCGACAAAAGAATGCCATCCATGCAGAGATCGTCGATCGTGCTGCTGCCCTGAAAGGCTTTCGCCTTGGCAAGTACGACCTGGTTGTCGAGCCGGTTGCGCGCGGTAAAGTTCAATACGACTACGACCCGGCACGCCCGGAAAGCGTGCGGTCGCGGGGCGAAGTTGATGATGCGTTGCAGTCGGCGGCGGGAAGAAAGGACGTAATCGCGACCGAGTCGCATACTTCCAGCGAGCCAGGATCGCGCTATATCGATTTTTTGATTCCCGGGCTCCTGGGCATGAACCTGATGAACTCGGGCATGTGGGGGATTGGATTTGCCCTCGTAGACATGCGGCAGCGGAAGCTGCTGAAGCGCTTCGTGGCAACGCCCATGCGGCGCGGGGACTTCCTGCTGGCGCTGGCCAGCAGCCGGTTGATCATGATGGTCATCGAAACCGGCTTATTGCTGATCTTTGGCGTCGTTGTCTTCCACATGCAGGTGCTTGGCGCCATCGCCAGCATATTGCTGATTGGGGCCATCGGGGCGATGTCATTCGGTGGCCTCGGTCTGCTCACCGCCAGCCGGGCGCGGAAAATCGAAAGTGTCAGCGGACTGATCAATATTGTCATGATGCCGATGTGGCTTTTCTCGGGCGTTTTCTTCTCGTATGATCGTTTTCCGGCAATTGTGCAACCGTTCATCAGGGCGCTTCCCCTGACCGCGTTGAACGATGCCCTACGGGCGACCATCCTGGAGGGTGCAACGCTGTTTTCACAAAGCGGCAGGATCCTGGTGCTGGCGCTTTGGGGAGGGATATCTTTCGTGCTGGCGCTGCGGTGGTTTCGCTGGGCTTAAGCGGCGCGTTTCGCGCTGGGCGCTGACCGAATGGCATACCGACTTATGCCCGACCCACCCGTCGGCTGCCTGTCCTTCTAACTGCACTTTCAAGTGCCCAAAATTTGCACACCCATGCTAGACTCCCATCGTGATCCAGGCGTGGTTTTTGGGGCTGCGCCGGGATCGCGGGTGGCCTTGTCATCACGCCTTCGTCTGGCCCACGCCGCAGTGTCACACGGGAAGGTCTTGCCTCTCTTCGCACAGTGAACGACTAGTTTCGGCCGAGTAAGTTGTGTAAGTTTATGCTCGAAGCTAAGAAACACACGGTGCCCATGAAGGTCGCAGAGCGCAAGGACGTGTATGCGTCGTTCTTCGAACAGGTGCGTCATGCCTCGAAGCGCGCGCTGATGCTGGACTACGACGGCACGCTGTCGCCTTTCACGCCCGACCGCACACGCGCTTATCCGTACAGCGGAATTCCCGGCCTGGTGTCGCGGATCATGCAGCACGACACACGGGTTGTTCTGATCAGCGGGCGCGCCGCGACCGAGTTACTTTTCCTGAGCGGCATTGATCCTCATCCCGAGATTTGGGGAAGCCACGGCTCGGAGAGGGTGCTGCCTGATGGAACCTACGAATCCGATGCGCCCCAGCCTCAACAACAGGCCGGACTGCAACTAGCGAACAAATCGCTACGGTCGTGCGGCCTGGGACCGCGCATCGAGACTAAGCCGGGTGGCCTTGCGGTGCACTGGCGCGGGCTTTCTTCCAGCGAGAAAAGCGTCATTGAAGAGAGGGTGCGGAAGCTATCGACCACCCTGGTAGAAGAATTCGGCCTGCAACTGATGCCATTCGACGGCGGCCTGGAGATTCGCGTTCCGGGTAAGACCAAGGGCGATGCTGTCAGGGCCATCCTGGGGGAGTGCGGAAAGGGAGTAGCCGCAGCTTATTTAGGGGATGACCAGACAGACGAAAACGCGTTTCGTGCCATCAAAGGTCGAGGACTAGCAGTACTGGTGCGCTCTGAACCCCGGCCTACCCTGGCTGACGTTTGGTTGCGTCCGCCTGACGAGCTGGGAGAGTTCCTGAGGGACTGGCTCGCGGCTTGTGGGACGAAAAAATGAAGCTGCTGGAAGGCCGATTAATCGCGGTTTCGAACCGCCTACCGGTGGAAGTCAAATTCCGCGCGGGCCATCCTCGCCTTTCGCAAAGCGCGGGCGGCCTGGCCACCGCGCTCGACAGTATATGGCGGCATTCGCACGGGGTATGGATCGGATGGGCGGGTGCGGTTGACTCTGAGACGGCTGCAAGTCTCCTGGAGAAAGCAGCCCGCGGCCGGTCGTACAGCTTCAAGGGCGTGCCACTCACGCGCGACGAGATTTCGAAGTTCTACTCCGGATTTGCCAACGAGATCATCTGGCCGTTGTTTCACGACATGCCGTCGCGGTGCGACTTCGATCCGGAGTTCTGGGAGGTTTACCAGCGCGTAAACAGGCGTTTTGCCCAATCGGCCGCGGAAACGGCGAGCACCAGAGACTTGATCTGGGCCCATGACTACCACCTGATGCTCATGGGCCGGTACCTGCGCGAGCTGGGGTCTACGACGCGCGCCGGCTTTTTCCTACATATCCCTTTTCCCGCGCCCGATATGTTCGAAAAACTGCCGTGGCGAAAACAGATTCTCCGTTCTTTGCTCTACTACGACCTGCTCGGGTTCCAGACCGACCGCGATCGCTACAACTTCCTTAGCTGTTTGGAGCGCATTGTTCCCGAAGCTACGACCGCTCGCGAAGAATCATTTAATACGGTCGTTCTGGATGAGCGACGGAGCCGCGTCGGCACGTTTCCGATCAGCATTGCGTTCGACGAATTCGCGAACCATGCCGCCAGCCACGATGTCGAAATCGGGGCAAGCCAGTTTCGCCACGAACTGAACAATAAGTTTCTGGTTCTTGGCGTCGACCGGATGGATTACACCAAGGGTATCCCCGAGCGGCTGAAGGCCTTTCGTATTCTGCTGAGGCGATATCCGGAGCTGCGGCATCGAGTTACGTTGTTGCAAGTGGTGGTGCCGAGCCGCGAAGAGATTCCCAATTACAAGGAATTGCGCCGGGAAGTGGAGCTGCTCGTCAGCCAGATCAACGGCGAGTTCACCGAAAGCGGGTGGGTGCCAATTCACTACATGCACCGGAACTTGACGCGCAAGCAGCTACTCACCTATTACCGTGCCGCTGACATCGCGATAATTACTTCGCTGAAAGATGGAATGAACCTGGTCGCGAAAGAGTTTTGCGCAGCCCAAGTGGACGAATGCGGCGTGGTTGTTATCAGCGAATTCACTGGAGCGGCGGCCGAACTGCAGCACGGCGCGTTGGTGGTGAATCCCAATGACCTGGCAGGGATTGCGGAGGCTATTTATCGCGCCTGCGTGATGCCAGTGGAGGAGAAGCGCGCGCGAATGCACCTGCTGCGAGAGATCATCCGCGCCTACAACGTCCGCAGCTGGGCGGACGCCTTTCTGAATGCCGCGCTGACAGCCCAGCCCAGCACCGCCGGGAAATCTCAGGATTCGGGCCGCGAAAATGCTATTCCGCTCGTCGCCTCCTCCAGTTCACAGGACCAGAGAATTGCGTGAAGGCAGGCGTCAGGCGTCAGGCTTTAGGTGAGACCCTAACCTTCTTTTTTCTCCGGCGAAATTCCTTCTCCGAATACATGCTTCCACGACACTGCCTCGCCCGGCAGAAGCAGGGTGCGGGATCATCAGGATCGCCATCGTACAGGTTGTAATCGTAAGTGATCTCTTCTCCGGCAGAAATTTTGCGAATCGCGCGGATGATGATGCGGCCCCTGATTTCATCCGCTTCACAGTTGGGATCGCAAGAGTGGTTGATGAATGCGGCAATGCCGTCGCCGTCGATCACGTGCTCGCCGTCCAGAAGGCCAAACAGGTAAGTGCGCGGGGAATGGTCGTAGATTTCGTCGGCAGCAGAGTTGGTGAGGCGGGGGCCGGTGTATTCGGCGACGATGGTGCCCTTCTTAATCGGAGCGGTGGTATAAACGCCGTCGGCGTGGATCGTTGACCTCCGAATCACGAGGGACATGCCGATTCGAGATTAGCATTTAGCGCGAAGATGAGAATTGGAGCGGGAGACCGGGATCGAACCGGCGACATCCAGCTTGGGAAGCTGGCGTTCTACCGCTGAACTACTCCCGCTCGCTTGACACTCGATTTTAGCAGCACAGGCGAAAGGTAGACGCGAGATTTTGCGAGATAAGGGTTTAGGCTGAGTTCTTTAGAAGCTGAACGAAACGCCGCCTCTGAGCGCGCGCGCTGACTGCACAAGATAAACCGTGCGCCCGTCCTGGTCCAGCACGGGAACGTAGCCTTGTGCCAGCAGGTTGCGGATTTCAATCAACACATCCATGTGTTCCCTCAAGCCGTTAGTCACAGGAATGGGCTGACGGAAGAAAAGATTCAGGAAGGGATCAGCATGGCCAGCGGACGTGTTGAACATGTCCACCGGCGTCAGCGCCTGTCCGCTGGTCCAACCGTAAGACGCAATCCATCGAGTCTTGATGCAAGGTGCTTTGCCGCTGATTTTCGCGGCCAAAGCGTGGCGATAACGAACCACGCTGCTGTCACGAGCATCCAGCAAACGCGTTTCGGGGTTGTTCAGGTTGAGGACGCCGCCGTAGCTGTAATCCATGGTGGCGGTGACATCGTCGGCAAGCTTTCGCGCGAACACCAGTCTCATCCCCTGGGTTTCAAAGTTGCGGCCTTGATAGGTGAAGGTGCCGGATAGCGGATCCGGCAGCACTTCTCCACTCACCGAAGTGAACTCGCCCACACCGGTCAACGCCGGGTCGGCGAGGCGGTCGCTGTAAAAACCGGCTTGCACACTGGTCTTGCCCTGGCGGTGCGAAAGGGCAACTTCCTGATGATGGGCTTTCTCGAGCGCCGGCGCGAATCCCGACATGCTCAGGCGAGGATCGGCTTCGCTCAGGTCAGCGGGTGCGGACTCAAATCCCTTCTCCACGCGCTGGTCGGGCCGCGACGTGGAGTAGCGGTAGCTGAGGACTGTGTCGGGCGAAAGGTGCGCGGTAAATGAACCAAAGGGGCGCACCGCGGTGACCTTGCCCATGAATTGGATGCTCTGCAACTCGCTGCCGAACGTCAGTTCGAATACATCGGCAATGGTGATGGCGTCGGAGGTCGATAAGGCCAGCGCCTGCAGGTCGGCATTGCGCAATCTCATTTCCGGAGAGGACAGCCGCCGCATAGTGAACGAAATCTCTGGCGTGGAACCATTTGCCATCTGGTGCTTGTAGGTGGTCCTCACGACGGCGTTAGGCAGTCCCAAGCTGGAGTCATACCCCAGGTCTCCGTTAAAGCGCAGGGTGTCGGAGGAGAAAAACGACTTCTCGACCAAGAAGCCAGTGCTCATGTCGGAGATCGATCCAAAGCCTTGCGATGAAGAACCGGCAAGGAATGAGAGTGAACCGGTGACGTCAGGGTGCGCATCGCGAGCCCTGGCCAGAACAACTCCCGAGCCATCGGGCAGAAATCGCAAGACGGGACGGTTCGCGGTTGAGCGTAAAACCCAATCCCAGTCGCCGTCGTCGGCTGCACCGCGGCGGGGAGCAAACTGAACGGCATCGAACAGCGTGCTGAGGGTCAGATTCAAAAGCACGCTGGCGCCAGCGCGGAGGCCCACTTTTTCGCGCAAAGTTGGGAGAAATGCGGGGGCAGAGACTTTGACGCTGTAAGTTCCCGGCTTGAGGCCGTGAGCGGCAAAAAAACCCTTCTCGTCGGTGAAGACGGTCAGAGTCTGCAGGGCAGACCCCAACACTTGGACAGCGGCGCCCATTTGCGGAGTACCGGCGGCGTCGCGCACATAGCCGGAGATAGATGCGGACCGATCGGCGCAGAGTGAAGGCAGCGCCAAACCAATTACAAAGACGAAATAGCCGAACTTCCGCACGTTCAACTGACCTCGCTATTCGACCGCAAAAGTTGCCGACGGATCCAGCGTTTGCTTTGAGATGTTGTCGCTCACTTTGATCTGAATACGATACACCCCAGGATCAAGGTTTGCGGCTGCCAGGGCTTTCTGCAGCGTAACTTGCTCGCCAATGTTGCCCATTTTCTCCGAGGAGTCCACGGTATGCACAATCGGCTTGTTCGTGGCGGCATTCACAATATCATATTCAAAGGTGGCGGAAGGCTTATGCGTCTTCTCGTCCACGCTGAGGTTATAAACCTGCATCCAGAAGTTGACCTTTTGTCCGCGCTTAAAAATTGCCGGCTTGCCCTCTGCAGGCGCAACTCGCGGCCGCACTTTTGTGGTGCCAATGACGAACATTCCGGTGCCAACGCTATTGGTGGGCACCGGCTCGACATCGTCGGCAACAATCAGAGAGGAGTTGGACAGCTTCTCGTCCGAGAAATCCGGCACGATAATGCCACGGCTGTATGTGCCCATGCGATCGCCGTTCACATCCTTTAGCACCACGTCAACTTTGTAGTGCCCGGGACGGAGAGGAATCGCCTTTGAGTAGATCTTCGAGCTCTCCGCCTCGCGCGCCAGCAGTTCGTCGGGAACATCGGCGGATACGGTGTCTTCGAAGGTCTGTACTACTTTGCCAGTCAGGTTCGAGATCCGGCCGAAGATATTGACCACGCCGTGTTGCACGCCATCTTTGTCGTTGAATGTGATGTCGCGGTTTTTGATCTGGATAGTCACCGGCACCAGCACGGTGTCGTTGGTGATCTTCACAAAATCGGTCCGCACATCGAACGGCATCGGGTTGTAGGTGATGTGATGTCCAACTGTTTCAGCCAAATCCTTGAACTTGATGTCCGGGGCCTTGTTCAACTTGGCGAACTGCTCCAGGCGATCAAATTCCTTGCTTTGGAGATTTTCGGAGTTCGGCCCAGCGCCCAGGGTCTCCAGCCCCCCATTCAGCCGATTCGCCTTGCTGGCCAGACCCATTTGTTCGTACATGGTTAAGCCTGCCCCTGGAACCTTGGCCAATGCGTCTTTCTCGCCACGGTCGAGGGTCATGTGGTACTCGCCGCACATGCAGGTGTCGACGAATTCAATGATCACTTCCTGGCCAATGTCTTCGATGTAGCGGTAGCGCCAGTCTTCAAATGGGTAAGTGGAAGTCTCGCCGCCGCCTTCCTCCATCGGTCGCTCGTAAGTGCCGCCGCCAGCGTGTGATTCGATCTCGTCCGGAGGGCCGAAGACGATATAGATTCGCCCGCGATCGGTCTTCCATCCGGGAATTCCGGCGGCGAAGTGCTCGTTGGCATATTCGATACGGCGGTAATGCTCGTCCTTGAACTCGTTGTCTTCGCTGTCAGGATTGGGATTTCTGCGGTCCCAGAATGCCTCGATGAACTTGTCGCGTTCTTCGTCGTTGGAGAGCTGCATGAACGCTTTGCGCTCGTCGTCGGTGATAATCCAGCGCACGTCTTCATCGAGCCACTTGCGATATTCGCCTCGCAACTCGTGTTTGAGAGACTTGGCGTTCTCCTTCTTGCGCTTGTCGGTGACGGGGCGCTTCAGCGGATCACCCGACGGGTCATTAGTATCGGCTGCCTTGGCCGGATCGGGCTTGGCCTGCGCGGGATTACTTTGTTCGTCGCTCGTCTTAGCCTGGGGCAAGGCCACCGGGCTTAAGACAAACGCGAGCAGGAAAATGGCAAATGCGAGACTCAAACCGGAACGGAACATAACGCCTGGGACTCCTTGGGCCGACACTACAGGTGAGCTTAATTTTATGTCTTCGACGAGGGGAATACAAGGCATGCGATGCCACGGACGCTACTATCCTATATTTCAAGATTCCCCTCTCGAAGCTATTGGTTGTATGTGGCTTGTAAAATGATCCAGGGCGAGGTGAGGCCGGCATTTCCCCTAGACCGACCGCACGGATTTTTGCAAGTTCGGCACCTCCAGCATCTAACGTGACATCCGGCGAGATATAATCCGGGAAGCTGCTGGAATCGTCTTTTTGACTGAACTTTTCAGCCGAATTCGTCGTATTCCTGATCAGTGCCAGCTGCGGACACCCCTGTTGCGCACTTGCACACAGCTTTCTGCATAACTAACGCCCAAGTCGCCCGTCCAAAGGATAGAGACAGGGGCTTGGCCGCAGGAACAGCCAGGTGTCCCCGGTGGAGCAGGAGAAAACGATGGCCACGGCAGAAGTCATCCGCATTGATCAGCCTCAGGTGTCCGCCCCGCCGGAATCGTGCATGATTTTCACGTCGAACCTGTGGAAGACCTACGACATGGGTTCGGAGCAGCAGGTGCATGCGCTTCGCGGCGTGAACCTGCAGATTCGGCGCAATGAATATGTCGCCATCATGGGTCCGTCGGGCTCGGGCAAATCAACCCTGATGAACCTGATTGGCTGCCTGGACAGCCCCAGCCAGGGACAATACTGGCTGAACGGCCAGTTGGTCAGCGAGCTGGATGACGACGAGCTTGCGCGGATCAGGAACAAGGAAATTGGATTTGTATTTCAGACATTCAACCTGCTCGCCCGCGCGACCTCTCTGCATAACGTCGAGCTGCCTCTTATTTATGCCGGTGTTCCAGCTCCGGAGAGAGCTGAACGAGCGCAGGGTGCTCTTGCGGCCGTCGGCATGGCGGAGCGCATGACCCACAAGCCGAATGAGCTTTCCGGCGGACAACGCCAGCGGGTCGCGATTGCGCGGGCGCTGGTGAATCGTCCCTCTATTATTCTTGCCGACGAGCCCACCGGAAACCTCGACTCGCAGACCGGCACGGAAATCATGGCGCTGTTCGATCGGCTGCATAGCGAGGGCAACACGATCGTCCTGGTCACGCACGAGCACGACATCGCCGAGTATGCCCACCGCGTGATCCACATCAAGGATGGCGTGGTGGAGCGCGATGTAGTGCAGGCGTAGATAGAACCCTTTCACCACAGAGAGACATAGGCACAGAGAGAAGCCAGGGTAGGTGGGTGGGTCGGCATTCAGCGCATACGCGCCTGGTTGCTGGATTGCGCGGACCGCATCGGAACCGTCAGCGGTGAGCCCTGAGCAGTGAGCGAGCCAGATTTTGCTTGCTCAAAGCTCGCCGCTCACTACTCACTCTCCACTGGCGAAAAGTTTAAGAAAAAAGGCGGCCGGTGAGGCCGCCTTTGTGCTGTTTGGGAAATCCGAACTAGAACCGGTACACAAGCCCGGTATTCACACGCACATTGTTCTTGTCGGTGATGCCGTTGAAGCGAAGCAGCATCCAGTCGAGTTGAACGGCGCGGAAAACCAGCTTGTGTTTTCCAAAATCCATGCCTCCACCGAAGAACATCGACTCACCGCTCGTCCCGAATCCACCCGCGGCAGCATGCGCGCCACCAAACAGGGCGTGAACGTACGGCGAGAAATTGCCCTTGTGGGTCGAAACCACCGGTCCGAACGTGTAGGTATGCATACTCTGGCCGGAGCTGTAGACTCCGCTGAAATCGCCAGTGATGCCGACATACCGCGTGATGTACATGCTGGCCGCACCGTTCCAGCCGCTGGCATGCCAGCCCCCGTCGGTGCTGGTGAACTGATAGCCGCCAAAGACCTCAGGCTTGGGGGTTTCGCCCGCCGTGGCCAACATCGAGGTCATCGCAACCAAAATCGCAACGCCGATAAGTTTTCGCATTCCTCTCCCCTGAATAATGAGATTGCACCCATTCCGTCCTCATACCGGCGTGTTGTACAGCCGGGGTCCGCTGGCTTCGTTGTGCGAACGGATCCCGAAGGCGTCCTGGTGCTTGGTTCAATGCTCAATGCTGGGGGGCAGATCGGCAAGGTGACCGAAGCAGGGGGAAGAACTTGGGACTTTGGTAATCGCAACATTCCACAGGTAGAAGTTGGTTCGATTCTAAACAATAGAGAAGCGCTAACCACGATGTATTTCCGCGGTCTCGTCTCTGGTCCGCCTCGGTCCTGTGGTGCACAAAACAAAAGCATTAACCACAATGTCCGACCCACACGGATATGGGTTCAATCAGGTAAATTAAATAGAGGCCCCTCCGGAAAGGAATTCCTTGAGCTCAGGCATTCGCAACATAGCCATCATCGCGCACGTGGACCACGGCAAGACCACGCTGGTGGACGCAATGTTGCGGCAGAGCGGCACCTTTCGTGCCAATGAAGCCGTGGTTGAGCGCGTCATGGATTCGAACGAGCTCGAGCGCGAGCGCGGCATCACCATCCTCGCCAAGAACACAGCAGTTTTTTATCAGGGGACAAAGATCAACATTGTCGACACGCCCGGCCACAGCGACTTTGGCGGCGAGGTCGAGCGCGCGCTGAAAATGGTCGATGGGGCCATGCTGCTGGTCGACGCCAGCGAAGGCCCGCTGCCGCAGACTCGTTACGTGCTGGGAAAGGCGCTCGAGGCCAAGCTCACGCCGATTGTGGTCATCAACAAAATCGACCGGCCTGATGCCCGCCCGCAAGAGGTGCTGAACGAGATCTACGATCTTTTTATCGATCTTGACGCGGCTGAGGAGCAACTGGATTTTCCTGTGCTGTACACGAATGCGAAAGCGGGGACGGCAATAAGGGAAATTGGACGGGCGGGGACGCCCGCCTCTCCAGAATCAGATCAGGATTTGCGGCCACTGTTTGATGCGATTGTCGAAACTATCCCCGCACCCAGAGGCGATTCCGCCGGAGCGCTGCAAATACTCGTCGCAAATCTGGAGTACAGCGACTACCTCGGACGCCTTGCGATTGCGCGCGTGTTCAATGGCACGCTGCACACGGGCGAAGAGGTCGGAATCGCGAAGCTGGACGGTTCGATTCAGAAGACGACCATCACGAAATTATTTTCGTTCTCCGGCCTGAAGCGCACCGACATCACAGAAACCGAACTCGGCGACATTGTCGCGATCGCGGGAGTGGAAGGCATCACGATCGGCGAGACCATCACGAGCGCCGAGGATCCTGCGCCGCTGGCGCACATTGCCATCGACGAGCCAACGATTGCGATGCAGTTCACGGTGAACACTTCGCCGTTCTCAGGACGCGAAGGAACTTACGTCACCTCGCGCAACCTGCGCGAGCGTCTGGACAAAGAGCTGCTGACCAACGTCTCGCTGCGCGTTGAAGAAACCGAGAGCACCGACTCGTTCAAGGTCATGGGTCGGGGCGAGCTGCAGCTGGCCATCTTCGTCGAAATGATGCGGCGCGAAGGCTACGAGCTGATGGTCGGCAAGCCGGAGATCGTCACCAAACGAGTCGATGGGAAGCTCATGGAGCCGGTGGAGCACCTCACCGTCGATGTGCCCGAGACTTTTGTCGGCGTGGTCATGCAGCAGCTCGGCGAGCGCAAGGGCGAAGTTGTGAACATGCACAATCACGGATACGGGCGCGTGCGGGTGGAATTCCGCGTGCCCAGCCGTTCGCTGATCGGCCTGCGCAGCCAGCTTCTCACCGACACGCGCGGCACTATCGTGATGAATTCGCTTTTCGACGGATACACGGAGTGGCAGGGCGAAATTCCCCACCGGCCAACGGGCGCGCTGATCGCCGACCGCCCGGGCGTGACCACCTCCTATGCGCTGTGGAACCTGCAGGAGCGCGGAGAGCTGTTCGTCGGCCCTGGCGTGGACGTGTATGAGGGCATGATCATCGGCGAGAACGCGAAGGACAACGACCTCGACGTGAACGTGGTGCGCGAGAAGAAGCTGACCAACATGCGCGCTTCGACCGCCGACGAAGCCATCCGGCTGGTGCCGTTCCGGCAATTGAACCTGGAACAGGCCATCGAATTCATCGCTGACGATGAGTTCGTGGAAGTGACACCGAAGTCGCTGCGATTGCGGAAAAAGGTCTTGCCAGCGAATCGACGAAAGAAAAGCAGCGCGAGTGCGGTGGCGGTGGAGAGCTGATTTCATTCCCACCCTGTCATCCTGAGCTCAGCCGAGCGATTCGCTCTCGAATCGTTCGGTAGAATCGAAGGCCCCCATGCACACGTGCGCACCCCTCGAAACCTCAAAGGGGCATTTCGACCACAACTGCCCGGGCAAGAACTCCCTGCGTCGCCGCTGCAGATCCATGGGAGCATGGGATCCTTCGACTCGCTGCTCGTCCGCGTAGGGATGAGCAACTTCGCTCAGGATGACAGGGCGTTGGTTGTGAAGAAACTTAGCGCGCAGCCGCGAAGACCCTGACTACATTCACGGCAGTTGACACTTACGCCTGAGTTGAATTACATTTTCGCGCATTGCGGTTCGATTTCGGTTGCCGCGCCATTTCCCGACAGGGTTGTTCCCTCCGTTCGCACCACGTTTTTGAGGGGCTGTTTCAACGAGGTCTAGCCGAAGCCGTTTTCTAAAGACTCGAATTGTAACGGCAGGTCCCCGGACCCTCTCCGGTAAAGCTCGCATACCCGAGCAGTGCAAGAGGCGAGCGTCCAAATTCAAAAAGAGAGGTCATTATGACTGCTTGTCTGAAACTCGCTCGCATTGCTCTCAGTGTGCTCGGGGCGACATTGATCATCGCTACACTCGCATCGCCCCAAATCGCCAACGCGGAATCGACTATCTCCTGCCCGTCCGGAACCTACGACATGCTGGACTGGATGACGATGGATTCCGATCTTCGCTCGACTTATCACCTGGAAGGAACTTCCAACCCGATATACACCGTCATGGAGTCAGGCAAGTTCTATTGGGTGAAAGGAGCAAATGGGTATCCGTGGGACATTCAGCTCTATGACAGCAACTACATCTATCTCTGGATCACTGAACTTTCCTATAGCGTGCCGCAAAGTTATAAGAAGTTCACCAACAACACGAACTTGCCGCTGGTTCCGAGGTGCGCGACGGCAGGTACCACCGTGGCAGGTTCAACAATCAAGGCGAGCAACACCAATTACGACATGCACACAAATTGTTCAAACACCTGCTCGGTCACACTCGGTCTGCAGACGTCGATTAACCAAGTATGGGGTCCGTATTATTACTCATTCGGCGGCAGCCTCCCGAGTAACCTTAAGACGCTGGTGATCCGATACCAATACAACTGCAATAGTTCATTCACAAATTGCCTGGATCGAGAGGAGTATTACGTCACGCAGCGCTATGGGCTGGTTCAATGGATCCACTATGCCCTGGCCAATGGAACATATGTTCAATTGCAGAAAACAGTCTTGAACAAGCTGGTTGTAGGTGTAGTGACGCCGTACTTTCCGTGTTTCTAACAAAAACTGGATCTCATAGGGAAGTGAGATTCCTCAGTTTGACGGGATTTCACTTTCCGCCTCTTCTTTTATGTGCTCCAAAACCCGCATGTGGATCTTGTGAATGATGAGATCCGACCATAGCCGCCAATAAGCTGCGGGGCCTAGGCCGTGACGATACCAGGTGGTGCCTTCCAGGCGAGTTCGCCCGTTGGGCAGAGCGGTCAGCAGAAATTGTCCGCCGCTTGAAACCAGGAAGCCGTGCAGGTGCGGGGTATCCAGGTGAGCGTAGGAACTCCATTCTTCCATTGGAGGCGGATTCGCGGTGACGGAAAATTTCAGCTGGTGCGGTTCGTCCCAGACTTCGATTGGCTCGACGAATGCGCCGGTAGAAAATACGCAGTGCCGCTCGGCGCCTACACCACGGCCCGCAATTTCGGCGCGAATCGGATACGCGACGCCGGCCCGGAAAAGCCATTCTTTCGGCGGCGGAATTTGGGAGAATGCAATGACCTGATTCCAGACTTCCTCTGGTGACGCGTTGATCTCGACGGCGGACTTCACCACGAATGTGGGATTCGAGCTTGGAAGCGAGTGCTCGGTCAACTGCACGCCCGGAACAAACAGGAGCAGCAGCGACAGAAACGCCGGCGCGCCAGTCTGCGACCAGTGGCGCCGCTGCACTACGTAGCCGCACGCGCCGCCGAACGCCGCAATGGGCAAGGCGATCGGCATGGCCATGATCAGGCAAATCAATCCTTCAATCGCAAACGCCATGAGTCCAATGCCCAGGACGGCCACAGAAAGGCACGCCACGCCCACACAGCCCACAAGACTCCGTGGGCGCTGCAAACCATAAACGACTGCTGCCGTGAAGCCCATGACAAAGGGCAAAGCGATGAACAGCCCCCACCCGTAAGTCACCAGCAACCGTGTGCCGAGCCAGGCCAGCAACACGCCGGCCGGAACGGTGATCAGCAAAGAAATCGCGGCGCTGCCCAGTGCAGTTTCAGGGACGATTCGACACAGCCATGAGTCTCCTTGCGCTCCTCTGTGCCCTCCATGGTTAAGATCTTCGATTTGTCGTTCCGGCCAGAGAGACAGCACAAGAAAAAAGACCAGGTTAAGGAATGGAAAAAAGAACAGAATCACCAATGCGTTTGGCAGCCCTGCGCTGCGCAGTCGCTTCAGGGTCATGACGACGCCGAGCCAAACGAAGGGAAGCGCAATCGCCACCATGGTTTCGAGAAAGATGGCTTCGCGGCCGCGCAGGTTTGTGATTCGTACCATGCCTTCGACCGGAATCCAATAATTCAGGAATCCCCAGTAGCGGTGAAAAACGTAGGCGGCGACGAAACGGTCAAGATTGTTCTTGAGGAAAAATGCGACGGCCCCGACGAGCACGTAGGTTTTGCGATCGACGGTTCCGCCAGGTCGCCATAGGTCAGCAAAAGTGATTCTCGCCATCGGCTTCTCCTTCAGGCTAGATTGATCGGGCACGGATTAGGACACGGACATCTCCGGTGCCGGGCGATCCACTCGTAGCCGGCTTGCATTGCGCGTGTTGCTCCGGGAAGCCCTGAGATCCAAATCAAAGGACGCGCCCACCAGAATTCGTGCGCCAGGGCCAGTAAAGCGTCGGCGCCGGAATATTGAGTACCATCCGGAGAGATGTAGCGGATTGCACGCAGGAGCTCGTGCTGCGAAAGCCCGAGCAGCGGGCCGACGCGCGGGTCCTGTAGCGGTGCCACCGCCAGCCCGCGCCCGCGCATGGGGCCTTCGATCCATGCGGCGATTCGTGTGCAGAATTCGCAGTCGGCATCGAAGAACAGCCAACCACGCGCGTGGCGGCCCTTGCCGTCGGTCATTTCGGAGGTAAGCGAAATCATGGCTTTTTCCCAGCCCCAAGAAGCGTTTTCAATCTGCCGCGCCATTTCGCCATTCCCTTGAGCGCCGCGGTTGGCATGTGCACCAGCTCATCAAACAGGCCGGCTGTTATTGTGAGAAATGCCGACATATCCTCGAGGCGCTCGCGCGTATATTCCGTTCCGGCGCCGGCCTTTTTCAGCTCCCCCACGCATTCCTGCAACACGCGCTGCGTCGGATCGATCTCCCGCCGCTTCCGTTCTTCGGCGACGGCGCGGAACATTTCCCAAACGTCTTTCATGGATTCGAAGTGATCGCGGCGATCGCCCAGCAGGTGGGTGACGCGGATTACGCCCCAGCCCTGCAATTCGCGCAGGCTGTTGCTGACATTGGAGCGGGCGACGGCTAACGTAGCGGCAATTTCCTCTGCGTGCAGCGGTCTGGGAGAAAGAAACAGCAGCGCGTGCACCTGGGCGACGGTGCGGTTAATGCCCCAGCGGGTGCCCATTTCGCCCCAGTGCAGGATGAATTTCCGTTCGACGGGTGTGAGCGGCATCACCTTATTCCGTAATTTCTGTCATAACAGAAATTACAGTAATAGATAGCGATTGTCAAGAGTGTTTCTGCAAAAGCCGGGGTGGGCCGGTCACTCTTGTCCGATTATTTGTGCGGGAAGCGAACGAGGGTCTGGACTAAACCGGGCTTGCAGCAGTCTGCTCACTTTCTGGCAGAGGCGCAGACGGGCTCGACTGCGATCTCCTGAGGGCTTACAAAAAAGTGACGCTGAAAATAGAAAGCCACGTTGACCAGGGCGATCATGACCGGTACTTCCACCAGCGGTCCGATGACGGCTGCGAACGCGGCGCCGGAGTTAATGCCGAACACAGAAACTGCGACGGCAATCGCCAATTCGAAATTGTTCGAAGCCGCGGTGAACGACATGGTCGTGGTTTTCGAATAATCCGCTCCGAGTTTCCTCCCCATATAGAACGACACGAGGAACATGGCGACAAAGTAGATCAAGAGCGGCATTGCGATTCGCAGGACGTCGAGTGGCAGCCGAACGATGTACTCGCCTTTTAGCGAGAACATGACCACGATAGTAAACAGCAGTGCGATCAGGGTGAGCGGGCTCACTCGCGGAACAAAGTTGCGGTCGTACCAGTCGCGGCCTTGGGCACGAATCAGCAGGAATCGAGTCACGAAACCAGTCAGGCATGGAATGCCAAGGTAAACGAAAACGCTTTTTGCAATCTGGCCGATCGATACGTCAACAACAGAACCATGAAGCCCCAGTTTTGGGGGCAAGACTGTGATGAAGATCCACGCATAAACCGAGTAAAAGAAGACCTGGAAAAGCGAGTTGAACGCAACCAAACCTGCAGCGTACTCGGTATCACCCTTCGCCAGCTCATTCCATACGATCACCATAGCAATGCATCGCGCGAGACCGATCATAATGAGGCCGGCCATATATTCCGGGTAGCCGCGCAAGAACACGATCGCGAGCACAAACATCAGCATGGGTCCAATGATCCAGTTCTGGACTAATGACAGGCCCAGCACCTTCTTGTTGCGAAAGACTTCGTGCAGCTCCTCGTAGCGCACTTTGGTGAATGGCGGATACATCATCACGATGAGACCCACGGCGATGGGAATGGAAGTGGTGCCGATGCTGAAGCGGTTGAGAAACGGTACAACTCCAGGAACAAGCCAACCCAGCGCAACTCCAGCGGCCATTGCGGAAAAGATCCACGCGGTGAGATAGCGATCGAGAAAACTCAGACGAGTACCTGTGCTCATCGGTAAGCCTCTTAGTTTGTTCGTGAGCCTTCTTGTGTAACCGGACTCATCGTTTGACCAATCTGATCAAGCTCACGTTTGAGCGCCATGTTATCGAGGGTCTTGAATGGCAGACACAAAAACAAAGTGATTCTGCGGTCCAGGATGAAGAAAGCATCGCGGAATGCCCGCTCGACGGCTGACCCGCTGCCGTGAACCGCTGCCGGGTCGGGAACACCCCAGTGTGCCGTCAATGGCTGGCCCGGCCAGATGGGGCAGACTTCTTTCGCGGCGTTGTCGCAGACCGTGAACACAAAATCCAGTTTCGGAGCGCCGGGCTGAGAGAACTCGTCCCAGGATTTGCTCCGGAGCCCATTCGTAGGAACCTTAGCAATTTCGAGCTGGCGCAAAGCTTCGGGCCGGACGGTGCCCGTTGGGTGACTGCCTGCACTGTACGCGCTGAAGTTCGGGCGACCTTTGAACTTCAGGATGGCTTCGGCCATGATCGAGCGGGCCGAATTCCCCGTACAGAGAAACAGCACGTTGAAGTGAGTTGAGCTTGGTGTCACAAACGGTCTCCTTCGTGCCCCTCCTGGCTGGTTGATCCGCCCTGACTGTGCCCTGGTCGAGAGTTCGTCGGCTTGAGAGCGCGAACAAATGCGCTCATGAATTTGCCGTCCACCTGGGGCGCGATTGCGTCCACATCCAATCCCGCCTGCGACAAGAACTCGCGCGCATCTTCCATGCGATAGACTCTGGTCGGCTCAATTTCAATCCGAGAAAAGCCGGCAGCCGCGAGATTGGCCCGATATTCGTTCTCGTCCAGTGCGCCGGCTACGCAGCCCACCCACAGCAAGACGCTCTTGCGAATCTCTGCGTTTATTTCGCCGCGCGTGACTACGTCCGAAACCGCAAACCTTCCGCCCGGCTTCAATACCCGAAAAGCCTCGCGCAAAACACGCTGCTTATCCGCAGAAAGATTGATCACGCAATTCGAGATGATCACGTCGACGGAATTGTCGGGCAGCGGGATGTCTTCGATTTCACCTTTCAAAAATTCAACGTTCTGCACGCCGGCTTTCCGTTTGTTCTCATTGGCAAGAGCAAGCATCTCGTCGGTCATGTCGAGGCCGTAAGCTTTGCCGGTCGGCGCAACCCGCTGCGCCGACAGGAAGACGTCGATGCCGCCGCCGGAGCCGAGATCAAGCACGGTTTCGCCCGGCTTCAATTCCGCCAGGGCCGTCGGATTGCCGCAGCCCAGCGAGGCAAGAAGCGCTTCTTCGGGGATTTGCGCGGCTTGTGCGTCGTTGTAGAGCTTCGCTGTAATCGGATCGCAATTCAACCCGCTCGCTGGCGTGGCTCCGCAACAGCTGCTGCCGCCGGTTTTGACGCGCAGTGCCGCCTGCCCGTACTTTTCTTTTACGATCTCTTTCACATTTTGATCAGTCACGCTTCCTCCTGGCTTGCGATCAAGGTTAGCGAACGTTACCCGTAGTCGCGCGGACCAGCAAGCGATCTTCTACACACTGATCTGCACAACATCCTGCGGCCGGACAGCTTTATTTCGCGTGCAGCATTCGGCGTACAGGAACCCCAACAACTCCTGTAGAGCGTTTGTATTCGCCGTGTAACGCAGAAACGTGCTCTCGCGGCGCACGTTGATGAGGCCTTCGTTGCGCAGCTTGTCAAGATGGTGCGAGAGCGTCGAGTTTGGGATCTCCAACTCCTGCTGAATCTCGCCGACGACCAGTCCTTCAGGGTGCGCCTGCAACAACAATTGCATGATGCGGAGCCGCGCCTCGGTTCCCATCGCGGAAAACATATCCGCGTATTGGGCCGCGCGATCTGGAGCCGTCTTCTTCATTATTTCTATATTTGCAGAAATATGGATAACTGTCAACTGTTGCAGTTGAGCTGGGAAAGCTGGTGATGATTCTGGTTCGCATCGACAAGTTCTTCCCACTTTGCGGATTTGTTCTGCTCGATATTCAAAAGTTGCAGGTTATGAAATCCCCGGCAAGACGCTGTGCGTTCCCACTTGTTGCAAACTTGATTCCCTTCTTTTGCGAAATAGATCGGTTTCGCATGCGATCTGGATCGCGGACTTTTGGTTCTGCTTCGGTACAATGCAATCGCGATGGCACGGGAAGGAACGACGGTCGGGAGGCCGAGTGAAGAGCGGATCAGAAATCTGCTCGCGCCGTTCTTGTCCGCAAACCAGCTCTTGCCAATACAACTCGATCAGGTTTCAACCTATCTGGATCTTTTGCTGAGGTGGAACTTCAAAATCAATTTGACCGGGGTGCGCGATCCGGAAGAAATCGTCACACGCCACTTTGGAGAATCGTTCTTCGCCGCGCGTCGTTTGCTCGCGGATCCTGCACTGGCTGCTTCCGCGATCGATGTCGGTTCAGGCGCCGGCTTCCCTGGTTTGCCGCTTAAAATTTGGTCTCCGCAAGTGAGGCTCACGCTGGCCGAGGCGAACAACAAAAAGGTGGCGTTCTTGCGTGAAGTAGTTCGAGCGCTCGGGCTGTCGGACGTAACGGTTCTTGCGGTCCGGGCTGAGAATCTGGGCGCGCAAGCGGACCTGGTCACGCTGCGGGCGGTGGAGCAATTCGAAAAGATTCTTCCAATCGCTCGGGGGATGGTGAAGGATTCCGGGCGGCTGGCACTGCTTATCGGTGAGAGTCAGCTTGAAGCAGCGAAGGTGATTTGTCCAGACCTTCGTTGGAACAATGCGGCCCGAATTCCATATTCACGGAATCGCGTCCTTGCGGTCGGCGCTTTGCCGTAGTGATCATGCGGATGCGGCTGTCTCCTGTTGTAGGCTCGGGGCTATGAGCAACTCGAGTGTTCCACGTGGAACATTGATTGAGTGAGTTTGCTCGACTGAACAGACAGGACCGCCTGTCCCTACACCTTTTGTGCGAATGACATGACTCCGCGGTTGCGTGTTCTAAGTGTTCCACGTGGAACATTGGGCGAGTGAGTCGAGCTTCACTCGACTGGACGGGCGGCGCCCGGCCCGACACCGCCACTCAGCGAAACCAAATTCTGCGGTGATAGTTCGTGGCTGAGAATCGTCGGCCACAGATTCTTAATGTTCCACGTGGAACAATCTCACTGTGGAAAGAAGCGCCCATAACTCCCCAAAGCCAGCGTGAACCAAGGAAATAGAATTCTTCAGTACCTGCACTGCAATCCGGCGTTGCATTCGGAAAATTTCCGGACTATGCTGACGTTCAAGTCTCTGGTTCTCCAAACAAAAACTGAATATGGCGCGAATTATCGCTGTTGCCAACCAAAAGGGTGGCGTCGGGAAGACTACGACTGCCATCAACCTCGCGGCTTCGCTAGCTTCCGCCAAGCTGAACACGCTGCTCGTCGATTGCGATCCGCAATCGAACGCGACCAGCGGCGTAGGGCTCGGCAAAGACGCGGACCGCAATAGCACTTACAAACTGCTCGTGGGCGAATGCGAAGCGGCTGGGGCTCTGCAACCGACCGAGCTTGAGCGGCTATTCGTTTTGCCTGGTCACAAGAACCTGGTGGGCGTTAATTTCGAACTCGTAGACGCTGAGAACCGCGAATTTCGCCTGCGCGACGGTTTGGCCTCGCTTCGCGAGAAGTTCAACTTCATTGTGATCGACTGCCCGCCTGCGCTTGATCTGCTCACTTTGAATTCGCTGGTCTGCGCCGATTCCGTCCTTATCACGATGCAGGCGGAGTATTTCGCGCTGGAGGGCATTTCAGAGCTGCTGGATACGATCGAGCGGATCCGCGGCGCGTTAAATCCTGCGCTGGAAATCGAGGGCGTCTTGCTCACGATGTTTGATGATCGAACCAATCTGGCGCAGCAGGTGACCGCAGAGTTGAAGCGGTTCTTCGGCGAAAAGCTTCTGACCACGACGATTCCGCGGAACGTCCGCCTTGCCGAGGCTCCGAGCCATGGAAAGCCGGCGATTCTCTACGATGCGAAGTCGCGCGGCGCCGAAAGCTACGTTCTGCTGACAAAAGAGATCCTGAAGAAACACATGCCGGATTACAAGGCATTTGAAGAGCCAGAGCCGGTTGCTGCCGAGGAGGCTGTGGAAGAGAAGCAGGTCGTGAACGCTCCAAGCTGGCGGCGGTGGCGGCAGAAGAGCAAGTTGATCACGATTGATTTGAATGGGTGAAAAACGGCTCTCGGCTCCTGGTTCCTGACTCTTGGTTCCTGGCTGTCGGCTCTTGATCGTTGATTCTCGGCGAGAGAGAACAACAGGTTGTACGTCGCTAGTGCAGCGAAGAGAGATTGGCAGGGTTTTCAGTGATGCCGAGCGTACGGCGAATCACGGGCGACGTACGACGAGTGGCCAGAGCCCGGTGGGAAGTTGTAATTGTATCGTAATACGATATATTGAGACGGGAGGAGAGAAATCCATGGCGGTAGCTGAAGAACACAAGCACGTTGAGAAGCGGCGCGCGCTGGGGCGTGGGCTGGATTCGCTGTTGCCCTCGGGGCCGCGAGTAGTGCCACCGCCCGTCGTGAATCCGCCCCGCACAGATACTGCCCCGAGCTCGACGGCCGGAATATCCAGGCCACAGGGGCAAGCAACGGCCGCACCTGCGCCGGTTATCGTGCCGGGAAATGGCGCCCCCGCAGGTCCCGCGAGCATTGCCGAGATTCATACAACCTCCCACTTCTCCCAACAACCGGGAGAAGTGGGTCACCTTACGGAGACTGCTCGGACAGGAGTCTCCGCGCCACTCGATGTCATTCATCAGATTCCGCTCGACCTGATCGACGAGAATCCGTATCAGACGCGAACGACATTCGATGAAGCCGCGCTGAGCGAACTGGCTGAATCCATCAAGGCGAACGGCCTGGCGCAGCCGGTGGTGGTACGCAGCGGGGCGAACGGCCGGTACATTCTCGTGCTCGGGGAACGGCGATGCCGCGCGTCGAAGCTGGCGGGAAAGACATCCATCTCGGCGATTGTCCGGCAACTCGGAAACGAGCAGGCCGCCGAAATGACGATCGTCGAAAACCTGCAGCGCCAGGACCTGAACTGCCTGGAGCAGGCGCAAGCCTTCGCGCGGCTGAGCCAGGAATTTAATTTGACGCAGGAGCAGATCGGACAACGGACGGGCGTTTCGCGCGAGTCGGTGGCGAACTACATGCGCCTGCTCAAGCTGCCAAAGCCGGTGCTCGAACTGATCGGTGAAGGCAAGCTCGGCTTCAGCGAGGCGCGGGTGCTGCTCGAGGCTTTTCCGCACATGGATGCAACGAGCATTACCGAGCTCGCTCTCGATGCGGTGAAACGTGGATTAACGGTCCGGCACCTGAAAGAGCGAGTTGAGTTGCTGCTTAATCCGGAGCTGCACCAACCGGAGCCGGCGAAGCCTAAGCAAGTAGACCCGAACGTTGCGGACGCTGAGCGCCGGTTGCGCGAGGCGCTAGGCATGCGTGTGCGCGTGGTGGCTCACAAGGGGAACAAGGGACAGATCGTGATCCGATACGAAAACCTGGTGGATTTCGATCGGGTGCTGGAGCTGCTGGAGAAAGCGTGAATGCGAAGATTTTAAATTTCTAATTTCAGATTTAATGTCGTGGGTGATTTCAATCTGCAATCTTCAATCCTGAAATCTGAAATGGCGTGAGGGATCAGGCAAGGCACGAATCAGAAGAGTAAAAAGTGGGAAGACTTAGGCGCGGCCGGCATCCTTTTTCTGCGCCCCTGAGGCAAGAACGCAAAGTTCCCACTCTGAGTCGCAAGAGACTGCGACTTGGGGATGTTGCACCTGGTAAAGCCGGATATTAAATCACGGTGGGTCGGACAGGAATGTCCGACCCACACGCGCGTTCACCCAATCTATGGTTTGACATTCAGTATCAACGGAGTGCTGCTGGACGACGCCCCATCCGTTCCCGTCACAGTTATCGTGAAGTGACGCAGGTTCTTGAGAGGCTGTCCATGCACCTTTGGCGACGGTGCAATCGTGACCGTGAACGGAACGCTGGTGACATCCGCGGTTAATTCGACGGATGCGGGATTCACCGAGCATGTCATTCCCGGAGGCGCACCCGCGCACTTCAATCCAACTGTTCCCACAAAGCCGTTAGCATTCAGGAAAACATTGAATTGCGCAGTTTGTTTCTTGGTGATCGAAACTATATTTCCTCCCGGCAATGTAGCGAATCCGAACAGGGCCGGAGGACCAGAGTTGACGACAACCGCGGTCGCAGCCGAATTCGGTTCTGTAATTGGGTTGTAGTTGGTGTCACCCGTGTAAGAGATGGTTATCGTGTTTGTGCCCACAGGCAGAGTCGTGGAGAGTGCGGTGGTGGTTGTGTCGAAGTTCGTGCCACTGCTGGTGGTCAGAAGCAGTTGAGCAGCTCCCACAGGTAGGGCTGGCCCTCCGTTGAGCGAATCGAAGAACTGAACGATTCCCTGCGGTGCTTGTGAGCCGGTTGGTCCGGTGAGACTGGCCAAGAGGTTGACTGACGTTTCCGCCTGCACATTCGTCTGGTTGGCGCTGACACTAAGCGCGGCGTCGATCTTGGCAACCGAAATATCGATCGGCGCGCTGGCTATGGGGCTGTAATTGTTGTCGCCGTTGTAAAACGCCTGCAGTGTGTTGGCGGTGTTAGGCATGATCCCGATGAAGGTGAGCGACCCGTTCTGCAGTGTGAATCCGCCACTGATCGGGTTCACGAACGCATCGCCGGCCATAACGAAGAACGTGCCGGTGGGAACCACCGTCGAATTGGGCGGCGCGCTCACATTGACCGTGATCGTTATCGGTTGTCCCTCGACGATGGGGTTGGTCGAGGTGGACAAGGTGACTATGGGGAATGGCGTCCCCGGATTCGGCAAGGGGTTGGTGGGGAGCGGAGCCGAACTCACGCTGCTGGGCAGGTAATTGGCGTCGCCTGAATAGTTGAGCGTAAGTACATGCGTACCGCCGGCCACGTTGAACGCGCGGAAGATGATCGCGCCGGGAGTGACCGCAACTGGTGTCCCTAGAGGGCTGGTGACCCCATTGAAGGTATCGGCGAAGCTGATCGTCCCACTGGGCGGAATTCCGAGAATGGAGGTGCCGGTGGAGAAATCGGCGCCGATTTGCACCGTCTGATTTTCGATGCAGCAGGAAAACAGCGTTCCGAACTGCGCCGGGCCCTTGGTGACGTTCGCCGTCAATAAGGGCGAGGTAGATGCCGTATCGCTGCTGTCCCCGGAATATGAGATTGAGAGGTTGTGCTGACCGATGGTAAGACAGAACTGCGCCGAGAGCGGGTCGCAATTGATGAATGTGGCCTGCCCATTGTTGTTCAGCGGAAGTTGTCCGAGCGGGGTGGTGCCGTCGAGTAAGGTGACCGTACCCGAGGGCGTGCCGTTTCCAGACGCCGAATTGACGGTCACCAGAAATGATTGACCGATGCCGTAATTCAGGTTCATGGATCCGGGAGCGGCAAAGGCGACGCCGTTCTGGTCGGATCCGGCCAAAGCAACGTTGCTGCCCTCGGCAGAAACATTCACCGGAACCACAGCAGAACTGCTTCCGCCGAATGTGCCGTCTCCGCCGTACTGGGCGATAACTTGATACTCGCCCCCGGGCAGAGAGTTGATCGGGCCACTGAACGAGCCGTTGGTGAGAATGCCGCTGCCGACAGCCGTGCCGTTGAAGGCTGCAGGCGCGTTCTTGGCGATCAGGACGAATTCGCCACTAGGCGTGCCTGAGCCGGAAAGCGACTTCACGTTCACATTGAAGGTGATCGGCTGGCCATGTTGAGCCGAGGCCGATCCTGTTGTCGACATCGCCGTGCTAGTGCCGAGGAACGAAACCGTGCTCCAGGCGTTGACGAGATTGGTGACGTCAACTGAACCGAGGCCCGTGGCACAGTCGTAGCCGGGCGTCGCGTTGTAACCGACCTGGCCAACGGTGTCTCCAGGTGGGACGGGAGCGCTCAGAGTGTCGTTACCAGGAACGCCGTTATTGCCGACGGTGACGTCGTTGAAGACGCAACCAGCGGGCGTCGGCTGGGTGGGATCGGTGCGATTACTGGAATTGCAGTTGCTAAATGTTTCCTTCGACGCGAGCTTGTACAGGACATAGTTGGCCAAACCCTGGCGGCCGCCCTGATGCTGGTCAACCAAGGCCATGATGCTGGCGAAAGCTTGGACCGACGCCGAGGTTCCGGCAATCACTCCTGCCGCCGCCAGCTGTGTTTGGTTGCCACTGCCCTGGAGAATGCATGGTTGAAAGAGCGCTTCACAGAAAATGTACGCGTCATGGCCGGCCGCTGTCAGGGAAATGTCCGGAACGTCGCGCGCATTGTCATTGGGCACTCCCGTGATCGTGGTGCTTTGCCAGCTGGGCTTGGGATATACAGTGCTAACGCCGCCGCCGTCAGCGGCGAATAAGAAGAGGCCGACGAAGCAGTTCGGGTTGACGGTTGGGTCGCAGCTCTCGTTCCAGACATTTTCCGGAATGTAGCCCAGCACGCTGGTAAAGGCAGGACCGTTTGCGGGTGACCAGAAGGTGGAAACGTTGCCGTTCTCGTTGAACTGGGTGCCGCCGACGGCTGTATCGAAGGGAGTAGAAGCCAAGCCGTTTACGGCAAGACCGGTGGTCGCCGGGCCGCCGTTAAAGCCGGAGAACTCGCAATCGGCAGCACCCGCGTCTCCGCTGCCGACGAATACGCTGATGCCCTGGGCGGCAGCTTGCTGATAGAGCGCGCTGAAGAAGGCGTCTCCCTCGGGCGTCAGCAGCGGCTCACAAGTTTCAAAACTGACGCTCATGATGTCGGCAAGGTTGTTTTCGACGATGTAGAGTTCGGAAAGAAAAGTGCCGTCAACGGTAGCCGTCGATTGGGTGACAACGAACTTCACCTTTGCGTTGGGGGCCAGCGCTCCCACCCACTCCGCATCAAGCGAGGCTTCGGTGAAGTCGCCACCTAGCACCTGACCTGGATCTTGGCCGTTAAGAATCACCTCGGGATCGTTGGCTGGCAGATTGAATGCTTGCCGGAAGGTTTCGACGTCGGAGAGTTCGATGTTGCTGCGCGCAACGACCGCGATCGTGGTGCCCGCGCCGTTGATGTTGTTCTGATAGAGCGGATTGATGTCGTAAATTTTGGCGTAGTCGCCGGGAGCCAGGAAGTTCGAACCATTTCCGGCGTCGGCGGCGGGATCGGTGCGCACCAGCTTCCCGCTGCTGTCGCGAGCGACCTTGTACGGACCAATCAAGGATGGCTTGGCAAACGCGAAATTCTGCAAACTCACCCCGCGAACAATTCCCGACATGGCGCGCGGAATGGAAATGTCGGTGCTGTTGGCCAGGTGCTTCTGCCCGTTGAACTGGTAATAGTGCATTTGAGTTCCGAAGGCCTGCTCGACTAGTTGCGCGGAGCCGGAGAACTCGATCGCGGCAGCTCCGCGTGTAGGCCGGACGCTGTCAAAGCCTCTTTGCTGAAGCCAACCGGCAATGGCATCGACATCCTGCCGCGCAGGACCGAAGCGCTCGCCGAACTGCTCCGGAGTCAGCCACTTGTGATAGTTGGCGGATTTTTTGTCGTGCTGGCTGTCGATCAGGGCGCGCAACTGCGGCTGGAGATCGTCGCTGGGGCCCAGAACCATCAGCATGCGCTCCATGCGCAGGCCGGGTTCGGCGGGGGAAAGTTCGCGACCGGCGGTCGCAAGAGCATGGGCTGTGTGGTGCAATGTTACGCGATTGGAATCGTCGATGACTGTAATTCTCGGTTGCCGTTGTGCGGCAGCTGTACCAGTGAATCCCAGAAAAAGTGAAACAGAAGCGAATAACGTCAATACCGCGACAGGAAAGGCTTGCAGACCCCTCGAGGCTTTTTTCATGGAGCGAAATTGTAAGTGGCTGGTTTCGCAATGGGAATGAGGGTTTGTAAATAGATTGTCAACAGATCAGGTCACACAGCCCAAACCCGAGGTTCTCGACCAGAAATCATCGGCTTGAGCCGCCGCTAGCCGCTTGCTTCTCCAGTAATCCCCCTGGCGGCACTGAATGGGGACTCGTCGTTCCTGTGGCAGTTCAGCTTTTCCCGCAAAAGTCCAGCAATCACCAGAAAATGTTAATCAGTGTCGCTCTGCATCTTCTGCGCTCCTCGAAAAAACTATCTAATCGCACGAGGCTTACGGCTCAACAATGTCGAACAGGCATATGCAGACATTGGCATCCCACCGCATGGTTAGGATTCCAGTGATGTCCCTGTATTTTCCACTGCCGCCGGTGATTGCGCCTACGGAGAATCCGATCACAGGCGCGAATCCATGTTCGTCCTGGAATGGCGCCTGCCCTTGATAGGCAGTAGCAGTGCCGACGGTGATGGTTCCTCCATCGAGCGAATAAAGATAACCCTCGTGCCAAGTTCCATTGCAAAGGAAATTCGTGGCGCATGTGCCGTCACTGGCGATGGCCCCTTGAAACGTGACCGCGATTTGCCCGACGGGCTTGCCGGTGCCGTCCTTTTCCTGGCAAACAACGATGTTGGCGTTGTTGGGATCGGTTACACAAGTGCTGAAGTCAAGGATCAGAGTGAAGCGGCGAACGGTCTTTGCTTCGGCAGCCATTGTGATCCCGAGCAACGCAACATATATAGCAATGAACCTAATTTTCATAAGACTCCTCCTCCAGGCGCTTGCGCGCTTTCCACGATCTGAAGTTTTTGCCCCACGAACGCGAGTGAACTTACGGATAAATGCCCGACCGGTCAACTAACGCGTTTCTGACGAGTTAAATGTCGTGGCAGCAGCAATTTGCAGTGTGCTCTGGCGCACCGTTTCGGGCAATGCTAGACTTCCTGCGCCTTCTCTTCCGGATGCCTGTGCCAGCGTCCAGCACGGACCGGGTGCAGTTCGGTGTTTTCGAACTCGACCTGCAGCGGGCGGAGCTACGCAAGCACGGCGCGAAAGTCAAGCTACAAGAGCAGCCGCTAAAAATTCTGCAACTTCTGCTGGAGAATCCCGGACAGATCGTCAGCCGGGAACAACTGCGCAGCGGAATCTGGCCGGCCAAAACATTCGTTGAGTTTGATCAGGGCCTGTATAGCGCTATGGCGCGATTGCGCGACGCGCTCGGCGACTCCTCGGATAACCCAAGGTTCATCGAAACGGTGGCACGACGGGGCTACCGATTCATCGCTCCGACCAGCGTAATCGACCTCGCGCCTGCCGCAGCACCGTAAATGCTCAAGCCAATCTCGGGAAAGGCACCGATTGCACGCAGAATTGTCTCCAGCTTGCTTGCTGGAGTGGCAGGCGGTGCGTTGCTGCTGGCAGTTGTTTTCTTCTTTTACATCGCTGGCGCGCGCGAGTGGTTGAGAAGCCGCACCACCCCCATTCGTTCGATCGCCGTTCTTCCGCTCCAGAATCTTTCGAACGACCCGCAACAGGATTATTTCGTCGACGGGATGACCGATGAGCTCATCACCGAGCTGGCCCAGATCGGAAGCCTGCGCGTAATATCGCGCACGTCAGTGATGTACTACAAAAACAGTAGGGAGACGCTGCCGCAGATTGCACGTGAACTGAACGTGGATGCCGTATTGGAAGGCTCGGTCATGCGGGCCGACAACCGGGTGCGAATTACAGCACAACTCATTCAAGTAAACGGGGACCGCCACATCTGGGCCAAGAGCTACGAACGTGACCTGCGGGACGTGCTTGCCCTGCAGGGCGATGTTGCTCGCGGCATTGTAGGCGGCGTCCGCGCCACGCTGCGTTCCTCCGAAGTGTCGCGCCCGGTGAACCCGGAAGCTTACGAGGCCTACTTGCGTGGGCGCCACGACTTTAATAATGCCACCTCCGAGGCCGACCTGGAACGAAGCATCTCGGATTTTCAATTGTCGATTGCCAAAGACCCACAATCAGGATTTGGCTACTCCGGCTTGGCCGTAGCTTATGCGGCATTGGCGGATTTTTATCGGCCGCCAAATGACGTAATGCCGAAGGCGAAGAACGCTGCAACCCGCGCTCTCGAGCTGGATGAAACGCTTTCTGAAGCTCACGATGCGCTGGCCTGGGTGGAGTTTGCGTACGAGTGGAACTGGGCTGTGGCCGAACAACACCTGAAGCGCGCTTTAGAACTGAATCCCGGGAATGCGCTTGCCCACGATCACTACGCCTACTACCTTGCCTCGCTCGGCAAAGGCGACGCGCCTGCGGAAAATCAAACAGCTCGCGAGTTGGATCCGCTTTCGCTCACTATCCTTTCGGACAGCAGTTTTTATTTCTACATGCTGCGGAAGTACGACCGCGCCATCGAGCAGGGCCAGCGGGCACTGGAGCTGGACCCCAAATGTTCCACCTGCCGCACCATTATTGCAATGGCCGAAGTGCAGAAAGGCGAGTTCAAGCAAGCCCTCGATGTAATTGCTCCGGTGAAGTTTCCCGAGGCTGCGCCGATTGATGTTGCGACGACTGGAAGCATTCTGGCTTTATCCGGCGAACGCGAGCGCGCCCTGCAGGTTGCGCACGAGATGCAGGAGCACATGAAAATTCGCTATGCGTGCCCTTACGAAATGGGAGCCACTTACACCGCACTCGGAGATAAGGAGACGGCCTTTAAGTGGTTGCAAGAGGCTTATCGGGTGCACTCAATTTGCGTAGTGTGGCTCAACAATGAACCGCGCTTTGATCCCCTCCGGTCTGATCCGCGATTCGCAGCTTTGGTGCGCCAAGTCGGGCTGCCGGAAAGACAGTGAATTTAGAACGGCGGCCTGTTACCGCCCTAAGCTGAAATGTCGCCATTTTTTCAAATTAGAACCTCGCCTTTTTTGGCGGGATCAGGTACAATCGTTGTGCGTTTGATTTAGCGGTACTTTGCTTCAGCAACTCCCGCAATTCCGCCCTAGTCAGCAAGTCGAGCCGGGGACTCGCGGTGTGACCTGCCTGCAGAAGTCCAGCGAAAATTCAGCGCCATATCAACACAAAGGAAACAAAGCATCACCATGGAAACAGGAACAGTAAAGTGGTTTAACGACGCCAAGGGTTATGGTTTCATCAGCCGCCAGAACGGCGAGGACGTGTTCGTACACTTCTCGGCCATTCAAGCCAATGGATTCCGCAGCCTGCAGGAAGGTCAGCAAGTGCAGTTCGACGTAGTCAAAGGCCCAAAAGGGTGGCAGGCCGAGAACGTAAAAGGGGTCTAACAACCACTTACAATTCGTTTCAAAGGCGACCTGAAAAGGTCGCCTTTTTGTTTTGGATTGAAGACCGGTAGTTGGTCGGTGGCCCCTGGCTCTCGGTTCCTGGTGCTCGGCTATTGCGGATAGCAGAGCCCTTTCAGATGGCGATTTTTTGAGACACAGGTCTATGCAGCACGCCTGTCACAACGGTAATAAGGAGCAAAAGCGTCATCAACGAGATCGTGCCCAGCGAGATGGCGCAATACAGGCACCAAACACCAAGCTTATTCGGAGAAGCTTCCAAGTGCGCGAGATACAACGAAAAGGTGAGTGCGGGAATCGCGAGTCCGAGCATCAGGCGATAGGCGCGCTTGAGGGCGAGGGCGCCAAGCAACAGATATCCGGCGATTCCGATGACGGCCACTGGAATGCCGTGTGGAGATCCCTGTGGAAGGACGGCGTAGGGGCTGTGATTGACGATGCCGCAATCCCAGTGGTCATTGATGTCGCAAACAGACTCGCCGTAGGGGCGGTAGTGTTCGCGAAGTGCCAAAGATGCCGCGGCGATGCCGAGCAGGCAAAGAATCAGAAGAACATATTTCATTGTTCGTCATTGTATCGAGTTTTTGAAATCAAGAACCACGAAGGGCACGAAGTAACACCAAGGCCCTATTCGATACATACTGGGTAGTGCTACTGCAGCTCCCGTTCGACTCCGTCCGTTCCCACGCGGTTTATTTGGATGGCGGCGCGGTCGTGTGGCTGTTGACCGCGATATTTTCCAGCCAGGAGTCGTCGCCCTGGATGACGACATCGGCCGTGATCGCGTCGCCCGGGGAAAGCTTGTCGAGTAGGGACTCGGGTTTAACGTTGTAGGGCATAGTCATCGCACCCATGAATCCAGGAATGGCTTCGCTGTCCAGGTTGAGCACGTGCGCCTGCTTGTCGACCGAGACGACTCTGCCCGTGAGGTGGTAGCGCTTGAAGGACCCAGTCTGTGAAGCGGTGGGCTGGGTCGGCGTGCTGTGGCAGGCGACCATAACAAGGCCGATCAGCGCACATAGAATTAACAACGCAGGTTTCGGTGTGAAGTTGGCTGCCAGCATAGTAGTATCTTTCGCCCTCCGGGGCTCGTTCATTCTCTCGCCTGCTCACCCACGCCACCACCGCGAGCCTCCCTGTAAGGGCTGGAACGCGCACAGACAGAAATTTCCGACCACACGGTTTTTGCATAGCCATCATTTCAGTAGTGAAACCGATATCGTAATTCAACATAAATTTCTCGGGGATTATTCCAATGAAAACCGCCGAAAGTGACGCTATTATCTTGCTCGACACGGCGGTTGGCAACGTTCATGACGTTCAGCGACGCGGAAAGCTTCTCGCTGAACTCCTTTCCCAAAGCCAAATCGAAGGTTGTGTGTTGCGGCAAATGACCGCCGGGATAGGGCTGCCCAGGAAATGCATTGGTAAAGCCGGAGCCGTAATCGACGTTGGTTGAGGCATAACTGCGGTGCGGAAGCGAGACATCTGCGCCCACATTCAGCGTATTGCGCTGGTCGTGATCGAGAGGGCCGAAGGGCAGGACGGAGAAATCGGTCAAGCCGCCCGAGATCAGACCGCCAGCATTCGCAACCTGATTGGAATACGCGAGGTGAAGCTGGGCGCGATGCGCAATTTTCGGAGACCGCAACGTCGTCTCCCAGCCAGTGATCACGGCGCGGCTGATGGTGACCGGAAAAAATAAATTGGATTCGCCGATGTTGTTGTGATCGAAGAAATTCGCGGCGTTGGTGCGGAAAGTGTCGGCGTCGAGAATCCATCCGCGATACGGGATAGCGATGCCGAACTGATGTTCCTCGTCGCGTTCGCCATGCAGGGGAGCAAAGACGACGTTGTTAGCGTTGGCAAGCTGCAGCAGCGGACCGGAAGCGGTGATTAGCGGGGGCGCCTGATAGTAGTGGCCGTAGAAGGCGCGGAAAGTCCACTTCAGCCGCGGGATGGTGAGAGCGGCTCCGAAACGGGGGCTGATTACGGTCTCGATCAGCGATCCAGCGAACCGAGTGGGACGGATCCCAGCCGTTAGAGTCAGCCACGAAACTGGCTGGAATTTGTCGTCGAGGAAAAACGCCTCCAGATTTCCGGAGGGATGTTCGATATCCGGGGGATTCAGATTCTGGCATAGCCCTGTCGGATCCGCGGCTGAAATGCAGTGCGGCTGGTGGGCGGGATTAAAGATCACGCCAAACAGCTCGTCATCCCGCTGGTAAAAGCTATAAACGCCTGCCTGCAAATTGTTCTCCGAAAAATTCGCGGAAAAGCTGGCCTGGCCTCCGGCATAGCTTGAGCTGCGATGCTGGGTGCTGATGGTGGGAAAGTCTTGCGGCGAGCTGTCGTAGTTGGCGCGATTGTGGTGATAGAAGGGCGAGACAGTCAGCAGCAGCTTCGAGTTAAAGGTGTGCACCCAGGAGAAATTCAACAGCGCATCGGATTCGCGATCGGCGTCGCGAAATCCGATGCTGGGATATTGGGCGACGAATCCGTTCGCCGCGATAGACGCATTCTCGATGTCGTTGGGACTGCGATCGTAGGGAATCTGGTAATAGTCGCGGCGGAGAGAAGTCACGAGACGCAACTGGTTCGAAGGATCGACGTTGAAAATCAGCGAGCCGAAGCCGCCGACACCGTTTTCGGCGTCATGCACGACCTGCGGCACGGGCGTTTCAATTCCCAGATTGCTGCGATTGGCGTTCCCGCTAACGTAGTAGGCGAAGCGCTGGGTATGGCTGCCGAAGTTGAACTCGTCGTTGGTCTGATAGAAGTTGCCGAAGCTGGCGACGAGTTCGGCTTCGTTGTTGCGCTCGAATCCGGTGCGGGGAACGATATTGAAAACGCCGTAAGTGCGGTCGCCGAGTTCGGCGCCGTAGCTGCCGCGATCGACTTCCATGTAGTCGACGTTTTTAGGGTCGAACTGCGGGCCGAGGTTTGATGCGATATTGGTATTGGGGACGGGCACGCCGTCGATGAGCCAGCTGGTCTGGTGGCCTCCGCGAATGTGGAGCTGATCGTGCGTTATGTAAGCCCCGGGAACGAAATCGGTGATCATGGCCAGGCTATTGCTGCGAGCTGCGCCGGGGGTTTGGGCAATGGCGGCGCGATCGACCAGAGTCGTAGGCGTGGCGGAATCGGTACCAGCCGCATCGGGCGCGGCGGAAACGGTGATGGTCTCCTTAGCTTCGGCAACACGCAGTGCAAGGTGCAGGACAGGCTCGGTTCCCGATTGCAGGACGACGTTTTGCTCCACCTGGCTAAATCCGGGCGCGACAACGATCAGCGAATACTCGCCAAGCGGAAGCGCGTTGAATTGGAACTCGCCGTTGTTGTCGGTGTTGGCGGTTTTTCCGAAGTCGGAGGTTTGCGAGCGTAGCATCACCATGGCGCCGGAGACGGGGCGATGGTGGGGATCGTGAATCACTCCGCGCACCGAGCCGAAGATGGTGGCCTGGGCCAGCGGGGCGATGAGCACAAACACGGCAATGATCAATCTGCAAATCATATTCTCGTTTTGTGGGCTCGTAACAAGGTGGATCGAGTCGGCAATCTTTTGCGACTGAGCTCAAGTTAGCGCTACGAGTCGAGGGCCGGTCACTCTGAACCATTTAGCGCAGGCGATCTGCAACCAGCTATCAGAAAAACAGATTCCTCAGGACTGAAGTCCTTCGGAATGACATAGCCCTCGGGTTTTCCTTATGGCAATCAGAGAGAAACAGGCGGGGAGCGAGCGGCGAGGCCGCGGACTGTGAAATGAAACCGCGCCAGCAAGATTTGCGCGGCACTGAACGGGGACGCGGGCGGCGAAGCAAAACGAAAAGTAGCGGCATTCAGGCCAGTGAAGGATGCCAGCGGCAGCGGAGCCGGGTAAGGGCAGGCGGTTGGAGAAATACGAAATTCGGTGTCGCTCGAAGAATCCAATGAGCCCTGGCAATGATGAACGCCCGAGCGCAGGCAGCAAGCGTGAGCGGTAGAGATCTGGCTTGCGATTATGAGCGGAGCAAAAGATGCCAGCCATATTGCTGCAAGCGCGAAATGGGCTGCAATCCGCCTCATGAATGAGGATAGTAGCAGGTTTGCTCGTGTCAGGTGCAAAACACGAGTGGATCTCGCCATTGCGTACAAATCTGCTACCATTCCCGCGCCGGATCATCCGATTGGAATGCACGCTTTCGCCATCATCGCCGGTGCCGCCATCATTTTCGTGGTGCTGCTGGACGCATTTGAAAACGTAGTTTTACCGCGACGAGTGCAGCGGCATTTTCGGATTACGAACTGGTTTTATCGTACGACCTGGCGGCCATGGAGAACACTCGCCAGCCACATTCAATCTCAAACCCAGCGGGAAGCCCTGCTCAGCTATTTCGGCCCGCTTTCGCTGATTGGCTTGCTTGGACTATGGGCCGGCAGCTTGATCTTCGGCTTTGCCCTTCTCGAGTACGGAAGCGGGGCGCACCTGTTTTCGCAAAACGTACCCATTACTTTTCCTGTGCTGCTCTACAGCAGCGGCGAGACGTTTTTCACGCTCGGCTATGGTGACTTGACTCCGAGTTCGAATTTCTCGCGCGGACTGGCGGTGCTCGAAGCAGGAATGGGTTTTGCGTTTCTCGCTATTGTGATTGGATATTTGCCGACGATCTACAACGCGTTCTCACGACGCGAGATCGAAATTTCTTTACTCGATGCGCGGGCCGGCTCGCCTCCAAGCGCGGCTGAGCTGCTGACGCGAGCCGTGGGCAGTTTGGACCAGGGATCGCTAGATCGGCTGTTTTCGGACTGGGAACGCTGGGCGGCAGAGGTCTTAGAGAGTCATCTGTCATACCCGGTATTGAGTTTTTATCGCTCTCAGCACAGCAACCAATCGTGGCTGGGAGCGCTGACGGTGATCCTCGATGCAACTGCCCTGGTGATGGCAGGGATCGATGGCGTGAGCGGCGAACAGGCACGGCGCACCTTCAAGATGGCGCGACATGCGGTGGTCGATCTGGCCCAGGTAGTTCGCGCGCGTTATGATCCCAATACTCCCGAGAGGCTTACGGCCGAGGACCTGATTGCACTTCGGTCTCAACTTGTAGAAAAAGGGATGCGGCTGGTAGAGAACGAGGCTGCGAACCAGAAGCTGGCTGATCTCCGCATCTTGTATGAACCTTACGTGCACGGCATCGCGAAGAATCTGCTGATTACACTCCCACCCTGGATTCGGCATGATCCAATCCGCGATAACTGGCGCGGCGGACCCTGGGACGCCATCATTCAGGCGCGGGGTTTGGGGAAAATTACGCGAGATGGGCATGCTGCGGCGGACGAACATTTCTGAGCGCTCCAAGATCAGTTCAGAAGTCTGGAACCAGCGGCGCTGGCCAGCTTCTCTCCGCGCGGCGATTTAGAATTCCACTGTGGCGCTCGAAGAATATAGGCGAAAGCGGCGATTTGAGGAAACGCCGGAACCTCCGCCGAAGCTCGACAAGAGCAAGGGGCACCGTTTCGTGGTGCAGAAGCACCGCGCGACGCGGCTTCACTACGATTTCCGTCTGGAGATGGAGGGCGTGCTCAAGTCATGGGCGGTACCAAAAGGGCCATCGCTCGATCCAGCTGACAAACGGTTGGCGATGCAGGTCGAGGATCACCCAGTTTCCTACTTCGATTTTGAGGGAATCATTCCGGAGGGCAACTACGGCGCCGGCACCGTAATAGTTTGGGAAGTGGGAACGTGGGAACCGCTTTCGGCGCAAACGGTGAACGGCAAGTATGTGCCAGCCTCGGAAAATGAAGCGGCTGCGATGCTGAAGAAAGGCGATCTGAAATTTCGGCTGCATGGGAAAAGGCTAAACGGCGATTTTGCGCTGGTGCACATGAAGTCACGGCGGCCGGGGAGCAAAGGCACCGAGTGGTTGATGATCAAGAAGCACGACGAATATGTAGTGCCAGGGTTCGATGCCGAGAATTACGATACGTCCGTGCTGAGTGGCAAGACCATGGCGCAGATCGCCGGGGACGAAGGTTCGGCGGAATGGCAGAGCAGCAAGAAAGCTTCGCGGGGAAGGGCGAAAGCACAGTGGCTGGCAGATAGTCTGGCCCAGTTGGATCGAAAAAAGGCTAAAACCAAGCCTTCAACCCCAGAGGACGCGAAGAAACCTAAAGCACAAACCAAAACAAAAAGCAGTCCCGAGTCGCTAACGCAAAGTGGCGGTAGAAGCAGCGAATCCTCTGCGAACTCAGCGTCCTCTGCGGCTAAGGATTTACCAGGCGCGGCGAAACGTCCTATGCCGACCAAGATCACGCCAATGCTGGCGGGACTGAGCGAGAAGCCGTTCGACGATTCCAACTGGTTGTTTGAGATCAAGTGGGATGGATATCGCGCAGTGTCGTTCATCGAAGACGGCAGCGTGCGGCTGGTTTCGCGAAACCAGAACGACTTGTCGCCGCGGTATCCCGAGTTACAGGATTTGCCGAAGTTCGTGAGTGCGAAGACGGCGATCCTCGACGGAGAGGTTGTGGTGCTGGATGAGCAGGGACGGCCCTCGTTCAGCCTGATGCAGCAACGGACCGGAGTACGTGCGCATGGGCGGCAAGCCACACCGCGGCGCGAGTTGCCGATTCTTTATTTCGCGTTCGACGTCCTTTACCTCGAAGGCTACGATCTGCGGCGGGTGAATCTTGATGATCGAAAGCGGGTCCTGCGCGAGGTGCTCAAGGACGGAGATATCGTGCGCTATTCCGACCACTACGCCGGGCAAGGCGTGGCGCTGTTCAACGCCGCTAAGGAGAAAGGACTGGAGGGAATCATCGCGAAAAAGCGTAACAGCTGTTACGAGGAGCGCCGAAGCCATGAATGGCTGAAGATCAAGATCACCCAGACCGTGGACAGCGTGATCGGAGGGTATACCGATCCGGAAGGAGCGCGGCAGTATTTTGGATCGCTGGTGCTGGGTTTGTACAACGAGAAAAAACAGCTGATTCATGTGGGAAATGCGGGCACGGGATTCAATCAAGTGACACTCAGGCAAATTTCCGAGGTGCTGAAAGCGATTGAGAGCGACAAAAATCCGTTTACCGGACCTGTCGAGCCAAGAAAAGTGCACTGGGTGAAGCCAGTGCGGGTGGCAGAAGTAAAATTTTCGGAGTGGACGCACGAAACGAATGAGGGTGGCCTCAAGCTCCGAGCGCCGGTGTTCATGGGATTGCGAGAGGACAAGAATCCCGAGGATTGCACGTTTGCAGAGCAGAAACCGAGTGACGAGTGACCGGAATGGAGGAGTTATGCAGCATGCGCCGCGCTTTCTGAAAATCGTGGATGACGCGAGATCGCGAGTTAAAGAGACCAATGTTGATGAAGTGAAGCAGAAGCTTGATCGCGGCGAGAGGTTCATGCTGGTGGATGTGCGCGAGGAGAGCGAGTTTGCAAAGGACCATCTTCCGGGTGCGATTCATCTCGGCAAGGGCGTGATTGAGCGCGACATCGAGGCGCGTGTGCCGGACCTGAATACGCCGCTGGTTCTGTATTGTGGCGGCGGATACCGCTCAGCGCTTGCTGCCGACAATCTGCAGAAAATGGGCTATACGAATGTGATCTCGATGGATGGCGGGGTCCGGGGCTGGCGAGCAAAGAACTATCCGATGACGAGCGAGTAAACCTTTAACCGCAGAGGACGCAAAGGATCGCGGAGAAACACAAGGGATAGACCACGAATGACACGAAGACGCACGAAGGGAATTTTCCGTGATATGTTGCCTGCATGCTCACGCGTTCGCTCTCGGCATTGTTAGTTGTCGTGCTGGTCCTGCCGGCGTTTTCTAAGGCAAAATACCAACCTTTGCCGGTACATCTCGACCGTGATGGCGAGAAATGGGCAGAAAAAACCCTGAAGAAGCTGACCCTGCAAGAAAAAGTTGGGCAGCTGTTCATGATCTGGGCGCGCGCGCAGTTCGTCAACGTTAACAGTCCCGAGTATGCGCAGCTACGCGACACCATGAAGAAGTTCGACGTGGGCTCCTTCGCCATGAGCGTGCCTTATGAGCCGCCGTTCTTATATAAGACCGGACCTTACGAAGCGGCGGAATTGCTCAACCAGCTGCAGCATGACTCCAAGCTGCCTTTGCTGATAGCGGCCGATTTTGAGCTGGGATTGAGCAATCGGCTAATTGGCGCGACGGCATTTCCGAATGCGATGGCAATTGGCGCCACCGGGCGGCTGGAAAGTGCCGAGAAGTTTGGCCAAATCACAGCGGAGGAGGCGCGTGCGATTGGCGTTCAGTGGAATTTCTTCCCTGACGCCGATGTGAATTCGAATCCAGACAATCCCATCATCAACACCCGCTCGTTTGGCAGCGACCCGCAACAGGTGGGTGATTATGTGGCGGCCTACATTCGTGGGGCGCATTCGGGCGGCATGCTGGTCACGGCAAAACACTTCCCCGGGCATGGCGACACCGCGACCGATTCGCATCTCGGATTGGCCCAGGTCAGCGGCGACCGGGTGCGGCTGGAGTCGGTCGAGTTGCCGCCCTTTCAAAAGGCCATTCAGGCGGGAGTGGATTCCATCATGGTTGCGCACCTGACCGCGCCCGCTTTGGATTCGACTCCGAATTCTGTGGCGTCCGTTTCCCCGGCTATTGTCGCCGGCCTGCTGAGGCATGATCTGAACTTCTCTGGATTGGTCATCACTGATGCTTTGGACATGGCTGGCCTGACGCGACTGTATGCGGGAGATATCGGTCGTGAAGCTGTGGCCGCATTTAAGGCAGGAAATGACATGCTGCTGATCCCGCCTGACTTGGAAGCGGCAGACCGGGCAATGATTGCGGCAGTGCGCAGCGGCCAGATTTCGCAGGCCAGGCTGGATGAATCGGTACTGAAAATTTTGAAACTGAAGGCCTCGTTGGGATTGCAGAAGGCGCGACTGGTGGATGTCGCCAAGCTCGATTCGGTTGTGGGCCGGCCTGAAAACCTGGCCGCCGGGCAGCAGATGGCTGATGCTGCTATCACTCTGGTTCGTCAGAAAGGGCTTGTTTTGCCGCTGAAAAGTACGGGAACAACCGCATCGCGCCTTCCGTATCAAGGGATGGCGGAGGTGCGCAACCGGCTGGTTGTGGTGATTTTCTCGGACGACGTTCGTGTGGAGGCTGGCCGCGTTCTGGAACGGCAGATCAAGGCTCGCGTGCCCGATGCGAATGTGATCTACACGGATCCCACGCTGGCAGGCGTGCTGAGCGAAAGAACTCTGGACGCGACAAGAGCGGCAGAAAAAGTTGTGGTAGCAGTGTACGCGTCGCCGACTGCAGGAAAAATGGTCGGAAAAGTGCAAAACTCGGTTTCGCTCGCCGGCGATAGCGCAAAGCTATTGCGGGCGGTGCTGGATTCGGCTGCCGCCAACACCGTGGTAGTCGCGATGGGCAATCCTTATTTGGCGAGGGATTTCCCGGAGGTGCAGAATTATATGTGTGCGTTTTCTGCGGCCCCGGTTTCCGAGGTTAGCGCTGTCAAGGCGCTGTTTGGAGAGATTGAAATACATGGTCATCTGCCGGTCGCGATTCCCGGAATTGCGGCGCGAGGAGCGGGAATCGTACAAACGGCCGGGGAAATGATTTGGAGGCAATGATGCGACCTCGATTGATGACAACGGGCCTGCTGGGCTTGTTCTTGCTTTCCGCGTGCAGCGTAAACGTGAAGAAGGACAATGGCGGTGACGATAAGAACGTTGATATCAAGACGCCGTTTACCGATATTCATGTGGAGAAGAACGCGGACGCGCGGACGACGGGCCTCTCGGTTTATCCGGGCGCCCGGCTGAAGCCGAAAAGTGGCGATGAGGACAGCAATGCCAACGTCAATCTTTCCGCCTTCGGTTTTGGCCTGAAGGTGGTCGTTCAGAAGTACGAAACCGACGACGCCACCGGCAAAGTGGAGAAGTTCTACGAAAGTGAACTGAAGAAATACGGAAGCGTGCTGCAGTGTCACACGTCACATCACGGAGACTACGATGCAGGCGGCTACAACCGGAATTCGTCAGGCGAACTGAAGTGCACCGGCGATAACAGCGGCAACATCGTCGAGCTCAAATCCGGAAATGAAGGCAACCAGCACATTGTCGCAATCGAACCGCAAGGTAAAGGCACAGACTTTACGCTGGTATATGTACACACGCATGGCAAAGAGGACACAATCTGACCGCTGTCTCGATACTCCTGAGTTTGCCTGCCACAATCCCGCTGCGCTAAGTTTGAGAGGTGGAACACCCGTGCCCGCGCTGCGGCTCACCAGTGGATGACAGTGCCCCGTACTGCAATAGTTGCGGCGCGCCGCAAATCCGCTTTTCCGGCAGCGTGATCACGCCGCCGGTCAGAATTGCAGTGCCGACCTCGACAGCTAGCCCGTTACCTGCCTCAAGCCCCATGATCACGGCGGAACGAGACCATCAGCGACTGGAACGGACAGCCGCACTTCGCGCGGCGGTTGCGGCCGGCGGTATTGCAGGGCTTCTGAGCCTGCTGCCGTTGGGATTCATACTCGGGTCACCGTTAGGCGGATTTCTAACGGTTCTGCTCTACCGCAGGCGCAGTTGGTCGGGAGACCCTTCTCCCAGAACTGGTTTCTGGCTGGGAGCGCTCAGTGGAATCGTTGGCTTCCTTATTTTTGCGGTCCTGGCGGGCACACAGGTTCTACTGCCGCATGGCCGGAACGACATCCGCGATGCCATGGTCGAAGCCATACACCGTCAGCAGGCGCGCACCCCCGACCCGCAGGCCCGCCAGATGCTCGATTACTTCCTGACTCCGCACGGATTCGTGGTCATGATGATCGTCGGAATGATCTTCACGGGTGTCATTTTTGTTTTGCTGTCCGGGGTAGGCGGAAGCATTTCGGCAGCGCTGCTGCGGCGCAAAGAACCGCCGCGGTGATCGCGATGCTTGTTAACTTGGGCGATTCGGTCTTCCTTACACGCCTTAGAGTTCATTGGGCAGCGCAGCGCTAAAGCGCAGGGCTAAGCTCCGCGCGCCCAGCGACTTTGCTCAGCGCAGGTTTTCGGTCATGCCGTGCTGCCCCGAAACTATCGTTTTTCCTGCATTTTTCGCGGTTTTCTTGCTCTCTGAAGCCCTGCCCGCGTATTATGCAGCGTTCATGGCTTCACGGAATTCCGGATCTCGACCGGGCACACGGCAGAAGGCGCAGCTGATGTCCTCGTCCGAAATTGAGCGGACGCTGGTGCGGCTGGTGCATGAGATCATCGAGAAAAATAACGGCGCGCAAGACCTGGCCCTGGTGGGAATTCGCAGCCGGGGAGTGTATCTGGCCCAGCGCATCGGGCAGCGGATTGAGCGAATCGAGAAGGTGCCGGTGCCCGTGGGGAGCCTCGATATCACGGCTTATCGCGACGATCTTTCGCCGATGACGAAGCCGGTGGTGCAAAAGACCGACATCGGCTTCCCGATCACGGGGAAGAAAGTCATCCTGGTGGACGACATTCTTTTTACGGGGCGCACGACACGCGCAGCCCTGGAAGCCCTTTTTCGGTATGGCCGGCCGACACAGGTTCAGCTGTGCGTGCTGATCGATCGCGGCCACCGCGAGCTGCCAGTTGAGGCGACTTTCGTGGGACGGAGGGTGCATACAAGCCGCGAAGAGAGGATTGAACTCTTGTTGCAGGAAGTTGACGACGCGGAAAAGGTGCTCCTGATTGAGAAGGCAGGGTAAGAGTTCCAGAGAAATGCCAGCAATCCAAGCACAATCGGAGAAACGGAGCGCGGCGCGGGGATCGCTGCTCGGCATCGAGTATCTGCCGGTGGCGGAGATCGGCAAGCTGCTTCAGCTTGCGCGCAAGATGAATCCGCTGAAGCCGCGGCCTTTGCTGAAGGGAAAGCGGGTATTCCTGCTGTTTTACGAGGCGTCGACGCGCACGCGGACATCGTTTGAGATTGCGGCGAAAGCTCTGGGAGCGACCACAAGCCTGGTTCTGTCGAGTGGGTCCAGCGTAGAGAAGGGCGAATCGTTACTCGACACCGGATACACACTGCGCGCTGTCGGGGCGGACGCGATCGTGGTACGGCATCCAAATTCCGGCGCGCCGCACTTGATGGCCAGCCACCTGGACATACCGGTCATCAATGCCGGCGATGGTATGCACGAGCATCCCACGCAGGCGCTGCTCGATGCATACACGATCCTGCGGCATAAGCGGAAACTGGCGGGCCTGCAGGTGACGATTGTGGGAGATGTATATCACAGCCGGGTGGCGCGATCGGCGATTCATCTGCTCAGCAAATCTGGCGCGAAGATCACGTTATGCGGCCCGCCGGAGCTGGTGCCCGACGTAGCGACAACGCTGGTTGAGGGTCTGCGAATTACCCGCAGTTGCGAGGACGCGGTGCGCGGCGCGGACATTGTCATGGTGCTGAGAGTTCAGCGCGAGCGGCTGGCGGGGTTGAAAGTGAGTTTGCCGGATTACATTTCACGCTACCAGATCACGATGACGCGGCTGCGGTTGGCGAAGCCGGACGCATTACTGATGCATCCTGGCCCGATTATTCGCGGGCTGGAGCTCACGTGGGATGTTGCGGACTGCCAACAGTCGGTGATCGTTGAGGAAGTGCGAAATGGCGTGCCGCTGCGGATGGCAGTGCTGGCGCGAGCGCTGGGCAAGGCAAAATGAAATGAAAGCATCTGCGTTTACCCCGTGGATCTGCGGGAAGGAAGTTCGTTTCCGGCGGGAAAGAAGTTCAGTGGTACCAGGAACAGCAAGATAGGTTATGGCGAAAGATAGCAGACCGGCATCGGTACTGATTCGCGGAGGACGCGTAATCGACCCGCTGGCGCGGATGGATGCGGCGATGGACGTCCTTCTGCGAGACGGGCAGGTAGCAGACATTGCTCCTCCCAACAAAATTCATGGAAGCGCCGAGGAAAAAATTGATGCGCGCGGACTGATCGTCGCCCCGGGTTTCATTGATTTGCATGCACACCTGAGAGAGCCGGGGCAAGGCTACAAAGAGACCATCGCGTCAGGGACTGCGGCGGCCGCTGCCGGCGGATTCACTTCTGTTTGCTGCATGCCGAACACCACGCCGATTCTCGATTCGCCAGAGTGGGTCACGTGGGTGCGGCAGCCGCAACGCGGCGCCGTGGTGAATGTCTTCCCGATCGCGGCCGCGACTCAAGCCAGCAAGGGCGCGGTGTTGACGGATTTCCGCGCTCTTCAGCGTGCAGGGGCGGTTGCAGTCAGTGATGACGGCAAGCCGATCCTCAGCGAGACCACCATGCGCGATGCCTTGCGGGCGTCGGCGGAGATTAATTTTCCTGTGGTCCAGCACTCTGAAGATACGCGCATAACACAGAACTGTTCGATGAATGAAGGGCCCACGTCATTTCGCTTAGGACTAAGAGGAATGAATGTGATGTCCGAGGCAGCGATCGTGGACCGCGACGTGCAATTAGCCCAGCAATTCAATGGAGCGCGGCTGCACGTGGCGCATGTTTCGACGGCGGAAGCGCTGAAGTCCGTGCGGCGAGGAAAGCGAAACCGGGCGCGGGTATCTTGCGAGGTCACCCCACATCACTTCGCGCTGACTGATGCGGATGTTCGCGACTACGATACGAACTTCAAAATGAATCCGCCGCTGCGATCGGCTGAGGACCGCGAGGCGCTGATCGTGGCAATGAGCGACGGAACGGTGGATGCGATTGCAAGCGACCATGCTCCGCATGCGCAGCACGAGAAGATTATCGAATTCGAGCGCGCAGCGTTCGGGGTCACAGGATTTGAAACGGCGCTCGGCCTGGCGATCAGCGTTTTGCATGTCAGCCATCGCATGCCGTTGCCGCGGATTGTCGAGCTGCTTACCTCCGGTCCGGCGCGAGTGCTGGATCTTCGTGGCCGCGGCACGCTTCTGCGCGGCAGCCACGCCGACGTGACTATCTTTGATCCGAAGAAACGCTGGACGTTTGACGTTTCGAGATCTCGATCGAGGTCGCATAACTCGCCGTTCGATGGCTGGCAGCTCACGGGCAAAGTCGTGGCGACAATCGTGAGCGGAAGGATCGTGTACCGGGCGGGGTGAGTTTCGGCGGCTCTCAGGTTAAACGCGCGCACGGATCGGCGCTGTCGCTTTTCACCTCACATCGGGCCGTTTGCCTCGGCGATTTCGTGAATTGAGCTCTGGGCCGCGCGCAAGGGCACGGAGACGTGCACGACATCATCTTCATCGTTCACGTCAACGATAAGCGACCCGCCGGATTTGGAGACGACCACGTACTCGTGGTCGTCGGTGACTTCGACGAAAATGCCATCGGGACAATCCTCGAGCGCGGGAATGGCGGCGTCGATGATCGGCAGGTATGGACGCACGTTTTGGGAGGCTTCGGCGAGATGTTCGCGAGGCACAAACCGTAGAGTCACTGGGACGGCCGCGGCGGGAACGATCAGGTTGATATTTTGTCCGTCGGGGCCTTTCTCGTGGACTTTAACGTGAATAAAGCCTTCGCTCGAAAGTGCGGCACCGGCGACGACGGCGGTCCCTAAAACACCGACTCCAAGTTTGGCCAGGAAGATCATCGAAGTTTCTCCTCGTTAAATCTGTTTACCAGGTCCATCAGGGGCTAAAGCCCGAAATCCTATGGGACAACTGGTGGGCGCGGCTGAAGCCGTGCCCTGATACAACCCAGCTATCGGCAGTGTCAAAACTTCCCATGTCGCAAAAAGCGCGACAAGGATGGGGCAGCCTCGTTTCGCTATTTGTCCCCGCTGTTGGAGTCGATCCAAACACGGACCGACTCGTCGTTGTCGGTAACCGTGACCAGCGTCAGATTGCCGGCGCCTTCGAGCGCCTTGATCGCGGCTTCAATGTTGAGCTGGTCTTCGCTGGTATCAGAAATCAGGGCCTGAGCGACGTTCCAGGGAATCGTGACGTCGACATTCTCCTTGCCGTTCCTGTCTTTGACATGGACGACCAGCTGCCCGTGCTCTTTTGCGACGCGCACATCGCCGTCGTTGTCCTGCACTGTGACGAATTCGCCTTCAGGCGAGGTTCTCAGCGCGTCGAGGATCGCCCGTACGTTCACGTCGTTGGCGGTAAAGCCTCCGATTTGAACTTTGCCGTCGCGCAGCTGGCCATGATTGATGGCCGGGATCACCTTCTCGGCGAGCGAAAGCGGCAGATTCACGCGAACCATTTCGTGAGTGCCCGGGTTTGTCACGCGCACGTGCAGGTAGCGTTCGGGGGAGGAGGCCCAGGCGGCGGCCGCCAAGACAACGGACAGGAGTGGGGCAATGGATTTCGTGATTTTCATAGACAGAATCCTTTTGGGACGAGCAAGCAGCCGACGTCCTGTGAGAGTTACGCAAGGTGCAAATAGAAAGTTCCCTTGAAAAAGGCGTTGTCGAGCTGCGCTCGACTGGGCGAGCGAGGACGCCCGTCCCTCCATGGCTATCGGTGGTTCCCATGGTTTAACACGGGCTGAAACCGACTTGGTTCGTGCTAACATCCGGCAGTGGCCACGGTCAGAAATACTCCTAAGCTTCCCGATGATAGGCTTCCTGGTCAGCGAGACCGGATCGTTTCGGCGGCCCCGGTCGAGGATGATTCATCATTTGAATTAAAGCTGCGTCCGCAGCGGCTGGCGGAGTTCATCGGCCAGCCTAAAGTCAAGGAAAACCTGGCGGTTGCAATTGAGGCAGCGCGATCGCGTGGGGACGCGCTGGACCATGTCCTGCTCTATGGGCCTCCGGGGCTGGGCAAGACGACGCTGGCAACAATCATCGCCAATGAGATGGCCGTGCCGTTTCAGCAGACGTCCGGGCCGACGCTGCAGATCAAGGGCGATCTGACGGCAGTCCTGACCAACCTGCGCGAAAAGCAGGTGTTTTTCATCGATGAGGTGCACCGTTTGCAGCCGGCGCTGGAGGAGATCCTCTATTCGGCGCTGGAGGATTACAAACTGGACATTCTGATCGGGCAGGGGCCGGCGGCGCGGACGCACACCATGGACGTGAAGCCGTTCACGTTTGTGGGCGCGACCACGCGGGCGGGGCTGCTGTCATCGCCGCTGCGGTCGCGGTTCGGCATCGTGCTGCGGCTGGAATTTTATAGCCACGAGGATTTGCGGATCATCGTGGAACGTTCGGCAGAAATCCTGGGGGTAGAAATCGATCGCGAAGGCGCTTTGGAAATCGCCAGCCGGTCGCGGGGAACGCCAAGAATCGCGAATCGCTTGCTGCGGCGGGTGCGCGACTATGCGCAGGTGCGGAGCGCGGGCAAGATCGACCTGCCGACGGCGCAGGCGGCGCTGCAGATGCTGGAAGTCGATCGACATGGGTTCGACGAGGTGGATCGCAGGCTGCTGCTGGCGATCATCGAAAAATACCAAGGTGGACCGGTGGGAGTGAATACGCTGGCGGCGGCACTGGCCGAGGAGCCGGATGCGATCGAGGAGATTTACGAGCCGTTCCTGATCCAGATTGGATTTTTGAATCGAACTCCTCGCGGCCGGGTGGCCACGCAGCTGGCGTACGAGCATTTCGGGATAACGCCGACGAGGAGACAAAGTTCGTTGTTTTAGGCTTCCGGCTCTTGGTTCTCGGCGTTGCCTCACAGAGAATACCTAGGCCCCTAGTACAATTCCTGCTGTCATGATCGCGCATCTTCGCGGAAGACTGATCTCACGGCATCCGAATCAGGCGATCGTCGAAACTGGCGGCGTCGGCTACGACGTGACCATCTCCGTGCCGACGTTTTCTGAACTTCCTCCGGTGGGAAGCGAAATTTCACTGCACATTCACACGCACGTGCGTGAAGACCAGCTCGCGCTTTATGGCTTTTTGCGGCACGAAGAGAAACAGCTTTTTGAGAAGCTGATTACGGTCAGTGGGATCGGGCCAAAGCTGGCGATCACGATTCTGAGCGGGATGCCCGCCGATGACATGGTGAATGCGATCCGCGGAAACGACGTCGCGCGGCTGACGAAGATTCCGGGTATCGGAAAGAAGACCGCCGAGCGCATGGTGCTCGAGTTGCGCGACAAGCTGCCTCCCAGTGGACGAGAAGTCACACAGGTCATTCCTACATTGAGTGCTGTGCAAGAAGACGTGCTGTCGGCGCTGGTAAACCTGGGATACCAGCGGGCGGCGGCGGAGAAGGCGCTCAGCGACGTCGAGAAGAACGGATCGTTCGATGCGATGTTTCGCAGTGCGCTGGCGGCGATGTCGAAATAGGAACTTTCGACTGCAGCTGTTAGCTCTTAGCTCTTAGCCATTAGCTAAAACCTGACCGACCTTGGCTAAGAGCTAAGTGCTAAGAGCTGAGAGCGAGCTCTTTTAGAGGATCTATTTCGCGGGCCTGGCCAGCTTCTCGGTTCCGAATGGGATGGCTTTGCCGTGGTCAACGTTGTTCATAGTCCACTGCCAGGTTTCCGTGGTGGGGTCGTAGCTAAAGTCGTTTGTAAAATTAATCTCGCCTTTCTCGTCTTTGAAGACAAACGGAATGGCATTCTCCTTTGGGTCAGCCACACCAAAGGTGGTTACCCCAGACCCTGCGAATACGTCCAGCCACACGCACTGAATCTGGTTCTCCCCTGGTCCGGTCGTGAAATACTCCGTCGCTTCGTAGGCGGGATTTCCTTTGGCGTCCTTTTCCCGCGAGACCTCGTGAAGACGAATATAGTGATGCTGGATCACCCATTCGCCATCGATATCCCGAATACTCTTATGACCCATGATTTCAGCCTGCGAAACCCATTTCCCCGACATACGATCGAGCAGCGGAGATTCGACGGGCGGATGTTGCGCCAACGCTGTAGTGGTTAACATCAACGTGAAGAAGACGACCGATTTTGTCATTGAGCTCTCGCGAGATGGCAGAATGGCGAGTATGGTACATCACGGGACAGCAAAAAGCCCTCGCCGCGGCGAGGGCTGGACTTTGTTTACAAACTTTTTACTTCTTTTCCGCGGTCGCGCCGACGCCGGTCTTGCCGTACTTACGGCGGAAGCGCTCGACGCGCCCGGCGGTGTCGACCAGCTTCTGCTTGCCGGTGAAGAACGGGTGACAGCTCGAGCAGATTTCCACGTGAATGTCGCCGCGGTGAGTGGAACGGGTAGTAAATGTGTTTCCGCAGGCGCAGTGCACGCGCACTTCGTTATAAGCGGGATGAATAGCTGCTTTCATGGGGTCTCCAAACTCTAGTGGTGAACATTTGATTCTAAGGGATGGGCGCGGGATTCAGCAAACGGCGGGATCGCGACTAAGTGCCTGTGATCCTTGACAGTTGCCCGCCGGATGCAGCTAGTAGAATGCCAGCAGCATGCATGTTCGCATCGTTCTTGTTCCCTACGATTCCGGGCATTGCCGCAAGCGGATGGGCTGTGGGCCCGACAGGATCCTCGGCAGACTGAAGGATCTGCTCAAGGGAATGGGTACGTCATTCGAAGTGGAAGAGATTCAGCTGGAAAATCCCTATCCGGCGGAAATCAGCGCGGCATTCGAGTTGGGCCGCAAGACTGCGGAGCAAGTACGAGCCTGCCGAGCTAACGGAGAGTTCCCTATTGTTCTTTCGGGCAATTGCAATGCGGCAGTCGGAACGGTGAGCGGCTGCGGCCCAGACAGAACCGGGATCGTCTGGTTTGACGCACATGGCGAGGCGAACACGCCCGAGAGCACGCGCTCGGGATTCCTCGACGGAATGCCGATCGCCACGCTGTTGGGTCGCGCCTGGCAAACCTTGGCGAACACGGTGCCAGGATTCTCTGCGGTGAGCGGCGACCGAATCGTGTTATTTGGGGCTCGTCAGTTTGACTGGGAGGAGCCGGCGCTGCTGGATGAGGCTGGTGTGCGGCGTGTGCAAAGTGTAGCGGAGCTGACGCCGCAGATGGCTGCCATTCGAAAACTTGTCGACCAGGTCTATCTGCACGTGGATCTTGATGTCCTCGATCCGACGGAGGCGACTGCCAACCAGTGGACGCCGCCGGACGGAATCACGGTGGCAACTCTGCTGGAGGCAATCACGGAAGCTCGAAAGCAGGCGAAGGTAGTTGCGTTAGGCATTGCGTCCTATGATCCAGCTGGGGATCAAAACGGGCGCGCGCTATCGGCAGCGATCGAGGTGCTCAAGGTCGCGCTGGGTGAAGGGTCGTAGGAAAAATAAAACGGCAGGGCCGACCCCCTGCCGTGGATTTTTGCCGTTTCCTTTTACTTGCCGCGATTGACGGCTTTCTTCAGCTCCGCGCCAGCAGTAAACTTCGCCACGCGACGAGCGGCAATCTTGATGGTAGCCCCGGTTTGTGGATTGCGTCCATTGCGGGCCTTCCGCTGCGAAATTGAGAACGTTCCGAACCCGATCAGGGCGACGCGGTCTCCTTTTTTGAGCGCGCCGGTAATGCTGTCTACGGTGGTGTCGATGGCGCTGGCGGCCTGGGTCTTGCTGATGCCGCAGCCCGCAGCAATGCGGTCGATAAGGTCTGCTTTATTCATCGTAGCTCCTGGAGAGTTCCCTTCACTCAACGTCCACCCTCCGGCGGTGCGCTGAGCCGCGATGGACGAAAAGCGCTCCCACGGCGATCACCCACTGAGGAAGCTCAAATTGTCCAGCCCACGAAAACTCGTCGCAAGCTATTTAGCTCCCGCGAGCGATGAAAGTCAACTGTGGAAATCCGCGCCGGATGCCGATTTTGGCTCCCCCGATTCCGAAACTCGGCGCAGGTAGCGGTTTGTGCCATTCGCGCTCGCCGTGGGAGCCGCGCTCGACCGGACAGGCGAGGGCGCCCGTCCCTACATGGGCATCCTGCATCTCACAGAATTGTGCGCAGCCGCGTAACTTTTTTCTCGTTTCGCCAATTAACTCCACAGAAACGCGTGCGGAGAGTTCAGTGAGAACCTTGGAATATGAGCCGGACGAGCGGTTGCTGATCGAGGCAGCGCAATCTGAGCCTGCGCGCTTTGGGGATTTGTACAACCGAAATTTTGATCGCATTTACGCGTTCTTCGCCCGGCGGGTGGCAAGCCGTGACGAGGCGCAGGATTTGACTTCAGAGGTTTTCCATCTTGCTCTGGCTTCAATTCGAAATTTCAAGTGGCAGGGCGCTCCGTTTGTGGCGTGGTTGTACGGGATCGCCGCCAATGTACTTTCGAGCCACTGGCAAAAGCTGGGCAGGGATGCGCCGCTGGAAGAGGAGGACCTTGGTGGTATGTCCGATGAGGTTGAGCGCAATCTCATGCTCGGACAGCTGGTGAATGCGCTTCCACCAGACCAGCGGCTGGTGATCGCACGACGATTTATCGACCAAAAGAGTATTCGCGAAATTGCCGAAGAGCTTGGACGCAGCGAGGGGGCCATCAAGCAATTGCAACTTCGCGCTGTCGTGAATCTGCGCGAACGCCTAGGGAGGAAGAAATGAACCGCGAAATCTCGGCAGAGCAACTCGACAATGAAATCCAGAGGATGATGGAAGCTGGCGGGCGGCCGGACGAATGTAGCAATTCGCTGACATGCCTTGGCGCCGAGCTTCGATTGCTGCCCAGCTCAGATTTTCGCGAGAGGCTGAGAGATGAATTGCTGGTCAAGGCCGAGGCGCTGGAAGAAAGGGTTTACAGCGATTTCGAGTTTCGAACGCAAAGTTCCGAACTCCCCAGCTTGGCGCAGCGGGAATTCAGCATGCTCCCGACAGATCCTCGCAGCTTCCTTTTCTCATTCTTGTCGCATGCCGTGGCAGTCGTGTTGATCGCGTCGGGAATATGGATCAGCCGAGCCCCGATTGTGAAAAAGCGGCCCCTGACCTCCGACTTGACCTACATTGCCATGACACCCGGGGACCAGGCGCCTCATGGTGGCGGCGGAGGCGGCGACCTTAGTTCGGTTTCGCCGAGCCGCGGAACTCCTCCCAAGTTCAGCAACGAACAATTAGCTCCGCCCGCGATCGTCGTGCGAAACCCGAGTCCGAAACTGCAGGTTGAGCCAAGTGTGCTCGGCCCGCCACAGATTAAGCTGCCACAATCGGAGAAGATTGGAGACCTATGGTCAACCAATGTCACGATTCCCTCGAACGGGCTGGGCAGCCGGGGAGGCATGGGGAGCGAATCGGGCACTGGGTTAGGCCCAGGAAATGGGGCGGGGTTTGGTCCCGGCAGTGAAGCCGGCTTGGGTGGGGAGACGTTTCGTCCGGGGAATGGCGTGAGCGCGCCCCATGCCATCTACGATCCGGATCCCGAGTTTTCGGAAGAGGCGCGGAAGGCGAAGCATCAGGGAATCGTCGTGTTGTCATTAATCGTAGACCCGTCCGGGCATGCCAGGAACATTCGGATTCTACGCGCCTTGGGGATGGGCCTGGACGAAAAAGCAATGGAAGCCGTCCAGAAATGGCAATTCGCTCCGGGCATGAAGGATGGCCATCCCGTCGCAGTACAGGTGAACGTGGAAGTGAATTTCAGGTTGTACTGAGTGCACTCAGCGATAACTCGCGCTTCGGAAGGTCTGGCGGAAGTCGGCACCTTCCATTTTGATGATGCGGCACATTTCGTGCAGGCGGGATCGCATGCGCTCGCCGATGCGGTCGCCAAGGGTTTCTCCGCGCGCGGCGCGCTGCGCCCGAGCGAACTCAGAGTTGCCGTTTGAATCCCGCGGCGCGTCATCGGGGTAGTTCGTCGTAATGATGGTCGTTCGATTGTCGTTGTAGCGCGTGTTGAGGATCAGGCTCACCGTGTCCCAAACCCATTCGGTGGGCTTGACCGCGCCCAGCTCGTCCAGAACAAGGACTTCGGTTTCAAACACCGGACGAAGCACCTCGAGTTCAGTCGCCTTCACCGAATCGTTGTAAGAATTCTGAATTTGCTTCAGCAGCTCGCGGTAATCATAAAAAAGACAGGCGATTCCTTTGCTGAGAATAAGTTCCTTGATGATTCCCACGGCCAGATGCGTCTTGCCGACGCCAATACTGCCGATCAGAAGAAGTCCGGCGTTGTCCAGCGGGTATTCTTCGACAAACTTGCAGGCGGACATGCGGGCGGGCGCGAGATTGCGATGCGGGCCATCGAACTCGAAATTCGAAAGCTCGCAGTGCTCGTAGCGCTTGGGGATGCGCGCGGCGGAGAGTAAGGCGTCAGCCCTAAGTTTGATTCGGCAATCGCAACGCACCACGCGGCCGTTGGATCCGGCAAACTTCCATCCACTTCCACCACAAACGGGGCAAACTTCGGCGGCAACTTTCATCACAGACTCTTCTTTCAATGTGCACTGCGGCACGCGCCTCGCGCAAGTACCCAGAACGGAAGCTCTGTGCACATCCTGTGGAGTTGTGGGACGAGTTGTGGAGAAAAAGAGTAAACCCTAACCGAAAATCTTAAACCGCAGAGATCGCAAAGTCCGCAGAGAGATCGTTGAGGAGGCTTAGCGCCCTTTGCTTTGGCGGTTGCGGGCATTGTCCCCATTCTTCGGTGTGGACGATCGTTCCTTGACGACCTCGCGAACGACTTGCAGAAAAGATTGGGCCTGAGCGCGCAAGGGACGATGCCGGGGATGGATGAGATCCAGGCTGCGATGCAGCGGCTCGGCGTCGACCAGCTTGATCGAGGCAAGCTCGCCTTGGCGCATCTCGGGTCCGACGGCCATGAGCGGAAGGAAGGATAGACCAAGGCCGCGTTCCACCATGCGCTTTGCGGTTTCGATGGTGTCCACTTCGAGAGCGACATTGGGCACCAGTCCGGCGTGTCGGAATAAACTGCGCGTCAGGGTCCAGTCGCTTGATCCGCGCTCGTAGAAAATTAACGGCCAACTGGCTACCTGCTCCAACCGTGTGCGCCGGGACTTCGCCATATCGAGGGTCGGGTGCGCGACCAGAATAAGCGGGTCGTCGCGCAGGCTGATGGTTTCGACCTCGGGATGCTGGAGGGATCGCGCCAAGCCGACTTCGGCCTCTTCGTTCAGGACCATCTCCAGAACTTCTTTTGAATGACCCGGGCGAATGCTGATGTTTACGTTGGGAAATGCCTGCTGGAATTTCTTGAGAACGTCGGGGAGAAAATAGACGGAAATCGACAGGCCAGCGGCGATCTGAAGAGGGGTGTCGCTGCCGGGCTGGAGCTCGTGCACGGCCTGGCGAGCAACAGAAGCAGTTTTCAGCAACTGCTCGGCATATGGGCGAAGAACGCGTCCCGCAGCGGAGAGCGTCAGCGTATTGCGATTGCGCACGAAAAGCATCACGCCCAGTGATTCTTCAAGCGCCTTGATGCGCGAACTGACCGCCGGCTGCGAGACGCGTAGCGCCTCAGCCGCGCGGTGGAAACCGCCAAAAGTTGCGACGGCAAGAAAGGTTTCGACCTGGGAGATTTCCATGTTCCAACTTCCCGACTGCTCAGATTCCAGAGCAGGTATCTGCGTTTGCTGTCACCCTGACAATATATTCTTATCAGAACAAGGTTGCACGATAATAATTTGTTATCAGGCCGATCAAAACGTTCCGTTTGACGCACTGCAGCATACGCGGCAAAATCGCGTCATGCAGTCCAGGGTTTATGAGCCGCCGTGGGGCTCAGGACCCAAGTAGTTGATTTCGTTGGGCTGAGCGGAGAAAAGATGGCCACTATCCCAGTTTCTGAAGGCGTATTTGGCGGATTTCGCTTGAACACTCCTCCTGCGGAGTTTCGTCCGCAGCGTGATCTGCCGGAAGGCTTTCTGGAGTTTCTTGAACCCCTTCACCGCAAGTTTTCGCCCTGGCGAACCGAGTTGGCGGAAGAACGGCGGATTGTTCTGCACGAATCGCACACCGGAGCCAAGCCGGTTCATCGTTATCCCGGGCCGGCGGTGCGGAACGGTTGGAAAATCGATTTGCCGGAATGGTGCCAGGACCAGCGCAATCAAATGACCGGCCCGGCGGACGATGCAGAGCTGGTGGTCAAGATGCTCAACTCGGGCGCACCCGGGGTGATGCTCGACCTCGAAGACTCGACGGTGAACGAATGGGAGCACCAGGAACTCGGGCAGAAAAACATCCTGGCTGCGCTTCGTGGCGAACTGACCTATGGCGATAAGAAGCGCAACTGCATAGTCAGAATTAAGCCGAGCTCAACGGTGATTTGGATCCGCCCGCGGGGGCTTCATATCCAGCAAGCAGGAATTTTCGACGAGCCCATGTCGGCTTCTCTGTTCGACGTCGCGCGGGTGGCCTTTGCAGTAGATCCTTCCGAACTGAAGCATCCTCTTTGCTTCTACATTCCGAAATCAGAATCGGCGGAAGAAGCGCTGTGGTGGCGCGATGTCTTCCAGGCCATTGCTGCAGCGCGGCAGTGGCCACGGGATTACATCAAGTGCATGGCCCTGGTGGAATCGCATCCGCTTGCGTTCCAGATGGAGGAATTTCTGTACAACCTGCGCGAACACATTCTGGGATTAAACCTCGGCCGCTGGGATTACATGGCGAGCCTGATCGATTTCAATTTGAGCGATCCCGACTGGGTGTTGCCCGACCGAAACACCATTCCGCATGACGTGGCGTTTTTCCAGAACCTGCGGGAACTGATGCCGGAGGTTTGCCACAAGCGCGGAGTGCTGGCGATCGGTGGCATGACAGCGCTTTATCCGAGCCGAACAGATGCGGAGTTGAATGCACGCGCCCTTGCTGTTCTCGAGAAAGATAAAAAGAACGAAGCGAATTGCGGCATGGACGGCGCCTGGACGGGTCATCCAGACCAGAACCAGATAGCGGTCGACCAGTTCCCGTATCCGAACCAGCTGCACCGTAGAAATCCACATGGCGAACGGTATCCGAACCTGCGGCCACCGCTAAACGGCGTCGGGCAGAAGACGATCAACGGTACGCGCGCGGCGATTCGCACAGTGATCCGTTACCGCAACGGCGTGCTCAATGGCCGCGGTGCGAGCCTGCTCGATGGATACATGGAAGACCTCGCTACCGACCGCATTTACCGCCTGATGATTGCGCAGCGCATGCGCCATGGCGGCGTGGTTTGCGAATCCGGAAAGAATGTGCCCCACACTCCCGAGCTTGTGCACCGGCTTTTCGATCAGGAGCTGGAAAAAATTCTCGGGGATTCGAAGTACACGGCCGAGGGCGATGAGCACACCTTCCGAGAGGCGCGACAGATCGCCGAAGACATGATCATGCGCGAGGAATTCAATCCGATTTAGTCTCGCTCGCAACAATATCCAAGCACACAGTCCGCTTGAACGAAAGAGAGTATCGAATATGAAGAGCAACGGAAAAGGAAATGAAATTTACGCCTGGGACAATCACCCGCGCTGGCGCGGAATTACACGGCCCTACACCTGGAGTGATGTTGAGCGGTTGCGCGGAAGCATGCAGATTGAATGCACTCTGGCGCGTCGCGGAGCCGAAACCCTCTGGAAGATGCTGCACTCCGACGATTTTGTGCCGGCGCTTGGCGCGCTGACCGGAAACCAGGCGGTGCAGCAGGTGCGCGCCGGGCTGAAGGCGATCTACGTCAGCGGCTGGCAAGTCGCAGCGGACGCGAATGAAGCGGGCGAAACCTATCCCGATCAAAGCCTGTACCCGAGCGACAGTGTTCCCGCGCTGGTGCGCAAGATCAATCGCGCGCTGCAGCGGGCCGACCAGGTCCATCACGCAGAGGGCAAGAATGGCGTGAACTGGTTTGTGCCGCTGGTGGCCGACGCCGAAGCGGGATTTGGCGGCAATCTCAATGCTTTCGAGCTGATGAAGGCGATGATCGAAGCGGGTGCCGCATGCGTTCACTTCGAGGACCAGCTTTCTTCGGCGAAGAAATGCGGACACCTGGGCGGGAAAGTCCTGGTGTCCACGTCGGAAGCCATCCAGAAACTGGTTGCGGCGCGACTGGCAGCAGACGTCATGGGTGTTCCTACACTCGTGCTGGCGCGCACCGACGCCAACAGCGCTCACCTGCTGACCAGCGATATTGATCCGCGAGATCATGCGTTTCTTACTGGAGAGCGCACGGCGGAAGGCTTCTTCCGAATTCGCGGGGGACTCGATTCGGCAATTGCCCGTGCGATCTCCTATGCGCCCTATGCCGACATGTTGTGGTGCGAAACTTCCGAACCGAACATCGAGGAAGCGCGGCGGTTCGCGCAGGCAGTGCATGCGAAGTATCCGGGAAAACTGCTGGCGTATAACTGTTCGCCGTCTTTCAATTGGAAGAAGAAGCTCGACGAGACGACTATCGCACGCTTCCAAAAGGAACTTGCCGCGATGGGTTACAAGTTCCAGTTCGTGACTCTGGCTGGATTCCATGCTCTCAACCTGAGCATGTTCGAACTGGCGGTGGGATACAAAGATCGCGGAATGGCAGCCTACTCGCAGCTTCAGCAAAAGGAGTTCGCGAGTGAGTCTGCGGGATACGAAGCTGCAAAACACCAGCAATTTGTGGGGACGGGATACTTCGATCTGGTAACGCAAGTCGTAGCCGGCGGATTGGCTTCGACAACCGCGCTCGACGGCTCGACAGAAGCGGAACAGTTCGTGACCCTGCCACCACCGATGGAAAATCCGCCGGAGGAAATGCTCACGCCGAGCGGCGACTAGATTCATCCCACCCTGTCGCAAAAGCGCGAGCAGGGTGGGGCAACCCGCGTTATTACGTTGTTCGCCTCACCGCGCCGCTATGTTGATGCTGGGGATCGGAGGAACCAGGGTCAGCACGCGGCGCGGCTTTTTGTTTGCTCGGGATGTCGGTTTGTTGGATGAGATTATCGGCGTGCCCTGATACAACCAGTCAGTCCCCGCAAATATTCGGCTATTGAATGATGATCAGCGAAGAAACTGCTCGGACAGAAATGTCCGAACCGCATGTGCTTCATTCCACGCGGAAGGCTTCGGCGCGGCTGAGAGTGAGAACGACAGTTTGAGCCAGACGCTCCACGACTGCGAGGTCGCCGTCATCAAAGGCGTAGGCTGAAGTCGAGAAAACTTCAAGCAGGCCGACGAGGTCGCGCTCGTAAACGATGGGCGCGGCAAGAATAGATCGCACATCCATGCTGTTGCACGCTTCGGCGTTGGCCCTGGGGTCTGAAGCCGCATCGTCGCAACGTAAAGGGCGGAGCTGCCGAACACATTCGCCGGTGAATCCGCTATCGATGTCAGCTTGACTTCCAATCCTGGGGACATTGCGGCCGGCTACAGCTCGGCAGGTCATGCCGCGCTCTCCGGAGAGCGCCACCACCGCTCCCGTTCCGCGCGTAATGGAGCAGGCTCGGCTCGCGATGAGGGTGAGCGCAGCGTTTAAATCACCGCCAAGCGATTTGAATTCGTACTGAACGGTGGTAGAGACCGGCGAACGTACACCGCGCACGGCAGATGGCAATGCGGCTGATTCAGTTTCGAGATTCAATGCCACAGCCGCGGTTTGATTTTTGGGCGATGAGCCTCCGAAAGCGGAATCGCACACGACCCAACGCGGAGCTTTCCAGCTTGGAGTCGCGGCATTCTGAGTCAGCCATTCGCGCAAACGGGTACGGGCGTTCTCGGGTAGGTCGGAAAAGCGAACACCGGCACGGCCGAGCGCGTCAGCCCAGGCAACGTAGCCGGTGGTTTCAAGGTAGGCCGCGGGCTCTCCCAAAGAAATATGCAACGGCACCAGGCTGTGTGATTCGAGCGGCGCCAGCGTCTGCATGGCCATGCCTTCCTCGCTGAGGTCGAGGATCATGCCGCCGGTGACGCCGTCAAAACTGGCGAAGGCAGGCGTGTTGACCCTCTGGCGCAGACAATGACGCCGTTCGGGAGCCATATTGCGGTGCACGACAGAGCTTGGTCTAAGCACGAAAGTGGGCGCTGGCAAACCTCTTCTCGCCGGATGATGGGAGCTGGCCGGCTGCGGAAGCGGCTGCCACCATGATGTGGGGAAAAGCAGGAAATGAAAAGTACACGCCGGGGTACGCTTTGGACAGGAACATCGACGCGATAGAAATTGCCCTATGCATCGGATCCAGCAACTCGCATCCGAGCTTCAGGGTTATTTCTGGATCGTGATCATCTGAGCGTTCATTACCATCCCACCTTCATTCCTTTGTTTTGCTGGTCGAGCCATTTCTTTAGCGGTGCGAAGTATTCCAGAATCGCGCTGGCGTCGGCTTCACGCTGGCCGGTCACCACCTGCATAGCTTCCGGCCAGGGTTTGCTCTGACCCATTTCGAGCATTTTGTTGAATTTGACTCCCGCGGCTTTCGATCCGAAAAAGGTGCACCGATTTAACGGTCCCGTCTGTCCTGCCTCGCGGCAAAGCGCGCGATAGAACTGGAATTCATAGATGTCGGCGAGGAAATAGCGCATGTATGGCACGTTCCCCGCCACGTGATACTTTGCCCCGGGATCGAAATCATTTTCGCTGCGCTGAACCGGGGGCGCGACTCCCTGATACTTGAGCCGCAAGTCCCACCAGGCCTGGTTGTAGTCCTCGGGCTTGACTTCCCCGGAGAACACCTGCCAGCGCCATTTGTCGATCAGTAATCCAAACGGCAGGAACGCGACTTTGTCGAGCGCCTGGCGAAGCAGGATTGGAATGTCAGCTTCCGTTGGAGGAATTTTGTCGAGCAGACCGATTTGCTTGAGGTACTCGGGCGTAATAGCCAGCGCGATCGTGTCGCCGATGGCCTCATGAAAGCCGTCGTTGGCGCCGTTTTCGAACAAAAATGGCTGGTCTTTGTAGGCGCGCTGATAAAAATTATGGCCGAGTTCGTGATGAATGGTGACGAAATCTTCATCGCGAATTTGAATGCACATCTTTATGCGGAGGTCGTCTTTGTTGTCGATGTCCCAGGCGCTGGCGTGGCAGACGACATCGCGATCGGCGGGTTTCACAAACAAAGACCGCTCCCAGAAGGTCTGCGGCAGCGGCGCGAATCCGAGAGACTTGTAGAAATTCTCGCCGTACTTCACCATGCCGTGCGCATCGAGATTCTTGGCTTTCAGAAGTTCCGTCAGATCGTAGCCGCTGCTGGCTTCGGGAAGCCCGAGCAGCGGGAAAATGTTCCCCCAGGTTTGTGCCCAGGGATTTCCGAGCAGATGCGCGGGAATCGGGCCGTCAGGCGGTACGACTTGCGGGCCGTATTTTTGCGAGAGCCGCCCGCGAACAAACGTGTGCAGCGAAAGGTACAGCGGGCGAACCTGCTCCCAGAGGCGATCGACGTCGGTCGCGAACTGATCGGCGGGCATATCGTAGCCAGCGCGCCAGAGGACGCCGGTATCTTTGAATCCGAGTTCGCGAGCGCCCTGGTTCGAAAGATCGACGAAGCGGACGTAGCGTTGGCGCATGGGCGCGCCAATCGAGTGCCAGCCGAGCCACACGTCTTTGAGGCGGTTGGGATCGCGGTTCTCCGCCATGACTTTTTCGACGTCGTTGATGTCCAAGGTCTTGCCTTGTGAGTCAACGAATTTGCCTTTTCCGTAGGCGGATTCGAGCGAGGCGGCGATCTGTGTCATCTCTTTGCGAAGCGTGGGGTCTTTGGGCGCAGGTGCGGTGAGCGCGAGCTTCAGTAGCAGGAATTTTCGGGCGAGCTCGGGCGGAAGCTTGAGGCCATCGAAGCGCTTGGATTGCTCGACAAGTTCCGTCGTCACGCGAGTATTCTCATCGTTGGTGTCGGCGGCGAGGGCTTCGGTATCGTCGGTGATGAAGTTGTCGTGGACCCAGTTCGCCTGATTGACTTTCACGCTCAGGTCGGCGAGCTGGGCTTCGGCTTTGTTCATGAACTGCTCGGCTTCAGCGACGGTGGGAGTGCTTTGCGCGACGAGGACAGCAGCGAATGCGAAAACAAAAATGGCGGTGAGGAAAAGCATCTTCATATTGTCTCCGATTCCGGGGTTCGTCTGGGTTCCGTGTGACTTAACAATCAAAAGCATCAACCATAGGGGGACAAAGAGAGCACAGAGATCACACAGGGCAAACGAGAGATTATGCATGAGAAGTCGAAGCAAGTTCAATCAAACGCTTACGAGCAACCACTCACGCGCAACACTCACTCATTCGTCTCGGCGTAATACAAGGCCTCTATTTCCCTTTGCACGCGAGCGGATAGCAGTTCCAGATCTTTCATCTCCAAGCCAGTGGTTGAGATCGGATGGCCGACGCGCATTTCGAGCGGACGCGGCTTGATGTGGTAGGTGTCCATGGGAAGGAGCTGGTACATGCCGCGGAGGGCGATCGGGACGATATCGACTTGCGTCTTGATCGCCAAGAAAAATGCTCCGGGAAGGAAGGGCTGAATGCGGCCGTCGGAGGTGCGCCCGCCTTCAGGAAAGATGACGAGCGGCATACCGTTTTTCAGCGTGCGCAGCGCGGATTTGATTTGTCCGACGGAGCGCGCGGGGTTCTGCTGATCTACGCAGACCTGCCCCGAGCGCTTCAAATGCCAGCCGACGATGGGATACGACAGCAGCTCTTTCTTGTGAAGAATGCGGAACTGAAACGGCAGATAGGCGTAGAGCGCCGGAATATCGAGCGCGGAGGCGTGATTGACGGCATACACGTGCGGCTTGGAGGGATCGATCTGATCAAGGCCGAAGACGCGCATGGGCGAAAAAATCGACTTCATAATGAGACGCGCCCAGGCACGGGCGAAGGCGTGAAGACGGCTGCCGTCGCGATCGAAAAAACCAAACGGAATCGAAGCAAGGCCGAAGCCGACGGTATAGAACCAGATCAAAGGATCGAAAAAGAAATAAGAGCGCAGGCGGCTGAGCAAGCCATAACGCCTGGGCGAGTGCTGCACAATGCCGGGTGCAGGCTCCTCGGTCGGCCCGACAGACGTCTTCGTTTGGAGCGGTTCGGTTTCAAGACTCGGGCGGGAGCGCCCGTTCGGCTCCTTCCCTTCGCTCGGTCGCTCCGGGCAGGCTCCGCTCCACATCTTATTCAACCGAGACTCCCAACGCGCGCATGGCCTCGCCAACAATATAGATGGAGCCGGTGACGACAATGATTCCGTCGGTTGGCGTGAGTTCGCGGGCGCGGGCAACCGCGGAAGGAACGTCGGGGCAAGATTCGATTTCCGTCTGAGTGCGAGAGGCGGCTTCGCGGATTTCGTCGGGAGTGGCAGAGCGAGGATTGTCAGCGGTGGTGACAATAACGCTGTCGGCGAGAGGAAATAAAATTTCGGCGATTTCGGAAATAGCTTTGTCGCGCATGGCCCCGAAAACAAAAATTAGACGACGATCTTCATAGCAGGCCGAGAGCGTGGAACGCAGCGCCCAGGCCCCGGCGGGATTGTGGGCGACATCGAGAACGATTTCGGGAGTGCCGGGAATCACCTGGAAACGGCCGGGCCAACGGGTCTCGCGGATGCCGCGCTCGATGGAGTCCGCCGTAACCGGGAAACCCTGGTTGTGAAGTTCTTCGGCGGCAGCAATGGCAAGAGCGATATTGCGGAGTTGATGGCGGCCAAGGAGCGGAGTTTCGACCGTAATCTCTTTGCCCAGGACCTGTAATGGGTAACGCGAGGTTGGTTTCTTTTGCCGCTTCGGGGCTGGGGGACGACCTGATGCAATCCTATGGCTTGCGCGGTGGGCTGCACTCTGGCGCTGCTCCGCAGCTGGGGCGTAGCCGTTGCTGAAGCTGAATGCCGGGGCTGGCACAGAACTTGTCGAGTTTCGCTCGACCGGATGGAGCAGGAGGGCCGTGCCCACATGGTTTGTTCCCTCGCGATTGCCAGCGTTGCTCTCGTTTTCGAAATGAATGTAGTTCGGGCTTTGGGGGGAGACCGGCGGAACATATGGTGCCGCGTTTATTGCTCGTGCATCCCGCTCCAATATGGTGTTTCCGATCACGTCATTGGCTTCCGGGCTTTGCGGCAGCGTGACCACAATGCCGCCGGGCCGAATAATTCCTGCCTTCTCGCGTGAAATCTCAGCGATGGTGCTTCCCAGAAATTTCTGATGATCGAGAGAAATGTCTGTGATCACGCCGAGGCGCGGCTCAACCACGTTGGTTGCGTCGAGGCGGCCGCCCATTCCGACTTCAAGCACCGCGATATCAACCTTGCTGGTAGCGAAGTGCTCGAAGCCCATGGCGGTGAGCATTTCGAAAAAGCTGGGATGCCAGGGCAGGTCGCCATCTTCGACGAGACGCTCGGCGGTGCGGTCAACAAGGTCGTGAATTAATGCGAATTTGTCGTCGGAAATTTCGGCGCCGTTGATCCGAATGCGTTCGTTGATGCGAACCAGGTGAGGTGAGGTGTAGAGGCCAGTGCACAGGCCGGATGCCTGCAGGATCGATGCCAGCGTTGCCGCGGTTGAGCCTTTGCCGTTTGTGCCGGCGATGAGAACGCTGGGGAATTTCTGCTCGGGATGTTCGAGCGCCTTGAGCAGCACCCGCATGTGCGCGAGATCGAACTTGTGTGAAGGGGTGTGCGCCAGCTCGTGCCCGAGCGCATACATGCGAGCGATGGCGGATTGGTATGAGACGGGCATGGTATAGAGGTCGTTGGAGCCTATCTTCGAGGAACCGGAGGTCCTTGGCACTCGGCTCGTGGACCGCAGCTCTAGGGTACCAGCTTACAAGGGCTATTTCGCAGGGGCAAAAAGCTACGAGGATACAAATGCATAAGCCATTCGAATTGTGTATCGCTCGCGAGCGAACGATACACTTCGCTCAGGGTGACAGAAATAAACGAGACCGACAGCAATTAGTCGGCTGCGGCGTGCTGCGGGACAGCGCCGGAAATCATGAAATCAAGCGCACGCGAAATATAGGATTTCAATTCCTTGCGATGCACCACGGCATCGAGCATGCCATGTTCGAGCAGGAATTCGCTGCGCTGGAAACCAGGGGGGAGCTTTTGACGAATGGTCTGCTCGATTACTCGCGGGCCCGCGAATCCGATCAAGGCGCCGGGCTCAGCGATGATCAGATCGCCAAGCATGGCGAATGACGCGGTGACGCCGCCGGTTGTAGGATCGGTGAGGACGGAAATGTAAGGCACGCGGCGCTCGTCCAACCGAGCCAAGGCAGCAGAAATTTTTGCCAGCTGCATCAGGCTGAGCACGCCTTCCATCATGCGCGCTCCACCGGAAGCAGACACGATGATAAGCGGCCGAGCGTGGTTCAGAGCTTCCTCGATGGCTCGGGTGATCATTTCGCCGACCACCGCTCCCATGCTGCCGCCGATGAAACCGTACTCCATCGCGGAGATAATGACTGGCCGATCATTCAGCTTTCCCCGAGCGTTGATGACCGCTTCGTTTAAGCCGGTTTCTTCCTGCGCGCGCTTCAGCCGTTCGGCGTAAGGCTTAAGATCAACGAATTTGAGCGGATCGGTGGAAACCAGATTCTCGCTGAAGCGCTCATATTCGCTGTTATCGAAGAGATGAGACAGACGCGTGCGCGCGTCGATGCGGAAATGCTTGCCGCATTTCGGGCAGACATTGAGATTTTCTTCGAGATCCTTCTTCCAGATGATCTGCCGGCAGTTTTCGCACTTCACCCACAGGCCTTCGGTGCGGATTTTTTTCTCGCCCGAAGCGTCTACTTCGCCGGATTGACGTTTGAACCAGGCCATAAAGAATTTGGCAATTGGGTAATTTGGTAATTTAAGAAGTCGACCACCACCCGCAGCGGTTTTAATTTACAAAATTACCAAATTACTCAATTACAAAATCAGTATTCGATTCCTCTCTGCGCCAGAACGCCTTTTTCATAGGCGTGCTTTACCTGGCGCATTTCGGTGACAGTATCGGCTAGCTCGACAATTGTCGGATGCGCGTTGCGTCCCGTCAAGATTACATGAACCATGTCCGGTTTGCGCTTCAGGGTTTCGGCGACTTTGGCGGGATCGAGCATGCCATAGCTGATCGCATAATTGATCTCGTCAAGAATTACCAGGTCCCAATCGCCGGATTGGATGGCGCGGGCGCCTTCGGCCCAGGCTTCCTCGACCATGCGCACATCTTCGGGATCAGGCTTTTCCGCGCCAACTTTTACGAAACCGCGGCCCATTTGCTTCATAATGAATTTGTCGCCAAAGGCCTTGACAGCGTCGAGCTCGCCGTAATGCCACGAACCCTTGATGAACTGCAGCATCAGGACGCGCATGCCGTTTCCGACCGCACGCAAAGCCGTACCCATCGCGGCGGTGGTCTTGCCTTTTCCTGGGCCGGTGTTGACGATGATCAGACCGCGCCGAACGTCAGGCATAGGAGAATTGATTGTACTGATGGATCGTCAGATTTTGTAGTTTGGTAATTTAAGAGCGCCGGCGCGCCAAATTACCCAATTACAAAATTACCAAATTACAAAATTCTTTGAATCTTGATGACACGATTGTCGCGATTTCCACTCCGCCGGGACGAGGAGGAATTGGCGTTGTGCGGCTGGCCGGACCGGAGGCGCGGCCAATCGCTGCGCCGATGCTACGGCTGACGCATGAATTGGAGCCGGGCCGAGCGGTATTTGGAGAGCTGATCGAGCCGAGTGGGCCGGATGCTGGATACTCGGAGATCTCCACTGTGCGCGCTGAGTCTGCAACGCAGCCGGACGGGCGAAGGCACCCGTCCCCACCTGGTTCGAGGATCGACGAAGTCGTCGTCACTTACTTTGCGAAGCCGCATTCTTATACCGCCGACGACGTTGTCGAGATTTCGGCGCACGGTTCTCCCGTGGTTCTGCGACATGTTGTCGAACTGGCGCTCGAACGAGGCGCGCGGCTGGCAGAGCCTGGCGAGTTCACTATGCGGGCCTTCCTGAATGGGCGAATCGATCTCACGCAGGCCGAGGCGGTTCGCGATCTGATCGAATCGCAGACTCTATATCAGGCAAAGGTTGCGGCGCAGCAGCTGGAAGGCGCATTGTCGCAGCGGTTGCAGCCGATCAAACAAAAGCTGGTCGAGCTGATCGCATTGCTCGAGGCCGGGATTGATTTTGCCGAGGACGACGTCGCAGTGCTTCCGGCGCAGCAGATTCTGGACCATGTCGCCGAAATCCAGAAACCGCTCGAAGAACTGGCACGATCGTTTGCGTACGGAAAAATTGTTCATGAGGGCTTGACACTGGCAATTGTGGGCCGGCCGAACGTGGGGAAATCGAGCCTGTTCAACCGCCTGGTGGAGCGGGAGCGGGCGATTGTGACCGCAACGCCGGGGACAACCCGCGATTTAGTGACGGAGACGGTTTCTCTCGGCGGCATTCCCCTGAAATTGGTAGACACGGCAGGAATTCGGCGAGCGCTCGATGAAGCGGAGAGCATAGGAATCCGGAAATCCATGGAGGCGCTGGCGGATGCAGATTTGGTGCTGGTCGTGCTGGATGCGTCGGAGCCGATGAGCGAGGAAGACCGGGAGTTGATCAGGCTGGTGGAGCAGCGTGCCGTGATCGTGGTGCTGAACAAGGCTGATCTGGAATTCGTACAACGGATGAGAGATTTGAAGTCGAGCATACGCACCTCGGCCCTGACAGGCGAAGGGATTCCCGAACTGCGGGCGGCAATTTTGCGCGAGGCGACAGGTGAGGCGGGACCAAGCGCCGAATCTGGCTTTCTAACCAACGCCCGCCATCAGTCATTGGTGCGCGATTCGTTGACAGCTCTGCGAGCAGCCGACAATGCCGTGCACAACCGCGTGCCGCATGAGATGCTTCTGCTCGATTTGTATAATGCGCTGCTCCCGCTCGATGAAATTACAGGCACGACGACAACCGACGACATTCTGAATTTAATTTTCAGCCGGTTTTGTATAGGGAAATGAATCGGGCGCCGAATTAGTGGGGCTGCCGGCGAGCGGCGGTTTCGATATCGGCGAGCAATTTATCGAGGGCGGCGCGATCGAAAAACCGGCCATTCGCAATCACGGCCTCAATCTTCCTGGTGTTGCGAATGTCTTCCAGCGGGTTTGCATTCAGTAGCAGCAGATCGGCAATGCAGTCGGGCTCAATCCTCCCTGCGTTAGTTCTTCCCAGGAATTTTGCCGGGTTACTGGTCGCGGTTTGGAGGGCATTCATCGGCGTGAATCCTGCCTCCACGAAATTCGCCAGCTCATCGTGCAAGCTAAATCCAGGCATCACATAAATGCCAGCAGCAGTATCAGTTCCGGCCATGAACGGAACGCCGGCGCGGCGGAGCTTCCCAACCATTTGCAGGTTCTGCGCGAAGTATTCCCGACGAAGCGGCAGCGGATCCTTCAGCAGATCGGGCATCATCTGCTCGTTGAAGCGGTGCCAGGTCACATCCCGCCAGTATGCAGGAACGTAGCGGTCGAGCGGCTGATGCTTCCAGTCGAGCTGATCAAGAAAAGTGCCGCCGCGCTGCCAGGTCAGGGTTGGCACCTGCCAGGTCTGAGTTTTCGCCAGAAGTTTTATGAGATCGTCACACTTCTGCGGATCTCGGGTGGCGAGAAGAAGCTCGGTTGATCCTTCTCCGCGAATGAATTTGTCCTCCTGGCTGGAGCAGCCCTCGAACATTCCCATCAGGTGCTCAATGCTCTTCTGGCCTGCAGCAACAACCTGAGTGATTCGGACTTTATCCGGCACGTGACCGACGATTGGCAGGCCGCGCTTGTGCGCCTCCTCCGCAGCAGCGAGATAAGAATCCAGGGACAGCAGGGATTGCACCTTTATGAAATCTACGTGCTGATTGACCAGCGAATCGACGGCGGCGCGTGCGGTAACGGGAGAAGTCACCGGGACCGAGCTCGGGAAACGCAGGTTCTTTCCATCCGGCAGATAGCCATCCAGCATGGGACCCGAGTAAATCATGCGAGGTCCAACGAGCTGCCCGGCTTGGATCTCGGTGCGCCACTCGCGCAAAACCGGGATGTCTCCACCCATATCGCGGACTCCGGTTATGCCGTTGGCAATGAAGAGCGGCAGAATGATATCGCGTCCGCCGGGAAACCAATCGCCGAACGCGGTGTGCACGTGCATGTCCCAGAGGCCCGGGATCAGGAACTTGCCGCTGCCATCGACCAAATGGGATCCCTTCGGCGCGCGAAATTGTCTCGAACTGGATACCTCCACAATCCGAGCGCCGCGTACGATGACAGTTCTGTCTGTCTGGATGGAAGATGCAGCCGGGTTGATGACGGTCACGTGCACAATCACCAGAGGAGGCGAAGGCTGAGTCTGTGCGCGCATGGGAACCAAGCCGGCACACAGGGCGACCGCAAGCAGGAAATCGCGAACTGACCGCATGCCTGAGAGGGTACTACGGCGTGCAATCCCGATGGCGACGGGATTTCGCAGGCACGAGACCGATGCCCTTCTACACCGGTGTCCGATATCGAACAATGGCAAGAACAGCTGCCTCGTGAAGCGCTGACCTCACTTCGGGTTGACAGTCACTTGCGGGTAATGTTAAGAAAGACGGCACATTTAGCTCTGTATCGGATTCTAGCTGCTATTTACCGGCTGCTATTTGTTGATGCCACCAGGCGGGAGTTTCGGTAGCCATCTTTTTCGCCGCTCGTCGCGTCGGGACGGATTCTTAGCGAGGGACAAACATGAGAAAAATTCGAGTCGTTGCACACGGAATTTTCGTTGTCATTCTGGCTTTTTGCTTGGTAGCACTTGCACATCAGTACGCGTCAGCCCAGCAGGCAACGGCGCAAGTCTCAGGGAAAGTGACCGATCCTTCAGGCGCTGTCGTTCCCGGCGCAGAGGTCGTCCTTACGAACACGAGCACCGCGGTCGCGAAGAAGACGACGGCTAATAAGGATGGAATCTACCTTTTCACGTTTGTGCCGGTTGGAAGCTACGAACTCTCGGTCACGCAGAAGGGATTTCAAAAATTCCAGCAAAAAGGGATAACGCTCGACATCAACCAGAATGCCAAGATCGATGTCGCGCTGCAAGTCGGCTCAACCTCGGAGGTGGTCGAGGTCAATGCCAACGCAGCCCAAGTGGACACGCAAACCGCTACCCTGGGAAAAGTGGAGACCACTGAACGAATTCTCGCCTTGCCGCTCGTGGAGCGCGACACCATGCAACTGGGATTGTTGCAGGCGGGGGTGTTTGTACCTGAAGCCGAAGATGGATCGGGGAACCCATTCTCGGTCAGCGGGCAGCGATCTGAGTCGATGAGTTTTCTGATCGACGGCTCGGATAACAATGATTTCCTCGGCAACAACATGGTGGTCGACCCGAACCCCGACGCCGTGGCGGAATTCAAGATTCTCACCAACAACTATGAGGCGGAGTACGGACGCACTTCAGGCGGGATTGTTAATCAGGTAATTAAGTCGGGAACCAACAACGTCCACGGGAGCCTGTTTGAGTTTTTCCGTAATACCGCACTTGACGCGAGCGATTATTTCCTGACAACGCAAAATCCCGACGGCACGTTCAAGCACAACGTTCCTGACTTTAAACGGAACGCTTTCGGTGGATCCATCGGCTTTCCCATAAAGAAAGACAAAGCTTTCCTGTTCGCGTCCTATCAAGGAATAAGGCGCCGCGAGGGTCAGATCGCGCCTCCGTTTCAGGTCCTAAGTCCGGCAGAGCGAACTGGCGATTTCACCGACCTCTATACAGGCACGATAGATCCCAACACTGGCCTTGATTCCGGGCAACTTTACAATCCGACAGACCCCAACGGCGGTCCATTCCTTTGCAACGGCAGCCCTTGCAACCAAGTCCCGGTCGACCCGGTCATTGCTAATTACATTGCGAAATACGTACCCTTGGCTAACCAGCCCGGGAATTTGTTTGTTTCATCTCCCGACGCCGATCTTTCCGATGATCAGTTTGACTTCCGGTTCGACTACAACATGTCTAGCAAGGACACTCTGTCCGCCTTTTATGTCTTCGATGACCAGCCCCAAACCTTCCCATTTCAAATTTTGCACGGAGCTTCCACGGGCGGCGACGTACCCGTAGGTTCGGGGTTCAGCAATGCGCAACGTTTTCAGACCGCATCGCTGAGCTGGGTCCGTACCATTTCTCCGCAAGTCGTCAATGAGTTTCGGTTCAGTACGAATCGGGCAGCTACTTCTCAGGCGAATCCGGCCGACAAGACAACACCCCAGCAATTAGGCTTCACGACTGTGTTTGCCGACGACCCCAAGGGCGCTGCACCCCCTCCAATGTTCGTGAACGGATTCTTTAGCTTAGGGCCGTCTCCGCAGGGGCCGACAACCCTTCACGACACGACGTTCCAGTATCAGGACACCCTGTCTTGGCAGCATGGAAAACACCAGTTCAAGTTTGGCGCCGACTTGCGCTGGATTGAAAACAACTTCCACTTTGACTTTTTCAACAACGGCAGCTTCTTCTTTGGCGATTTTGGCAACTTCACAGGCAGTTCGGCCAACAATTTCAACAATATTTCACCCGGCAGTGCCTTGGCCGATTTCGTGGGCGGCTATTTCGACAACTATTTCCAGTTCTCGAAGGCCATCTACGGTATACGCACACACTCGCTTTACTTTTTTGGCCAGGACACCTATAAGCTGACCCGAAACTTTACCCTCGATTACGGGTTGCGTTATGAGTACAACTCACCACAAATTGATCCAAACAACGAAATTATCGGATGGTTTCCCGGGCACCAGTCAACCGTATTTCCGACCTCTCCACCCGATTTCTTGTACCCGCACGATCCTGGCACACCAAACCGTGGCTTGATTTACCCAGATCGCAACAACTTCGCGCCGCGCTTCGGATTCGCCTGGGACATGCTGGGGAACGCCAAGCTGGTCATGCGTGGTGGGTATGGAATTTTCTATGACATAGAAGACGGAGCTTTGAACCTGCAATTTGGGGGACAAGCGCCGTACGGATACGCTGCGAATAATTTTCCCAGTTACAGCGGCTTCACGCCGACGCAGCCAGGTTCCTTCGTAGGAGACCCATTCACCCCCTTCGGCTTCCCTGACCCGTATCCGTTTGCACAGAAGGCGCAGGTTGGAGAGTTCTTCAGTCCCGCTATTCCCTTCGCATTCGCTGTGACTCCGCATTTCCGCACGCCATATGCGATGAACTTCAACTATGGATTTCAGTACCAAGTCTCCAGAGACACCATGGTGGAAGCGGTTTACGTTGGCAGCTTGAGCAGGAAAGCAATTGCCAGCACCGAGACTAACTTTCCGGCCCTCGGGCTGTTGCAACAGCAACTGGCGGCGGCTGGTGGCGATCCATCACAGTTGAATCCGGAGTGCGCTCGGCCACTGGCGGCATGTGACGCGAATGGCGTGCCGACGGGCGCTCAACAGATTCTCACGAACGTTAGTGACGCAAACTCGTCAAGTCATCAATTGCAGGTAACAGTCGATAAGCGAACGAGCCATGGATTGGAATTCCGGGCCGCATACACGCTTTCTAAAACAATCGATGACACGTCAGGTTTTCGTGCTCGCTCGTCAACCTACACAGATCCATTGAATCCACGGTTGGATCGCGGCCTGGCCGATTTCGATTCCCGACAACGATTTGTTCTAAGTCCGATTTGGCAGCTCCCGTTCCTGAACCACTCGAACTCCCTGCTTGGAAAGGTCGCGGGCGGCTGGTCAGTTGCAAGTGTCATCAGCTTTCAGTCTGGGAACCCGTTTAGCATCTTCTCAAACAACAACTCCAGCGAGTCGGACAACTTCCTCGACCGCGCAGACGTGATCGGACCAGTTCAGATCTTCAAAGATCCGCGTACGTTACGTACATTTAGTCCCAGTGCCGACGGCATCCATGGTAGTTGCCTAAGTGGTACGACAACCGGCCACTTCTGGTTCGATCCCACGAACTTGGTATGTGCGACTGGTGTCACCGGCGGCGTTCCTCTCTTCAGCCACGGCAACTCGCCTCGGAACTTCTTGCGTGGTCCCGGCATTAACAATTGGGATATTTCGATTCTCAAAGATTTCAAATTCACCGAAGCCAAGTACGTGCAGTTCCAGGCGAGTTTCTTTAACGCCTTCAACCACGTGCAATTCCTGGGTCCCAGCTCGACAGAAGGCGCTTCTGGTGGCAGCGGCAACTTCGGACAGGTCACATCAGACACAAGTCAGTCAACCACGACCGCGTACTATCGTGGGCCGCGGCTGATTCAGTTTGCGCTGAAGTTTTATTTCTGAAAAGTCAGGCCGGAGGATAGGGGCGGGTAATCCCGCCCCTTATTTTGTGCGACTCTGGAGGCACTTCCGTCCTCGATGCAAGGCGTGGAAGGGCACGGCTTGCACGCTGCAAGGAAACTGGTTTGCTTTGAGGGGACGCGGTTTGGCCCCGACATAAATCGGAAACGAAGGATTTACGCGGCGCTAAAGCGCCGCTCTACAACTTCGCTAACGAAAGCTACTAGTCTCCTACTCCCTCCGCCGGTACGCCACCGTATTTCTGCAGCCACTTCAGCTCCTCGCGGACTTTGATCTTGCCATGCCAGGGGTTTTTGTCGAGGGAGTGGCCTTCACCGGGAAAGATCAGGAGCGCATTCGGAATCCCGAGCGAGTAGAGCGCGTGCTCGAGAAGATAATCCTCCAACACGGCGACGCGAATGTCGTCAGCCCCGGCGACCATGTGCGTGGGCGTTCGAACTTTATTGATCTGGAAGATGGCCGCTTCGTCGTGATAGCGCTGCGGCGCTTCCCAGGGACGTCCGCCCAGGAAGTAGGCGTCATCAAAGGTGGTGTCGTCGTTGCCCCAGTTGCCGATGTGCTCGACCGCTCCCGCGCCGGTCACCGCGGCTTTCCATTGCGTGCTCTGGGTGATCAGCCAGTTGGTCATGTATCCGCCGTAGCTGTAGCCGCCGATGGTGAGGTGGTCGGGATCGGCGATACCGTCCTTTACCAGCGCGTCGACACCCTCAAGAATATCTTTGCCGGGGCGGGAGACGATTACGGGCACGATCTGCTGCAGGAACTTGTCGCCGTAGCCGGATGAACCGCGGTAGTTGGGTTCGAAAACCAGCCAGCCTTGCGTGGCTGCGAGCGCGCCCCATTGGTACCAATCCGCGCCAAAGTGATTGCCGTCGGCATCGGCTGGGCCGCCATGAATGAAGGTGAACATCGGCAGATGTTTGGCGCCGAATTTCCCCGGAGGATAGACGAGCATGCCTTCGACCGTCGTGCCGTCGTCGGCCTTCCACTGATACGGCTTGCCTTGAGGGAGATCGCGCTCGGTGAAAAGCTTGTTGAAATCCGTGATTGGACGGGCGCTTTTGATTTCAGATTCACTGGAAGCGAAGTAGATTTCGGTGGGTTTCGTCAGAGCGGAATATGCAAATGCGACGCTTTGGCCATTGCGGGCGGCCGATACGGTTTCAAATGTGCCGGGCCAGTTGGTTAGCAGATGGCCACTTTGTGGCGTTTCAGCGGCGTAGATTTGCACTTCCGTCCCCAGCCGGGCCGAAGTGAGAACGTGGCTCTCACCGACCGCATAATGCTCAACTGATCCGCTAAACGCCTTGTCCCATTGCTCAACCGCGCCGGACTCGCTGTCAACCCAATAAAGATGCGGCTGCAGATCACGATAAGGCCCGGCTACCTCGCCGACTTGGACTGTGAACAAGATGTGGCGATTGTCTTTTGCCCAGTGGATGTGGTCTTCCTGGGCTTCGTTCTTGGTCACGCGGCGCGGCGTGGCAGTAGTGGTTCCCACATCCGCGACATTCACCGTATAGATTTCAAAGTCGTCGTATTTTTCCTGGCGCTTGTTGATCGAGGAGCTGAGAAACGCGAGTTTCTTGCCGTCGGGTGATGTGACGAGTTCGTCGACAAGATACGGCGATGTCGCAACGCCGCGAGCATCCGGCGTAAGGTCGGATTGCTTTTCCTTCTTCGTCCTGACCTTGCCGGCCTGAGCTACGTGGTTCGCCAGGGCCGATGTGAGCTCAAGAGCGAAGATGGTATCGCCGCGCTCTGCGGTACGGTACTGGACCGTGTCCTTCCATTCCTTTTTGTAGGCGTCTTTTCGTTCCTTGGTCCAGGGATTACGAGTGGCGAAAAAAATCGTCTTCGAATCAGACGCCCAGGAAAAAGAATGGACTTCTTCCTGGCCTTGGGTGATTGCGAAGGCCTCGCCGCCATCCGGGGAAATCAGGTAAAGCTGATCAGTGCCTTCTTTGGAGCTATCAGCTGAGTCAGTCTCGTCGTCGGAATCCGAGTCGCCGGAGTTGTCGGAATCGGTTTTGCGGTCGGAGAGGAAGGCGATCCAGCGCCCATCAGGAGACCATTGCGGACTTTTGTCGTGGCCGGATTCAGTCAGTTGGACCAGCGAGCCGCCGGCGTCGCGATAAAGCCACAGGTCCTTGCGGAAGATTTGCTGGTCCCAGTCGGCGCGTTCGGTCTCGATTACAACGGAGTGGCCGTCTGGGCAAACTTCAAGCGCTGGAAAGCTGACTGAATTGAAAAATTCGTCTAACGTAAGTTTCGGTTTTTCCTGCGCTGCTGAAAGAAAAGGTGAGAAGAGGAAGAGAACGAAAAACAATTTTCGCATCGAGGCTCCCGGGTGAACTGAGGGTTATACATGAGCGTGGTTGTAGGATTCAACTCGGCAGGTTCGAGGTCTCGACCTGGTCTTACAATCTAGTAGTGACTGATATCGGAAAGATGCTTATTGGCCTTGGGCTTCTGGTGGCGATTGTAGGGCTGGCTCTCATCTTAGTGGGCCGGACGAATCTGCCGCTGGGGAGATTACCCGGCGACATTGTTTATCGCGGCAAGCACGCTACGTTTTATCTTCCGCTGGTAACGTCGATTCTGTTGAGCATCGTGCTCTCGCTGGTGCTGTATGTGATTGCGAGAATCAGGCGTTGAAGGCGAAAGACGGCCTCTGGTCTATCACCCCACGGAAAAGAGCCGCCCTGAAACCTGGCGCAGCTTCAGGGCGGCGTTCAGTTAACTGTTCAACGGCTGGCTGGCGGAATGATCCCGTTCATGCGCAGGTATTCCACCATCTGCCCGTAATGATCGTAGGAGTGAGCTACAGCGTCCACGGCAAACTGCACGCGCGTGTTTTGCTGCGTGGTCCCTTCCCTTGCCTTCAAAACCGGGATCACCGCGTTTTCTGCGTTGATGGTCGCCACACTGCGATGCAAGGCGACGAACGAGCCCCTTACATAGTCCATGATCTGAGGCTTCGTGCGTAGATCGTCAGGCCCGACTTCGGCTTCCTGATCAGGAGTAGCCGGCTGCCCGAGGATGCGCGCGGCCATCCTGTAGTTATTCGCGGCCAGGTGTTTCACCTGTTGTGCGAACGTCCGGACGCCATCGAATCCGCCCCCAGTTGGGACGAAAGAATATTTTTCTTCCGGCATTGCATCGGCGGCCGATACGACGTCTTTCTCCGTGTTGCTGATCCAGAAGTCGAGCACATGGCTCAGGCTGACGCCGCCGTGAGCCATCGCAACGCCGTTAGAGTCAGCACGATTCCCCGGCGGGACGATTCCGCTCATTCGCAGGTATTCCACCAGCTGGCCGTAATGGTCCCAGGTGTGAACGCAATCCTCGATGGCCACACCGAGACGTGTTGCCGTACCCGCCGGCCACGGTGAGATGTCCGGAGTTGGTATTGGCGTTTTGGCGTCATCGATTGCGGCCGCGGCGCGATGCATATACGCAAATGAATCTCGCACATACGCGATGATCTCAGGCTTGGTGCGAACCAAGCTCGATCCACTTTCGTTTGGACCTGTGTTGCCGGGCTCCTTTTCACCAAGTATTCCGGCACCCAACATGTAGTTGTCTGCCGCTATATGTTTCAGTTGGTCGGCAAACGAGCGTACGCCTTGGAATACGCCTGCCGTTGGGAGAAAGTCGTACTTCTCGGCGGGCATCGCCTCGGCGACACCCAAAACCGCCTTTTCCTGAATGTCCAGGATGAAGTCGATGATTTGAGTGTTGGTGCGGTTTGCCTGGCCGCTCGCGGTTTGCACGAAGCATCCAGCAGCGATCAAAAGAAGAACAAAAAGCGATTTCGTTTTCATAGGTTCTCCTAAAGGAAAATGAATTTGAAATAGACCGGACTTGCGCGCACACGTACAGCATGCTGTGCGCACGTTTTCTGGAACGAGTTTTCTTCTAGGAGAGTGGCGGACCGCGATCGGTCTCAGGAGAGCCGATCGAAGAGATGCGGGGAACCTGACGCGAGGGAAGCAAAACGCAAGCAGCGATGAGATCCAAGGGGCTGCGGACTTCAAGCCTCGCGAAAGCTACAGCATGAAATTGGACCAGGCCGCGAATGTCACAGTGGGCCGGGACTGATTTCAGAACCGGATTGCACGGCCGAGTGCCAGCGTGAATCGCTCGTTCGCAGGCGGGTCGCGACGACTTGGGGCACCCTTTGCTCGATGAAATGCCGGCGCCCTCTACGCATGCGGATGCCGACGTGGCTAACGTCAGGATCAAAAAGGCAGCGACGGTGCTGTTGCGGGGCATGCTACAAACCTAGGGTATCACGTGGAGCCGAATTATCGCCGCGCCCGCTGAGGAGCGCTGTAGTCCTTGGGGTAGAGCACGACAGACCGGCGCAGGCCCTCACCGTCGCTTTCGGTGCGCAGGTCGTGTTCGTCGCGGAGAGCCAGATGCAAAATGCGGCGTTCACGAGACGACATGGGCGCGAAATGATATGGCGTGCCGGTCTGGCGAACTTTATCGGCAGCCACCCGGGCAGACAAGCGCAGTTCCTCGAGCCGGGCCTTGCGATGTCCCATGCAATCGAAGCTGACCTTTTCGTGTTCATTGCCGGGCAGGCGAAGCATTTCCATAGCCAGCAGTTCCATCGCGCGCAGGAGTTCTGCGCCGCGCTCGAGCAGAAGTGAGGAATCTGGCCCGGCAAACTCGACCAGAATTTCAGGCCGTTCCCAATCGCGGTCCTCGGCGACTTGAGGATCGACGGTGATACGGTATTTCAGCTTGAGCCCGGCGTGCTTGACCACGCCGCCGAGAAATGTATTGAGCTGGTTGGCAGAGGCGATTTTATCCATAAAAGAAGCTATGAGCTGCGAGCAACGAGCAGTGAGCGAGCAGCAACAGATCGTGGTTGCGCCTCGCTCACAGCTCACTGCTCGCGCCTATTTATCTTTCTTTCTCGCCCGCTTGGCGGCGATGTCACGCATTTCGCGGCCGAGCGTGGTGCGGTTCATGATGGACTGCTGGGCAATCATAATCAAATTACTGAGCGCGTAATAAAGATTCAATCCTGCCGCGAGCTTAAAGAAGATGAAACCCATCACCAGCGGCATGGTGATATTCATCATGCGTTGCTGAGCGGGATCGACGCCCGGCTGCGGCGTCATGCGCTGCATGACGATCATGCTAACCACCATCAGCAGGGGCAAAATGTAGTACGGATCCGGCGACGAGAGGTCGCGAATCCATAGCCAGTGCGCTTGACGCAGATCGATGGCCGCGCCCAACATCCGGTAATAAGCCCAAAGAAAAGGCAGCTGCACCAGTAAGGGCAAGCACCCTCCCAGAGGATTGACGCCGTGCTCCTTGTAAAGTGCGCCAATCTCCTTCTGCATGTCCTGCTTACGCGGATCACGCATGCTGTACTTTTTGTATTTTTCCTGGATGGCTTTCATCTGCGGCTGCACGCGCTGCATCTTCAACGCGGACTTCATCTGAGTAATGCGCAGCGGCAGCAAGGCAATGGTGATGAGGATGGTCTGAATGACAATCGCCCAGCCCCAGTTGTGGACCCAGCTCCAGTTGTAGGTCCAGCGCAGCCATATGAAAAGCGGGCGCGCGATCAAGCCCAGCGACCCAAAGTTCACCAGCCCGCGCAGATCTTTCTCAGCACCGATGATGGTCGAAATGTGAACCGCTTCGAGCACCTGGAGCGACTTGGGGCCGACGAAAACGCGCTCAGTGGATTGACCCGGCTGGCCCGCGGCTACGCCCAGGACGTCGGCCGGCTTGGGCTCGTTGGGATTGCTTCCGGGCAGGTCAATCGCATAGCGCAGACTGACAGATGTCACGTTATCGGGATTATCAGGAATAAAAACTGCGGCGAAGTAAGTATCAGTTACACCGATCCAGTCATAGGTACCGTGTAAGGTAGCGCCTCCGGAAACCTTCTTCACGGCTGTGCGCTCGATGCTGTTGTTTGCCTGGTATTCGAGCTGAGAGGCTGCGTATGCCGGCAGAGTGGTTTGATCGCCGAATCCTGCAGGCCAGGCAGGAAAGGCCCATACAGGAGCTCCGTTGGACAAGACTGAAGTATCCACGCCTACCACGTAGCTCTGATCGAAGTGAAACGTTTTGCGTACGGTGAGTCCGGAATCGGTATAGTCAAAAGACAGACTGGTTGGCGCAGTGACTGGGGAAGCCGCACTGGAAGGGCTTGGCACATATAAAACCGAATTCACCTTGTTGCGAAGGGTCTCGTCATAGGTCCACAGGGAGAGCGGATAGCCGTATTTCGAGGCGGCCGCGGAGTTGACCAAATCGAGCGGCTTGCCCTGATCGTCTCGAAATTGCTTCAGAATCCAGGACTTGGCCAGAGCGCCACGATTGGTGAACGTGATCTTATAAACGTCGTTCTCGATGATGATCTGCGACTCAGACGAGGCTTGTTTCGAGGGCTGCGGAATGGAAGGCGCAGTTCCCTTAGAGGAACCGGCCCGGTGCTCAACAGGAGTGGGCGGTGCTGGAGTGGACTGGGCTACAGGCTGAGTAGCTTGCTGACTGGAATGCGCGGGGTTTGGCGGCTGTGTTTTCTTGAACAGCAATTGCGAGCCGAAAATTACGACTGCCATCAGCAGAAACACGAACAGCAGGTTGCGGTCCATGCCAGGTTCGTTTTGTGGGTTTCTGTATTCAGGCATGCGGCTTAATGGATGGGCGATTCAGTGATTGCTCTGCCTTCTCTGGGCGCAATGGCCCGGCCGGCGCCATCCACTACATGATTTGGCACTGGATCGAATCCTCCTCGTGCGAAGGGATGACAGCGCAGCAAGCGCCAGATTGCCATTAAAGTTCCGCGAAATGCCCCACACCGCTCGATGGCTTCCATCGCGTACTCGGAGCACGTCGGCACATAACGGCATGACGGCGGGAGCATGGGAGAGAGCGCCCATTTATATCCGCGAAGCAGGGCCAACAGAACGGATTTAGCAATTCGAGTCATGACGTTAGCTTCGACTATGCCGTTTCACGTGAAAAAGATTTGTGAATCACCTGAAATGCTTTGGCAATCTCCGCCTTAAGCTCATCGAAATTTGCGGTGAGCAAAGAGGGCTTAGGATTGATCACTACATCGAACCCGTTCGGAGGTTGAATGGCCTGCAATCTCACCGCCTCGCGCAGCCTCCGGCGCATGCGGTTACGTAGTACCGCCCCGCCGAGTACTTTTCTCACGGTGAACCCCACGCGAAACTGAGGCAATTGTGCCTGCAGTCCCCCGTCCTCCCGGCGCAGGTAAAAAACCGTCATATGCGTTGCGAAATGCCGCTGTCCCTTCTTATAGACGCGATCAAAATCCGCATGCCGCAATAAGCGCCGGCTCTTGGGAAATTTTTTCTTCGCGTTTTGCGGAGCGAAGTCGCTCACAAGTAATCCAGGGCCAGACTGGAGTGTGCGCCTTACTCACGAAATCCAGGCTTAACGGAAACTCTCTTGCGGCCCTTTGCGCGGCGCCGCGAGATGACCGCCCGCCCCTGCTTGGTCTTCATACGGACACGAAAGCCGTGCGTTTTCGAACGGTGGCGGCGGTTGGGCTGGAATGTGCGTTTCGGCATGAAAAGTGGTGCGCTCCTGTCTGTGTGAGGGCAAATTTCCCGCCTAAGCAGAACTTGAGCGAGAGTGCCCCTTTGAATCGGTGAACAGAAAGTATAAATGAGCAATCGGAGATGCGTAAACCGGACTTCCGTCGATGCTAATGGAAGTTTTCGACCAGCATGATGTCGCTGTCGAGGGAGTCGACGCGGGTGTAAATGATCGATTTTGCGTCGGACGCGATATCAAAACCGGTGGCGACGAAGGCGAGAGGCCCCACATCCAAGGTACCGAGTTGCACTTTCTTGCGTGTGGCAAGATCGAAGGCAATCAGTGGTGTAGGTGTGATTTCGTAATTAAGCATCCAGATCGCATTGTGCCTCAATCTCCAGCCAAAGAAGCCAGCGGGACAATCAATAACCCGAGTTTCGTTTTCGCCTTTGAGGCCGCTGTTCCAAATGGCCCCGTCGCGGAAGTAGTAGATTGATCTGCCATCCTCCGCTTCGGCGACAACATTAGCGACATTTTTCGTCACCTGGACTGCCGCGCCGCCTTCAGCCGGGACTTTCCAAATCTGCTGCGCTCCCCCACGATCGGAGATGAAATAAATCCAATGCCCGTCGCGTGACCAGGCCGGGATCTGATTGTCGTAAGGCTCGGTGGTCAGGCGGCGAGGTTCGCCGCCATCGGCACTCAGCACGAAAATGTCGGCATGACCCTCTAACCGCGAATCAAAGGCGATGAGCTTGCCGTCGGGAGACCATTTAGGAGACCCAGAATCGGACGAAGCTTTTATAGAGGTTAATTGCACAGGATTCGAGCCGTCCACACCGGAGACGTAAACCTCGTAGCTTCCCGAGCGATTTGAAGCAAACACCAACCGCTTCCCATCTGGCGAAATCTCCGGCTGTGAGTCTTCCCTTGTGGAAACGACAATCCTGCCCGGCGACACATGCCCGTTTGCAGGAATCGATGTCTGCCAGATGTTCGTGTCCGCTTTGTATATCAGGAAGGTGAGACGGTTGCCTTGCCTCGAAATACTCACCCCTGTGGCATTCTCACTGTTGAACGGAACCGGTTTGACGGTGCCGCCGTGAATGGAGACCTCAGACAAACCTGAGAGTGTCTCGGCGGTTGCGAACACAATGCGGCGGCTGTCAGCAGTCCAGGCCATTCTTGTGATGTCGGAGCGCTGCGAGGTAAGCATGGTTGCTGTTCCGCCCGATGCGGGCACGATACAAACCTCCGCCGACAGGTACCCAGAACCGCAGGAGAAAGCTATGTTCTTGCCGTCAGGCGAGAAGACCGGATCCGCGACGTAACGGCCGGCCAGAATGCGAACATTCAGAGCGTGTTTCTCGCCGCTGTCGACCGAGATCAAGAAAATGCCGGGAAGGGAGCTGCCCGGCGCTGTGGCTTCAGCCACGACAAGATTTTTGCCGTCGGGAGACCAGTCGATACCGTTCACGAACTCGATCGGATTCGCGGCGCCGACCTTTCGTTCGTTGCCACCAAGCGCGGGAATTATGTAATAGGCAGCTCCGGATGCATCGATACGGCCGACTGCTATAAACCGTCCATCCGGGGACCAGGCCGGACCAGCAAACCAGAAATCGCCAGGTTTGGCATGCGTGAGTTGCAATGGTGCGCCGGCACCCACGAGCTGGACATAAAAGTTGCTGAGGTTGAGCTTCCTGTACTGCTCTTCTTGCCAGGCAAAAGCGATTTCGTTGCCGTCGGGTGAAAGCGCCAAGGCATTCTTGACGCCCGGAGAACTGGTTAGGGGAAGCACGCGCGAAGGCGGGCCGGAATAGGTTGTGGACTTGGCGAAATAAAACCAGGCTGCGAATGCGGCAATTACGAGAAGGGCTGCTGCAACGCTGATCCACGCCCACGCCGGCACTTTGCGTTTACGCCTTTGCGCGGCGACAGTTGCGACTGCCGTGTGACCGGAGGTCGTGTCGCGGTGCAGACGTTTCAGGTCGGCGCGCAGATCAGCGGCGGTCTGATAGCGCAGGTCGGGATCTTTTTCGATCAGCTTGGTAATGATCTGGTTCAGTCCCGCCGGCAGGACTGGGTTCACGCGTTCCGCTGCCGGCGGATTACTGTGCAGGATGGCGTCGAAAATTGCGGCGGACGTGTTCCCGGAAAACGCCTGCTTGCCGGTAGCCATTTCGTAAACCGTAAGGCCGAGAGAAAACAGATCGCTGCGAGCGTCGAGCGGCTTGCCCAGCGCCTGCTCGGGCGACATATAAGCGACGGTTCCCAAGGCTGTGCCTGGGCTGGTCAGGTTCGGATCGTCCAGGGTGGCGTCGAGTGTCGCACCAGCTGCCACTGATCGCCGGTCGGCGACTTTTGCCAATCCGAAATCCATCACCTTGGCGTGCCCGCGCTTCGTCACAAAGATATTCGCGGGCTTGATGTCGCGATGAATGATGCCCTCAGAGTGTGCCGCATCAAGAGCATCGGCGATTTCGATGGCAAGTGAAAGCAGGCGCTCGGTCTCGAGCGGCTGCCCGGTGATCATATGCTTGAGCGTAATGCCTTCGAGATATTCCATGGCGATGAAGGCTCGGCCTTGCTCTTCGCCGATGTCATAGATGGTGCAGATGTTGGGATGGTTCAGTGCAGAGGCCGCCTGTCCTTCGCGCTGAAATCGAGCGAGCGCGGCCGAATCCTTCGCCAAATCAGGTGGGAGAAACTTTAGCGCGACGAACCGGTGCAGGCGCGTGTCCTCGGCTTTGTACACGACACCCATGCCTCCACCGCCGAGCTTCTCGACGACCCGGTAATGCGAAATGTTTTCGACGTCCACTGAAAATGCTGCGCGGAACTTCGGTGACGAGGATGTTAGGCGGAAGCGGAAGGCAAGTCAACGCTGGCGACGGAATGCGATGTCATACAGGAACTCTTGTTGCCGGCAGGAACACAGAAAGTGAGTTGCACAACTCTTGCGACAGTTTATTAATTCGGCACTTGACAGATGTTTTTCGACGCATGTGAAATTTTTCGGCGCAGAAATTTTCCCAAAAAAGATTTCCACAAACAGAAATTTTTTGTGCTAGTATGCCCATCGTCACAGCAAATTAATTTTCGTCCGCCGCCAGCTCATGAAGCGTACTCACTGCTGGCAACGAAAAGCGATACTGTAACCGGAAGCTCAGGCGCTGCCCCAGCCGCGGCCCCCAAAAATTTCATATATGTCCGTACCGACTCCGACACTCGGCCCTAATCCGTGGTTGCGCATTTTGGACGCGCTCGAAAAGAAAATCAACCGGCACTCCTACGATACCTGGCTGAAGCCCACCCGCTACAGCCACTCCAGCAACGGAATCATGTACGTGCGGGTTCCGACGGCGGACTTCCGCCACGTGCAGGACAAATATGCCGACCTGATCCAGGAAGCGCTCGACAATCTGAACATGGATTATCAGGACGTGCAGTTTGTCACGCCGGAGGACGATCCGGCGGCGACGCCGGTTCGGCATGATGGCGGGCTCTCCGCCGCGGCAGCTCCGGCCACCGCGCCCATAACCCATCCCGGCTCGCAGTCCCGCTTTGATTGGGACGGCGCGGCGCAACTCAATGCGCGCTACACCTTTGACGCGTTCGTAATCGGAAGCGGAAACCAATTCGCGCACGCAGCGTGCCAGGCAGTTGCGCAACGGCCGTCGAAAGCCTACAACCCGCTGTTCCTGTATGGCGGTGTAGGAATGGGAAAGACGCACCTGATGCAGGCAATCGGGCATGAGGTGAAGCGGGTGATGCCGCAAGCGGCGATTTGCTACGTGTCGAGCGAGAAGTTCACCAACGAGATGATCAACTCGCTGCGCTACGACAAGATGACCACGTTCCGCGACCGTTTCCGCAACGTAGACGTGCTGCTCATCGATGACATCCAGTTTCTGGCACAAAAGGAACGGACGCAGGAAGAATTCTTTCACACGTTCAATGCGCTGCACGAGTCGATGAAGCAAATCGTGATTGCGAGCGACCGATCGCCGAAAGAGCTGGCGGAGATTGAGGATCGGTTGCGCAGCCGGTTTGAATGGGGATTGATCGCCGACATCCAACCACCGGACCTCGAGACCAAGGTTGCGATTCTGCAGAAGAAGGCCGAGCAAGAGAAGGTCACGCTGCCGACGGATGTGGCCTTGTTTATCGCCTCGAATATCAGATCGAACGTGCGCGAGCTCGAGGGAGCGCTGATACGCCTGGTTGCGCACTCTTCCCTGGTCGGCGCAGAGATTACTCTGCCGTACGCGCAGCAGGTGCTGAAGAACTTCATTGACTCGCAGGCGCGCAAGGTCACCATCGAGTCGATTCAGAAGGCAGTGGCAGAGCAGTTCGGACTGCGGCTGATTGAGATCAAGGCAAAGAACAATGCGCGCGCCATTGTCTATCCGCGGCAGATTGCGATGTATCTGGCCAAGCATCTGACTGAAGCGTCGCTGCCGGAAATCGGGCGGCAGTTTGGCGGCAAGCATCACACGACCGTGCTGCACTCGGTCGAGAAGATCGAAGATACGCGGAAAGCCGACAAGGATTTAAACAGGCTGCTGAACAAGCTGACCGAGCAATTAGGCGGATAGAACGCGGTTTGGGACGTTATTTACGAATTGTGACGCGGTTCTGCAAGCCGGAAGTTGTGGGCTGAATGTGGAAGGTTCGGGAAAGTGGGGAGGAATTCCAGATTGGCTCCAGAGCTTCCACCAGGCGCACTTGAAGCGGGGCTGATGTTGGACACGAGGGCAGGAGCCGGAAGTGGGGCAAAGACTGCGGTTGGCTTAAATTTCCACTTTTCCGACCTCCCTACGGTTACTGCTGGTTTTATAGGTTTTTCTTTTGATATAAGGAAGTAATAGAAGTAGCGGTTGGCGGGCGAGGAGCCCGCCCCACACAAGCCAGGGGTTTAGCTCTTATGCCTGTAGAAGCAATCGCAACGGCGGCGGGTACGGCCACAATGGAAATCACAGTCAGCAAATTTGAATTGCTCCGGGAGCTTTCGGCGACCCAGGGAGTGGTCGAGCGCAAGACAACAATTCCAATCCTGTCGAATTATTTATTCGAAGCAGGCGGCGACCGGTTGTCGTTGACTGCAACCGATCTGGATCTGAGCCTGCGGACGTCATGCAACGCGAAGGTGAAGAAAGAAGGCTCGTGCACGATCCCGGCGCGCAAGCTGCATGATTATGTGAAGCTGCTGCCCGATGCCGACATCACGATCAAGCTGCTGGAAAATCATTGGGTCAGTATTCGCTGTGGGCGGTCAAACACGAAGATGGTCGGCATGGCGCGGTCGAACTTCCCAACCCTGCCGGTGTTCCCAACTGCGGGTGTGGTGAAGATTCCAGCGCAGGTTTTGCGAGGAATGATTGCTCGTACTGGGTTTGCGATTGCAAATGAAGAATCGCGGTATACGCTGAATGGCGCGCTGATGGTGCTGAAGCCGGAATCGATCACCATGGTAGCGACCGACGGACATCGGCTGGCGCATGTCGAGCGCAGCGGCGAAAAGTTCGAAGGCGTCTCCGGCGAGATGAAGACTTTGGTCCCGAAGAAAGCTATGGATGAGCTTCGGGCGCTGGTCGATGCGGCTGATGATGTTGAGACCATAGAATTCGCGAAAGATGAATCGACGCTGTTCTTCCGCATCGGGCCGCGGCTGCTCACATCGCGCCAATTGACCGGACAATTCCCAAATTACGAAGCGGTGCTTCCAAAAGACAACAGCAAGAGCGTGGCGCTGCATGGAGAAGATTTGGCTGCGGCGATCTCGCGCGTGGCCCAGTTTGCCGACGAGCGCTCGCGGGCGGTGCGCCTGAAGCTCGAAAAGGGCGAGCTGAAGCTTTCGGCGTCGTCCACGGAGACGGGCGAGTCAGAAGATTCGCTTGAGACCGACTACAACGGCGAGCCGCTCACCATCGGCTTCAACGCGCAGTACATTACGGATTTTCTACGCGCCGCCGGTGCCGGTGATGTGCGGCTCGAATTGAAGGATCCGCAGTCCGCCGGCCAGCTCCGCCCCGCCGAGAGTGAGGACTACAAGTACCGCTATATCGTTATGCCGATGAGGATCTGAGGGCTACGTACCTCAGGTGCTCAAGCGCGTGGCTCGAAGGCTTGTCCCTAATGCAGGCCTGAAGGCGTTCTCTGTCCCACAAAAGAAAATTGGCTCTTGTCAGTCCGAGGAGTTGTGCTTGCGCGATGACGAGGAACCTGCTTTTTTTGGAGAAGCAGATTCCTCCCAAGTCGCTACTGCACTTCGAACGCTCCCTGGATTCCGGTGGCGGAGTCGGGGGCAACCCAGACATCGTAGGTCCCGGGCGGCACGATCCAGTGCATTTGCGGATCGTAGGAGCCGAGGTCGTTGGCATTCACGGTGAACTCGACCTGCTTGTGCTCGCCGGGCGCGAGAGTGATCCGCTGAAATCCTTTGAGCTCGCGCACCGGCCGCGAAGTAGGCGCTACTCGATCATGCACGTAGAGCTGCACGACCTCGGTGCCTTCGCGCTTGCCGGTGTTGGCGATGTTGGCGCTCACGCGCAGAGTTCCATGCGCCGCAATTGAGGGCGACTCAACCTTGAGATCGGAGTACTTAAACGTCGTGTAAGTCAGGCCGTAGCCGAAGGGGAACAGCGGCGCGCTGCTCTGGTCGACGTATCCGGTGTGCCAGCGGTCGGGAGAGGACGGGCGTCCGGTATTTTTGTGATTGTAGTAAGTCGGAATTTCGCCGACCGAGCGCACCCAGGTCAGGGGCAGATGCCCGCTGGGAGACGTGTCGCCGAACAGAACGTCGGCGATGGCGTTCCCGGCCTGCACGCCCAGAAACCAGGCTTGAACGATAGCGGGCACGCGATCGGGCGCCCAGCGGATATCGAGCGGGCGTCCGCTTTCGAGCACAAGCACGACCGGCTTTTTGGTTGCGAGCACCGCATCCACCAGCTTCATCTGATCGCCGGGAAAGTCCAGGGTGGAGCGCGAGCTGGCTTCACCGCTCATTCCGGCAAGCTCGCCAACGAATAGCAGAACAACATCAGCCTGGTTGGCGGCGCTGACGGCGTCGTCGATGCTGGCGGGCTTGTTTTCGGTTTCAACGCCGCGGACACCGGTTGCAGTCGAAGGTGCGGGAGCAGCTTCGCCGGCTGCAAGTCCTTTTTCGAACGGGGGGATGTCAACTCCCTTGGCGTAGATGACGTGTTCCTTGCCAATTTTGGCGGCGATTCCCTCGAGTGGCGTCACCGCATCTTTAGCTTGCCCATTGCCGGCCCACGAGCCGAGCTGCGAGGCCTTGTCGTCGGCGAGAGGACCAATAACTGCAACCGTCTGATTCTTGCTCAGCGGCAGCACATCGCCGCGGTTTTGCAGCATAACCATTGATTCCTGCGCCAGCTTGCGCGCGACTTGCAGATTTTCGGGAGTGAGCAGATCGGTTTTTTCGCGATTGGCGTCGGCGTATGGACGGTCGAACAACCCGGCTTTGAATTTCACCCGCAGCACGCGGCGAACGGCTTCATCCACCTCGCTGCGTGGCAACTTTCCCGACTTCACCAGGTCGGGAATGGATTTGATGTAGGCGCCGTCTACCATGTCCATATCGACGCCGGCGATGAGCGCTTCGAGTGTCGCCTGGTCATCGTCAGCAGCGGTGCCGTGAGCGAGCAACTCGTGGGGAGAGCCCCAATCGCTGACCACGAAGCCATTAAACTTCCATTCATCGCGAAGGATCTCGGTCAGCGTGTGATGATTCGCCGACGCCGGAATGCCGTTCAAGTCCTGAAACGCCGACATAAGCGTGCCTACTCCGGCGTTGACGGCCGCGTGAAACGGCGGAAGGTACACTTCGCGCAGAAGTTGTTCGGAAATATCCACAGTGTTGTAATCGCGGCCACCCTCGACCGCGCCATAGGCGACGTAGTGCTTGGCACAGGCGACCACGCTGTCAGGATCGGCCATGTTCTTGCCCTGGAATCCGCGTACCTTTGCCGCAGCAATCATTGAGCCGAGGTAGGGGTCTTCGCCTGCGCCTTCAACGATGCGGCCCCAGCGAGGATCACGCGCGATGTCGACCATGGGCGCGAACACCCACTTCACGCCTGAAGCGGTGGTCTCCTTGGCGGCGACCCGCTCAGCTTGTTCGATCAGAGGCATGTCCCAGCTGCCTGCGCTGGCCAAAGGCACCGGAAACACCGTTCGGTATCCGTGAATAACGTCGTAGCCGAGGATCAAAGGAATCTTGAGGTGGGATTGCTCAGCGGCATGCTGCGCCTCGTTTGTATCTTTCACGCCAAGGACGCCCAGGAGCGATCCGACTTTGCCCTGGCGGACCATGTCGAGGGTATGCGGATCATTCCCAACCAATTGGTTAAGTTGGCCGGCTTTTTCCTCGAGGGTCATTTGCTGCAGAAGGCTGTCGACCCTGCGCTCGATCTGCTGGTCGGAGAGCTGCTGCGCGGGGGCAGCTACGGAAAATGCACATATGAAAGCAAAAGTAAGGAATGAACGGAGTCGGAGCATGAGGACGACCTCCAAGTGGAGTAGCGTGTCAGTATAGCAGCTTGCGAGTGCGTAGAAAAACGATTTTCTATCGATTCTACAGCTTCGACGCCCATGCCCAGAATTCGAAAATACAGATATCCTTCGGCGGATCAAGTCGCCTCGGGATGACAAGGAACAGCCATCGAGGTGACTAATGAGAACCCCGCCAAGAGCTGGTTAGTCGTAGCCATGATCCACGACGAAAGACCACCCAGGCACACGAAAGGAAGAACCCTCACACCCAATTAGAAGTCTTACGAAGAAGGTTATTGTTGCACGGCCTGCTTGAGGCTCGGCTTGATTCCTATTGCCGACAGGCTGGCGCTGTCCCAGCCTCCGCCGAGTGCTTTCACGAGAAGAACATCCGTAGTAAGCCTCTGTCCGAGGATTTGTGTAGCAAGGCGCTGGCTGGTTAAAAGCTGCTCTTGCGCGGTGATCACATCCAGGTAGGTGACGAGGCCGCCGGAGTACCGGGCGTTGGCAAGATTCAAAGCGCGGTCTGCATCCGCGACGGCACGCGTCTGAGCTTGAAAAGCCGCAGCCAGCGCATTCAAACCGGAGAGCGCATCTTCGACTTGCTGGAAGGCGACGAGCGCCGACTCGCGATAGCTGGCAACATTTTCGTCGTAAGTGGCCCTGACGTTCTCGAGAGTCGCGCGATTGCGTCCACCGTTGAGGATTGGTTCAATCGCCTGCAGTCCAATAGACCAGAAGGCGCTGGGAGCTGAGATCAGGGTGGAAATCGCGCGGCTCTCAAAGCCACCCGAACCCACGAGGGGAATATTTGGATAAAAAGCCGCACGCGCGACTCCAATTCGCGCATTCTGAGCCGCAACGTTGCGCTCTGCTTCGGCAATATCGGGTCGGCGCTCCAGCAATTCTGAAGGCATCATGAGCGGAACCGCCGGAGGCTCAACCGCTAAGGCGCGCACCGGAGCTATAAAGCTGGAAGCGGGCAATCCTTGCAAAGCCGCGATCGCGTGCTGGAATTGATCGCGTTGCTGCTGCAGGAGCGCGAGTTGAGCGATGGTCGAATCGAGAACGGTTTGCTGCTGGGCCACGTCAAGTCCAGACGCGGCGCCGCCGGTGTGCCGGTTCTGGACGAGGTTCATGCCTTTCTGCTCAAAATCAATGGCTTTGCGCACGACTTCCATTTCGGCGTCGAGTTCGCGAAGCTGGAAGAAGTCGCCGGCCAACTCCGCGGAAACGGAGAGGCGGACGTTTTCAAGATCGGCAGACGAAGCCTGATATGAGGCGTTGGCTGCGGCAACAGCGTTGCGAACCCGGCCGAACAAGTCAACTTCGTAATTCAGATCAAAGGGAATCTGAAAATCGCTTTGCGTGACGGGATGAAGTTGCGCCGTCGTGCCACCGAGCAGAGGACGATTTCCGGACAGCCGTTCGCGTTGGGCAGAAGCGCCGCCGCTCAAATGGGGATAGAGATCAGAGGCGGTGATGCTCGCAAACGACCGCGCCTCAGCCAGACGCGCCACGGAAGCTTTGAGCGTCTGGCTGTTGGCCATGGCACGATCCTCATATTGGTCGAGCTCAGGATCATTGAACAGCTTCCACCAGGCCCCCTTAGGAATTGAATCCTTGGGGGCAGCCTGTTGCCACGGCGGCGGAGCCTGCCAATTTTCTGGCACCGTCACATCAGGCTTGGTGTATTTGGGTCCGCGGGCGAAGAGAAGTGAGCTGCTAATTACCAAAAACAGGATCGCTGAAAATCTCATTGCGCGGTGCCCTGCTTTGCAGCCGCCTGGTCAGTAGCGTCCTGCTTGACCGAAACCTGCTGCCCTTCTTCGAGAGAATCACTTGGATTCAGCACCACGGAATCGGAAGGCTGCAGCCCGGCTAAAATTTCGACAGTTACGCCATAATCGCGACCGATGGTGACTGGCTGGAGATGGACTTTCCCGTTGCCATCCACCACGGCAGCGCGAGCGCCTTCCCCACGAAAGAGCAAAGCATTTACTGGAACCGAAAGCCTGACGGCTTGCACCTTGAGGTCGAAGTGGACCTGCGCGTAGGCGCCGGGCAGAAGCTCGCCCTTCGGATTAGGAACGTCAATCTCCGTCAGCAAGGTGCGCGTGGTGGTGTCAATGGAATCAGCATTTCTGACCACGCTGCCAGAAAATTTCTGGCCATTCAGAGAAGTTACCTCGATCGATGCGTGCACTCCCGGGCGCACAGAACCGGAGTAGATTTCCGGCACGCTGACGTAGACACGAATCGGGTCGACGCGGGCAATATTGAACAGCTGCTGATTGGAGCCGGTGTTTCCGGCGTTGATCAGTGCACCGATGTCGATGTTTCGCTTGGTGATCACACCTGAGAAAGGCGCGTACACGTGCTTGAAAGATTCCAGTTCCTCCAGGCGCCGAACATTCGCGTCGGCGGCGGCAAGATTGGCCTGGGCCTGCGCGTAGGTGTTGGTGCGCTCGTCGGTCTCCTGCTGGGCGACAGCATCCATTTTCTGCAGGTTCTCCCAGCGCTTAGCCGACGTCTTGGCAATTTCTACCTGGGCCGCAGCCTGATCGCGCGCGGCACGAGCTTGCCGCAGTTCCTGATCAATTTCCGGGGTTTCAATGTCGGCCAGGACCTCGCCCTTCTGCACCCGGCTGCCGATATCCTTGTACCACTTGGTCAAGTAGCCGTTCGTTCGGGCGTAAATGGGCGACTCGATGTATGCCTGCAGCGTCGAGGGAAGGACAAGTTCCTGCTGCGGAGGCTCGACCTTGGGATGGATCACGGCAACGGTGGTGACGGCCAGCGTTTCCGTCTCCTTAGCAAGCGCGCGGCGCTCGCTGAAGCGGCTCATCAACCCGACGATCGCCGCTGCCAGAAACACGACGATCAGTACGACAGCGAGGATGTAGCCGCGGCGCCGTCGTGGCCCTGGCGATTCAAACTTGATTTCCGGTTCGCTTATTTCCGTTTCTATAACTCGACCATTCATATAAAAGTGCCTGAAACTACGGCTTACCTGGATCGCTGGCGAGCGGAACGCTTCGCGATCCAGCCATGAAAAATACTGAATACGACTGGGACAAATAAAAGCGTGGCGATGGTCGCGAAAACCAGGCCTCCGATAACTGCGCGGCCCAGCGGAGCATTCTGCTCTCCACCTTCGCCGAAGCCCAAAGCCATCGGCAGCATGCCAATAATCATAGCCAGCGCCGTCATGATCACGGGGCGTATGCGCGTATAGCCCGCGTCGATGGCGGCCTGCACTGGGTGTGAGCCCTCGGCCATACGCTCCCTCGCAAACGAAATCAAAAGAATGCTGTTAGATGTTGCAACCCCCATGCACATGACCGCGCCCGTCAGAGCGGGGACGCTGAGAGTAGTATGCGTCAAGAACAACATCCAGCAAATACCAGCCAGCGCACCCGGCAGGGCGGTGATGATGATGAAAGGATCCAGCCAGGACTGAAAATTAACCACGATCAACAAGTAAACCAGCACAATCGACATGACCAGCCCGAACGACAGACCTTCAAACGACGACTTCATGGTCTCGACCTGACCGACAACGTTCATCTGCGTGCCGCGCGGCAGGTGGTCACGGAAGTCCGCCAGCACCTTCTGAGTATCATCGGAAACTCCACCCAGGTCGCGCCCTGCAACGCTGGCGTACACATCCACCGAAGGCAGGACATTATAGTGTGTAACCACCGCGGGATTCATAGTAGGAGTCACCGTCGCCAGATTCGCCAGGATCTCCGGCGACGAGTCCACGCCGGCGCTGACTGGAGTATTCATAAGCGCCTGGAGTGAATCCATCTTGTATTGCGGGGTCATGATCGCCAGCGGATAGCTGACGCCATTCGCGGGATTGAGCCAGAATGTTGGCGTCGTCTGTGAACTGGAGCTAAGCGAAACCAGCAGGTTGGTGGCCACGTCTTTCTCGGTGAGGCCGACTTGACCGGCGCGGACGCGGTCTACGTCCAGGTGCAGTGTCGGATCATTCATAAGCTGCTGCACATGAACGTCAACCGCGCCCGGAATGTGGCGCAAGCGATTGGCAATTCGCTGCGCAATCAGAAAATTCTGCTCGTAGTCAGGCCCAGTGAGTTGTACGTCCACGGGAGAGGGCAATCCGAAATTCAAAATCTGGGTCACGATATCCGCGGGCTGGAAGAAGAATTCAACACCAGGGAAATGCTGTGGCAAAGACGCACGCAGCTGGCGCACATAGTCGTCGGTCGGCCTGTGATTGACCGACAAATTGACGAGGACTTCGGCGTCCGAAGTGCCGATCGTCCCGGAATTGCTATAAGAAGTGTTGATACCGCTGTACGGCAAGCCGATGTTGTCAACGATGGTGCGAATCTCAGGCCGCGGGACTTCGCGGCGGATTTCCTGTTCCACCTGATCCACCAGACGCGCCGTTTCTTCGATGCGCAGACCGGCCCGCGCGCGCACGTGCAAGCGCATTTGACCGGAGTCGACATTGGGAAAGAAATCGCGGCCGAGAGCGAAAAACAGGCAGCCGGAAGCAAGGCAAAAGCCGAGAAAGGCCGAAACGAACGCCCGCCGATGCTCCATGACGGATTCAAGCGTGCTTCGGTACGACTCCCGCATCCTTTGGAAACCCCGATCGAATGCTCGCTGAATGCGCCCGAAAAACGTTTTCGGCTCCCGGTGCGCGTTGTGCTCATACCCGCGAAGCAGATACATGACCAGCGTCGGAATCAAAGTTCGCGAAAGCAAGTAGGAAGCGAGCATCGCGAACACCACGGCTTCGGCCATGGGAACAAATAGGTAACGCGCCACGCCGGTGAGGAAAAACATCGGCACGAAAACGATGCAAATCGACAGAGTGGAAACGAAGGCCGGCACAGCAATCTGCTGAGCGCCATCGAGAATCGCCGTCTTGAGTTCCTTGTGCATGCCAAGATTGCGCTCGATGTTCTCGATCTCAACGGTGGCGTCGTCTACCAGGATTCCGACGGCAAGCGCCAGCCCTCCAAGCGTCATGATGTTGAAGGTCTCGCCTAGAGCGCTCAGGACGATGATGGATGTCAGGATGGATAGCGGAATGGAGATGGCAATGATCAGCGTACTGCGCCAGTTCCCCAGGAAGAGCAGAATCATCGCCGCGGTTAAGCACGCAGCGATCAGGGCTTCGCGAACCACGCCTTTAATAGCGGCGCGCACAAACAAGGACTGATCGAACAGAAGCTTAACGTTTAAATCGGGCGGAACCGTGGCCAACACCTTAGGCAAGACGGAGCGAATGTTGTTCACGATATCAATGGTCGATGCGCCACCGTTTTTCAAGATGGTCAGCAGCACGCCACGGGAGCCGTCCTGCCGCACGACGTTGGTCTGAGGCGAGAAGCCGTCGCGCACGTGGGCGACATCGCGAACGTAAATGGTTGTGCCATTGACGGTCTTAACCGGCAAATTGTTCAACTCGGCAATCGTGTCCGGACTGGCGTTCAGGTCCACCTGGTATTCAAGCGGCCCGATTTTTGCTGTGCCCGAGGGCAGAACCAGGTTTTGCGCGCCGAAGGCATTGACGACATCAACGGCTGTAAGCTGTTTCGCTTGTAACGCCTGAGTGTTGATGTCTACTTGCACCTGACGCTGCTTGCCGCCATATGGCCAGGGAATAGCCGTGCCCTGGATGGTGATCAATTGTGGGCGAATAAAGTTGACCGCCTCGTCGAACAGCCGCTGCTCCGGAAGCGTGTTGCTGCTCAGCCCGAGTTGCAGAATCGGGACAGTTGACGCGGAGTACTGGATAATCAGTGGCGGTGTCGTTCCGGGCGGCAGCTGCCGTAAGGCCGTTTGAGAAATCGCCGTAACCTGAGACAGCGCGGTTTGTATGTTGGCGCGCGGCCGGAAATAAATCTTCACCACTGCGATACCGGTCATCGACTCGGATTCAATGTGGTCGATGTCGTTGACCAGCGTAGTGAGCCCTCGCTCAGTAATGGTGGTGATCCGGCTCGCCATATCTTTGGGAGCCAGCCCCTGATACCCCCAAACCACGCTGATGACCGGTATGTTGATTTCAGGAAATATGTCGGTGGGCGTGCTGAAAATAACGATCGGACTCAGAATGAGCAGGAGAAGGGCCATCACGATGAACGTGTAAGGCCGGCGCAAGGCTAAGGCAACAATCCACATGGGCGCTGAAAACCTGGGGCATCCCCGACGCTACAGAAGACCGGCACCTAAGTCGTCGGAACGCGGGAGCGGACTCTTTACTTTGGATGAAATATGTCCCGCGCGGGATTTAACTTTGTGTCGTCTATCCGGCTGATTTCTAAGCCGAAAATCCGCCGACATGTCCAATACCCTGCAGAAATGCTCTCACAGGAGGCGGTCGGGCTTCCGGGATTTACAAACTTTTACCTGCCAGCGTCGATTTGACGGTTCAGTGCACGCTTCCGGGGATGGCCGGGTGCGAAGCAGTTCAAAGGTGGAGCTGACCAGGAACTGGTACCTGGTTCGTAAAGTCTTTAGAGACACATACGAGACACATAAAATTCATCTTCTTCTAACCTAAGATTCACAGAATTTTAAAAGCACTCCTGTGAGACTCAGCGTAGCCTAGGTGTTCCGTTGCGTGTGATTAAGTTGGGGCAAGTGAAGTAAAGCGCGAGCTTTCGCCATTCTTGAAGTGTGATTTTTGATGTGTGCGCCCGGAAGATCTATTCACCACATTGACCCGAGGAGAACAACGATGAAGCAAGTTATGGTTCTTGCGCTGATTGTGACGCTGGCAGGTGCGTTCGCGGCGCAAGCTCAGCAGAGCACAAGCGCGAATACCAGACGAAAAGCGACGACGAAAACGGCCGCTAAAACTGATATCGTCGCGACCCAACTGAGTGAGCTGAAGCAGGCTGTTGATGCCCAGCAGCAGCAGATCAAACAGTTAAGTGATCAGCTCCAGAGCCGTGATCAGCAAATCCAACAACTACAGCAGCGGCTAGACCAGAGCCAGACTGCCACCACGCAGGCCGAATCTAAGGCCGAGGCGGCCTCATCGCAGGCGAGTGCCCAGGCACAAACTGTGGACTCCCTGAAGACTGACGTCGCGGACCTGAAGAGCAACACTACGAACACGGCCGTTGCCCTGCAGGAAACGCAGAAGAATATCACCAAGCAATTCGAGAGTCCCGCCGCAATTCACTACAAAGGGATCACGATCACTCCCGGCGGCTTCGCGGCGGCAGAAAGTGTAACTCGTCAACGGGCTGCCAGTTCGGACATCAATACTCCGTTTACCGGGATTCCGTTCCCGGGAAACGATCTCTCAAAAGTTTGGGAGAACAACTTTACCGGGCGGCAGAGCCGTCTCAGCGTCCTGACCGAAGGCAAAATGGGCACCACTAAACTGACGGGCTATTGGGAGATGGACTGGCTCGGCACCGGCGTGACCTCGAACAATCGCCAGAGCAACAGCTACGTGAATCGGCAGCGCCAGATTTGGGGGCAAGTCGCACTGAAGAGCGGATTAAGTGTCACGGCGGGCCAGATGTGGTCTTTGGTCACCGAAGATAAAAAAGGGATCGACAATCGCCAGGAAGTGCTGCCCATGACTATCGACTCGCAATACCAGACCGGCTTCGACTGGGCACGGCAGTATGGAGTGCGCGTGGTGCAGAACTTTGCTAATAAGGTTGCCGTAGGCTTTGCGGTTGAGGGGCCGCAGGCAACGATTGGCGGCCGTGGCTTCTCTTCCGTGGTTACGTCGACTTCTGGGATTACCACCGCAACCGCCGGCAATACAATCCTCGACGCTGCCGGTTCCGGAGGCGGTCTCTTAAACTTTGCCGATACTACCGGCTATTCCATTAACAAAGCTCCTGATTTCATAGGCAAAGTGGCCTTCGACCCAGGATGGGGCCATTACGAAGTGTTCGGCGTCGGCAGTCTATTCCGCAACCGAGTGTATCCCTGCGCGGTTGTTGGAACGAATGCGAAAGATAACATCAGTCCAGCTCCGGCACCGGCTGCGATCGCCTGCTCGGTAAATAGTAGCTTCACGCCCAGCACCGCTGGCGCCTTTAACAATGACGCGTGGGGCGGCGGCGGGGGCGCGAACTTCCGCATCCCGCTCCTGCGAAGCAAGAAACTGGAATTTGAAGGCCAGGGCATGGCCGGAAACGGGATTGGGCGTTACGGCTCGGCGCAAATTGCAGATTTGACCTTCCGTCCCGATGGCGTCCAGGCTCTGATCCGCAACTATCACGGAATGAGTGGATTGGAATGGCACTCCCCCAAGTGGGACCTCTATGGCTACTACGGCGCCGAGTACGGCGACCGGACCGCCTTCCAGGGCTATAACATTATTACCGTTACCAAGACCCCGGCAATCCCCGCTACCTTGACCACGGCGGCGATTCCCGCAATCACAAAAACCACTTTCGCTCTGAACCAGATCGGTGGATACGGCTCGCGCTTTGCTAACAACAGCGGCTGCTTGACCGACACTGTGCCCTCGAACAATTTGACGGGACAGTTTCCGCCACCGGCTGCGCCTTTCAACCCGACGTCCGGTTCATGCGCGGGTGATGTGCGCGTCATCTCGCAAGCGACCCTCGGCTTCTGGTACAAGTTCTACAACGGACCGATGGGAGGCTTCCGCTTCGGCCTGCAGTATTCGTACTTTACGAAGGATGGCTGGTCTGGAAACAACAGTGCGGCCGGCACGAGCACAAAGCCAGGCTTTGGTCCCAAGGCGGTCGACAACATGGTCTGGACTTCTATCCGCTACTACATCCCGTAGCGAGGTAGTGCCCACATCGAGAACCCTGGATTCGTACGAGTCCGGGGTTTTATTTCTAGCCGGTTTAGTCAGCAATGTGTCGCTGGCGCTTATGCCGCGACAAAGCCTGGAAGGGTACCGCGTCACAGCACCCTGAAATCTTCGGGCTTGGAAAGCGGTCGGAAGCGGTTCACACCCGCAAGATCATTACTTCGGTGGACTTGATGAGGGCGGCTGCGGCCTGGCCTCGTTTGAGCCCCATCTCGCGCGCCGAGCGGGAGGTGATAATTGAGGTGATTTGCTGGCCGCCAATGGAAATGGTCACTTCTGCCATCAGGCCGCTGATGCGCACTTCCTCGATTCTTCCCACGAGCTGGTTGCGCCCGCTGACCTGGCGAATAACGTGTTGCCTTGCTACCTCGGTCCGGCCACGGGTGCGAAACAGCAGACGATCAATCTCGCTCTGCGGGATGCGGTGGTGGCCGCCAGCGGTCCGCACGCTGCGAATCTTCTTCTTGTAGATCCACTGTTTGATGGTCGGAAAACTGACCGCCAATTGCAGCGCCGCATCGCGCAACTGCAGTAACTCTTCATCAATGTGACGGCGTGGTGCTTTGGGCATGGAAACAAATCGTATCCTTCGCAGCTAACGCGGTCAATCGGGCTGACCCCAAAGATCGGTTCAGTGATATATAATAAGCGACACAATACGGCATCAATCTGTATTACAAATACACATTAGACGAGCGGTTCGGGAGAATGCATGCTGAGAGCTGTTCTTGTTTTCATCTTTGCCGTGGTTATGGCCGCTCCCTTTTCCAACGCACAGGAAGGATATTGGTCCAGCTGGTTTGATCGCGTCGATCACACGCAATCAGAGCAGCCGCATTGGATCACGCCGCTGGCCACAACCACTCCGCGCCTGGAAGAGGAGTTTCGCTACGACCAGCTGTGGCAAGTGAATTCGGCGGGTGTGACCACGGATAACTACGATGGCGGAAAAGGACTGGAACTGATTCCCTCAGAAAAAGTGGAAGTCATCTTCAACACGCCGCCATACCTCGTACACAACAGTCCAAAGGTGAAGGATGGTTTTGGCGATGTAGCGTTCCTGGTGAAATACCGCCTGCTTTCCGAAAGCGAGGAGCATGGGAACTACATTCTGACCGCGTTTCTCGGCTGGTCGCTGCCAACGGGCCAGTTCAAAAACGGATCTCTGCATGCCGTAATTACGCCGACAATAGCGTATGGCAAAGGGTTCGGGCGCTTTGACGCGCAAGGCACGTTCGGGGTCGGCCTGCCGGTGGCGGATACGAATCTGTTGGGCCGAAATTATCTTTGGAACAACACGCTGCAGTATCGGGTCTTTCGCAAGTTCTGGCCGGAGGTAGAATTCAACTCGACATTTTTTCAGCAAGGCCCGCGCGACGGAATGAAGCAGAATTTCGTGGCGCCCGGCCTGGTAATCGGGAGGCTGCACTTGGTGCGCAGATTGGGGCTCACTTTTGGCAGCGGATTCCAAATTGCAACCACTCACTTCCACACAACGAACCACAATCCGATTTTTTCTGTGAGGCTGCCGTTCTGAGTGCCGCGGACCGTGAGGTCTGTACCCTAAGTCTGCGATTTCTTGAGAAGCGCAATCTGTCCGCCGTGGTAGGCGGCATGTTGGACGGCTCCCAAGAGCATGAACAGAACATCGTGTGATTTTCCCGGAACGGGGCCGCTTAGTTTGGAATCAGAGAGCGCAGAGACCGCTTTTATCAGCTCCTCATGATTTTGGCGAAGCGTGTTTACCGCCCCTCGCCATGTGTTGTCGCTGATCTTGGGAACGGCGGGGAAGTCTTCCTGGTCGCTGGGCTTGACTGTTTCTCCATGAAGCCGGCGCGTGATTACCCGCTCCCAGCCGGCGATGTGCAGAACTAGTTCCCAGATGCTGTGCGCACTCGGGATTGGGTGTGCGGCAGCAGTCTTGGCGTCGACGCGGTCGAGGATTTCCATCAGGCCCGGGCCATGCCAGGCTTCGCCATCGAACGCACGCTTGAGCTGATCAATGATGATTTCGATTTGCGACACTCAACGCCAACTTTCCATCAAAGCAACTTTCAGAATCAGGTTAACCTGACTGGGGATCCGCCACTACCGCAATTTCCGCTTCATCCGCCGCGGCAATCACCGCCTGTCCATCCAGCAACAAACATTTTCCCGCGTCCAGCGCCAGACACGTCGCGCCAGCCTTGCGCATGACTTCAATCGTCTTCACGCCAACCACAGGGACATCGAAGCGCATGTCCTGCTTGGGCTTCGCGATCTTGATGACGGTCAGCCTGCGCGCCAGAGTTGAAGCACCGGGATCGAGCGAGGACATAATCTGTCCGGCGCGCTCAATCGTCGCATCGGTGCCCTCCATCGCTTCGACGGCAACGCAGGCGTTTTCGGCTACGACGACTGTCTGGCCGATATCGTACTGTCCCAAGCCGCGCGCGACCATGCGGCCGTAATCAACATTCTTTTTTTCTTGTTCCGATGGCGTCCTCTTCGTCAGCACGCCCGGTTTGACCAGCAATGGTTCGAGCAACGCGGTGGAATTCTCCAGAGTGATTCCCTCGTCGGCGAGCACTTTGGCCACCGCGCCGATCAGCGAGTCGGTGTTGCGAGTCGTGAGCGAGAAAAGCAGCTTTACCATTCGCCAGTCCGGGCGAATGCTGGAGAAAATCTGCTTGTGCTTGACCTGTCCAGCCATGACTGTGCGGGTCACGCCTTCGCGGTGAAAAGTGTCGATCAGCTTGGAAAGCTCTCCCAGCGAAAGCCAGAAAACCGACGCCGCCCCTCGCGACTCGATCTCGGGGAAAGTTTCTTCTTTAATAGCCGCAACCACGACGTCGTATCCCTGCGCTCGTGCGGCATCGAGCACGAGGAATGGGAAGCGTCCGTTGCCAGCGATGAGACCGAGTTTGGGCATAGTGAATAGTGACTAGTAGTTAATGGCTGGTCGCTCCTTCGCACGCACTCTTCGCCAAACGAGGCGCGCTGCCGTCCAACCTAAGAGATAAAACCAGCCGAAAACCAGAAGCGGCACCGAGATCATAAATGTGGTGACCTCGCTGACGCCCAATCTGGCGAACCCGTGCACAATGGGGCGAGCGGCTAGAAATGCTGAAAGCGCCGAGAGGATAAATACTTCCGACAACCAGCCCGGCTCGACCCAGATGCTCGACGGTTCCCAACAGAGCGGCTGATCAGAAGCTACAACTCCGCATGCATTCGAGTTGACTTTGTGCCTGTTTATAGGATCTGAGTCAAGCCGAATGGACGACCAGTAGAAGTACTTGCCTGAACTGACGCTCTGGCTTCGATTAAAGCGAACCGACTTGTAGGTACCGAGTGCGAAAAGCAAGAGGCCCAGAGCGGGTAGATATAGTTTGCGGTGGCCTCGCATTGATTGTTTAGACACCAAACGCGTTTTCTCAGCCCTCAGGGGCTAAAGCCCGGAAACCTGGCGGAGCCTATTGGTACGGCTGAAGCCGTACCCTACCGGAGTCGATTTCGAAAGCCCTGAGCCGTTAGCTAATTACTTGATCACGCCCCGCTCGCTCGCCTCGACAAACCGAATCAGCATCTCCACATCCTCGCCGCGCTCAGACTCCAACTTCAATTTCTCCAGCGCCTGCGAGGTATTCAACTTCGACGCCAGCAAGACTTTATACGCGTGGTGAATTTTGCGAATGCGCTCTTTGCTGAAACCGCGGCGTTCGAGGCCCACGGCATTCACGCCGTACGCGTGGGTTCCGCGCTCGGCAACGGTTTTTGAAAACGGCAGAACGTCGCGCGTAACGGTTGTGCCTCCGCCGATGAACGAGTGCGCGCCGATGCGAACAAAGTGGTGCACAGGACACAGGGCGCCGACGGTCGCCCAATTTTCAACAATGACGTGGCCGCCGAGCGTGGCGGCATTGGCCATGATCACGTGATCACCGATGATGCAGTCGTGGGCAACGTGCGTATAAGCCATAATCAGCGTATGGCTGCCAATACGCGTGATGCCGCCACCCTTGACGGTTCCGCGGTTGATGGTCACGAACTCGCGGATCACATTGTCATCGCCGATTTCCAGCCGGGTGGGCTCGCCTTTGTAGCTCAAGTCCTGTGGCCCGAGCCCGATCGAGGAAAACGGAAAAAATCTATTGCGCGCGCCGATCTTCGAAGGGCCTTCCATCACAACGTGCGAAATTAATTCACAACCTTCGCCCAGCTCGACTTGTGGGCCGATGGTGCAGTACGGGCCAATTCTGCAGGAAGGATGAATTTTCGCGCCGGGATCAACAATGGCTGTAGGGTGAAAATTCATCCGGATGGCTTTGGGCCTGCTGCTCACGGTTCGGCCGCGGCTTGGCCGTCCCCTGAAGCGTTCTTCTGTCCGCTAGACTTCGGCACCAGCTGGCAGGTCACGATGGCCTCGGCGGCTTTGCGCTTATCGACATAGGCTATTCCTTCCATACGAACCGCATTGCGCCCACCGCCCTCGCGCCAGGCTTTCACTTCGACTTCGATCCGCAACTGATCGCCGGGAAGCACGGGCGCGCGAAACCGGGCGCGCTCAATTCCGGTAAAGACCATGATCTTCTCGTGACGGTCGGCGACCTCGGTCAGCAGCAGCGCGCCTCCAGCTTGCGCGATGGCTTCGATGATCAGCACACCCGGCATGATCGGCACGCCGGGAAAATGCCCTTGGAAAAAAGGCTCATTAATCGTGACATTCTTGATGGCAACGATGCGTTCTTTGCGCGTGAGATCGATAACCCGGTCGATGAGCAGAAACGGGTAACGATGCGGCAGAATCCGCATGATGTCGTGGATGTCGAGCTTGATGTGCTCGGCCCCTATAACCGGAGGAGCCTCAGTTGCTAGCGGTTCGTCGGCCATTTTGTCTGGAAACAGCAGGTCCGTCAACTCGGTTTCCGTTCGCAAGCGAACGGAAGCTCATCGCTCGGGATGACAGCTTGATATTAGGTTACTGGAGCGAATTATACTTTATCGCACGCGCCGGGCCGCAGCCTTGACGTGCGCGCGACTCTGAGATGAACCTTCCTACTCCCGCTGAACGGCTCCGTTATTTTCAGAAGCAGCAGAAGCAGGTTCTGGACACTATCCAGCAGCTGGTTGAGATCGAGTCGCCTAGCGACGTCAAGGCGGCGGTCGATCGGTTGGGAACGGTTGTGGCGTCCCGATTTGGCGAGCTCGGCGGCAAGGTGCAGGTGCATCACGCGGACAAGTTCGGTAATCATCTGGAGATTCGTTTTGCGTCGAGAGCGCGGGGAACTAAGCCGGTGCTGCTGCTTGGGCACATGGATACGGTTTATCCGATCGGCACGATTTCCAAGATGCCGTTCCGCGTGGTCAAGGGCCGGGTGCGGGGACCGGGCGTGCTCGACATGAAAGGCGGCATCGCCCTGGCATTGCAAGGGATCGAAGCCATGCTGGCGTGGTTCGACGGAAAGTTGTCGCGCCCGATGACGGTGTTGCTGGTCTCAGATGAAGAAGTCGGCAGCCAATCTTCGCGCGCAATCACCGAGAAGCTGGCGCGGGAATCGGCAGCCGTGCTCGTGCTGGAGCCGGCAGCGGGTTCGCATGGCGCCGTGAAGACGTCGCGCAAGGGGGTGGGGGACTATGAACTTCTTGTGCGGGGCGAAGCCGCTCACGCCGGGCTCGATTTTGAAAAAGGACAGAGCGCCGTGCTCGAACTCGCGCACCAGATTTTAGAAATCCCGAACTTGGTCGACCTGCAACGAGGATTGACGCTGAATGTCGGCAAAATCAGCGGTGGCACTCGCGTCAACGTAGTGCCTGCGGAAGCCAAGGCATCAATTGACGTGCGTATTGCGAGGAAAGAGGATGCTGCCGAAATCGATCGCCGGCTGCGCGCACTGAAACCAGTGAATCCGAAATGCAGGATCGAGATCAGGGGCGGGATCAACCGGCCTCCAATGGAGCGGACGCCGGGAGTGGCGGTTCTCTACGAAAAAGCTGTCGACGTCGCACACAAGCTTGGTTGGAAACTCGAAGAAGCCGCAGTCGGTGGCGGATCGGACGGCAACTTCACCGCGGCGCTCGGAATTCCTACGCTCGACGGGCTGGGCGCTGTCGGGGAAGGCGCCCACGCCGAGCACGAATCCATTCTCGTCTCTGAGCTGCCGCGACGGGCTGCGCTGCTGGCGGGGCTCATTATGAGCCTGTGAGTTGTCGAGTCGACTGTCCCGGTTCGTGTCTATGTGGGGACGAGCGCCCTCGCAAACCTGCCCTGAGCGAAGTCGGTGGGTCCGGTCGAGCGAGCTGGACACAACTTGATCAACAGAGCTCCCTTCGGGATTAAACTGTTTACGTCATGACTGCCGCAACGCGTGTTGATCCGCTTTCTTATCTCACCGAGCAACTGAACGAACTCAAAGCCAAGGGCACGCATTTTCGCCTGCGCGTACTCGAAGACGAGCAGACGCCGGAGTGCACATTTGACGGCAAGAAGGTCATCAATCTTGCTTCGAACAATTATCTAGGGCTCACCACACATCCCAAGCTGCGCGAAGCTGCGCTAGAGGCTACACGCAGGTACGGCGTGGGATCAGGCGCGGTGCGCACCATCGCTGGGACGATGAAGATCCACATGGAGCTCGAGGAGAAGATCGCGCGGTTCAAAAACGTTGAGGCCTGCGTGGTTTTTCAATCCGGCTTTGCCGCGAATGCGGGCACAGTTTCAGCGATTCTCGGCAAAGATGACTTCATCATCTCCGACCAGCTGAATCATGCGTCGATCATCGACGGCGCGCGGCTGTCTCGCGCCAAGATTCTGGTTTTCGAACATAAGAACATCGCTGATGCTGAAGCCAAGCTGGCCAGCATCAAGGACCAGCCCGGACGCAAGTTGCTCATCACCGACGGCGTTTTCTCTATGGACGGAGACATCGGACCGCTGCCCGCGCTGTGCGATCTGGCGGAAAAGTACGGGGCGATCATGATGGTGGATGACGCGCATGCTTCAGGGGTTCTCGGCCGTAATGGGCGCGGCACGATCGATCACTTCAAAGTGCATGGCCGAGTGGACGTGCAGGTTGGGACGCTGTCGAAGGCCATTGGCGCGCTCGGAGGATATGTCTGCGGTTCACGTGACTTGATCGACTTCTTGTATCATCGCGCGCGGCCGTTTCTTTTTTCTACTTCGCATCCTCCATCAGTCGCAGCGACATGCATTGCAGCATTCGAGGTGCTGGAGCAGGAGCCGGAGCGCATCGAAAAACTTTGGGAGAATACACGATTCTGGAAGAAAGAACTGGGCCTGCTCGGGTTTGATATCGGCGGGAAAACCACGCCAGCCAGCGAGACGCCGATCACTCCCATCATTATTGGCGATGGCAAGCTGACCATGGACTTCTCACGCGAACTGTTCAAGGAAGGCGTCCTGGGCACCGGGATTACCTTTCCGACGGTACCGGAAGGCAAAGCCCGGGTTCGCACAATCATGACCGCAACTCACACGAAAGACGAACTGGAGCGCGCGCTGGGAGTGCTCAAGAAAGTCGGAACCAGGATGGGGATTTTGCGGTAGAGACGAGCACCTACTCCTCTTCTTCCTTGACCTCGCCTCTCGCAGCTTTCGCCTTTTCGACAATCTTCTCCTGCAGCTGTGCCGGAACGATGTCGTAGTGGTGCATTTCCATGTTGAATGAGCCGCGGCCCTGGGTCATCGAAGTGAGATCGGCGCCGTAGGTCAGCATCTCGGCCATGGGCACTTCGGCCTTGACGACTGTATTCCCACCCTTGTTGTCCATGCCCTGAATGCGTCCGCGCCGCGAGTTGAGGTCACCCATGATCGCGCCGGCAAATTCGTCGGGCACGGTGATTTCCACCGCCATGATCGGCTCCAGAAGCGTGGGCTTCGCCTGCTCCATGGCTTTCTTGAAGGCGATGCGCCCCGCCATTTGGAACGAGAGGTCGTTCGAATCTACGTCGTGATACGAGCCGTCGTATAAAACGACCTTGAAATCCACGACCGGATATCCCGCCAGATATCCGCGCGAGGCGGCGTCCTTGATTCCTTTTTCGACAGCAGGAATGAAGTTCTTCGGAATCGCGCCGCCGAAGATATCGTTAACGAACTCAAACGCTGATCCGCGCGGCAGCGGCTCCATTTTTATTTTGCAATCGCCGTACTGCCCGTGGCCGCCGGTCTGCTTCTTGTGTCGTCCCTGCACGTCGGCCTTGCCGCGAATGGTCTCACGATAAGGCACCTTCGGGGCCTTTAAGTTCACTTCCGTGTGGTACCGCTTCTTCATCTTCGAAACGGTGACCTCGATGTGCTGCTGGCCTGTACCTGCGATCAGGAATTCCTTCGTCTGCGGATCGCGGAAGAAGCGCAGCATGGCATCTTCCTCGATTAGCCTGTGGATGCCGGTGCCGAGCTTGTCTTCGTCGGCGCGGGTCTTAGGTTCGATGGCAAATGTGATCGCCGGTTCCGGCAGCTTCACCTTGGGATACTGAATGGGAGCAGATTTGTCTCCCAGCGTGTCGCCGGTCAGCGTATCTTTCAGCTTCGCCACCGCACCGATGTCGCCGGCGTGCAGCTCGGTTACTGGCATCGCCTCTTTGCCCTGCATCACTGAAATGCGAGACAGCTTTTCCTGCGAGCTTCGCGAAAAATTCGCCAGCGAGGCATCGTTCTTGAGCACGCCAGAAAAAACTTTGAAGTAAGAAATCCGCCCGGAAAACGGGTCGGAAATCGTCTTGAACACATAAAGAGAAACCGGCTCTGTGTCCGATTCTTTTCTCGACGGCGGCTCGCCATTTCCCGACGTGACTTCGCCGCGCACTGCCTCGTGCTCAACCGCCGTCGGCGTGAATTCCACGATGAAATCCATCAATCGATCGGTGCTGACGTTTCCGAGCCCAGACGCAAACAGCACCGGAAAAATCTTGTCTTCGCGAATGGCATTGTGCAGGGCGGGAACCAAATCCTGTTCCGCCAGCGTGCCGGCTTCGAAAAATTTCTCCATCAGCGCGTCGTCGCCTTCGGCAACCATTTCGACCAGCTTCTCGTGTGCGGCTTGCGCGACGTCTTTCATATTGGCGGGAATCTCGCCTTCTTTGCCTTTGCCGTTTCCGCCGAGTTCGTAGGTGTATGCCTTCATGTTCACCAGATCGACGACGCCCGACAAGTTCTTTTCCTTCCCGATCGGCAACTCCAGCGGAATCACGTTTCGTCCAAAGGTCTTGGTCAGCGAATCGAGCACGCGCTCAGCATCGGCGCGCTCGCGGTCCATGCGGCTGGCCACGATCACGCGCGGCGTCTTATATTCCTCGCAATAATTCCAAACTCGCTCAGTCACCACTTCCACGCCAGCGACGCCATCGACCACCACCAGGGCTGCATCAACCACCGGCAGCACCATCTTGGCCTCGTGAACGAACATATTGAATCCCGGCGTATCGAGCAGGTTGATCTTTGTCTGGCCCCACTCAGCGCAGGCCATGCCGGTAGAAATTGACATTTTGCGGGAAATTTCTTCGTCGTCGTAGTCGGTGGTGGCCGACCCGTCGTCTACGCGCCCCAGCCGCTGGGTTGCGCCGGCGGTATACAGCATCGCCGAGACCAGGGACGTTTTTCCCGCGTGCCCGTGGCCCACCAACGCGACGTTCCTCACATTTTCCCCGGTATAGACTTTCACGATGTACTCCTTATTAACGAAGCTGAAAATCTAACACAGTGGAAAAAGGAGGCTCAACTCAGGATGGGAAGCGCTTCAGGCGTCAGGCGGACGGCATCAGGCATCAAGCATTAGCCGCCAGGCGTCGGCACGGACATCCTTGTTCGGTGCGGGGAAAGAAGGCCTCGCGAAGTGGTGGTCTACTCCTTGATCTGGATTCCCAGCTCGCGCAACTGCGCTTCGCTCACCGGAGTTGGCGCGTCCACCATCAAATCCACCGCACGTGCGGTTTTCGGGAACGGAATCACTTCGCGCAAGCTCTCTGCGCCGGCAAGGATCATCACAATGCGATCCAGTCCCAGCGCGATGCCTCCGTGCGGAGGCGTGCCGTACTCGAGCGCTTCGAGGAAGAATCCAAAGCGCTCGCGGGCTTCCTCGTTGCTCATGCCGAGCGCCTGGAAAATTTTCGCTTGAATGTCCTGACGGTGGATACGAATCGATCCCGAGCCGAGTTCGGTGCCGTTCAGCACCACGTCATACGCCAGCGCGCGAATCTCGCCCAGCGGAGACTTGGGATCGCGCACGGAATCAATGTTCGCTTCCAGCTTCGCCATGTCCTCTTCGTGAAGCGTGGTGAATGGGTGGTGTGCCGGGTTCCACCGGCCTTCGCTCTTGTCCCACTCGAACATGGGGAAATCAGAAACCCAGAGAAAGCGAAAATCTTTATCGGGATCCCCAGTTTTTTCGAACGCCCTGTGCTTCGCCGCATATTTCTGCGCCAGATCCAGCCGCAGGAACCCGCACTTTTCGCAGAAGTGCTGCACGCTCTGGTCCATGACCGCGGGATTGTCCGGGCGGTCCGCTGCGCCGGCGATAAGCCACAAGTCATCAGCTTCGATTTTTGCGAACGCCAGAATTTTTTCCGAGGCCGTTGCATTGTCTCTTGCAAGCCGCTTCGGATCGGTCATCAATTGGACAAAAGTTGACCCCTGAACGTGGTTGTACGCGCCGTAGGTTCCGATGGTGCGACGTTCGGTGCCCGAAATATCTCCGGCGTGGGGAATGCGAATCAACTGCAGGGGGAATTCCTTGCGCACGCGAAACTTATTCGCAAAGGCGTCCAGCTCTTCTGGCGTGAGCGTTTGGCGAATATCCACTATCGCGGGCAGGCGCATCTCCGGCTTGTCATTGCCATAACGGCGAATGGCTTCGTCATAGGTCATTCGCAAGAATGGAGGGTTGATGGTGTGCCCGGCAGCTTTGAAAGCGGCAGCCAGAAATCCCTCAACTACAGTCCAGACTGTGTCAACCTGCGGATAGGACATCTCCAAGTCAATCTGTGTGAACTCTGCCTGCCGGTCAGCGCGAAAATCTTCGTCGCGGAAACAGCGAACGATCTGAAAGTATTTGTCGAAGCCCGAGATCATCAGGATCTGCTTGAACATTTGCGGCGACTGAGGAAGAGCATAGAAGCAACCCGGTTGCACGCGGCTGGGAACGAGATAGTCACGTGCACCTTCTGGCGTGGAACGCGTCATGAATGGCGTTTCAATTTCGAAGAATCCCTGAGCCGAAAGGTAATCGCGGATCGCTTTCGCAATCTTGTGCCGGGTTTCTATATTGAACTGCATGGCATCGCGGCGCAGATCGATGTAACGGTACTTCAGCCGCATCTCTTCGTTGGGCAGGACAGTATCGCCGGGAAGGAATGGCGGCTGCTTTGATTCGTTCAGAATGCGCAGCTCGTCGACCACCAGCTCAACTTCGCCAGTAGGAATGTTCTTGTTGACGGTGTCCGCGTCGCGCTGCTTGACCGTACCGATGGCGGCAACGACATATTCATTGCGCAGTTGCTCGGCCTTTTTGTGCGCCGCCGGATTCAGTTCGCGATTGCACACGACCTGGGTCACACCCGTGCGGTCGCGCAAGTCAATAAAAATGATGTTGCCGAGGTCACGGCGGCGGTTGACCCATCCCATGAGCACAGCCTTCTTGCCCGCGTCGGACAGACGGAGCGCGCCGCACATATGCGTGCGTTTCAGATCACCCAGGAAGTCGAGCAAAGTATGCCTTTCGAAAGAAGCTGTTAGCCGTCAGTCATCAGCCTTCAGCGATCATCGGTCAACAAGCACGGGATTCTACCAACTCATGGTCGCTGGTCCTGAATCAAGCGCTGCGCTGATCGGATCAACGATTATAAATGCTGGGCATTCCTGCAGGTTTAGTTGACCTGACAGAGAAGATTTTGATGGCAAGAGCGCTAGTGGAACGCGTTCTTCAAAGGAGGTTGTGTGTCTTCGACCCCAAGGAGGATTCTCCATGGACGCTATCGACAGGCTGGACAGCAGTTGCGACGGTGGAAATTGACCACCGTTGTGTTGCTGGTGGCCGCCACAGCACTGATGATCGCTGGGCCAGTAGTGTCCCAGCAAAATTTGGTCCCATTCGACGATCGGGGTTCTATTCAGATTCCGGCAAACAGGCTGGCGGCGCACGATTTCACCCTGGTCGGAAAAGACGGCAAAATTTACGGACGTTTGTTCATGAAGGGGAATGGCCCGACGTTGCAGTTCTACAACCAGCACGGCGAACTGGTGTGGTCTATGCCTCCGAGCCGCGGAGGGTACAAGCCGGTGGGAAACGGGATTCGCTAGCCGGAAGCGCCAGTTTTGAGAGCCGATCCTTCCATTACTGGCGTCCAGTTGGTTCCATCTCTGGAGATTTCGAAGCGGAATGAATAGGAAGCGGGCGACGTGATTTTGATTGTGTACCGGCCTCGCGCGCCGGAACGTTCTTCCCGCTGCCACGTCCAGATGCCGCCCTCCACCCTTCCCGTGTCGTAAAACGACTCGCCGTGACTGGTGAATGCATGATAGGTGTAGACCTCGCGGACCGGATCGTATCCCTTGAGCGAAAGCTCCTTTCCTTTTACACCGTCCAGTTCGAAGTCCCAGTGCTCGATGAGAAAGAAGCCGCCCTCCATCCACTCGGCGTGGCTGGTGGAAGTATATTTCGACGGCTTTCCCGGCGTTCCGATGACGGTGGCTTCAGATTTCCAGTCACCGGCGAAGAACTCGAGTTTGCTGAGTTCAGGGGCAGGCTTTTGCATCATTGTTCTGGACTGCCTCCGAAGGCGGGATCACTGTTCGCAGGAACGACTATTTCTTCGTCGCCTTGCCTTCCATGGCGGTGGTCCACTCTTTGCCGTCAGGCGATAGCTCGAATTTCATAGTGTATGAAGTCGGCGAAAGCACTTTCATCGTGTAGCGGCCCTTCATTGTCTGTCCGCCAAAATGCTCGTCGCTGGTCCATGTCCAGGTGTCGCCGTCGACGGTGCCGGTGGACTCCTCCGCTTCTCCCATGCTGCTAAAGGCTTTGTAGGTATAAACCTTGCGATCGGGATCGTAGCCCAGGACAGCAAGCTCTGTGGTTTTGCCCATCGCGCTCATTTCCATGTTGTCGTGTTCCACCAGGAAGAAGTTGCCTTGCATCCATTCGGCGTGGGTATTCATAGTCCATTTCGTCGACGGCGTTCCCGTAGGTCCCATCGTCATCGTCCCTTCGGCGGCCCAGTCGCCGGTCAGGAAATCGAGTTTTTTCAACTCCGGGGCCGGAGTCGGCGGTTCCATCTGGGCCTGCATCGAAACCGCGGTTACGAGAATTAATAAGCTGGCATACACGATCATCGATACTCGTTTCATAGAAACCCTCCCAAGTGGTTTCCGTAGGCGGGCCAAATGGTAGGCGAGACGATCAACACTCGTCAATACGAAATGCAGGAAATCGATCGTAGCGCGGCGGCGATCAATACATCGCGCGCACGGGAGTGATCTGCTCGAACTTCAGCTTCCAATCGCTACCCTGGCGCACCCAGAGATCGGAGACCTTGGAATAGCGCGGCCAGGTAATATTGTCGTTGGCGAGCTCACTCAACATCTCGTCCGACAATGTGATCGCCAAGTTGTACGTCACCAACACCGAGTCGTTGTCGATGCGAAACGTTTGCGGCTCATAAAATAGGAAGTCCTTTATATATCCACCCTGGGCGGCGCCGAGCATTTCCGGCCGGCTACCAGAATCGCCGGCCAGATCGATACTGCGAAAATTTTCCGCAAGCAGCTCGTTCAGGGTTTGCGGGTCCTTGGCCCGCATCGCCTCCAGCACCTGTTTGGACTTCGTAATCAACGACTGCGCCTCGGGATCGCTGGATTGAGGCGAGGCCTGGGCAAATCCGGCAACACAAAGAATGATTGCGGATGACAACACGAAAAGTGATTTCATTTTTCCTCCGAAGCGGCTTGAATTCTGGCCGCGAGATCGGGACGCGGTACCGAGTCCTGTTTCCCCGTTGCCAGGTCTTTAAGCGCGAAAACGCCGGTGCTTAGCTCGTTCTCGCCGGCGATCAGAGCATATTTTGCGCCTATCTTGCTGGCGGTTTCGAGGGATTTTTTCAAACGAAAACTCTCGTCGCCAAGTTCGACAACGATATCGTGGCGGCGAAGCTCACGGGCAAGGCGGGCGGCTTCCTTGTTCATGCCTGCGCCAAGCGGTGCGATGTAAACGTCTGGCTTGCGAAAAATTTCGTCCGCCGATTTGCCCAGCGACATGACGAGACGATCTTCGCCGATGGCAAAGCCAATTCCCGGAGCCTGCGGACCGCCGAGCATTTCGGAGAGTCCGTCATAACGCCCTCCGCCGAGGATGGCGTTCTGCGCGCCCAGGGCTCCGTGCGTGAACTCGAACGTGGTGCGCATGTAGTAGTCCAGCCCGCGCACCAACCGATCGTTTTCCTGAAACTCGACACCCACCGAGCGCAGAATCTCTTTTACCTGCGCGAAGTGCTGGCGACAAGGCTCGTCGAGAAACTGGCTGATGCGCGGCAGCTTCTCGATGATCGGCTGATCTTCGGGAACTTTGCAATCGAACACTCGCAGTGGATTGGTCACTGCGCGGCGCTGACAGTCGGGATCCATTTTGTCTTTGACCGGAGCAAGCGCCTCACGCAAGGCGTTGTTGTATTCTGCGCGATCATTGGCGCATCCAATGGAGTTGAGATGCAATTGCCAGCCCGTGATTCCGAGGCGGTTGAGCAGCGTCGCGAGCAGTTCGATGATTTCCGCATCGCGCGCTGGAGATTCGCTGCCCGCGCTCGGCGGCCCGATAATCTCCGCGCCGATCTGATAGAACTGGCGGTAGCGGCCTTTTTGCGGCCGCTCCCGCCGAAACTGCGGCCCAATGTAGTAAAGCTTATTCAGCCCTCGTTCCCAAAGCTTGTGCTCGATGTAGGCACGAACCACGCCGGCGGTGTTCTCGGGACGAAGAGTGAGGGATTGACCCTTGTCGCTTTGAGCGCGGCCCTGATCGGTCCACGTGTACATCTCTTTCGAGACGATATCCGTTTCTTCGCCGACGCTGCGCGAGAACAATGCGGTCTCTTCGAAGATCGGTGTGCGAATTTCATGAAAGTTGTAAGTGCGGAACACGTCGTGGACCGTCTTCTCGACAAAGTTCCACAGCGCCGTATCTGGCGGCAGCAGATCGCGCGTTCCTCGGATGGCTTTGATCATTGCGGCTTCCAGCTCTTAGCCACTAGCTCTTAGCTAAAACCCTGTCATCCTGAGCGGAGTCGAAGGATCTATGCAACTTGTCGCCAACCATGCAGACTCAGGGAATTCTCGCAACGCACATTTCAGAGAATTCCTTGCCGTGCCGCCCGCTACCACAAAAAATGCAGAGATCCTTCGACTGCATTTGAGCTTGGCACAGCGAAGCTCAGATTTCGCTCAAGATGACATTTGAATATAAATGATTCGGCACGGCTGAAACCGTCCCCTGATACATCCAAGATGCCGTGCCGTTAGAAACGGCAATCGCCGGGAATCCCGCCGGGACTCACGTCCCAACAGCTGAACCGTCCCGCAACCTTCAGCCCCTTCGCTCCGCCAAATACGCGTCCTTATATGCCAAATAATTCCTCGCGTATCGCAGGATTATGTCCTGGTCTTTGTCTTCCAGTTTGCGGCGAAATTTTCCTGGCGATCCCATCCACAAACATCGCGGCTCAACGATCGTTTTCTCGGGAATCAGCGTGCCGGCGGCGATGATTGAACCCGCGCCAATAACGGCGCCATTTAGAATGATTGATCCCATTCCGATGAGGCAGTGGTCCTCGATCGTGCACCCGTGCAAAGTTACGGAATGGCCGACGGTCACGTACTCGCCGAGAAAAACGCCGTACTGCTCCTTCATCCCGTGCAGCACGCTGCAGTCCTGCACATTCGAATGCGCGCCGATGCGGATCGAGTGTACATCACCGCGCAGCACGGCATTCATCCAGACACTGGCATGTTCGCCGAGCACCACGTCGCCGATGATCTGCGCGGAGTCGTCCACGTAGCAAGACGCGGGGATGGTCGGGGAAATGCCTTTGTATGGGCGGATCATTGCAGCACTTAGTACTTAGCAATTGGCATTTAGCACTTAGCGATCGGTGCTTATGCGAGCGAGCAAATTCGGCCAACGGTTTTTTGCAATGGCCTTTGAGGACAATTGCCAAGTGCTACTTGCTCCAAAATGCTAACAAATTTCCCGCAACGGGAACTTCGTGCAAATTGTCGGCAACCATCACTGACTTGCTAACCCACCCGGTGCTATAGGAGAAGCATCTCCCGTCAAGCTGGGCCACTTCCGAGCGGAGTGATCCCATGCGGCGCATTTTTGTCTGTTTTGCGGTACTCGCATTTTCGCTGTTCTCTCTTGCGCAGGACGCCTCAACAGGTGCAATTCATGGCACGGTTGTAGATCCATCCAACAGCCGAATCGCCGGCGCAAGCATTGTCTTGATCAACAGCGCTACCAACTTCCGCTATGAACATATTTCAGACGGTACGGGCCGGTTTGCGTTCGAATTGCTGCCGCCCGGGCAATACTCGGCGCGGGTAATAGCAACGGGGATGTCTCCGCAGCTCAGTCCGAATCTGCAGGTAACGGTTGGGGGCGTGAGCGAGATCGAGTTCAAAGTGACCCTTGCCGGTCCGCGCGAAAATGTGACTGTCTCAGCGGAACAGAAGCAGGTGGAGACAGAGCCGCAGGGTCTTTCGGCGATGGTTGACGAGCAGGCGATCCTCAACCTGCCACTAAACGGCCGGCGATTCACAGACCTGACCTTGCTGACATCGAGCGCGACACCAGACCCGCGCGGCCAGAATGCCACGTCGAACGGCGATCTTTCCTTCGGCGGCATTCGCGGATTTCAGACCAGCTACCTGGTCGATGGCGGCGACAACAACAATGCGTTCTTTTCTCAAGCCCGCGGACGTTATCGTGCTCCATACCAGTTCTCCAACGAGGTGATCCAGGAATTTCGCGTCTCACAGAATTCGGTTTCGCCAGAAACGGGGCGAGCGGGCGGCACGGTCGTGAACGTGGTCACGAAATCAGGATCGAACAAGTTCCACGGCACTGCGTTCTACTACCTGCGCGATAGCATTTTCGACGCGAACGATCCCGGGCTCGATGTAAAACCCAGCGGAACGCAGCAACAGTTCGGCTTTACTTTCGGCGGGCCGCTCCGGCGTAATCGCGCCTTTTTCTTTGCCGGATATGACCAGCACATTTTTCACGAGCCCACGGTCGTTCGCTTCGTAAACGGAAGCGGTGAAGTCCTTCCACAGCCCGAGGCCGGGCCGGCCACTCCTGGAGATTATGAAGCCAGTGATCAAACGCTGGTCTTTGCAACTGCCGCGAAGTTGACGCAGCAGGCCGGATTCTATCCTTCAAAGCTACTGGGCAATGCCGGGTTTGCCAAAATAGATGTGACGCTCTCCTCGCGAGATCTTCTCTCAATGCGACTGAATACATCGCGATATTCCGGTCTGAACAACGTCTTTCTTGATCCTTCGAGTCCACTGACGACTTACGCGATCTCTGATAACGGAACCGAACACGTCGAGACAGAAACCGCAACTGCGTCACTGACCAGCGCGCTCTCGCCCGCATGGATGAGCCATTTGCGTGTTCAATACTCGCGCGACTGGCAGTGGTCGGAGAGCAATTCGAACCAGCCGCTGACGCGAATTCCCGGCATTCTCGATGGCATGGGGGGATCAACCATCCTGCCGCGGGAGACCCATGAGCAGCGGCTGCATTTTGCTGAAAAAATAAGCCATGAAGGGAATCGCAATTCGTGGAAGTTTGGTGCGGACGCGCTGCTCACAAAAATCTACAACTTTTTCCCGTCTATGTTCGGAGGGGAATACATCTTCAGCCCAATCCGGGTTGATCCCTGGAGTTGCCTGCCCGATCCCTTTGCCTGCAAGGCGATGAATGGTGGCCTGGAACTGACGCCGCTGCGCGCTTATGCGCACCAGGTGCCGCACTACTATATTCAGCGGGTCGGTTCTGCGGTAAGCCATCCAGATACCGATGAATACGCTGCTTTTGCGCAGGACACAATTCGCGCGACCGAGCATGTGGGTATTAGCCTGGGTGTGCGCTATGATCTGCAGACTTTCGCAACGAAATATCTAAGAACGAATCCGCTTTGGCCGGATTCGGGCAAAGTTCCATTGAACACCAAGAACTTTGCCCCTCGCGTAGGCCTTTCGTATTCTTTTGGACACGAACGGCCGCTGGTTGCCCGCGCTGCCTATGGTTTGTTCTATACGCGAATTCCTCAGATTTATAACTCGACCGTCGAAACCGACAATGGACTCACTCCAAACTCCATTTTCCTGAATCAGACCAACTACTATGCGCGGCAGATTTTTCCGCAGTATCCCAATCCGCTGGTGAGTTGCACACCACTGGCGAGTTTCTGCGCGGCCCCGGCAGACCTCATGCAATTTGCCGAAAGCGATATTTCTGCGTTTGCGGATAACTTTCGCACGCCGGAAGTTCACCAGGCCAGCCTGACGCTTGAAAAAGAGGTTGCCAACCGTGTAGTTGCCGAAATTTCTTACTTATTCCTACGTGGCCAGAACCTGATTCGCGCGCGTGACGTGAATTTGCCTCGGCCCCGCAACGTGCAATATCCGATCTACGACTCGGCCGGCGTTAACCTGCTGGGCTATGGTTCGGTCGAAACATTCGCCAACTGGCAGTTCGCGTCCTCGCTAACGTGTCCATACCCGCCGTGCATCAATCCCCTAGCTCGGCCATTGCCTCAAATTGGCGCAATCAACGTTTATGAGAGCAGAGCTTCGAGCGTGTATCACGGTGCGACTATATCCGTGCGACGCAAGATGACCCACGGTTTGTATTTCCGTTTGGGCTATACGTACGCTCACGCCATGGACGACGGCCAGGATGCGCTAGTCGCAGGGCGCCCATCGACGGTGCAAAACTCATACTCACCCAGCTCCGAGCGCGCCAACAGCGTTACCGATCAACGCAATCGGTTTGTTTTTTCCTGGATGTATGAGCCACGTGCTCTCAACGGTGGCCATGGCTGGGTCGGCCTGCTCACGAAGGGATGGAAAAACTCCGGCGTGGTCTCGGCGGGTAGTGGTCGCCCGGTGAATGCCGAGGTTGTCGGGGATGCCAATCAGGACGGCAACAGCAACAACGACCGGCTTCCTGGCGCGCGCCGCAATTCGTTTGTAGGCCCTGAATACGTAAGTATGGCTACGCGGATCTCTCGCCGGCTGTTCGCGAAGAACGGCTGGAGGCTGGAATTTACCGCTGAATCGTTCAATTTGGCTAACCATCTCAACAAGCGATTTCAGATCACGGACGACGGTCTGATGAGCAACGCCGCAACCTTTAACTACGGAGCTAAGCACATTAAGATCAATTACTTCCCGGCTTATTATCAGGTGCCCACGAATTTCATGAAGGCGACGAATGCGTATGCGCCGCGCCAGCTGCAGTTTGCCCTGCGGCTTCGATTCTGAGCGGGCGTTTTCCCGCGAGGTGAAGACAGATAAATTCCATATAGTGCTTGACTTTATACCTCTGTCTTGCAATAAAAGACGAGTCCCACAGGACCGGTTTGGGGGTGTAGTTTCTTTGGCAGAAGTTAGATTGCAGGAAGGCGAGTCGCTGGAAAATGCCCTGCGACGCTTCAAGCGGAAGGTGCAACAGGAGGACATCATCAAGGAAGTCAAGCGTCACTCCTTTTACCTGAAGCCAGGCGAGAAGAAGCGGGTGAAGGAAGCATTAGCGCGGAAACGGGCACGCAAGAAGACACGCAAAGAACAGGAATGACGTTCAGGGCCACTGCTTCTGCATGTGGCCCTGCCTCTAGAAGGGCTGATCAGTCTATCGCCCCATCACAGTGGCTGGTGATTCGGCGCTGAATGGTCAGCGCAGCTGAAAGTCCACAAAAAGCCACAAACCGCTGTCGTAATCCCGCACACCTTCCCTTGTGCGGGCGGGCCGAACCCAGGGTTGCAGTTACATTCAGGGGGCGAGAAAAGCACGCATTCGCGCGAGCATGGCGCCATTTGCTCGGTGATGCGCTGGGGGCAAAGGAGCTCGCTATGGAATTCCAGGACAGGACGCTAAAGTGCGTCGACTGCGGGGGCGAATTTGTGTTCACCGCAGGCGAACAGCTATTTTTTCACGACAAGCAATTTCGGAACGAACCCAAGCGGTGCAAATCATGCAAGACTAAGCGGGTTTCTGTCCTGGGTACGGCAGCGCCGAGGTCAACCCGGGTGAAGGTCGAAACGGAGGCTGTGTGTTCCCAGTGCGGAAAGGAAACGACGGTTCCGTTCCGCCCAACTCAGGGACGGCCGATTTTCTGCAGGGAATGTTTCCGGGATAAGCGACACGCTGCGAGCGCGTAACCGGGCCGAAGTGCGGCCGATCAGCTGGCCTTCTCTTTGTGGACAACTTCTGTCGCGAGACGGGAGCGTTCGAGCGCCTGCCGCTCATCCTGCCGCTGCACCAGAAGTGCCTCGATCTGGCGCAACAAATCCTGAGTGCCAACCGGCTTTACCAGCAACGACTGGACACCGTTACGTTGCCAGTCTGCATTGCGGGGAGGATACGCGGTCAGAAGCGCGGTAGCCGGCTGGTAGGCCTGCTGGCGGGCGGCGCGAATTACATGGAATCCCGCGTCGTCGGTTTCCATGCGCGCGTCCGTGATCACCATTTCATACACCCCGGACGCTAGTTTCTTGAGGGCATCGGCCGCTGAGCTTGCGGTTTGAACCTCAAAGTGATTCAGCTCAAGTACTGCCTTCAGGGTCAGAAGTACAGTTACATCGTCATCGACCAACAAAATTCTGCGCCGCATCACAACCTCACCGCTTAAAGCGCGCAGTCCTCTTGCTGTCTGCGCCCCTCGAGAATGTATATACGCTAGTATAGTTGTGTGTCTAGTTTTTACGTAGAAAATTTCGGTTGCCGGGCGACACAGTCGGACGGGGCCGCCATCGAGCAACAATTTCGGGAACGCGGATTGGGCCGCGCTGACCGGTTGGAGGCGGCGGACTGGGTGATATTTAATACTTGTGCGGTAACGGCTGCCGCGGAACAGGATGCAAGAGCGGCAATTAGGCGTGCGCGCCGCGAAAACCCCGCCTGCAAAATCGTAGTTACCGGATGTTACGCGCAACGCGATCCGGCTGAAGTGGCGAGCCTCAGTGGTGTTACTACCGTAATCGGCAACTCCCACAAGCATGCACTGGCGCAGATCGCGCTAGGGGCGGAGCCCTTGCCCGCCGGGCCGAGTTCAGGTTCGTTTGTGCCGCTGAGCAGCCTGACTTCCGCAGGCCCAAGCGAATCCGGAGCGGGTGTTTTTGTTTCCGACATTTTTGCGCATACCGAACTGCTGGCCGCCCCGGTTTTCGACTCCGCTAATGAGCGCACTCGCCCCAACCTGAAAATCCAGGATGGCTGCAATAACCGCTGCTCGTTTTGCATTATTCCTTCCGTTCGGGGTCGCAGCCGGTCATCGCGGTTAGAAGAAGTCCTGAGCGAAGTGAATCAGTTGGTTGCCTCCGGCTATCGCGAAGTCGTGATCTCGGGAATCAATCTGGGACGCTGGGGACGAGATTTGAAACCCAGCAAGAATGAAATGGAAGCCAGGCGTCCCCGTCCGCCTCACCTGGAAGAGTTGGTTCGGGCGATCCTGAACGAAACCTCTCTCGAAAAGCTCCGCATCTCTTCGGTCGAGCCAATGGATTGGACCGACTCGTTCATCCAGCTCATGGCCGACTCTCCGCGCATCGCTAAGCATGCGCACGCGCCCATGCAGTCGGGCAGCGACGCCGTGCTGCGCCGCATGCATCGCAGATATCGTCCCTGGCACTATCGGGAAAAGATCGAAAAAATTCGCGCGGCAATACCGGGCGCGGCAATTGGCGCCGATGTGATGGTTGGATTCCCCGGCGAAACGGATTCGGACTTTCACGAAACTCGGCGCATGATCGAAAACCTGCCATTCACATATATGCACGTCTTCACCTTTTCCGCGCGGCCTGGAACACCTGCGGCCACGATGCCGCATCAGGTGCCTGTACACGTTTCGCGCGAGCGCAACCGAATTTTGCGCGAGCTCGCCGCCGAGAAGAAGCTTGTATTCATGCGTTCCTTCGTTGGACGTCAACTTAGCGCGATCACGCTTTCCAACGGCAGAAATGCAGTCGCACGCGACTCAGCCAACGGCGACGTGATCTGTCTTGCGCAACCGGGAGGGGCACGAGTTTCACTCGTGCCGACAAGATCGTCACATCCAGAGTTCGGCACGGCTGTAAGCCGCGCCCTTCCCGGTTCAACCACCTACACCCACGCCCTGACGGATAATTACCTGAAACTAAATCTACGGGGTGTGCACTCACCCAATTCCTGGGTCAAGGTTTTGATCGAGTCCGTCGAAGATGGCGCACTTGTCGGCCGGCTCGACGAACGCTAGTTCCTGACGAGCCGTATCAATATTTCCAACCCTCTATTTCCAGCCCTCATAAGCCATGTCATTCCTTGCACCTGAAGATGCCCGGAATGACAGGGTAACGGGGACATCGATACAATGTTTTGAGTCTTTGCACTCTACTTCCACCTGCAGTGCTGTGCAGTCCCATAAACATATGCACGCTGACGGAGTCTGGCCTAAGAAAGCAGTCTTCAAAACCGCGGCCCTAACTTTGCTGGTGTTCGCCTGCTGTTTCGCGCAGGAGTCGCAAAGAACTGCTCAGCCAACGCCGCCTGCGGCCACTTCGGAGAGTACCCAGCCGTACCTTGATCCTTTGCCTCAGGACACCGGGCAAGCGGGCCTGAAGCAAGAGCTTCGCCGTTTGCAAAATACCGGTCGGCTGATGATGGTGACCGCACATCCCGACGACGAAGATGGCGGCTTGTTGACGCTCGAAGCTCGCGGCAAAGGTGTGCACGGGCTTTTGATGACGCTTACTCGCGGCCAAGGCGGTCAAAACGAGATGGGCTCAGAATTGTTCGACACCTTGGGCGTTCTTCGTACGCTCGAGCAGCTGGCTTCCGACAAGTATTACGGTGTCGACCAGCGTTTCTCACGTGTCGCCGATTTCGGATATTCGAAGACCCCCGAAGAGACATTCCAGAAGTGGGGCGGCCACGATGTTCCGCTCGCCGACATGGTGCGGGTGATCCGCCAATTTCGCCCCGATATTTTGATCGCGCGATTCTCCGGCACAGATCGCGACGGCCACGGGCATCACCAAGCCTCGGCAATTCTGACCAAAGAAGCTTTCCGCGCGGCCGGCGATCCAAACCGTTTTCCTGAGCAAATTCAAGAAGGCCTGCAACCCTGGCAGCCGAAAAAAGTCTATGTCGGAAACGTTTGCGGCTTCATGGCTACCACTTGTGGCGACGAAAACTGGACGATAAAGCTGAATACCGGTGAAGAAGATCCTCTGCTAGGAATGTCTTATGTTCAGTTTGCGATCGAAGGACTACGACATCAGAAATCTCAGGGCTTGGGAGATATTCATTTTCCCGGCGGGCCTCGCTCTGCGTTTTACAAGCTGGTGGATTCGGTCTTGCCGAAGACGACCGATGCGAACGGCCATGAAAAAGATCTGTTCGACGGAATCGATACAACATTGCCAGGCCTGGCGGCGAGGATCGGCGACGATGAAAAGCAGGTGCCGTGGCTGCGCGAGTCTTTGACCAAGATTGCTCACGAAATCGGCGACAGCGTTGACGCACTGGCGACGGTGAATGGGGAAATTGATTCGCTGAATTCACGAGTTGATGCGAGTGAGCTTTCGGATGAAGAAAAGCACTTGCTCACGCAGGCTTTGTCCGAGAAAAGTGATGAGGCAGCCACGGCTCTCAACCTTGCGTTGAATGTATCGGTGGAGGCGACAATAGCGCCGCCGCAGGGTCCATCAGCGCCAATACCAGCCGAGAAAAATGCTCTCACCAACGTCTCACCTGGGCAGACGTTCCAGATTGTCGCTAAACTGCACAATGCCTCGAAGTATTGGCTCAACGTTGATAACGCGCAGCTGGATCAGGATTGGGTAAAAAAATCTCATGCGGAACAGAGCACGATCGGCCCGGGCGAAGACTACTACGCCAATTTCCTGGTTCAGGTCCCTGAGGGCGCGCCGCTGACGCGCCCCTATTGGCACCGAGATGACCCGCAAACCGAATCAGTGAACAAGGTCGAGGGGGCGTACCTGACTCTCGCGCTTCCACCCCCTCCACTGCAGGTCAAGATTGATTATGAAATTTCCGGGAAACGCGGTTTGCACTCGCCGGCGCCGAGCTTTCTGAAAAAGCATTCGGCTGAGGTGCAACAAGGAAGAATTGCGGCGGTCGTGGTCGTGCCGTTCACAGACCAACATGGTGCGGTGAGGAAACGGGAATTGGCCATAACGCCGGCATTCTCGGTCGCGCTGGAGCCCGGCGAACAAGTAATTCCAGTGGAGGATGGAAGAACGCGCAATGCTGATGTGGGCGTCAGGTCCACGACCTCTTCAACGTCGGAAGGCACTCTGCACCTCGAGATGCCGGAAGGCTGGCGTTCAGAGCCTGCCAGTTCCAATCTCGTGCTGCCGAAGCGCGGAGAACAAAACCTTTCCGACTTCAAGCTATTTGCTGGAAACCTCAAAGAGGGCCGCACAACTCTCCAGGCTGTTTTGAATGCAGGTGGGCGGACCTATGCCGAGCAGTACACGTTAATTACTCGCGAAGATCTGGGCTCATTCTATTTTTATCAACCGGCCGTTCAGCACGTAAGCATTGTTGACGTCAAAGTGCCGAAGGACCTCAAAGTCGGTTACATCATGGGCGCCGGTGATGATATTCCGACCGTGCTGCAGCAGGTTGGGATGAACGTTACGCCGATTCCTCCTGACAAAGTTGCCAGCCTCGACCTGTCTTATTACGGAAGCATCGTGCTCGGCGTGCGTGCGTACGAGACTCAGCCGGAGGTGGTGAAGAACAATCAGAAGCTGCTGGATTTCGTTTCCCACGGCGGAACGCTGATCGTGCAGAACAACAACGACGTCGGCGATTTCAACAGCGAACACCTGGCGCCGTATCCCGTCACTCTGAGCCGGGCGCGGGTCTCGGTCGAAGAAGCGCCAGTCACAGTTCTCGCGCCCGAAGATCCGGTTTTCCATTCTCCAAACGTAATTTCGCAGAAAGATTTTGACGGATGGGTGCAGGAGCGCGGCCTTTATTTTATGAGCTCGTGGGACGAGCACTTCAAGCCGCTGCTCTCGTGCCATGATCCGGGCGAGCCTGATCAGAAAGGCGGCTTGCTGGTCGCGAAGTATGGCAAAGGTACTTATATCTATACCGGGTACGCGTTCTTCCGGCAGTTGCCGGCCGGAGTTCCGGGAGCGATACGGCTGTTCGTGAATCTAGTCAGCGCTGGATCTAACCGTTAAGAGATGTTATTTCGAGCACCTGTGCGAGGAATCTGCACTTGGCCCTGCCAAGAACTGCAGATTCCTCGGACTTGAAAGTCCTCGGAATGACATCGCGTCAGATAGTAATCCAGCATTCCCGATGTCCGACACCCATCAATCCGACGATCCCAAGCTGATTCGCGGAGTCGGCCTGGGCAGCGCCACCGCGCTGAACATGATCGACATGATCGGCGTGGGTCCGTTCATCACCATGCCGCTGGTAGTCGCGGCTATGGGAGGCCCGCAGGCCCTGCTCGGCTGGATTCTCGGCGCGATACTGGCGATTTGCGACGGCCTGGTGTGGGCCGAACTCGGTGCGGCTATGCCGGGATCAGGCGGGTCGTACGTCTACCTGCGCGAAATCTATGGCCGCAAGCGCCTCGGTAAGTTGGTTTCGTTTCTCTTTATCTGGCAGCTGTCGTTCAGCGCGCCACTTTCGATTGCCTCTGGAGCGATTGGCTTTGCCAAGTACAGCGCGTATCTCATGCCGAGCCTCGAGACGCAATACATCGCCCGCCAGTGGAGCTTGCAAGTGCCAGTGCTGGGAGCGTTGAAGTTGCAGTGGCTCATCGGAGGCACAACCTTTCTCGCCATAGGCGTCGTTCTGGTCGCGATGTTCTTGCTGTATCGGCGGATCACGCAAATCGGAAGGATTTCCAAATTTCTCTGGGTGGGAGTCATGGGCACGATTGGCTGGATCATTGTGGCGGGGCTCACTCACTTCAACCCCAGCCGCGCGTTCAGTTTTCCGGCTGGGGCTTTTTCGCTGTCGCGGAATTTCTGGCTCGGGTTGGGGTCTGCCATGTTGGTTGCGACTTACGATTATTGGGGAGCCTACAACGTCTGCTTTCTCGGCGGGGAACTCAAAGACCCGGGCAGGACCATCCCCCGCGCGGTGTTGCTATCGATTGTGCTGGTGGGCTGTCTATATCTATTGATGAACATCAGCATTCTCGGCGTTGTCGATTGGCATGAGATCATCGCCGGCGCGCAGTCCAACAACAAGCTCTATGTTTTTTCCACTTTCATGCAGCGCATTTATGGGCCGTGGGCGGCGAACCTGGTGACCTGGCTGATCATGCTGACCGCGTTTGCGTCGGTGTTTTCGCTGGTGCTTGGGTATTCCCGCGTGCCTTACGCGGCAGCGTTGGACGGCAACTATTTCAAAGTTTTTGCCCGAGTGCATCCGCAGTATCACTTTCCTCACATATCGCTTTTGGCCCTTGGTGGCGCGGGAATGTTGTTCTGCTTTTTTCCGCTGGCCGACGTAATTTCTGCGCTGGTGGTGATTCGCATCCTCCTGCAGTTCCTGTTGCAAGCAGTGGGAGTCATCATCCTGCGTATTCGCCGTCCGGACCTGCCGCGTCCTTTCCGCATGTGGTTATATCCGGCCCCGGCGATCCTTGCCATCATTGGATTTCTCTATGTCGTCATTAAGCGCCACGACTCCCTCAAGGAAGTTCGCTACGCCGCTGTGATCCTGATCGCGGGCGTGATTATTTATCTAGTGCGCTCGTGGCGCAATCGTGAGTGGCCGTTTGGAGAGCCGCTTCCAGCTGCGGCCGAAGTGCGGGCAAGCTGATGGCCGAACCGTTCCATCCCGCCGTACCATCGCACGCGAGCCACTCCGCGCTCGCACCGCTGCGCGAACCTCTGTTCCGGTCATTATGGTTTGCGTCCGTAGTCACATACATTGGCAAGTGGATGCAGATGGTCGGCGCGGCCTGGTTAATGACCCAGCTCACCACTTCTCCGTTCATGGTGAGCCTGGTGCAGGCGGCAATGATGCTGCCGGTTTTTCTGGTGATCCTGCCTGCCGGTGCGGTGGCCGATATGGTCGATCGCCGCCGCTATCTTTTGGTCACGCAGGCCTGGATGGTCGCGGCTGCAGGAATTCTGGGCGTTCTGACGCTGCTTGGTCATGTGACCCCCTGGATGCTGCTGCTTTTCACATTCCTCCTGGGACTCGGTGCGGTGATCAATGATCCCGCCTGGCAGGCCATCACGCCCGAGATTGCTTCTCCGCAGAACCATGCAGCGGCGGTGGCTCTTAATTCGGCCGCATTCAACGTTGCCCGAGCGGTCGGCCCAGCCCTTGGCGGCTTAGTGATTGCCGCAACCAGTTCGGGAGTTGCATTTCTCCTGAACGCTGCCGGATTTTTTGGCGTGATTTTTTTCTTGTACCGCTGGAAACGTCCGCGCCATGACTCTGCGGGAACCGAACGCATTGTGGAATCGCTACGCGCGGGCTTTGAATACATGCGTAACGCGCGTCTCGTACACTGCGTACTAATTCGCACCGCTGCCTTTAGTGTTGCCGCGAGTTCAGTGCTCGCCCTGTTGCCGGTTATCGCGCGGCCCTATGGCGCATCCGGATACGGCCTGCTGCTGGCATTTTTTGGCGTTGGCGCCCTGCTCTCGGCGGTTTTGCTTCCCCGGTTGCGCATGCGGCTTTCTGTGGATGGCCTGGTTGCCGCAGCGATTGTTCTCTTTGCGGTCACGACTTTTGCCGCGGGCTACCTACAAAAGTTCGCTTCGCTGTCAGTTGTGCTATTTATCGCCGGCATGGCATGGATCGGCATTGTCGCCTGCCTGAACGTTGCCGCGCAGACCATGACCCCCAACTACATGCGCGCCCGCGCGATCTCAATGTACCTTCTCGTGCTGCAGGGAGGCATGGCTCTGGGCAGCGCGGCCTGGGGAGCTCTGGCGACAAAGTTTGGCATTCCGACTACAATGCTTTGTTCCGCGATGGTGCTGATTGTGGGGCTGCTGGCAGTGCGGCAGTATCGGCTTACGTCGCACGAGTTGGAGCTTGCGCCATCTGTCGTCAGAGATTAATTTCCTGCACGCAATTCAAATCAGGAGAAAAACGCATGTATAAAGCGAAGTTGCTGTTGGGAACCTTGGTTGTGCTCTGCTGTTCAGGATTCGCTCTGGGACAAATGCCAAGTCCTCCGCCAGCCAAGAGTCCTGGGGATGCGCTCAACTTTGACCTCGGCATCGCGGAACATGACTTCGTTCCGGCCGCCGAAGCCATGCCTGAAGACAAGTACTCGTTCGCGCCTACCAATGGAGAATTCAAAGGCGTCCGCACATTTGGCGAGCAAGTCAAGCACGTGTCGGCAGCCAACTATATGTTCGGCGCGAGCATTCTGGGAGAAAAGCCTCCGGTCGACCTGGGTGGCGAAAACGGACCTGACTCATTGAAGACGAAGGCCGAAATCCTGAAGTTCATGAACGATTCCTTTGCCTACTTGCACAAGGCCCTGGCATCGATAACCGCACAGAACGAGCTTGAACAGATTCAGAGCCCGTTCGGGATGAAGGTTGCCCGGCTCAGCTTGGCCAGCTTTTCGACCACGCATCCGTTCGATCATTACGGGCAGATGGTTGAATATCTGCGGATGAACGGAATCGTACCGCCGGCGAGCAGGCCGCAGCCGAAGAAGTAAAAAAAACACTGACCAAGATGTCATCCCTGAGGACTTTCAAGTCCGAGGAATCTGCAGTTGTGGGGCGAATCAAACTGCAGATTCCTCACCGCTATAGCGGTTCGGAATGACATTCCATTTGGGGTTGTTGAGGGGATCCTCCCGATACGCAACCTTGGTGCCAACTTTCTGAGCCGCACCCCTTGCGTCGCGCCGCAGCTTTCACTTAGCATCCAACTTGTAAGCCGGCCTGCTACGTTGGTGATGGTGGTAACCGATTTTTGAACCAACACCTGAATGAACGGGGGCCTGACTCGATTGAGATCCGGTGTGCCATGCTCCGCCAGTTCGGAGACGCCTAAAGGGTCGCGGCGGGTTCCCACACGTCTTATGGACGGTTCATTCTCGGCCCACCACACGGCTCCGTGGGTCGGCTTTTTTCTAGCTCTCAGCCGTCAGCTTTCGGCCGTCAGTCTCAACCGTACCCTCGCGCCAGCCATCATTGGGCCGATTGCTGCTTCCCATTGAGGTGCATATACTGCCAAACATCTGGAGGAAGCTATGGACTTCAAGCGGTTGGCGTTGACTCTGATGATCACATTGGTTTTCGCGATCAACTCGCCATTCACACTCGCCTCTGAAAAGACTGACGTAGTGGATGCTGTGAATCGTTATCTTGCTAATCTCGATACAGACAAGATACAGACAGCCATTGCGATGTGCGACGCAGAGACATCGATTCTCGACGAATTCCCGCCGCATGCCTGGCATGGCCCGACCGCGTGCGCTGATTGGTGGAAAGGACTGCTTGAATACAACCAGAAGAGCGGGATTACGGATGGGGATGCCACACTGGGAAAAACGTGGACGGTTGATGTAACTGGAGATCGGGCGTATTTCGTGGCTCCCATGACATACACCTACAAGCAGAAGGGGAAATCCGTGAAGGAGTCCGCTTCCTTTGCAGTGGCGCTGAAACGTACCCAAGCAGGATGGCGTATTACCTCCTGGGCTTACTCTAAGCAGGCAGTGGAATAGCCGACCAACTAACAGTACAGTTCGAGCGGATTTAGCAACTTTCGGAGTGGGTGAAAATCTCCATATCACTCATCATCATCACGTCCCGCCTCGCTCCTGAGGTAAACTGGGCTAGCAGCTTTCGCAACTCTCGCGCATCCAACTAAATAGTGTTCCCACGCCTTTTCCATATCGGCAGCTTCGGTATACCTACGTACGGCGTCCTGGTCGCGCTGGGCGTGCTTGTAGGCCTGTGGATCAGTGTCCGCAACTCTGAAAAGCAAGGGATCAAAGCGGAGAATGCCTGGGATTTCGGCATCGCGGTCGTGCTCGCCGGGATTATCGGTTCAAAAATTCTCTACATCCTGGTTGACTGGCGCATCTATGCCGAGCATCCGCGCGAGATTTTCAGCCTCTCGACTCTGCAGGCGGGAGGCGTGTTTTCGGGTGGCTTGATCGGGGCATTTCTTGCCGCCTGGTGGTTCTTGCGCAAGCATCACATGCCTGCCCTCGCCACCTGCGATGCATTTTCGCCTGGGCTTGCAATGGGACACGCGATCGGGCGGCTGGGATGCTTCGCCGCCGGTTGCTGCTACGGCAAGCCAACGCACCACTTTTGGGGCGTAACGTTTACGAATCCGCTGGCGGCGCAGTACGTGGGCACCCCGCTCAATATACCGCTGGAGCCGACGCAGCTTTTCGAGTCTGCCGCCGAGCTAATCATTTTCGGAATTCTAATCTGGATGTTCGCCCGAAAGAAATTTGATGGCCAGATTTTCGGTGCTTATTTATTCCTCTATGGGATCGCACGCTTCTTGCTTGAATTCATCCGCGACGATCCCGGTCGCGGCGGCCCATTCTTGGGCGGGCTGATAAGTGGAACTCAGCTGATTGCCATTTGCCTCGTGCTTGCGGGAGGCATGCTCTGGTATCTGCGGCCGACGCCGAAAATCGTGGTGGCGTCAGCCCCAGCACGTTGATCGTAGATTTCCCTGCTTCCAGAATTCCGGCTGCTTGAGCAAATATCCTGGAACTCTCGCGTGACGCGCCGCTATGTGCCGTACTGCGTCGACTCGGGATCGCGGCGCTCGTTGAACTTGTCGCGCATCCTGTCGCCAAATTCCTGCACCTTGTTCGAAATTGTGCTCCGCGTCTCTTCACCGCTGGCCGGAGCCAGCAACATACCAACCCCTACTCCGACGCCGATGCCCAGCAGAAGAGCTGCCGCCGTGCTGATCCCGCGATGGTCTTCGCCACGGATGACGTCCGATGCCCTGCTTACCCGCCGCGACGCCTCTCCGTAAGTATCCCGCGCGCGATCGCTTACATCTTCAAAGCCTTCCGCCAGCCGGCCACGCAGCGAGTCGATCAGGTAAACGCCCGTCCCGAGCAGCACATTCCAGAGAATATTTTCTTTACGTAGTCTCATTCTCAGCCTCCGCCTAAATAATTTGCAGATATGGAGATGCGTAAACTCTAGGCCGCGTTGGAAGGCGGTTCAATAACTCATTTCAATAAGCCAAGCGAGGTGCGCTGCTCTGAAGTTTGAACGCGGGCCTCCAGTCGCAAAACCGGACCATTCCTTGACTTTTTTCTCTAATACGCGTAATCAAGAAGAGCAATTTGCTTCTGGTGCTTTGGAAGTTAAAAGGGAAGCCGGTGAAAGTCCGGCACGGCCCCGCCACTGTGATCGTGGAGGGCTGGCCAGAATGCCACTGACCGGGAAGTTGAAGTCGCTCCCCAGGAGCGAAGTCGTAACGGTTCGGGAAGGCGGCCAGTCCGCTGAAGCGAGAGTCAGGAGACCTGCCAGAAGTTGGATGGGTGAGCCTTCGCGGGAAGGCGAACAATGACTCCCAACTTCACGAATCTCCGCTCGGTACCGGCCATTCTGAAAGTTGTGTCCTTGTTCCTTCCAGTCTGAAAGCTCCTCGTCCGCCAATTCACTCCCCGTCGCGGGACAGGAGGAGCAATGCGCTATTGGTGGCTGGTAGGGGCAGTTTTTCTCTTTTCGGTAACTGCAGTCTTTTACGCGCAATCAACTGGGCCGGTTCGGGGTATCGTCATGGATCCCGATCACGCCGGCATTCCCGAAGCATGGGTGCGTCTTCTTGCGGCAGATGGAAGCGAGTTGGCGCGCACGCTCACTGATCAGCAAGGCCGATTTTCATTTCCGCAAACCTGCTCTGGTTGTTCTCTCGAAATCCAGCTCACCGGATTTCAGACGCGGCGTGTCCCAGCCTCGGCAGAGTCGCGAGTCATCCAGCTGCAACTCGCGCCAGTTGAGGAAAACGTCGTAGTCACTGCGAACCGTACCGAAACGCCTACCGTCTTCGTCGGGAGCACGACAACTGTCATCACTCAAGACGAGATTGATGCGCGCCAGGCGCCGGTCGTTGGCAATCTGTTGCAGTCGGTTCCGGGCGTGGCTATGAATCGCAGCGGAGGTTATGGGGCGATTACATCAATTTTCACGCGCGGCGGCGACAGTGACTACACCAAGGTCCTGCTCGATGGAATTCCGCTAAACCAGCCCGGCGGCCTCTTCGATTTCAGTACCCTTGCCGCGGCGAACCTTGATCGCATCGAGGTTGTGCGTGGGCCGCAATCGGCGCTATTCGGATCTGACGCGATGACCGGCGTGGTGCAGCTTTTCAGCCGCCACGGCGACGTTGAGAATAGGCGCCCGCAAGTCACTCTGAATCTCGATGGTGGCAACCTTAACACGATCAACGCCGGCGCCGGCCTGAACGGCCAAAATGGCCGCGTTGACTACGACGCCTTCTGGTCGCGCTTCAGCACGGACAATCAAGGCATCAATGCCGATTTCGAAGACTCAACCGCAGGCACGAACCTCGGCTTGTCGCTTGGCAAAACGAAAGTTCGCTGGATCCTGCGCGACGATATTTCCCATGTCGGCAATCCCGGCCAGACTGCGTTCGGCCCTGCCGTCGACGACTCTTTTGCGCATCGCGGAGATGGCTACACCGGCATCAGCTTCACCAATCAAACAACTGATTTTTGGAATCAGCGCCTCACTTACACCTTTGACCGCACCCGCTTTGTCTCGCGAGACTTCGGGCTCGATCCGCCATTCACGGCCAGCTTCGATGGCCACGTGGCGCCGTTTCAGACTTTCGATTTTCCCTCTGACTTTCTGAACGATGTGCGCCGCCACCAGCTCGACTACCAGGACAATTTCACTTTCGGCAACGGTACGCGAGATTGGGGCGAGCACATCTTTACACTGGCGTTTTCCTGGGACCGCGAACTGGGCGCGATCGGTGATCGCGCGGTCGGCGCCCTGCCGACGCACCACTCGCTAGACGACGTTGGAGGCACCTTCCAGTATCAGGCGCTCATTGGCCGTTTGTCGCTGAGCAATGGCTTCCGCGTCGAGGGCAACAGCCGGTTTGGGGGCACGGTCATTCCGCGAAGTTCGACCGCCTATCTGGTCCGGCAAGGCGGTGGCAGCCTCGGCGCGACCAAACTCAAGTTCAACTTTGGACTCGCGTTCAAAGAACCCACTTTGGTTGATCTGTTCAGTCCCGATCCGACGTTCCTCGGCAATCCACGTCTGCGTCCGGAGCGCAACCGCAGCTTTGATTTCGGAATCGAGCAGAGGCTGTGGAACGACCGTGCAAAGGTCGAGATCAACTGGTTCGATAATCGCTTCCGCGACCTGGTGGAATTCAAAACCTTAAGCTTTGCACCATTTACGGGGACTTTTTTCAACGTGAATGCCGCCAGAGCCAATGGAGCAGAAGTGATTCTGGAAACTGCACCCATGGCCGGCCTCAAGCTCACGGCGGGTTATACGTACCTCAATACTCTCATTACGAAGAGCAACACACCATTGGATCCGGTTTTCGGAATCGGCCAGGCATTGTTCCGGCGTCCCCGGCATTCAGGAAGCCTGGGCGCGATCTGGAACTGGCGAAAGCTGACGGCCAGTTCGCTGCTGACATACGTCGGAAATCGCGTCGACAGCGATTTCGCCGGCCTCGTTCCTCCGCTGACCAGCGATCCCTGGTACACGCGCTGGGACCTCGCTTGGAGCTATCGTTTCACCAAAAGGTTCTCGTACGTTGGCACCATCACGAACGCTCTCGATCGCAGGTACATGGAAGCTCTGGGATTTCCGGCATTGCCGATTGAATTCCGCATGGGAGGAAGATTTACTTTCTGAAACGAACTTCGCGCTCTCTCCGTACTCTGCGGTTAAGAACCTTAAACCGCAAAGATCGTGAAGGACGCAAAGTAACAATTCTGAAATTGGAAGGAGAAAAACATGCCTTATTTGATAATCGTTCTGGCAACACTAACTCGCTTCATTCCGCACGCTTGGAACTTCTCGCCAGTCTACGGCGCGCTGCTTTTTGGCGGCGCGAACATGAAAAAGCGAGATTCGATCTGGTTCTCGGCACTCACGCTGGGCGCAAGCGACGTCGTGCTTACAAAGCTTATGTACCGTCTTCACGTTGGCTGGGGTGAGTTGTTCCAGATCGCGGCTTTCGCTTCGATTGCCATGATCGGTTGGGTCCTGAGGAGCCGCTTTTCGATCGGGCGCCTGACATTCGCGTGTTTGGCTGCACCGACTTCGTTCTATCTGATCAGCGATTTTGGCGTTTGGCTCGGATTCAACAGCTATCCGCATACCTGGACAGGGCTCGTTGCATGCTACGTGGCCGCGATTCCTTTTCAAGGCCGGATAACCGCGAGTACTGTACTGTTTGCGGGAATTCTGTTCGGTGCGCAGCGGCTTCACGCGGCTAGAGCTGAGCGCCGAAAACAATCACAGGCGATCGCGGTCATGCAGATCGAAAAACTCTAGGGGGAAAAGTGAAAATCTGCTCGTTTCTACCTTCGGCGACGGAAATCCTGTTTGCGCTGGGGCTCGGGGACTCCGTTTGCGGCGTGACGTTCGAGTGCGACCACCCTGATGAAGCCCGCTCCAAGCCAGTCGTAGTGTACAGCAAGCTTCCGCATGGCTTGCCGGAAAAGGAAATCGATCGCCAGGTGAATGACTATTCGTCGCAGGGAACCAGTCTCTATCGGCTTGACGCCGACAAACTGCGCGACATTCAGCCCGACCTGATCGTCACGCAGGACCTTTGCCACGTTTGCGCGGCCTCGCCCAACGATCTTGGCGCGGTGCTCTCGAGTTTTGTGCATCCTCCAAAGGTCTTGTCGCTGACACCGCACAATGTTGAGGAGGTTTGGAGCGACATTCAATCTGTGGGGGACGCCTGCGACCGCTCCAATCAAGCCCGTCAACTTATCTCAGGGATAAAGCGGAGAATTACAGAGCTGAAGCCGAATCTTCTCAGCCCTCCGCGTGTGCTCTGCCTGGAGTGGCTCGACCCGCCGTTCGTCGGCGGGCACTGGGTTCCGGAGATGGTCGCAATGGCAGGCGGCATTGATGTCCTCGGGAAGGCTGGGCTTCCCGGAGTGCCGGTCACCTGGAGCGCCATTGCGGCCTCCGATCCAGACGTGATTCTCGCCATGCCCTGCGGATATCACAGAGAAGAAGTTGAGCACGAGCTTGCCATCGTTCCATTTCCGGCGGAGTGGTATTCCTTGCGGGCAGTTCGCAACGGGCAAGTCTTCGCCATGGATGCCAGCGGCCACTTCTCGCGCCCTGGCCCAAGAATCCTCGACGGTATTCTCGAAATGGCGGAACTGTTTGCTCGTCTGGGAAAGGGGCGTACCCGCAAGGCGGCAGCGAGAGTGGCATCGGTTGCGACGGCGGGCCGGATTCAGAACCGCAGGTAAGAAAGCACTCCGCTAGTTGCGACCAAAAACTAGTTTTCGAACCGCAAAGTGCTCTCAGACTCCCGAGGAATCGCGCGCGAACTTCGCACCGTGCTTCGGCGCGATTTTTTCTCGGCGCCATTTCCATTCGAGGCGTGGGCAGGCGAGTGCACCGGTAGAGGAGCCGCCGATTTAAAGCCTGAATAGTTCCTACGCGCCGCCACCAACTTCTCCAGGTTCGGCCGATCCAGCAGTTGCTGCTGGCCCAAAATGTGCGTCACCAGGGCGATCTCGGCGAAATGTTCCACGGTCTCCATCTTCATGTAGGCAGAATGCAGGTCGGTGCCATAGGTGACCACACCGTGATTGGCCATCAGAATGGCATCATAATTAGGGATCAGAGGCTCCAGCGTCCTCGCCAGCTCGGGAGTGCCTGGCGTGCCATAGGGCGCCAGGGGAATTTGCCCAAGTCCGATTACGACTTCGCAAACCAGCGGCTGATTCAATGGCAGTCCTGCTGCTGCAAACCCGGTGGCGGTTCGCGGATGAGCGTGCACGATGCCCCGCACATCCGGACGCATGCGGTAAATCAGCAGGTGCATTCCGATTTCGCTGGTCATCTCGCGCCGGCCTTTCAATCGACGCCCACCCATATCCACGACGACTAAATCGGTCCGATGCATCTCGCCCTTCGACATACCCGTGGGCGTTACCAGTACCCGGTTTTTGTCGAGGCGCACCGATACATTGCCGTCGCAGGCGGCAATAAAGCCGCGTTCGTGCAGCAACTTGCCGATCTTGACGATCTCGCTCCTTAGTCGATGCTCGCTGGCCATTCACGCCCCTGCAGTCCGCAAATGTTATCGCACTGCTTTAATCTAAACAATCGGTTTTTCTGCTTAAAAATATAAATCGAGAAAACACGATTTCTATAATCGTACTGTGCTGGTTTCTGAATTCAATTACGACCTACCCCAAGAGCTTATTGCTCAAGAACCACTTGCGCAACGGGAAATGTCGCGTATGTTGCAGCTTTCCCGGGTAACGGGCGAATTTCGGGATCTCTGCTTTCGCGAATTTCCTGACCTGCTCCGGCCGGACGACCTGGTCGTGTTCAACAACACGCGAGTTCTACCGGCGAGACTCTATGGGCAAAGAAGCGGGTCACGGGCACAGCCGGTCAGTGTGCAAAACCCTGCATCTCGCGAATTCTTGAAGGGGCGCGTCGAGGTGCTGCTCACCAAGCACTTGTCTGCGGATGAATGGGAGTGTCTGGTCCATCCAGGAAAGAAAATCGGAGTCGGCGAGCAGCTCTTCTTCGGTGAAGATCGTGAACTGATCGCGGAGGTGGTGGCTCGAGGGACTTTTGGCGAGCGGAGAATCCGCTTTACGCCGGTTCCCGATTTTTGGGCCAGGCTCGAGCGCCTCGGCCACATCCCGCTGCCCCCTTACATTTCACGGGAAGATCAGCCTGCCGATCGGGATCGCTACCAGACCGTGTATGCGCGCGAGCGCGGCTCGGTCGCGGCGCCGACGGCCGGACTACACTTCACGCGCGAAATTCTTGACCGGCTGCAACACCGCGGCATCGAGACCGCCGAAATTACACTTCATGTCGGTTTGGGGACTTTTCAGCCGGTGCGAGTGGATCGGGTTGAGGAGCACAAGCTGCACTCGGAAAGGTACGAAATCCCGTCGCAGGCGGCAGACCGAATCAATCGAGCCCTTGATGATAAGCGCCGGATTGTGGCGATCGGGACCACTACGGTTCGCACCCTTGAATATTCAGCCCGGAACTCTGGTCGCGTGCAGGCTGGAAGTGGCGAGGCTGATCTTTTCATCTACCCCGGATTTCAGTTTAGAGTTGTGGGCACACTGCTCACCAATTTTCACTTGCCGAAATCTACGCTGCTGATGCTGGTATGCGCGCTAGGGGGCAAAGAAACTGTGTTGGCAGCCTATCGGCACGCCGTCGCCGAGCGCTATCGCTTTTACTCGTATGGTGATTGCATGTTCGTGGAATGACTCACGTTGGCAAGCGGTTGTGAGGGCTAGTCAGCTTGAATAGCGGCGAGCCAGGTCTATACTTTTCTTAGAGGTGGACCATGGCCACGCAGGTGATCCCGAAGCAGCTGTCGATCCAGGACTTCGTGTCCGAACTCCGCAAATTCCCCGAATCCGCTTTCGTCCAGACCGGTGACATTCTTGAATTCCTGCAGCACACGCTGATTTCGCCTGAGACGCTCAAGCCTTATCTCACCTGGGATCGCCAGCACTACACTCGCAATCTGATCGACAAGACGCCCCTTTATGAACTCATTGCAATCTGCTGGGAAGTCGGGCAGGTCAGTTCGGTGCATAACCATCGCGATCAGAATTGCTGGATGTCAGTGCCGATCGGGCGGCTCATGGTCGAGAATTTTCATCTTGTATCGCAGGATGTTGATCACGGACGATGTCAGCTGACGCCCACAGATAAGGTCGAAATGAATCCGACTCATCCATGCGCGGTTGATCCTGCCGACCCGGTTCATCGCGTGGTCAATCCCAAACAGTTCGGCGAACGAGCCGTGAGCCTGCACATCTATTCGCGCCCGTTTGATACTTGCGTGGTTTATTCGCCGGAGCAGGGCACCTGCGGAGTGATCAAGCTGCACTACAACACGGTATTCGGAAAGCCCGCGTAGAGTGCAAAAAATCAGGGATTTAGGCAGCGTCCTTTTTCTCGTGCGCGTCCGATTCGCCCGGTGATGGCTGAGCTTCTCCCGAACGTGATGAACCGGCGGGTTCCTTTTGTGCGGCTTCTTTTACGTCGCTTGACTTAGCAGCCTCCGGTTTTGCTATCGGGCGCTCTTCGATGTCTTGGCGATCAGCTCCGGCTTGCGCGCTGGAGCCTGCGCTACCTGGTTTGTGATCAGGCTGGTCCTTTTTCGCATCGCCTTTCGTGTCGGCCGCTTGATTATCGGCCTGTGTTCCCTTCGCGGCCTTCACCTCGGTCTTTTCCTTCTTCCGTGTTTCGTCGTCGCTTTTCTCCGCCATCGAGAACAACCGCCCCATGCGCACCCGCAGAGCGCGCCATCGCACGCTGCTTGCAGCTGCGGCCTGCTCCAGATAGGGCGCCAACTGCTCGTCTGTGGCAATCCCTTTTTCCTTCACAAACTGCATGAGAGCCGCGCTCTGGGTTTCGATCGCCTCAAATGCGGGGGCCAGTTCATCGAGTATCTGTTCGGCAATCTTGGACTCCATCACAACCTCCTTCCCGACCTAGTTTGGATGCCGAAAAATGAAGTGGCATCTTGAGCAGATTGCTGCTTGAGGATGAATGCCGCCTCGCTCCTTGTTAGACTTGATCTTTGCCACCCAAGAAACAATCTGCTGTGCCTGACGCCCCGGCTCAATCTGCCGGAACTCCGTCCAAGCCCAAGCTCGTGCCCGGCCCCGACCCGAACCGTATTTTCCTGATGGACGCGATGTCATTCATCTTCCGCGCCTATCACGCGATGGCGCGGCAGCGGGGCATGTCCACACGCAAGGGGCTGCCGACGGCTGCCATTTACGTATTTGTAAACATGCTGCGCAAGCTGCGCGACGACTTTTCTCCGCAGTATCTCGCCGCCGTTTTCGACGTGGCGGCGCCCACCTTCCGCGACCAGCAATACAAAGACTACAAAGCCAATCGGTCGGAAATGCCTGGAGACCTGGCGCAACAGATACCGTACATTCGGCGCGCGCTGGAAGCTTATCGCATTCCGATCCTCGAGGTCCCCGGTTACGAAGCGGACGACGTGATCGGCACATTGGCCAAAAAAGCCGCCGCACAGGGCCGGCCCGTATACGTCGTCTCCAGCGACAAGGACATGCTGCAGCTGGTGAACGACCGTGTGCTGGTGCTGAATCCGCCCAAGGACAATCTCATTTGCGATGCCGCTAAAGTGGAAGAAATTCTCGGTGTGCCGCCCGCTCGCGTGATCGACGTAATGGCTTTGCGCGGAGATTCGATCGACAACATTCCCGGCGCACCCGGCATCGGTGACAAAGGCTCGGTTGAGCTCATCCAGCGATTTGGCACTCTGGAAGCGGCGCTGGACCATGCGGCTGAAGTGGAGCGCAAGACCTATCGCGAGTCGCTGCAGAACAATCGTCAGAAAATTCTGCTGAGCAAAGAACTGGTCACCATCAATTGCGATGTGAATATAGAGCTCGACATTGAAAAAATGCATGCCGGCAACCCCGACATCGAAGCCTTGCGCGCGTTGTTCGGCGAGCTGGAATTCACGTCTCTACTGAAAGAACTGCTTCCGGAAACTGTGCCGATTGCCGGCAATTATCGCGATGCGAAAACGCCCGCCGATGTGGAATCGGTTTTGAAGGCGCTGGCCCCGGGCGCCGCATTAGCGATTTCCGTCGAAATTGACACCGCGCCTCAGCTCTCCGAGTCAGAAGAAGTTGATGATGCTGAAACCGCGCTGCTTCCTCTTGCCTCTGCGGCGCCCGTCGACAACCAGAAAGCTCGCAGTGTCGCGATCTCGGCAGATATTGGTTCTGTACTCACCATTACGCCCGATTCGCCTGCCTTTGGTGCCATCAGCTCAGTTCTGGCAAATGAAACGATTCCGAAATCCATTCACGACTGGAAGTCCGCGGCTCATGCGCTGGAAGACGCCACTTTGGCAGGGATTCAGCACGATACCCGGCTGTATTCATACCTTCTCGATCCGACTTACTCTTCCCACAATTTGCCCGAAGTAGCACTCCGCCGTTTCAACCTGAAACTCACCGGGTCGTTGGCGGAAGCAGCGGACGTCACGGGCCGCCTCGCGACCGCCCTGCGAAAAGAAGTTGAAGAGTCCGATCTGCTGAAGCTCTATGAAGAGCTCGATTTGCCTTTGGTCGCGGTGCTCACGCGCATGGAGCAGGCGGGCGTCTGCATCGATCACGAGGCGCTGGCTCGGATGTCACAGCGCCTTGAGGGAGAGATCGACGCCAAAGCCAAAGAGATTTACGACTGCTGCGGCTCGGAATTCAACATCAACTCGCCCAAGCAACTCGGGGATGTGCTTTTTAACAAGCTGAATCTGCCCAAGCCGGTGAAGTACGGCAAGGGCAAGACGATCTCGACTGCGGTCGACGTTTTGGAAGGACTCGCGGCCGATCATCGAGCGCCGAAGCTGGTGCTTGAATATCGCCAGCTTTCGAAGCTCAAATCCACCTATGTGGATGCGCTTCCCGCGCTGCTGAACCGCTCCACCGGCCGCCTGCACACGACATTCGACCAGACCGGGACCGCAACTGGACGGCTCTCTTCGGCCAATCCGAACCTGCAAAACATTCCCATCCGAACCGAGCTCGGTCGTGAGATTCGCGCCGCGTTCACCGCCGCGCCGGGTCACGTGCTTCTGGCAGCCGATTATTCGCAAATCGAGCTTCGGTTGCTGGCGCATTTTTCCGAAGACCCGCTTCTGGTCGAAGCTTTCCGCCGCGGCGATGACATTCACACTCTGACCGCGTCGCAGGTTTTCGGTGTTCCGCCACTCCTGGTGACGCCGGACCACCGGCGCCAGGCCAAAGTCGTGAACTTCGGCATTGTGTACGGGCTTTCGCCATTCGGTCTTTCGCAGAATCTGGGGATTGAGACCTCCGAAGCCAAAAAGTTCATCGAAGCCTACTTCGAAAAATACGCGGGTGTCCGTGCCTACATCGACCGCACTCTCGAGGAAACGCGCCGTGAAGGCAAAGTCAAAACCCTTTTCGGAAGGGTGCGTCCCATTCCCGACATCAACAGCAAGAATTACAACCTGCGCGGATTCGCCGAGCGCACTGCAGTCAACACGCCGCTGCAAGGCACGGCCGCAGATCTGATCAAGCTGGCGATGATCCACATTGACGGCGCTATCCGCGAGCGGGCATTGAAATCACGCATGACTCTGCAGGTCCACGACGAACTTGTGTTCGAAGTCCCCGAAGCTGAGGTTGATATCATGCGTAGCCTGGTCCGCGAGCACATGGAAAATGTGCATGGTTTACTGGTGCCGCTTATGGTGGAAGTTGGGGTAGGAAAGAACTGGCGGGACCTGGAATAGTGTTTAAGCCGCTTTACCCATAGAGAAACTGTCCGAGCGAACTGGAATCATTTGCTCGCGAATGATTCCCAAGTCGAGAGCCTGCCCTGAGGGACTCACCAACGGGAAGGAGTCGAACGGGAACCTGCTTTTGGCTTACAGCGCCTGCCCAACCGGCAGCGGCTGCAGTCCTTCCCACGCCAATTGCAGGTCGCTTTTTGAGAATCCTTTCGAAACTTCGTTCTGGGTCGCATAGCGATAGAGGGCCGCGATAAAAACCTGCTCTGCCGAGAAGATCAAGATTGACAGCGACACCCAATACGTTAACGCCATGACAGTAACGAAGCCTACCGATTGGCCGAGAAACCCTGCTAAGAAGAAGAAAAACACGGCGCCGGGAATTGCCAATACCGTGAACAGCAGCGAGAAACTGAACTGCGCTACAACCACCTCGCCCCATTTGTCTTTCACTATAGTTGCCGAGCGTTGTAGCGCCTCGCCCGCGCCCATGTTTCCCATCGCCAGAATTGGAACAGCAAAATAGCTGCCCAATCTCCATGTATATCCCAGAATGCCGGCAATCCATCGCCCCAATTGGCTTCGCTTGCTGATCATCTTGAGCAGAATGCCAATCGTCGAAGCCAGAATTGCCCATTGCAGAATCGATCCCTTTCTTATCCACGCGACCTGCAGGCCATCGTTTAAATTCGCGTGTCCTCCGTCGAGATGGTTCAGCACTATGCTCGAGAATGCGACATTGAAATACGAGATCACGAAATAGTTCGCGACGTAGAAGAAGAACAGCGTCAGCCACTCGTCTTGAGTAGTGCGTCGCTCTTCGTCAGTCTTTGGTCTTTGCTTTAGCGAATCCTGGTCGTACCCGAGAAAGCGGTTAAGCCCATCCACAAGCGCACGATGAGTCCGGTCTGCGGTGACTCGTGGCACCATCGGCGCAAACTCCGCGCTATGTATCGGAATATCAAAGACCAGGATCCCGCCGCCAAGCACAATGATCGATGCCAAAAGGCAAAAAATTGCGGAAATTACCGGTAGCAGCATTAGTGGCCGGTAAGACCGGATCACCCCAAAACTCTGCCGCATCATGCCCCAGGTGTTGGCGATCCTTCTCAGGATCAGGAGGATGTAGAACCCCATCGGCGATTCCCCTGTGCGAAGCCCGTTCGCGCAAACGTACTTACCTTGCGAAAAATGGTATCGCAGATCGGGCCACAATCCCAGGGTTTTGAGCTGTTGCCGGTACAATCTAAGCATGGCCCGGGGATGGGAAAGCAAATCGGTCGAGCAGCAGCAGGAGGAGCTCCGATCGAACCAGGATGCGAAGCGAGAACATCTGAGTGCAGAGCAAATCGCTGAAGCGCAGCGCCGGAAGGGGCTGGAGCTTTCGCGCCGGCGAATCTTAGAACAGCTGGAGCGGGCCGTGAACCCTCGGCATCGCCAGATGCTGGAAGCAGCGTTGGCCGAGTTGGAGAAGGAACTGCGAACCTGAGGAACATCCACGCTAAATTTCGTAAAGAACGCGAATTTAGGATGGGTCACCACCGATCGTGAGTAAGCTAATCAGCCGCAGGTAAAATACGATTGTGAAGAAGTACTGGGACAAGGCGGAGCCATTGAGTCGCGAGCTGCGTGTGCAGGCTCCACCGCCTCCTAGCGGGGGCGGCACGAACGGCCAGGTCGCCGTTTCTGTCGACCTGTCAAACGCGAGCGTCCGACCCGCAGAGGCGGCGGTACCGGCCTCGCTTCACATTGGAGCGGTACGGATTGCTCCTGCGACGGTGCTGGCCCCGATGGCAGGCGTCACCGATACAGTGTTTCGCAGGTTCATTCGCAACCTGGGCGGGTGCGGGCTGATCATGACGGAGTTCACATCGGCAGACGGCGTGCTGCGGGCCAAGGACAAAAAGGCAAAACGGTATTTGCATTTTTATGAGGACGAGCACCCGATTTCGGCGCAGCTTTTCGGCAGCGATCCGCAGGTCATGGCGGAGGCAGCGCGGATTGTCGAGGGACTGGGATTCGATCTGGTCGACTTGAATCTGGGATGTCCCGCGAAAAAAGTGGTGAAGTGCAACGGCGGGTCTGGGCTGCTGCGCGATCTGCCCCGCATTCGAGGAATTTTTGAGGCGGTGCGGGCGGCGGTGAAGATTCCGTTCACGGTGAAGTTTCGCGCGGGGTGGAACGACGAGGAAATTGTCTGCGTCGAGCTGGCCAGAATGGCCGAGGATTGCGGATTGTGCGCGGTCGCGCTGCATGCGCGGACTCGCGAGCAAGGATATAGCGGAAACGCGCGCTGGGAGTGGATTGCCGCGGTGAAGGAGGCGGTAAAAATTCCGGTGATTGGCAACGGTGACATTCGCACTCCGGAAGATGCGTGCGCGATGGTCGCAGAAACCGGGTGTGACGCGGTCATGATAGGGCGAACAGCGCCGGCAAATCCTTGGATATTCAGGCAGATTGAGCAGTATTGCGAGTGGCTCAGCATATGCCACGTCGGGACGGGCGCCCTCACCCGACCGCGTCCGCAAAGCTTGTCGGGAATAGCTGACGGCTTTCACATGAGTGATGACAACCGGCAAGGGCACGGCTTTAGCCGTGCCGAAAGCTCGCTCCGTGCGGAACCGGCTTTAGCCGCTGCGGCCCACATTACCTCAGGGGCTGAAGCCCAGCATGCTTTGTTGGGACAGTCCGGCACGACTGAAGTAGTGCCCTTCCCGGTCGAGAAGGGCTCCGCCTCACCATACGACCATCCTTCAGAAACCGATCGCTACGAAATGATCCGCACATACTTCCAGATGCTGATCGAAGAAGATCTGCCGGATGCGACCGGAAAAATGAAGCAGTTCGCCTCGTGGTTTACGCACGGAGTGCCCGGAGGTGCAGCGCTGCGGAAGGCGATCTACGAATCGAAGACCGCGCCAGAGATTTTGACAAGGGTAGAAGAATTCTTCGAAGCGCGGGTAGCGCTCGCCTGATTATTTGGTGGCTTCGCAAACTGCAACTGACCGCCTTCACGTCGCAGGTCCGTACCAGCTCTTTGTGAGAAGATACTTGCCTCAACCATGGCTTTGGGAGATCCCGCACGGCCTGCGCTTAAGCCGCTTGCTCCGACTTTTCAGGACGTACCCGGCGTTGCCCGCGGGTTAGCTCTGGCTTATAGCATCACGATTTTCGCCAGTGCGTTCCTGCTTTTTCAGGTCCAACCCATCATCACCAAGTTGATCCTACCGTGGTTAGGCGGTGCGGCGGCGGTATGGTCGGTGTGTCTTCTGTTCTTCCAGACAACGCTGCTGCTGGGCTATCTGTACGCGCACCTGCTGACGCAAAAGTTTCAGCCGCAAAACCAGGCTCGAATTCACGCAGTCTTGCTTGCCGCCAGTCTGGGGTTTCTGCCGATCCTGCCGCGCATCTCTCTGAAACCCTCGGGACTAGAAGATCCCACATTTCGCGTCCTGATACTCCTGGCAGTGACCATCGGCGTGCCGTTTTTTCTGCTCTCTTCTACGAGCCCGTTGTTGCAGGCCTGGTATTCGAGATCAAGTTCAACGCCCTATCGGCTCTATGCGTTGTCGAACGCGGGTTCGATGCTGGCTTTGCTGAGCTATCCGGTGATCGTGGAACCCAGGATTTCCAATCACCACCAGGCGGTCGCGTGGTCGATCGCCTATGCCCTGGTCGCGATTTTATGTGCGGCGACAGCCTTTGCCGCTCGATCTGCACGTGCGCCGGTTTCAGTCGCTGATTCCGGCCCCGCTCCCGATTGGAAGCTCAAATTTCTTTGGGCGGCCTTTGCTGCGTGCGGTTCTGCACTGTTGCTGTCGGTTACCAATCACATCTCGCAGAATATCGCTGCCGTGCCGCTACTGTGGATCATTCCTCTCAGCCTTTACCTGCTCACCTTCATCGTTTGCTTCGAAGGTCACAATTGGTACCGGCGAGGATTTTTTCTGCGGCTGTTGGCAGTGGCGCTGGCGAGCATGGCATATGCAATTGCTCCGGGGCGCGGGAATCTTCCGCCCGGCGTCCTGATTCCACTCTTCTGCATCGGCTTGTTCGCGTGCTGCATGGTATGCCACGGCGAATTGGCAAAATTGAAACCGCTGCCTGCGCACTTGACTTCTTTCTATCTGCTCATTGCGTTGGGAGGGGCTACGGGCGCGGTGTTTGTCGCCCTGCTGGCTCCACATTTATTCACCGGATATTACGAGCTGCCAGTTTCGCTGGGCTTTTGCGGAGTGCTGATTCATCTAGCCCTGCAGCGCGATCGCCAAATCGCCACTGGACCTATGAGATCCCGACGCACGTTTTTGTTGCTGGCGTTGCTGGTGGTTGCATTTTGCGTAAGCCTGTACGTCAGTGCTCGGAGGCAGGCATCACGAGCGCTGGTGCGGGTGCGCAACTTCTATGGAGTTCTACAAGTCGAGGATCGCATTGCTCCTGGAGTTGTTCTCGAGCAGGGTAATTCCAGGCAGTTCCTCGATCCCGATCCGCACTATCGCGATTTAATCAACGGGACTATCGAGCACGGAATTCAATTTCTTGCGGCAAGCCGGCGCATGGAGACAACGACGTACTACGGTCCAGAATCCGGCGTGGCAATGGCGCTTCAAGCAGCGGGGAAAAATGGGCCGCTGAAGGCGGGGATTGTTGGTTTGGGTGCGGGGACGATCGCGGCTTACGGGCGCAGTGGCGACCAATATACGTTTTATGAGATCAATCCGCTCGTGGTGGAACTCGCCAACAACCAGTTCAGCTTTCTCCGGCAATCGCCGGCGAAGATAACCGTCGTTCCCGGCGACGCTCGCTTATCTCTGGAGAAGCAATCTTCGCAGCAATTCGACATTCTTGCCGTGGACGCATTCACCAGCGACGCGATTCCTGTTCACTTGCTCACGCGCGAGGCCTTTGCTTTGTACCTGGGGCATAGTAAACCGCAAGGCATTATTGCCGTCCATGTTTCAAACCGCTACCTCGACCTTGTGCCGGTGGTGAGAGGTGCAGCGGAAAGCTTGGGACTTGCTACCGTGGTGATCGACAGCAGCGGCAACGACTCGCGGGCAATTTATCGCGCGACCTGGGTTCTCGTCGGCCGCGAAACGGGGCTTTTGGCGCAACTGCCATCAACTAACAGCGAACCGGAGGAATCGTCCAAACAAATTGTCTGGACCGACGACTACAGCAGTATTCTGCCTACTTTCAAATGAGAATTCAGCAGGGTTTCCCTATTTGTGGTTGGTTGGCTTTCCTGTTTTTATAATCACGCCGATTCCCAGGAAGTTCACACTTCGCAGAAGCGAATCATCGTGCCGGATATACGACGGCTGGAATGTGATGTGCTGATTCAAAGGCATGTCGAGTCCCGCCGCAACCCAGTTACGACGCAGCCACTTCTGTGGCAAGAAATCGTGATAGATCTCTTCGAACACAAACGCGTTCACTTTGTACGTGCCGAAAGATACAGGGTGAGCGACGTAAATCTTGTTGCGGTACCGGTTCACGTCTCCGAAGGGCGTGTAGCGGCGCACGTACATATTCCTGTCAGAAATAAGAAAGCGATGAAACGTGCCGAGCATGGTGCCCGCCAGCCGGAATTGATTTTCGCGATAGGTTGCGACCGCAGGCTCGCCCGTAAGCAAGCTCAAACCGTTCGGAGGAACGCTGATAAACAGATAGCTGGGAGTGACTATGAAATGCTTTTGAACGGATATTGGGACTTCAATCAGAGGAATGCTGGCGCGCACATTTCCGAGATAGAAGCCATAGGCATTCACTCCAACGCGACTGGTCAGCGGCGTGCTCAGCTCAACGTAATTCGCATTGGAGAACAGAGCGCCGGCGTTCTTGCCGTTGCCTTCCACTTCTTGCGCCGCACACGGCAACATCGCAATCAAACATCCGCACAATATAGCGATGATCTTCAGCATGAAAGTTCGCGTTTTCGACTTGATCACTACTGCGAATCCGTGAATCCGTAAGCTCGCCAGTTGTCCAGCACCTGCTTCTTCACGTCGTCGGAATAGTTATGGCTAAACGAAGTGCGCAGCGGCAGGCGGTCTCCCCAATCGTCTGGAGGCAGGCAGTTGTGCACGACTTTGTTCGTCTTGCCCGCGACCTTCTCACTGGCTTCCAGGAACGCAACCAGCGGGCTGGTGGCCTCGCACTTGAAAGGAATGTCGGCGCTGATGGGATGGCACCGCGTGGCAAATGCCCAGACCAGTTCAGCGGTATTCGCAGCGTCGATATCGTCGTTCAGCACGATGATGCGCGGAATCACAGCGCCGAATTTTGAGTTCTCGAAAACATGGGTTCCAATTCGACGACACAATTCTTCAGACGACAGTCCCGTCCGCTTTTTCCAATCCCGGGGAACGGTCACCACCAGCCAGTGATTAGCGCTTTCTAGTGGCACCCACGCCATGGTCGCGGGAAGGTTTTTGTCGCGCAATTCAGCCAGCAGTTCGGCGGCGCTGGTGATCCCCTGTGCGGTATGGTCCTCTTCAACGGGTTCCCCGGCTGCCACTACCGGCAGGATGGGATTGTCGCGATAACTGATCGCAGTCACGTTGTAAACAGGCCGCTGCGTGCCGGGTCCCGGCCACAGATAGCCGGCGTATTCGCCCATCGGGCCTTCCGCGGCGGTTTCAGTCGTCGATAAATATCCTTCGACCACAATCTCCGCTTCCGCAGGAACTTCCAGGTCCACAGTCTCGCAACGAACAACTTCCGCCGGCGCCCCGAAATAAGCTCCCATGTAGTCGGCTTCGCTCAAGTGGGCCGGCAGCGGCATGGACGACACGAAAGGAATGAACGGCGGCCCTCCCTGAAATATCGCAAATGGCATGGGCTTACCGATTTGCTTCCACATTCCGAAAATCATTCCCAGATGCTGCAGCGGATGCACGATGCCGGTCAGGCGCTTCTTGTCAAGCAGCATCACCCGCGCAATGCCCCAGTTTGTCCAGGTTTTGTCGGGAGTTTGCGCAACCACGGTGGCCCACGTGCCGAAGTATCGGCCGCCATCGCCGTTATGGATCAAGGGAATCGGGAAGCGAAGCAGGTCGACAGCATTTCCTTTCACAGCATGGTCTTTGCACGGGCCATTGGCGACAATCCGTGGTGAGATGAGCTGGTTCTTCCTCGCAGAGACCAGCGCCTCAACGATTTCCCTTCCACTCGCACGAGCATGCAGCCCAAGCGACAGCGCCACGCGCGACAGGTATAGCCCCGGCTGCCGGCTTACACCCGCCGGAGCGCCGAGGATGCGAAATCCTTTTTCAATTCCTTTGATTCGGTTGAATAGCGGCGCCGGCGATTGCGTCTCATAAACCCGCCGGATGATTGCGCCGACCTCGAGGTTTGAATCCACCGCGCGTTCGACCTCGATCAGTTCGCCGAGCTCTTTCAACGCGTCCAAATACTCGCGCAGTGATTTCAGATAATTCCTGGAACGAATTGCGGGTGAGCTAGCCACTTGTGTGGTTCCTTTCTTGGAGGCCGAAAAACGCTGGTCAGGTCAGCGCCGCATCAACCGGAAAGCAATGCCGCGGCCCATCTTCTGCCCATAGGCCAGCGTGCCCCACAGCGAGGCAAGAATTTCGAGAGCATGCGACTGAGCCAGGCCGCCGGCATCGACCGGATCGAAGCCCAGGTCTTTGGCCAGCGCGTGCACTGTTTTCTTAGCATCCGCATCATCGCCTGCGTAAAACATCGTGGCCGCGCCATCGGGATACTTCGGTGTCTGCATATTCTCGAAGCCTGTCGTGTTGAAGGCTTTCACCACTTTCGTTCCGGGCACGAGTTTTGCAACCTGCTCGCCTCCTGATCCTGCCGAATGGTCCATCGCCGGCCATTGTTTTGCTGGATTCGTGCAGTCAATGAGGATCTTGCCGCTCAGTTCGGCTTCAATTTTCTTGACCACATCCGGCACGGCGCTCCACGGAACCGCAAGCGCGACAACTTCCGCACCTTTTGCGGCTTCATCGACGGCCGCTGCGCTCGCGTGTTTGTTCCCTTTGATTAGCCGCTTGACTTCGGGATCATTCGGATCGCGTGAGCCGAAAGTTACTTCGTGTCCCGCCTTCGCCCAGCCCAAGCCGAGAACTCCTCCGACGTGTCCTGTTCCAATAACAGCGATTCGCATTTCCTCTCCTCAGATCGAAGCACTAGCACGGCTACGCCGTTGCACCCAGAGTTTCGCTGACCTCAGCGGCAACTGCAAGAATCGCGCGCGCAACGTCGCCCGGTTGCGTGACGTAAGAGGCATGGCCGGCGCTGATTTTGAACACGCGTTTAACGTCCGCGCCTGCGATCATGCGCTCCTGCAGCGCCGGGCTGACGATCAAGTCCTCGGTAGTCTCGATGTAATACTTCGGCACCTTCCCGAATCGTGTGGCTGTAAGAACTACAGGCATCGCCATCGGCGCGAGCGGGTCGCTGATCAGGCTCTTGCGAATCGCCTCGCGATCGCCGTCAATGGCGTCGTTCCCGAAAAGTTCCGCCGCATGCTCCGGCTTTATGCTTGCGTAGGCGTAGTCAGGCGAAACCACGAAGTTGCCGTCTCTGCCCAGCGCTGAATCAGCGTCGGTCTGAGCCAGCGATTGCAGCGATTCCCCATTTTTCGGCAGAAACGCTGAAAGATACACCAGGGCCGAGATTTTCTCGGGAGCTGCTTCGGCGACATTGGAAACAGTAATGCCGCCAAAACTATGCCCGACAAGGACGACCGGTCGCGCCTCTGTGGAAACAGCCTTGAGCACCGCCTGCTTGTAGTCATCAGGCGTGAGCTTGTGCGGATCGGTTCCATCCCCATCCCGCCCCGGGAGGTTGACCGCGATCACCTTGCAGCCATCCGCCTCCAATTTGGTTTTTACTCGTGACCACCCGTTCGCGTTTTGAAAAGCACCGTGCACCAAGACGATCGTGTGATTGGTTTGATCACTCATGAGCTGCGATCCTTTCGTGATGCAAGCTGGCTTGAGGTCAACAAGCTGACGCACCATGCTCTGAATCGTTTTCATTGCTCAGGCGCGGAGGACAGTTAGTCTCCCAGCGCGGCCGCAACGGCCTCCGCAGTCTCGCTGCCTGAAAAATTCTGTTGCCCGGTGATCAGATTGCCGTCATGGGTCGCAAAGCCCCGCCACAGGCCAGCCTGGATGTAGTTGGCGCCAAGTTTTTTCAGCTCATCCTCGATACGCCATGGCGTGACGTGCTTATCGCGAGGGAGCAGGTTCATCGACCAAACGGCATTGTCGGCGAAATCCTCTTCGACATTGGCAAAGCCGGTGACCGTCTTGCCTTTCACCAGATACTCGCCATTGCTGAGTTTGGTGAAGCGCAGGAGAGAGGTACCGTGGCAGAGCGCGCACGCTATTTTCCCCGCTTCGTAGAATTCCACAAATTTCTTCTGCAAGTCGATCGATTTCTCGTAGGTGAACATCGGCCCCTGGCCGCCCGCACAGATGATTGCGTCAAATTTGTTGATATCGATTTCGGAAGCTTTCCGAGTATTTTGGGTCAGGGCAAACAACTTTGGCGTGGACAAAAAACCCATGCTGATCAGGTCGCTGGCCGAATATCCACTGGGATCGCGGGGGTCACTCATCGCGTCGGCGACGCATTTGCCGCCATCCGGGCTGAACATTTCAATCTGATATCCCTTCTCGGTGAGAACAAAGTATGGGTGGGCGAGTTCGCTCCACCAGAAACCTGCGGGCCAGTCGGTGGTGGTTGACACTGTGGGGTTCGAGATAACAATCGCGACGCGCTTTGGCCGCTTGGGATTCACAACATTGGGGTCTTTCAGGCTCATACTTTCTCCTTGCACGACGATAGTATCGGCTGCCCGATCCACTTCTCCGCCGATTTCTTACAAATGAATAAAGTACATTTGAGTAAATTGACGTTCCCGGACTTACCGGATGGATAGTAGTGGGCGCAGAAACTATGTATAAGGATGTAACATGGCCAGCTGCCGGTGCGCTACGCACCCTGAGAATAGTTACTTACTGTGAGGTAAGCAGGGGAGAGCCGCGGCCTCGGGCCTGGAAACCGGCTGCAGCGCGGAGGAAGTACGGTGGGCCACAATCGTGATCGGGGCGAAATGCATCGGTCCTTCGTTGGAGCAGGGTGGGCACCCGCGTGACCTTCACGCCGCTGCTTCCGCGGTGGCTTGGTGATCGTTCCCCATCCAGAAGATCAGCAGTGCTCTCAGGTCCATAGTCGCGTGGACGACCATCGGGACCAGAAGATTTCCGGTCAGCACATACAGACCCGCGAAGACTAACCCGGCGAATGCGGTGGAGAGCATCCCTTTCCATCCCTGGTAGAGATGTGCCATTCCGAAGATCAACGAAGTCAACAGAGCGCATTCCCGGCTGTGAATGTGCGGGAACCAAAGGATGAGGTAATAGAACAGGAACCCGCGAAACAGCAACTCCTCGCTGATGCCCGCGCCAATACTGACGGCCGCCATCCAGCGCTGTTCCTGGTGCGTGTCTGGAAGCAATGCGTCGATGCCGCGACCCTTCACTTTTGCGCGGATCTTCTGCGCCTTCGGTCGCAAGCGCATCCCAGACCACAAGAGTAAGCCGCCAACAGTAATCGCGAGTGCCATACTCAACCGCCACGAACGGGGGGAGCCCAGCCCTAGTTTGGCAAACGGGACGGCTCCGGAAAAACAGAGCCACAGAGCAAGAGCAGTAGCGACAATCTGTTCAATGACGATTCGCTGATAGAGCCGAACCTTGGCCAGCAAATTCTTGCCTTCAATACCCCTGCGCGCGCTCCAGTGCCAGTAGCCCGAATTTCGGGAAAGATAGACGCCCCCGCTTGGCTGGAGCTAAGAGCTAACAGCTAAAAGCTGTTTCCAAACCGGCTGCTAGAATAACTCACAGACCTATGTTTGAGAACCTTCAGGAACGGCTGCAAAAAACCTTCAAATCGCTGCGCGGGCAGGCTGTTCTCAACGAAGAGAACATGCAGGAGACGCTGCGCGAGCTGCGGCTGGCGCTGCTCGAAGCCGACGTCAATTTCAAAGTCGTAAAGCAGTTCATCGACCAGGTGCAGGCGAAAGCCGTCGGGCAGCAGGTGATGGCGGCGCTTTCGCCGGGCGAACAGGTCATCAAGATCGTCCGCGACGAACTCATTGAAATTCTCGGCAAAGATACGGCGCGGGTGAAATTCGCGTCACAGCCGCCAACGGTTGTGCTCATGGCCGGTCTGCAGGGCTCCGGTAAGACAACGACATCGGGAAAGCTAGGTCATTGGTTCAAGAACGGAGGGCATCGGCCGCTGCTGGTTTCGGTGGACGTTTACCGTCCTGCGGCGCGCGAGCAGCTGAAAGTGGTAGCGAACGCGATCAAGGCTCAAATTTACGAAGGGCATGTTGAAGAAGCGAACACGGCCACGGTCGAGCGGCTCGCCAAAGAGGCACGTCGCGAAGCGGTGAACTCGGGCTGCGACGTGCTGATCGTCGACACGGCGGGCCGTCTGCATATCGATGATCAGCTTATGGAAGAGATGCAGTCGCTCAAGCGGCTGCTGAATCCGCAAGAAATTCTGTTTGTCGCCGACGCGATGACTGGACAAGATGCCGTTCGATCCGCCGACGAGTTCCACAAGAAGCTCACGCTCACCGGCGTGGTGCTCACCAAAATGGACGGCGATGCGCGTGGCGGCGCGGCGCTATCGATCCGCCAGGTCACGGGCGCGCCGATCAAGTTTATCGGCGTGGGCGAGAAATATGATGCGCTGGAGCCGTTTCATCCTGACCGCATCGTATCGCGCATTCTCGGCATGGGAGACATTTTGTCGCTCATCGAACGCGCCGAGCAGACCGTCGACAAGAAGAAGACGCAGGAGATGGCGGCGCGAGCTCTGTCTGGAGACGGCTTCTCGCTGGAAGATTTTCGGGATCAGCTGCGCCAGGTTCGTAAGATGGGATCGATCCAAAGCCTGATGGGAATGCTGCCCAGCATCGGCCCTTTCGCCGGACTGCAGAAGCACGCGGATAAAGTTGACGAGAAGCAGATCAATCGCGTGGAAGCGATCATCAATTCAATGACCTCCTACGAGCGCACCCACCACGACGTGATCAACGGCAGCCGGCGCAAGCGGATTGCGCGTGGATCGGGCACAACGGTTCAGGAAGTGAATCATCTTCTCCGGCAATACGCGCAGATGCGCAAGATGTTCAGGCAAATGGGCAAGGGCAACATGCTGCGCAAGCTGGCGGGGATGAAGATGCCGGGGTAGCCATACTGAGAACCAGATCAGGAGGTGCAGTGGGCAGCGACTATCTGATTGAGCTTGTATGGCGCACGGGCGCTTATCTGGGGCGGTCGCTTATAAGACGGCGCAAGCTCCGGGAAGCAGCATGTTGGCATCCCATTACCGGACTCGTAAGAAGTGTGACTCGAGACGGCAGCGTGGTTGAAGTACTGATCACTTATCAATTCGAAGGCGGCTACTACTGCGACTATCATCAGCGCGACCTCTTCTCCAAGGAATCCGCTGAGGAATATGCTGCGCGGTTTCCCGCCGAATCACACTGTGTAATTCGAATCAATCCGGCCCGACCGGAAACAGCCGTTCTCTTTGATGAGGATCAGACCGCGCTTATTAGTGTTGACGCTTCGAAATAACCGCAAAAGCAGATTTCTCACAGCTGCAGCAGTTCGGAAAGACGTCATGGTGAGTGTGGTCCGGCTGACGCTGATGGTGAAAGCTGACGGCTGAGAGCTCTTATGAAATGGCGCTCACTCGAAGAATCGGTGCAAGCAACCCAGTCCCGCTCCCTGTGCGAGATCTACGCCGAGCGCAAAGAACTCATTGCGAAGTACGTTCCGGCTGAAATCCAAGCCACTCACGCACGTGTGGTTGAAGAATTAAGGCAGTCCGGAATCCCGGACCATGCGCTTAAGCGTGGCGATGCTGCGCCACAATTCGAACTTCAAGATCAAAATGGCAATGTCGTACGCTCGTCGGAGCTGCTCGAACGCGGACCACTTGTCATCTGCTTCTTTCGCGGGCGGTGGTGCCCGTTTTGCGTCGGGCAGATGGAAGCCATGAATGCAATGGTTCCTAATCTTGCACAATTTGGCACATCCCTTGTAGGAATTTCGCCCCAGACGGTGCATCAGTTATACCTGATGGCGGACCAGCATAGGGTGCGATTCCCTCTGCTTAGCGACGCGGAAAACAAGGTCGCCCGGCAATTCGGGCTGGTCTATCGAGTGCCTGACTATCAGCAGGAAATCTATAGCCGTGCATTTGTGAACCTGCCATTCATCAATGGCGATTCGAGCTGGGAACTGCCGATTCCCGCGACTTACATTATTCGCAGCGAAGAAGGCGAAAACCACAGAGGGCACCGAGGATCACAGAAGGAGCAAACTCAGAGCCAGCAGCCACATAGGAACAGAGTCCTGTACGCCTGGGCGAGCCCCGACTATACAAACCGTCCCGAACCCGCTGACATTCTTCGGCGGCTTGCACAGCTTTTATCCTGACGGAGCTGTTCATTCGTCACAATCAGGTCGTTCAGCAGTCCTAAACAGGAACCGAATCGGTTCCTAGAATTCCCAAATAGGGAGCGTAGTTCCGCTCTGGAATCATCCTTCCCCAGCTCTGGCGAAAATGAGTACCGTCTTACGCAGTTTCCGAGATCAGGAGGACACAGAAAGTCCGGCAACCCCGGCCCTGTTGGCTGCCGCATTGGAAGCATACCCGGATGCAATTGCGATCGCCGCCGACAACAGACTTATCTACAGAAATCGTAGATTCAGGCAGGTTTATGGCCGGACTGAGCACCTCCCACAAAAGAATCTGGATTACATCTGGCAAGAAACTGAATTCAGTGCTGATGGTCGCAAGCTGTTGCTGCTGACGCGGCGGCCGGCTCCCCCGATAGCAGACTCTCAGCGCCTGGCGCTGGTTGGCCGCCTGGTCGGCGGTGTCGCCCACGACTTCAACAATTTGCTCACCGGGATCTTGCTTTACTGCGATCTGATGCAGAGCAAAATCTCGCGATCTAACGCGCTGGCACGAAAGATAGAAGAAATCAGAACCGCCGCTGAACAAGGCGCAGGCCTGATCCGGCAACTGATGAATGTAGGCCGGGAAGAGAAAGATGCGCCGCATTCTGTGTCATTGAACGATGCTTTGAGAGACATTTCCCCGCTGCTTCGCCACTTGGTCGGCGAGAACGTTCATATCACCTTGGACCTATGCGAGGGTCCCGGAGTGGTTGGTGTCAGCCTCGCCCAGGCGCAACAGATTGTCTTCAATCTGGTGCTTAACGCCCGCGACGCCATGCCGAATGGCGGCCAGGTTTCGATGGCGACCACGTCTCTCAACTTTGAAGGCACTGGCCCAACCGACCATATTCTTGAGCTGACGGTAAAGGATTGCGGGACGGGCATGGAGCCGCAAACTGCTGCGCGCATCTTTGATCCATTCTTTACCACCAAGGCGCCCGGGCACGGCACCGGATTAGGCCTGACCACGGTACGCAAGATCGTCGACGATGCCGGCGGCATTATTTCGCTCGAAACCGCAATCGGCAAGGGCACGCAAATCACCGTCCACCTGCCTCAAGTTCAAGCAGAATTCCGGCCGGATACCGCACGCGAAAATCCAACGCATGGTTTAGCCCGATCCCAAAACAACCGAGGTGCCGCATGACCGCCGCTGTTGCTCCAAGTGCCTATTCGCTATCCGCGCCACGACCGCTGGAAACTGCCGCACTGCTGAACGTGTTAATCGTGGACGATGAACGATCGGTACGCGACGCCTGCCGTGAAGTCGCATCGGCTCTGGGATATCGAGCGAGCGTTGCTGAATCTGCCGAGCAGGCGCTGCGCAGGGCAGATGCACAAGACTTCGATGCGGTGTTGCTGGATCTGAAATTGCCAGGATTGGGAGGGATGGCGGCCCTCCGGCAGTTGAAAACGCGTCGTCCGGATCTTGAAGTGGTCGTCATGACCAGTCACGGCACCGTGGAATCGGCGGTCGAGGCGATGAAATCTGGCGCATATGACTACGTGACCAAGCCCTTCAGCATGGAGCAATTGAAGTTGTTGCTGGATCGCGTGTCCGCGCACCTGCGGCTCAAGACTGAAAACCGCATCCTTCGCGAAAAGATCAAGTCGAAGCAGGGGTTCGGCAACATCATTGGCCGCGCCCCGGAAATGGACAAACTTTATCGCATCATCGCCAAAGCAGCCCACAGTGTTCACCCGGTGCTGATCCAGGGGGAGAGCGGTACGGGCAAGGAGTTGGTGGCGCGGGCCATTCACCACTCCGGTCCGTTCTGTGACAAGCCGTTCATCCCGGTTGATTGCGGTTCGCTGGTGCCGACTTTGATCGAAAGTGAACTTTTCGGCTACGTAAAAGGCGCGTTCACCGGAGCCATGCAATCCAAAGAAGGACTACTGGCGATTGCAGAGGGGGGGACGGTTTTTCTGGACGAAGTTGCCGAGCTTCCGGTCGACCTGCAAGCCAAGATGTTGCGCGCGTTGCAGGAGAAGGAAATTCGCCCGGTAGGAAGCACGAAAACAGTCCCGATCAACGTGCGCATTCTCGCGGCCACAAATTGCGACCTGGAACACGCTGTGACTCAGGGTTCCTTTCGGCGTGATTTGTATTTTCGGCTGAACGTATTGTCTTTGCGCATTCCGCCACTCAGGGAGAGAAGACAGGACATTCCGCTTCTGGCCACTAATTTTCTCGAACGGCTTTCGCAGACTTCTGTACGCACGCACGAATTGAATGACGACGCTATGAAGGCGCTGCTTGGATATGACTGGCCCGGCAATGTCCGCGAGTTGGAAAATTGCCTGGAGCGGTGCTGTGCGATGACCACCGGTTCAGTGATACACACGGTAGATCTTCCCAGTTCGATTACAGGCGCCCCGGTCAAAATAACTTCGGCCATGCCCGAGACGAGAATCCAGCCAATGTCGGAAACGGAGAAGCAGGCGATTCTCACCGCCATCACGCAATTGAATGGGGACAAACTCATGGCGGCGAAACTATTGGGAATCGGCAAAACCACTTTGTACCGAAAATTGAAGGAATATGGGGCGGAATTTTGAACCGGATTGGGATGCTCTGGTTTCGATTCGGGAACCCGGCTAGCGCAGGCCTCACCTAAATCACTGTTTTCAATCGCTCGCGCTTTGGTGATGCATTTGCATTGCTCGAATGCATGATTCTATTAATCTGGTCATCTGAACGAGCTTACGATTGCGCGAAAGCGATTGAGAGCGCATTCCAGCGCCCGGTGCGTGTGGTGCCGAACCTAACAGCAAGCCTGCGAACATCTGCAAAACGAAGAATACTCGGCGGTTTTGATTGATCAATGGATGACCGACGCCGAACCCGGCCAAGCCGATTTTCTATTTCACCATCTGGGAACAACCGCTCCCGTCTTTGTGAACTTTGGTGTCAGCGGGGTGGAGCGCATCGTCCGGGAACTGCGCGCGGCTTTCAACCGCCGCGAGCGTGAGACTATGCTGGCGCGTCAAAATGCGCGAATAGCCGTGCGAGATGAACTGAAAGACGATGTCACCGCGCTGCTACTTTCGTGCGGAATCGCTCTGAACGAACCCGATTTAGGTGAGTCAATATTGGCGCGGCTTCGGACCATTGAGGAAATTGCAAGCAAGATCAAAGAGAAACTGACGGTTTCAGAAGAAGAATCTTCGTCGGCAACTGCGGCCTCGATAACCAAAGCCAAGTGTGCGAGCGCATGAGGTTGGGGACAGGTATTGTTTCCAGCAACTGCAAATCCCTCTCTCCGGCAGTCCCAACTAGCGAGTCATAACCGGTACATCCTGCTTCAATGCCCAGACGAGCGCAATGACCCAGCCGATAGCAGTCCAGCCCAGAAGGAAATTAAGCACCAGAATTGAACCGGCATCGCGCTTGCTGCGCGCAAACGCAATGATTGCAGGCAGAAAATAAAAGACAAAGCCGAAGCCGAAGATCGGAAAGAAAAACGCGAAGAGGTGCATCGTCTGCCTCCTGCTGACGCTAGTCTAGCACTCAAAAGGTACGGAAAACGTTGCGTGGCGTTCCGCGGTTTTTCCCGGCTTGCAGGAACCAGAGAAATCAACCTGCGGGCAGATTTCGCGAAAATCGCGCCGCTGTTTCACGTGTCTCCGTGGTGAAATGGATTTTCATGGCGAAGCGCATCAGTGTGGACCGCTGGCTGTTCGTCGTAACCCTGCTCCTGGTGTTTGTCGGGCTGGTAATGGTTTTCAGCGCATCGGCGGTGATGGCCAAGGAGCGTTATCATTCCGGTTATTTTTTCCTGCTGCGCCAGTTCGGGTGGGCGATCGCCGGGTTCCTGGCCATGCTAGCCGGCATGCGGATTGACTACCGGCGCCTGAAGCATCCCGCCGTGGTCTCTTCGCTGCTGGGGCTGACCACCCTGATGCTGATCTCGGTCTTCTTTCTCGACCGAGCGCACCATACCCATCGCTGGATCCATTTCGGCGGATTCTCCTTTCAGCCCTCGGAACTGGCCAAACCGGTGCTGATTTTGTTCCTGGCATTCTTTCTCGAGAACCGGACAAAGTCCATGACCGACTGGCGCAACACTTTGATCCCCGCGGTTTTGCCAACCTGTGTTTTCGTGGGATTGATCGTTTTTCAACCAGACCTCGGAACAGCCATCGCGTGCGCGTCGATTACGGTGTGCATTCTTTTCGTCGCCGGTCTGGAGGTGAAGTATCTAGCCTACGCATTCATGGGCTCGCTTTTGCCACTCTACTTCCTGATTTTTCACGTCGCCTACCGGCGCGATCGCATCCTCGCATTTCTGGATCCGTACTCTGACCCACAGGGCCGCGGCTTTCACATCATTCAGTCACTGATCGCGGTCTCCACCGGAGGACTGACCGGGGTCGGGCTTATGGAAGGCAAGGAGAAGCTCTTCTATCTGCCCGAGCCGCATACCGATTTCATCTTTTCTGTTCTTGGCGAGGAGCTGGGCTTGCTCGGCTGCGTTACAGTCGTCATTTTGTTTGCGTTGTTGTTGTGGCGCGGTCTCCGCACCGCCCTGCGGACCGATGATCTTTTTGGGCGATTCCTCGCGGTCGGGATCACGAGCATGGTGGTGGTGCAGGCATTCATCAACATCAGCGTAGTTCTCGGGCTGATGCCGACGAAGGGAATTCCGCTCCCGCTGATTTCATACGGCGGATCGTCGCTGTTCATTACGCTGGCCTGCATCGGCGTGCTTCTGAATATCACCAAGCAGGCGGAGTGAGGCACGCGCCCGGCAAGCTTCCTATATAGTTCCTTTCATGAGAGCCATTCTGGCGGGAGGAGGCACGGGCGGTCACGTAATCCCCGCCATTGCTATCGCCCAGGAGCTTCAGAAACGATATGGCTCCGAAGTGCTCTTCGTTGGGACCGAGCTGGGACTGGAGAAGCGCCTCGTACCCGCAGCTGGGTTTCCGCTTCGATTCGTAAAGGTGGGCGCGCTGAATCGCGTAAGTCTGACCACACGCCTGAAAACCTTCTTGGATCTGCCTCGCGCGATTTTTGCCGCCGGGGGGATGCTGAACGAATTCCAGCCTGATGTGGTGATTGGCGTCGGCGGATATGCTTCGGGCCCGGCCATGATCTCTGCCATTCGCAAGCGTATTCCGAGCATTGCGTTCGAACCGAATCTGGTTCCGGGGTTCACGAACCGGATGGTTGCGCGTTTTGTTTCCGCGGCGGCTGTGCACTTCGAGCGCACGGCAGAGTACTTTCGCAATGCGGTCGTCACGGGTGTTCCCGTCAGACCAGCGTTTTTTCAGATTCCACCCAAGCACTACGTGCAGGCATCCCCAACGCTGCTCGTCTTCGGCGGTAGCCAGGGAGCGCGTGCGATCAATCAGGCAATGATTCGCGCGTTGCCGGAATTGATGAAGCGTATGCCCGGGCTGCACGTCATCCATCAGACCGGAGGGCGTGACTATAATGACGTGCAAGCTGGGTACGTGCGAGCGGACGTTGCGGCAGAGGTGCACAAATTCATCGACGATATGCCGGCATTTTTCGGCCGCGCCGACCTGGTGTTGTGCCGCTCTGGGGCAAGTACCGTAGCAGAAATCGCCGCAGCAGGGAAACCAGCTGTTTTCGTGCCATTTCCGCTGGCAGCCGATGATCATCAGCGCCGGAATGCCGAGGCCATGGAGCAGGCGCAAGCGGCCGTGGTCCTCGAAGAAACGCGGCTGGATGAAGTTTGGCTGGTCGACACGATCTCGGCGCTGCTGGAAGATCCGGCCAGGCTCGCGCGCATGAGCGACGCTGCGCGGGCAATGTCGCATCCAAATGCGGCCAAAGAGATTGCCGAGCTGGCCGCGAAGGTGGCGGGAATTTAGGCTGCAGCCTTTAGGCTGTGGCTTTAGGCTTCGGATTCCTGGATGCGAAATTTCCGTGTGGGAAATGCTAAAGCCAAAAGCCTAGAGCCAAGAACCGAGAGCCAAGAACTTAACTATGTTCGCCAAGTTGCAGCGCATTCATTTCGTAGGGATCGGGGGCATCGGCATGAGCGGCATTGCCGAGGTGCTGCTGAATCTCGGGTATCGTGTTTCCGGCTCCGACCTGAAAAAATCTGCGGTAACCGACCGCTTGCAGAGCTTTGGCGCCACGGTCTTTGAAGGACACGCCGCCCAGAATATCGCCGGCGCTGATGTGGTGGTCACAAGCTCGGCGATCAATCCTTCCAATCCTGAGGTATTTGAAGCCAGCCGGCTGCACATTCCGGTTATCCCGCGCGCGGAGATGCTCGCCGAACTCATGCGCTTGAAATACGGCATCGCCGTCGCGGGGATGCACGGCAAGACCACTACAACCTCGATGGTCGCGGCGGTGCTGGCAGCCGGCGGACTCGACCCCACGGTTGTTGTTGGCGGACGGGTTGACACTTTGGGGTCGAATGCCCGTCTTGGCCGCTCGCAATATCTCGTCGCGGAGGCTGATGAGAGCGATCGTTCATTTCTGAAGCTTTCTCCGATTCTCGCAGTGATCACCAACATCGACCGCGAACACATGGATTGCTATCGCAATATGCGTGACGTCCAGCGCGCGTTTCTTGACTTTATGGATCGTGTGCCGTTCTACGGCATGGTTGTGCTTTGCAACGATGATCCAATTCTCCGGCGGCTGGTTCCGAAGGTCCGGCGCCGGATGGTGAGTTACGGAACTCGGCGAGGATCGGATTTTCAGGTCCGTTCCTGCGAGCTGCGCAAGATTTCTCATGGTCCGTGGCTGAGCTCGTTTCGCGTGAGCTATCGCGGGAACGATCTCGGCGATTTTCAGCTGCGCGTGCCTGGGGCGCACAACGCGCTGAATGCAACGGCGGCCATCGCCGTGGGAGTTGGGCTGGATGTTTCCCTATTTCGCATTCGCGAGGCTTTGGAAAGTTTTGTCGGCGTCGACCGGCGCTTTCAGTTACGTGGGAAGGCGGCGGGAGTTGCCGTGATCGACGATTACGGCCATCATCCCACGGAAATACGCGCGACCTTGGCGGCAGCGCGCCAGTGCGGCTATCGCAAGATCCACGTCATCTTTCAGCCGCATCGTTACACCCGTACGCGCGACTTGATGGACGAATTCGCCACCGCATTTCCTGATGCGGACACGCTTACCGTTCTGGACATTTATCCTGCCAGCGAGCACCCGATCGAAGGCATCACGGGAGAGGCCCTGGCGCGACGAATCACCGAGAAGGCCACTCCGCCGGCGTTCTACGCCAGTTCGTTTGACGAGGCTGCAACCGCGGTCTGCGCGCAAGCCCACACTGGCGACATGATTTTGACACTTGGCGCCGGATCGGTGTCGCAACTCGCGCCGATGGTGCTGGAGAAACTGCATTCCACCACGGTTGCGGCGGGATCTTAACTCCTGAATGTCAACTTGGCTACCCCGAGTGCCGTATGTGCAGGACGTCTCCATCCTGCACGATGTAGTCCTTGCCCTCGAGTCGCAGAATTCCCTTTGCTCGGGCGTTGGCTTCGGAGCCGGCTTCCAGCAACTGGTCCCAGCGAATGGTTTCTGCGCGAATGAAATGCTTTTCCAAATCGGAATGGATCGCCCCGGCAGCCTGGACCGCGCGCGAATTCACGGGAATGGTCCAGGCGCGGCATTCGTCTTCGCCGACAGTGAAAAACGACATCAGGCCGAGGAGTTCGTAGCTCTTGCGGATCAACCGCGTCAGGCCGCTCTCCTGCAGGCCGTAACTTGCGAGGAATTCGGCGGCATCGGCATCGCTCATTTCGGAAAGCTCAGCCTCAACTTTGCCGCAAATGGCTGTCGCGCCGGAATTCGGCTTCGACGCAACATCGGTCAGATTGTATTTCTGAACGGCGTCTTCCAAATCCTTCCCCAGTTCCGCGCTCTCGCTGATATTGAGGACATACAGAATCGGTTTCTCACTCAGAAACATGAATCCGCTAAAGCGCTTTTTGTCCTCCGGCGTCATCTCGAGTTCACGCAGAGGGCGCTCGGTTTCAAGATGCGACTTGGCGCGCTTGAGCAGTTCGAATTCTTTTTCGATATCAGCCGAGCGCATCTTCTTCAAATCCTTTTCCACGCGTTCCAACCGCTTCTCAATTTGACCGAGGTCACTGACCATCAGGTCGAACTCGACATTCTTGATATCGCGCAGGGGATCGATGGGTCCAACGTGGGGAATGGAATCGTCCTCGAAAGCACGCACGACATGAGCGAGCGCATCCACCTGCCGAAGGTGCCCGAGGTATCCGGATTCTTTCAGCGCCTCCTGGCCGATGGCGCCCAAGTCAACATATTCAACCGAGGCGTGCGTGAGTTTCTTAGGGTTGTATTGGGCAGAGAGGCGGTCGAGGCGGTCGTCGGGAACCTTGGCAACACCGACGTGGGCCTCGCGCGGGCTGGCGTGCGAAGGCGCGAGGTGCGCCTTAGTGAGAATACGAAATAATGATGTTTTGCCGACTTGCGGCAGACCAATGATGCCGGTTTTCATAATAAGCCGTCAGCCCCCAGCAATCAGCCATCAGCTGACCCAAAGGCGAAACAAGAAGAATAAACGATTCTATGCGCGGGCTGCGGCGAGGCGCCGCGTTGTGAGGTACAGAACAACGAGTCCAAGGATCAGCACTAGGCCTTCCAGGCGCGTGGACCAGGCATGGAGCGAATCAAACTCAATTCGCGTTGGATCGCTGACGGGAACTGACGCGACCTCTCCTACCGCCAGACGCAACTGATCCATACGAGGAATGAGTTTGAATTGCGAAATTGCCGTCAGCGCCAGCATGGTCAAGATCAGCAAGTGAGTTGGGCGGAGAGCAGCCCAGGGTCCGCGCAGGAGCCGATTTTCGAGAAGAGAACACGCGAGGAATAGCCCGCCTGCGGCGATTCCCATCCAGTGAAGCGCGATCAACGAGTTGCGGACTACCAGGCCGGCAAGGTGCGCGGATGGCAACACGGCAAAAGAAATTTGCGCGATAACGGGGAAGAATATGAGGCCGCCGATCCAGATGACCAAGAATACAAGCATAAGAAAGCTAAGGAAGTTCATGCGGGAATGGTATACGAAGGCGAACAGCAGGTTCATCGCCACACTTTTAGTGGTGTCATCCCGAAATGCGGACGCGTGACTTGCTGGCCTTACACCGGGACGGGAACCGAATCGACGATTTCCTGAATGATGTCTTCGGCGCGAACCGACTTCTTCACGCCCGACGAGTACATTCCATGAATGCCAACCCGATGCGCGAAAACCGGCACGACCAGCGGCTTGATATCTTCGGGAACGCAGAAACCTCGTCCATCAAGGAAAGCCATAGCCTGAGCGGCCCGATACAACATTTGCGATCCGCGCGGCGAAACGCCCAAAGTTAACTTCTCGTGCTTGCGCGTGCGGCGCACCACTTCCAAAGCATAGTGCACAAGCGAATCGTCGACTTCGACCTGGGTAACGACCTGCTGCATTTCGAGCACATCAGCCCCAGTCAGCACGGGTTGGAGATTGTCAAGCTGAGCGGCGCCGGCTTCCGCACGAAGAATCTCGCGCTCTGCGTTGGAATCTGGATAGCCCATGTGCACGCGCATCAGAAAGCGATCCAGCTGCGATTCGGGCAAGGGATACGTGCCGTGGTGTTCTACCGGGTTCTGGGTGGCGACCACCAGAAACGGCTGCGGCAGCTGATGACATATAGCGTCGACGGTTACCTGGCCTTCGTTCATGGCCTCGAGCAGGGCCGACTGGGTTTTAGGCGTGGTGCGGTTGATCTCATCGGCCAGCAGCACATTAGTAAAGACCGGGCCGCGCTTGAATTCGAATTTCTGCTCGGCCACCGAATAAACCGAAATCCCAATAATGTCGGACGGCAGCATGTCACTGGTGAACTGGACCCGCTGAAAGCTACATCCGAGCGCACGGGCCAACGCGTGAGCAAGAGTCGTCTTCCCTACTCCAGGCACTCCCTCAATCAGCAAATGGCCGCGAGCCAGGACCGAAACCAGGGCCAGGCGAACGATTTCATCTTTGCCGCGAATGATTTTCTTAAGCTCATTTTCCAGGCGGGAAGCGCGGTGGGATGCGGCAATCACGGTCTCAAGCGGCATAGAGGGATTTTACTATGTGGTATGTGGTCGTTATTGTTACCGAAGTGACTCGAACCTGGGCGTTAGGCTTTACGCTCTCGGCTTTAGGCGTCAGGAGTGAGGGCACTGACGCCTGATGGCTTTCAGGGCCTCAGGCCTGAAAATTCCGCCGGACGTCCCGTCAGCCGCTCGATCCTCTTGGCGATTGGCGGGTGGGTCGAGAACAGGCTGCCCAGGCTCATCCCAAGGAACGGCTGAACTATGAAAAGATGCGCAGTAGATGGAGTCGCTTGTAGCGGCAGACGCTTCGAGTAGGCATCCAACTTGGCGAGGGCGCTTGCCAAAGCATAAGGATTGCCGGTGTAGTGCGCGCCACTTTCATCGGCCTGGTACTCGCGGGAACGTGATACCGCAAGCTGAATCAACATGGCCGCGATAGGGGCCAGAATAATCATGAACAGCGCCGCAAAGCCGCCGCCCTCACGGCCATCTCGATCACGTTCATAACCGCCGAAGATCATACCCCAGCGGGCAACCTGTGCGAAATAAGTGATAGCACCGGCAATAGTGGCCGCAATCGAGCTGATCAGAATATCGCGATTGCGCACGTGCCCGAGTTCATGCGCCAGCACGCCTTCCAGTTCTTCGTCATTGAGCAGATTGAGAATGCCCTGGGTGACTGCCACCGAAGCGTGCTCGGGATTTCGTCCAGTGGCAAACGCATTCGGAGACTCGTTAGGAATCACGTAAATCTTCGGCATCGGAATGCCGATCTTCTGCGTGAGCCGCTCCACGACCTGATACACGCGCGGCAGGTCCTCGCGGGTAACCGGCTGCGCCCGATACATGGCCAGCGCGATCTTGTCGGAATAAAAGTAGGAGACAAAATTCAACACGGCTGCAAAGATCAGCGCGATCAACATGCCATTTTGCCCGCCGAAAATCCGGCCAATGAACAAGAGCAACAATGTAAGTGCGGTAAGAAGAAACGCGGTCTTGAATGTGTTCCCCATGAATCTCCCCCAAGAGAATAGATGCTCTCAGTGCCGCAAAGATGCAGGCCCGGCCGGGAGTGATGTGGCTGGGTCTTAGGCAGCCTGGCTCATTTGACGCGGTGTCGCGGCTATACCCTTCGGCTTTCCCCAGATTAAGCTGACCAGGCAGCCGAACACGAAATTCGAACTTGTCACTTCGCCGAAATGCGTCCAGCGAACGTAATCGGGGAAGTAGGGGTTGGGCATCAGCAATGGAGCAACGCCGCTCAAGATCGTGAATGCCAGACCGACGGCGAACGCGCCTTGCCAGCGCGACAGTCCGACCATTCGCACCAGGAGCAAGCAAACCAGTACGAAGACCGGCCCCCGTAGCAACAATTGCAAGATCACGATCGTTCCGTACGATGGCAGGGTCTGGGTGGCGTAAAAGTGCTTCACAAACGGAAAAATGATTGTTCCTGCGGTGAAGTACAGAGCCAGGTAGCTAAGATCCGAAACTGCAAATTTGCCGACGGCGCTCAGGGCCGATTTCTGTGCGAACGGAGAATAGTGAGCAGGAACCGCCTCGCCTCCCCCAAAGATGTAGCGCCAAAGCGGCAGCACAAGGACGTAAGTCACACACATGTTCAGAATTAGAGAACGCCAGGGAATTTCCGAGTGTTTCAGAAATATCGAACCTTCGATCGCATCCACCAGATTGATTGCCAAGGCAATTGTCACCAACGCCAAGGCAAGTTTCCAGCCAACCCAATCGGAACGCACAGCGACGATTCCCAGAACTGCCGCTACCAGGAAATCAGTTAACAACATCCACTCCAGCGCGTTGGGCGGAGCCACGGCGTGAATAGGAACCACGATGCCGGAGATGACCTGGGCGGCGACGAGCGCCAGCCAGCCCAGAACGATCTTGTCCACTTTGAAGTACGTCATCGCGCCTCCTTGTTCCTTAGAAACCGGAGATCCGAATCAATTGTGAACCGTCAACACCGGGCAGTGCGCTCCCACAATGATCTTATGCGCCACTGCTCTTCCCAAGTGAGTGGCCGCCCCGAGATGCCCGGCAGCCGGCCGCACCCCTAGAACTATCAGGTCCACATCGCGATCAGCCGCGGTCTGGAGGATACATTCGGCAGGAGAGCCGAACTCTGCCAGTATCTCCGGCGGGAAGCGCAAGCCACTATCGGCGGGCACCAGTTCGCGCAATTTCGACAGCGCAGTGTCGATTGGGCCGGGCCGCTCATACGGTTGATCTCCATAATCTTCGATCACGTGCAGCAAGGCCAAACGTGCGCGGAATTCTCGTGCTAGCGAGATCGAATAATGTGCCGCTTCATGCGACTCCTGCTTGAAGTCGGTGGCGTAGAGGACCTGCCGGACGTTGATTAGTGTCGGCGGCAGCTCGCGGTCACGGCGTGACTCCGGTGGAAGAGTGCCCACAACTTTGGGTCCGATGGTTAATACAGGGCAATTGGCCTCCCGCAGAATCTCTTCTGCGACAGATCCCATCACTAGTTTGCCCAGGCCGGTTCGCCCGTGGGTGCCGGCGATCACCAAATCAATTTGCTGCTCGGCGATAATCTCTCCCAGAGCCTGGCAGGTTTGTCCGTGTCGGACATAGGTTCGATAAGGAAATCCTCTAAGGCGGTCGGCGAGGCGTTGCATCTTCTCCTGTGCACCACTATGCGCCTCTTCGTAAATAGAACCAAGTACGGCGGGATCAGGCGCACCAGGACGCAAAAAAGTTACGTCAGGAAGGACATGCGCCAGGTGGATCGTACTTCCATATCGCAAGCCGAACGCCGTGACATAACGGAGAGCCGCCTCTGAAGCATCGGAAAAATCCGTCGCAAACAGAATATTTTTCAGTTCGACTGCGGTTTCGAGTTTTGGCTCCAGCGTTTTCATCGCACACCTCGGGTGTCCATGAGAAAAGGCTGACACATTCCGAAAGCGGACGCGGTGTGCATTGTCACGAGGAAATGTGAGCCTGATCACACCTGCGCCACGGGCGCGCACGGCCCCGCGCTACGGATGCATGCCAGATTCAGGCTGCGACTGGAAGTGATTGCCGGACCCCGATCTCCCGCTCAACCATAGTGACCACCGACAATGGGATCCGAACCCGCTTTACGGTCATGGACGTCGCTGCTATCCCATCGATGATGAAGCCATTCTCGTGCGGCCTGGGATCGGAGATTAAGTGCAATTCCTCCCCATATAGACGAATCGTGCGGGCACTGCGGTAACCGAGCTTCCGCAGCCGTTCGCACACAAGCCACTGCAGATCTGGGTGCGCTGCCTTGTCTCTCATTTTCCCCTCAATCCACCACGACCGGCTGCCGTTCTAGCCACTTGGTTTGTTCACAGTATCTGTAGAGTTCTTCGTGAAATTTGGGATCGGCAATCTCGATCAGCGCCTGGGCCCGTTCGCGGATGGATTTGCCGTGCAGATACGCCACCCCATGCTCAGTGACCACGTAACGGACGAGCCCGCGCGTAGTCACCACTCCAGCGCCCGCCGTCAGCGTCGGAACAATGCGGGAGACCGTGCCATTCTTGGCTGTGGACGCGATGGCAATAATCGGCTTACCCCCCTTGGAGCGAGATGCCCCTCGTAGGAAATCAACCTGGCCGCCGATCCCGCTGTAGAAGTGAGTTCCGATCGAGTCCGAGCATACTTGCCCGGTGAGATCAATCTGGAGGGCCGAATTGATCGCGACCATGTTGTCATTGCGCGCGATCAGCACGGGATCGTTGCTGTAAGAGGTTGGATGGAATTCAAAAAGTGGGTTGTTGTCGACGAACTGGAAAATTCGCCTGGTGCCAACTACGAATCCGAGAATGATTTTTCGTGGCTTGAAGTTTTTGCGGGCGCCGGTGATGACCCCGGCCTCAATCAAAGGAACGACCGCATCAGTCACTAATTCGCTTTGAATCCCGAGGTCTTTTCGGTCCATAAGGAAGGGCAGTACCGCATCGGGAATGCCCCCAATCCCGGTCTGCAGCACTGCCCCATCCTCGATCAAACCCGCGACGTTACGCGCTATCCTTACGTGCATGTCAGTGACGACTGGCTGCTTGAATTCGCATAGCGGCCGTGACGATTCCACCACCGCATTTAAGTCACTCACATGAATGTAGCTATCGCCGTAGGTTCTCGGCATGTGGCTATTGACCTGCGCGATCACGTAGCGGGCGCACTTGGCGGCGGTCAGCGTTGTATCCACGCCGACCCCGAAACTGCAGAAACCATGCGAATCCGGCGGAGAAACCTGAATCAGCGCCAGATCCAGCGGCATGGCACCGCTCTCGAACAACTCCTCTACCTCACTCAAGTCGATTGGAATATAGTCCGCTCGGCCGTCGTTAATTGCATCCCGAACATTCGGGCCGATGAACACCGCGCTGTGACGGAAGTGGCCGTGCATTTCCGGGTCGCAGTAAGGCGCCGGCCCCATCGTGCGCATATGCGTGATCTCGACCGCGTGCAGTTCGGGCGCGCCGCATCATAGCTTCGACCAGTGTTTCGGGCTCGGCGCAACCCGGATGGATGTACACGCGCATTCCCGACTTCAGGAATTGCAATGCTTGATCGGCAGTCTGAAGCTTTCTGCTGTACTCCATTTCCCACGACATTCCGTGGCTCTCCTAAATTCGGCGTTCAGGCACTCGCTTGCAGTGGTTCGTGCTGCACGCGCGATTGCAACTCATAACCAAGTGCCGCGTAGTAAATTGCTCGGTCAAAAAAATGATCGAGCAGTTGCAGCATTTCCAGCTCGCCATAAACTTCAACCGGCCTCTCTTCGCTCGATTCGTTTTTCAGAAATTCCCAGAGATTGTCTTTCGTCAGCACGATCGCCCATGCAACCTGGCTGAAAGGAACATTCTGCTTGGCGCGATCAGCGCCCACTCTGAGATATCGGCGTTCCAGATCGAGCTCATCCTTGGTAAGCAGCCATTCTCCGAGATGACGGTATATTTCATGGACTCGTTCTTTTAAGTCTTCCGCTGGCACGTTCTTGTAGTCTGGAGTTGCTTCCGAGCCCTGTACCCGGTCAAGAAGGCAAGCCGCCAGCGCCTGGGAGTGGGACTCGATCAAGTGGACAAGACGATAGAGCATCATCATGGGGCACCCCTCGATCGAACTATGCGATTGTTAAATAGCGGGTTAAATCCCGGCCATGATTCGCAGCACAATGATGGGTGACGCGAATCACAGGCTCAGACCCTGAACCCTGAAAAACCTGGCAGATTCGGCTCGTGCCGTTTTGTGCGCGGGTTTCCACCAGAGCAGTGGGAGTTTGGATGGTCGCTGATTGAGGGCGATCCTACCCCCAAAACAACAAGGAATGAAGGTTCACGTATCATTACTCGATTCGCTTCCGGAGGAGCCGCACCGAAATGTCCACCAGCGAGTTGTTGACCGCCGTCCGTCAAGATCTGAAGTTCGGCGCGCGAATGCTGGCAAAAAGCCCAGGTTTTACCCTGGCGACGATTATCACGCTGGCGCTCGGAATTGGCGGCAACACCGCCATTTTCACCGTGACCAATGCTCTTTTGCTGCGCTCTCTTCCCTATACGGACCCGAGCCGGCTGGTGATGCTGAACTCAGTCCGCCGCGGAAGTGCTGACGAGGGCGGCGATTTCTCGCTGAACCGATATGAGTTGATCCGGGATCACAATCATTCCTTTTCTGGTGTAGCGGTATGGACGATCGATTCCTTCAATCTCACCGGGCGTGGCGAGCCCGAGCAGGTTCCGGTGGCGCGGGTATCGCCGAATTTTTTTGACCTGCTTGGGGTAACTCCGCAACTAGGCCGCGCTTTCGTCGGCCAGGACGGGCAGGTGGCTGGACCGCCTGTAGTGATGATCAGCGATGGCCTGTGGCGCACTCGTTTCAACGGCGATCGCGGAATTGTCGGGCAGGCGGTTACGCTGGATTCGCAGCCTTACACGATTGTCGGCGTGCTGCCGGCGGGAATTCAGTTTCCGTTTATCGGGCAAGCGGATGTCTGGTCGCCGAGATACTTCGAACTCACCATTATGCCGGCCTCATATATGCGAGCGGGAGTCGGCTACCTGACACCCATCGCTCGCCTGCGACCGGGTGTCTCAATCAAATCGGCTTCGGCAGAGATGGACTTGCTGCATCGGCAATACTCAGAACAGTTTCCTAAAGAGCCCGAGGCTGGGCCTGACGTCTCTGTTGTCGTCGGAAACCTGCAAAAGCTCACGGTTGCCAACGTCCGCACGTTATTCATGGTTCTTTCCATCGCGGTCGGCCTGGTGTTGATGATCGCCTGCGCTAACGTCGCCAGCCTGCTGCTTTCGCGCGCGCTGGCACGGGGCAAGGAAATCGCGATCCGCAGCGCATTGGGGGCTCGGCGCAGCGTCATCGTTCGTCAGCTTTTGATCGAAAGTACCTTGTTAGCGGTGATCAGCGGCGCACTGGGTTTAGGACTTGGAGTTTGGGGAACAAAAATGTTGGGGCGCTTCGGGCAAGCCAGTTTGCCTGGCGGCTTTGAGTTTTCTGTTGATGGGCGCGTGCTGCTGTTCACCTTAGGCGTAACCCTGCTCACAGGTCTGGTCTTTGGGAGCTTCCCAGCCTTGAAGCTGGCGCGAACCAACATCAACTCTGAACTGCGCGACGAAGGCCGCGGAACCACCGGCGGGCACAAGCGCATGCAAGCGAAGAATCTGCTGGTGATCTTCCAGATTGCCGTGTGCATGCTCCTGCTCATCGGCGCGAGCCTGATGATTCAGACGTTCACGAATCTGCAACGTGTGGAGCTCGGCTTCGATCCTGCGAACGTTCTGTCCATGAATATTTCTCTACCGACGGTGAAATACGCCAAAGCGCAACAACAAATCTCATTTTTTGACGACCTCTTGCGTAGGGTCAATGCGGTTCCGGGAGTACGCAGCGCTTCGATTTCCGCCGCCTTGCCGCTCACGCCCAAGCGCATCACGCCAATTCTGCCCGAGGGCCAGCCCGAAGTTCCTCTCGCGCAGCGGCCGTTCATCATCATTGAGGCGATTGGTACGGAGTGGTTTCAGACCATGCGCGTTCCAATCAAATTAGGCCGAGCGTTCACCGAAGCGGATAACGCCCAGGCGCCGCGGGTTGTGATCATCAACCAATCGCTCGCCAGGCAATACTGGCCAAATGAGAACCCGATCGGCAAACATATGATTGTTGGTCGTCAGACTCCAGCCGAAGTCGTCGGCGTGGCCGGCGATGTGAAAAATAGTGGCTTGGCGGTGGAAGCCAAGCCGCAGCTGTATTTGCCATTCCCGCAACTGCCGTGGGGAAATATGAACCTGCTGGTGCGCACTGCAATTGATCCTCATCAAGTGGTTTCGACGTTGCGGCAGCAGGTGTACTCGATCGATCCCGACCAGCCGATCACCCAGGTGCAGACCATGGACGAACTGCTGGCCACCTTCCGCGCACAGCCGCGATTCACGGTGTTTCTGCTGACTTCGCTTTCCTCGATCGCCCTGGTGCTCGCCGTCGTAGGAATTTATGGCGTAATCGCGTACACGGTCGCGCAGCGCCGGCATGAACTGGGAATTCGCATGGCGCTCGGCGCGGAGAGACGCGACGTGCTTCGGTTGATTGTCGCGCGCGGGCTCTTTCTTACGCTCATCGGAATCGTGATCGGCCTGATCGCCGCTCTTGCATCGACACGGGTGATGGCGAGCCTGCTTTATCACGTAAAAGTGCGTGACCTGCCGACGTTTGCGCTCGCGTCAGCGCTGTTCGCGTGCGTGGGAGTCGCCGCCAGTTATATTCCGGCGAGAAAAGCACTGAGAGTGGATCCGAAAGAAGCTCTGCGGGGAAGCTAGCTGCTTGTCATGCGCATCGCGATCGACACCGGCGGCACTTTTACCGACTGCGTCTACTTGAAGGATGGCGCTGTTGCGGTGCTCAAGGTGCTCTCGACTCCGGACGATCCAGCGCGGTCGGTGCTTGAGGCGATTCGGGGAATTCTTGAAACAAGAACAGAGCCCACTTCTGCCAAAAGTGAACAGAAGTTGGGTACCCGCGGTGACTCCGGGCGACGACGCCCGGAGCTCCAGGATTCAGGGGTCGAAGTTCGCCACGGAACGACGATCGGCACCAACGCGCTGCTTGAGCGCAAGGGCGCGCGGGTCGCTTTTGTGACCACCGCCGGCTTCGAAGACACCATCGCCATCGGCCGCCAAGCGCGTCACGATCTCTACAACTGGATGGCTACTCCCAAACCTTGCTTGGTTCCAGCCGAGTTGCGATTCGGCGTGAACGAGCGAGTCAGCGCGGAAGGCGAAATTCTGATTTCGCCATCCGAGCAGGAATTGCCCGAGCTTTGCCAGAAGATTCGAACAAGTGGGGTTGAGAGCATCGCCATTTCCCTGCTCTTCTCATTCGCAAATCCAGACAATGAGCGCAAAGTGATAAAAGCACTCCGAGGAGATCTGCCGATTTCCGTCTCTCACCAGATCCTCCCCGAATTCCGCGAATATGAGCGCGCCGCGACCGTGGTCGTGAACGCGTATCTCGCGCCGAAAGCCGGTGGGTACGTGCAGCGGCTCGAGTCAGCGTTAACGAATGCGCACAACGCAGCGCTGTACGTGATGCAATCCTCCGGCGGAATCGTTTCAGCGAAAATCGCTTCGGAAGAACCGGTGCGCACAGTTTTGTCCGGTCCGGCAGGAGGCGTTATCGGTGCGCATCGTCTCGCCCAGATCGCGGGATTCAACAACATCATCGGCTTCGACATGGGCGGAACTTCGACCGATGTCTCGCTCATCGACGCCGCCGGTCCGAAGACCACGAACGAGGCCAACGTCTCTGATATCCCCATCTCCGTTCCCATGCTCGACATTCACACCATTGGAGCCGGCGGCGGGTCGCTGGCGTGGTTTGATCGCGGTGGCATTCTGCACGTGGGACCGATGTCGGCTGGAGCCGACCCCGGCCCGATCTGCTATGGGCGTGGAGAACAACCGACGGTCACCGATGCGAACCTGATTCTGGGAAGGCTGGATTCTGAACTCTCGCTGGCAGGAACCGTTCGCCTCGATGAATCACGAACCCGGAGATCCATGGAGAAAGCTCGCGGTCCGATCAAATCGGTCGAAGAATTCGCGGCGGGCATTGTGAGACTGGCCGAGGCAGAGATGGAGAAGGCGATCCGCCTGATCTCGGTCGAACGGGGCTACGACCCGCGCGAGTTTACTTTGATTTGCTTCGGCGGAGCAGGGCCGCTGCATGCATGCGCATTGGCACGTGTCCTCGGTATTCCGCGCGTGCTGGTTCCGGCTATGCCGGGCGCGCTTTCGGCTCTAGGAATTCTGATGTCGGATGTGGTGCGGGACTACTCGCGTACGGTGATGATTCGATGCGAAGGAAAAGCTTTTAACCGCAAAGGTTGCGAAGGTAGCACAAACTTCGCCGAGGAAAATCCAGGCAAGGCTCAGTCTCAACAGGTGAACACCGAACTGCGCGATCGTTTAGAGCCGCACTTCGCCGAACTTGAAAAGCAAGCTGCAGCCGAGTTTCACAATGAAGGCTTGTCCGGAGTTTTGACGCGCTCGGTGGATCTTCGCTATGCCGGTCAGGGCTATGAAATCAATGTGGCCGCAGGGCTGGAAATGCTAACAAGCTTTTACGCGGCGCACCGAAAGCGTTATGGCCACGCCGATGAGAGCAAACCTGTGGAGGTAGTGAACGTTCGTGTGCGCATGATCGCGATGGCAGAAAAGATCGACTTGCCCCGAAGTCCGAAAGCCGGTGCGGATTGCGCCTCGGCGGTGTTGAAGGAAAAGCGTGTGCTGTTTGGCAGCGAGTGGCTGGTGACGCCGGTTCTGGATCGCGCGCGGCTTCTGCCGGGTAATCAGTTCGAAGGTCCGGCGATTGTTCACGAATACAGCGCGACGACAGTTGTTCCTCGTGGATGCCGGGCGCAGGCCGATGAGTATTCCAACATTGTGATTGAAGTGTAATGACAAGCATGGCGGGCGAGGGCACCCGCCCCACAACACATGAGCTCTTTCGATCCCATTGATCTCGCAGTTTTCAAAAGCGCGACGCGTTCGGTCGCAGAGGAAATGGGTGCGGCCCTGCGGCGCACAGCTTTCTCGCCGAATATCAAAGAACGCCGCGATTATTCTTGTGCAATTTTTGATGGCACCGCACAACTGATTGCCATGGGCGATCACATGCCCGTGCATCTCGGTTCCATGCCAATGTCGGTGCGAGCGGCGGTGGACGCGCTCACGCTTGGCCCCGGAGATATTGCGATTCTTAACGACCCATTTGCGGGAGGTACGCACCTCCCGGACATCACCATGGTCCAGCCAGTATTCATGCCTAAGGCAGAGAAACCGCTGTTTTATGTATCCGCGCGCGCTCATCATGCCGATGTGGGCGGCCGGTACCCCGGATCGATGGGCTTGTGCCGCGAAATCACGGAGGAAGGAATCCGAATTCCGCCGGTGAAACTGGTAGAGAACGGAACGACCAATCATGATCTGCTGCGCACGATCCTGAACCGTGTGCGCACACCGGAAGAGCGCGAAGGCGATCTGGCTGCTCAGACAGGAGCGTGTCGCGTGGGCGAATCGCGATTGCAGGAACTGGTTGCGAGGCATGGCGCCGACAAAACCCAACAACTTTGCGCCGAGCTGCTCGACTACTCCGAACGCCTGATGCGGGCGGAGCTGGCGAACATGCCCGCTGGAAGCTATGCCGCCGATGATTTTCTCGATGACGATGGATTCGGCAGTGATCCGATCCGGATCGCTGTGAACATGCTGATCGACCCGGCTTCAGCTTCGGCGCGAGTTGATTTCTTCGGCTCAAGCCCGCAGGTTGCGAGCAGCATGAACGCCGTCTTCGCGATTACCTACTCCGCGACTTACTACGTTTTTCGTTGCCTGCTGCCCGAAGATGCTCCGGCGAATGCTGGATTAATGCGCCCGATCAGCGTCCACACTCCCGATCACAGCGTCGTTAACTCCAGTTTCCCAGCGGCGGTTGCAGCCGGCAACGTGGAAACATCGCAACGGATTGTAGATGTCCTTCTGCGCGCACTCGCGCAGGCGATTCCCGACAGAGTTCCTGCGGCGAGTTCAGGGACCATGAACAATCTGACCATCGGTGGAGTCGATCCGCGCACGGGGAAGCCATTCGCCTATTACGAAACGATCGCTGGCGGAACGGGCGGGCGGCCAAACGCTGACGGGATCTCCGGCGTCCACACGCACATGACCAATTCTCTGAATACGCCGGTAGAAGCGTTGGAGTATGCGTATCCGTTTCGGGTTCGACGTTACTCTTATCGGCCCGGCTCAGGCGGGGAAGGAAAGTTTCGTGGCGGTGACGGCCTCGTGCGTGAAATCGAATTACTCGCTGATGCGCAGGTCACGCTGCTGAGCGATCGAAGAAAACTTCGGCCCTATGGACTGGCCGGCGGAGAGGGGGGATCGCCGGGACGAGCGCTACGATACCACCCGGGCGAGAACGCCCGCGCCACACAGACCGAGATCCCCGCCAAATCCAGCTTGCAAGCGAAGCAGGGTGATGTAATTCGCATCGAGACGCCGGGCGGCGGCGGCTGGGGACAAAAGCTGTAATTTTAAGAACCACTCTTTTCAAGCCGCGCCTTGTACGCATAAACCACGGCCAGCAGAGGCGGAGCCACGAACACGCCCCAGAATGGCCACACAATCCCCAGCCCGATCGGGACGATAATTGAGGCCCAGATAGGCACTTTCGCGGTTCGTCTCATGATGTACGGTTGGAGCAACAGGCCGTCAATCACAACGATTACGGCGTAGAGCGCCAGTACGCTCAGCGGATGTTTCCAGTCTCTCCATGCGATCGTTGCTGCCAGCACCGGACCGGTAAGTCCGAGAATGGGCCCAAGGTGCGGCACGATCTGCAGCATCGCTGCTAACAATGCCCACAGAGGTGCCCAGGGTACGTGCAGAATGTACAGGCCGAGGAGCCACAACGCCCCGACAGCGAGCGAATCCTGCACCTGCGCAATGGCCCAGTTCTTCAGGGCTCCACCGGCAGTTCGCAGATGATCGTCAACGTTCACGTTCGCTCACCGGCGGCTCTAACTTCATCAACGCCGTTTGCCGGCGCCCGCCGCCCGGCCCATATGCTGTTCAACGCAATGGCCACAACCAAAGCTCCGGTGATGACCGCACCATGTCGGTCGACCTTGGGGAAGAGCAGCAGAGCCACGCCGACCGCGAGCACCGCGATCAGATCACCGAAGGCTAACCGAAACTGCTCGCGCGGCACGCCGGGCTTCCTGCGCAGCACCGGCAGAGCGGCGCAAACTGAGCCGTAATACAGAAGACGCGACACCGCCGAGATGAATACATTCCACGCGAAACTTCCCGCAATCGCGAAACCGCACAGCAGAACTGCGAAGGCTACGATGGCGAGGTGAGGCGTCCGAAATCGCGAATGGACTAGCGCCATCGCCGGCGGCATGTCTCCGTTTTCGGCCATGGCAAATAAGATTCGCGGGGCGCCGAGAATGTTGGCGCTCAAGTAGCCATAAGTGGAAATCAAAACGCCGGCGCTCACCAGCCCGGCGCCCCACTGGCCAATGACGACTCGTGCCGCGGCCGCCATTGGGCGATCCGTCATCGAAGATAATGGCAGTACTGAATTGATGAGCAGTTGCGACGTGGTGTAGATGACTGTGCACGTGATCAGCGCCACAAATAACGCGAAGGGATAATCACGCCGCGGATTTTCTGCCTCTCCGCCGGGCATCAGAGCCGTCTCGAAGCCGCCATACGCGAATATCAGCAAGAGGATAGGCGGAAGCCACGTTCCCAACGACCCGCGCGGCGTCGAAATGATCAGCGAATGGTGCCCAAATGCGATAAACGCCAGGCTTGCTACGATGAACGCGCCGAGTGTCATCAGCTTGGCAGCGGTGAACAGATTACTCTGAGTAGTTCCTCGGCGAACGCCGGCGTAGTTGACCGCGGTCAAGATTGCGACCAACAAAGTGAGTACCAGGATTCTGGGAAGCGGGGCCTTTGCCGCGGGCCAGAACTCGGCGAGATAGATCACAAACAGATTGGCATTGGCGGCACACGCGGTCAGGCGGCCGAGCCACCCCAACCACGCTACCGCTATTCCGCTTGTTCTCCCAAAAGCTGTGCGCGAATAAAGATAGATTCCTCCGCTCTGGTCGAACCGCGACGAGACCTCGGCGAAGCACGCCATGATGAGCGCAGTCCCCGCGGCTGCGAAGATCCACGCAAATGGGCTGGCAGCTCCGACCAATCCAGAAATAACCGAAGGCAGACCGAACACGCCGCTGCCGATGACGCAATTGATGGTCAGCGCCGCAAGGCTCCAGCGGCCAATGGCGCGGACTAGCGTGGGTTGGGAGTCGCCGGGCATCGCTGGTTTGTACCACAGATTGCGACCTGTCGCCCTAATTCGTCAGTATGGCTGCGCAAGGGCCAGGCGTAGCGGGTCGTGATTCAAATCACATCCGCCCGTTATCGCCGTCACCTCATTTTTCGCCCGGGCAGTGTAGCCTGAAACTGGAAGTTGGAGGTGCGTATGTCTATCGCCTTCACGCCGGTACTGGAGCCCGTCAAACAGGGGCTCGCATTCAAACACATCCTGCTGGCCACAGATTTTTCGGAACCCTCTCAGAGAGCGCTAACCGTTGCTCTTGCTTTAAGTCGCCGATACGGTTCAGAGCTGCTTGTCGTGCACGCAATTCCGTCGGCGCCAAAAGGGCCGGTGCCTTTGGATCCGCTGCCGCTCGAGCTGGACCGGGAGCAGATTGAGTCCGAAAAAGAGATGCGCACCTTCGCTGACGCCGCCGAGAACAGCGGGGTTAGCTATCGCACCACGATTGCGCACGGTCGAGTGTGGGACGTGATTTCAGAAGAGATGACTCGCAACCAGACCGATCTGCTCGTTCTAGGCACGCATGGACGGAGCGCGCTCAAGAAACTGGCCCTCGGATCCGTAGCAGAAGAGGTTCTGCGGCTGGCGGATTGTCCTGTGCTGACCGTCGGTCCGAAGGTTGCGCCGGCTGGTTCCCGCATTGCCGAGCTGCGCACGGTTCTCTTTGCCACCGACTTTGGTCCTGCCTCGGCCAGAGCGCTGCCTTATGCGCTGGCGCTTGCGGAAGAATCAGGGGCGCGGTTGGTCGTCGTCCACATGCTGCCTCCCATGCCACTCGCCGATGCCGCCTACGCTCCGGCGGTTTTTGCGGCCGACGATCTTCTGCAATGGCGCCTGGCCATGCAGGCTGAAAGCCAAAAAAAATTGAGAGCATTGATTCCTCCGGGAAGTTTGTCGAAGGAACCGATCTACGTTGTTGGCATGGACTTCCTGCCGGAAGGAATCATGACAGCGGCGGCCGAGTACGATGCCGACTTAATTGTTATGGGAGCTAACCGCGGAACGTCGGCTCGGGTTGCGTCGCATATCCCCTGGGCCCTCACGCACCATGTGATCTGTGAAGCGCATTGCCCGGTGATGACTCTGAGAGCGTAAAGGAATGCCGAAAGCACACTGAAGAGGGTTAGATTGAGTTACTTTCTAGTATCTTGACTTAGTGTCCCAGTGTTTCTCCGATCCGACACTGAAATCTACAACTAACTGCGACAAAAACCTTGACACCACAAAAAGTGAGATACATAATGCGTCCGGTGTTGAAACGCACCTCGTTTCCTTCCCCATTCGTTTTGCGTTTTGAACTCGCGTTTTGGGCCCTATCTGTTCACAAACAGGAAGCATAAAACCTAACTAGCTCACCCGCTTCGAGGAGAGCCTTGTGGGCTTCTCTACTCTTCGAGCAGTGAGGACATTCCACGGGCCCGAGGGGCAGCCCGCACAGGGGACGTGTGGGAGAACTAGTGTGTGTTGAAATGAGCCGACGCTGGCTGTGGCTTTCGTCTGTGTCACTAATAATGTTCGCATGCTTTTTGGTTCCTGCGGCAAGCGGGCAACGCGCCGACACTGGAAACAGTTGCGACGGTGATCAGGGAGATGACCAACTTTACAGTGATTGCCGTGGATTGTTTGAGGCATCGTTCTACATAGGGCTGGGAATAGACACGTTTGCCGGATCCGATACATTGAGCCTTCTCTACCGGAACCCTGGTGCAAGTGGGCAAGTCAAGGAGCGCGCCGTTGGCGGACTAGCGGTAGACACGCACTTACACCACTACCGTGGAGGATCTGACGCGATCCAGTCGTTCGTGGGAGTGAACTATGATCTCGACAAATTCCCCGACGTTCTTAAAGGTGGAAATTAGCTAGAGGAAAACTTTATGGCAAGCGCAGAACTCAATAGTCAGCCAGCCTCGGGCCGGTCACAGCCCGCAGATCAGGTGCCGCGGCGCATAGCCGTGATTGGCGTGCATGGCGTGGCGCATCATGATCCCGGCGAAACTGCCAACGCCATGGCGGATTTGCTGTTGTCGTTGCCGCCGTTTGATCCACAAAAAGCCGGGACTCCCTGCATCGAGCGTCCGCCGCGCGAGTTCGATCATTTTGATTCGCAGGGACTGCAAATTGCCTTGCAGCCGGTATGCGTAAACGACGCCGACCGAGTAACACCAAAGCGCAATCAGTTCGTTCCGACGTGGTTTCGATTGCAGGAAGGTAGCTACAAGTTCGCGCTCCATTGGGCCGCTCAAAAAATTAAGCCGGCACGCGGCGCAGCGGGCCGCAGTTGGAGTGTCAAGTTGCTCCAGGATTATTACGGCGCGGCGAATAGCAATAAATATGTAACCGCTAGGTTGGAGGGACGCCGCACAAAGGACTCGGCCGATATTCACATCTACGAAATGTTCTGGGCTGACCTGGCACGCCCTGCGAGCTCGGTTTTGAGTTTTTTCCTGGCGCTCTTCCAGTTCATCCTGCACGTGCCCAGCCTAAGCCGCCTGGCGATCGATACTCGGCCCAATCCGGACCGAACATGGAGATTCTTTCAATCACTGCACCGCTATGCTTCACGCATTATGCAAATGGTTCTTCCGCTGGCTGCAGTGATTTTGCTGATCGTGGTTTCCGCCGCGATTCCGGCGGTCACAACCGTACAGCACCTGGATATTCTCTCGTCGGTGATAGCCGGCATCCTAATCGCCATTGGCGGCTTTGTTTTCATGAACTACGTCGTGAAGCCAGTCTTCAAAATCAGGACGATCTGGTTGTCTGCGTCGTTCCTGATCTCGGCGGCGGTTACGGCCGGATTAGTTGCGTATTTCATAAGTAAGGAGAAGGAACTGGAAGAGGCTTTACGTATGACGACTCCACAGGTAAACCAAGTTGGAGACAAGTCGCTGGAAATCGTAATACTGTCAATCGCGATTTGGGTCCTGGGCGCAGGTCTGGTCTGGTGGGCACTGGATGCGTACCAGGACACGCGTCCGGGAATTAAAGGTTGGGGATGGACTTTTTATTTCGCAGCGAGCATTGGCTTCGGAGTCTCTTCTCACTTCGCTCACAACGTTGATTCGCAGGCTGCCTTCTGGATCCGCCAAGCAAGCTTCTGGACACTCCAATGGATACTTCTAGTCCTACGGGTTGCATGGATATTTCTGGCATTACTGGCGATTCTTTCTTCGATAGCCGGAGCCGTCGCATGGCGTAGAGCTGGCCGAGAGGTGACAACGGAGGAGGACGAGTCGAACGAACGTGCAAAAGCACGAGCCGCTGTAAGAACCAGCCGATTCGCGTTGGCTTTACCGTTATTCCTGTTCGTGCTGGTCACGTCATTCATTTGGGCCGGCCTGTTTTCGATCGGCCGCAAGACTCACGATCCGTTCTTTGACAAAGACGTGCTGACTGACTCAGCCCCGCACTGGCTTTTGAATTTCAATAATTATTTCGAGATATTCCCAAACGTTGATATTGCCAAAGGCTTCCCTTCGGATTGCGATGCTAAGACACCTGTGTGCTCCGGAAACACATGCTCCTGCTCCGATCCAGCGCACGAAAATTATTTGAGGGGAGTTCTTGCCTGGAGTATGGGTGCCGGTAGTTACATTGTGGTGCTGATCACGCTGGCAGGCTTGATCATTCTCATCTGGTGGGCGTTGCCTTCGGTTTTAACGGAGACGTTTCCACCACGACGCAAAGCTGATTGGTATCGCGATCACGGTACTGAACCTCCAAGGATTTCGACTAATCACGACACCATGTGGATGGGAGCGTGGACGTCGCGCGGCCTGGATTCCATTTCCGTGGTCACCTGGCTATCGTGGGTGGCAGTTTTCTTAGTTCCTCTGGCTTTCATGTACGCGGGCCCGCCACACCATCCGCATATCCTTAACGGGTTTCGTACGTACTCTCATACTATAACCAAGCAGGTTGTCTGCCGGGTTATAGCGGTCGCCAGCACGGCTGCGGTTTTGGCGGCCTTAGTTCGATATTCCAGCCCGGTACTGCGCGTCATTCTGGACGTCGACACTTATCTCCGCAGTGGTCCCATCGAGGCCACGCCGCGGGCCCAGATTTTCGAACGGTATGTGTCATTGCTAAGGCACGTCGCGAATTACCGCGCAGCGGATGGTCGTGGATATGACCGCATAGTAATTGTGGCGCACAGCCTGGGCGCGCTGATTTCGGGCGATCTCTTGAATCTTCTGCAACATCAGAAAAATGATCCGGGACTTCAGCAACTAGGATATGGCCCGACTCAGGCCGACGGCGAAATTCCCATTCGGCTCTTCACCATGGGGAACCCGCTGCGCCAATTGTTAAACCGGTTCTTCCCATACTTGTACGACTGGGTTCGCGAGAATCCGGACAATGGTTCCCGCCCGCTGGGACCTCCGCTCGAGAAACCTCCGGCTGGTTTCGCTTCAAACCTGCCAAATCCTGCTGACTTGGGTGTTGAGAAATGGGTCAGCGCCTATCGTAGCGGCGATTACGTGGGGCGCTCCCTGTGGCTCGATGAATGGTATCGGCGGACCGACAAGTGCGACAAGGATGGCATTTATCCGGAAGAGATAAAGAAGATTGTTTCTCCGGATGGCGCTCGGGTTGAGTTTTGCATTGGCGCGGGTGCGCATACGCACTATTGGGACGACACAGCGCCCGATATCGCACAAGAATTGAACGAACTCATTAATCCTTGAGAAACATTGCAACTCGTACCGGTGGTTGCGCGCGAGCCAAGCGGAACCGGCGCCCGTTGACTTTTCCACAGGGCAGGTTCAAACTAGCGAATCTGCCCGGTGAGCCACGTCGTCTGCTGTCCGGGAGCGGGCTGGAAGTGCGGAACTGCTGAGTAGCGATCTGCCGCAGAGTAGCGGCGTTCGCAACCAGTGCGCGCGTTGCATAAGTTGCCTCGCGACTCGCAACCGCAAATAAACCCGCGCACCCTGGCAGCCACGCCGCAGCCGTTGGCGGAGACTTGCTCGGTTCAGCTTCACAAACTAATTGAAACCTTTGCTTATGGCCGGAGACCGGTTCTCCTACAAGCTGGATTCAACGCTGGAGACCGTGGATAACGCGGAGCAAACCGCCAGCCGGATTGCGACCGAATCCGGCTTTGGCGACGACGAGGTCATGCAGATCGCCATGGCGGTTCGCGAGGGCGTGGTGAACGCGGTCCTTCACGGGAATGCGTACGATCCCGAAAAGAAGGTTGATTTAGAATTCGAGCGCACCGCGAAAGACCTGGTGATTACAATTCGCGACCAGGGCAAAGGGCTGGACTTAGGCAAAATTCCCGATCCCCTGGCGCCGGAAAATCTGTTAAAAACGTCCGGCCGGGGCATTTTTTTAATACGCTCTTTTATGGATGTAGTGGAAATTCATCCCTCTAAAACGGGGACCGAAATCAAATTGATCAAACACGTCCACGGGCCAGCCGAGGGCGGCAAGGAGGCTTCTCAGTGAACTTGAAAACCAACATTCGCCAGGTCGATGGAGTCAATATTGTCGATTGCAGCGGGCGCATCACTTTGGGCGAGGGCAGCATTGTGCTGCGCGACATTGTGAAAGACATGCTCTCCAAAGGGCAGAAAAAAATTCTGCTCAACCTGGGCGACGTGAATTACATCGACAGCTCGGGGATTGGCGAGCTGGTCAGTGCTTATACGACGGTGAAAAACCAGGGCGGTGAGCTAAAGCTGCTGAACCTGACCAAGAAGGTCCATGACCTGCTGCAGATCACGAAGCTCTACACCGTTTTTGACGTAAAAGATGACGAGGCTACCGCAATCAAGTCGTTCCGGTAAAGAGCGACTCGGCAGGATCTGCCCTTGATTCCCATGTCATTCCGAGGACTTTTAAGTCCGAGAGCCTGTCCTGAGCGACTGACCGAAGGGAAAGGTCGAGTGGGAATCTGCAGTTTCCATTTTCACGGTAAGAACGCAGATTCCTCACCGTTCACGCGGTTAGGAATGACAATGTTCTTGCAGTGCGCGCGAGTTCCATTTCTGGAAATCCGTAGCTTTATCTGATTTTCTTTTCTTCCTTTCACCAGGATCCGAAATAGAATTTTTTCATGCGATGCATTGCGCTGGGATTGGCGTTGGCGCTGCTGTCGCTTTCCGCGTTTGCCGGGTGCATTCCCGCCGATGAAGCTCGCAACCATCTTGGCGAAACGCAGTGCGTGACCGGCAGAGTCGTACGCGTGGCAACGGGAACCGGTGGGGTGCACTATCTCGATTTCTGCGAGGATTTCCGGCTCTGCTCTTTTTCCGTCGTTATTTTCTCGCATGACATGAAAAACGTCGGCGATGTGCGGCAGCTTGCCGGAAAACAGATCGAAATTCGCGGAGAGATAAAAGAGTACGACAATCGGGCGGAAATCATTCTGGAAAGTACCGGGCAGCTGGGCGGCCAAGCGTCGCGAATCCCACCCATGCCCAAGAATTTCGATGTTGAAGAACGCGGGCATTTCAGTGCAGGGCAATCTCGCGCTCCTCGCACACGCAAGACGTACAAGAAAAAAGGAAAGCCGACCATTCCTGCAGAGATTCCAGACGACGCGGAGTCAGACTGAGATTGCCCTGGCAGGAACTTTTAACCTCAAATCGCAAAGTACGCAAGGAAAACTCGGCCTATGCGTTCCCTGCGCACTCTGCGGTTAAAGTCTTGAATGCCGGCGTGAGCGGCGGATCGATCTACACCAGACCCTTCCTCAATTCCTCGAGCGGATACTTCGTCCCTCGCCATTCCACCCCGCCGTTCCGTAAGGTGTGAAACGTAGAGCGCAGCATGGTGTAAATAAACAGCGTGGTGCTGATCGGGTGCAGAAAAAAGTACCAGGGATGAATTTCCACCTGTCGCCAGATTCCAGCATAAAGGCAGAACATTGCGCCTAAGGCTATGCCATAAGGAACGCGGTTCCATCCCTGCGCAATGAGCACGCCCAGAAACGGCAGAATATTTAAAAATGCCAGCCCCACGCACGACAGCAAGGCGCGCCAGGTTTGAAACGACATCACTGCAAAAAAATTCTTGGTCAGATTGTTTATGACCCCGTGTGCGCCACGCGCCCAGCGGATTTGAACCAGATCGTCTCCAAATGCCACGCGCTGCCGAAAGCCGGCATTCTTGATCACCTTGCCCAGCTTCATGTCGTCGACGACTTCCATACGCAGCGCCTTATAGGTGCCGACCGCTTGGTAAGCGCTGCGGCGCACCAGATTGAACGCGCCGACTCCCATGTGATCTTTGGCTTTGGGATCAGCCACCTTCCACGGACGATGTCCGAACACGAACAGCAGCTGAAAAAACGCGATCATCATTTTTTCGCTGGCCCGCTTCATGATTATGTTTGGAAAGAGTACGAGGTGGTCGGCGCGCTCGGCCTCGGCATAGGCGACTGCGCGGCGAATGCAGTCTGGGCGGAACATTACATCGGCATCGGTGAAGAGGAGCCAATCGGGGCCATTGTCTCCCACATCTCGCAAAGGTAGCGAAATGTGGGGCATCGCCACTCCGGCCTGATTTGCCGCCGTCCACATGGCATGCGTTTTCCCTAGCCAGCCAGAAGGAAGCTCGCGCACGTGAATGACTTTCAGTTTGTCCGGCGCTTCGATCGCAACTTGGTCCATGATTTGCCCGGTGCGATCGGTGGAACGGTCGTCCACGGCAATCACTTGAAAGTTGCCATAATCCGAGACGATGAGCTGCCGCAATGCTTGTGCGATCGACGGCTCCTCGTTCCGCGCAGGGACGACGACTGCAACCCGGCTGGACGCGGTTTCCGCTTTCCGGTCCCACTCCGGTTGCGAGATGTCGGCCAGCGCTCGCATCCCAAGCCAGGCGTCAATGACGCGGGAGAGCCATACGAGGGCGAGTAGCGTTCCTGCGATCCAATGAAAGTAGGGCATCAGGCGTGAGTAGAGACCGGGCGTAGTTCGCCTTCAGCCGCAACGGCGGGAGCGAACCGCATTCCATAGAAGAGAATCGCCGCCGAAATCATCATGGCGATCACAGGCAAAATAAATGCAGACTGAAGGGAATGTTTATCTGCAACCCATCCCATCATCGTGGGCGAAGGCACGTCCCCGAGAATGTGAATGATAAAAATGTTGACCGCAAGCGCGGTGGCGCGTATGTGCGCGCCCACGGAATTGATGACTGCGGCGTTTAACGGAGAGGTGTTGAAGAGCAGCAAAAATGCGGCGACGCCGATAGCGGGGAGCATGAGCTTGCCGGGCACAAACAGTGCCACGATCATTGCGGGGACTCCAAGCGCCATGGTCGCTGCGGAAACAAGGTAATATGCGCTCTTCATTCGGCGGAGCAGGTAGTCGCCGAGCCATCCGCCCGCGAGTGAGGCGACGATTCCATCCACCACCACAATGATTCCAAAATCAAAATTTGCTGTCTCCAGCGAGTAATGGCGCTCGCTGTAGAGAAATTGCGGCATCCAGACTTGAATGCCGCCGAGCGAAAACGTCATCATGGCCATGCCGAGAGTTGCGGTTAAGAATGCGGGATTTCGCGCCAGTCCGAGGATCGTCCCGCGTTCCGGGGTCTCCTTCAAAGTGTCGAACTGACCACGCGGAGGCTCTTTCAAAAACAAGACAGCCAACGCAATCAAAAATCCCGGTGCCGCGGCAATATAAAACGGATATCGCCAGCCATGCAGCGGGGCGAGGTGACCACCGAGCAGATATCCCGCAGCTGATCCCACCGGAATAGCTAGATAAAACACGCCGAGAATGCGCCCGCGCTTTTTTTCGGCGAAAAGATCGGCCACAAAAGTAGGCGCGATGGTAACAAACGTCGCTTCCCCGACTCCGACCAGTGTGTGCCGCACCAGCAATTCACGATATGTGTGAGTGACCGCGGTCAGCAACGTCAACCCGCTCCAGAAAATCGCGCCCAGCACGATGATCAGTTTGCGCGAGTAGCGGTCGGCAAGGGGCCCGACGAATGGCGCCGCAATCATGTAAAAACCGAGGAAGGCGCTGGTCAGATATCCGACTTGCGCTTTGCTGATGTGGAATTCATCCTGCACCAGCGGCTGCACCGCAAACAGAACGCTTCGGTCCGCGTAGTTCAACAGGTTGAGCGCGGTGAGCAAAAACAGCGCGGTCTTAGGATGCAAATCGGATTTCGACACGGAAGAAGGGAATATAGCATGCGCCAGCACGCTGGGAATTGGTCATTTAGGTCATCGCAGGAAGATATTTCGCCGAGTGCTGAAACGATCAGCCATCGCGGCTACGCAAGTCATGGCAGATTTCGTGTATAGCCAGGGGAACTGTTTGTCTCTTCGACCAGGGCGAGCCCGGCATTAAATACCCACAATGACTAACTCATCTCTCGGTATGGCGTTCAAAGTTGCCTGGTCAATGTTGAGATGGGCCCTGACCAATTCTGGCGGCGTGTGCGATAACCATTCCGACAAAGAAAGGTCCTGGTAGAAACTGCTTTTGAACATCTCCAGAAATCGTAAATCTGTTTCCCCCGTGTTTTCGATGTAGTGAGGCAAGGTTTGTTGCACGTATCCAACATCGCCAGCTTCGAAATCCATCGTCCGTGCACGGCCTCCCGTAGCGAATACAGCCATCCTGCCCCGGCCGCTGATGTAATACAGCCATTCGTCGGCGTTGGGATGCCAATGCAGCTCACGCATAGCTCCGGGATGAACGGTCACGATAGCTGCTGCAATCGTACTTGAGGCTTTAAATATGTTGGAGTCAATGATGCGCACTTCTCCACCCTTGGTACGTTTCGTGACCGGCTGTTGCGCAAGGGGGAATGCAAAATCAAGCTCGGTTGTGCCCAATACTCCCGCGGCCGAAGCCCTGTCGGTTGCAAGGGGCGGAGGCACATCAGATTGAAAGATGAACAATTCCCGCGCCGGGAGTTCGTTCAACGCTTGTGGAGACACGGCAAAATTTTTTGCTAATACTTCTCGCGGCGTATGCGCCATCCAATCCGACAGCGATACCGTTGTGTACTCAGAAAAATTGCCATCATCAAAAACCAACAGGAACTCAGCACCGTCTGGCGCCAGTCCTTGGATTGAGTGCGGGATTCCAGTTGGGAAATACCAGAGATCACCCTCGCTCACATCAGCGACGAAACTCTTGCCTTTGGCGTCAATGGCGGTGAGGCGGGCGTTTCCATACAGCATTACGGCCCATTCCGCTGCCGCGTGCCAGTGCAATTCGCGGATCCCCCCGGCCGTTAGCCGCATATTGACGCCGGCGAGGGATTTCGAAATCGGTAATTCTCGCACCGTCACTTCGCGGGACCAACCTCCCTGGTGCAACCGCTTATGGGAAAGCGAGAACGGATACTTGAACGTGGGTACAGAACCAGCGTCGGTGGCCGGTGGAGCGCTTGAGTCCGGATTTTTCACATCCAGAGCGGCGTTGCCCGGAACCGGATCGTTCGCGGTTTTGTAGTCATCTTGCCGAGCTTGGGCACGAGGCTTTGCAGCTCCAGCAGCAGAGAGGACACTCACGGCCAACGCTGTTGAGCCCGCATTGAGGAATCCACGGCGTGATAGTGGTTCCGCATCCTTTGCCCCTTTACTGTCCATATTTTCTCCTCGACCTAGCCAGCACCATTGATCTCGCAAAAGCGCGGGCCTATTTCTTCTGGTTCGGCCGTGGCCAACGCGCCGTAACAACCGTTGAAATCCCGCCGCGCGGGCGGAAATCGCCTTTTACTTCCGCCCAGAGCGGGCGCGCCCAGCGCACCACGTCTTCAAGCACCCGATTCACGACGTTTTCCTGAAAGATGCCGAGATTGCGGTAGGACTGCAAATACTCCTTGTAGGACTTCAACTCCAGGCAGCGCTTGTCCGGCATGTAGCGCAAAGTAATTACGCCAAAATCCGGCAATCCGGTCTTCGGGCAAACCGAGGTGAATTCCGGGTCGTCAATCACGATCTCATAACCGGGGAACTGGTTCGGCCAGGTTTCGATCCCGGGAAATTTTGCGCCTAGACCGGCTTCGGCGTGTTCCGGCATGTAGCGTGGCGGCTTCGGCATAGAAGGATTGTAATCGCGGCCAGGGGAGAGCGACTTAGGTACCGGTTGGAAAATGCAGATTCCTCGTCGTTCTCACCCTGCAAGCGCGGCCACGGACGACGCGAAATGACAATTACTTTCCTTTCGGCAGCACAACCGTATTCGCGATCACCTTTGGTCCGGCCGCCATACCGCCGACCACGATCAATCCATCGGAAGTCGCAGTCAATCCGTGATGGTCCATGGTTGGATTCGTTGCATTCGGCTGGATCGTTTCCCAGGCATTGTTTCGTAAGTTATATGCAAACACGACGGGCGAGGGCTCTGCTGGTTTTCCGTCTAACCCGATTCCGTTGTAGTCGTAAATCGCTTCGCTTCCTCCTGCAAAGTAAGCTTTCATGTCCCGGTCTGATCCGCCAGCTGCAATACGGTATCTGGCAGCGCCAGGATGGGGAGGCAGCTTGCTCCACTGAATCTTCCTGGGATCATGCCTATCGAGCCTGCCCATCCAGCATTCGTCAGAGGGAATGTATGGTGGGCGATTTCCAGCGGGATTTTTCTTTGCCCCGTCGACGTAAATGATCGTGTCTCCCACCACAGTTCCGGCATGACCAAACACAGGCATGCCCGGAAAGGGCGTGGCCTCCAACCAATGCCTGTCTTGCACGTCATAAATCTGCACAGCGTTAGTCGGACCGTTTCTTGCCAACCCACCAATCACATAGATGTACCGATCGCGCGAAACCCCGCTGACTGCATCGCGCACAGGTGTTGGCAGATCCGGACCACGGTACCAGCGCAACCCGACCGGGTCATAGATCGTGAGGTCGGGGACAACCGCCTGCAACCCGCTCTGGTCAGGAACAAAGCCGCCGACGAGAAAAATCTGCTGCTGCGCGCTCGCTGCGGTGGCGCCCAGGCGCCCTGAACCGGGAGAGGATCGGATGGTTGTCCATTTGTTGTATTTAAGGTTGAGTGCGTAGGCAGCATTGCTGACTGAGTTCCATTTCCTTTCAGGGCCCAGGCCCATGAACGAATAGACCAAAACTTGACCGTTAATTCTGACGTCCGTAACCGCGTTGTTGGTAAGCGGTGAAGGCAAGGGGGCGAGGTCCTCGGCAGCTAAGGTTGTGACCAGCAAAAAAAGGATTGAAAGAAGACGGAGGCGCGTTCTCATGGATGTGTTTCAAAATACCATGAAGGCGGAGATCAGGAAGAAACTGCAGATTCCTCGGAGATCAATCTCCCGGAACGACATGGCTATAAAGTTCATTGCTGTTGGTCCCGGCCGGGAGTGTCGGAAGAAACGGAACTTTGCTGAAAGGCTCAATGACGCGAAGCTGATGATCCGGCCGCGAGGTCGCGTAACACGGAGAGGAAAGAAGCCGTGGTTTCCTCTCCAGAAAGAGCTTCGAGCGGAATGGTTGCGGAGAGATTCGGCGAATCGGGGCGGAAGCGCACGGTCAGCAAGTTGTGCCCGCGCGAGGTCATCAGCGTATTAACCAGCGGCGTGATCTCGTGGGTCCACTCGGTACGGGTCGTCAGCACGACAGGTCCCGGACGCGAGAGCATCCAGTTGCGTTGGTGATTCGAGATTTCCTTTGGCTTTTGAGTGAGCCAGCGATGCCGCGAGACTTCCAGGTGGAAATTCGGGGAGTCGTCCAAGTCGGCCTCAAAGGTGACCGTTTCACGCTGGCGCCGCCATAGACAGATCAGCCATTGCACCAGCAAAGGACGCGGAAACAGCTTTACCGTCACGCGGGCGTTCTCGAACCAATGGGCAGCAAAATGCAACTGGGCCTGCAGACAGCTGCGGCTGGCCCATTTCGTATCCACGACCCGCGCCCGCGTGGAACAGGCGGCTTCCACCCACTTCAGAACCAGCGCGCCTTTGCGCCGGTTATAACGGGAGAAGAGGAGAAACCAGAGAGCATCGATAGCGGTCGCGCTGAGCGCCGCTATTAAAATCAGACGCACCACCACAAAGCCTCAGATGCGAATGGTACGACTTAGGGTGCAAACGAGCAAGAATTTCGTTGTATATTTTTCGCGATTTTATAGGGTGTTGTAAGTAGTTGACTGCATGAGCTTTCCTGCGCTTCTCTGCGTACAATGCCTGTGTGCAGCTCACCATCCGACGCTACCAGCCGGAAGATTTCCGCATCCTGTGGGAAATTGACCAATCCTGCTTCCCGCCGGGCATCTCCTACACACAATTTGAGCTGAAGAGCTACATCTATAGATCGTCGGCTTTCACGCTCGTGGCGGAAGATAACCCAGCCGAAAACAGCCTTCAGACTGATTCAACGAATCGCGGCGAAACAAAAATCGTGGGTTTTCTGGTCGGCGAGCGCAGCCGCTCCGGAAAAGGGCACATCATCACCATTGATGTCCGAGCCGAGGTACGCCGACATAAGGTCGGGAGCACTTTGCTGGAGTCAGCCGATCGAGAGTTCCGGTCTGCGAAATGCGATGCTGTCCGACTGGAAACGGCGGTGGACAATATGTCTGCGCTGTCGTTCTATAAACGGCACGGTTATAACGTCATTCGAACAATTCCCCGTTACTATTCGAACGGGCTGGATGCCCTCCTGCTGGAGAAGGATTTGCATTCACCGCCATAGCCAGATAACTTGCTGACGTGCGAGTTGCGATTCAAGGCGAGCTGGGGTCGTTCAGCCATGAAGCTGCGCGGCGTATGGTTGCCGGCTGCAGCGTGGTTCCCTGTGCCCGATCAGTCGAGGTCTTTGATCGCCTGGAATCCGGCGACGTTCCGATTGCCGTCATTCCGATCGAGAACACCCTGGCCGGCACAGTAACCGAACACGCGGATCTGCTGGTGGCGCGAGCAGTTTTTATTCAGCGTGAGTTTCGCTTGCGGATCGTGCACAACCTGATTGCCGCGCGTGGGGTGAAGAAGCAGGAAATTCGTCGTGCGCTCTCGCATCCGGTCGCGCTCGATCAATGCCGTGATTTCTTTAGCAAGAACCCAGGCATCAAGTCCAACCCGTTTTACGACACGGCCGGCGCGGTCAAGCATGTGATCGAAAGCGGAATGCGTGATGCTGCGGGGATCGCCAGCCGGCACGCGGCGACAGTTTACAAAGGGCGGATTCTGGCGGCTGGAATTGAAGACGATAAGCGCAATTTCACGCGCTTCTTTCTGTTGCGGCGCAAGCCGCGAATCCTGCCGAGGTCGAACAAAACTTCCATTGCATTTGCGGTGAAGAATGTTCCCGGGTCTTTATATAAGGCGCTCCGAGTTTTTGCCGATCGTGACATAAGCCTGTGCAAGATTGAGTCGCGACCCATGCGTGGAAGGCCATGGGAGTACGTCTTCTACACCGATTTCATGCGCGGAGACGACAAGTTGGCACGCGGCGCGTTGCTGCAGCTGCGGGCTGTAAGCGACATGGTGAAAGTTCTTGGCGTCTATCCCTCGGCCTGATCAGCCCTCCCCAGTTGATCGCGCCCAATGGTTCCGTGAACATTCGTTTTTTCGCTAACGTGGTGTGCGGGTTTAGAATCCAAATGCTTTCGTACGAAGCGCATTTGTGGCCGAGATGAATCTCCGCCAGGTTTCCTGCATCAAAACTTGAGTACCATACACTCAAGTTAGGTTTAAGCGCCGTGGCGCAGGACGTAAACTGCGGAAAGTAGTAGAGTTCGCAGAAACATAGAGAGAAAATGTCGCCAGATAATCGTTCACTTCCGGTCTTACCAGTTCGAGACACTGTCCTTTTCCCGCACGCCGTGCTGCCGCTTACGGTGGGACGCGAAAGTTCCGTCCAGCTGATCAATTCGCTCGGCGAAGATAAGACCATCGTTGTGGTCGCGCAGCGCGAAGCGCGCGTGGATACACCGCAGCCCACGGATCTTTACACGGTCGGCACTCTGGCGGTTGTCCACAAAGTCGTCAAAATGCCCAACCAGAGCCTATTCGTCTTCGCAGAAGGCCTGGAACGCGTGCGCATGGCGGAATTTACTCAACTCACGCCGTACATGCAGGCGCGAGTGGAAAGCGTTCCCGAGTCGATTCCACCAAAGACTTCCGAAGTAGAAGCCCTGCAGCGGAACGTGCTCACGTTATTTCAGCAGATTGTTGCCGGCTCGCCCACTTTGTCAGATGAACTTTCTACAGTTGCAATGAATATCGAGGAACCCGGCCGCCTGGTGGACTTTATCGCCTCGTCTTTGCCGTCGCTTTCGACCGCCGACAAGCAGGACACGCTCGAGACTTCAGATGTTCGCGTTCGCCTGGAGAAGGTCAACCAGCATTTAGCCAAGGAGCTCGAAGTCCAGCAGCTTCGCAATAAGATCCAGTCTGAAGTTCAGGACCGCGTGCAGCAGAGCCAGCGCGAGTACTATCTGCGCGAGCAAATGAAGGCCATCCAGAAGGAATTGGGCGAGCAGGACGAAGGGCAGCGCGACACCGAGGAGCTGCGGCAGAAGATTGAATCTGCTGGAATGCCCGATGAGGTCAAGAAAGAGGCGTTGAAAGAGCTTGGCCGTCTTTCGCGCATGTCGCCGATGGCCGCCGACTACGGAGTCACCCGCAACTATATCGAGTGGCTAGCAGTTCTGCCGTGGGCAAAGACTTCCGGCGGCGAAGTCGACATTCCCAAGGCAAAAGAGATTCTTGATACCGACCACTACGACCTGCAGAAGGTTAAAGACCGAATTCTGGACTACCTTTCCGTGCGGCGGCTGAAGCCCACGATGAAAGGGCCCATCTTGTGTTTCGTTGGTCCTCCGGGAGTTGGCAAGACTTCTCTCGGACGATCGATCGCTCGTGCCCTTGGCCGTAAGTTTGTGCGCATATCTCTCGGCGGCGTTCACGACGAGGCTGAAATCCGTGGGCATCGCCGAACCTACATTGGAGCCTTGCCCGGGCAGATCATTCAGGGCATTCGCCGCGCTGAAACCAAGGACCCGGTTTTCATGCTCGATGAAATCGACAAAGTCGGGCGCGACTTCCGAGGAGATCCCGGTTCAGCTCTGCTGGAAGCACTCGATCCCGAGCAGAATTCGACTTTCCGCGACAATTATCTTGACGTGCCGTTCGATCTTTCAAAGGTGCTGTTCATTACCACAGCAAACATGCTCGATCCGATTGCCGAGCCCCTGCGCGACCGCATGGAAATCATCGAGCTGCAAGGCTACACCGAAGAAGAAAAAGTTCACATCGCGTTCCAGTACCTGGTGCCGCGACAGATTGAAGAGAACGGAATCGCGCCAGAGTCGATCGAATTTCCGCCGGAATCGATGAGCCATCTGATCCGCCACTACACGCGCGAAGCCGGCGTGCGCAACCTGGAGCGCAACATCGGCACGATCTGCCGCAAGCAGGCACGCCGCATCGCCGAGGGTAAGAGTGCGAAACTTGTAGTCACACCGGAAATCATTCAGGAATTTTTGGGCGGGATCAAGGTGCGCAGCGAGGGCGAGATCGCAGAGCGCACCAAGCGCGCCGGGGTCGCCGTGGGTCTTGCCTGGACGCCAACGGGTGGCGATGTGTTATTCGTGGAAGCCAATGTCATGAAAGGCAAAGGTGGCTTCACGATGACCGGCCAAATCGGCCAGGTCATGCAGGAGTCCATGCAGGCCGCGCTAACCTGGGTCCGCTCCAATGCGACACTGCTCGGAATTTCAGAGAGCTTCTTCGCTGATCATGACATTCACATCCACGTGCCTGCGGGTGCGATCCCAAAGGATGGGCCTTCGGCCGGCGTGACCATGGCGACCGCGCTCGTGTCGTTGCTGAAAGATCGCCCGGTGCGTCCTCTGACCGCAATGACCGGCGAAATCACTCTCAGCGGCAACGTGCTGCCGGTTGGGGGAATCAAGGAAAAAGTCCTTGCCGCCAAGCGGGCGGGTGTTCATGACGTGATCTTGCCGGCAGAAAACAAAATGAACGTCGAGGAAGACCTCACGCCGGAGCAGTTGGAAAACTTGAACGTTCACTACGTAAAGGCTATTCGCGAAGTGCTTGATCTTGCTCTGCCTGTGTCAAGAGGCGATGAGGAGCGCGACGCAGAAGAGCGCGAGAAGGTCCTGGCCGAGCAGACGGTCAGCTAATCACCACCGGAGTTTTCTCGCAGTTGGTGCTCGGCGATAGCTGGCACGGTCCGGGCACATTGAGGTTGCCCCATTTGTGGTGCAGCTGCTTTCTTCTTACCTCGTGTGACTTTCGTCACACGGAAATGTCTTCCCAATCACTGTGTTGAACCCTGCCTGATTAGACAATTCTGTTGCTGATGAGCGGCCCTGAGTCTGCAAGTGTCGGCCTGGCGGATTCCAGGACCATCGCTCGCCGAAATTGCGAGACACCCAGGTCTTAACCGAGGCGACGTATGGCTGCCAAAACAACTCTCTCCCCCGAATTCCCTGCCATCAACATGCCGGCAACAATCGAAGAACGGCTTCGTGAACTTCGCACCAAACGCGCACATATTGAGGATGGAGGTGGTCAGGAGCGCATCGACAAACAGCACTCCTCGGGCAAGCTCACAGCCCGCGAACGCATAGAGGAACTGGTTGACTCGAACAGCTTCCAGGAAATTGGTGCCTTCGCCAAACATCGCGCCACGCTTTTCGGAATGGCCGAAAAAGACGTTCCGGCCGATGGCGTGGTGACCGGATGCGCAACCATCGATGACCGCCTCGTCCACCTGGCCAGCCAGGACTTCACCGCGTGCGGCGGCACCGCCGGCGAGGTGCACTGCGCCAAGATCGTCGACATGATGCGCCAATCGCTCAAAACCGGCAGCCCCTTCATATTTATTAATGACTCTGGCGGCGCAAGGGTGCAGGAGGGGATTGACAGCCTCGCAGGCTACGCGAGTGTTTTCTATAACAACGTAATACTCTCGGGCAGTGTTCCTCAGATATCCATCATCTGCGGACCCTGCGCCGGCGGCGCGGCTTACAGCCCTGCGCTGACCGACTTCATCATCCAAACCAGGCGCGCGCAGATGTTCATCACCGGTCCACAGGTGATTAAGCAAGTTACCGGCGAGGTAGTGAGCGCGGAAGCTCTCGGCGGGCCTGGGGCGCAAATGAACCGCTCCGGGGTTGTTCATTTGATAGCGGACGATGATCGCGGCGCTCTCGCGCTCTGCCGGCGGTTGCTGAGCTTCCTGCCCTCGAACAACCTTGAAGAAGCCCGGCGGTTCGCCTATGAATTTCCGCCAGAGAGAAATTCCGAGCTGAATGAGGTCGTGCCGGCCGATCCCAAGATCGCGTACGACGTGCGTAACGTCATTACACGACTCCTAGACTACGAAGATTTCTTTGAAATCCAGCCGGGATTTGCCGCGAACGTAGTCGTCGGCTTTGGCCGAATACAGGGGCGAGCAGTAGGAATTGTCGCCAATCAGCCAGCGACGCTTGCCGGGGTGCTCGACATTAACGCCTCAGACAAAGTCGCGGCGTTCGTTCGCTTCTGCAACGCTTTTAACACTCCGCTGCTCACGTTCGTGGACACGCCGGGTTTCCTGCCGGGAGTTGAGCAGGAATACGGTGGCATTATTCGACATGGTGCCAAGATGCTCTTTGCCTATTCCGCCGCAACCGTGCCCAAGCTCACCGTGGTTTTGCGTAAAGCGTATGGCGGTGCATATATCGGAATGTGCTGCAAGGATCTGGGCGCTGACCGGGTAGTGGCATGGCCCACCGCGGAAATTGCCGTCATGGGAGCCGAAGGCGCGGCCGAGATCGTATTCCGCCACGAGATCGACGCTGCCGAAGACAAGGAGCAGCGGCGCAAGGAACTGATTGAACTTTATCGCAACACTTTCTCGAATCCTTACGTTGCTGCGGGCCGGCGGCTGGTGGACGACGTCATCGAGCCGGCGGAAACGCCTAAGTACCTTGCCCAAGCTCTCGACGCACTAAGCTCAAAGCGCGAAATCCGTCCACCCAAAAAACATGGCTTGATTCCACTCTAGAAAGGGGGTACTGCATGCTGACTGCTGCAATCGTCATCGCCGGATGGATCGCAGGATATTTTGTGCTCCGCTGGATTCTACAACGGAATATGAAGCGGATCCGTATGCAGCTGGAAAAAAAGCTCACGGCGCAGCATGAGTTCCCGGCTACCGCCGGGAGTGGGCCAGTCGAGGCCGGCGATCGCTTCGCTCAAATCACTGCGAAAAACATTTCCGCTCTGGGTCAGAGTCTGAGCGCCTTAATGGGCCAGGAAGTACACATCCGCGCGATTAAGAAGCGGCCGATATCAAGCCCGCTCAACAGTCCTTGGGCGCGTGAAGGGTGCGTTCTGGTGCAGAACTCGCACGAATTAGAAATCGTGAGGAACAAAACCCAATTGGTCATCAGGCCCATGAGAGCGAGCTCGTCTAATGACGGGGCAAGAAGGAAAGCCGCATGAACTTGGAGATGCTAATTGACGGAGAACAATACGAGATTGAATTCTCGTTAATGGACGACCAAAGGGCCAGGCTTCGGAAACGCCGCAAGTTTTTGCAGTCGGCTGTGCTGCCCCCTCCGCATTCAGACGGGGAGGAGGGCAATAGCAAGGTTTGTCGAAGTCCCGTGACCGGCATTGTGCGCGGTGTCCACGTGCACGCCGGAGACGAACTACAGATTCATGACCTGATGCTCGTCCTGGAGGCCATGAAGATGGAAACCAGGCTAACCGCGCCTGCGGCCGGGAAGCTTAAGTACGTAAATGTATCGCCGGGCGAGTCAGTGAAGATGGATCAGGTATTGGTGGAATTCGAATAAACCGCCAGGTTCGCACAGTTGAAAGAGGCAGTTATGTTGTTAAAGCCGTTCGTGCTCAATGCTCATAATCGGATTATTTTTCCCTGCAATTTTTTTCCGGAGCTCGATTTCTCCGTATTTAACGACCTCGGCGAGTTTAGTGCTGTAATTCGACGGGATTTTGGCGAGAAAGCGCTGACCGAAGATGAAATCTTGAGCCGCTTGCAAGCCGGAGAATTCAGAAGCAAATACGAGCTGTGCCGCGAGCTGGCGTTGAATCTTTTCTGGGTGAATCGCTACGTGCTCACCATGTATGAGAAGCGCCCCACGCGTTGGGGAGACTTGCCCAGGCACCGCGACGATATCTTTTTGCCGGTTTACCAGCCTCACGATGAGACTGCCCCGGCGTCGATTCTCGAGGCTGGCTATCACGAGCTGCCGGCGATGTGCGAAGAGGAAGTTGAGGACCAATGCTTCCGCGTTCTGCGGGATGTTTTTCGCAATAAGCTGAGCGCAGGCGGGGAGATTCGCCCCATCAAACACACGGTATTCGAAATTCTTGCCGACCCCGACAATCTCACTTGCCACCTCACGAAATACGATCCGGAATTTCCCATCTACGACTATGACGCGATCGTGAACTACCAACATCCTGTGCCGGAACTCGAAGCGCTTATGCGGCAGGCGATGATCCTGCACAACCAGTATCCCTGGGATCCAGCAAATAGCGAATTGAAAGCCATCGGCAAGTTGAAAGAGAACGACTATGTCATCGCCTTTCATCCGCGAAACCACGACATCCTGCAGTTCATCCAACGAGCCAAGCATAATGGCCGGCCCAGCCATCACCCGCACGCGGAACGGCCACGGACTTTAGCGCTGAGTGAACCGATCAAGCCGCTGCCCCCAATGGTGGTTCGCGAACGCTTCCGGGTCATGCCCCGGATCGAAGCGATTGCCGTCTACAAAGGCGAAATTCCCTGCACCAATGAGGACCTCATTCGCAATCACGCTTATTGCTGGTCGCACATGACGGCCGGGGAAATCTTCGAAAAAACCGGCATCGCCGAGCGCTGCTACTCGGAGCTGAGTTTGCCGGATATGGCATTGCTGGCGGTGCGTGCCGCGCTTAGAAAATCCGGACGCAGGCCGGCAGAAATCGGGGCAGTCCTGTTCTGCAGTTGCAGTTCAACAAAGCTCGTTCCCTCAGTTGCGACATGGCTTTCCGGTGAATTGGGGATTTATCAGACGCACGCGTCGTGCGACATTGTCGCAGCATGCGCGGGTATGTCGTATGGCTTGGGCGAGGCGATTCGCCTGTTACAGGAAATCGAGCGGCCGGTGCTTGTGATTTGCGCAGAAAAATTTTCCGACAAAATCGGCACGGTGCGCACCTCCCGCATGATTTTCGGCGATGGTGCCGCCGCAGTGATCGTTTCGCCTGCCCCCCCGGGCGCAGAACCCGATATCGAAGTTGTGCAGACCTACGCCAGCGGCCCGTGGCCGGAGGTGAATTCGATCATCTGGCCCAATCCGTCTTTTGACAACAACCTCACGGTTTATGGCCCGGATGTAAAAGCGTTGGTCAGGCGTTATTTGACGCAGATGATCAACGAACTCAAGGCTCTGCCGCGTCCAGATGGGTCATCGGGCTCGCTCATGGACGCGATTGAGCTCGTGGTCCCGCACCAGGCCAACAAGAACATGGTCGCAAGCCTGGCCGAAGCCGCGGGCATTTCTTCAGATCGCATGTATTTCAATATCGAACACGTGGGCAATACTTCGGCAGCCAGCATTTTGTTGGCGATTCACGACGCAGTTGAAGAGAACAAGATTAACCGTCCCATGCTTGTGTTCGCGCCGGGGTTCGGGGCCGGCGCGGTGGGCGGTTATGTCGTAATGCGAGTTGATCCGGCAGTAGTTCAGTGTAGCTCCCAGGAGAAAAAAATTATGGAAACACCAGTTGCTGATAATGGACATCATGGAAACGGACATAACGGAAACGGCTTTCATTCGCTCGAAGGCAAGGTTGCTCTCGTAACCGGCGCTTCTCGCGGTATCGGGCGGGCGATTGCAATCGAACTGGCCCGTCGTGGCGCAAATGTGGCGATCGACTACAAAGTTGACGCCACTCACGCAAAACAGGTCTCAGAGGAGATTCGCGCTTTGGGGGTCGAGTGTCTCGTGCTGCAAGGCGACGTAGGCAATCGCGATGATGCGCGGCGCATCGTCAAGGAAGTGCTCGAGAATTGGCAGCGGCTCGACATTCTGGTCAATAACGCGGGAATTACGCGTGATCACTCAATGCGCAAGATGACCGACGAAGATTGGGCGGAAGTGATCAACGTCAATCTGAACGGCACTTTCTATTGCACCAGCGCGGCTCTACCGGCCATGATGAACCAGAGGTTCGGGCGCATCATCAACATCAGTTCGATGGTCGGTCAGGCCGGCGCGTTCGGTCAGGCGAACTATTCCGCCAGCAAAGGCGGCATCACCGCGTTCACCAAAACTCTGGCGCTGGAGATGGCGAAATACAATATCACCGCCAACACAATCGCCCCGGGGTACACTTCGACCGAAATGGTTGATGCTATTCCCGAAGAAGTAGCCGCCCAGCTGAAGTCGAAGATTCCCCTGGGCCGGTTTGCGCAGCCGGAAGAAGTCGCCAAAGCAGCGGGCTTCCTGGCCACCGATGCTGACTACATCACCGGACAAGAGCTGAACGTGAACGGCGGATGCCATATGTAGAGTGAGCGGACCGGCGCCTTCCTTCGGGGGTGCGTGGTGAAAACAGAAGGCACGCTGCCGCCATGGCCGTCGCATGTGGTGAATGCCTCTGGCTTCCCGTTGACCGTTGCTTACTGGGCCCGGCGCGCAGAGTGGACTGCTATTTTTGTGTCACTATGCGGCGATGATCGCGCTCGGAGCAGCGATTTTTCCCGCAATTCGTCTGGTCCAGCAGCGCCCCGGCCACGTTGCCCCATGCCAGTTCTGTTTGATTACCATTTGGTACCACTACCTTTTTGGGGCAAAATGTGTTTTAATGCAGTGCAGCATTAAAATGCGCTGCAGTGCAGCACACTCGTACTAGGCATGTCTGCGGAGGTGAAATCATGTCATTCACATTGAATGGCAAATCGGCCCTGGTAACCGGCTCGGGCCGCGGAATCGGGCGGGCCATCGCGACTCGCCTGGCACACTCGGGTGCCGCCGTCATGATCAATGACCTCGATCAGGAAGCGCTACAAGAGACGGAGTGCCTGCTGCGGCTCTCAGGATATCCCAATGTGCATCACTTGGCTGGCGATCTCACCGATCCCGCGTTTCCGGACAAGTTGGTCAAGGCGACTCTCGAAGAGCTCGGTTCCATTGATATCCTCGTTAACAATGCCGGATATAGCTGGGACAATGTGATTCAGAAGACCACGGACGAGCAATTTCAGGCGATGCTGGATATTCACCTGGTCACGCCATTTCGGATTTTGCGTGCCGCTTCCGGGTACATTCGCGAAACTGCGAAAGCCGAAACCGCCGCCGGGAAGCGCGTCATGCGCAAGGTGGTCAACATCACTTCCATCGCCGGGACGGACGGAAATCCTGGGCAGGCCGGCTATAGCTCAGGCAAGGCAGGCGTGATCGGGTTTACCCGAACTATGGCGAAGGAGTGGGGCCGCTACAACGTCAACGTCAATGCCGTAGGCTTTGGATTGATCGAAACCCGCCTGACTCAGGCGCTCACTTCGCAGGACGCCAGCATGGAGATGCACGGACATCAGATCCGAATCGGCGTGCAGCCTGCCATGCTCGAAGCGGCAAAACATAATTGTGCGCTCGGCAGGTTGGGTACGCCGGATGAAGCCGCCGGGGCAGTTTTGTTTTTCTGCTCTCCGCTTTCAGACTATGTCACCGGCGAAGTGCTCATCTGCGGCGGCGGTTTCCACTTCTGAGGCAGTGGAGCTTTTCTCCACCAGTAGGAACGGAAAAAATGAACGCCGGACAAGTGTTAGTTCCGGCGTTCCCTTTTTTTACCTTAAAACAGTGAATCAGGAGGCGAGTGCGGTGATCCTTTCCTCCGCGTCTGGTGCGCATTCCAGAAACTCCTCGTGCGCTTCCTCTACGAGCTTGCGGACATACACATAGTGTTCAAAGCTATGCTCATAACCTGAGTCATAGGATGTGATTGATGGTCGAACAACTTCTCCATCGGGCAGTGATTCTGGGATTTCCTTAGGCATGGGGGCAGTCCTTCCTATGATTCCGGCGAGCAACTAAACCTGAGAAGCTACCGTGCTCGGCGGGGGATTTTTACACCCTGATGTTAGCCTCGCAGCTACTGAGAGTTTGTGTCCGCGATCACCGTTGTTAGTGATGCGGCACACTTCGGGTTCGCGTGATGAAGATCACAAAAGCAGCCAAGAGGCATACGCCGAACGAGTTTCCGGTTAAAGATTCCTGGTTCACTCAAAGATGTAGGTTTCACTGTGCAGATCATCATCAGTGACGCTTGCGGCTGGATCGCGACTTCGTTTTCGGCGCCTTCCTGCCCTTTTTCGAGACCAGAGCTTCCAACTCCTCGATTCGCTGCTTCAATTCGTCGACTTCGATTGTGCGGCCTTCGCGGGCAGGTGCTGCGGCGGTTGCACCCGTAGCCGGCTGCGGGCCCGATCTACCCATGAATTCAAATGGACTGAGCGGCGGCGCCATTGCGCGATAGGCATTCTGATACATATCAAACACCGCCTTCATGTATTTCAGAGCGTTTTCCTGGGTTGCGCGCCCAGAGGCAACTACCATTTGCCGGAGAATGTCCAACGGGAAAGCCGAATCGGGCTCTTTGGCGTCTTCCATAATGATCTGGGTGAGCACCATGCGGGTCAGGTCTTCTCCGCTGACCGCGTCCACGACCTGGACGTCACGGCCATCCTTTACCAGCTGGGCGATCTCCTCCAGGTTGATGTAGCGGCTGTTGGTGCTGTCATACAACCGGCGATTTTCATACTTCTTAATGATTATGGCTTTGCGGTCCATCATTTGTTCTCATTTTCTGCTTGACACGCCACAGCAGCAGAGTATCATGAGTCTATGCTGCAGTGCAGCATAGACTGCAGCAAGAAAGCAATTGTTTCTGAGAGGAGCAAATCATGACTACCACTCACAAGTCAACTAAAGCCGAGAAGGCCACCGAAACCTTCCTGCCTCTGTACAAGAAGAACGTTGAGCGCGTGGCCGAGCTCCACAAGAAAGCGCTCGAGGTGGCCGCCGACCAGACTGCCGAAGTAATGGAAGCCTGGAAGAAAATGTTCGACGTAGTTCCGAACACCCCGGGGCTTTTCCTGTTCGATCTGTTTGGCCAGACCTTCGATCGTTTTATTGAGACCGAGAAAGGCATGATAGATCTTGCTATCGAACAGAGTGAGTCGCTTTTCAGCGTTGCAAAGGACCGCGGCCTGTCAGCGGAGAAAATTGTGGACAGCGCAACCTCAATCTTCCAGCAGACCGTGGACCATTCGGTCGCGCTGCACAAGAAGACCCTTGACCAGTTTGCGGAGCAGCAGAAGAAGGCGTACGAGTCGGCCAAAAAACAGTTCCGCTTCATGACTCCCGGCGCGGAGGCCTTTGAGAACGGCATCGATGCCCTGATCGAGACCCAGAAGGTGATGCTCGACATAGCTTCGAAGCCGTTGAAACATGCGGTCGCTGCATAGGCGGCATATACTGCAGTGTGGCAGACAGCCCGGAGCGCCCCGGTAGGCGGGGTAGCTCGCCCGGATGATCTCCGGAGCTGTCGCCGGCCGCGGCCTTGAAAGGAGCGCATATGTCGGACCAACAAGCCACCAATGGCAAAGATTACGATCCGGTAGGCGCATTTCGCGAGATGCGCGACAACTATCTCGACGCGTGGGCGAAAACCATGGTCGAAGCCGTCAATACAGATGCCTATGCTAAAGCCACGGGAATGCTGCTCGACACGTATCTTTCCGCCTCGTCTCCATTCCGCGAAGCGGTGGAAAAGGCCATGCTGCAGACGCTGCAGCAACTCAGCATGCCATCGCGCGCGGACTTCGTCAGCTTGGCAGAGCGTGTCACCCATATTGAGATGAAGCTCGACGACCTCGACGCCGGGTTGGAACGCATTGAGAAACTGCTGGCTAAGCCGATCATCGTGAATGCTGCAACCGCAGCGCCCGCGAAAAGGAGTAAAAAGAAAGGGGCCAAATAGCCATGGAACCGGCGACAGCTGTCGTGAATGAACTCGCGGGTCTCCCGGCAAAATTAGGAGAATTCACCCAAGTGGTGAAAGCCCGTGTGCCCATCGCTCAAACGCCGAAAGAACTAGTTTGGACACTCAACAAAGCGAAGCTCTGGAGGTATGTTCCGGTGCTGCCGGCGGAGAAGCGGCATTCGGTGCCCCTCATTATGGTGTTCGCCATCATGAACCGGCCTTATATTCTCGACCTCCGCCCCGGCCATAGCTTTGTCGAATTCATGCTACAGAAAGGGTACGATCTCTACCTCCTCGATTGGGGCGAGCCCGGTCCCGAAGACACAAACCTGAAATTCGACGATTACGTCCTCGATTACATGACACGCGCCATTCGCAAGATGAAGAGCGTATCCGGAAGCGAGGAGTTCAGCATGCTCGGCTGGTGCATCGGCGCGATTCTGGCGACCGCGTACGCGGCGCTACGCCCGGACGACGGGCTGAAAAATTTGATCCTGCTGACCGCGCCCCTCGACTTCACGGACAGGAAGGGAATCACCTTCGCGCATTGGGTCGACGAGCGCTTCTTCGACGTCGACAAGGTGCTCGATGCATTTGGAAACATGCCCGGCGAGCTGATTGATTACGGCGCCAAAGCGCTGAAGCCGGTCGAGAACTACGTGCTTAACTACCTCAAGCTCTGGGACAATTTTGATAATCCACAGGTTGTCGAGGCCTGGCAGGCAATGAACACGTGGGTCACCGACAACATCCCGCTAGCTGGGGGCGCTTTTCGGCAGCTCATTGTTGATCTCTATCGGCAAAACCGTCTGATTCACAACCAGTGGCTGCTGCGGGGAGAGCTGGTTTACCTCAAGAACATTCGCGCCAACCTGCTAACAGTGATTGCCGAAGGCGATCACATCACGCCACCGTGCCAATCCCGCTCGATCATGAATCTGGTGAGCAGCACGGACAAAGAGCTGTTTGACATTCCTGGAGGGCACATCGGAATCATGGCGGGCAGCGCCGCGCATCGCAGCACCTGGCCGCATATCGAAGGATGGTTAGACCCGCGATCGAAGTGAACTTTAACTGTGTTTCAAAATGACGAGCCAAAAAAACAATGTCCCAGCCATAAGCGCTGGGATTTTTCTTTGACCAAAAATTTAAAGGGCCGTGACATTGGTTATGCTCTAGCTACCAGCTCCTGCGAGGGAGCCAACAGCGTGGAGGCATGTACCGTCACGACCCTCGATGCAATCACTGCTTTCGCAGTTCCGAACCCCAGCTGCTCCTCGCAGAGTCTGCCGGTTTTTTCAGGTCCGGTTGCCTTCCGGGTTGCCCCGGCTTGCAGATCACTCAGCCTACTTCGGACTGGCAACGATTTATTTTTGCCAACCCTTTCGACCGTCGACGCAAGCAAAGGTATCACGTCGAAGGTAATTGTCAACGCCCACTTTTGGTGCAACCAAGGAAATCTCCCGGTGGATTTCTAGCTTCGTAATTCGATGCAGAATTTGGTCTTTACTGAACACTGGATTAATATCTACCGTATTTTCCACAATCTCTTCCACAATCACGTTTTGCGTTCTACATGCCGTTACTTCAGGTACCAACCAACCATCTTGACGAGACGCCGATTCTTAAGCATGTTGTTGAAAGCGGGGTAGTTGGATGCCTGATCTGATTGCGTATATTGATGGCGGGTCGCTGGGAAGCCCAGGACCTGCGGGTGTCGGGGTGGTGATTGAAGGCTGCAAACAGGGCCGCATCACGCTAGGGAAATGGGTCGGGCGTCAAGACAATAATGTGGCCGAGTACCTCGCCTTGTTGGAGGCATTGCAGTGCGCGGTCGCGCTTAAGGCTAGCAAATTGCACGTTTATTCCGATTCCGAAGTAGTCGTGCGCCAGATGATCGGAGACTATAGTTGCCGCAGCAGCAGGCTATATTCGCTTAACTGGCTCTGCCGCAAGCTGGCGCGAACGCTCGAATTCTCCATCTCGCACATCCGGCGTGAGCACAACAAGGAAGCCAACCGCTTAGCGAGTCTCGCCGCCCGAACCCGGTCGCATAAGCCAAATCTTTCCAGAGATTCAGCCTTTAACCTGCGGGAAGTGCCTGACAACCCGACGGTTCAAAATGGTGATCGCTCGTCAGAGATGTTGTGACGCGCTCAACCCACTTGGATACAAGCAATCGGCTTAGTCTTTTAGGGGAACCAGCAGGCGGTCGCCGCGGCAGAAGGTCGCGACATGCTCAAGATCGCCAGCGGCATTCGGGACCAGCATAACCGGGCCGTAGCAATATACGGCGTGCCCGGTGCGGGCGAAGTACCATTGCCCATGCTTGCTGGGCGCAGCTTGGGCTTGCAACGCGAAATGAGGCTGAGGCTCGGCCCGCGTGTGAAGCTGAACTTGGGAAACGGGGAGTGATGCGAGAATCAGAATTGCAATCGCCTTCATAACCTACCTCATCTGTCCGGAGCGCCGGGTTTTGCGCGCCGGAAACCTAAGCCGCGACCTAAATTGAGAACAAAGTCCTCCGCATATCGGACGGGTCGGTCGTTTCTACCGGCGGCTGCGATGGAGCTCTCCTCCTGGCCTTGTGCTGGCCCTTTCCTGGGCTTGCGCCTGCTTTTTCCTGGGACGACGGGACTGCTGACGCGTTCTGACTTTTCTGAACCTGAGTCGACGGGACTTGAATTCTAGGAACCTGAGGCAACGGGACTTGGGCGGCCTTGCTCTCCTGCTTCGGAGAGTTTTTGACGCCGGAAGTCTGATGAGGCTGCACAGCCATGGTGTTCAAGCGGCGGCTTTCTTGGAATAGCAGGTGAATCAGACCGGACTGGGCATCGATAGTTCGATCCTGTAGCACGACCAGAATGGTTAATAGTCCGTAAGAAAGAACAAACAGAAAGACGAGCAACGGCAAGAACATGAACTTGCGCGTCGGCCTGGCATTAACTAGCGTCGGATTCATCTGGTCCCCAGATTCCGCGTCAAACTGCAGCGGCAACTTGATCAAAGCAGATTCCAAACCACTGTACGCCAAATCGTAACTTGCTGAATTGGAAGGAGTTTAATTGTCGTGCGCTGTAAGTCTCAGGACCGGCCACTGCAAAGCCCTGCACATTAAGGTAACCAGCGTGAGTTACCGGGGTAAGTTGTTTGTCAGGCAATTGTCAAAAACCGGATTTTGACATGCATGCGCAAAAAGAAAGGCCGCATTCGCGGCCATATTTGAAGAAGGGAAGTAATCTACGACGGTACGCCGGCACCCGGTCCGGGCTGCGGTTGCTGCTGGTGAGCCGCGGCAGTTGCGGCCGCGGCCTCGTTCAGAATGCGGTGGTGGATGGTGAACAGCGCCAGCTCCAGCCGATCAGACACGCCAATCTTGTCATACACGTTTCGCAAATAATTCTTGATCACCTGCTCGGTGGTACCCAGCTGCGTGGCAATTTCTTTGTTCTTGTATCCCTGGACGATAAGGGCGACAATACGCAGCTCTTTCGCGGTAAGCCGGTCGCGCACCCGCAATCCGACCATATCGTTTTCGGTTAGCTCGCTGGGAACAGCAATGTCCTGGATCCAGGTCTCGCCGCGGGCCACCTTGCGAACGCAATCCACCAACGCTGAACTGGTGACATTCCGATAAACAACGCCGTGCGCGCCCGCGCCCATATATTTCTGCGCGCTTTCTCCGGTATCGGCAAGCACCACTACGCGTGTGCGGACTTTATTCGCTGCCTGCAGCACTGCGGCAAACTCGCCGTGAAACCCGCCGGCGACAATTAACACCGCGGCGCGAAATTTATCGAGCGCCATGAACATTTGCTCGGAGGTCTGCGCCTGCGCCACGATGCGCATCTCGTCTTCGACTGCCAGTACCTTGGCGATTCCCGCACGAAAGATTGCCTGATTGTCAGCCAGAATCAGTTTCAGCATTGTCTTTGCACCTCGCGGCTCTGAACCTCGCGTTCTCCTTCGCAGCTACGGCTGGCGCACGAAATCGTATGAATCGATGACGCACGCGACCCCATGCGATTCCCCTGCGCCTGGGTCTTTGCGCACTACTCGCCCCTTGCATTGCACAATCACGTGGTCGCTTCCCCCGGTCAACTCTGGTGGCAGGGCAATTTCAAATTCGACGTTCGATCCGATCTCAAGCGCGGGATTGCCGCGAATGTAAACACCAGCCGCGCTCATGTTACCGGTCACGCTGCCCTGCTCGACTCCATGAATCTTTATCGGCAGTTCCAGCGGAAATCTTTTTCCTGTTCTCGCTTCGGACACAAGCCCTCCTTCGCTCTGGCCGTCCATAGCCTTAATTGCCAGCCTCACCCGTCCGTTTCCTGGGAGCTTATCGACCTTAGGGCGTTATACCACGGAATGCCTGGTATATAAAGAGATAGGTGATTGAATAGGTAATGTTTCAAAGGCGGCTTCAGGCTTAGGATGATCGACATTGGGTATCATTCGGAACCAGTTTCGCTGAAGAGTGGGGCCTGACTAGTTGCCGTTTGGGCTCCGCGCGTCGGGTCGCCTCCCCGAATTCCTGAAGCCTGACGCCTGAAGCCTGAGGCCTAATACCGCATTTTTGCTATCCTGCTCCCCATGACTGGATTTAACAGGCTCCGCGTACTTTCGTTTGAAAGCCGTCGCGCGAAGGAGATTGCGCAGCTGATTTCCAATAATGGCGGCGTTCCCGTGGTGGCGCCATCGACGCGCGAGGTGCCCGCCGGTCCAAACGACGATGAGAGGAAATTCGTCCGGCAGCTTCTTGATCAAAAGGTCGATGCCGTCATCTTCATGACCGGCGTTGGCGCCCGTGCCCTGGTTGAAGCTGCCGAATCGATTTGCCCTCGCGAGGAGTTACTGCTGGCGCTACGCCGAACGCGCGTAGTGGTTCGTGGTCCCAAACCTGCCGCGGTCATGCGCGAATTCAATGTCCCCATCGCGCTTACAGTCCCTGAGCCGAACACCTGGCGCGAAATTGTGCAGGCGCTTGATAGCAACTCGGAAGCAGTGCCGCTCACCGGACAGCGGGTTGCGGTTCAGGAACACGGCGAACCCAGCCCTCAGCTTTACGAGGTGCTACGCGAGCGCGGCGCCGAAGTCTTTCCCGTTCGCGTGTATCGGTGGGAGCTGCCACAAGATACCGGCCCCTTAAAGGCTGCAGTGCAGGCGCTTTCTAAGAAACAAATTGATGTGGTGATGTTCACGTCTTCCGTGCAGTTCGTTCATGCCGCGCGCATCGCAGAACAGATAGGACTGAAAGATCAGTTTCTGGACTCTCTGAAGCGCAGTGTGATCGCATCGATCGGGCCGACGACATCGGAGACACTGCGCAGTAGCGGCATCGCAGTGGATTTCGAGCCATCGCACCCGAAGATGGGCTTCCTGGTGAAGGAGGCGGCTGAAAGAAGTGCGGTGCTGCTTCAACAAAAACGCGGCCAGGGCGCGTAGCCAGCCAAGAGCTGAACGACTATTTGTCGCAAAAAAAACGCGCAAAGTGTCGCCACTCTGCGCGCTCTGTTTTCTGACCAGCGAACTTAGAATTCCAGCGTTCGCGTGCTCAACACCTGCAGTGGGTTGCTGCTCGGTGACGGTGAAAGATTATTGATCAGATCGTCGGCCAGACAGTGGTCATAGGTGATTTGGTTGGTACCGCCGCCGTTCCACGTGAACGAGGATGTCCCGCCATTGATGTTTCCAACGAACATCGCGCCGGTAATTGCGCTATTACCGCCGCCGTTGAGTGTGGCGTTTGCATTGCCGAGGACGAGAACCAGACCGTTCCAGGTGAAGTTTCCGCTCAGCGTAAGATTCCCGGTAACAACCAGGATCCCATTTCCGCTCGGGTTTCCGCTAATTGACAGGTTTCCATTCACCACCGTGATCGAACTCGTCGTCGTAGTGGTGGGAAGACTGGTAACGGTCGGGCACGTGCTTGGGTTTGTGCAGATCGAGAAAGCGCCGGTCGGCGTCGGCAAGGTAACCGCATTAGCCTCGGCCTGGACATCGGTCACCATCTGAGTCAAAGCTGTACCGGTTTGGTTTGCTCCGCTAACTACTTGTACGTCCGGGGCGGATTGCGCTCCGGTGTAATTATTGGGTTTGCCCAAACCATTCCCGCACTGTTCGCTTGGATCGCTCGGGTTTGGCGTGCCACCAGAGACGACGCACTGTTGGGCAAAGTTATCGGCGACACCGATTGCCGGCAATGCCGCGCCTTTTGTTTCGCCACAGCTGTTGGCGTCGTTGCCGTTGATCGTCAGATTGGCCGAATTCGGGGTCGAAAAATTGGGGTTCGCGCCATTGATGGTGAGCGCGCCGCCCAACTGGAACTTCACCGCCGTGGGTGGCGTCACGCCGGCCTCCATCTGCACCATGGCTTGTGAACCGCTCTGCGTGACCGCCAACGACGTCAATGTGTAAACGTTGCCGAGCATAAGCTTCTGCGCACCCGTAAGCGATGCGGTCGCGGAAGCACCCGAACCGGGCCCGCCGATAACGATCGTGGGCACAGACGTGTAGCCCGCCCCCGCATTGGTCAGCGTGATGCCTGAGACACTAACTGTGCTGCTCGAAGTTGCATTGCCGGTCGCGCCACTGCCGCCGCCGCCGCTGATCGACAGGGTATAACAACCTGCGGTCAAACATGAGTAACCTGTTCCGGGGGTCGTGACTTGAATAGCGGTGATCTGCCCGTTGTTCGCGCCTTTCGTCCAGGCTGCGTTCAGCGTTGGCTGAGTCGCATTGGGGGCCGTCGGGTTACTTCCGCTTACGACCGCGTTGGGTTGGCTAACGTAAGAGCCGCCCGAGGCCAGGCTGATATTCTGGATTTGGATCCCACCAGTAAAAGTAGTCGCGATAGTGCAGCCGGAAACGCTGACGTTCTGGGTTCCGACCGGAACTGAAGTGTAGCTTCCCACATTGGTAATTGCAGTGCTGCTCACCGCGCCCTTATTGTCGAGCGTGATGTTGGCAGAAAAACCGTTACCCGTTCCGCCCGGTACTGACGTCATTGTCAGCGTGCTGTTCTTCTGGCTCTTGCAGGAAGTGCTGGCTGTAATCGACGAGATACAGGCCTGAGTCGTCATGTTCACGGTGGCCGATGCCGAACTGCCCGTTCCCGAAGGATTGGGCGTAAAGTTTACCCCCAAGTTGTTTGTTCCCAGCGGATAACAATAGTTTGATCCGCTGCTCACATTGACTCCGGTAATGGGCGATCCCGCAACCAGCGCCGTAAGAACTGCGCCCGTGCCGCCGCCCGGGTTGGTTATCGACACTGTTGGCACGCTCGTATAACCCGAGCCGGGATTGGTAAGAGTAGAGCTGGCAATACCTCCAGCCTTCAACACTGTGGATGCGGTGGCGGTTGCGCCGTTGCCACCTCCACCGGAAAACGTAACGCTTGGCGGCGACAAGAGCGAATAACCAGTGCCGCCGGTATTCAGCGTCAAAGCGCAGGGTGGAGTCGCGCCTGCGGCCGCGCAAGCGACAGAAGTTGTGGTTGCTCCCAGGCAGTTTGTTCCTGATCCTGCCGGCAGTTGCAGCTGTTCATTCGGAGTGTTGCTCCAGCATACTTGTGTGCCATTGGCAGCCGCGGGAGCTGGCGCTACATAAACCAGACCGCTGTTATCCGCCTTGAGCGTAACTCGTACCCACTTGTAGTCAAGCGGGATAGCGTTTCCGTTTGCGTCTGTGAGCTTCCATGCAGTTGCGTTCTTGCTGTTGTCATAAACGGCGTACCAGTTTTTTCCTGCTGGAATAACGGTGCAGGCAACGCCTGCGGGTCCTTGTGCGATACCCAAGGCAGCCGCAATATTTGCTTCCTGGCAAAGCTCTTTATCAAAATAAGGATTGGGATTCCCGTTCACGGTGAGGGCCCAAGGCGCAACCGTTTCCCCGTTCTTGGGATTGATGATGTAGAGCACCTGGCCGGCGGCGCCGGGCAACTGGGTCGGCCCCGGTCCGGGGACGGTCGCAAACCCGCTCAAGTCGCCGCTCAGCGGCTGCAGGCGGTCGCGCGCTTCCTGCACGCCCGACATGGCTGCATAGATGGCCGACTGCTTATCGCGATAGTTGGTCGCGATCTTTGTCTCGGAGTCGGATGAAAACATCATCGACAACACGATTGCAGTCAACAGCAGCAGACCGAAGATAGTCAGCAGAAGCGCTACCCCGCGTTCGTCACGCCGTTTTTTGATGGTGTTCATATGCTCCCCTAGCAACCTAACGCCCCGGCCGCGGCCTCGGAACAATTGCCCAGACTTATGGTCGCAGTCACCCGCGTAACCGGAAATGTCTTCGTGACCACATCCATGTATTGCGACTGCACTGCCAGAACCACTTTGATCGAGTTGATCACTGCAAGCGTGCTCGCGTTATTATCAAAATCCACCGGAAGAGCAACCACGTTTCCAGTGGTGGAGTTATAAGCAGTGAAGATCGGATCGCCGCCATTCACATTGTTCTGAATTCCCTGGATTTCCAGTTGTTCGGTCGTAGCCGTTGTGCTGGCGTCAGTCAATGGATCCTGATAAGCGGTCCTCAGGTATTCTGTGCGGCGGAGGCACGGGCAGCCAGGTTGGTTCGCGCCCGCCGCCACGTAGTCGTAGCGAATGATTTTCACCTGTGCGGTGCCGTTTGCGCCGCTGGTTCCGTCCACGTCGCCTGCGAACCACAGCGTGCCATTATCGATCTTGATGACACCCACTCCATTGCTCGGATCGCACGGCGAATATAACGAATTCGTCGTGCCGTCCCCGCAGTTGCCATTGACATTAAGGTCAACCGCCGCCTTGTTCATGTTGCGCACGTTGGGAAAGCCGGCGCTGCGCAGATCGCGAGTCAGCTGATCGACAAACTCACGCGCTTGCTGGGTCAAGTCCAGCTTCACCTGCTGGGACGCGGAAGCCTGCTGCGTTATGTTGATCGACTTCATCACTGCACCCATGATGATCGAGATCACTAGGATCACGATCATCATTTCGATTAGTGAGAAGCCGTGCGCAGCTGGAGAACAGTGGCGGCGTGCCGACCTTGCGTTTTTCGTTAGTTCCATGTCTGCATTTCTCCAGAACTAAAGCTGACAGCATCAGCAGTGCGTTGTCTCTGCCGGGCAAACCTGCACAAAAACCCGCATGTTCACGGGTAGTGCAAACGAGAAACGCGCTGGCGCGTTGCCTCTTGGCTTGGCGCCAACGGTGACCAGATACGTTCCGCCGGAAGTTACGTTCTGCACGTTCCAGCGAACGTCATAGGTGTTCTGCACATTTCCGTTGCACTCTACGTAATTCATGAAATAACCAGCGGGCGGAGCTGCCTGCGTGAAATCGATGGTGCTGCCGTTCAGGTTCGCTCCCCCGATGCTGGTGTCAATCGCCCAGTTATTGTTAGCGCAATCGGTGATCGTGCCCGGGCCGCCGTTTTCCAGCACCGCGCTCATCTGCTCGATGACCGCCTGATTCAACATGGTCGCGGTCGTATCCACTTTGCTGCGCCCGTTGTTGCCAATGGCGACCATCAGCAACCCGACCAACGCCAGCATCCCGAACGTAAGCACGAAGCTGGCGATCATCAATTCGATCAGGGTGATGCCTGATTGCGCGTGGCGTTTCTTCCGGTTTCTTCGCTTGGATATCATTTAGTTTCCCCAGCTGGCCCCATTCCAGAACCAGCTTTGAATGCGTCCCGCCGGCGAGATGCTGACTGCGGCCCAATGGGTCACGCCGTGGCTGTCGTATCTGAAGTAATAGACAAACCCGTTGGTCTGATTGCAAACCGTAGGATTGGGCAGACAGGGCAGGCCGCGCGAATTGAAGTACGGATTCACGTTGACCTTTGGGACCACGTTCGATCCCCACATATTCGGGCCGGTTAGCTGCGGGGGCGCTCCGGCGCCGGTCGGAGCGCCGGGAATTGAAAAGCTTTTCGTTAGCCAATATTGCTGGTCAGAAGCCGCTGGTTTGTTGACCCCGACATTAGCGGCGTTTTCTCCGAATAACACTACTTGAGCGTTAACCGTAAGAATGTAAAGCTGCTGAGTATTGTTCTGCTGGATCGCAACTGTACGCGCCCGCTGCACCAGGTTGCTCGCGCTCGTCATAGCACCGCGCAGCTGATAATCATCCATGGTCGTGACCACGACCGGCACCGCCATTGCCGTCAGGACAAGTCCAATTGCAAGGACTACCAAGACCTCGATCATGGTGAAGCCGCGGTGCCTTTTGGCGTTTGTGGAACTTCCTGTTTGTGTCATGTGTGGCGCCCTCGCGCCTGTGCGCGCGGCAATGGTTGTCCCCTAATACAAAACTCCCGGCCTTAACTCTAGTCATGATAGGCAGAAGCGAAAAGCTAACCTACGTACCCAAAGGCCGCGATCGAAGGTAACGACAGTTGGCAGGAAGAAATGTGCGAATGGCTACACGATTGCGTGACTAGCCCTAGTATTTAGAACAACTTAACTCGAATAGACGGCAGCTTGTAAGAGGTGAATCGAACCAAAGAACACTGCGTCTTTAGTATTGGTGTTTTGGCCATACAGCAGACGACGATTCGGTATTAGCGGAACCGCTGCAGGGATTCCTCATTGGGTGATTCCATTGAGGCGAGCATCGCCAGACGCTGGCCCGGGGTTGCACCACAAATCCAATCGGAGAACAGCAGGTGATAAACCGCAACGAAGATCAGAAATACCGTAGTGAACAGAGCGGCTGCGAGCGGCCACTCTGGCAAGCCTCCCATAATCGCCAGCGTGCTAATGCTGAACAGCAGGATCGCACAAAGCAGAATTACGGTGTCCACGAAGATCGACAGAGTACGCGTAGAGAGATGTAAGAACCCCCATGAGACGACCGGCGATTTCAGCTGGTCTTCCTCAGCTTCTTGCATGACGATCGCCGGCCGCGATGCGGTGGACAGAATCAGTTGCGGCTCATGCGATTGAAAGATCGAATCACGGCCTGAGATTGCCGCCGCCGAAAGCATTTGCGCAAAAAGCCAATCCCGCAGCGCTCGTTGGGTTCGTAGGGTCAAGCCGGAGAACTGAATTCCACCTTGTCCACTAGGATCTGTCCACGCGACCCGGCCAACTGTCTCGATGTGCACACGCGGTGACAGAAGATCGAATGACAACTTAATTTGAGTATCTGCCCGCAAGGGTGCAACTGACTGTATCGCAATTCCTGATTCGGTCAGGTCACGAATAATTCCGCCGTTACCCTGATCGAGTCTTACGTAGGCGAGTGAACGAAGTGGGTATCGGGGATAGCGTCGCCGCAGCGGATGCGTTCGGGTCTCGACCGCGGAAATCTCCGAGCAAAGCGACATGAGCAAATCTTAGCTATCGCGGACAGGACACCGCAGTATCGGCTGTGGTTCGCCGGAACCAGCTTGCGGGTAAAACTACAAGCAGAATCTCCAGACACCGAAGTGAGCCGAATCTATGGCTAAAATCCACCAACTTCAGGCTGTGCTCAAGCAGGCCGCTGCTGCACGGTTTCTGGTTCCTGCTTACCCAGATCCCAAGCCACCAAACGATCCAAATCGTAACTGAAGGGACCGTAGGCGCGAAAGGCTTTCTCATCGAAAAGCCGCTTGATGCCGCAACCCAAACATACCTGGTAAGAGTGCTGCTGATAGCGAACCGGCCAGCTCATTTTTCGGTGCCAGCAACCACGAAATACCAGCACCGCTGCGCCTGCTACTCCTGTTGCTACCAGACCGAGAGGAATCTTCCAGCGGGACTTCTTTTCTTCTGCCATCAAAACAACCCGGGAGTCTCCAAGGAGGAACTCACCCCATTTTAGCGCGTAGTCTTTCGCGGATCACGAAAAAACGGCACTAAAGGCTCTTACGTACAAAGAGAAATATTGCGATTACGGCTAATCCCTTGTAACGTAAAACTTAGCAGTCTCCTTTTCCGCTTGAGCCGGAGAAGGCATAAATTTGATGCGCTGGCGAGAAGACTAGGCTGCGGCAGTTGGCAGTCTCACGTTGCATGAGCGCTACTCCGAATAATGCTGGAGCGGGGTGGAGCGGCCCAGTTCCGGAACCTATACTGCCCGGCACCCCCCGTGACGGCGAAGCCGGACAGAACGCGCTGCAGGCGCTGCTGGCATTCGCCTGCATGCACGAGCAAGCCCTTAAACGGCGTCGCCAGGATGCGTCCGATTCTGCTCTTGACCCAGTTCCTCACAATTCCCAGGACGAGCAATTTGCTCTGGATGAAGTACTGCAGTTAGTGTCCGAGCGCGCCGTGTCCATTACCGGGGCAGACGGCGTGGCCATTGGTTTGGCACAGGATAATGCCATTGTCTGCCGTGCATCGGCCGGGCGCATCTCTCCTGATCCCGGCATGAAGATCGACTCCGATTCAGGATTTTCGGGAGAGTGCCTGCGCAGCGGTCAGACCATTCGCTGCAACGACTCCGAAACTGATGCCCGCGTCGACGCCAAAGTCTGTAGAACCCTCGGCACTCGCTCCATGATCGCCGTCCCGCTAGCCGCAAAACAACGGGTGGTGGGTCTTCTCGAGGCGTTCTCCACCGAGGCTTACGGGTTCAATGACAGCGACGTACGGAGCTTGAATCTGCTCGGCGAACTTATCCTGGCCGCAATCCGTCCTGAAGAGGAAGACCGCCTTGCCGAACTTGCAAAAAGCATCATAGTCTCGAAGGTCCCCCCGGTAGCAACAGTCGAGACGTCCGTCGCAGCACCTGAAGTATCACGTCCGCGGTCGAGAATCATTGCCGATGAGAAATTCGCGCCGCTACCGAAGAGTGAGGAAGCCGGGAAAGCGTCGCTTCTCAGCGACTCAGGTGCTTCGCTCCCTGCGGATTTTGAAAGCAGCTCTGCGATAAATCTGCCGCATCCGGTCGGTGACTCGCCGAAGAAAGAAGTTGAGGAGCCGCACGCCGACACCGTTCCGCAGAAGGACGACGTCCGCTTCGAACCCGTGCCGGATCGACGCCCGCTGACGGGCATTGCGACCATGGCTGCACTGGTCCTGATTGCGATTGGCTTAGGCTGGGCGGTGTGGGCAAAGATCAAGCACGCTGAGGAAGAGATCAGCGCGAACACTCAGCCGTCGGTTGAGACGAAATCGAGCGAGACAGAATCTCGCGAGACCATTCTGCCCGCCCCGGCAGAGGTGAAATCCGGCCCGATTCCGGAGATAACAGGAATACGTAATCTCTCGTCCGGCGACTCCAGTTCGGTGGTGATTGATCTGCAAGACCAGGTGCAATATGAGGAACATTTGCTCGACAATCCGGCCAGGGTCTATGTAGACCTGCACGATACGAAGATCGCGCCCGGCCTGGCTAATAAGGTCATCGACGTGAATGACTCTCTGCTGAAGCGCGTGCGGATGGCGCAGCCGGTTGAAGGTGTGACCCGAGTCGTGCTTGAGATGAAAGAGCACTCGCAATTCTCCGGCGTAAGGCTGGATTCGAATCCATATCGATTGACCATCGAAGTGCGCAACGCGGAACTGGCCACGCCAGTGAAGCAGAGTCCAGCCCTGACGCTTAAGCCATCGCCGGCGATTTCCGTCTCGCCGAAAAAGCCGGAGAGCAGACAGACAAACGAAAGTCCAAAGGAATTCCAAATCGTTCTTGATGCTGGCCACGGCGGTTGGGACCTGGGTACGGTGGGGAAAAGGGGACTGCTGGAAAAAGACCTGGTGCTCGATATTGTAGGCCGCCTTGGGAAACTGCTCGAAAGCAAACTTGGAGCGCAGGTCATCTACACGCGCCAGGACGACTCCTATCTTTCGCTCGAAAAACGCGCTGAGATCGCCAACTTGGCAGGCGCGGACATGTTTCTTTCGGTACACGCCAACTATAGCGACCTCAGCACGGCGCGTGGTGTGGAGACCTACTACACGAACACTTACTCCTCAGTTAAGGCGCGCTCAACAGACGCCGATCCTGCGCTAAAGCTCGTGAATTGGACCAATGTGGATATCCGCGCGAAGGTGACCGATTCGCACCGCTTTGCTGCTGATATTCAGCAGGCGCTGTGCGGCGGCCTGGTGGCGACAAATCCTGACTTGCGCAATCGCGGCGTCAAAGAAGCGCAGTACGTGGTGCTCACTGGAACGCAAATGCCCGCCGTGCTTGCTGAGGTCTCGTTTGTCAGTAGTCCTGAGGACGAGGACCATTTACAGACTTCCGAATACCGCCAGCAAATCGCGCAGGCACTCTTCCGTGGCGTCGAGAAATATCGCGAAGAATCCAAAGCTAAGAACACGAAGCTGGCCAGCGCCAAGAAGCCGGACGCCAAGAATTAGCCAGATTCGCCTTCGTGTACCTTCGTCACCGCTGTAGCCTTTTCCAAAAAGGACACGAAGGCGGCGAAGGGAAACCATCCTATAAGCAGTTAAGTGATGGAGACGAAGTTGGTGCGATACCGCGGGATGTAAGGCCGGTTGGTGATCTGCCCTTCGAACTTTTCTCCCCATCTGCCTGGAAGAGCCTGGCCGCAGTCGGGACAACAACCGTTCGGCGTCAACCGATAGTCCTCAATAAAGTATCCATATCGCTGAATCAGCATGTGCCCACAACTTTGGCAATAAGTGTTCTCAAGATCACCGACTTGACCCGGCAAATTGCCAGCATAAATGTAGCGCAGGCCGGCTTGCTTTCCGATTTCCGCAGCCCGCATTAAATTTTCAGGCCGCGTATCGTCCGGATCAGACATTTTGTAATCCTTGTGAAATGCGGTCACATGCCAGGGAATGTCGGGCGACACGCTGACCAGAAATTCCGCGAGTTGCCGGAGTTCGTCGTCTGAATCGTTGAATCCAGGAATTAATAGCGTAACGACCTCAACCCAAATCTCCATGTCGTGCAGGTGGCGAATGGTGTCGAGGATCGGAGTGATGCGGCCTCCAAGCTGGCGGTAATGGCGATCATCGAAGCTCTTGAGGTCGACTTTGTAGAAATCGATCCAGGGCCGCAAGTATTCCAGCACCTGCGGAGTACCGTTGCCGTTCGAAACGAACGCCGTCTTCAGTCCCGCCGCTTTGGCCTCTTTAAATATCGCGACCGCCCACTCCGCGGTGATCAAAGGCTCATTGTAGGTACTGACCAGGAGCTTTGCGCCCTGACGAAGCGCGTCGCGGACCAGCAACTCCGGCGAAGCCTTTAAAGGCGGCGAGATTGCCTGCGGATCACGCAACGCCTGCGATGTCACCCAGTTTTGGCAATACGAACAATGCAGGTCGCAACCAAGCATTCCGAAACTGTAGGCGAGAGATCCGGGATAGACGTGGAAGAATGGCTTTTTTTCGATCGGGTCGCATTGAACTCCGCCCACATAGCCCCAGGGCACGTAGAGTTTCCCGCCCTTGTTGTAGCGGACCTTGCAAACTCCGGGTTGGCCTTCTGGGATTGGGCAGCAGTGGCCGCAGGCAAAACAGCGAATTCGCTTGCGCTCTATGGGTTCGTATAGCTCGCCTTCGCGGACGTGCTGATTAACGATTTCGCCCAGGGAAGACAACGGAACCTCTTCCTCTATTTTAGTGCAATTAGACAATCACCGAACAGATTCTGAGCTATGACCAATATGGTGAGAATGCAGCCACTGCTCGGCCTGTTTCTGCTCCGCGGAAGTCTGGGCGGGACTTAAGTGAGCTGCGCTGTTCATCACGATCGCGGGGCTGGTCTCATCGCCTCCAGCTTGCGCAAGCAGAGCCCAGAAATACGCCTTACTGTAATCCTGAGGACCGCCTTTGCCTGCCCAAAAACATGCAGCAGCTTTAGACTGGGCGCGAATGTGCCCACCCTCGGCAGCTCGCAAAAACCATTGCCGGGCCTGGGTGTAGTCCTGCTTGGTGCCTTCGCCGTTTGCGTAGCGCATCGCTAGCGCGTATTCAGCGCCCATATTGCCGGAGGTGGCAAGTTTCCGCACGTCCTGCAGACTCATCGTCGTGAAAGTATCGGGTGAGGTGTCCGCCCGGGCCGAAGGTAAAGAGGTGAAATCGGAGCTCGATGAACCAAGTTTTGCTACCCACGGCGCCACCAGCCAGGCCAGAGCAACTAACGAAGCAATTCCAGTGGCGAGCAACAGGACTTGTCGACGACGCGACTTCGGCTTTAGTTTTGCGAAGGTTGAGGGTTGGCCGGGTGGCTCGGATGTTTCGCTGCCTTCTGGTTCAAGCTGACCGCCGATGGGAAAGGCCAATACATCGGCGCGGGCATGTTCCGCGCGACGGACCGCACCTGTAACCAGTTCCGCCAAACGGCGCAGGATTCGGATGTCGTTTTCCCAGAAGGCCGCCGGTTCCGGCGAGAACACTTCGATTATTCCGATAACTTGTTGGTCGCGCTTGATCGGACAAGCGAGAATCGACCGAATCCCAAGCGCGCGGCAACTACCCCGGTCAACGCGGGAATCGTACTCGGAATCGTCGCAGACGATGGCCTGTCCGGTGCGCACGCATTCTCCTGAAAAACCGGATCCTGACTCCAGCCGGGCACCGAGTTCAGGCGAGTCGGTGCCGGCGCGGGCGCGACACATCATTTCGCCAGGCCGCAATTTATTGATCAGCGCGATCGCCGTCCCGCTGGCCCATGTCATGGTCAGCGCCCGCTGAACAATGAGGTGCAGAGCTGGGTCCAGGTCCGGGCCACACAGCTCCACTTCTTTTTGGACCTCAGTCCATTCGCTGACCTGCGAAGTGTAAGAGGACGCAGAGCCCGCTTTGGCTTGAACGCTTGGCCGATCGGTTTCTATCCGGTGAGGATCTGCAGCTTCGGCGCGCGCGGTTTCGGCTCGGGCATTGACCTGCAGCCACTCATTCAGTTGGCCTCGGCCAGACTCCGACATCTCGGGAAAGCGGATGCCTGTTCTTCCCGATGCGTCGGACCAGACGACATGCCCGACAACATGAATGCGCCCGCCAGTTTCTGAAAGCTCCACGCAAAGCGGAAGTAACCGATTAGTCTTCATCGACGACGAAGCTTGAATGCACACTCCCTCTTCGCTGATGTTGATGATCTCGCATAGCTCAAGCACCGCGCCTTGCGCACTGCCGCTTAGGTTGGCGTAGGCAGGCGTATACGCTAAATGACGAGTGGCATGGCGACGGTCCCGGCCAAAGATGGAGTTTTCCGGGTTGAGGTCTGGCGGCCTGGCTCCCCTTGACATACAGGCAAGTGCCTACATCTTACCAGCAGCCCCGGTTTCTTCACGCAATTAAATGGCTGCGCGTTTCAACGCCCTGGCGAACGGTGAATGGGCTATTCGCGATACGCGGGTAATGGCCGCGACCATCATGCTGGACAGAAGTTGCATGGTTGCAACATCTTGGGAGTTGAAGGCATTGGGGACCCCTGACAGCACCTCGAAAATCCCCAGGGTCTTGTGAAATTGCCGTAGGGGGGCGGCGAGAATCGAGCGGACCCCCAACCTTTCGCAGGTAATGCGATCAGCATGGGGGTCGTCCTCCGCGTTGTTGCAGAGAACAACTTCTCCGGTGCTCAGGCAGCGAGCCGAGACACCCGATTCCGTTTGCAAACGAACCCCGAGATCCGGCGCCGTACGACCTGCGCGCGCCCGGCAGATTACCTCATGACCTTTACGCAGTGCGATGGCAGCACCGGTCGCTCCGGTGAGGACTTGCGCTCTTTCAGTAATTACGCCAATCGCCGGCTCCAGGTATATCTGCGGAACGGCAAGATGAGCTTCATGGGTCGCGCTCTCTTCCGCACTAGAACGAGCGTGATGACGAGCCCGCGCATCATCGAGTGTGTACTCGCGCTCGAGATCTTCAGATGGAACTGTGCCCAGAAGTTCCCGCACCAGACGGTTCAACTCGTCGTCTTCAATCAGGCGAGCTGAAGGCCCGCCACGGAGTGACCCGCCGAGCGTTCGCGAAAGGCTAAGAACTGCTTTGCTGCCGCAAGCGAGACAATAAGGCGTGGTATTTCCACTGATTAGTTCGCACTGAACACAAAAAATAGCAGTGGGGAGGGAGAGGAAGTGAATCTGCTGGGCCGGAATTCGAGCAAACATCGGGAAGGAACCTCCAGGTGGGGAAACGAACGATTAAAGTAAAGCCTGAAGAAGTAAGAAGAAAGTGGCGCGCATGGTACGGATGTGGAAGATTATCCAGCCTGAACCGAAATCAGTGCGGTATTTTGTGGAGCGGGAATAATCTCGACATTCTGCACCGTAGTGCGATCCAGGGCTTCTGCCAGTGCGCTCGGAAATGTCATGGTCAGAAGGTTAATATCCAGTTGCAAATCTCGACTTGCGTAGCCGCGGAAAATGGTCAACGTGCCGCAATGCTGGTTCGCGCGAGTCACGAGATCCAGGCTGAGCCGCCAGGAGTTCGCGAAATCCTTGGTGGTCCGGACTCCGGGTTTAGTCCAGCGTAGATGGGGCACGTCCGTTGATTCGACAACCTGTAGAGTTCGCGAGATCGGAACACTTACACGCAATTCGAAGGCGTCAAAGTCATTGCCAGTGAAGGCCGCGCCTAGAATGCGTGCGACTTGCTTAAAATCCTGCGCAACCTTGAGTTCTTCCGTCGCACGGCGAATCGCGAGGTTATTCACGAAGATGTGTCGTTGTTCAATCGTGCGCAGCGCGACACGGCGAATTTCTCCGAATTCCAGGTATCCCAGGTGTTGAACACCGATCCAGATGCCGGTTCCAAGAACCGCAAGGATTAAGCCCAGTGTGCTGCCAGTCGGCCAGAGCAGGAAAAGACTTAACAGCGCGAACAGCGCCGATACACCATACAGAATGATGACCGCTTGCCGGTGCGACCAGCCAAGCTGCAGCAGTTTGTGGTGAATATGCTCGCGATCGGCAGTGAAAACCGGCCGGCCGCTGATGAACCTGCGGACTACGGAAAGAAAGGTCTCCAGGATCGGCAGCCCGAACGAGACCACCGGAATGGCGACCGCGACGATCGTCGGAGCTTTTTGTGCACCCTGGATCGCGAGGGCGCTGAGCACGAATCCTATGAACAAACTTCCTGAATCGCCCAGAAAGATGGTCGCTGGATTGAAGTTGTAACGCAGGAAGCCCAGCACTGCTCCTGCCAGTGCAAGCGTCACCAGCGCAATCAACGGTACATTGCCGAGCAGGGCAACTACAAACATCACCAGCGTGGAGAATAGGGCCGATCCTGCCGCCAGTCCATCAAGCCCGTCGATGAGATTGAAAGCATTGGTAATCGCCACGACCCAGAAAATTGTTAGGGGAAGGCCAATAAACCACGGGAACTGGTGGGCTCCGAACAGCAAAGGCAGATCCAGAATGCGCAGGCCGCCCGCAAAGAGCATGATGCCCGCAATCGCCTGCACGAAGAATTTCAGATAAGGGCCCGCCGTGCGGACGTCGTCGTAAACTCCCAAAAGAAAAATTAGTATTGCCGGCGGCAGAATCGTCAGCAATGGTCGCGACGAAAATTGATCGCCCGCTTTCCCCAGCAAGCACTGATAGACCAAAACTACTGCGGTTGTAAGCAGGAATGAGAGAACAATCGCGATTCCGCCAAGACGGGGCAGTGCTCGGCTGTGAACGTGACGTTCTTGGGCGGGAGCGGCGACCCATCCTTTCTGGGTCGCGTAGTCACGGACGAATTTCGTGGAAACAAAAGACAGCACCAGAGAGCCGGCAAAGGCTCCCAGGAAGAGAACCGTCAAGTCAATCCCCCGATTCTTGAGAGACCAGACCTGCCCCTAGTTTCCAAGCATTTCTCCCCAACGCCACGCGTGAACTGCTTAGGAGCAACTATAAGGGTCGACCCAATGGCTAACTATTCTCTTTGTAGGTTCCAGTGCCTTTCTGAATTATGTTTCCGATCTATATTCCAGCTCATAAGACCTAACGTCTTTCAACAGGACGATGTGCTAGACTCCGCCCAAATGCACAACATGCGGACTCGTCGTGCTGCGAATGATTACGCGCGATGGGTTTGCCTGATGGTTGTCTGGTCGACGGCGAGTGTCGCCCAAATGCAGCCCCAGAAAGCCGGGGTGGCTGCAGGAACAGTGTTTCCCGACGCAGCACAATCGATAACCTCCAAGCCTGCGATGCCGCCAACAGCCAGAGACTCCAGCGTCCGGCTCGGTGTTGGTGATCTCGTTGAATTCAGCGTTTACAACGTTCCCGAATTGAACACCCGGACTCGCGTCAGCAGTTCTGGTGATCTCTACTTGCCGCTGATTGACTATGTTCACGTAGACGGGCTCACCATTGAGGACGCGGAACGGGCAATCGAAAAGCGTCTCGATCAGGGCGGATACATTCGGAATCCCCATGTTCAGCTGTTCGTGGCGGAGTACTCTTCGGATACCGCGAGCATTCTTGGGGAAGTGGCTAAGCCAGGGGTTTATCCCGTCCTTGGCGAGCAAACGCTTTTTGGTGTGATTTCCGCGGCCGGTGGCATTACCGATCGAGCCGGCAGGAGCGTCACGATCACCCACCGCGCACACACGGGTCAGCCGGTTGTCGTGCCGCTCTCGCACAACCTGGAAGACCACCCTGAAAGCAACATCCCGATTTATCCGGGCGACACCATCATGGTTCGCAGAGCGGACGTAATCTACGTGGTTGGGGAAGTCGGCCACCCCAGCGGATTCTTGATGGACAACAACGGCCGATTGAGTGTGTTGCAGGCAATCGCTTTGGCCGGAGGAACGACTACAACCGCCAAGCTGAACGGAGCTCGAATCATTCGCAAAGGGACGGCCGGAGTGACCGAAATTCCAGTGCCCCTGAAGAAGCTTCTGCAAGCCAAGGCTGCCGACGTTCAACTCGCGGCCGAGGATATCCTGTTCGTTCCCACGAGTGCGCGAAAGGTCGTGAGCGGCAGGACGGCGGAGGCTGCGCTGCAAATGGCGACTGCCGTCAGCGTGGTCGCGATCCACCCGTAATCAAGCTGCTGCTTGTGTCGCGGCAGCATTCTTTCCCATCAAGGAACAAAGAACGCGAAGGTAGTCTTCAGCTGTCCGCTGTCGTGAGAGATTCTGCACGATGTACTCGCGCCCGTTTCTGCCCATTGCTTGCCTAAGCGCTGGTCGTTGCGAAAGGTGGAGAACAGCATCGCACAGCGCATCGGGATTTTCGGCCGGCACATAGACCCCGCTCTGACTTGTTTCGACGATGCTGCGGGCCTGGCCATCGACTCCTACAATTACTGGCCGGCCGCATGACATGAACTCCAACATTTTGGTGGGAATCACCGTTTCAAATACCTCAGATTTTTTCAGCAGCACCAGGCAGGCATCCGAGGCGCAGATATACAACGGAATTTTCTCTCGTAGCTGCTGGGGAATGAAGTGAATATTACTAAGGTTCTTTTCTCGGGCCGCACTGACAATCCGTGTCCGCTCTGCGCCGTCGCCAACGACCAGGAAAAGCACTTCCGGCGCCGCGGTCTGCAGCCGTTCGGCGGCTTTGACCACAGTTTCCAGCCCGTGCGCAAGCCCGACGGTGCCGATGTAGGAGACCACGAACTTTGCCTCTCCACTCAAGGCCGCCCGCAGGTTGGAATCGCCACTGTTCGGGCTGAAAAGATTTGTTTCAACTCCATTCAATACGGTTGAAATTTTTTGCGGGGGCACCTGCCAGGACTGAATCAGGTGCTTTCGAAAACCGGGCGTGACAACAACCACGTGGTCGGCTTTGCGATACAGAAAGCCCACTAACTTTGCGAGCAAGCGATGCATTAACGAGCTTGATTTTCCGACACCCACCGCGGCCAGCGACTCCGGCCAGAGATCGCGTATTTCCAAAACGAATGGCACACGTTTCAACTGCGATATCCACCAACCCGCAAGTCCCACCAGGAGCTGCGGCGATGTAGCAATTACCACATCCGGCGTATCGAGGAATGATCCCGTCCTCGCTGCCGAAACGCAAAACGAACTGTAGTTCAGAATGCGCTCATATGGCTTTCGATTGGGAAACGGCAGCAGCCATGTGCGAATAACCTCAACTCCGTCGAGTTCCTCGCGATACACCCCACCGTAAAACTGCTTGCGATACTCGGGTCGAACGACGCCGTCGGGGTGGTTTGGGAATCCGGTGAGAACGGTAACCTGATGTCCCGCTTCCACCCACCGCCGCGACAATTCCGACACCCTCGCGGCAGGGGCGCCCATTTCCGGCGGAAAATACTGCGAGATGTAAAGGATCTTCAGTGTTGCCTCAGTAGTAGCAAAGTTTGAATGCCCCCTTGTAGCAGAGAGCGCGGGTGCGCTTGGCGCGGCTTCGCCCGTACTTCTCCCAACGATCGGCGTAGTCGCAAAAAAACTGTTCCTGGGTGATCCGGTGCATCACTCGCAGTTGCGTGATGTGAAGACGGTGGTAGAACGGACTGGCAATCATCGGCAGCCGCGTGCCGGACTGCTCATAAAGAGACCAGAAGCCGAGATCGTAACGATGCAGATTGGCGCGCAGGGTGGCGATGGCCGCGGCAAACAGCTTAACGGCCTCATCGGATCCGGTAGCCAGGAAGTAGTCGTAAACTCCCCACGCCGCCCAGATAAAGCCATTCAAGATGTGCGTGGGCGGGGTTACAACGTATTCCTCAAACCAGATTTTGCCGGCAGGATCGGTGAAGGTGATACCGCCCTTATCGGTGCTCTTCAGAAAACTACTAAAAGCGAGCGCTGCAGATTTCAGATATTTCGGTTCATCGGTCTGGTGATGAGCGCGCACCAGCAGTGAAATGGCCTGTCCTTGTGCCAATCCCGAATACCATGGAGCCCGCAAGCTCTCCCGATACGGCCAGTCGAAAGTGTGATTCCACACGTGAATGCCGTGAGAGTTGGGCTCGAGCCGGTCGCACAGCCAGTCAGCGGCTCGAACGAACTTGCCGCCGGCTTCGAGACTCGCTGTCCTTCGATGCAGGTTATAGTTCCCAAGCCCCCACTGGGCAATCGCGATCGGGTTGTACTGCAGACCGATCTTCCCTCCATAATTCAGCAAAGGAATGCCATCGACATCGTGAGACCCGCCGTATTTCGCCTTACGACCGAATGTCATGTAATACTCGCCGAGGGTATGAATCGGCGAATGTGGATTGAATTCAGCGCCGTCGTGCCAAAAATCCAACTGGCTTTCACTGCGGAAGATGTACGCGCGGGCAATTCTGCGGTGGTAGTCCAGCTTGTCGAAGAGTGCCATGTGCGCGGAACTGGCCCGACTATAGCATCGAGAACGCACCAGTTCGGAACCTGGAACCTGTTTGATCAAGGTCCGAGGTTAATCCGCGACCGCTCGCCAGATCGAAGTTCGAAGATCGGCACCCAGGACAGCAATAGTGCTCACGGCCAAAAAATCAGTGCTGTTGTTTCCGTCGGGAAGGAACGCGTTTCCGTACTGGAATAATTTCATTGACCATGCGTCTTTGTGCCAACCCGCGAATTGAAACCAGCGGAGCCCGTTTTCGCTGCCAAACAATGCCACCGTCCGGCTGTCATTCACTTTGCTTGGTTCCACCATGGTTGAAAAGAACATTCCGGCCGCATTGTCGCAGGCGTAGATCGAAGAACTCGGAATCGCTGCCAGCTTTTGCAAGCGGCCGCCGCGACCGAGAAAATAGATATGGTTCTGCTCCAGCGGCGTATCTGACGCGAAATAGATCCCTTCTTCACGAATCATCGCCGCCACCGCCCTGGCCTGCTGGTTTCCGCAGAGCACCTCGTCGAACCACTTGAAATCCAGGGAAGCACGGAGTATTTGGCACTCTGATCCATAGTCGCCGGTAAGAATCCACAAACAGTTTTCCCAGCGATCGTAGAGAATGTTGTGCACGTGCCGAATCGACCGCTTGCTGAAGGCGTGCGCAACGCTCCACGTAATTCCAGCGTCGCTGGAACCATAGATAAACACTTCATCGCGATCAGGATTGTCGAAGTATTCCCCCCAAAACGCTCTCCCATCCGGAGTCGTCGTGATATGCAGCGGACGCCTCCCGCGCCGCAGTCGATGGGTCACTAAAAATTCCGCATCGCCAGCGTGCAATGTGACGATCGCACCCGGAACGGCTGCGATCAGGTTTCCTTGGGGAAGGACCGCCAGAGCGTGAAAGCCGTCGCGAACCAATCGATATCCCAAAGCAGATCGGCTGGTGAGTTTCCTCCACCACTCGGGACGATAGTCAGCGACTCTTTCCCAATTGAATCCCTCGCTGGTGGCGCGGGCGCGAAACAGCTCATAGCCTCGCGAGGCATACAGGACATCACCTTCCCATGCCAGCGCCCGCAGCTTTGGGACATGGGCCACCAACTCAAGCCGAAGATTTTTTGGTCCCGCAACAACGCGCTGCGCATGCGCCGCCATATTCGCTCAGTTCCCGGATTTCAATGCGACGAATGGTCCAACCGCGATCACGTCCATCTTTGTACGCCGAAAGCAGCTGATCGCCTGTTCCGGCTCGCAGACGATAGGCTCGTTTTCATTAAAGCTGGTGTTCAAGACAACGGGAATGCCAGTCCGTCGCTCGAATTCCCGAATCAGGTCGTAGTACAGCGGGTTGGCATCTCGGCTTACGGTCTGCAGGCGGCCGGTGTCATCCACATGATTTACAGCGCAGAGCTTCTCGCGCTTCTCGCGCTTGATCTTGTAGACATGCAGCATGAACGGCGAAGGATGATTGTGCTCAAAGTACTCCGCCTGGCGTTCCTCCAGAATTGCCGGCGCAAACGGCCGAAACCACTCCCGCCGCTTGATGCGCGCATTCAGCACGTTTTTCATGTTTGGCAAGCCGGGATGGGCCAGAATCGAACGATTCCCCAGCGCTCGTGGGCCCCACTCCATTCTTCCCTGGAACCATCCGACGACGTCGCCTTCCGCAACCCTGCTGGTAATTGTTTCCAGCAACGGACCACGTTCCAGCTTTCGATACTTCACTCCGGCGCTCTTCAGAGCAGATTCGATCCGCTCCGCAGAAAACTCCGGCCCAAGATACGAGTGTTTCATGACGAAATCCCGCGGCTGCTTGAGCACTGAATGATAGGTATGCAACGCTGCGCCGATAGCAAGCCCCTCGTCTCCTGAGGCGGGCTGGATCCACGTGTACCGAAACGGCGTTCGCGCAAATAATTTTCCGTTGGCAACGCTGTTCAGCGCGCAGCCGCCTGCCATGGCCAGGTTTTCAAGCGGAACTCTCTTGTGCAGCTCATTGAGCAAATGAAAGAAGACATCCTCAAAGCAGTGCTGCATGGCGTAAGCGAGGTCCATCTCTCGTTGGGTGATCTCAGAATCCGGCTCACGAGGAGGCCCGAACAGCTCCACCATGCGTCCGGAGAAATGCCGCGCCAGCTGGACCGTCCCATCCGGCTTGATCCGCATGCCCTCATTGCTGCCGAGCGGTTTGAAAAAGTCGAGATCCAGCGCAAATCCAGAATCCCCGGTCATCAGCAGTTCGCGAATCTGTTCGCAGTAAGTGTCGCGGCCATAGGGCGCAAGGCCCATGACTTTGCCTTCATCGCCATAGTGGCCGTATCCGATGAACTCGCAAATCATCGTATAAAAGCTCCCCAACGAATGGGGCAGGAATACTCGATCGAGCACTTGGATGTCAGTGCCTTTGCAACGCGCCATCATGGTGGAGACGAAATCTCCCGATCCGTCGTAGCTGAAACCGGCGGCTTGGTCCCACGGCGAGCAGTAATACGCGCTGGCGATGTGCGCAATGTGATGTTCGAGATGATGTTCCTGAAACCGGAATGTTTTCGGGTCGGTGTCAAGCCATTTGCCGATCAGAGAACGTAAGTTCCGCATCTGCTCTTTTCGCCGGCGCAGGTGAATAAAATTCAGTAGTCTGGCGGGATTCGCGATCGCATAGCGAACTTTCTCCGCCAGATTTGCGTCGCTATCCTGACCAACCGCGAGGTGATCGATGTCGCTGATCCTTGCACCAACCGCGTCCAGGCACGCCTGAATCGCAAGAGCAGGAAATCCCGCATAATGCTTTACCCGGTTGAGCCGTTCCTCGGCAATCGCGAAAACCACTTTACCGTCCTGCACGATTGCCGCCGATGCATCGGCATGGAACATGTTGAGTCCCAGAATCAACATGGTGCGCCTTTTATGTTTTTAGTCATGAGACGAGAGGCGAAACCATTTCATGCGTTCTGGCAATCACTTTCTCTTCCTTGCCGGAACGCAGCGAATCCGCGGTGCGAATCGTGGCGAGAGTGGTTGCAGCGATATCATCAAATGAGATCGGGGGCGCAGCGCCGGATCGAACACAATCGGCAAATGCCTGCCACTCGGCCGCGTGGCCTTTGTCCTGCTTCAGCCACGAACGGAAAACTTGTTTATGACCACGGCGGACAAGCTCGAGGCGTCGAAAATCATCGAGCACTGCGACGCAGCCACCGCCGAAAATTTCCACTCGTTCTTTTGAAAAAGCACGCTCGCCATTACAGAGGTAAGAGATCGTTCCCAGCGATCCGTCTTTAAATTCGAGCGTGACGACGAAGTCCTGCTCCGATGGGCCGGATGAGACTGCGCGCGCCCGGACCATGGATGGCACAGCGCCGCAGATGAAAGACAAAAAATCCACGAAATGACAAACTTCGCCAAGAAGACGCCCGCCGCCCTGTTCGGGATCGTTGATCCAATGGTCCTTCGGCAGTGGGCCCGCGTTCACGCGATAGTGCATGGTGAAGGGACCACTGGAATCTCTTAAGAACTCCTTCATCCGCCTCGTCAGCGGCGCAAACCTGCGGTTGAAACCGACCATCAATTGCGAACCCGGGTTTTCACTGTAAGCGCGACTTATCGATTCCAGCTCATCTTCTGTCAGGCAGAGCGGTTTTTCGCAAAACACGTGCTTACCGGATTCGAGCGCCCGCACAACCTGCGCGGCGTGCAAATGATGGCGGGTTGCGATCACAACCGTGTTGATGGTTGCGTCGCAATAGATGCTCTCCTCGGCGGTGGTACAGAATTCAAACCCAAACTTCGAAGCAGCAGCTTGCGCCCGTGCGCCACTCAAACCGCACAAGCCCATCACTTGCGTGCCACGCGATTTCTTGATCGCAGGAATCAATGTACTCTGAGCAAAGTTTCCCGCGCCCAGAACACCGACTCGAACCTCGGCCGCGCCCACATTGGTTGTCTTGTGGCGAACGATTTCCAATCGTCGAAGCGGCTCATGTCCGTTCGCCGGATAGCAAATCAGAACTCCGAGATGCGATTCTTGCCTTCTTCCTGTGATCAGCTCGTAAGCCGTGGTTGCGTCCTCAATCGAGAATGAATGGGTTACCAGCGGCTTCAGGTCCAATTTGCCGTCGGCAACGAGTTGCAGGAACGCCTCCATGTTCCGAGTTTCGCTCCAGCGTACGTATCCAATGGGATAGTCGCGCCCCTTTTGCTCGAACGCATTGTCGTAACGGCCGGGTCCATACGATCGCGACACGCGGAAATCAAGTTCTTTTTCGTAGTAGAGCTTCCTCTCAAGTTCCATTCCGACTGTGCCCACCGCGACTACAATGGCGCGATCGCGTGCCACTTCGGATGCCAGGTTCACGGGACCATTGCTCGCCGTCTCAGCTGTGATCAGCACACAATCGACACCGTTGCCTCCCGTGTATTTGCGACACAAATCACGGAATTCTGCTTCTGAGACCGTGGCCGCGAGCGCGCCCATCTTGGCTGCCAGTTCTACGCGTTCTTGCATTTGGTCGATTCCGATCACGCGGCAGCCGGCAGCGTTGAGAATCTGGAGAGTGAGCTGCCCAACGAGGCCCAGCCCAATCACGGCAACACTGTCACCAAGCTCCACTTCGGCGGTGCGTACGCCGTGCATCGCAACTGCACCGAGCGTGGTGAATGCGGCGCTATCGAAATCAATCTCGGAAGATGGAATCCTGGCAACCAGCATGCGTGGTATGCAGGCGAACTCAGCGTGGACCGCGAAGTTTGCGCCCGCGCAAGCAACGCGATCTCCGACGCGCAGGTCTTGGATACCTTCGCCAACCTCGACTATGGTTCCCGAGCTGCTATATCCGAGCGCGATTAGCTGATCGAGGCGCGCTCGCAGAGCCGAAACCGCAGATACTACGCCGTCGCGACGAACCTTATTTACGACCTCCCGCACCAGGTCGGGCCGCGACCGTGCTTTTTGCAGTAGATTCTTCGCGGCAAAGTCGGAAGACGCACGCTCGGTCCCGGCTGAAACCAGCGACGCGGCAATTCTTACCAGCACGCAGCCCGGCAACACCCGTGGCGCGGGAACGTCCGCAACTTCGATTTTTCCCGAACGCGCGCTCTGCAAAATTTGCCTCATGCGATGGCCGCCTGCATGGGTTGCTCGGCAAGTTCCCGCGACGATCGGTCCACAAAATTCTGCATCCACAACTCCAGCGTAAGGAATTGCCAAAGTTGCATTGACCAGTCATGCCGACCATCGCGATGCTCCTCAACCTGCTTCGCAATCTGATGTGGCTGAAAATACCCGCGAGCACGTATTCGCGACTCCGAAAGAAGGTCATCCGTCATTTCGCGGAGATCGTTGGCAAGCCAATAATCCGTCGGCGCTGCAAATCCCGCCTTGGGTTGACGAAGCACTTCTTCCGGAAGCACGCCACCCATAGCCTCCCGGAAGATGTGCTTGGTCGCATGCCTGAATGGGCCTTTCAGCTTCAAACGCGGAGGAACATTCCATGCCACAAATTCTGCTAACTCACGATCCAGGAACGGCACCCGAACCTCGACCGAACATGCCATGCTCATCTTGTCTGTGTAGGTGAGGTTCAGGCTAGTCATAAAAATTTTCGTGTCCAAGTAAAGCATCTGGTTAAGAAATTCCGCATGTCCGACACTCTGGAATGCGGCAACATGAACACAATCGGCCTGGTGGTCATCAATCTCGTTTTGCACGTCGCGTGTGTACAAGCCGGCCCGCTGCGAGGAATCCAAGTATGTGCAGTTCCGAATAAAACGATCTTTCGGCGCGAGTGCTGCGCTGCGGAGCATTTTTCGAATCAGCCGCATCTGGCCTTTGAAACCGGTTCCCCGCAGGTTTGGTATTCGAGAGACAGCAGCTCCAAACGCGCCGCGCAAGAAAGCGGGAATTCGCGCGTACATCTGCGCCCAATAATGAGCCTGGTATTTGCGATAACCCGCAAAGAGCTCGTCGCCGCCCACACCCGACAGCAGCACGGTCACATCGCGGCTTGCCTCGCGGCACACCAGATAGGCGGGGATGATGGCAGGATCCGCCAGCGGCTCATCCATGTGCCAGCAGAGTTTGGGAAGCAGATTGGCAACATCAGGCTCGACCACGATCTGGTGATTCTCGCAGCCAACCTCTCGAGCAAATCTCGCCGCGACAGCCGGATCGTCCAGCGTGTTTTCGCCTTTGCGGTATTTCGCAGGGAATGTAACCGTGTAGGTGCGCAGCGGTTTTTTCGCCGTACGCGTCATCATCGCAACCACGCTAGAGGAATCGAGTCCGGAGCTCAGGAAAGCGCCCACCGGTACGTCGCTCACCATCTGCCGCTCGACTGAATGACGAAAGCGCTCACGAATTTCATGTGCCAACGAATCCTCGGAAATACGGAATTCGTGGTCATCGGGTGGAAAGCTCAGGTCCCAATATTGCGAAACCTGCAGCTGGCCATTGCGAAAAACCGCTGTATGCCCTGCCGGCAGCTTGAAAATTCCCTCGAAAAGCGTTTTCGGCTCCGGCACCCATAGGAATGTCAGATATTGATCCAGCGCCTGGAAATCAATTCGCGCTTCAACTTCCGGAATTTCCAGAAGCGCCTTAATCTCGGAAGCGAAGGTAAAGCGATCATTTCGACAGACGTAGTACAGAGGCTTCACTCCGAAGTGATCACGGGCCATAAACAGCAGCGGAGTCTTTCCCCTGAGATCGCAAATTGCGAACGCAAACATGCCGCTTAATCGCTGCACGCACTCTTCGCCCAATTCTTCGTACAAGTGAATGACGACTTCCGTGTCCGTGTGCGACGCGAAGCGATGACCTTTGCTCTCCAATTCGCGCCGCAAATCGGCGAAGTTGTAGATCTCGCCGTTATAGGTGATCCAGACGGTGTGGTCCTCGTTCGACATCGGCATGTGACCGCCGGGCGAGAGGTCGAGGATGGAGAGACGCTGGCTGCCGAGGCCTACATAAAAACCATCGGGTGAGCGATGCTCCCATATTCCGCTGTCGTTCGGCCCGCGGTGAGACTGGATGGCGTTCATTCGTGCCAGAACTTCGCGGTTTCCCCAGTTAATCACGCCACTGATGCCGCACATTAGCTTTTCACCGTATTGAGGTGCGAGGTTGCGAGCTGAACGAGGCGCGAACTCCTTAGCTCGAAAATTTTTGCTTTGATCTGAAAAAACTGAATGCCCTGTAACGCGCAATAGATCATGCCAGGGATGCCGTCGAGGAATCCCAGCCGTACAACGTACTTATAGAGAAAGAACGATAACGGCGAGCCCGGTATCTTAAAGAACATCTTCCGCAGCCAGCGGCGTCGCTGCGCTTGAGAGCCGAACAGGCTCGGCTTCAGCGTTGATCCAGTATCATGTTTCCCTGCACTCCAGACGCACGCTTCCCAATTCGAGTATTCGTTATGTTTCTGAATGTATCGCGAAAGGTTCTCCACGTTGTGATGGAGAAGCCGCGATTTGAGCTTTGCCGTTCGGCCACTTACGAGAACGTGCTCATGCACTTCCATGTCGCACATCGAGCTGTCCTGATTCTTTGTGCGGCACTCGAACTTCCCCATGCCACGCCGAAACAGCGAGAGCTTGTAGAAACTTGCGCCGCTGTGCCGGAGCCGGCGACCGAGGAATACCATATCCAGTCCGACGTAGTAACCATCGACATCTGAGGTGTCGATCACAATTTGCATTTCGGAGTGGATTTCGGGAGTGAGAGACTCATCGGCGTCGAGCAACAGCACCCAATCGTAGGCAAGTGGCAAATTATCGAGCGCCCATTGCCGCTTCTTGGGCCAGCCGCCCCGATAGTGGAACTGCACGACCTTCGCACCATACAGCCGCGCTATCTCAACCGTTTCGTCGCTGCTCTGCGAATCGATTACATAGATTTCCCCGACTCCGCGAAGCGATTCCATGCACCTCGGCAAATTGCGGGACTCATTGCGTACTGGCACGATCACGCTGACCGGCAGGGTGACAGGGTGCCGCTGTTGGGACAAAATGCCGGCCCTGATCGCCGGCGCCCCCCCGGTCAATTCGGCAAGTTCCAAGGATCTGTGCACGAAGTTAGTTTTCTGGGCCATCTTACTTGAATGAGGCATGCGGAAAACCACGTTGGGAGTGCACAACTTTGTACTCGGATGTGCCCTGCGCATCGGCTATCCTCTGGCCCAGATGATAGTGGCTGACTGCGAAAACGGGCAGATAAAACCTGAGCTCGATATTACGATCGCTTCAAGCGACGACGCTCGATTCGATAACACACTATTGGAACTTCTGGTTTGTCCGAGAGATAAGCGGCCGCTTGTGCGGCGTGGCGAATCACTAACATGCCCTGATGGGCACGATTATGCGATCGTCGACGGAATTCCAATTCTTCTCTTGGGGGAAGCGCGTCAAACACACATTGAAGGCGAAAGGTCCCTGTCAATCGCAGAGAGCCGAGACACCACCGGCCTCCCGAAATTCAAGATTCAACCTGGCGAGATCGACCCCTTCGTAAACCGGGCGATTGGGGCAACCAACGGGTCCCTCTATCAGCACCTGGTCGGACAGCTGACGGAGTATCCGATCCCCGAGTTGCGAATGCCGCCTGGCAGTGGCGAATATTTCCTCGAGGTCGGATGTAACTGGGGCCGTTGGTGTTTGGCCAGCGCGAGGCTGGGGTACTGTCCGGTTGGTGTTGATCCATCTCTCAAGAGCATTCGAGCGGCGAAGCGCGTGGCCCGCCAGTTGGGGGTGAATGCTCATTATCTGGTGGCGGATGGGCGCTTTTTACCATTTGCAGATCGAGCATTCCGCCACATTTTTTCCTACAGTGTTTTGCAACACCTTTCGCGTGAAGATGTCCGGTTGGTTTTGAAGGAGATCCGCCGGGTGCTGCGGCCGGATGGCCGATATCAAGTCCAGATGCCCAATGCTTTTGGCATGCGTTGTCTTTATCATCAAGCGCGGCGCGGGTTTCGTGAGGCGCGGGACTTTGAAGTCCGCTACTGGAGACCGAAGGAACTCTTATCGATGTGTGCTTCCATCGTTGGAGCGACCCGGCTCTCCGTCGATGGTTATTTCTCGCTCAATCCACAGATGAGTGATCTTCGGCTACTTCCCAGGAAATATCGCGCGCTCGTTCGACTGTCGCACGCATTGCGAAAATTGAGCCAAGTCTTTCCCCCTCTGACGTACTTGGCGGACAGCCTGTATGTAAGCTCTCCTTGAGCAAACAGGCAATGAAGGCTGCGGCGCGCTCTACGCGGCTGACGTCACCAGGCTGTCGGCAAGACTAATAATTTGATCGACGTGGTCGCGCCAGGAGAATCTCAGCTTCACAGCTTCAGAACGCGGTTCCCCATCTGTGGAGTTCGCTGCCTCAAGCACGCGGTCAGCGAGCAGTTCCGCCGAAAATGTCGGGAAGTACAGGGCAGCGCTGCCACAAACCTCGCGATGAACCGGCAAGTCAGACGCGATAACCGGTAAACCGCATGCCATGGCTTCTACCAGCGGATGAGAGAATGTTTCCGCGTATGAAGGCGTGATGTACAAATCACACGAGCGATACACATGATGCAACTGCTGGTAGGGAACGGCTCCCAGTTCAACCACCTCTTGTTGAATTCCCATTTGATCGATCAAGGAAAGCGCTGGCTTAGTCCGGTACGCGCCCGGATTTCGCCCTTCTTGCAATTCGCAGGTCAAGAACAGACGAACCTTTCGACCCAGCCGTTTCCGAATCAACGGCAGCGCGCGAAACAGAGTCTCGAAATTTCGGAAGTAATTGTAATGGCTCACGTAGAGGAGTTTGAGGTCCTTCCCTGATTCCAACTTGCTCTGTATGCCGGGGGGCAGCGCCGCGTTATCAGAGAAGAAGACTTGGCTCTCGAAGCCGTGGTGAATAGGAATTACGGCCTTGCCTGTCCAGCGCCGCAGTTCATCAGCAAATGCCCGGGTCGGAGCCACTGTGGAGTCAGCCCAGTGCACCGACCTCTTCGCCAACGCTGCTTTGATACGTGTGTCGACCCACATCCGGTATTCATGCCGCAAGAGCAGGTCGTGATGGAAGTCGGATGAGGTGTAAAGGGAATTGCCGCTCAACAGGATTTGCGGTATGGGAGAGTTGCGCAGCGCGAAATTTCCAGCGGAAATCAAGATGTCGGCTTGCAGTTTCTGAACCAGCGCGGGAAGCCGCGTCTGCTCAAACCAGAAGCGCTGTGCAGTTCCGCGCAGCTCGGGCAGATCTGCAAATCCGACTCTATTTAGATTCGCGAATTCAGGATATAGCCGTGAATTCAAAGCAACGGTTGTGCAGATGTGTTCGCGACGGGCAAACTCTGGAAGCACGTTTCGGAGGTAGGTTAGTCCACTCGCAGAACTGGCGCCGAGAGCGTTTAAGAAAATGTGCATCATGAAGCGGAGGCGGCCGGGAGAATTTGCAATTGCGGATCAGGAATTGCGGGCGGTGGGTTGAGGACCCAAACTGTCGCCGGACGAGGCACAACGTCCACCAGAATAAATGCCATTGTCCAGAAAAAGACGCACAAATAGTAACCCACTGCGAATAGCCAGTCTTCAAACGCGGCATGTACAAGCCCAGCTGCTACTACCATCGCAACTGGAGCAGCAGGTAATTGAATGTCGCCCGTGCGGCGTACCCAGGAAAACACCCGTTTCAGATTCACAGCAGCCAAGACCACTAGGGTATAAAACGGAACCACCCCCAGGAGCCCGACCCACTCGGCGATTTCCAGATAGCTGTTCCCGTGCTCGCGAACCACCCAGGAGTCTATATGGTGTCTGGCAAACGCCAGAGCTGTCATATCGTCAGCAACAATACTTGTGCCAAATCCGCTGCCACACCATGGATTTTGTTTTATCGCATCCCACGTCTGTCGCCAGACCCCCTTTCGTGATGCCAACACGCCGCCTTCCTTGTGGCCTTTATACAGAAACGTTGCAGCAACAGGCTCCGAACTATCCGTCTTTGGCACGTCACTTGGCTGCGATACAAAAATGGCCGCTACAACGGCGAGCACACCAGCTGCAACCACACCCTTTAAAAGGACGCGGTACTGACGCAATGCGACGCACCATAAAAAACAGGAGAAAGCCGCGGCAGCAATGCCAGCGCGTGCAAAGCTGTTCATCAAGAGTAATATCGAAAGCAACAGACTGGCAGTGAGCCGACGACGCTGTGAGATAGTTTCAGACACGAAGAATCCCCACAGCAAAAGCGGGATCACGACGACTCCCATGGTTGCGCCAAGCGAGTTCGGATTACCAAAGAATTCCCAATGCAACACAAAATATGAGACTGCAGTCAAGACAGTTAGGACCTCGCACGCGGTCACCATCCTGTGAAAAAACATGTTCGGGCGTTCCTCCGTTGCTTCAGCCGCAATGCGTCCGCCTGAAGCTGCGTACATGAAAAGAAGCACCAAGCTCAAAGTCTTCAAAAGAGCTTCTTCGGGATATGCGGAAACCAGCGCCGACACAACCGCTGCTAGCAGACAGAAGGCGGCTACCAGATGAAAGACGTTGAAGTGATGGTTGCGGCTTTTTATGAAAAGTGCCATTCCAGCCGCCGCCCCGATGCCCAATACCAACCACCGTCCAAAGACGAAAGCTCCGTGAAGAGAAGAGGAGATGCCCGCTCCCAAAAAAGTGCCCATCAAAACGGGAAAAAATGCTTTTCGAAATTTCAGTATTGCAAAAAACAATATTTCCGCCGCCACAATCATTCCCAACCACGACGCATCAGCGAAATATGCGGGACGTACGAGCAGCAGCAACCCAACGGCAATCGCCATTCCAACCACTGCCAAGGCGTTCTTTGATCCAAGGTCAGACATCCCATCGCTCCATTGAAGACACGGCGGCGTCGGCAAATCCGGCAGCACAAGCTTCTGGAGAATACTCCTGAATCAACTTTGCGCTCGCGGTTGACATGTGATGCCGCAGCTGGCCATCGCCGGCAATGATCCCCATAGCTTCCGCCAGCTTCCGAATGTTGCCAGGCGGCACCATGATTCCGTTTTCACGGATCAAGTCTGCGGCGCAACCTGCAACACTTGTGCAGATCACTGGCAGTCCGCACGCCATGGCTTCGTTAACGACTAGTCCCCAGGGATCGCTGTGCGTTGGCATCACCAGGCATTCCGCCAAAGCATAGTGGTTAGCCAGTTCGTCTCTTTGAATAAAGCCGATAACACGTACTTTACCGGGGTAAATGGCGCGAGCCAGCGCCTCCAGTTTGCCGCGCAACGGCCCCTCGCCGGCGAAAACTAGGCCTACGCGTGATCGCAACTCGGGTGCCAGGCTGCCATAAGCCTCTATCAAATCCAGGACACCTTTGGGTTCGACTAGCCGCCCGACGAAAAGGAAGTACCGGGCAGGAAGCAAAAGCCGGCTGCGTAATTGATTTGCAGTCTTTCTTGTGCTTGTTTTCTTCGCCGCGAATAGCTCAATGTCCACCGCATTACGAGCGGTGAAAATTTTTTGTGATGGCGAAGCAAACTGCTGGATATAGCTCTTCGCCGCTGCGCCCGGAACCAGAAAGGCATCGCACTTGCCGAGGAACTGTTTCTTGAGCCATTCGACCGGAGAATGCTGATTTCGAGCGTCGTGCGCGGTACTCTCAGACCAAAGCAACAGCGGAACGCGGTTTCGTTTTGCCCAGTTCATTGCCTGCCATGACGCGAGATAGCTGTAGCCGCCGCAGATCAGGACTTCGGGTTCAGCGTGGCGCAATGCGCGAAACACGTTTGAGTTCAGCAGGAAATTGAATTTTCCGATCCTCCTCCTCAACGACGGCAGTACTTCGTAGGAAAACCGGATTTCCTCCTCATAAATTCGCCACTGTCGCCGCGAACTGTCCGTCTTCGACAGGAAGATCACGTGCAGATCGATCCCAGGTCGCGCTGCGAGAGCGTTGAATACCGGGATTCGGTAGGGCGCGATAATCTCGGTCAGAACCACAAGCCGCCGGCTCATGACACACACTCCCGGTACAACCGAGCCAGTTGTTCTGCCTGGTGTTCTATTGTGTGCCGGTGCAAGACCGTGGCACGGGCTGCATTTCCGATCCGGTGTCGAAAATCGTCACTATGCAACAGCATTTGCAACGCATTGCTTAGCTGCTCGTGTGCTTCCGCGGGCACGAGCAGGCCGTTCACTCCGTGTTCGATGATTCCTTGTATTCCTTGCCCCTCGCAGGCAATCGCTGGTTTTGCGCACGCCATTGCCTCCAGATAAACGCAGCCCAGACCTTCATAGCCACTCGGCAGAGCGAAGATCGTACAGCGGCGCATCGCCATCGCAACCGAGTCGCGGCTTTTTTTCCCAAGAAAGCGCACTTGAGAACGAATCTTGAGATCGGTGGTCAGGCGCTCGAGATTTCGTCGCTCAGGGCCGTCTCCGATAATTTCCAGCTCGCAGTTGGGAAAGAACTTCAGCAGATCAGCGAAGGCCCGCAGCAGAACTACGTGACCTTTGGTTGGAATCAGGTTCCCAACACTCAGGATTGTGTGCGGGGAAGCCTCTTCCGGCGCCGGAAAGAACAGCCGAGGGTCGACCCCATTGCAAATCACCATAGTGTTGGCCGGGACATCAGCAAGTTGTTCGCGAACTTTTTCGCTGATGCAGATTACCGCGTGCGCCTTTCGATAGACCCGCTCTGAGATGCGGCGGCACCAGGCGCCAAAGGCTCTCCCCGCCTGCCGCTCTGAATAGACGTCAAGCCCGTGCACGGAGACCACAAAAGGAACTCCCCATTTGTGGCTAAGGCGGGCGGCTGCGTCTCCACAAGGAAGGGCAGCGTGCGCATGAATAAGGTCGATGTGCCGCTCCCGGTGCAGTTTTCGAGTATGCGAATTCAGCCTCACTGCCATTAAGCTGCCGGCGGTGGGCAGGCCAATATTTCCAGGCACCGAGAAGTGCCGTTTCCATTGGCACGGAATTTCGGAATTGACAGCACGTGCCCGAGCACGGTGCAGTGGCTGAACTGCGAGAACCTCATTCATGATCCCCAGTCGCTCGGTGAAAGGCAGAACCTCGGCAATGAAGCCGCCCTCCTGCGGATTCTGAGCCGACGGATAAAAAGGGGTGAGCGTGAGCACACGCAAAGTGCGGGCAAAGTTGGAAGAATAGATCGCGGGAGAACTGTTGATCGTTACGGACGCTCTCACGATGCCCGCCTTATTTGGTTTTCACCTGCGAGGAGGACAAAAATGTTTTCCCACTGCGCGGCTATTCGGCTCCAGTCATATTTCTGGATATATCGCCGGCCCGCACGACCGAGATCTAGTCTCAAGTTACGATTTGTAAGTAACGCTCGCAATGACGAATACAGTTCCTCATCCGAGGCTGCCTGAAATCCCGTGACACCATGAACTACTGTTTCCGGCTCGTAGTTGTTGCGAACAATAACCGGAAGCCCGCATGCCGCTGCTTCCAGAATTACTTTGGGCGATCCCTCCCAGGTAGACGGAAAAAGGAAGACGTCAGTCTTCCGATACTCTTGCCGCAGTTGCTCGGAATTCAGAAGCCCTAGCAGCGCCACATTGGTAATCCGTTCTTTGGCAATGCGTGCGGCGAGTTCTGGCCGTAGCGGGCCCTCTCCGGCGATCCTGAAATCAGCTTGCGGGAAACGGGCAGCAGCCGAGAGCAGGAATTGCGGTTGCTTAAAACGGCGTAACGATCCTACGAACAAGACTCGCGGACGGCGGAGCGGCGCTCGCTCCCAGTCGGGGGTGAAAAACTCAGTGTCTACGCCGGTTGGAATAATTTCGCTGGTCAAGCCGTACTCACGGTGCAAGCTGCGCTGTACGCTCCGCGAATTGCTGAACAGGTAATCGCATCGCAGCACCGACTTCTCGTGCAGCCGCCGTCCCTCGATCGAAATCGTAGGCTCATCCTCAAAATTCGATTGCGATTCGATGGTTGCTACCGTTGAGCGGCGGTCGTTCCAGCGCTTACGCATGCTCGAATACCATCGGCTTGCCGGAGACGCCTTCATGTAGAAAAGTATTTTGTGCGTTCCCAGCAAAAATTCAGACAGGATCCGGACCGTCTGCTTGCGTCGTGGAAGCTGGATCAGGCGCGTATTCTGCCGCTCCGACAGCCGCTGATCAGGCTGCCCCAAAACAAACATGCTTACCTGAAAGCGCTCGGGATCGAGCCGGCGAACGATTTCTCGAGCGTTGCCCATCTGGGCATTGAGCAGACCGGCGTCGGCAAAGCTGTCGACAAGAATGCGGATGGTCTTCATCGCGTTCTGACCGCGACCGGAGAGTGCGTTGCTGCCAGAGCTAATTAGGAGCGCTTGCCGACGGATGCGCCCATTCTAGCCGAAGATCACGTAGCAGAGCCGCATTACGTTGACCGAAGTCACGTGACTGATGAGATTCCACCAGGTGTTTTCGCGCATGCTGCAACAACTGTCGACGGACCGGCTTTGCGATCGCAGCTGGAAGTGGACTGCGCTCATGCGGATCGGATTGGAGGTCGAAGAGTTCTTCGCTCCTGGAAGAGAAATTTATTATGAGTTTGTAGTGTTTCTGGCGGAGAGACAAGATCCTGGCGGCCATGCGGTTTTGTGAGATCAAGGGATTTGCGCATCCATGAACAGCCTCGGTAATCGCAGGGCTTTGGCCTCCCGGCTTCCCGGTTCGCTTCCAGCAGCTTTGGCCCCGGAAATCAGCCGGAGAAGACAATTCCAGAATGTCCAGCAATGTCGGCGCAAGGTGAATCAGGCTTGTTGGCTCGCCGACTTCAGCGTGTCCGTGGCTTGGGACCCTTATCATCAACGGAACACGAATCAACTCCTCGGTTAGTTTCAACGGGGTGTGAAATCGAGCGCCGTGATCGAGGAATTCCTCTCCATGGTCCGCCGTGACTGCCAGCGCGCACTTGTCCCACACATTCAGCTCCACCAGCCTCTCGGTGAGCCGGCGAATCTGCTCGTCCGCCCAACGGATGCCGGCATCATAGAGCTTGATGACCTGATCGCACTTTTTTTCCAGCCGCCTCTCATCCAGGCCGCCTCTTGCCCAGTAGGAATTCAAATAACGCGCGTCGGTTGCGGTCATGCTCCCATCGCCCATAAGTCCGAGCGCTTCAGACTTCGGGTAATAGGGTGCATGCGGATCCATGAAATGAAGCCACAGCAGAAATGGCCGATTTGAGTTTTCGGTCAGCCATCCGGCGGCATGGTCGACGATCGCATCAGCGGATGGGAACCTTCTGAGGGAGTCGAATGATTCCTGCCGGCCGGCTGCGCGACTTTGGCAGTAATGAAAATATAGCTCGTCGTATGCGGGACCGAGTCCAGGCAGTGAATGACAGGTCGCCGACAACACCCGATTTGTGCGGGTGCGGAAACTTGACCCATACCCCGCCAGGTCTGGCCCTCGCCTCTCTTCGAGCAGGGAATTTCGGAACACATCGAAACCGCGATCGTAACCGAACTGTGCGCTGATGTAGGGGTTCCCCGCAATGAACGCTGCGGTAGCGAATCCAGATTCCTGCAGAATGGAAGCCATCGTGCTTTCGTCGGGAGCAAGGCCGATCACGTCGCGGCCAAAGGCCAGTGGGTATCGCGAGGCAAACAAGGCCGGCAGAGCATAGTAAGTTGGGGTTCCAGCTACAATTGCGTTGCTAAATACAATGCTGTGTTTCGCCAGAGAATCCAGAAACGGTGTGGTCGGGCGATGGTAGCCCAAAAATCCAACATGGTCAGCCCGCAGGCAATCAACCGTGATAAGAACCAGACCTTGTAACGATTTCATAAAGCACCTTAGGTTGCCGGCTGCGACTGCGTCTCAAGACGTCGGACCGTAACGGCAGTCCGCGTTCCATGAATGCGAAATGCCCCCGCGTTCACGATTGCGTATACATCCCAATCATGGACGTATAGCAGTTCCGTGTATCTCGATTCCAGCGCACTCAAGAAGCGGTCGAGAGCGGCAATCGTGGTGTCCCGGAAATTTTTCAGCGTGGAGTGAAAATTTATGGAATGCACTGAAATGGTCAGTGGCAGGCCCCGGGAAAAGCATTCTCCGGCAATTTCCAGGTACTTATCAATCTCCAGATCGCGCTGGCTGGGCTCGAAATCAATAACCCGGTACAAATGTAGAATCCCAAGTTCATCGATATGGGGAGCATGTATTCCGCTTTCGGTCCCGCTCTCCGCGACCCGAATGCCCTCTCGAAACCACGCGGCGTGGGTATCTCGATTGGCTCGGAAACCTGGCGCGCACGCCGACCTGGGGCGGAAACCGAACACCGCGGAGAAATTCCGGATCGCTTGTTCAATCAGCGCCTTCTGATGCTTTTCCGGCAAGAATCCGGCGTGCGGTTTTTCCGGGTTCCAGTACTCGTAACCAACCCAGGGCATCCGCCAAAAAATGTACGGTGTTTCCGCCTGCCAGAGTAATCGCAGTTGCTCTGCGCGATCGGAGTCCTCAGCAAGCGCATTCTCAACCGCGACCGGGCAGAAATGATTTACTCCGTGCAGCCCCGGGTAAAAAACGCCCCGCTTACATCCATCCCGATAAGCTTCCAAAAGCCCCGGCCGTGACCAGTTCCCCGGGAGACCCTCAGCGAGCGGCAGCATGCTAAGCGCTTTGTAGCCGTCGCCCTGCATCTTCTTGAAATCGAGATTCGAAGTACAAACATTCATCACCATGCACGGAGGCCGCCCAGTTGAATCATGATGGCGATCGAGCAACGCGGCAAGCGCCCTTACGTCATCGGCGGTTTCCAGAGTGTAGAGGTCATAGGCGCGTTCTCCCAGTCTCAGCCCGCTCGCGCGTAGTTGCTCATACCCTTCCCGGTCTCGCACGCCGACGCGGCCCCAGTCGTCGCTTTGCAAAACCACCAGCGGGCGCGAGAATGCAAAGCCTGTCTCGTCTTTTGGCGATCTGAACAGATTGCGAATAAAGCCTGACAACTTTTCTCCGTCGTTCTCAAATATAGCCGAGATCTTTCAGCCTTTCCTCGACGATATGCTGCTCGTTGTCGTCCATCTTCAACGCGCTGTCACGCAGCAGCTGCCTCAGCAGTTCCGCCACCAACTCATCGAAGACGGCAAAACGATGCGCAAATTTCTGTTCCGCAGCTCGGCAGAGTTCTTCTGGAAGATTTACAGTTCGCGTCCTATCCATCAGCTGGAGGCTCCATTTCTTAGCAGATTCAGGCGTCGCCAGATCATGGTCGCGAATCTGCGGTCCTCAGGCTCAAGTCCAACCAGCAATAAGGTTCCCATAAATGAGCCGTATGCCAGAGTCAGCCCAAGAAGCGCGATCGCCCAGGGAGAATGAATTCTAGGCGAGACCACAAACAGCGCCGCAAGCACAGCGGATAAAATAAATAGGGGTGGAACTAATTTTCGGTAGCCCGCATTGTATGGAAACAGCCGCAGGGTGCGAAATACAGCGGCCAGCGACGATAGATTTGTGGTTATCACCGTGACCGCCGACGCAATCGCCGCACCAAGAATACCCAGGCGCGGGACTAGCACAAGACTGAGTCCAATCATTAGCGCAGCATTCCACGCCTGAATCTGGATCAATCGCGTCTGGTTGCCGGACATCAGCAGCAGGTATCCCACCGAACCGACAGCACAGTTGAGCAGTTGCCCGATCGTGCCGATCACGACCACCGAAGCTCCGGATTCAAAACCTTTCCCGAAAATTGTCATCAGGGGCCGCGCTAGAAATATCATCACGAATGCCAGCGGCAGTGTGAGCATCAAAATCCACTTCGTTAATGTCGCATAGAGTTGCTGCAAAAGCGCGTGCTTGCCGGTTGCGTATAACTCGGCGATGGTAGGAGAGAAAATCTGATTGACCGACTGCAGGGCAATGGGCACGAATCCCACCAGAGCAGTCGCTACGGCATAAACGCCAACTCGTCGCGGTTCAAGGTAGTAGCCAAGCACGATTTTGTCGGTTTGGCCCAGAAGGAACTCAATGCCCGCAATGCCAAACGCGGTGGCGGAAAAAGCAACCACTTCCTGTTCCATCTTCGCCTTCGGCCCGTGCACTCGTGCCTCAGCGGGTGTACTTTTCCAAACCGAAATACCTAGCAGAACCAATACCAATAACCCGCTTGCGACCTGGGCGGCAAGATATCCATAGAGTCCGAATCCGACGCTGATCAAGATCACCGCGAGGATCATGTTTGCCGGAGTGCCAATGAAATGCGTGATGAAGGTGCGCTTTGCCACATCCCGGTAACCGGCCATGGCCTGGCCAAAGAAGGTGCTTAGCACTCCAAACAGCATGATCAGTGCGAACAACCAGAAGTAAGGGGCCAACGCCGGGGCATGATAAAAATGCACCGCGATCCAAGGCCCCATCGCAATCAGCACTGCACCTAGCAGCAGGTTGCCGAAAGATAGCAATCCAAAGCTTCTGCGCAGGAATGCTCCCAGGCGCCGGAAGTCTCCTCTGCTTTGATATTCGGCAATGAAGCGAGTGGCGGCTGAGGGAAGTCCTGCCGCGTTGATCAACCCCAAAAGCCCCACCACGCTCATCCCCAGAGCATAAAGCCCCAGGGCCTCAGCGCCGAGCGAGCGAGCGAGATAAACCTTAAAGAAATAACCGGCTGCAGCGGTGAAGATCGTTCCTGCAAAATAAACCGCAGATTGGCGGGATATGCTGCCTAGGCGCTGCCGAAATTCTGCAGTCTCCGGCGTGGGTGTCACCGCGACCGGGACCGCAAGCGGTTCGGGAATATTTGTGGCGGCACTCATTTTTCTCTAGGCGGCCGGACCCAGCTCTACCTGCCGGGTCGCGTTCGCCAGTTCCACCAATGAGCTGTTCTTCAAAGAAAGCTTGTTTTTCCTGGCCAGAGAGAATCGGCAAACAAATCCTTCCGCTTCGAGACTCTCAACCTGTGAACCGCCGGCACAAATCCAGGGGCGCTTGCCGATTTTGTATAGCTGCCAGGCAATCATGGCCGAGAATTCTGCGTTCCGGCCCGGCTGATGACAGGTCCATGGATCAAATAGCATCACCGAGTCCGGCGATGGCTCCTTCAATCCGTGTTTCATCCCCGGCAGCCGAAATCCCTCGAATGGCGCTACCCAGCAGATGTGGACTGGCGCGTCTTGCTTGTCAGCAAGCACGAAACCCAAATGGCGCGCCTGTTGAAGTCGATTCGCGGACCGCTGTACATATTTCAACGTCTCACAATCAGCCGGGTTCTTCATGGCAGCCTTGGCGAGAAACTTCAGCGTCAGCGGCTTCGCGCTTGTTGCTGGGGCATTCTCGATTTTTGCGCGGTCGGCTTCCAGGAAAAAAAACTCTTCGGTGCGCGAGACATGTCTCCATGCCGATGCGCACAGGAGCTTCGCTGATCGCACCATGCCAAGTGGCGCGAGAGTGCCATGTATAGCTGAAATCTTAGAAACGAGGCTACGCGTTCGATTTTCAAGACTGGGCGATCGCTTGATTGTTTGTGCGACCTGGTATCGCGCGCGTTCTTTCAGTATACGAAGTCTCGATTGGCTCGCAACAATGTCTACCGTGTGGCGCCCGTTGCTGGAGTAGGGCCGTTTATAGCTCTCATCTCCCAAGCCTAGATCTACGGTGCGCGTTTCGGGATCGCTTGCAGCCGCTTGCAGAATCTCGCGCAGAAGATGCGCTCCAGGCCTCGGGTGCAGCTGCAACAAATCGGCATCGAAGGTCGGTGCATAGTAAAACCATGTACCGGCAAACTGAAAGCCGAAATGCCAGGCCACAGTCCGTCCTTCGATACCCAGCGTGCTGAACGTGAGCCATCCGCGCGCAGACAACAATTTTGCCAGCTCAGCCATAAATACGCGGCGTTCGCCATAGAGCAGGTTGCTTGCTCGCCCGGTCGTCAACATTCTCGCAACGCTCGCGGTGGCATAATCGTCCGCCTCGGTAACGAACTCTTGCCAGGTTTTTCTGTGTGCGATAGCAACTCCCCCCGCGCGTGCAGCCATCTTCCTTGCCTTTTTCAGGCTACGCCTCGCGGACTGCGCGATTTGCAGTCGTTGCTCGGGAGAGTCCAACGAAATTCGTGCACAAAAATATGCAGGTGTTTGAAGTGCCGAAAACCCCGCGGACTTGGCCGCCGCCCGTAAAACATTGGTGGAAGCTGAGTCCGCGGGTAGATTGGCAAAACGGAAGGTCTTAATGTCTCGCTCGCGCAACTCCCTTAGGACCCTTGAAATCAGCTCTTCGCGATCAGACGGCGCCGAGACAAAATCGCAATAGTCCGCTGTCGATGTGCACAGGAAAGACGCCTCTTTGCGCCTCTCATCTAGGGCAAGCGCAGCCACTCCAACAAGTGACTCCCCGCGATATGCTGTGAACAGCAAGGGCCTGGGATTGGCATATGCCCGTGATACGGCGAGTGCCCATTCGTGGGTGTAAAACACCTGTGGACTGTCCATCGTCCACACCAGTCGGTTCCACTCTTCGCCAAGAGAACCTGCTGGGATTTCGTAAAAACTTTTAAGCCGCATGTCCGTGTTCACGCGACCGGCCTTCCAGACAGCGCAACGAATCTCGATTGTAGTGAGCGGTACAAGCCGCTGAGGTGCGCTTCGAGTTCAGCCACGCCCATCCCATCAGAAACGTGGATTCTGGGAAACATGAAGTTACCGCCACTGGTGTTTTCCGTGTTCATGAAGGAGCATGCGAATCCAGCGCGCTGGGTTAGGACTTCGTCACGAACGCTGACTGATTCCGGCGTACCGAATGGATAGGCAAATGCCCAGATTTTCCGTCCTATTGCGTTCTCCAGTTGGGTGCGGCCCTCCGAAATCTCGTGAAATGCCAGTTCGTCGGACACCCGTGAAAGCATTGGATGCGAAATTGTGTGCGCGCCAATTGTGCCTCCCGCGTCCGCGAGTGTCCGTAGATCTGAGCGATTCAGCATGAAAAGTCTTCGGCGTGACGGCTCGTTTTGAGAATATTCCGACTCCCAATCTTCCGATATGCCAATCTGGATTCTCATCTGATCGAGAATTGATTCGCGAGCTCCTGCCTCGAATGACGACAGTTTGTCGATCAGTTCTCGCCACAAAGAATGACTCTCCTGTTTGTTCTTTGCGGCGTAGGCGTGCGCGCGCCAAGGCATGCGGATCGAAACTGCCGGCGCCTGAGTCAGCCATAAATAGAGCCGTTCATACCAAAGCACGGCACCCTGTTCGGACGTGGAAGCGCCCGTAACGAAAAACAGACACGGCAGATCGAAGTCTCGGATGATCGGCAACATATCAGTCACCGTGTTTAACAGGCCATCGTCGCAAGTGAGCAGCACCGCGCGCGAGGGCAACTTGACTTGCCCGTCACACCAAAGCCTGAATTGCTCCGGCGCGATCACGTCCCAGCGGGACTTTAAAAACCGCAAATGAGAGCGGAATTCGTCGCTGCTGATCAGGTGCCCGTCGATTGCTGCATCGCGCCTGGGATAGCCCGCAGGCAAAATGCCATGGTAGGTGAGCACAGCCGGGCCCGAGCCTGAAGGCCGGCGCAGAACTCCCGCCCTGCTCAATGTTGGATAGAGCACATGCTTGAGCAGTGGGCTGACGATCCTCATTGCTTCTGCACCAAATCCCAGGCGAGCGGAGTACCGCGTTCAACGTCACGTGTGCAGCGCTTACCGATAACCTGCTGCAGATGCCGCGTATGCAGGCCGTTGGCGGGGCGGATCGAGCGCAGGTTATGAGACGTAAAGATTTCGCCGCGCTTCATGTTCTCGACCACGAACAGTGACCGGCGAAATGCGCGAATCGACTGCTCCATGGGTACCGGCCCAATCTGAGCGACACCCAGCGCTTTCTCGGCAACTCGAATTGCCTCGACCATCGCGCGGAACTCCGCAGGTTCGAGCGAAAATGCGCTGTCCGGCCCTGGATCGGAACGTGAGAGTGTCAGGTGCTTTTCAATCATGCACGCTCCGAGCGCGACAGCAGCGACGGGAGCGGCAATTCCGGCCGTATGATCCGAAAGTCCTGCCGGGACCTCAAAAATCTTCGCCAGCTCTGGGATTGTCCTTAGATTCATGGCCTCCGGAGGCGCGGGGTACGCACTGGTGCACTTGAGCAGAACGATCTGCTTCGCCCCGCTTCGGCGGGCAGTTTCGAGCGCTTCAGTAATCTCCTCGCGGCTCGCCATTCCCGTGGAGATGATCAGCGGCTTTCCTGTGCGCGCTGCTTTGGCGACGAGAGGCAGGTCCACGATCTCAGGAGACGCAATCTTGTAGGCCGGCACCTGCAGGGTTTCCAGGAAATCCACTGCCGTTTCATCGAACGGAGATGAGAAAAAATCCAGCCCCAGTGCAGCCGCCAGCTTTTGTAGTTTTGCGTGCCATTCCCATGGCGTGCTGGCCTGTGCGTATAAATCGTGCAGAATTTGCCCGTCCCACAGAGTGCCGCCGCGAATCCGGAAACACTCTCGGTCACTACGAATCGTAATGGTGTCGGGGGTGTAAGTCTGCAGCTTGATAGCATCCGCGCCGGCTTCTTTGGCTGCATGCACAATCCGCACAGCCCGGTCGAACTCCTGATGGTGATTGGCGGACAATTCCGCCACAATGTATACAGGAGCGCCGTCTCCGATTTTGTGGCCGTTTATTTTCACGTGCCTGCCTGCTTAAACCGCACTCGCAAACGCAATCTCCTCCACTCCGTAAGGCGTTCGTCTCCCACTGCGAAGAATTTCCAACGCGCGATCACCTTCGTTAAAAAGCAAGTCAACCACGGATGCGTACGGTTCAAATGGGCTGAATACCTGCCGGTAAACCGGGTGCTCGTAGTGATGAAACAGGATTTCGACACCGCGATCTAAGAGAATGTCCTTCTCAGCCAGAAGATATGCGGCCGAGCCTACTGGCGACACATACTGAGAAGCCCCTGATGCAGCGCACAAGTTTCCAAGCAGTTCAGTCCGTTTGCCGCTTTGATTCAGGCTGGAAGCTGTTACAAGAGGGGTGTGAATATCGAAAGCTTCGAGCAACCACTGAATCAAGCCAAGATTAAGTTCCATTAGCGCGCCCGCGGATTTATCGTGGAGCACCTCTGCCAGGCGCGGAAAGTATTCGCGGAAATAAGGAGCGCGCCGGTAAGCAAGCTCGATAGTTCGGATGTGGTCCTCGGCAAATCGTGAACTGCAAATTTCAACTTCTCGGACGAGCTGCTCGTAAAGCCCGCGAGATTTGACGGGGACGGTTAGCCATTGCAGCCCGCCAGGCATTCTGATCCGATTTCGTTGTTGCCACGAGCGTTTTTCGAACTGAACAGTATCCAGAACGATGAATAAATCAACTTCATCGATGAGATCGAAGTACCCCATCCAAGGCAGATAGGTGGGTTGGCAGATCGCTACCTTCATGCTTTGCTGTTCGCCGCGCAAATAGCGAACCTCTCAGAAATCTTGCTGAATCCCACACTGCTCCAGAGGCGCTCTGCTGCCGCATTTCCCTCGACGATCTCGAGCTGAATCTTGGAAAGAGAGCACTTCTGAAGTTCCCTGATGACATTTTGTGCGCACACCTTTGCGATACCCTTGCGGCGCTGTTCCGGGAGAACGTACAACTCGTAAATGACTCCGGTCCGCCGCGGGAGGAAGCGATGGTTTTCGATTCCATATAGAACAAAACCCGCGCGTACCCCATCTGCCAGAATCCAACATAGCGAGCAATCTGAATTGTTCCGAATACTGTCGAAATAAGATCTTCTCCAGTCTGTTGCTGGCTTGAATTCCGGATTCAGCTCACGAAAATGATCTAGAGCCATGTTCATGAACTCTTGCTCGTCTGAAATTCTGTCCAGCGTGATCTTCATATATGCCTACGCTGTGCTCTTGAGGGCGCACAGTACACGCTCGGTTCCCCTGCCATCGATTATTTTTCTTCCTGCTCTAGACATTGCTTTCCTCCGTCTCTCTGAGGAACAGATCGCAGCGAGTCTTGTGGCCAGGAATTGCCGGTCAAAATTATCGACTTCTCCCAGCCACTCAACCGCCCCGATTTGCTGAAGTGTTTGCAAAATGTTTTTCTGTACGGCGTTACGCGTGTAACTGAGCGTCGCGCATCCCATAAAAAGCGACTCCCACAAAGTTCCTCCCGCGCAGATCACCGCAATATCGGATTCCGCGAGAATATTTGCCATGTCAGCCTCGTCTTTCAGGCACGCCACGCTCGGGGAATCCGGCGATTTCAGTTCCGGCCGCGCGCTGCCTCCAAAGAGAAACGCTGTGCGCAATCGGTCAAACCCTCCGGCGCCCGCGATTTTGCAGGTGAGATCAGTCGGGTCGCTTCCGCCCATGCTGATCAGCAGAGTTCGTGCTGATCGCGAGAACGTACGCTCGCAGCCAATCCATTTCTTGAACTCGCGCCGCAACAGAACAAACTCAGGCCCCAGCAACAACCGTGTTCGTGGAGAGCACGCCGCGTAACCATGCTGCGAGGCCCCCAAATTCTGGTTCAATACAATATTGGCAGAATAGAATTCACAACCACCGATATCGTCGATGAACAGGACCTTGGCGTCGCTGCTCCGAATGCGTTCCTGGAACGCAGCGTCGAATGTGTAGCCATCGAGGACGATCCAACGAGCATTTCCCGACCGGGCGACTTCAACCGTGCATTCTGCGTCTTCGGAACTGCCGATTTGAGCGTCGATGGGAACCGCCTCAATGCGTTCGACTGCTAGACGCGCCAAAATCGCAGGAGTGAACTGGGCAAGCGCAAACATAGGGCTACCTCCCGCATCTTTCCAGGCCTGAGCAAGTGCCAGGCAGCGCATGATGTGGCCGGTGCCGGTTTCGGCGCTGGCGTCTGCGCGAATTAGCATTTTCCCGATGCTCAATCCTTTACCCCCCTGGGCTCATCCCGCCGCAGCCATCGACACGCGCTGGCCCAAGAGTTCGCGCAGGCGTTCTGGCGTAATCGTTTGCCACAAATCAGCAGCGCTCTTCCGCTGAAAACGTTCGAGCATTTGTGGAATGTCATGAATGCAGCTGGCCGACTTCAGTGCGGTTCCCGCCCCGAATTTCACAAACTGCTGCAGGTAGCCGTAACGTGAGTAATCGAGCCACTCGCACAGAAAAACCGGAATGCCGCTCAGCGTGCAGTCGACGGCGATTGTTGAAGCGACTGTCACCGCGAACCAGGTCTGGTTCAGCAATTCATCTCTCAACGGGCCACTAACCACCTGCAGAACGCCTCGAACAGAATCGGAGAGAACGGAGACCGCCACACTCTCGCGCTCGCGCAGGCTCTCCATGGGATGCAGTTTCAGCACAAGCTTCCGCCCCGCTGAGGCTGTCACCTCTGCCAGGGGCGGCAAGACTTCGCGGTAAAACTCCGAACATCTTGCGCCCACGAGTTCATAAGGCTCGGAGAAAAAAACAACCAACGACGGTTCGCGGGATGATCCTGTTCTGTGTGGCGGCGACCTCCTGGGCGCTCCGAGCCGAACATTTTCGGCCCCCACCTGGCATTCGCGAACCAGGTAATCCCGCTCCATTTGGCCTTTGGCGAGAACCGGCCAATCTCGTGGCGGTCGGATGCGATACCTGCCATCAAGCGCGCCATGATGGCAAGAAATTGCTGGAAGACCTCTAGTAACGGCAATCGCCAGGGGTATTCGGGTTGGAAGATTGGCATCGTCAGCACAAAATACGGCGCATACGGGCTGCTGACGAAACACCCGGAGCCACGCGTCTCGTATTCTCAACCCGTTCTGCAGAAAAACCGGAAAGGAATCCAGAACTCCAGATCGAATCAGGACCGAAAGGAGTTCTTGTCGCATCATCTCGGGCCTGAGTTGGTTCCACCGCCCAAGCAAGGACGCGAACTCGCCTTGGTTGTCATCCCGACGAGCATAGGAAGCGAGCTTCGCCACCTTGACGTTCTCTGCTGCAGCGGCATTGAGCGCGCTGTCCCGGGTTGCAATGAGGAGAAAGTCCACGTCCGGCAACATCTCGGCATACTGCAATTCGGTTCGCGAGACATTGACATACGCTGAGGGAAGCAGGACGACGGGACGCGAGAGTTTTTTCGGGCGCTTATTGAACAATCGCCGCAGTCGATAGCCGCTGTCATATTTGTCCGCGGTAATCTGCAGCAATTCGTCAAGTGAAAACCTGGAAATTACCTGAGCATAGTGCCGAACGCTTTTTTGAAAGCCTGCCCTGTTTGAAAAGCAAAATGTCTCATGCCCCGTGAGCAAGGACAGCACACGCGATTGAAAGCCGGATCGAGTGATGTATATTCCATCTCGCGAATCTAACTTCGCCGCCACAGATTGCAGCCGCGCGATTTCTTCGATTTGTTGGTGAAATTCGAACGAGATTAAGTCCCACCAATCCAAGCCATGCTGATCCACCAGCCCCCGACCGCCGTAACCCAAACACTCGCGAATCCGCTCAAAGTCGCCGGTCGCGAGTCTCCCCGCAGGCTCGACGGGGCAGCCGAGGCGCTCACTCCACGCCGCATAGGAGCTTTGGCCCGCGGCGCCTAGATCCAGGCACAAGTCCCATTTGCCCCTGGTATTCCACGGCCCCGCAATCGCATCATTGGCATGATGGAGAATCAAGATCCTCATGACGTCGTGTTGCCCACGGTTGGGCCTGCTTCCTTCTGCTGCACATGAGCATTCAGCATTGCCAGCTCTGGGGAAAATTCGAGAAGCTCAATCGCTGCTCCCCAACCGAAATCGTCCCGGTTGTCAAAACGGCTATAGATCGAACGGACGAACTCAAGATCTTCGGAGGTATCCACGGTCCAGCGATAGTGACTGTAATCTCTCTCCGCGGTCACCGTCGCAAAGCGAAATACATCGCGCCGTTCGTAGAACACGGGCGTGACATGCTCGCGCTGATATGGCTGGTCGGCTTGATCAACTACCTTGGCGAGGGCGTCTCGGGTGAACACCTCTGTATCCAGCCCACGCGGATAGGTGCGAGGAAGCACGTTGCATGCGAAATCTGCGTTGCGCTCGAAGAATGCACGTAAAACCTGGTCGACTAACGCGCAATCAATCAAGGGACAATCGGCCGTGATGCGAACAATGATGTCAACCGAAGCAGCTTCAGCGGCGCGGCAGTAACGATCCAAAACGTCGTACTCTGAGCCACGAAACCATCTCACGCGCAGCCTTTCGCATTCCTCGACGATCGCATCGTCCGGGCGAGAAGTCGTTGTGGCCACAAGAATTTCATCGATTAGCTTTGATCGCGAAAGGCGCCGCACGACCCGCGCGAGAATAGTCTCGTCCCCGATGTTCATGAGTACTTTGCCAGGGAGACGAGTCGAACCCATGCGGGCCTGAATGATCGCTGCGATTTTCGGAATCACTTTTTTCATAAATGCGATCGGTTCCAATCCAGCTTGTAAAATAGGCGGATGCCTTAATGGCCGACTCTCGCGTGACTACTGAGTCGCGAAAATTCTCGCCAGCGTTCCACCCAGGCCTTGTTCTTTGATCACCTGCTTAAGACGTCGCGCGCGCATTCGCAGGACAGATTCGGGTAACTCAGGAAAACTGCCAACCTTGTGCGCCTTGCGATGTCCCACAAGCCTGCCGACGACTCTCTGCTCGTAGACTTTTCCGGCGACATATACCCGCGGCCGATCACTCGAATTGAGGACACGAGCGGCCTTTGCGATGTGAGCAGGCCTGATCTGGAAATTTACGTGACCATGCAGGATCTTGACGTGCCCGTTGAGGTATCCCTGACCGCGAAATTTACAGTTGTATTCCCGGGTTAAGGTCGCAATTCGCGTGTCGCTATAGTATGCAGCGGCTCGAAAGAAAGGTTGATCGTTTACAGGTTCGGAGGGGTGCGACCGCAAATAATCTTGATACAAATCCCTCCAGTTTTGGAGAACACCGTTCATAGCGTCCGAACGACGGAACACCAGAATGCCTGTATTGAATTCGGGAAAGCTAGCTGGAATGTCGTGCTGGGGACACCGCTTAAACCAATCCGTGTTTACATATTCCTCGTGCGTCGCGGCGCAATCGAATCGGTCGAGCAGCGTGAACAGCTCAGGGACCGGCCCGAGCACGAAAGTGTCTGCATCGATGAACAGCGTACGTTCGTAAGGCGATTCCAACATCAATCGCGTCTTGTCATAAAAAGCGTCGCTTGTAGGAGTTACCAAAATGACACGATCAATGTTAGGGCTGCTCACAGGAAATTGTGAAAAAACGGTGATGGGCAAATCCGGCATGGCAGCCTTCAGGCTCCTGGATGAGCTGAGCAGGAGATCTACATACTTCGGATTTTGCGTCACGATGTAAATCACCCCGCACTTCATCTTCGAGTCTGCCACGTCAGTGCTCCCCTACATGTCTCCTAGATGCTCGATTAGCTTCTGCATTGCGTCGATAACGTCGTCTACATCGTTGTCATTCATTCCAGGGAACAGCGGCAGCGTGATCAAACTCCGGTATGCGTTCTCCGCCACCGGAAATTCCCCGCCGCGGTAGCCGAATCGATCCCGATAGTAGGGATGTAAGTGAACGGGAATGTAATGCACATTCACGCCGATGTTTTCGGCTCGAAGCGCGAGAAAGAGTTCATCACGTGTGAAGTGGGTCGAATCCACTCGAATCGGATACAGGTGCCACGCCGGCAATACATCGCTGCGGACCGAAGGAATGACGATACCGGGAAGATCACGCAGCGCTGAGTTGTACCGCGCCGCGATCTCTCGACGTCGGGCCAGGTTCCCATCTAATTTAGCGAGCTGGCGAATCCCAAGCGCGCATGCGATATCCGTTAGCCGGTAGTTGAAGCCAAGCAGCACCATCTCGTAATGCCACTGCCCCTCGCGCTGGCGAGCGCGTGCATCACTTCTGATTCCGTGATTACGGAACGTGCGAAGCGTATCGGCAAATTTTGGGTTGTCAGTGGTGACCATTCCGCCCTCACCCGTGGTTATGTGCTTCACCGGATGAAAGCTGAATACAGTCATGCGCGAGATACCGCCAACGCGCCGCCCACGATACTCCGCACCGAGCGCGTGGCAGGCATCCTCGATTACGATCAGTCCATCCCGCTCAGCGATTTCAAGTACCGCGTCGAGATCGGCCGGATGCCCCGCGTAATCTACTGGCAGTAGCGCCTTGGTACGCGAGTTAAGCAAAGGTACAACCCGCTCCGGATCGATGTTCAGCGTATCCGCAGTTACGTCGGCAAACACCGGCCTTCCGCCCTGGTAGAGAATGCAATTCGCCGTGGCCGCAAATGTCAGCGGCGTCGTGATCACTTCATCACCAGTCAAAATGCCGGCGGCGTAAGCGGCTCCGTGCAGGGCTGCAGTTCCGCTACTGAAGCTGACGGCGTACCGCGCGCCAACCCAGGCCGCAAAAGCCTCCTCGAATTCCGCGACTTTCGGCCCAGTTGTCAGCCAATCTGATCGAAGTGTTTCGACGACTGCCTGAATGTCGTCTTCCTCGATCGTTTGCCGTCCGTACGGAAGCAGGGTGCTCCGAACCGGGCTTCCCCCGTGAACAGCTGGCGCCTCGGAAGTTGGTGTGACGTTAGGCATTCGGGCGTGTCCGGCTCTCTTTCGACGACAACGAAAGTGTTGGCGCGCTACCCTCCACTAAGCCATAGAGGTCCTCAGCCGTTAGCCACTTTGAATTGGTGTCACTCGCATAGCGAAAGCCCTCCGGAAGTCGGCAGGCTTTTCCCCAATGCTCTTTCTTCCACCAGGAGTGCGCGGGCTGAATTACGAACATGTCTTCCGTCTCGAGAGCGTTCCGCGACTCATCTTCCGAGAGCAGCACCTCGTGCAGTTTTTCACCCGGACGAATGCCAATGCAGTCGATCTCACAATCCGGCGCGACCGCTTGCGCCATGTCCAGCAATTTCATGCTGGGAATCTTGGGAACAAAAATCTCGCCCCCGTGCATCTGCTCCAGGCAACGGATTACAAACCGGACCCCCTGCTCCAAGGTGATCCAGAAGCGCGTCATGCGCGGATCGGTGATCGTGACCTTTCCGCGCTTGCGCTGTTCTATGAAAGTTGGAATCACGCTGCCCCGGCTGCCGACTACGTTGCCGTAGCGCACACAACTGAAGCGCGTCTCTTGGGCTCCCGCGTAAGCATTGGCCTGCACGAACATTTTTTCGGCGCACAGCTTGGTCGCACCATAAAGGTTGGCAGGATTTACCGCCTTGTCCGTGCTGAGGGCTACGATCCGGCGGACGCCTTGATTGATCGCGGCGTCGATTACATTCTTACCGCCCGTGATATTTGTCTGAATCGCCTCAAAAGGGTTGTATTCGCAGGCTGGCACTTGCTTGAGGGCGGCGGCGTGCACAACGATGTTTACACCCGCGAAAGCGCGCTCCAGCCGCTGCGGATCCCGCACATCGCCGAGGAAATAACGGGCACTCGGCCCATCCAGTCCTGCCGAACGCATATCGTGCTGCTTGAGTTCATCACGGCTGAAAATAATTACCTTGCGCGGTTGGTATTCGTTCAGCATGATTTCGACGAACTTCTTGCCGAACGAACCTGTTCCCCCGGTTACCAATACAGCCTGCTGCGACCAGTTCATTTCCCCTCTGGCAAGCTGAAGTGAACAACGAGCGACGTTCTGGCGCAAGTATAGCGACTCCAGGCATCTAGACCCTTGTGAATCTGCTGGTTTTGCCGGCTCCGGAACCAACTCAATCAAGCCTGGGCAAGCGTCTTCTCTGCCATACTGAAGTTGTTGCTTGTCGCGTCACACGTGTGCGCGGCAACTTCCATCTAAAGGGGGCCGATGGAGCCAGGACCGGCGTTCCAAACCAATACTCCTGTCTTGCGTGAAGTTGCCCCTGTTCCGATCCAACTCAATCGCAATCTAAGCGTTTTGCAACCGCAATTCGCGATGAATGATTCGGCCCTCCGCGACTACCTGCGGGTGTTGATCAAACGCGTGTGGGTCGTTTTAGGAACGCTAGCCATCATCTTCGGCGCGACACTGATCGCCACCCTTCGCGCGACCCCCATTTACGACGCCGTCGGCAGCATTGCGATTAATAAACCCGACCCAATATTGACCAGCCTGCGGGATGGTAACAGTGGGATGGATTACTATGACCCCACAGACTTGGATACCGAAGTTCGTATTCTGCGCAGCGACCTGCTCGCGCTGCAGGTAATCAAACAACTGAACCTCGACAAGCTGCCAGAATTCGGCGGGCACGGCGCTCCAACGTCTTCCTCTCTGGAAATTACGACTGATGTGCTTCAACCGGATTCCGGGCGCGCCAATGCTTTGTTAGGAGCGTTCAAGGGAAACCTGGGCGTTATGCTTGAGCCCAATACGCGCATCATTGATCTGCATTTCCGCAGTCCCAATAAGGAATTGGCGGCGCGCGTCGTGAACACGCTGGCCGACACCTACATCGAGCAAAATTTCAAAACTCGGTTCGAGTCCACGATGCAGGCTTCCGACTGGCTTTCGCGCCAGTTGGTCGACCTGCAGATGAAAGTCGAGACCTCCCAGGAAAAATTGGTCAAATACCAAAAAGAGCACCAAATTCTCGGGATCGACGAAAAGCAGAACATCACCACCGCAAAGCTCGATGAGTTGAACAAGGAACTCACGGCGGCTGAGTCGGACCGGATGCAGAAGGAATCGGTTTACCAACTCGCGGCGGCTGGCGATACTGAATCCGCTGCGGCCGTCGCCAACGGCGCGCTTCCAGGCAAGGATTTCGAGAACACGTCCTCACTCCTCGACAAACTGCAAACACAAAAAGCCGATTTGCAGATTCAACGCGCGCAACTGGGAACACAGTTCGGCCCGGCTTATCCCAAGATTGCCCAGATCAATAACCAGCTTCGCGAAATCGACGCGCAGATTCAGAGCGAAATGAAGAAAGTTGCCGGTCGGCTGCGCGGCGATTATCTCGCAGCTCTGCACCGCGAAAACCTGCTCCGCGCCGCGTTCGAAAAACAAAAGCAGCAAGACAACACACTCAACGAGAGCGCGATCGAATACAGCATTCTTAAACGTGACTTTGAAAGCAACCGCACGCTCTACGAAGGCCTGCTGCAAAAACTGAAGGAAGCTGGAGTCACTGCCGGCTTGCGCTCGAACAACATTCGCGAGGTCGACATCGCGCGCACCCCGGAAGCACCGGCGGAACCGAACATTCCCCGCAATCTGGGCTTCGCATTTGTTCTGGGATTGACCAGCGGTATCGGTCTCGCCTTCGTCCTCGAAGGCATGGACAACACCGTTCGCACCCCTGAGCAGGCACAAGCCATTTCCGGTCTGCCCTCGCTTGGCATGATCCCATTGGCGCCGAAGAACAACGCGGAGACGAGACAAGGTTTGGTAGTTGCTAGCTCCAAGGAAGCGGTGGAACTGATCACGCAATCACGGCCCCAGTCGCAGATGGCCGAATCCTATCGCGCATTACGGACCTCACTCCTGCTGACGTCGCTGGGAGCGCCGCCAAGAACAATCCTGATCACCAGCGCGCTTCCGCGTGAAGGCAAGACAACCACCAGCATCAATACCGCGATTGTGCTGGCTCAAAAAGGCACACGGGTGCTTCTTATCGACGCCGACCTGCGGCGCCCCAGCATTCACAAGACCCTGGGGTTGGGTCCGCGGGTAGGACTCAGCAACGTTCTGACCGGAGGCGTCTCACTGCAGCAGGCGACCGTGCGCTCCTCGGTTTTACCGAATTTGTATATTCTTCCGGCTGGTCCCCCGCCGCCAAATCCCGCCGAACTCATGGCGTCGAGCCAGATGGTCGAAATGCTGGCGGAATTGCGCGAGCAATTTGACCACGTTGTCCTGGATACGCCTCCGACGCTTTCGGTCACCGATGCGGTCGTGCTTGCGACTCGCGCCGACGCGGTAGTGCTGGTCATCCGCTCTGCGCAAACCACGAAGCCGGCTCTCCGGCGCGCCCGCGACATACTCAGCCAGGTCAACGCGCGTGTCTCCGGGGTTCTGTTGAACGCGGTGAACCTGGATTCTCCCGATTACTACTATTACTACGAGTATCAGGGGAAATACGGGCAGCGATATTACGACGAAGAAATGACGGACAGCGATGCTGCACAAGCTGCCTCGGGCAGTGCGTAGCATTGTGACGTTACGACGATCATGCGATTCGAGCTTCGAAGACGCAGGCAAAAATTTGTTCTACTGCTTGTCCTGTTTTCGCTGGTTTCCATTTACATCGCCCTGGTCACGGCGCAATTCCTCGCCGCTTGTTTTGTCAATTTACCCCACCCTGTATGGCTGAAACGCGCAATCTGGGTTGATCCAGGAAATGCCGAAACAAGGCACAGAGTCGGAGAACTTTATTCCCTGGGTGGCTCTCCGCAAGTCGCGATTCCATGGCTGCAATCCGCTCTCGAGTTGAACCCACACAACGGCCGGTATTGGATTGATCTCGCCGTTGCTCAGCAGTCCGTCGGGGACATCGCCGCAGAGCAGCGTTCCCTTCAACAGGCGCTTACTGTTGACCCGAAGACACCCAACATTGCCTGGAACGCGGCGAATCTTTACCTGGCGCAGGGCCTGACGAGCAACGCCCTCCAACAGTTACATACGGTCTTGGAGAACGACCCAGTTCTAGCCTCGCGAGCAATTCGAAAGTGCTGGAACACTCGTCCCGATATCGAGTATTTGCTCGCGAGCGTGATTCCGCCGGCCTCATACCCTGCAATGCTTGAGTTTCTCATCTCACAGAACGAGACCGCGGCGGCGAACAAACTATGGGAACAGATGGTTTCCTCGCAGCGCGCGATCGACCGCCAGGATCTCTTTGATTATGTCCGGTACCTAATCGCGCACCACGAACCCGCACAAGCGGCGCTGGTTTGGAGAGGCGCCGCAAGCATCGCATCCTTGCAGGCCTATCAGCCCTCGCCCGTGAATTTGTTGGTTAACGGTGACTTCCGCCTGGAGACCCTCAATGGCGGCCTCGACTGGATCCACCAGAAAACCGAAGGCGTCTCACTGGCCCTCGATCCCGGCGAGGCGCATTCCGGCACGCGATCGCTGCGCATCACATTCGATGGCCCCGGGATCGTCGATGCCGGCCTCTCTCTGGCAGTTCCGGTCCTACCGGACACAACTTATGAATTCTCTGCTTTCTACAAAACTGCAGAAATAAATGGCGCGGGAGGAATGCAGTTCGCGATCCAGGACGCCTATCGAGGAACATCGTTTTTCATGAGTGGGGACTTGAAAGATGCCGAGTTCTGGAAGGAGACCGGCGGCAGTTTTACGTCCGGGCCCGATACGCGACTGATTGTTCTGCGAATTGTGCGGGTGCCCTCTGGAAGCCCGATTCGCGGCAAGTTGTGGATTGACGGGCTGAAGTTGGTCGATAGCGGGCTGGCGAACATCGCCGCCAGGCCTGCGGGAAGGAGCTCACGATGACAGCTGCTCTTGCCATCCCGGAGGCTTCCCAAACCGGCATTTGTCGGGTTTCTGTCTGTGCGGAGCGGAGTGATTTTGTCCTTTATGGAATTGCGGCCATGTTGATGTTCGCTCCTCTCGCTTTCGGCGCGGTTCAGGCGTGGGCGATTTGGGTTCTGCAATCCACGTCCATTGTTTTGTTCGCGATTTGGGCCATGCGGCAAGTTCGGGCTGGGCAGTTCGCTTTCACGCTGAGTCCGCTTTTCGCGCCGATGTTCGCTTTCGCAGCGCTAGTAATGGTTCAGCTGCTCTTTTCATCGGCTTATCGCCATGCAACTTATTCGCAGTTGTTGCTTTACCTAGCCTATGGAATCGTGAGTTTCTTGATTTCGCAAACCCTCACTCGCACTACCCAAGTCCGAAATCTGGCGACTGCGTTGGTCATCTATGGAACGTGCCTGGCTATATTCGCGGTCTTGCAGAGCCTTACTTCCCCAGAAAAAATTTACTGGATCAAAACGCCGACCTTCTCTGGAAGAATCTACGGGCCTTACGTGAATCACAATCATTACGCCGGGCTGATAGAGATGCTGGTTCCAATCCCGCTGGTTTTCGCCTTCAGCCACTACGCGCACGGGCGAAAACGGTGGCTCGCGGCGTCAGTGGCGGCATTCATGGGAGCGACTATTTTTCTTTCCGGCTCGCGAGGAGGCATGGCAGCCTTCGCAGTCGAGATCGCAATTTTCTTTTATTTTTTATTTCGCCAGCGAAGGCAAAACCGGTCGGGAATGTTGTTATGCGGGTTCCTGCTGCTGGCCTTGATTTCAGTTGCATGGATCGGCGGAAACGAAGTCTCCGCGCGGCTCGCAACCCTTGAACCCGTCAAACATAATGATCTCTCCGCAGACATGCGCCTCAGAATCTATTCCGACGCGGTCGGCATGATCTCAAAGCGCGCGATTCTTGGCTGGGGTCTTGGAACTTTTCCGGATGTCTATCCGCAATTCCGTAGTTTTTACACAAACCTGTCTGTGAATCGCGCCCACAATGATTACCTGCAAATGTTGTGTGAAACCGGCGTTCTCGGGCTGGCGATTACGATTTGGTTCCTTGTCGTCACAATTCGAGCCGCAATACGGAAGTCTCGCAATTGGCCTAGAGACGTGAACGGCGCAGTTGCAGTTTCAAGTTTGTTGGGTATTGCCGGAATTCTCGCGCACAGCCTTGTAGATTCCAATCTGCAGATTCCCGCTAATGCCGCGCTGTTCTATGTACTATGCACGGTGGCCGCGATGGAACGCCGCTTCCGGAATCATCACCGTGAACCGCAGGGGAGATCGGCCAGCGAGGGAGCCACACCCGAAAGCATCACCGCCAATCCTCTACTCTGCAGCTGATCACAGCTCGCCACTTCGCGCCGCCGCAACGGCCTTCAACACCGCTTGCGCCTTGCTCATCGCTTCCTGATACTCGGTTCCGGGATCGGAGTCGGCGACAATGCCCGCGCCAGCCTGCAAATGCGCCTTCTTTCCCTGCATGAGCATGGTGCGAATAGCAATGCAGGAATCCAGGTTGCCGGCGAAATCGGCGTAGAGCACCGACCCCCCATAAATGCCGCGCCGCGTCGGCTCCAGTTCCTCGATGATTTGCATAGCGCGAACCTTCGGGGCGCCACTAAGTGTTCCCGCTGGGAAACACGCGGCAAATGCATCCAGTGCATGCAGCTCGGGACGCAGCCGCCCTTCCAGCGCCGACACGATGTGCATCACGTGCGAGTAGCGCTCCACGTACATCAGGTCTTTGACCTTAACCGATCCATACTCGCTTACCCGCCCCAGATCGTTGCGCCCAAGATCCACCAGCATAACGTGCTCGGCACGTTCTTTTTCATCAGCAAGCATCTCCTGTTCCAGCTTGTGGTCTTCGGCTTCATCGCGGCCACGAGGATGCGTCCCGGCGATTGGACGGTACTCCAGCTTGCGTCCAGTGACGCGTACCAACATTTCAGGCGACGAGCCAAGTACGTGCATGTCGCCCATTTTCAGGAAGTACATGTAAGGCGACGGGTTTACGCCACGCAGTGCGCGGTAAATATCGAAAGGTGCCACTCCCGGAGTGAAATCCAGACGTTGCGAGAGTACCACCTGAAAAATGTCCCCCGCGGCGATGTACTCCTTCGCCGTCCTGACTGATTGCTCGTATTCCGGGCGGGTAGTCATCGGACGAATGCGCACCGAGCCGTGCAACTTTCCCGATCGCGCGCGTAAGTTCCTCACGCTCAACCCTGAGCCTAATTTTTTTTCTATGCGTGCGATATCGCGCAATGCACGATCGTAAGCTTTTCGCGGGCTCTCATTCGAAACATCCGCGGCCGCGATGATATGAATCTGATGCCGCAAGTGATCAAACGCCAGCAGCCGGTCGTAAAACATCAGGACGCAATCGGGCAGATGAAGATCGTCTTTTGTGCCATTACCAATATTCTCAAGCTGCCTCACCGTGTCATAAGAGCAAAATCCAACGGCGCCGGCAGTAAATGGAGGCAATCCCGGCATAGTTGCCGGCCGATGCTGCTGCAGCAACAGCTTTGCCACGTGCAAAACGTTTCCTGAGCGAATTTCGCGCTTCTTGCCGCGCTCGATGGTGATTTTGTCGCCGCGGGCGTGTAGCCGCATGTACGGCCGCGCGCCAAGAAACGAATATCGTCCGATTTGCTCTCCGCGTTCGATGGATTCAAGAAAAAAGGCGTCCGCCTCGCTGCGCGAAATGGCGAGAAATGCGGAGACAGGCGTCAGCAAGTCCGCCATAACAGACTTCACCACCGGGACAAGCGTGGCTTCGCGGGCGAGTGAAGAAAATTCCTTGTAATCGGGCCGGAGCATAGAATGAGGAGCGATCATTATAGGGGAAGGTTCGATGGCAGTTGTTTCTGGTTGGTTCAGGATAAAGCAGATTCCTCACTGCTGAAGCAGTTCGGAATGACAATGTTACTTCGTCCCTAAAATTAGATAGCTACAGGATTTTCTTTCCAAAGGCCGAGAGTGCCAGCTCAACCGCCAGGTCGGCTGTCTGATTGTGCTCGTCGATCACAGGATTTACTTCGACGATTTCGAAGCTGAGCATGCGGCCGTGGTCGGCAATAATCTCCATTGCAAGGTGCGCCTCACGATACGTGGCTCCGCCGCGAACCGGAGTTCCTACACCGGGCGCGTCTTCGGGATCGACCCAATCCATGTCGAGCGAAACGTGATATCCGGCAGTGCCACGGCCGGCTATGCGCAGAGCCTCTTCCATCACCGTGCGCATTCCGCGCTCATCGATGTCGCGCATAGTGAAGACGTCGATGCCGGCTTTGCGAACATTTTCCTTCTCGATAGCGTCGATATCGCGCACGCCCACGAGCACGCAGTTTTCCGGCGCGATCTTCGGAGAAAAATTGAAGATGTTCGCCAACTCCGGGGGTCCGAGGCCCATGATCGCCGCCAGCGGCATGCCATGCACGTTGCCGCTCGGGGAACTATCCGGTGTATTGATGTCGGTGTGAGCGTCGATCCAGATCAAACCGATTTTCTGATTTTGCCGCCGATAAAATTCCGCCACGCCGGCAACCGTTCCAGCCCCAACCGAATGGTCTCCGCCTAGAACCACCGGTACCTTGCCTGCCTCCAGAGTCTTCAGCACCAGTTCGGCCTGCTTCGTGCAGGTTGCGGTGATCTCCTTCAAATATTTCGCGTGCGGGTCGCCTTCCTTCTTCTGCTCTGGGATTGCGACCGCAATATTGCCGGCGTCCTCGACCTGATGTCCGATCTGCTCGAGCCGCGCCTCGAGTCCCGCCACCCGCACCGCCGACGGGCCCATGTCCACGCCGCGTCGCGATTGCCCGAGATCGAGGGGCACGCCAATTACACGAATTTTCTTCGGGACCACGTAATTGGAAGTGCCGGTGGAGATCACCATGAGCGATTATTTCCCAAGAGCATCGGGCAAGCCCTTGTAGAAGCGAAATCCTTCGACCGGCTTGCCATTCTTCATTTCTACATGGGCGCGAGCGTAATCTTTCAGCTCCTTCAGATCTGCAGCCGAAAGATTCGGCGTGTACTTCTTCCAGCCGGGCCCGTACTGGCTGACATAATGCGAAAAGGCGTTCACTTTTTTCTCGACAAAGTCGCTGATGTCCACCCACGTGTTCTCGTCGTTGTGATCGTAATCGTTGTAGAGGAGATACTCAGGAACCATGTACTCCTTAAGTCCTTCCTGAGTGATCTGGCCTTCAAACAGCAGTCGCCACATGGCAGCGCGCGCCGCATCTGCCGCCAGATAGGCAGCCGCCCGGTGATCGGACTTGTGCCAGCGCTGGTAATTCTTTCCCGGGTCCCACGCCATCAGCACATCCGGGCGTAACTTCCGAATCCAGCGCACCAGATTTTCCACGACCGCCTTGCGATCCTCGAATTCCAGCAATCCGTCGTCGTATCCAAGATTGATGTAATGCTCTCCCGGAATGCCAAGCTCCGCCAGCGCAGCCAGTTCTTCCTTTCGGCGAATCTCAGCGAGTTGCATGCGTGATAATGTCGCGTCCTGCGTCCCAACGTTTCCCGTCGTCAGCGTAACGACGTAAACCTGATTACCGTGTGCCTGAAGAAGCGCCAGGGTACCATGGGAAAGCGCGTCATCGTCGGCATGGGCGCCGATGAGCATGACGGTTTTCCCGGTCCACTTCTCAACCGGAACCTCGGGCCGCTGTTCAGGTGTTTGCGCAAACGCAATTGACGAGAGGAACAGAAAAATGACTGCCACTATTCGCATCGCATTGAACCTCCGCTCAAAGAAGCTTTCCTTCGTGCACCTTCGAGCCCTTCCTGGCGAGTGTTTTTCAACCACCAAGGGCACGAAGTCACACGAAGTAGTCTCAAAACTCTACGGATAGAGCCGGTGCAACGTTCTTGCGAACGGAATTGTCTCTCGCACGTGCTCCAAACCGCAAATCCAGGCCACGACCCGTTCGACACCCATTCCGAAGCCGCCGTGCGGAACGCCGCCGTACTTGCGCAAATCCAGATACCACTTGAACGACTCTTCCGGCAGTCCGTGCTCGTGAATGCGCTTCAGCAACAGATCGTAGGAAGCCATACGCTGCGATCCGCCGACGATTTCCCCATATCCTTCGGGAGCGAGGACGTCGACACACAGCGCCAGGTCTGGACGCTGCGGGTCAGGTTCCATATAAAACGCCTTCACCTGCGCCGGATAACGGTGCACCATGACCGGCTTTTCGAACTGCGCTGAAAGATAGGTTTCATCGGGGGAGCCCAAGTCTCCGCCCCACGTAAATTCATTTTCCAACGCGCCTTTTGCGTGCGCTTGGTTCAGCATTTCCACCGCTTCATCGTAGGTGATGCGAGGAAATGGAGGCGAAACTTTCTCCAATTTGGAAACGTCGCGTCCGATCGTCTGCAGATCGGGACGCCGCTTCTCCAGGCATCGTTGCACGACAAAACTGATCAGCCCCTCAGCCAGATCCATCAGGTCGTCGATCGTCGCGTAAGCGACCTCGGGCTCGACCATCCAGAATTCCGTCAGATGGCGTCTTGTCTTCGATTTCTCCGCGCGAAATGTCGGCCCAAACGAATACACCTTTCCCAGCGCCATTGCCGTCGCTTCGATGTAAAGCTGCCCGGACTGCGTCAGATAAGCCTGCTCATCGAAGTAATCCACAGGAAATAAAGTGCTGGTGCCCTCGCAGGCAGCAGGCGTGAGAATCGGGGGATCGGTCAACGTGAACCCGCGATTGTCAAAAAAATCCCGGCATGCTTTGATAATTTCCGCGCGTACCCGCAGGATTGCGGCCTGTCGCGGTGTTCGGACCCACAAATGGCGGTGGTCCATCAGGAAGTCAACGCCATGTTCTTTAAGCGAGATAGGGAACGGATCGCTCTCGGGCACTTTCTGCAGCACTTGCACACCCGACACATCCAGCTCAAATCCGCCGGGCGCGCGCTTGTCGGCACGGACTTTTCCTTCGACAATCACGCTCGACTCCTGCGTGAGTCCCTTGATCGCATCGAAGACTTCCGCGGGAACAGCATTCTTTGCCACCACCCCCTGGATCGTCCCGCTGCCGTCACGGAAGATAGGAAACAGCAGCTTGCCGCTCTCGCGCAGGTTGTAGAGCCATCCGCGGATGGTGACCGCCTGGCCTTCATGCTTGCCAATTTCGGCGATTGCAGTGACAGGTGAGTTCATGTCAAATAAATTGAGTAATTGGGAAATTTTGTGATTGGGTAATGTCTTTCAATTTTCCCGATTACAAAATTACGCAATTACTCAACTCAGACCAGCTGTGTCTCGACTTTCTTGAAGATCTCGCCCATCTTCTCGACCGGATTGATTTTTTCGTTTTCCTCCACTTCCAGCAGAAGCGGCGGTTTGTGCGGCGCCTGGCTCAGTAATTCCAGCGTCTGCTTCCAATCGATGCTTCCCGCGCCCGGCCACAAATGCGAGTCCCGGTCCTTTTCATTGTCATGGATGTGCGTGGAGTGGATGTACTTCTTCAGAGTCTCAAACGCCGTGGGCACGTCGCTCATGATGTGCGCGTGGCCGACATCGAAGCAGACGCCGAGATCGTCGAAATGTGTCGTGTGAATAAACTCCACCAGGCGTTCCGGTGTCGAAAGCTCGTTAGGAATGTTCTCCACCAGCACACGCACTCCGAGCGGCTTCGCAAAAGCCCTGAGATGTTCCACCGAGGTCATCGCGGCTTCGAACTTGCGCTCATTGAAAGACTCGTTGCCCACGCCCACGTGTTGAATGAGAAAGCGGAAAGGGATCTGCTCGGCCAGTTCGATGGCTCGCTTGATCTCGTCCATCGCCTCAATCCTGGTGGCGCGGTCGGTGGAAGTGATATTGATCGGCGGCGAGCCCGTTCTGCCCCACTCATAATCGGCATAGAGCGGCGCGTGCACGGAATGCAGCGGCACACCGCTGGTGCGAAACCAATCCGCAATCTCGCGAACATGCTGCTTACGGTTGGCGTAGTCCAGATGCTGGCGCGCGCCGAAAATTTCAATGGCCTGCGCGCCCCCGCTGACCAGCTTATCCAGCAGGCCGGGATGCAGCCGCTCTTTGACGTACACGTAGGTCGAGATCGCCTTCAACATATTTTTTACTTTTTCTTTGTATCGTCCGGCGCGGCTCGCGGAAGTGAGATTCGCGCGAACTTCTGAGGCTAGCTTAGCAGCAGGAGCCCAGTCAAATTCAACAATTCATCGCCCACGAACCTGCTGTTGCAGCCCCATCGCGGTGCCTGAGTGTCAGGCGTAATTCATCAACAGCTGGCTCTTCACGGCCAGAGACAAACGTCCAATCCCCTCTCGAATCTGCTGTGGCGTGGCGCTTGAAAAGTTCAGGCGCATATGCTGGCTGGTCTCCGCCTCGGGATGCGCGTAGAAACAATCACCTGGCACGAATGCCACGCTTTCGCGAATCGCCGAGTGTAGAACTTCCTGGATATCCAAATCCCCAGGCAAGGTGACCCACAGGAACAGTCCGCCGTGCGGACGCGTCCAAGCCACCTCGGGCGGGAAGCTCTCGCGCAGTGCTTCCAGCATCACGTCCCGGCGCTCGCGATACAACCGGCGGATGAACTTAACATGCTGGTCGAGAAAGCCGTCGCGCGCCACCTCATACGCAATGTACTGGTTGAAGGTCGACGTGTGCAGATCTGCGCCTTGTTTCAGCTGGACCAGCTTCGAAATGATCTCCGGGGGCGCCACGATCCAGCCCAGGCGCAGGCCCGGCGCCAGCGTCTTCGAAAACGTGCTCAAGTAGATCACGTTGCCAATCGAATATCCGTCATCGCGCCGCAGGTTTTCGCGGTCAATCACCACCAGCGGTGGAATGTGTTCGCCTTCATAGCGCAATTGGCCGTAAGGGTCGTCTTCAACGATCGGGATGCCATAGCGGTCGGCCATCAGCACCAGTTCATGTCGCCGGCCTTCGCTCAGCGTGGTTCCGCCAGGATTCTGAAAATTCGGCAGGACATACATGAACTTGGGGCCGGATCGCAACGGCTTCTCCAACTGATCGGTGCGCAAGCCATCGTCGTCAATTGGGACTGAGATATAGTCCGCGCCATACGTATTGAAGGCCTGCAGCGCGCCCAGGTAGGTGGGTGCTTCTACCAGCACGCGGTCGCCACGATTGATAAAGAGCTTGCCGATGAGATCTAGCGCCTGCTGCGACCCCGACGTGATCATCACATTTTCGACCCGCGCCTCGATACCATAGCGCGCCATCTTATTGGCGATCAGCTCGCGCAGCGGCTCGTAGCCTTCAGTCGCGCTGTATTGCAGCGCGCGATGTGCCTTCTGGGCCAGGACTGTATTGCAGGCCTCTTGAAAACGTTGAACAGGAAATGCATCCGGTGATGGCAGCCCCCCGGCGAACGAAATCACTCCCGGTTTTTCGGTAATTTTCAGAAGCTCGCGAATGGCCGAGCTGCGAAGACCTTTCGCGCGGAGAGCGTAACGCGACGTCCAAGCTGTAGACATGGAAGCCTCCTGATCGTTCTAGGCAAATCCGTCGGGCTGGCTGATGGCGCCGACGTTGGCATGATGTTCAATGTAGCTGCGGCCGGCGGCGAGCGCGCGATGATCGATCTCAAGCAAATCGACCTTGTGCACGGTTTCATCCAGAATGCTCATCGCAGTCTCGGCGGCGAGGCAGTTCGTGTGTTCGAGAATCGCACCCAGCATCACCACATTGGCCGCTCTCGCCGATCCGATGCCGTCGGCGATTTCTGATGCCGGAATGCAGATGATTTGCGCTTCTGGCGGTCTGAAATCCGCCGGCAGATCCCTGCCGTTGTAAATGATTACTCCCGTATTCTTTACCTCGGGACCAAACTTGCGCAGCGAGAACTCGTTCATCGCAACCAGCACGTCGGGATTCGATAACAGCGGCGAGCCAATGCGCTCTTTCGACAAGCAAACGTGACAGTGTGCGCTGCCGGAGCGCATCTCCGGCCCATAGGAGGGAAGCCAGCTGACTTCCAGCCCCTCTTGCATCCCCATCTCCATTACCAGTTGCCCCAGCAACAGCACGCCTTGCCCCCCGAACCCGGCAATCTTGATTCCCAGGTGGGCAAAATTGTGTGGTCGCGCGCGTGATTTGTCGGTTCTCTGATTTACCGGTCCCGTGATACCCAGCACTTCGGCAACACTGTGTTGCGGCAGTTCGGCACTGGCCGGAATTTCAGGTTTGCGGTCACGAAAGATGCTCAACGGAAATACCGGCACCATGGCGTCCGAGACCCAATTCCGCGCTTCCACCGGGTCCTTGTTCCAGATAGTGGGGCACGGCGACAAAATTTCTACAAATGCGAAGCCTGTGTTTTCGCGTTGCAGTTCCAGCGCTTTACGAATCGCGCGCCGCGCCCGCATGATGTTCTTGTTATCGCAGAGCGCCACGCGCTCGATATACACCGGCGCTTCCAGTGTGGCCAGCAGTTCGGACATGTGCACCGGAAAACCTTCGCTGCCGGCCCGGCGTCCCCAGGGAGAAGTCGTGCTCTTTTGACCAAGCAACGTGGTCGGCGCCATCTGTCCGCCGGTCATGCCGTAAATTGCGTTGTTCACGAAGAAGACAGCAATCTTTTCGCCACGATTGGCGGCATGTAGGATTTCCGCGGTTCCGATCGCTGCTAAATCGCCGTCACCCTGATAAGAAATGACCACCCTGTCAGGACACGCACGCTTGACCGCAGTCGCCACTGCCGGCGCGCGGCCATGCGCAGCCTGAACGTTGCCGACATCGAAGTAGTAATAGGCAAAGACGGAGCAGCCGACCGGGCTCACGAAAATGGTTTTGTCCTGGATGCCCATTTCTTCGATGCCTTCGGCGATCAGTTTGTGCACGATTCCATGCCCGCAGCCCGGGCAGTAGTGCGTCTGCTGATGAAGTTCAGCTTTGCGCTCGTACGAGCCATAAAAAGCCTGGGACTTGGAGTGGACAATTTCATATTGATTGCCGGACTCTGCGTCTATAACGCCGGTGTTCGCTGTGTTTGCCATGATCGTATCCATTTCTCACTAAACCACCGTGGAAAACAGGTCGATGTACCTTTCCTCTGCTTGCTCTGCGTTCTCTGCGCTCTCAGCGGTTAATGTTTTCGCTCTCGATTTTTCAGGCGGCTCGGTCACACAATGCGCTGGGGGATGAGCGTGTCTCGCGACGACCCCGGCCACCACATCCCTGATCTCGGCAACCGACGGCACATTTCCGCCAACGCGCCCATAAAACTCGACCGGAACCCGCCCGTTTGTGATCAGGCGCACATCCTCTACCATCTGCCCATTGCTCAGTTCAACGCTCAAAATGCTATGGACATTCGCCGCCGCCCCTGTCAGGGCCTCTGCCGGAAATGGCCACAGCGTGATGGGACGAAACATTCCCGCCCGCACACCCTCGCGTCGTAGAGCATCGACGGTCGAAAGCAGCACACGCGACACAATTCCGAATCCGACCAGCAGCACCTCGGCATCTTCGGTGCGGTACGCCTCGAAACGCGGCTCGGTTTTCTGCGCGCGAATGTACTTGGCCTCCAAGCGGCGTTCGTGCCCTTCCAGGCCTTCGGACTCGAGGAAAATCGAGCTGATCAGATTCCCCCGCGTCTCGTGCGTGCCTTGAACTGCCCACGGTTTTTCCGGCGCGACGGTTTCGCGATCTTCAAGATCGAGCGGCTCCATCATCTGTCCAACAAAACCATCGGCGAGCACGATTGCCGGATTACGATATTTGTCGGCAAGATCGAAGGCCAGCATCGTAAGCTCGGCCATTTCCTGGACCGACGCAGGCGCCAGCACGATGTTGCGGTAGTTGCCGTGACCTCCGCCCTTCACCATGGCAAAATAGTCGCTTTGTTCGGCCGCGATGTTGCCCAGGCCGGGACCTCCGCGCATGACATCGACGATGACGCAGGGCAACTCTGCGCCGGCAAGATAAGAAATGCCTTCCTGCATCAGGCTGATGCCAGGGCCGGATGATGCGGTCATCACGCGAACCCCCGCCGAGGCGGCGCCGTAAACCATGTTGATTGCTGCGACTTCGCTTTCTGCCTGCAAGAAAGTACCGCCAGTTTGGGGTAGATACAGCGCGGCGTATTCGGCGATTTCGCTCGCCGGCGTGATCGGATATCCATAGAACGCGCGACAACCCGCCAGCATTGCACCTTTCACAACCGCTACATTTCCTTTACACAGCTGCCGCATGGTCGCCTCCTGCCGTGGCTGGGACTCTTGGTGGAATTTTCATCCGGTAAACCGTGATCGCGCCCGGCTCCGGACAGCAATAAAAGCAAATTCCACAGCCGGTGCAGTCGTGCCCGGTGTATTGCGCGGGGTGCACGCCGTAATGGCTCAGCTGGTGCGCGAATTCGAGGCACTTCGGCGGGCAAGACTCGATGCACAGCCCGCAGCCCTTGCACTCCTCAACGTTAATTTCGACCTTACCGCGTGCCGCGCCTGCCATAGTTCACCTCGTAATGTGTGGGTGGGACATTCTTGTCCGACCAATCATGAGTACACTGCTGTGTCGCGCGTCGTGCGTGGAGCGAATACCATGATTGAACTTGATTGGGATTGGCGTACGACGTCCTAGAATCGGGTTTCGCCTGCGACTTACGACCTGCAACGGACCACGTGGGGAAGATACGGGGGAGCAATGCCGGAGTTTAGGAAAAGCTGTCGGCAGATTCTCGTCCTGGCCTGCCCAGACCGGGAGAAGCTCATACGCGAGTTGCATCGCGGCCTCTCAACGATCAATTGTTAATGGGAGAGCCGGAAGCGGCTATGATGCTCGGCACAAACGATTGTGATAAAGGTCACACCCACCGACCGATCGGTCGCCTCGATTGAGAGGCTAACGTCCTACCGGGGCTGGTTCTGCGGCTTTCGATTTTTCTTGCTCGATGGCGGAGAGCATGTCGGCGTCGTCGGAGTATTTGAAGTAGGTCAGGCCGCGAGCTTTTGCCTCGCGCTCCTCAACTGCGCCGAGCAGCGCCAAATCAGATTTCGAGACCGCCTCCACGCCCTTGCGCGCGAGGAAACGCGCAATCTCGTCTGCACTGGCTGATCGTGGGGGCGACTTCAACTCAGCCAAATATTGCAGCACCCGGGCCGCGCCGGTTTCCCCATCGTGACGAGCAATGCCGACCAACCCTTCGCTGGCTTTGCGCGCCCATCCCACCACGTACACGCCCGGCACGCACTTCGCCGTCGTGGGGTCGAACACCTCGTAGTTGGCTCCCGGTTCGGTGCTTGCGTTGGTCACATAACCGGTCGGGCAACACGGCAATCCAACCAGTGGATCGTGTGTATCGCCAATGGCGAAGATCAATGTGTCGACATCGAGTTCGGTAGTTTTGTCGGTTGTCTTGGCCGAAGTGCCGCCGTCGCGCGCTACCAGAATATTGTCGGCAATGGTGAGCTTTGCAATCCGGCCGTCCGGGCCGGGCGTAATCGCGGTCGGCGAACTCAGGAAGCGAAACTTCAGTCGCGCTTCAAGAGCCGGCTGATCAGCGTTCTTTACCAGGCACGGAAAAGTTTCTTCCGGCACCTTGGCGATGTCCTGGCCAACCGCCGCCATGCGATCTTTTACGCGTTGCAGTTCTTCCTGAAACGCCTTGCGATCGAGATACATTTCGATGTGGGCGAATTCCTTTTCGTCGAACTTGGCTTCAAGCGGCCCACGGCGCGCGATCACGATGACTTCTTCGGTCTTGCGATTCGGACAATCGAGCAGTAGCCAGCGCGCGATGTCGACCATGACGTTGCCCATGCCGATGATGGCAACCCGCTTCCCGGTGGAAAAATCCTGCGAAGCAAACGGAGGTAATTGGTTGTAGTAGTAAACAAAATCTTTCGCGGAATAGACGCCCGCGGCATTTTCTCCCGGCATGCCCAGCTTCTTGGTGCCTTGCGCCCCAACCGCGAACACCATCGCCGCCGGGCACAGCTCGCGCAAAGCTTCGATCGAAATCAGCGAATTTTTGCCCACCGGCACGTGCCCGAAATAATGAAGGTTGGGCAGCGAGAACGCCTTCGCAAATTGCTTGCGTAACCCGAACTTCATCTTGTCTTTCACCGGATAAATGCCGTATTCGGCCAGACCGCCCGGCTTCACATCGCGATTGAAGATCACAGTCTCATGCCCGGCGAGCGCGATCTTTTGCGCAGCGAAGATTCCTGCGGGACCTGCCCCGACTACGAAGACGGTTGCCAAGATGGCCTCCCATAAACAGATGCGCGAGCACTGCCCCTGGACTGCCTCGCACCTGATGCTTTACAGGCTACCTCAAGGCATGGGGACAAGGGGTGATCGAACTTACGATTCGATGTGATTTTGGTCACTCCGCGCTAAGCCTTAATGCCCTCGATCAGGGCAGCATTACTGCGCCGCCGGCTTCGTTTTGCTCAGGCTTATGTCGTGCTTCCCCTGGCACTCGGATTCCGGATCGTAAGTTGCGGTTCCCCGAAGATCGTCCTTCGAGGCATCGAATTCCAGCGGCGGACGGTGCACGCGAGCGGGAAGTCCCGTGAACTTCACTTTTCCGTCGGAGTTGGTTCCGGCTTCGAGATCAAGCCGGTGGAATCCGCCGAAACCGTATGCAATATGCACATCGATCTTGGCCGCGTAGACCGGCTTACCATCTGGGCCGCTGATGGTCAGTTCCAGCGAACATGGGCCCGCTCCACCGTCCATGACCGGGACCTGCTGGGATTCGGATTTAGGACTTGATTGTCCGAATAGCAAGTAACTGCCGAGCAAAGGAAAGAGCACAACTGCGCGCGCAATATCGCCAATCCTGATCATATCCTCGAAATTATACGAGTTATGAGAGGCTTCGCGCCTCCCTCCGCGTCGCCGGCTTGTAAAACAAGTCGACACGACTCACTGGCCATTAGCGGCTTCCTGTTACTTCGGTGTTTTTGTGATTTCAATCACACTCACCCGTTGCAGCCGTCACAGACGGCCTGCACCGCATTTCGGACAATACAGTCCTAAAGGACGAAAGATCTCGGACAATCGGCTCTTAAAGGACAAGAACATGACCTGGCCAGGATTTCCGAAACGGCTGCAATCGGCGCTGAAGGCGCTGGGCTGCCTGGCCTATGCGCAGACCGCCATGCAGGCGCCCAGCATTGCCGAACAAATTGATGTACCCAAGGCTGAAACCGCCAAGATCCTGCAATTGCTAGTCTGGGGAGGGTTCGTGACCTCACGGCGCGGCACCAAGGGCGGTTTTCAGCTGGCAACATCCGCTGACCGCATCACCATGGGCGAAGTCATCGACTTTTTTCTCGCCCGGCACCCGGAAAAATCTGGCCGGACCTCCCCGGTTATGCGCGCCCTGCAGCAGTGCATGGCGCCGGGCCAGCAAAAATTTGCCCGCTTGACTCTGGCCGATGTCGCTCATTTTTCAGCGCGCCGGCCGGTAAGGAAACGCGATTCCAGTACGCGAGAAAAAAAGTGTTGAGCTCATATTTCCGATTCCAAAACTCAGTTAGTCGTCAACGTAAAGGAGTGGACAAAATGCTTCGAACCGCAGATAAGAACTTCACCGCCGCAATTCTTTGGAAATTTTCCGCACTTGTGTTCGTGGCTGCTCTCTGGGCGCCCAGCGCACACGCCGTTCCCAGTTACTCCCGGCAGACGGGCCTCGCCTGCTCGTCCTGTCATTACAATCCGCCAGAACTGACTCCGTTCGGGCGCAAATTCAAACTCGAAGGCTACACGCTCAGCACCAAGCCGGAAGTCAGCGAGGACAAGAAGGACCACAACACCGGCCTGCATCTGCTGGAAGCGTTCCCGCTCTCGATCATATTCGACACATCTTTCAGCTCCGTGAAATCGAATGTACCGGGTACGCAGAATGGGAACTTCGAGTTTCCTCAGGCCGCATCATTGTTTCTAGCAGGCGCATGGGCAAGCCATGTCGGAAGCTTTGTTCAGGTCACCTATGATCCGCAAGGCGACCACTTCACCTGGGACAATACCGATATCCGTGCCGCAACTAATACAGGCAAATTATTTGATAAACAGCTTACGTATGGGCTCACACTGAATAACAACCCTACGGTCGAAGATTTGTGGAACAGTACGCCGGCTTGGGGTTTCCCGTTCGCCTCTTCCGATGTGGCTCCATCACCCACGGCCGGCGCGATCATCAACGGCGGTGTCGCGCAGGATGTGGCCGGCATCGGAGGCTACGCCATGTGGAATGACCACGTCTATCTCGATGCCACCGTGTATCGCTCCGAGCACCTCGGACAATCGCAACCCAACGACGGTACATGCTGCTCGATCAATATCCGGGGTATGGCTCCGTACTGGCGCTTCGCCTATCAAACCATCAATGGCAACAACGATCTGGAGGTCGGAACATACGGCATGCACCTGAGAAGTACTCCAGGGTCAATCGTAGGCATGGAAGACAGCTTCACGGACTGGGCGGTCGATTTCCAGTACAACCGCACCATCCCGCAATGGAAAAACGACGTGTTCACGTTGCGAGGAAACTACATCCGCGAAAATTCATCGTTGATTGCCACTGCCAATGCGGGAGGCGCATTGTTCCCTGGTCACCACCTAAACACCCTGCAAGGAGAGGCCGAGTATCACTTCGGCAACCGCGTGTCGACAACTGCGGGATTGTTTAGCGTCACAGGCACTGCCGATCCTGTGCTCTTTCCGCAAGCACCGGTGAGCGGAAACTTCAATGGAAGCCCGCAAAGCCGCGGATACATTTTCAACGTCGCGTGGTGGCCGTACCAGAATATCGGCCTGACGGCGCAATACACCGGCTACACCCGGTTTAACGGCGGATCGACCAACTACGACCAGGCCGGCCGCAACGCCAATGGAAACAACTCGATTTACCTGCTGGCAAGGTTCGTGTTCTAGCACTTGCCTGACGCAATGGGGCAGAGACGGTCTTCCGGCTCAGGGTGACATGAGCAGGAAGGCCGTTCGCTTTTTTGTATTTGACCGGTTTAGATCGGCGCCTCGAAATACCGCATTCCACAAGCTTTAAGTACTCTTGACAACCGGCGGCGGCGGTAGCAGAATCGCAGAGGCGAATAAAAAGCGAAACTACTCTGGTTTCGGCAGCGCCAGCCAATTTCTGCCGAGGTCGCGATGTCCTCTCTTCCGTGCCATGCCGTTGATGCTGCTCCGTTTTTTCCTGCGCAGTTCCAGGATTTTGACCAGAAGCGGGCCAGCCTTTTAAAACACATCGCCCGCTCTGAACGACTGGCGGACGTGCGGCCGGCATCGCGGCTGGAAGTGCGTCCACGGCCAGAGATGATTTCGACTGGCATTTCTGAAATAGACACAATTACTGGCGGCATTCCGCGCGGCTGCCTGAGTGAAATTTACGGATCGGTGTCTTCGGGGAAAACCAGCGTTCTTGTGGCCACGATTGCGGCCGCCACCCGGCGCGATGAAACCTGCGTGCTGGTGGACGCCAGCGACAGCTTTGATCCCGCATCAGGCCAAGCTGCGGGTGTGGAATTTGGGAAATTGCTGTGGGTAAGATGCGGGAGTTCGCCGTTGGTCGTTGGTCGTCGGTCGTCGGCCCACCCCCACAAAGCCGAGAGCCATGATCCGAACAGATCGTCGGCAAAGTGGTCCGCAGTTGGTTTGCACAAATCAGCTAGCGCCCAGGACCAAGGACTAACGACCAAGGACGATAACAAAAATCGTCTTCAGAAAAATATCGAACGCCGCCTCGAGCAAGTTTTAAAAACCACCGATCTCATCCTGCAGAGCGGCGGGTTTGGGCTGGTCGCGCTCGATCTGGCGGGAATTCCTGAAAAATTTGCACGCCGCATTCCGCTGGCTTCCTGGTTCCGTTTTCAGCGCGCGGTGGAGCATACGAAAACGGCGCTGCTGGTCATCAGCGAATTCCCCTGCGCGCAGACGTGTGCGGCGTTGGTATTGGAAATTCAGGCGTCAGCGATCAGCCATCAGCCTTCAAGAAAACCAGCGCATGCTGAAGTTTTTGGGTCCACGCGCGTGCAAGCGGAAATCGTCCGCACCCGTTTGGAGCGCAAGCCGGTAGGGTCGGTGAAAACGAATTTCGCAATGCACGCCGTGCGAGCAGGATGAATTCGTTTGTTGTCCGTCGTACGTCGAGCCAAGAACCGAAAGTTAAAAGCCGAGAGCCAGAAGCCAGAGCCTGCTAGTCAAAGCGTACGAAGTACGACGAATAATTCACAACGTACGACGAACGACGTACGACAGTTTTATGCCTTTTGCCTGCATCTTCGTGCCTGATTTTCCGCTCGCCGCAATTGTGCGCGCTGAGCCTGCCCTGCGGTCGCAAGCTGTGGCTGTGGTTGAAGGCAAGCCGCCGCTGGAAAAAGTTCTCGCGGTAAATGAAGAAGCCCGGCGGGCAGGTATTTCAGCAGGTATGACAAAGCTGCAGGCTGAACTTTGCGAACACGTAACACTGCGCGATTGTTCTGAACTGCAGGAATTGGCGGCGCATCGCGCGCTGCTCGATTGCGCACAATCTTTTTCCCCTCGCGTAGAAGATGTTGCGCCAGACACGCTGTTGCTTGATCTCTCCGGTCTTGAAAAACTTTTCGGTCATTTCCCGAAAATTGCGCGGGAAATTTCTCATCGCGCTTCCGAAATGGGCCTCGAAACGAATGTCGCTGTGTCTTCAACGCTTGAAACGGCGTTGCTTGCGGCACGCGGCTTCAGCGGAGTCACAGTCGTGCCCGACGGAAAAGAAGCGGAAATTCTGGGGAGCTTGCCCCTGCAAGTGCTGTTCGCTGGTGAACAAGACCGCGAAGAATACGAAGAATTTTTAGAAATATTTCGAAGCTGGGGCATCAAAAAATTCCGCGATCTGGCGGCTCTGCCAGAGATTGAATTGAGTGAACGCCTGGGACAGTTTGGGCTTGAGCTTCAGCAGAAAACTCTTGGCCTGAGCCATCGAACTCTATCCCCATCGGATCCTCCGCTGGTTTTTGAAGAAGCGATTGAACTGGATTATCCGCTGGTGCTGCTCGAGCCGCTCGCATTCGCGCTGAACCGCATGCTCGAACAGTTATGCGCCCGGCTGCAGGCACGCGCGCTGGCAGCGCAGGAATTACATCTTCAGCTGACGCTTGAAACTGGCTTCCCTCGTGAAACTTCGTGTCCTGCGTGGTCGAATAATGGAGCCACTAAGGGCGCGAAGGTACACGAAGGTTTACAGAACCAGGCTGAAGTTTTTCATCGCACAATCCATTTGCCCGTTTCTTTACTCGATCCCAAAACGTTTCTGAAATTGTTGCAGCTGGATTTGAAATCGCATCCTCCGGGCGCTCCGGTCACAAAAATTCTTTTGCGCATCGAGCCCGCGAAACCTCGCCCGGCTCAGAACGGATTATTTCAGCCTTCTTCTCCGGAGCCGGAGAAACTCGAGCTCACGCTGGCGCAAATTCGCGCGGTGGTTGGAGAAGACCGTGCCGGTTCTCCGGAGTTGTTGGACACACACCGTCGCGAGGCATTCGAGATCAAGCATTTCTCGCCATCGAAAAATGGAAACGGGTCCGCGCAAAAGGATTCTACGCCGAAAGATCTCGTTACCGCGCTGCGAATTTTTCGTCCGCCAGTCGCGGTTCAGGTCAACCAACAAAACGGGCGATTGTCACACATTGCAGCAACCAAGCGAAATCAGATTTCAGGAGACGTGCTGTGGTCGGCTGGGCCGTGGCGCTCGTCGGGAGACTGGTGGGAGCAGGATGCGTGGCTGCGCGACGAATGGGACATCGCCTTGCGCGAGCAGGCAGGAATTGCCATGTATCGCCTGGTGCACGATCTGATCGGTGGAAAGTGGCTGCTGGAAGGAGAGTATGACTAATCGGATGATCAGGTGATCGGGCCATCGGGTGATTTGGGTGAGATCGTCCGATGACCCTATGACCAGATCGCCCGATGTATGTAGAACTTCACTCCCGCTCAGCTTTCAGTTTTCTCGAAGGTTCATCCCTGCCTGAAAATCTGATTGCTCGCTGCGCCGAACTAAAAATGCCGGCCATGGCGCTGCTCGATCGCGACGGCATTTACGGCGCCCCACGCTTTCATATGGCAGCCAAGAAAATTGGGCTCAAGGCGCACATCGGCGCAGAAGTCACGGCAGTTTTTTCACCACAGAGACACAGGAACACAGAGAACTACAAATCAAAACCAACAAATAAACAGAATTCCCCTGTGCCGGAGCATGCCCTGAGCGCAGTTGAAGGATGTCTCTGTGGTGAATTCAGGCTCCCCCTTCTCGCTTCATCCCGCGCCGGCTATCAAAACCTTTGCCGCTTGATCACGAAGATGAAGCTGCGCGCGGCGAAGAATGAAGGCGCAGTATTTGAAAACGAATTGCAGGAGCACGCCGAAGGCTTAATTTGCCTGACCGGCGGAGGCGACGGCCCGCTCGCCAATGCGCTCAGAACCGGCAGCATCGAAGACGCGCGCCGCACTATCGAGCGACTGATCCACATCTTTGGACAGAACAATGTTTACGTCGAATTGCAGCGCCATTTTCGTCGCGAGCAGGAACTACGCAATGGCGCGGCAATCGAGATCGCCCGTTCGCTGCATCTGCCGCTGCTCGCCACAAACGGCGTGCGTTATGCCACTCAAGACGCTCGTGAACTTTGCGATGTCTTCATTGCGCTTCGAAATCACTGCACGTTGAACACTGCCGGGCGTTTGTTGGAGCGTAATTCTGAATGTCATCTGAAATCCCCGGAAGAAATGCAGGCTTTGTTCGCCGATTTGCCGGAAGCCATCACCAATACCGTCGAGCTTTCCTCGCGCCTCGAATTTACGCTGCAAGACCTGGGCTACGAATTTCCCAAATATCCCGTACCCGAAGGCGAGAGCATGATGTCGTTCCTGCGCGAACGGGCGCGGGAGGGATTTCAGTCGCGCTACGGCCCTGCTTCCGCTGATTTGAAGCAACGCGCCCAGGCCCAGATCGAATGCGAACTGGCGCTGATCGAAAAGCTCAAGCTCCCCGGCTATTTTCTGATCGTCTGGGACCTGATTCGCTTCTGCCGCGAGCAGAACATTCTCGTGCAGGGCCGCGGTTCGGCCGCCAATAGCGCGGTCTGCTATTCGCTGGGCATCACGGCCGTCGATCCGGTCGGAATGGAGTTGCTCTTCGAACGCTTTCTTTCCGAGGAGCGCGGCGAGTGGCCGGACATCGATCTCGACCTTCCCAGCGGCGACGAGCGCGAAAAAGTAATTCAGTATCTTTACCGCCGATATGGCGAACGCGGCGCGGCCATGACCGCGAACGTCATCACCTATCGCAGCCGCATGGCGTCGCGCGAAATCGGCAAAGTGCTTGGCTTCGATCCCGAAACTCTCGACAAAGTTTCCTCTGCGGTCTCGCACTGGGAATATCGCGACGCCAACGACACTTTTGATCACCGCTTTCGCGACGCCGGCCTCGACCTGCGCCATCCGCGCATTCGCAAATATTTTGAGTTGTGCGAAGCCATTCAGGACCTGCCGCGCCATCTAGGCCAGCACTCGGGCGGCATGGTGATCTGTCAGGGACAGCTTGATTCCGTGGTTCCGCTCGAGCCCGCATCGATGCCGGGCCGCGTGGTTGTGCAATGGGACAAGGAAGACTGCGCCGACCTCGGCATCGTGAAAGTCGACTTGCTCGGCCTGGGCATGATGGCGGTGCTCAAAGATTCCATCGAACTTATTCGCGATCACTACGGCGATGAAGTCGATTTGGCGCATCTTCCCGCCGACGATCCGGAAATTTATTCCACGCTGCAAAAAGCCGACACGATCGGCATGTTTCAGATCGAAAGCCGCGCGCAAATGTCGTGCCTGCCACGCCTCAAACCGAAAAGGTTTTATGACATCGTCGTGCAGGTCGCGATCATCCGCCCTGGGCCCATCGTCGGGCAGATGGTCAATCCTTATTTAGAGCGGCGGCAGGGGCGACAAGCGGTCACCTATGCTCATCCTTCGCTCGAACCGGTGCTCAAGCGAACCTTGGGCGTGCCGCTTTTTCAGGAACAACTTTTAAAAATGGCGATGGTGGTCGCGGGATTTTCGGGAGGCGAAGCTGAGGAACTACGCCGCGCCATGGGATTCAAGCGCTCCGAAAAGCGCATGCGCGAAATCGAGGCCAAGCTGCGCGCGGGCATGACCCGCAACGGGATCCCGCCACAAGCGCAGGAAGAGATTGTGCTCTCGATCACTTCCTTTGCGCTGTATGGGTTCCCCGAATCGCACGCTGCCAGCTTCGCGCTCCTCGGATATGCCAGCGCTTATCTCAAATGCCATTACCTTGCGGCTTTCACGGCGGCGCTTTTGAACAATCAGCCGATGGGCTTTTACAGTCCGGCCACCATTTTGAAAGATGCGCAGCGACATGGATTGAAAGTGCTGCCGGTGGATGTGATGCGATCGGAGTGGAATTGCACGTTGGAAGCCTTTAGCCATCAGCCGTCAGCCGTCGGGGACATCGAGCGTCGTGATGGCACACAAGCCCTCCGCCTCGGCCTCCGCTATGTGAAAGGATTGCACGAGGGAGCCGGCCAGGCCATAGCGCGTGAACGCAATCGTACTCCGTTCACATCGATTCACGATCTGGTGCGGCGCGTGCCGGAGTTGAGAAAAAGCGAACTGAACACGCTCGCAGAAATCGGAGCATTAAACTCAGTTACAAGTTTCGAGTTTCAAGTTTCCAAACCGGCTTCTCGAAACTCGAAACTGGAATCTGGAAACTCGCGCTTTCATCGTCGCGATGCCCTTTGGAACGCAGCGGCTGCGGTCAATCCCTCCGGTCCGCTGCTGGAGAACATTTCCACTCCCGACGACCAATCTCCCTTAAAAATGATGACCAACGAAGAGCGGCTGGTCGCGGATTTTCGCGGTACGGGCATGACTGTCGGCCCGCATCCCATGGCATACCATCGCGCGCGTATGGAGAAAATGGGCGTGCACCGCGCTATCGATCTCAGCAAACTTCCCACTGGACGCAAAGTCCGCACCGCAGGCGGAGTGATTGCGCGTCAGCGCCCTGGCACAGCGAAAGGATTTGTATTTTTAAGCCTGGAAGATGAGACCGGAGTTTCCAACGCGATCATTACTCCGGGCTTGTTTCAGCAGAACCGGCTTCTTTTAGCAACCGAACAATTTCTGTTGATCGAAGGAATTTTGCAGAATCAAGACGGCGTGATTTCCGTGAAAGCCGCCCGCGTCGCACCCTTGAACATCACACGCGCGCAGACTGCGTCGCATGACTTTCATTGAGTGCCCCTGCGGGCAGTATCAGCAGCGCCGCCGTTACTCTACTGGGTGCGCCGCGTCTTTCCGGGATGAAGACAACTTACCTGATGAGAGTTTCAACCAGTCACGCTGGTAGGCAAATGAAATCGCGAGCAGCAGAATGCCTAGAACGATAAAGCTGAGGATGCGATAGATGCGGTCTAGTTCCGAAGTGTCGTACACAAATACCTTGAGCGTCGTGAACGCGATCAGGACGAGCGCTTGCCAGCGAAGAAATGCCGAGGCGCGCCAGAAACCGATGGTCATCAACATGGCTCCGTAGGCCATCCAGAGCGCCGAATAGCTGAAATCTCGGGCGATACCGAGCGCGCGCATTTTGGCCCAGACGTCGGGCCGAAAGACAGTAGGTTTCAGGGGAACGATTTGCTGGAGGTAGTAATCGTTTATTTCGCGGCTGAGGGCAATTAAAGCGAGCGCGTTCATAGCAACGACTGCAAGCGCTCCGATGATCTTTCCTGCTTCGTCATCACGCTTCACACTCTGATACGCCACGAAAGCCAGAGCAGCAATGGCCACCACATAAACTGCCATCCGCGTGTTGAAGATCGGCCGCGCAATGACGAAATTGTCGACCAGGAGCAACCGGCCCACTCCCAGCACCAGCGCGGCGACGGCAAAAATATTTAGAAGGTCCGATTTAATCCGTTCCGCGACCCACAGCAGCACGGCCGATTCGACGAACCATCCAATGGTGATCCAGTGGGCTTCGAGGCGAATGGGAATTGCAACTGTGATCAAACCGACAGCGAGGGCGAGGTGCATCATGCGCAAGTTGCGCCGTGCAATTTCGTCGGCTTGCTGCGATCGCACACACACTAGCAGCAGATACACCGCAGCCAGCAAAAGCGAAAACCAGGCCATCGCTGTGTGGCTGATCTCGCTGATCATCGCGTACGCCTGCAGGAAATAGGTCGCGGCGTTCACCAGCGCGAGCACGAGCGGCATGGTCCCCTGCGCGTGTTCGTGGCGCAGCATCAGGAGCGGCGCGATGGCAAAGATCAGGAAAAAAATTGTGGCGAAGATCAGGGTGGGTTCGAATTGAGGGCGGGTGTAAAACTCCGCGTACCAGGAAACGTAGAGTATTAGGGTGCCAATAAAGCCAAGAAAAAGCAGCCTGCGCCAAGGCTTCACAATCGCGAGGCCAAAACTGCCAAAATCAAGCAGCACAAGATAGGAGAACAGCGCGATTTCACGATTCTGGCCAGTCGAAAGCAGCACCGGAGTTGAGAAACCTCCGGCGATGGCGAATACCGCTAGAATCTCTGCATCTTGCAATAGCGCCATCGCGCAGGTTGAAGCAGTCACGATGACCATGCAGGCAAACACCACGCCCGACGGCATCAGGTGGTAAACCTGAAAAGCCGCCCAGAGCGACAGATAAAGCGTCCCGATCCCAACCGCTTTCAGAGAGTAAGAAAAAATGCGATATCCCCGGCTGCGGAATGTCTCGCTCCAGATGACAACCGCGATTCCTGCAATCAAGCCAATGGCGATTCGTCCCGCGGGGCCGATCCAGTTGTTTTCAAACGCGTACTTCAGAAAAAACGAAACGCCCACGAGCATCGCCGCAATGCCGACGCGGTTCAGCCAATGCGATCCGATACGAGACTCGAGGTCGGGCGGAACGTCGACTCTCTCCATCAGGGAAGGTGTGGTGGCTGGCGGAATACTCGGGCGGGGCGGAGCAACCGGCGGTTGGGCGGGAAATTCGCGAGTTTCCGGCTTAGGGACTGGCGGCGCAGGTTCGCGCACCGGCCCTGAAACGCGGAAAGCAGCTTCCAGGCGATAAACTCTCGCCGTCAACTCCCGAATCTGCTCGAGGAGTTGATCAAATTCCTGCCGAGAAATCTCCAAGCGTGCCCCTGGACGTCGCGCTGATTATGCCCGAAATCTCATTCCGCGAGTACTGATACGGCGATGGAGTGCTGATGCTGATTTCTGCAGCACAAAAAAGCCGCAGCTTCGTGCTGCGGCTTTTTCGAGATTCGTGACAAATTAGTGGCGTTTGCGTCCGCCCTTTTTCTTCGCGCTCTTCTTCCCAGATTTCTTCTTCGCTGCTTTTTTCCTTGCGGTTTTCTTCGCTGGTTTCTTTGCTTTTTTCTTTGCAGCTTTCTTGGGAGCTTTTTTGGCCTTCTTCTTCGCTGTTTTTTTCGCCGGTGCTTTCCTCGCCGGCTGGCTTCCGCCGCCACCTCCTCCACCCATCGGCTCAGGAGTCGGTTCTTCCATCATCGGTTCCGGCTCGGGTTCCTCAACCTGTGGAACTTCGGCCTCTTCTTCCTCTTCTTCCTCTTCGTAATCTTCTTCGAGCGTATCGCCGTAACCGCCGGCATCACCGAATTCGTCGGCTTCGTCGTCACGCAGGTAGAGGGTTTCCTCAAACATCATTTCAGTGCCTCCTCGTCGGGTCGCCGCAGTGCCGAACTGCGCAGCTACGTCGTGCAAGAGAATTAGAAAGACAAAAATTACAACGGCGCGCCGGATTATAACGGGTTGCGTGGAACGTAGCAACTGCAATTCAGCGCCAAATTTTGCGCGCAGGAATTCTGTGAGAAGCAGAAGTTGAACTGCGGACTTACTGCGGAATCACCAGCACCATTCCCGGACGTAGAACTGCAGTATGTGCGTTGTTCTGTTTTATGGCTTCGACGCTGGTGTTGTAGTTGGTCGCGATGGAGTAGAGTGTCTCGCCCGGCCTGACGGTGTGGCGAATGCTCGAAGTGGACTTAACCTCTTTTAACTTACTGGCGCGCTTAGACTTAGATGCAACCTGCTTCTCCGGCGCGGCGGCCGGGCTCACCGGCAGATGCACGTAGAGCACGCGCCTGCCACTCAAGCTGTCGCCTTTCAGATGATTCCACCGGCGAATGGTCACCGGCGGAATGCCTAGATTGTCCGACACGGTTTCGAGCGTATCGTTCTTTTTCACGTGATAGACAGTCAAGCGCCTGGCATAAGCTTGCTTATCAGCAGAGTGTGTGCCGGGGGGAATTGGAATCACCAATTTGGCGCCAGCCTCTACGCCGTCACCCAAGTCCAGTTGATTCGCCTGCGCTATGGCGCGGGCGGTTGTGTGATACAACCGGCCGAGTGACATAAGCGTTTCACCTTGCGCAACCTGGTGATAGCGCCACCAAACTCGCATATCGAGCGGAATGGAAGCGATCGCACTCTGATATTTGTCAGCGGTTCCAACCGGCAAGTGCAGATCGAAATGCCCCTTGGGCGTGACCATGCGATAAAGGCTGGGGTTCAAATCCGCCAACTCTGCCGGTGAAACATCCACGCATTCTGCCACCAAATGCAAGTCAACCTGATAGTTGATCTTCACCGTGTCGTAGGCAACCGGCGGATCGGGCGTAATCGAATCCAGGCCATACTGCTCCGGATTCTTTGCCATGATCGTCTCGGCGATGATGATGGGAACGTAGTTGCGGGTCTCCCGCGGCAGCACGTTCCGGCGATAAAGCTCCCAGAAATCGGCGTAACCGGTTCGCTTGACAGCACTTTGAATTGTCCCGGGGCCGGAGTTGTACGCCGCCATTGCCAGGTACCAGTCTCCGAACTCGCTATACAGGTCTTTCAGGTGCCGGGCCGCGGCCCGTGTCGATTTTTCGGGGTCCTGCCGCTCATCCATCCAGACGTTGCGGTGCAGATCGTACCCTCGCGCGCGGCTGCCCATGAATTGCCAAATCCCACGTGCTCCAACTCGTGAAACCGCATAGGGATGGAATCCGGACTCGGCCTGCGCCAGGTAGATCAAATCCTGGGGAACACCCTCTTCCTTAAGAATCCCTTCGATCATCTCGCGATATCGGCCGCTGCGTTCCAACCCGTGTTCGAGCGTGCCCCTTCCGCGGGTAGAAAAGTAATTGATATAGCCAGCCACCTGGTCGGTCATCATCAGCGGGAGGTCGGAATGTGTGGCCTTGATCTCCGCCGTCGCCTTGGCTTTCAAATTGGGGTCGATCGGATAGTTCGACACTTCATTGGCTTCATCGATCGGCGCTGGCTCGGCCTTCTGCTCGGCGGCATTTTCCGTGGTTTGCTGTAGATCGAGCAGCTCGAGCTGATTCGATCCTTGCAGGACCCGAGCGTACTCACTCTCGAAGCGTGTATCGTTGCGAACCTCCGCCGGGCTTCCCAGCAATAAATCGAAAGCCTTGTCGAAGTACTGCTTAGCGGCCTCTTTGTGGCCCTCGTTGTATTCCGCTTGGCCCGCCTGATACTCCTTCTCGGCCTTGTTAATAACCTCGGCGACCGGATCGGGCTTAGGTTCGACGGGCTTAGGGAGTGGTTTCGATTCGACCTTCTTGGCCTCTACCTTTGGCGCTGATATCTTGGCTGGAGCAGACGCAGCCGTCTTAGCAGTAGCTTTGGTCTTACTTGGAGAGGGGGTCTGGATCGGTGGAGCAGCCGCCTCAGGGGAAGGCAGGGTCGCCGCTGGCTTCTTGGCCGAGCACCCCACACTTGCAACAAGAGCGATCAACAGTAAAAACTTCGGGGACCAGAAACCATTGATCTTCATTAGCATCTATCACTTACCGTCGATCCGACCTCAGTCACCCGGAGCGATATGAAATCGTACTACCCTGATTTTTGATGGTCAATGTCTAATCGTCTTTGCCTAAGTTACTTTTGGAACGGCCTCATCGGCCTTTAGCAGGATGACCAACTCGGCCCGGAAATCCACTGGGAAGAAGAGGCGTCCGACACTATGGAAGCCTCTTGCATCGAAGGAGGTTGGAATAAGGAGGAATCGTTATGGCCGACAGCCAAAGTCGTTGTGCTCACCCTCAGTGTACCTGCCCGGTTTCCGCTGGAGAAAAATACTGTAGCCAGGCTTGCTCAGATGCCGCCGAAGGCGGCCGCACGAGCGATCGTTGCTCCTGTCCTCATCCGCAATGTGCCAGCGCGATGGCGGCATGACGACATCGTTGATTTGACTCCGGATATCCCCCCAGCCACCCGATGCGGGCTAAGACGTACTAAACTTGTGTCTCGAACTCTGCGCCATGGAAACTTCCGTTCAGCCAGCCGTCGGAAAAATCGGAAATCGCAGTGGCTGGGGTAAGACTCAGATATTGGTACTTCTCGTCGTCGTCACCAACGTTTTCGGGAACATCTTCCTGAGCCGGGGGATGCATCAGGTGGGTCGAATCGTCTCCGCGTCGCCCTTTGACTACCTACGCGCCTTCGCCAATCCCTGGACTATTTTGGGAATATGCGTGCTTATCGTCTGGATACTCTCTGACCTGGCTTTGCTGAGTCGCGCGGATTTAAGCTTCGTGCTTCCCGTTACCGCCAGCGGATACGTGCTGGTGGCATTCTTCGGCCATTTTCTTCTGCATGACCACATTTCTTGGGCACGCTGGACGGGAATTCTGCTGATCACAGGAGGGGTGGTTCTGGCGGAAGAAACGCCCACTCGCACCACCACCGGTCCGCCCGAACACCTGCTGCCGGGGCACAAACGATGAAATGGCTGCTGGTAGCAATCATTGCAGTTTCCAACACGCTTGGCGACGTGCTGAACACCGCGGGCATGAAGCGCCAGGGCGAAGTGGAAGACCTGAGACCCCGCACCCTGCTCGGGATGGTCAAGAAGATCTTTCACAACCCGTTGGTGCTGGCGGGCTTCGGAGCGATGGCGGTTTCGTTCTTTGCCCTGCTCTCGCTGCTCTCGATCGCGACTGTCAGCTTCGCCGTGCCAGCGACAGCTATCAGCTATTTACTCGAAACGCTTCTCGCGAAATACATCCTGGGCGAAGACGTGCGTTGGCGGCGCTGGGCCGCCGCCAGCTTGGTTGCTTGCGGAGTGGTGCTGTTGTCGTTTTAGGCTTCGCCGCTTATCTGCCTGGCTCTCCTTCGTGTTCCTTGTGTCTTTCGTGGTTCTTGTACGGAGGTCTGAAGGTGCACCCTGCTTGCCTGCATGCTCTCCTGTGTCTAAAATCAATAGGTTTGGCCGCTGACCCTTCCCCATTTCTCAGCGGATCGTAATCCTAACCCGGAGATCATATGAAGACTGTTTCGCTGGAGCAGGAGATTAATCCCTGGGAGGCGCAATCTGCGCGTTTCGACTTCGCCGCGCAAAAGCTGAACCTAGATGAAGGCTTGTGGAAGGTGTTGCGCTATCCCAACCGGGAGCTGATCGTTCACATTCCCGTTTCCATGGACAACGGCAAGCTGGAAGTGTTTACGGGATTCCGCGTGCAGCATTCGATTGCGCGGGGGCCGGCCAAAGGTGGCGTCCGGTATTCACCCGACGTCACTCTCGACGAAGTTCGCGCTCTGGCCAGCTGGATGACCTGGAAGTGCGCGGTGGTTAATATTCCGTTCGGCGGCGCCAAGGGCGGAATCATTTGCGATCCGCACAGGATGTCTCAGGGCGAGCTGGAGCGGCTGACCCGGCGTTACACGGCGGAATTGATCGAGTTCATCGGGCCTGAAAAAGACGTCCCCGCGCCCGACATGAATACCAACGAGCAGGTCATGGCCTGGATGATGGACACGTATTCCATGCACATGCGACAGACGGTAACTGCGGTGGTGACGGGGAAGCCGATCAATATTGGCGGATCACGCGGAAGGCGCGAGGCCACCGGGCGCGGCATCATGATCGTCTGCGATGAGGCGATCAAGAAGCTGGGCCTGCGGCCGGAAAATACCCGCGTCATCGTGCAGGGCTTCGGTAATGTCGGCTCGAACGCCGCCCTGCTGATGGCGCAGGCTGGATACAAAATCATCGGCATCATCGAAGTGGATGGGGCGATTTACAACAAGAATGGAATCGATGTCGAAGCGCTGGCGAAGCATAAGGAGCGGCATCGTGGCATTGCGGATTTTCGCGAAGCCGAACCAGCTGATCCTGCCGAACTGATGCTGACCGAGTGTGAAATTCTGGTGCCGGCTGCGACCGAAAACCAGATCACCAGCCGCAATGCCGACCGCATCAAGTGCCGCATTTTGGCGGAAGGGGCGAATGGCCCTACCACTGCGACCGCTGACGAGATTTTGGCGGACAAGCGGGTATTCGTAATTCCGGACATCTTATGCAACGCCGGTGGCGTGACTACCTCGTATTTCGAATGGGTACAGGACCGCCAAGGGTATTTCTGGAAAGAGTCGGTGGTCAACGAGCAGCTCGAAGACATCATGGTCAACGCTTTTCACGACGTTGCCCAATACGCCGAAACTCACAAGGTTCACAACCGGATCGCGGCGTACATGCTGGCAATTGATCGGGTGGCGTACACCATCAAGCAACGGGGAATCTATGCGTAGGAATGCCGGGTGGGTCTACTCCTTTTGAGCCGTCGCGAAGGCATTAGCTGTCCCAAGCAGGCACGCCGGACATGGCAGTTGGGGCCGGTCAATGCATTCGTGAACGGGAATTCTTTTTGTAGTTCTTTAAGCTTACACGCTGGCTCGGCGGCTCGCGCACGTTTCGCCAATCGGAGGAGTTTTTGGCGGTTCATCTCAGCACGGCGTTTGAGCTGGATTGGGCGCGTCCACTGTAGAAGACTGGTAGCGCAACAGCATCCATTCGAATTCGAGTCGTGTTGACCGAAGTAACCAAGCGTCTCGAATTGACATCTACGCGGGTTCTCGGACATTTATTGAAGGAGCAACTTTCATGCGTAAACTCTGGATTTTAGCTACAACCGCAATCTTAGCCTTGACACTCTGCGCGGGGACCATTCAGGCAACCACACAGGGCAGCGCCGCAAGTTCCGTCTCGCAAACAGCTAAGGCGCCCCGAGGCGAGAAGCTTGACATCAATTCGGCCACCAAGGAGCAGCTCCAGGCGTTGCCCGGAATCGGCGAAGCCTTTGCACAGAAGATAATCGACCACCGTCCGTATCGAACCAAACGGGATCTCGTGCTGAGGAGAATCATTCCACAACCGACGTACGACAAGATCAAAGACCAGATCATCGCCCACCAGAGCACGGCGAAAGCGCCGCCGAAGAAGTAAGCAGACCCAGAGAAAACGCCAGCACTGGCGTCAGAAAACGCTTGACAAGCCGCTCTGGACGCGGCTAGACCGCGCAAATCCAGCTCACGAGTTTTGTTGCGCGCCATTCTGCCTTCCCATATTCTTCAACCAAGTAAGAATGGCCATCGCACTTCCAGGCGGAACAGAAAGCCTGCAGCTACAACAGCTGCTGCTCGAGCTTTTCGTCATTTTCGTGACCACGAAGATGCTGGGCGAGATATTCGAGCGACTCAGCCTGCCGGCGGTCCCGGGCGAGATTCTGGCCGGAATGGCGCTTGGCCCATTCGCCTTAAGGCTCATTCCTTCAGATCCGACACTGCATTCGGTCGCCGAGGTCGGGGTGATCTTCATTCTCTTCAGTGCCGGGCTGGAAACCAGTCCCCGCGACTTGATCCGCGTCAGCCGCAAAGCTTTGCTGGTATCAGTTCTGGGGGTGGTGGCGCCTTTTGTGCTCGGCTTTGCTTACATGAAAATTCGCGGGGACGCGACCCTCGAGGCGGTCTTCGTGGCGGCAGCGATGGTGGCAACCAGCATCGGAATCACCGCCCGCACACTGGGCGACATGAACATTCTTTCGACGCGCACGGCGCGAATCATCCTGGGCGCCGCGGTATTCGACGACATCCTGGGCATGCTGGTCTTGGCGGTCGTGGCCGGCTCGGCTTCCGGCGCTGGCGTGCAATGGCTGCACCTTGGAGTGATTGCAGTCGAGGCGGTTGGCTTCGCGTTATTCATGATGTTTGTAGCGCCACGCATCGTGCACCAACTGCATCCGCAGATGGAACACCTTTCTACCCAGAACGCGTCCCTGGTGGTTGCACTTGCCATTTGCCTTCTGTTTTCGTGGCTGGCCGTCAAGATCGGCATGGCCGCAATTGTGGGCGCGTTCTTTGCGGGGCTGATGTTCGCCGACTACGCGCCGCGGTGGAACCTGATCCCGCGCGTCGGAGGCATCACGTCATTTCTGGCTCCGTTTTTTTTCTTCGACATTGGCGCTCGATTCAATGCACGGCAGCTTACGGGAACTGTCCTCACCATGACGATTGTGATCTCGCTGCTGGCGATTCTTTCCAAGCTGATCGGCTGCGGTTTGCCCCTGCTGCGCGAGGGCTGGCCGATGGTCTTCAAAGTCGGGATCGGCATGATGCCGCGCGGAGAGGTTGCGCTGATCGTGGCGCTGGTCGGCGTTCAATTTGGGACTTTGAGCGAAGCTGCGTACGGGATTATCGTACTCATGACGGTCGTGACCACGGTTCTTGCTCCGCCGATCCTGCACTACCTGTTCCGGCGCGAGATCAAGCAGCATCGCGAAGAGAGCATTCCCGAACCTGTGCAGTTATAATTCCGGTTCCATTTGCTTTGCGAACTTGGCCAACTCTGCGGCTAGGTCTTTTGACCTTCTTAAACTGCAAGACGCAAAGAACGCGAAGACAACCTATGAATCTTATTGGACGAGTTGCCGTAGTAACCGGAGCTTCCCAGGGAATTGGGCGAGCCTGCGCAGTGAAACTCGCAAAATGGGGCGCCAATGTGGCGCTGGTCGCGAGAAATAAGCAGAAGCTGGACGAAGTCGCGCACGAGATCGCATCTTTGTGTAGTGGAGGCGCGGGCGCACCCGTCCGCGCACTAGTCGCGCCCGCTGATATCGAAAATGAAGATCAGGTCAAGTCCGCGTTCAAGGCCATCATCGCCGAGTTCGGAAAGATCGACATCCTCATTAACAACGCCGGCGTAACGCGCGACCAGCTCATCATGAGGATGAAACGCGCTGATTGGGATTCCGTACTCAACACAAACCTCACCTCCGCGTATCTGTGCACGCAGCAGGCAATCAGCTTCATGCTGAAGCAGCGCTGGGGCCGCATCATCAACATCACTTCTGTCTTTGGGCAGATGGGACAGGCAGGGCAGGCGAATTACGCATCTTCAAAAGCTGGCCTGATCGGCTTGACGATGGCGGTTGCGCGCGAAGTCGGCTCGCGAAACATTACGTGCAACGCGGTCGCGCCGGGATTTATCGAGACCGCCATGACTTCCGTTCTCTCTGACGAGTTCAAACAGGCTGCTTTGAAGATGATTCCTCTGGGCCGCGTAGGCTCGCCGGAGGAAGTCGCAAACTGCGTGGCCTTTCTCGCTTCGGAAGAAGCCGCTTACATCACCGGCCACGTGCTCAACGTGAACGGCGGCATGCTGATGGGATAGTTGATGGTCATGTGACGCCCGCGCCACACAAAACTCAGGTCCGCGCCGATTTCACCGGCTCTCCCACCCTGCGGCTCACCTCGAACTGTACCTTTCCCTTCTTCGCATCCGCAACGACGTGGTCGCCGTGCAGGACCTCACCATCGAGAATCTTCAACGCCAGCGGGTCCTGAATCAGCTTCTGGATCGCCCGTTTTAGCGGACGGGCGCCGAAGTTCGGATCGAAGCCTTCGGTAAACAAAAGCTCCTTGGCAGCATCGGTAAGCTCGATGGAAATTTTGCGTTCTGCCAGCAGACGGCGCAGGTCTTCGAGCCTCAGGTCGATGATCTTGACCAATTGATCCTTGCCAAGCGGGCTGAACACGATGATGTCGTCCACGCGGTTCAGGAACTCCGGCTTGAAGTGCCCGTGCAAGGCCTGCATCACCAATTCAGTTGCACGCGCAAAGTCATCGGCGCTGCGCATGTTCTCGGCCTGCAGGTACGTCGAGCCGATGTTGGAAGTCATGATGATGATCGTATTCTTGAAATCGACCACGCGACCCTGGCCGTCGGTCAGCCGGCCATCGTCCATGATCTGCAGCAGAATGTTGAAGACATCCTGGTGCGCTTTTTCGATTTCGTCGAAGAGGATCACCGAGTAGGGCCGGCGACGAACCTGCTCTGTGAGCTGGCCACCTTCTTCGTAGCCCACATATCCCGGCGGCGCGCCGATCAGGCGAGATACGGCATGGCGCTCCATGTATTCCGACATATCTATGCGCACCAGCGCGTGCTCGTCATCGAAAAGAAATTCAGCGAGAGCGCGAGCCAGTTCGGTTTTTCCTACTCCAGTTGGGCCCAGAAAAATAAATGATCCAATCGGCCGCTTGGGATCGCTCAGGCCGGCACGCGAACGGCGAATTGCGTTAGAAACACGCTCCAGCGCCACATCCTGCCCAACCACCCGTTGCCGCAGCCGGTCTTCCATCGTGACCAGCTTGTTGACCTCGCCTTCGAGCATTTTGGAAACGGGAATACCGGTCCACTTGGAAACGATTTTGGCAATGTCTTCCTCGTCCACTTCCTCCTTCAGCATCCGTGCGGGTCGGATATTCTTGTCCGAGTTGGGTGCCCCATCCTTGTGCGCTTTTTGCGAAAGGGTGGGAGTATCCATCTCGGCATTCAGTTTCACCAGTTCATCTTCCGCCTGCCGCAACAGTCCATAACGAATCTCGGCGACCCGCTGCAGATTGCCTTTTCGCTCTTCAGCCTGTTCTTCGATTTTGAGCTGCTCAATTTTCTCCTTCAGCTGCCGCGAACGTGCAATGAGATCCTTCTCCTGTTTCCACTTCGCCTTGAGCGCATTCGATTTCTCGCGAATCCCGGCCAGCTCGCGATCCACATTCGCCAGCCTCTCGCGCGAGTTCGGATCGTCTTCTTTCTTGAGCGCCTGCTTTTCGATTTCCAGCTGCGTGGCCCGGCGCTCGAGCTGATCAATTTCAGTGGGAAGTGAATCGATTTGAATTCGCAGCGATGCCGCGGCTTCGTCGATAAGATCGATGGCCTTGTCGGGTAGAAAGCGGTCGGAGATGTATCGATGGGACAAAGTTGCGGCCGCAACGATTGCAGAATCCTTGATTCTGACGCCGTGGTGAACTTCGTAACGTTCTTTGAGTCCCCGCAGGATCGCAATGGTGTCTTCGACATTCGGCTCGCCCACGTAGACGATCTGAAACCGCCGCTCGAGCGCGGCGTCTTTTTCGATGTATTTTCGATATTCGTTCAGCGTGGTGGCGCCAATCGCGCGCAGCTCCCCACGAGCCAGCGCCGGCTTCAGCATGTTGGAGGCGTCGATAGCGCCTTCAGCCGCGCCTGCCCCGACCAGCGTATGCAATTCATCGATAAAGAGGACGATCTGGCCCTGAGAGTCTTCGATCTCCTTCAGCACCGCCTTGAGCCGGTCCTCAAATTCTCCCCGATACTTCGCGCCGGCCAGCATGGCTCCAAGATCCAATGCCACTACGCGCTTGTTCTTCAGAATTTCCGGCACGTCTCCGGAAATAATTCTCTGCGCCAGGCCCTCGACGATCGCCGTCTTCCCGACCCCTGGTTCGCCAATCAGCACGGGATTATTTTTCGTTCGGCGCGACAGAACTTGAACTACGCGGCGAATTTCTTCATCCCTTCCGATCACCGGGTCGAGCTTGCCCCGTCGCGCCAATTCAGTCAGGTCTTTCGCGTAGCGTTCCAGGGCCTGGTACTTCGCCTCTGGATTCTGATCGGTAATGCGCTGCGAACCGCGAACTGCGGTTAACGCTTTCAACACCGCATCGTGAGTCGCGCCAGCTCGGACAAGAATTTCCTGTGCCGGATCGCGCTTCAGCTCAGTCGTGGCAAGCAGCAAGTGCTCGGTCGAAACGTATTCGTCTTTGAAGTTGTCAGCCTCCTTGAACGAGCGGTCCAAAAGCTGATTTGCCGCTTGCGACAGAGCCGCCTGCGCCGACGCGCCTGAGACTTTCGGCAGCCGCTCGATCGCCTGGTAAACCTCGTTCAGCACCGATTGCGGCCCAACCCCGATTTTTTCCAGCACCGGCGGAACGATGCCTTCCTTGTCTTCCAGGAGCGCAGCCAACAAATGCAATGGCAATAGCTCTGGATTACCGTGCTCCGACGCGAGTTCATTCGCGCGCTGCACCGCCTCCTGCGCTTTCAATGTGAATTTGTCCCAACGAATTGCCATAACCTATTCCTATTTATCTAATTTCGACTTCTGCTTTTTTCCTGCCGGATTTTGTTAGGTGTCCCTTGTCGTCTTAGGCCCCAAGCAGCAAGGGAAAGACTGCGGTCCCGGAGCTTCTCCAGAATTTTGATCTTTTCCGTGAAGCTGAGGGACGACAGCGCTTTGCGCATCTTTTCCTTGGCCTTGCTCATGAGCCCTCATTCAAAAACTTATTCTGAAATTGCTCCCATTTTGAAAGCAGCTCGTGTTTCTCAAGAATTGCTCGCAGCAACTTAAGGTCCACTGCTTCCTCTTGGATGAACTGAAGCACTCGTATGTGGTCCTTTGCGCGTCCAGTAGACAATGCAATAGCCACGAGGTGCTCCGCGAGCATTACCCACGTTCTGATGCCTTCTACATCTACTGGTACGGACGCCACTACAGCCTCGAGCTCAAGTTCGTTGCCAGGGACGAGAAACTGCACCGGCCAGTCGCCCAGAACAATATGCTCTCTGTCCTCGATTCCGCCGCGCGCCTTTAGGTATTCGTAAATCGGAGTTAGGCTAACCAGCGCACCCGCCGGATTCGACAGCAATACGAAAACGTCAACATCCAACGTTGCGGCCGGTTCCAAGTAGAAAGTTGCACCAACGGCACCGCCGATGGCGTAATGCGAGATCACGCCGTCGGCTTGCATTTGGTTGAGCATCTCAAGCGTTCTTTTCACGAAACCATTTTCACCGAAACCGAGCCGGACAGGCCGATAAAACGAAGAGGCGGGTCTGACCCCGCCTCTCTAAGCTCAGCTCAAATCCACTTACGCTGCTCTTCCGGTGCTCTTGGCTTCCTTGCCTTCGAGCGCCTTGCCGATGTTGACCTTGATCTGCTTCGGCTTAGCTTCGGCCTTCTTGGCAAGCTGGATCTTCAGGATCCCCTTGTCGTAGTGGGCCTGTATGTTCTCGGTGTCGACCGTATTGGGCAGTGTGAACGAGCGCGTGAAGCTGCCGTATTGCCGCTCAACCCGGCGGAAATTCTCTTCTTTCTCTTCCTTCTCGAACTTGCGTTCGCCGTGCACGGTCAGGGTGTTGTTCTCGACGCGAACATCGATGTCCTTCTCATCGATTCCCGGCACCTCGATCTTCAGCGTCACGTTGTGCTCGTCCTCGTAAACGTCGACCGGGGGGGCGAAGGTCGAGCTAGTCAGCGCCTCCTCCTGATCGCCATAGGAATCGCGGAACAAGCGATTCATCCGGTCCTGCAAAGTAGTGAACTCACGGAAGGGGTCCCAGCGAGTTAGAACTGTCATGTCAATCCTCCTGAAGTCAGAATTTTTCTTAGAATTTCGGCACTGTACGCCGTAGCTGTCGTTATTTAGCTTAAGTATATAATAAAATCTTAGCGTGTTATTGTCAACTAAATTTTGCGCTTGTTTTTGTTTAACTTACGGCCAGAATAAGGCACTTAAGGTAAGCCGTCTCGGGGATTCCAAGCACGTTCGGATGATCCCTGGCTTGCCCTCGGTTCTCCAGAATTCGAGCGATCCTGTGCGAATCCTGAGCGGCGGAGGAGATAACTTCCAGCAAATCCGAACCCCCGACGTGGTAGGAGCAAGAGCAGGTCACCAGAATGCCGTCCGGCCGAAGCATCTTTAGCGCCCGGAGGTTGAGCTCTTTGTAGCCCCGAAGAGCGGTCGGCAGATCGCGGCGGGACTTAGCGAAGGCCGGCGGATCCAGCACGATGCAGTCATATTTCTTCCCAGAGTCGGAGTAGTCGCGCAGCAGGTCGAAGGCATTGGCTTCGATCCACTCGATTTCGCATCCATTCAGGCTTGCATTCTGCTCCGCGGTTTCGAGCGCCGGCCGGGAGCTGTCGACGCCGGTGACCTTCGCGCCGACGCGGGCGAGGTGAAGGGCAAAGCCACCCTGGTAACAGAAGACGTCCAGCGCATCGCCTCGCGCATAGTGCGCGGCTGCTGCATAGTTTTCCCGCTGATCGAGGAAGGCGCCAGTTTTCTGGCCGGCAAGCCCGTCGAACAGAAAGCGCACGCCATTCATCTGAAATTCGGTGTTTACACAGGTTCCGAAAACAAGCGCGGTCTCCTTCTCCGGAAGCTGCTCCAGACGCCGCACTCGCGGCTCGACGCGCTCGACCATCGCTGCCGGACTCAGCGCGCCCTGCAGTTCCGAGAGAAACACGGTTCGCATTGAATCGCCGTCCATGGCCTGCGTGAGGACCTGAAACGAGAGAACGTCGTTGTAGCGATCCACGATCAAACCAGGGAGAAAATCACCTTCGCTGAAGATCACCCGGTAAGCATTCGAGTTCTGAACGAAGCGCTTGCGGTAGGCAATCGCGTTGCGAACGCGTTGGCGAACGAGCTGTTCTAAGTCCTCGACCGGCTTCGACGAAATCATCCGAATCGCGATCTCCGAAGCCGAGCTATAAAGCGCAGAGCCGAGAATCTGCTGTGGCCGTGTGTTTCGGAGATTCCTATCCGAGCGGCCCGCGTCTTGCTCTGCTTCATGTTTCGATTTCCGGAACTGATCTTTAGCGGGAGCTTCCCTAACGTTAACCAGCGCCCCAGGCGGGATGCCGTTCGCTTCAACTACATCCGAGCGGTAAACCCAAATATGCCCGGCGCGCAGCCGGTCAGCACCACGACGGGAAATCAGAACTCTTGGGGAACCATGCGCTTCAGAAGGCATGGCAGAATCTTATCGCGGTTCAGTGTGGCCGCTCTCAATCCCTGGGAACTCAGTGAGAGATCAGGGTCTGATCGCGCTCGAGAATTGCGTCTCCGATTCGCTGCTGAAAGCGTCGGAAAGCCGGCAGATCGTAAAGCCTCATGCTGAGCTCTTCTTGCGGAATTTTCGTGGCTACCGCTTTGTGACTAATTGTCCGCGCTGCTGCACTCAGCTTGGCGGCCGTCTCCAGGTCGAAGCTTTCGGAAACTACCACCGTATTGTTTTTCCAAAGCTCGACAACGACCGGACCCTCTTCGGTGCTGAACTGTGCGACGGACAGTGGACAATCAGGACCGGAGCATGCAGCGCTGTCGGCCGGCAAGGCGTTCTGATAGCGTCGGGAGACAGCATTCACATAGAATTTCGAGAAGCGCTGCGCGGCCTGGTCGGAGCTCCAGCGTGAAACGTAAAACATTTTCAGGTCGGCGGTGGTAGCGGGGGCTGCGGATTTTTTGCGAAATGCCATGTAAGCGCCGCCCTGCCAGCTTTTGGAGAGATCGTCCGCCAGAGTGCGGCTGCCGAACTGCCACAGCAATGCGCGAACGTCGAGCTCGCCTACGGTACCGGCATCGAACAAATCATACTCGTCCTGCAGCATGGACTTGGCATCAGGGAAAGGCAACGGTGGCAGTTTTTCATGATTGAGGTACGCCCTTGGCTGAATCACGTCGTGCGTGTTTTGCGGAGGATGGGCAAAAACTCCCGAGAACGCCATCTTCTTGCCGCCCGCCTGCAGCAGTTCACCTTCAAAAATCAGGCCATCGCGATAGGGAAAGCTGCCCGATTCGCGCAGAATCATGGGCGCATCGCGCACTATCTGGGTGTCAATCGAGTATTTCACCAGCGGGTCTTCCATGCGATAAATGAGGCCCGGAGTGTTGGCCAGAGTTCTGCCAGTTTTAGATAGCAGGTAGTCCATCATGACGACAGTCGCCTGGCCCTCAACCACGGCGCGGCGTGCAGCGCTGCTCTCATCATTTTTGCCGAAATCGTCGTCCTTGCCGTCTTTACTTCCGGCTCGGCCCCAAGTGCGGAGGTCGTAATTCTGGTCCTGCAGAGCGTGCGTCAGCTCATGGGCAAGAACAACCTCCTGCTCCCGCGCTGAGATGGTGTTCATCAACGATATCGTCTTGGTTTCGGCGTCGTAAAAGGCGGCGATATCCTTGCGCTGTATCTTGATCAAGAATTCTTTCAGGTCGAAGTCCCGTGGGAGCAATCCAAATTTCTTCATCGTCAGCTGAGCTCGCTCAAAGTGGTCAGCGAATTGTTCCTTGGACAGCCGCGAACGTGTCATTTTTTCGAGGTCGTCGGGGCTCAGAAGCTGGCGCTTCACCGATGCATGTTGGGGAAAACCGCTATCTTCGGCGGCAAAAGCAGTGAGGCGGTCCACCGCCTCGAACAGCTTCTTGGCATCTTCGGGCGTGAGTTTGGCTTCCTCGGAATGGTCCTTGCGCACGTGCCGGGCCATATCTCCGAGGCTCTGGTTCGAATCTGAATTCTGCTGCAGCGCGTCAGGGTTACTGAGGCTTGGGGGCAGCGGTTCTCCCTGCTGCGCCGAAGCTAGGAGTGAACTGAGAGTGAACAACAAAACCGAACAATAAAGTCTTTTCATGCGATCGCCCGAATGGAAAGTTCCTCGTAGAATTATCGGGAAATGAGTGCGCCGAAGGCTTGTGGAATCGAAAGAATGCCCTTACGGAGGTAACGGCAGCTCGATGAAGCGGGCGAGAACACAAAGACTTACATTAGACATACCCCAGCCCGCTCTCCTGTACAATTGCGGCTTTCTGCTTGTGATGCGCAGTGAATGGAGGCAGCAATGGGATCAAAATCTCGTCGACGTTCGCATCATTACTTGATTTTCGCCATATTTCTCTTCTCGTTGGCGGCGTTGCCTGCGCTGGCGCGAGAAGAAAACGGAACTACTTTTCAAGGCAAAGCCGCAACGATTTACTACGAAGTCTTGGGCTCCGGCTCTGCCACACCTCTCATCATCGCTAACGGCGGGCCGGGATTTGATCACACCTACGAGCATGTTTCGTCGGCATGGGACGTTCTTGCCCGGAAGCGGCGGGTGATATTTTACGACCAGCGCGGCACTGGGCGGTCGCCGGCAACAAAGGATCAAACTTACACGCTTGCCGATCAGATCAACGATCTGGAAGAGCTGCGAGCGCACCTTGGCGCCGACCACATCGAACTGCTCGGCCATTCCTGGGGCGGATATCTGGTGATGGCCTACGCCGCCGCGCACCCCGAGCACATTTCGCACCTCATCATCGTCGACTCGGCCGCGCCGAAATTCAAAGACACCGTTTTTATGTTCGACAATGTGTTTCCCGAGGGCACTGAACGCCAAGCCGCGTTCGCATTCAAAGAAGAAATGGGAGACAAAGCTTCCCAAGACGCCGATCTCCGCGAATATTTCTCGATGCTCTTTTATTCGCCCGAAAATCGTGACAAGTTTCTGGCGACAGTTCAACCGAGCGTCTACAAGAAGGACATCAACGAGGCAGTGGAAAAAGACATCGAGCGGTTTGACCTAAACCCAGAGATCCGCAAATTCAGATTTCCCACTCTGGTGATCACCGGCCGCTACGATATGAACGTCGCGCCCTCAGTGGCCTACAAAATCCATCAGGCGATTCCGGGTTCGCGGTTTTCGGTCTTCGAAAAAAGCGGTCACCTGCCGTTTTTCGAGGAACCCGATGAATTCGTGCGGGTGACGGAAGAATTCCTGGCCGGAAGATAGGTCAGGAGCCAGAACAACACGATGTCATTCCGAGGAGGTTGAGGTCCGAGGAATCTGCAGTTCCGTTTGCCTTTTTCAACGGAGGCTAGTTCTTGGAATACCTTGCGATCCAATTTGGTTCGCTCCTGACGAGCGACGCGCACAAGCTGGACGTAGGCCTCTCGATGCCGATAGACCGTGCGCCTCGCGGGTGCGCCATCGCGGTCGATCTACTTCGCCTGGACCGGCTCGATCATTACAAACTTGCCCATCGAACCGCGGTCCCTGAACACGATGCGGCCACTGATCTTGGCGAAGAGCGTGTCGTCTTTGCCACGACCGACGTTAAGCCCCGGCTTCACCCGAGTGCCGCGCTGACGAACGATGATGGTTCCACCGGGGACAACCTGTCCGCCGAATGCCTTAAAGCCCAGGCGCTGCGAGTTGGAGTCGCGTCCGTTTCGTGAACTGCCAAGTCCTTTTTTGTGTGCCATAACCTAGCCCTCAGCTGTCGGCCGTCAGCCTTCAGCAGAATCTTTTGGCTCCCAACAGAGCCCCGGTCGTTGAATAAATCGCTATAAGCGGATCTGCAGTTAATCGATTAAAATCCCGAACCTGTCATCCTAAGGCGGCTTTGTCCGCCGAGGGACCTGTGTATTTCTGCGGCCTACTTCTTCTTCGCTCCGCCTTTTTTCGCAGCGCTTTTCTTCGGCGCTGCCGCTTTCTTTTTCGCTGCCGGCTTCGCGGCCTTAGCCTCGGCTCTCGGCTCCGCGGCTTCCTTCTTTTCTTTTTTCGGCTTAGCTTCCTTCCTGGGAAGCTCCGGGGCGGTAAATTTCTGCCCGTCGAATGCGATCTCGGTGATTCTTACCGATGTGAACGGCTGCCTGTGACCCGCGATCTTCTTGTATTGTTTTTTGCGTTTGTAGTGGAAGACCAGGACTTTCTTCCCGCGGCCCTCACCTAAAACCTCTCCGGTGACCGAAGCGCCGGCGCCGGGAGCAATCTTCCCCTCTGCGGCCGAAACCGCGAGCACGTCGCCGAACTGGACGGTGCCGTCCTTGCCGCCAGTTTGCGTTTCGAGGCGCAGCACGTCTCCGGGCGCCACCCGATACTGTTTTCCACCTGCGCGGATCACCGCGTACATAGTTATGCCTCCATATTGTCGCTGGCGATTCTACAATGCCGCGACAAGCTCCGCTCGGGATCACCCACATAGCGGCGTCACTAAGATCTTTTGCGCTTGCTGTTTCCGCGCCAGGCTCCTGCCAGCTCTTGCGGACAGCCCCAGAAAAGGACCGTAAGTACAGGCAAACTCGAATTATTCTAACGTGCTGGGAGAAGACGGTCAAACCAACATGGCGAAACAAGTGCGGTAACAGATCGTCACCCTGCGCTTTGCACGACCGTAACTGGTACTGCACGAGCGCGGGTCATACCATGACGGAGAGCTACCTCGCCGAGGCGGAAGAAAGGTGCCAAAGCTACTACACACCGAATTGATTGGCTGGTTGGGCCTTTGCTTGATCGTGAGCTCGGTGATCCTCTTGATCGCGCATCTCACCCGTCCTGGGATGAAGGCGCTTCGTCTATGGATTGCGCCACAGCTCGCTCTTGCAGCAGTCTTATCTTGGATCTCACGCCCGAAACCCGCTGAATTCCCCAACGTCAAGCTCGATCAAACCTCAATCCAAGCGACTTTCAAGTCAATATCTATCGAAGGTTCCGAGCGACAGCTCGTGTTCCATTACGTGCTCGCGAACGTGAGTGACCGTGCCTTCCTGATCGATACCCGCGCGTGCTCGACCGTCAGCTTCCGATTCCTTGAGAGCAATCGCGCTCGGCCGGTGCTTACGGGGCAGGTCAATCCCGGCCTGAGTCTGCTGGAAAACAATGGCACAGCCTACTCCAAACTCACCGGCCTCCAGCGGCTCTCTACGACGAGTCCGGCTTTGAGTCTGGAGCGCTGTCCTATGGAATTGCAGCCCAAGCAGAGCCAGGAAGTCTCAATTGCCATCCCGTACGCATATCCTGCGAGCGAGAGCGCGCATCCCAGCGCAGATGATTTAAAGAACTATGTCCGCGCTTTCATGCCGCGAATGGATGGATTCGGTCTCTCCGGGCTAGGCCAGAGCTACGAAATCGTGTTCCCGCGGCCTTAATGCGCTGTGGAATTCCTGTTAATCGCCGCGACTCACCGAGGAAATTCCGCCATTGACGCCGCTGATCGCCGCCAAATAAAGTGATTTCCACGCTCTGAGAAACTTCGCCATATTCCGAGCACACCACGTCAGGAGCCGCCACCATGCCTAGCGTCTTCGTTGTGCCTGTGTACGTCGAAGTACCCGGAGGTTTCGAACGCTCCGTCATGGCCCTGGAAGAGCATTTACGCCGCGCCGGATATTTGTTCCACGTCGGCGACCCGCTGCTCGAGACGCTAGAGCAGACCAAGAAATCACTGGCTCTGAGCGCGCCGGCGGAGGCCGATAGCGAACCAGGTCTCGAAGACAGCGCAACGTCGCCTGAGTTCGCTGAGTCTAACAAAGCATAGGAATTCACTTGGATACAGCAGGTCGGCCACTTTTTCCGGAAATTTACGATCAGAGCGGCGGGCCCGGCATTTTGCCGTGGCAAGAAATCAGGAATCTGGTCAGAACTGGCCGTGTCAGCGCGACGCAGGAGATTCCGGAGTCGCAAATTCAGCCGGCTAGCATCGACCTGCGGCTGGGCCCAGTTGCCTATCGTGTGCAGGCGAGTTTTCTGCGCGGGCGCTCGGCAACGCTGATGACCAAAGTCCGCGAACTGCTGCACAGCACCATTGACCTTACTCAGCCCACACCCCCCGTGCTTGAACCTGGGACGGTTTACATCATTCCGCTGCTCGAAAGACTCAAGCTGCCGGACGATGTGCAGGGCATCGCAAACCCGAAGAGCACGACTGGCCGCCTCGACGTCTTCACGCGCCTGATCAGCGAGTGCGGAGACGAGTTCGACCACGTTCCCAAGGGTTACTCAGGCGAACTTTACGTCGAAGTTTCCTCTCGAACCTTTCCCGTTCGCGTGAAAGCCGGAATGAAGCTGAATCAGCTGCGCTTCGTCCGTGGCAATTCGGCCCGGCTAGGCAGCGGTAATCTTCGCGAGTTATCGAAAGAGCACTGCCTGCTCTACGACACGGCAGGGCCGGTCTCCGAGCACATCGGCGACGGGGTGGTGATCACTGTCGATCTCGAAGGCGACGAACGCTCGGGCATCGTTGCCTACAAAGGAAAAGGCTCCGATCGGCCGATTGAACTCGACCGCGTCAACTACTACGAGCCGGCGGATTTTTGGGAGGCGATTTCAAAGCCCGAGAACGGGCGGATCATTCTTGAGGCCGGCGGCTTCTATCTGCTCGCGTCAAAGAAGCGCGTGCGAGTGCCACTCGATCACGCTGCTGAGATGGTGGCGCACGATCCCAGCATGGGAGAGTTCCGCGTTCACTACGCCGGCTTCTTCGATCCCGGTTTCGGCTACGGAAATAACGGAGAAATTTCGGGGACGAAGGCGGTGCTCGAGGTGCGCGCGTACGAGGTGCCGATCGTGTTGGAGGACGATCACCTTGTTGGTCGCCTGCACTATTACCGTATGGCCGCGGTTCCCGATCGGGTTTATGGCACGTCCATCGGATCGTCCTATCAGCAGCAGGGCCTCGCTTTGAGCAAGCAGTTCAAGCGGCAGGATATTCAGCGCAAGTCCGCTCCCGTGCAATCGGCTCCCGCGCTCGCGCCCGCGTAGCTGCGCAATGACGTTAGATCCCTCTGTTCAATTCGTAAGGTGGGGATGACATCGGTGCAATAAGTTCCACAGAGGACATCACGGCGAAGGCCGCTCACTTCACCGTTACATCTGTGATCCGCAGATCGGGATAGGCCTGGTTCCACTGCCCGCTCAAGTGTTCGAAGATCAGACGGAATGGCCTGCTCAGCCCAGGTGCCAGAGGCGCCGCGGTGAGATCCACTGTATCGAGATATGGGCCTCCGGTTTGTAGAACCTTTACCGGTACGGTTTCAACCTGGGCGACCTGGCCATACAAATCCTTGAATGTGACTTGAACAACGGCATGCGTGACGGTCTTATCGCCGGTGTTGGTCAGCGTTCCGTCGACGTAAGTAACGGTCGCGCCGACGAAATTTTGCGCCTCGCTCATTTTCAGGTCGCTGAATTTCAGGTTGGCGACGTATGGAGGAGGTCCAGAGCGCGTCTTCGGCGATTCACGCAATATGAGCGCGACTACGCCGACTACAGCAACCATCACGACGATCGCAATGAGAATCGTTCGCTTGCTGGTGTCGCGTTCCTGCGCAACTGGTGAAGGCTGGATGAGGCCGCCCATGCGAAGGATTATAGTCGGATGAGGCAGGTTTCAAAGGGTGCAACGTTTCAACGGTCGAAATCTCGGAGGTTTAAAAAACCGCTGCTGAAACGTTGAAACCTTAGAAACTTTGAAGCTCTTTAGTCGCCACCGATTTATTCGCCACCGACGGTAAGTCCATCGATCCGCAGCGTGGGCGCCGCGACTGAGCCGCGGAATTCCAAATCGTTGGCGATCTCAGAAATATTCATGAACATGTCCTTGAGATTGCCGGCAACCGTGATCTCTTCGACCGGATAAGTGAGTTCGCCTCCGGAAATCCAAAGTCCCGACGCGCCGCGGGAATAATCGCCAGTCACCAGGTTGACGCCCATGCCAAGAAATTCGGTGACGTATAGGCCTTCCTTGACGTCGGAAATCAGCTGCTGGGGGGCACGTGGACCCGGTTGTAAAAAATAATTCCCCGGCCCGATACCCGGAGTTCCCGCCAGCCCGCGCGAGGCATTGGCGGTGGTCTGCAATTTGAGTTTTTTCGCGGTGTAGGTATTCAGCAGATACGAATTCAGAACTCCGTTTTCTATAACGACCGTGCGCTGCGTGGGGACGCCTTCGCCGTCGAATGGGCTGGTGCCGAAGCCACCGAGCATGGTTCCGTCATCAATGACGGTCACGTGCGAGGCGGCAATCTTCTGCCCGAGTTTTCCGGCGAGGAACGAAGCGCCACGGTAGACCGAGTCTCCATTTACACCTTCAAAGATGTGTTCAAGGATTGAAGTAGCCACCAGCGGGTCGAAAATGACCGGAACGTGTTGCGTCTTTACTTTGCGCGCCCCTAGTCGCCGCAGGGTGCGCTTGGCGGCAACTTCACCCACGTGCTCAGGCGATTCCAGCCGGGCAAGATTACGCGAAACCGAAAACCAGTAGTCGCGCTGCATCGCGCCTTTTTCATCCTGCGCAATCGGAATCGCAGCAACCGAGCAGTACGAGCGCCGATATTCGCCGACAAAGCCATGCGAATTGGCGAGAACTTTGTGGCCGGTGGCGGCGTCGAAAGATCCGCCTTCCGAGTTCTTGATGCGGGGATCGAACTCGAGCGCAGTTTTTTCCGCGCGGCGCGCATAAGCAATGCGTTCAGGGCCCGGAAGCGAGTAAACATCAGAATGGTACAGATCGAGGTTGCCAGCAATAGAGCCGAGCTGCCCCTGTTCTGGAATGCCAGCGAAAGGATCTTCGGAAGTGATCTTCGCCAGTTCCAGCGCCGAATTCAGCATGCGATCGAGGCCGGCGCGGCTGAAGTCGCTGGAGTAAGTGCTGGCCGAGCGTTGGCGGTAGAAGACGCGCACGCCGATAGCTTTTGATCCGGATTCTTTGAGCGTTTCAACCTGGCCCAGGCGTACGAGTGTAGAGAATTCGTCGCCTTCGCGAATCACGCATTCGGCGGCGGAAGCGCCGTGTTGCATGGCGCGGCGGACAACGTCCTGAGCAAGTTCTTTGAGATCAGTCTCGACTTGTTGTTCAGCGATTACTTGTGGCATGAAAAAGCAGGTTCCTCGACTCTAGGGATCATCCGCGAGCGAATGATGCCGCTGCGCTCGGTGACAAATTTCAGAAAGTTGCAATATTTAACGGCGCGCTACTGCATGAAGCCGCCGGTATCTTTTCTTGCCGTGCCGCCGACCGTCAAACGATCCAGCTTCGTAGTCGGCATGCCAACGCCAACCGGCACCGCCTGGCCATCTTTTCCGCAGGTGCCGATGCCCTCGTCAAGTTTCAGGTCATTCCCAACCATGGAAACCCGCGTCAGCGCATCCGGGCCGTTACCGATCAGCGTTGCTCCCCGGATCGGAGCCGTCACCTTGCCGTCCTCGATCAAATAGGCCTCAGAAGCCGAGAAGACGAACTTGCCATTGGTAATGTCTACTTGCCCGCCGCCAAAATTTACCGCATAAATCCCGTGCTTCACGGAACGAATAATGTCCTCGGGAGAGTCTTCGCCCGCGAGCATATAAGTATTGGTCATGCGCGGCATGGGAATGTGTTCGTAGCTCTCGCGCCGCCCATTGCCCGTGTCAGCGATGCCCATCAGGCGCGCAGAAAGCTTGTCGCTCAAATATCCCTTGAGAATTCCCTTCTCGATCAAAACGGTTTCCTGGGTGTGATGGCCTTCATCATCCACGTTGAGGGAGCCGCGCCGCCAGGGCATGGTGCCGTTGTCCACCACAGTGCATTTCTCGCTGGCGACTTTCTTGCCGATCAGCCCTGCGAACGCGGAAGTCTGCTTGCGATTGAAATCGGCTTCGAGCCCATGTCCTACGGCTTCGTGCAGCAGGACTCCCGGCCAGCCGGGGCCGAGCACCACTTCCATCTCTCCCGCCGGAGCTTCGCGCGCGTCGAGTTGAAGGACCGCTTGCCGCGCTGCTTCATTAGCGAAGAATTCCGGAGTCTTCTCGCCAAAAAAGAAGTCGAGAGCTACCCGGCCTCCTCCGCCGGCGCTGCCGCGCGCAGAATTGGTTTCATTCTTGGCGATGCAGGAGACGTTCAGTCGCGCCAGCGGCTGTGAATCTTCGGCGAACGTTCCGTCGGAACCGACCACAAGAATCTGCCGCAATTCGTCGGCATAATTCGCGCGGACTTCTTTGATTTTGGAATCATAGGCGCGAGCCGCGCGATCAGCCCGCATCACCAACTCGACCTTGGCCGTGATTTCGGCGTCGACCGAAGGCAAAGTGACTGGATAGAGGCTGCGAGCGGCTTTCTGCTGGAATCCAGCGCTGGGCGTTTTTGCCGGGCCGCTGGCGATCAGTGCCGCAGTGCGTGCGGCATGAAGAATTCGCGCGGGGGTGAGGTCGTCGGTATATGCGTACCCGGTGCGCTCTCCGGAGATGACGCGCACTCCGCAACCCGCCGAAATCCCCTGCGAGGCCGATTTCACCATGGATTCATCCACGGTCAGCGCAGTCGATGAAAGATATTCGAAATAAAGGTCGGCGTAGTCACCCCCGGCCGAAAGCGCGGCTGCCAGATAACGCTCCAGGTCGCGGTCGGTTAACCCATAGTGCTGAAAGAAGAAATGATTATTGTCCACGGTTATTGGATGACCTCACGGCAGGAAGGACTCGAATGACTAATTATCCCACATAGCTTTGGAGCCGTGTGTTTGCTGCTGGTTTCGGGCTCTCGACAGCGAAATTCACGCCTCATTGCGGAAGTCGAATGCTCCCATCCTGTGCGATTTGGAAGAATGGGTTCCAGGCAACTTCCCAAAGGAATCCGTCCGGATCGGAGAAGTATCCGGAATAGCCGCCCCAAAAAGCCTCCCGGGCCGGTTTCTGAAACTTCGCGCCAGCCTCTTGAGCTTCGGCCAGGAATTTGTCGACTTCTTCGCGAGTGCGGGTATTGTAGGCGAGCGTTGCTCCATTGAACCCGTTGCCCTCAGGCGCAACATTGGCATCTTTCGCAAGTTCACCCCGCGAGTACAAAGCAAGAGCCATTCCACCAGCTTGGAAGAAAACAATGCCGTCGTTGCTGGCCGACGAACTCCGCCATCCAAGGCGTTCATAGAACTGCCTGCTGCGGGTGAGATCTTTTACTCCAAGCGTAACTATGCTGACGCGTTGTTCCATTGGTGAGGGCCCCTGGAGTCTTTTTTATTCGGTGCGACGCGACTGACAAATATAACCCGCACGATGTTCATCCGTCACAGACAAGGCTTTATGTTTCTGAAACACTTCCGTCATGACCTCCCAGGCTCTGGCTGCCACGCTAGGGCAGTTCCTCGCAGAAAGCAATGCGGCGGTTGTAGTAGAAGACGGCGCGGTTGAGTTCGACCTTGGCCACGCGAAGTATTCGGTTTCCGGCGAGACCAACAAATGCCTGCTGCACTTCTGGTCTGAGGAACGCAACATCGTGCGGCGCGTGCTCGACGTGGAAAGCAAAGGGGAGACTCTGCGCGTCACGGTTCAGAAGATGGGCCACGCTCGTCCGACCAAGCTCGATATCTGCCGCGAACGGGACCCGCGCACGGTCTCGGCCAAGCGCGCCTCCCGTGTGGCTTACCGCCGACTGTTGCAGCGTGTGTTGACCAGAAAATTCCCCGAACAGACGCTGGCGCAGCTGAGCTCATCAATCGATCTGGAGCAATCTTTTGGCCCAATTTACGTTCGCGGCCTGCTGCGGCGTGGGCAGTCGGGATTTGCCGTGCTCGGAGTCAGTCGCCATGAATTGCAGAGTTCGATCGATGCGTCGCTGACCTTCGGAATCTTGTGGCTCAGTGTCTGCCGAACTGCGCAAGCCGACAGGCTGGCAGTCGAGGGATTGAAGTTGTTTGTCCCAAATGGCTGCTCTGCGCTGGTGCGCGAGCGAATGGCGCACCTGAACCGCACCGCTGCAAAATGGGAGCTATATGAACTGGAGGAACGCGGCGAAGAGCTGCAAGAAATCGAAATTCTCGACCGCGGCAATGTTTCAAGCCGGCTGGTGCGCTGCAGTGACGAGGACGAGATCCACGTTCGTTTTAGCGGCCCAATCTCGCTGGTTCGGGGCCTGATGCCCGAGACTGAGATTGCTGCAATCAGTCCCGCCGAGATTTCATTTCGCTGCCACGGGCTGGAGTTCGCGCGTTCGCGGCTTTCAGCAGAGCCGGGACGATTTTTGAGCGTACCGGAACTTGTCTTTGGCACAGGGCCTTCTGAACACATTCTGGATGACAGCAATTTCGAGGCGTTTCAGCAACTGATCCGCAGCATTGGTGAGGTGCGGCATGCCGATGGACCGAAAGAGTGCCGCTGGTGGCGGCTGCATCCGGAGCGCTGGCTGGAGTCTCTGGTGTTAAGAAATATTTGTGCGCTCGACAGCCAGCTTGATCCGCGCTGGCGCTATTCGCAGGTGCCGGCGTTTTCAGCCAGCGATCGCGGCATGATTGATGTGCTCACGCTTACGCGCGAGGGCCGCCTTGCCATACTGGAGCTTAAAGCAGACGAGGACATCCATCTTCCCTTACAGGGAATCGATTATTGGTCGCGGGTCGCCTGCCATCACGAACGTGGCGAGTTTCAGAAATTTGAGTACTTTGCCGGCCGTGAACTCTCCGCCGAAGCGCCCTTGCTGGTGATGGTGGCTCCAGCCTTACACGTTCATCCTGCAACCGATACCCTGCTGCGATACATTGCTCCGGAAATTGAATGGTCGCTGCTGGGAATTGATGAGCGGTGGAGAAACGACCTGCGAGTGATTTTCAGGAAACGTTCTTACGACAGTGAGGAAGCGCAACGCGTATCATGGCTTCCAGATGCCAAGCAGCCTCCTGACGTCGATCAATTGCCCAAGATGATGTGAATTGTGGTCCGCGACCAGCAGTGCCTCGCGCAAAATCGTCTGACCCTCGCCCCAGGAGATTTTGGCGAACAGATCGGTTTTTGGATCGCTAACCAGCGTTTTCATGGCCTCCAGATCATCATGAAATGACTTGACGCTCTGGTCCCATGCTGCCGCATGCGGAGGCGCAGGAGTTTTTGGCCAGTACTCGTCGGGCCACTTCATTGCCTTATATTTCGGGTTGCGACTGAAGTCGAGAATGTCCCACTGCGCAATTCGCATATGCTCGAGCAGCATCCACGCGGAATGCGGCAGGCCTTTGGGAATTTCGCCGCGCTGCCTGGCGGGAAAATCGCCTACGATCTCGTCTAATTTCGCAAAAGCCTGCCCGCCGTCGAGTAGTGCGACCACGTGTTTCCGAAGGGCTGCATCATTTGTCATGCTGGCTCAGATGTCGGGGATGATGCTGAGGTCGCAGAAAATGAGCCGGCCTCCTGTGCCTTCTCGCCACGGTAGACTCTGCCGATTCCGCGCACGATTCGGCGCAAAGGCCAGGCGCCTTTTTCATCCGCAAAAAAGATTTCACCGACGCGATGCGAGCGGTAATACCAGCGCTTGAGTAGCGCCAGGTGCTCGCTGCGCTCGGCAACGGAATATTTGTCTGGAAACGGTACGCCCGCAATGGCCTGCTCGACGCGGCCTTCCATCGATTGCGATTCCGGGCGCGCTTCGATGCTGAACGGAATGGGGCCCAGCATGGCACATTTCTGAAAAAGGAACAATGAAACCAGGCCGGTCTCCGCCCCGGGCTGAATGATGAGCGCTCGCAACCAGTCGATTCGGCGGACGATCTCGGGCAATTGCAAGAGCACCGGCTTGAGCTTGTCAATTTTTGCGTGAATCGCAGCGGCTTCTTCGAATGCAAGCTGCGCCGACGCGCGTTCTCGTTGTTCGGTAAGCTCGCGCTCGAGAGATTCGCCACCGGTATCGAAAAACGCTTGCACTCGCGCGACTTCGGAATAATAGTCGACGTCGGTGCAGCCTTTGAAGCATGGCGCCAGACACATCTTCATTTCGGAGTAGACGCAGCCGGGAAATTTCGGATCGGGATGCAGGTCATCAACGCAACGGCGCATTTTGAAGAAATCCAGAGCGTCACTGGTAAATTTCTCAGCGGCTGCGCGAGACTGAAACGGCCCGTAATACATGTCTCCAGCATCAGATAAAGCAGCTAGTCGGCTCAGGCGCGTCGTGACCGAGGCTCGCGGATATTCATTTTCCAGGTGCAATTTAACCAGCGGCGCGGGTCGAATCCGCAAGCGTGCCGAGTAAGTCTTTGGAAAACTCTCGCGCAGCAATCTGTACAGAAGAAACTGCGACTCAAACTCGGAGCCGGTAAGGGTGAATTCGATCTCACGAACCCGGTCGCGCAGATTAAGTCGCCTGGCCACTTCCGTTGGGCGGCCCAGCAGCCGCTGCAGGCGGCGGCGCAAATTCGCGGTCTTGCTGAGGTAAGGTTCACCTTCGCCGCGGAGCATGAAAACGGCAGCGGCGGAGGGGATTCCCTGGAAAAAACTATCAGCCTGATCCGGGGAAAATGTCAGCGCACGCACGAGCACAGAGATATTCTAGGCGTGAGTTGCCAACGCCGCGAAGAAAGGACATTATGCGCCCGCGTGCTGCATCAGTTTCGGATTAGTTGAAAAACTCATTCATCGGTGCGGCGGTCGCGCTTGCACCCGGGAAGTTCTTTAGCCCAAGCAGTTCCATAATCGTGCGCAGTGTGTTTTCGTGGCGAAACGGTGTGTCCACCTTCACTCCGCGAACGACGTTATCCCCGACGACCGCTGTCAACACCTGGCCTTGAGCGTCGCCATCACCGTTGTCGAAGGTGATGAACATGACGCTGTTGCTCCCCGGTTGAAAGAGCCGGCTATTGACAAGGGGGCCGATGTTCTCCTTCAGCCACGCGTCGGCAGCCGCTGGCGAGCCGTCATGCGCATCGTGCTTAAGATTGGGAACGATGATTGAATAATCGGGCAGGCTGTCGTTAGCAAGATCTTTCGCAAATTCCGTGAACGCCACTACATTCTGTTGCTGCTCGGGATGATTCACCACGTCGGTGTACCAGACGGCGGGGTTGTGCCGCTTAACGTATTCTCCGGAATGGGCGCCCAGGTACCCGGTTTTGGGGAGAGAGTCGGCATACATTTTCCAGGACATCCCGGCAGCATTGAGTTCGCGGAAAATGTTGGCGTCATCGATCGTCTGCTTGCATTGGTTGCCGTCACAGCCGAAGTTGCGTTCTCCGCTTCCGGATGAGAGCCAGAGATAATCCAGCAGGGAACCTTGCTCGTTAGAAAAGTAGTTTGTCGCAATTCCGTACTTGTCTCCGAGCTCGCTGAGCCAGGGCATCTGATTGTGATAGACAGTGGAGAAACTGCGGTTCTCCTCGATCACGAGGAATACGTGGCCGGCTCGCTTAGCCGACGAGCTTCTTGCCGACGCATTCTCCTGGAGCATGTTGCTCGAACTTACGCCACCTCCGCAACCCACCAGAACCGAACCTAGACACACTAATGCGACCAGCTTTGCTTTCAAGTACCCTCCCCTTTTGTCGCCAATGCGGCGAGCTTAAGCGAAAAACAAGGCACTCCCGGAGAGTGGGATTTTCGGGGGACCCCACAATACTGAACAGTCGTAGCGCCTGATTTATGTCCTAACTGTTGGTTACTGCACAAAAATGCGAAGCAAGACGAGTTAGCGCGGTGGATTCGAACGTTGACGGCAGAGTAGCGAAGGCAAGAACAAATGCCAATAAGCAGAACACCCTAAATAGGTACTCAAAGGTGTAGGAACAACCGCGCGCTGAAGGGGGAGATGAGGTTAGAACAGTTACATCAGCGTGTTCGACGCAGCGCGAATCAGGGCTTGAAGGTAAATTCCACCAGTTCTGAGGTCTCGTGATCTGCTTTTTCCCATCTCCAGTTGCGCAGCGCTGCTTGCGCCGCCTGCGCCAACACCGGGCTGCCGCCTTTTACCTGGATGGTCTTGGGATTGCCGTTAGCGTTGACCAACACCTCCAGCCTCACAATTCCGGTCAAGCTAAGATCACGAGCAAGGCGTGGGTACTCAGCGGGTACTTTGTTGAGGATTTTGCGCTGGCCCTCGACATGATCGTTTTGCGCCGATGCAGCTGGAAATGAGGAACCGAGAAGAAATGTTAGCCATAGTAATACCCACAGCGACGAGGGTTTCATGACCAAAGAATATGCGGTAACCACGAATGGGCGGAAGATTACGGGTGGGTGAGAGGGACACGAAACCAAAGTAACTGGGCTGGTCAGAATGGCGGCGGTGCTCTCAGTGGCCCTGATTCTCGAGAAACTTCTCGACTTCCAGCGCCGCCATGCAGCCGCTGCCAGCTGCGGTGATCGCTTGCCGATAACGCCGGTCCTGCACATCCCCGCAGGCATACACGCCGGAGATTTTGGTGAAGACGTGGTCGGTGGTTTTAAGATAGCCGTCCTGGTCGGTGTCGAGTTGGCCTTCAAAAACCTTGGCGTTGGGGATGTGGCCGATGCCAAGAAACATGGCGCTGGTAGGGAAATCCCAGGTCTTGCCATTTCTGGAGTCGCGCAGCTTGAGTCCGGTAACTTCCTTCTTACTGACATCGTATACGTCTTCGACAACTGTGTTGGTGAGGAACTGGATCTTGTCGTGCTTTTGGGCGCGCTCCAGCATGATTTTCGAAGCGCGGAACTGATCGCGTCGGTGGATCAGGGTGACTTTGGTGGCGAAGCGAGTGAGAAAAAGCGCTTCTTCCATGGCGGAATCGCCACCGCCTACCACCGCGATCTCCTTGCCGGAAAAGAAGAACCCATCGCAGGTGGCGCAAGAAGAAACGCCATGGCCGATCAAGGCATGCTCGTTGGGAAGGCCAAGCCATCGTGCCGAGGCTCCGCTGGCGATGATAAGTGTGCGCGTTCGCACGACTTCTTTCCCGAGATGAAGGGTAAAAGGCTTGGTCTTGAGATCAGCCGCAGTGACGTGGGCCAGCCGGTATTCCGCTCCGAAACGCTCGGCCTGGCGCCGCATGTTGCCGATCAGTTCCGGGCCTTGAATGCCGTCGGGAAACCCGGGAAAGTTCTCAACCAGCGTGGTAAGCGACAGCTGACCGCCAGGTTCATGCCCCTCGAGCACCAGGGGAGCCAGATTGGCGCGCGCAGTGTAGAGCGCGGCCGTGTGCCCGGCGCAGCCCGAACCCATCACCACGACATTTCGCACCGCATCCATAGCAATGATTTTAGATTAAGAATTCCGCATTGGGATTCAAACCGCAATGTGTCACTTGTGGGAGGCGGAATTTGATTTTTTCGCCGGTCGTTTTGTTGGGGCCCGCCCGCTCGGGGTGATTCTCGCCAACTCTTCAGGAATCAGTGTCTTCGCGCCGAATACCGCGCGATAGTCGGCCAAGGCTGAGGATGCTGAAGCAAATAAAGGTTCATATTTGCTCTGATCCGGCGCAGGTCCTTCGCCGCTCCCGGAACAACGCGCCAGCACAACCGAAGACCTGCCGAAGCGCTCGAGCTTGATCCGGCCTGCGGGAGCGGCAGATCCCAGCATCGTCGATGCTGGCGTGACCGACGAAGCGCTGTCCTCAATGGAAACCTGCAGCAGGTCTTTTGGATCGCGAACGCGAAAGACCAGCGTCTCAACCATCTGCTCGCTATCCCGGCTGAAGGAATATTGAACGTTGGAGTAAGGCCCGGAACCGCTGATTTCACGGCGCAGACGAACAAAGTCTGCAACCGGCGAATCCGCCGCCGCAACATTGGCTATTTTAAGTGGGCTGGCGTTTTGATCGAGCACCGACCGGCCGCGATCTACCTCGAAGTCCTCGCTAAATGATGGGCGTTTGGGAATCTTTGCCAGAGCCGCAGCAATCTCTTGCTGCTCCTCTGCCGAAGGCGTGCACACGTTCAGGACATTCACTTTCACTTGCGGCTGCTGAGCCGGTGCACCGGCTTCCTGGGCCAGGCACACAAATCCGTACAAACTGATTACGAGTACAAGAATTGTTTGGAACACAGCGGCATTGTAACAGCAGAAAAAGCGGGTCTGATTCGCAATTTAAGATTGCGGGGTGCGCTTGCAGACTTCAACATTGTTGTTTGGGTTGCGCCGATGCCGACTCCGAAGCATCGTCAGATCCCTGGATGCTGGAGATGACGACACAGCTTGCATCTATAATTCAGGCGATCCGGTATGCGTTCCCGCCTTCTCCATTTGAGGCTTTGGCTCGATAAGAACGGGCTTTACCCGAAGGGAAGGCTTTCTTTCATCGCCTGGTACTTTCTCGGGTTGGACATCCTGCTGGTGTGCGTGCAGAGGATTGCGAGTCTGCTGCAAAGGCCGTTCGGCGCATACCTCAGCGGCTGGATTGTCTTTCTCAGCCTCGTCGCTATCGTTCTCTTCGCTGTAATTGCTATTCGGCGGCTCTCTGGCAAGCTTCTCTGGCGGTTGCGGAACCGGCTGATCGTCGCCTACGTTTTCATCGGCGTCATTCCTATCCTGCTGCTGCTGGCACTCGCTGCCGGAACCTTCTATCTGTTTGCCGGACAGTTTGCCACGTTCGTTGTCTCTTCCAAGCTTCAATCTGAGCTCCGCGAACTTGAGGCCAGAAACCAGGTCCTCGCGCACTCGCTTGGCGCCGAACTCGACAGCGGCCGCAAGCCTGAAAGCGTTCAAGAATTTGCCTTCATCACCGATGGCAGCCAGCTCCACACCTGCGCCTGGCTCGATCATCGCGTGGAATTCAACAGTTTGAGACAGGAACCACCTATTTCGGCTCCTGACTACCGGTCGGATTTTTCAGGGATCGTGCTCGATGGGAACAACTTTTTTCTTCGCGCTCTGACCACGGTCGTAACTCGTCAGGGCAAGTTGGCCGTAGTCTCAAGCCGTCCGCTGGAATCCCAGCTCTTGTTATCGTTGGCAGCAGATCTGGGCGAAGTCACGTTCTTTGAGAAGCAAGTACCGAAATATAGCGTTGGTAGTACGCCGATGCCTCGGGAAGCGCTCGATGGCGTGGTCCACCTTCCTGCCGATCTTTCTGCCATGAATTGGGCCGACGGAGTGCCGATCAGCGGCGCGCAGATCAGTGTACAAACCCGGTTCTCGAAACTTTACGACTATTTGTTTCCAGTGGCCCTGGGCGGCTTGGCGTCAACCATTGCCTTGATACTGTTTCTGTTGGCAATCGTTTTAGCCGCCTTCGAGGCTGCCGCCTTGCTGATCGGGGGCAGTCTCATGCGCTCCGTCACAGGCGTCGTGGGGCAAATCTACTTAGCGACCACCCACGTGAATCGCGGGGATTTCAGCCACCGCATTCCAATCACTTCCAACGATCAGCTCTCCGCCCTGGCCACCTCGTTTAATTCAATGACAGAGTCGCTGGAAAAACTGATTCAGGAGCAAAAAGAAAAACAGCGCCTGGAAAATGAAATCACCATCGCGCAGGAAGTGCAGGCACAATTGTTTCCGCGGCATATCGCGCAATTGCCCAGCCTGGAAGTGCATGGTTTTTGCCGCCCTGCACGCAGCGTCAGCGGCGACTACTATGATTTCGTTCCGCTCGGCCCCGAGAAGCTGGTTTTGGCAGTCGGCGACGTGAGTGGGAAAGGCATTTCGGCGGCGCTGCTGATGGCAACGATTCACTCCGCCGTTCGCGCCTATTCGATGGAGGGCATTCCGGTTTTTCGTCAAGCGCAGGTTGTAGGAGCGGGGCCAATTCTCTCCGGTAAATACGCTCCTCTTGTTCAGGGAGCTGAGGCGTCGCCTGGAATGCTGCTGTCACTGCTGAATCACCAGCTTTACCACAGTACGCCGCTGGAAAAATACGCCACGCTATTCATTGCCATGTACGACGGCGAAGAGCGGCGGCTTACCTTCAGCAACGCCGGCCATCTTCCGCCCATGCTGCTGGGGGAGACCGGAACTGTTCGCCGGCTCGAAGACGGTGGAACTGTCGTGGGACTCTTTGACGACATCAATTACGACGAAGGCTCGGTGCAGTTGCGCCCGGGCGACATTTTTCTCGCGTATAGCGACGGCGTGACCGAGCCCGAGAACGATTTCGGCGAGTTCGGGGAACAGCGCCTGATTGAACTGGTGCAGGAGAATCGCGATCTGCCACTCGATCGCATTACGGAAATTGTGACAGCTGCGGTGGACGACTGGATCGGCGCGGGCGAACAGCCAGACGACGTGACTCTGGTTCTGGCACGCGCCCGCTGAGCTACGCCACGGCTAAATCTCCGAGTTCTTGACCCAGGTCTTGATCTCCTTTTCCATTTCTCTTTCTTGGCGGTGCAGGTCCTTCTGCAGCTTTTCCATATCCTTTTTGAATTCTTCCTGATGGTTCAGGATCTCTTTTTGGACTTCTTTCTGCAGCTTCTCCATCTCCGGCTGCAGGCGCTTGATCTCCGCAGTCTTCATCTCTGGCACCAGCACTGCCAACTCATTTTTCAGGTAGGCGGCGCAATCGTCCCAATCTTCGGAAACGCACTCCGCTCTTTGATTGATGGCGCCCGTGCGCCGAGCTTCGGGCAATGTCAGGGTCAGAGTTTGCTCTTTCCGGTCGCGCATTACGGTTACTGCTGCTTTATTGTCCACACGTTTGCGCAACAGGCGAGTGAAGTCGCTGCAATCGTTCACTGCCGAGCCATTGATCTTAACCACAATGTCACCGGCGCGAAACCCAGCCTGCTCGCCGCGGCTGCCTTTTTCGACGGAGCGAATCAGCACCCCGCTGCCGTTCTTCACACCAAAAAACTCGCCCAGTTGGGGAGTGAGATTCTCTACCATGAGCCCACTACGCGCCGGAGAGTGAATCACTACGACTCCTCCAATATCCATGTCTGGCATGTTGATCGGCGGGATATGGATGGCGGGAACGTTGACCGGCGGCATAGGCGGCATGGTGAAGTTGAAAGAATGGTCCATGTCAATCTTGTCGCGTGCGGCGAGCTGCGCCTTCAGATTCATCGCTTGGCCATCGCGGCTGATTCCGATGTTCACGTTACGCCCGGGTGGAATTTCGCGAATCACACGCTTGAGCTGTTCGACGCTTTCGATCTTCTGATCGTCGACGTTGAGAATCACGTCGTGCTCTTTGAGCCCGGCCTTGCAGGCGGGGGCATCCTGGTCGACCATTGTGACCTCTACACCGCGCTCGTCCTTTAAATGCAGCTGGCCGACACGATCGGCGGTTATGTCCTCGGTCTGTACGCCGAGATACGAACTGCCTGCCGAATCCTCGCTGTAAAAGACGACGGGATGGGATCCCGGCTGGCCAAAGCTCCGAGGCGCAGTCATCCCCAGCAGAATTGTCGCAAGTACTAACAGAAATCGGTTTTTCATATGCCCCCTACTGCGCTCGCCGGATATAGATATTACCCATGGTAGTGCGGACCTTCAGCACCGGCCCGCCCCCGTTCAAACTTCCTTCCGCCGAAATCAGCTTCGGCCCCCACTGTTCTCCCTCCGAGGAAATCTTGATATCCGGGAAGTCAGAAATTATGTGATGCCCATTCGCGGCCTCGATGCTGGCGCGCACGGTGATATTGAGGTTCGGCACCAGATATACGGTCACATCGCCGACGCCGGTTTCAAGCACAGAATCGCTCCGTTCAGCCGCGCCGATAAACTTTGCCGTAATGGCGCCCGCTCCGGTTTCCACGTGCGCCGAAGGCACTCCCCAGAGCTCGATACTGCCGCCGCCGGTTTCTGCGTTTACCGGGCCCGTGGACGAAGAAATCTTCAGGCTTCCGCCGCCGGTTTCCATCTGCACCGGTCCATTGATCACCCCCAAGTCGATGCTTCCGCCCCCAGTCGATACTTTCACCCTGCCTGTGCACTTATCAACGTGGATGCTACCGCCGCCGGTTTCAAGCGAAGCGCCTTGCAGTCCGGACTCCAGCTCGACGCTGCCTCCCCCACTTTCGGCGGAGATCTTACCCTTCGCCGACCCAATATGGATGCTGCCGCCGCCGGTGTGCACATTGAGATCGCTGCCAACGTTTCCTACATCAACCGACCCACCGCCTGTTTCGGCGCTGATCGCTCCGCCGATATCATCCAGATGAATTGCACCGCCGCCGCTTTCGCCTTCCAGGCGGCCAGAAATTCCAGTCGTGACGATCTCGCCGCCATCGGTTTCGATCTTGACCAACTCCATATCGCGCGGCACAGAGACAGTCACTTCCGAAGAAAATCTGTGTTGATGGCCGCCTTGCCACTCGCCCACGATCCAGGCAGTATCGCCCTTGGTATACGAGCTGATCTTGTACTCCTCGAATTGCCGGCGCGCCCGGTCTTCAGAAGACTCGTTGGATCGGTTACGAATCACGTAGGTAATTCCCTGCGATGATCCGCCTTGAACCCGCACGGCCCCGACCTCCACTTTTACGCGCAAGTTGCGGACTCCGGAAAATGATCCGTTAACCGTATTCGTCCAGCGGCCGCCTTCTTGTTGAACTGAACCTTGCTGCGCGAGGCATACGGTTGTAATCACCGTTGCCAGCAGCGCGAATTTGAATATGTTTTTCCGCATTTCAGTTAGTGTCTAGGTTCGCACTCCTCCCCTTCTCTCCCTTAATTCATCTCCGGCAATTGCGCGATCATCGAACGCGCCTGCGACCGGATGTATCGGTTGTCATCTTTCGCGGCTAAGCGCTGCAGCACGATGCGCACGCTGCTATCCGCGCGCACCGGCTCGAGCAGATGCAGAGCTTCAATCCGCACTCCCGGATTCGCATCCGACATCAGCGACTCCAGCACCACGTCGCGCACTTGCGTGTCCTGTTTCACGTAAGGCCCCAGGCCATCCAGCGCCTTCAGGCGAATACCGGTGTTCGAGTCATAACGAAGCGCGTAGAGCAGCGCTTCGCGCACGTGCTGATTGCTGGGCTGCTGCATGAGCGCATCGACGGAATCCATGCGAACACCGGCATTGAAATTATTCCGGGCTGCGTAAAGCAGAAGCTCCTGAATGTTGGGATCGCTCAAAGACCCATGCGCTTCCTGCGGAGACACGGTGTCATATTTAACCGTGATCTGGTTGGATCCTGGTTGTCGCGTGATGGAGTTGATGCCGCTGATCGAAGCCAGCGAGAGCTGTGAGGGATTGTTGCTGGTCGCAGTCTCTGTCGCGGGATTTCCTCTGACGATCTTGTAGGTAACTCCAATTCCGCCTGCGAATCCGACCATAAAGATCGCCGCTGCCAGCGCCGGCGCGAATCGAACCTGGTTGAACCAGTGAACCGGATCAAATACTAGGCGTGACCACCACCCGCCCTGCTCCGCCGACTCCAATGCTTCCTGAAGCCGCATGCGTGATGCTGCAAGCAGACTCGGGCTCGGCTCTTCGACCGGAAACTGGGCGAAGTCGGTGCGCAGTTGCTTCACTGCCTCGACCTCTGCGGCGCAGTCCTTGCAGCGCGCCACGTGCTGCTCCAGTTCGTGACGAGCATCGTCTGCCAGCTCGTCATAAACGTAGAAGACAATGTTTTGTTTGACCCATTCGCACTTCATAATTCCGCCTCTCTCGATGAGAGAAAAATTTCCGAATCGCCGTTGTTCCTTGGTACTAGGGCTCTTGGACACCGGATTTCTAGCCAACGACCATCGACCAACGACTTTTTCATCTCATCTCCGCCAGCACTCCGCGCAACTTCTGGGTGGCGCGGAACAACGTGTTCTTCGCGGTCTCTTCCGTCGTATTCAGCATTTCGCCGACGGTTCGCAACTTCAGTCCCTGGTAATGCTTCAACTCAAAAACCATTCGCTCGCGAGGCGTCAATTTCTCGAGCGCCTGAGCAATCTTTCGGCCCAGCTCCCGCCGCATCAGGTCGCGCTCCGGGTTCGCCCCGCTGCGCCCGTCCGCAACCTGCGCCAGCACGTCATACTGCTCACCATCAGAGTCGGTTGCCACTGGCGCATCTTCTTTTCGCACCTGCTTTTTTCGAATGGCATCGAGGCAGAGATTGGTCACGATCCGGTAAATCCACGTGTAGAACGAGCATTCGAAGCGGAAGCGCCCGATGTTCTTGTAAGCCTTCAGGAAGGCTTCCTGGTAAATGTCCTGCGCCTCATGCGCTGATCCGGTGAGATGCATCGCCTGCCGCAACACTGCCTGGTCGTAATGGCGAACAAGTTCTTCGAAGGCCGCGCGGTTGCCGCGCTGCGCTTCACGTACCAGAATCGTGTCGTCGATGCGATTTTGACTTAACATGTGGTTGCGCGTCGGAAGTTGCCGCGTTCCACTGCTCTGTTCTGCTTGGGCGGCGGCGCTGTCAATTGGACGCGCCTTCTGTCCCGCATATTCGTTGGCCTGGTAAGAACAATTGCCAACCGGAAATTGTATAGCCCATGCATCGGCCGGCATCTCTGTTGTCCTCGTCTTGTCCGGGCATGCTTAGCTGCTCGGTTGCAAGGAGATAGACGGGGGAACAGGCATTTGGTGAGCATCCAATAACGGTTGCGGGGCCGAATTCGAGGTAGCCGCCTCTCAAAACCTGATCTGTGCTGCGATTGGCAGAAATCCCCGAAATCCGGTAAAATCTGTATTTTACAGATCAGTTCTGATTCCCACGCGGAGCAGTCATGGCACAAGTATGCGAAATCTGCGGCAAGGGGCCGCAATTTGGAAATAACATCAGCCACGCCCACAACGTGACCAAGCGGCGGTGGAAGGTCAATCTCCGCCCGGTGCACGCGAAGGTCAAAGGCGCCACCAAGCGCATCCGCGTCTGCACTTCCTGCCTGCGCAGCGGAAAAGTGCAGAAAGCCTGAACAAATTTGGTAATTTGTAATCGGGCAATTTGGCAATTTGCAAGCCAAACGCAGGAAGATTTTGAAATTACCGAATTTAAATTTCCCAATTACCCAATCGCTTTTACTCGATTCCCAGCAGCTCAACATCAAAGATCAGAGTTGCATTCGGCGGGACAGCTCCCGGATATCCGCGATCGCCGTAGGCCAATTCGGGTGGAATTCGGAGCTGTCGTTTGCCGCCAACGTGCATGCCTGCCACGCCCTCGTCCCAGCCTTTGATCACCTGGCCCCTGCCAAGCTCGAAGCGGTAGGGTCCGCTGTCAAATTTTTTGCCGTTCGTAAACCAGCCCGTATACCGCACGCGGACCGTCTCTCCCGAAATGGCTTTCGGACCGGTCCCAACTTTGATGTCCCAGTATTGCAGGCCGGTGGTCGTTGTGACTGGCGGCCCGCTCACTTTGGTGGGACCGCCGGTGGTCGCGCGCGGCACAGCCTTCTTCGCGGTCTGTCCGAGCGCCAGACCAGCAGTGGCAATTCCAATAGCTACTAAATTCGCAGTTTTTGAGAACATTTACTGCTCCTATTTGAGTTTTACTTCGCCGAAGGAGCGAGTCGCGATCGCGTCAATTTCGACTAGCACATCTTTGGGAAGGCGCCTGACTTCTACGGTCGACCGCGCAGGATAAGGCGCTTCGAAGTACTTGCCGTAAACCTCGTTCATGGCGGCGAAGTCGTCCATGCTTTTAAGAAAAACCGTGCAGCGTACAACGTCACGCAAGCTGCAGCCGGCGGCTTTCAAGATTGCGGACAGATTCTTCATCACGCGATCGGTCTGGGCCGAGATGTCGCCGTCGATAATCTGCTGAGTTGCGGGATCGAACGCCACCTGTCCGGCGGTGAAGACCCAATCACCGGCGCGTATTCCCTGAGAATATGGCCCAATTGCCTTGGGGGCATCGAGCGTAGAAATCGCCTTGCGCATGAATGCTCCTGAAAATGAAGTGATGATTGTAGATGGCGGCTTAGGATTTTGCTACGGGCGGTTATGCGGACGACATGCGACGGATAACGATTTCACACTGCAAATCTGCAATCCCTCAGACTCTTTGCAGTCTCTGCACATCATGCACACCCGGAATTTTTCTGACGCCATGAATAATTCCTTCCAGGTGCTTTAAATCTTCGATCTCGATCACTACGTCCACATTCGCCTGGCCGTTCGCCGTGCGCGCTTCAATGTTGCGGATATTGGTCTTGCTGTCACTGATCACAGCCGTGATCTGCTTCAGCATGCCGAAGCGGTCATCGCAAAAAACGGTGAGTTTCACCGGGAATGATGCTGGCGCGCCTTCTTCTTTCCCCCACTCCACATCAATCTTGCGCTCCGGCTCGTACATCAAATTAAGCACGTTCGGACAGTTCACAGAATGAACCGCCACGCCTTTACCCCGCGTTACGTAGCCAACCACGGCCTCACCGCGAATCGGATTACAGCATCGCGCGCGATACACCAGCAGGTCGCCATGGCCCTTCACTCGGATAGCATTGCTGTGGTCCCCGCCAAAGACCCGGCGCACCACGCTGCCAATTCCGGTCTCTTCCTCCCCGGGCCCCTCGGCAGCTTCCGCAGCCGGCGACAATTTGCCCAGAATCTGGCGCGCGGAATACTTTCCGTAGCCGATTGCGGCCATCAGATCGTCTGCCTGGCCCAGCCCATAGTCGGAAGCAATGCGCTGCAAATCTGTGTCTTTAATGTCTTTCAACGAGATTCGGTACTTGCGGGCTTCCTTCTCGATAAGCTTCCGCCCTATTTCAATAGCGCGCTCGCGCTGGTGGATGTTCAGCCAGTGCTTGATTTTGTTTCGCGCACGCGACGAGCGCACGATTCCCAGCCAGTCGCGGCTAGGCTTGTGGCCAGGCTGGGTAATGATCTCGACAATATCGCCGCTGTGGAGCTTGTGACGCAGCGGCACCATGCGCCCATTCACCTTCGCGCCCACACATGTATGTCCCACCTCGGTGTGAATGGTGTACGCGAAATCGATAGGCGTTGATTCGCGCGGGAGAACAACAACCTTGCCCTTTGGCGTGAAGGTATAAACCTCCTCGGGATAGAGATCGATTTTCAGCGTGGAAAGAAACTCATTGGGATCGGAGACGTCGCGCTGCCACTCAACCACCTGGCGCAACCAGGCCAGCCGCTGCTCATCCTTGGCAGAGACGGGGCCGTCCTTGTACTTCCAGTGCGCCGCGATTCCTTCTTCCGCCATGCGGTGCATTTCTTCGGTGCGAATCTGAATTTCAAAACTGGTGCCTTCTTCGGTGATCACCGATGTGTGCAGGGACTGATAAAGGTTTGGCCTCGGCATGGCGATGAAATCTTTGATTCGGCCAGGAACGGGACGCCACAGGTTGTGCACAATGCCCAAAACCGCGTAGCAGTCTTGAACGGACCGGGTAATCACGCGCATAGCGTACAAGTCATACACCTGGTCGACAGAAATGCGCTGCTTTAGCAGCTTCTTGTGAATGCTGTAAACTCGCTTGATGCGGCTTTCGACGGTCGCAGTAATTCCAGCCTCTTTGAGCTTGTCGCGCAGGACATGCTCGATTCCCGACAGAAAATGTTCGCCCTTTTTGCGGCGCGCTTCAACCTCCTCGTGCACTTGCTGATATCCGATTGGATCGAGATAGCGAAATCCCAGGTCTTCCAACTCACCGCGGATTTTTCCCATGCCCAGGCGGTGAGCGATGGGGGCGTAAATATCCAATGTTTCCTTGGCAATTTTCTGCTGGCGATCCGGCGGAAGGTGCTCGAGTGTGCGCATGTTGTGCAGGCGGTCGGCCAGCTTAATCAGGACGACGCGAATATCGTCGACCATGGCCAGCATCATTTTGCGCAGGTTTTCGGCCTGCTGCTCCTCTCGCGAGGAAAAATCGATCTGGCTGATCTTGGTCACACCTTCGACGATGTGCGCGACCTGCTCGCCAAATTCCTTACGGATATCGACGATGGTGACGGAGGTGTCTTCGACAGAATCGTGCAGCAAGCCGGCGGCAATGGCAACGCTGTCCATCTTCATTTCTGAAAGCACGAGCGCCACTTCCAGCGGGTGAACCAGATAGGGTTCACCCGAGGCTCGATGTTGTCCGGCATGAGTCTTCTGCGAAAATTCGTAGGCTTTCCGCACAAGCTCCAGGTCGTCAGTCGGTCGGTTTTCGCGCATGCGCCGGAGTAGTTCGCGAAACTTTGTTACCGTGAGGACATTGGTCGCGATTTGTTCGCGTATCGTCGTCATCTATGCGCAGACAGCCTGCCGGAAGGAAGGACGTGAGCACGTCCGGTGGTCTGTTTCCTTTTTCATGATTATAGCTGCCGGTTTCGGGAAACCGCTCCATTTAAGGCCGGCGAGGGACGGACGCCCTGGTTGACGCTGAGCGACTGAGTAGGCGAAGGCGGCTGTCCCTACGTAGTCTGATACATTGTCGGCGATGCCTCGCATTCTCATCAGCGGCGCTTCGGGTCTGGTCGGATCAGCGCTGGTTCCTTTCTTGGAATCCCGCCGATGTGAAGTTACGATACTCGTCCGCCGTCGGCCGCAAGGTCCGCAAGAAATTCAATGGGACCCGATGCGGCAGATTGCGCCGAGCCGGGCCTCCGGGTTTGATGCCGCGATTCATCTCTCCGGTGAAAATGTTGCGGGACGATGGACATCTGCGAAGAAACAGCGGATTCGAGAAAGCCGGGTTGTCAGTGCGCGCAACTTATCGCAGGCGCTGGCTTCTGCGAAAACGAAACCGGCGGCTTTGCTGTGCGCGTCGGCAATCGGGTACTACGGAAATCGCGGCGACGAGATCCTTGACGAGGACAACACTGCTGGAACCGGATTCCTGGCCGAAGTCGCACGCGAATGGGAGACAGCAACGCGAGCGGCTTCAGACGCTGGTATTCGCAGCGTGAACCTGCGAATTGGAATTGTACTCAGTCGACAGGGTGGTGCACTGAAGCAAATGCTGCTGCCGTTCCGGCTGGGACTGGGAGGAAGAATCGGCAACGGCCGACAGTGGTGGAGTTGGATTCACATTGATGATCTGGTCGCAGCGGTCGGGCACATTCTTAGCGTTTGCATGGAGCGCGGGGCGCCTGTCCTGAGCGAAGCCGAAGGATCTCCGCCCGTTCAGATTACGGGACCGGTCAATCTGGTTTCGCCGAATCCGGTTACCAACGCCGAATTTACGCGAGCGCTGGCGCGCGTGCTGCAGCGGCCGGCGGTTTTGCCGGTTCCGGCGTTTGCGGTCAGGCTTGCCTTTGGAGGGTTCGCCGATGAGGGGTTGCTTTCAAGCGTGAGGGTGGGCCCGAAAAAGCTGCTGGCGTCGGGGTTTCAGTTTCGATTTCCCGATCTGGATAGTGCTCTGGCGTCCTTGCTCAACGACGGCATGACAATGCAAAGGGGTTTTTATTAAAAATGAGAGTTCAATCCCAGCCACCCTACTTGCACTGTGCCTTCGCAAATTCCTCGACGCGCTCGCGAACGCTCTTGACGTGTTTCGGCAAGGGCAAGTGGCTGCCTTCCTCGAGAATTGGAATCAGCTTGTCGAACTCGGGTCCGGAATGCGACCCGGTGACTGCGAGTCGAATAGGATGAAAGAGCTCTTTTCCCTTGGCGCCGGTTTCAGCCTTCACTGCATTGATGATTTTCTTGAACTGATCGGGCGTGAGCTTGCCTTCCTTGGCGGATTCGTCCTCGAGAATTTTGAATGTGAATCGCGCCAGCACCGCATCCGTGTTTGGCCAGCCCAGCACTTCGGCGTTGTCAGCCGAATCGAGTGCGGATTTCGCGTCGTAGTGAAAAATGAACGAAGCACGTTCGGGAAGTTGGTCAAGGCGATCAACTGAGGGGGAGAGCATCCGCGTGATGCTTCCAAACCATTTCGTCATCTCTGGAGGCCATACGGCTCCTGGGCTAAGCTCGTCCGGCCGTACGTCCTTGTGGTTGTCGATTTGCCCTTGACCTGGAGTTTGGTGCGTCTCGGGCGCAAGATCTCGCATGTAATAAGGCAACGCTAGTTTCTCGATCCGTTCAGGCGAAGATTCTTTAATGTAGTGCCGGTTGAGCCAGTACAGCTTCTCCATGTCGAACACGGCGGGCGAGGGCGTGACCCGCTCTAGCGAGAATTCTTTGACCAATTCCTGCATGGAAAAAATCTCTCGCGTGCCGCCCGGCGGCGCCCAACCCAGCAGCGCCAGATAGTTCACCAGCGCCTCCGGCAGAACTCCCATGCCGCGGAAGTTCGCGATTGAAGTGGCTCCATGCCGTTTCGATAAGCGTTCGCGATCGGCGCCGAGAATGGTCGAAAGGTGCGCGAACTCCGGCACCGGCCAGCCCAGGGCCTCGTACAAGGCAACCTGCTTGGGAGTGTTCGAGAGATGATCGTCGCCGCGGATCACGTGCGTGATCTTCATCAAGGCGTCGTCGATCACAACCACGTAGTTGTAAACCGGCATTCCGGAAGAACGCAGAATGATGGGGTCGCTGACGACCTCGTTCGAAAATTCAACCTCGCCATGAACGATATCGTGAAACCGGATCGGGTGCTCGGGAATGCGGAGTCGAATCGCGCATGCCTCGCCCCCTGAGCGTCTTCGGGCCGCTTCCGGCGGGTTGATGTTGCGGCACTTGCCGGAATAAATGGGCTGCCGATGCTCCTTGGCCGCCCGTTCGCGTTCGAGCTGCAGCTCTTCCTCGGTACAGAAACACAAATAGGCCTTATGCTCTGCAACCAGTCTTTCCGCGTGCTCGCGATAAATTGCCAGCCGGTCGGATTGCCGATAGGGGCCGTAATTGCCGCCGGCGTCCGGCCCCTCGTCCCAATCCAGTTCGAGCCACTTCAGATCGCCGATCAGCTGATCTTCGAAACGCGCCTCGCTGCGATCCAGATCGGTGTCCTCGATGCGCAGGATCATCGTCCCGCCTTTTTGCCGTGCAAAAAGCCAGTTGAAAAGTGCGGTGCGCGCATTACCGACGTGGAGATGTCCGGTCGGAGAAGGCGCAAAACGCGTTCGAACTTTGGGATTATCGGGCACCAGACGATGTTAGCAGAGGTAACGTTTAGCTCCGGCTCTCCCGCTCCGGGTGGACCGACTCTGGCTTCTAGCGAACGCGAGATATGAAGCTAAACCTGCGCAGCCCTGCCCTTAGTCGCGTCCCATCGCATTCTTTTGCCGCTGCGATACGAGAGATTCACCATGTGGCCGGCTGCCGCGGCATGGTGCCCGACCTCGGCAGTCTCATAGCTTGGCTGCCGGGTACGAACCGCATCGATGAAGTTGGCCAGATGCAAGACCGTCGCGTCAGGTTTATCGGCGAAGTCCAGGTTCTCTGGTGCCGGTTTGGCCGTTCCCTCTGATTCCGCTCGATGGTTGTCTTCATTCATGAATGCGTCCTGCATGGCTTTTGGCCAGCTGTCGATCGAATACCCGTAGCCTTCACGTTTGGCCTCTGCCTGTTCGACCATGCTGGCGCCAAGCAGGAGGGAGAGCGAGCCTTCCGTCCCCAGGAATTGGATTCCCTGACCGGCAGTGCTTGCGCTGTTAAATGTACCGGCCATATTGACGGTGAAAGTGCCGTAGTCGAACAGCGCGTCGAGGGTGTCGGGTACTTCGCGACCGTCGTGCCGGTAAAGAATTCCGCCGCCGGCAACCACGCTTTTCGTCATTTCCACGCCCATGATGAAGTGAATGGAGGTAATCAGGTGGACAAAGAGGTCGGTCGAGATGCCGCCGGAATAGTCCCAATACTTGCGATAACGGAATACGCGTTCGGGATTGTAGGCGACCTTTGGCGCGGGCCCCAGCCATTCATCCCAGTTGAAATTGACGCCATTCTGCAGGTCCGGAGGGATGGGATAATTCCAGGACCCGCTCGAGCTGTTGCGGTTGTAAGATGCCGTGACCTTCGTGACCTTCCCCAGTTTCCCCGACGTCACGATCTCGCGCGCCTTCTTGTTTTGATCGGATGAGACCCACTGACTGCCTACCTGAACGATGCGATTGTGTTTCCTGACCGCTTCGATAATGACCGGGCCATCTTCGATCCGGTAGGTCATTGGCTTTTCAATGTAGACGTCCTTGCCCGCGCTCAGGGCATCGAGCACGATGTGCTTATGCCAATGATCGGGTGTGGCCACGACTACGGCATCGATATCTTTACGCTCCAGCAGTTTCCTATAATTCGCGAAATTGGTTGCGATTTTCCCGTCCGTTCGCTCCTTTGCGCGTTCGAGGTGCCCCTGATAGCAATCACAAACCTCGAGCAGGTTTGCCTGCTGGGTCTCTTTGGCTGCCTCAAGCAGGATGTTGCCGCGGATGCCGAAACCGATGAATCCAAGGTTTACTCGATCGTTAGGGCCAGCAGGTTTCGGGGCCGGCGCCTGAGGAACAGCGATCAGCTTCCCATTAAGCACGAGCATAAGGCCCGCCGCTTGCGTCGCATTAGAGATGAACTGGCGTCTGGTAGATTCCGGCATGGGCAGATTTTATCGGCGAGCGTTCGGAAAGAGCAACCGCGACGCGATGCCATCTTTTTGCCGGGGCCTCTAGAGAAGGCGGGCGAGGGCGCCCGCCCGACCCAAGTTTATTCTCCCGCGAGCTCTACGCACTCTTCCAGCACGTCCATCGCGATGTTCGCCTGCTCTTTGGTGGTGATCAGAGGAGGTGCGATGCGAATCGTGCTCGCGCCACTGCCCAGGAACAGCACGCCGCGTTCGAACGCCATTTCGACGACGCGATCGCGCTCAGCGGAAGCCTGTTGCTTGGTCTGCTTGTCGCTAACCAGTTCCACGCCGACCATCAGCCCGCGACCGCGCACATCGCCGACCAGGCGGTGCTTAGCCGGCCAGTCCTTCATGCGCCGCAGCATGTGACTTCCAATTTCTTCCGAATTGCGTAGCAAGCCTTCGTGCTCGATCACGTCAAGAGTTGCCAACGCTGCCGCGATGCAAACAGGATTTCCGCCGAAGGTGGAAGCATGCGATCCCGGCACCCAATCCATGATGTCAGCTTTGCTCAGCGTTACACCGAGCGGCATGCCCGATGCGATTCCTTTGGCCATGCAAACGATATCCGGCTGCACGCCGGTGTGCTCGATCGCCCACCATTTGCCGGTGCGTGCGGCGCCGCTTTGGACTTCGTCGGCGACAAGCAAGATTCCATGGCGGTCGCAAATCTTGCGCAGCTCTTGCATGAAAACTGTGGGAGCCGGAACGTATCCGCCTTCACCCTGGACCGGCTCGATAAAAATCGCGGCGACTTCCTCCGGTGGAACGGTCGTTTTAAAAACCTTGTCCTCGATAAAACGTGCGCACGCCAGCGCGTCCTGCTCACCCTTGCGGTAAACGTCGGGAAATAGAACATGGGTTACACCCGGCACCAATGGCGCGAAACGGCGGCGCTGTTGCGGCTTCGAGGCGGTCAGCGACAGTGCTCCCATCGTGCGGCCATGGAACGCCCCGAAAAACGCGATGACGTTCTGCCGATTGGTGTGATAACGCGCCAGCTTCAGCGCGCACTCCACCGCCTCCGCGCCCGAGTTGCCGTAGTACACACGATGCGGGCCGGGCATGGGCGCGATTTTTGATAGCCGCTCGGCCAGCGTGACCAGGCTTTCGTAGTAAAAATCCGTTCCCGACATGTGGATCAGCTCGCCGGCCTGTTTCTGAATGGCGGCGACCACATCGGGATGGCAATGGCCCGTCGAGGTGACGGCAATGCCGGATGAAAAATCAAGAAACTCGTTTCCATCCACATCGGTAACCACAACGCCGCGTCCCTGCTTGGCAACGAAAGGATACGAACGTGTGTAAGAGGGCGAAATGCAGCGCTCGTCACCTTCGAGCACGCGCTTGGCATTTGGGCCTGGTATGGCGGTCTTGATCTTTGTGCGCGCATTCTTCACCGCGAGAGGCGCGTCAACAATGGACGTCGTTTTGGTGGTCATGGAATCCTCCTGAAAATCGGTTCTCGGCTGTTGGCTCTAGGCTCTCAGCGGAGCAATTTCGGTATATAGAAATCGCGCCGCCAGAAAAGGGCACGAATTTACTCGTGCTGATACAGGGGCTGGAAAGTTGCGGACAGCCCTGCGGAGATCAGGAGTTAGTCGCTACCGAAGAGACTTGGGCGGGAATGCGAGGGCAACACTGCCAGATACCTGCGCGGGCACACGAGCATGTGCAGCCAGCAAGCGGGCAGGTGCGAATTGGAGTTCCGAAACACCATCTCGACGTTTATTGTAAACCGTATCGATTCGGGTTAACAGCGCCGAGGAGGTATCTTAGGTCGTAGCTCGTGGGTGCCGGGCCGGCCACGGTTCTGAATTTCGCCGAGCCGAAGACGCATTTCAGAGACCGAGGCTGGTGAGGAACTGGTCAACTTGCCGTTCGAGCTGAGGCCTGTCGTAAGAGAGCAATACTGACCGGAACAGCCCTTGCACGTATGTGCTGATGAGCTGCGCTACAACTTCCGGCTCGAACTCCGGAGGTAGTTCGCCTGAATCCTTTGCGGAGCTCAGCCGCTGCGCAAATGCGTCTTCAAAGGCGGTCATAGTGGCGTGGACGATTTTCTTCAAGTCCTTCTCAGCAAGAACTTCTGACGATACGCTACGAGCCATCAGGCAAGAGCGGGCGGTTTGCGGATCGTCGAGATCGTCCAGCAGAATCTTAAAGAAATTGCGAACACCCTCTTTGGCGGAAGCCGGAGAGAACAGCGCGGTAGCACGGCGGCGGCCCACGGTTTCGTTGTAGTGCTCAAGGCACTTGAGATAGAGCTGTTCTTTGCTTTTCAGCGTGTTGTAGAAGGAGCCTTCCCCGATGCCGATGCCTTTGAGCAAGTCGCGCAGAGAGGTCCCCGCGTACCCTTTCTTCCAGAAGATCCGGGTAGCCTTGTCGATCGCCTTGTCGTAGTCGAATTCTAACGCTCTGGCCACGGTTTCAGCCCTACCTCCACTTCAAGTATATCGGTTTTGTAACAACTGATAAAGAATTTTCTTGACTCCTATTACACTCCTGCGTATATTCTGTATCAGTTGCTACACAATATCCGACCAGAGGAGACAAAATGCAAGACAAACAAAGGTTTAAGGCACTTGACCCGGCGACCGCAAAAGGTGAGGCCAAAGATCTATTAAAAGCCGTAGAAGCCAAATATGGCGCTGTGCCGAATTCTTTCAAAGTGATGGCCAATTCCCCGAAGACATTGTCCGGTTTCCGTGGCCTGTCTGACGCCTTAGGAGAGGGCCTCTTACCATTTGAAACCAGATACCAAATTGCAATCGCAGTTTCAGAATTGAATAAGTGCCCTTACTGTCTTTCAGCTTTTACTGCGCTGGGCAAGTCTGGGGGAATTTCCGACAGCGTTTTGGAATCGTGCCGCCTCGCCGGATCAGATGATCCAAAGATTGATGCAGCGTTGAAGTTTGCAAAAGCTATCTTAAAGAACCACGGCTCAGTCAGTGAAGATGATTTTATGAAAGTGCGAGCAGCCGGTTATTCCGATGGTGAAATTTTGGAAATCGTTGGAAACGTGGCGCTATATATCTTTGCCAACTACACCAACCTTGTATCCAAGACTGACGTAGACTTTCCTTTGGTGACGCCTCATAAGCACATGGAGCATCAGGCGGCTTCTTGAACCAAACATCTTCTTTCTGGTCAGCCGCAATTTGGCAGCTAATTGTCCGAGCTACCTGGGTGCTAGTTCACTCTGGTATTGCCGCGGGCCTGGTCTTCATCAGTTCCGTGAAACGAGCATCCTTGCGCAACTCGGCGAACTCGGGATCGGTAAGGGCGTCATCAACCTTTTTGTAGCCGTCTTCCAGGGCTTTGCGCAGATATTCGAGGGAATGATCGCTGTCGCCCATTTTGGCGTACAGCTTGGCCAGCACAAAGTCATAGTGGGCCCGGTCCTCGGGCGAAGCCATTTGCGCTGCAATGCCGGTGTGTGAAGTGTGCTCAAAAATGGTGGGATCCAGTTGCACTGCCTTGGCGTAGGCCTGGCTGGCCTGCTCGAATTTCTTTCCCGCAAAATAGGCTGCGCCTAAGTTGGAATAGAACGAAGCTGAATCCGGCGACAACTCGATCGCCTTTCTGTACTGTTTCTCGGCAGCGCGATATTTGCGCTTCTCGTAATTGACGACTCCCAGGTTGTTGAAGGCCTCGGGAAACTTGTGATCTTTTTTGATGGCGCGCTCAAAATCTTTTCCAGCTTCTTTGTAGCGCTGAAGCATAAGTTCGGATATCCCGATTTTGTTGATTATTGAAGCGCTGTTAGGCGACTTGGCCAGCGCAGCTTGGAAGTAGTCTATCGCGTCCAGATATGCCTTACGGGCGCGCAGGTCGTCACCCTGCGTTTCTAACTCCTGCGCGGATGCCGTGGGAGAAGGCGGCTGGACCTGCCGCATGGGCGGCGCAATTTGAATCTGGTCAAGTTGCGGCTTTTGAGCCAGGGCGGCTGTCGAACAAAATAGTCCGGCGCAAATTAACGACGCAGAAACGATCAAAGACGCAGGACGGAACATAATCCACGCCTCCTGGGCAGAACCTTCTCACCTCAGAAGCCGTCGCGTCAACTTTCTCAGTGGGTTGCGTTATCAGGCGGCTTGGGAGGAGGATTGGACTGCTTGTCGTCCTTAAAAATACCAGCAATTTTGCCGAAAAATCCCTTTTTCTTCTGGTCCGGAGCAGCCTGTCCGTCTGCGGGGGGCGGTTGCGGCTGCTCATTGCCCAGACCGAAGATTCGCGAGAGCACGCCTTTCACGCCGGTGTTCTGATCGCAGGTGCCGGTCGGCTCGGTACCGGTGATAAAAGCGGCAGAGTAGGTTTGTGGGCAGGAAGGCGTAGCCAGCAGGTTGGTCTGCTTGTCGAGCTGCACATCCACAACTCCGGAAGGCTGCGTAAACGGCTTCATGTCGGAGTAGCGGGGCACAGTCGCCGCTTTTTTCATGAATTCGGTCCAGATGGGCGCTGCGGTTTGCGCACCGCTCAAATGCAAATCGCTGTAGTCGTCGAAACCCACCCAAACGACACATAGCAAATTGCTGGTATAGCCGGCAAACCAGCCGTCATGCGAGCTGCCGGTTTTTCCGGCGGCAGGCTGGTCGAAACCGCGGCCGCGCACCGCCGAGAAGCCGAGGCCATTGTTGATGACGCCTTCCATCATGTCGGTCATGACATAAGCCACGCGCGGATCAAGTACCTGCTTGGTCTCCGGGGTGAAATTCATGACCGGATCGCCTGAGGCGGTGCGCACCGATTTGACCATGACCGGCGAGACTCGTACGCCGTTATTCGAGAACACGGTGTAGGCTGCTGCCATATCCAGCGGAGTCGCGTCGTAGGAGCCGAGCGCCATGGCGGGTGTCGGCTTTACCGAAGTGATTCCGGCCGACTTCGCCAGGTCCGCCACCTTGTCATAGCCAACTTCTTCAGCCAGCTTCACCGTCGCGTTGTTCAGCGACATGGCGAGCGCGTAACGCGCAGTCACGTCGCCGTGGTACTCCTCTTTGTAGTTGCGCGGCTCGTAAATCTGGTCGCCATACGCGAAGGTGCTCGGCTGATCCGGAACGATGGTTGCGGGCGTGAACACGGGATTGCTGCCGTCGAGCGCCGTATTCATCGCCGCCGCATAGACGAAAGGCTTGAAGATCGAGCCGGTCGGCCGCTTTGCGATAGCATGGTCCAGCTGGCTCCAGGCGTAATTGCGGCCGCCCACCAATGCCAGCACCTCGCCGGTATGGGGATCCATGGCTACGAGCGCAACCTGCGCCTGCGGGCCGGGTTCGACCTGGGTTTCGTATTTTGCTGCCCTTCCTTTGCCGATCTTAATTCTCTTGGTGCGACGTTTGGTGACCTGCTCATCCACCAGCTTGATTCCCGCTTCGACCGCTTGAGCGGCGGCGCGCTGCAAGTCCGGATCGAGCGTGGTGTAGATGCGGTAGGCCTGCTCGTTCATCTCGCGCTCAGGAATCTTGCTGATCAACGTGTCGCGGACAAGGTCTACAAAATATGGCGCGTCGCTGGATTCAACATTGGGAGGCGCTAATTTCAGCGGAGCTGCCTTTGCCTTTTCCGCCTGCTCTCTGCTGATGGCATGGGTCTCAACCATGCTGTCGAGCACGACATTGCGGCGCTCGGTCGCACGCTCCGGGTGCCGGTACGGCGAAAGATAGCTGGGCCCTTGAATAATTCCGGCAAGCAAGGCGGCTTCGGGAAGTGTAATGTCCTTTAGATCCTTGTTGAAATAGGTCCGCGAGGCCTCGGCGAATCCGCTGATCTGGAACGAACCGCGCTGGCCCAGGTTCACCCAGTTTCCATAGAACTCGAAAATCTGCTGCTTGTTGAACTTTTGTTCGAGCTCCAGCGCGATCAGCATTTCGGTGAGCTTGCGTTTGATGGTCTTCTGCGGGGTCAGGAAGAAACCGCGGGCAAGCTGCATAGTGATAGTCGACCCGCCCTGCTCATGCCGCTGATGCGTCAAATCAATCCATGCAGCTTCTGCGAAGCGAACGAAGTTCACACCGTTGTGCTGGAAGAAGCGTCGATCTTCGATCGCCAGCACCGCATTCACTAGCACCGGAGGCATTTCGTTGTAGTGGACGACCTGACGCTTCGACCGCTGATCGCCCTCGAAGAGCGAGGTGATCATCTCCGGTTCAAGTTCGTAGGCATCGAGCTGGCTGCCCGAACTTCCGCTAATACTTTCGACGCGGCCTTCGTGAACGCGAATCGTCGCCTGTTCCGGGCTGTGGTAAGAACCGGGGCCGGGAGCAATCTGGATCGAACCTGCTGAAAGATGGTAGCTGCCCATCGGCGACTCGCCACTCTTGTCGGAATAGCCGGCATGGCGAAGATCCGCGGCGATCTCCTTCAGATCGGCCTTTTCTCCGACGGCGATAGCGCTCGGGGCGGCATAGATTTTCGCGGCGTTCGCGAAGACCGGACCTTTGAAGCGGGCTTCTATGATCCGGTCGTATTTGACGTAAAAATATGAAAAGAACGCAACGAAAAGCAGCGCCAGGACTGCAAAGCAGCCCAAGGCGAAGCGTAACACCGGGTCGTGGAAGCCGTGCCGTGATCCGGGGCTGCTTTTCCTGTGCGGGATGCGTACTTTAATGGCCACGTTGGCTGGCGGTACTACCTCTCACGATTTAATGAACTCATTCACTACTTGGTGAGATGAGGTGGCGCGAGAATTCGTTTCCAGAGCGCGCCCCATTCCCCAGACGAGAGCGGCGTCCTTATTTTAAACGATTCCGGATGTCTGACTTAGAACAGAAGAACCACGGAACCTCTTAAAACACGCCCCTATTCTCGGTGGAGGCGTCAAAGTGGAGATCCAGGGGATAGCCCGGGAGATCCACGTGCACTACGTAGGAAGCGTGAATGATGATGGTTCCGTTGAACTGCATTCCCTGGCGCTGCACCTTGATAGCGTCTTTAGAGATGGGGATGTCGAGGTCTTGCGCCTTACGAAAGAGAGTTTCCTGTATATCTTCTTCACTCTTCGGGGAGTAGCTGTCGTGCGTGGCCTCGTCCTTGATGATGTCCTGGAACTGGTAATTTTCGAAATAAGGGGGCACGACCTTGAAGGCGGTATACAAGCCGCCCACAATTACGAACAACCCCAAAAGCATTTTGATTCTTGCCATAGCGCTCCGCAAGTCCCGGCGCTACGGCTTTTTGTGCGCCGGACCCAACTGGTGAAAGTAATCCGTTATTGCGCCGATGCTAACATCGCGACTTTCACGAGTCGAGCGCTGAACCGCTTCCACAGTTCCTTCGGTAACTTTTTTGCCCACATTTATCCGAAAGGGAATGCCCACAAGGTCAGCATCTTTGAACTTGACCCCTGGCCTTTCGTCCCTGTCGTCTAGTAACACGTCGAATCCGGCGGATTCCAGACGTGTTGCTATGTCTTCGGCCGTGGATGTGAGCTTTGTGTCAGAGACGTTGGTCGGGGTGACCACGATCTCAAAAGGCGCGATCTGCGGCGGCAGCCAGAAGCCGTTTTCGTCATTGCTCTGCTCGATGGCAGCGGTCAGAATGCGCTCCATACCGATGCCGTAGCTCCCCATGATGGGGTGCACTTCCTTCCCGTTCTTATCGAGCACACGGGCATTCATCGAGGTCGTGTACTTGTAGCCGAGTTTGAAAATGTGGCCGATTTCGACGGCGGTATCCATCTTCAATGGCGAACCACAGTTCGGACACGCATCACCGCTAACGACGCTGCGCACATCGGCGTAGGCGGTCGGCTGAAAATCTTTTCCGGGTGTGATGTTCTTGACGTGATAGTCCTCTTTGTTCGCGCCGGCGATCAGATTCGTGCGGCCTTCAAGAGCTTTATCGAGGAGCAAAATGGGTTTGTTACCATCTTCGAGACTGCCGGCCCACTCGACTCCAAGCGGGCCGAGAAATCCAGCAGGCGAGCCGAAGAGCTGACGAATCTCTTCTTCCTGCATGGGCCGCGCTTCTTTGCCCGCAAGCGCGGTCGAAAGCTTGGTTTCGTGCAGTTGATGATCGCCACGCATGAGGACTACGACTGCGCGCGACGTGTTTTGACTTTTGGAGGCACGGGCGTCCCCGCCCGTGAGCTGCTCTTTTAAGTCAATCATCAGCGCGAGAGTCTTGATCTTGTTCTTGGGCGAGACACCGAGATATCGTGCGACTTCTTCGATGGTTTTCTGCCCCGGCGTGTGGACTTCCAGCGGCTTGCCGTCCCCTTCGGGCGCGAGATCGGCCACCGGTTCGAGCTTCGAGGTCGCCTTTTCCAGGTTCGCTGCGTAGCCGCACTTGGCGCAGCTTACAACCTGGTCTTCTCCTGCCGGCGTATACACCATGAACTCTTCCGATTGCGATCCGCCCATCGCGCCCGAGTGCGCCTCGATAATCAGGTACTTCAGGCCGCAGCGGTCGAAGATTCGCCTATACGCCTCACGATGCTTCTTGTAAGAGACGTCCAGTCCCGCTTCATCAATGTCGAAGGAATACGAATCCTTCATCATGAATTGACGAACGCGCAGCAATCCCGACTTGGGCCGGGGCTCGTCGCGAAATTTCGACTGTATCTGATACCAGATCTGCGGGAGCTGCTTGTAGCTGCGCAGCTCTTTGCGCGCGATCTCGGTCATTACTTCTTCTTCGGTGAAGCCCAGGCAAAGGTCGGCGCCTTTGCGATCTTTCAGGCGGAACATGGTCTCGCCCATCACCGACCAGCGGCCGCTGGATTCCCACAATTCACGCGGATGCAGAGCCGGCAAATAAAACTCCTGGCCGATGCGGTCCATCTCCTCGCGCACGATGGCGATGATTTTATTGAACGAGCGCTGTCCAAGAAAAAGATAGGAGTAAATGCCGGCGGCGAGCTGCCGGATGTAGCCTGCGCGCACAAGGAACTTGTGGCTGGCGACTTCGGCGTCGGCCGGCGCCTCGCGCAGCGTCGGAATAAACAGCTGTGACCAGCGGTGCATATTGGGGATCCCGGTGGAAGGGGAATTCGTTATTGTACAGTCATGCGGCGCAGGAGTGCTTTTGTTGCCTACTGCATCGTTGACGAAATCTGCCGTTAGACCCTCCCGACCTAGCGGCCCGTTCGGGATGACACAGGGTTTAGGTTTGGCGTGATAAAAGCTCCTCATCCGTCGGGCTGAATCTAGTGGCTTTCGTCCCCCGTTGGCGCCAGATCCGACGTATCCACCTTCTGCGGCGCGGTTTTTGGCGGCAGCTCGGGCGGTGGCTGGAACTCGCCCGGATTTTTTCCGGCCAACGCCGCGGTCATGAAATCCATCCAGATCGGAAGCGCTGCTTTAGCTCCTGTTTCTTTTGCGCCCAAGGATTTTTTCTCGTCATAGCCGACCCAAACCCCGGCGGTCATTGATGGGGAAAAGCCAACGAACCACGCGTCGGTAAAATCGTTGGTGGTCCCGGTTTTTCCGGCGAGAGGAATCTTCATCTTGCTGGCTGCGACCGCAGTGCCGTGCTGCACAACACCTTCCAGCATCGCGGTCATGACCCGCGCCGTTCGCGAGCTGATCACATCTCTCACTTCAGGATAGTCTTCTTCCAAGACACGCCCGTCGTAATCGGTAACTTTCGTGATTGTGCGCGGCACCAGCCGCACGCCATCGTTCGGGAATACGCTGTAGGCGGATGTCTGCTCCTCCAGCGTCATCTCAGCGGCACCAAGCGCGACCGGAAGATACGGCGGCAGGGGAGAGGTGATTCCGAATTTGCGCGCGTAATCTTCAACGGTTCGAATCCCCAGTTTATCGGCCAGCTTTAGTGCCGGAATGTTTCGCGACTGTGCCAATGCGCGTTGCAGCGTAATTGTGCCTTCGTACTTTTCATCGTAGTTGTGCGGGAAATACGGGCCGGACGCCGTTTGAAAGATAACCGGAGAGTCCACGATTGTGTCATCCGGGCGCGCACCCTGATCAATGGCAGTGGTGTAGACGTAAGGCTTGAACGAAGATCCAACCTGGCGCAACGCCTGCGTGGCTCGGTTGAACTTGGATATTTCGAAGTCGCGACCTCCCACCATGGCGCGAATTTCGCCGGTATTGTTGTCGATGGCGAGGAGTGCGCCTTGCGTTCCGGAGTCCTGCTCCAGCGTAACTCGGGCCTTTGCGCTTGCATCAAGCGACACGATCTTCACATATACGATGTCACCGGGAACCAAAATCTTTGCGAGCGTCTGCTTTGTCCACGCAGCATCTGCTTCGGTCAGCGTTGCTGAATATCCCGCAAACCTTATCTGTGCCGATCCCGCAGAAACCGAGGTCACCAGCGCATGCGTGTATCCGCCTGGTTCGAGCAATCCATCCCAGTCAGGATGCTGATAGCTGGCCAACGTTGCGCCTTCTCGTAGCACATTCTCCAGATGGGCCCGCCAGCCGTGGCGTCGTTCGTAGACGGCAAGGCCATCCAGCACAGCCTGGTTCGCGGCCCGCTGCAGGTTCATGTCGATGCTGGTATACACGCGTAATCCACCCTCGTGCACCTGATCTGTTCCGTACTTGCCCTCCAGGTACCGGCGAACTTCCTCGACAAAATACGGTGCAAGCGAATTCGGATCGGGAGCAATCTTCAGGACGAGCGGAGCGTTGCGGGCGTCGTTCGCCTGGCGCGCGGTAATTTTCCCGTCTTCGAGCAAGTTGTTTATCACCAGGTTGCGGCGGTGCAGCGCGCGATCCGGATGATTGATGGGTGAAAAGTAGACGGGCGACTTCGGCAGGCCTGCGATCAACGCGGCCTCAGGCAAGGTGAGCCGCTTGGCCGGTTTGCTGAAATAAAACTCGGATGCGGCTTCGAATCCGTAAACCCCATGACCCAAGTAAATTTGGTTCGCATACAAGGTTAGGATTTGTTCTTTGGTGAACCGCCGCTCGATCTGAATGGCCAGCAGGGCTTCCTCGATCTTGCGGTGAAATGAACGATCAGGTGACAGGAATAAATTCCGTGCCAGTTGCATCGTAAGTGTGGACGCGCCCTGCACTTTGCCGCCGGACTCGATGTCGCGATAGGCTGCGCCCGCGATCCGCCAGAAGTTGATTCCCGAATGGCGGTAAAAATCTTTATCCTCGGTGGAAATCAGCGCTTCGAGAACAATCCTGGGAAAATCGCCGTAAGATGACACCACGCGCCGTTGCAGAGCAAATGAGCCGATGATCTGCCCATTGATGTCGTAGAGGCCGGTGGTCGAGATCGGGCGATAGTGCTCTAACTCTTCAACTTGGGGAAGATCGTTGGAATAGACGAGCAGCAGCCCGCTCAGCGCTCCGACCAAAGCCGAAAGCAGGACCAGCAGGGCAAAAACGAAGCGCCGGACAATTTTCTGGCGAGTGGAATGAGCTTCCGCGAGCTGCTTTTCCTGAAAAACTGCCTTCATCGGGAGTTGTGTTCAGGATAGCAGGCTGAAAAACGGTTCACCACAGAGACACAGGGACGCAGGGACAAACAGAAATTCCTCTGTGACTCAGTGCCTCAGTGGTGCGTCGCCTTCTCAGTGCTGCTGCACGACCGGCAGCTCAACGTACGTGGTCTGCTTCGGCTCGTGGTATACGCGCTGGGTTGCTTTCTTGTAGTTCTCCGGCTTGGCCCAGAAAATATTGGGCACGAAGGTCTGCGGATTGCGATCGTACAGCGGGAACCAGCTCGACTGCACCTGCACCATGATGCGATGTCCAGGTAAAAACACGTGGTTGGCGGTCGGCAATGCAAAGCGATATAGCAACGGCTTATTGGCCTGGATTGCTTGAGGCCGCGACAGGCTCTCGCGATAGCGCCCGCGGAAAATGTCCGCCGAAATCATCAGCTGATACCCGCCCATCTGCGGATCCCCGGCAACCTCGTCCGGGTAAACATCGATTACCTTCACCACCCAGTCGGAGTCAGTGCCGGAGGTCGAAGCGATGAGGTTCACCATCGGCTGCCCGCTGATCTTGATCGGAGCAGTCAGCCCATCAGAGGTGAAGGCGAGAACATCCGGACGGCCGGATTGCTCACGCTGATCGTCGGCGAGCCACTCGGACCAGGTCAGGCCATCGCCGTAGCCCATCTGCTGGATGGGGCGTTTGCGGAAGGGTACCGGTTTCGCCGGATCGGAAACGTATTCGTCGTAAGCCGTGTCGCCAGAGGTGGGCGAGTCAAAACTCAATTTCATCTCGCCACGCAAGTACAGCGGTTTGGTCTGAATCGAGCAGCCCTCCGCGCAACCCTCCGGCCATGCTGAAAGCTTGAGCCATCTGTTCGTTCCGGTTTCGAAGGCAGATACCGTGGGGACTTTCATCTCCGGTGCGCCGTCTTTCAAGTAATGCGCCAGAAACGGGGCCAGAATGTGTTGCCTGAAATACAGGCCGGTGTCGCTGTTAAATTTCAGCGCGGCCAGGGTACTGCCGTCGTCAATTTCCTGGCCGTGATGCCACGGCCCCATGACCAAAAACACCTTGTCGTTATTAGTATCCTCGGGCTTGATGGCCTTATAAACCGCGATTGCACCGTAAATGTCTTCCTGGTCCCACAGGCTGTGCACGAGCATGACCGGAACCTTCAGTGGCTGCTCGCCGAGAATCTTATCCATCGCCTGGTCTCGCCAGAAATTGTCATAAGCCGGGTGCGCGATCAGTTTGTTCCAGAAGCCCAATTGCTCCATGCCGTGCGATCGGCCGAGCTCTCCCGCTGAGACCGCGCCCATATAAACGTCGTAATCGTCGAAGTGATCAGTCCACCAGCGCTCCTCGTTCCCGCCGAATCCCGATTTGCGGGTGGCCTCCTGCTCGTAAATGTATGGCATGTTCTGTTCGCGGAAAGCGCCGTTGTGGAACCAGTCATCGCCCATCCAACCGTCGACCATGGGATTCATTGGCACCGAGACTTTCAGCGCCGGGTGCGGGTTGACCAGCGCCATCAAAGGCAGAAAACCGTCATAAGAAATTCCGAGAATGCCCACTTTGCCATTGCTCTCGGGCACGTTTTTCACCAGCCAATCAATGGTGTCGTATGTGTCCGTGGACTCATCCACCGGGGTCGGATTCAACGGCCCGTGCAGCGGACGATTCATGACGAAATCGCCTTCGGAGTTGTAGCGCCCGCGAATATCCTGCACCACGCGGATGTATCCGCCCTCGACAATCACCTCGGTCGCGTTGTCGTATCCCCAAAGTGTCGGCCCAAGATGCGAGCTGTGCCCGTTGCCGGTTTGATGGTCGGCATCATAGGGCGTGCGCGTGAACAAGATGGGGGCATTCTTCGCACCTTTGGGAATAAGAATGACGGTGTGCAGCTTCACCCCGTCGCGCATCGGGATCATCTCCACGCGCCGGACGAAATCAAAGGTGTCGGCCTTCTGCTGAAATTTCGGTGGCGTCTCGCTGGGATAGTTCGGATACTGCGAAGTTTCCTGCGCTGCGACCGGACAGCACGCGCCGGCAACGAGTAGCGCAACCAGTAATCGACTGACGATCTGCCTCATGTAGTCCCCCGCTTGTTAAGCCGCTTGTTTGCCATGATGATCCCGGCCTAGGATAAGAGTGCAATCTTAAGCAGTATTTGTGACAGTTTGTTGACACCTTCGAACGGAGCACTTGTTCTAATCGACTTTTAACTTCACCCAGGAGCATGCACATGAAATTCCGGCTTGCGTTTTCAGCACTGGTGTTTGCGAGCCTGATCGCAAGTGGTTCCCTGTTTACTTTGCCGGCCCAACCCACGGTCGACGCCGAAGGCGTCCAAGTTATCACAGTTACTGCCAAAAAGTATGAGTTCGGACCTTCCTCGATCCACGTGAAGCAAGGGACCAAAGTGCAGCTCAACATAACTGCGCTAGACCACGCGCACGGCTTTAAGATCAGCCCGTACCCCGATGGCGGGGACAAAACCGGTGAACCGGGCCTGGTTTTTTCGTCTCAGCAGGACTGCACGAAGATCGAGAAGGGCCAGACGGCGACGGTTGAATTCACCGCGCAGAAACCTGGAACGTATTCATTCCGCTGCTGCGTCGTTTGCGGGTTCCATCACCACGCGATGAAGGGCCAGGTGGTAGTCGAGTAAGGGCTGCAGGGTACACGTTTTCGCGGCTGCCATGGATGGGCATGGTCAGATCCCTCTCTCGCCGGCGGCGAGTTCGGATGAGGAAGGGTTTGGGTTGAGCGCGGGCCGGTCAGTTACTTCTGCGTGACCACCATTTCGCTGTTCTCGATACGCAGGCTGGTTACACCATCAGGGAGTTTCAACTGCTCGCGTTGCTCGACCAGCTTCTTCTGCAACGCCGAGTTCACCAGCGACACCGGGATGTTCAGATCTCCAATCTTGAATTCAGTGGGATCAAAGGTTACGTAGCCGTCCTGCGATCCGAGATGGCCGGCGAGTGTCACGTAAATATCTTTGCCGGCAATTTGGGTGAGGAACTGGCCACGGGCAACGTCTCCATCCAGCTTGACCTGGTAGTCCTTGACCTGGACTTCTCCCGTACCGATTTCGGCGTCAGGTGAATTGGGAACAGAGTTGACTGGCTTGGCTGGGCTTGTAGGTGCAGCTGCGGCCGCACCCATGGACCGCGCCATTTCTGCGCTGACCTCGTCGGAACTGAAATGGACTTCGGCGGGCGGGCTTCCCGGGGTCCGCGGCGCCTGCAGCTGCTGAAGTTTCTGATCGAATGACTGAGCATTCATCCGCGCGGCCTCGGCGTTCTGAGGCACTGCCACGGGTTGTGGCTTGCTAAGCAGCTGATACGTTGTCACCACGCTGCCGACCACCAACACGATTGTGACGATGCGCTTGCCGGTCCATTGCATAGTCGGGTTCCCAAATCAGCCGCACTGCGGCAATAACAAATCGTATTGAAACTGGCTTAGATGAGGATGTGACGGAAGTCGCTGCACGAGTGTGTACCGCAATCAAGTGGCGCTACCTGTTACTTTGCTCACGCCTCAAGCCGTAATTACAATTGGTCTATGCCTGCCACTCAAATCCGCGAGATCAGCCCGTCACGGCGTCTGGACAATCTTCGTTATGCGATTCGCGATCTCGCCTCAGTGGCCGAGGACGTAACCAGGCAAGGGCACAAAGTTTTACAACTTAACATTGGCGATCCGAACGCATTCGACTTTGTTACCCCGGCACACATTGTGGATGCAGCTTATCGCGCGATGCGTGACAACAAGAACGGCTACGCGCCGTCGCTGGGGATTCCTGAGGCGGTGGACGCCATTCGGGCCGAGGCGGCGCGGAAGGGAATCAAGACAGTTCAAGATGTGTTTGTTACAAACGGCGCAGGCGAAGCCGTGGATGCCTGTCTGACGGCATTGCTGAATCCTGGCGAAAACGTGCTCACGCCCAGACCCGACTATCCGCTGTATTCAGCGATCTTGTGTAAATGTGGCGCCGAGCCAAACACATATTTTTTGAACGAAGACGATGGCTGGCAACCTGAACTGGACGACATTCGCCGGAAGATTAATCCGCGGACGCGCGCAATTGTTCTCATCAACCCGAATAACCCGACGGGATCAATCTGTACCCGCAAAATGTTGGAAGAGATTGCTGAGCTTGCCCGGCAGCACAACCTGCTCATCATTGCCGACGAAATCTACGACAAGTTGATCCTCGATGGCGGCCAGCAGATTTCGATTGCCGCCGTTGCGCCGGATGTTCCCGTGGTCACGCTCGGCGGCTTGTCGAAGAACTATCTTGCTCCCGGCTGGCGGATCGGATGGGGAATTGTCAGCGGAGAAGCGTCTGCGGTGAAGCCCTACTTTGAAGGCGTCCACAAGCTGCTTCGGGCTCGGCTTTGCGCGAATCACCCCGAACAGTATGCGATAAAGCCTGCGCTGGAGGGCCCTCAGGATCATCTGGTTGGAGTGATTAAGAAGCTCAGCTCACGTCGAGACTTAACGGTCGAAGCTTGCAACGCGATTCCGCACATGAGTTGCGTTTTGCCCCGAGGCGCGTTCTACGCCTTTCCGCGAATCGACATTCCGGAAGGCGATGACGTTTTCGTGAGAGAGTTGCTGCTGGAGAAACACATCCTGGTTGTCCATGGCTCCGGTTTTGGGCAGAAGCCCGGGACCAAACACTTCCGCATTGTTTTTCTCCCACCGGAAGAGATGTTGAAGAAGGCATATTCGGAAATCGGAGACTTCATGCGCCAAAGATACTGAACTCGCAGGCGCACCTGCCACGTTTTGCTCTCGATTCGATGAGTGGTATCGCCATCCTTGCTGAAGCCAACGACTGAAATTTCTTTTCTATTGACTGTCTATAAGAGAAGCGCTATTTTTCTTATAGACATTCGATAGGAGCATTCATGGCGGGCGCAGAGTCCGATTTGCTGCAAGGCACACTCGATGTTCTGATCCTGAAGGCGCTTGCCCTGCAGGAACTGCACGGCATGGGCATCTCGCGCAGAATCGCGCAAATGACCAATGCAGCTTTCGATGTGAAAGCAGGCTCTCTGTTTCCAGCTCTTTATCGCATGGAGCAGGCGGGCTGGCTTACTTCCAGGTGGGGGCAGGCGGAAACGAACCGGCGCGCGAAGTTCTATTCGCTGACGAAGACAGGAAGAAAGCAACTTCAGAGCGAAACGAAACGGTGGGAGCGGATTTCGCTCGCCATGGCGGCAGCTCTGGGGACCAGGCAGGAGGCGCTGTGATCGCGTGGTTGCGCGCGCTTTGGAACAACTTCTTTCGCAGGCGTCAGCTGGATGACGATCTAGATGAAGAACTCACTGCTTACGCAGAGCTGGTTTCGGCCGAGAAGGTCCGATCCGGGATGTCACCAGAGGAGGCCTGTCGCGCTACACGGGTTGAAATGGGAGGTGGCGAGCAGATCCGGCAAAGCGTTCGCGATATCAGCGCTGGGGTATCGCTCGATACGCTGGCCCACGATATCCGCTATGGTGTCCGGACCCTCAGGAAAAACTCGGGCTTCTCCCTCATTGTGATAGCGACATTGGCGCTGGGTATCGGCGCCAACACAGCGATGTTCAGCCTGCTCGATCAGATCGTGCTGCATTTGCTCCCTGTGAAGCAGCCGGAGCGCCTGGTGAAGGTAACCATAGCTGGGAACAACTTTGGCAATACCTACGGGACTGACCGCGTCTCCTGGCCGATGTTCGAGGATCTTCGCGAGGGGAACAAGGTTTTCACCGACATGTTCTGCCGTTTCCCCGCCACAGTCAGCGTCGGGTACGGCGATCGCGCAGCGCAGGCCAGGGCGGAGCTGGTTTCGGGTTGGTATTTTCCGGTCCTTGGGGTCGGAGCGGCTCTCGGCCGCACCATCGCTCCTGATGACGATAATGTTCCCGACGGCCATCCCGTTGTGGTGCTCAGCTACGGCTTCTGGCGGAACTATTTCAACGCAGACCCTACGATCGTGGGCCGCACGATTTTGCTAAACGGCCACAAGATGAGCATCATCGGCGTCGCCCAAGCCGGATTTGATGGGGTCGAGCTAGGAGATAGCGCGCAGCTGTTTGTCCCCATCATGATGAAGACGGAGATGACCCCGCGCTCGGACGGCCTCAAGGATCGGCGTCGCCGGCTCGCGTGGGTTGCCGCGTATGGGCGGCTGAAACCCAGCATCAGCGCGCAGCAGGCGCAGAGCTCGCTGCAGCCTTTGCTGCACAGCATTCTTGAGATGGAGATCCAGCAGGCGGACTTCCGTCAATTCAGCGATGAAGATCGCCGGCAATTCCTTCGTAATCGGATCGAGGTTCTGTCTGGATCTGGCAGCCGGCTGGGCAACTACATGCGGCGTCCACTCTGGATTTTGATGGCGCTCACGGGGGCTGTTCTTCTGCTCGCCTGCGCCAACCTTGCCAACCTCATGTTGGCGCGCGCCACGGCCCGGGAACGGGAGATCGCGGTCCGCCTCGCGATCGGGGCCGGCCGTGGCCGCATTATTCGCCAGCTGATGATCGAGACTCTGCTGCTGTCCGGCGCCGGCGCGGCGGTCGCTCTGGTGCTGGGCTTTCTAGCCGACCGCCTTCTGATCCGCATGTACCTGCCAGCCAACGAAGCGGCTGGATTCGTCGTCTCTCCCATGCCGGACTGGCGCGTGCTGGCCTTTGCCTTGGGCATGCTGCTCGTCACCTTGCTGGCTTTTGGCCTGATGCCGGCCGTGCTTGGTTCGCGGACAGAGATTGCACCCTCGATCCAGGAACGATCCGGAACCGCATCTGCCGCCAGCGTTCCGCTTCGGCGTATGTTTGTCGTGGTTCAGGTCGCTCTGTCGCTGCTCTTGCTGGTTGGCGCAGGTCTCTTCGTTCGAACCTTGCGTAACCTTCAGAGCCAGGGGCCCGGTTTCCCAACCGATCATCTTCTCGAATTCACCCTCGATCCTTCGCTCAACGGATATTCGAACCAGCAAACGGAATCGTTCTACGAGCGGCTGAATGTGAATCTTCAGGCGATGCCCGGGGTCTCCGCAGTGGGCCTATCCGCGATGCCGCGTTTCAAAGGCGTTGCCTGGCAAAACGCCATTATCGGAGAGAAGTTTTCCGGAGAGCTGCAACAGGAACAGCCCGTGCTGACTGAAGTGGGCCCGAGTTATTTCACCACCCTCGGCATTCCCATCCTCGAAGGCCGCGAATTTACAGATCAGGACCGAGGTCCGCAGAAATACGGGGTGATCAATCAGAGCTTTGCCAAACGCTATCTTCCCGCCGGCGATCCGATCGGGCGGCGCTTCGGACTGGTTGATGATCAGGATCCCGCGCACCAACCCGACATTGAGGTGGTTGGAGTGGTCTCCGACACGAAATACAGGGATCTGCGCGAAACCCCTCCGCCGCAGGCCTACTTTCCTTACTTCCAGGGCGCGTCGTTCTGTTTTATGACTGTGTATCTACGCACGCAAGGCGACCCGCGTCTGCTGGAAAGTCAGGTTCAGGAACGGATGCGCCAGTTCGACCCGCATGTCCCGATCCTGGGGCTTCAATCCATGGATGAGCAGATCGGCTGGTCGCTACGGACCGAGCGTCTGATCGCCAGTCTCTCAGCGGTTTTTGGTGGTCTGGCCCTGCTGCTCGCCGTTATTGGGCTTTACGGCGTTATGGCTTATACGGTAACGCGCCGGACCCGGGAGATGGGTGTCCGTATCGCGATGGGTGCGACGCGACCGAAGATTATCGGAATGGTGATGCGCGAGGCCTCGGTCATGGTCCTGGCAGGCCTCTTGGCCGGAGCTGTGCTGGCGTTGGCTTTGGCCAATCTCATTCGCAATCAGCTATTCGGACTGAACCCTCATGATCCCTGGACGCTGCTTGGGGCATCGTTCTCGCTCGCCGTTGCTGCGGGACTTGCTGGTTTCATTCCTGCTGTGCGGGCCAGTTCCGTGGATCCAACGAAAGCCCTTCGTCAGGAATGACTCCGCTCAGGACTCTTCGCGCCTGCGCTTTTCGAGTAAGCCGCCCCCCGGCGCCAGAGTATCAAAGGGGCGAAAATCGTCGTCCGAGGGTTGATTGGGCGTGCGCCTTCTTGTCGTGCAGCGTAATTCCCCAAGTACTTTTCGAGTCTGCGCCTACCCACCCCAAAATTTTGCCGCCTGCGGATTGAATCCGCGAAATGCCAGTAGTTGCAGTTCTCCGCCTGGCCCGCTCTCTGGAAACAGCATCTGCACACTGACGAAATCGGAGCGCATGATGTGAACAACGTCATCAATAATCGCGTAACCGCAGCAGCCAGCCTCTTTTTTGTTTCTTTCCCTCGAATCTGTTTAAATCCCCAATAAGTGATCGATATTCACTGCCATATCCTGCCTGAAGTGGACGATGGCCCGAAGTCCTGGGAGATGGCCGAGCAAATGTGCCGCATGGCGGCGCACGATGGCACCGAGCACATCGTTGCCACTCCGCACGCCAACAATACATACCATTACGACCGAAAGTATCTATCCGGCCTGCTGCACACTCTGCAGCGCCGGTTGGGCCATAGTTTGAAACTCAGCCTGGGGTGCGACTTTCACCTGTCGTTTGAAAACATGCAGACCGCGCTCGAGACGCCGCAACGATACTGCATCGGAAGCACGCGCTACCTGCTGATCGAATTCAGCAATTTCAGCATTCCGCAGCAGATTGATGCGTGGATCGCGCAAATGCGCGAACGAGAGATTGTTCCGATCATCACCCATCCCGAGCGCAATCCGCTTCTACAGCAGGACCCGAAGCGGGTGCTGGACTGGGTAAAGCTGGGATGCGGAGTGCAGATCACCGCCTCAGCTGTTACTGGATTCTGGGGAACTCGGGCTGAGGAAGCCGCCCGGTGGTTTTTCAAAAAGAAAGCGGTGCACATTCTGGCAAGCGATGGCCATGACACAGTTCGACGGGTGCCGATCTTGTCGGAAGCCCGGAAAATCGTTGCCAAAGAATTCGGCGCGGCGACCGCAGAGGCGTTGCTCGAGCGGAATCCCGATGCAGTCGTGAGGAACCAGCCGCCACCATGGATTAGTTAAGGGATCTAGTGGGAGGGTGGAAGCACAGCAGCAGGAGTTGCAACGGCGCCGGAAGTCGCTGCAGGATGAATCGCAGCTCCTGAGTTCGCGGAAGAAGCCGGCTGTTTTGTGCTTACATTTCCGCGGGGCAGCTGCGGTTCGGTGATCATGGCGCTTTCCGGATTCAGAAGGTGGCCGTGATCCGGGCCAAGCCCCAGGCGTATCAAGGCGCGAGCATCAGGAACAGTCTTGGTTTGCCAGCCCTGAGCGGCCTGGTAGCGGCGCATAGCTTCCTGAGTTGTGCTGTCCCACTTGCCTGAAGGCTCGCCCTGTATGTAGTGTTCGCGGGCCAGCGCTGCCTGAATCTGACGCGCGCGCTCGCCATCGATGGCCTGTTGTCCGCGAACCCGCTTTCTTCGCGACTTTTTGCTGGTGTGATGTGCCTTTGGCGTCTCCGGATGTGCTGCCTTGACCGTCTCGCGCTGCGCAGCTGGCGTTGGAGTTTCAGGATGCGCCGCCTTTGACGAGTCGTGGTGCGCGACGGCGTGGTGCGCGACTTTATGGGCCTTGTGGTGGACCGGCTTGGGGTGCTCTTCAGTTTGCGTGCTTGCAAAAGAGAGAGATACACCCAACAGCGCCACGGCCATAAGCATGGGCAATTTCATTGCGCGAAAATTCATTCCTTCAAACTCCAACCCGTACTACCTTCCGGTGTTTTGCCAAGAGCTACTGGCGCCATCCATCATCTCGCCAAATCCAGGTCGACGCCAGTGCCAATGGTGCAAGTAACTGTTACGGAAGTGTGCCCGCCAGGAAGATTGTTCCGTCGTTGCGTCCGCCGCCGCGCTGTCGCACCAGGAAAACCACATCCTGGCCGCTTTTCAGGCTGGACTGGATATGATCAAAATCGTCTTCATTGTTCACGGGCTGCTTGTTGATTTCCAGGATAATGTCGCCCCGGGTCAGGCCTATGTCATCGCCAAACGATCCCGGTTTTACGTCTTGAACCACAACTCCCTTGGTTGACGGGACGTTCAGCCGGTCCGCCAACTCCGGCGTTAGCGGGCGAACCGTAACCCCAAACTTGCTTTGCTTGGGCGTCGATTCCCCGCCGCCCTCTTCTTCTTCTCCCAGGCGCGAGGCAAACAATTTCGCGCGATCGGCGACCGTAACGGCGGCCTCATCTTTCTTGCCGCTGCGTATAAAGCCGAGATTGACTTTCGTGCCCGGCTTGCGGCTGGCTATGTCGGCGACCAATTCGTCGCCGTTCTTGATGGGCTTTCCGTCGACCGAGACAATCGTGTCCCCGACCTTCAGGCCCGCGCGGTCAGCAGGGCTGCCCGCAACTACGCTGGAAATCGTAATCCCGGACTGCACACCATAAACACGCGAAATGGCAGGATTTTCTTGCGCGTTAAATTCGATTCCAATCGATCCGCGTTGAACGCGATGTTCCGGACCAGTGAGCTGGTTATAAACCTGCGCCACAGTATTGGAGGGCAGCGCAAAACCTACGCCTGCGTAGGCGTTGGTATCGGTGAGAATGGCTGTGTTGATGCCAATGACCTCGCCATCCATGTTGACCAGCGGGCCGCCGGAGTTTCCGGGATTGATCGCTGCATCGGTTTGTATGAAAGATTGGAATTGCCGATTCGGGACGATGTTGCGGCCCTTTGCCGAAACAATGCCGGCGGTCACTGTGGCCTGCAATCCAAACGGGCTGCCCACCGCCAAAACCCAGTCTCCGACTTGCATGCCGTCGGAATTTCCCAGTTTGGCGGTCGGGAGTGCGTGATCTACGTCTATTTTGATCACCGCAAGGTCAGTCTCCTGATCACTGCCAACGACTTTCGCATCGTGCTGAACGCCGGGCGGATCATCCTGCAAGCGGACCCGGATCCGGTCGGCTTTTTCAACCACATGGCGATTGGTGACGATGTAGCCTTTCGAATCGACTAAAACACCGGAACCAAGAGAGCGCTCGCGAATCGGGCCAGCATTATCGGGATTGCCAAAGAATTTGTCGAAGAAGTCGCCAAAGGGATTGTCTCCGCCCTCATCTTCGCCACCCGGAGCTCCGCGCCGCCGGGCCGAAGGTTTGATCGTGGATTCGGTGTTGATGTTGACAACGGCGGGCTCAAGCGCCTTGGCGATCTGCGAAAACTGATTTGACATCAGTTTCGGTGAGGGCACGCTGAGCGGAGTCACTTCCGATGATGACTTCTTCTCCTGTCCCTTGACTCCGACCGAAACAATGGTCCCGATCAAGATACCAGTACCCAGGGTGAGCAATACCAGCAAACCGAAAGCGGCCCGATTGGCCTTGAAGTGGCCCCACAGGGCATTTGCTCGTTCTTGCATTTTCAAATTGCCTCCGATTCCAAGCTCTTGATTATACCGCCGTTATGTGATGGGACGGCCCCAGGATGACTCTGCTTCACTTGTTAGACGCTGCAGCGTGAAAAAGTGTTGCGAGGCGAGTGCTGATCAGGCACTTACGTCAAGCCATTGCTTTCTTCCCGCAAAACGGTAGTTATTGGTCAGTTAATACTGTGAATGTGAATCCGTTCGAAGCACCATTAAGGGCGATGACAGTCTGATTTTGACTGCTCGTCAAATTGAGGGCGCCGGTATCCAGGAATGCGTTCTTGGTTCCAGGGGCCGTCAACAGAACCTCATAACTTCCAATCGGCACGAGCTGATATCCGGTATCCGCATTAAAAGCCAGATTAGCGATAGTTGGCGAGATTCCGGCAATGCTTGTCCCGGCGGGAACAACGTAAACGTCGGCGGTTGCTATGGCGCTTGCGGCATTCACAACGCGCACTGATCCGTCTCCGGCAGTCGCCGTGGTTGAGGTATCGGTCAGAAGCACAGAGTGTATGCTGGCCGCGGCGCCGGTCATTATCAGAGTTTGATTTCCACTCGAGTTCACGGAAACCGACGTATCAAGAATGGGAGACCCGCCATTCGACGGAACCACTTGCACATGCCGCGAACCGACACCAACTGAGATGTATCCGGTGGCATTCGCATAGCCAAGCGTGCTAGCGACGGTTTTTCCGTCCACAAGCAGGTTCACCTGCGGAGCATCGGGTGATCCTTGCACGAAACGCAGGTTTCCGGTGCCGCTGCCGCTGCCGCCGCAGCCCGACAGAACACAAAAGCAGAGCAAAAAAATGCAGACACGGACACCCAAGGCTCCCCTCCAGGTCATACCTTTGTTTAACAGAAATTGAGGAATTCAGGAAATAGGATGCGCCCTGCCGCTTACCGCGATGTGTGAGTGGGACTTGCTACATGCTACGAACGCAACTCTCAGAAACTTATTTTCCGAAATCAAGGCGATCCGTTGTACACACATTAGGCCTGCCCATGCGGACTGCTTCTTGATACCTTAGCTCAAGCATTTCCTGCTTGAAGCAAGAAGCTTCCATTCCGGTCGCGGTCATTGGCAGCGGCGCTTTCGGACGCAATCACGCGCGTGTCTATCAACAGTTGTCAAAAGAAGGCGAATCAATCCGGTTGACGGGCGTGGTTGACACTAACCTGGCGCGGGCCGAAGCGGTGGCGAAGGAATTCAATTGCAGGCCCTTCGGATCGATCGAACAGCTCATTTCAACGCACAGCGAGGTTCAGGCGGCTTCGGTTGCCGTGCCGACGATTCAGCACCTGGCGGTCTCGCGGCAGTTGATGGAGTCAGGGATCGACGTATTGGTTGAGAAACCAATCGCCGCTTCGCTCGCGGAAGCGGACGAACTGATCGCGATTGCGAAGAAAAACCGCAGAATCGCGCAGGCTGGACACCTGGAGCGATTTAATCCCGCGGTCCGGGCCACAATCCCGCTGATTACCAAACCGATGTTTTTCGAAGTTCACCGGCTGAGTGTATTCAGCCAGCGATCGCTCGATGTCGACGTTGTACTCGACTTGATGATCCACGATCTCGATGCAGTGCTCTCGTTTGTAAATTCGCCGGTAATGGAGGTCCGGGCGGCGGGGCTGCCGATTCTTTCCAACAAAGTTGATATCGCAAACGCAAGAGTTGAATTTGCGTCAGGATGCATTGCCAACTTCACCGCCAGCCGGGTCTCGACAGAGCGGGTTCGCAAGCTGCGCTTTTTCCAGCCGCACCAGTACATCTCGATCGACTACGGGCGGCAGGATGTTCTGGTTTTCACGGTTGGGGGGACTGAGGCGGGAACGCCTTCGGCCAATCCGGACATTAAGGTGTTTAAGCCGCCGATTGAGTCCGAGGAACCGCTCCGGGCGGAAATACGAGCCTTCTTACATTCCGTGCGCACTCGCGAGGCGCCGGTCATCCCCCTGGAAGACGGACGCCGTGCGCTGGAAGTAGCGCTGGAAATCATTGCGCAAATCGAATCCCACACAAAAAAGCTGAATATAGTCGGATAACTTAGGCCTTTTTACAGTTCTTGACAGCCAGCCTGGCGGGCTCAGGTTAAAGTTGAGTGGAGCTTACCCGGGGGTAAGCCCGGTGGAATAAAGCTTGCCGCTGTTGGGTTTTCTCTCTAAGTACCTCTGGTACAAGGACCGTAGAAGGTTCTTACCTACGGCTAAAAGATGAGAGAATATTGGGAAGTATTTTTCGCATCTTACCTTTAAGCCCTCGATGCCGCTGATCCAAATCCCGCTCGAGCCGCCCCCGCCTCAGCAGCGGCCTGGTTACAACCCCGACCAGGGCGACCTCTTCGATACTAATTCGTGGGAATCGGCGTATCGCGAACTGCACGATTTCCCGACCCTGCTGATTCAGACTCGCGATGAGCTGGCGCGTTCGCGGAAACGCGAAGCCTTCTGGATTTCGCTGATCGCGCACATCATTCTGATTCTCATCATTGTGAACTCGCCGAAATTCGAGAAGTATCTCCCTCATCGCGCGGTTATGCTCGTGCACACCGGGCGCGATAACGACAAACTGACCTTCCTCGAAACACCGCCCGATCTGCAGAAGCCGGTGCAGCCTCCAAAGACGGATGTCATGTCAGACAAGAACCGGGTCGCGATGTCGCGTGCGCCGAAGCTGAACCGCGAGGAGCTGAAGAAAATCATAGATGCCTCGCGTCAGGGACGGCCCGGGCCAGTTGCTCCGCCGACCCCGCAACAGCCTCCAGCAGCTCAAGCTGCGCCGCCACAAGCTGCGCAGGCTGAACCTCAGCAAGCTCAGCCTCAGCCTCCGCCACCGGCAAACCAAATGGCAAAGCTGCAGACGCCACCAATGGAGCGGAAGCCGACACCCAGTTTCAACACCGGCCCGATGTCGGCGAGCAGATCGATTGCGGAAGCGGCCGAGCAGGCGGCGGCAAATCACCGCAAGTTTGCTGGCGGTGATAACGGCGATCTGGGGCTGGGACAACGGCAGAATGCCGCGCGCATGGGACCGATGGAGATAACGACCGATACGGAAGGTGTCGATTTCGGCCCGTATTTGCAGCGGGTGTTGCACGATGTCAAGCGGAACTGGTACGCCATCATCCCGGAAGCCGCGATGCCGCCGCTGCTAGAGAAAGGGAAGTTGTCCATCGAGTTTGTGATTACAAAAGATGGACAAGTCGCCGGCCTGCATTATGTCACCAGCTCAGGACGCGTAGAGCTGGACCGTGCGGCCTATGGAGGCATCACGGCATCGAATCCATTTCCGCCTCTGCCTAAGGAGTTCGGCGGGCCTTATCTCGGGCTTCGATTCACGTTCTACTACAATCCCGATCCGAACGAAGCCGACCTGCACTAGCAATCCGATCACTTCAGTCGCCCGGATATGCCATGCGCACCAGTGTGCGTTCGGCAAATGGAACGTAAACGAGCGCGGCGGTTGCGCCCAGCGCTGCTCCGAACCCGATTTGCTTGAGGATCAAGAACGGAGAAATCGCCCACAACTGATCGAGGATGAATATGCCGAGAAAAATTTTGTGAAACTTGTCGCCTAGCTGCGGATGGTCAAAAGCGATAGCCGATAAAAGATAGAACCGCACCGGAATTCCGACCGCGGCAGTGACCAGTACCACGATCAGAATCACCGGTGCGCCAGTGTCGAGCCACGAGATTCGATCTATGCCCTGCCAGTGGATTAGCGCTTCGAGGTAGAAAATCAGATACATCACCTGGATCAATCCAAAGAGCGAGCGCGGAATTGCGCGATGCGGCGCAGGAGTCGCAAGATCAGAATTTGCCTGCGGTTTTGTTGTGGCAACCTCCGGTGCTTGTGATTCCAAATCCCACTGCACATCGGCCAGGAAGCGATAGCCTCGACGAGCCAGGGTCTCGATAAAACGAGGACTGGCGGCCGAATCGCCCAACACCTCTCTGAGTTTGTTCACCGCGGTATTCAGGCTGTGATCAAAATCCACGAAAGTATCTGCCGGCCACACACGGGCGCGGAGTTCCTCGCGAGTGACCACGCTGCCAGCGCGCTCCAACAGCGCGGCCAAGACGGCGAACGGCTGATCCTGAAGGCGCAATTTGCGGTTTTGCTTGCGCAGTTCGCGTGTATCCAGGTGAGCTTCGAAGGTTCCGAAGCGCGCGACGTTGGACTTTCGTGCGGGCAGAGGCGGGGCGGACACGAAAGCTAGTTTAGCCGATAGAGACTTGAGGTCAGAAGGCGAAGGACTTGCTGGTGCGCTGATTATCGAACATAGCAGCTCGCGAGTAACTCAAGCAGCATGCTGAAAGTGCCGATGTAAACGTTGCATTGGGTGGAACGTATTCTGAAAACACTGTCTCGTGTTCGATGTTGAAGCTTTTGCCCAACGTCTGGTTTGAGATTGGCTGTCGATATTCTGGGCGCACTCGCTGGCCTGTGGTTAATCTCGCGGGTTCATGTTCGAGATGGAGGGGATGGTTGAGGACGTGCATGCCGTCGTGACCCGCGTTTATGGAGCAATTCAATGACCCTGGTGGGGGCGCCGTCTGAGATTCGGGTCCTGGTAGCTGACGACAGCGCAGTGATGCGCGCCGGTTTATCCCGCATGCTGGAATCGAGCCCCATCATCCGGGTATGCGGAACGGCCAAAAATGGGCTTGAAACAATCGAGCAAATCAAGCTGCTGCATCCGGACGTTGTGACCCTCGACGCGAACATGCCGATGCTGGATGGCATCGAGACCCTCAAGCAAATTATGGATGAATGCCCCTGTCCCGTCATTATGGTCAGTCGGCTTACTCGGGAGGGGGCGGATGTCACCGCGGAGGCGATCTCGGCCGGTGCATTCGATTATGTTGCGAAAGATGATTTGCAATATGAGGCAGATCTTGGACATGGACCAAACAGCCTGCTGGAAAAAGTTGAAGCGGCTGCGCACAGCGAGCTGTCTCAGAAGGTACATGAGTTGCAAGGGCATGGGCTTCCCAGCATTGTCTCCCGAGAGTTTCAGGTTGTGCCTGAAATTGCCGTCATCGGAACCTCTACGGGAGGACCAAGAGCTTTGCAGCAAGTCATATCGCAAATTCCTGCCGATCTCCCAATTCCGCTGTTGGTAGTCCAGCACATGCCGGCGGGCTTTACCGGGCCTTTGGCGAAGCAGTTGGATGGACTTTCAGAAATTTCCGTGCGCGAGGCGGAACATGGAGAGGAGATCCGCCCAGGAATGGCCTATATTGCCCCGGCAGGTCAGCACACTACTCTCTTCGGCTCGGGTTCCACGGTCTGGGTATCACTTTCAGGCAGCCCAAACGACTCGACGCACAAGCCTTCGGTCGATGTAACCATGTCGTCCGCCGTTGCGGTCTTCGGTCGCAACGTAATGGGCATCATCCTGACCGGTATGGGTTCAGACGGTGTCAAGGGAATGGCTGCAATCCGGAAGGCGGGCGGCATCACAGTCGGCCAGGATGAGGCCAGTTGCGCGGTATACGGAATGCCGCGAAGATGTGCCGAGAGTGGGGTACTGCAGACAGTCGTACCCCTCGGCGAAGTTACACAGGTTATTCTTGAGGCCCTTCGTTACCACCCGCGAGAATGAGTTCGCAGAGCGCGCGATTAGGCATCCGCGAGCAGATTTCGCACTTTTGCGATCAGAGACGTAGCGGAGAAAGGCTTGGTGAGATACTGCGCCCCGGGTTCTTCCTGGAATTGCCGATCCAGTTCCGAAGGAGGGTAACCGGAAGCGAAAATCAATTTGAGGTTAGGGGAAACCTGTCGCAACGTGTGTGCCAGCGAGATTCCGTTTTCGTCGGGAAGGATGGCATCGCAAAGAACCAGATCAATTTCTTCCCCGTGACAGCAGAACATTGCTTTGGCGGCGGCGGAGCTGTCGGCGCGAAGAACGCGATAGCCGCAATTCTTCAGGACGTCGCAAGTAACGTCGCAGACGAAAGCTTCATCTTCGACCACAAGGATGGTTTTTTTCGTGCGTGATCCGATATGAGCAGGCTGAGTGTATTCCGGAACTGCTACTGTTGTCATAATGCCTCCACACACAAGCAAATTTCTGGTTGCATCAGAGGTTCCAATCTCAGGGCAATCTGTGGGAAGTCAGAAGCAAGGAATTTCAGCAACTTGGGAAGCAAACGAGAATGACAACTGGGGCGATTTCCGAAATATGGTCTCCCGGGCGGAAATTTCGGGAATTCAGTTCTTAATCGGAACCGCGAAGTTGCGCCATCGGTACGAGCTATTTATTGCGCGTCAGCAAAGTCTGCTCGGGATCTAGAACTAATTTGCGGGCGCCGGCGGGCACGGGCAAGTGAAACTGTGTCTCAGCTCCCTCCACGAAAACCCGCGCGAGATAGACATTCTTTCCGGCCACGACTGCATAGAGCGGGACGGGCGTAACCAGATTCTCGGGAGCGTGCTCCTGCGCGATGGTTCCGGTGACCGTGGCCGCGCTGCCCTTGCCAGCGAATTTAAGGTCATGCAGCTCAAAAGTCGGGATGGCGCTGCCATTCACCCATCCGTCATAAAACCAGTCCAATGATCTATGTCCCTCGTACCACAAAGTGCCTGGCAGTTCTGATTGAAAAACGCTCATCAAGTCGGCCGTGGTGACGGGCTTGTTTTCGTATTCCGCCCGAAGTTTGCGAAGAGCACGGAGGAAAGCGTCGTCTCCGCCCTGGGTCGAATGGTCCGGTTTTCGGCGCTCGCCATCACGCAACATGCAGCGCAGCATGTGAATCAGCCACGTTCCCCGTCCATAGCTGATGGCTTCATATCCACTGGGAAATACCGAAGATGAAAGACGCACTCCCAGGGTCACGGGGCCAGCGACAAACAGCTGTCTGCCTTTTTTGTCCTTGGTTAGAAGATCGTCTCGATATTTCTGCAAAAGTTCATGGAAGGCCGCCGGATTCTTCGACTCGAGAAGCATCAGGGCGCTGTAATTGGCGAGCGCTTCCACAATCCATTGGTCGCGGTAACTGCTCCAGGTCACAAGATCGCCCCACCACTGGTGGGCAACTTCATGCGGCGATGTCTGCTCGAGGAACAGCCGCATTTTTGGATCCGGTTGGAAACGTTCCCGCTCCGGCGCGGTCAGAAAAGCGTAACTGGCGAGAAAGACCAAGCCCGGCCACCCCTGGCTGGTTCTTCCCGGAAATTGCGTCAGGGCAAGCTCGCTGTACGGGAATGGACCGAAGCGTTGTTGATAGAACTCCACCGCCTTTGCGGCCGCATTGCCAACGGCTTGCGCGTTATGAGCGGGGGAAGGGGGAGTGGTTGGCGAACTGAAGACGGTATTGGGTCGAGCGGTAAGGATGCTTGGCAGCGAGGAATCTTGCTCGGACAAATTCTGGAAGTTCTTCTCGACGTTTCCGGTAGCATAGGTTGCCACTGTGGCGTTGCCGACCCGGGTGGTTACCCGAGAATATTTTCCTAAGTTGAAGCCGGCGATCGGAATCGGACGTTCTGAAACCCAGCGGGAGAACTGATCGGGGCCGACGGTCTTCGCTTCTGTTCGACGACCAGTGGCTACCAACGTCCAACCGGTTGGATAGTGGAATTCCAGATCGTATGAAGCTTTAATGAAGCCCAGGTTTGGATACCAGGTGCCGTGCTCACCGACGTATAGCAATCCGTTGGCAGCCTCGGACAAGACTGCACCAGAATAGGTGAAGCTGAGTTGGATCCTATGACCCACACGCATAGTCGCCGGTAAGACCACGGCCACAATGTCATTGCCGCGCCGCTCAAGCTGCGAGCCTTGAATTGCCGGATTGTGAACGAATTCGACCGGTTGCTCGTCCGCTTTGACTTGGGTAACCTGCAGCAGCCGCGAAAGCTCGAAAAGTAACATTCGTTTACCTTCACGGCGCGGAACAATAGTGAGAACACTCTCAGCCTCAAGTTGAGTCGGCGGCTTGATTTTTGCTCGAATTTTGAAATCAGAAATATCGAAATCGCCGAGGAGTGACGAATCTGCGCTTTGCGACGGCTTCCCCTTGGCCGCCGCTACCGCGAAAGCCGTCCACATATCGTAAAACTCGTCTCCCTCCACCCTGCGGTGCGTGCCGGCCGAGATCTGCTCAGCCGCAAGCGAGTCGTAACGCACATCGAAGGTACCCAGCTTATCGCCTTGGATATAGGCGTGCAGGAAATGATCTGACCCTGGGCCGCTGGGTGAGGTGTTTATGAAACTGAGGAGCAAACGAAGAGAATCCTCCTGCGACAGGTTCTGGGCGGTTGTATTCCACTGAGAGACGAAATCGTCGGCGCCTTCCGGCGGTCGCAATGCGCCTTTCAGTTCGTCATCGAGGTCGCCATTAAAGCGAAGAAAAGCGGTCGAGAATTTTTCCTCGAGAATCGCCGCGCCCGTAAAGAAGGCGAGCGAACCGCGTTCGGTCGAATTAGGCGGCGCCAGCAGAACGTCTCCGTCGCCGTGAAATAATGCTCCGGTGATGCGGCCATCGACGTCCTGCGTGAAGGCGATGGTGCCGTCCTCAAGCGAAATATGGAGGGAGGCACGATCGATCGCGCCATCCCTCACTTTAAACACGCGGGACTTGTCGAGACCAACCGACTGCAATTTCAGATAGAGGGAATTGGCCGGTCCTTGAGAATCAGCGGGCGCCTGCGAGAACAGCAGAGAACTCAAGCTTGCGAAGAGGCATGCCGATAACGCGGCTCTAAGGGTTACGTTGGTCACTTCGAGGCTGCCGTATTGCCTTCTAGAATGCGCCTGAGTGCGCATCTTTGTCATCTCGTGCTGTTGGCTGGCATTCACCGCCGTAGCCGTGGTCTCGGCATTCGCGGAGGTCATTCACCTAAAAAATGGAGATGTGATCTGCGCCGATCAGGTGAAAGAGACAGGCGACAAAGTCATATACGAGATCGGGGACAACAGCTTTACCATCCCAAAATCGCGGGTGCAGAGCATTGAAACGGGTCTGGCTCCCGCGCACTCTGTTCCCAATGTTGCCGATCTTCCCACGCTGACTCCGGATTCCCACATCAGCGGAGAAGAACAGCTTCTGGATAAGGTCGTGCGCGATAACCAGGTCGATAGGGGTACGCTTGCGGCGGTCGAATCGCGTGGCAATCCCAACGAAATTGCGCTCGCCTATTACATCGCCGCGCGTTCAGAATTCCAGAATGGCAAATACAACGATGCGCGGCGCGACTTTGAGACAGGGTTACGCAGCAATCCGGAAAACCCAACGCTGTTGAATTACTACGCAGCCCTACTGGTGCGCACAGGGAATGCTCTCGACGCGATTCCTTATGCGGAAAAGGCCACGCGCATAGCCCCAGATTCTGCCGATGCTTTTGCGGTCCTGGGATACGCGCAATTTGCCGCCAACCGCGCGCGAGACGCAATCCAAAGTTGGAACAAATCGCTGGCACTGCGTCCGGATGCCTCCATTCAGCACATGCTGGCGCGGGCGGAACGCGAAATCTCGGCTGAAAACAACTTCTCCGAGCATGAGAGTGGGCATTTCGTACTTCATTACGAAGGCAAGCAAAGTTCCGAAGTTTTTCGTGGGCAACTGATGGATGTGCTCGAGTCCCATTACCAGGACTTGCGCAGACAATTCGGAATGGAGCCACGGTCGGCTGTCCAGGTGATTCTTTACACCAATCAGGCATTCTTTGACGTTACACGGGCGCCGACCTGGACTGGAGCTTTGAATGACGGCAAGCTCAGGATCCCAGTCGATGGATTGACTTCGGTCACGCCCGAACTGGCGCGTGTGCTGCGGCACGAGGTAACTCACTCGTTCGTAAACCAGCTCACGATGGGACGGTGCCCAACTTGGCTAAACGAGGGTGTGGCGCAGGTTATGGAGCCACGGGCGGTTGGAGCGAATGTCACGCGATTAGCACAGCTGTTCAAGCTGGAACGAGAAATTCCCCTCAACCAACTGGAATCCAGCTTTATATCGTTCAATACCATTGAGGCCGCGCTGGCCTATGACGAATCTTTGGCAACCACGGAATACATTCGCGACCGATACGGTATGAGCGACCTGGTGCGCATACTGCAGCGGATTGGGCAGGGAGAGTCTGCGGAAGCCGCCATGCGCTCAACCATCCACTGCGACTACCGGCAGCTCGAAGACGAGGTGCGAACCAACCTCGTCCGACAAGCCGGAAATTGATCAGGAGCGCCCCTACCTTGGTTTCGGCGCCTAAGCAGGATTTCATTGGCGGTTGAGCAGATCGGTGGTAAGTTCTTGGTGCTGGCTGCATGGCGACCGTACTCAATGACGGCCGGGATTCTGTTCATACGAACGATCCTCTTCCTGCCAATTTTCCCCGCATGCGCGCCGGTTATGTGGCGGCGGTGTATTACGGGCAACGCCGCAGCGGAGACTTTTACGATTTTGTTCGCGTGAACCCTCAGTGTGTGCTGTTCGGTTTGTTCGACGTAGCGGGGGGCCTGCGCGAAACGCGGACCATCATGTGTCAATTGCAAAGTGCATTTCGCTACGTCGGGCCGCAACTTCTGCAGGCCGCTCACGGAAATATTTCGGAATCGATGATCGAGCTGTGGATTCGATTGAACAGAGAGGTCATGCAGGCTGCGGATGGCGTCCACTCCTGTCCGGCATTCCTCGGCTGCTACAACGAGGAGAATGAGACTCTCAGCTATGTGAATGCCGGTCACACCCCCGGGCTGTGCCGCCACGACGGTCAAGTAGCTGAACTGGGGCCGACTGCGCTTCCCCTGGGGCTCTTTTCCCATACCGTGCCCGACTGTTCCGTGGTGTTCCTAGGGCCGGGAAATGGGCTTCTCGTGTTTTCAAAGGGCATGGTAGAGGCGAAGCGGCGGGGCGAGGAGTACGGGCTTGAGCGAGCCAAACGGTATTTTGGCGAAACCAATTTTCAGAGCGCCCATGAGACCTGTGTCGGCCTGCTCTCCCGCGTACGGGAGTTTATGGGCACAGCACCCACCCATGATGATGTGACAGCCTTATCTCTGATCCGGGAGGCGCGATTACCAGGCTAAGTCAGCCCACGCCGGCTTCCGCCTGCAGCATCCAAGCAGAAAGGCTACAATTTAATTAACTCTCTCGAGTCTGAGTTTCTCCTATGGTTAAGTTTTCTCGCTACTTTCTCTTGGCCTGCGCCCTTTTTTTACCGGTTGTGGCCTCCGCGGACACGGTTGTCGAAGAAATCATCGCCCGGGTGAATAACCAGATCATCACGCGCTCCGCCTACCAGCACGAGCAGGAACAGCTGAAGCAAGAAGCTCAGCAGCAGGATCCCACTCACGCCGATCAAATTGTGTCTGAAGGGCAAAAGGATGTACTGCGCGGCCTCATCGATCGCGAGTTGCTGCTGGAGAAAGGCAAAGAACTGGGGATTACCGCGGATACCGAACTGATCAAGCGGCTCGACGAAATGCGCAAGGAAATGAAGCTCGACAGCATGGAGGACCTGGAAAAGGCAGCCCAGGCGCAGGGGGTCTCGTTTGAAGATTTCAAGGACAACATGCGGACGGAAATCATCACCCAGCAGGTGATTCAACGCGAGGTTGGCTCGCGCCTCAATATCACCAAACAGGAAGAAGAAAACTTTTATCAGCAGCACAAGTCTGAGTTGGCGCGCCCCGAAGCGGTGAAACTCAGCGAGATTCTGATTTCCACCGAGCAGGCGGGTGACGACCAGCAGAAAGTCGAGGCCGCAAAGGCGAAGGCCGAAGATGTGCTCAAGCAGGTCCGCGCCGGTGGCGACTTCGCAGAAATTGCGAAGAAAGAATCGCAAGATCCTTCAGCCGCAAAGGGAGGGGACCTGGGTGAACCCTTCGAACGGGGCAAGTTAGCCAAACAACTCGAAGATACCGTTTTTAATTTGAAGAAGGGCGACGTGTCGGACGTGATTCGGACGAAGCAGGGTTTTGTAATTCTTAAGGTCATTGACCACATAATGCCTGGCATACCGGCTTTCAACGATATCGAACCTCGTATCGAGCAAGCGGTTTACATGCATGACCTGCAGCCCAAGTTGCGGGATTACCTCACTAAGCTTCGCGAAGATGCATTCATCGATATAAAGCCTGGTTACGTGGATACCGGGGCCAGCCCGAATCAAACCAAGCCGGTGGTGACCACTGCGGCCAAGGAGACCAGCGCCAAACAACTCAAAAAGAGGAAGAAACTCGGGGTGTTTTAGGTTAAGCTTGGCGGAAGCCGGCTTGTGAGGTATGCAGCGCCACCGAAGCCGGCAAGACGTGATCATGAAAGATTTTTTCCTCTCCGATTGTCCGAAATTTGAAAATAAAGTCATTACCTCCAGCTTTGTTGTCATCACCAAACAGGTAAAGCCGAAAAAGACCGGCGAGCCTTACCTGGCCCTTACGCTCGGTGACCGGTGTGGGCAAATCGAAGCCAAGATGTGGGACAACGTCGAGGATGCGCTCGACGCTTTCGATCAGGAAGACTATCTCAAGGTCAAGGGCCTTCTGAACCGATACAAGAACCGGTTTCAGCTCACGATCCACAAACTGCGAAAATTGGGCGATTCTGAAGTAGATTTCGCGGATTACCTTCCGAAGACAACCAAGAATATCGATGAGTTGTGGCTCACCGTGGGCGAGTTTGTCAGCACCTTTAAAGATCCGCATTTAAAGGCGCTGGTGCAATCGCTGATGAACGATCCAGAGATTGCAATCGGATATAGAAGCGCGCCGGCGGCGAAAAGTCTGCATCACGCCTATATCGGCGGGCTTCTGGACCATGTGGTTTCGCTTTTCCGGTCCTGCGATCTGATATGCCGGAATTACCCGCAGGTCAACCGCGACCTGCTGTTGACCGGCGCCTTTCTGCACGACATCGGAAAAATCTATGAGCTGACCTACACGCGCGCGTTTACCTATACCAGCCGCGGGCAGCTGCTGGGGCACATGATCATTGAGCTGGAAATGCTGCAGAGCAAAATCGCGATGATCCCGGGATTTCCCGACGAACTCAAGACCTTGCTGGAACATTTGATCATCAGCCATCATGGGCAATACGAGTTTGGATCGCCGAAGCTGCCCATGTTCCCGGAAGCGCTGATGTTGCACTATCTCGACGACCTTGATTCAAAAATGGAGAGCATGCGGGCGCACTTCGAGCGCGAAGCTGAGTCGGGGTCGAATTGGACAACCTACAATCCGTCGCTTGGCAGAGTGCTGTTGAACTCGGCTAAATTCCTCAAGCCGGACAAAAAAGGGGAAATTACCGCTGCGGCTGCGGCCGCATCAGGAAACACGGCGGAGGCTGCCGCGTCACCGCCGCAAAGCGACGATTCGACTCCGGTTGCGGTGCCTCTTCCCTTCACCGAACAAAAAGTGTGACTCGTTATTCACACCGAAATCCCTGTACTGTTGTGAGTTGCCGTTTGTCTCTGAAATCCCGATAATCATCGGCACAAGGAGAATTGCAGTATGAGATTTCGCATTGGGACTATTTTGCTTGGCGTGCTGCTGGTGCTGAGCACAGCATGCACGAAACCGAATTCAAGCCAGCCATCGGCTGACAATTCCTCGCAATCGGGCAATAACGCCTCGCAGCAAGCTCCCGACAATTCGCAGCAGCAGGCGGCCCAGCCTCGCGTTCCTGTGACTTTGACCGTGCCTGCGGGCAGGGTGCTGACCGTGCGTCTTGCGGATGAAGTAGGTTCCAAAATCAGCCAGCCCGGGCAAAGTTTTGGCGGAACCTTGGCCAAGGCCGTCGAAGTCGACGGCGAGGTCGTGATTCCGGCGGGAGCAAGGGTTGAAGGAGAAGTGGTGGACGCCAAGCCGCTGGGACGGTTCGCCGGGGGCGCGATGCTGCAGTTGCAACTGAACTCCGTGCGCGTCAATGGCGAGCAGATACCGGTCCAAACGGCGATGGTAACCGAGACTCTGAAAGGTAAAGGCAAGCGCACCGGCGCGATGGTCGGCGGCGGAGCAGGTCTTGGCGCTCTGATCGGCGGCCTGGCGGGCGGTGGCAAAGGCGCGCTCATTGGCGCGGCGGCCGGCGCCGGCGCAGGCACCGCAGGAACAGCCTTTACCGGCAACAAAGAAATCGTGTTGCCGGCGGAGTCTGCAGTGTCCTTTACGCTCAAGCAATCGCTGCGGATCAGACGGTAGATCAGCCAAACACGCTGTAGCTTTGACTGCCCTCCCGCGCTAGCCTAGAATCTAGTCGGGTGGCGGAGTTCTGCCTACCCGGGAGGGCTAATGGAAATCTTTTCGCCGCTGCACATACTTCTGATCGTCGGGATCGCTCTCCTGCTTTTTGGGCCCAGCAAATTCGCGGCGCTGGGTAAGGGCTTGGGCGAAGGCATTCGCAACTTCAAGAGCGCCGTGAAAGACGGCGAGGGCAATCCCCCGGAGAAAAAGTCGTAAAGTTCATATCAGGTTGTGTTCACGCAACATTCTCCAGACTAGATCAACCGGTAATCCCACCACGTTGTAATAATCACCTTCGATTTTCGAGATCCAGCGCGACGCTCGTCCCTGAATCGCGTACGCTCCGGCCTTGTCCATCGGCTCGCCAGTGCGGACGTATTCGCGAATTTCATCGTCGGTCATCACAGAAAAATGAACTGCCGTTGTTTCCGAGCGGATGTCTTCGAAATCCCTGCCGGACAAACAAACGCTGGTAATTACCGAATGCGTCTTGCCGGAGAGCATGCGCAACATTCGTGCCGCGTCTTCTGCATCTTCGGGTTTTCCGAGGATCTGATTTGCTACCGCAACAACCGTATCTGCGGCGAGAACGACATGGTCATTGGAAACAGACATCGCCGCCGCAGCTTTTTCACGCGCCATTCTTTCTGCGAAGCCCTGCGGCGCTTCGCCGGGAAGGGGGACTTCCGGAATATCAACCGGACGGACCACGAAGTTTATTCCCGCGTTTCTCAAAAGCTCCTGCCGGCGCGGAGATGCCGATGCAAGCACGATGGGCTGGCGGTTGGGCAAGGTCAGGGTTCCAGCAAGATATTGTCGATCAGCCGGGTGGTACCGACAAACGCGGCCACTGCAACCAGGGTTCGCTGATCGATCACAGCGCGACCCTCCAGCGTGTCGGGATGAACAATTTCGAAATAGTCGAGCTTTACGCCCGGTTGTTGGTCGAATTCCTGCTTCGCGTCGGCAATAAGCGCTGCCGAATCCCGCTCGCCTTTATCGAATAGCGTTTTTGCCCGTGTGAGCGACCGATACAAGACTAGTGCTGATTTGCGTTCTTGCGTACTCAGGTATGCATTACGCGAACTTAATGCGAGACCATCTGCCTCGCGAACAATCGGGCAAACCTCGACCATGACCGGCAAATTCAAATCGCGTACCATGCGCCGGATAATCGCCACCTGCGCCGCGTCTTTTTGACCGAAGAAGGCGATATCCGGCTTTACGATGTTAAACAGTTTGGCCACCACGGTTGCAACTCCGCGAAAATGCCCGGGCCGTGACTTGCCGCATAAGCGCTGGCTCAGCCCTTGAACTTCGATCCAGGTCAGATTTTCTTGTGGATACATTTCCTTGACAGATGGCGCAAACACGAACTGCACGCCTTCACGTTCCAGAAGCTCGCAGTCACGATCGAAACTTCTTGGATATTTTGCGAAATCTTCATTTGGGCCGAATTGCGTGGGGTTTACAAAAATTGAGGCCGCAACCACATCGGACTTCGCGCGTGCGGCTCGAACTAATGACAGGTGCCCCTCGTGTAACGCGCCCATCGTCGGCACCAGCCCTAGATGAGCGCCACGGGCCCGCTGCTCCCGGCTGCGGTCGCGCATTTCGTTGATTGTTTGGATTAGTTTCAGAGTTTCTTGCCCGCTCCGTGCTCCGTAGAAGAATACCCGATGACGGACGCATCAAGCCGGCGCTTTCCTTGACACTTCCGCGCTGGGGCTTTTATCCTAACTGCAGTTCCCTAGAGTACTTACGCCTCAGTATGTGCTTCCGCGGCCTGCGCGGTGATTGGGTTAGGGGCGCGGAGGTCCCGAAATGCTCTTCGAAATCCGAGAATTGGAAGCCCATGCTGTCGATTTCGAGGAGCAGATTGCTCCCGGGGTCATCGATCTCGGTGCAGAAGTGCGTCAGAGCGGCAATTTAGCCGCATCGGGGCGGGCGCAGTTGGTGCGCGAGCATCACGGTAAGCGCCAGCAGATCAATGACATCCGCGTAGCCGGGGAGTTCTCGACGAAAGTTGAGCTGCTGTGCGCGCGGTGCTTGGAGCCCATCTCTCGGGACGTGGCGAAGAAATTTGATCTGCTGTACCGGCCTCAGGGATCAGATGCAGGTAAAGAGGAGCTGTCGGTCACGGCGGCGGAAGCGGAAGTTGGTTATTATCAGGGAGAGGGGCTGCTGCTCGAGGATGTGCTGCGCGAGCAGGTCCTGCTGGCGATTCCGCTGAAGGCGATTTGCCGTGAGGATTGCAAAGGTTTGTGCCCGCATTGCGGCAAGAATCTGAATGCGGAACAATGCAATTGCGCCGAGCCGATGGAAGATCCGCGGTGGTCGGCGCTGAAGGATATACGCGAAAAATTACAGCATTGAGCTCTTAGCCAAAACCGGTCCAAGCTAAAGGCTAAGAGCTAACAGCTAAAAGCTGATTTTGAAAGAGGAATCCATGCCAAATCCAAAACGGCGGCATTCGAAACGGCGCACCGCGACGCGGCGGGCGCACGACGCTTTGACCGGCCAGTCACTTTCCGAATGCCCCAATTGTCACGAACGCAAATTACCTCACCGTGCCTGCCCCAAGTGCGGTTACTATAAGGGGCGCGAAGTACTGGAAGTCAAGGAAGCAACGTAACTTCTCATCATGCCTGGCGTCATAGCCCTGGACGCAATGGGTTCGGACCGCGCTCCCAAGCCTGAGGTCGAAGGCGCAATTCAGGCGGCGCGGCGATTCGGTATTCAAGTAACGCTGGTGGGCCCGGAGGAACGGCTTCGGGCCGAGTTTTCGCGCCACCCCTTCTCGCGATCGCTGCCCATCTCGATTGTCCACGCCAGCGAAGTCATCACCATGGACGACAAAGCTGTGCAGGCGGTGCGCGCCAAGCGAGACTCATCGATGCGTGTTGGCTTGCGGCTGGTGCGCGAAGGCCGCGCTGACGCTTTTATTACGGCGGGAAATACCGGCGCTGCGATGGCAACGGCCAAAATGGTTCTAGGCGGATTGCCGGGAGTCGATCGTCCGGCGCTGGTCGCGATTATTCCCACCGCGACACGAACCGTAACGGCTCTGCTCGACGTCGGCGCGAACGTCGATTGCAAGCCGCATAACCTTGAGCAGTTTGCCATGATGGGCGAGATTTACTTCCGCAGCATGTTCGGGACGGCGCGGCCGCGCGTGGGCTTGCTTTCGATCGGCGAAGAGGAGGGCAAGGGCAACGAGCTGACCCGCGAGTCTTTCCAGCTTCTGAAGCAATTGCCGCTGAATTTTGTGGGCAACGTCGAAGGCCGCGATATTTACAACGGCAAAGTCGACGTGATCGTCGCCGATGGCTTCGTTGGAAACGTGGCGCTGAAAACCTCGGAAGGCGTCGTGAATCTTGTGCGGGCCACCTTGAAGGAAACGCTGGCTGAGACGATTACGCGGCAAGTCGGATTCTTGCTCTCGCGCAGCGCGTTCACAGATTTTAAAAAGCGCCTCGATCACACCGAATATGGCGGCGCGCCGCTGCTGGGTGTAAAAGGCGCCTGCTTCATCACGCATGGATCGTCGAATGCGAATGCAATCAAGAACGCGGTTCGCGTCGCTTCGGAGTTTGTGGAGCGCAGGATCACGGCGAACATCGAAAAGGAGCTCGCGGCCATGCATTTGCCGGAGACGGTAGAGGCGAGCGTGGATGAATGACGATTATGGACGGCCGCGCCGGTCGGAAGTGAGGGGCCCGCTCTTCCACAGCAACACGTTCCAAAACCACGTTCTAAAGAACACACGGGAGACTCTTAATTGAACGAATGAACAATTCCTCAATAGCGTTCTTATTTCCTGGCCAAGGGTCGCAAGCTGTCGGCATGGGAAAAGATTTATACGATCGTTATCCCATCGCGCGCGCGACTTTTGAAGAAGCTGACGAAGCACTTGGGGGAAAACTCTCGCAGCTCTGTTTCGAAGGCCCAGAAGACCAGCTCAAGCTGACCGAGAATACTCAGCCGGCGATACTGACAGTTTCGATCGCCGCCTGGCGGGTCCTGGACGAAAAGGGCGTAAAACCAGCCTTCGCCGCAGGTCATAGCCTTGGCGAATATTCTGCTCACGTGGCGGCGGGAACGATCAGCTTTCCCGACGCGGTGCGCACGGTCCGCAATCGCGGCAAGTACATGCAAGAGGCGGTTCCGGTGGGCACGGGGGCGATGGCGGCAATTCTGGGAATGACGCTCGACGCGGTTGGCGAAATTTGTGCGGCGGCAGCGCAGGGACAAGTCTGCGAGCCTGCGAACATCAATTCACCGGAGCAGATCGTGATTTCAGGCGAGGCCGCGGCCGTCGGGCGTGGCGTCAAAATCGCTCAAGAGCGCGGCGCCAAACGCGCAGTCTTGCTTCCCGTGAGCGCTCCATTCCATTGCTCGCTAATGAAGCCTGCACAGGAGCGTCTGGCAGTCGATCTGCAGAAATTAAGCTTTTCCGCCCCAGGCATTCCTGTGATCAGCAATGTATACGCGCGACCTGTGGAGGAGGCAGCAGCGTCTCGCGAAGCTCTGATCAGGCAGGTGACGGGATCAGTGAAGTGGAGCGAGTCTATCCAATGGCTGATCCAGCGCGGAGTGCAGACATTCGTCGAAGTCGGACCGGGAAAAGTTTTGTTCGGATTAATGCGCCAGATTGACCGATCGAAGAAGTGTCTGAGCGTGGAAGATGAAGTGTCGCTGGAGAAGACGAGGGAGTTTTTGGCGAGCACGACAGTCGCCTGACCCTTGCACACGGATGGTTGCCTACGCAGTCTGTCCGCTCTTCACCGCCTGCGGGCCGTTGGTTCTGGCCCAGGTGTACTGGATTCGGTGAATCACAGTAATTGTGGATAGGACAGCGATGATCCAGAGCACGGGCGCCATCCGGTTGAATAGCGCTCCGATGATCACGAGCACAAGACGTTCGGGGCGCTCCATGAATCCTACGCGGCAAGAGCCGATCAGAGATTCGGCGCGGGCACGGCTGTAGCTGACCATGATCGCGCTGACGATCACATAAGCGGTCAGGACTATGTAGAAGAACCGGCCACTCCGGGCGTAAAAAACCAGCAGGCCGAAGAACTGAGACGCATCACTGTAGCGATCGACAACCGAATCAAAAAAAGCACCAAAGCGTGTCACGCGGTTCTGGGCGCGGGCTACTTCGCCATCTACGAGATCGAAGAACCCGGAGCCGATGATGATCAGCCCGGCGTAAAAAAACATGCGCTGCTGGTTCTCGGCGGTCGCATAACCGAAAAAGAAGGCGGCCCAGGCATTTACGACGAGTCCCATAAACGTGAGCACGTTGGGATTGATCTTGGTGAGTGCGAGCCAGCGGACGATGGTTCGCAGCAGAACTCCGCAGGCCCGCCCGAATGCGCTAGTCCAAGTCATAAAAATCGGGCGATTGGATGATCGGATCATCGGGCGACCCAAAACACATAGCGATCTCAGAAGGCCCGATCACGCGATCATTCCGCCTCGTCATGAATCGTCGATAGGCTAAGAACTTCCAATTCGCGTTTGCCGTTGGGCGTCACCACAATTGCCGTGTCGCCAACTTTCTTGTTCAGCAACGCGCGGCCAATGGGGGAAGTCGTCGATATTTTCCCGGCGGCAACGTCCGCTTCTTCGCTGGTGACAAGGTTGTATTTGACTTCCTCGTTCTTGGTATTGTCGTAAATCTTCACGGTTGAGCCCAGGCCGATCCTGTCCTTGGGAATGTTGTTCATGTTCACCATGGAGAGCTCGGCCAGACGCTTGCCGAGCTGGCGCACCCGGGCTTTGACGTACTCCTGGCGCTGCTTGGCCATGTGGTACTCGGCGTTTTCGCTTAGATCGCCCAGCGCTGCCGCTTTCTTTATTTCTTTAGGGAGTTCGTGGACCAGTTCGCGCTCGAGCGCGTTGATCTCGTCCTGCAGCTTGCGCTTGATATGCTCCGTCATGCTGGCGAGATTATAAACTTTTTTGCCTGCGCGATGCTTGTAAGCCGGTCGGCACGAATGTGTGCGCATTGGCCGCGTTGTTTCCCTCGAAGAGACTTGTAAGTATTTGAAAACACGTTGCTAGCTCCTGTGTGAATTGTGGGAACGGTACCTCGTGGGATACAATGACAGCGGGGTCAGTTGTTCGTGGGCCGCTTCCCAGTATGAGCAGTAACGGTGATTTCCACATCGGCGATCGGGTCGTTTATCCCAACCATGGCGTCGGAGTTGTGGAACAGATCGGCAGCCGGACCCTGGGCGCCGCCGTCGAAAAGTATTACCTCCTGAACATTAAATCCAGCAATTTGAAGGTCACGGTTCCGTTCCACAGCGTGGGCGCCGTAGGTTTGCGCCGGGTGATCAAGAACGGCGAGATTCAGAAAATCCTGGACTTCCTCTCTGACGGGGAAAGCGCTAATGCGGCCGACTGGAAGGACCGGTTCAAAGAGAATTCCGACCGGATGCGCACGGGCTCGTTGCTGGAAGTGGCGGCGGTTTTAAAAAATCTGTTGGTGCTCCGGGAATCGAAAAGCCTGTCATTCCGCGAAAAGAAGATGCTGGAGCGCGCGCGGTATTTGCTGGTAAGCGAACTGGCCATGGCGCGCAACTGCGAAGAGTCGCACATCGAAGACCTGCTCACCGAGACCTTGTCGAAAAATAACCTGAAGTTTCCTGAAGCCAGCGAATTGCAGGCTTAGCCGTTTCCGTTTCCGGCATTCTGCGGAGATTCCTCACCTAACCAGGCCCCAAATGGTTTCAGCGGCTGCACGTGGTCGAATACGATTTTCATTCCCGCCGTGATGGGCACCGCCAGGACCAAGCCCACCGCTCCCCATAGCCACGCCCAGACCAGCAGCGCGATCGTGACCGCAAGCGGGTTCAAGCGCAGGCGACTGCCCAGGAATTTTGGATATAGAACGTTCAGGGCAATGAGGTGGAGGGTGAGGACAGTAAGAGCGATCCAGGCCACTTTGGCCAACGTGAGATGGTCAACATCGACGAAGAGCGGCGGAAGCAACGCAAGGATCACGCCAAGGTACGGTATGAGGGTGAGAAAGCCGGTGGCGAGTCCGACAAAATAGAAGAACGGGACCCCGAGCAAACCGAAAACAACAGTGCTGATTCCGCCGATCACGACCCCAATAAAAAGATTGCCCAAGATAAAGCTGCGCACCATGGTCGCGATCTGGCCCATGGTTGAGTGAGCCGCCCGGCGATTCTCCAACGGAAACAAACCTACGGTGGCGGCGCGAGCGTGCTCCTGCCAGGTCAGCATAAAGAAAACCAGGAACGGTATGAAAGAGCAGGCAAGCACAATCTCGGTTGCCGATCCGAAACCATGACTCAGCAAGTCGGTCCAGCTGGGAGTCTCATGGACTTTGATTGCGCCTTTCTCCGGAACGGGGGTGATTTGCTCCAGAATGTGGGCTTTTCTTGATATTTCTGCGACCTCTGCGCGGACCCGGACGGAGTACTTTGGCAGTTCGTCAATGAAATTGGACAACTGGTTCACGCCGAAATAAGCAGCACCACCAAGCGCTGCAACCAGCAAGAGCACCGATATACCTGCCGCTACCCAACGCGGTAGCCGAAGGCGGGTCAGGAGATCGGCAATCGGCGCCAGCACAAAAGCAAGCAGCACGGAAACCAGAATGGCAACCAGAATTTCTTCCGCGAAATAGCAGATGGCGGCAATTGAACCCAGACCAACCGCGTAGAGTGCCCAATCGTTGCGCCGCGGCCGCGGGTGGGATACGGCAACTTCGGGTGGCGGCAGATTGGGGTGCCCGCCGGGCTGCTGCTCGGGCGGCTTCCGCTCGACAATGTTCGTGACCTGTTGCGCCATATAATCGCGAGATGTGCTCCGGCAGCGAGTCGCAACTGACAACTCGGCCCAGAGTCTTGGGGTTAGATGTCGGATCTAAGACCATCGGTGTCGCCATTTCGGACCCGCTGGGAATTACCGCGCAGGGGCTGGAAACCATCCGGCGGAAGAACAAACGACATGACTTTGAACAGCTTGGCCGCCTGATCCAGCAATATGCGGTTTCTGAAATTGTCGTGGGATACCCTTTGCGCCTCAGCGGAGTTGAGGGAACACAGTCGGAGAAAATGCAGGTTTTCGCGGAGGAGCTTAGGAAAAGGTTCGGGATGCCGGTGCATTTGTGGGACGAGCGGCTGACGTCGAGCCAGGCAAACCGTATTCTGCGCGAGGCGGAGTTGTCGATCAAGAAGCGCGGAGAAGCTGTGGACAGGCTCGCGGCCGTGCTGATCCTGCAGAACTGGATGGAGGCGAGGGGGGTTGGGGGAAACTAGTTCATGGCTCCGTGGTTCTTGGCTCTTGGCCGCTTCCTCCTAACGTGCCACGCTAGAAGCCGAATGTCCTTCGTGATACTTCTTGTTCTTCGTGGTGTATGACTCTCCAACACCAAGAATTGACAACTAAGGACCCGAAGGAGAAAGAACGAAGAACCACTCAAAGTCCATTGAGGCTCAATGCTTGTAAACTTTGCCATCTTTCATCACGAATTGCACATTCTCCAGCAGCGAAACATCTTTTAGCGGATCGCCGTTCACCGCAACCACGTCGGCGTATTTTCCTGGCTTGATAGATCCGAATTCGTTGCTGCGGCCGATCAGATCGGCGGCGGCGGAAGTTGCAGACTGGATCGCCTGCATGGGCGTCATTCCGTACTTGACCATGAAGGCGAACTGTTTGGCGTCAATTCCGTAAGGACAGACGCCGGCATCGGTGCCAAACGCCAGCTTGATTCCGGCTTTGACCGCTTTGCGAAAGTTCTCACGCTGGGCTTCTCCGAGCTCGCGGTCGTGTTCGAGAAAATCTGCGGGCATGTTGCCCTTCCTGCCGTCGGCCTGAATGCATTCGTCGTCGTAGATGTCCATGACGAGATAGGTGCCGTGCCGCTTAGCTAAAGCCAAGCCTTCGTCGTCAATCAGAGTTGCGTGCTCGACCGAGGCAACTCCGGCGCGGATTGCATTCTTGATCCCTTCCGCCGCATGGGCGTGCGCGGCCACGCGCAAACCAAAATGGCCGGCTTCGTCGACCGCAGCCTGCAATTCGTCCGGTGTGAACTCAATTGACTTGGGATTGCTGCCGTGAGTCAGCACGGCGCCAGTCGACAAAACTTTGATGTGGTCCACCCCGTCATGCGCGAGCAGCCGCACCTTCTGACGCACCTCCCAGGGGCTGTTCGCCTCGCCATAGTGAAAATCCCACGGCAACTGAATATCACGCGCCATTCCTGTCATAGCCCCGGCGCCGCCGGTAATCGTGATGTACGCACCGGCGACATACATGCGCGGACCGGCGATATAGCCGTTGTTAATCGCGTCGCGCAGGGCAACGTCGTTCAGCGCGCGATAGACCCCGACGTCGCGTACAGTGGTGAACCCCGATTCGAGCGTGATGTGCGCATTGGGAATGGATTCAAGCACGCTCTGCGAGGCTGATTTCTTCAGCTGCATCATCGGATCATTTTCGCCGTATTTGCCGTCCGCCAGATGGGTATGGCAGTTAATCAAGCCGGGGAGAACCGTCATTTTCGAGAGGTCAATGACGGTCGCGTTCGCCGGAATCGGCAGATTCTTCGCGACTGCCTCAAACTTGTTGTCGCGAATGACGATCAGTTGATCAGTCAGAGCTGTGCCCTGATCGGGATCGATCAACCTGCCGGCCTTTATGACGGTTACCTGCGCGGCGGCCATACACATGCCAAAAAACACGAAAATCGAGCTGCAAATCTTCTTCAAGCGACCTCCGGTTGCAGAACTGGCGGCAGCGAATTCTACAACGAGCGGCAAAAATCCGGATGGGCAGCCACTTGGCCAATAGAAACCTGAGGGACGGGGCGAAAGTGCTCTGCTTTTCGTAGTCCTTTGGTAAACCCGCTTCAATTCAGCATTCTTCTAAACTATTGGGAATGCGAAAAGCGGTCCTATTTACGTTGGCGGTGCTGCTCGCGGTGGCGGGCTGGCTGGCGTACGGCCTGCTAGTGCCTGTGGCTCCGGCTGGGCAGAAGTTTGTCCTGCTGCGGCCGGGATACTCGACCCGGCGCATCGCGCGAGAGCTGAAGGCCGCGGGCGTGATCCGCAGCCGGCACGCATTTGTGCTCTGGCATTCGCTTCACCGTCATCCTTCTCTAAAGGCGGGAGAATACAAGTTTGACCATGCTGCGAATGTGATCGCGGTCCATCAGCGGGTCGCCGGCGGTGATGTTTACGTGCACACGGTGGTGATTCCTGAAGGCTTCAACATGTTTGATATTGCCAAGGCCCTGGAAGACGCCGGGCTCGGCCCCGCTCAGGATTTTCTGAAAGTCGCAACCACTGACACCGCTCTGATTTCTGATCTTGCTCCACACGCTACTTCGCTCGAAGGTTATCTGTTCCCGAACACCTATGAATTTACCCGCACGCAAAGCATGCACGACATGGCCGCGGAGATGGTGAAGCAGTTCCGGGAGGTGGCAGCTCAGATTGGGTTAGGAAAGAACGCAGAAGGCTCCGACCCGGATGTGCCCAGGGATGTTACTCTCGCGTCGATCATCGAGAAGGAAACGGCCGTTCCTGAGGAGCGTCCGGAAGTCGCAAGCGTCTACGATAATAGGATGGCCAGCCGCATCCCGCTGCAGGCTGATCCCTGCGTCATTTACGCCGAGCTTCTGAAGGGAACATACGCCGGCGCATTGCATCATAACGACATGCAGTTTGATTCCGACTACAACACCTACCGTCATGCAGGCCTGCCACCGGGGCCGATTGCAAATCCCGGCAAAAGCTCGCTATTGGCCGCGATGCATCCTGCCCAAACGCGGTTTTACTACTTCGTAAGCGATGGCAATGGCCACCACCGCTTCGCCACCACCCTCGAAGAGCACAACAAGAACGTGGCTGCCCTGCGGCGAATTGTTGCCCAGCAACGTTAGTCGCCTGATTCCTCCCGAGTCCTTTATACTGAACTAACATCTATACTGATTTAACAGCCAATCTCGAAGCAGCATGTCATTGAATCTTCGATCGTCCGTCCTCATCGTCGTTCTGGCCACCTTCCCGCTCAGTGGATGTCTATTCCACACGCGCAGAGTCGAGCAGAATCTAAGCCCCAATGCCCTAAAGGACGCCACCAAGGCCGAGCTGATCTCGTATATCAACTCTGAAGCGGGCAAGATCCATACCATGCAGGCAACGGTTGATATCGACACCGGTGTCGGAGGAGCGAGAAAAGGGAAGATCACCGAGTACAAGGAAATCAAAGGTTATGTGCTGGCCCGCAAGCCGGCAATGCTTCGCATGATTGGACTAATGCCACTGGTCCGTAGTCGCGCTTTCGACATGGTCAGCGACGGCCAGGAGTTTAAAGTCTGGATTCCGCCCAAGAACCGTTTCGTGGTCGGCCGCAATGACGTGGTAACACCGAATCCGCAGCAGCCGCTGGAGAACCTTCGGCCCCAGATCATCTATGACGCGCTGCTGATGCGTCCAATTGACGGAAACACCGAACGTGCTTTTCTCAAGCACGATATGGAGTGGGTTATTGGACCGAAGAACCGCAGATACCAGCAGCCGGACTACATTATTGCGGTGGTGGAGGGTAATGATGACAACGCGTGGCTATCGCGCGAAATAATCTTCAACCGCCAGAATCTCTTGCCCGACCGCCAGCTGATTTACGATCAGTCCGGCACGCTGGTCACGGACGCCCGCTACTCGAACTACAAAGATTACAACGAAGTTTTGTTCCCCTCGCGAATCGAAATCATCCGGCCGGAAGAGGAGTACGACATCACATTGGGGATCGTGAAGCTGGACATGAACCAGCCGCTCAGCGATGACAAGTTCGTGCTCGAGCAACCGCCGGGGGCGCAGGTCATCCATTTGGACCATAGCCCGGCCACTACCAACGGCGGCGGCACGCGATAAGAAGGCCGATCTCAGGTTCGAATCCGTCTTCATTCGTCTTCCGCCTCAGGTTCGTTTCCAACTACTTTGACAAAAGCCAGAAGCTAAGAGCTAATAGCTACGAGCTCTTCCGATGATGAATAAAATGATTGTTTCCAACCTGGCGCACCGGCCGGTGCGGTCGGCGATCAGCATTCTCGCCATCGCCCTCGAGGTCACGCTGATCCTGCTGATCGTGGGATTATCGCTGGGCATGCTGAATGATTCGCGCGCGCGTCAGGCGGGAATTGGCGCCGACGTCATCGTTCTTCCTCCCGGTTCATCGACCATCGTGGGAGTTACTGGCGCTCCCATGCCGGTCAAGATAGGCGACATTCTCGGGAGATTGCCCCATGTGGCGGTTGTTTCGCCGGTGCTGATGCAGATTTCAACGGCTGGCGCGCTGCAGACCATCTACGGCATCGATCTTGCGACGTTTCAGGCGATGCGCCCATTTACCTTTCTTAAGGGAGGACCATTTCAGGGGCCGGACGACATTCTGGTTGACGATATCTATGCGAATGCGCACCACGCAAAAATAGGCGACAAAGTGGAATTGTTCAATCTCTCACTGCGCATCGCGGGAATCGTCGTCCATGGAAGGGGGGCACGGCTATTTCTCCCGCTGCCGAAATTGCAGGAGTTGAACGGGGCGGTGGGACGAGCATCGGCGTTTTACGTCAAGGTAGACGATCCCGCAAATATTGACGGGGTGGTGAACGAAATCAAGCAGGTGCCGCACATGGAGACCTACCACGTGTATTCCATGCGAGAGTATCTCTCGATGATCACACCTGACAACTATCCCGGATTCTCAACTTTTATTCGCATCGTCATCGCAATTTCGGTGATTATCGGCGTAATTGCCATTTTCCAGGCCATGTACACAGCGGTGATGGAGAGAACCCGCGAAATCGGAATTTTGAAATCGCTGGGAGCCTCGAAGCTCTACATCGTTAACGTGATCTTGCGCGAGACCACACTGCTGGCCATCGGCGGAATCATCGTCGGGATTGCGGCCAGCTTCGCGGCGGCGATCGCGATCAAAGAGCGGATTCCGACACTGCCGCTGCAACTGGGTATCGGCTGGGTAACTCGCGCAGCGATTATCGCAATTGTTGGCGCCCTGGGGGGCGCGATTTATCCCGCGTTCAAAGCCGCCCAAAAAGATCCCATCGACGCACTGGCGTATGAATAGCGTTTGGATTAGCGCTTAGTTCGAGTTCCACCTGGGTCCGCGAGCACAAACTCGTGGAAATCGGTAGCAATTGATTTTGCGCCGAGCTGCCGCATCATCAGCGAGATTTGCGCTCGATGATAGGTGGAATGGTTGGCAAGATGTTGCATCAGCCTCCCCAACCTGACCTCTGTCGTGCGGAAAGGCACCATCTTCACGACGGCCTCGTCGGTCAAGCTATTCACGAAGACGCTTTGCTCTTGTTCGAGCTCTGCCCATTTTGAGCGCACTTCGGCTATGGTCGGGAATTTAGCGGGATTGAACAGGGCTTCGCGTCTAGTCTTTAGATCCGCCAGGCAGGCCGGCCCTGGATGTAACGCTTTCCAATATTGAAGCCAAATCCACTCGCCGCTGATGATGTGCACAAATGTGTCCCGGACGGAGGGAAAGCTGCCGCCGAGGTCGCGGGTGAACTGCTCGCTACTGAGCTCGGCGATCGATTGCAGAACTCGGTCGTTCGCCCAGCGGTCATACTCGTACAGCAGTTGGATATCGTCGAATGTCAAAGAAAAAAACTCCGTTGCAGTAAATGTTCCGAGAATCTTACCTCAGACATATACGGCACCGGAGCCGATCAACCAGAAAACAATTCGCCCTCAAGTTCTCAGTTGCCCTGGTCATGAGGAACGATGACGGTAATTGTTTGTGAGCCGATGTTTCCCGCATTATCGCTCGCCAAAATCGTCACGGTGTAATGACGGCCTTTGCGATCGGAACCGAGACGAGAAGCTTGCAGCATAATCGTAAAGGAATAGGTGCCGCCAGGGCCGAGGCTTATGGCTCCCCGCGGATGTACCAGCCCGTATTCGTCGCTTACCAGAAAACCGACTTCGTTTGTATTTACGCCAGATTCCGTATCAGTGATTTGTCCCGAGACTACCACCGGAGCCATTTTTCCATTCGCTGGCCACAGCCGGTTGGGAGTGACAGAGAGCGTAATGAGTGGCGGAGTAGTATCTGGTCGTATGGTCGTAACTGAGATCGGCCGGAAACCAGCCGCGAACGGTGAACCGGCGAGGACCGTCAGAGAGCCCGTCGAAGGATCGATTCTGAAACCGGAAGAGTTGTCGGAGGCGAAGTTAGCAGTGTAGAGAAACCTTCCGGACTGCTCAATCGCGAGGCCGCCAGGCCATACTCCGGCCTGAAAGGGCGAACTCGGGATTGGGGTTAACACGCCGCTGGCTTGGTTGATGGTATAGCCGGACACATTACTGGAATAAAAATTCGCCACGTAGAGGAATTTTCCGAGAGGGTCCACCGCGGCATAGTAGGGACCCAATCCCGCAGCGAATGGGGAGCCAGGAATTGCGGTCAGGGCTCCGGTGGCATTGTTGACAGTGTACGCAAACACGGTGTCGCTCTGAGCGGCTACATAGGCAAAACTCCCCGAAGGACTTATCGCGACCTGAAAGGCCTCGGATCCCGCGGGGAAAGGTGAGCCAGCGATTTCAGTAAGCTCGCCGGTGATGCTATCAATGGCAAAGGCTGAAACACTCGATGAGATCCAATTTGCAGAGTAGAGAAATTTTCCGGATGGAGCAACCGCGAGGCCGACCGGCCAAAAACCGGAACCGTAAGGCGAACCGGCAACTTGAATCAAGGCTCCGCTTGCGGGATTGATAGTGTACGCGGAAATCGTGCTGTCATACTGATTAGCAGCATAGACGAATTTACCGGACGGGTGGACGACCACTGCAGCCATCTCAGCTCCCGCCGGGAAGGGAGAGCCGGGTACTGCGGTTAAGGCGCCGGTACTTGCGTTAATGACGTAGGCCGAAACGCTGGCGGAATACCAGTCCGCTTCATAGAGAAATCTTCCCCGAACATCTGCGCTTAACGAACGAGGCGAATTCCCCGCAGGGAAGGGTGAACCCGGGAGTTCTGTAAGAAACCCTGTTGTACCGTCGATAACGTACCCCGAGATGGTATTGGCGTGCTGATTCGCTACATACGCAAACTTGGAAGGCGTGCCGGCGGGCACAACCTGGGCAAGGGCACAAAGCGTGGCGAAAACGAGAAAGATTAGGGAGAAGCATAGAACGAGATGAGGGAATTCGATCTTGCCAGTACGTACCTGTGGCATGGGAGACCTCCTTACACCTAAAGTGCCCGTGATCATCAGCACGCTGGGCGGGAACCTTAACGGCTCACTGGTTCACAGCTGGGTCGAGACTGGGAGCGTTGGATCGCAGCTGATTCGGTGATCGGTCACACTTTATCTCCGAATGCTGGTTTTTCAGTGATCGCACGCACAGCAACTTGTGGCGATGCTCACACGTACAAAGAACCTTGTGCTGCTGGTTGTAACCGCGGACGAGGCGTAGATGGTTGACTCGAACTGGGGAGTGTGTTGATTTGGGAGGCAAGCTGCAACAACGATCTCATCGCCAGCGCATGTCGTAGCCCAGCGCGTTCAGGATCTGGTTCTCAAACTCGTATTGCACGAGGAAGTCGAAATTGTTGCCGGAGAACTCCCAAGATGCCGCATAACGGCTGGTAGGCTCGGCATACAACGAATAGGCCGGGGCGAAGTGGACATTGCATGGTTGGGGGCAAGCGATGAGGCCCGTGGGATCTACACGGATCACACCTGTGGCTGCGTAAAGGGCAGCCGAGGAGACATCGCGCTGCGAGGAGACCACCAGTTGGTGGGGCGAGATGTTCAAAGCTCTGGGATCGCCCGGCAAGACTTGGGGCTGCGCGTCAGTGATTGTTCGCTGCACCGGATTCAGATCAATTTGCCCGCTTAGGCTTTGCTGGGCTGCTTTCCATAGCTTCCAGAGCTGCGCGTCGGAGTGCTGGGTCTGATTCACAAAGCCGATTGGAGGCAGAGAATGATTTCCCGCGCAAGCGTTGAGGCAGAACAAGCCCAACACGATTGCGCGAAGCCGGTGGCGCGTACGACTCCCGTGGCACACTTAGGCTCTATCGGCAGGCAGCCTGAGAACTACAGGAGAGGGATACATCAGTGCTTTCGCCAGATTCGCAGATTGTAGGAGTAAAGTGCGATGCAAAAGAGGTTCGCGGGGACAAAGCCGAACTGCGCGGTTCGAATTCCGATCAAACAAATAATTGCGCTGTTGGCGCCTGCAATGATCCAGCCTTGCCACAACTTTCTTCCCACCAGGAGCGTGGAAACGACGGTAAGCGCGCACGAGATATAATCCAGCCGCAACATAGAGCCCCGAATGTCAGTAAAAATTTGAGGGAGGGCTCTTACAAGAACCATGGAAACATAAACCCGGCGGGACGACAATGTGACTATGGTCTGGGGGAAAGCCTGCCAATTTGCACATTTCCATCGCACTATCGCGGCTGGAGGAAAGTAGATGGTCTTTGGTCTGAGAGCGAAGCTGGATGATAAATGATCGACAACGACCTTCATTGCGCCAACGACAGGTTGCAAAACCACCGGTCGGCGGTGCAACATAGTCGGACTGATTCATCCGAAATGTCCGAGACTCCCGAAACCGTCGCCCGGCCACACTTTTCTGAACGCCCGCCCTCGCAGTCGGCGAGTGACTTTGAGCTTCGGCAGGCCGGGTCTGCTGCGCAGATCGAGGCAGTCCGCGAGCTTTTCCTCGAATATGCGAAATCGCTAAGCTTTAATTTGTGTTTTCAGAGCTTCGACAAGGAGCTGGCGGGATTGCCTGGTGACTACGCTCCTCCCGACGGCCGCTTACTGATCGCCGCGAACGAACATGGTCCAGCAGGTTGCGTGGCGCTGCACAAAATTGAGAATGAAATCTGCGAGATGAAGCGGCTTTACGTACGGCCGCAGTTCCGCGGCCGCGGTCTGGGCAAGATTCTCGCTCTGCGGATTATCGCCGTCGCTCGCGAAATCGGCTACAAGAGGCTACGCCTGGATACCGTTGAGGCGGATATGGGCACAGCTATTGCTATGTACCGCAAGCTCGGTTTTCGCGAAATCGCTCCCTATCGAGTCAATCCGATTGAAGGCGCATTGTATATGGAACTGCAATTGTGATGAGAGGAACAGAAATGAAATTCATCCTGCTTTGCTGCATGATGACATCGTTCGCGGTCGCAGGTTTTGCCGCCACGCCCAAGGATGTCTCCTACAAGAGCGGTGACGAGACCGTTCACGGAATTCTTTACACGCCCGAAGGGAGAGGTCCGCATCCCGGCCTCATCGTGATTCACGAATGGTGGGGCCTGAACGACTGGGTGAAAGAGCAGGCGTCAAAACTTGCCGACCAGGGCTACGTTGCGCTGGCTGTCGATCTTTACCGCGGCAAAGTGGCGACCACGCCCGAAGAAGCGCATGAAATCATGCGCGGAGTGCCTGAAGACCGCGCGAATCGCGACCTGCAGGCGGCATTTCATTACCTGCAGTCACAAAGCAATGTGAAGAAGGACCGCATCGGCGCAATCGGTTGGTGCATGGGCGGCGGCTATTCGCTGGATGTGGCCCTTCTGGAGCCGCAGCTCGCGGCGGACGTGATCAACTACGGCCATTTAGCCAGCGATGAAGCGACCCTTAAAAAAATCAACGCTCCGATCTTAGGATTATTCGGTGCCCAGGACCGCGGCATTCCGCCGGAGGACGTGAAAAAATTCGGCGAGATGCTGGACAAGATGGGAAAGAAGGCGGACATCACCATCTATCCCGACGCCGGGCACGCTTTTGAGAACCCAAACAACAAAGAAGGATATCGCCCGCAGGACGCCGCCGACGCCTGGAGCAAGACGGTTGCTTTTCTTGCCAGCACGTTGAAAAAATAAAATGTTATTCCATTTGTGGAATTTCGTGTGTGCGGCTGTGGATAAACGTTTGGTGGGCCTCAGCAAAATAGCGTATGCCAAAGTTTTGCGTGTGACGTGAATTTTCTCTTGCCATCATGTACTACTCTGGTTACTATGCAGTGACTCCTTCGCAATGAACATCGGCGATACAATCCGCAGTTTCCGATTACAAAAAGGCATGTCGCAAGGGGATATCGAAAAGCGCACGGGTCTGCTGCGCTGCTACCTCTCGCGTGTGGAGAATGGCCACACCGTGCCTTCCCTCGACACGCTATCGAAAATTGCAGGCGCCATGGAGCTTCCGCTATCGCACTTCTTCGCCGAACCAGGCAACAGCAACGGGTCGAAGACGCTGCCTCAGCTTTCCGACGATGAACTGCGGTTCCTAAGCCAGATTCGGCGCTACGGGGCCAGTTTGAACGATAGCGATCGCAAGCTGGTCATCGCCATGGTCAAGAAAATGGCGATGAAGTAGGCATCAGCAACCGGGAACCCTCCTCAACGAAATACCGCGATCCTGTGACCTCGGTCACTGCGACTTTGCGGCAGGCTGCTATCTTTCCACTCAAGTGTTCTTTCCATTGCGTGCAAGGTGCGTTGCGAGGAGCACAGTATGTCAAATCAGGAGAAATTGGATCTTTATAAGGAACACAGCTCCGAATATGTGACCCCAAAAGAACCTGTGTTCGTGATGGTTCAGCCTGCGAAGTATCTGTCGATCGCGGGACATGGCGCGCCCGGCGGAGAGCATTTCAAGGAGCACGTTTCCGCGCTTTATTCTGTTGCTTTTACGCTGAAGATGGCTAAGAAGTTTGCCGGGCACGATTATAAAGTCTGCCATCTGGAAGGACAATGGTGGACTGAGGATGGGGCAGATTTTCGCAGCAATATTCCCAAGCAGTGGCAGTGGCGGCTGCTTATTCGGATTCCGGACTTCATAACACAGAAGGAAGTGGATGCCACGATTCAGGCGTTGATGTCGAAAGGTAAGGCGGGGTTCGTAAACCATGTGAAAATGGAAACGCTGCGTGAAGGCCGTTGCGTGCAGATGTTACATGTGGGACCGTATGCGGAAGAATCTCTGACGGTTCAGAAAATGCGCGAGATGGTCGAGAAGCAGGGCCTGCATGTTCGCGGACCGCATCACGAGATTTATCTGTCGGACCCAAACCGGGTGGTGGCGGAACGGTTGCGGACGATCTTGCGGTATCCGGTGGAGTAATGACAGCGTAAGCCTATTAGCTGCTGGCGCTGCGAAACGATTTACTAGCGGCGAACAAGAACCCAGAGCCATCCTTGCCGAGCACCGCTGCTTACTTTCGTTCTAACCCTCCTGTGCCCGCTGGGTACCTCGTATTACCGGCCAATCTCTCCTAGACTGGCCATGTCCTCGTTACTGCGAAGTACCCCCGGGACGGATAACCAATGACAGTCGACGAAGAACTGAACGTATTGGAAACGCAGCTGCGGCGGCTGAAAATCGAATACGAGATTTTTTTCAGCAATCCGCAGAAGCGGCCGCCTACCGATATTGAGTGGAAAGTGCTGTCGTTGCTGCGCAAGTTTTCCGATGGCGCGCGCATGAGTTTCTCGCAGCGTTTTCGCTACACGGAAATTGCGCAGCGCTATGCCGTCTATAGTGACTTGTGGCGCAAGAAGTCGCGCATTCGCGAGGAAGGCTATCGCCGACCGCAGGACGCCATTTTGTCGGTGCAAGGCGTGCGGCCTGAGGAGCACACGGTTGAGCACAAGACTTACGGCTTGAGTCATGCCTCTACCGTGGATGCTGATGGCGCCCCGTTTGTGATGCATTGCGCTGATCCTGGTAAAGAAGGCGAGAACGTCGAGAAACTGTTCATGGCTTTGAGCGCAGCCAAGGAAAAGGCCGGCGAGCAGGTTTCAGGATCGCTTTCCAGTTTCAAGTCTTTTGTCGAAAAGAAAACCCGCGAAATTCGCAAGCAGCACGGCTGTCCGCAAGTTGAATACAGCGTTGAAGTGCAGGATGGGAAAGTCAAGCTGCGCGCGCGCGCAAAGCTGTAATCCTCAATCTCTGCCCGCCTCAAATTGGATTTCCGATAAGATCGGATTGTGAAACAGCCATTTATCTTGCTGCCGGCGGCGGGCGTGTTGCTGCTATCTGTGGTATGCGTCGCCCAGCACGACACTTCGTCGAAATCGGCCGGCTCGGGAAGCTGCCTACCAGTTGCCGATGAGGTTTTGAAGTGCCCGAAATTTGGATTCACATACAAAGTTCCCTTCGGCTGGGTCAATCGAACACAGGAGATGCAGGATTCGTCGGGGCCAGACCTGAATGCCGCGGATAAGCCGAGGGATCAAAGCAACGGTTCGTGCCAGGGTACTGCGGGTCGGCAGTCGACAAGCTCCCGTGATCCAACAAGCAAAATAGCACCCTCGGAAACGTTGCTGGCGATCTTTGAGCGACCGCCGGATGCGCCGGGAAAGACGATTAATTCGGCGGTGGTGATTGCAACTGAGAGCAGGGAAAGTTACCCGGCGGTCAAAACGGCAGCGGACTATTTCGGAGCAATCAGCGATCTGGCTGAGCACCGAGGATTGAAGGCGGCCTCAGACCCGTACGCCTTTACGATTGGCGCCAAGCAGCTTGTGCGCGAAGAGTTCAATGGCGAGCGCGGCAAGCTGCCGATATTTCAGAGCTCGCTAGTGATGATCGAGCGCGGCGAGATCGTGTCGTTTACGTTTATCGGGGGCAGTGAGGATGAGGTGAACGATCTCATTGGCAATCTGAGTTGCGCAGCAGGTAATCCGAGACAAGTCCCTCATCGCTGAGCGCCATCAAACCAAGCCTGTCTGCGCGACACGCGCACTGACTATTCCAGCGCTTCTGGGTGCAGGCCGATGTTTTTCTCGCCGGCGGCCTTCTTTTCCTGATACTTCTTCATCCAGGCTTCCCAGCTTTTACCGGCGGCCGTGTCCTTGCCCGTGAAGGCGAGCGCGCCGATATCGGCGTAGGAGATTGAGACTTTCTGATTGCCGGATTTCGGATAGAGCCGCACCGCAGATTCGGCGAGCGACTTTCCCGTCCGGCGATCGAAGATATAGCCTTCGATCTTTTCGCCGTTCTTCAGCGTGATGGTTATGTCGCCGCGATAATCGAAGGCTTTTTCGAGTGCGAGGCGAGTCTCTTCGTCAGTGGCCAGCTGCGGAATCCAGCCTTCGAGGTTTTCGCGCTCGCGTCCGGGCGCGACTTCAAGCTCTTCGGGGTTGGTGGTGCCACGCTGGGGTACGCTCATGCCCGCGTTTCTTCCAGGGCTTTGGTTTCAATCTGCACCAGGGGGCCCGCGTGCTCGCCAGACGAGATTTCGTCCAACAAGCGCAGCGCGCCGGGGTCGTCGTAGCGGTTGAACAGGGTGGCTTTTACCGTGTCCACGAACCCACGGAAGGAACCAAACGTATCGTTCACCGCCGAAGCTTCGTATCCGCTGTGTACCATGCAATTGGCGCAGCGTGGATTGCCGGACTCAGTGCCGTAATTCTGCCAATCGGTTGAATCGAGAAGTTCCTGGAACGAATCGGCGTAGCCGTCCTGTAGCAGATAGCAGGGTTTCTGCCAACCGAAAATGTTGAAGGTCGGCATGCCCCAGGGCGTGCAGGCGTACTGGCGCTTGCCCATCAGGAATTCGAGAAACAGCACCGATTGATTGAACTTCCAGGATTTTTTGCGGTTCCCCAGAATCGCGCGAAACAATTTCCGCGTGCGGGCACGGCCCAGAAAATGGTGCTGGTCAGGAGCCTTGTCGTAAGAATATCCGGGCGAAAGCATCATGCCCTCGACGCCCAGCGCCATGGTTTCATCGAAGAATGCGCGTACGCTTTTGGGATCGGCGCCGTCGAACAAAGTCGTGTTGGTGGTCACACGGAAGCCGCGCTTTACCGCCTCGCGTACACCTTCAAGAGCCTTGTCGTAGCCGCCTTCCAGGCAAACGCTCATATCGTGGTGCTCGCGCTGGCCATCGAGGTGAATGCTGAAGGTCAGATATTTCGACGGCTTGAACAGGTGAATTTTTTCTTTGAGCAGCAACGCGTTCGAGCACAGGTAAATGTATTTCTTGCGCGCGACCAGGCCTTCGACGATCTTGTCGATTTCAGGATGCAGCAGCGGCTCGCCGCCGGGGATCGACACCATGGGCGCGCCACACTCGTCGACGGCCTTGAAGCATTCCTCGGGCGTAAGCTGCCGCTTCAGAATGTGGCCGGGATATTGGATCTTGCCGCAACCGGCACAAGCCAGGTTGCAACGGAACAAAGGCTCAAGCATCAGGACGAGCGGGTATTGCTTGCGCCCGGCAAGTTTCTGCCGGATGACATAGCTCGCTACCGTCCACATCTGGGATACGGGAACACTCATAGCGTGATTTTTCTATCCTATCAGGGGTGGTTTGCCGGCACAGTATTGGATGACATTCCGGGTGTGGGAAGTAGTGAAAATCAAAGGGTTTATAGACTCGATTCGGAGGTCGAAAAAAGAGCTGTAATGTGATAAAATTCAGAATATCAAAAGATGCCTTAAGTCTCGGAATTTCAGTAATTTGTGGCGAATTTGAAAGGCATCGAGAAGGGCGCTGGGAGAATCCAAAACACACTTTTGCGAGTCCGCGAAACGTGGGTACCCAGGACGGGATTTTCTCCCCAAAACTCTGAATGGCAACGAAAGAGATCAACCCCCAAATTCTCGAAAATAAAACCAAGAACGGCAAAGCCGGAGTGAACGGCAACGGCGACTACACCGCCGACTCGATCAAGGTTCTCGGCGGGATGGAAGCGGTGCGCAAGCGCCCGGCAATGTACATCGGCTCGACCGGCGAGCTGGGACTGCATCACCTCGTCTACGAGGTCGTCGACAACTCTGTTGACGAGGCGTTGGCAGGCTACGCTGACAAGATTGAAGTAACCATTCACATCGATAACTCGATCACGGTGGTCGACAACGGGCGCGGAATTCCCGTTGATCCGATGGATATCGACGGTGAAAAAGTCCCCGCCGCCCAGGTCGTCATGACCAAGTTGCACGCCGGCGGAAAATTCGATTCGTCAACATACAAAGTTTCTGGTGGATTGCACGGGGTTGGTGTTTCTTGCGTCAATGCCTTGAGCGAAGAACTAGAACTGGAAATCTGGCGTGACGGATTCACCTGGGAGCAGACGTATTCGAAGGGCGAGCCCACTTCCAAGCTGAAAAAGACGGGGGCGGTGAAGCAGAAGCGCGGGACCAAGGTCCACTTCCTGCCCGATAAGAGCATTTTCACGGCGACAGAGTACAACTATGACACGCTATCGCAACGGCTACGCGAGCTGGCCTTCCTGAACAAGGGTCTTCTGATCACGCTGACCGACGAGCGTACGACTGATTCGAAGACTGGCGAGGCGAAATCGACCGAATTCAAGTACAACGGCGGCATCGCGGAATTTATCAAGCACCTGAATCGCGGCAAATCAGTTCTGCACGACAAGCCGATCTACATGGAAGCGGAGCGCGACGGCGTAGCCATGGAAATTGGCTTGCAATATAACGACGGCTACTCAGAAACAGTTTTCAGCTTCGCCAATAACATCAACACAGTTGACGGCGGAACGCACCTTTCCGGATTTCGTACCTCGCTCACGCGCACGATCAACTACGCGGGGCAACAACTGGGGTTGTTTAAAGATGTCAAAGAGAATCTGACCGGGGATGATGTTCGCGAAGGCCTGGTTGCGGTGATCAGCGTTAAGCTCTCGCAGCCGCAGTTCGAAGGCCAGACCAAGGGCAAGTTGAATTCCGATATCGCCGGAATTGTGCAGGCGTTCGTGAATGAGCGGCTGGGCGCCTATCTTGAGCAGAACCCTACCGTTGGCCGGAAGATCATCAACAAAGCCATCGATGCGGCACGTGCACGCGAAGCAGCGCGCAAAGCTCGCGATCTTACGCGCAGAAAAGGTGCGCTGGATGGCGGTGGGCTTCCCGGCAAACTAGCAGATTGCAGCGAACGGCAGCCAGAACGCTGCGAACTGTTCCTGGTCGAAGGCGAGTCCGCAGGCGGTACGGCGAAGCAGGGGCGCGACCGCCGGTTCCAGGCAATTCTGCCGCTCAAAGGGAAAATTCTCAACGTTGAAAAAGCGCGCTACGACAAGATGCTGGCGCACGAAGAAATTCGCGCCATGATCACCGCGCTGGGCACGGGAATTTCGAAAGAGGATTTCGATGCGGCCAAGCTGCGCTACGGAAAAATCATTCTGATGACGGACGCCGACGTGGACGGAAGCCATATCCGCACGCTGCTGCTGACGTTTTTCTTCCGTCACATGCAGGACCTGATCAAGCGCGGCAACGTTTTCATCGCGCAGCCGCCGCTTTATTCGATCAAGAAGGGCAAGTCACAGCAGTACATTAAAGACGATCGCGAGTTCGTGAAGGTGATGGTCAAGCGCGCCGCCGAAGGCCTGATCGTGCGCTACGGCGAAGGCGCAGCTAAGCTGGAAGGATCGGCGCTGGCCAAGTTCATCACTGTGCTGAATGAGTATTTGACGTTCTATGACAAAGTTGACAAGCGCCTGCGGTCGGAGAAAGTAACCGATCTTCTGCCGAAGCTCGATCTTTCGAAGCGCACCGATTTTGAAGGCGACAAGAAGACGCAGCCGAAGAAAATCGAGAAGCTCGAAAAGGAGCTGAAGAAGCTGCAGAAAGAACTGCAATTCAAAGAGGTCGAGTCGCGTTTCGACGAAGAGCACAATTTGTGGGAAGTGCGATACGTGAACTCGCAGGGCGCCGAGCACCTGATCAATTGGGAGCTCGCGGCCACGCCTGAGTATCGCCAGATGATCTCGAAGTTCAAGCAGATCGAGCCCTACATGGAGCCGCCATTTGTGGTGGAGACCATCGGCAAGGCCGGCGCAGGTGGCAATGGGGCAGGCGGTTCGGATGCAGAAGAAGCTTTTGGTGAGGATGGAGGCACGGACCGTGTGGAGACGGGCGCCCTCGGGCGTGCGGGCGACGAAAAATCGCCGGCGAAGTCAGCGAAAGGCAAGAAGCTGGTGAAGGAAGAAGTCGAAAAAGAAACCGCGCGCGACCTGTTCGACTTTGTTCTCGCCGAAGGCAAAAAGGATTTTACGGTCCAGCGATATAAAGGCCTGGGCGAAATGACAGCTCCGCAGCTGTGGGAGACGACCATGGATCCCGAGCGCCGCACCTTGCTTTCGGTCAAGCTCGAAGACATCGCCGAGTGCGAGACCATCTTCACCACGCTGATGGGAGAAGACGTCGAAGCCCGCCGCAAATTCATCGAAGAAAACGCGCTCGACGTGAAAAATTTGGATATCTAGCGTGTTGGTCGGACATTCGTGTTTCGACAGATCCGTGTCCCGCGGGTGCCCTCGCTCGGCGAGGGTTGGCTCCGGCCTGACGGCCTTCGCGTTTGTCTAGCCACTCACCTTTCCCAGGACTTGCGTCCTGGGCTAAGTTGTGCCGCCCCTCCAAAGCTGTACCCGCTTTATCAACTCAAACTCGCCGCGCGGCAGGGGCTGGAGAGTATTGCCAACTATGCGGCGGCGATGGCGTCGTTTTTGTTTTATCTGCCGACGGTGCTTTTATGGCTGGCGACAATTTTGATTGGCGCTGCGACCGGTTGGCGTTTGCTGCGCTGGGCGGGAAAGGCATTGTTCGTGCCTCGGACGAAGACCGCGTGATGGTTTTACTTCGAGGGCGGTTTCTCACTCGGGTCAACTTCGGTTACGCCGGGCAAAATGCGGCTTCCGGCGCTGAACTTCTTGTAATTCGAATAATCGGATTGCAGATCGACGTCGGCATTCACTAACAAGGCGACCCGGGCGCCGCCCGTGACCGCCAGCTTGCTGGGAAGCCAAATCTCGTTGTTCACACGCGTTTGTTCGAGCGTCACCTGCGAGCCCTTGTGAATCCGCAGCACAAAAAGACCCCAGGAAATTGTGTCGATGGTCTGAGCTTGGATTTTCGCCCAACCATAATCTTTCTTATCAATCCAGACCTTGCCCTCGAGCTTGGGGAGAATGTCGGCATGGGGCTGTGTGGGATGAAAGTCCTTTCTCGGCGTGGCCTCGATCACGTACGTATCTCTCCCTGAAACCTGTTCCTCACCGACGATGCAGAAATCGTAAGCCTTCACAATCTCGGTGGCGAAGGCGCGATCTTCAAGGCGTTCTTTTTCTTCTTTGTCGAGGCGTTTCTTGCGCTCTTCAGGGGTTTCGTTTTTGCGCTTGGCAATGAATTTGTCAACTTTCTCCTGCTCTTTGCGCTCCTCTTTCGGCTTCAGCGGCTTGTCATCTTTTTGGATCAGGCGCGAGTAAGGCTCGCCGTAGAGGATGGTCCAGTCGTAGGTCTCGATTTCTTTGTGCTTTTCCTTGCCATGTTTATCCAGGGCCTTCAGGACCCGGTGTTCTTGGTAGGTGTAGTTATGGAGCAGCTCGAAATTGCGCTGGTCCATTTCCATGGCGCGGCGCACGATTTCTTTCGGGTCGGTGGTCGGAGGAAGAGTGGGCGGGTCTTCCGGAGTCACTGCCGGGCTCCCCTGCCCAGCCACCAAAGCGGGAAACCACGTGGCACAAAACAGAAGAGTAAGGATGATTCTTGTTCGGCGATGGAGCATTGCTGGAATTATCTTTTTGCCTGCACCGAAGTTCGCAGAGCGCCTGCAGTCATTAAAAACATTTTTTAATCGAAAGTTGTTACGGCCTTGTTGAATTCGTAACCAGCGGTGCCTCCGGAGCCGGTTTCTGCTCTCCTTCATTTTGCACCGGGTAAGCCTGGCGGGGATAGATGCGGTCGAAGACCACCCACATCACTGCGATCAGCATGAACAGGAGCACGCTGCCTTCGGGACCAACCGAACCGCCGGTGAGCAACTGCGATCCGTGAAATGACGTGTTGAGCAAGTGCCCGGGTAGGACCAAACCGCTGTCGGGGACAGAATAAAAAAAAGTCTCGCTCCAGTCCCAGGCGGCATGCATGCCGACAGCAAACCATAGATTCCCGGTGCGGCGCAGAGTCAGGCAAAAGAAAAGGCCAATTACCACCACACCCAGCAGACCCACCCAGCTTTCGCCTCCATTGCCGCGATGAACGTAGCCGAAGTACCCAGACAGCAGCAGCGCTGCCGGCCAGAATCCGATTCCGTCGGTCAATGTAAACAGGCTGTAGCCGCGAAACAGAAACTCCTCCCGGAACCCGACCACCAAAAACATAACGCCCCAGAAAGCCGCGAATTTCAGCACGCGAAAGCCGTGGAGGGCGAATCCGACGAACGAAACCAGGCCGAGGGCCTTCATCGTCAGCAACAGCACAGTGATTGCGGCGAATCCCCACAAAGCGCCTACCCAGAAGTTCTTGGCGAAGGCCGCCTGGCGCGGCAAGCCGTAGACCCCAAAGGGGCGGCTTTCGAGGCGAGCCATGAACAGGGCAGGGACCATCGCGATGATGACCAGCAGGAACTCGTTCACCAGGAAGGCCCATAACGGAGAGAGCAGACCATGCGGCCCGGAGAGCGGGCTTGATGAAGTGATGAGCACAAACCGAAGCGCGTAATAAATCGCGATGTAAATTGCGAGACGCCAGCCTGCCCGCAACCCGCGGGGACCGAAAAAGATCGCTCGCTCGGGCATAACCGGCGGCGATTCGGCTTTTGCGTCTTGTGGCGAAGCTTCTTTGGAGATTTCCATGCGGATCTTCATCTCCGCTTACGTAATAATCGTGCCAGGTCGAGCGGAGATTTTCATGATGCGTGCGAACATGGTAAAACAATCAGTCCCTTGATAGCCAAATTGCTTAGCCGCGAGCGCGTTGGAAGACCGCAATTTGTGGCCGCGTTGCTCCTGCTTCTTTTTATTGCTCAATGCCTCTGGCTCATTGTGCATCAATCTTCCAGCAACTTCATGGATGAAAATGATTTCGATCGCATCGCCGAGGGTGTTGCGCAGTGGCACGGGCGGTTTATTGCTGGAACTCCAAACCCGTCGCCGGAGCTTATTCAGGCCGGGGCTGCGCAGTTCGACAGTCATCACGGGCCGGTGTGGTATCTGGCCGGATCGCTTTTGGTTGCTATCTTCGAGGTCTCGCCAGATACGATGTCCTGGATTTGGCTCACGCGAGCTCCATATGTTCTTTTCGGGGCCTTGCTGGGGGCTTCGCTGTGGTACGTTTCGCGCCGGCTCTTTGGGAACGCCGGGGGATACATAGCTCTGACGTTATATTGCTTTTCCCCGGCCGTGATTCGCTCAAGCGCCCTATGGTCGACGCCGCCGAATATTGCAGGCGCCTGGGGGACATTCGGCGCGGTGTTTACAGCCATTGCGGTGTCGCACACGCTTTATGCGCCGCGCGAAGTGGTGCTGTGGAACTGGCGACGCATTCTGCTGCTAGGAATCTCATTGGCGCTCACCATAGGATCACACTTTTCGCTCGCAATCATTATCCCGGTGCTGATTATTTTAATGCTTTACGTGGCAGCGGAAAGATGGGCGGCGGCAATAGCGATCCTTGCGGCCGGATGCGCCGTGGGTACTCTGTTGCTCTTGGCTTCGTACTTTTTTCATGCCCAGGTCTTATGGGATGGGCTGGCTCACGCGCGATGGCTGGACGTCAGCGGGCGTGCGTTTGTTATGCGTGCGACGTGGTTGCTCGTGGCCAAGGAAACACTGGCCAGTGGGCCAGTCCTCGCGCTCATGGTGCCGGTGGCGTGGGTCGGTTATGCGGTTTGGCGCAGAACTCGATACTTCGGCAATTCGGTGCCGCTCTGGCTCAACCTGTTGTTTCTGGGACTGCGCGTCGGAACGCCGCACGAGTCAGGCTCGGTTTTCGGGCTGGTCGCGGTAGTCTTTTTGTTTTTATTCGTCGCCGGAATCGCCGCCGATCTTCTGGAGACACGCTTCCGCGAGCTGGTAACAGCGGTTTTGACCGGGCTTTTGGCCGCAAACGCCCTTTGGAGCCTGATTGGACTGGCAAGAATTGCCCGCTGACCCGCCGCAGAGTTGTAATATTTAAGAAAGTTCCGCAACCTGCGCCATGTTCGGGCGTTCTAATCGGGTAGGGGGCGTTATGCGTGCGTATAAGTTCGCAGTCTCAGCTCTCATTGGCAGCTCCTTCTTTCTCTTAGCCAGTGCCTTTGCGCAGATGAATGGGTTTAGCACGACGAACTTCGGCGGAGCTGCGATCCACGGTACGCCTCCCAGCGTGACCTCGATTGGCTTCGGCGGGAGACCTGGCCCCCACGGCGTTCCCGCCAGCGTGACTTCGCTGAACTTTGGCAATGTCCCGGTGTTTGGTCCGCGATTGGGCTTTCGTCCCGGCGGCGTTAGATTCAGACATCACCATCATCACCACGGGTTCTTTAACCCTTATTTCGGCGGCGGTTATTACATACCGTACGTGTATGACAATGACTATCCGGGGTACGCTTTTGACGATACTGGCGTAGACGATTCGATAGAAGAAAACTACCAGGGCGGGCCAACCATCTTCGATCGCCGCGGACCGGGTACGCGCGAATTTGCCAGACCTCAACCGCCGGTCGACTATCGCGCAGAGCTGAATCCGGCGCCAGAAACACCTCGGGAACCGGCTCAGCCAGTAGCCGACCAGCCCAGCACGGTGCTGATTTTCAAAGACGGGCACGAACTTGAAGTTAGAAATTACGCCATCGTGGGCGGCACGCTTTACGACCTGAGCGATGGCCGCACGCGCAAAGTCGAACTTGCGCAGCTTGACCTTCAGGCGACAGTGAAGCACAATGACGACCGCGGGGTAAGTTTTCAGCTCCCCGCCAGCACGAAACTGAATTAGTCGAGTCGGAGCTATGCTCAAGCGTTTGGTGCTTGCCGTTGTGCTCGTCCTGTTCACCTCCAGCCTTCTCGCGCAGAGCCGCATGGCAGGGTTCGGCGGGCACGCTCCCCTTGGTGCCGGACATGGCCTTGGTCAACCTGCTCACCGCAACTTTTCCGGATTTCCCGAATGTTCCCACAGGCGTGGTTTCCGCCATGGGTTTAACGCGCCTTACCTCTATCCGGCCTACTTTTCCGATTACTATCCCGACTATTCGTACGACTACGGGCCGCCTCCACCTGCCGCCGAGCCTGAACCTGCCGCTGCTCCTCAATTCAAGCAAGAGCCTGTGGCCGCTCCTGCGCTGCTCGAATTGCAGGGAAATCAGTGGGTGAAGGTCGCAACTTTCACGATGGGGCAGGTATCGAGCTCAGCGACCGCGGCCCAGACGGCGTCGGTCGCGAAAGAGATGCCGCCCGCCGTACTGGTCTTTCGCGATGGGCATACCGAGGAACTGACCAGCTACTCGATTATCGGCGATTCCATCTACACGAAATCCGATTACTGGAGCAGCGGCTCGTGGACACGCGCCATTCAGATCGCTGACCTCGACATTCCCAGCACGCTGAAGCAGAACCAGCAGCGCGGCGTGAAGTTCGAGCTGCCGTCTGGACCAAATGAAGTTATGATCCGGCCGTAAGAGAATGGTTTTCGATTCATTTCCTCACCTTAGTTGGCGGATGCCAGAACATCGTCGTCGTAATTCAGAACAGCGCGCCGCGGCATCTCTTTGAGACCTTTCAGCTGGACCTTGGATTCCACCGAAGTGTTGCCCGCCATTCGGGCTCGCCCAAGCAATACCGTGCGTCCATCATTGAACTCGATGTACATAGGTACGAGCATACGAAACTTGTCGTCCACGGCGGACTGCGTGATCTTGAAGCTGAACACGATGTCTCCATCGGCATTTTTCTCGAAGTTGCCGTAATCCAGCTTATAGCTGGGCAAGGCGGTGCCATACACGTACTCGTCGAAAAACCAGTCCATGTTTCCGCCGCCCACAGCTCGCATTTCAGGTGTCATGTGCTTTTCGAGCATGGCCTTGAAGTCCTCGGTAGTCGCGGCTTGACCGGCGTAGGTCTTAGCGAAATCCTTCATAAGATTTTTAAAATCGCGGTCACCGTTCTGGCGGTCCCACATCATCATGCGGATCATATGCAGAATGTACGCACCCTTGGGATAAATTAACCTGCGAGTAATATCGAATCCGGTGCGTTGGTTGTTCAGCCGGTACCCTAGAGTGACAGGCCCGGCATCGATGGCACGAAACCCCTCCTTATTGCGCTCCAGCAGCATAGTGCGTTCATCGTTCCAAAAATCGATGAACTTTTTGGAATTCTTCTCCATGACTTGCATATACAACGATGCAGACATATCTGCAAAGCCTTCGCTCATCCACTGATCGCGGTAAGAATTGAAACCTACTTCGTGCCCCCACCACTGATGTGCCACCTCATGGGGCGCGACGACCTTCCAATAGCCGAAATTGTGCCATTCCAAGCCCAGCTGCTCGCGAATTGTGGTGTCGTACAGATAGCAGATCGGGAGATAAACCAGCCCCGGCCATGACTGCCCATAATTACAGGCGGTCTGTTGTGTGATCGACAATTGCTTGTAGGGAAGGGGCCCAAAATAGTCAGAGTAAAGTTCTATGGCCAACTGTCCTTCCGCCATGGCCTTCTTCAGCAGTGGCGTGGTGCTCATGTTGCCTAGGGCAACGGCGTAACGCGGTGCTCCGGGCGCATCTCCATTGACTTTGTGCAGCAGCGCTTGTATTTCGTCAGGTGGGTCTTCGTTGGCATAAGCTCGAACCACATACTCCGGTGCAGTGAGTTTGGCCTCTTCGATTTTGAAGCGCCCGAAGTTAAAACCCGCCACCGTCTCTGGAACTACACTCTTCCACACCGTGACGTTCTGGCCGCCGTCCTCCTTGTCACTAACCAGCATGCCCGTCGCGGCAATCTTCATGCCTTTGGGAATGCGGAAGGTCATGTCGTATGAGGTGTAGCGGCCAAGCCCGGCAGCCGCATTGTTGGGATACCAATCCTCCCGCGCCGTTGGATAGTAATTCCCAGAGCCTTCGTTGATGACTACATCTTTGCCGGCATATGTCGTCGTTAAGGTGTATTTCTCACCCAACGAGAGGGGGCGCAGCAGAATGACACTGAAATCAGCATCGTCGTTCTTATCTTCCTGAATAAAGGAGAGTGGTTGTTGCTTTTCGTCGACAACGCTTTGCACGCGTAACGTGCGATAAAGATCGAATGGGACCACCCGCAGTCCGTCGACTAATGAAACAAAGGTCGTGGTCGCCTTGCCACTGAGGTGAGCGTTCTTTTCGATTGTCGTATCAAGCTGCTGATTCGAGATGTGAATGAACGAGTTTTCCTGGGAGCCGTTGGCAGTTCCGTCTTTGTATTCATCCGTTGTGTGAAAGGCTGTCCAGACACCCAGTTTATTTTCGTCATAGGTCAGAAACTCGACTTCCTCGGGAGCCACGGGAACAATCAGCGGAGGAGCTCCATGTGGATCGATGACGAAGATTTCTTTGCCGTTGTATACCTTGCCATGTATAAACGCGACGAACAGTCCGCCGGGTTCTGAACTAAGAACATCCTGAAGGATGCGAGCATCGAGGTTGTATTTCAGTGTGCGATCGTGCCGCATCGCATGCTGGCTGTCCTGCAATACCCCTGCATCACATCCGCTGCCGCCTGGACTTCCGCCACGCTTAATCTCTTCGTAAGTTGCATCGGAAAACCGAAGTACGAGGGCGTCATAATGCTCGACAAATTCATCCTGTTTGGTCAGCAGTTTCAGCGAAGCACGTTCGATCGAAGTGGGGGGATCTAACACTAAATTGCCGTTCCCCACAAACACCGCCCCTGTTACTTTGCCTTCGACCGGAGTAACGAAGCAAACGACTCCGGAGTGGAAGTGGAAAGTGGCAGCCTGGCGTTTCAGCTCCAGGTTATTGACACTAACTACTTCCGTCCCTAGCCTGACACTACGAATCTTCTGGTATGTAGGGTCTGAATTGGGACCAGAGTTCTGCTGATTCTGCGCTTGCATAGTAACTGCTAAAAGGGACACTACCATCGCACCGCAAATTCTTGAAGAAAGGCACACGACTGGCCTCCAGTGGGGAAGGCGCTAATTGTGTAACATTCGGTGCGAAAGTTCAACATGTAAAAGTGGGCACGTTCCCAAGTACTTAGGCCGGGGGCGATTTACAGTTCACCAGTTACACGGATCAGTTTCCACTAGCCGCGCAGTTTAATTCTCAGGCACGAACGTCAAACTCACCGGCGCAGGCACATCTACACTTTGACCTGTTGGGCGCAGCTCGCCGGTCTTCGAATCAATGCTGAAGACGACGACATTGTTGGTGTCTTGCCCTGCCACGAGCAAATGAGTTCCCGGCGGGTCGAGTTCAAAGTCGCGCGGCGTTTTGCCTTGAATTGGAAAGTTATGTACCAGAGTTACGCGACCGCTGCTTTGGTCGATGGAGAATTGGGCGATGCTGTCGTGGCCACGATTCGAGGTGTACAGAAACTTGCCGTTGGGAGCAACGTGAACTTCGGCGCCATCGTTCTGGCCGGTGAAATCCTTTGGCAAAGTTGAGACAGTTTGGAATGCTTTCAAAACGCCGGCGCTCGCATCGAATGTAAGTGCGGTAACTGAAGACTTCAGTTCGTTGACCGTGTACGCGAACCTGTTATTCGGCGCGAACGCCACATGCCGCGGTCCTTCGCCAGGCGGTACATCGGCCGCTGGCGGATCGTTCGGACTCAGCGAGCCGTTAGCCGCCTCGAAACGATATACCAACAGCTTGTCCAGGCCCAGATCGGAAACCACGGCGAAACGATTGTCAGTCGTGGTTCGAATAAAGTGCGCGTGTGGCCCTTCCTGGCGGTCTTTATTAGGCCCGGTGCCGTGATGCTGCACAAAGGCCGAAGCCTCACCGAGGCTACCGTCTTTCTGCACGGGAAAGGCCGCAATATTCCCGCTCGTGTAATTTGCGACCAGCACATATTTGCCGGTTTCGTCGAGCGAGATATAGCAGGGATCTTCCCCGCGCGAAGCGACCTCATTCAATTTCGTAAGCTTTCCGGTTGTGCGATCGATTGCAAACGCCGTAACCGCACCGCTCTTCTCGCCTTTGTAATCCTGAAGCTCATTTACGGCGTACAAAAATTTATGCGTCGGATCAACGGCAAGGTACGAGGGATTCGCCGTTTCAGCAGCAATACCCAGCGAAGCCAGCCGGCCTGAGCTCGAGTTGTAACGATACACATAAATTCCCTTGCTGCCGGCATTGGTGTTGGTATAGGTACCGACATAGAGCAGGAAGTTATTCGCGTGCTGTTTCGCAAGGACCGCGTTAACGACAAATAAAGAAAAAAGCAAAAAGCCGATGCCGCAAAAAGCGATAGTTTTCATGTTTCCTCAGTGTGGAAGCAGGGCTGATATTGCCATGGTTAAGAGCAAAGCGACGACAGAAATAATAGTCTCGCAAATGGTCCACGTCTTTAGCGTTTGCGGAACGTCCATGCCGAAATACTCCTTCACGATCCAGAAGCCGCCGTCGTTGAAGTGCGATAGAACCAGCGACCCGGCACCGGTGGCGATGGTCAACAGCTCCGGACGTACTCCGCTGTAAGCCGCAACCGGCGCCACAATCCCAGCCGCCATGGTCATGGCGACCGTGGCTGAACCAGTCGCGATACGCACCAGCGCGGCGACTAACCAGGCGGAAAGAATAATCGATATGTGCGCGTGCAGCGCGAAATTGATGATCGCCTGCGATGTGCCGCTGTCCTGCAGAATTCGGCCGAATCCGCCACCGGCGCCGATCAGAAGCGTGATGGTTGCGGTTGGAGCCAGCGATTCGTCGGAAAACTTCAAAATGGTTTCGCGAGTGAAGCCGCGCATCGTGCCCAGCGTAATGAAGCTGATGCCGGCGCCTATGAGAAGCGCGAGATCGGCGCTGCCGATCAAGTGCAGCGCGCCGTTGATCCAGGTTTGTGGCGTGGCGATGGAATCAGCCCAGCTGCCAACCAGCATGAGCGCGATAGGCAAAAGAATTGTCGCAACCGTCAGGCCGAAGCTGGGCAGTTTGCGGTCGGGAGCGGATTCGAGAAATTGATCGGCAATGGGATTGTGCAGTCCCACTTGAACATAACGCGAGATGAACTTGGCAAACCAGGGTCCGGCGATGATCACGGTCGGAATGGCAACGAGAATGGCGTAGATCACGGTGCGGCCGATGTCGGCGTTGTAAGCGGTGACCGCAAGCATCGCCGCGGGATGTGGTGGAACGAGACCGTGAACCACCGACAGCCCGGCAACCATCGGCAGGCCAACAAGAATAAGCGGCGTGCCGGTACGCCGAGCAACGTTGAAGGCAATAGGAACGAGTAGGACAAAGCCGACTTCGAAGAAAACAGGCAATCCGACGAGAAAGCCGGCGGCGGCCATCGCCCACGGCACACGGCCTTCGCCGAAAAAATCAATCAGCGTGAGCGCGATGCGATCGGCGCCACCCGACTCCGCCATCATTTTGCCCAGCATGGTTCCGAGCGCCACGATGATAGCAATGTGTCCCAGCGTGCCGCCCAGACCGGCCTCGAAAGATTTCACGATGTCCTTGGGCGGCATGCTCGTGACCAGCGCCAGGGCCACGGACACGGCCATCAACGTAATAAACGGATTTAGCTTGAGCCGCGCGATGAGGACAACCAGCGCAAGCACCGATGCGGTCGCAGAGAGAAGCAGGTAGGCATCGTGGCTGAGGGTCATTGTCAGGTTCGCAGGACCGGAATTTGAAAGCTACTTCGACGGCTGCTTAAACGCGACGCAATCAATCTCAACTTTGCAATCAATCACCATGCTCGAAACCACGCAGGAGCGGGCTGGCGGGTTCTCGCCAAAATATTCCCTGAAAACTTTGTTAAACGATTGGAAGTCGCGGGGATCGTCGAGCCACACGCCGCATCGCACGACGTGCTCAGGACCGTAGTCGGCTTCCTTCAGAACCGCAATGAGGTTGCGGATCGCCTGATGTGCCTGCGCTTCGATATTGCCGGTAACGACTTCGCCTTTCGCCATCGGAACCTGGCCGGAAACGTACAGCCAGCCATCCGCTTGGACGGAACGGGCGAATGGGAGATGCTGCCCGCTCATGTCTTTGACGCCTTCCGCCCCGTAACGCTTGATGCTCACGTGAACTCCTCCATAAAAACCTTCAACCCCAAAGAACGCTAAGGTCGCCAAGGAAAACTGTTCACGAACGCAGCTATCGTCTCAAAAATCGTCCACTGCGCTGGCCCGTAGATCTGCTATTGGAATACGACAAGACCCCATTTACCCACACAGCTTCAATTCCGTTTGCGGCCTGCTTGGGCGCGGTGAAGCTGGCGGTATCGCGCACTGTCTCGGCGTCGAACAGCACCAGATCGGCGGCATGGCCCTCTCGCAGCGTCCCGTGGTCCTTAAGACCAAAGCGTTGTGCCGGCAAGCTTGTCATTTTACGGATAGCTTCGGAAATTGAAAACAGCCGCTGCTCGCGGCCGTAGTGACCCAGCACACGGGGGAAAGTGCCCCAGAGTCGGGGATGAGGAAATTTGTCGTTAGGCAAGCCGTCGGACCCAATCATAGTTCGCGGGTGCGCCAGAACTGCACGCACGTCGTCTTCGAACATAGAATGGTAAATGGCACCAGCGGGCTGCAGCCGACTTGCAGCTTCTTTTTGCGACACACCCCATTTCTTCGCGATGTCCGCGAGAGTTCTGCCGGACATCTCGGGATGGGCGGTCGACCACGTGATCAAAATTTCGATGCTCTCGTCCACCTGGTTCAAGTCGAGGATTGTCGAACTGGCCGCATAAGGATAAGCGTCCCATCCAATTGTGCCGGGTTGCTGCGCATCCAGCAGACGCAGCAGTTCGCCGCTCCGTTTCCAATTGCGAATGCCGTTGCACTTCAAATGAGAGATCACGACGGGCACTTTTGCGTGCCTGCCGATATCAATGGCCTCTTTCAGCGCATCGATCACATAATCGCTCTCGGTGCGAATGTGCGTGGCGTAAAGGGCATGGGCCGGACCGAGGATTTCGGCCAGTTCCATTACTTCTACGGTAGGCGCGGCATTCGCGGCGGAGTACGCCAGCCCGCTGCTAAGCCCAAGCGCACCATGCTCGAGCGATTCTTCGAGTTGGGAGCGCATGGCGGAGATTTCGTTTGGGCTGGCGGCGCGATCCAGGCGATCCATGACATTGCTGCGCAGCGAGGTGTGTCCGACGAGGGCAGCGACGTTCGTCGCAGGCCGCGCTTCACGGACAGCGGATACGTAATCGCGAAATGCGGGATAACGAAATGTTTCCGCTTCGCCGAGCAGGTTCATCGGCGGGATCAGCTGGCCATTGATGGTGACTGGAGCCCCGCTCACGCCGCAATTCCCAGCGATGACGGTGGTGACTCCTTGCGACAGCTTGGGAAGCATCTCCGGCTCGCGAATCGCATAAAGGTCGTCGTGCGTGTGCGCGTCAATGAATCCCGGGGCGAGAATTTTGCCTTTGCCGTCGATTTCATGATCGGCGGCGTAGCCGGAGAGATCGCCGATCTTTGCGATCGTGCTGTCGGCGATCGCCAGCTCGCCAGGATAAGGATCGGCTCCGGTGCCGTCGACAATCTGCACGTTGCGAATTAGGGTGCCGCAGTGAGGCAATATTGTTCCGATGGACCGGCAACAAGCGCGCCAGCGTATATTACTTTTTACCACGATGACAAACGCCAGAAAGGAAGTAACTGAAATATGACAAATCGTACGCATACCATGGAGGCGCGCGAAGCGATGGTCCGGCCGCTGGGGAAGGGAATCGGATTTCTCGATCGCGAGATGGATGCTGGCGAAATCCGCACGCTGGGATGGAATCTCTTGCGCGAAGATCTGAGCCTGCCTACAGCCGTGCTCTATGAGGAAAAGCTTGCGCACAATCTGGCGTGGATGCAGAAGTTTGCTGAGAGCTACGGCGCCAAGCTGGCGCCGCATGGCAAAACTACGATGGCGCCAAAGTTGTTTGCCCGGCAGCTCAAAGCCGGGGCATGGGGAATGACGCTCGCTACCGTGCAGCAGGTGCGAGTGGCGTACGAGCACGGGATTCGGCGGGTATTGATGGCGAACCAAGTCATCGGCCAGCAGAACATGGAAACGATTTCGCGGCTGCTCGAGGATCGCCAATTTGAATTCATCTGCCTGCTTGATTCGCCGGAGTTGGCGGAGACACTTGGGCAATTCTTCCGCTCGCGCGGACAACGGCTGAATGTGCTGCTCGAAGTTGGAGTGCGAGGCGGCCGCACGGGAATTCGTAATCGAGAACAGCTTCAGGCTCTGTCCGCGGTCTTAGATTCCTGGAAACGCACACTCGTGCTCTGCGGTGTGGAGCTTTTCGAAGGACTGCTGCACGACGAAAACGGGATTCGTGATTTTCTGCAGAACGCGGTCGATGTGACCAAACAGTTGTTGCAAGAAAACCGTTTTCAGAGGAGCCCAATAATCCTTTCCGGCGCCGGTTCAGCCTGGTTTGACGTCGTTGCAGATGTTTTTAGCCAGGCCAGATTCGACGCCGAAGTCGAATTGCTTCTTCGCTCGGGCTGCTATCTCACCCACGACGCCGGAGTTTATCGCGACGCCCAGGCGCGAATGATGAAAGAAAATCCGGTTGCGCAGAAGATGGCGCCCGGCCTGGTTCCGGCGCTTCATCTGTGGGCCTATGTGCAATCAATCCCTGAAAAGAATATGGCTATTGTTGGATTCGGCAAGCGCGATGTTGCGTTCGACCTGGGACTGCCGATCCCGGCGCTGCACTTCCGGCCGGGGCAGCAGGCGCCTACGCCCGCCGCACAGGAGTGGAAGGTTACGCGTCTGTGGGACCAGCACGCGTCTCTGCAAATTCCGGATGACGCGGATGTTCGCGTCGGCGACATGATCGGATTTGACATCTCGCATCCGTGTTTGACGTTCGACAAGTGGCGATATTTGCTGGTGGTGGACGCGAAGTTCCATGTGATCGAAATAGTTGAGACGTTTTTTTGAGGAAAGGTACAGCTTCCAGGAGTCAGAGATCAGGCATCAGGGGCCAGGCGTCAGGCTGCAGGTTCAGGTTTCGTCAGGGCACCCCTAGATGGCCGATCGTGAACCTTCGCTTACCCCGCCGTGATCAGCGGCACGGCAGCCAGCGCAGCGACCACCCCTACGGCCTTCCATCGAGTGAAATGCTCTTTCAGCAGAATGCGCGCTAACAACACCGTGATTGTCGGATAAAGCGAACTCAAGATCACCGCTGTATCCAGCCGCCCGGTTTGAGCTGCGCGGATGAACAGAACAGTTCCGCTCACGTCAATGCAGCCCGCCAAGATGCCTAGCCCGAATCCTGCCGGATAGGTCGGCGAAAATTTGCAGCCGGCGAGGACGACGATAGCAGTCACGACCAACGCACTTGCTCTTGAAGCGGTCGCCAGCCAGAAGGCGGCGCCAGTACCGGCCAGATCCATGAAAATGTAAAATCCCGCGAAGCCCAAGCCGGCGACGACGGCCAGGCTAAGTCCCTCGGCACGGCCGCCGCCTTCAGGACGCGAGATCAGCCAAATCCCGACCAGGGCGAACGCGAAGCCGAGAATCGCGAGAGGTCTCGGCGCTCCTCGAGTAAATAAAGCAAATATGGCCGGAATTGCAGCGCCAAGAACGGCCGAGATGGGAGCGGTGAGTCCCATGCTTCCTTGTGCAAGAGCACGATAAAAGAAGCCTAGCCCAAACCCGCCGCATGCCCCGCCGACCGCTGCCCAGGCTAAATGCCACATGGGCGGGAGCGGTTGGTGCCCCGCAACCGCCAGGATGGCGACGTAAATCGTTCCCGCAAGATGTCCCAAGCCAGCAAGAAAGAAAGGCTGAAAGCGGCGCGCAGTATAGCCGCCGAGAAAATCGCTCACGCCCCAACAGGCAACCGTGGCAAGGGCGTACGAAGAGGAGACAAATTGGCCGAACGCGAGCATGACGCACGTCCATCGAGAGTAGCAGAAGCGTGATTTATTCGCGCGCCGGGGGCTAAACATCTGTCAAAAGTTATATGTTTACAACAAATATCGTGTATAAGTAATATTATTGAATTATGGCAGGACTGCTGGAACAGGAAATCGCCCAAACCAAGCCCTTGAGCCTGGTGAATCGCGCCGCCGCCAATCTGCACCGCAGTTCGGCGCTGCTCATGCGGGAGGTCGGCGCTTGCCTGTCGGCAAAAGGAGTCTCGGCGCAGCAATACAACATTCTGCGTATTTTGCACGGGGCCGGCGACAACGGATTGCGTTGTGGAGAAGTGGCTTCCCGCCTGGTAACGCCCGACCCCGACACCACTCGTTTGCTCGACCGGCTGGTGGCCAGGAAATGGGTGCGGCGGGCGCGGGACCAGAAAGACAGACGGGTGGTGAGGGTGCGCATTTCCGCTTCTGGATTGGACCTTCTGCATGTGCTGGAACCCAGTGTTGAGGCCATCCAGAAGCGCCAATTTCAGCATTTGAGTGATCTCAGCCTTCAGAAGTTGATTTCATTGCTCGAATCTCTACGAACAAGGTGATTCATGGGTCTGGAGAACAAGAAAATCGTGGTCGTCGGCGGAAGCTCGGGCATGGGCCTGGCCACCGCTTCAGCACTGGCGGCAAGCGGGGCGCAGGTGCTGATCGCGAGCCGTTCTGAGGAAAAGCTGCAGAAGGCTAGGCGATCGGTTTCGCGGCCGGTCGAAACCCGCGTCCTCGACACCAGAAACGAACCAGAGATCGCGGACTTTTTTCGCGATCTCGGCGGCTTCGACCATCTTGTGATTAGCGCCGCGGACGCCGTTTTTGGGCCTTTCCTGGAGGTTCCCACTGCTCAGGTGCAGGATTTCTTCGAGAGCAAGTTCTGGGGCGCGTATCGGGTTTGCGCGTTATGCGGCGCCTCACCTTGCGAAGAACGGTTCGATTACTTTCTTCTCTGGTGCTGCCAGCCAGCGGGGGACGCCCGGTCTTGCCGCCGGGAGCGCAATCAATGCTGCTATCGAGGCACTGGGGCGCAGTCTTGCCGTGGAGCTTGCTCCCATTCGCGTAAACACAATCGCTCCCGGACTTATCGATACTCCGGTTTGGAACGACCTGATGAGCACGGAACAGAAGTCAGCTTTCTTCAAACAGGCTGCCGAAAAATTACCGGTGAAAAGAATCGGAACACCCGAAGAAATCGCTCACGCCGCCCGATATCTGATTGAGAACACCTACACCACCGGGACAGTTCTATTCGCAGAAGGGGGGTACTTGCAGGTATAAGCGGCGGCCATAAAGGTGTCTCATATGCTCATTCAGCGCCCCAGGGTTGCGTTCATCTTCTTGCTGTCATGCGTCCTAGTCGCACCTGTGTCCGGGCAATCCGGCAATTCCGACGCGAGGGACCACTCGCCTGGCCGCTACATAGGCATTCTCGGCAAGAAGATTTGGTACGATCGCGCCGGCCGCGGGCAGCCGCTTCTATTGATTGCGGGCGCTGGCGGGTCGCATGACTACTTGCGGCCGTATTTCGCTCCGCTTGAGCGCTCTTTCGAGGTGATCTACTTCGACGCGTTTGGGCGGGGAAACTCTGAACGCGCCAAATCGCCTTCAGAGTACACCTTCGAGCGCGATTTGGATGAAATCGAGGCCCTCCGCCAGGCGCTGCACCTTGCAAAAATCATGGTGTACGGCCATTCCTATGGTGGCTTTGTGGCCCAAGCCTACGCTCTAAAATATCCGCACTCAGTGAGCAAGCTGATCATCTCGAACATCTTCACCTGTGGCGAGGATTTTCAGGCCAGTGATGATCACATGAACTCGGAGCTCCAGCAGTTCTTTCCCGAACTGTGGGGGAAGATTTCACAACTACGTTCTCAGGGAGCGAAATCCAGTTCGCCTGCAATGCAGCAGTTGACCGGGCCGTACCTGTTGCCGATGCTGCGGCATTTCTATTTTTACGATCCTTCGCAAGCAAAAAATATCCGCCCTACTTCAACGAACACAACTTCAGTTCCGAGCAGTGGAACGCGGTTGCGGGTCCAGATGCGGATTTCGAAGTTGAGGGAGACCTGCGTGCCCTGGATTTTCGTTCTAGACTTCAATCCATTGAAGCCCCGGTATTGATCATTGCCGGACGACACGATGGCATCGTACTCCCGAGACTAACACTGAAATTCAAGACGTACGCGCCGCAGGCGCAGTTTGTCATGTTCGAGCAAAGCGGACACTATCCATTTATTGAAGAGCCGGCGCTTTTTCTGGCTACAGTTAAGCGTTTTCTGAGGTAAACCAAGGCACATGGAGTTGCCTTCCGCTATACTCCGTCCAGCATGTTGACCGAGACGGGTCGAGTCGAAGCTTTCTCTGACGGCGTATTCGCGGTAGCCATCACTTTATTGATCTTTGACGTCCATGTGCCGAACGCGACGGCCGGTTCGCTCGGCGCGGGGCTCATAAAGCAGTGGCCGTCATATGTGTCGTTCCTCATCAGTTTTACGTTTATCGGGATCATGTGTGAACCATCACCGGCTCTTCACCCACATCCGCCAATCCGACAATCTGCTGCTCTTCTTCAACCTGCTTCTCTTGTTAGGGGTGACGACCGTGCCGTTTCCGACGGCGCTATTGGCAAACAGGTATTTCATACCCGGTGACCGGGTGGTCGCTGCAGCCGTGTTTAATGGCACTTATTTTGTGATCGCAATTTTCTTCAACGTCCTTTGGCATCATGCGGTTAGGAGCGGACTGCTGGACCAGGCCACGCTCGATGCGGCGGACTCAATCTCAAAACAATACGCGGTCGGACCTTTAGCATACCTTGCGTGCCTGGGGCTCAGCTGGATAAGCGTGCCCGCCAGCATTCTGGCAAACGTCATTCTGGCAATTTTCTTCGCTATTCCGCCCAATGCGCATCCCAACCAGCACAGGACGATGCAGGGTGCAACGAAATAGTTGCATTTCTTGATTCCCCCGTCGTAAGATGAGGCTGGATGCGGGATTTGAATTCGCATCCGGTCTACAAGTAAACAACTGCCCTTTCTTCCTGGGTTCGGACTAACGCGTTGCAAAAACCGAGGTAAGCAGGTTTGCCTCTGACCAGCTTTGGAGAGAGCCTCTTATGTCCTGGTACGCGTACTGCCTCACTGAGCAACATGCCACCAACGGAACACGAAGCCGAAGGCCATTCATCATCGACGGCATTCAAGGTGTGAATGGCGCAACGATATTGAGCTATCCAAGCGGAGATTTTGCGGTAATTGTCAGCGAATTCGACCGTACCACAACCAGCTTGGACGATAAGCACGTTCTGGAACACGCGCGCGTGGTCAGCGTTTGCTTCCGGCAAGGAACAGTTCTCCCGTTTAGATTTGGGACGATTTTCGATAGCGACGAATGCCTGAAGCAGGCGGTACGGGCAAATCGGCGGGCTTTCGGCGAAAGCGTGGCCCGGCTCAAGGGCAAGGCGGAAATGCACGTCAAGCTGCTGGTGCGGGATGGGGCGCTCAAAGAGCTGCGGGACGTCCAAATTCCAGATACAGTTGGCGGCGAATATCTGGCCAAGCTGAAGGAAAAGGCCATCGCCGACCGGGAGCGCCAAACAAAAGCCAAAGCCATCTCGGTGCAAGTCCACAGGTTATTCAATCCATTGGAAGAAGAGATTAGTTGCAAGCGCGTAGATACTGACGGCATGTTGATCGATATAGCCCACCTGATTGATTCCAAGCACATCGAAAAATACCAGAACCGCTACTCCAGCGCCGCCAAACAACTGAAAAATTGCGAGATTTCAGTCAGCGGGCCTTGGCCGCCATATCATTTCCTGCCGGGCAAGCTGCGCACCGTGGCTTAAGCGACGGGGCTGAAAGAACGTAAGGTCGGGGCGAGTGCCCCGGCCTTTTTTGCGTTTGGCAATGCTTTGATTCTCTTCTGTGCGTGCGTCCCTCTGGTGGAACCCAGCTTTACGGAATCATCAAACATTTGGTTTTCAGTATTGCTGTGCCTGATGGTGGACGACTGATGGCTGATGACTGGCTGTTAACTTCTTCCTCAATTGCGCAGCCAACGCTCTCGGGATATTCTCGAATTCGATCCCTTCATGGCCAAACTTTTTGATCTTCCCCGGTACATTGCAATAGAAGGCCCGATACGCGTCGGCAAGAGCACGCTCTCGTCGATTCTGGCCGACCGGCTTAATGCCCAGCGGGTCAGCGATCCTGAGGAGAATTCGTTTCTGAGCTCGTTTTACGAGGGTGAACCCGGCGCCGCGTTTCAGGCGCAGTTCACATTCCTGGTCCGCCGGTTCGAGCAGCTGCGCGACCTCGACGCAGGGCCGGACTCGCAAAGGTTGATCGTTTCCGACTTCATCTTCGAAAAGGACAAAATTTTCGCCTGCCTGAACCTCAACGACCAGGAACTCGACACCTACAACCGCTACTACAACTATTTCCGCGAGCTGCTGCCCACACCGGATCTCGTCATCTATCTGCAGGCCACGCCTGAGGTACTGAAGAAACGCCTGAGAAAACGGAACGCACCAGGCGAGAAGGCCATCAGCGAGGAGTACCTGGGCGAAGTGGTCAAAGCCTACGAGCACTTCTTCTTTCACTACACCTCGTCGGACCTGCTGATCGTGAACACGTCGGAGATCGATTTCGTCGAGCGCAACGAGGATTTGCAGGAACTGCTGCGAAAAGTCGCCGCGCCGATCAAGGGCACGCAATACTTCTTACCTTTGGGAAGCCAGGAAGCCGCCAGCGCATAAACACCGTCCTGGATCCTTGGTCGTTGATCCTTGGCTCTATGCTCTCGCTCCAGTCTCTCTCGGCTCACTTGTACTCTGTCTGCGGATCAGCTTGAAAAGGCGCAGTCCCACGGGCGTTGCTGACGATTTCCTGAACTGAGGCGGCGACTAGCTCAGGACGATGGATTTGTATCCAGTGCCGGGTGCCTTTTGCGACAATCCTTTTGCTTCTGGATGAAAGACCTTTTAATTCCTCCTGCATCTCGTCCCAGGCGCGTTCGGCCTTGACTAGGTCGGCGGGAGAAAAAAAACCGCCGAAATCGTTCACCTTCGAATCGTGAGAGATCACGATAAGCGGCATATCGCCGAAGGGGCCAGCTATGGCGGCCAAAGAGCCATCTTTTTGGGCAAGCGCAACCATGTCTGTCCATTGCGCCTGCTCGGCGCGCAAGGATTGCAGTCGGCAGTACTGGGCAGTTGCTTCAGGCACCAGCTCAGCCCATTCTTTCGGTTGATTGCGGAAGATGAAATTGCCGCGGCACCAGCCGAGAATGCGCGGGACTCCTACAAGCACGGTCCAAGGCATAACACGGTAGAAGACTTTTGAGAGCGTCGACTGAGCAATGGCGTTGAATGGCGGACGATTGTGCATGTCCGGGTGAACCGAGTCGACGAACACCATGCCCGCGACTTCCTGGCGATGGCGCGTGGTGAACACACGCAGGTCGAGTGTGCCGAAGTCATGCCCAACCAGGACGTAAGGCCCAGGAACTGCGGCCCGCGTGAGGAGGCGTTCCAATTCGTTGGCGATATTTGAGCTGGTGCGCGGCTCATTGGGCGCGTCGCTCCAACCAAAACCGGCGCGATCGTAGGAACATACGCGAGTAAATTTGCCGATTTTCGGTTGAACCAGTTGCCAGATAAGAGAGGAGTCGTTCGGCCCGGCCTCCATGATGACGGTTGGACTTCCCGCGCCCGTACATTTGATGTGAAGCCGCAACCCACCAATGTCAACGAGCTTACCAGGGGGAGGATAGCGATGGCTTTCCCACAACGCCATCGAGAATTGAAATAAGGCGCCGGCAGCAACAATCAACACTGTTGATACGATGAGCCATTTGCAGACGCGCCGGAAGAGCGATCGGCGTGGACTGGAGGTTGGGGCTAAAGTGATTGTGTGCTCTTCCATCGAGACATGACCTCTTGAGCTAGTGACGTCGAGCAAATTTCAACCCGTGAAAACATTCGCCGCTGCGCAATTTGCGCTTCTATTTTTCGACCACGCGTTTCAAAGAGATTTTCCCGGACCCGGTATGCTGCGGCGGTCCGGTCCATGTGGCTCGCCCTGTCATCTGATCTCCCCTCACCTGCATTTCGACGTGAAGTGAGCCTTGCCCACTTGGCCCCTGTGGGACGTCAAAGGTTAGATTGTCACCTTCCACTTTCCCGCCTTGAAACGAGTCCTGCTCGCCCTCATTGGGTCCGACGCTTCCTGACAATTTGCTTCCGTCTTGATAGAAGATGGAGTAAGCAGGCTTGGCGTCATTTTGCCCATCCATTTGCAGGGTTCCTGACCACTTGCCGGTGACATTAGGAGTGTCGAGGGCCACAGCTGAAAGCATTGCGCCCAGCAGAAATCCCAAAAACAGGTGCGACTTTTTCACGGCTGTTCTCCGCAGAATTGCCCACGCGAAGCAAAAACGGACAGCCTCTTTCACGAGATGGACCAGTTATTATTGGCCGCTACACGTATGCGTCATTGCGTAAACTATCGTCATAAACAAGGCAAACGACGAAAGCAGCGCCATCGAACTCGCAACCACAATTGTCCTTTGCAGTTGCAGTGGCAGAGCGGCAGAAAATACTTCCCCGAGTGCGGATCGCCACACTCGAGCGACTCCCGGGAGACCATTGTGTTCCCACTCGCCGCTGATGAGATCAGAGAAAGTGGTTACCATCTCGCTCCCGAAGCGCAGGCGGAAATCGCCTGGGTAGGTGAACAACAGTATTTTGTAGAGCGCACAGCTCGCTTGAACAGCGCGAGTCATAAGGTTACTCCGATGTTTTCGGCACTAGCTTCTTGCTACGCGCCAAGCGCACCACCGATTCCATCCGGCTGAGGTCGGCCGCGAGCACTGCCTTTCCCGTGCGGGTCAGCTTGTAATACCTCCTCCGGTTTTCGTGATCGGATTGACCGCCGGCGCTCTCCGTTTCTTCAATCAACCCCAGATCCAGTAGCCGCTGGATCGTCGTATAGAGCGTGCCAGGACCCATACGGAATTGGTTCTCAGAAATTCGGGAAGCACTCTGCATAATCGCGTAACCGTGCTTCTCTCCGTCAGTCAACGCGAAAAGAATAAAAAAGACAGCAGGAGTTAGGGGGAGCAAGTGTTCCAGATCATCGGGAATGCGGTCGGTGCGCGTCGTCGTATCGATTATCGATATATCACTAACAGACATAACGTGTCAACACTTTTCTCTATTGTGATCAGATTTCAATGGTTGTCAGGCGTTATGAACTAGCGAGCCCAACCATGCGAGCGGCGCTTACAATTAGTCAGCCATGACCGAGCTTCGCATTGGCGATCAGCTGATTCGCTTTGACCGTGACGCGACGGTCGGCGCTTATTCTCAAATGCAGAACGGTGGCGCAGATCGCTGCTCTTGCTCAGGATGCCGCAACTTCGCCCAGCTTCGCGACGACGTTTACCCAAAAGAAGTTCGCGATCTGCTGAACACGCTCGGAATCGATGCCATAAAGGAGGCTGAAGCGGTCCACGACGGGCCTGTGAAAGGCAATTTGCATCACTACGGTGGATGGTTTTATTTCGTTGGCGAGATTCTGGAGAAGGGCGAACTCTTGCGTAATGTGACATTGTCGGGCGGCTTCGACGTGGTGCTCCTACCCAGATCGGAGTCGATTTCTGACTTTCAATACTGGTGCTCATGGGTTTTCCCACGCCCCCCAGCAATTTTCGGGTCAAAAGTGGCAGCCGTGGAATTCGCAACTCTGCTGCCCTGGGTCCTCGAAGAGCGGTACGATCCCGCAAAGGCCGCGGAACCTCCTGAAAGATAACGCCCCCTCGAGTTGGGCTTTGGTAACCGTTACCGACCGTATCGACGAGTCGCATTTTTAGGACTACAATCCTTTTGACCGGCATCTAACCAACTGTCAACAGGCTCTATCCGCCCAGCCGCGGAGGGGCACTGGAGGTCACCGTGAGTCTCACCCCGATTGGCGCTCCGCGCGCCGAAGTCACCGTTACATCTCTTCACGAAAAAAAGCTGCAACGTGAGCCGATTACCTGCCTTACGGCCTACGACTATTCCAGCGCGCGGCTGGTAGACGAGGCGGGCATTGACGTCGTCCTGGTTGGTGACTCGCTGGCCATGACCATGCTCGGCCATGAAAACACGCTTGCGCTCACCGTGGACGAAATGCTGCACCACGTTCGCGCAGTGCGCCGGGGAGTTCGGCATGCTTTGCTGTTGGCCGACATGCCCTACGGCTCGTTTCATCTCAGCGCCGAAGACGCCGTGCGCAACGCCACGCGCTTCGTCAAAGAAGGTGGCGCTGAGATGGTGAAAATCGAAGGCGGAGAAAAGCGGGTTGACCTGATCCGCCGAATTCTGGACGCTGAAATCCCTGTTGCTGGGCACATTGGGCTAACCCCGCAATCCGTGAACCGCATGGGCGGATTCAAAGTTCAAGGCAAGACGTTGGGGGACATCGAGCAGCTGATGCGGGATGCCACCGCCCTCGACCGTGCCGGCGTGGCGTGCATTTTCCTGGAAGGCATACCGCGCGAAGTGGCGGACATGATCACGAACGAAGTTGCAGCGCCGACGATTGGAATTGGCGCCGGTCCCGCCTGCGATGGCCAGGTGCTCGTATTCCACGACATCCTGAACTTAACGTTTGGATCGGCGGCGAAATTCGTTCGGCGCTATGGCGACGCGGCGGCGGAAATCACCCATGCCGTACAGGCCTTTCGCGCGGATGTGGTTTCCCGGCAATATCCGGCGGACAACGAGTCTTATCACTTGCCGGCGGAGACGCGGCAAGCGTTGGAGACGTTGCTCGAGCGGAAGCGGGCGATGCGGAGATAGCACGTCGGGGGCACATCATCGAATGACGTGAATTCGCACAGGCAGCTTCAATTGTTTCCAGGAGCGGTCGGCGGTGTAGACGGGGGCATTGAGCGCAATGCCCAAAGCCAGGTCGGGTTAGGGCTTTAGCCCCAGCGCCTCGAGCGTGACCTCGTCCGGTATATTAGGGCCTTCCTTGGGACCGTTGACCACGCCAAAGCCCCTGCCGTTGTCTCGCCCGCCAAAATCCCACATGTTCCAGCCGATACCGTTTTGCTCAAGGGTGGTGCGCACGTCGTGCAGCCAGCGCGCGCGGTCTTGCGGATCCGAATCCTTGCGATAAACGCCAAATTCGTTGCAGGTGAGCGGCACATTCCAGCGCTTGCCCCATTCTGCGGTCTGGCCGATCTCAACGCCGATGCGGTGCGCGTCCCAGTGATCGAGCCCATAGCGCAAAAGAGCCAGCCGATTCACAGGATCCGGTTCCATGGCCGCGACCTTCTCAGCCGTCTCCATGCTCGCCGGATATGCCAGCTTGTCTTCGAAGTGCCAGTAATTCACTCCCCAGGTGGCGCCCTGGTGGGTGAACACGTGCGGATCGTAGAAATGAAAGTTGTAAATGACGTTGGGATCCGGCAACGGCGTTAGAGCGAGCAAATCCTCGACGTCTGACCAGTTCGCGCCGGCGGCGATGATCGTGTGTTGCGGGGCGCCTTCGCGAATCGCCAACGCCAGCTTGGCCTGCACACCGGCCCAGCGGTACCGATCGCGAAATTCCGGCTCGTTCAAGACTTCGAAGTACACCATTTCCGGATCGAGGTTCGAATAATGTCGAGCGATGGCGCGCCAGAAATCGGAGAACTGCTCGACAAAATCGTCGTGCTGCACCAGACGGGCCTTGAAATCGCTGTCCGGGTGCATGTCGATGATGACGGCGAGGCCATGGTCAAGAATCATTTTCACGGCAGCATCGAGATAGCCGAGATATTCCGGCGGGAGCTGGTCCGCCAGGTTGTGGCGCATCATTGGCTGCGGGTTGATACTCAATCGCACATGATCGAATCCCATGGATTTCACCAGCGCGATGTCATCCACCGTAGTCCAGGTCTCGAAATGTTCTTTGGTATAGCCCTTGGGATCGTAGACCTGCGCAAACCACTCGCTCAGATTGATTCCGTGGCGAAGGTGCGCGGCGCGGCGCTGCGGGACAGTTGCGTTTTGTGCAGCGGAAGCTATTGAGAGCAGAGCAATGAGTGCGGTGAGGAATTTGCGCATAAGTTTCAAAGCTTCAGGTCTCGAGTTTCAAGTTTCGAGAGAGTCAGATCAGGGGGCTCGAAAGTTGAATTAGAAACTCGAAACTTGAAACTGAGCTCAACTTTGAATCGGCAGCGCCCGCACCCGCTTCTTGGTTGCGGCAAAAATCGCATTGCACAGCGCCGGCGCAAGCGGCGGCACGGGAGGCTCGCCGGCTCCTGTGGGCGGCTCGGTGCTGGGCACGAAATAGGCTTCCACCATGGGCGCTTCGTTCATGCGAATGGGCTGGTAATCGTCGAAATTGCCCTGCACCACTCTCCCTTTGTCGATAGTGATCTGCGCGCGCAATACGTTCGTCAGGCCGTAAATCACCGCGCCCTGAATCTGCTGCTGAAGGATTTTGGGATTCACGACGCGGCCGCAATCGAGCACAGCCACCACGCGATGCACTTGCGGCTGATCATTTTTCATCGAGATTTCCACTACCTCGGCCGCATAGGTGCTGAAGCACCCGAAGCACGCGATCCCACGAAAGCGTCCCGGCGGGAGAGGCTTGTTCCAATCGGCCTTGTCGGCCACGAGTTTCAGAACGTTGCGCAAACGGGAGGTGCGCCAGGTGGTGTCGAAATATTTGATGTCCGCGTCCTTTTCAAGCAAATGCAGCCGATATTCGAGAGGATCTTTCTTGGCGGCCGCCGCAAGTTCATCGACGAAGCTCTCGGTTGCAAACGCCATTTGCAGTGCATAAACCGACCGCATCCAGCCGAGTGGCACCGGCGTGTCGGTCATGACGTAATCGAGCGCGACGTTCGGGATGGGATATAAAAACGCAGCCTCATCGGGAAAATCAGAATCGACGCCGTTCACCGGCTGCGATCCTTTTTGCCCGTTGATCGAGGGCGCAATGATCCGATGAGCAAATGCAGTGGGGGAACCATCGTCGCCCAGCGTAGCTGTCAATTTGTGCAAGCTCACAGGACGGTAAGTTGAATGGCGCATGTCGTCTTCGCGCGTCCAGACGACCTTGACCGGCGCACTAATCGCCTTCGATACCAGAGCTGCCTCGACCGCATAGTCGTGCTCGAGACGACGACCGAATCCGCCTCCGAGAAGCGTGATATTCACCTTCACCTGTTCGGGCTTTAACCCAATGAGAGGGGCAACCGTATCGCGGCAATCCTGCGGGACTTGGGTGGGAGCCCAGATTTCGCACTCTGTTCCCCGGAAGTGGGCGACACAATTGCCCGGCTCCATGGGAGCGTGGGCCATGAACGGAAGCTGATATGTGCCCTCGATCTTCTTTCCTGCTGCAGTTGCAACATCGCCCGAAGAAAAAAACTTCACTGCCTTACTTTGGTCGGCATTGCGCAATGATTCGTACACTTCGGTGGAATTAAGGTCCTTGTTGGCGCCCTCGTCCCAGGCTACGGTAAGCAATTTCCGTCCCTGAAATGCATTCCAGGTGCTGTCGGCCACCACGGCGATCGCCGAGTCGCTGATCTTGCCTACAAAACTCACGCCCCGCGAAGTCTTCGCTCTGGAATCGTCGAATGAACTCACCTTCCCGCCAAACACCGGACAGCGCGCCAGCGCCGCGTACTTCATATCAGGTACACGAAAATCGATTCCATAGAGCGCCGATCCAGTGACCTTTGAAGGCGTATCCAGTCGGGGCAGCGGCTGCCCAACAAGCTTGTAACCCTCACTTTTCAGCGGAGGATTATCCGGAACCGGCAGCTTTCCTGCCGTGATAGCCAGCGCGGCATAACTGAGCTTGCATCCCGAACTTGAATGCACGACGGAGCCGTTCTCCGCCTTGCAGCCATCGCGCGAGATGTTCCATTGTTGGGCTGCCGCGCTGATCAGCATTTCGCGCGCCTGCGCTCCAGCTTTGCGCATGGGGTCCCAGGTGGTGCGGACGCTGGCGCTGCCGCCAGTCGTCTGATCGCCAAACAACGTGCTGGCGCCGGCTTGCTCGATCGTGATCTGCTTCCAGTCAGCTTCGAGTTCCTCGGCGAGAATCATGGGCAGCGCCGTCCACACACCCTGGCCCATCTCCGAGCGCGCAACAACAATCGTAATTTTTCCCGCCGGATCGATACGAAGGTACGCGTTCGGCGAAAATTCCGTTCCAGAAGTTTCGCCTAATCCGGGAATTCGGAATCCTATGACTAGCCCTGCGCTCGCAGCGGCCGAAGTTGCAAGGAAAGCTCGACGGGAAATGGGAGTCATTGACCACCTCCCGTGGCGCGGTGAATGGCGCGGCGAATTCGTTCATAGGTCCCACAGCGGCAGATATTCGCCGACATGAACTCGGTGATCTCGCTGTCAGAGGGATGCGGGGTTTTCGCGAGCAGAGCTGCAGCCGCCATGATTTGCCCGCTCTGGCAATATCCACATTGCGGCACGTCCTCGGCGATCCAAGCCTTTTGTAGAGGGTGCAAGCTGTTCGCGCCGAGACCCTCGATAGTTGTTATGTTCTTGCCCGCGGCCTGCGAAACTTGCATGAGGCACGAACGCGTGAGTGCCCCGTTGACGTGAACACTACAGGCGCCGCAAAGGCCAACGCCGCAACCGTATTTCGTGCCTGTTAATTGCAGCGCGTCCCGCAGGACCCATAACAGCGGTGTCTCCGGCGAGACGTCGACGTTTTTCTCAGTTCCATTTACGCGGAAAGTGATAGTAGGCATGGCAAACGAATAATCCTAGACCAAATGGAAAGGAAAAGAAAATTTGGGCAGGCGTTCTGGATCAGGAGTATCGATAGCGCTGCCTTGAGGATCATACCTTGAAAGCTGATTTGCCGGGCCGCAGTTGTCGGCAACTGGGGCCTTTTCCGCGCATCTAACATTAGAGTAGGCTATACAACAGGTCCTTTGCCACCCTTATGAGACTTATACGCAGTGCATTGCTGCCGCTGGCGGCGCTGTTTCTCTCCACCTTGAGCGTTGCCCAAGAGGGCACGTTAACCACCGATGCTTCCAAGGGAATTACGGTCCAGGAGATCATTCAAAAGTTCGCCGCCAAGGAAAAGGAATTCAAGGCAGCGCGCGACAACTACACCTTCCGGCAGGATGTGCGGGTGCAAACGCTTGATGGCGACACGGTCACCGGCGAGTACCGGGAGGTTTTCGACGTCACCTACGACGATCAAGGCAAGCATTTAGAAAACGTGGTGTTCGCGCCGCAAAACACCTTGACCGACATCCTGATGACTCCCGAAGACTTGCAGGACATCCGCCACACCATGCCATTCGTTCTGACATCGGATGAAATTCCAGACTACGACATCATGTACGTGGGGCAACAGCAGGAGGACGAGCTCCACTGTTATGTCTTCGATATCGCTCCGAAGAAAATCGAGCCCAAGCGGCGGTACTTCCAAGGCCGAATCTGGGTGGATGACCAGGATCTGCAGATCGTGAAGACATTCGGAAAGCCCGTTCCTGAAACGCACAAAAAGAACAACGAGAACCTATTCCCGAAGTTCACGACGTGGCGTGAACAGGTGGACGGCAAGTATTGGTTTCCAGCGTACACCAAGGCCGATGACACTCTGCACTTTCGCTCGGGTGGATATCAGGATGTTCACATTCGCGACATCATCAAGTACACCGACTATCGGCGGTTCGGCACGAAGACTGTGATCACGTACGAGGGAAAGCAGCTGCCTGGCGGCGCGCAGGAACAGAAGCCTGATCAGAAGCCGCAGTAAAGCAGTTTCTAGTTTCGAGTTCGCGACCGGGAGCTCCGGGCTTAAAACTTGAAACGAACTCGAAACTGTCAGTAGAACAGATACTTCCTCCACTTGTCGTCGGACCGTCCCATCAGCCGCATGATGTGCCTGCTGGTGTGCAGGTTGAAGGCGTGCGGCTCGCGCATCAATTTCATACCCGCCTCAAGCGGCAATTGATTCCCCTTCCGGCGATTGCAGGGATGGCAGCAAGCCACGAGATTTTCCCAGGTTGAAGCTCCCCCGCGAGAACGCGGAACCACGTGATCGAGCGTCAGATCGCTCGAGGACAGCAACTCGCCGCAATATTGGCAGGTGTTGCGATCGCGAAGCAGAATGTTCTTGCGCGATAGAGCGCGCGTCTGATGCGGAATTCTGCGGTATTCGAGCAGGCGAATCACCGAGGGCACGCGCAACGCCAGGCGTGCCGCATGCAGGAAGTGGCCGTTCTCCTCTTCCGTCATGGCGACGCCCTTCAGCACCAGGACGATTGCCCGCCGCGCCGCACAGATATTGATCGGCTCGTAGGAGGCGTTGAGCACCAACACCGGCGCGTGCAGCGCCTGCGGATCGCTCTGCTGATGGAAACCGAAAACGGCGGTCACCGAGTGGCGTCCATCATCCATCCCCGAATTATGCCTATGCACTGACATTCTAGCTAAACCACTTCTTGCAATTCAGGCTCAACTCTCATGACCGCGGCACTTTGTTTTAGCGTGCGCGCCACGGTAGCCACGTAAACTTTTTCAGCACCGGCCCTGCGCAGAACGCGCGCGCACTCGGATGCCGTTGTTCCGGTGGTTAGAACGTCATCCACCAACAGAACAGTTCGTCCTTTTACTGTGCTTAGATGCGTGACTCGGAATGCGCCGCGAACGTTCTCGAGTCGCTGCGGCCTGGTGAGACCGATTTGTCACGCTGTCGCCCGATCGCGAACCAGCACATTTCGCGTAAGTTCAAGATTCGGCAAGCGCAGTTTTCTGAGTGCGGCGCGCGCGATCAGTTCCGACTGATTGAATCCGCGCTGACGCCGCTTGGAAGCATGCAGCGGGATAGGAACAACCAGTACCGGACCTAGGCCGACATTTAATTTGCAAACCGACTGCGCGAGCATTTCACCCAAGACTCCTGCGGCCGAAAGCACTCCTTCATACTTGAGCAGGTGAATGAGCTCCCGCAACTCACTTTGGTAAGCGCCGTAGGCTGTTGCCTTCGTAAACGAAGGTGGTGTCTCCTGGCATGCAGCGCAAGATTGCACCTCGGCGAGACGCTCAAGCCCCGGAAGTCTTTCTCCGCATAAATCGCAGGTTTCACCAGAGATGGGACGCATGGCTGACAGGCAAGCCAGGCACACGGGTAGCCGGGAGATGTTCACTAGCGGGACGCCGCAGATCCGGCAATCAGAGGGGAATAACGCGGAAAACAGGCCTTGCGCGAGCGTTCTTGTGCCGGAAACAACCCCGTGTAGAAGGATACGTCCTGAGAAAAGCTCGCCACGCACTGCCCTAACGCCCGGGGACACGGGAGCATCAGTGCGAGTTATGTCTCCGGTACTGCTGAAGACCTGCCTCCCTCGCCCGGCGCCTGCTTGGGCTCCAGCCGGACGAATTAACATCAGTATAGCGGGGAGTTCCGGTACAAGCAATTCATCAGGCAGCTTCTCGCGAAGTTAAATCGGACTTTTCTTTTCGTTCCCGTTCCCGAACTGTCGCGAAACTGGAAGCATTGCTTCGTCGGAAGCATTTGGCGCAACGAACCGGTTGCAAGAACAGCAGAGGAAGGATGTGTTTTTCAATGAGGGTTTTGCGCCGCGAACGAAAGCCCTCGGTACAGCCACAGTCAGGACACCTGAACTGGCTTGAAAACATGGTCTCTTCCTTCCAAACCTTGCATGGCAGGCTCGACCAAGTGGCTTAATCAATTGTAGCAAAGGACTGCGCCTGCGCCGTACTCGGGTGCACCCCTACTTGTAAACCGGTCGGTGTGCATGCTAAGGTGCAGCGCGGTCAAATTCGGTTGTCTTTAGAGCTGAAGGAATTTAAATGAGCGATTCCAAGCCCACAACTCTGGAAGCCCCACGAAAACACCAACCGTTCGTTCCCGAAAGCGTGTCCATGAAGGAATTCACCTGGCGCGCCGTTATCCTGGGGCTGTTCATGACCGTGATTCTGGGGGCCGCCAACGCCTATCTGGGCTTGCGCGCGGGAGTTACGATCGCCGCTACCTATCCGGCCGCGGTAATCGGCATGGCGGTGCTTCGGGGATGGAAGGGCAGCATCCTCGAAGAAAATATCGCACGGACCTCAGGAACAATCGGCGAGGGCATTGCGGCGGGCGCGATCTTTACGATCCCAGCTTTCCTGATGGCGGGGGTGTGGCCCTCATTCCGCCCCGGCGAGGCTTATTGGAAGACAACAGCCCTGATTACGGTGGGCAGTGTCCTGGGAGTGCTGTTTATTTCGCTGGTGCGAAAAGGGATGGTCGAGGATCCTGAGTTGCCCTTCCCCGAGTCGGTAGCCGCATCGGAGATCCACAAGGCGGGCAGACGCGGCGCACAGGCAGCGAAATATCTGTTCTGGAACATCGGGGTCGGCGGAATTGTCTACATCCTCGGCGCATTCGGCCTTTTTGGAGTCGACAAGACATTTCAGTTCGGCGTCGGAAGCTTGGGGCGCAGCCAAGTCCCGCTGGGAGCGGCGGCAAATGGCAAGTCTCTGGCTGTAGGCGGCGCAAGCACCATCGCTGCGCCCAGCGTCAGCCCAGCGCTCCTGGGAGTCGGTTACATCATCGGACCACGACTCGCTGCCCTCCAGTTCTCCGGAAGCGTTTTGGCTTGGGGGCTTTTGGTGCCGATGATCACCTACTTCAAAGGGCCCGAACTGGCGAGTTATCTTCCGGGAAGTGCGACTCAAGACTGGACTGAAATGACAGACTCGGTGTGGCGGAATATCGTTCGCCCGATTGCAGTTGGGGGAATGCTGGTCGGATCTGTCTACACACTTTATGGAATGAAAAACAGCCTGGTCGCTGGCCTGGGCAAAGCCTTTGCCGATTTGCGCAGCAGCGCTGGCGAACCGCCTGAGTTGGCCCGCACAGAACGGTACATGAGCTTTAAAACCGTGTTCGCTTTGATTGCTGTGATGTTTGTGCTGATGTGCCTGCTGTATGTTCACGTCTCAGGATTGTTCTTGCCCGCCATTCTTGCTGCGGTTGTCATGCTCCTGGTCGGGTTCTTCTTTGCAACGGTTTCAGGGAGTCTTTGCGGAATCATAGGATCTTCAAATAATCCAGTGTCTGGCATCACGCTTTCGACTTTGTTGATCGCTGCGCTGCTTATGGTGTCGCTCGGAGTCTCCGGGCGTTCCGGGGTTGCAGCAGTGCTGGGTGTGGCTGCGGTGGTTTGCGTTTCCTCGTCAGTCGCCGGAGAGCTGCTGCAAGATTTCAAGGTTGGATACATTCTGGGCGGGACACCGCAGCGCATTCAGATTGCCGAGTTGATTGCGGTAGTAGTCGCCAGCCTGATGATGTATTTCCCGCTGTATCTGCTATCGAAGGGCATGGGTTTTGGCAGCAAAGCGCTCCCCGCACCGCAAGCCGGCCTAATGGCGACGCTGGCGCAAGGGATTGTCGGCGGCAACATGGCATGGCCGCTGGTCATCGTCGGCATATTCCTCGGGATCGGCATGATCATGATGCAGGTACGCAGTCCCATGCTGGTTGCCGTCGGCATGTATTTGCCGTTCGAAACTACTTTGGCGATTTTCGTTGGCGGGCTATTCCGCGCGTTTGGAGATTGGGTCGCAAGGCGCCGAGGTTACAACGCGGCCCAGACTGCGCGAGTAGAGAACGCCGGCATTCTGATTGCCTCAGGGCTCATCGCCGGTGAGGCGCTACTAGGTTTGTTGTGGGCGGGACTGAGAGGTTCGGTGTGGCAGCCGCCCAAAGAACCACCTCAAATTTTCGCCCACCCGTTGTATCTCGCCGGAACGTTGGTGCTGGTGCTGCTTGCGGCTCTAATGATATTCGTACCGCTCTCGGCCGCCGGCGACCCGAGCGAGCCCGCACCGCCCGCGGCGATGATGTAAGCCTTCAAAAGACAAAGTTACGCACGCAAGGAGTTCGGTCCCGCCTTCCTTCGTGTACCTTAGTTTCCTTAGCAGTTCGTCATTCTTATGTCCATCGCCGAGAACATCGCGCAAGTGCGCAAGCGAATTGAAACCGCGGCCAGACGCGCGCGGCGCGGACCAAACGAAATTGCATTGATGGCAGTGAGTAAGACGTTTGCCGCGGACCACATTCGGGCGGCCTACGATGCCGGCATCCGCACATTCGGCGAGAATCGCGTGCAGGAATTCGCAGAAAAAGCCGGTGCCATTCGCGATCTCACTGAAGCCCGCTGGCATATGATCGGGCATCTGCAATCCAATAAAGCCGCAAGTGCAGCGCAACTTTTTCATGCGATAGATTCGGTGGATTCGGTTCGCCTGGCGCGGAAGTTAAACGGTGCGGCTTCGGAAATTGGCAAGAAGATACCTGTATTGATCGAAATTAACATCGGAGGCGAGATTGCAAAGAGCGGCTTAACGGCGGGTTCAGATGAATTGAATCAGTTGCTGAGTGTAGCCTCGGAATTGCCGTCACTTCAATTCCGGGGATTGATGGCGATACCGCCGTATAACGACGATCCAGAAAAGTCCCGGCCTTTCTTCCGCGAGCTGCGAAAGTTGTTCGAACAAATATCGAGTCAGAATCTGCCTGATGTAAGCATGGAAACCCTATCCATAGGGATGTCCCATGATTTTGAAGTTGCCATCGAAGAGGGTGCAACCTGCATTCGGGTGGGTACCGCAATTTTTGGTGAAAGAAAATCGGCGCGGAGCGAGACTTGAAAGCACGCCTGGCTGGAATATTGTCTGCGATGTTTCTAAGCGTGTGCCTGCGCGGGAAAGGTCAAAACCCGGGCAGTGCGTCGCTGGCGATCTCTCCTGCCCGCATCTCTTTCCCGGGGACGCCCGTCGGCGCGGAAGACGCGCCTCAAACGGTCACACTCACCAATGTGACGGATTCCAGCATTAAGATGGAGGAAATCATCGTGTCCGGGATGGATTTTGCTCAGTCGAACGACTGCGGACAGCAAATCGGGACCAGCGCCGCATGCAGGATTCAGGTCGTTTTCAAGCCCGCAACCACGGGTGAGAGACTTGGCAGCCTTGAAATTGTTTCTTCCGCCAATAAGGTTCCGTATTTCGTGCCACTCGCTGGAATTGGACAATAATCAATACGCCCAATAGGGCCCAGATCCGGCGGGCTGTTCAAAGGCAACAAAAACGCTGCGCCCGAAGAAAAACGGCAGGCCCCAGTCGAACGTGGTCCCGTTGGATCCGCCCAGCGTTGGGAACACAAAATTACTCGTATTCATAAACAACTGGTCGGCATTATCGATGCTGAAGTTTACCGTGCTCGCAGCCGCTCCCCCAGTTCCAGAGTTGTTGGTGGCGGAAAACTTTGTGGTCGCTGCCGGACAATAGAAGCCGCTGTTAGGGCTGGAACAGTTCGTCATCCCTGTCGTAGTGCTATCCAGGAAGAAGTAGGCGTTAGATCCACTGTCGAGGAAACCTTCGTAAGTGGTTCCCTTGAAGACAGTCTTGAGATTGCCATTGTTGTCCGGCGCAAAAATCTGGGCTGCCCCAAGCCCGTTGTTGCTTTGAGTGCCGATGCCGAAGATCAGCGAACCGCTACTGCTCGCCGCACTAGCCGGAACCGCGGACATCTGCAATACGACGCCGTTGTTGTCGCTGGGGAACAGCGCGACGGGATTTGATACTTGCTGTGCAACGCTCTCTGCGATGACCGAGCAAGAGGAGCCAGAGCAGCTGTAGTAAAAGCCGGGATTGCCGGAACCAGTAGCGGCGCAGGCCGACCCACAATCCGAGATAAAGAAACCAATTCCCAGAATACCGTTCGCCCCCAGGTGCGCAAGGTCCTCTTCCGGCGGTCCGATGGCACTGCAGCCTGACGGAACCGGAGCCACGCTCGGATCAATGACCTGGATTGGCACCGAGGAAGCCGTTTCGCCAGCCATGCTGACGTCCGCCGTTTTCACCGGCCCCCAAAGCACGCTGGTTACAAACTGCGCGCACTCAACCGTAGGGTTGCCGCCGGAGGTTTGTGATGGCAACGAACCCTCCAGCGACCCTAATGCGGAAGAAAGAATGCGAAGCCCAAATGAACCCGTGTCGACGAGGACACCACTCACACTTGTACAATTCGACGTGCCAGGCGCACACACGTTAACCGTGGTGAACACACCATTGGCATAATTACCGCTAGGGCCGGAGTTCACCACGACCGCTTGCGTGTTATTGCCGCCACCGCCACTCCCAGAACCCTTGCTCGATCCTTTCGATCCTCCGCCTCCACAGGCGGGAAAGAATGCCAACAACAAAATCGCAGTAGCAGCTAACGGTGCTCGAGTTTTAGTGGATTTCATCGCGACTCACCCCTGACGGTAATTTGCTGCGAAGGAAGGCGCGTCCCACGACATATCTCATGTGTCCCCCTGATTCAAACACCAGATCACCAGTTTCGATATGCACACCGCGGCCATGGTGCGAGACCTGAGAAGCCGCAGCCATGTACTCGTCAAAATGATCTCCAAGCAACTGGCGCAAATCAGGCGAGAATCCCTTCCACGAAACAGCGAAAACTGTACCGCCGGGCGAGACGTACTGCCGGATGGTCGTACCTGACGGAATCTGCATTTCATGCACGGAATAAAGCTGGTTGGCGACAACACGCTCTGAGGCGTTCAAGTGGGCCCGATCCGTTTCAATGGAAGAAGGTCCTTCACCCAGGGTTGCGAAACCGGGCAAAGCCCAGGCGAGCACGAATGCAAACAGCAGAACGGCGGAAATTGTTCTTAATCTCATATTCAATCGCATAACGCTGGACGGAGTTCCTGACGCCATTGGATTTCCTATTCAATGTAGAAGGTTGCTTTTGTGTAAGTTTGTAAAAATCATGTCACTTTTGGTGAAGGTACGTCTTAGGTAAACCATGGTTATAGGGAACACATAGAACGGCGGAAGGGAATCCCGTAGCCACCGCATAGTTTCCCCAATCCGCAGGCGCGGGCGCTAAGTACCAAGGATTGCCGGGATCGTCCAGGCCGATACCTACCAGCCAATATCTGCTTCCCGGCGCGGGAGGCAAACTACAAGCCACACGAGCTTTCGCACTGCCGCCATCGGGCAAGCCATCGACCCGCACCCGCAGCCCCTGTTTTAAGGGCCTGGGAAAGCGAACTCCACAGCCTCGCGGATTGACCAGTAACGTATGACAGCTTTCGGAAAACGAGAGCGATGGATCGAGGCTGGTCAGGCGCAACGGGATCTGTGCCCGAACCCGAGTTCCGAATCGCCGCTGAACAGTGTTGTCCACCTGCACACAAGTTTAGGCGATTTCATTCGCGGCGCGCATGCATTAAAGCGCCTGCCCTGTTGTCGTAAGCAAACGAAAGTAATAGAGCGTCGGGCCAAAGGACAATTACGCCAGCTAGTAAAAGGACAATGTCCCTAATATCCGAGCGCGGCGAAGCGTCCAAGAGAGGAAAGCAATACTCAGAGGTACAAGAATTGCTGCAAATAGGGCCAGAATTTCGATTTCAAGGCGGATCCCCGAACCCGATGGCTGCATGATTGCGAGCCGCATACCGGTGAGTGAATGCGTAAACGGCAGCAGAAAAGAGAGCGCGCGCAGTGGCGGAGGCAGCGCCCCTGCCGGGAATAGCGTCCCGGAAACCAACCAGGAACTCGATCCTATCGCCCACAAAATGGCGGAACCTTTGTGGATTGAGAGCTGAAGCCCGACGGCAAAAATTCCTATAGCTACGGCATTCAACAGTGAAAAAGTGAATACCAGCGGAACGGCGAGAAGACCAGGGCGCATGCCGTTGACGAAAAGAAACCATCCGGCGCCCACGTAAATCAAAAGCTGAACGAATGCGCCGGCAAACGCCGAAACCGCGCTTAGCATCACCAGAACAGCGGGCCGAGTGGAGCTTGCCATCAGCACTTCAAGCGTGCCGCTTTGCTGGGCTTCCTGGATTGTTCTGAGAATCCCAGATATGCCTGTCAGCAAGAAGCTGTAGAATCCTGTCCCAATCAGCAAAAAAACAAAGTACGGCAAGCCTTCCGGACGAAACTGCGGACCTACCGCACGCGACAAGTAGTAAAAGGTTGCGAGTTGCGCCGCTGGAGCCACAACACTCATGAGAAATCCATTGCGATAACGCAAGGCCGTGAGTGCGTCCTTTTTCAGGATTACGGCGGTTTTGTCCAGAATCAAGCCGGCACCTCGTCGGCCCAGGATTGCTCGAAAGTGCCGGTGAGATGCAGGTAGGAACTGCGCAATCGATCGGCGGTCAAATCATCATTGAGTCTGACATCCAGGAGTGTGCCGCGCTGGAGCACCGCGATACGATCTGCAACGGCGATCGCTTCAGCAAAATTGTGGGTCGCCAAACAAATCGTGACGCCGGAACCGGATATAAAGCGTAACAGGTTCCACAAATTGTGCGCGGCGGATGCGTCCAGGCTGCGCGTCGGTTCGTCAAGCAAAAGCACTGTGGGTTTTTTCACCAGAGCGCGAGCGATCCCCAGGCGCTGATACATTCCTGAGGAAAGTTTCATGACCTGCTTATGGGCGCCATCCGCAAGGCCGACATCTTGCAAAACTGTATTTATGCGACCGGGTCGCTCGGGCCGCGGAACATCTTCCAGAGCAGCAAAGAAATCGAGGTTTTCACGAACGGTAAGACGCGGGAAGAACGACCGTTCTGCGGCGAGGGCAAATCCGACGTGACGCTGAGCCCCATGCGAGTCGGCGCGCGTGTCGTTGCCGTCAACCAGGACACGGCCGCGATCAGGCAAGAGCATCGTCGAAACCAGCTTAAGCGCAGTGCTTTTGCCGCTGCCATTTGGCCCGAGCAAGGCCAGGACTTCTCCCGGGCAAACTTCCAGCGACAGCCCGCGAAGGGCATGGGTCTCAACCCGTGCCCGCCACAGGGGGAAAAAACCGTCGCGCCGGAAAACCTTGTGAACGGAATCGAAGAGAATGCCTCGCATGTCTTATATGGCGGTTCACGAACAGGCACTTCTGAAAACTCGTTCCCCGTAAGAAGATTTTAGGGATGGCACGGTGCTCGTTACGACGAAGATTTCACGGATGCACATAGTTAGTTCACAGGAGAAGCGAGTCTGGCGGCAGCCGCAACCATTCAGCTAACGGGATCGCCTTCGCGCCCCAGAGTCGCAGATCCCGAATTTGATCTGTTGCTGGCCTGTTGCCGAACAGAGATTGGAAACTCGGGTCTGCCGGCGTGTCTCCGAGGGCAGATTCATTGGGCCCGTTTCTTTGAGCTGGCAGACCATCACCGCGTGTTGCCGGCCGCCTACGCCGCTCTGCACAGCCATCCAGAGGTCCCAGACGATGCCAAGGCGTCGCTGCGCTCGCAGTTTGACGAACACGGGCGCCGAGCATTGCGGTTCACTGCGGAGCTAATTGGAATTCTGCGGGCATTCGAGAGCTCGGGAATCGAAGTTTTGAGCCACAAAGGGCCTGGGCTGGCGAAAGTGTTATTCGAGGACGTCGCCATGCGGCAATTCGGCGATCTTGACCTTCTGGTTCGAGCGCCGGACGTTTCTCGCGCCCGAATCGCGCTGCTGGAACTGGGGTACAGGCCGAAGCTGCGATTGTCCAAACGGCAGGAGACGGCATATCTTCGCGCTGGTTATGAGTACGCATTCACGTGTGCTGCCGGAGCGAATCTCGTCGAGTTACAGTGGCAAATAACGCCGTCTTTTTATTCGATCGCGTTCGATATGGATTCTTTGTTTTCAAGGTCCGTCGAAACGGATTGGGAAGGACAGCGCATTCCAGTCTTGAGCAACGAAGACCTGCTGATGGTTCTATGCGTTCACGCGGCGAAGCACGAATGGTCGCAGATCGGCATGATTCGTGATATTGCCCGGCTGGCGTCGTTTGCGGTTGATTGGGGTTGGATTTCGCGCGAGTCGGGCAAACTCAACATTCAGAGAATTCTGATGATCTCGCTGTTGCTCGCACGCAATTTGCTGGGGAGTGAGCTGCCGAGCACATTGAAGTCCAATCGCGAGACCGCGGTCTGCGAGAAGCTGGCTTGTACTTTGGCATTGAAAGTGGCTGCCGGGAAACAAACTAATATAGAGTCAACGAGCTATTTCAGATCAATGATGCGTGTTCGGGAAAGATGGAGAGACCGCGTTCGACTGGCGTGGAGGCTGGCTGTAACACCTAATGTCGGCGAGTGGAAAAGCATAGAAATTCCTGATGCGCTGTTTTCTCTGTATCGCGGGGTGAGGGCCGTTCGCCTGATACGACGACTTAGCCATCAACGTTGACCCCTTCGGACGCGAAAACAACACCTTCTTCAAGGACAGAGTTTACCGAGTAAGCGCCATCCGAATCACTTCCGATAAGTGCAGCGTTTTTCTTCCCGTGCATTGCGCAATTTGTTCGCGGCAGCTGAAGCCGTCGGCAATGATGAGCCAGTCAGAAGGCGCATTGCGGACGGCAGGCAAGAGTTCCAGCTCGCCTATCGCCAACGATATTTCGTATTTTTCCTTTTCAAATCCAAAAGCCCCGGCCATTCCGCAGCACCCTGGGGCAGGCGTCTGGTAATCAACGCCCATATGGCGAAGGAGCGCTTCTTCGTCATTCATCTTCATGATGGATTTGTGATGGCAGTGGCCGTGGACAAGGGCAGGACGGTCGATCTTGGGAATATCGAAATCATGAGCTTCTTTCTGCAAGAATTCACTTAACAATAAAACTCGAGACGACAACTTTTGTGCGCGATCGTCGTCAGGAAAAAAATTGAGCATTTCGTCCCGGAACACCGAAGCGCAACTGGGCTCAAGGACGATAATCGGGATTTGATTTGCAATTTCTGGTTTCAGGATTTCGAGCGTATCGAGCAGCAGCCGCTTTGCTTCATCGAGCATGCCGAAATCGTAGAGCGGACGGCCACAGCAAACGTGCCCGTTGGGCAATTTCACGTGATATCCAGCGGCTTCGAGCACTTCAACCGCTGCGACGGCAGTTTCAGGGTGGAAGTAGCTATTGAAGGTGTCGGGCCACAAGAGGACGGACTTCGTTTTTGAAGACGAAGCTTGCGCCGCCCGATTTCGTCGAAACCAGGAGCGAAAACTCTGGCGCGCGAAGGCTGGCATCTGCCGGTAGGGCGAGACTCCAGCCACCTGCCTTGCGATTCCCCGCAGCCCCGGAGTTTGCGTAAACACATTGGCCAATACCGGCGACAGGGCTGCAAGCCTAGCCCAACGATTAATTTGCCCGAACAGGTAATGATTCAGCGGACGATGCTTCCCCTCGTAGTAATGCGATAGAAACTCAGCTTTGTAAGTGGCGAGGTCGACCCCGACCGGGCAATCGCTTTTGCAGCCTTTGCATGACAGACAGAGGTCTAAGGACAACTTGACGTGCGAGTCGCGCCACTGATCCCGAATGACCTCGCCTTTCGTCATCTCCCAGAGCAAGTGAGCGCGGCCGCGGGTGGAATGCTCCTCGTCGCGAGTGACGCGGAAGCTTGGGCACATCACCCCGCCCTCGTATTGACGACATTTTCCTACACCGACACAACGCAGGGTCGCTTGCGCAAGGCTTCCGTCATCGTGCGGCAGCTGGAAGTGCAGTGGCGGCTGCCACGGCTTGTAGCCTGCGCCAAGCCGGAGATTGTCATCCATCTTGTTCGGCAGCACCAGCTTGCCGGGATTCATCTTCCACTCAGGGTCCCACAAGGCTTTGAAACGGCGGAAGGCCTCGATCAACTCCGGGCCGAACATTTTTGGGAGAAGTTCGGCGCGGGCCTGGCCGTCGCCATGCTCACCGGAGAGCGAGCCGCCGTAGGAAAGCACCAGGTCGGCGGCTTCCTCCATGAAACGGCGGAATTTCTTTATGCCGGCTGCGGTCTGAAGATCGAAGCTGATGCGATTGTGAACGCAGCCGTCGCCGAAATGGCCGTATAGTGTGCAGCGATACTGATAGGACTCGGCCAGTTTGCTCAGCTCACGTAAATATCCGCCAAGTTTTTCTGGAGCGACGGCTGAATCCTCCCACCCTTCCCAGTTCGGTGGCTCGCCGGGCACGTAGGTCACGGCGCCAAGAGAGGATTCGCGCACCTCCCAGACCTTCCGGGCGTGAGCTTTATCGGCGATGATGCTGGTGGAAGCGGAAGGCGCAGACCGGGCAAGGCTTTGAATCAGCCGCTGCGCCTGGGCTTGGGCTTCTGCTGCCGTCCATGCGCCGAATTCTGCGAGAAGCCAGCCATCGCCCCGGGGCAGTAGTGCGAGTCCCTCCGGATTAAGATTCTTTCTTCGAGTGAATTCGACCAGCCAGTGGTCCACTCCTTCGAGCCCGATCGGCTTGTGCGTGAGAATTTCGGGCACGAGGTCAGCGCATTCCAAAACGTCGCGGCAGCCGATGACAAGCAACACACGTTCCGGGGGGCTCTCGACCAGGCGGCAGGTCGCTTCAAGCGTGGTAACACATGTTCCTTCGGAACCGACGAGCGCGCGGGCGACGTGAAAACCGTTTTCGGGAAGAAGAAAATTCAAGTTGTATCCGGAAACTCGGCGCGGAATGTTGGGAAACTTCTGGCGCACAAGCTCGGAATATTGATCCCGGATCGCCTTCATGCCCGCATAAATTTCGCCCCGCCGATCGGCTTGCCGAATGATGTTCTCGAGCTCTGCCTCACTGGTTTGGCCAACACGCATGCGCACGCCGTCGTAGGTGAGAACGTCGAGCTCCTCGATATTGTTATCCGTCTTTCCCGCCATCACGGAATGCACGCCGCAGGAGTTGTTGCCGACCATGCCGCCGATGGTGCAGCGGCTGTGGGAAGCAGGATCCGGTGCAAAAGTAAGGTTGTGCTTCTCGGCTTCCGTGCGGAGGTGATCGAGAATGACTCCCGGCTGGACGCGAGCAATGCGTCGCGTGGGATCGAGCTCGAGAATCTGCGCCATATACTTCGAAAAATCTAGAACCACGGCCACGTTGCAGCATTGCCCGGCGAGCGAAGTTCCACCGCCCCGGCAAAGCACCGGCGCAGCGTGCTCGCGGCAAATAGAAACCGCGGCGATTACATCATCGATGTCTTTGGGAAGGACGACGCCAATCGGGACCTGACGATAATTCGAGCCGTCGGTGGCGTAGAGCGCGCGGCTGGCGTTATCGAAGCGCACCTCGCCTCGAATTTGCCGGCGCAGAGCGGGTTCCAGGGCCGCGGACTCAGCGTGGGGCTCAGAATTGTCAGGCATTTGGGCGATCTAGGGCTGGAATAAAGATAGCATTCAGCACGAAGCGGTGAGCAGTGAGCTATGAGCGATCTCGGAACCGGGTGCTCAGCGCTCAGTGCTCGTCGCTCACAGCTCAGGACAATTGAATGCTCGTTGTGGAAGGTGTCGCCCTCAACTGGCCCTCCAGCCGCGAAGAATAGTCGGTAAGGCTCAAGACCAGTAGCAAAAGCAGCCAAAACACCGCCGCGATCAAGAGGGGCTTAGTCATCTTCTCTGCCGTGTATTTCACATGCATGAAGACGAGGACTACGATTGTCGCTTTGAATGTAGCGATGGTGAGCGCGACAACGGTGTTGAATGGTCCAAGATCGATGGTTGCGATCCAGGCGGTCAGGACAGTGCAGACGATGAGGATGCCCCAAATCAGCCAGTACAAACTGCTTGAAACCATATGCTCGGAGTGTTCAGCGTGATTAGCCATGCTCTTCAAGCCCCTGGTCGGCGGTCGATCAGATATAGCAACGGGAAAAGATAAATCCAGACAATATCCACGAAATGCCAATACAAGCCTGCGATCTCCAAAGGCGTGTGATACTCGGGCGTGAATTTTCCCTGATACGCCATGATGGTTATGACCGTAAAAATCCCAACTCCGACCACCATGTGAATGGCGTGCATTCCGGTCAAAGCGAAATAAAGCGAGTAAAAGATCTTGGTGCGCTGCTGAATTTCCGCTTCTCGCTGGCGTAACTTCGCCGGGTCATTTCGCAGTTTGTCGATGCCCAGGAATTTGGCATTATCACCTTTGATCAGGCTCCCTTCGCCGCTGATCACGTTGTAATCGGAGAAGGTCGGGATGTGATGCTCCTTATACTTGTTGCCCCATTCGTAGGCCTTGATTCCGAGAAAGGCCAGGCCAAAGACAAGCGTCAGAAGCAGCATTCTGACCTGCAGCACACGCTTGCCAAGTTGCGCCGCGCGCACCGCCTGAGCCACAGTCAAGCTGCTGCAAATCAGAACCGTTGTATTGAAGGTCCCAACGATCAGATCGAGGCTGCGGCTGGCGACGGCGAAATCGGGAAAATAAATACGGCGATAGACCAGATACCCACAGAACATGCCGCCGAAGAACATGATTTCAGTGCCCAGGAACCACCACATTCCGAGCGACGCGGCATTGCGCTGCTGCTCGACATCGGCGAAATGGTGCCGCAGTTCGGGACGGCTTTCGTGTTCAATGGCCAGCGGAGTCTCGCCAATGGCCTGACTATCGCTCAAGTGTCACCTCTTCCGGCAGCGGCATTTTTTCGTATTCGTAGGCTTCCCAGGTCACTTCCGGCGTTTCGTCGAAATTAAATGTGGGCGGAGGCGAAGCCGTTCTCCACTCCAGCCCGGTGGCTTGCCACGGGTTGTCCGGGGCCGGTTTGCCATAGCGCAGCGACCATAGCATGTAAACCATGGGGAGGAGATATCCAACGGCCAGGATGCTGGCGCCCGCGGTCGAAAGCACATTCAGACCTTGCCATTCGGGCATGTGCGAATAATCCCAGTAGCGGCGCGGCATTCCCAGATAGCCGAGAATGAACTGTGGGAAAAAGGTCAGATTGAATCCGATGAAAACGATGATGGCTGCCAGCCGTCCCCAGGATTCCGGATACATGCGGCCGGAAATTTTGGGCCACCAGAAATGGATGCCGCCTAAATATCCCAAGACGGCGCCCCCTACCATTACGTAGTGGAAGTGGGCGATCACGAAATAGGTATCGTGCACATGCACGTCGACTCCCAGGCACGCGAGAAACAGTCCCGTCAAGCCTCCAATTGTGAACAGGCCGATGAAGCCGAGCGCATAGAGCATGGGCGTCGAGAACGAGACCGAGCCCTTGTACATGGTGGCCGTCCAGTTGAAGACTTTGATCGCCGATGGTACCGCAACCAGATAGCTAAGGAAGGAGAACACCAGCGCGGAGTACAAGGAAATTCCGGCGACAAACATGTGGTGCGCCCAGACCAGGAAACCGATCACGGCGATGGCGATGCTGGCAATGGCGACAAAGGTGTATCCGAAGATACGTTTACGCGAGAAACACGGCACGATTTCGCTGACCACCGCCATCGAAGGGAGAATCATGATGTAAACGGCAGGGTGCGAGTAAAACCAGAACAAGTGCTGAAACAGGACCGGATCTCCACCGCGGGTGGGATCGAAAATACCCAGATTCAGGGCGCGTTCCAACGCCACCAAAACCAGCGTAATCGCAATCACCGGCGTACCCAGCAGCATGATGATGCTGGTCGCATAGTGCGACCAGACGAATAGCGGCAGCCGCGACCAGGTCATTCCCGGCGCACGCATGCGGTGCACGGTCACCACGAAGTTCAGCCCGGTCAGAATTGATGAGAATCCCGCGATGAAGATGGCCAGCGCCGCCTCAACCACGTGTGAATTGCTGAACTGGCTCGAGAACGGCGTATAGAAGGTCCAGCCGGTATCGACGCCGCCGGTGGCGATGCACCAGAGATACAGACAAGCAGCGGCGATGTAGATATACCAGCTCAACAGGTTGATTCGCGGAAAGGCGAGGTCCTTGGCCCCGATCATCATCGGGATCAGAAAATTCCCGAGCGTCGCCGGAATCGACGGCACGAGGAAAAAGAAAACCATCACCTGCCCGTGCATGCTGAACGCTTTGTTGTACATGTCAGCGGTCAGCAGATCGCCGGCGGGCGTGAGCAGTTCGAGTCGAATAAGCAAAGCGAAAAACCCGCCGATGAAAAACATCGCGGTGATCGAAATCAGATAAAGCAAGGCAATCCGCTTATGGTCGGTGGTGAACAGCCATGAGCGAATGCCATACTCGGCGTTGATGTAGTTTTTTTGTTCGACGCTAACTGCTGTGGTGGCCATTTCTAATCCCTTGGTTCTGCTGTAGCTGGCCCTGGGTTGTTCGTCGGGCCGCCCGCTGCTCCCTCCGGAGGCGCACCCAGTGACTTGATGTACGCGACCAGCGAGTTCAGTTGTTCTTCAGTGATCTGTCCCTGCCATGAAGGCATGATGTTCTTGAAGCCAGAAACGACGGTCCTGCCCGGCGTCAAAATATGCTGACGAATGTAGTTCTCGTCGGCGGTGACGATGCGGCCATCCTCAAGCTGCACCGGGTGCCCGAAGACGCCGATCAGATTTGGCCCGCGGCCCTGCACGTCAAAGCGGTGGCAGGTGTTGCATCCAAGCTGCTGAAACATGGTTCGGCCATCCTGAGCCAGGCTGCCGACTGGCGCCGAACCCGTAACCCACGCTTGATAATCGGTGGGAGTCATGACCACGACTTCGCCGATCATCCCCGAGTGCATGGTGCCGCAGTATTGCGCGCAGAAAAGGTGATAAGTCCCGGGCTTGGTGGCTCGGAACCACAGGGTGGTGTAACGGCCGGGCAGGACGTCCTGCTTGATGCGGAACGCCGGAATAAAGAAGCTGTGGATCACGTCCTGCGAGGTCATGATCAGCTTGATGTCTTTGTCCACCGGCACATGAAGTTCATTGATTTCGCGCGGACCTTCCATGTGCTGCAGCTTCCACATCCACTGCTTTCCCACGACGTAGATTTCAGCGGAATCCCGGGGAGGCGTGCGCACGTCGAAAAACAGCACCGCGCCCCAAACAAAAACCACCAGAAAGATGCCGAGAGGAATAATCGACCAGGCAATCTCAAGAATCATCGAGCCTTCGATCTGCTGAGCCTCGCGGCCGTGGCGGCGGCGATATTTTGCTCCGAAAGCGACGATGATTGCGAAAATGCCAAGGGTGGTAACGGCCGACAGCACGACCAGGAAGATATAAAGCAGATCTATAGGCAACGAGTGCGAGGACGCGCTGGCCGGCCAAAGTGGGAAGTTATCGAACATATTGGTGAGACCTGTTCAGCTCCTTGTGATCGTTATGCGATCCTCGGCGAAACAACACCAGCAAAAAGATTCCAAGCCCAAGAACGGTAACTCCGCCGCTAAGCTGCATGATGTGGCTGACAATCGCACTATATTTTCCGGCTTGCGGGTCGTAGTGATAGCAGTACAGGACGACCTCGTCGACCAACGATCCGATTTTGTTTTGCGAAGCCTGAATCAGGCCCAGGCGCAGATCGCTGGGCGGATACTCGATGCCGTAGTAATACTGCGCGATCCTGCCTTCCGGCGTGATCACCATGATCGCCGTGGTATGCGCGAATTGCCCGCTTTTGGCGTCATACTCATACTGAAATCCGACGGCTTTGGTCAGCGTGGCGATCGATTCCTGCGTGCCGGTAAGGAAGTGCCAGCCATCAGCCGCGCCAATGCGCTTGTAGCCTTTCAGAGTGACGGCCTTCTTGGCAGCCGCATCCTGGGGCGTGTCCTTGGGATCGAAACTGACGGTCAAAACATTAAACTGATCACCGGCGCTGAAGCTGATGGCGCGCAGAGATCCTTCAAGTCCGGCCAGAACTTCGCTGCACAGCATCGGGCAGCGGTAATAAACCAGGCTGAGGATCACCGGCTTCTTGCCGAAGTAATCGCCGAGTTGTACGGTTTTGCCGGACTCATCGCGAAAAGTCAGGTCCAGAGGAAGCTGCTGGTTCAAGCGCTGCTCGATGCCAACGTTCTTCAGTCCGGGCGGGCGGACGTTCGCCGGCGGAGACATGATTCCGGGGCCCATTCCCTGGGCAAGGACAGGAAAAGCCGTCAGCAATAGAGCTATAGATACAAATCCCACATAGGCGATCTTCAAAACACGGGATGAGATTTGAAAGAGCACGGCTTTCAGCCGTGTCCCCAAACCGATTGCGTCTATTTCCGAATTGTGAAAACGACTGCTCACTGCTTTTTTCCTTTTTGCTGCGGTTGCTTTGCCGCCGTCGGTGGTGTTGCGCTCGTGTCTGATGCTTCGGCCGCAGCGCGCGCCAGATTCACGGGAGAGAGCGGCATGGTCCCTTCCTTCGGAGTCGTGTTCAATCCCTGCTGCGCAATCAATTCCATTGCGCGCGTGATGGGAATGTGCACAACCCCGGCATTCTGATCCACCCAGCCGTAGCTGTTCAGTTTTTCTTCTTCGCTATAGCGGAAATCGTTGAGTTCGGTGCGCTCATTGTCTTCAAGGCGAGGCTCGGGAAATTGCTGAACCATTGCGGGGGTAATAGTGCGCGTGTCGGTGGGCGCGTGCACCATTGGGCTGACCGGACGCTGGTGTTTGCGATTGAAGGCATCCAGAAAATTGAACATTCCCCACAAGACGTAGTAGATAAGAATCCCCACAATTACGAGCGAGATCATGAACCCGAAGACGGGCCGTGAGCCCAGGTCCTGGCGCTCGAACCCGAGATCGTTCCCATGGTTTTCGTGGCGCAGATCAGTCATGGGCGACTCCTACGTAATCCAGGAATTCCTGTGCATGCATGTCATAGATGGGCAGCAGAGGCCGGGCGCGAAGATTGTGGAAGAAAGTCGCGAACCAAAGTCCGCCGATCGCGATCGGAACCAGCAAGTCTACGAGATACCCCCACTCCCATGTCGCCACTTGATGAAAATTCGGCTCGATATACCAGAACAGATCGACGAAGCGCATAAACAACAACCACACCGCCAGCCAGACCAGCGTTCGCGGATCACGCTTAAACGGACGCGAGAGCAGCAGCAGGAAGGGAATCGCGAAGTGGAAAACCACCAGCGCAAGGCCCACAATTTGCCAACCCATGGATAAGCGTCGCGTGTAGAAACGGATTTCCATCGGCAGATTGCCTGCCCAGATGATCAGCAGCTGCGAAAAGCTGAAGTACGCCCACAGCATTAAGAACGTGAGCATCAGCTTGCCGTGATCGTGGACTTCTTTCGGCTTCAACCATACCGACATCGGCTGATAGCGGACCAGAATGCGTTCGACCACCACCATCAGGCACATGGCCGAGAGACACTCGCCGACGATGATGATGAAACCGAATATCGTCGAAAACGAGTGTGGATCGAGCGACATCACCCAGTCGATCGCGGCAAAACTAATTGTGAATGCGTAAAGAATGATGCCGGGCGCAGAAATCGTGCGAAAACGCGGAGCCAGGTTCTGGACCGGGGGATTGTCCTGCTCCACGGACCAGCGCTCCAGAATAAAGGCCAAGCCAAGCCAGATTATGAAGTAAATGAGCGCCCGACCGACAAAGCCCAATGGAGTCAAATAGCCATGGCTCATCATCTTCAAGTGGCCATCCGGACCATCGTAGTGAAGCCAACCGGGCCAGCCTCCGGGCCCATGGTTCCCGCTATATAAGTGCGGCAATCCTGCGGCCGCTATTGGAAGGAAGAGGAAAAGCATCAGCGGCAACGTTTTCATGGCAGCTTCGAGTTGCCGACGAATCACCATACCCCACTTGCCACCGGTGAGGTGCTGGATCATGAGAAAAGCCATGCTGCCCAGGCTGATACCCAACCAGAACATGAATCCGAGGAGATAAGAATGGAAGAACTGATCGCGTGTAGCCGGGATCAGAGCCACGATCAGCGAACCCACGCCAAACAGCAGTCCCACGCCGAGCGAACGCTGATAGATGGTATGAGTGACCTCGGGCGCCATCAGTTCGGAATTGTTTATGCGCACCGCGGTCATTTCTGTTCTTCTCCTTCGCTTGATGGCGGAACCTCTATAGGTGGAGTCGCGCCCGATCCCGGCTCCTCGAATTGTGGCGCCGGCGATGGAATCTGCTTTCCGCCCGTATCGGCAACGGTTGCATTCTGGCTCAGCTGCAATGCGCGAATATAGGCCACGATGCACCAGCGATCGCGCGGCGGAATCTGCTCGGCGTAATCAGGCATGGCGCCGAAGCCCTGGGTTATAACCTGGAAGAAATATCCTAACGGTGCTTTGCGCAGGCGCTCATCGTGGTAGCTGGGCGGATGACGGTATCCACGCTGCGGGATCATTCCATTGCCGTCGCCGAGCCGAGAATGGCAGGGAGCGCAATAAATATTGAAGCGCTCGCGCCCGCGATCCAAATCCGGCTGCGTGACCGCGAACGGCATGTAATCGCCGGGATTGTTGCCCATCTTGCCGGTATAGAAATAAGTGTCTTCGTGGAGCTGGCCGCGGGCGACGGTCCCCGCTACCGGCTCACGGGCAGAGCGGAGATCCGGATAAAAATCACTTTCGGCGAGCGGCTTGAAGCGAGGCTGGTCGTGCATGTCCTGACGACAGCCCGCCAGAAGGAGGGCCGCGAGTACAGCGACGGCCAATCCCATCCTACGAAAACCACGTGGGGTGGGGAATCCACTTTGTAGAAGCGGCGCCATTTAGCTGGGCACCTCCGAAACCGAAAGCGGATTCAATTCTTCCAGGAACGCCCGCGTGCGAACCGGGTCGTAATTTTTGTCTGACGAAAAAATAATAATAAAGAATCTGTCCCTCGAGGCCGCATCAAATTGCGGAACGTTGAAGACCGGATGGTGTGGCATCGGTAATCCGTTCAAAGCCAGCATGCCGAATACCGCTGAAAGTCCGGAAAACAAAATTGTCATTTCGAAGGTGACGATAATGAATGCAGGCCAGGAGTGGAACGGACGACCGCCGATGTTGACGGGGTAGCTAATGGTGTTGATCCACCACTGCAAAACGTAGGCGCCGGTGCAACCAAGCAAACCGCCAACCAGGCAGACTAAAGCAACGCCATTCTTTTCGAATCCGATTGCTTCTGAAAGTTCTTCCAGTGGGAACGGCGAGTAGGCATCAATTTTGCGATACCCAGCCGCGTACACGCGCTGGGCTGCGGTAATCACGGTGTCCACGCTGTCGAATTCGGCGAGCAAGCCATAAATGCGAGGGTCTCTCATAAGTCGTGGACCTCCTCGGCATGAGCCACCGTAACTTCCGCCTGCGGAATCAGCGTCTTCAACTCGGAAATTGAAACCGCAGGTAGTAACCGCAGGAACAGGAACATGCAGGCGGTGAAGAACCCGAGCGTGCCGACGAGAACTGACCAGTCATTCCAGGTCGGGTAGTACTGGCCAAACGAGGAAGTCAGGAAATCGCGCGTCAGGCTGACGACCACGATAATGAAGCGCTCCAGCCACATGCCAACCAGCACGTCCAGCGAAATCAGGAACAACCAGAAATTATTGGTGCGAATTCGCCTGACCCAAAGGAGCTGGGGAACCAGAATGTTAGTAAACAGAAGTGCGTAGTACCAGAAGGCATACGGTCCGTGCAGGCGGTTCCAACGCAGGTAAGACTCGTACGGATCGCCGCCATACCAGTTCACGAAAGCCTCGATCCCGTAACCGTAGGCCACGATCCAACCCGTGGCCAGCATGACCATGGCGGAATTTTCGATGTGGCGGTCGGTGATGAAATCCTCAATCGCGTAGAACTTGCGGATCGGGATGGCGAGGACCAGGACCATCGCGAACCCCGAGTAAATGGCGCCAGCAACGAAGTATGGCGGGAAGATGGTAGTGTGCCATCCGGGAACGATGCCGATGGAAAAGTCGAAGCTCACAACCGTGTGCACGGAGAGCACGAGGGGAGTGGCCAGACCAGCTAAAAGCAAATATGCCGTTTCGTACCGATTCCAGTGGCGGACTGAGTTGCGCCATCCCATCGACAGCAAGCCGTAAACAAAGCGGACGAACTTGTTTGTGGTCTGATCGCGCAAGCTCGCAAGATCAGGAATGAGTCCAACGAACCAGAACACTAGCGAGATTGTCAGGTATGTGGAGACCGCGAACACGTCCCAAACCAGCGGGCTGCGGAAATTCGGCCAGTAGGTCATGGTGTTCGAGTACGGGAACAGCCAATAGAACAACCATGGACGGCCAAGGTGCAGCAGGGGGAACATGCCGGCGCAGGCGACCGCAAAAAGCGTCATCGCCTCGGCAAACCGGTTGATTGAATTTCGCCATGCCTGGCGAAGAAGAAGGAGAATTGCCGAAATCAGAGTGCCGGCGTGGCCAATACCGATCCACCAGACAAAGTTGACGATGGCGAATCCCCAACCGACGGGGATGTTAACGCCCCAAACGCCGACGCCTTTGTAGAAGAGCCAGCAGACCGCAAACAAGAACCACTGCAGGATCATGAAACAGAACAAAAACCCCAGCAGCCACCCGGCCTTGACCGGGCGACGCAGCACGATGGCAGCGATTCTGTCGGTAATGGTGGCAAACGTATGCCCCGGCTGAATGACCGGTGCCTTCTGCTCGCCGACTTCGACTTCGGTTGGTCTCGCCATTGTTGGCTCTCGGCTCTCGGCTTTTGGCGCTCGGCTCTGCTGAAACTCGTCGCCTAAGGCTAAGAGCTAACAGCTAGGAGCTTTTTTCTAACTCCGGATTCGGATTCCTGATCTCCGCCAAGTACGTCGTGCGCGGACGAGTATTCAAATCGTCCAGCAATCCGTAATTACGGTTCTTTGCCTTCCACTTCGAAACCACGCTGTTCGGATCATTGATGTTGCCAAAGACGATCGCGTTCGCCGGACACGCCTGCTGGCACGCGGTCTGAATCGAACCGTCCGGTATGCTCGTTGGCGTAAGCCCCTCGCCCTTCTGAGTCGCCGCGACTTCCGCATCGATGCGCGCCTGGGTGATCCGCTGCACACAATATGTGCATTTTTCCATCACGCCGCGGCTGCGCACCGTAACCTCCGGATTGCGCGCCATCTTGAACTGAGGCGTGTCCCAATCCTGGAACAAGAAAAAGTTGAAACGCCGCACCTTGTAGGGACAGTTGTTGGAGCAGTAGCGCGTCCCCACGCAGCGGTTGTAAATCATGTCGTTCAAGCCTTCGGTCGAGTGCGTGGTCGCGCCGACCGGGCAAACCAGCTCGCACGGCGCGTTTTCGCACTGCATGCAGGGCACCGGCTGGAAAAAAGCCTTGGGATTGTCGCGATCTCCCTGGTAGTAAGCGTCAACGCGGATCCAGTGCATGTGCCGGCCGCGGTTCACCTGCTCTTTGCCGACGACAGGGATATTGTTCTCCGCCTGGCATGCGGTGATGCAGGTGTTGCATCCGACGCAGGCGTTCATGTCGATCGCCATGCCCCAGGCGAACGGCTCTTTCTTGTAGTCGTAAGGCGGGTTCGGATATAGCGTCTCGTTGTCCTGCGGTTTGTCTTCGCCGAAGAAGGGCTCGCGCCTGTAGTCTTCGAGATTTTTGGTGCGGACCAGCGGACGTTGTTCGTCGCCGACATCCATCGTCTGATAACCCTGCGTGGAGGCGAGAATGTAGGTTCCCGCAATTTTGCTGACGCTTGCGCCGCTTGTGAACCACGGGGCCGCGCTGGTGCGGAGCGAATATGTGTTGAAGCCCTGCTCGTTGCCCACTCGGCCGGAGCGCGTGCGACCGTAGCCAAGAAATACGGTGACCGAATTATCCGGATGGCCGGCCTGTACCCACACCGGCAGGTTGAGCCATTTGCCGCCGCTCATTTCAACGCGGACCATGTCTTTCTTCTGAACGTGCAGACGGTCCGCCATCGCAGGTGACATCAGCACCGGATTGTCCCAGGTCAGCTTGGTCATTGGTTTGGGCAATTCCTGGAGCCAGCCGTTGTTGGCGAATTGGCCGTCGTAGATCGAGGGGTCAGGGAGGAAGATAACTTCGATGCCTTGCTGCTGGGTTGCCTGCGTCGACGTAGCGGAGCCGGAGACTTTGGCCGAAACCTGCTTTGGTTGGAACGCGGTGTCATCGATCCAGCCCTGCTCGAGCCATTTGCGCCAGGTCATATCGAAATCAGCGCCGTTGTGTTTCGATTTCCAGTAATTCTGGACAAGCGAATAGCCGGTCGCTTCCCCTTGACCGGCGAACAACGAAAGCAGCTCAAGCGCGCTCTTGCCGCCGTAAAGCGGAGCAATCAGCGGCTGCACCAGGCTGACGGTTCCGTCGTAAGCGCGGGTGTCGCCCCAGGCCTCGAGGTAATGTGCTTCGTTGATGTGCCAGTGGCAGAGTTCTGAGGTTTCATCGTTGTGCTGCCCGAGGTGAATTCGCAGCGGAATGTTGCTGTTCTTGAGCACGTCATAGAAGCCGAAATCCGCGGGCGCATCGTAAACCGGATTTCCGCCGAGCATGATTAGCAGCTCAACCTTGCCGCTCTTCATGTCGGCGATGAGTTCCTTCAGCGAGTCGTTCTGGTTGTCGGTGAAGTTGAGAATTGGATCAGTGTAGAAAACAGTTTTGCCGACATTGCCCAGCGCTGCGTTCATCGCGTGAGCGAGCGCGTGGACGACGGGAGGCTGATGATCGCCGGGAATAATGACACTGGCACCGCGAGCCCGAGTGAGGTCCGTTCCTGTCGTATCAGCAAACATGAAAATGCTTCGCTGATCTGCCGAGGCACCGCTTGGCAAACCTGGCTTGCTATTAAGCTGAGCGAGGAGAGCGCTGGCGAACGATTGAATGTCCGCGGCTTTGACTGATAGCCGATGGTCCGCCTTCGCGCCCGTAGCGCTTGGCGTGCTCTCGATGACGTACAGCCGGCTCATCTTGGCGGAATCGGGATCGCGGCGCTTGGCGAAATCGCGAGCGTAGCGCGTCTGTCCGGGATAACCTGACTGCAGAAAATCCGCGTCGAGCGAGACGATCACATCGGCAGCATCGAGCTTGTAAATCGTTTCGATCGGCTGGCCAAAGGCCATGCGCGCGCCTTCATAGACGTTGTCGCGATTCACCGGCGAATAGAAATGCCACTTTGCCTGAGGGAAATTCTTTTGCACCTGCTGCATCTGGTCAGCAAGCGTCGGCGAGGAAAACGGCCGCGACAAGATTCGAATTCCCGCACCGCCGGATTTCTTCTGCGCAGCAAGCGGCGCTTCCATCTGCCCAACAAAGGTGCCCCAATCACTGATATCGCCAAGGTAGAACACGTTCTGCGAGCGATCCGGATCGTACAAGTCGAGCAGCGACGCCTGGGCGAAAACGTCGGTCGCGCCCAGCGTCGCCTGGTGGCGATCGTTGCCTTCCACTTTTATCGGGCGAAATTCGCGGCTGGTCACGAGCAGCGGCGTCGCGTATCCGCCTAACGTGAATGCGGTGGCATAAAACATCGGCCTGCCGGGAACGAGACCCTCCGGCTGCCGAACATAGGGAACGATAGATTCGAACGGCTGCTTGGTGCACGCCGTCATGCCCGCCAGCGCCAGAGACGATCCCATCAGCTTCAGGAAGCCCCGCCGCGAGACCGCATCCAGCCACTCGGACGCACCCTTGGGAAATTCGCGATGCATCATCTCCTTGAACTCCGGCTTGCCGGCGAGCTCTTCGAGGCTGCGCCAGAATTCGGGGCCGTTTTTCTTCTGAATCTCAGCCGTCGCAGAGGCGAGATCGAGCTTGTCTTTTTTGCCGGGACAAACTTCTGCGCGATGCGTCTGGCCGTTTTGTTCGTCTTTGTTCATTCGGTCGTCCCTACGGGACTTTCCTGTCAGTGGCTAGTGAGTGGTCACTCATCAGAGCTGCTTCACTCACAGCCTGACGCCTGAGGACTGAACCCTGACGCCTTACCTGTGACACGTGTTGCAACTCGTAATATCCAGCACGGAGCGCAGATGATACTTCTGCGCCAGATACTTGCCGAGCTCCATCTGCTCGGTGAACGCTTTCCCATCTACCACAACCGGCAAATCTGATGTCGGCTGTTGGTAGCGCATGTTGAACACCTGATCGCGCGGGCGCAGGTTCTTGTATGGCCCGCGATGACACTCGATACACCATTCCATCTGCAGCGACGCGTGGTTGAACATCAGCGGCATGCGGTCCACCGCGCCGTGACAGGTGTTGCAACCTACGCCCTTATTAATGTGAATGCTGTGATCGAAATAAACGAAATCGGGCAAATCATTGACGCGGTTCCAGACCAGCGAGCGCCCGGTACGGTAACTTTCCCGGACCGGCTCCAGCAGAGGCGCCGAAGCCCACATCTGCGAATGGCAATTCATGCAAGTCTTGGTCGGCGGAATGCCGGCGAAACTGGACGTTTCAACCGAAGTGTGACAGTACCGGCAGTCAATTCCGAGCGCGGCCACGTGGTGCTCGTGACTGAACGGGATGGGCTGGGGCCGCACCTCGCCGGCGTAAGTCACATAGGGCGAGCGTTGTAACTGAATGCACGCCCACAGGACAAATGCGGTCGTCAAGATTCCCGCATAAATCGAGAGCCGTGAAATTACGTTAGCGCTGCGATGGAAAATCTGCATCGATCAGAAATTTTCTGGAGCTCGTTGTTCAACCCGAGACGAAATTATGTACGCAACTTGCAGCTGTTTTTTTGAAACTGGGAATTATAGCAGCTTGGAGCGATTTAAAAATAATCTTTCAAGAAATTAAACAGAGAAGCTGTCCGCGCGTCGAGAGTCACACGTCGCACGCTACTTGCTCGCGCGTCCTTGATCCTTAGTCGTAGGGCAACGTCGACCGACGACCAACAGCCAACGACCGACGACGCTTCATCTCACATTCATAACCAGCAAGCGCGGCTCAGTCATGTCTTCGATCGCGTAACGCAGACCCTCGCGGCCTAAGCCGGAGTCTTTCACCCCCCCATAGGGCATGTGATCGATGCGAAAACTGGGAACATCGCCGGCAATCACGCCCCCGACTTCCAATTCCTCGAATGCCTGGAAAATTCGCCCGGCATCGCGCGTGAATACGCCAGCCTGCAATCCATAGGGAGACTCATTGATCAGCCGCAGCGCCTGCGAAAAATCATCGTAGGACTCGAGTGTGACCACTGGGGCAAAGATTTCCTGGCAATTCACTTTCATGTCAGGTCGCGTACCGGTGAGAACTGTTGGCTCCAGGACCGACCCATGCCGCTTGCCGCCGCATAGCAGCGTTGCGCCATCCTGGACCGCCTCCTGCACCCACTGAGTTGCACGGATCGCATCGCTCTCGCGGATGAGCGGGCCAAGGTCGGTGGATTCGTCCATAGGATCTCCGACATGCAGCTTGCTCACCCCGGAAAGAAGCAGATCGCGGAATTTTGTAAACGCGGTGCGCTCCACCAGGATTCTCTGCACCGAAATACAGGTCTGGCCGGCGTAAGAAAATCCGCCGGTAACGCAGCGCTCGGCGGCCCAATTGAGATCGGCATCACTGTGAACGATGACTCCTGCGTTGCCGCCAAGTTCGAGCACTACTTTTTTCTTTCCGGCGCGGCGTTTTATCTCCCAACCCACAGCAGCACTGCCGGTAAAGCTGATCAGCTTGATGCGCTCGTCGGCCACAAGAAGTCCGGAATCTTCATTGGAAAGAGGGAGCACGTTGAAAGCGCCATCGGGCAGGCCGGCTTGCTCAACCGCCTCAGCCAGAAGGAATGAACTGAGCGGCGTCTGTGGAGCAGGTTTCAGAATGATGGGGCAGCCGCTGGCGATTGCCGGAGCAACTTTATGCGCCACCAAATTCAGAGGGAAGTTGAACGGCGTGATGCCGGCAACGGGTCCAACCGGAAAACGACGGACGATACCCCAGCGCCCAACTGTGAACTGCTGCCAATCGAGCGAAAGAAATTCCCCCGGGATTCGAGTTGTTTCCTCAGCCGCAACCGTGAAGGTGAAGATCGCGCGCTCAACTTCGGTGCGCGCGGCTTTGAGCGGCTTACCCGCTTCCTGCGCCAGGGTGCGGGCAAATTCGTCCTTCCTATTGGTGATGTGTTGCGCGATTGCGCGCAGCACGCGCTGCCGCTCGAATGCGGGCAGCCTGCGGGTGCTGCCGAATGCTTTCGCAGCGGCTCGAATGGCTTTTTCGGCGTGCTCGCGCGTTGCCTGGTAGACCAGGGCGATGGGCGTGCCGTCATAGGGCGCGTGAATCTCAACTGGAGTCCCCTCCTCAATCCACTTGCCTTGCAGATAAAAACCTTGAGTGCGGACTGGGGTGGTTGTCATCTGCGCCATGCTGGTACCTCCTCCGGCCTTCAAGAACCGGCTACTCGATTCTGAAACGCGCGCAATCTTGAATTATAGGCAAGCCGGAAAAAGATTGCGCGAGGCAAGGTAAGATTCGGGGGATGAAATTGAAGACGATTGCGGAAGTATCGGAGCAGATCAGGTGGAAAAAAATCTCTCCGGCCGATCTGGTGCACCAATGCCTGGAAAAAATCGACCAGCATCGTTCCCTGAATGCGTTCATTACGGTGACCCGCGAGACCGCGTTGCAGGAAGCCCGGCAGGCCGAGGCCGAGATTCGGTCCGGGCATTGGCGCGGGCCTTTACACGGGATTCCGATTGGATTGAAAGACTTGATTGATACTACCGGCGTTCGCACCACGGCTGCCAGCGCAATCTTTCGCGACCGCACTCCGACGGGCGATGCGGAAATTGTGAAGAAGCTGAGATCGGCAGGCGCTGTCTTCATCGGCAAACAGAACTTGCACGAGTTCGCCTATGGGGGCAGTTCGCTCATCAGCCATTACGGGCCCGTGCGCAATCCGGTAAATCCTAAGTTCATGGCTGGCGGCTCATCGGGCGGCTCGGCTGCCGCAGTGGCCGCCGGCATGTGCTACGCCGCGATTGGGACGGATACTGCCGGATCCATCCGCGAGCCTGCAGCATTGTGCGGAGTAGTCGGCCTGAAGCCAACTTATGACCTGGTCAGCACAGAAGGGGTGATTCCACTTTCAACTTCTCTTGATCACGCAGGACCGATCACGAGATCTGTTGAGGATGCCGCAATCATTTTGGATTCGATCGCTGTGGGGCCGGCAAGCTGCCGGCAGAGTCTGAGACTGGGGGTGAAAGATTTTGTGATCGGTACTCCACGAAAATATTTCTTTGAAAACGTCCATCAGGAGATTTTGATGGCGGTTGAAGGAGCGATCGAGCAGTTCGCCAAAATGGGCTGCAAGATTCAGGATCTCGATTTAGCAATTAACGAAGACCGCACGGTTTTTCTTTTTGAGTCGCATGCTTACCATCGTGAAAGGGCCGCGTCTTCTCCGGAACTCTACGATCCCGAGACGCTGCGGCGGGTGAAAGCCGGCGCCGATATTTCTGAGACACAGTATCGACAAGGTTTGCGAGAATTGCAGAAGACTCGCAGCAATATCGGACACAAGCTTGCAGGAATTGACATCCTCGTCATGCCCACCACTCCAGTTCCGGCGCCGAAAATTGCCGATCTGATGAACGATATTTCAAGCCTGCGCCCTGCTGAGGTCCATCTGCTGCGAAACACGAGGCCGATCAATGTCTGGGGATTGCCGGCGATTTCGGTGCCGTGCGGGCTGACATCAGAAGGACTGCCGATTGGGCTGCAAATCGCAGCCGCTCCGGCTGAGGACGCCAAGGTCTTGCGTGCGGCGTACGCGCATGAGCAGTTCACGAGGCCGGAATAGTTTTCCTTTCATGAACCTTTGTGCCCTTCGTGGTGACTGCGGATTCAAACAGAAAACTCTATGGATACGAAGTTACACGAAGGAAAATCATTCAAGATCAGTCCAGCGAGTGCACGTCTTCCGGCAGCATCATTACGAATTCGCATTCGCCGGTATTTTTGGAGCAGGAAAGCACTCCGCGGCGCAGGATTTTGGTTGGTACGTCGTCCGGGAAAGCAAAATCCACTTTCGCGGCACGCAGATTTTCCGCCACGGGTTTCAGCTTCTCCTCACCGCTGATGAATTTTGCGGCCTCTATTCTGGCGTTTCCTCCCGAGGAGGTGATCAGCACAAAAAAGTCCGCCGCACCTGTAACGGTGGCGATTTTGCCGAGCTTGATCGTGCGCATCGATTGCATATCCAGGCGGTGCTGCTCGACAGTTGGCGTGACCTTCGCGTCGCCACCGACAAGCGAGGCCAGGCGAGTACGCGTCTCATTCGCCGGGCGAATTCCTGACAGTGACATTGCATAGGTGCGAACCGCGTCGTCTTTGCGTCCCATCTTCTCGTAGATCTGCGCGAGATGATCGCCAACTTCGCCGTGCTCGCCCAGGATCCAAGCAGCATTCACATATTTTTCAGCCTTGTTGAAATTGCCGCGCGCGAAATAGACCCAGCCGAGCGTGTCCCAATTGGCATCGAGTTCAGAGACCATGGCCAAATCGCGATCAGACAGTTGGTCTAGCGAAAGATTTCGAAGCGATGTGGCGACTGCTGTGACGGCCGATTCCGCATATTGCTGCGCGCGATCAAGATGCGCGCGCTTCAACGAAAGCTGATACGCGATGTTGTTCCAGACGGCCGGCGTCGCGGAGATCTGGGTGGCTTTATCAAACGCAGCCAATGCCTTTTCGTCTTGCCCGAGATTCAGGTACGCATCACCAAGGCTGATCTGGAGTGCCGCATCGTCGGCCTTGAGGGAAACCGCTTTCTCCAGCTCCGGCACTGCCTTCTCGTACTGATGAGATTCCTGATACATGCCGCCCAGAGCCGCGTGCGCATATTCGCTCAGCGGATTGATTTCGATCGCTTTGTTGAACGCGGTCGCCGCGTCATCATACTTGCGCTGTGTGGTGTAGGCCCAACCCAGCGCGCTGTAGGCGTACTCGTCATAAGGATTCAGCTCGGCTTGCTTTTTAAACGCGGCGATGGCGTCGTCGGCCTGGCGAAGCATCATGTGAGCGCGGCCAAGGTCCATCCACGCCGATTTATGCTTCGGATCGGCCGCGACAACCTTTTGCAGCAGTTCGATGGCAGACTTGAAATTGCCCCGCTCGAAGGCAGCCTTGGCTGCGTCATAAAGGTCGTCGCCCTTCAGATCGGCCGACATGGTCGGCGCTCCCGCGGCGCTGCTATCGATGGAGACATGCTGCTCCGCATCCGCGAGCACCGCGCGGCGAAAAGCAATGTAATCCGTGGCCCGGGTGGCTGGGAGCTCGTTCATGCTGGTAACCAGGTTGCGTTCAGCGGCGAAGACGTTCCCGTCAACCTTGTAGCTGGCTTCGTAGTGGCCATAGTCGCGTTTCATGGAGAACGGAAGCGGAGCGCTCTCCGTGTACTTCGCCGGGAACTCCAGGCGGAGCTTGTAGCCGTATTCCACCGGAGATCCGATTTTCACAGGGTCGGTGTCGTCGTCGTCGGCGGGCGTCAGACTGATCTGCGATAGTGGCAGCACCAGATCGCTCTTTTTCTTGGACCAGTCCAGAAAATTGGCGACTTCGATTTTGTAATCCAACTTGAATGGCTCATGAGTCGCCGCAGGATCGGTCGCATTTACATCGGAAACATCGCCGTTCAGTCCGCTATACACGTTCAGCTGCTTGACGAATTCGTTCCACTTGTTACGCGGTACCCGGCGGAAAAGCATGCGCATGTAAAGCTCAGTGTCGCCGCGGAACTCGTATTGCACATGCGCGGTCAGCTTACCCAGCTCGCTGATTTTTCCGTCGATCCCGGAAATCTGGCGATTCATCGTCGGAGGATTGGCAGGCGTTTCTTCCAGATGGGGCGTGCCGTTCTGGGGAATAATCAGCGCCTGCTTCTTTCGAAGAACTGAGGCCAGCAGCCGGAACGGAGCCACTTCAGTCGTGCTGTCCATCCAGATTTCATCTTTGCCCAGCGGCAGCATGGTGAAGACATGATCGAATTGTGATGGAGAGGGCACGTCAGGATCGAGCTTGCGGCCGGAGTTGATCAATACAGAATCGGCGTCGTAGCCGGAGGCTTTCAGCAGCGACGCGAGCAGGGTGTGCTTGTCCTTGCAGTCCCCATACTCGTTGTGCAGAACGTCTCCGGCTGCGTGCGGCTGGTAGCGGCCAACCCCGAACGAGAGGCTGATGTAGCGGAAATTGGTGGCAACGTAATCGTACAGGGCCTGAATTTGGTCGAGATCTGAGGTCTTGCCTTGTGTCAAGGCCGCCGCCTTAGTGCGAATTTCAGGCGTCGGTTCGCGACGATCTTTTTCCAGTGCCGCATACCAGCGGCCCATCTGCTCCCAGCTCGCGAAAGTAGTCATCTGCACGGCTGGAGGTTCCGGCTCCTTCGGCTTCTTCTCTTTTTCCTTCTTTTTGTCGTCTTCGTCTTTGTCGACGTGGGAGCTTGTCCATGAATAAATGCGTCGGCCATTGGCTTCGGAAATTTTCGGATCATTGCCGGGCTTGGTTTTCAGCTTAATAACGCGATCTTTGGGAACATCGAGCTCAAGCTGCTCGTCGAGCACCGTCCCGTTCTTCTGGAAATCGTGTTCCATCCAAAACTGTCCGGGAGCGAGCGGCGGGTTGGTAGTCGTAACGAAGTCGTATTCGAGCTCTTCTCCGGGGCGCAAACCTGGAACCGTGATGTGCTTCTGGCGATAGTCAGTGTAGACCGGCGCCTCCTTCTCCAAAGGGATGCTCAAGTCCTGGACCGACTCCGGGGGCGCGCTCACAGTCGAGCCATCCGCGTTCAGGACGCGGACAAAGGGGATTTCAACGTGCTCATTGGCCGAGCTGTAGCCAACGACTAACTGTCCCCACTGCTCGACCCCGGCCTCGCTCTGGATCTTTATGCGGGCGTAAATCTCACGCCGGCCGGTGCCGTCGTTCTCAAAGCGATAGGTCGTGCGGAGCTTCTCAACGACGAAGGATTCCTGCGAATGGTCAGCTGCGGCCTGCTTTGCCGCGGGTGGAACCGGAGGTGGAGGCACCTGGCCGAAAGCCACGGAAACGAACAGAACAATGATGAGAAGAGCAAACCGGCGCAACATAGTGGTTGAGCCGTTTTTATCGCATCGCGAGGTCCTAGGCAAGTGACCAACCGGCAGTGATCGTATGGCGGTGTTTTACCATTATTTACTGACTTGCCGTAGCCTTATCAATGAACCCAGCTTCGTCGCCCTTCATCTTCTTTAAAACATTCATCGGCAAATAGACCATGTGGCCCGACTCGTAAGTGTCGTAGGAAATCTGGGTCCTGTATTTGGGCGGAAGATTCAGATGATCCATAGTGTAGTTAACCGCCAGGTAAGGCGTCGCCAGGTCGTAGTAGCCCTCCATCACCAGCACCCTTAAGTAAGGATTGCGCACAATGGCGTGACGCAGGGCCGTTGCGGTATCGGGGAACCCGGCAATCGCCGATCCCCAATCCCACCTTTGAACACCTGCTTCGCGAGCAAACACGTAATAAGGCATGTCGGTTTTATATCCCAGCTCAGTGCGCACGTAATTGTTGAACACCGTATTGAAGGGCGGGGTAATGTTGGCGTTGGTGGGATCGTAAAAAGGCGTATCCAGCACTCCGTCGGGATCGGGCCCGGTGTAGCGGCCGTCATAGCGGCCCACTCGCAGTTTTTGATCGAGCAGCAGGTAATGCGTGAATTTCTGCACGTCGATCCGCATGTTCGCTTGATCGAGCACGTCTTTGGTCAAACCCGTAAAGCGTGACATTTGCTCAATGGTTTTCTGCCGCTCCTCCGGTGAAAGTGCGTCGCCCTTCGCTAACGCCTGGGCGTAGTCGTTCTGCGCCCATTGCTCGGCCTCCTGGCGCGCCTTGTTCATGTCCTGCTGCAAATCAGACGGTAACTTGTGGTGATAGCCGGCGATCATGGTGAACGTCGGAATCAGGAAGATGTATGGCTGATCGTTAGTCTTGGTATCGGCGAGGCTTTCAAAATTGAGCACGGTTGAAAGCAGCGTGACTCCGTTAAAGGAAATGCCTTCTTCGGCCAGATGTCCTGAAATTCCGGCGGCCCGAGTTGTGCCATAACTTTCGCCTAATAGAAACAAAGGCGAGGTCCAGCGTTCATACCGGCTGAGATACATGCGAATAAACTCGCTGAAGGCATTGACATCGCCGTCGACATTCCAGAACTTTTTCATGACCTCGGCGGTTTCGGCGCGGCTGAAACCGGTTCCGATCATGTCGATTAGAACGAGATCGCTTTTATCGAGCAGCGTGTAGGGATTGTCTTCGAGCCGGTAAGGGGCTGGCAGCAGAAAGCCTTCGGGATTGAGCACCACTCGCCGCGGCCCCAGCGCGCCCATGTGCAGCCAGATCGTCGAAGATCCTGGCCCTCCATTAAATGCAAAGGTCAGCGGACGCTTGTTTGCCTCCTGCCCGTCAAGCGTGTAAGCAACGAAGAACATTTCAGCCTCGATTTTTCCGTCACCACGCTTGATAGGGAGGCGTCCCGCAGTCGCCGTGTATTTCAGCTGCTTTCCTTCTACCGTGATCTGGTGATGGGTCACAACCGGCGGGACTTCGGCCATGTCGAAGTGCTCTTCTTTCTTGTCGTCGCCCGGTTTGGATTCGGGCTGCGCGGCCGGGGTGGATTCGGTGGCTTTCGGCGCCGACTCCTCAGGATTCTTTTCTTGTGACTGCTTCTGCGTAGCTGATTTTTTCTGCTGCTGCGCCTGCGCAGTTTGGTCCTTGTTCTCGCTCGACTGCTGCGCGCCAACCGACGCGGCCAACACGACAACAAGCGCTAGTGCGACGAAAAATCGCATTGTGTTCTCCGATTGCCGTTTTTCGACAAAGCTGCAGATTATACGACTGCTCACCAAGCAGGTTGTTAGCAAGTTGTTAAGATCATGTGTGGCGCTCAGATCAAAAACTCATCCAAAAAGCGAGATCAAGGTTTTACGTGCCGAATCCCTGCTGAAAATTCCGTGGCTGGTACACGGTTTCAGCACGAGGCACGGGGGAATGTCGAATGCCTATGGCGGAAACACACTCAACCTCGGGGTCACCGCTCACGATTCGAGAAGCGCAGTGGAAAGAAATCGGAGGGCGTTTGTTTCGGCTGTGCTGGCGCGTTCCGCCAAGGCCGCGCACAAAGCCGGCGAGGTCTCTTGGCAAATCACAACGGGCCGGCAAATCCACTCGGATCTGATCCACTGTGTCTCGTCGCCTGCTGATCATCCAGCGGCTGGAGACGGACTTATTACCCGCACTCCCGGGCTGCTCGTCGGTGTGCTGGCTGCGGATTGCCTTCCGATCATCATCGTCGACCCTAAACAGCGCGCCGTTGGTGTGTTTCATGCCGGATGGCGTGGAACTATGAAGCGAATCGCAGAAAAGGGGGTGGGCGAAATGCGGCGGCATTTTGGCAGTTGTCCATCTGATTTGAACGCAGCTATCGGTCCGGGCATCCGCGACTGCTGTTACCACGTTGGATCCGAGGTCAGAGATAAATTCGAAAGCCAGTTCGCCTACGCGAAGTCACTCTTTCGCGAGACAAAAGACAGTGACGAGGTTCGGGAAAAATATCCCTTGCTGTTTCTAAATCAACGCGCACCCGGCCATGGCGAGCTGCCCAAGAGAATCTTTCTCAACCTGGCTGAGGCGAACCGACGTCAGCTGGTGGATGCGGGGATCGCAGAGAAAAATATTTTCGATGTCGACCTGTGCACATCCTGCAGGTCAGATTTGTTTTTCTCACACCGGGCCGACAAAGGCATAACCGGAAGGATGATGGCGGTGGTAGGAATTCGCGCAAAATCCTGAACGTCGGCTAGCCTGCGGCCGCCGGTTCCGGTTCGCCGACTGCGGCGTCCAAGTGCTCCAAGGCTTGCTGCACCGTGAGCGAATACATCTCCCGACCGACGCCCTCACCGGACTCGAGAGCGGTTTTCAGGAAATGTCCAGCCATTGCAATTGCCAGAGAATCAGTGATCGTCTTGCCGGTGCGTTTTTTGTACGCCTCCCATGCGAGCAACGGAAGCGCAACCCACACCGGCCGCCCATCGACCAGGAACTTGATATCGACCGCATCCGCGTGGCGGGTGGCAACGGCGACAATAAGCGCCTGGTAAATGCAGTGCACCTGCTTTTTTGTCCAACGGTCGAGCGCGTGGAAGTCGCGATACATGCGAATAAAACTATATCAAAAATACTGTGCGGCTTCGGGCCGACGAGCCGCGGCATCTCAGGAATCGGCGCGCTTAGCTGATCGCTTTCTTATCGAACTGGCGCAGGCCGAGCACCAGAAGCAGCACGTCGAAAACAACCAAGGCGGATAACACCGCGACGGTGGTCAGGTGCGGGAACTGCGGCACCAGCGTGGCGCGCAATCCCTCACTGGCATAAACCAGCGGGTTGATAAGAACGATCTTCTGCAAGACGGGAAAGTTGTTCAGCGCGCTCCAGGGATAGTACGTGCAACCGAAGAAAATCATCGGCGTGATCACCATGCCGAACATGAGCCCGATGTGCTGCTGATTAATGCTGCAGCCCAGGGCGAGTCCCCCGCACGCGGAAAATGCAGCCACCAGCAAAACAATGGCGATGAAAGTCAAAGGCGACTGAACACTGATTCCGACACCATGGCCGAGCACGATCCATGCCAGGGGAATCACCACCAATCCAGCCATCGTTGCCTGAATCATGCCGGCGAAGACCTTTTCGAGTGCGATCCACCGGATATCAATGGGCGCGAGCAGACGGTCTTCGATTTCGCGTGTCCACTGAAACTCTGCGATCAGCGGCATGGCCACCGCCCAGATTCCGGTGAAAACCATGCTGATGGCGATGATTCCGGGAAGCAGCAGGCTCTTGTACGATTCGGGCATATAGCCGCTGCCGACCATCACGCGGCCAAATATGAAAACGAACAGCAAAGGCTGCAGAAAGGTCTGAAACACGAGTTGAATAATGTTTCGCCGCGCCACGTGAGCGTCGCGAGCCAGCATGGCGCCAAAAGTTTTCCAGTTCAATCGCGCAGGCTCCTTCCGGTATGGTGCAGAAAAAGGTTTTCCAAGCTGGGTTCGGAAATGTGCACGTCGAGGAGTTCCGCCCCAGTGGTTGCGGCCAGGCTGGCGATTTCCGGCACCAGCGAACCGCCGCGGTCTGCGTAGACATGCGCGCCAGTACTATCCGTGGTCTGGACTTCTCGTACTCCTGCGAGTGCCAGCAGGCCTTGAAGCAGCCCGGGAGTCTGGTTTCCAAAGCGGAGACGCAGCAAGTATCCGCCCGGGATCGACGCCTTCAATTTTTGCGGCGTATCGAGCGCGATAATTCGCCCGTGATCGATGATTGCCAAACGATGGCAGAGCGCGTCGGCCTCTTCCATATAGTGAGTCGTGAGCAGAATGGTCTTGCCCGCCTGGTTGTACTCGCGAACGATGTCCCAAAGAAGAATCCGCGTTTGCGGATCAAGCCCGGCACTGGGCTCATCTAGAAAAAGCACCTGGGGATCGTGCATCATGGCACGCGCGATCGAGAGCCGCTGCATCATGCCCCCGGAAAAACCGCGGACCATCTGATGCGCACGATCCGTGAGTTTGAATTTTTCCAGCAGGGCGGTCGCCCGTTCATTTCTCTCTTTCCAGCCCAGGCCGAAATATGCGGCATGAAAGGTAAGAATTTCGCGAGCAGTCAGCGAAAAATCCAGGTTAGGCCGCTGCGGCACAACCCCGATCAGACGCTTGACGGCCGCCTGCTCTTTCCATACGTCGTGATCGCCGATCCACGCCTGTCCGCCCGTGGGACGAACGCGGGTGGTAAGAACGCCGACGGTTGTGGATTTTCCTGCGCCGTTAGGTCCGAGCAGGCCGAAAATCTCGCCGGGTTTGACTTCCAGGGATAACCCGTCAAGCGCAGCGATTTGAACCTTGTTGTGCTTGGATCCCTTCGCATCAGTACGCGCTATGAATCCGCCAGCCGCCGCAAGCGGGGGGGCGGAACTGTAAGTCTTACGTAAATCCAAAGTGCGAACGCCAACTGCCATGCGAAAAAGCCTCGGGAAAGTTCAGGTGGATTTTGCAAAGTATAGCTGCGATGGGAAGCAAGAGATAGTGCTTTCAGACAAGAACGCAGATGCGGGTCCGTAGCGAAACTAAACCACGACGTCTCGATTGTTGAAACCATCAGCGGCTGCCAACCAGCCCCCGCACCGATTCGATCAGCTTAGCGGAATCGTAGCCGATTCCATCTTTGAAGACGATCTCGACGTTCTCAATATCTTCGATTTTTTTTGACGGATCGCCTCGAACTACCACCAGGTCCGCCTGCTTACCTGGTGCAATGGTTCCAATTTTTTCCGCATCGCCCAAATATTGCGCGCCGTTGTAAGTAGCGATGTGGATCGCCTCCAGCGGCGTGAAGCCCGCCTCCACAAGCAACTCGACCTCGCGTTGATCTCCAAAGCCGGCGATCACCCCTCCAATGCCGGTGGGATCGAGTCCCGCGAGCAGCAGTCCTCCCGATTTTACAAACTCGTGTTCAAACACCATTTCTTTTCTGAAAGCCGCCGGCATCGGCGAGACCTGGGTCTTGTACAACCGCGGCATTAGCGCAGTATCCGACATGCGCACCTTATTACTTAGAAATTGCGCTCGCGCTTCGGGAGAAAGCGCATCGAGCACCCGGCGCTGAACGCTGGGACGGCCGGGAACTTCCACCTCGAACACCGGCAGTGTCGATGTCAGCGCCACATGATGCTTAACCAGATCAGCAATGGTTTCGCGCACGGGAACGGAGTTGACGTCAAGCGTCGCATAAAAAGCCATGTCGTTCGCCCGGTCTTCAGGGCATTGGCCGGGTTTTTTCTCCGGAAAGAACTCGGTGTCAACCAGCAGCCCGTGTTCGAGATCGTCGATTCCAAGTGCGGCCGCCTCGCGAAAACCAATCGAGCACAGATGTCCAGTCACTTTCACGCCTCGTTTGTGAGCCGTTGCGATCGCCGCTGACAGTTCCGCCGGCGTAATAAACATGTATGCCTTGAAATTATCGACACCCTCATCCATCCAGTAATTCGCGGTCTTCGTTGCGTCCTCAGGCCCCGTCAGTTGGTGCAGCTGCACCGCGAATGTCCCAGTGCCTTCCAGATACGGGCCGGTCACGTGAATCTTGGGGCCGGGAATTTGACCGGCATCGATTGCTTTCTTCAGCTCGAGATCGGTATAGGGCTCAATCGAACCAGTGGTGCGGATCGTGGTCACGCCACCTGCGAGGTAGAGACGAGGAAAGCTATAGGCCATGTCGCCAAACACAGCGTTGCCCATCGGGTAGAACATGTGATCGTGCATACCTACCAGGCCGGGAATGACGCTGTAGCCATGCAAATCGAGCGCCTTGGCATCCTTGGGGACATTCGCTGACGCAGATGGCGCAACGGATTCGATCTTTCCATTCGATAAGACCACAGTCTGATCATCGCGTGCGGCCGTTCCGGTACCATCAATCACGCGAACGTGTTGCAGAACCACTATCGGCGCGTCGATCTTTACGAATTCCTTAACTTCTGGTGAAAGGGTCTGGGCAACAGCCAGTGCAGAATAGCCGAGTAACGCCAGGCGTAGAAATTTGCGCATCGTCCCTCCTGAAACTCGCCTCCTGAACTCGCAGGATTGTACCTGATAAAACTGGTGCCTGATCACGGAGGCGGCATCCGTCGCTGCCCTGGGTGAACTCTTTGGGTGATTGAGACTTCCAGCCGCGGCGATTATGCTTGAAGCGTGCAGCATTCGTCGGGGCGATCTCCTACCACTCCGCTCTATGTCGGGCTGGTCATCACGTTGCTGGCGGTTGTCGGCTACTCGTGGTACGTGACCCGCCGGATTGCCAGCTTGCGCGAGCTGCAGAACAACCTGATCGACAGGAACCGAAAGGATTCACTTCAGCTGCTTCGGATACAAAACGAACTCAATTCCGTCGGCATGTCGATGCATGGCATGATCGACGTCGACCCCACTGACACCGGTCCCCGTTATCCACTGACCGCATGGCAGCCGCAGTTTCAGCGAATGCATGATGATCTGGCCGATGCGTTTCAGCGCGAGCAGACGTTTGCACCGGCAGGCAGAACTCCTGACCAGCAGCAGTATTTGCAGCGGTCGCTTGCGCAATTCTGGGACTCGGTCGAGCGGATGTTTGCGCTGGCTCGAGAAGGCAAAGAACCGGAGGCTCGCGAGCAAATACGGCTGTCATTGCAGGCGCAGCTTGCGGCTTTGAGCAATGCGGTCGCGCGCCAGTTGGTGCAGAACAACGAAAGCGAAGAACGCGCAGCCGCGCAAGTTACCACAATCTACGACCGGGTGCAGCTTCAGGGCTACCTGTTCCTGACAGGGACGCTGATAGCAATCATGCTGACCAGTCTTTACCTGATCCGCTCCAACCGTTTGCTGTTCAATCAACTGGCGGCGCTTTCTACGCGACGCAGCGAGCTAGCGCAAACATTGATTTCTACGCAGGAGTCGACACTACGCTACATCTCTCGCGAGTTGCACGATGAGTTCGGCCAAATCCTGACCGCCATGGGCACAATGTTGGGCAGGGCGCGCAACCTGGCGGGAGAAGGTTCAGCGCTTCGCGCCGAGCTGCTCGAAATCCGCGAAATCGCCCAGAATGCGCTCGACAAAGTGCGCAGCCTTTCGCAAGCCCTGCACCCGGTCATGCTCGATGAAGCCGGGTTGGAGCAAACCATCGACTGGTATCTGCCGGTGGTAGAAAGGCAGACGGGAGTTGACATATCCTACGAGAAAAGCGGGACACCGTTCCCCGTCGGCGGAGATTCGGCGGTTCATGTCTATCGCGTGTTGCAGGAAGCTTTGAACAACATCGCGCGGCACTCTGGCGCGACAAAAGCCTGGGTGCGTCTGCGGTTCGCGGCAGATCAGCTTGAATTGCAGATTGAAGACCGTGGCTCTGGTTTCGCGGTTGAGCGCCCTCGCCAAGGGCTTGGACTAGTGGCCATGCGGGAACGGGCGGAATTGCTGGGTGGCACGCTCGCTTTTGAGCGTCCCGATGGCGGCGGTACGCGAGTTCGCCTGAGAGTTCCCAAAGAAAGCTTGACGCGAGAGCCCCAGGAATCGCATGTCTGAAAAAATCTCAGTTCTGCTGGTCGACGATCACAGCCTGGTACGGCGCGGTTTTCGCCGCATGCTGGAAGATGAACCCGACATTCGCGTGGTCGGCGAGGCGAGCGACGGCAAAGGAGCGATCGAACTGACGCGCTTACTTAAGCCACGAGTGGTGGTTATGGATTGCGCGCTGCCGGAGATTAACGGGCTGCAAGCCACGCGCAAAATTCTGCAATTCGCGCCGGAGACGCTGGTTCTGATGCTCAGCATGCACACCGAGGAAACTTGGGTGCGGCAAGCTATGGAAGCAGGCGCCCGGGGATATGTGCTGAAGAATGCAATGGATCTCGAGCTGGGCACTGCAATTCGCCGGATCGTAAACGGGGAGACCGTGCTCGATGGCCAGCTTTCACGGAAAGAAAACCTGAAGGGCGAGCGCAACTCAGGGCTGACAGCGCGCGAGATCGAAATTCTGCAACTGATCTGCGATGGCAAATCGAACAAGGAAATCGCCGCACAGCTTGATTTGAGCGTAAACACGGTCGCTGTGCATCGAGCCAATATCATGGACGCCCTCGGAATTCATAAGACGGCAGAACTCGTCGTCTACGCTATTCGCAATGGGCTGGTGAACGTTCCGTGAACCGGCGGTCGTTCCTGAAAAAAGGATTGATAAGTTTGGGGGCGCCGGCCCTTGTCGCGCCTTTCGCAGGATGGGAATCGGCGCTCGCGGCGCCCCGGCCGTTTCCAGGTTTTCATTTTACTGACGTGACAAACATCGCTGGAATTCATTTTCACCACAATAATGGCGCCTACGGCGGAAAGTTGCTGCCTGAGACTCTGGGCTCTGGTGGCGCCTTTCTCGACTACGATGGCGATGGCTGGCAGGACATCCTGCTGGTGAACAGCATGGATTGGCCCGGCCACGCCCACCAGCGTTCCACTCTTAAGCTGTACCGCAATAACCGCAACGGAACTTTCACCGACGCAACGCGCGTAGCCGGGCTGGACATTGAAATGTACGGCATGGGAGTGGCCGTCGGCGACTACAACAATGATGGTTTTCCCGACATTCTGATTACGTGTGTGGGGCAGAACCGGCTGTTCAAGAACACTGGGAAAGGCACATTCGTTGATGCGACGAACTCCAGCGGGTTGGGAAAACGCCAGGCTTTCAGCACTTCGGCATTGTGGTTCGATTACGACAGAGACGGACTTTTGGATCTTTTTGTCTGCAATTACGTGAAGTGGTCGCCCGAGCACGACGTTTTCTGCAGCCTCGACGGCAAGCACAAATCGTACTGCACACCGGAGGCTTACGTCGGCCAAACCTGCTGGCTATTTCACAATCGCGGCAATGGCACCTTTGAGGACGTGACTGCCTCGAGCGGAATTTTTGACGCCAGCTCGAAATCACTAGGCGTTGCCATGTTTGACTATGACCAGGACGGCTGGCCAGACCTGTTGGTTGCGAATGACACCCAGCCGAACAAGCTCTATCGCAACCAGCGTAACGGCACGTTCAGGGACGTTGCCGTTGAGGCTGGTATTGCTTTCAGCACGGAGGGCAAGGCGCGAGCCGGCATGGGGCTTGACGTTGGCGACTTCGACAATTCGGGCAGGCCGGGGGTTGCGATCACGAATTTCGATAACGAAATGATTGGCTTGTATCGCGCCGACGCCGGCGGAAATTTCACTGATATCGCCGTGCAAAGCGGCATAGGTCTGCCGTCAAAAACGACTCTAGGATTTGGTTGCGCATTTGTCGACTGCGATCTCGACGGATCACTGGATTTGATCGCGGTGAATGGGCACATCGATGACACGGTGCGCAATGTCCGCAATGTTGGATATGCGCAATCGCCGCAACTGTTCCTGAATGACGGAAAGAGTAAATTCACTGAGGTCGGCGATCAGGTGGGTGGCGGGTTTAATCAACCGAAGGTGGGCCGGGGGTTGGCCATCGGGGATTTCGATCTCGATGGCGACCTCGATGTCTTAATGACCACGAATAACGGTCCCGCGTACTTGTTTCGCAATGATCAGGCCGGCGGCAATCACAGCATTCGGGTTCGACTCATTGGGACCAAGTCGAACCGAGACGCGATCGGCGCGCAAATAAAGGTGTTTGCAAGTGGCGGGATGCAAACACGCACGGTGCGCAGCGGGTCAAGCTACTTGTCACAGTCGGAACTGCCGGTGACTATTGGACTGGGCAGGCGCGACAAGATCGAACGAATTGTCATCGATTGGCCTAGCGGACGCAGCGAAGAGTTCAAGGATCTTGCCGCAGGGAAGTCTTACGAAATACAGGAAGCGAAAGGAATTCAACCAAGCAGCAGCTTTTAATCAGACTCGCAGCTAAGGCAGGGCTCGTTGCTGTATTTGCTCTCTCAAAACCTTGACTGCGGTATGGCCTTCGGGCGTGTTGATCACGTTGCGCACTTCTCCTGGATCGTGTGGCCAATCGTAAAGCTGTTCACCCAAAGTCTGATGAACGATGTAGTGCCAGTGCGGGGCCACGAGCGACTTCATATCTCCGTCCATCGCGGTAGGCTCGATGTGGCGAGCCTGGCGGTCGGGATCAATCACGATTTCGTTCTTCGCCAGCTCGGAGATCGGCAACGGCCAGTTGGAATCGGCGTCGCGGCGAGTCCACAGCGGGTCGAGACCCGATGCGGGAAAGTTGTTTTGCTTTGCTCCAATAAGATCCATGATGGTCGGCGCGATGGCCGCATTGCTGACCGGCTGCATGACGCGAATACCTGCCGGGACACGATCTGGATACCAAACCACCAGCGGTACGTGAATCTGTTCGCGATAAAGCGCGATGCCGTGAAACTGCATCGCGTGCTGACCGAGCGATTCGCCATGGTCTGAGGTAAAGATCACGAGGGTGTTCGTCAGCAAACCGCGCCGCTGAAGCCCTTTCGTCAGATCTCCAATTTCGTCGTCTATGTAGTTTAGGGCCGTATCGTATCTGTCAATTTCCGTTTGAAGGCCCCACAGTCGCTTGAAGTTCGGCGGGGGCGCCTGATCGTGAACGTCAATATAGTTGAGGAATGCGAGGAAAGGCCGTGGACTGCGATCGATCCACGCGAGGGCTTCACGATTGACCTCGGCGGCGTGTTTGCGGTTGTCAACTAATCCTTGCAAGCCGAAAAATCTGATCGCACGAGTGACCTTGCTTTTTTCAGATCGATGAAGATAAGCTCGATCGAATTCGCGTCCGTAGAGGGTCCGCAAGAACATATCTTTTGCAGACTGAAAATAATCTTCAAAATGTATAAACCCTCTTCCGAGGCCGACGTTGGAAGTGAAGTAGCTCTGGTTGGCCGAAAACGCGCCCGTTCGATAGCCGTTCTGCTCCAGCGCCTCGCCCAGCGTCGCATATCCGCGAAGGCTCTTGTTTCCCCAGCCGAACCACGGCATCGGCTGAGCGTTTTCCATTCCATGATCGGATGGATATCGGGCAGTTACCAATGACGCGTGCGAGGGCAGCGTCCACGAGCATGCCGAAATGGCGTTCTCAAACAAGACGCCTTCGCGGGCAATCCGATCTATGTTCGGCGTGGTCGGCCGCGAATATCCGTAGCCTGAAAGATGATCGGCGCGCAACGTGTCGGTCACAATCACCAGAACACTGGGTGCTCCCGCGCGAGCCGCTGGAAGATTTGCGAGTTGGCGGTGTTCGTTGAGCCACTCTCCGCTTTTCATGCCCGCGAACACGAAAAGCCAGGCCGCCAACAGCCACGGGCAGCTCGACCTCCAGAATGTGAGCACCCGTTCGCCATGCCTGTGAAACCACCGCGTGAAGGCAAAGGCAACGCCCAAGGCGAGCAGAAAACAGGCACGCTGATACAGGCGTTCCGTGAGCGTCAGCCAATCGTAAACGGTGAGAAAGGCCAGCAGGAACACAAGAACGCGGGACGCTGGCAAACGCTTGAAACCCCAACCGATGGTACCCACGACGAGGGCGATGGTCACAAAAAGAAGCACATCGACGGTCGGTGAGATCCAGATAATCTCTTTTGAAACGTGGGTCATCGGTCCCCAACGCTGCCAATTGATTCGTTGAAACAGCAGAAGAAAAAGACCCTCGCAGATGCCAGCGAAGATTCCAACCCAAAGCGCCATGAAAACCAGCAAGAGCAATGTTGGCGATTTGTGCAGCTTTGGCCGTATTGGCTGCGCTTCGATAACGGCTTGGGCAGAGTTGAGACTCGGCATCAAGAGGTGGCTCTTACGCGTTCAAACCTTCCTGCATAGTATTCTCTACAATAACTTCTTTTCATGCCGCCAACCCAAATCTGGCAATCTGAGCCGCTCACAACCAACGGAGTTGATCTCGCGAAAGAGCGCGAGAATATGGCCCTGCTGCTTGGCCTGCTGGTGCTGGGTTCCGCGTTGCGTCTGGCGAATGCCGCTTACCGCTTCTTAAATGCGGATGAAGCCCTGCACTACCTGCTCAGTATTCAATCGTCGCTTGCGGCCACTTACAAGGCCAGCCTCACGACTGTGCATCCACCGCTGCTGATCGTGTTTCTGCACTACTGGGGCGCGATCGGCCACTCTGAATTTGTTCTAAGACTTCCTTCGATCGTCGTGGGAATCCTTTTCTGCTGGGTCATGTTTTGCTGGCTCAGTCGCGTAACCGATTCCGCGACGGCCCAGATCGCCTTCGTTCTGCTGCTGTTTTCGCCCGCTTTAATACAGGTCTCGAGCGAAGTGCGCCAGTACGGATTTCTGCTGCTGTTCTGTGCTGGATGCTTGTATTTTCTGGACCGCGCCATCGAGAAAGACTCGATCGCGGCCATGCTGTTTTCGGGGGCCGCGCTCGACCTGGGTCTTCTAACACACTATTCATCGCTTATTTTTGCAATGGCGCTGGGATTTTATGGGCTGTGGCGGCTTGCGACAATGCGGCCACGGGTTCCGTTGTGGATTGCCTGGATCGCCGGGCAGGTCAGCGCTCTCGCTCTGATTGCATTTTTATTTGCCACTCATATTTCAAAGCTGAAAGCAATGAATGCCATGGAAGGGCTGGTTGGAACTTACCTGCGGCGCTCAGTACCCTTGCCTGGCGAGAGCGGTCTAAATTTCATCGCTCGATCCAGCTTGCGACTGTTTCACTATTTCTTTAGTCAAGGAGCAGTGGGAGCTGTAGCAGCCGCGTTTTTCATAGCTGGAATCGTATTGCTGATCAGAGATCGCAGCTCCGGAGGTAGCGGTCGTCGCCCAATTAATTATCAACTCGCATTCCTTTTTGTGTTCCCGCTGTTAATGAATTGCAGTCTGGCGCTGTTTCGACTTTATCCCTATGGAGGCACACGTCACAATTCCTATCTCGCCATCTTTACGCTTCCGGCAATTGCGATTCCCCTCGCGCGTTGGAATCCGCGCCGACGCTGGTGGAAGCCGGCAGCCATCACCATTGTCCTCCTGGTTTGCAACCTGTTTCCGTCGCCGCAGGGCGAGTACATTCGCATTCGCGATCAGAGCAGGAGGCTGATGCGGAAGACAGTCGCTTCCCTGCATTCTCTTCCCGCTGGCTCGACCATCTTTACCGATGATCAGGGTGCTCTGCTTCTCAGCTACTATCTATGTGACAACAACAAAGTCGCGCAGATTGAACAGCCATCTTTTCAGCCGCTGTTTCGAGCGCCGTGCGGTAATTATTCGGTCATGTCCATCGATCCGAATCGGTGGACTTTCAAACCGGATACCTTTCCGGCAACCCTCACCGCCGTTCGACAAACGTTTAGCCTGAGTCCAGGAACGCCATTGTGGTTTTTCCAGGCTGGCTGGTACATCGACAAGGAATTTTCTCTGCGTGATGAGCTCAAGCAGTTCGGCTGCTCAGCGCCGCAGCGCTTCGGAACAAATATTTTTCTCTGCCAAATCACTTTGCCTCAATGAGCGCGACTTGAGCTCACGCTGTGGTAAGTTTGCGTCATATGGCTGAGCGGCAGATGGCCGCGGATTCCGAAAAAGTTGCCACCTCTGGAAGGGGGAATGAGTGGATAGCCGCCATCGTCCCAGCCTTTCTGCTTACGCTTTACGCAGCTCAGTGCTTCTGGTTCGTTAGCACACAGTCTCTTACTTACGATGAACCCGTACACATCGCCGAAGGCCTGGATGCGTGGCGTAACCACCGGTTTGAGGAATACAACGATCATCCGCCTTTAGCGCGCCTGCTGTGCACGCTGCCGCTTAGAGATCGCAAGTGGCAAGTGGATATTGAGAAGCAGCCGGTGGGATTTCGAGTTCACCGCGTTTCTCCTGATCCGATTTCTCTCGCGTGGCGGGCGCGAATTGTGAATGTCGCCTTGGGCCTGATTCTCGGCGTGCTGTTGTGGCGACAGGCGATGAATGTTTTCTCGCCGGCAGCTGCAAGTTTCTCTCTGGCTCTATTTGCGTTTTCTCCTTCGCTGATCGCGCATTTTTCTCTCGTAACAACCGACGGCGCAGCCACGCTCCTGATATTCGCCACTGCCGTTCAGGTCGCACGCTGGAGGCGAAGTCCGTCGTGGGAAAACGGCCTCCTGTGTGGAGTCATTTTCGGCTTGCTCTTGCTGTCAAAATTTTCCACAGTCGCGATTTTTGTTCTGGCCTTGTTCTGGATGCTGTTGCCAATCTCTGGCGAGGCAACTCGTGATCTTTTCCGATGGAAGTGGAAGCAAGCAGTGTGTGCGCTGCTGATTGCTGTTCTCGTGGTTTGGGCGGGGTATTTCTTCCACGTTTCCCGATTAACCATCCGCAATGGCACGCTGACCGCCAGCCATCCTCATTGGACCGCGCCGCTGGTTAAACCTTCGCATTGGTGGCTCAACTTCAGCGTGCCCGTTCCTGCAGGCGAATTTATCGCCGGGCTTCGCGATGTCGCGCTCCACAATGCACATGGCCAGCCGGCGTATTTTCTGGGACAAATTTCCCCAACCGGCGGATGGAAGGCATACTATCTCGTGACCATTCTTCTGAAGTGGCCGGCAATCATATTCGCGCTATCACTCGCTGGCTTTCTGCTGTGCGCATCCGGGAAAATTCGAGTCCCTGGTTTTTGGATTCTGGTCTCGTTTCCTGGCTTGTACCTGGTGTTAGCGATCTTTGCCCACTTCAATATCGGCGAACGGCACATTCTGCCGCTATATCCGTTTGCGCTTTTGTTCACAGGGGCAGTGTGGCAGTTCCTCTCACGAGCCAGACTGGGAGCGCTGCTTCTGCTCGCAATATTGATTTTGAATTGCGCCGACGTGCTGCGCTACGCGCCGGACTATTTGTCGTATTTCGACATTTTTGTTTCGCCGTCAAGCAGCTATCGGCTGCTCGCCGACAGCAATCTCGACTGGGGACAAGGTCTGCTGGCAACGCGCAGGTACGAAATCGCGCACCCGAGCGAGCAGATTTCACTGGCTTACTTCGGCAGCGTTGATCCGGCGATCTACGGAATTCACGCGCGGGCCCTCCCGGAAAATCAGCAGGTGACGGGAACCATCGTCATTTCAGCCACCGATCTTGCTGGAGAATACCTCAGAGACCCAAATGGTTATCGCTGGGTGCTGCACTATCCATCGGCGGGGATCCTTGATCACTGCCTTTACGTCTTCCGGGTGGATCATTGAGCATGAGTGCGGTCTGAAGAGGTATCAGTGGATTGTATTCTCGTGGAAATAAAGGGGATGAGGCACGTTGATCCTAGTATTTTTACGCTATTGTGCTGCGGGAACTTTCATTTGAAAATGCTTCCAACGTCCTCATAGTAATGGCCACCTCCGGCCTGCGAATTGAGGAGTTCAACCCACGAAGCTAAAGCCGCCCTAGATGGGCGGCTTTGGTTTTTGCGGCAAACGAGTCGCTTCGCCCCAATGCTCTTTAGATCAATCAGCCGGAGATCAATCAGCCGGGTCTAGCCCGACCAAGACTCTCGTCGTCGGCGGACCAGTCAGTTCCGCCCGAACTGAACTTATTCACAAGTTTTCTGCTCTTGTTGCGTGAGTATAATGGGCGGTTTATTAAATGCATTATCAATGTCTTGAGGAGTTTTATGGCGAATAGTCCGCTGTCTCCGACGCGAAGGGATTTTCTTGCAACTACCGGCGGCGTAATTGCCGGAGCGGTCGCTAGCCCGCATTCGCTTTCGGCTGCGGGGCCAAAATCCGAAGAAACCGGGAATTCTCCCACTCAGCGGAGGAGGAAAATTCTGATTGGCGTGTTTGATCCCGCGTTCCCGAACCTGACGCTCGACGAGCTTCTCGACAAGTACTCGCAGATGGGGGTCGAAGCGGCGGAAATTGGAACCGGCGGCTACCCGCAGCAGGCTGCGATTACCGATCCCAACGGCAGCAGCAACGGTGTGCTGGGAACCAAGCACTGTCCAACCAAAGAGCTGAACGACGATCGCGCGAAACTAAAAGCCTGGAGAAAAAAGTTCGAGGACCACAACATTCAAATCGCGACCTTGAGCTGCCATGGCAATCCTGTTCATCCGGACCGCAAGATTGCCGAGGCCGACCGCGAGAGCTTTCGACAGACGGTTTTGCTGGCAGAAAAGCTGGGCGTGAAAGTGATTGTCGGATTCTCAGGCTGCCCGGGCGCCAATCCAAACGACGCAAACCCCAATTGGATCACCTATCGCTGGCCTCCCGAGTACGCTGCCGCTCAAGATTGGCAATGGAAGGAGCGATTGATCCCCTACTGGAAGGAAGCCGTGAAGTTTGCTCGCGATCACGGAATACGCCGGATCGCGCTCGAAATGCATCCAAATTTTTGCGTGTACAACCCGCTGACTTTGCTGAAGCTGCGCGACGCGGTTGGCGAAGAGATCGGCGCAAACAATGATTTGAGCCACTTGTTCTGGCAGGGATGTAATCCCGTGGAAGTGATCCAAATGCTGGGCAAGCAAGGCGCGATCTATCATGCGCACATGAAGGACACCGTGCTCTATCCGGACAAGGTCGCAAAATATGGCGTGTTGAATTTTGTTTTCCAAAAGGACGACCTGAAGACCGCGTCCGACGCTTTCCGCGCGGTCGGCTACGGCCACGGCGCCAGCACCTGGAAAGACATCATGCGCGCTTACATGGATGTAGGATACGAAGGCATTTTCAGTGTCGAAAACGAAGATCCGATCCTGTCCGGCGAAGTCGGCGTGGAGCGCGCCCTTTATGTTCTGAAAAATGTGCGTGAGGAATTATTAACTGAGCCCCAGCTCACGTAATCGAAGCGCCACTTCGTACGGAGAACATGGGAATCCTCAGGGAAATCTACGGCAGCAGTCAATTCTCCTCCGATGCCGAGTACGGAGAGCTGCAACACACGCTTTCAAACGCGATTGCCGGAGGATTCGTAGAAAGAGTTCCGGTGCGGAAGCGTAATCGCCATTTTTCTGGCGAAAAGTGGTTTCGGGATAAAGAGACGGGCGAAATTTATTCTCTGATTCAACCGGAAGAACGGATTCGCGGGCGCTGGGCGAGAGTTGATGTTGATTCGTATTCTTAAGCAGGGCAAAAAAGAGAACTGACCACGGAGGAGCAATGGATCGAAGGACGTTTATCGCCAGCACAGCAGCCGTCGCAACGATGACTCGTTTCTCCTGGGCTGCTGCCGAACATCGCATTGAAAAAATCGGCCTTGAACTCTATACGGTCCGCGACGCGCTCAAGAAAGATTTTGAGGGAACTCTCTCACGCGTGGCGAAAATCGGCTACAAGGAAGTTGAACTGGCGGGCTACTTTGAGCACATGACTGGATGGACCCCAGCGCCGAAGCAAGCACGCCAGATTCTCGACTCAGATGGCTTGGCCGCTCCATCGACGCACGTTCCGTACACCGCGTTATTGCCGGAAAACTGGTCGAAGCTAGTCGAAGCCAGCGCGGTGCTTGGACACAAGTACATCGTGAATCCCTCGATCGACAGAAAACTGGCGAAGAGCGCAGACGGCTGGAAGCAGGCCGCAGAAACGTTCAACCGGGCCGGCGAGGAAAGCCTGAAGTCAGGAATCCAGCTCGGCTATCACAATCACGTGGAAGAATTTAAGGCAATCGATGGCAAGCTGCCATATGACATCCTCCTCACCGAAGGCGACCCGAAGTTGCTGAAGATGGAAATGGACCTCGGCTGGGCGCATGAGGCCGGCGTGGACCCCCTGGATTATTTCGCGAAGTATCCTGGACGCTTTCCTCTCGTCCATGTAAAAGACTTCACCAAGGACCGCCAGATGACCGATGTCGGCAAAGGCGAGATCGATTGGAAGCGAATTTTTCAGAAATCGGACCTGGCAGGGATCAAGCACTACTTTGTCGAGTTCGATGATCCGAAATCGCCGTTCGAGAGCATTCAAGCCAGCTACACTTACTTGGAGAAATTACGATTCTAAGGTTGCCTTCGTGCCCCTTCGTGTCCTTTGTGGTTAAGAAGCCCTAACCGCACAGGGCACAGACAACACAGAGAAAAACGGGACCTGCATGGCTCAAATCATCCGTTCACCGAGAATCTACGACGTGTGCATTATTGGCTCTGGCGCAGGCGGTGGGACCGCCGCCAAAGTGCTCGCTGAAGGTGGGCTGAGTGTGGTTATGCTCGAAGCCGGAGGCCCGCTGAATCCCGCAACTGATTTCAAGGAGCACGTCTGGCCTTATCAGTTGCCGCATCGCGGCGCCGGAGTCGGCGGAAGGGCCAGCGAGAACTTCAGCGAATTTCTTGCGCCCAATGGCGCCTGGGAAATTGAAGGCGAGCCTTACACGGTCGCGACTGGATCTCGCTTTCGCTGGTTTCGCTCGCGAGTTGTGGGCGGGCGTACGAATCACTGGGGAAGGATCGCGTTGCGCTTTGCGCCGGTGGACTTTAAAGCACGATCCACCGACGGTATGGGCGACGACTGGCCTATTACCTATGACGATGTCGCGCCTTATTACGACAAAGTGGAGTCCTATATCGGCGTTTTTGGGACTAAGGAGGGCGTTCCGAGCGCACCGGACGGAGTCTTCCAGCCGCCGCCAAAGCCGCGTTGCACCGAAACCATCATCAAGAAGGCTTGTGACAAGCTGAACATCACCTGCATTCCGTCGCGGCTGGCGATTCTGACCAAAGGGCTCAACGGGCGGCCTGCATGCCACTACTGCGGTCAATGCGGGCGCGGATGCATCAGTGCCTCGAATTTCAGCTCCAGCCAGGTAATGATTCCTCCGGCCGAAAAAACCGGGCGATTCATGCTGATTACCAACGCCATGGCGCGCGAGATCGTGCTGGGCAAGGATGGTAGAGCCGAGGCGGTTTCTTATATCGATAAGACGACTCGCGCCGAGAAGAGGATTCGCGCGAGGTCATTCGTCGTAGCCGCGAGTGCATGCGAGTCGGCCAGGTTGTTGCTGAATTCCAAGTCTTCGAGTTTTCCCGACGGCCTGGCAAATTCGTCTGGAGTAATAGGCCGGTATCTGACCGACAGTGTGGGCAGCAACGGCTTCGGCCACTTTCCGCAGCTGATCAAAATGCCTGCGCACAACCACGACGGCGTCGGCGGCATGCACATGTACATGCCGTGGTGGAAGTTCGATCGCAAGAATGATTTCCTGCGCGGGTATCACATTGAGTTCGGCGGTGGGCGCGAGATGCCGGGCGTCGGCAACTTCGATGGTCTTTGCGAATACTACGAAGGTTACGGCGCGGGCCTGAAGCAAAAGTGCCGCGAGATGTACGGGACATTCATCGGCTTCGCTGGCCGTGGCGAGATGATTCCGAATCCGAACAGCTATTGCGAGGTTGATCCCAATACCCTCGACGAGTGGGGCATTCCAGTTCTGCGCTTCCACTGGCAGTGGAGTGACAACGAAATCAAGATGGCGCGCGACATGCAGCAGACGTTTCGCGCAATCGTTGAGGCGGGCGGCGGCACTTACTACGATCGGACTGTGCCAGATGGCCAGAATCCGTGGGGAATCGAAGACGGTGGCGTAATTATTCACGAGCTCGGGGTGGTGAGGATGGGCAACAGTCCGAAAACTTCCGCGCTGAATCAATATTGCCAGGCGCACGATGTGAAGAACCTTTTTGTCGCAGATGCGGCTCCTTTCGTAAGCAATCCAGACAAGAACCCAACGCTGACCATCATGGCGCTGTCCTGGCGCACGTCGGAATACCTGTTGGATCAGGCGAAAAAGGGAAGTCTGTAGCAGGAATGGTAATTTGGGAATCGGGTAATTGGGCAATTGTGGCTTGATTTCATCCTGGGCGGCTTTTAAGAGGGACCTATGCAACTTCATTCGGATAAAGCGCGTAGATTCTTCGCTGTGTTCAGAATGACAGTATTGAGGAATCAATGAGCACTGGCATTTCCCGTCGTGATGTTCTGAAAACCCTGGCTATGGGTGCGGCTGCAGGCTCGGTTTTGCGCGTTATTCCGCTACAGGCAGCTGAGGCGGCGCATCACATGGTTGCCGCGGAGAAGGCCGCCACCCACGCGTACGCACCGAAATATTTTTCTGCTCACGAATATAAGACACTGCAGGCTCTTTGCCAGCAGATCATTCCGCCGGATGCGGATTCCGGCGGGGCGATTGAAGCCGGCGCACCGGAGTTCATCGATCTGCTTACCAGCGAGAACAAGGAATATCAATTGACGCTTGGCGGCGGGCTGATGTGGCTGGACGAAACTTGCACAGACCGCTACGAAAAAGCGTATGTCGATTGCTCACCGGAACAGCAGAACGAAATTCTGGACAAGATCGCCTATCGCCGCAACGCGATCGCCGATTCGTCGTTGAGCCAGGGTGTTGCGTTCTTCTCATTCCTTCGCAATATGACTGCTGACGGGTTTTTCACCAGCGAGATCGGGATCAAGTATCTCGGCTACATCGGCAGCACGTTTCTCAGAGAATTCCCGGGTTGCCCGCCGGTCCCGGAGGTTTGATTTGTCTGTAGAGAGCCGGGCGTCCCCGCCCCGCTAGACAGGCGACCGCTCATCGCTCCCAGTTGCGATCTTGTACGACGGTTTGCATCAGGCCACGTCTTCAGCCGCAATCCGGGGCCAAAGCCCCGAATTTCAAAATCACTCAGTATCGGCATGCCTGAAGGCATGCCCCGACACGAACTTGCTTGAGCCACGACCTCGGGTTATCTCAGGGCCGGAGTTCAAATTTAAGGTACGAGCGTAGGTGGAGCAAGCCATTGGTGTAAAGTGTTTCCGATCTTCCACTTCCTGTAAGGAGATCCTCCATGGCAACCGGCTACACGCCTCGCCAAGCAATGGTCCTGCACCCAATGGTGACCACGCAATTTGAACTTGATGGTTTCCGCATAGTGAAGACTCTCGGCGTGGTGCGCGGCATTGTGGTGCGCTCGCGCTCGATTGTGGGAACGATCGGCGCCAGCCTGCAAACCATCCTCGGCGGAAACATCACTCTCCTCACGCAACTTTGCGAGAAGACTCGGGCTGAGGCTTTTGACCTGATGCTGCAGCATGCAGCCGAACTAGGCGGCAACGCGGTCGTGGGCGCGCGCTACGACGCGACCGAGATCATGCAAGGTGTGACTGAAGTTCTTGCGTACGGCACAGCCGTGCTCGTCGAACCGGTCAATCGCACATGAGCGACCAGCTGTTGTTGAGTATTCTTGGTTACGTCTGGACAGCTTTTGGCGCGTGCTGGGTGGGTTTGAGCCTGATAAAAAAGCCTTCGGGCGGAGAGGCGCGTCCATATCGACGCCTGGCGACTGCCGTCCTTGCAGTCGCGTTCGGGTTGCTGTTCACGGGACGCCACAAAATTCCGCCGGCATTACTGATTCTTTACGGCCTAGCCTGGGCGTCAGCAGCACTCTACTGGGCTGCTCCCGCCAAGGCCGCGCAGTCAGGCGAGTTCAGATGGTATCGTGCGCTGCGGCTCCTGGTACTTGCAGCCACATTTGCGCTTCTATTCTGGGATGCAACTGGCATCGGCTTCTTGGGCAAGAGATTTTTGCCGTCAGCCCTGGTTTTCGGACTGCTCGGCTTCGCTCTTGCCTTGATCGGAATGGCCATCACGATCTGGGCGCGCGCGGTATTGGGGCAATTCTGGAGCGACCGCGTCATCGTGCAGACGGATCATCAACTCGTTCGCACCGGCCCTTATGCTTACATGCGCCACCCGATTTATTCCGGAGTGTTGCTCGGGGTCCTCGGAACCGCTCTGGTTCTGGGGCAATGGCGCGGGTTGCTGGCGTTTGTTCTGTTGCTGACCAACTATTGGATAAAAGCGAAACGGGAAGAGCAAATTTTGTCCTCACGGTTCAGCAAAGAATTTTGTGAGCATCAGAGCCGTGCAGGGTTTCTGTTGCCTCGTTTCAGGGCGCCTAGCTGACACACGCATGCATCGCATCTCTGGAACTGCAGCCCTGCTGATTGCCGCGAGCAGCCCCATGTTCCGCGGCAGCATCCTCTTCTATGAGTGCCACTACCATCCTCGGTTCCGCTCTGCTTTAAATTTCACCGCCGAATTCTGACCGCGATGCTTACGATTTCTCTTCTTGCCTGTATGGCATCGTGTGGCGGCGGCAGTGATGCGATTTGTCACTGCACTCCCACCGCAACACGGGCACAGGATTTCCGGCACGCCGAAAAGCACGTGCCGCTGCCAAACGGAACGCCGGCCCAAACAACTGTGGCGCAAATTCTGACTTGGCCGACTGGATCTGACCCCACTGACAGCACACCTCGAACCGGCCGGGAACTTACGCTATATCAAATTGCAACTGCTTACCTGCAGAACGCGCGGCTGATCAGTTTCGATTGCGATATACACCTGGAAATCTCAGACACGCCCGACAAAAACGCTCCCCGCGTGATCGTCGAGACCCCGATTGACAGCGAATACTGCGACAATCGAAAAGCCCTGCAACAAGCCCTGGCGAAACATGGCTTCCAGCTCAGGTACGTGGACAATTCCGCGGTGTCGCAATCAGAACTGCCGCAGGCGCTTCCAGTCTCAGTCCTGGGATTGGCATTCCGCGACTTCGAGCACAACCGCGGGTCGGCAGAGGTGGGAACGCCTTGGGAGTTGCATCCGGCGGAAGTGACCGTGCAGCAGTAGCCTGTGCAATGCCCCAACGGGGGTCTGAGAACTGCGGCAATTGATTACAGAAATGGATTTACCACACGCACTCCGCCGAGCACGGCCCCATGTTGAAAATCCTCGCTATAAAGGACGGTTGCACCGCCCGCGCGCGCCGCATGAACAATTAGCGCGTCCCACAATGAAATCTGCACGAGCCGATGTAGTTCGATAGCCGCGATAACGTCGACGACGTCGAACCGGACAATATTTGCCGAAGAAAAAATCTCGACTTTCCTTTGGGCGTCCTTCGCCCCGAGGTTGAGCTTCCGGGTAGCACCGTTAAAGAATTCCTGAAGTACCTGCAGGGAAAGCAGGGCCCTACCCTGCCGCAAATGATCGGCGAAAAGAGTGGAAGCACGCTTTTGCTTGGTTGCGATGGAGGCATCTTCGCCATAAAGCAGAACGTTTGTATCGAAAAACGCAAGACCATTCATCGCCGCTCGTGGATCTCTTCGCGATTGAACTTCCAACCCTTTGAGTCGCCCTTCGGGTTGCGCGATAGCTCCCGGTACTCGTCGGCGAGAGCTTGAAGATCAGGATTGCCAGCTAGCCGCTCGAGATACTCCCTCACAAGCTGGTTCACGCTCGTGCCCATAGCTTCCGCACGGCGACGCGCTTTACGCACGACTTCATCGTCGACTGACAGCGTCAAGTTCATTGACACATAATATGTGCGCACATTATACGTGTCAATAATTATCGAGCCCTTAGCATGAGGCAAGGAATGATCCCTCGACGCGGCGACTTCAAGGAATTCGAATTCCCGGCTTCTTCGACAGCAGGCACTGCTAGGCCCTTTACAGTTTTTTTCCGTACCGCAAGCTTTTCCACAGGCTCAGCTACTCACCTGGTTGCACTTACCTCGACGCGAACCAAAGCACAAAACACCATTCCTAGTGGTCGCCTAACGAGTAATCCGCAATTTGTTGAGCTTTTCAGATTGAGACAAATGGACAGTTCAGGACCTATAACTTTCTGATTGACATGCAAGCATTTAGCAGTAAGATGGTGGTCAAATGTGGTAGAAAGTGGCTAATTTCATTAGATGTCGTGGGCGAAAGTAGCAGTGCCAGAGGCGCCAGTGGAATTTAGAACTGACACCCCACAAATTGGCCCGAATGAAGCTGAGAAGACCCAACTCGTCGCCGTTTTTGCCTCCTTGGCCGGGATTGTCGCCGCTCAGCGGCACTCAGGCGGGCCAAAAGGCCCGTCGCTCCAAAAGCTAAGTCATGTTTCGCGGCAATCACCCAACTCGCGTGGACGAAAAAGGACGGCTCAAGATTCCAGCCGAGTTCAAGCGAGTGCTCGACGAGAAATACGGTCAGCAATTTTACATCACGAGCTTCGACGGGAAGGTTGCTCAAGTGTATCCCTTCGAGGAATGGGAGCGGATCGAGCAGAAGCTGGCAGGGCTCTCCACTTTCAATCCCACGAAGAAGAAATTTCTCGATCGCACGAACTACTGGGGCCAGCAAGTCGAGATGGACGGCCAGGGCAGGCTGTTGATGCCGCAACTGCTGCGGGAGTCGGCGCAGATCAAAGGCGAAGTCGCTGTGACCGGGCAGCTGACGTACCTGGAAGTACGAAATCTCGAGCAGTATCGCCGGGAGATCGAGGAGAACAAGTTCACCGCTGAGGATGAGAAGACGCTCGACGAGCTGGGCATCTAGTGCGCAAGGGTTTGGAAGACACCCCCGAGCGGGGTGGGCATGGGCAGGTTGGCCATGTTCCCGTTCTTTTAAAAGAAGCGATCGACTTTTTAGCCGTCCGGCGTGGCGGGACCTATATCGATTGCACGGTGGGCCTAGGCGGGCACAGTTACGAAATCGCAAGACGCCTCGGCGCACCGGGTCATTTGATTGGCTTCGATAAGGATCCGAAGGCGCTGGAAGTGGCGCGGGAAAGACTGAAACCGGCTCTAGGCTCTGGTGGGAAAACCCAGGAACCAGGAACCAAGAACCAAGAGCACGATTGGCCTTCGGTTGAGTTGAGGCACGGGTCGTTTGCTGACCTGTCCGAGAGCCGAGAGCCGAGAGCCGACGGTCTGATTGCCGACCTCGGCGTCAGCAGCCTGCAGTTTTCCGATCCCGCGCGCGGCTTTAGTTTTCAGGCGGAAGGACCGCTCGACATGCGGATGAATCCGATGTCGGAGCTGACCGCCGAACAAGTGGTAAACCAGTTCGACGAGCGCGAGCTTGCCGATCTGATTTACGAATTCGGTGAGGAAAGGAGGTCGCGGAGAATCGCCAGAGCCATTGTCCGGTCGCGGCCGATACGCACCACTGCACAACTTGCAGCGGTCGTTTCAGCCGCGGCCCGGCCAATGAATCAGGCTGAACGCAAAATTCATCCCGCGACGCGAACCTTTCAGGCTTTCCGAATCTTCGTAAACCGCGAACTGGACGACCTGCGGCAGCTGCTCGAAGTAGCGCCGCAGCTGCTGAAAGCGGGCGGAAGGCTGGTAGTGATTAGCTTCCACTCGTTGGAAGACCGCATCGTCAAAGATGCGATGCGCGATGGCGCAAAAGGTGGCAAGTACACGTTGCTGACCAAGAAGCCAGTGACGCCGAGTGTTGAAGAGATCGCTTCGAATCCGCGAGCCAGAAGCGCGAAGTTGAGGGCGGCGGAGAGAATTTGAAAGCAGGTCCCTCGACTCAGATTTTCGTTCGCAAGCGGACGAAATTCATGGATGACAGGGTTTTGTAATGAAATGGATGACAGGGTTTTGTAATGAAAAAGAGAGAGTGCCGCAACGCACCGGGTTCTGGGTAGGAATTCACGCAACGGGGAACTTCAAATGTACAAAGGAACACTGATTGACGAACTGATCGCGACGGTCGAACGGGCGGAATCCAGCTTCCGCCTCGAACCGGAGCAGGAGTCCAAACTCGCTTACTGGTACGCCGTCGCACAGAGCGAATTGGCGCACTTCGACGGTCTTCAACTCGCCGGGGTGGCTTAGTCATGGCAGCCGCGGCGATCCAACCTTCCATCGCAGTTCGGCGCCGTTCTTGCTGGACGGGCACTCCTGAAATTTATTTTACTAAGGCGATCGACAATTCGCGCCTGGTGAAAGTGGAAGATCCACGCCGCGCGCGCGAAATGCGGCAGTTCGGTATCGCCCTGGCCTGTTTATTTCTGTTTGTGATGGCCTACGCATTTCAGCACTTCAAGGCCATCGAGTACGGATACAAAATCGAATCGCTGAAGGCACAACGCGACAGCCTGGTCGAGATGAACCGCGCCCTGCGCCTTGAGGAAGCGTCCTTGCGCGATCCCGAGAGAATCGACCGCATGGCGCGTGAACTGGGACTGCAATCGCCGCAAGCGGGCCAGGTGATTCGCATGGATACCACGTTGCCGGATGGCTCAGCCTCTGAGGTAGCTAGCTTGACGCCGGTTTCGGTGGTTTCGGCGAGATAGATTTTTAAACAGGATCATTCTGAGCGGAGTTGAAATCATCCGCTCGCGGACGATCCGACGGAGTCGAGGAACCTTTTTTTCCTGCCCCCAGTTCGCGCACCAAAAAGCAGGTTTCTCGACTTCGTCAGTCGATTCGCAAGCGACTCGTCTGACTGGGCTCGAAATGACAATTCCATTGTGTTTTGAGCTTGGCGGCTAACCGGCCGCCATATTTGTCTAAGGGGTTTTCGTGGCCGCTGGCACAGCTCGCAACAGCACGAATCTTCGCCTTTACGTTCTCGCCGGTGTTCTCGTCTTCTGGTGCTGTGTAATTTGCCTTCGATTGGTCTACTTGCAAATCTTCCGATACGGTACGTTTGAGCAACGTGCACAACACCAGCAACAGCGCACCGAGGAAGTCTCGGCGCCTCGCGGAATCATTTTCGACCGCAAGGGACAAGAGCTGGCGATGTCCATCAATGTGGACTCGGTTTTTGCGGTTCCCTCCGAGATGCCAAAGCCGGCGAGCACGATCTCGCTGATCGCCCGGATCACGAAACAAGATCCCCGCGAGTTGCTGGCAAAGTGCGAGGCGTCGAAATCATTTTGCTGGCTGGTACGCAAGCCTGATCCTGAGATTTCCGCCCGCATCCGCTCTCTGAATCTTCGCGGCGTTTATTTTCAGAAGGAACCCAAGCGCTACTACCCCAAGAACGAGCTAGCCGCGCAGGTGCTCGGCTACGTCGGGATGGACGACAGCGGCCTCAGCGGCATCGAGCGTGAGTATGAAGGTCAGCTGCACGGCCGGCCCGGAGAAATGCTCATCTCGGTTGATGCCCGTAAGAAATGGTTCGGCAGCGTCGAGAAGCAGCCCCAGCCTGGCCAAAACATTGTCCTCACCATCGACGAGAAGATCCAGTACATTGCAGAGCGTGAACTTGAAGCCGCCATGGAGCAGAATCATGCGATCTCTGGAACAATCATCATTGAGAATCCGCACACCGGAGAAATTCTGGCGCTTGCCAACCGGCCGACTTTCAATCCCAATCTCACGAACGAAATCACGCCTGCCAGACTCAAAAATCACGCCATAAGCGATGTCTACGAACCCGGCTCGACGTTCAAGTTAGTGACCATCTCGGCTGCAGTTGATGAAGGGCTTGCCCGTCCCGACGAACTGATTGACTGCCAAAAGGGATCGATCGTGCTGTTCGGGCGGCGGATTCACGATTGGCATCCCTGGGGCGTAATGCCCGTATCAGAGATTCTTGCGCAGTCCAGTGACGTAGGGGCAATCAAAATTGCGCTACGCATGGGCGACGAGCGCATGTACAAATACATCCGCGCCTTTGGGTTCGGCCAGCAAACAGGAATCGAACTGCCCGGCGAGACCCGCGGGATGACAAAACCCGTGAGCCGTTGGTCGAAAGTTTCTATCGGGGCGATCGCCATGGGGCAGGAGATCGGGATCTCAGCGGTACAGTTGGCGGCGATGATTTCAAGTATCGCCAACGACGGGATCCTGGTGAGGCCCCGCATTGTCGCCGGTGAGATTCAGCAGCAGAACACGCCGCAAACCGTCGCGCTCCATCCGACTGACGAGCGCCGGGTGATTTCGCCCGTGACCGCGGCCCTGATGCGGCAAATGATGCAGGGCGTCGTGCTGCACGGGACCGGACGCAAAGCCACTCTCGAGGGTTACAGCGCCGCGGGAAAGACTGGCACCGCACAGAAATTCGATCCCGTTACGCACAAATATTCCCATACGAAGTTCTATGCCTCTTTCGCGGGATTCGCTCCGATCAACAATCCGGCGATCACCGTGGTCGCCATCTTCGATTCACCCATTGCGCCGACCATTACCCAGCGCGAAGGGGGATGGATCGCGGCACCAGTTTTTCATCGCATCGCCCAGCAGGTGCTTGAGTATATGCACACGCCGCACGATGTCGAGCTTCCTGCCAGCCGTCAGGTACTTTTCGCTCGAGAAAAAACTGACGAGAAAGATCTGGCAGAAGGCTCTCCCGACCATCCAGGCGAGACGCTTGATGCTGGCGACGCAGCACCTCCCGATGTCGAACCGAGACCGGCAAAATCGCCAAACCCCGTTCAGGACGGGCGGGACGCCCGTCTTTCCACAAATCCTGCCGGGGTTGTTACGGCTTCATTGCGCCAGCATGAGCCGGAAGTGATTCAGGCATCACCTGCCTCTCAGACCGGTACCGCGTCAACCGAGATCACAAATCCACCCCCAAATGGAACAGTTGTGCTCGATGTCGAGCAGGGCGGCATCGTGGTGCCTTCGTTCACTGGCAAGTCTGTACGTTCCGCAATCGAACTAGCGGAATCTAGCGGGCTGGACTTGGAAGTCGTCGGTAGCGGTCTGGGGCAGACTCAAGCCCCGCCGGCTGGCGCTCATGTTCCCACTGGTTCCCGGATTACCGTCACCTTCGGACGCTAAGCATAGCGATGACAACTCACCGGGCAAACTGATCTATTCTCCCGAGTCATCCAAACGGCTATCGGGTCATTCCATGATTGCTTTCAAAGCGCTACAATCTGCGCGCGTCTGGTGTGTGGTTCTTTTAGTGTTCTTCATCTGCGGATCTGTAGCGGTAAGCGCACAGTTATCACGAGTCGGAGGAGCGCTCGAAGGTACCGTACGCGACAAGAGTGGAGCGGTGATTCCTCACGCCAAAGTCACCGTTCGGAATGCGTTAATAGGTCAGTCTCGCGTCTTAGATACAAACAATCAAGGGCTCTACCGCGCCGATCAACTGCCAGTCGGAACCTACGAAGTCCGACTTCAGCAGCCTGGATTTGCGCTTTACCAGCAAACCGGCCTCATTTTGAGCCTTGGCCAAACGCTGCGTCTGGATATCACGCTTGTTCCTGCGTCCGCTTCGGAAACCCTGACGGTTAGTGCGCAAAGCTCGGAGCTCGATACTTCCCAAACGTCACTGGTTTCCTCGGTCGATCAGGAACGGATCGAGGAACTGCCGGTAGAAAGCCGAAACTACCTCGACTTTGTACTGCTGGCGCCGGCAGTGTCGAAGTCCCCCGCCATCTCGGGCGTTAACAGCTCGACACCGCTTGCCGGGAGCGGGTTTACGTTTGGAGGTCTCCGGCCGGAAAGCAACAATGTGGCAATTGATGGCCTCGACAACAACGACGAGTTTACTGGTTCGAGCCGCACCGAGCTTTCACCGGAAATCGTGCAGGAATTTCAAGTCGTCAATTCAGGCATCTCGGCGGAATCAGGAGGAGCGTCGGGAGGATCGATCAACGTTGTAACGCGCGCGGGAACAAATGTAGTTCACGGCGACGCCTTCATCTTCGCTCAGGACAGCACCTTCAATGCTCGCGATCCGTTCGAGAACCAGCCGGACAAGCCGTTATTCCGGCGCTTTCGTGAAGGGTTTGCCCTCGGCGGGCCCGCGGTGAAAAACAAGACGTTCTATTACGCAGCGGTTGAACAAGAACACAATCGCGGGCAAATCGGATCGGACATCGATCCCGCTCTGGCTTCAGATATTAATACCCTGCTCGGGACCGGAGCCTTTCCCAGCTTGCGTTCGCGGCGAATCACAACAGGGTTTTCGCCGATCGCGCGAGCCGAGACCGAAGCCGCCGGAAGATTGGATCATCAGCTTTCAACGAGTACCGCGCTGATGTTGCGATACGTCTTCACCAACAACCGGGAAACCGGGTATGCATTCAACACCAACGGGCTGACCGACGCCACGGCCAGGGGCAATAGCTTCATCAGCGACAATGGCTTGTCGGGATCGCTCACAACCGTGCTTGGCTCACAGGCGGTGAGCGATTTTCGTTTCCAGGCTGCGACCAGACGCGCAGTCCTGCGAACCAACGATGTGAACGATCCCGAAATCGACATCGCGGGCTTGCTCACTTTTGGGCGCCCGTACGCCGGCAACAGCCGCCGGCGTGAGAACCATTATCAAGCCGGGTACAGCTACGCCCGCACAAAAAGCAGGCATTTGTGGAAGATCGGCGGCACCATCAATCGCGTGCGGGAGCGGGCCGATGTGCCGGACGGCTTTGGCGGCGTGTTTCTGTTTGGCTCGCTCGCGGATTTTATGGCCGGCAATCCTGATCAATTTCGGCAGGACTTTGGCAATTCTCGCGTCGATTTTCCTGTCACCGCTTATGGGGCATTTGCGCAGGACCACTGGTCGGCGACGCGGCAACTGACCGTCGATTTCGGCGTACGTTACGATTTCGAACACCTGCCGGCCGGATTCAGTCAGGATAAGAATAATTTCAGTCCTCGCGTGGGCCTTGCCTGGAATCCTTCCGACAAATGGGTTTTCCGCGCAGGTTACGGCATCTTCTTCGATCGCTACGTGCTGGCGAGCTTAGCGCGAACTCTAACGGGTGATGCAAGTCAGGGGTTCGAGCAAGTCGCTGACCGAAGTATCGCGGCTGCCCTGTTCACATCTTCGGGCGGTGGGTTCCTGCCCACCCCAGCGGTTGGTATTGCACCTTCGATTTATATTCCCAGTTCGCGACTGGGAACGTCCTACAGCCACCAGGCGAGCGCCGGCGCCGAATACCTGCTCGCGAAGAATCTGACTTTTCGCGGCGACTATCTGTTCGTGCACGGGGTGAGATTGCCGCGAACGATAAACAGCAATTTGCTGCCTCCAGTCACACTGACCCTGGCCAACTCCGCCGCTCTAGGTGTTCCAAACCCAACACCTCAGCAGATCGGAAGAGAAGTTTTTGATCCCGCCCGGCGCAATCCAAATTTCGACGACATCTACGAGCTTCGACACTCGGCATCCTCGACCTACAACGGAGCGTCTCTAACCATTACGCGTGCGATGAACGAGGAACTGGAATTTTCGGCGAGTTACACCCTGTCGAAGGCCTATGACGATGCCTCGGACTACAACGAACAGCCGCAGAACCCTTTCAATCCGGGCGCCGAACGCGGACTGTCGCGCCAGGATCAGCGGCAGCGATTCGTGTTCAACGCCTTATGGGACCTGCCGATTGGAGATGAGGAAGATGCCGCGCCCCACACGAAAACTCCAAGCGGCCCACTCACGCGCATATTCGGCCACATAGAGCTGGCGCCAATTCTCACGGCTGAAAGCGGCGCTCCATTGGATCCGCTGACGGGGCTGGACTCCAACAGAACTCACGCCTTCCCGCTCTCGGCACGTCCGCTGACATTGTCCCGCAATTCGATCCGCGCCCCGGCCTTGATCACGATGGATTTGCGCTTGGTCAAGTATTTTCCATTTGGCGAAGCCAAGCGGCTCGACCTGGTGGCAGAGTCCTTCAATCTTTTCAATCGTGCCAACGTGTCGGAATTAAATCCAGTGTTCGGATCAAATCTTTCTCCGATTGCTGGATTTCGCGAGCCGATCGCGTCGACGGGCGCGCGCCGCATTGAATTTTCTCTGGATTTTGAGTTTTAGCCGATTCCGGAATCAGCCACGAAAGGCCACGAAAAACTCTGCGCGTGTCCTTCGTGGTTCGCATTTCGTGCTGTTTACCAACTTGCAATACAATCGCTCTAATGAATTTTCTTGATCTTCTGGGCGATGTGGAGGTACTCGCCCAGAACGGTAATCCGAAAATTACCGGCATCGAATACGATTCCCGGCGGGTGAAGCCCGGGAACGTCTTCGTGGCCATGCACGGAGAATCGCGTGATGGAAACCAGTTCATCGATCGCGCAATAAATGTCGGGGCGGTTGCTGTCGTCACAGACTCAGATCTTGCCCCGCAGAACGTGGCCTGGGCTAAGGTTCGACACGGCCGCCGCGCATTGGCGCGGTTGAGCTCTAATTTTTATGGGCATCCAGCCGAGAAACTTGCCGTCACAGGAATCACAGGCACGAACGGCAAAAGCACCACTGCATTTCTTGTTGAATCAATCTTGAAAGCTGCCCAGCGCGAAAATGCACTCATTGGGACGATCGAATACCACGTAGCCGGAAAAGTGCTCCCCGCGCCGCATACGACGCCCGAATCACTGGACCTGAATCGCCTTTTTCATGATGCGCTGGACAGCAGGACTACTGAAGTGGTCATGGAAGTTTCCTCCCATGCACTCGCCCAGGAGCGAACGTACGGAATTCCATTTGATCTTGCGGTGTTTACAAACCTGACGCGCGATCATCTCGATTATCACGGGACAATGGAGCAATACTTCGCAGCCAAGCAGGTGCTGTTTACTGGTTCCGGCGCGCCTGAGCCGCGCGTTGCGGTCATCAACGTGGACGATCCATACGGTGTGCTGCTGGCCCAACTATGTAAAAGCCGCCGCTCGGAAGTCATCACGTATGGCCTGTTAAAAGCCGATTTTCACGCAACTAAGCTCACAATTGGTCCGCGAGCCACTGAGTTCGATCTGGTTGGGCCTGATGACGCCGTTCATATCGCTTCCCCGATGATTGGCAGGGTGAACGTTTACAACATCCTTGCCGCCGCCGCAACCGGCTATGCAAGGGGGTGTCAGAGCGATTCAATTGTCGAAGGAGTGAGAAACCTGGCTCGCGTTCCTGGCCGATTCGAGCGTGTGGATTGCGGCCAGCCGTTCACAGTCGTTGTGGACTACGCCCACACGGACGATGCCTTGCGCAATCTCACATCGCTCGCGCGCGAGTTTGTGAAGCGCGATGGAGGCCACGTGATTACGGTTTTCGGCTGCGGCGGCGACCGCGACCGAAGCAAGCGTCCATTGATGGGGGAGGCGGCGGGGAAAGGGAGTGATTTCGTTGTGCTGACCTCCGATAACCCGCGCAGCGAGGACCCGCTCGCTATCATCAATGATGCAGCGGTCGGACTCCAGCGCTCGGGGACTCGTTACACCACCGAATCCGATCGCCGCGCCGCGATTCAGCTTGCGCTGAGCAAAGCACGTTCCAGTGACATCGTCCTGATTGCCGGCAAAGGGCACGAGCAGGTGCAGATCTCGCGCGCCGGAACGGCACCGTTCGATGACCGCCAGATCGCAACCGAAGCTCTTCGCCATCTCGGATACGATTGTTCAAGCGCAGCTGCCCGGGCCGGAAAAACCGCATGAAGCTAGTCCTGTCCCGAATTGCAGAAATTCTGAATGTTAGGCAGGCACCCGGTATCGATCCGAACGCCCTTGCGACCGGCTATTCCATAGACTCGCGCACAATTCGTCGCGGTGATCTGTTTTTCGCAGTCAAAGGCGAGAATCTGGATGGTCACGATTTCGTTGCACAGGCGCTGGAAAAAGGCGCAATCGCCGCCGTAGTTTCGGAGAACAAGTTAGGAGCTCTTCGAGACACGGGCGTCCTCGCCCCTGCGGCTGATTCGCAGCCTACACCATCCGCTCCACTCATACCTGTTCCCGACACACTGCACGCTCTCCAGAAACTTGCGACCGCAGTTCGACGTCTTTGGGGTAGGACCCTGGTCGGCGTGACCGGCTCAACCGGCAAGACCACGACCAAGGAGGCGATTGCCCACGTCCTCTCCGCTCGTTACCGCGTGCACAAGTCGGAAGGCAATTTCAACAACCATTTCGGGCTTCCGCTGATGCTGCTCAAGCTGGAACCCGAACACGAGATCGCAGTGGTCGAGATGGGCATGTCGCATGCCGGTGAAATCGCGGCCCTGGCCAAAATCGCGCAGCCGGAAATCGGTGTTGTGACCAACGTCGCCCCGGTGCATTTGGAATTCTTTGATTCCATCGCGGGGATTGCTCGCGCCAAGTACGAATTGATCGAGTCCCTCCCCGCAACCGGAACTGCAATCCTGAATGCCGATGACGAATACGTCTCGCAATTTGGCCGCCGCTTCGGAGGAAAGGTCGTGACCTATGGCATAAAACCGGTTTCTGCAATCCGGGCGGAACACATTGAGCTTCGCGGAGAACGTGGCTCAGGTTTCGATGTGGTGAAGGAAGACCAGCGAGTGCGCGCCTCTCTGCCTCTGGTTGGAACTCACAATATTTATAACGGCCTTGCAGCCATCGCAACAGGGATTGAAACAGGACTCACGCTGAAAGAAGGTGTCGCCGCGCTGGCCGACTTTGTGCCGGCAGAGAAACGTGGGCAGGTTGTCCGAATCGGCAATATCACGGTCATTAATGATTGTTACAATTCCAATCCAAAAGCACTTGCGGCAATGGTAGACGCGCTGGCGGCGATGCCTGCGAGACGGCGTATTGTGGTGGCTGGTGAGATGCTGGAGCTAGGGCCGCAAGGTGAACAGATGCATCGTGACTCCGGCAGGCATATTAAGGAAAGGCAGATCGACGTTCTGATCGGGGTACGTGGGCTTGCTCGCCCTATGGTCGAGGCGGCGAGGGAAGCGGGCATGCAGGCAGAGTTTGTGGATACTCCCGATGAAGCCGGGGAATGGCTGGCCCGGGAAGCCCGAGATGGTGATTTCGTGCTTATGAAGGCATCGCGCGGCGTAAAACTGGAGCGGGCCTTGGAAAAATGGAAGGAACGATCAGCGAAAATCAGTGAGAAATCTTGATTTGATTACAACAGATTCTTGCCCGCGAAAAAACAGATGCGCAGGGACAGGAGTGCGAGTCTTCGGCCATCAAATGGTGCCAGCATCCAAGCATGAATCGGAGGCGGATTGCTCTACTGGCTGCTGTATCTAAAGCTGTTCCACTACTTTCCACCGTTTCGAATCTTTCGTTATCTGACGTTCCGCACAGCTTTCGCCAGCCTCACGGCGCTCTTTACGGGATTGATCATTGGCCCGCTGGTAATTAATCGTTTGCGCGAATTCCAGATCGGTCAATACATTCGCGAAGAGGGACCGAAGGCTCACCAGAAGAAAGCCGGAACTCCGACTATGGGCGGGGTGCTGATCGTCATCTCCATCGTTATCCCAACCTTGCTATGGGCGGACCTGTCGAACCGCTTCGTTTGGATCGCGGTGCTTGCGACCTGCGCGTTTGCGGCCATCGGATTCACGGACGACTACACCAAGGTCATTCACAAGCGAAATCTCGGGCTCACAGCGCGCGCCAAACTAGGTCTGCAAATCCTGACCAGCATTCTGGTTGCAGTGGCGCTGATCGCGATGCAGGGCCGGGCCTTGTATTCGACCAAGCTGGTTGTGCCGTTCCTCAAGCAGTTCCATCCTGACCTGGTGATCGACCGCCTGATGCATAATCCCGATCTCTGGCCCCTTGCCTTTCTGCCGTTCATTATTTTTGTGGTGCTGATGATCGTCGGCGCGAGCAATGCCGTAAATCTGACGGACGGCCTCGACGGCCTGGCAATCGGGTGTACCGTGATTGCTGCAGGAGCATTGACCGTGCTTACTTACGTCAGCGGCCACGCGACTTTTTCTACATACCTCGAATTGCAGCGAATGCCGCAGGTTGGAGAATTGACTATTTTTTGTGGCGCCATGGTCGGCGCCGCTATCGGGTTCCTGTGGTACAACGCGCATCCCGCTGAAGTTTTTATGGGCGATGTTGGGTCGCTGGCACTCGGCGGCGCAATTGGCACCGTCGCGGTCGTGATCAAACAGGAACTGCTGCTGCCGTTTATTGGTGGTGTATTCGTCATCGAGGCCCTGTCGGTCATTCTGCAGGTGGCGTCGTACAAGTTGCGCAAGAAACGCATTTTCAAGATGGCGCCCATTCATCATCACTTCGAACTGGTGGGCTGGTCGGAATCGAAAATTATTGTTCGCTTCTGGATCGCGTCACTGGTGTTTGCTTTGTTCGCGCTGACTACACTGAAGCTGCGATAATCTTTTCACCACAGAGTCACGGGACACCCGAGAGAAAAATGAATCAACTGTGTTGTCCTTATGCGCAGGTTTTCTCTGTGGCTCTGCGGTGGAACTGAAGTTGATTGATCTGACTAACAAACGCGTGCTTGTTGTCGGCCTTGGCCGGTCGGGGGTGGCTTCTGCGCTTTTTCTAAAATCGCATGGGGCGCGAGTTACGGTTTCAGATGCCAAGAGCTCAGATCAACTTCGGAACGAGATTCCCAGCCTTCTTGATCAGGGCATCTCGGTCGAGACCGGAGGCCATGGCGAACGCACTTTTCAAAATCAGGACTTGATTGTCGTCAGTCCCGGCGTTCCGGTTGATGCGCAACCTTTGGTGCAAGCCAGAGCCATGGGCGAGGGAGTGATTGGCGAAATCGAACTGGCAGCCGAGTTCCTTCCCGGGCCTATCGTCGCCATTACCGGGTCGAACGGAAAGACGACGACCACAACCCTGGTCGGCGAGATTCTTGCCAAGAGTGGATTGAAAACGCAGGTTGGCGGAAATATTGGAACACCCGCAATTTCATTGGTAGAGAAGACAACACCCGACACGGCAGTTGTTCTGGAGGTTTCGAGCTTCCAGCTTGAGACCATCCGCACCTTTCGTCCCAAGATCGCGGTGATACTCAACATCACGCCCGACCACCTGGACCGCCACCGCACATTCGCTGCTTACGTTGATGCTAAAGCACGCATTTTCGAGAACCAACAGTCCGCGGATTTTGCCGTTCTAAATGCTGATGATCCTACTTGCGTTGACCTTGTTCCCCGCACGCACGCCCAGGTTTTCTTTTTCAGCCGCAAGCGGGAGGTTGAGAACGGAGCCTTTGTGCGTGGGGGGCAAGTTTTCATTCGAAGAAACGGGGCGGAACACGCTGTGATGCCAGTCTCGGAGATCCCGCTCAAAGGCGGGCACAATATCGAGAACGTTTTGGCCGCCATCTGTGCAAGCGATTTGATGGGATGCGATGCGGCCAACATTCGAAACGCAGTCCGCGATTTCAAAGCCGTCGAGCATCGTTTGGAGTACGTCGCCACGGTGCGGGGAGTGGACTACTACAACGACTCGAAAGCTACGAACGTCGACGCTACCATTAAGGCCCTCGAGTCCTTTCCCGCGAATATTCACCTGATTCTCGGCGGAAAGGACAAGGGCAGCGACTACACGGTGCTGAATGATCTTCTTCGCCAGCGCGTGAAGTGTGTCTATACGATAGGGGCTGCGGCGGAGAAGATTCAGTCGCACATCAAGGGGGCGACAAGCATCATTGCGTCAAGGAACATAGAGACTGCGGTCCAGCAAGTGTTTGCCTCTGCCCTGCCCGGAGACATCGTTCTGTTGGCTCCGGCCTGCGCCAGTTTCGACCAGTTCCAAAATTACGAGCACCGGGGACGGGTATTTAAAGAACTGGTGCGCGCGCTTTCCTGATTTGAGATGCCCATCATGACATGCTCCCGTATGTAGCATTCGCGCTCGCCCGCGCTGTTAGAATCATTCGTTTGCCTGAATTCATCCATTCACAGTAGAGGAGCACGACTTTGCCCGACACTACTTACGATGTGGCAATTATTGGAAGCGGCCCCGCCGGCTACACGGCCGCAATCCGCGCGGGGCAGTACGGTTTGAAGACTGCATTGATTGAGAAGGACCCCTATCTTGGCGGCACTTGCCTGCACGTCGGCTGCATTCCCACGAAAGCGCTGTTGTTTAATGCCGAGCTCTGGGACCATCTGAAAGATGCGAAAGAATACGGGATTGAAGGCGTCGGCTCGCGCAAGCTGAACTGGGGGACTGTGCAGGAACGAAAAACAAAAATCGTCGACAAGCATGCCAAGGGCCTGCAGTTTCTGATGCGCAAGAACAAAGTCGAGACCATTAAAGGATATGGCAAGCTCACCGGGCCGGCTCAGAACGGGGTACACACGATCGAAGTGAAAGATGGGACAAAAAGCAGCCAGATCAAAACCAAGAATGTAATCCTGGCGACCGGTTCTGAAGCTCGAATGCTGCCGGGACTCGAGCCGGGCGACCGCGTGTTGACCAATATCGAGATTCTGGCGCTGGGAAACGTGCCTAAATCGCTGGTTATCGTGGGAGCTGGCGCAGTGGGAGTGGAGTTCGCGTCGATTTTCCGTTCGTTCGATTGCGAGGTGACCATTCTCGAAATGCTGACGCGCCTGGTGCCGCTTGAGGACGAAGAACTCTCGAAAGAGCTGGCCCGCGTTTATCGGAAGCGCGGCATCAACTTCCACGGCAGCGCGAAAGTCGAAAAAGTCGAGAAGATGAAAACCGGAATTGCTGTTGCTTTCAGCGCTGACGGCAAGCAACAGAAGCTGGAAGCGGAAAAGATTTTGATTGCGGTTGGGCGCAAGCCAATGACCGATGGCATTGGACTGGAAAAAACGCAGGTTCAGACCGACCGGGGCTTTGTTAAGACGAACGAGTGGATGGAGACGGCCGAGCCGGGCGTTTATGCCATCGGCGATATCGTTCTTGGAACGCCGCAGCTCGCACATGTCGGAGGCATGGAAGGAATAGTTGCGGTTTCCAAAATCGCAGGCAAGGAAGACAAGCCTATTAACCCACTGCGAATTCCCAACGTGACTTTCTGCCATCCTGAAATCGGTAGCGTGGGACTGACCGAGGCCAAGGCGCGTGAGCAGGGCTACAACATCAAGGTTGGAAAGTTTCCGTTCACAGCAAACTCCCGAGCGTCAATTGTCGGCGAGCACGAAGGCTTCATCAAGATTGTTTCGGACGCGCAATATGGCGAGATTCTCGGAGTTCACATCATCGGACCGCAGGCGACCGAATTGATCGCCGAGGCGGTGACCGCGATGGAGCTCGAGGCCACAGTTGAAGACTTGATGTGGACAATCCATGCGCATCCCACTTTGGCGGAGGCCATGCTCGATGCATCGAATAGCGTGTATGGGCTGGCGATAAACGCGTGAAGAAGATTGGGAAATTGGGAAAGTTGGAAATTGAGTAAATTGATTGCGTCCACGCAGGTGCAAATTACTCAATATCCAAGTAGAAAATTTCCAAATGATTTCGGTTCTCCAACTCGGCACGATTGATTACGGCACGGGTCTGCGGCTGCAGGAAAAACTCGTCGCATTGCGTAAGGACGGCCGAATTGGCGACGTCTTGCTTGTTCTAGAACATACGCCCGTCATTACGCTTGGGCGCAATGCCAAGGCCACGAATGTTCTGGCGTCCTCCGAATTGCTGGCTCAGCGCGGCGTTGAAGTATTCGAATGTGATCGCGGGGGCGACGTGACTTTTCACGGGCCCGGGCAGCTGGTCGCATATCCCATCTTCGACCTGCGCGGCTTTCCTTCTGCCGCCGGCACTCGCAAGACGCTCGGAGCGATCGAATACGTTCGCCGGCTCGAAGAGGTTCTGATTCGAACGTGCGCCGACTTCGGAATTCCGGCAAAACGCATTACAGGACTCACCGGAGTTTGGACAGAGTTGGCGAGCTCTGATAGCGCCGCTGAGCCTTCGGCACAGCCCGACGGGCGAGGGCGCCCGTCGCCACATGGTCGTTCGCAGTTTGCGGCTGCGCCCGAGGCCAAAATTGCCGCTCTCGGCGTGCACATTTCTCGCGGCGTTACCTCCCATGGCGTCGCACTCAATGTAAACACGGATCTGAGTTTTTTTGATTTAATCGTGCCCTGCGGCATCGGTTCCAAACCGGTTACGTCCATCGCGAAGGTGCTTGGACACAATGCCGCGCTTCAAGACGTCGCACACTCGCTTTCGCGGAACTTTGGAACTGTTTTTAACAGCCAGATGCTCTGGCTCGACAATCTCGAAAATCTGCTTGGAAACAGCCTTGGCATTCCCGCAAAAATTCCTGAGAATCTGCGCAAAATTCACGGCGAGGACGATTCCGCATGGGCCTGAGACGCGGTCTGCCCTAGCCTCAGCGTGATTTAATGATGTCATGACTTCGCCTGTACTTATTCCTCCGCTTGCCGGCCGTGTTCTTGGCGCGAGCAGCGGCGATTTCGTGGTTGCGGAATGGCAAGATCCGGGAGGCACTCCCGATCCACCACGCTACATCGCTCCCTTACATCGGCATCGCAGCGATGACGAAGCCTGGTATGTGCTGGAAGGAACGCTGCGGGTGCGCATGGGCGATAGCGAGGTCGAACTCGGGGTTGGCGCCGGCGTGCTGGTTCCTCGCGGGACGGTCCACACCTATTGGAACCCCCGCCCTGAGCGGGTGCGCTATCTCCTGATCATGACGCCGAACATTTACCGGCTCATTCAGGAAATTCATGCCACCCGCGATCGAAGCCCAGCCCACATGCGGGCGCTGTTCGATCGATTTGATTCTGACCTGCTGGCCTGAGCTCGCGCCGGGCACGACTTGGTAGTCTCAGATTTTGCGATAGGATTAGCTTTGGCTATGAAGAATCGGACGAGCAAAGGGAAAACAGCCGAAAATTCGACTCATTCAAGAAATGGCGCAGGCCGCGGCGCTTCGGTTTTTCCCCAGCAGCGCACCTATGAAATCGCCGATTGGCGCCTGGAGAAGCCTGCTTTTAAGGTTCGCCAGGTTCACAAAAATGGCGAGTGTCGGTACGAAGTTTCCGGAAACCTGAACACGCCGGTCCCGCCGATACGCGAATCAAAGTACCTCAGCAAACAGCAATGCATCGAGATTTACCGCTGGATGGTTTTGAACCGAAAGATGGAGCAGGCGCTCGAAAATCTTTATAAGCAGGGCAAAGTCGTCGGCGGAGTCTATTTCGGGCTCGGCCAGGAGGCCTGTTCGTGCGCTTCGGCCTACGCTTTGGGCAAGGATGACTGGCTGGCGCCGATGATCCGCAACCAGGGATCGTTGCTGGTGCGCGGCTTTGCGCCTCGGGACATGATGATGCAATACATGGCGAAAGCCGATTCGCCGACAAAAGGACGGGACGGAACCTCGCACTTTGGCGACATCGAGAAGCGCAACGTCGTCTCGCCAATTTCGATGTTAGGCGATCTGATCCCGGTGATGGCCGGGGTCGCCCTGGGCGCAAGGCTTCAGGGGCGGCATATTGCCGTCATGACCTATATCGGCGATGGCGGGCAGTCTACCGGCGTGACCTACGAAGGCATCAACTTTGCGGCCGTGCAGAACCTTGGGCTGGTGCTGTTCGTGGAGAGCAATCTTTGGGCTTACTCGACCCCCTCGGAGATGCAGTATCGCGTGCAAGACTTGGCCGAGCGCGGGATCGGTTATGGAATTCCGAGTGTGATCGTCGACGGCACCGATGCATGTCAGGTTTACGATGCTGCGCATGAAGCTGTCGAGCGCGCCTATCGCGGCGAAGGCCCGACGCTCATCGAAGCCAAAATGATGCGCATGAAAGGACACGCGATTCACGACGCAGCTGACTACGTTCCGAAGCCGGTGTTCGAATACTGGCGTAAGCGCGATCCGATCGCGCGGTTTGAAAATTTTCTGGTCAATGTGAAGAAGTGGCTTTCGCGCTCGGAGAACGCTAACCTGATCGCGGAAGTGGGTGCCTATCTGGAAAAAGAACGCGAAATCGCGGTGAATTCTCCCATGCCCTCGCCTGAAAGTGCGGAAGGCGGGGTGTATTGTGAAGACGGCTGTCACGAGATCAAGCCGAAGTATGGTTCACCGAAGGTGCGGGCTGCCAGGTCAGCCGCGATCCGCACGAAAGAAGAAAAGGCGCTGCACTTCAAGTGATGTCTTTCGCGTTACAACCCCATTCTTATTCATGTCATTCCGAACTGCTTTAGCGGTGAGGAATCTGCAGTTTTGGGAGTAATCGCAGATTCTTCGGACGCAAGGGTCCGCGGAATGATATCAGTGAAGCAGCAGGGTTTTACGGCGTGGTTCCGGTAACCGTCGTCACCGTGAGCTGCGGCACCTCGTGGTTCCATCCTTTGGGAGTATGTTCGAAGTAAATGCGCACCGGGCGCGCGTCGTTTGGTTTGATTGGCGCCGTCGTCAGGTCCTGCGTAGTAGTTCCATCGGGCTGCAACCCCTGCACTGCAGCCGTCTCCTGCCCTAATGCCCGCCCGTTCTTGCTCAGAAATTGCGCGCTGACCTGAGCTCCGGTAATGGCTGAGTTGCCCGTGTTATGCACGACAGCATCAAGGTAGAGCGCATCGCCCGCGGGTGCGGGAACAATCTTGATATCCGTAAGCTGAATCTGCTCTGCCGTGGGCTGGGTCGGGACCTGCGCCGCCGACGGCGGCTTAGTGACATGCGGAGCTCTGGGAAGGACCGCAATGATTGCAATCAGCATTGCCGCTCCAACGATCAATGCCACCACGGTCCACGGGAACTTGCTCTGGCGAATCATCTGTACTTTGCCGTGGTAGTCTCCCTCGCGGCGTGGAGGAATATTCGGATAGTCGGGAATCTTGGGATTGGTTGCCATCATCAACTCTCGTGCCCAAGTCGGGCCTAGGTTCGATGGCCTAAAGCGGTGGCGAGTTTTCCTGGGCAGGAACCCTGAGGAAAGTAGCGCCTTCTGCTTGCATCCATTGACAATTCTCTGGCGCAGCGGATAATTGCTTGTTCACGCGTTGGGCGCTTGGACTCCATCTTCCATCCTCATTTCTCCGCGGAGTCTGCGCTCGAAGGGAGAAATCATCATGCTAACTACTCTGAGGAGAGTTGTCGCTCTGGTTCTGTGCTGGTCGCTTCTTGGGTATGCAACTGGCAACACTTTTAAGGTGAGATATAACGGGGGCTCAGTCGCTTCGAAAGTGGATCCGAAGGACTGGGGAAATACGCTTTCGGTGACGCCCGATGCCATCAGTCTGCAATTGAAAGACAATGCGAAGATCGACATAGCGCCGAAGTCCGTAACCTCGCTGAGCTACGGTCAAGAGGCGCACAGACGGGTCGGAACTATGGTCGCTCTCGCAGTTTTGGTCGCGCCGGTCGCGCTTTTTGGCCTGTTTCACAAAACCCGATTGCACTACATCGGAATTCAGTACAAAAGTCCGAACGGCAAGGACGCCGGAATTCTTCTGCAGGGCGACAAAGAAGATTACCGGGCAATTCTCGTCGCATTGCAAGGCGTAACTGGTGCTCCGGTTGCGGTTGCGGAAAAGGACAGGGAGTTTGTTCCGGTCGGCCTTACAACGACTGCTGCAAAAGAGTCAGAAGAGAGTGCTCAAAAAAGCGGGCAGACGCCAGGGCAGGCGGTGCTGCCAGGAAATGCGGGCGAAGCCTCTAGTAGCGCGGGGACGACCTCAGCTCAGGTGGATGTCGCCTCAACTCCTTCCGGCGCCGACATCGAGGTCGATGGCAAATTTGTCGGAAGCACGCCATCGTCGATTTCGTTGGTTCCCGGGGATCACGAGATCGCTGTTAAAAAGAGCGGTTTCGCCGTGTGGACCAGGAGAATATCGGTTTCAAGCGGCCACATCAATATCAGTGCCGATCTGTCGCCCGAGGCGAAGTAACGCTCGTCTGGTACTGCGTGTAGTGATGATCATCACAGACAGTAATCCGCCTACGTCTCAGAATTAGCTCCGTATGCAGGTGCTTCCTGCGCCCTAATGCGATTTGACAACGAAGCAGCAAAATTGGCTGGCGCGCGCATCGTAGGTAAGTAGCTGATTGGGAGACCACAATGAAACGAACCCTTTTGCTTTTCGCGCTTGTGTCGCTGGCGCTTTCTGTTTCAACCGAAATAGCAACGGCCGGAGACACCGGCACCATGGTCAACACTCCGGCCGAACACGCGCGAGTGTTCATCACCGATAGCCAGTCCTGGGAAGTGGGTAGCGGGGGTGGCGGCACAGCGGGAGGATTCGGCGATGCTGGCAGCGGCGGTGCCAGGCCGCAAACGGCGGAGATCGTGAAGACCTTCGGCGAACGCTGCCCCGACGTGGTGTCCAACAACATCAAGTACAAGGCGGATTATGTGGTGTTACTCGACCATGAAGGCGGCAAGGGATGGGCATTTCATCGTAATAAAGTAGCCGTGTTCGTGCGCGCGACCGGGGATTCCATCGTGAGCAAGTCGACATATTCTCTGGGCGCATCCGTGCAAGCGGCCTGCGACGCAATTCGCGCCGACTGGGGAAAGAATTCTGCGAAAATTCGCGAAGCCGAGGACGCCGAGTCCGTAGCGAAAACTAAACCTGCAACCCAGCAGGTACAAGTCGCCGAGTCCAGTGTCACGAAGGTTGCGTTTACATCCAATCCCGCTGGCGCCGACATAGAAATCGACGGCAGTTTCGTCGGGAACACCCCTTCGACAATTGATCTAACGTCCGGGGATCACTCCCTCAAAGTGACCAAACCTGGTTTTAAAGACTGGCAGCGTAGCGTGAAAGCTACAGGCGGCAATGTCAATTTGAACGTGGAGCTCGAAGCGCAGCAGAAGTAATCGTGCTGGGCGGACGCCCGTTAACAAAATGCTTGACCCTGGAACCGGTTCCAGGGTTCATACTGTCTGTGAATGGTGCTTACGGGAAACACCCTACGCTCGGGGGAATTGGCGGGTCTGTGTGGAGTAAGTGCCGATACGATTCGTCACTACGACCGCATCGGGATTCTGGCAGCGTCACCGCGCGCGATGTCCGGATATCGCTTATACGGGCCAGAGGCGGTACACCGTGTGCGGCTGGCGCGCAACGCTCTGCAGCTAGGGTTTTCGTTGCCTGAACTCTCAGAGATTCTTGGTGTACGCGACCGCGGCGGCGTGCCTTGCCGGACTGTTTTCGAGTTGGCTCAAGAAAAGCTGCGTTCTTTGCGCAAGCAGATCGCGGAGTTGGGCGAGACGGAGCGTTCCATGCAGCAAATGGTCCGAAAGTGGCGCGGTAAGCTGGCGCGTACGCAACCCAGCAGCAAAGCTCTGTTGCTGCACGATCTGAACACAAAGCCGCCAAGGAGCCGTCGGTCGGTGGACAACCTCAAAAGGAGAAGGGATTCGTCAAAAATTGTATGAACGTACTGACAACGATCGCTTTGCTGCTTTGCTGCCTGGGAGCTACGCAAGCGCAGGACGTGCCCAAAGATGACGCGATGAAGAACTGCCCCATGCACGCGCGGTCCAGCACCAACAATCACCGCGCTGTAATCGAAAAACACGGTGACGAAGGAATGGGATTTTCGCACCTCGCGACAACGCATCATTTCTGGATGGTGCGTGATGGCGGAGTCATTGAGGTGACGACGAACGACGCGAAGGATACAGCGAGTCGAGACGCGATTCGGTCTCACTTGTCACACATTGCCGTGCTGTTCAGCAATGGCGATTTCTCGACTCCGATGTTTGTGCATGACGGAATTCCTCCCGGCGTTACGACGATGAAGCTGCTGAAGCCCAATATCACTTATACGTATCAGGAACTAGAAAAGGGAGGACGGGTGCGCATTGCGTCAAGCGATCCGGTGGCGGTTGCGGCCGTCCATGATTTTCTGCGATTCCAGATTATGGAGCACCAGACGGGAGACAGTTTGGATGCGGAAGGCGGCAATTGAGAGGAGTTGCAGGCCAATGCATAAATCCTTCGGTGCTAACGCCGGCTCCAGGATGACGTGAGAGAAGAGAACGTTGAATAACGAAACCTTCCGTGCAGTTAGGCGAGAACTTTAAAGTTTAGAACTCTACGTGCAGTCTAAAGCTGGGCACGAGCACCGGACCGCGGTCGCGGTTGTACCCGGGGTTTTCGATATGTTGGAGATCAGGGGCAACGTAAATTCCGCGCCAGACATGGGCCGTGTAGTAGGTCTCAACTATGTTTTCGCGACCGTAGTTTAGACGGCCGTCTCCCAGCAGAAAGCCCAAGCCTCCGTCGGCAAGGTAAAGCTGGTGATCTTTGCAGATCGCGTTCGAAATGAGCGCCAGGCCTGCGCGATCATGATTGCGGTGCCAGATCGCGCCATTCGCGCCCAATCCACCCTCGAACGTTTGATCAACTTCGGTGTAGGCGAACGACTCAGTCTTGCCATTGTCCCAGCCAAAGCGTCCGAATGCGGTCAGGTTGTGCGTGAGGTTTTGTTCGAGATTCACGCCGAATCCATACTTGCGCGTGATGTGCCAGGGATGATTCGTAATCTCAGGTCGCGGAGTGAGATGCTCGTCGAATTGCAGGATGGCCTGCCGGTAAATGCCCATGTTCGCGTAGTTCGTGTAGGCGAGCAGGCGAACGACTCCGGACTTCTTCGGAATGAAACCACGTCGCAACTCATATTCCCAGTTTTCAGCGTGCGCTTGCCAAGGCTTCCATACCAGGTCGATGCCGTTCGCGACCTTTGGCATTAAGCCTTCGGCAAAGCGAAATCCCCAGTTGCGATCTTCGTAGTCGGCGGTGAACCCGACGGTGTAGCCGCGCGTATCGGCAGCATAATCCCAGGCACCGTTGTTGTCGGCGGTCCAGTTCATCAATTGAAAATGCGTATCGGAGCCAACCGAATTCTGGTCGAGGAAATCCGGCATGCTGAACTTGCCGAATCGCAGCTCCAGGCGGCGTCGGGGGAGCTCGTCGAACAGTGAAAGGAAATTGCGATCGTTCTCGACCTTGTCTTTGCTAAGTGCGATGACCTTGTGAATCAAGCCGCGGCCGAGGTAAGGCGCTTTGCTCAGCGAAGGATTGCGAACGATGTCGAGGTCGGTATTGCCGGCAAGTCCAAGGCCGGTGCTTAGCGCTTGACCGCCGGCTTCCTCGATGTCAAAGAGGAATTCGGTCGAATCGTTCAGCTTGACTCCGGTGTAGAACGTGAGCACGCGCGAGGTGGCTTTCTCATATTTCGGGCTGAGGCTGTTGGGCCCGCTGTAGGGCGCGTGAAACGGCGGGTGTGTCTGAAAAATAAAGTTGGCCTGGCCGGTGATCCAGAACTGCTTGTTCGCGAGGTGCGGAAGCATGGACTCCGGGTCGCTCGAAGGCTTCGGACTCTCCTGCGCTTCCGGAACAGAAGATCGGGTGCCATTGTCTTCCTCTTCCCTGGTATTGGGATTTTCTGGAGCGGTCTGCGGAGCAGACTGCGCGCGGGCAGAGAGACCCAGGCAGATAGTCATTGCCATTGACAGCGCAAGCATTCCCCTTAGCCGGATTGTGCTTCTGTTCCGCAATGTCTTCTCGTTTGAGATTACAGCCTAAAGCGGCTTTGATTAAAGGACGGTTACAGCGCCGGTTTCATTCCACCACGAAGTTTGGTAAGGCGAATTGGGCGGACGCTCGCCCGTCCATTTCCGCTCAGTCGTCTTTGCTGGTAGCGCCCCAGTGCATGCGGAGATGACGTTCCCCATTCTCGTCGGTGACCACGACCCAGTTCATGCGCACATGCGGCTGGCTTGACCTCGGTCGTCGGCATCGTTGTTGCTAATGCACTCAGAATGATGCAGCACATGATCGTTTCCTCTTTCTTAGAATTCTTGCGGCTCAAAAACTTATCGCGAACGCTGTCCGAACGCTCCTGCCAAATCTATAACGTGATAAAGCACCAGGAGCATCATCAAAATCAGGTAGCCTCGCAACGCCATCAATGACAGCTTCACGCTTACGGTCATCGGCATCGCACCGAGCGAGGTTGTGTCCATTTTCTGCTCCGGCGCATCATCGAGCGGATGCACCACCACGAAATGATCCTCTGGTACCTCGGTGATCTCAATCGGCCTTAGCAGGCTCCATACGCTCATCGCGCACCTCCTTTCTCGCTAACTTTGAGGAAACAGATTAGGGGCAACCACCTGGGCTGCCAGAATTAGTGAAAGCGCAAACAAGACGATGATGATGGTCCAGTTCACGTAGTTGTTCCAAGGCTTGTTGACGTATTCATCGCCAAGAACTTCCTTGTCGTTGAGCAGCAGCTGCAGAAAAATAATTGCCGACGGCAGCATGATTCCCGCCAGCACCTGCACGCTGAGAATGATCAGCTGCAACGGCGCACGCGGAATCAGGACGATCGCCGCTGCCAGCGCTACGCATGCGACATACATCAAATAAAAGCCGGGGGCTTTCTTCACCGGCATCTCCAGGCTGTGTGGCCAGCCTCGGACTTCACCATAGGCCCATGAACTCGAAAGCGATATGGCGGTCGTCCCCAGCACGGCGGCGTTGATCATCAACAGCAGAATTCCGCTGCGGATGGCCTCTCCCGAGATGAAATGCAGGTCGTTCGCCATCTGTGCCGGATCGGAGAACCTGATGCCATGCATTTTGGCGGCGTTGCCGGCGATCATCATGCAGGCCGCCACCGTGATGGTGAAGACCGCGCCAAGAAAAGTGTCCAACCGTGCCCACTTCACGTCAGAGAATCGTAGGCGCTTGTCCGCTATACAACTTTGCTGAAAGAACAATTGCCAGGGAGCAATCGTGGTCCCCACGATCGCGATCACCAGGAAGACCAGGCTGGCGGTAATTCCTCCCGCCGGAATTCCCGGGATGGCTGCGTCGTGCAGAATCTCTCCGAAGGCCGGTCGAAGCTTCAAGGCGATGAAGATCCAACCAATATCGAGCAGGCAGAGGAACACGGTAACCCGCTCCCAACGGCGATAACTGCCGGTCAGCACCATCACAACCAAAGCAACCGCGGCCAACGGGACACCCACCCTTGGCATAATGTTCATGTGGCTGAGGGCCAGTGAGATCGCGGCGAACTCAGTCACCAGGGTCAGAAAGTTCACCAACTGCAGGTCGACCAGGGAAAACAGTCCCCACCAACGTCCGAAGCGCTGGTAAATCATCGCGGCGTGGCCTTGGCCGGTCGCGATGCCCAGCCGCACAACCATCTCCTGGATGAAGTAGGTGACCGGCAACAACAGCAGCAGGACCCAGAGCAGCTTGGTTCCATACTGCGCGCCGGACTGGACGTAGGTCGAGACTGCCCCGGCGTCGTTGTCGGCTTCCATCACGATCAGACCGGGGCCGAAAACCGCCAGAAACGTCAGCAGGCTATAGAGCCACTTAGTGCGCACCACGCGGCCGCGAATGGCCGCCTGCGTGGCTTCTAAGCCCGCGGTCGATACGGAAAGTACTGGCTCCTGCATGTCTTACCTCCCTACCTGTTTTCGCGAAAATGCGATCTGCGAGAACGTGCACCGCGGCAGCGATCGCGGCTATCACGGCGAAAACGACGCTAATTGCCGGCAACGATTTCAAGACTGCGTAGAGATCGATTCGCCGCTGACAAGTACCCGAAGTCAATCGGGTGTTGTCACGTGTCGCTTGCGACGCGATGCGGCGGACCGTTGCGGGGAGTGGAGGGGCGAATCAGCGCGCCGCCTCGAACCTCGCCTTCTTCAGTTATGATTTCGGCAGAAGAAGCAGAGGTGAGGCGATAGGCGGGGGATACGAAAGCTTATCGGGACACCAACGGTTTCTTCTACACGGGGAACCCGCCGGTTACTTCCGGAGGCTCGCACCCAGTACTCGTTTTCATAATTCCTTTTTGTAAGTATCGCCGGGAAATTCTTGCCGTCCTCCGACCTATATAATACCCCCCTACCGTATCTGTCAAGAAAAAATTGTTCGGCAACAATCAAAAGTTATAAGGAATCGATAGAGGTCGCCTATGAAGGACAAGCTCCCAGAGATTTCCCGAGAAAAACAAAAACTACTTTCGCGGATCAAGCGGCTGGCGGGACAAATCGACGCAGCCGAGCGCTCCGTTACTGAAGGTGACGAGTGCGCTGACATCCTGATGCTGCTGGCGGCGATTCGGGGCGGCGTGAATAGCCTGATGGCCGAGATTCTGGAAGATCACATCCGGTTGCACATTCTTCACCCTGACCGCAGTGGCGAGTCTCCAGAAGAATTGACCGAAGATCTGATTGGCCTGGTACGGGCGTACCTCAAGTGAGGGTTACCCTCGGCAGCGGTTTCAAACAAATTCCTGTGAGGCTGGTCACATCGCCAGAATTCCTGCTATGGGAACATGAAGAACGATCCAAAGGATCGGGACTTCAGGCTGAGAGGGCGCACGGAAATGTCGGGAACGGCTGCCAGATCGGCGAAGATCAACGGCGCTCGCAGAGACGAGCAGGAGTGGCGAGAGGCCCGCTTTGCCATGCGGATTTCGCTGGTGATCGGCGTGATCATGCTGGCGAGCAAGCTGGCCGCGTACTTCATGACCCACTCTGCGGCCATTTTTTCTGACACAGCCGAATCCGTGGTGCACGTGGTCGCCGTCGCGTTTGCTGCCTTCAGCCTGCGGGTCAGCACCAAGCCGGCGGGCCCGCAATTCCTCTATGGCTACGAGCGAATGACATTCTTTTCGGCTGGATTCGAAGGCGCGATGATTATCCTTGCCGCCATCGCGATTCTGGTGGCGGCGATCAACAAGTGGATTCTCGGGCTGCATCTGGAAAATCTCGGTACCGGTTCGCTGCTGGTGCTCGCAGCCGGAATTCTCAATGCAGGGCTGGGTTTTTACCTGCTGCGCGTCGGCCGCCGGACCAAGTCTCTGATTCTCGAAGCCGACGGCAAGCACGTTCTCACCGACAGCTGGACCAGCCTTGGCGTGGTGGGCGGATTGGTTCTCGTTCTAGTGACGCATTGGAAACCATTTGACCCGCTGATCGCGATTGTCGTGGCTGCCAACATTTTGTGGTCAGGCGGTCGCCTGGTGTGGCGGTCCGCCGTTGGCCTGCTCGATTACTCTGACCCGAACGAGGGCCGAAAAATTCGCGGCCAGCTCGACTCCATGTGCCACAACCTGGGGATTACCTATCACGGGGTGCGCTTTCGCACCACTGGCTATAGGCAGATTATCGAGGTCCACCTTCTCTTTCCGCACTTGATGCCGGTAGGAGAAGCCCATCGCCTGGCCACCATCCTCGAAGAGCAGTTGCCGCGCCAGTTGGATATCCCAGCCGAGGTCATTACGCACCTGGAATCGGTGGACGATCACGCAAATGTGCATAGCGAGGAACACTACACGGGCAAGCCGGAATAGCCCCTGAGTTGCCCCACCCTTGTGGCTCCGTGGTTTTTTGCAGCGACAGGGTGGGGGGCGCAAAACCGAATTTCGCGCCGAAAAAAGTGCAGGATGATCGGGGGCTGGCCCGGATCATCCTTTTCCCTTCCGGTTAGAAGGGGCGGTACTGTATTTCAGCATACCGGGTCGAGATTGCGGGATTGTGTAGACCGGGTAAATTCCCGGTAAAACTATTGTCCCTCCGGGTACGTGGCCGATTTGGCTGACGCTGCTATAGTTATGAAATCAAGGTGACTTCTGGAATCCAGGAGCCACTTGCGCCTTTCGTCTGCGCTCGGCCTTTGCGCGATTTCCGTAGTGACATTACTGACCAGGAAGAGGCATGCCTCGCAAATTCGACGAAAGTAAACGCCTGCAGAAACGCGCGGAGCAGCTGATCCCGGGCGGCGTGAACTCGCCGGTGCGCGCTTTCAAGGCGGTTGGGTGCGAGGCGCCGTTCATCGTTCGCGGCGAAGGCTCGAAGCTGTGGGACGCAGATGGTAACCAGTACATCGATTATGTCGGCTCATGGGGGCCGCTGATCCTCGGCCACGCTGACCCGAATGTAGTGGAAGCCATCCTTTCGGCTGCGGTCAATGGGACCAGCTTTGGCGCATCGACTCCCTCTGAAGCCGATCTTGCTGAGCTCGTGATCGGAGCCTTCCCCAGCGTGCAGAAAGTTCGTTTCGTCAGCTCTGGGACGGAAGCCACGATGTCGGCAATCCGCCTGGCTCGCGCTTATACCAAACGCAAGTACATCATCAAATTCGAAGGCTGCTATCACGGACACGCGGATTCGCTGCTGGTGAAAGCGGGATCAGGCGTGGCTACACTCGGGATTCCAGGCTCGGCAGGCATTCTCGATGAGATTAGTCAGTTCACCATCGCATTGCCGTTCAATGACGCCGAAGTTTTGGAGCAGGCGTTCAGCAAGTATCGCCACCAGATTGCCGGAGTAATCGTCGAGCCGGTGGTGGGAAATATGGGCTGCGTTCCGGCCAGCGGCGGCTATCTTGCCAGCCTTCGAACCATTACCGAGCGCGAAAATTCGGTGCTGATTTTTGATGAAGTTATGACCGGTTTCCGCCTTGCCTATGGCGGAGCGCAGGAACTTTACGGGATCAAGCCCGACCTGACAACCTTCGGAAAAATTATCGGCGGCGGTTTGCCCGTGGGCGCATACGGCGGTGGAGACGAGATTATGAGCATGGTCGCGCCGGTCGGGCCGATGTATCAGGCGGGAACGCTGTCGGGTAATCCGCTGGCGATGGCGGCGGGAGTCGCGCAGTTAAAACTCCTGCATGAGAAAAAGGGCGAGATTTACCCCAAGCTCGAATCGCTGAGCGCGAAAGTGGTGCAAGGAGTGGCGGCCGCGGCTGAGGAGGCTGGCGTGCCAATTTGTTTCAACCGCGTGGGCTCGATGTTTACCTGGTTTTTCACCGCCGGACCAGTAACCGATTGGAACTCGGCGTCGAAATCAGATACTGCGGCATTTGGCCGCTTCTTTCGGGCAACGCTCGATAGCGGAATTTATCTGCCGCCCTCCCAGTTCGAAGCCGCGTTCCTCAGCGCCGCACACAGCGAAGAAGATGTTCAGAAGACGATTCAGGCGGCAAAAGAAGCATTCAGCCACGCGCAGGTCGCTTCTCGATCGTGAGAGCGAAAGCTCTGGTCAGGAACGTCGAATGCTCAGAATGACAGGGCCGAAGAGAGCAGGGGCTTCCGATCAGGGGCTATTCCGTCAGCCAGCCCCACCAATTGCCGCAGTCAATTTCGTTGGGAGAAAAGTGAAGTGTCTTGTCGGATTTATCGACCCAGACGTCGGCATGCTCAGCGCGACGATTGGGCGTGACCTCGACAATTACCCCGCTGCCGGTCGAATACGAGCAGTCAATTTTGTGAGATTTAATAATGCCCCACTGGCCGGATGGGCCCCAGTCCTGGCTAAAATCACCGAAAGTGTAATTTGAATATTTTTGCGGATGCTGCTTCCAGTTGGGATCTTGCATCCAGAGCGCGTACGCGCCCTCTACATCGCCTTTTTGCAAGGCAGCGAAAAATTTATCCGCGGCATGCCGCTCGGGGTAATCGCGCATGTGGTACGCTACCCACGCCAGAATCAGCGCGACAATTCCGGCAACGATAATCAGGTTCCGGCGTCGCCGGTCGCGAGCCTCGTCGTACTGCTCCGCATCCATCAGCGTCATGACTTCCTAAGCATAATGGAATCCGGAGAAGAAGAAAAAGTTCCGGGAGCGGCATTTGGCAATTACCAGTTGGCGCTTAGCATGGCATGGTGGCAACGTGAATCTGCCGGTGCCGACAACATCTCGTCTACCGTTGGTCTGATCCAAGGCGTCAACTCAGCCGTTTCATTAGCGCTAATCTGGGGTGAGAGCTCCTAGAACACGATGTTGCGGTCGCAATGCCCAGGACAGAAGGGCAAGCAGGGCTAATAACATCGGCGCGGTGGCCTCTCGCACATTGTGTTCATATGCAAACCACGAAGCGGCCGCACCGCTCAACTCGAAGAAAATCCCGGCATATGCCCATTCTTTCAACCGCGGATAACCCGGAACCAGCAAAACGACACCTCCCAGCAGCTTCCAGAAGCCTATGATGCGGAGGAAATACAGGGGATAGCCGAGGTGCGTCACTATGTAAGCGACACGTGTTCCAGCCAAGAGGAGTGCTCTGCCATGGGCCAAATCGGCGACTCCGCCGACGAGCGTCTCAAGAGCAATCAGGACGGTCACCACCCAGTAAGCGACCATCTTAATTCTCATATGCGTTGCTCCTGATCAGCCTAATCTGCCGCGGCGAGCAGGCATCTTTAACTACAGCGTCCTCTTGAACAGCGGCACCGCGATCGCCATCGCCAGCACCGCGAATGCCGTGAGATACACCATGTCCTGCCACACCGCCATCAAGCCGGTTTCCTTCAGCAGAAGGGACTTGAACCCGTGCACGGCGAAGGTGAACGGGTCGATTTTTGAAATTACCTGCAGCCACTTGGGAAATGCCTGGGTGGGATAAACGGAGCCGCTGGGAAAGAACAGCAGAGTATTCAGAATTCCAAACGTCGCACGTGGAACCAGCGGATCTTCCACGCGCACCATGAGCAGAAACATCATGGCGTTAAACGCCAGCGACGTTAGCAAAATCATCAGCGAAAGGCCAATCATGGTGCCGGGATTGAAAATCGACCCTACGCCCGCCAGCAGCGAACCGATCAGGGTAATCACGATGCCGGTCATAACGGCCTTGATTGCGCCGGCGGCATTGAGCCCAAATACCAGTTCAGCCTTGGTGATCGGCGTGACCAGGTAGCCTTCGTGGACGCCACGTGCTTTGTCGTCAATGTAGAGCATGCCGCCGCCGATCATCACCGAAACGAACATAGCCAGCGCGATCGAGCCCGGCAGTAGATATTTCATGTACTCGATGTACGGGTAGAGTTCGACAATCTGCAGCACCGTCTGCTGCAGCATGCGCGGCTCGATCGTCGGATTGTTCAGCGACGTGACGATGTCTGACATTTCGCTCTCGAGCGTCGAAGTCATGAAGTTGTCGCTGTTATCGACGATGAGGCCAATCTTGGGCTGAGCTTTTTCGTACACTCGCCGCGAATACTGTGGCGGAATAATGACTGCGCCCTGGATTTTTCCGTTGCGCACGTCCTCTTCCGCCTTTTTCTCATCGGTGTAGTAGACCGGCTCGAACGTTCGCAGGTTGCTGCGTACGGAATCGAAGGCTTCGCGGATTTTCAGCGCCTGGGTCCCGCCATCTTCGTCAACCAACCCGAGCTTGGCGTCGCGAATCTTGCCGCCGAAGGCGTTGCCCAGCACAATCAGCTGGATCAGCGGAAAAATCATCGAAACCAGCATCAGCGCCGGCGAGCGAAAGAACTTTCTTAGCTCACGTTCCACGATTGCCATCATCCGATTCATGGCTGCATCCCCGGTCTTTGCGGCATCACGAATTGATAGGCCTTGACCAGTTCATCTCGCAGCTGCCGTCCTGTGTAGTGGACGAACACGTCGTCCAGGGTTGTGTTTTGTACGCTGAGCGTTTTTACGCCCACCCCCGCCTGCACTGCCATTTCGACCAGTTCGGTCGTCGTTTTTGAACCGTTACTGGTGAGCACACGGTACATATCCGCGCCTTCCGATTGAACAGAGGTGACGTTGTCGAGGGAGTGAAGTCGCTGCTCCCAATCCGAAGGCGGATGTTCAAACTGCGCCTCAATCACATTCGATCCGGGAACGCTGGCTTTCAATGCCGCCGGCGTGTCCAGCGCAACTAGCTTTCCGTGGTCGACAATGGCTATGCGATCGCAGAGCCGGTCGGCCTCGTCCATGTAATGGGTAGTGATGAGGATTGTGAGCTGGCGTTCGTTCTTGATCTTGGTCAGCATTTCCCAGACTGCGACGCGAGAAACGGGATCAAGCCCGGTGGTCGGCTCATCGAGAAAAAATATTTTCGGGCTGTGCACCAGTCCTCGTGCAATCTCAAGCCGTCGGCGCATGCCGCCAGAGAGCGTTTTGGTCTGTGCGTCGCGCCACTTGATCAGGTCGACCGTCTCCAGCAGTTCGTCGATGTTTTTCTTCCGTTTCGCGGCAGGCACGTCGTAAAGCTTGGCATAGATGCTCAGATTTTCTTCGACCGTGAGGTCGATGTCGCTGGTCAGCGCCTGTGGAATAACGCCGATGGTCCGCCGCGCGTCGTCGGGATCGGTGGCCACATCATGCCCCGCGATCTTTGCCCATCCGGCGGTGATCGGAATCAGCGTTGTCATCATGCGAATCAGCGTCGATTTGCCTGCGCCATTCGGCCCCAATAAACCGAAAATTTCTCCTTCCTTGACTGCGAAAGAAACATCATCAACCGCCGTGAAATCGCCGTATTTCTTGACGATATGGTTGACCTCGATTGCGTCAGGGACGCTCGCGTCGGGGACAGCAGGGCGAAACTCCGGAATGAACTCGCCGTTTCCGCCATTCCAGCGGCCTGAATTGCCGAGGTTTGTGTCCGAGATCATGGCTGCGTCCCTTCCGCGTGCACGCTGGAAGTTGACGCCGTGCCGCGCAGCTGCGATGGCGAAACAAGCACGTCGGCGGTCATGCCGGGGACATAAGCGTTTTTCGGATTGTCGAGGCGTACTTTCAAGACAATCGTCTTGATATCGCGCTTGCGGCGGCTCACATCGCGCTGGGTGGCGAAATCGGCTTCGGCGGACTTAAAAAAGACTTTTCCAGAAGTGACGGTCCCACCTGGTAAGCGAATTCTTAGCGTGTCGCCGAGCCCGATGTGATCGGCCTGGGTTTCCGGAATCGCCGCGCGTACCCAGGTATCGGTAAAGTCGACAATCGTGACGATTGGCTGCCCAGCGGTGAGATATTCACCTTCGCGCGCCGCACGCACGGAGACCATACCTGTGACAGGCGCATAAACCTTGGTATACCCCAGGCGAACCTCAGCTTCCTTCAATTGCGCTTCCGCGTTGGCAAGTTGGGCGCGGGTAGAAGCAACCGTGCTTTGTGCCGCGTGCGCCTGATGGGTGTTCGCGATCGCCGTGTTCAGATCGGCTTCGGCGGCCGATACCTGCTGTTGCAAGGACGACACGACGGCCTGCTGGGCTTTCAAATTTGCTTCCGCCTGGACCCTGTCCTGATCGGAAGCTACGCCTTGCTGCGCAAGCGCAACCGTTCGCCGGCTGTCGCTTTCGACTCGCTGCAGAGTGGCTTCGGCTTCTACGAGTTGAGCTCGCGTCGATGCCAACTTGGCCTGGGCGTTGGCAACGCTGCTCGTGGTCGAGCCTTGGGTCGCCACGCTGGTCGCTTCCGTGGCTGAAACCTGGGAACGCAAGCTGTCGATCATAGCGGCAGCTGCGCGCGCCTGTGCTTCCAATTCGGAAGGGTCGATGACCGCGATCAGATCGCCCTGCTTGACCTGGCTCCCCTCATCCACCAGCAGCTTCTCGATTCGGCCGGGAGTTTGTGGACTGACAATCACCTGGTTGGCATCGACAGTGCCGATCAGGTCAAGGTCGGAGCCCTGCGGAGTCGAGAAGAAATAGAACAAAAGCGCTGCCGCGAAAATGACGCCGAGAATAATGAGAAATTTGTTGCGCGCGCTCACTTGCTTTCTCCTGTTGACGAATGTTCAAGACGCGGCCGAGGCCCTGCGGAATTTGATTGCGGAAGAAACAATGCGGCTGAAATAAAATCCACGACTGCTGCCCGGCGCTCGGCGACGCGCTCCGACGATGAGAGATCGAATCCAGTCACAACTTTGATGATCGGTGCGGTCGTGAAATAAAAAACAATCACCGCAATCATCGAAGGAATGAAATGGACCGGGTCCACCTGGCGAAAATCTCCGCTTTTCGTGCCTTCCTTTAAAAGAACGGTGAGGTCCGCGAAAATTGGGCGGAAGAATTGTTTTGCCACACCCTGCAGGCGCGACGGGTCTTTCCCCGCGCGCAAGAATTCGGCATGCACGAGACGCTGGTAGTGAGAATTCGATGCGATGTAATCAAAATGGGCGCGAACATAGGCGCACAGCTTTTCTCTCGGCGGGAGATCCTGCGCGAGGGCATTGCGAATGGCTGCGCGGACTCCGCTGAAAACGTTGTCGAGCACCGCCTGATACAGCGCTTCTTTGTCTTTGAAGTAGTAATAGAGCAGGGCCTTGTTCACGCCCGCTGATTGCGCGATCGCGTCGGTGCGCGCGCCGGCCACTCCTTCCCGGGCGAATTCGCGGACCGCGGCCTGGAGTATCGCGGCTCGACTTTCTTCGGGCTGGCCGCGGGTGCCTAAGCGGGATTTGGCAGCCGAGTACATGTTTAACTAACCAGTTAGTTATATGGTAGCACCACATGCGAAAGCTCGCAATGATGTTCAACCCCTTTGAATCTGGGGTTTAGGAAGTCGCGGACCGCGATGGTTCCAGCAGTTCTGCGCCCGCGACGCCCTTTTCGGAACGGACCCGCAGGCGATACCAGAAGACAATCGCGAGCAGAGAAAACACAAAGATCAGCGCAGAAACCGCGTTGATTTCCGGAGTAATGCCCCGGCGCAGGCGTCCCCAGATTTCGAGTGGCAAGGTGTTGTCGCGCCCGATCAGAAAAAAAGTTACGGCGATTTCGTCCATGGAAAGCGTGAATACCAGCAGTGCCGCGCCAATGATTGAAAGCTTCAGGTTCGGCAAGGTCACGCGCCAAAATGTCTGCCAGTAAGTTGCGCCTAGGTCGAGCGAGGCTTCTTCCTGCGCGCGATCCACTTTCTGCAAGCCGGCAAAAACTTCCGTGGTGGCAACTGCGATCAGCGCGGTGCCGTGACCGAGAATTACAGTTGCCAGGCTCAATTTGAGGTCGGCTTCACGAAACAGCATCAATAGAGAGAGACCGGTAATTATTCCTGGAAGCACCAACGGCAGAAGAACAAGGCGGCGAAAAATTCCTTTGCCGGGGAAATCGGCACGATCAAGAGCAAGCCCGGCCGGAATGCCGAGAGCCAGCGCGATAATGACCGATGCAAACGCTACGGTAAGGCTGTTTACCACCGAGGCCCAGATGGCGTCGTCCTGAAAAAGAATCCGGTACCAGCGCAGAGTGAAGTCATGTGGCGGGAATCCTGCGACGCCTTGCCCGTTGAACGAATAGACAATCAAGACCGCGATCGGCAGATACAAAAACGCGAATACCAGAGTTGCGTACACAATCAGCCAAGACGGGCTTGATTTTGTGCCGCTCATGAGTAAGCCCACCTTTTTTCAAGCCGCTCCGAAAGCCAAAGCAGTCCGACGACCAGCGCCAGCATGCAGAGCGAAATCGCTGCACCAAGCGGCCAGTTGTAAGCTGCACCGAAAAGGCTGACGACGATATTCGAAATCATTACTCCGCTTGGGCCTCCGAGAAGCAATGGCGCAAGGAAATCGCCGAAGCTCAAGACGAACGCGAAGGTAGCGCCGGCAATCGCGCCCGGGATCGACAAAGGCAGGATCACGCGCACGAATGTCAGCAATCCCGACGCCCCGAGGTCGTTCGACGCTTCGGTAAGATTTCGCGGGATGTGCTCGAGCGAGGCATAAATCGGCAAGAATGCAAATGGCGTGTAGATGTGCGTGAGCGTCAGCACCACGGCGAAGGGGCTGTACAGAAGGAATTCCAGCGGGTGTTTCGTGAGGTGGAAGTATTGCAGAACTGTGTTCAGCACGCCGTCGGTGCCGAGGATTGTCTTCCACGCGTAGGCGCGCACCAGATAGCTCACCCACAACGGGATGACCGCCAGTTGATAAAACAGATTCTTCTTGTTACCCGCATGGAAGCTGAGCGCGTACGCGACTGGATATCCGAGGAGGAGCGAAAAGATCATAACGCGGGCGGCGATCCAAGCCGAGCGCAGCAGCGTTTCGCGATACACCGGGCGCGAGACCAATTCGCCGTAATTCGCAAGACTCCAGAAATGAACGATGGCCTGCGTGGAAGAAACCGACCAGAAGCTGTAGCTGAACATCAGCGCGTAGGGGACGAACAAAAATATCCCGACCCAGAGCAGCGGCGGCAGGGAGATCGCCAGTTTGTAGGCGCGCGAGAACATAATTATTTGCTTGGTCGGACCGGCACAACATCTTCCGGTAAGAATTGCAGTTCGATCTCGGGCCGAAGTTCGTGGCCTCCCGCAGTTCGCACCAGCAGAATCTGTCCTCCCTTCAGTTCGACACGGACGAGTTCGCTGGCGCCGTGAAAAGACTGATCGACGACGCGAGCGCGGAAGCCGACGGCATCGGATAAACCGCTTTCGCGGCATATGCGTTCGGGGCGCAGTGAGAATAAGGCCTCTCCGTCGGGCAGAGAAGTCGTCCACGACAACTCGCCAGCGCGCGCAACCCCGCCTTTTACCTTGGCTTCGAGCAAATTGGTGTGACCGATGAATTGCGCGGCATATGCCGTGGCGGGGCGGTTGTAAATCTCGCTGGGCGGAGCCACTTGCTCCAGTTCCCCCGCATGCAGCAGCGCGATGCGGTCGGACATGACCATGGCTTCTTCCTGGTCATGGGTCACAAAAATAAACGTAATCCCAACATCGCGCTGCAAACTTTTGAGTTCGATCTGCATCTGCCGGCGGAGATTGGCGTCCAGCGCGGACAGCGGCTCGTCGAGTAACAAAAGTTGTGGGCGATTCACCAGTGCTCGGGCCAAAGCCACCCGCTGTTGCTGCCCTCCGCTGATTTTCGATGGCTTGGATTTCGCAAACGCCTCCATGCGAACTTTGGTCAGAGCCTCGCTGACCCGGGCACGAATTTCTTCAGTCGGGAGCTTGGCTACGCGGGGACCGTACGCGACGTTCTCTTCCACGGTGAGATGAGGAAAGAGCGCATAGCTCTGGAACACTGTATTGACGCGGCGTTTGTACGGAGGCAGAAGGTCGAGCCGCTCGCCGCCCATCCAGACCTCGCCTGAAGTTGCGTTTTCGAACCCGGCGATGATACGCAGCAGGGTGGTTTTGCCTGAGCCGCTTTCGCCGAGAATAGTCAGAAACTCGCCTTCGGCAACTTCGAGTGAGATGTCATGCAGAACAGTATGCTTGCCGAATTGTTTTGCGACAGAACCGACGCTCAATAAAGTTGAGCCTTGGCGCTCCGCGGGCGATAACGTCCTTGCCGGCACTGCGGGAGAATTTCGCTGTGATGTGCTGTCCATGCAGATGCTGACTGCGAGTGCCTCCACGCGAAACTAAAGGAATGTCCGCGCCTCACCAATCCCGCGCCACATGTGCTTCCATGGCCGCCGTGCTACTGCGCCGCTTTGACCTCGTTCCAGATTTCGTTGTACTTGGCGCGGCGGGGAACATTTTGCCAGAAATATATTCGCTTCTGGTACTCGTCTACATTGTCGAGATGCAGGTTTTTCTGCTGCTCCGGCGTCATGAACTGCGCCGCCTGCGGGTTCGCCGGAGTATAGCCGGTCACGTCAGCGACTTTCTTTTGGGTCTGCGCCTCGATCATGAACTCGAGAAACTTGTAAGCGAGATCTGTGTTGTCACTGCCGGCCGTAATCATCAGGTGGTCGATCCAGCCGGTGGTATTTTCCTTCGGAATGGATTCGCCCACCGGAAAGTTCGCCTGCCGCAATTGATTGGTCATGAGGGGCCAACCCATCGCGGCTACGATTTCGTGGTTCTCGAATAAGTTGGTCAACTCGCCGCCGGTCGACCAGATTTTGCGGATGTTCGGCTTCAGCGCGAGCAGTTTGTTTTTGACCGCATCGAGTTCCTGATCGCTCAGATTGTAAAGGTGACTTGGTTCCGGCTTGTCGTAGCCAAGCACCTGCGCGGCCATGTAGACGGTCGAAAGGTCGTCCCAGACGGAAATTTTACCGCGCAGTTTTGGATCCCATAGATCGGCCCAACTGTCGGGCGCAGACGGGAACGCCTTTGTGTCGTAGATGAGCGGATTCGGGCCCCACATGAAGGGAACTCCGTAGATGTTGCCGTTGACTCGCACCAGCGGCATCGATCGCAGCTTGGGCGAGAGCTGCTGGTATGCGGGGAGTTTTGAAAGATCGAGCGGGGCGGCGAGACCGGCCTGCGAGATCATTGTGGCCACGTCGCTCGAGGGGGAAATCACGTCATAATTCCCCGCGCTGCCGCCGCGTAGTTTGGCCACGAGTTCATCGCTCGACCCCATGTACGAGGCGGAAACTTTGCAGTGGTTCTGGTCTTCGAACGCTTTTACAAACGACGAATCGGCATAGCCTTCCCAGACGAGAAGATTAAGACTGGGAGTCTTCTTGCCGCACGCCAGGATTAGTGAACAGAGGAGAAGAACCAGCAAGAGACGCTTTTTCATGGTGCGCTGAACCTTGCGGGATTATAGCAAGGTTTGCTGATGTAACGGTGTACAGCGCCCGTTACTCCCAACCATAAACCGAGTCGGCTACACTCTGCGGTAATGGATACCATTACGATACGTGATTCATTTACCAATGCGATCCGATTTTGGGAGCCTCGCCGTGTGATCTACAACCTTGTACTGGCGGTGGTGGTGATTATTTACTTCATTGAGGGATATCCTGCGTCCAAAGCTGAGCTGTCTCTGGACTTCGTCCTCGGGATATTCCTCCTGGCGGTCGTCGCTAACGTCGCGTACTGTGCGGCCTATCTAGCGGATGTCTTTGTCCAGGTTTCCGGATTCCGCGACCTTTGGCAGCGCGCGCGATGGATTTTGTTTGCTGTAGGGACCACATTCGCCGCCGTCATCACTCGCTTTGTCGCGATGGGCATGTTTCACCTGGAACGCTAAGTCCGCCAGCGATGGAAGGGACGAGCAGAACTTCGTCTCCATCTTTGAACGCGTAGCTTGCGCCGCCGAGAAAGCGAATGTCTTCTTCGTTGACATAGACGTTCAGAAAGCGGCGGACCTGGCCAGATTCATCGCGCAGATGTGGCTTCAATGCAGGGAACTGCTGATCAAGCGCGGAAAAAAGGTCGTCGAGATTACTCGCGGTGCAACTTACTTTCGCGGTGCCGCTGGTATGTCGGCGAAGCGCAGAGGGGATTTGGACGCTTATATTCATTGCCGTTCCTCCCGTGTCATCCTTTGCTGTGCAGGATGACAATATGTCCTATGCTCCTACGGCCGTTGGCAGCTCGAATTCTGCAGTTAGCAACTTCTCGAACTCCGCCAGCTTCGCCGGAATCGGCTGCTCGGCTTCGTACTCTCCAATAAGCGCATCCGTCGTCTTCAGGCCGTTGCCGGTGATACAGAGCACGGTTGTTTCGTGCGGCAGAATGCGGTCCTGCTTGTAGAGCTTGCGCGCGCAGCCGACCGTCACGCCACCCGCGGTCTCCGTGAAAATCCCTTCGGTTTCGGCGAGTAACTGAATCGCATCGACGATCTCCGGATCGGAAACATCCTCCGACCAGCCGCCGCTCTTGGTGATGGTCTTGATCGCGTAATGGCCATCGGCAGGGTTGCCAATCGCCAGCGAGCGCGCAATCGTCGAAGGCTTTTGCGGATCGATCTCGGTGTTGCCGAGTTTCACGGCCGTTGAGATCGGAGAGCAACCGGTCGCCTGCGCGCCGAAAAATTTCACTGGCTTCGGCTCGACCAGCCCAAGTTCAATGAGCTCGTCGAACGCCTTCTTGATTTTGATGATCAGCGATCCCCCAGCCATCGGGCAAACCACGTTGTCGGGCAAGCGCCAACCGAGTTGCTCGGCGATCTCGTATCCGAACGTCTTTGAGCCTTCCGAGTAGTAAGGCCGGAGATTTACATTCACGAATCCCCAATTGTGCTCGTCGGCAATTTGCGAGCAAAGCCGGTTCACCTGGTCGTAGCTGCCGGAAACTCTCACGAGTTTGGCGCCGAAGACCTGTGTGCCAAGAATTTTGGCTTGCTCGAGATCCGCTGGAATAAAAATCCAGCATTTAAAGCCATGGCGCGCTGCCTGCGCTGCAGTAGCGTTCGCAAGATTGCCGGTCGAAGAGCAGGAAACCGTGTCGAACCCGAAACTGCGCGCATTCGCCAGCGCAACGGCCACCACGCGGTCCTTGAAGCTCAACGTCGGGAGGCAGACGGCGTCGTTCTTGATCAATAAGTTGCTAGCGCCAATGGCACGGCCGAGGGCGGGAGCTTTAATCAGCGGCGTGAAGCCAACGGGCAGCGTAGGCTCATGCGTTTCGGGCAGCGGCAGGAGCGCTGAGTATCGCCAAATGTTCGGCGGTCCGGCTGCGATCTTTTCGCGCGTGAAATCTCCGCTGGCGCGGACTTCGTCGTAATCGTAAAAAACTTCGAGAGGCGAGAAGCAATCTTCGCAAATCGACTTGGGCGCGTTGCCCCAGCTCTTGTGGCACTCCCGACAGCGCAGTTCGTAACGCATAGCACACTCAATCTGAGCAGCGGAGACGTCTGGATAAATTGAGTAATTGGGAAATTGAGTAATCGAGAAATCTGAAAGCCCGCCGGCGGTGAGTTTTCAAATTACCAAATTACTCAATTACCAAATTACTCAATTACCAAATTACTCAATCTAAGTTTCGCCCTAAAAAGCAAATCCTCTTTCCCGGGAATGGGGAAAGAGGTTCAGGAAGTGCTGGAATTTTCCGCGCACCCCGAATCTCATGTCCCCCGTTTCCGGGTCGAGAGTTGGCACCTGGCGGCCGCGATAGATGATCCCGGTCCGGTTGCCGTGGCGTCTCAGGGCTCGTCCCTCAGCCACTCTGCATGAAATCCAAGGCCTGCTCCAAAGAGCAGACTGGTGAGTTAGATGATACGAAGGGGGCAGGGGTTCGTCAAGTTCAAAGAGCTCCGCGTGCACTGACCCAAGCGGGTGAGGGTTTGCCTCCGCACGCCCGCGCGTGGAAAATTGCTGCACCTGTGCTGATCTCGTCACTACATGCTTTGACCGTCATTTCGGAGATCGTGACCGTCGCCTCCATCGGATATTGCCTGTTCTGCATTTGGACGGGGACGCAGTTTTCACGCCAGCGAAGCGGAGTCGCCGCGGTAATCGGCGCCCTGCCTCCGGTTTCCGTCCTTAAGCCGCTCAAGGGATGCGATCCGGAATTGTATGAGGCGCTGCGCTCCCATTGTCTTCAGGATTATCCCGACTTCGAAATTCTGTTCAGTATTACAGAAACCAATGATCCTGCGGCAGGTGTTGTGCGAAAGCTCATGCAGGAGTTCCCGGGAAAAACTCGGCTCGTAGATGCTGAAAAGAGGCTCGGCGCGAATGGCAAGGTCAGCAGCCTGGCCCAGCTTGCCCCTCTCGCTTCGCACGGAATTCTTCTAGTCAACGATAGCGACATTCGCGTTGAGCCCGAATACTTGCGCAGAGTGGTAGGTCGACTTCAGCTGCCAAACGTGGGACTTGTCACCTGCCTTTATCGGGCAGTTCCCGCCCAGACGGTTTCGTCGAAGCTCGAAGCGCTTGCCATCAGTACGGATTTTGCTGCGGGAGTGCTGGCAGCGCGGACCGTCGAAGGCGGGCTGCTTTTCGGCCTGGGCTCGACGCTAGCGTTTCGCAAGCGCGAACTGGAAGCAATCGGCGGATTCGAAGCCATCGTCGATTACCTGGCTGACGACTACGAACTCGGCCGGCGTATTTCCGATCGCGGCCTGCGCGTCGAACTCTCGGAATGCGTGGTCGAAACGCATTTGCCTGCGTATGACTTCTCGGGATTCATCTCGCACCAGTTGCGCTGGGCGAGAACGATTCGCGCCTCGCGCCTGCTTGGCTATCTAGGTTTTGTGGTCACGTTCACGTTGCCTTGGGCGGCGGCGACTCTGCTGTTGTCAGCGGGCGGGCGATGGGCCTGGGGGCTGGCGGCTGCCGCCGTTGCGGTGCGAAGCGCAATGGCGGTCGTGTTTGCAAGATTCGTGCTGCAGGACGAACATTCTCTGCGATCTCTGTGGCTGCTTCCGCTACGCGATTTCCTGGCGCCGATTATCTGGCTGGGCGGCCTATTTGGGCGAAAGATCGTCTGGCGCGGCGAATCGTTCACCCTGGAAGATGGAAAACTAAAACCGAGGTGACGCTACATTCCAGCTACTGCACCGTTGTCTCGTGATTGGTGTAGATGGTCTTCCCCCCGCTGCGCGCAAGCTGGAAATGAGGGAGCCCCTGCAAAGACGACGGCTGGTCCTGGTCGGTCCAAAGAAATACGGTGGCCGGGCTGTTCCAGAGCTCTGCAAACGAGGAGTGAGTCTCAAATACATGCGGAGCATCAGGAAATTTTGACCCGTACCAAAGATTACCGCTGGGTTTGTCCAGAACCCGCACCCTGACCTGAAGATAAAAGTTCAGAGTGGATGCCTGATGATACGGGCCGTCGATCACGATCAGATCCCCCGGCTTGTAGTGCTTCTGAATTGCCACGGCAAGCGGCTTAGAGGAAAGAATCGGAGAAAACTTGCCAAATGCGGCGTGTACGCACGATAACAGGGCGACCATCATCGCCACCAGAATCAGGTTCCCATAATGAGGCTTGCGTTTGACGCGCAGCCACAGGTTCACTCCGGCCCCGATCAGCAGCGACAGCACTGCGCCAAGCAGTTGTGGGCGAAACATTCCTAGCGCTTCAGGAGTGAGATCCAGGAAATGGCCAAGCGAGAAATTGTAATCTTGCGGATTTTTTCGTAACAGGTCAGCCAGATCGGCTCCGGGCGCTGGCGTTTTCGATGAGATCAGCAAAGCGAACCCAAACACCGATCCGAGCGCGACCATGGCGAACAGGACCCACGAGGAAATCCTTCCCGCGCGTAACTCATCCGGACGCGATGGTTCCTTCGCCAGCCAGCCTCCCACCAGCAACGCCAACGCTGGAACAGCCGGAATGGTGTAGTACTCCTGTCGTGTGGAGAAAGTGAAGAATCCGACAATCACCACGGCCCAGATCAGGAAGAAGAGATTGGCCTGCTTCGCGAAGCTCATCTCGCCGCGCACCTGCCGCGAGCGCAGTGGAACCGCCTTCAGGCTCTGCGGAAGGAAATATAGCCACGGGAACAGCCACAAGATAGTTAACGCCCAAAAAATCAGCAACGGCACGGTGTCATATCCGGGTGGGACGCGCTTCCCCAAATAGCGCAGGAACTGTTCGTTGACGAAATAAAACCACAGAAATCCTTTGACCGCGCCCTGGCTGGGATTGCGCAACGCCGCCAAAATGTGCCACGGAGCGGCAATTGCCAGGAACACCAGCGTGCTTGAGACCAGCCGAAGTTTGAAAATGTGCCGCAAATTACCGGTGATCAGCAGGTATAAGAAGATCGCGCCGAACGGAAAGACCAGGCCAATCAGGCTTTTCGTGAGCACATTCAAAGCGCAGGTTGCGGCGAATCCCCAACACACCCATCGTGACGGCTCATCTTGATTGAGAGACAGCAGGAAAAATAGAGCACTCAACGTCATCCAAAGCGCCACGATGATGTCAGGAATTTGAAAGCGCGTGAAGATGTAAGGCCCCAGCGACGTGGCGAGAACGACTGAAGAGTAAAGCCCACCGCGTTCGCCATATGCATTAACGCCCAGCCAGTAAGTAGCCAGCAGCAGCCCAAGAACGCCCAACATCAGCGGCAGCCTTGTGCTCCAGTCGCTGACTCCAAAGATCTCGTAGCTCGCCGCTACGCCCCAGTACATCAACGGCGCCTTTTCCAGATAGCGAATGCCATTGGTGTAGAGTGTCACCCAATCGTGGCGTAAGACCATCTCCCGGGCCGCTTCGGCGTGAACGGTGTCTACATCGTCGAGAAGTCCAGGGCTGAAGATACCCGCGAAGTAAATGAGAATCCAAAGGAGGCAAATCAGAGCGATAGAGGTATGGCGAAAATGGCTCACCTGGCCAGGCTGCACTGCTGAAAATTCGCCGTTCGCGCTGACATCGGGGCGCGTGACTGAAAGTCCCATGCTGGAGAGCCATTATACGAGAGCGGGTGTTATCCGCCCGCGTTGGCGGCGTGCGCGTGCTCCGACACAACCAACTCCCGTGCAACCGGAAAATAGATGTCGACCACGGTTGCATGAGCGGACTCGACGTCTGTTCTCACGAAGCCGTGATTCTCTTTAGCAAGTTCCTCCACAAACTGCAGCTCCGCAGAGTGGATCAAAACTTCATCCTCCCGGAGCCTCTCTTGAACTGCGGCGGCGACGGGCCACGCAGGTGAAGTCTTCATTTTCGTGACCCTGATCGACAAAACAGCGTATAGCCCGGCGGGAACGCCGGTCGGATTCGGCACATGGAGCTCTACCCGGTTGGTTTGAATAGCCAGCTTTCCGCCGTCGGCCGCTGTTTCGCGAACGGCCATTGCGAGTTGGACCAGCATCTCGCGCAATTGACGGCCTGAGGCCTCAACTTGCTCCAGCTCTTTTCCAAGTACCACATCCACTTGAAACTTCGGCCCAACCACCGGAGGCAGGATGCGAGCGACTTCCTGCACAACCGAGTTGATGGACAACATCTCCGGATTTTCCTCCCCGGGACAACCCAATGTCAGCTCCCGGCCCAGTTCACAGGCGCGCTGTGCAGCCGCGCGGATTTCCTGCAGGTTTCGCCACAACGCGTTTTCCGCTGGCATTCCGTCAAGCGCCTGTTCCACGCGGCCGCTGATGATCATCAATGCGTTATTCAGGTCGTGCACAAGCGCGCGGGACAAAGCCGCCGCGACATGCATGCGGCGGATTTCGATCAGCTGAGATTCTCGTTCCTGATCTTGTCTGAGATCCCGTCCAGTACAGACCAAGCTGACGATTTCCCCGCCTTTGTTGCGCACTGGAATCGCCACCAGATCCATCTGAAAGCGCTCCCCGTTTTTGCGGCGCACTTCCAGAGTTCCACGAAATGACCGGTCTTCAAAGATCTCTTTCCAGATTTGCCGGTAGGTTTTGCAGGTCGGTCCTTCCGCCGTGATCCAGCTCAGGTCCTTGCCGACCGACTCTGCCGAAGTGTAACCCGTAAGTTTTTCAAAAGCCGGGTTCACACGTTGCAGTAGTCCAGCGCCATCGGTGAAAAACACTGCTTTCTGGCAATGCTGAACGCACTGCTGGAGATTCCGAAACGCTTCCGTCATTTGGTTGTCAGAACTGGCCAACGGAAACTTTGTGGGCGGACCATGCATAAGCAATCACCTTGGGAGTACATCGGCGCGAATCGGTTGTCACTTTTGTGAGAGTGACCATAGGTGTCGACGGTCACCCGGGCATAGTGCCGGTTCGGGAGATGCCAGTCTTGGAACTCGACTCACTGGCATTTACATGCTGTCTGCTACCATGAAGCGTCTTTGCGTATCTGCAAATGCTCCCCAACTCGCCCACCGGCCTGCATGATGCGAACATCTTTGTGGCGTATGTGATTTTTGGCGGCAGCTATCTGGTCTTTGCGATCGGGAAATTCCCCGGATTAAAAATCGATCGCCCGGCGGCGGCGATTATCGGCGCCGTCGCCATGGTTGCCTTCAAATTTGTGCGCCCGGCCGATGCCCTGCGCCTGATCGACTTTCCAACTATCGTCCTGCTGTTTTCGATGATGATGATCGTGGGCAGCCTGCATCTAGCAGGTTTTTTCGAATGGACCACCGAAGCGGTGTTGAAGCACCTATCTCCGCACGCGTTTCTTCCCGCTGTGATTTTCACCACCGGAATGTTGTCGGCGTTCCTTGTGAATGACATCGTTTGTCTGGTGATGGTTCCGTTTGTTCTGAATCTGACCGGAAGAATGCGGCTCCAGCCGCTTCCTTTTTTGTTGGCTGTGGCCACCGCCTCGAATATCGGTAGTGTGGCGACGATTACGGGAAATCCGCAGAACATGCTGATTGGCTCGTATTCGCACATTTACTACCGCGATTTCCTGGCGCACCTTGGCCCGATTGCCCTTCTGGGACTGCTGTTTGATTGGTTCGTCCTATACCAGCTTTTCCGGGGAACGCTCAGCATGGCTGCGCCGGAAGAGAATTTTTCGTTGCCTCAGCTCCAGCTTGTGAATTTATGGAAACCGGTGCTTGTGGTTGCTGCCGTAGTCGTTGGATTTTTCCTTGGCGTTCCTCCTGCTTTTGCTTCTGCGCTCGGCGCGGCCGCGTTGCTCATCAGTCGCACGATTGACTCCCACAGGCTCTATGGGGAGGTGGATTGGGGGCTCCTGGTCTTCTTTGTCGGCTTGTTCGTGATCGTCGGCGGCGCCGACAACGCGGGAATCGTGAACCAATTCATGCTTTTCGCCGGGATGCTGAACCTGCACAGGCCGGCGGTCTTCACGCTGGTCACGGTGATCCTGAGCAATGTGGTCAGCAATGTCCCCGCGGTGATGTTGTTGAAGTCTCTCGTGCCGAATTTTCCCAATTCGCATACCGCCTGGCTATTGCTCGCAATGGCTTCCACTCTGGCGGGCAATTTCACCATCACCGGCAGCGTAGCCAATATCATCGTGGTCGAAACGGCAAAACCACAGATGAATATTGGGTTTCGGCAATACTTTCGTGCTGGCTTGCCGGTCACCGCGGGTACGCTTTTGATCGGGTGGGCCTGGCTGCGGATTTTCCCCTAATAGTGTTGCGGCCTTAATGGAACGGAAGTGACCTTCGGTCATGACCATGGCGGTTCTCTGTTGACATGCGCTAAGTGGCAGAGCGAAACTCCGCCTAGTTCCAATGGGATCCGACTCCACAATAACGGCAGTTCTGGCGAGCCCGGATGAGTGTGAAAACTCAGCCGCAGACGTGTTTTCGCCGCTGGCGCAAACCGCCGCACTGGAATTCCAGGCCACCCTGCAACTTCTGATCGAGCGCGCGCGATTCCTTACGGCTGCAAGCGGCGTCGCCATCGCTCTGAAGGAGAACGGGCAGTTTCTGTATCTGGCATCAGGTGGAGATTGTGCTCCGGAAGCTGACACGACGGCTGACGCAAGCAAAGAATCAATTCGGCAGTGCCTGGAACAGCGGACACCAGCGCGCAGCAAGCCGAGCACTGTCGACGCCTTATTCACCATGGCCGTTCCGATCATCAATGACGGGGTGGTAACTGGATTTTTCGAGTTGCTGGGCCACTCGGAGTTCCAGGAGCAGGACACGCAAGTAATTGTTCGCCTGGCCGATATGGTCAACATTGCAATTGAGAATCGGACGGCAGCAGAAGAGACCGAGAAGCGCTTGGTAGACCGGTTCAGTGAGTTTAATCGGCCCGCGATTGTGCCTTCCTTATGGCACGCCCCACAATCGCCATCCAACCAGCAACCGCAGATGCCTGAAGTTCCTGCTCCGGCAGCCGAAGTTCAGAAATGCATTTCGTGCGGTTTTCCGGTCTCCAAAGGACGCAGGCTGTGTGTGGAATGCGATCAAAAAATGGGGCCGGCAAATCCGCCCAGGGAAATTTTCAGCATTAGTGAGAAAGAGCAAAGTTGGATAAGCGTGCACGGCTACACTATCGCCAGCGCGCTGGTGACTGCCGCTGCCGTCGCCATCATTCTTTGGCTGCGTTAAATGGCACAGTCTCTCGCAGCTTTTTACCGGGGCAAACGAGTTCTGGTGACCGGGCACACCGGTTTCCAGGGCGGCTGGCTGGTCTCATGGCTTAAACTGCTAGGCGCGCAAGTTTGCGGATACGGCTTGCCTCCTGCCTCCAGGCCGAATTTTTTCGACGCAACCGTGGTTGACCGCGGGATTACGTCAATTTTTGCGGACATTCGCGACCGCAATGCCCTGGCAGCAGCATTCACCGAATTTCAGCCCGAAATAGTAGTCCACTGCGCCGCTCAGACAGGACTGGAGGCTGCAATCCAGGATCCAGTTCAGACGTTTGCAGCCAATACGCTTGGGACCGTCCATATTCTTGATGAAATTCGGCAGACCAGGTCAGTGCGGGCGGCCGTAATCACCAGCCACGTCGAACCTTATCAGGACCGAGGCTGGTTTTGGGGCGACAGGAAACAGAGCTTTTTCGATGCTTCGGGGCCGGTGTCTTCCAGTTTTGCCTGCGCGGAGCTTGCCGTGTCCGCCCACATTAAATCGTTCTTTTCCAAAACAAAAACTGCGGTTGGCGTGGGTCGCATTCCGAACCTGATCGGCGGCGGCGATTGGGCAGAGGGACGGCTGATTCCCGAGCTGATTCGCACGATCACGTCCAACGAGCCGATTGTTATCACTGCGTCCGGAGTCGCTCCCTGGCTGCATGTGATCGAGGTTGCACGCGCCTATTTACTGTTGGGAGAAAAATTGTTTAAAGGCCAGCGTCCGGCGCGTGGTATTTCGGACCTTCAGAATCCGACGCGATCAACTTTGGCGATCTCGTTCGTAGCTTCGCTAACCAGTGGGGTGAAACGGAAGTCCAGATCGAATCAGAAGCCGGCGCGGATGCCCACCCGCTTTTTAGCCTGGACACGAGCGCTGCGCGAGCGCTCGGATGGTCGCCTCTCGTCGCAATTGAAGAAGCGATCCGCTGGACCGTGGAGTGGTATCGCAGCTACTATTCCAATCCGAATTCGGCATGCTGCATAACTGAAGAACAGATTAATCGTTACATGCGGATGGAATGACGGTCACTGCGGTGGGCTTGTGTCACGGGGGAAAGACTTGAACTCAACCTGCCGTGCCTGAGAAGCCGGCTTTTTGTCCGAACCTGTTGTGAACCGCGTTAACGTGCCCCGGACTACATAGTAAGCTTCGTCTTGCGGTTGATTTCCGGACCCGCGCCCGAGAGTACCCTCAAAGGTGAACCAAGTCCCGTGAACATTTTCGGTGGTGAAGCTCAGCTTGTCGCCGTCGATCTTCCCGGTTTTGAAAAACTGATCGAGAAAAGAATCCTTGTCGTTTTCCGAATCTCCGTAGCGCGAAATAAATCCGCTGACCACCCCTTTTTCTTCGATCGTAATCTGCACAAACTCGCCTTCCTTCAGGAAAGAGTACATGCCGGAATAACCGGCGCCTCCGGTTGTGGACGTCTGGGGGACCGCATTAAGAAAAGGCAATGAGAGGAAACCGAACAGCACGGCACAACGAAGTTTCATCCAACGAGAGTACACCATCGCAACATAGCGACGACGCGTCCGAAGACATTGGCCTTCACCCAACACGTCTCAAATTGCGCACTGCAAAACCGCTGATTTCCAGCTTCTTTCCTTGACAAATTCTTTGTAGGTAACTAGAGTTCGATCAATTAGTTCACACGACGAAGATATCCCGAGGGTTTAAACCATTATGAAGAATGTTTACGAGGTTTTGAGGCAAAAGGAGCTCGAACTCTCGCGCCTGGAGAAGGAAGTCGAGGCGCTGCGCGTTGCAGCTCCGCTGCTTTCCGATGACAAAGACATCAGTTCCGACGTTCCCGCTGCCAAGCCGACGCTTACCACGGCTACGCCCACGCCCCAGCAGCCAATCCGCATTCCGCAGCCGGCTGTGAATCAGCCGACCGCCCGCGCAGCCGGGTGGGAAGATACCGCCAAGCGCTGGCCGTAACGCGCACCGGTTCCCGGTTTAGTTTTCCGCCCTGGGTTTATGTGTGCTCCCGGGCGGTTCTGTCTATAGGGCGGTCCTGTCTATGGAAAGCCGGTTTGCCGGCGTCTTTTCCCGTGACGCTGATACAGAACTCCTCACACCAAAGTCACGCAGGGATCAAGCGCAGGTGTCGCTGCATCCTTTATCCTATAGAAGTCTTTATGCCCCCTCGATCATCCAGGACTAATCATTCCGCGACGACCGCACTCATAGAAGCGCCTAACGGTGACCGCGAACGGGTATTCGATCCTTTCCGGCAGTGGGGATATCTCGAAGCAGATCTGGATCCTCTAGGCTTTCTGCAACCCGTGCGGCATCCCGATTTACCCGAAGATGGCGAGTTTGTGCAGGAAGCACGGGCCATTTATTGCGGCACTATGGGCGCCGAGTTCATGCATATCGCCGATGGCGAGCGGCGTCGCTGGATTCAGGAACGGCTCGAAGGTTCGCAGGAACCCGTTGACCAGCAGAGCGTACTCGATCTGTTGATCCGCGCGGAATTTTTTGAGCTGGTGTTGCAGCAACGATATCTCGGGACCAAGCGGTTTTCGCTCGAAGGCGTGACCGCACTGATTCCTTTAATAGATGAAATTCTCGAACGCGCCGGTCAGCGCGGGGCCGCGGAACTTGTAATGGGCATGAGCCACCGCGGACGCTTGAACGTAATCACGCATGTAGCGAAGCGCGCGCCCGAGGAGGTTTTTGCTGGATTCGAAGATGTCGATCCGCGCAGCGTTCTTGGCGGCGGCGATGTGAAATATCACATGGGCGCGACCGGCGAGTATGTGACTCGCAGCGGCGCGAAAATCCATATTCATCTGGTTTCGAATCCCAGCCATCTGGAGGCGGTTGACCCGGTGACGGTGGGGCGTACGCGTGCGAAGCAGGACCGCGCAGGCGAGGGCGGAAGCAAACAATTCTTACCACTTCTTGTCCATGGAGATGGCGCGTTCGCGGGCCAAGGCGTCTTTGCGGAAACCCTGAACCTTGCCGACATCCCGGCTTACAGCGTGGGCGGCACACTTCATGTAATCGTGAACAACCTGATCGGATTTACGACGGTTGCGCAGGAGCTCCATTCGTCTCGCTTTGCGGCGCAGCTTGCAAGGCGTCAGAGCATACCTATCTTTCACGTAAACGCGGAAGACGTTGACGCCGTCGTACGCGTAGGCAGATTGGCGCTCGAATATCGCTACACGTTCGGTAGCGACGTGGTTGTTGACATGATCGGATATCGCCGGCATGGGCACAGCGAAGTTGACGACCCGACCATCACCCAACCTCTGCTCTACAAAGCCATCGCCGAGCACCCGCGCCTTTGGGAGATTTACGCCGAGGATGTCGGTATAGCAGATGCGCAGGCGCGCGCCAATGCGGTGAAAGCCGAGTTCGAGACAGCACAAAGCCTTGCGGCGAAGCTGAAGAAGAAACCCATCCTTCGCCAGTTGCCCAGCTACTGGAACAACTACAAAGGAGGCCGGCACAAGCCGCAGTATGAAGTCGAAACCGGGGTGGCTGCCGAAGAACTGCTGAAGCTTTCGGAACGGCTGACCTCCTATCCCGCGGATTTTCACATTCATCCCAAGGTGAAAAAGCTTTTAGAGCAGCGCGCCGAAATGGGCATGGGCAAGCGAGCTGTCGATTACGGCATGGCTGAGGCATTGGCTTTCGCAAGCCTGGTGAAACATGGCACAGCCGTCCGTTTGAGCGGCCAGGACAGCCGTCGCGGCACGTTCAATCAGCGCCACTCGCTGTTGCTGGATATAGAAAACGAGCAGGAATATGTGCCGCTCGAGCACATCTCTGATGGCCAGGCGCATTGCCGTATTTACAACTCCACGCTGTCGGAGGCCGGGGTACTGGGCTTCGAGTACGGTTATAGCCGTGATTACCCCGAGACTCTGGTTCTTTGGGAAGCACAATTCGGCGATTTCGCGAACGTGGCCCAGGCGATCATTGATCAATTCATTGTTGCGGGCGAGGCCAAGTGGAACCTGTTGTCCGGTGTCGTGCTGCTGCTGCCGCACGGGTACGAGGGCCAGGGGCCAGAACACTCAAGCGCGCGCCTCGAACGCTTCCTGCAACTCGCGGCTACTGACAATCTGCAAATTTGCCAGCCCTCGACCGCAGCCCAATATTTTCACTTACTACGGCGGCAGGCGCTGCGGCCATGGCGAAAGCCACTGGTTTTATTTACTCCCAAGAGCATGTTGCGCCACCCAGACGCGTCGTCCTCAATTGAGGAATTCTCGTTCGGAAATTTTCAAAGAGTGCGACCCGACACGGAGGTCACCGATGCTCGGCGAATCCTGCTTTGTTCGGGCAAAATCGGCCACGAACTCCGCGTCGAGCGCAAAAAGAAGAAAATCTCTGACATTGCGATCACCTTCGTCGAGCAGCTTTATCCATTTCCCGAGCCGGAGCTGACGGCTTATTTCCAGCGGCATGCAAATGCGCGAGAGATCGTTTGGGTCCAGGAAGAGCCCGCGAACATGGGAGCGCTCAATTACATGCTTCCGCGCCTGCGCCATCTTGCGGGAGACAAGCATGTGCTCTCGGTGAAGCGATCGGCAAGCCCAAGTCCGGCGACCGGCTCCGCGAAAGCTCACGATGTTGAACAGAAAGCGCTACTGTCGCTGGCATTGACTACCAATGGCCATTGATTCCCAAGCTGAGCCTGCGATCCAGGCTCCTTCGACAAAAGCCAAGCCGGTTCGCACTCAGGTTTTCCTTATCCTGCTCGGTTCTTTCCTCGTCATGATTCTGGCGACCGCGATCAGCTTTGCATTCCTGATTAACGCCTGGGAGGGCATTCTGCGGTCAGAGCTCGAGCGCAGTCTTACGGAAAAAGCCCGCATGTTCGCGGACAATGTGAACACCAATCGGTCGCGAAGCATAACCGCTCTTACCTCGCAAGAGGGGCAGAGCGCCGGCGCCCGCGCAACAGTCATCGACATGAACGGGAAAGTCATTGCCGATTCCGAAGTACGCATCCCCGAGTTGGAAAACGAAGGCCGGCAGCCGGAGTTTGTCGCAGCTCTTCATGGCGACACAGGGATTGAAATCCGCTCGCAGAGCATGTTCGGAACTCCGGTGCTCTATGTCGCCGTACCGGTCTCAGGCGGCGCAGTACGGCTGGCTTATCCCATGTCCGATATTGAGATCATAAGAAATCAGGTTCATCGGAACCTAGCCTTGATCTGTATATTCGCGTTCGTTGCAGCCATCGTGATTTCCGCCATCGCGGCTGGCATGATTTCGCGACGCATTCCAGGCTGATGCGGTGATCCAGTCGCAGACCCATCCTGAGCAGTCGTCTCGCGAAGATCGTTCGGATCGCATGGCGCATCTGATAAGGCTGAGCTCGATGAGCTTGAAAGGTGACTCATGACTCGAGAAGAGATCGGCTCGGCATATTTGTCCGATATGCTGCGCAATTTCCGCAGCTATAAGAAGCTCGCCGAAGAAGCTCTGGTACAAACCAGCGATAAGGATGTTTTTCGTTTGATTGACCCAGAGGCCAATAGCATCGCGATTCTCATTAAGCACATGGCGGGGAATATGCGTTCGCGCTGGACCGATTTTCTCACCACCGATGGAGAAAAACCGGACCGGCACCGCGACCGGGAGTTCGAAATCGAGCCCGGGACGACGCGTGCCGACGTCACGGAATGGTGGGAAGAAGGATGGGAATGCGTGTTTCGGGCAGTTACTCCGCTTACGCCAGATGATCTCAACCGAAAAGTGTTTATCGCCGGCCGGGAGCATTCCGTCATGCAGGCGATCACACGCCAGCTATTGCATTACGCCGGACACGTGAACCAGATTGTTCTTCTTGCGAAGCATTTTCGCGGCGCGGGGTGGAAATCTTTGAGTATTCCCAAAGGCCAGTCTGACATCTTTGCGCGACAATTTGAGAGCGTGAACGCAGCACGATTGGAAACGAAGTAAGATCTCCCGACGTACAGGCGGCGACGGGGACTGAATATCAGGACCGGTCGATCGTCGGTGCGCCAGTTCCCGTTCAACGCATCGTAGCTTCTTCCTCATGTGCTCCGGCGCCTACGTTCCATTTACAATTTGCGAATGTTCGGTTTGGCCGCTGCTGCCGCTGCTGCGCTCGTGGGTGCGGCATATCAATCGATAGCACCCACTGGTCAGTTCTATGGCAAGGCGTTTTCTGGGGTTCGCCGGGGATCGAAGCAGATCGCGCTGACATTTGACGATGGGCCGAACGATCCTTATACCTTCCATCTGCTCGAGGTTCTAGCAAAACACAATGTGCGCGCCACGTTTTTTCTGATCGGCCAATTCGTGCGAGAACGACCGGATATTGCGCGGGAAGTAGCAAAGCGCGGGCACGTGATTGGAAATCATACATTCGCTCACCCGCTCCTGACTTTCGAACGCGCCGCAGTAATACGTCGGGAAATTCTGCAGTGCCGGGAAGCGATTTCCGACGCGGTAGGGGAACACTCGAATTTGTTTCGTCCACCCTGGGGCGGGCGACGACCAGGGGTATTTGGTTTGGTTCGGCAACTCGGACTTGATCCCATCATGTGGAACGTCACGGGCTATGACTGGGACGCTCCGTCCGCGGATTACATCGAGCAGAAAGTTACGCGCAGAATTCGCGGCGGCGACGTGGTTCTGCTGCACGATGGAAGTCACGCCGCATTTGGCGGAGACAGGTCTAAGACGGTGCAGGTTGTCGAGCGGATAGTCCCGCGATACCAGGCTGGGGGTTTCGAGTTCGTGACCGTGCCGGAGATGATGCGCTTGGAAAAGAGCTAATAGCTGCTCTGCTACACTAACGGGTTTTCTCGGGGGGAAAGCATTAGCCGGAGAGTTCGCAGAGGTCACGGAGAAAATGGCAGCTTTTGGCTTGTAAGCTCCTGGTCCGCTGACGTTTACGCCCGATTTCTTCCTGATTCCGTGGAAACAGTTCCGCCCAACAACTTTCGCTATAGTTTTCATGAAGATCTGAGGAATTTGCTTGAAAAGTCATCCAGTCTTGGTTGTTCACGGTGGTGCGTGGGCCATTCCTGACGAACTTGTCGAAGCCCATATCAATGGCGTGCGCAGTGCAATCGCGGCGGGATGGAGCGTGCTCGAGAAAAACGGTTCGGCGCTCGACGCTGTCGAAGAAGCTGTGGTCGTCTTGGAAAACGACGAAGCTTTTGATGCGGGCCGCGGCAGTTTTCTGAATCGCGAGGGCAAGGTCCAACTGGATGCGCTGATCATGGACGGAGCCACGCTTCGTGCCGGAGGGGTGGGTTGTGTTGAGCATCTTGCAAATCCGATTCGCACGGCGCGCAAAGTGTTGAGCGAAAGCCCGCACGTTTACTTTGTGGCAGAAGGAGCTGAGCGATTCGCGCAGCAGCACGGGATTCCGCTTTGCAAGAATGAAGACTTGATCATCCCACGGGAAATCGACCGCCTACGCGCATTTCAGGCGAAGGCAGCCGACGAGCGCGAAGCGCTTTTCGCCCCTACGATTTCCCACGACACGGTCGGGGCCGTGGCGCTCGATAGCTACGGAAACATTGCCGCCGCGACTTCAACGGGTGGCACGTTGAACAAAGCGCCGGGCCGACTCGGCGATTCCTCGTTGATAGGTTGCGGCTGTTATGCGGACAATCAAAGTGCCGCTGCCTCGACAACCGGCTGGGGCGAGCCGATCATGAAGCTCGTGTTGGCGAAGTGGGCCGCCGACCGGGTGGCGTCGGGGAATCTGCCGCAATGGGTTGCGGCTGAAGCCATGAATTATCTGAAGGACCGGGTCAACGGACACGGCGGAATCATTTTGCTCGATTCCGCGGGACGCTTCGGCATCGCACACAACACCCCACGCATGGCCTGGGCATTAAAGACCAGTAAAGAATTCGCATCAGGCGTAAACCGCTAATAATCCGGATGCGTGAGGTCCCGCTTAGAGCCTTTCCCGTCAGTTACTTACTCCGAGAGTCAAAAATGTATAAGCGGCGAGTTGCGAGGTATTGACCCATCTTAGCACCTCAGGCAGTTTGTTGCGCAACAGAGCAGCCAACATTCGTGGAATATGGCTGCTTTATACGGAGAAGGGCCGGAGGACTATGGCACACGGATGCTCATCGAAACTGATGGCGGCTATCCCCCCGGCCTTTAATCTTCGTCATTTAGCAGGTAAGTGCCTCAAACGCAAACATATCCTGCTTGCTTTCTTACGCCAAACTGATGTAAAAACCAGCGAACCTTCACTTTTCCGCAAAAGCTCGTGCAGCACTCGGGTTCCGGCCAGAGCGGCGGGGACTCAAGAATTCTTGTGCATGGAGAAGCAACATGCGAATCCCCAGAATCTGCTCATGGTTAGCGTTCACGATTATTTCCTGCGCGATGGCGTTCGGCCAAGGCGTGGCCAGCGGCGACTTGCACATCACGGTACGTGATCCCAAGGGGAGCATGGTTGCCGATGCGGCCGTCCGGGTACGGGACGAAGCCAAGGGCACCGAGCATCCAGCGACGGGGAACAGCGCCGGCGAGTACAGCGTCCGAGCCCTGCCTCCTGCTTCCTACTCGGTGACGGTGAGCGCGCCGGGATTCGCCACGGCAACCGCGTCACACGTGGTGATTACAGTTGGGGGATCAGAAGAGCTGCCGATCACGCTCAGGGTAGCATCCACGGCTGAGACCGTGGAAGTCAGTTCGGAAGCCGAGTTGGTGGAAACCACGCGCACGTCCACGACCGACACCGTCAATCAGAAGAGTATTGATAATTTGCCGATCAATGGGAGGAACTACATCAATTTCACACTGACCGATTCGCAGGTGGTTCGGGATAACGCGCCGAACACGGGAGCGGCACCGACGTCCGGGTTGAACATGAGCGGGCAGCGCGCCCGGTCGAACCTGGTGAACGTCGATGGGGCGGATGCCACGGACAACTCCGTCAATGGAGTGCGGTCGACGGTCTCACAGGAAGCGGTGCAGGAGTTCCAGATCATCACCAACGGGTATGCGCCGGAGTATGGGCGCGCTTCGGGAGGAGTGGTCAACATTGTCACCCGCTCCGGCGAGAATGCTTTTCACGGGGACGTGTTTGGATATCTGCGGAACCGCAATTTCCAAGCCGTGAATCCGTTCAGCACGGTTTCAAATCCGGCGTACACACGGGTACAGGCAGGCGCTGCGTTCGGCGGAGCCATCAAGAAGGACAAAACCTTCTATTTCTTCTCTTATGAAGTGACGCGGCGGCATGAGACCGGGTTTTCGAGCGTCGGGGCGAATAATTTTGGGCTGGTGCCTTTCGATACGGCCACGACGGCGGGTGGACTGGAACCGCTTCCGTTCGGAACAATTGAGGTGACGCCAGACCAGGCAGCGTTCCTCGGCCCCGGGCTGGCGCAACTGGCGCAGCAGAATCCGGCGCTGTTCGGGCAATTAGCTCCAAAAGCGATTCCGTCGTACGAATTTCTCGTTGGGGCCTCGTCAGGAATGGCGGTCAAAGGAGCGTGGCCGGCGGCACTAGGCGGCCTCAGCGCATTTCCGACCTCCTGCAGTCCTCCGAGTCCATGTTTCCCCGTGCCCGCGTCGTATCAGACGCTCGCTTCTCAGGTTGGCAACTTTCCTGTATTCGAAGGCACCAGCCTTTATTCGTTCCGCCTCGACCACAACGTTACTGCCGCGAATCGCCTGACGCTGCGAGCCAACGTCAGCCCGAGCACGGTCACAGGTATTGAAGTCGGAGGCCAGGACCAGCCATTCGGGCAAAATGCGTACTCTCGAACTTCTGAGCAAACCTACCGTGATGTGGCGGGGGTCGTTCAAGACACATGGACGATCGGCAACAACAAAGTGAATGAGTTTCGGTTTCAGTATGCACGTCGCGGACTGGCGTACTTCTACAACACAGCTATTCCGGCTGGGTCCGATCCAGCGGTAAACATCACCGGGTTCGCGTATATCGGCCGCGAGCCGTATTCGTATATTCAGCGCATAGAAACCCGGTATCAATTCACCGACAATTTCTCCTGGACCATTGGCCGGCACAACACCAAGTTTGGCGCGGATTTCAACTATCTTCCCTTGAACGCTATCTTCCCTGTGAATTACGGCGGGGTGTACGACTTCGGCGCGTTCAGCGCCGCGAACCTTGGCTTCCCCGCGAATTTCCCGGGACTGTCGCCCGTTCAGGCTTACGGCGGCGGCTTGCCGGGGACTTTTGTTCAGGGGCTCGGCAGCCCCCACGATTCGTTCAACAACATTCCCATGGGATTCTTTTGGCAAGACTCCTGGCGAGTGAAGCCGAATCTCACCTTGAATTACGGAGTTCGCTATGATGTTGAGATTCCTCCGAAGTTCAAGGCGCCGACAGGATTGGCGTCGTTTGGCTATCAGTATCTTGGTTTGCAAAAGGGAATCCAAAGCGACAAGAACAACTTCCAGCCGCGGGTAGGGCTTGCCTGGGACCCGCAGGGCAACGGCAAGACTGTTATCCGATCTTCGTATGGGATGTTCTATGATCATCCGCTGCTCGGCCTCTACTTCCTGGGTGACGCGTCGGACGGATCGAGTAGTGGCCAGTTGGCCTTTGCCGGTACCGGCGGATGCAGCGGCCCGGGATCGCCCGGCAACCTGAATGCGATCCCGATTTTCCAGGGGCTTCCGATCAACGTTCCGAGCCCGCTGAATCCGTGTGCGGCATCGCTTAGTCCCGCGGCTGCCGCGGCACTGGGCTATCTTCCCAACCAGCAGCGCTTCACAGCACTGAACTTTCCCGGCTCGGCATTCTTGAACCAGAACTATTTGAGCAGCGCTCCACTAGCGCTCGCGTTCCAGCCGTTCGGATATCCGCAGGCGAAGAATTTTGTTTACGCTTATGCGCAACAGGCTAATTTGACTGTGGAGCGCGATCTCGGCCATGGGTACGCGCTGAGCCTGGCATACAACTTCAATGGCGGACGCCATCTGAACCGGCCGATCAATGCCAACACAGTTCGTGGCGATCTGATGGTTAAGAACCTGCTGCTCGCGCAACAGGCGGCGCAGGCCAGCGGAGTTCAACCCGGGAGCCCTGGATATCCAACCAGCCCCTTCACCGTGGGCACATCGAGCGCATTTCCGCCTTGCGGACTTGTAGGAGGGCAGCCTTACGTTCCTGCGGCGCTGATGAATTTCTTTCGTCCGAGCGGATTGAACCCGTCGATCGCGGGCGCGTTGATTCAAGGCGGGGCCGGGGCGTGCGTGGGACTTGCCGAGCAGATGGTTGCGGGTCTGAAAGGGCAGGGATTCAACACTGCATGCGATCCTCTGTCGGGTTCGCTGACCGGTTGCATACCTTTCGGCGACATGGACGCGAACTACTCAAACGGCAGCTCGGTGTACAACGGTTTCAGCGCGAACCTGCGCAAGCGCTTCAGCAGCCACTACGAATTTTTGGCTTCGTATACGTGGTCGCACGCGATCGATGATTCCACTGACCTGCAGTCCACACTGACGCCGCAAGACAGCTACTTCCCAAGCCTCGATCGCGCGACGTCGCTATTCGATCAGCGGCATCGATTTGTGTTCAGCGGTGTGTATCAAACCGGTAAGGTCGGGGCCAGCGGCTTCGCGCATGCTTTCCTAAGCGACTGGACGTTTGCTCCCCTGATCGAATTTGGGTCGGGGAGACCGTTCAACATCGTTACAGGGAATGGAGACAATCTGCAGTTGTCGGGTTTAACCGGACGGCCGAATACGTTCGTCAGTCCGGCATGCACCGCCCTTGGGAACTCACCGGTCAACTCGAAGTTTTCGCCAACCGGAGTATTCCAGGAGCCGTGCATTGCGGAGTTCAACGGTTCGCTTCTGTCCCTGGACGGCAATCTCGGACGCAACGCCGGCCGCACGCCGTGGACGGTCTTCAACGACCTGCGCGTCGCGAGAGATGTTGCCATTTATGAGCGCATGAACCTGGAGTTGAGCGTTGACATGTTCAACCTGGCGAACCGGTATAACGTGGCAGCCGTGAGTCCGCTGTTTAACAATGCGGGCCAGGCCACGGCAGCGTATGATCCGCGTCAATTCCAGTTTGGCGCGAAGATCAAGTGGTGAAGGCTCTCCGTTTCAGGTGAAGCCCATAAATACATAGATCCTTCGGCGCCTGAAGCCGCCTCAGGATGACAGGGCTCAGGGAGCGTGTTTGTACCGCTGGTATTCAGTCTGGTCTATGCCGCGAGGACGGGCGAACGCACGGGTTCTGGCGTCATGCGAAGGCCAAACTTCGGGCGCAATGTGAAGCTGGGCACCGGGACAATCGGATGGCCCGGAACCACAGTGAGCCGGAAGCGCTGCGCGATAGTCGCCAGCAGCAGATTCGCTTCCATCGTGGCAAAAGCCGCGCCAATGCACTGACGCGGTCCGCCGCCAAAGGGGAAGTAAGCGAAGCGGGGAAGCTTACGGGACCGCTCTTCTAACCAGCGCTCAGGAACGAATTTTTCCGGTTCGGGAAAATACCTGGGATCATGGTGCATGATCCACTGACTCATGACGATATTGGAACCGGCGGGAATTCTGAAGCCGCGCACTTCGATGTCGGAGACAACCGTACGAGCAAGACTCCACGCGGGCGGATAGAGCCGCATCGATTCCTTGATTACGCTGTCGATATAAGGCAAAGCCGCGAGGTCGGAGAACTCTGGAGTGCGGCCGCCGAGTACTCGATCGAGCTCGGAACGAAGTTTTTCTTCTATTTCCGGATGCTGGGCCAGCAAATGCCAGGTCCAGGAAAGCGCGAGCGCGGTAGTTTCGTGACCAGCCAGCAGAAAGGTGAGCACTTCGTCGCGAAGCTGGCGGTCGGTCATGCGCGTGCCGTCGTCGTCGCGGACATGCATCAGCATGGAGAGCAAATCGCCGGAATCGCGGCCATCAGAGCGTCTGCGCTCGATGATGCCGTAAACGGTTTCGTCCAGATGGCGCACTGAGCGGCGAACTTCGATCATGGTCGGGGTCGGGAGGAAGCGGCCGATGGGCGGCATCAGCATGCGCGCGCCGGTCGCATTGCGCATGAGCGCGTTCACAGCCGAAGAAATGTTTATGGTCTGTTCTGGCTCGACGTTGAACAAAGCGCGCACGACGATGCGCAATGTCAGCTGCATCATTTCCTGATGAATGTCGCAGGCTTCGCCGTCCCTCCAATTCGCCAGCATTTGTTCGGTGTAATCGGTCATGATCTTCGCGTAAGAAGTCACGCGCTCTCGATGGAATGCGGGCTGTGAGAGCCGGCGCTGGCGCAACCAGAAGTCGCCTTCGCTGGTGAGCAGCCCCTGTCCGAAGAACCAGCGGCTGTTGCGAATGACCCGGTCTTTTTGAAAGTTCTGTGGGCTGCGCACGAGCACGGATTCAATCAGGTCGGGGTGGTTCAAGAAATAAACCGGCAACCAAGCCGCGCGGTAATAGAAGATATCGCCGTATTCCCGTGCCCATCGCAAGAAGAGCGAAAGGGGATCGGGGCTGGCTAGCGGTATGTTGCCAATCAAAAAATGCGGCTTGGGGCCAGGAGGTCGGCGGATCATGTGATTGCTAGTTTACCGCGTGAGTAGGATTGGCGGGTTGGCGGCGAGCAGGAAAGTTCGATTGACTTGCCTGGGTGGCGTCAAGGAAACTTAAAAGTTGATCCCGCGCCAAAACCGAAGCTGGACGATACTCGCGGCGCTGATCGTCTGCCTGCTAGCGAGTGCGAGACTGCATGGCGAAAGTGGCGCCGATGCATGGCTTCGCTACGAATCATTGCGGACCAGCGCTCCTGCGCTTCCAAAACTAATCGCGATTGTCGGAAAAAGCGAGCTGGTGGGTGCAGCTGCGAACGAGTTATCCCATGCGCTTGGCCAGGGCAATAAGAACGCCGGCGCCGGGTCGGCAATTCCCTCCAAAGATGCCTTTGTCCTTGGCCGCTGGAGAGATGTGCACACGCTCTTTCCCGAACTGCAGCCTTCGCGCGCGCCGACCGGGGATGGCTTCTGGCTGAAAACTGTCTCCCGGCAGAGGGGGAAATATTGGCTCATTATCGGCGCGGAAGATCGCGGCGTGGTTTATGGAACCTTTTCTTTGCTCTCGCGAATCGCTCAGCAGCAGGATGTTTCCAAGCTGGACGATTCTCAAACTCCTTCAGCGCCGATTCGCTGGGTGAGCCAGTGGGACAACCTCGATGGCAGCATTGAGCGCGGCTATGCTGGCAGATCAGTTTTTTTTGAGAACGGCATGGTGAGAAGCGACCTGACGCGAGTTGCGGCGTATGCGCGCTTGCTGGCGTCGGTTGGCATCAACGGATGCGTGATCAACAATGTGAACGCCGATGCGCGGGTACTGCGCCCTGAGTTCGTTTTCCAACTGGCGCGGGTGGCAGAAGAGTTTCGGCCCTGGGGAGTTCGGCTCGCGCTTTCTGTTGATCTGAGCACCCCGAAAAGTGCCGGAGGGTTGAACACGTTCGATCCACGTGATCCGAAAGTCGCCGATTGGTGGAAACAGACGGTCGATGGAATTTACCGGCACATTCCAGACTTCGCAGGATTTGTGATCAAAGCGGATTCCGAAGGGCGCTCAGGCCCATCGCAATATGGCCGCTCTGCTGCCGATGCCGCGAACGTCATCGCTCGCGCATTGCGTCCGCATCACGGCGTGTTGATGTATCGCGCATTTGTTTACAACCACCATCTCGACTGGCGGGATCCGAAAGCTGACCGCGCGAAGGCTGCCTACGATTACTTTCATCCGCTCGATGGGAAGTTGGATGACAACGTTGTGCTGCAGATCAAATATGGGCCGATCGATTTTCAGGTGCGGGAGCCGGCATCGCCGCTATTCGGCGCGATGCGGCAGACGAATGACGCCATCGAGCTGCAGGTAACGCAGGAATACACCGGCCAGCAGCGGCATCTGTGTTTTCTTGTGCCGCTGTGGAAGGAGATCCTGGGTTTTGACATGCACGTAAATGGGGCCAGTCCGGTGAAGGAAATTGTTTCAGGCAGAGTGTGGCAGCGGGCAATGGGCGGGTATAACGCGGTGGTCAACATTGGGCTGGACGAAAACTGGCTTGGACCTCCGCTCGCCATGGCCAATCTGTACGGCTACGGGCGCCTGGCGTGGAATCCCAATTTGAGTGCGGAAGAAATCGCAAACGAGTGGAGCCGTTTGACGTTTGGCAATCAAGAGAAGGTGGTCAACAGGATTGCATCGATGCTGCTTTCGTCCTGGCAGAGTTATGAGAACTATACAGGACCGCTTGGAGCAGGCACGTTGACCGATGTTCTTGGCTCGCACTACGGCCCGGGGATCGAATCTTCTGAGGGCAATGGCTGGGGACAATGGCACCGAGCTGACGCGCACGGCATCGGCATGGATCGAACGATCGCAACTGGAACAGGCTTCATCGGTCAATATTCACCGGCTGTTCAAAACATATATGAGCCGCTGGCGACTTGCCCGGATGAACTGCTGCTGTTCATGCATCACGTGCCATACGCGCACATTCTGCACTCGGGAAAGACGGTGATCCAGCATATTTACGACTCGCATTATGAAGGCGCTGAGCAAGCCGCCGTCTTGGTTGAGGAATGGCAATCGCTCCATGGATTGGTCGACGAGGAGAGGTATTCCGACGTTTTGAAAAGGCTGCAATATCAGGCAGGACACGCGATTGTCTGGCGGGATGCGGTGGTGAACTGGTTCTACAAAACTTCAGGCATCGCTGATGCTCAGGGCCGAGTTGGGCACAATCCAAATCGTGTTGAGGCGGAGAGTATGCAGCTTAGCGGATACGTGCCGGTGAAGGTCACGCCATGGGAGACCGCGTCTGGAGGCCGCGCAATCGTGTGTAATACAGGGCATTCTTGCTCCGCGAGCTTTCACTTTGATCGGGAAACGGGGAGATACGACGTAAGCATGCAATATTTCGATCAGAACAACGGGGTCTCACGTTACGAGTTGTTGATCAATAACCAACCTATTGATTCCTGGGCGGCGGACGACCATCTCCCCTCCGACAAGATGGATGGCAACACATCAACGAGACACACGGTTCATGGTGTAACTCTGGCTGGCGGGACTACGCTCACGATTGTTGGGCATCCCGATGGCGGCGAACCGGCGCCGCTGGATTACGTTGAACTGGATCCCTGTCTGCAGTAGGTGCGGTGTGCCGGTGACGCCGGAATCAGCGCTGCGATTGACGAGAATGCGGCGACGCGTCCACACTAAAATCTCATGAAAAAAGTTCGAGTTGGCATTCTTTTTGGCGGACGAAGCGGCGAACATGAAATCTCGCTGCTGTCGGCGGCGTCGGTATTTAAAGCGATCGATCAAAATAAGTTCGAAGTTGTGCCCATCGGCATCACAAAAGAGGGCCGTTGGGTGACTGCCGCCGATGCGGAGCGATTGCTTTCAGGCAAGTCGCTGGAGCATGAACGCCAGCTTCGCGCCGGGGACCCAGAGGCCACTGCCGCGGCCGCTGTCTTGCACAACGGCGAATCCGTAGTGGTGCCGCCAGAACCGCACAAGTCTGGCTCCGGACTTTCGCCGTTCCAGACTGACGGTCTGACCCGCCGCGCCACTGACAGGGCCATCAACGTTGACGTTATTTTCCCGGTGTTGCACGGGACATTCGGCGAGGATGGCACTATCCAAGGATTGCTGGAATTGGCGGAGATCCCATATGTCGGCGCGGGTGTGCTTGGTTCTGCGGCCGGCATGGACAAAGACATTATGAAGTCTCTATTCCGCGCGGCGGGATTGCCTATTGTGAAGCACGTAACTTTTCTTCGCAGCGAGTGGGAATCAGCGCCGAAGAAGGTACAACGACTGGCGGAAAGTAAGCTGAAATATCCGATGTTCGTAAAACCTGCAAATCTGGGATCGTCGGTGGGAATTTCAAAAGCCCACAACGCGAAGGAGCTTGGCCCGGCCATCGATGAGGCGGCAAAATTTGATCGCAAGATTGTGATTGAGGAAGGCGTGGGCGGAAAGAATAACAAGGCGCGCGAGATCGAGTGCGCTGTGCTGGGCAATGATAAGCCGGAGGCGTCGGTTCCCGGGGAAATTGTTCCCAGCGCCGAATTCTACGACTATTCGGCTAAGTATCTTGATGAAGGTTCGCAGCTCATCATTCCTGCAAAGCTGGCAAAATCCGAAACCAGGAAAGTGCGGGAGCTTGCGATGGCGGCATTCCGTGCGGTGGACTGTTCGGGCTTGGCTCGCGTGGACTTTCTCATGGAACCCAAGGCACGCAAAATTTATTTGAATGAGATCAACACGATGCCTGGATTTACCTCAATCAGCATGTATCCCAAGTTATGGGCGGCCTCAGGCGTGCCTTATTCGGAATTGATCGAGCGGCTAATCCGGCTAGGTATCGAGCGGCAGGAAGAGAAAAAGAAGAATCAGTATAGCCGGTAGAAAATCAACCGGCATTCACATTTGTGAGCAGGATTGTTCGTGCTGGCCATTCCTAAACCTCCATTCCGATATGGCAAACGCGCCCAATGATGTAATCAGAAATGGTTTCGCCATCAGCTATAGGAAGAACTTCGACTGAGTAGCTGGGGTTATGAGGGCGAATGATGATGTTACCTCCGGCTTGTTCCACATAGCACAGCTTGCAGGTGTCGTGGATGTGTATCGCATACATGTTTAGCTCTCCTTTGCGATACGGTTGCAGCGAGTTGTAGTGGCGGTCAATCAAAACGATCGCGCCAGGAAGCAGCCTCGGATACATGCTAATGGAGTCGGGACCGGCTTTGATGACAACAAAGCGCTCCCAGTCCCGCCGCTTGCCGTGCAAGTCGGGTCGTAGCTTACGCAGGAAGCTACTCTTGAATTTCTGGATTTCCTGTACGTTCATGCTCATTATGAGTGGCCGCGTGGCTGCGACCTCGCCTTCCAGAACGAAGATATTCTCAAATTCATCCTCACTCGGAGGAGGAATGCTGGCGCGCTTATTGACTTCAGCCGGATTAAGCAAATCCAGCACCGAGAGATGCTGAACGTTCAGCACGCGGTCCATGCCTTCCAAGCTGAGACTCCGCTTTCGGTTAAGAAAATTAGAGATATGTGCCTGCCGGAACCCGGTTTGCTCGGCCAGTTGTAAACCGGTCAATTCCCCTTCTTCAATTCGCTCTACGAGAGTGTGGCGTAGGTTTTCTTGCAGGTGTTTAAACTTCATTGATGAAGTATAGCGCTGGGCTATAAAGAAATTACAAGAGACTTCTTTATAACAATCAGTTTCGCCTATGTTGGGGTTCCAGATTGGGAATCGGAACAGAATGGACGATTGTTTGATTGCCAATCATAATAACTGAAGATTTTCCACAGATAAAATGCTTTGCAGATAGTTATACAATTATTGTTACTTATGCAGAAGTATTGGGCGCTCAAATAAATAAGTGCATATCCTTGACGTTATAAATTCCGTCGCTATACGATAAGCACTTGACATGTCTCACTGGTTTCTGAGGCAGAAGGAGAGCCAAATGACCCAACCTACCGACGAGAAGGACGCGGGTTTCGCGGAGTTTCGCCGCAAGGTGCGGGCTGCGGAGGTACTGTCCGCAGCTATGGAACGTCTTTTGGCAGAAATTCAATTCAACGGGAAGCTCAGCGTCATAGTCCTGAACGGCCGTGTATTTAAGTCCGGTTATAAGGAAGGATACTTTCGAAGCCGTTCATGAGGGGTGAACATGGCCTTATAACTAAATAGTTCAAACAGGTTGTCGTAAGAGAAACGAGCCCTGTCACCGGCCATCCGGTACAGGGCTTTTTTAACGAGCGGCTCAACGGAGGGCAACATTGAAAAGCTTAGCGAATAACGTAATTCAGTTGGAGTTGAAATATTGCGAGCGCTGTGGCGGACTATGGCTCCGCCCTACAGGCTCTGAACTCATTTTCTGTGGCGGTTGCGCCAAAGCTATGGCTGGGATACTCCCCGCCTGGCCACGCTGCCCGGCGCGAGACGAGCAAGCCGCAGGTTGCGAGGCGAGGTTCTGGGGAGAGGGAGGGAACGCATGAGTACAGATACTCCGATGGGCATGGAAACAGTTGTGCCCGCTCCAAACTACGCGGAAGAACCGTATTTACCGCTAACTGCATTTAGTGAACGAGACCCCGAGCTTTGGCTTTATCGTGAACGCACTATCGCAATCCTCGCACAATACTTCCGATTCTCAATCGAGGTGGGCAGACTACCGTCCATTCTGGGGCGGGAGTTTTTTCGCGCAAAGGTCTCTTCATACTGACCCAAAACCCAAAAACTGACACAGCAGAGATTAGAGGTAAGCTGGGGCAGAAGTCGGGAAGAGGAGACGAGGACGATGCCCAAGAGTGGTCACACGGAAGAGCAGATCGTTGCGCTTTTGCGGC